>Ga0189274_100001_pt1 | contig 1525663 bp, 1363 predicted proteins | sample N5B1minimetaG_FD_130323 | JGI IMG/M metagenome (GOLD analysis project Ga0189274, IMG submission 130323) | Marine microbial communities from the Costa Rica Dome - N5 B1 mini metaG | ecosystem: Environmental > Aquatic > Marine > Oceanic > Photic zone | place: Costa Rica: the Eastern Pacific... | reverse complement strand
GAATAAATCCAGACCGATCCGTCGTCTCCAGGATGCACAGACTGTAGCGCCATAACGCTGCCCGCGCATCCCTTCCTTCTGATCTACAATGTCAAAGAACTCAAAGGCCGAAGCCCCGAACCGCCAAGTCCGCGTCGCCGTTTCGTTTGGCGCCGCACCCCGTCGGTGGAGGCGGGTTATAGGGCCCCAATCCGAACCTGTAAACACCTTTTTTCGAGATTTTTGGAGTTTTTCGGCGATTGTTTTTTTCACCCCCGAAACGGTCCGCACAAACCCTTGGCTTTCGGGGGTTTCACGTAGAAACCGGATATGTGCATAGCTCGACCCACATCGGCGCATAACACGGAAAACCATGGGGAAAACGGGCTGTGAGTCAGTGATTACAATATGGAGTCCAATGACTTCGCAGCAAAAACGAAAAGGGAAACGTTCAAATCGCAACAAGATTTTCGCTTTTTCACACAATCCAAGTCGCGTAAGAGATTCCCATTGATGATCTTGCAACGCCAACACAACCGATGGATCCATCCATCAGCCGTTTTCCGTGTTGCTGCCCACCCATATCATAAGGCCAACATCCGTGATCGAGATCCCGCACATTGTCGCCCATCGCGGCGCTTCGATTGAAGCCCCGGAAAACACCATTGCCGCCTTTCGGGTTGCCGGCGCCCGCGGCGCCAAATGGATTGAATGTGATGTCACGCTAAGCGCGGATAACAAATGCGTTCTTATTCATGACGACACACTTGAGCGCACAACCAACGGAACCGGCCCGATTCACCACAGTGATTTTGAGACCCTGCGCGGCCTCGATGCTGGCGGCTGGTTTTCAGACATATATAAAGGTGAACGTATCCCGACCCTGTCCGATACGCTTGAGACCCTTTACTTCATGGAAATGGGCGCCAACCTTGAAATCAAACCGTCGGGCTGTGATCCGGTGCGCCTGTGTGAAGAAGTCATCAAGGAACTTGGCAGATCAAAGACCGTCCCGCCGATTCTGATTTCAAGCTTTGACGACACCGCCGTTGCCCATATGCGCCAACATATGCCCGACCTGCCATGTGGCTGGCTGCTTGAAACCCTGCCGGAAAACTGGAAGGCGGAATATGAGCGTCTTGGCGCTTCTGCCATCCATATCGATCACAAGGCGCTGACACCGGTTGTTGCTGCCGAGATTGTCGATGCCGGTGTGCCGTTGGTTTGTTATACCATTAATGATGTCGAACGCGCCAAGGAGCTGTTTTCCTGGGGAGCTACATCTGTCATTACCGATGATCCGGCCAAATTGCTGATGGCAATCCCAAGGCGACCGTTCGCCGCCCACAGATAGACCCCAACAAGGGGCAACACGGCATCAGAACCGGAGCGCCACCACGATCCACGGTCCTGATTGCCAAATAACATGCAGGAAACAGTTCAATGTCAATTGCCCCACAAGATGGTGCCGCGGTTCCACCGCCCCCCATTGATCCGGCGACGTCGCCAACACCGCTTTATCCCGATAACCGGGTAAAGCGCCATCTGAGTGAACTGTTCAGACTGGCGCTGCCGGTCACGATTGCCCGTCTTGGCATGCTGATCATGGCCGTGGTCGATACCATCGTGGTTGGCAATTATGACAGTGCGGCGCTGGCCTATCTTAATATCGCACATGCGCCTTTCACATCCTTGATGGTCACGGGCATCGGGCTTCTGACCGGGGTCATGGTAATGACATCGCATGCCAAGGGCCGTGACAACCTGATGGCCGCCGGAGCGGTTTGGCGCAATGCCATGCCCTATGCCATTCTGGTCAGCATCCTGTTTACCATTCTGACCATGCAATCGCATTGGCTGTTTGTCATTACGGGCCAGCCGACCGAGATCACCGATCATGCCGGTGATCTGGCGGTAATCCTGTCGATCGGCATGCCAGCCGCCCTTATTTACATTACCTGCGCCTTCTTCCTTGAAGGGTTGCAGCGCCCGCTACCGGGTATGGTGATGATGATTGTTGCCAACTTCATCAACCTTGTTCTGGATTATGGCCTGGTCTACGGCGCCTTTGGTTTGCCGGAACTGGGCGCAGAAGGTGCGGCCTGGACATCCAGTGTGATCCGCTGGTTCATGGCGCTTAGTCTGCTGGGCTATATCCTGTTGATGAAAAGCCATCATCTTTATGGCATCCGAAATGGCTTTGCCGGTTGGTGGCGTGGGTCACGCGATGCCCGTCATCTTGGTTATGCTGCCGGGGCCAGTCAGGGCATGGAAACCGGTGCCTTTGCCGCCATGCAGCTTTTTGCCGGTCGCCTTGGTGTGATTGCCGCGGCGAGTTACGGGATCAGCATGACGCTTTTGGCGTTGATGTTCATGGTCGCACTCGGTCTGGCTTCTGCAACATCGGTACGGGTCGGGATCGCCTATGGCCGACGGGATCGGCCGGACATGGCGCTTGCCGGGTGGATCGGCCTTCTGACCACGATGTGCGTGATGCTTGCACTTAGCATTCCGCTTTACCTGTTCCCCAATGCGGTTGCGCATCTGTTTACGCAAGACCTTGCGGTAATTGCGACAACAGTTTCGGTTCTGATCCTGATGCCGATCATTTTCCCAACCGATGGCGGGCAGAATGCGGCGATCAGCGCCCTTCGCGGGGCCGGGGACAAATGGGCACCGACGATTTTGCATCTGGTGTCTTATATCTTTGTCATGATCCCGGTTGGGTATTACCTGTCTTTCACCCTTGAGATGGGCGTGCCCGGATTGTTCTGGGGCATTGCGATTGCCAGCCTTGTCGCGGTTAGCGGCCTGGCGATCCGGTTTTTGATCGTGTCATCACGTGACATTCCGGAACATCCCGAACAGCTTTAAGCCAAGCCAGATATTGAAACCCAAAAAGCGCCCCGGATTTCCCGGAGGCGCTTTTTCTTTGGGGTATTGGCCCGGCAATCAGGAACGCGTGGCGTCAAACTGGCGTCGCGGCATCAGAAGATCACAGAACGGCAAGACCAGCGTATCAAACGCCGATGCAGCACGCGGGGCATCAATCCGGATAATGTGTTGTTCGATATCGCGCTGGGTTGCGAACTCGCCCAGCGGGCCCAATTCCGGCAGGGCATCGACAACAGTTGCGTAAAATGCGACCTGATCATGACGTGCTGTCCCGGCCGCCAGATTGCCCAGATGGTTATAAAGCGCCATGGCGAGGAACCAACGGCAGTAGGGCATCAGGCCTTGCAATATCTCGGAGCGTTGTTGTGGCTGCAGATATTGTTGCAGGTCGCTATCGAGCCAAACAGCATTTTGCACCCCGGCAACAAAGGCGTTGCGAAGAGCTGGATATTCATCGGTAAAGAACACTTCTGTGAGCCATGAAGACAGATCATCAAGGGCCGAACGACGCGATGCCGGTGTGCTGTTCCTTGCAAAATCAAGGGCTGGCATCGGTGGCTTGCCCGACATGGCAAGACTTGCCACCGCCGGATCAATCAACGCATTGGCAAGCCACGCCTGATGCCAGATTTTCATCGGCCGGAAGTAAGGTTCCTTTTCAGCACCACCTGCTTCAATCCAGCTTTCGATCAGATGCGCGCGCCCCAAAGCAACACCAAGTCGCAAGGCATCTTCAAACCCCATACCCCCCTTCAGGAAAGGATCGCCCAGCATGTCTTCAAGCAGGGGCAACATGGTTGCAACATCATCAGAGCGCAGCCCTGCCCCAAGTGGCTGATAGAATGACACGCCATCGCTATGTCCCAAAATCGCGCGGGCATGCTTGGCAAAATCGCCCCAGAAGACAAGCTTCACCGGCTCGGCGCGCTTGCGCCAGAGCGGACGCGTCAGATGCCAGCTTTCGCATTCGAAATTGGCCATCGGCATGGCGTCGACCAGTCGTGCCAGTGGCTTGGCCACCGCCATTTCCAGATCATCTTCCGATCCAACATGACCGATGGACAGGCGCCAGCCCGGCGCTTCATGCGGATGGCGATCCAGCCACAGCATGGCGAACCCGGTCGCATCGGCCCGACCAGCAGCAGGGGCAACCAGATCAAAAAACAGGGATAGTGCGGCTGGTATGTCCGGAACGCTGTGATCTTCCAGCGCGTCACCGACCGTCCAGGTCTTGACCACCACGTCATCTGCATCCGGACGGTTTAGGAAACGCGGCGGCAGAAAACCGGAATATTCATTTGCTGGGCGGGTAGACTCGGTCATGGCAGCCTCGTGGATGCGAAGGGGCGCAACAATATCGCGTATCGCGCTGCTGATACCCAAGGAAACCGGACAGGTCAATCATGCGGCAGCCAATCCGGCCCCAGTCCGCCAAAGACCTTCGGCTCGATCAGGCCCGCGTCAAACCGGCGTGGCCGATGCTGGCTTCGCGGTAGACCGACGGCGGCATAGACAACAAACGCCTGAAATCGCGCGAGAAATGGGCATTGTCGGTGAAACCGCACCAGAAACCGATTTCGCCCACTGACAGGTTGGTGCCGTAAAGAAGCCGACAAGCTTCGCGCACCCGAACCAACCGCAAAAGATCAGAGAACCGACTGTTGGCCTGTTGCAAGCGACGCTGCAGGGTGCGGCCAGATGTATCAAGTGCCGCGGCAACTTCATCAATCGTCCAACTGCGCCCGATATCATGCTCAAGCACAGCACACAGCTGCTGCACCACCGGTCGCTGCGCCCCAATCATAGGAGCCGTTCCGGGCATATTGGCCATGAACGGGTACGAAGAAGAGACCTGTTCGAAGCTGCCCCAGTTGATCCGGAATCGCAAACCGCGCCCAGCAAAGGCAAGTTTGTCACTGACGCGCCCCTTGCGCATGACACGCACCGCAGAACCGTGGCTTGGCAGGATAGTGGCGTCAATGTCTTCGGCCCCGGCAGCTTCAAGCAAGCCGATCAGGAACCCCAGCAACAGCAGGTTTTCTACCCGTGCGGGCGGTTGACCACGGACCACACCACGATGAATGTTCATGGATTTTCCGGTCACGGCAAACGCACTGCGCGCGCGGGCATGGGAATACCCTTCAAGACGGCGCCAGCGATCCGCAATCACCGAAGGGGTGGCCGAATGACGCAACATGGTCAGGATGGGTTCCTGTTCCTTGGCCGCCAGATAACGCCCAAGACGGACAAGGACGGCTGGTCCATTGATATCTTCAAGGGCCAGCATGATGCTGCGCAGCTTGGCCGAGGTCACAACTGTTCCGGCCGGAACAAGGTCATAGCCCCGCGGCAACCACGCCAGTTGCCGAATCAGGGCAACATGCAAACCAAAAGAAACAAATTCCTGCATTAAAAACGCGCCAAATGGACAAATCTTGGCGCGATCATACAAACTATTGATCCGACTGTCAGCGCCAGATCCAAAATGTCACGAAGCTGTTACATTTACCGGATTTTCGAGGCACTCGGACCTTTCTTCACAGTCATCCATGCGACGGGGCATTGCCCGAAGGATGCCACCATGTCACTGTTTGAAAGTACCTTCAGACATTTCCCAGAAATACGGATTGATAACGTGATCAAGGTTCTTTTCGTCTGTACCGGCAATATCTGTCGTTCGCCCACCGCCGATGGTGTGTTTCGCAAACTGGTCCGAGAAGCCGGGCTTGAAAACCATATCAGCGTTGATAGCTGCGGCCTGTCAGCTTATCACGTTGGCGAACAGCCAGACCCGCGATCAAGTGAAATGGCCAAAAGCCGCGGTCTTGATCTCAGCGACATTCGATCACGCAAGATCAACCCGAATGACTATCTGCAATTTGATTATGTGCTGGCGATGGATCACGGGCATCTGCGCGACATGCGCCGTCAGGCCCCCAACACGCATCAGAATCGTATTGAACTTTTTCTGGATTATCATCCGACATTGGCCGGGCAAAGCGTCCCCGATCCGTATTACGGTGGTCCCAACGGCTTTGTTGATGTGTTTGACATGATCGAGGAAGCCTCAGTCAGGCTCCTGTCTGATATCCGTGAAAAACACGGCATCTAGATCCAGCCAACGTCCGGTTTCATCATGGATAACAATGCACTGGAAGACTTAATCAACCGCCACACCGGGGGCACACTGCAAGCCATCTCGCCGCTTTCTGGCGGATGCGTTGGCGATGTCATGCGTGCAAATCTTGATGACGGTCGGCAACTGGTGATCAAACAAAGCGATACCAACGATGCCAGCCTTGCCATCGAGGCGGATATGCTGCGTTACTTCAAGGCACATTCGCCGATCACCTGCCCGGAGGTCGTCTATGCGGATAGAAGCTGTCTGGTGATGACCTATATTACCAATGACAATCGCATGGGTCGGTCCGTTCAGCTTGATCTGGCAGAGCAACTCGCCGCCCAGCACCAGGTCACATCGGACAGATTCGGATTAGATTTTGACACCGTGATCGGTGGATTACCGCAACCCAACACACCGGAAACAAACTGGATCACCTTTTTTGCCGAACACCGTTTGCACCATATGGCGCACCATGCGTTCCATGAGGGCAAAATACCAAAAAGCATGGTCGCACGCATTGATCGGTTGATCGACGATCTTGAACGGTATCTTCCAACAAACAGCGCCGCTTCGCTTCTGCATGGTGATTTGTGGGGTGGTAATATCCTGTGTCATTCGGGCAGGCTGGCTGGTTTGATTGATCCGGCAATCTATTATGGCGATCGCGAAATCGAACTGGCCTTTGGCACATTGTTTGGCGACCTGACACCGGAATTCTTTGGGCGATACAATGAAATATTGCCTGTTTCGCCCGGCTTCTTTGAAGAACGCCGAAATTTGTATAACCTTTATCCGCTATTGGTTCATGTTCGACTGTTTGGTGGACATTATGTCAGTTCGGTTGACCACATCCTTGCCCAATTTGGTCAATAACGTACGATAACTGCCTAAAGCCCAGTGAGAGAGATACATAATTTAAGGGATGAGAGAGTTGAAAATTCTAATTGGAACCGCTGTTGCACTCAGCATGGTCGGCAGCATTGCCGCCATTGCCCATGAAGGCGCAACCGGTGTTGTCAAGGAACGCATGGAAGGCATGAAGGCCATTGGCCAACAGGTCAAAATCATGGTCCCGATGATGAAGGGGACATTGCCCTACGACCCGGACCAGGTCGCGAAAGCCGCGACAATTATCGAAGGTCATTCAGGCGAAACCTTTACTGCCCTTTTCCCGGAAGGCAGTAATGACAAACCGTCTGAAGCACTTTCAGACATCTGGGAAGACTGGTCAAAATTCACGGATCTGGCAAATGAACTGAATGACAAGGCCGGTGATCTTAAAACAGTCGCAGTTTCCGGCGGATCAGAAGACGATTTCAAGGCAACACTTGGTTCGATGATGCAGACCTGCAAATCCTGCCATAGCGATTTCAAGGAATAACGCGCAACTGCAGCAAGCGCGTGATGCAAATGAAAAGGCCGCAGCACGATACATGCTGCGGCCTTTTTTTGTTTTCGGATCGTCCGAGTTGGTTTAGCGGCCGATCATGGCAAAGAATTCACGACGCGTGATCGGATCATCGCGGAATGCGCCAAGCATCCGGCTGGTCACCATCGAAACACCGGTCTTGTGCACACCCCGTGTGCTCATGCACTGATGATTGGCATCAATCACAACAGCCACGCCCAGCGGGTCGAGTTCTTCCTGAATGGTGTTGGCAACCTGTGCGGTCATCTTTTCCTGAATCTGCAGGCGCTTGGCATAGACCTCGACAACACGGGCCAGCTTGGAAATGCCAACAACACGGCGGCGCGGCAGATAGGCGACATGTGCCACACCAATGATCGGCACCATGTGATGTTCGCAATAGGATTCTACGCGAATGTCGCGCAATACGACCATTTCGTCATAGCCGTCGGTTTCTTCGAATGTCCGACGCAGAATCTCGGCCGGGTCCTGCTGATAGCCAGCAAAGAATTCACCATAAGACCGTGCCACACGGTCAGGCGTTCCGCGCAAGCCTTCGCGGTCGGGATCATCCCCGGCCCAACGCAGAAGTGTCCGAACCGCTTCTTCTGCTTCTTCGCGTGTCGGACGCTTCACCGGGTTATGTTCGCTGCACATACCAAATCCTTTGTCATTTTATTACAGGATTGAACCTGCCTTGGTGGGGCTCAGGGCCCGCGCTACCTGATACTGTTTTTTGATGCAATCAGTTCACAGTGTGTTGCCCATGCGGACTGTCCAGCGAAAAGGCCGGAATCGCAATATCAAAATGATTGCCGTCCATATCCGTCATTTCGAATGTCCCGACCATGAAGCCGCTTGGTGTGGTCAGCGGCGCGCCACTTGTGTAGTTGAAACTTTCGCCACATGCCAAAACAGGCTGTTCACCAACCACGCCCGGGCCTTTTACTTCTTGGGTTTCACCGCGCGAATCTGTAATCCGCCAGTGCCGATTCAACAATTGAACGGTTTTCGAGCCAAGGTTCTCAATCTCGATACGATAGGCCCAAATATAGCGATGGGTTTCCGGATCTGATTCGTCCTCAAGGAACATCGGGTTTACCGACACCTTGATATCGTGGGTTACGGTCGAATACATGCATGTCTCCGGGCCAAGTGTGTTCAAGTCAATTTGCATCAGCCAAGAATGCGATAGATGGACCTTTATGTAGACAATCCATCCCGAAAGTGCCAGCCGCCAGTTAAAACAAAACGGGGCCTATCGCAGGGCAGATACGAAAGGGCCCGCACAATGTACGGGCCGGATCGATGTCGGGATTACTGTTGTCCGAACCTTTTAAACGGCAAGGGCAGCCAACAGGTCTTCCTTAAGGTCATCAATATCTTCCAGACCGACAGATAAACGCAGCATGCCTTCGGTAATGCCCATCGCGACCTTGTCCTCGGCTGGTACACGCTGGTGGGTCGTGGTCCAGGGATGGGTTGCCAGACTTTTTGCATCACCAAGGTTGTTGGAAATATCAATGAGCTTGAGGTTATCAAGCAGCGAAAACGCCGCTGCCTTGCCCCCGGAAAGCTCAATTGCGATCAATCCACCACCACGGCCAGACATCTGGCGCATTGCCAATTCATGCTGCGGGTGACTTTTCAGTCCCGGATACAGAACGCGTGACACCTGTGGCTGTTCCGTCAGAAATTCCGCCAGTGCTGTCGCATTACGAATATGTTGATCGACGCGAAGGCTCAGGGTCTCCAGACCCTTGAGCAACACCCATGCGTTGAACGGGCTCATGCTTGGCCCGGTATGACGCAGGAAGGTGGTCAGGTGGTCGTCGTGCCATTCCTTGTCATTAAACAGGATCGCCCCGCCAAGGCAGCGGCCCTGACCATCAATATGCTTGGTCGCGGAATAAACCACGATATCGGCACCCAGCTCCATCGGCTTTTGCAGGATCGGTGTGGCGAAGACGTTATCAACAACAACCTTGGCACCGGCCTTATGGGCCAGTTCGGCAATAAACGGGATATCGAGCACCTCAAGCGTCGGGTTCGACGGCGTTTCAAGAAAAACCGCATCTGCCGGTTTGGAAAGCGCCTCTTCCCATGCCGCTTTGTCCGTGCCATCGACCAGTTCGGTTTCAACACCAAAACGCGGCAAAAGGGTTGTTAGAATGAATTCGCATGAACCAAAAAGCGCGCGCGACCCAACCACGCGACCACCTGCTTTTGTGCTTGCAGCCAGGGCATTCCAGACAGCCGACATGCCCGATGCCGTTGCACGGCAATATTGCGCGCCCTCAATCAGGGCAAGGCGCTCTTCAAACATGCCAACGGTCGGATTGGCGAAACGGGAATAAACAAAACGTTCCGGACCACTGCCATCAAAGGAGGCCTCTGCCTCGGCAGCGGTATCATACACATAGCCGGAATTCATGAAGATGGCTTCGGAGGTCTCGCAAAAGCCGCTGCGCGCTGTGCCACCACGGACAGAGCGGGTCGCTGCGCGCCAGTTATCGGAAGCCTTTTTTTCGGTCGTCATCGTCTTGCTCCTACATGCCCGAAGTGATGCGGTCCGGACACAAAAAAACCCTGACCGGCGTGAATGGGTCAGGGCCGAAGCCAGATCACCCCTCTTTAGCGATTTTTTACGTGGCCGCAAGCCGGTCGACAAATCCCACGATGCGCAGACGATACGTCCAGTTTTTCCCTACGTCAAGCGCCACTCCCTCAGGATTTTTGCGCATATGCACGCCCTGATGCGCGTCGCATTCCACAAATTCTCCTCACGGAATGGTGAAAGCAGTTCATGAGCAAGTTTTGAAATTTCTCTCTAATGTTGGATCAAATAATGCGATCCTGTTGTTCGGGATTTGCATATCGTGCCAAATGATCGACTTGCAAGAGCCTGAAATCAATGACCAAAGCCAGTTCAATGGTGTCACACGTGTCCGATAAGAAACCAGATAACCAATCGGAAATCACAATCCCGTCAAAGCCGCTCTGGCGCAAGCTTATGCCTGTGATGATCTTGATTGGTGGATTGGTTCTTGCCTGGTCGGCTGGTGTTCTGGATTTGCTGTCGTTTGAAACGCTGCGCGAAAATCGCGACCTGTTGCAGGGTTTTGTTTCCAATAACCCGGTATCCAGCGTTCTGGTCTTTATGGGGCTTTATGTCGTTTCCGTTGCCCTGTCCTTGCCCATCGGTTCGGTGCTGACGATCACCGGCGGTTTTCTGTTCGGGTCTTTCCTTGCCACGTCCTATGTTGTGGTCGCTGCAACCATTGGTGCAACGGTCGTTTATCTTGCTGCCCGATATGCCTTTTATGATCTGATGCGTGCGAAGGCCGGAAATGCCGTGCGCAAGATGGAGGAAGGCTTTGCTGAAAATGCGTTCAGCTATCTGATGGTCTTGCGCCTGATTCCGATCTTTCCGTTCTGGCTGGTCAATCTTGTGCCCGCGCTTCTTGGCGTAAAATTGCGCTCATTTGTATTCGGCACCATGATCGGCATCATTCCGGGCACTTTTGTATATGCCTCGATCGGCGATGGTTTGGGGGCCTTGTTTGATCAGGGAAAGACACCCGATCTTGGGATCATTTTCGAACCCCGTATTCTGACCCCGATTGTCGGACTGGCCGTACTGGCACTGCTGCCCGTCGCCTATAAGAAACTGCGCCAACGAAAAAGCGGGGCGAACGGCCATGAATAAAGTCATTCACACCGATATTTGCGTGATCGGAGCGGGCTCAGGCGGTCTGTCAGTTGCCGCCGGTGCGGTTCAAATGGGCGCAAAGGTTGTCCTGATTGAAAAGGGCAAGATGGGCGGTGATTGTCTGAATACCGGGTGCGTCCCATCCAAGGCCCTGTTGGCGGCCGGCCACGCGGCGGAAAATGCACGTAGTGCTTTGCGATTTGGCGTATCGACCGGGCCGGTGGAGATCGACTTTGGCCGGGCAATCGACCACGTCCATTCCGTCATTTCCGGCATTGCTCCTCATGACTCCGTCGAGCGGTTTGAAGAACTGGGATGCACCGTCATTCAGGCAGAGGCCCGCTTTACCGGTCCCGCCGAAGTCGTGGCAGGTGAAACGACAATCAAGGCCAAACGGTTTGTCATCGCCACCGGTTCTCGGGCTGCTGTGCCGCCAATCCCGGGACTTGAAAGCGTTTGTTACAGTACCAACGAAACCATTTTTGAAAACCGCGTCCGCCCTGACCACCTGATCATTATTGGTGGCGGTCCCATCGGGCTTGAAATGGCCCAGGCGCACCATCAACTGGGCGCGAAGGTTACGGTAATCGAAATGGGCACCATCCTGCCCAAGGACGACCCCGATCTGGTGGCTGTGGTCCGCGACCGGATCAAGGCCGATGGCATCAGCCTGTACGAACATGCCAAAACCAAGGAAGTCCTTGAGGTAAACGAGCAGATCAGGGCCGTAATCGAACACGAAGGCATCGAAATCACCCTTGAAGGCAGTCACCTGTTGCTGGCCGCCGGGCGCAAACCGAATGTTGAGAATCTCGGCCTGAAGGACGCAGGTATTGATCGCAGCGAACAGGGTATTTCAGTCGATGCGCGTTTACGCACATCGAACCACAAGGTATTTGCCATCGGCGATGTCACAGGTGGCCTGCAATTCACCCATATGGCGGGTTATGACGCGGGCATCGTGATCCGCAATGCGCTTTTCCGTCTTCCGGCCAAGGTTGATCACAGTGCAGTGCCATGGGTGACCTATACCAACCCGGAACTTGCACAGGTTGGCCTGACGGAAATGGCCGCCCGCAAAAAGTTTGGCGATGACATTCGCGTTGTGACCTGGGATTACGCAGAAAACGACCGCGCACGCGCAGAGGCCGACACCACAGGCTTCATCAAGGTTACCACCACGCGCAAGGGCCGAATTTTGGGGGTTGCCATCGTCGGACGACAAGCGGGGGAGCTCATTGGTGTCTGGTCGCTTGCGATCAGCAAGAAAATGAAGATCGGGGCCATCGCAGGCATGATCGCGCCTTATCCAACCCTTGGTGAAATTTCCAAACGCGTCGCCGGGGCGTGGTATACGCCAAGCCTGTTTGGCGAGAAAACCCGCAAGCTGGTTCGCTTTCTGCTTAAATTCGCCTAACCGGGTTCCTGGCCATCGCCCCTGAAAACAAACGTCTGTATCGCTGTACTTTCTTTGACCACCTGGCCTAAGATTCAATCATGAACAATCGGCAACTGAAATTGCCCCCTTGGGCCAAATCCCTCTCCGCACGCCTGTTGGTGCTGACGGTCAGCTTCGTCATGCTGGCAGAGGTATTTGTTTTCGCCCCCTCGGTTGCGCGCTTTCGGATTGATTGGCTAAAGGCCCATCTTGATTCCGGTTATCTCGCAGCCCTTGCGCTTGAAGCCACCCCGGATCAGATGATCCCCGATGACCTCGAACGCGAACTTCTGTCCAATGCCGGGATTGAGGCGGTCATTCTGCGACGTGAAGACCGCAAATTACTTTTGCAGCGCGACGATATGCCCGCCAAGGTCGACAAGGATATCCAACTGACGGATTTCTCGATCCCGATGGCCTTGATGGAGGGGTTATCAACGCTAAGCCAGACCGAAAACCGGGTGCTGCGCGTGGTTGGGATGCCATCCATGGCACCGGATTTCGAGATAGAAGTCCTTGTCCACGAAGATCGTCTGACCGAGGCCATGCGCAATTTCGGCTGGCGGGTGTTTGGCCTGTCACTGATGATTTCGTTCTTTACGGCCGGCCTTGTCTATTTCGCCCTTAATCGCTTGCTGGTGCGACCAATGCGCACGCTCACCCACGACATGATCCGCTTTCGCGAAGACCCGCAGGACAAGGCATCACTTATCACGCCGGGGGACCGCGATGACGAAATTGGCGTCGCCCGGCAAGAACTGGCGATTATGCAGCAAGACCTTCAGGCGATGCTCAATCAGCGCCGCAGGCTTGCAGCACTTGGCACGGCAGCAACCAAGATCAGCCACGATCTTCGCAATGCGCTGGCGACGTCCATGTTGATGACCGAACAGCTTGCCAAAAGCGAAGATAACGAAGTCCGCGCGGTTGTGCCGCGCCTGTTATCATCAATGGAACGCGCGGTTTATATCAGTGAACAAACCCTGTCATTTGCGCGCGAAACGCCACCGCCGCGCGATCTTGCAACCTTCACACTCATTGAGCTGATCGAGGAAATCCGCGATCAGATATTGCTGCAAAAATCCGAAACGCTGCTTGATGGCACAATGACCAAAGCAGATGACGATGAAAAAAATTACCCGGCCCGCATCGAAATAGACCTTCCCGATGATGTCACGCTTGAGGCCGACTATGACATGCTGTTTCGCGCCTTTAGCAACCTGATGCGCAATCCGCTCGAAGCCGGAGCCAATCTGGTGCGCATCACGCATAAAATTCAAAAAGAAACGTCAAACGGCGACGAATCGGACAAGGCCCGCAGTTTCATTGACGTAATCATTGCCGATAACGGCCCGGGACTGCCCGAAAAGGCGATCAAAAACCTGTTCGTACCCTTTGCCGGAAGCGGACGCCAGGGCGGCACCGGACTTGGTCTTGCCATCGCGCGTGAACTGATCAGCACCCATAACGGGGAACTTTGCCTCACTGCAACAGGGCCGGATGGTGCTGTTTTCACCGTCAAATTGCCGATTGGCAGCTGATATCACCGCAATGCACCATCATGGCGCACCCTTTTAATCGATTTTATCTATCGATTTTTATTTCATATTCGATTTTATCTTTTGAACAGTATTTGCGACCTTTGGGTATGGCGATGCCGGGCCCGATCCCGATCCCCGATCCGCTCCTGACCCAGGGTTCGGTATCGCCAAACTCACTTGAGCGTGCACGGTATTCTTTTTGAAGCCTTCCTATCCCCTGTTGCACCCTCCCTTGACGTCGGCACCTCAAGTGAAACTGCAGGTCTACGACCCCATAATCCTTGCCGGATTATCATCTGGGGATCTGAAATGATCCCCGCCCTCACAACCCCTTGTCCTGATACGGGCAAGGGGTGTTTTTTTTGGGCCGCTCAGACAGGGCGGACAAATGACGCACGTATGTCGTCAATCTGCTGGCGCAAAAAGCAGCCTTGCGCATGATCATTGATCAACCCCATCGCCTGCATAAAGGCAAACACCGTGGTCGGCCCGACGAACTTCCAGCCCCGTTTCTTGAGGTCCCTGGAAAGGGCAACAGATGTCGGCGACGTTGACATCGACTGTGGTGGGTCAACTTCATCCGATTTTGGTTCAAACCGCCAGAAATAGGCGGCAAGCGATCCTTCCTGCGCAACCATCTCACAGGCCCGTTTGGCATTGTTGATGGATGCCTCGATCTTGCCGCGATGGCGAATGATGCCCGCATTTCCGAGCAAACGTTCAACATCTGCATCATCAAACTGGGCAACCTTGTGAAAATCGAAACCGGCAAAGGCTTCGCGGAAATTCTCGCGCTTGCTCAGGATTGTGCGCCAGCTTAACCCCGACTGAAATCCTTCAAGACAGATTTTCTCAAACAGCCGGATGTCATCGACAACCGGAAAGCCCCATTCCGTATCGTGATAAGCGTTAAATTCAGGGGCGGCATCACACCACGCGCACCGGCATTTCCCGTCCGACCCGATTGTTGTTTTGCTCATTGCTTACCCCATCAGGAAATCAAGACGTTGATCAGCACGCGCCGGCGAGATTTCCAGAATTTCGGCCGTCACAATGTCTTCTGCAACGAACGGATCTTCATTCACGCGCTCTTCAATCTCGTCGCGCGACACACCGTGGGCCAGAACCGCACCGCCCATATTTGGCTGCAGGCTGCCGACCATCAAAAACACGCCATCATCAAAGCCCTGTTTGATCCATGCCTTGTGCGCGTCCATGAATTCAGGTGCCTTTGCGCGGTTTTCGGCAAATTTCAGAAAGATCGCAAACATGGTTTACTCCCCTGTTGGATGATTGCTGTTGGTAAGGTCAGCGATTTGCACGTCAAGCCAGTCACACATCAGTTCGACCTCATGGCGCAGGAAACGGTCATCATCAAACGCATTGGCAAGGGTCGCGACACCCTGACTTCGACCAAGAATATGCATGGCCAATTCATCGGATTTGTCGCCAAAACCCAACCGCTCGAACTGACGGCGCAGCCAACTGCGAAACAGGGTAAACAGCGCCGCCGCATCGCTTTTGGCCGCGTGGTTCAATTTCGCCAGTTCCGACGACAATGTGCCGACAGGACAGCCAAATTTCCGAATTTTCTCGCCATTGACGATCAGGATATGGATGAAGCTTCGAATGCGTTCTGCCGGGTCTGACCCCGCAATTTCCCATCGATCAAGCATTTGCTCGGTATTCGCAAGACGGCGGTTGATGACCCCATCAAGGATGTCATCCTTGGTTTTGAAGTGATGATAAAAATTGCCACGCGATATGCCGACAGTCCTTGCGATATCCGCAAATGACGTTGCCTCGAACCCATACTGGTAAAACAGCAGGTCCGCAGCCTCGATAATCCGTTCTCGTGTTTCTGTTACCATTTTCGAACACATCCACCCGGCTGACCCAACTTAGGACGATTGTCCTAAGTCCGAAAATAGGACAATCGTCCTAATTCGTCAACAGGATGAAAAAGCCCCTGCAAGCACCGCTTGCGGGGGCCGAACAATTCTTGCCAAATAATCAGGGTCCGATCAGTCGCGCCAGAAGGCTGGGAACAGCAGAACCAGAACGGTAAAGACTTCAAGACGGCCGATCAGCATACCGATGGACATCAGCCATTTGGCGCCATCGGGAAGCGTCGCGAAATTGCCCGATGGGCCGACAATCGGCCCCAGTCCCGGCCCGACATTGGCAATCGCTGTCCCGGCACTCGAAACCGCGGTGATGAAATCAAGTCCCATTGCGCCAAGTGCTGCGGCCAGAACGACAAAGCAGAACACAAACAGGAAGAAGAAGCTCAGAACCGATTCCGTGACATCTTCCGACAGCGGTTTGCGGTTGTAATAGGCAATGAACACGCCGTGCGGGCGCAGCATGTGCGAAAGCTGGATCTTGGCGATTTCATATAGAACCTGCAGTCGGAAGATCTTTACACCGCAGGTCGTCGACCCTGCACACCCGCCAATAAACATCACAAAGAAGAACACCGTCACCGCAAACGGGCCCCAAAGCCCGTAATCAGTGGTGGCATAGCCCGTGCCAGTCATGACCGACATGATGTTAAACGACGTGTAGCGAAGGGCGTAAAGGAAGTCCACGCCATTGGTTTCCGAATGCCAAACTGCCAGACCGACAATGATCGTTACGGCGATTGTAATAAACCAGCGCACCTGACTGTCACGAAACAGCGGTTTGCCCTGCCCGCGCAGCATTTGAAGATACAGGATGAATGGCAGGGCCCCGGTCGCCATTCCAAGCGTAATGATGATGTCGATTGTCGCACTGTCGTAATGCCCGATTGACGCATCCTTGGTTGAAAACCCGCCGGTCGCGATGGTTGTCATTGCATGGGCAATCGCATCAAAGGGCGTCATGCCCGCGGACCACAACATGATCGCCCAAAATGCTGTAAAACTCACATACAGCACCGCAATCCCCATCGCGATCTGGGTTGCACGCGGAAAGGCCTTGTCGGACTTGTCCGAGTTTTCCATGCGGAAAAGCTGCATACCACCAACGCGCAGCATCGGCATAACGGCAATTGCCATCACAATAATCCCGATCCCGCCAAGCCACTGCAGAAGCGCACGCCAAAGCAGGATCCCCTGCGGGGCCGAATCAAGCCCGACAATCACGGTCGATCCCGTGGTGGAAATACCCGACATCGCTTCGAAAAATGCGTCGGTATAGGACATATCAAGATCGGAAAACGCAAACGGCAGCGCCGACGCCGCGGTCAGAACCAACCAGCTCAGCGTGGTCAGGATAAAGGCCTGCCGGGAGTTGATCTTTAGATTGTCCATCCGGTTCATCATGATCAGTGCCCCGCCAATAAACAGCGAGACGAAAGACGCTGCCGAGAACACGATCCAGTCGCTTTGTCCGTAATACAGGTCAACAAGCGCCGGGATGAACATGCCAATCGACAACGTACAAAGCAGAATGCCTACGATGAAAAGAATGGGACGGAAATCGATCAATGAAGCGCCTCTTGGCAAATACGCCGCAAAATCCCCCCGGAACAACGGCACATGATGCGTTTGATGTTTTGTCTAGGAGTGCACTACATAGCCGAAAACTCGGTCTGCATGTACCCCATTCATCACAAGCTGCGAATTCTTGGCACATGACACCGCAATGTCCAGCCCTTTTCGGTCGCCAGAAGCAAGCCGACCGTCTCGACCAAACAGGGTTTTTAACTTGCGCCGGTGCCTTTGGCCACACGTCACGGATCAATCCGATGCTTGGCACCAAACTCTCTGATTTGTCAGAAAACGTCATTTCCCGCGACCGATGGAACAAGGATTTCCGTGATTTCCAAGGGCTGCCTTCAACATTAGAATCACTACAAATTAATCAGCGGTTTCTTATGGCCTTTGCAACCTCACCCCGCCGGAAACATACGAAAGTTGCTTTGATTTGTGTCGTGCAACGGGACCGACTTTCCCCTAAATTGGGCGGATCAAAAACGATGAGCACAATCATCACCATTTACCTAATGACTGTCTTTTGGGGGACTTTCCGTGCGAGGAAAGAAACTATACTTCGCGATCATTCTGTGTCTTTTGCTCGCCGTCGGCTTCCTGACCACGAGCTTTGTCAGCTTCTACGTCGCGCGGGATTCTCTGGAAGAACAAATCTCTGAAAGCACGCTGCCGCTTACGAGTGACAACATCTATTCGGAAATTCAGCGCGATCTGCTTCAGCCGATCTTCATTTCCTCGCTGATGGCGCATGACACCTTCTTTCGCGACTGGGTCATTTCCGGCGAGAAGGATCATGAACAGATCACCAAATATCTCGGCGAAATCCAGTCACGTTTCGATACGATCACGTCCTATTTCATTTCAGAAGAAACGCGCAATTACTATCACCCGACCGGCGTGATCAAACAGATCAGCGAAGAAGACCCGGCAGATGACTGGTACTTCAGCGCACGTGACAGCAAGCAGTCCTACGAAATCAATATAGATGATGACACGGTTGATCGGTCGCGCCTGTCGATCTTTGTCAATTATCAGGTGCGTGATTACAACGGCAATGTCATCGGCATTACGGGTGTGGGGCTTTCGGTCAGTTCAGTTACCAACCTGATCGAGACCTATCAGGCGCGCTATGGACGAACGATCTATTTCATCGATACCGAAGGCCACGTCACCCTGCGCGGTAGCGGATTTGGGGATGCACACAGCATTCAGGAACGGCTTGGCATGCGCAATCAGGCAACCAAAATCCTGACCGCGCCCGGCACCTCGATCAGCTATCAGGATGATGGACACACCTATTTCGTAAACAGCCGTCTGGTGCCGGAATTCGGCTGGCTGCTGATTGTCGAACAAAGCGACTATTCATCCGATGCACGCCTGCAGAACACCTTGTTCATCAATATTGCGATCTCGCTTCTGATCACGGTGATCGTTGGGCTGGTCGCTTTCCTGACCGTGCGCAACTATCAAAAACGGCTCGAAGAACTGGCATCGCGTGACAAGCTGACCGGCACCTTTAACCGGCAGGTCTTTGACATGATCTTTGATCAGGCAGTCCAGAACGCGAAACGCCAGAAAACACCGCTGTCAGTGATGTGTTTTGACGTTGATGGCTTTAAGGATATCAATGACGGCTATGGTCATCCGGGTGGCGATGCGGCCCTGCGTGAAGTTCTGACAACGGTACGTCAAAACGTTCAGGAAACAGATGTGATCTGTCGTTGGGGCGGTGATGAATTCGTCATCCTGTTCCCGAATACAGAACGCAAGGAAGCAATAACCAAGGCACGTGATCTTGCCGATCAGATCCGCAATGCCCCGGTTCGCTTTGGGCGCGATCACATTCCGGTCACGATCAGTGCCGGCATCACCGAGTATCGCGACGGTGAAGATCTCGACACCCTTATGGCGCGTGTTGATAACGCGCTTTATACCGCCAAGGCATCCGGACGCGACCATATCTCGCTCTCCTGACACACCGGGCCACAGGTTTGTGCAAACAAAACACCCCCGCCTGAAAATTCTGGCGGGGGTGTTTTGTTAAAAATCAGTCCGTGATGGATCGCGATCAGTCGGCGATGGATGCCTCTGCGATCTGAACAGCGTTCAGGGCAGCACCCTTCAACAGCTGATCACCGGCAACAAACAGTTCCAGACCATGATCACCAAAGATCAGGTTGGTACGGATGCGGCCAACTTCGACGTCATACTGTTCGGTCGCGGTCAGCGGCATCGGGTATTTGTTGTTTGCCGGATCATCGACAAGCTTCACACCCTTGGCTTTCGCAAGCACTTCGCGTGCGGCATCCGGCGTAACGGCCTTTTCGGTTTCAACCACAATCGCCTCGGAATGGGTCCGCTCGGTCGGGATGCGAACCGCAGTGCATGAAATCGGCAGATCCGGCGCGCCAAAGATTTTGCGCGTTTCCCAGGTCACCTTCATTTCTTCACGGGTGTACCCGTTGTCCTGGAAGCTATCGATATGCGGGATCACGTTAAAGGCCAGCGGCGACGAGAACACCTCTGCCGGGACCGGCTTGCCTTCAAGACCAGCGGCCAGACCTTCGCGCAGTTCGTTCATGCCCGGCTGACCGGCACCTGATGCTGCCTGATAGGTCGAAACGATCACTTTCTTCAGGCCAAAGGCCTGATGCAGCGGCCAAAGCGCAACCGCGGCGATTGCCGTGGTGCAGTTCGGGTTTGCGATCAGTTTTGCGGTCTTGGCAAGGTCGCCATTGATTTCCGGCACGATCAGCGGAACATCGTCATTCAGACGGAACGCCGAGGAGTTATCAATCACCAGCGCGCCTTCGGCGATCTTGGGTGCATATTCCTTGGCAAAGTCACCGGAAACGGCAAGGAAGACAATGTCGCACTGCTTGGCTTCCTCAACGGAAAACAGCGCGACGGTCTTAGTGCCGAATTTAGTCTCCACGGTCTTGCCCGCTGAACGCTCGGAAGCGAACAGGGTGAGTTCACCCACTGGGAACTTGCGATCAAACATAACGTTGATCAGCTCGACGCCAACCGCACCGGTTGCGCCGATCACACCGACATGGAGATTTTCGGCACTCATAATAGTTGTCTAACCTCGTATAAAAATTACTGTCATATTCGACTGCCGCGATCATTCGCGGGCCGCGCATTATAGGGATTTATCCAAACAAGGCAAATCCACGTTGCTGCATCGCACGCATGCGCGCTGTTGTCCTGTGTCTAACGCCGAAGACAACAGATTGTTCCAAAGCGTTTTCCAACGCCGGAATTGAAAAATCCGCCCTTCGACTGAACCACCGCCAAGCAGATGTCAAAGGGCGGATTTAGCCGCCATAAAGACGGCATATCCAGACTATGAAAAAGAATCGGCTGATCGTCTTGATGTCCGATCAGGCGAATGCACTGATCACATCAGGCAATGTTTGGCGAAATCGGTCGCCTCGTTTGCCGTCCAGTCGCCTTTCGGCTTTTCCTTAAGCTCATTACACCATTCCTCGCTGCCCACCTCGGGCGAGCATGCGGAAACAGCACCCGCCAGGAAAAGGACCGCAAGGGCCCCGGCGATTTTGGTCGTGATCGTTTTCTGCAGTTTCATGTCCGTGTCCACTGTTTGTGTGTTTGTTATTAACGCTACAAACTTATACACGGTGCGAAAATGACGCAAAGCAAACCTGCGATCTATGGCAACCGTCACAGATCGACACCAACAATCATCAAAAACAAAATCAGGGGTCAGTCGCGCCAGAAGGACGGCATCAACAGCACAAGAAGCGTCTCGAACTCAAGTCGGCCCAGAACCATCGCAACATCCAAAATCCACTTCGCGGAATCTGGCAAGGACTGGAAATTGCCCGCAGGTCCGATGATATTGCCAAGCCCCGGCCCGACATTGGCAAGTGAGGTTGCCGCAGCACTCATCGACGTAATCAGATCAAGCCCCGTCAGACCAAGGGCAACCGTCACCGCGATATAGCTGATGGTCAGAAGAAATACATAGACCGTCACGGCGTTATAGATGTCGGACGTGATTTCATGGCGGTCAATGCGGCTGACCACCACGGCTGACGGGCTGCGCAGGCGCATGAAATGGGCACGAAGCCCGGTAAACACGACATACAGGCGAAACATCTTGAAACCGCCCGATGTTGATCCCGAACAACCGCCGATAAAGGTCGCAAAGAAAAACAGCATGACTGCAGCCGGGCCCCACAAAAGGTAATCACCCGATGCATAGCCCGTGGTCGTAATCACCGACACAAGGTTGAACGCCGCCATGGTCAGCGACCGAAAGATGCTGTCATCCGAAATCTGCAACAGCCGCAGGGTCAGCAAAAATGTGAAACCTGCAATGATCAGGCAGAACAATTTGATCTGCTGATTGCCGATCACGGCCTTGATCGCCCGCTTGCGCAGAAACACCGCATAAGCGGTAAACGGCAAACCACCAAAGAACATGAACAGGATGGCAATCCAGTGCAGCGAAAGACTGGTGTCAAACTTGGCAAACGATAGGTCCGAGGTGGCATATCCCCCGGTCGACAGCGTCGTCATGCCGTAATTGATTGCATCAAACCACCCCATGCCAAAGATGCGATACAGCACAATGCACACCAGGGTCAGAAACGAATAGATCATCACGATCTGCAGGCACATATCGCGCATGCGACCGCTGAGTTTTTCGGATCGATCCGAACTTTCCATCTGGAAAAGCTGCATGCCGCCGACCCGCATCATCGGCAACAGGGCGAGGGCAGTCACAATAATCCCGATACCGCCAAGCCACTGCATGATCGAGCGCCAGATCAACAAGCCCGGCGGCAAATGATCCAGACCCGACAGGATCGTCGAACCCGTCGTTGTCAGACCCGAAACAGTTTCAAAGACCGCATCACAGAAACTGAGCTCAAGCGACGAATACCAAAGCGGCAGTGCCCCGGTCAGGCTAACGGCAATCCACGAAACCACTGTCAGAACGTAACCCTGGCGTGCGGTTACACGCGGGCCGATATCAGACCGACAGGCAAGACATGCCATGCCACCCAGCCCGATTGTCGTAATCGACGCTTGTGCAAAAATCTTCCAGTCCGGGTTGCCATAAGCAAGATCAACAGCAGCAGGCACCATCATCGATATCCCGATGATAATGACCATCACCCCGACGACGAAAAAGATGGGTTGCAGACGGAACAAACAAGTTTCCCTGACAGCAAAAGACAAACCCGCTTGTAGCGCCAAACGTCTTTGGATGCATCCGGTTATTGTGCATGGCACCCGTGAGGCCGCTGACCCTTACGCGCCCTCACCCGAAAAATGCGTCATCATTTTGCCGTTCTTATTGCTTGTCCTGTCGCCATGACCGTAGTGTCATTCCCACAAAGGTTGAATGTCGCTCAAATTCCTGAAGACCATCGAGGCCAGTTTGAAACGCGTTACCCGCCTGATCGCCCTACTTGCTATTCCAGCCCTGATTGCCCTTGCCCTGCACTGGCACAGTGCACCGGTGCGTGCCGCCGGCAATTCACCTGGCCTTTCCAGTCCGGGCGGGCTTGTCACCAAGGGGCGCGATATTCTGGTCATTGATGGCGACACCATCATGATTGCCGGGCAAGTCGTCGATATCGCGGGAATGGATGCCCCCGAACTCGGCCAGCAATGCCTCCATAATGGCAGTTTCTGGGATTGCGGCATGTCGTCGGCAATGCAATTGCGCAAATATTTCGCCATGGCCCCGTTTGACGTTCATTGCTGGCCGGGCGATCAGGCGCGCGCGGGCAAAGCAGATGGCTTCCCCGTTGTCGAATGCGGCATCGGCGAACGCGATGTGGCGGCAGCCATGATCAGCGACGGCGAAGCATTCCCGATTGCGGGCTATTCCCATCGCTATGACCGCCTGTCCCAAGATGCCGGCAATGCCGGGATCGGCATTCATGGCGGTGATTTGATCGCACCAGCCGATTGGCGCAAAGGGGATCGACTTGACGGCGAAAACGCGCGTTGCCTCTTTGTCGATGATGGTAACGGCAATTACCTCAGCACCCTCGACCCACGCTTTAGCCAATATGAAAGCAAGGATCTGAAAAAGATCTGCAGTGACGAAGAAGCCCGCGAAATGAACCTGCAATACCGCGCACCGGCCCCATGATCGACGCGGCCCGTTTTTAATTCGCCCGTACCTGCATCTTTTCGCCAGAACACGCGTCTTCCTGTGCATCACAATGACCACACAGGAGATTTCAAAATGCGCCTGCAACTTGCCCTGAATGTCAAAAACCTTGATCGGGCCATCAAGTTCTACAGTGAAATGTTCGCAACCCCGGTTCACAAACAACGCCCGGGATATGCCAACTTTGAAATTGCCCAGCCGCCACTGAAACTTGTTTTGTTTGAACACCCCGGTGCAGATGAGCACCTCAATCACATTGGTGTTGAATGCCAAAGCCCGTCGGAATTCGACGCGGCATCAGATCGCCTGCATGCGGGCAATCTGAGCACAAGCGATGTCGCTGAGACAGGTTGCTGTCACGCCGAACAATCAAAATTCTGGACAAAGGAACCAGACGGTCTGGCGTGGGAATGGTATCGCATCCTTGATGATGATCCCGACAGCGCTCAAAATGACACCGGTTCATCAAGTGCGGGGTGTTGCGGCCAACAGCCCGGCAAGGAATCAGAAACTCAACAGGTATGTTGCGCCTAACGCCATGAAATTCGCCCCCGTTTCCGACACATCTTCTGATTGGCAGGCCCTGCAAAAGGGCCTGCACAGATTTGTTCAAAGTCGCGTCCCGAATGACGCGATTGATGACGTTGTCTCAGATATTCTCGAAGCCATCATTCGCAACAGATCAAGCCTTGCCACCGCATCCAATCCATCGGCATGGATTTATGCCACCGCACGCAGCAAACTTGTTGATTACTATCGCAAGAAAAGTCGCGAACGCAGTGCGCTTGACGCCCTGCAATCAGACCCGACAACAGAAACACCAAACAATTTGAACCGAACAACTGATGATGGTGCGGATGTTAATGGTCTGAACGATTGTCTGACCGGGATCATTTCGACAATGGCTACCGGTGATCAGAATATTCTGCGCGCGATTGACCTCAACCGCACCCGCCAGATAGACTTTGCAACCCAGAACAACCTTGCGCTGCCAACCGTCAAATCACGCATTCAGCGCGCGCGCAAACGCCTGCGAAACCGAATGATCGCCTGTTGCCCGGACGGGGGCATGTCGGCATGCGAACAGACATGCACAACCGCCACATCATGCGCGGCAGACTGAGGGTTTTTCAAAACGTGATCTTGTAAGGAAAAGCTTGGAGCGGGTGAAGGGAATCGAACCCTCGTATGCAGCTTGGGAAGCTGCTGTTCTACCATTGAACTACACCCGCGAAGCGCGCGATTTATAGCCCGCTTTTCCAATCAACGCAAGCCGGTCACAATCCGATCCGCCGATTTAATTTCCCTGATCAAATCCGGAAAATCTTAGCCATCGGGCATCATGCGCCAGATCGCGCTGGCATTGTCATCTGAAATCAGGATCGACCCGTCGATATAGTGTTTCACATCAACCGGACGCCCGATCACTTCGCCATTGCTGCGCAGGAATCCGCTAAGAAACGGGTTTTCGGTCACTGGCTTGCCGTTGATGAATTCAACCCGGACCACCTCGTACCCGTCCGGGACGGTTCGGTTCCACGATCCATGCAGCGCAACCAGTGCATCACCGTCATCAAAGGCAAACCCAAGCGGCGCATTGTGGGCATTAAAGGTAAATTCCGGGAAAATGACCTCTTCCGGGACCGTTTCATCGGCAAATTGCGGGCTTCTGGTGTCATTGCCCGCATACCACGGATACCCGAAAAACTGGCCGGACTGACGGGCGCGATTAAGCTCCTCGCGCGGGACATTGTCGCCCAGATGATCGCCGCCATTGTCGGTAAACCAAAGTTCGTCCGTTTCAGGATGGAACGTCAGCCCGACAGAGTTGCGAATCCCGCTTGCATAAACTTCGGGCGCGCCCCCATTGACCGGAATGGAAATGATCGTGCCTTCAAGGCCACTGACCTTGCAGATATTGCACGGTGCCCCAACCGCAACAAACAGGCGATCGCCGCTCGGCGAAAGGGTCGCATAGCGCCAGCCGTGATGGCTTTTATCGGGCAGATTGGTAAACAGGATGCGCGGCGGGCCAAGGCGTTCGCCATCAAAATTGGCAAGGTCGTAAGAAACAATACGATGCTGATCGGCAACAAACAGGGTCCCCGGTTTATAGACAATGCCGTTGGCCTGCTTGAAATCATCAGCAATCAGATTGACCTCCTCGCCAACGCCATCGCTGTCTTCATCACGGACAAAATAAAGATTGGGTCCGCGCGTGCCGACAAAAATGCCGCCCAGTTCCGGGGCCACTGCGATGGTTCGGGCGTTGGGAACCTCGGCAAAGACCGACAGGCGATAGCCGCTTTCCGCACTTAGCAATGACTGCACGCGTGCGACCCTCTCAGAAACCTGTTGGGCATTGGCCGAAAGGCTTGTTGCCGACATCGCCACGACAGCAAGGGTGCACAAACACAAACGCCCGGCCCATCGGCGTGCGCTGTGCAACTGGCGACGGAAGTCCGGGCGTAAATATCGGGTCATCCTGAAATCTCCTTGTCTGGCAACCGGCCTTACAAGGGATACGGATAGATTCCCAAGGCCGATTAACGAACGCGTTCAGAGATCGGGGCGTTGACCGACAGTTCCATGTCCCACGGGAAGTAAATCCACGTATCCTGAGACACTTCGGTCACAAAGCTATCAACAATTTCGCGGCCAAGCGGCTTGGCGTAAACGGTTGCGAAATGCGCTTTCGGAAGTCTTTCACGCACAGCCTTGGCGGTTTTGCCGGTATCGACCAGATCATCAATGATCAGCATATCGGTGCCGTCACCTTCGATGTCTTTCAGCCATTCCAGATCACCACGCGTCTTGTCAGAGTAACTACGAACACAGACCGTATCAATCAGGCGAATATCAAGTTCGCGTGCAATGATGGCCGCAGGCACAAGACCACCGCGGGTGATTGCCACGATTCCCTTGTACGGGCCTTGTTCCAAAAGTCGCCATGCCAGTGCACGGGCGTCGCGATGCATCTGTTCCCAGGAAACCGGGAAACCTTTATTATAAGCAGCTTCGCTCACAAGAATTCTCCTGCGCCAGATCAGTTCGCCAAATGAATGTGCCCGGACATCACCACAAGGCACCTTCATCCAGACCCGCATTCCACAAAATCAAGCCGCTTAACTACGCCGAGTTGGACAGGAAGGCAAGTATTCGCTGGCACATTGGTTACTGTGAATTCATCCGTGCCTGCAGCAAGGTCGAAAAATCCTTGCCCAGTTTCTCGACAGGGGCGGACCAGTCACCGGGCTTTTCCTGTCGGTAGATGCGCATGGTCGGGTACCAGGGGCTGTCGGACCGATCAACCATCCACCGCCAGTCAGTTGTATAAAGCTGCAGCATCCAGACCGGAATACCAAGTGCGCCAGCAAGATGGGCGGGTGAACTGTCAATCGTGATCACCAGATCCATCTCGCGCATCAGTGCAGCACTATCGCCGAAATCATGAATATGATCGCCAAGATCGGTGACAAATGCATGCAGGCCAAGTCTGTCGATATCGGCCCGGCGTTCATCAATCTGGAAGCTGTAGAACGCCGCACCCTTGGCAGACAACATCGGCAAGAATGTCTCAAGCGGGCAGGATCGATCGCGCGGGTTAAGTTTGCCTGCCCAAATCAGCCCGACCTTCAGCGCCGTCCCCGGTGGCGGTGCCAGTCGGGCCCGCTTGCCTTGCGGCGGCGCTAGGTAACTATCGGTCGAAATTTTCTGAAGGTCCTTTTCACCGATGCCCATCACATGCGGCAGGCTGAGAAGCGGCACATGCACATCAAATTCCGGAACGGCACGGCCCTTTTCAACCACCGTATCAACGCCGGCCACGGTCTTCATGATCGGGACCAGTTCCTTGCGGCATTCGAGGATGACATGACCCGCCTTCTTGGCCACCAATGGCACAAAGCGGGCAAACTGGATCATGTCGCCAAAGCCCTGCTCGGCGCGCAGCAAAATACGCTTGCCGCGCAGGTCCGTCTTGCCATCCCACTCCGGCGCAGAATCAAGCGGGCGGATCGGATTATCAGCAAGCTTGCGACGGGTTTCATATCCTGCCCAGCCTTCGGCATAGTTGCCAAGGGCCAGATGGGCCAATGACCGGTCCCAGTTTGCATCGACATAATCCGGGTCGATTTCGAGGGCGCGCTCAAAATACTCCAGCGCCGCCTCAAAGCGGTTCATATCACGATAGACAAGCCCGGCATTGAACGTGTGCGACTTGACGGTGTCATCAAGCTCAAGTGCCTTCTTGTGGGCAACAAGCGCCTCTTCAAAACGCATCATTTCGCGCAGGCAATTACCCATATTCGACCACAACCCGGCATTTCCCGGCCGAATATCCGCGGCCCTGCGATATGCAATCAGGGCTGCGTCGAACTTCTTGCTTCGACGCAGTGCGACACCAAGGTTGTTCCACACATCTGGCTGATTGGGGTTCTGACGAAGGGCGGTACTGTAAAGTCGAATGGCATCATCGATCTGGCCCGCCTGATGGGCGGCAAGGCCGCGCTGGAACAGATCACTGATCACCTGACGGCGCTGCACGGCAACGTCTTCACTTTGCTGTGCAGCTGCGCTGGCGGTTGATGCCTCGACTTCATCTGAATTGGTCGTCGCCGCACTGGCGGCAGTGACCGCATCGTCCTGATTGGCTGTTTTGCTTTTCGCCGAAGATTTCGGTGTCTTCTTTGCCGACCGTTTCTTGCGTGTTGTTGCCGCTTTCGCCATGCGCGCTCCCCTGTGCTTTTGCCCGGATCAGGCAAAAGCCATCGCCCCGTAAAGGCATTTCAAAAGACGGACCACATCCCTCACCGGACGTTGCGGCACGGCGCAGCCCTATTAGCAAAAACCTAATTTAGCAAAAAAGCCTTACCAATAAGTGGATTTATTCATGTGGTTTATCGAAATGAAATATTAACCACGCCAGGCAGTTATTCTTGGCTGCACGCGGGTCTTCGGGGTACGGCCCTAACGCAATGGATCGCGTTTTTGCGCGTCCATATCAAGGCGCATCATCATCATGTCGTCGAGTTCAGCATAACCATGCAAACGATAAAGCGCCTGCATATCTGCTGTTGCCAAAAGCCAGCGTTTCACGCGCTGCAATTCCCGATGGGCATGCAAGGCATCAAGCATCTTTGCCGCAATCCCCATGCGCCGGTATTCACGATCCACAAAGACATCCGCAACATAGGCGATGGCGATCTGGTCACTGACCACACGCGCAAAACCAACCTGACGCCCATCGCAATAAGCCCCAACGGGAAAGGACATTTCCACAGACCGGTCAAATTCACCGCGTGTCCGCCCACCAGACCAATAGGACGCGGCGATAAAATCATAGCAGTAATCAAGATCAAGCCGCGCCCGATCCATACTGATTTCAATGGTTTTATCGCCATCTGCCATCATAGGACTCCCATCCGGGCGCGTTGGTTATTTCAGGTAAACAGCAACAGCCAGTGCGGCAATCGCCACCCACAGAACCAATGTCTGGCGTGAAACACCAACAGATTTGCGCTGACCATTGCCTGATTTACCGCGCATCGTCGCAACCGTATCAGGATGGAGACGAAGCCCCTGTTCGGTGAAGACGGCGGATGCCTGCTCGGCGGCTTCAAGCACACGGGGCAGACGGCGCAGCATCGTTCCCGCCTGGAGGGTCGCTTCCTTGATCTTGGCTTCCGGGCCAAGGTTTTCACGCATCCAGTCTTCGATCAGCGGACGCGACAATTCCCACATATTCTCATTCGGGCTGAGAATACGTGAAAGTCCCTCGGCGACGATCATGGTTTTTTGCAGCATCAAAAGCTGCGGCTGGGTTTCCATGCCGAACTGTTCGGTGATCTGGAACAACTGCCCCAACAAGCGCCCGACCGAAATATCGGCCAGTTCCTTGCCCAGGATCGGCTCGCCAATCGACCGGCAGGCCTGCTGGAAGTTTTCAAGCGACTGGTTACGCGGAACATAACCCGCTTCGAAATGGACCTCGGCCACGCGGTGATAATCACGCGTCAAAAAGCCCAGTAGCATCTCGGCCAGATAAAGGCGGGTCTGTTTGTCCACCCGGCCCATGATGCCGAAATCAACCAGGCTGACCCGACCGTTTTCATCAACAAAGAGGTTGCCCGGATGCATGTCCGCATGGAAAAACCCGTCACGGAAGACCTGCTGGAAAAATGCCCCGGCCGCCTTGGCAAGCAAGTCGGACCGATCAATGCCCATGCGGTCAAGCGCCTCGACATTATCAATCCGCACACCCTTGACCCGTTCCATGGTCATCACGTGTTCGGCGGTGCGTTCCCAGTCAATCTGGGGAATGTAATAGGACGGGTCATCTTCGAAATTATCACGGAATTCCGATGCTGCTGCCGCCTCAAACCGCAAATCCATTTCAAGATGCACGCTGTCTTCAAGCGCCTTGACCGTTTCAATCGGTTTCAGACGACGCAGGCGCGGCTGGGTCAGCTCGACAATTTCCGCCACCCAGTAAAACAGGTCCATATCACGGGCAAAGCGCACCTTGATATCCGGGCGCAGGACCTTGACGGCGACTTCCCGTCCGTCGGTCGTGGTCGCGAAATGCACCTGTGCGATGGATGCTGCGGCAACCGGCTGTTCATCAAATTCGGCAAACAGCACGTCAAATGGCTCATCAAGCTGTTCGGTGATGATGCGCTTGGCAATCTTCGCCGAAAATGGTGGCAGTCGATCCTGAAGGGATGACAGATCTGCCGCCACATCGTCCCCGATCAAATCGGACCGGGTCGCAAGGGTTTGGCCAAGCTTGATAAAGGCCGGGCCGAGTTCCTCAAGCGCACGCGCCAGTCGTTTGCCCGGCGGCAGGTCGGAGCGGCGCGAAAACGGTGCTGTCAGGCGGGCCAGAAAAGCCACAAGCTTGCCGCCCGGCACAAGAGCCAGCGGGAACAGCGCATCATAGCGCGCCAAAGTGCGCGCCATGGCAAGCAGGCGGAAACTGTTACGAACAAAACGGATCATGCGTCAAACGCCCTCAAATCCGCCAACCGGAATGTATGGCCGCAATTCCACCAGACAGGTTGCGATATTTCACCCGCTCAAACCCGGCAGCGCGGATCATCGATGCAAATGTTTCCTGATCGGGGAACTTGCGAATGCTTTCCGCCAGATACTGATAGGCCTCGCGATTGCCCGCAATAAACCGGCCGATTTCCGGCAAAAGCTTGAACGAATAGGTGTCGTAAAGCTTGTCAAAGCCCGGCACGATGACCTTGGAAAACTCAAGGCACTGGAATTTCCCGCCCGGACGCAGCACCCGGTAGGCTTCCGAAAGCGCTTCGTCGATGCGCGTCACATTGCGAATGCCAAAGGCAATGGTATAGGCATCAACCGACTGATCGGGCAGCGGCAATTTCTGCGCATCACCGACAGTCCAGTTGATATTTTTAAGAAGCCCGTGATCAACCGCGCGGTCGCGTCCGACATGGAGCATCTCATAGTTGATGTCACAAACCGTGACAGAGCCGCCGCCATTTTTCAGAAAGCGAAACGCAATATCCCCTGTGCCCCCGGCAACGTCGAGAAGCTTCATTCCCGGACGCGGCTTGAGCTCGTTGATGAAGCTGTCCTTCCACAAGCGATGCACCCCACCGCTCATCAGGTCATTCATCAAATCATACTTGGACGCGACAGTGTCGAACACCTCACGCACCATGGATGCCTTCTGGCTTTCGGGAACATCACGAAAACCAAAGTGGGTTGTGTTTTCGCCGGTTTCGCCCGCGGCAGGGTCTGTGTTCTTACTCATGGGCGGGAAAATAGCGCAGCAATGATTATCCTGCCAGTGGAAAGCCACGCCAAAACGCAAATATCCTGTTGGATCGTGGTCATTTCTGGTAAGGCAATCAGACGCACCAGGCGTTTGCCAAGAAGATTAGAGTGAAGACAAGGACAGGATAGCCCGATGAGCTGCATGGTCAAAATCTGTGGAATTAACAGCGAAGATGCCGCGATTGCCGCCATGAGCGCCGGGGCAGATGCCCTTGGATATGTCTTCTTCCCGCCAAGCCCGCGCCATATATCGCTTAAAGGTGCCAAGACGCTCACCGAACGCGTCCCCAACAGCATTTACAAGGTCGGCCTGTTTGTCGAAGCCGGTGACGAGGCGCTTGAAAACGCAATCACCGCCGGCAACCTTGATGTCATTCAGCTTCACGGCAAGGAAAGCCCCGAACGCGTGGCCGAGGTCAGGGAACGCTTTGGCCTTAAGGTCATGAAAGCCATTTCTGTCAGCACGGCCGATGACATCGAAAACGCCAAGAAGAACTATGACGGCGTTGCCGATTTTCTGTTGTTTGACGCCAAACCGCCCAAGGACAGCATCCTTCCCGGCGGCAATGCGGTTTCGTTCGACTGGACGCTTCTGACCGGCCAGAATTTCCAAAGCAACTGGATGCTGGCCGGTGGCCTTGATCCCAGCAATGTCGCCGAAGCCGTAAAGATTTCCGGCGCACCATGGGTGGACGTGTCATCGGGCGTGGAACGCACCAAGGGCGTCAAGGACCCGCGCAAGATCTCCGCCTTCATCCAGGCGGCAAAGGGTTACTGAACATCCCGATCAGGTGGTTTAACCTTTTCTGAAATGATTGGCGCAAAACTTGGCGGGCAAAAGTGCAACCACTGCCCGGACAAAGTACGCGCGCCATGAAACCGACCCTTCGATCAAGAACCCAGAAACTTCTGCATGGTGTGGACCGGGAATCACGGTTTTCGCTTGTTGTGCATCTGGTTTTGGCCAGTGCGATCATCATCAATGTCGTTTCAGTCATCTTTGATTCGGTCCAGGCCTTTGCCGAACGCTATTTCATTCTGTTTGCCACAATCGAGATCGTCTGCACCCTGATTTTCGCACTCGAATATGGCTTGCGTGTCTGGTCCGCCCCGGACAATCCGCGCTTTAGTGGCCGCTTTGCGCGTCTGCGCTATATGCTGACCCCGATGGCACTGATTGATCTTCTGGCGATCCTGCCGATCTTCCTGTGGTTCTTTACCAGCATTGATTTGCGCTTTATCCGCATCGTCCGGTTGCTGCGTCTTTTGAAGTTCACCCGCTATTCAACCGGGCTGGAGCTGATGATGCTGGTGTTTCGCCAGCAAATGGGCATCTTCGGTGCCGCCAGTGCCGCCCTTGCCTGTATGCTGGTCTTTAGTGCCGGGGCGATTTACCTCGCCGAACACCAGGCCCAGCCAGAGAAATTCGGCAATCTTCTTGATGCACTCTATTGGAGCGTCATCACCCTTGCCACGGTTGGCTATGGCGATGTTGTTCCCGTCACGCCATTTGGCAAATTTCTGGCCAGCATCATCTCATTGACCGGTATCGGGATTGTTGCCGTGCCAGCCGGTATTCTGGCATCGGCCTTCAACGCCGAACTGCGCCGCCGCGAAAACGAATATCGCCACAAGGCCACTCGCCAGTTGCTGGGCAAACGCCTGACAGAGCGGGTCCGACACAAGCTGCGTTCCCATCAGGAAGAGCTTGGCATCAGCGAAGAACAGGCCCAATCAATTATCGAGGACATCCGCGATGTGCATCACAATGAAAGCGACGAAATCCTGACCTGTCCGCATTGCCATCAGCCACTGCATCTTGAGCTGCACGACGCCGAAACACCCCCACCGACGCAAAAGTCTTGACGCCCGGTTTTTTTGGGCACATGGTTGAGCCATGAAAACACACGGCATGAACCTGACCTGCATTGCAAATCATTGGTGGTGGCTCGCTTAAGCGGGCGGCCAAAATCATGCCCTGAACATACCGGCCGCCTCATTCTTGCAGGCGGCTTTGTGTTTTCAGACTTATTCTTCCCTGTCTTTAGATCACATGGCTCCTGCGGCGAAAGGCCCACACAGGAGTAAAAAGACGTGACGACCCCGACAAGCCAAACCGGCATTTCCGCTGACAGCAGCGAATATCGCTATACCACCGATGGCGGTGTTTCGGTCATTCGCCGCATGACCGAAATGCCATACGAAAACGCAACCGAGGGCCTGATTGATGCCCTTGATGGCACCAAGGGTGTGTTGCTGTCTTCAAGCTATGAATTTCCGGGACGCTATTCACGCTGGGATATGGGCTTTGACGCCCCGCCGCTTGAAATTGTCGGGCGTGAACGCGGCTTTGCGGTGCATGCACTGAATGATCGCGGGCAGGTGTTGCTTGATGTCATTTCAGCGGCACTTGAAAACCATCCTCATGTCGAAAGCCTGACCAACGGCGAAGACGGGCTTTATGGCGTGGTCAAAAAACCCGCCGCCTGGTTCCCCGAAGAAGAACGCAGCCAGCAACCCAGCCTGTTTTCGGTTGTTCGCGCACTGCGTGATCTGTTCGGGCACAAGGGCGATGAACGGCTCGGGCTTTATGGGGCGTTTGGCTATGACATCGCGCTTCATTTCGAACAGATCAATCTGACCCAGGACCGCCCGGCCGATCATAAGGACATCCACCTGTTCCTGCCTGATCAACTGGTCACGGTCGACCATGCCTCGCGCGTGGCGACCCGCTTTGATTATGAATTTATCGCACCCGATGGCCGCAGCACTGCGGGTCTTGAGCGCATTTCCCAACCCCACCCGCCATCACGTGGCAACAATGCCGCCATCGAAAACGATATGAAACAAGGCGAATATGCCGCCATTGTTGACGACGCCAAGCAACGCTTTGCCCGCGGGGAATTGTTCGAAGTCGTGCCAAGCCGCGTTTTCCGCACCCCGTGCGATACCAGGCCATCGGAAATCTTCCGGCGCCTCAAACGTCGCAACCCCGCGCCCTATGGCTTCCTGATCAATCTCGGGGACGGTGAACACCTTATCGGCGCATCGCCGGAAATGTATGTCCGGGTCAAGGGACAACGCATCGAAACCTGCCCGATTTCCGGCACGATCGCGCGTGGCCGCGACGCGATTGAGGATGCCGAAAACATCCGAACTCTTTTGAACTCCGCCAAGGAAGAATCGGAACTCACCATGTGCACCGATGTCGACCGCAACGACAAGGCGCGCGTCTGCAAACCGGGCAGTATCCGCATTCTGGGGCGGCGTCAGATCGAAATGTATTCGCGCCTGATCCACACGGTCGATCACGTCGAAGGCCGCCTGCGTGATGGATTTGATGCGCTCGATGCCTTCCTGACCCATTGCTGGGCCGTGACCGTGACCGGTGCCCCCAAACGCGCTGCGATGAAACATATCGAAGCCGTCGAACGCAGTTCCCGCGCGTGGTATGGCGGGGCGATCGGCGCGGTTCTGTGCAATGGCGATCTGAATACCGGCCTGACGCTGCGCACCGTGCGCCTGAAGCAAGGTGTCGCCGAAGTCCGCGCTGGCGCGACGCTTCTTTTTGATAGTGAACCCGACGCCGAAGAAGCCGAAACCGTGCTGAAGGCATCGGCAATGATTGATGCCGTCACGCGCGATGCCAAGGATGAACTTCCCCTTGATCCGACGGTATCAGGTGTAGGCAAACGCGTGCTTCTGATCGATCACGAAGACAGCTTTGTGCAAAACCTTGCCAGTTACATCCGCGCCACGGGGGCTGAAACCCTGACGCTCCGTCCGGGCTTCCCCGATCAGGCGTTCGAGGATTTCAAACCTGATCTGGTGTTCCTGTCGCCCGGTCCGGGCCGCCCGGAAGACTATCACCTGCGTGATAGCATCGAACGCGCCCTTGCTGCCGGGTTGCCGGTGTTCGGGGTTTGCCTTGGATTACAGGGAATTGTCGAATTCTTTGGCGGATCACTCGGTCAACTTGTCACACCGATGCATGGCAAACCGTCAAAGGTGAAACTCGATACAACCGATCCGCTGTTTGATGGACTGCCCGAAGACATCGTTGTCGGGCGCTACCATTCCCTGTTTGCCAAGGCGGCTGAAATGCCAGCGGATATCGAAGTCACCGCGCGCAGTGACGATGGCGTCATCATGGGAATCCGCCACAAAAGCCTGCCGATCAGTGCCGTGCAGTTTCACCCTGAAAGCCTGCTCACCCTTCAGGGCGATGTCGGCATGCGCATGATCGCAAACCTTTTGCGCAATCCGCATGGCCAGCGCCCTGATGACAAGATCGAAGACCCCGAACAGGACGACACGACAAACAAGGAAGATACAGCGACCGATCACAAGGCCGCCTGACCACCCTCAAACACCCTGATCTGCGTGGCGTGCCAAGCCCCCCCTGTAAAGGCACCGCAAACCCGCAGATCACACACAGCAACGGCCGCGCTCCTCCCTCGCGGCCGTTGCTTCTTTTTTATTCAGGGTGGTTTGATGCCGTAATCAGGCATCGTCGTCATCAAGCGAACCGTCAATCACCGAATAATCCGGTGGCGGGGCCTGGCGGAATTTTTCCGGATCACCCTTGCGCTTCTCACGGGTTCGAGAAATCCAGCCGCCATACTGTCCTTCGGGCTTTGGTTCGGTCGGGCCACCAGCGCGCACCGGGCGCGGCGCAAACCGGCCGAGATTGATCAGGCGATCATACATCACGATATTGGCGGCAATCGCCACATTGACACAGAAGCTCATCGGGATCTTGATGATGAAATCGCATTTTTCCTGCATTTCATCAGACAGGTTTCCGCGTTCCGGGCCAAGAATATAGGCGGCCTGCGACGGATGCTTGAAGCTTGGCAGCTCAATCGCATCGGGGGTCAGTTCAATGCCTACCAAGCGGCACCCCGATGGCAGCAACATGTTGTCGTGATCCGGGAAATGGTAATAGGGCATCTGTTCGCCCGACTTTGACGTGTCGGTAATGTTGGAGCGTTCCTGTCGAAACGCTGCATCCACCGTAAACGCAAAGCTTGCGCCAAAGGCGTGGGCGGAACGAAACAGCGTGCCCACATTCAAAGGCTTGCTTGCCCCTTCAATTCCAATCCCGAAATAGCCGCGCATATCTTCCTCCGTACCGCACAGCACAGCCCGCCGATACGGGCCGGTGCGAAAACAACTCCATGAACAGAAACTGTAGGGGGCTATACCCCCACAGGCCCCATAAGGCAAGTACACCACTGGCAATGCTGTGTCCCGCCGGGCCAAACAAGCTGGAACAAGAATGCGGCTGTTTCGTTGAATCATACAAAGGGCACAACATCCCTTGATCGAGCAAACCTCAAACCAAAGCAGGAGACGATCATGAATTGGGACCAAATCGAAGGACGTTGGAAACAGCTTACCGGTGACATTAAAAAACAATGGGGTCGCCTGACCGACGATGATGTCGATGCCATTGATGGCCAGCAAGACAAACTGGTCGGCCGGATTCAGGAAGCTTATGGCATTGAACGCGAAGAAGCTGACCGTCAGGTCCGCGAATGGTTCAATCGCCTCTAACCGACAAGGTTTAGACCATAAACGGTTATAAAAGATATTGTTTCGCGCGCAGCACGATCCCCCACTTGATTGCTGCGCGCGAAACTGCTTTTTATGGCGCTGAATTCCTGTTTTTCCGGTTATAGGCCCATCATCATGCCCGTCAAATCGCCTTGCATTGGCACCTGTGTGCTCGACCCGAAAGCGGGCCACTGTATGGGGTGTTATCGCACCGGTGATGAAATCGGCGCCTGGATGAGTATGAGCGACGGTGCCAAAAAGCGCGTTATCGCCAGCGCGCAAAAGCGCAAGGCCAACACTCCCGCCAAGTCCAGTCAAGACTGACCCCCTGCCCGTGCTTCTTCTTTCAACCACTTGCCCGACCTGATTGCGGCAATTAGTTTGCAATCAGGCAAAGAAGGAACCGGGCATGTCAGAAAGCACAGCTTCTGCAACATCACTGCGTCATTTGATGCGCGCAGCAAACCACGCGACCCTGGCGACAATTGCAATTGGCCACAAGCAGGTCGAAGACGGCTGGCCCGTCACCTCTATGGTGGTTCCGGCCATTCACATCGACGGCACCCCGCTGTTGCTGATTTCCGAGCTGGCAGATCACACCCGTCATATTCTGGCCGATGATCGGGTTTCCCTTTTGTTTACCCCGCCGCCAACTTTGGCAGACAGGGCTGCGATGATTGAAACGGATACGGCGCGGTTGACCGTGTTTGGCCGTGCTGTGCGCGATGATGCCCCGGCAATTCGCGCCTGCTATCTGCGCGCCAATCCGGATGCAGCCCAGTATGCCGATTTTGCCGATTTCGACTTCTATCGGGTTTCTGTCGATGCAGCCTACTGGGTGGGCGGATTTGGCAAACAACGCCGCCTGCCTGGCGATAAACTGATCCTGCCGGACTGTCAGGCACTGATTGACGGGCATGACGATATCGTTGCCCATATGAATGCTGATCATCTTGATGCACTTTGCGACATCGTCGGGCATTTCAGCAACGCCGACCCGAACACGGGATGGAAGATGCATGCGATTGATTGCGACGGCATGGTTTTGACCGCCAAGACAGGCAATCCCGACATGCTCAGAATCGACTTCCCCGCACCGATCCGGACTCCGGGTGACGCACGCGATATTTTGGTCGAAATGTGCAAAAAATCACGCGCATAAATCGGACTATTTGCATTCCGAACATTAAACCCGCGACCCTGAAAAGGTAATTTTCGCAAACGCAAAAACGCTTACGTTTTCCTAGGTATTAGGCAAAAGGAGCGGTTGCTTTTAAGACACCTTTGTAACAATATGTCTCAACGCAATGAATTACCCACAATTTGTTGTGTGGAATAGGACATTAACCCCCAGCTCTTTTAATTCCCACCAGGAGAGATTCGTGCTGCAATCAGGACCCGTTGTCAGCCGTGTAGGCCTTGAAACTCATGGCCTCAAAAACCTTGGCGCCGTTCACTGGAACCTTGACGCTGCCGGCCTTTATGAACATGCGATCCGTCGCAACGAAGGTAAAATCGCCAAAGGCGGTGCCTTTGTCGCCCTGACCGGCGAACATACCGGCCGTTCCCCGCTGGATCGCTTCATCGTCGAAGAAGAAAGCACCAAGGCAGATATTGACTGGGGCGATGTAAACCGCCCGGTCAGCCCGGACGTATTTGAGCGCCTGTATCAGAAAGTGCGCGCATATTTCCAGGGCACCGAGCTGTTCGTTCAGGATTGCTTTGCCGGTTCCGATCCGCGTTTCCGCCTGCCGGTACGTGTGATCAACGAAAATGCATGGCATAACCTTTTTGCGCGGAACATGTTCATCCAGCCGCAAAAAGAAGAACTGCGCGACTTCTCGCCAGAATTCACCATTCTTCATGCACCGGGCCTTCAGGCGGATCCGGAAGTCGACGGCACCCGCTCCGACGTCTTCGTGATGGTCAGCTTCGAACGCAAAATGGTTATCATTGGCGGCACCTGGTATGCCGGTGAAATGAAGAAGTCGATCTTCTCGGTTCTTAACCACATCCTTCCGGCCAAGGGCGTCATGCCGATGCATTGCTCGGCCAATATGGGCAAGGACGGCGACACCGCCATCTTCTTTGGCCTGTCTGGCACGGGTAAAACCACCCTTTCTGCCGATGCGTCGCGCACCCTGATCGGTGATGACGAACATGGCTGGGGCGAAGATGGCGTATTTAACTTCGAAGGCGGCTGCTATGCGAAAGTCATCAAGCTTTCCAAAGAAGCCGAACCGGAAATTCATGCCACGACCGAGCGTTTCGGAACTGTGCTTGAAAACGTTGTGATGAACAAGCAGTCGCGCGAGCTTGATCTCGACGATGCCCGTCACACCGAAAACACCCGCTCTTCCTATCCGATCGAATTCATTCCGAATGCATCGGAAGACGGCCGTGGCAACCATCCGAAAAACATCATCATGCTGACCTGTGATGCGTTCGGGGTTCTGCCCCCGATTGCAAAACTGTCCTCGGCACAGGCGATGTATCACTTCCTGTCGGGCTATACCGCAAAAGTTGCTGGCACCGAAAAAGGTGTCAAGGAACCGACTGCGGCCTTCTCTGCCTGCTTTGGTGCGCCGTTCATGCCGCGTCATCCGTCGGTCTATGCCAAGCTGCTTGGCGAAATGATGGAAAAGCACGAAGCCAATTGCTGGCTTGTCAACACCGGCTGGTCCGGTGGCGGCTATGGCGTTGGTTCGCGCATGAAGATCGCTTACACCCGTGGCCTGCTGAATGCAGCACTGAATGGTGATCTCGAAAATGCCGAATTCGCAACCGACCCGTTCTTCGGTCTGGAATATCCGACGGCATGCGGCAACATTCCGGCAGACGTTCTTAACCCGCGCGAAAGCTGGAACGACAAAGCCGCCTATGACAAGGCCGCAGCAAACCTGACTGGCCTGTTCGAAAAGAACTTCGCGAAGTTCGAAGAACATGTCGACGACGGCGTACGCGCCGCTGCAATTCGCAGCAGTGCCGAAGTAAAAGCCGCCGAATAATATCAGGCGTCAATCTGCAAAAAGGCCGGTGCTTGTCACCGGCCTTTTTCTTTGGCCCCCGGTGCCGCCGTTTGATTGCGGTGCGAATTTCCATTCGCACAATTGGCGATAAACCTGTTAGTATTTTGATCTCGCTATAGAATTTGGAACAATTAAAGCGTAGTCGAGATGAAAAGGGTCGCTTCTATCCCATACCTTTTCTCGCGTCGCCTTCTGGCCGACGTGGATGACGTATTGCGCCTTTCGCTTTTCCCGGCCTGTCTTGCACTGTTCCTGTATTTCTATGGGGCAGCGCCGGTCGCTGCGCAAAATACACTGATCTCTCCGCCCGGCAATCAAGACACCGTTACGCTTGCCTGTAATCCGTTTCCGCCCTCCAAAATCGGCGAGGATCCAGCCAAGCCAGGCTATGATGTCGAGATCCTGCGTGCTGCCTTTGCCACACGTAACATTACCCTGATTACACCCTTCTATCCGTGGCGGCGGGCGTATTTCATGGCCAACAGCGGTCAGGTTGATGGACTGTGTTCATGCAGCTACCTGCCCGAACGTGAAGATGAGTTTTTCTATTCCAATTTGCTGGGACATGTCCGGGTGGCATTCTATGCCGTCGGAACCAACAACCTGAAAACGCTTGAGGAAATCAAGGACGCCCGGGACATGACCGTTGGCATCGTCAACGGCTATAGCCTTGAGGCATCCGCACGTGACGCCGGACTGGATGTGCTGCTGGTCAACAGTGAAGCCACACTGATTGATATGTTGCTTTCACGCCGGCTGGATGTGGCCCTGAGTTACAAGGCCCCCATGGATCATGAATTGCGCAATCCGGACCGGCAGCTTCCCCGAATCAAGTCTATTCAAGACAAGATAATTTCCAACAATCCCTATTATTCCTGCATTTCGCGCAAAGCGAAAAATCCAACAGCACTGGTTAACGAACTCAATACCGGCCTGACCACCATTCGTGAGAATGGATTGTTTGACAGCATCCTCGCAAAATACGGGGTGGCCCGCAAAGACGGCCCGCCGCTACAAGACTGATCACTCCCGGCCCAGGCCTTGGGCATTAACCAAAAACGCTTGCGCCAGTGGCCCCCAACAGTCCAAAGCCCGGCTTCAACCCCGTGCGTCACCCCCGCGCGTCAACGTCGGGCAGCTGCATCACGCCAGTAAAGTGTGATATCGGCTTCGGGCTTTCCGAAAAGATACCCTTGGGCATAATCAAACCCGGCCTTCGTAACCAGCTCGCGCATCTTGTCGGTTTCGATCATTTCGGCGACCACTTCGACATTGATCTCGTGGCATAACTCGACCAGTGACCGCAGGAACGCCAATCCCTTGGCTGTCTTGGTCGATTGGCGGATCGATTCACCATCAATCTTCACATAATCAATATCCATCGCACTCAGATAGCGGAAGTTCGACGCGCCAGTGCCGAAATCATCCAGACAGATTTCAACACCGAACTCTCGGAAACGGCTTATCCACTTCGCCGCGGTGTCGATGTCGTTGATTTCCGCTGTTTCAGTAACCTCAAGCATCAATTGACCAAGGGCGTCGCGATTCCGTTCAAAAAGCGCGATCACGGACCGGCAGAAATCCGGGTTTTCAATTGAATGACCGGAAATATTCACGGCAACCCGAACTGTAATACCCTCATCAAGTTGTGATCTGATCCATTTGATGTTTCTGCGCAACATCGCCAGATCAAGGCGGTGGACCATATTGACCTGTTCGGCAAAGGTAATCAGCTGTTCAGTCGGGATCAGATTGCCGTCATCATCATAGAATCGCACCAAAACCTCGAAATGGTGGATCTCGGCTGTCGGCAGGCGCACGATGGGCTGATAGACCGTATCGAACTTCAGTTGATCGACCCGCATGCCGAAATCCTGCATCGCGGAAAAGGTGTTGTTGACCAGATTGTCGGCCTGCCCCATCAACCGCGAGAAGGTAAAACTGTGTTCCTGACGGTCACAGAAGCGCCGGATGGAGTACAAAACACCCCGCGCCAGATCGCCTGGTGGAATAATCTCTGTTGTAAAATCGGTCACTGTCGAACTGACATCGACACCCACCCCTGCCGGATCGGCATCACGAATGCATTCCCCGATCCGTTTTTCAAGATCACCAATCGGCACATCGGCGCGATGCAACATGCCAAATTGTTCGGTTCCCAGTCGCCCGGCCGTGTCGCCCGCGACCGAATGGGCACGCAAAAAGGCCCCAACGCTGGCCATCATTTCAGCCTGTTCGATCTGTTTCATCCGCGCGCATAGCGGATCAAACGCATTCAGGGTCATCAGGGTAAATTTGTGCTCGATCCCGGTTTCACGGCGCGCCATCAACCGTTCCGTGACAACCTTCGACAGGCTTTCCTCATCGAGAAGTCCCGTGGCGTTGTCGCGCTGAAGGGTGGCGGCAATATCGGGTGACAGCGCATTGATCGTCACACGCAATGCGACAAAGAAATGATCGCCAAGATCTGGCAGGAAATAGCCGCTCATGGAAACGGGCGGGCTTAACAATTCGCCTTGCTGGTTAAACCGCACCTGAATGTTATCCATCCGCCCGCGTCGACGTGCGACCTGCAACATTTCGGTTACCAGTGGCCTGAACTGCTTTGACAAAAACCCGGTAAACGGTTTGCCCGCCAGGTCCTGTGGTTGCTGACCAAGAATGCCGTCTGATGCGCCAGAGGCAAAAACAATCTTCAGATCGCCGTCCAGCTCAAGAAGAAGGTCCCCCCAGACAAAGGCCAAAGCCGCAAAACGGTTTCTTTCATTTCGAAGTTCGGTTGTCCGAGCTTTTATAAGTTTATCCAACGCACCCTCTCACACTGCCTGGATCTAAAGACAATTTCCCCTTCCCCCGAACACGGAAACCGTCCTGATTTTCTTTGTGCCTTTTGCCAATCATCAACCGATCCTGATTAACAATGGTTTTACAAAAAGCCGAAAACCTCTGCAGACAAACAAGACCGGTCAAACCGGACGCACGATTTCACGCACCAAAGTCTCGGACATGGGACCGGCCAAAAGCACTCTATATGTTTGGTCTTGCGGGAAAATTTAAACCCCTGCGGCCATATCTCCGCGTGGCACATACCCACCGACGCAATGTCAGAATGCGTGAACACACCAATGAGTGATCCTGATGGTTTGCAAGACCGTAAGGATCGCTTACAAATGTCAGCGCCCTGACCCCGTCATCGACCTATGTATACTCTGGAAGGCCCCGTTCATGACCACCGCCCCGAAACGCACATCCGCACTGCCCCGCCTTAATGATGACAGCGTGCTGATCTTTGATCTCGACAACACGCTTTATCCGGCGGCCTGCAATCTGTTTTCGCAGGTATCTGATCTGATAGGACAGTATGTCCGCGATGCGCTGAAGCTTGAAGCCAGCGAAGCCTATCGGGTGCAAAAGGACTATTTCCATCGCTATGGCACCACCTTACGCGGCCTGATGAGCGAACATGAAGTTGATCCGGCTGATTATCTGGCCAAGGTCCATGACATTGATTTGTCGGTGGTGTCACCGGCACCGGATTTGGCAACTGCACTTGATGATCTTCCGGGCCGAAAACTGATCTTTACCAATGCATCGCGTGGCCACGCCGAACGCGTGATGGATCGCCTTGGCATTTCCGATCATTTCGAAACCATCTTTGACATTGTCGATGCCAATTATATCCCCAAGCCAAAGCAGGAACCCTATGACATGCTTTTGGCGCGCGATGGCATTGATCCGACCCGGGCTGTCTATTTCGAAGACATGGCCAAAAACCTGCTGCCTGCCAAGGATATGGGTATGACGACTGTCTGGGTGCATACCGATATCGAATGGGCACAGGATGGGCGCGATGATCCGCGCATTGATCATGAAACGGATGATCTTGTCGACTTCTTGCGTGGATTGTCCAAAGGCACCTGACGCGGATGCCCCTGCCGGATCAATTTGCCGACTTGGTTGATTTGTCATCGTTCCAGGATTGAGCTTGGCCTTCTGATCGTTTATTTCTATCGCGCCCATTGGACGGGATAGACGGGCAAAACAGGGATCAGGAACGGAAATCTGCCTTAAACAGGCGTTTCTACGTAAACTGGCGGAGTTGACTTCAAGGTCGGCTTTGACCATTCTCCGCCGACGCAATTTTGGCTGACCGCAAGGACCTTCGAAACATGAACAAGACCGAGCTTGAAGGCGTGATCAACGTCGCCTGGGAAAACCGCGACGAAATCAATTCCGCCACCCAGGGCGAAATCCGCAAAGCTGTTGAACAATCGCTTCGCGCGATGGATTCCGGCGAACTGCGCGTTGCCGAAAAGATTGATGGCAAATGGGTCGTCAATCAGTGGGCGAAAAAGGCAGTTCTGCTGTCGTTCCGCCTCAATGACATGACCACCATCGCAGGCGGTCCGGGTGAAAACACCAACTGGTGGGACAAGGTCCCGTCCAAGTTCGAAGGTTGGGGCGATGCCCAATTCAAGGAAGCCGGTTTCCGCGCTGTTCCGGGCAGCATCGTGCGCCGCTCGGCCTATGTCGCACCGGGCACCGTTTTGATGCCGTCCTTCGTGAACCTTGGCGCCTATGTTGATACCGGCGTCATGGTCGACACTTGGGCGACTGTTGGTTCCTGCGCTCAGATCGGCAAGAACGTTCACCTGTCGGGTGGTGCGGGTATCGGTGGCGTGCTTGAGCCGCTTCAGGCCGGTCCGGTCATCATCGAAGACAATGCTTTCATCGGTGCGCGTTCGGAAATCGTTGAAGGTGTGATTGTCGAAGAAGGTGCTGTCATTTCGATGGGTGTCTTCATCGGCGCATCGACCAAAATCATCGACCGCACCACCGGCGAGACCTTTGTCGGTCGCGTTCCGGCATATTCCGTGGTCGTTCCGGGCAGCATTCCGGGCAAGCCGCTTCCCGATGGTACCCCGGGGCCGAGCCTGTATTGCGCGGTCATCATCAAACGTGTTGATGAAAAGACCCGCTCGAAAACCTCAATCAACGAACTGCTGCGCGACTGATCTGCGACACGCAATGTGAACATGATATAAGGGGCGAAACGGATGGCTGTTTCGCCCCTTAATGTATATTTGTTCCTGATATGTTTCACATGAAACATATAAAATAGGGTCAAATTCCTATTACTGCCTAACACCCAAAGACCAAGAGAGTGCCAATGTCGACCGCCCTTGAACTTGCACAATCCCTGATCCGCTGCCCGTCGGTAACACCTGCCGATGAAGGCGCGCTTGATGTGTTGCAAAAGGCGCTTGAGGCACGCGGCTTTGACTGCACGCGCACGGTCTTTGACGGTGATGGCAGTGACGCCATCGACAACCTTTATGCCCGCCTTGGGACCAAGGGCCGCAATTTCTGTTTTGCCGGGCATACTGATGTCGTTCCGGCTGGCGATACTGCTGCATGGACGGTCGATCCGTTCGGTGGCGAAGTCAAAGACGGCCGTCTGTTTGGCCGTGGTGCGGTTGATATGAAAACCGGTATCGCCTGCTTTGTTGGCGGCGTTGACGCCTTTCTTGCTGCCAATCCGGATTTTGAGGAAAGCATCTCGTTCCTGATCACCGGTGACGAAGAAGCCGACGCGATCAACGGCACGGTCAAGCTGGTCGAATGGTGTGATCAGCAGGGCGAAAAATTTGACGCCTGTCTGGTGGGCGAACCGACCAACCCGAAATATCTGGGCGAGATGATGAAGGTTGGCCGCCGTGGCTCCATCACCGGCTGGCTGACGGTTTATGGCGCACAGGGCCACGTCGCCTATCCGCATCTGGCGGACAATCCGGTTCCGCGCATGATCAAGACGCTGGATGTGCTTAATTCCCGTGAACTTGATCAGGGCACCGATCATTTCCAGCCCAGCAACCTTGAAATCACCACCGTCGATGCGGACAATACCGCAACCAATGTGGTGCCCGCCAAGGTCAGCGCCGCGTTCAACATCCGCTTTAACGATCAGCACAAGGGTGCGGATCTTAAAAAATGGATTGAGGATGTCTGTACCGAGCATGCCGGTGCGCATGATCTCAGGGTCAAGATTTCTGGCGAGGCGTTCCTGTCCACGCCGGGCAAACTCGCAAGCCTGATTGCTGAAGCTTCGGAAAAGGTTACCGGCAAACGCCCGGAAATGAGCACGACGGGCGGCACATCCGATGCGCGCTTCATTCAGAAATACACTGAGGTCGCCGAATTCGGTCTGGTCGGGCAAAGCATGCACAAGGTCGATGAACACGCCATGGTCGATGACATCGAAAACCTTGTGAAGATCTATGCGGAAATCCTGTCAGGTTTCTACGACTGATCAGCCGGTCTTCTGACCGGCTTCTGTTGGCAGTCGGTCCCGCGATTGCACGATCGTATCGCGCGTGGACGCCAGAATATCGTCGGCGGTGTCATCATCGACCGCACGACCCAGCACAACCGCACCAACCATCATCGCCAGCATGGATGTAGCTTCCCGGCGATAGCCGTCGGGGACATCCGGCAGCACGGACTCGCCGTCAACCGGCACCGGTTTATCCATACCCGGAACACCATCCTCCTTTGCTAGCTTCCAGGCGAGCTTGCCTGATGCCTGTTCAATCAGCTTTGAAAACGCTGCCCGTGCCAGGTCACCGGAACGCGATACCTCTGTCGATAATGTCGGCAAAGCACATCCAAGGTCGGGATTATCAATATGCACCCGCGACAGATAAAGTTCCGCAAAGGATGTCACCCAGTCGTCGCCGGATAACTCTGCCTTGCGCAATTTCGCCAACACGGGTGACGATAAAAGCGACATGCCGTTTTCCACACAGGCGACAAACAGATCTTCCTTGTTTTTGAAATGCGCATAGAACCCGCCACGTGTCAGCCCGGCAGCCGCCATGACCTGATCAATCGTGACATTTTCAAACCCGTACTTTTTGAACAACGCGCTGGCCGCATTAACGATGCGGATACGGGTTTTCGGTTTGTGGGACGGGCTATAGGGCATTTCAATCTCCACCGCGTGTTCGGGCATCCGGCCCTGGACAGAATGCAATCATGACACATCGCAATAATATGTTCTTGAACATATTATGGCCGACGTAATGCTGTGTGCAAGCTCACCTAGCAAAAAGGGACCTTCCCATGTCGGTCGTGACAATCATCGGAATGCCGCGCAGCAATCTTACACGCACTGTTCGTATTGCCTGTCTGGAAAAGGAAATCGCCTTTGAATTCAGCACCAAAAATGTCCAGACCCCGGGACATCCGCCAACGCCCGAACTGTTGCGCAGCAATCCGTTTGGCAAGGTACCGGTCCTGAATGACGGCCCCTTTGTGCTGTATGAAACCGCCGCGATCTGTCGTTATGTCGATGACCGGTTTCCGGGCCCGCTGCTTCGTCCTGTAAGTGCTCAAAAAGTGGCGCGGATGAACCAGTGGATCAGCCTTGCCATGACACGGCTTGATCAGAACATCATCCGTAATTTCGTCATTCCGATGATTTTTGCCGACGATGCCAAGCGCCATGATCCGGGATTTGCCATCCAGATGAACCGGATGGCCGATATCATCCGTCATGATCTTTCTGTCCTTGATCCGGCTTACGCAGATGGCTGGATATGCGGTGATCGCTTTACCATCCCGGACATGATGATCATGCCAATGATCCATTACCTGAACGCTATGCCCGGCGGGCCGGAAATGCTGGCCGACACGCCCAATGTCGAAGATGCCTTTATGCGCTTCAGGGCACGGGGTTCTGCGGCACAAACCGATCCTCTTTTGCCCGAAAAACTTTTGAAATCTGCCTGACCGCCACCCTGACGTTTCCCCTTAATTGCGTCAGGGTACTTAGCCACCACAGACAGGGATGATAATCCCCCGATCCCCAACCCCATGGGCAATACCTTGTTTGTGGTGGCTTCTTTTCAGTCTTATGGCGTCCAGGTGATCGGTACATAGCCCGGAAGTGCTGCTATCCGGTCAAGCCAGGCGCGAATGCCGGGATAAGATGCAAGGCTGATTTTGCCAAGCTCGGCCCGGTGCGTGTAGGCATATAGCGAAATGTCCGCAATGCTGAGCGCCTCACCCACCAGCCAGTTGTGACCCGACAACCGCTTTTCCATCAGCTCAAGCGCACGTTTTGCCCCGGCCTGTTTCATCGGCTCCAGGACATCGGCATTGTCAGGCAATCCTTTGATTTCGTACCAGGAAATCAGAACAGCCACGTTGGGTTCATGATCATATTGCTCAAAGAATAGCCAACTCATCATCTCGGCCCGTTCATAAGCATCCCGGGGGATAAAGTTGGTTCCTTCGGCCAGATAGGTCAGAATGGCGTTGCTTTCGGCCAATGTCCGACCGTCATCCAGCACAAGGGTCGGGATCTTGCCGTGCGGGTTGATCTTTTCAAGATATTCCGGCGTACGGGTTTCGCCCTTCATGATGTCGCGTTCGACATATTCAAACGGTTGACCCAGAATCGAAAGCAACAAACGGACCTTATAGCCGTTCCCCGACATCAAATAATCGTTCAAAATCATCGTGATATTCCTTGTGGCACATGCGTTAAAGCATTCACTGAAAACTGCATTGGCCGGCCGGGTTTGATATTTGCCGCTGGATCGCATTCCGACAATCGAATAGTTTTGATCCAATTGTTCAAGATTCTTGATCAAACTTTCTGATCAAAAGGACGCCATATGGATTCCGACCTGTTACGAAGTTTCGTGGCCTTTGCCGAATGCGGCAGTTTCAATCGTGCAGCCGACCGTATCGGGCGCACACCATCGGCCTTTTCCATGCAGATGAAGCGCCTTGAAGAACTGGTTGATAACAAACTGTTCGAACGTGACGGTCGCAATGTCCAACTGACCCATGAAGGCATTACCTTTGTCGGCTATGCACGCCGCATTCTGTCGCTGCAAGACGAAGCCATGGGCAAGTTACGCGCCCAGGATGCCAGCCGCCCGATCCGTATTGGCTGCCCTGATGATTACGCGCAAAAGATCCTGCCCGTTGTCTTGCGCGCCATCAGCACGGCCTATCCGAATGCGCGGTTCTTTGTATCGGTTAACCCGACGATCCTTTTGCGCCGAATGCTTGATCAGGGCGAACTTGACCTGTCGATCATCAGTCGGTCCGAAAAGGGCGAAGAAGGGTATTTCCTGCGTCACGAACCCGGTGTCTGGGCGTCTTCACCGCTGCACAAGCAACACAAGCTCGATCCCCTGCCATTGGTTTTGCCTGCTGAGGATTGCAAGTTTCATGCGTGGGCAATTGATGCATTTTCCAAATCCAATCGGCCGTTCACGCTGTATGCCACCTCGCGTCAGGCGGCGTCACTTTTGCATCTGGTGCGCAACGGGCTGGGTGTTGCTGCCCTTGCGGCGGCCAGTGTCTCCGACGAGTTCAAGATTCTGGACTCCCGTGACGGTTTCCCGCCGCTGCCCGCCGTTGGTGTGGCCGTCATGCTGGCCGAGGATTCCCATCCACTGGTGAGCCGCCAACTGGCCGGTGCCATTCAGGAATATGTTGCCCGTCATCTTGATGATGACTTGACCAGACCGGTCGCAAGCTGATTGGATGCGCGCCCTGATCGCTTACCCCCATTTTGGATAAAATGACCCGCATGACGACCAAGCCACGCCTGAACATCTGCACCACCTGCACGGCCTCAAACGCCGAGGCATCAACAAATCCGCGGCATGGCCAGACATTGTTCGAACGCATGCAAGAAATCTGTGCCAAGCGCGAACTGCCGTTCGAGCTCAAGGCAGTTGAATGTCTGACCAATTGCAATTCTGGCTGCTCAATCGCGCTGAACGGATCGGGAAAGTGGGGATATGTTTACGGCAATGTCGATCCAGACAGCATGATTGATGATCTGTGTGAACTGGCGTCAAAATATGCCGAAAGTGAAAAGGGCATCGTTGCCTGGCGGGAACGTCCCGACGCTTTGCGGCGCAATGTCATTGCCCGTATTCCGCCTCTGGACTAAGGACTATCCGGCAAGGCCCGCCCGAAATTGCTGCCACAATCTTTCCACCTCGCCGGTGGCGCGCAGCTCGGATACCAGCTGATTGAACCGCTCAAGCGGAATGGTCGAACCCTCCGAGAGCACCGACACCAGATCATAGGTTGCATCGGGCTGATCGGCGATCACAAGACTATTGCGCAAACCGGGAATCTCGCCGAATTGCGCGGCCAAAAAACCTGCGGATACGACACCGATCGGTGCTTCTCCGGCCAACAATCCTGCAAGAACTTCCTTTTCGTTATAGCGCAGCAAGACATCGAAATTCTGACGCAGATACGCCGGATCTGCGTTGAAATCGGCAAACCCGTAATGGAAACCCAGCACGCAAAGCATCGGATAGCTGGCGATATCGGAAAACAGTGCTTCGGCAGTTCCGCGATCAGCCAGCGCGACATAGAGATCCTCTTCCTGAACGATCGGGCCAGAGAACCGGACATCATAGTTTTCCCAGTCCCATTTCGAGCTTTCAAGCAGGACAAGATCGACCTCACCATCGACCACGGCCTGATAGCGCCGTCGCGATGACGTTTCGGAAAGCTCAAACGCGTACTCATCCTGAAAATTATTCAGAAGATCAATCAGGCTCGGCGCCATGCCGCGGGGTTCACCATCCTGATAAAAATAGACAACCCCATATTCATAGGCCCCGACCTTGACCGGTATCGGTTCATGGGCTTTGGCAACCACACCCCCGGAAAGAACCAGAAGCATGCCCAAGACAAAGCCGCTCAACGCCGCATTACGTGCCAAACGCATAGGTATCAAAATGCTCCCCCGAAACTTGCTGACGAACGGCAAAGGCATGCCCACCATCAAAACGGTGAAAAAAGACACTTTGGATACTATATGCGTCCCGCGCACCAATTTTCCAGAAGGAAGCGCGCAATTGAAATCGGGCGGGGTAAATTAATGTCCTTTTCAGGAAGGTTTTGCACATCATCGCGATGCACCCACATCGCAAATTCTATTTCTTCGTCATCAAGAACAAGGTCTGTGGTTTCGGCCTCCGCCACAAACCCCAGCATAAGCGAGCCCGGAAACGGCCAAGGTTGCGACGCCACATACTCCGGACGCTTGATCTTGATCCCGACTTCCTCGAACACCTCACGCGCCACGGCTTGTTCAAGGCTCTCGCCCGGCTCCACAAAACCCGCCAGCACAGACACCATACCGGGCAGGAATTGGGGCGAGCGCGCCAGCAACACATGATCTTGATGGTGAATCAGCATGATTACCGCCGGATCGGTCCGCGGGAAATGGGGCTTGCCACAAACCGGATTGGTGCATTGCAGGCGATAGCCCGCCTCGACCACCGCGTTGGGATGCCCGCAGGCGCCGCAGAATTTATGCCCTTGATGCCAGTGAAAGATGGCGCGCGCCTGCGCAGCAAGGGCGGCCTCGTCAACGGACAGGCACGCCATGCGGGTGCGCATGTCGCCAAAACCACCACCCAGCTTGCGCACGGCCTCTTCACGATCTGAAACCACCGGGGCAATATCCACCGCGATCACTGGCCCGCCAACATCGCGGCCAAGGTAAATCCACTCCCCGCCATACAGATCGACATCAAGATGCGGCACCGCCGGGGCACCCAGTACCACAAGCTCGTGGGCATCCATGTCTTCGGGCCAGGCAAAAAGTGGATCACCCGCATGACAAATCAGGATGCGCAGCGACTCCTCGGCCAACAAAAGCTGTTGCCAGTTCTCAGATTTTCGAAGGCTCGCATCACGATCAAGATCAGCGGCTTCGAAGAATTGCCTTGTCATGACCCCTGGTGCTCCTTCTTTCAAAAATTCGGCTGCAGCGACCGATTTACCTATCGGCCAAAATTTGGCTCAGACTTTAAAGCTGCGCGCATAAAAGACAACTGCGATCTCCCCGATCAACGTTCCGACCGCAGGCAAAGCCATGCCAATTTCCTTCACATCCATGACGGGGCCTCGTCGTTTTCCCTGCTAATCACAGCACATAGAAAGGAAAACAATCATGCTTTCAAAACTCACAGCCTATGGCGCATTCATCATTGGTGCGTTGTCCGTGCAGGTTACCTTTGAAAACCCGGCCCATGCAGATGTGGATATTTATCATGGTGTCGGCCTGAGCAACGCCAACACCGGTCGGGCCAATCTTTCAAATGGTGAATTTACCTATCGCGGTGGCGGTGTTTCAAACTTCGACGCAGACAACATTGGCAACAATAACAACAAGCCTTGCCTGTTCCGTTTTACCGCCGTCGTGGACGGTGACCCGGTGGTCGATGAAACCTATGACCTTTCCGGGCCTGACGGCTATCAGGTTGAATATGATAATGACCCGGCGGGACACTGGAACATTCTGCTGCCTGCCAATACGGCGGAAAATGCTGCGCGCAACGCGCTTTCGCGCTGGGCGCGTGACAATCGCGACGGCCGGGTATCAAACGGCATCCGCGATGCGGACCCTGCATGCAACTGATGACTTGCGCGCAGCACTAAAATTCCGAATGCCCCCTTGCGTTTTATGAACGCTTGCGCGATATAGGGGGCGAGAGGCTGGCAGTGGACGGACCGCTCGCCAACCCGGTCAGGACCGGAAGGTAGCAGCCGTAACGAGTTTTTCCGGGTCGCTGTTCAGTCTCTCACCCTTTCATTTCTCCCTTTGAAATCGCTGATATTTGCCATGCCCCTGACATTCGCGGGCAGATGGCTTTTTGTATGGGAAATTTCCCACTTGGCCTTTCCCATACGGTCGCGAAGCTGCTAAAACCAACTGAGAATTAAAACAGTCCGGACCGGATGAATGAGCGATCAGATCGAGACCGCGAGCGAAACAGCGCCAGAAGGTGAAACGGCATCAGAAAATTCCGGCGCGGAAACAACCGCGCCCGCTGCTGTGGCCGAACCCGAAGCCAAAAGCGAATATCAGGTTCTTGCGCGCAAATACCGCCCGAAAAGTTTTGATGAGCTGATCGGCCACGGGCCGATGGTCAAGACGCTGTCAAACGCGCTTGAAAGCGGCCGACTGGCCCATGCCTTCATCCTGACCGGGGTGCGCGGTATTGGTAAAACCACAACCGCGCGTATCATTGCGCGTGCGCTGAACTGCATTGGCGCAGACGGCAATGGCGGTGCAACGATCGAGCCATGCGGTGTCTGTGAGCATTGCCGCGCGATTGCCGAAGACCGCCATGTTGATGTGCTGGAAATGGATGCGGCGTCGCGCACCGGTGTGGATGACATTCGCGAACTGATCGAAGGCGTGCGCTATCGCCCGACCTCGGCACGCTACAAGATCTACATCATCGACGAAGTGCACATGCTTTCGAAAAGTGCGTTTAACGCGCTTCTCAAAACGCTTGAAGAACCGCCAGAGCATGTGAAGTTCATCTTTGCCACCACCGAGATCCGCAAAATCCCGATCACGGTCCTGTCGCGCTGTCAGCGGTTTGATTTGCGTCGTGTGCAGACCGATGAACTGGCCGCGCACTATAGCCGCATCGCCGGGCTTGAAAATGCCGAGATCGAAGAAGAAGCCGTCACCCTGATCGCGCGTGCCGCCGATGGATCGGTCCGTGATGGCATGAGCTTGCTCGATCAGGCAATCTCGCATGGTGCGGGCAAGGTCACCACCCAGCAGGTGCGTGATATGCTGGGCCTTTCGGACCGCTCACGCATATTCGATTTGTTTGATCACACCATGAAGGGCGAGATTAACGAAGCCCTTGAACTTCTTGGTGCGCAATATGCGCTTGGCGGTGATCCGCCGGTGATGTTGCAGGATATGCTCGATCTGACCCACTGGCTGACCCGTGTGAAGCTGTCGCCTGATGCGGCCAATGATCCCGGCGTGTCGCAGATTGAACGCGAACGCGGCAAGGAAATCGCTGCCAAGCTTGCCATGCCCCAACTGACCCGCGCGTGGCAAATGTTGCTTAAGGGGCTTGAAGAAACGCGGATTGCGCCATCCCCGATTCAGGCCGCTGAAATGATCCTGATCCGTCTGGCCTATGCCGCGGAAATGCCACCACCCGGTGACCTGATCAAGAAGCTCCGTCAGGATATGAACAATGCCGGCAATGGCGGCGGTGCCCCGCAAGGCGGTGGCAATGGCGGCGGCGGTAGCGGTGGTCCAGGACCCCGTATGCAAGTGGTCAATGGTGGCGGCGGTGGCGGCGGTGGCGCAGCTGCCGTGGCACAGCGCCGACCCGACCCGCTGGGCGAACCCGAACAGGTCGAACAGCCGGTCTATGCCAGGATGCCCGAAACGTTTGAGGAAGTTGCCGAACTGCTTGGCAAGGACCGTGAAACCACCGGTCTTGCCATGCAGGTCAAAAACTATATGCATCTGGTGAAGTATGAGCCGGGTCGCATCGAATTTCGCCCGGCACGCGGGGCAGGATCGGACCTTTCGACCAAACTGATCAAGGCGCTTAATGGCCTGACCGGAAATCGTTGGCTGGTCAGCGTATCGGAGCGCGAGGAAGGGGCACCGACCCTAAAGGAACAGGAACTTGAAGCCCTTGAACAGCGCAAGGCGGATGCCTCGCAAGATCCGCTGGTCAGGGCCATTCTTGATGGTTTACCCAAAGCAAAAATCGTTGCCGTCCACCTGCCACCCGGACAGGAAAATCCCGAGGGTGAAGAGGACGAAAGCGGTTCCGTATATGACGACGCATTTTATCTCGAAGGAGACGACGAGCTATGAAGAACCTTGCAGGGATGCTCAAACAGGCCCAGCAGATGCAGTCCAAAATGCAGGAAATGCAGGAAGGACTGGTTGAACTTGAAATCGAAGGCCAGTCCGGTGCGGGCATGGTCAAGGTGATGCTCAATGGCAAAGGCGAAATGCGCGGCCTTTCGCTTGATAAAAGCATTGTTGACCCCGAAGACACCGAAGTCCTCGAAGACCTGATCGTTGCCGCCTATAACGACGCCAAGGTCAAGGTCGAGGCCGCCGTTCAGGAAAAGATGAAAGACGTCACCGGCGGCATGAACCTGCCGGAAGGCTTCAAACTGCCGTTCTGATCTTTCATCGGACATGCGATAAATTTCGTACTTTAAAGGTACGCGGCAAAGGGTGGCATTGCGCCGCCCTTTGTTTTTGATACAAGCAATATGTAACGATCAAACTTTACCAGCACGGGGTCATGATGACCGGACGGGAAATTGAAAATCTGATCAAGCTGCTTTCACGCCTGCCCGGCCTTGGGCCGCGTTCGGCACGACGTGCGGTTTTGCAGATGCTCAAGAAACCCGAAACATTGATGATCCCGCTGGCCGATGCCCTTCATGCCACGGCGGAGGTCATGACGACCTGTGCCAATTGCGGCAATATTGACGTCACCGATCCCTGCCATATCTGTGCCGATCACAACCGCAGTTCGGACACGATCTGTGTGGTCGAGGAAGTTCAGGACCTTTGGGCGCTGGAACGCGGTGCCGCGTTCAAGGGGCGCTATCATGTGCTGGGGGGCACACTGTCACCGCTTGATGGCGTCGGTCCGGATGACCTTAAAATCGATCAGCTGGTCAATCGCGTGCGTGAAAATGCTGTGGCCGAGGTGATCCTTGCCACCAACGCCACGGTCGATGGCCAGACCACGGCGCATTACATCACCGAACGACTGATGGAAACCGGGGTCAAGGTCACCCGCCTTGCCCATGGCGTGCCGGTGGGTGGCGAGCTTGATTATCTTGATGACGGCACATTGGCCGCCGCGTTGCGGTCACGCAGTTCCGTCTAAAGATGGGCCGTCATTCCGGGCGAAACGGGGCGCAGACCCGAAGTCCATATCGCCGCAAGCAGACTGGATTCCCGCCCCCCGCCTTCGCGGGGGCAGGCTTTGGGGGAATGACGATTGCTGCCAATGTCGTGATTATTCAAATTGTCTTCGGGCGGAATTAAATAACTTCACCGAGACAGGATTGAATAATTCAGAGCTTTTTTTTCAGGCGGCCTTGATCTTTTCCGCAGCAAGGCGTGTTGCCAGTTCATAGCCATAGGCACCAGCCCCGGCCATCACCGCATCGGCGACCGAGCTGATCCAGCTGGTGTGGCGGAATTCCTCGCGCGCGTGCGGGTTGGAAATATGCAGCTCGATGATATAGCCCTCAAAGGTCTTGAGCGCGTCATGGATCGCAATGGATGTATGGGTATAGGCACCGGCATTGATGATCAGGGCGGCTGATTTGGTGCGGGCCTCGTGGATCATGTCAATGATCGCACCCTCGTGGTTGGACTGGCCAAAACGCACCGAAACACCAAGCTCCGTGGCAAGCGCACTGCACTTTTCCTCAATCGAGGCCAATGTGTCATAGCCATAAATTTCCGGTTGACGCTGCCCCAAAAGGTTCAGGTTCGGTCCGTTGATGACTAGAATTTCCTGCACGCTCATTTCCTTGTTCCCGCCTTTATGCGCTTGGGCCTTATGTTATTTCGCCGCCTCACTGCGACGGTTCATCCGCGTCTGGGACGCAAGCCGGATCGGCGCATTGGCCGCTCCGAAGCCACGATACGCGCGACGCTCCACCAATTCAAAGAAGAATCGATTGGCGAAGGTCCGCGTATAGACCTGATAATACTCACCTTCATCGTCACGATCATAAAGAATATTACGTGCGCGCAACCGATCAAGCAGTTCCGGCTCCAGCCCGAAACGTGCTTCGATATCGTCATAATAGTTTTCCGGGATCGGCAGGATTTCAACGCCATGTGCCATGCAGTAGTCCACCGAGGCAAAGATATCGTCGCTGGCGAATGCCAGATGCTGCACACCGCTGCCAAAGAACTCGTTGAGGAACTGGGAATGCTGGGTATGCGGGCTTTGCGAACCATTGAGGATCAGACGCACCGCATCACTTTGCACCACCTGACTTTGCACAAGCCCGCCCGGATCCGGGATATCAAGGGTCGGCATTTTGCCGAGATCAAAGATCGAGGTGAAATACAAAACCCAGGTCAGCATTTCCTCATACTGCATCGAATATGAAACATGATCGACCTTGCGAAGTTTCGCCTTTCCGGCATCGGCGTCCGTGCCCTTTTCGGGTTCGAACTCAACATCCCAGATACGCGAAAGCTCGCTGTGGTCATCAAGGAAGTAAACAAGGCTGCCACCAACACCCCGGATGGCCGGCATTTCAATTTCGCCTCTGCCAACCGCCTGACTGAAGGGCGCGGCAAGCAATGATTGTGCGCGATCCATCGTTGCCTTGGCATCATCGACCTTAAGCCCGACCGCACAGACCGACGGGCCATGCACGATGTTATAGGAATGCGCAAAGCCATCCTTGTCGCAATTGATCACAAGGTTGATGTCACCCTGTTTCCACCAGGTCACCGCTTTGGTTTTGTGACTGCCGCGCTTTTCAAAGCCAAGGGCAGCAAACAGTGTCGCAAGCTTTTCGGCGTTTTCTTCCTCGACCGCGAACTCGACAAAGCCGACTTCCTTGGCATGCGCCTTGGGCGGCAGGGCTGTGCCCTTTTCACCAACCTGAACGCCTTCGATGCCGTCGCCCAGATAGATCAGGGAGCGCAAGCCATCCTTCGCCACGTTCTTGGTCGAGCTTGAGCGGAACTGATCGTTGAAAATCTCAAGCGACAGCGGCCCGTCATAACCGGTCATGGCAAGGTTGCGCATGAAGTCCCCCAGCGGGAAGTCCCCCTGCCCCGGGAAGCAACGGAAATGACGGCTCCAGGACAGGGCATCCATTTCAAGGATCGGTGCATCGGCAACTTGCACGAGGAAAATCTTGTCACCCGGAATCGATGAAATCGCATCAAGCGGCACCTTACGCGCCATGATGTGGAAGGTATCAAGCACAAGACCAACATTCGGGTGATTGGCGCGCCGCACGACTTCCCAACTGTCGCGATAGTCGCTGATATGCTTGCCCCACGAAAGGGCCTCGAACGCGACACGCAGGCCACGTTTGGCCGCACGATCACCAAGCTCTGTCAGATCCTTGGCGGCGCGATCAAGCCCGCCCAATGATTGCGGGGAGACGTTCGAACAGACCATCAAAAGGTCCGTTCCCAGTTCTTCCATCAGGTCAAACTTGCGCTCGGCGCGCTCAAACGCGCGGGTACGCTGGGGTTCGGGCATGCCTTCGAAATCGCGGAACGGCTGGAAGGTGACCAGTTTCAGACCCAGATCACGGATCGTCTTGCCGACATCTTCTGGCGAACCATCAAAGGACAGAAGATCATTTTCAAAAATCTCGACCCCGTCAAAGCCGGCAGCGGCAATGGCGTCGAGTTTTTCCTGAAGATCGCCTGACAGTGAAACTGTGGCAATTGAGGTCAGCATTTTATCCCTCCAGGATGCATGTGGGGCACCGGCACATTCACAGAAGGATGCAGCAATCGCGGGGCTTGCCCCGCGCGCAGATCAATGCTGTGAACGGCGCCGATAGGTTTCGATATGGTCGGTCAGTTTGGCAATCGCGCCATCCAGATCCCGTGCAAGGGACAGCTCACAGATTTCGCGATGCTCATCGATGATTTCCTGGGCACGGAAACCATGGGTTTTGAGTTCGATCACCACATAACGGCGGAACTGATCGAAAATCTCGTGGTGCAGACGCATATGCAGGTTCGAGCCACAGGCCGAAATCAGCGCCTGATGAAATTCGCGGTCATACTGGCTCCAGCGAACGGTCAGTTCGCGGCTGTCGCGGTCAAGCATCTGCTTTTCAACAGCGGCAAGCTTGTGATGGGCGGCCGCAACCCGGGCTTCCCATTCCACATCACCATGCTTGATCGAGGCCGCCAGACCATCGCGTTCAAGCAACAGACGCATCGCCGTCAGTTCCTTGAAATTGGATGGTGATGTTTCAACAACCCGGAAGCCCTTCTGGCCTTCGACAAACACAAAGCCCGACGCCACCAGACGGTTGAGCACTTCACGCAGCGTGTTGACACCGACGCTATAACGTTCGCGCAGCGCCTCAAGCTTAAGCTTCACGCCCGGCTGCAATTCGCCATACAAAATGTCATCGCGAATTTCGTTATAAACTGTCTCGGCAACGGTACTGCTGCTCATCGTCTTGGTCCCCTAGCCTGTCAATGCCTCGGGATAGGCATTGAAGTATTCGTCCCTTGCAGCGTCGGCATCTATCTCTGCCCCGCTGAAAACTTCAAATGCTTCAATACCCTGAAAGAAGAAGAGTTCAAAGCCGGTCATGACTTCAATGCCCGATTTGGCCGCGGCGCGCAGGAACGCGGTTTGAACCGGCGTATAGACCGCATCGAACGCCCATTTCTGTCCACCAAACAGATCGGCATCAAACGGACAGCCCGGATACTGGTTCATGCCAACCGGCGTGCAGTTGATCAAACCATCAGACGCGCGCACCGCATCAGAAAGGTCATCTTCACCGACAAAGGCCGCATTGGCATTGGCCGCAACAAGGGTCGCGACCAGTTCCTCACCGCGCGATGTATCCTTGTCATGGATCAGGATTTTGTTCGCACCAAGCCCGCGCAGGCCAAAGGCCGTCGCAAGACCGACACCACCAGCACCCATCTGTAAAACCGTGCCCGGCTTGGCATCGCCGAACTGCCCCCGATACCCGCGCATGAAGCCGACAAAGTCGGTATTATCGCCGCGCCAGCCATCTTCGCGGAAAACAACCGTGTTCACCGAACCCAAGGCTTCGGGCAGGCGTTTGCGCGGGGTGATCAGTTTGCGCGCACTTGTTTTGTAAGGATGGGTCACATTAACCCCGGCATAGCCGGTTTCCGCACAGGTGGTCAGCTGCTTGATCAGATCAAAATTCTTGATCACATCACTGTCGAGGTATTCGTACGTGACATCCATGCCGCACATACGGCCCAGCAATACGTGCAGTCGTGCCGACTGACTCCGTGAAATGCCTTTACCGATAAGACCGAGTTTCAACATGGACAGGTATCCTAAAATCCAAACAGTTCGGGCAGGAATGTAACGATGCCCGGAACAAAGGTGATGATCAGCAACACCATCAGTTCGACGATAAAGAACGGCATGATGGCGCGGATCATGCGTGCCATCCCGACACCGGCTACGGCGTCTGCAACGAACAGACACAGCCCCATCGGCGGCGTAATCAGGCCGATCATCAGGTTAAAGATCACAATGATCCCGAAATGGGTCGGATCAATGCCAAGGCTAAGCGCAATCGGGTGCAGGATCGGCACCAACACCAACATTGCGGCAATCCCCTCAAGCACCAGACCAACAGCGAGCAGCATCAGGTTGATCAGGATCAGGAAGGTGACCGGGCTGTCGACATACCCCAGAACGAACTTGCTGACGGTTTGCGGAATACCGGCAAAGGTCATGAACCAGTTTGCCGCAGCAACCGTTGCCATAATGATCAGGATGCTTGAAGAATCGCGCATCGCGCCTGCGAGAATTGCCGGCAGATCGCCCGGTTTCAGTTCGCGGAACACGAACAACCCAACAACCAGCGCATAGAACACCGCAAAGCTTGCCGCCTCGGTAGGCGTGACAATCCCCGCCAGGATCGACCCAATCACAAAGACCGGCATGAACAATGGAATAAGACCATTCCAGATGGCTTTGAGCTTCTCGCCCACATTCATGCGTTCGCGCGGTTTTGCGTGGTTTTTGACAAAGAACCGGACATAAACCGACAGCGCAAGCGCCAGCAAAACACCCGGCACAATCCCGGCAAGGAACAACGCGGGCACCGAGACATTGGTGGTGATCAGCGCATAGATGATCACCGGGATACTGGGTGGAATGATCGGGCCGATGACCGATGATGCGGCGGTCAGGGCGGCGGCAAAATCGCGCGGATAGCCTTCTTTTTCCATCGAGGGAATAAAGATACGGCCAATCGCGGATGTATCGGCAACCGCCGACCCCGAAAGACCGGCAAAGATCACAGAAGACCAGATATTGACCTGCGCCAGACCGGCCTTGGCGTGCCCGACAAGCGCATTGGCCAGGTTGATCACGCGCGATGTGATGCCGCTGGCATTCATCAACTCGCCCGCCAGCACAAACAGCGGGATTGCCAGAATTGTGAAACTGTCCAGACCGGCAAAAATACGCTGCGGCAGAAGATCAAGGCCAAACGTGCCCGTACTGATATAGGCAACAAGGCCAAGCGCGATTGCAAATGCAACCGGCGCACCAATTGCAAGCAGGGTCAGAAGGGTAACACCGGTAATCATGCCTCACCCCGCGCAGAATTCTCTTTGAAGTACGAAGCAAGACGCAAGGCGGCTGCAATTACGAGGCAGACACCACCCACGGTGATGGCGATTTGCGCCCAATACATCTGAATGCCAATGCCCGAGGCAACAATACCCCCGCGCTTGGCGGCAAATATGTAGCCTGCATAGGCAAGGATACCGCCCAGAACCAGCGTCGCGGCATCAACAATGACTGCAAGCTTGCGGCGGATACGTGCGGGAATGGTATCAACTACAATGCTGAAGGTGATCTGGGTACCCTGCAGATAGGCATAGGCCACACCGAACATGCAGCCATAGATCATCGCGTATTTCGCGACTTCTTCGCTCCATTGCAGCGGGGAAGAAAACAGATAGCGGCTGACACTACCGGCAAAAACAACACCGAAGACAACGAGGATACTCAACCCCGAAAGCCCGGCGAGCAAACGCTTAAACGCATTTTCGGTGCGCTGCATGGGTTCCCCCGGATCACTCTGAAAATTATTATTATGCTTCTAAAAGCAAGTTAGCGGGAAAAAAGGGCAGGTCAGGTGCAAGGAGGAGCACCCGACCCGCCAAACACCGATTACATTGAAGCTTCGGCTTCGGAAACGGCAGTTTGCAGTTTTTCGATCCATGCAGCATCGATCTCACCCGAGAGCCATTCGATGACAGCTGGCTGTGCCGCGTCACGGAACATCTTGAGCTGTTCGGCGGTCGGGGTGGTTACTTCCATGCCTTCCTCTGCCAGTTTGGCAACGCCTTCGGCAGAGTTGAATTGCTGAACCGCACGGCCCACGTTCGATGCAACACCGGCTGCGCGACGCAGAAGCGCCTGATCAGCTTCCGAAAGGCTCTGATAGGTTGCTTCGTTGATAACAATGAAGTCGGTGCCGTATACATGACGATCAAGCGTCAGGTATTTCTGCATTTCATAGAACTTGTTGGCGTAGATCACACTGATCGGGTTTTCCTGACCGTCAACCGTACCAGTGGTCAGTGCAGTCGGAACTTCCGGCCACGGAATTGGGGTCGGGTCACCGCCAAGTGCCTTGACCATTTCCACGAACAGCGGAACGGTCATGACACGGATTTTCAGACCTTCCATGTCTTTCGGCTCGGCAATCGCGCGCTGGGAGTTGGTAAAGTTACGGAAACCGGTTTCGCCATAAGCCAGTGTGCGCAGGCCGGTTTTTTCCAGGCAGTGAGCCGCAAGCTCTTCACCGAAGTCACCATCCAGAACTTTCCACGCAACGTTGGCGTTCGGGAAAACATAAGGAATATCAAGAACAGCCGCTTCAGGGCAGACCTTGGAGAACGGACCGGAAACCATCGACATGGCAAGGGTACCGTCCTGGGTATTCTGCAGCAGATCGGTTTCACCGCCCAGCGCACCGGCCGGGAACAGTCCGACCTCAATACGGCCACCGGATTCTGCTTCGACAATGTTTTTAAAGACCTGTGACGCCGCACCTTTTTTCGAGGTGGTCCACTCTGCCGGGTCAACGTGGGCAAAGTTCAGGGTGACATCAGCTGCCTGCGCGGAAAACCCGAATGACGCAGCAGCAATGGATACGGCGCCAAACAGCGCACCTTTGGAGATCATCTTCATTACTTCCTCCCGATTAAAACGACATCCGCAGACCGAGGTTGCTTTTGACACTCTTGTTCTAAGCGGCCCTTGTTCGGAATTGGGATAATTTAAAAAACATAGGAGATTTTGTCAAACGTTCTATATTTTAGCCTAAAGTCGCAGATACCAAGGCTTTCAGACCAATCGCAATCAATCCGTGTCCGTGCGTCAGCAGCGGATTTACCGTCAAATTCCTGACAAAAAGCGATGATTTAACATCTTTACGCTTGGGGGAGAGCTGCCTGAATTTCAAACCACAGAGAACTAAAACGGTGCTAAAGCCCGCGCGCACAATCGCTGCGGCCACAGGTACATCCGCCTGAGACAGCTTGCAAAACAGCTTGCAGCAAAACAGGATAATTGTGCTACTTTGGCAGTTAAATATTTCGATTCGCCCTCTGAAACGAAACCCTTTTCAAAGTGAACCCCGTGAACAGTGTAACCGGTCCCAAATCACCGCAACTTGCGAAAGTCGCTTCGCGCATTCTGGCAGGCAGCTTCCTGTTCGAGGATCTTGATCCCGAACTGCTTGAACAGCTTTCAAACCAGGCAACCGTGCGACGACTGGAAGATGGGCAGTTGCTGTTTGAAAAGGGTGCACCGGCAGACGGCCTTTACGCGGTTGAGGCGGGCAAGGTTCGCATTTCCTCTGTGTCGGAAACCGGCAAGGAAATTGTCCTTAATGTTCTTGCACCCGGTGCTGTCTTTGGCGAAATCGCATTGCTTGATGGGGAACCCCGCACCGCAACCGCGCGGGCGGTTGGCCCGACCCGGACCCTGTTTATATCGCGCGATGATTTCTTTGAAATCTTTGATCGCGAAGCACCCCTGCGCCGTCACATCACGGCCCTTCTGTGCCGTCGCCTGCGCTGGGTCAGTGACCTGCTTGAAGATGCCAACTTCCTGGATCTGACGGCACGCCTGATCAAGCGCATCCTGTGGCTGGCCGAACGCCATGGCGGCCCGGACCCCGAAGGCATCCGAATTGCCCTGCCCTTGTCACAACAGGAACTTGGCCTGATGCTGGGTGTCACGCGTGAAGCGGTGAACAAGAAACTGCGTGAACTTGAAAAACAGGGGATGATCACGCGCCGTGATGGTCGTCTGGTCATCAAGGACAGCGAAGGGCTGAAACAACTTCTTGCTGATGCCGTCAAAAACTGAACCTTCGGATTCGATCTTTGAACGTCTTGTTGCCCGCGAAGAAAAGCGCGGGCTGATCCTTGTCGCCTTCCTGCGCATCTGCCTGCTGGCATTTATCCTGCTGCTGTTTAGCAAACCCGATTCCCCGACCGGCAAGCTTTACACCCTGCTTGAGGTTCTCGCCTGGTTCGTTCCCGGTGTATTCGTCCAACTCTTCGTCGCCTTTCGCGGCGACAAGTCATACTGGATGATTTATCTGCTGGCGGTGATTGATGCGGTCCTGATCGTCTATGTCTCGGTCGTGCCCGATCCGCTTAATCCATTGCTGGAACAACCGGCCTGGCTGTATGGCTTTGTCGTTCGCGACCGTGGCGTGGTCTTTTCCATGATCATGATGGCGATCATAATCATGACCTTTTCGCCGCGCCTGATCCTGTGGTTTGGCTTCTGGCTGTTTGTATCTTGGTGCGGGGCGATCTGGTGGTTGATGACCCGGCCCGGCGTCATCGTATCCCAGCATTTCGGCGATGAATGGAACCCGACCCAGCAGGAAATTATCGATACCTATAACCTGCCCGAGTTTGTCGATATTTCCGCCTTGGCCGAACAGGTGATCATTGTCATCGTCTTTACGCTGGCCTGTGCGGTGATGGTTTCGCGTTTGCGGGTTCTGATCAACCAGTCGGCGGCATCCGAACGCGCGCATGGCAATCTGGCCCGCTATTTCCCGACGGTGCTTGCCGATCAGCTGGCTGATCGTGACGAACCGGTGCGCGTGGGTGAGCGGCGCGAATGCGTCATTCTGTTTGCCGATGTTATTGGCTTTTCACGCTTTGCCGAAAAGCGCGATCCACAGGAAGTCATGCGCTTTCTCAACCAGTTCCATTATATCGCCACATCGCAAATCGGGGCCTATGGCGGGATTGTCGAAAAATATATCGGTGATGCCGTGATGGCGAGTTTCGCTGCCTTTGATGATCTCGAACATCCTGCCGCCAACGCCTATTGTGCCGCACAGGCCATCATCGCCCAGGTCGCCGAATGGCAGGCAGAAGATCCGGCCAACGGTGGCGCGCCGCTTGAAATCGGCGTGGGTCTTAATTTCGGTCCGGCGGTTGTTGGCGATATCGGCCAGCGCGAAGCTGTGACACCTGCCGTGATCGGGGCGACGGTTAATCTGGCTGCCCGTCTTGAAAAGGCCACCCGCGAACTTGGCAGCGATGCGGTCCTGAGCGAACAATTCGCCAACCGCCTGCACAGCGAAGTGCCTGTCGCTGCCCCAACCCTGCTGGCGCGCTATGGGCAGACGCAAACAATTCAGGTCAAAGGATTTAGCGAACCTGTCAGAGTGTTCTTTAACAACTGCTAAATAAACGGCCGATAGAATGCTGTCTGGTCTGCCAAACCCTTGAATATCGGGCATACCAATCCAAAATGCTTTGATAACTTCTGACGCAGCATGAAACCGGATCAGCAGGAGGACGCGATGGCGACCACGACAGGCCCGAATACCACGACCACGGATGCCGTGCCGTCCGCCGTCAAACTGACCACCCTTTTTGGCGAACGGGAATTTGTCTGGGACAAGGCGATATACTTCCCGGCCGGGCTTAAGGGGTTTCCTGATCACAACGTTTTCGCCCTTGCCAGCTTCCCCGGAGAAAGCGGCAATGCCTTCCTTTTGATGCAATGCCTGACCGAACCGGAACTGGCCTTTATTGTCGCACCATATAACCTTGAAAGCGACACCATCCGGCCAGAACATCTTGAACAGGCCTTTGCCATTCATGGCATCAAGAAGAACGATGGCGCAGTGTTGCTGATCGTCACCCTGCACAAACCCGATGACGGGCCGGTCAGCATGTCGGTCAATCTTCGCGCCCCGATCATTATTGATACCGGTCGCCAAGCCGCCTACCAGCATCACCTGCCCGAAGCTGGCGGCTATTCCTTCCATCACGAGCTTGGCTGATCCGTCGTCTTTCTTTGTGACATTCTGCCCCATTGCACGTGCCAATAGCCGCACGTCAAGCCGCATGCCATGCGTGCTGCCCGCCCTTGCCCGATTCTTCAAATCGTCGCCACATGTCCTTGATCCTGCCACTTTTTCAAGCAAAAGTAGCAGGATTGAAGCAGAACTTTGCATGCCACCATAAAAAGGGATCGGGAATGTCCGCAGCATTGCGCAATCGTTTCGCACTGGCCGCTTTGTTGGGTTCGGCGGTGTTTTTCGGGCCAGATATCGAAGCTGCCCGCGCACAGGGCCCCTCGGTTGATCTGTCCGCAGATGACCGTACCAACCTGCAGCTCACCGTTTATCCGGGCAATCTTTCGCTGATTGCCGAACAACGCGACGTGTCCATCCCAGAAGGCCAAAGCACCCTTCGCATTGATGGCCTGCCACGCACCATCATGAATGATTCCTTCCTGCTTGGCAGCGCAAGGGACGCCGATCTTGTCTGGATGTCCCTGCGTAACCGCACGAATGGTTCCAACGTCCTTGATGACCTGCTACGCGATCAGATCGGCAAGACCGTCACCATTCGTCGTGACGATGACCTGATCGACGGCACGCTGGTCGCGGTGACCCATGTGGCCCTGGTGCAAACCGATGCCGGGATTGAACGGGTCGCGCTTGATCAGGTGATTATTTCCGAGTTGCCTGATGACTTCACCACCACGCCCACCCTTGATGCGGACATCGCCACCAGTGCCCCGCTGGATCATGTTTCCATGGCATACCTTCTGGGCGGAATTGGCTGGAATACATCCTATACCGCCTATTATGACCGCGGGAAAAACACGCTCAAACTCACCGCGATTGCCCAGGTGATGAACGCATCGGGTAGCGACTATAACAACGCCAGCCTGCGTCTGGTTGCGGGTGACCCGAACCGCGTTCATCAGCCCCCGATGGTCAAGGCTGCGCGGACCGAAATGATGATGTCGGCCATGGCTGATGGTAGCGCACCGTCCAATGAAGCACCGGACCGCGCAAGTTTTGAAAACCTGCATGTTTATGGTCCGTTTGACGGTCTTTCGATGCAGGATGGCGATACGGTGATTTTACCGCTGCTTGACCCACAGGTCTTGCCGGTCAAACGCCACGCGATTTTTACCGCATCCAGCAACGCCTATAATATGGGTCAGAACGGCTCTGAGACGTTCGTACGCCCGGATCTTGAAATCGAGATTACCAATGCGGGCGGCACAGATGCCAAAAGCCCATGGCCCGATGGCATCGTGCGCATCTATGCCAACACCCCGGCAGGTGATACCGGCTATCTGTCCGAGGACATGATTTCACTCACCCCGGTTGGGCGCGATGCGACCCTGCGTCTTGGCAAGGCAAGCGACCTGACAGGTACGCGCAATGTCACATCCCTTGACGGCAAGGCGCGGCCGAACCTGCCAGACGAGGTCAAAGCCGATCTCGAATGGACCATCAGCAACACCAGTGATCGTGCAGAAACCATCACCATCCGCGAACATCTGCCGGTTGACTGGAAAGTCACCGCCGAAAGCCACAAGCACGACCGTCCGCAACCCGGACAAGTCAGTTGGGAAATCGATGTTCCGGCAAACAGTGACGTCACCCTGACATGGTCGGTGGCCAGCACCCGCTGATCCCACCAAACAGGCCCCTTCAACAGAACGACCACATGGAAAAGAACCTTGTCCTTGTGGTCGTTTTGCTTTGCGCGGTGCTGTTACGGCTTGCCGCGCGCACCATAAAATGCCTTTGCCAACGGCAACAATACGCCCGCATTTGGCAACTGGTCGGTCCGGCTGCACAGATCGGCATATATACAGATCAGCTTGGTCAACAGGATAAAGGCATCCTGATTGCGCATCCCGGCAAAGGTGCCAAGCACTTCAACCGCATCGCTGGCCGCATCGCGCGCCAGATCAAGCTTGCCCGCCCCTTGCAGGGCCAGAACAAGGGCCGCCAGCGAATAACCAAGATCAAGGCGTTCGCTGTCATCTCTGCGCCCGACACAATTGCGCAACCGGTCCTGTCGCAATTCCACCGCCTGACAGGCAGCATCAACCGCCCAGCCCCATTCGCCTGCCTCGATCTCAAGCGCTGCGCGGTTGTTAAGACTAAGCGCAAGCCCCGCCACCGCGGCATCGCGCGCCGTCGGCAAATGAAAAGAGAAAATTTCATCCGCAGCATCAAACAGCTTCAATGCCGCTTCTCGTTCTTCGGGGGGATGGTTGCTGGCCATTTCAAGATAAAGTCGCGCGACCGCAAGCGAGTTGGGATCGGTCTGTTCAAGATAGGACAAGCGCAACGCATATTCTTCGTCCGTATTGTCCGTCATCCTGATCCCGCCACCTCGTTTTCACATGTCAAAGGCCCGCCGGGCCGTGCAGAGAAAAGACGTTTGGCAACCCCACCTTGTGAAGGATGGTCAATCAGCGATAAGCTGTTTCCCTTCGTTTGGCAGACTGCTAGACAATCGGGATCATAATTGCCCCAAAATCCGGAAAATTGCCCCAGATGAGCACATCCAGCGAAACCCTGCGCGCCCTTTACGGCACATGGCGTCTTGCCCGTGGCGACGAACAAGGTCTTGGATTTTTTAATTTTTCAATCGAAGGCTTCTGGCGCTCATTTCTGGCGGCCGCCATTGTGTTTCCGGCCTTTGTCCTGTTGCGCTGGAACGATATTTTCGATGCCCCGGAAGATTTCCCGGCCATCCGCTATATGCTGGTTGAAAGCATCGCCTATGTCATTAAATGGGTCGCCTTCCCGCTGATCATGTTCCATGTCATCCCGATGCTTGGCCGTGCCGAACGCTATATCGCGTTTATCACGGTCTATAACTGGGCAAGCGTGCTGCAGATGGGGCTGTATCTGGCGGCCTTGATGCTGGGTGTTTTATTCCCGTCGCTGGGGGCCGGTGGTTTTGTCTTTATCGCGGTGATCGCGACACTGGTTTATGGCGTCTATATCGCCAAGCTGACCCTGTCGGTCCCGATCCCGACCGCCAGCACCATTGTTCTTGCCGATTTCCTGCTGTCGCTGGTGATCACATCCATCGGTATCCGTCTGGCCGTCGGGCAGCTATTCTAGGACAACTTAAAAACAAAACCGCTTCAGGGAGAAACACACAATGAAACCCGTTCTTGCCGTCACCCGCCGACTGCCTGATGCCGTTGCAAAGCGCGCTGCTGAAAGTTACGACATCCGCACCCAGGAAGACGACGATCCCCTGACCCGTGCTGAAATCCTGACCCTGTGTCATGGCGCGGATGCCGCCCTTGTTTCGGTGGGCGATCCGATTGATGCCGAGTTTTTTGATCATCTTTCCGACAGTGTGAAGATCATCGCCACCTTCTCGGTCGGGACCGATCATATCGATCTGGCAGCCGCGAGGAAAAAGGGCGTGGTCATAGGCAACACACCGGGTGTTCTGACCGATGCCACCGCGGATATTGCCTGGCTTCTGATCCTTGGGGCTGCCCGCCGTGCCAGCGAGGGGGAGGCAGAAGTCCGCAACGCCACCTGGTCAAGCTGGCGTCCGACCCATCTGATGGGCACACAAGTCACCGGCAAGAAACTGGGCATCATTGGCATGGGCCGCATTGGTCAGGCGGTTGCCAAACGCGCGCGCGGTTTTGATATGGATATCCATTATTATAACCGCCGCCAATTGCCCGCCGATCAGGAAATGGGTGCGACCTATCACGACAGTATCGACGGCCTTTTGCCCCATTGTGATTTCCTGTCGCTGCACTGCCCGTCCACGCCCGAAACGCGCGGCATGGTCAATTCGGATTTCATTGCCAAGCTGCCCGATGGCGCGATCATCGTGAACACCGCACGCGGCGATGTCGTCAATGATCAGGACCTGATTGCCGCCCTGAAGTCGGGCAAACTGACGGCAGCCGGGCTGGATGTGTTCGCGGGTGAGCCGAACATCGAACCGGCCTATCGCGACCTTGCCAACACCTTCCTGCTGCCGCATCTGGGATCAGCCACGGTTGAAACCCGCAACGCCATGGGCTTCCGTGCGCTTGATAACATCGATGCCTTTGTGGCCGGTAAGGACGTGCCGTTTACAGTCTGAACCGCGCGACGATCAGGCCAGCAAAACAAAAGGCGCCAAACGGCGCCTTTTTTCGTATCCGGGTGATGTTCGTTCGCCTTAACCCAGATCGCTTTCCTCGCCGGCTGGCAGAATACAGGCGATTTCGCGGCCATCGCGGCTGATCTTGACGCGCCCGCCATGGATTTCGACCACGGCGCGCACCATGGCCATGCCAAGCGCACGGCGGGCCGATGGGGACTCGCCATCGCGCAGGCCTTCAAACAGCATCGGTTGCGGCGCTTCGTCCGACAACGAGATCGAAATCTCGATATCCTCGCCCCGGCGGCGCGCAATCACGGAAACCTCACTGCCTTCGGGGGCGGTGCGCAGCACGTTGGTCACCAGAATGAACAAGGCCTGTTTCAGGCGACGTTCATCAGCCACCATCCAGCCGATCTGCCGTGAACAATAAAGACGCAGCGATACGTTAAGCTCCGCCAGTCGGGCCCTTGTCAGTGCTTCGAGCGAGCGCAGCAAACGCCGTGGATCAACGGTATCAAGCTCAAGTGCGACCTGTCCCGATCCAAGGGTTGCCAGATCGCGCATGTCATCAACCAGCGCCAGCATGCTTTGGGCTTCGGTGCGGATGGTTTCAACCGACCGCGCCACATTGCCGGTCAGATGCGGGATCAATCGATCAGATTCGCCATTGATGTGATCAAGCGGCTTGGTCAGTTCGCGCGATACGGTCGAAATGAAGTCCGACTTCATCTGGTCGGCGGTGCGCAGTGCCTCGTTGCGTTCACGAAGCGCGCGTTCAACCCGGATGGTATCAGTCACATCGATATAGGACATCATCACCGCCCCATCAGGCAGCGGCACAATGGCAAAATCAACGATCGAATTGTCTGCACGTTCCAGCCGGCCATTCATCGGCTCATGGTTGGTGATGCGTGCGACCATGCGGTTCTTGAACTTTTCCCAGTCATCGCGTTCGCGCCAGTAGTCCTTGGATTTCTCGACCACGTCGCCCAAATGCGGGGAGGCATCCAGGAATGTGCTTTCAAGCCCCCAAAGATCGGCAAAGCCATGGTTATACAGCCGCAACCGGCCATCACCACTGATCACGCCAACTGCTTCATGCAGGCTTTCAAGCGTTTCACGCTGAACCGCAATCAGGGTGTTATAGGAGCTTTCCAGAACCAGCTTGTCGGTGACATCCTCATAGACAAACATCAGCCCGCCAAACGGATGGGGCGAGATAAAGCGACGCAAGGTCATGCCATTGGGCAGATGCATCAGGTCTTCTTCAGGTTTGAGAAGATCGGTGAAACGCTGGTTTTCGGTATTGCGGAACTGGGTGAAATCGGTGACTTCGGGCAGCTTGCGTTCATCGCGCAAACGCCGCAAAACATCATCATGGGTCGGCTCGGTCCACAGCCATTCGTCATCAAGATCCCAAAGCTTGGTGAAAGCGGTGTTAAAGAAGATAAGCCCCTTGTCCCCGCCATAAACCGCAATCGCCGTTCCAAGGTTTTCAAGCACCTCGGCATGGGCGCGAATATGGCGTGACAGATCGGACTGCAGTTCTTCGACCGGGGTGCAATCAATCGCAAACCCGATCAGACCATCGGGTTCATCCCCACCGCCAGCGGGCATTTCGGTAATGCGCAACAATTTGCGATCACCGCGAATGACGACATGGAAATCACGTGTCAGGCTTTCATTGTTGCGCTGAACCGATGCCGCCAATGAGCGCCCGTGATCGGGGATCACACCCGCGCCGATTTCAGCTTGTGTCGCCAGGGCGTCTTCGATGGTTTGCTGTTCGACCGCATCGGCATAGGCGATGTTGCAATCAATCAGGCGAAGCTCGCTATCACGACGCCAGACCGGGAAGGGCAGGCTGTCAAGCAACTGGCGCAGGCCCGATACTTCGTGTTTCAGCAGCTGGAAATCGCCAAACTGGTTTTCGCGTTCGCGCGAATGACGCGTTTCATCACGGAACCACAAACCATGGGCCAGCACATCCGATGACCGGTCCTTGCGCGCGGCCATGCCGGTCACATGGAATTTGCGTTCATCAATGGTCGTGACCCAAAGCTCAAACCTGTCATGACCTGATTTAAGGTTACGCACCCGTTCTTTTAGCGCGTCGGCATCGTCGTCACGCAGAAGGTCGAGCAGATCGGGGAAACGCCCGTCATGCCCCAGTTGAAAGGCCCGTTTAAGCGACGGACTGGCACCTTCGGCAAAGCCATGGTGACTCCAGTAATAAACCGGGTCAGGACCAGCAAACAAAAGCTGGGTGAAAAGCTCGGTCTCACCGGCCAGTTCATGTTCGTGATCTTCGACTTCTTCAAGATGGCGGCGCATGCGTAACGACAAGCGCCAACCAACCCATCCGGCAATCGCCGCGCCACCGACAGCCGCCAGTCCAACCACAAGCCAGTCGCGATCACTTAGGCCTGCAAGGCTTCCGAAAATCGTCGCACCAATGCCATCCGCCTGGGCCAAAGCGGGCGCAGTACCCTCTCCAGCATTTGTTGGGGTATTGAGACGGAATTTTTCCTGGGCCTGAACGGTTACCGACAGACCAAACGTCGCCACCATCGCACCCGTGCCGCGCCAAAAGGCCGGACGCGACAAATCAGACAGTCTGCGCATGATCGCCACTGTCTTTTTGCCTGCGCGAAGCTGTGTGGATGCCTGTTCGGATGCTCGCCGTGTCACGTGTTGTTAACCGTTTGTGTTTATGAGCTATTATTATGGTGAAAACGTCGTGCTTTTACCACCGTTTCACATCATCACGGCAACAGGCTTGTCGGATGGCGTGTTTCATGGCGAAATCTTCGGCTCAAAACTCATTCACATGGCCAGTGATTCCGTTTATGTCTGCGGGACACACATTCTCAACCGAGCACATCAACCATTCCTAAAATGAGCCCAAAACCGCAGTTAGATCTTTTTGCCCAGCGCGCAGAGCCCAAGCAGGCCGCGCCACAAAAGGACTCTGCCGTGCTCAAGGCGGCGGCAAAACCGGCCCCGGAAATCGGCGATCTGTTTGATACCAATTTCAATGCCGATGACATCGCCGAATGGGAACTGCTGTTTCGCGATGTGCCGCAATATAACTACCATTTCAAACGCGCCCAGATCGCCTCGGCCTTTGACCGGCCATTGCACAAGAAACTGATCGCATCGCCCGCCTTTGAACGGTTGCGCGAAATCTCGTTTCTCGGTGCCATTGATTATCTGTTCCACCCCAACGGACGCCCGGCCAATATCCGTCATTCCCGTTATGACCACACGATTGGCGTCGCATTGCTGTCGCAACGCTATTGCCGTTTGATGGGGTTATCGGATGCCGATTGCGATCTTCTGGGGGCGGCGGCCCTGTTGCATGATATCGGCCATGGTCCGTTTTCCCATACGCTGGAACCGGAATTTGCAAGGCGCTTTAACCGCAACCACCATCAACTGACCAATCAGGTCATCACCGGCGAAGTCGACCTGGACCTGTCGGTCAATCATCTGCTGGTCAAACATGGTGTCGACCCGGATGAAGTGATCGCCCTTCTGTCCAAAAAGTCCGATCACCCGCATGCCGCCCTGTTTGCCGGTCCGGTCAATATCGACACGCTGGAGGGCATCAGTCGCACCAAGACATATGTCCATCCCAACCATGTGCATTGCCACCCACGCCTGTTGCTTGAAGCCGCCGTCAAGCTGGACGCAGAATCGCTTAAGCGCCTGGACAAGTTCTGGCAGCTGAAAGAAGACATCTATCGCAATTTCATCTTTGGTCCGATGTGCTTTGCCACCGACCATCTGTGCCGCGAATTTGTTGTCAAAAACGCACCGGACTTTGCCGCCGATGATTTCCTGCTGACTGAAAAGGCGTTCCTGAACAGCCACCCGGCCTTCAAGAAATTCCTGCATAGCCTTAAAAACCGGATTGAGCTTGATGGCGTCGCCGACGCGGTCGACCATCAGATGAGCGCATCTGCCAGCACCCTTGATCTACACGAGGCCAAGGTGCCCCGGCGCGAATTTCACATCAACAAGGATGTCGAAGTCCGCTGCTTTGCCGATCTGTCAAAACGCTATTACGAGGAAAAGCATTCCTTCCTGCGGCGCGTCGGCAGCCTGACCGACCCGGCCCAACAGGCGGCTGCGGCAAGCCTGTTTGACTAACGCGACAACACCGGTGATCGGTGCAACTTTGGTCCGGATGGCACAAAAGCCCGGATTACAGCGATACTCAAACAGATCCTGATAAACGCCCTTTTAATCTTTAAAGGTTAGGGAATGATCAGGTCAGGCCGTTTTCAACGAGTCGCAGCAAGGAACAAATCCGATCTTGTTACCGCAAACCATCGCAACCAATCAGCACTACTCGGCCACACGTCTGGCCGAGATGCGCGACGCGTTGGGCAAAAGCCTGTCGGGCGATACATTTTGCGTGGTGGTGACCGGGTCCTATGGGCGCCACGAGGCATCCGATCAATCCGATCTGGATTACTTCATCATCGGCCGCGAAGCCGAACGCAGTCAGGCCCCGCATCAACAGGTTGCCGATATCCTTGGCAAGATGGTCACCAAGAAACCGGCGGTGAACGGTCCGTTTTCGTCCTATATCACGGCCGAGGAACTGGTGAACCGCATCGGACTTGATGGCGATACAAACTCGATCACCACGCGGCGGCTGCTGTTTTTGCTGGAATGTGAGTGGCTCTATAACGAGGCGGGCAAACGCAAGTTCTTCGACGATCTGATCGCCAATTACGTCACAAGCTCGGTTACCCGCGATTCCATCGCGCGTTTTCTGGTCAATGACGTGATCCGTTATTACCGCACCATCAGTGTCGATTTTGAAATCAAGACCCGCGAAGGCGACGCCAGCAAGGCGTGGGCACCGCGGCGCCTGAAACTGGTTTTTTCACGCAAGATGCTTTATTTCGGCGGCATTATCGCAGCAGCTGAAACCGCAGGCCGTGATTATGCAGGTAAACGTGAAAAGCTGTCGGAACTTTTACAGCTTCCACCTATCACGCGCCTGCAAACCGTATTTGGTGAAAAAAGCCTGCCGGCGCTGGAACTTTATGACCGTTTCCTCCGCGAACTTTCCGATCCTGAAGTCCGTGCACGCCTTGATGGCGTCGGACCGCATGATCGCAATGACGCCGAACTGCGATCGCTTCTGGATGCTGGCAAGGGCTTCTCGCGTGAGCTGATCAAATTGCTCAATGACCGCTATGGCCCGGATCATCCGATCCACGAAGCGCTGTTGATGTAGGCACCGCGTTGCAGGCAGCTGATCAGGACGGTCGCGGCCTTTCGGTGATGTGCTTGAAATAGTTTTCCCGATCAAGGTCATGGACCTCGACGGTGAACTGCACCTGATAATCGCCAACCAGCCATTCCAGCCGGTCAATCAGGGCGGCAAGGGCGGCCTCACCCGTGGCAAACTTCACTGTATTGATCCGCCCGGACAAAAGCCGGATATCAAGATGGACCATGGCGTTTCTGGCATCGCCATCCCCGATCACGACATTTTCCAGTGGCGTAATCCGGGTTTTGAAGGAATCCAGATCCGCATCGGCTTCGCGGGCAATCACGTAATGCAGATCAACCGCAAGCTTGGATAATTCATCCTTGATCGGCAGTTGGGCAGAATACTCGATTTCGAGCTGGGGCATGATGGCCATCCATCTGACTGGTTTGAATTTTTCTAACAATTTGCAGTGTATCTGCATACAAAAAAGCCGGCCCGCATACGCGGACCGGCTTTGATACAAATCGGCAGATGCCAATTAGTAGCGGTAATGTTCCGGCTTGAACGGACCCGCCTGCGGCACGCCGATATATTCGGCCTGCTCGGACGAAAGCTGGGTCAGTTTCACACCAAGACGTTCCAGATGCAGGGCTGCAACTTTCTCATCAAGGTGTTTGGGCAGGACATAAACCTTGTTTTCGTAGTTCGCGTGGTTTTTCCACAGTTCGATCTGGGCCAGCACCTGGTTGGTGAAGGATGCCGACATCACGAAGCTCGGGTGACCGGTTGCGCAACCAAGGTTGACCAGACGACCTTCGGCCAGAACGATCAGGCGTTTGCCATCCGGGAATTCGACTTCGTCAACCTGCGGCTTGACGTTGTCCCACTTGTAGTTCTTGAGCGAACCAATCTGGATTTCGGAATCGAAGTGACCGATGTTGCAAACGATTGCGCGGTCTTTCATCGCACGCATATGGTCGAGCGTGATGATGTCAATGTTACCGGTGGTGGTCACAAAGATGTCGCCAACCGGAGCTGCGTCTTCCATGGTGGTGACTTCGTAACCTTCCATCGCGGCCTGCAGGGCGCAGATCGGATCGATTTCGGTCACAAGAACACGGGCACCCTGGCTGCGCATGGACGCGGCCGAACCCTTACCCACGTCACCGAAACCGGCAACAACGGCGACCTTGCCGGCAACCATCACGTCGGTTGCGCGCTTGATGCCATCAACCAGGCTTTCACGGCAGCCATACAGGTTGTCGAATTTCGACTTGGTGACCGAGTCATTGACGTTGATCGCCGGAACCTTGAGCGTGCCTTTTTTCGCCATTTCATAGAGGCGGTGCACACCGGTGGTGGTTTCTTCCGACAGACCTTTGATGTCTTCGAGAAGTTCCGGATATTTTTCGTGGATCAACTGGGTAACGTCGCCGCCATCATCAAGAATCAGGTTCGGCTTCCAGCCATCCGGACCCGCGATGGTCTGCTCGATGCACCACCAGAACTCTTCCTCGGTCTCGCCTTTCCAGGCAAATACCGGGATCTCAGCAGCAGCCATCGCCGCAGCAGCCTGATCCTGGGTCGAGAAGATGTTGCACGAAGACCAGCGAACTTCCGCACCAAGGGCCGTCAGGGTCTCGATCAGAACCGCGGTCTGAATGGTCATGTGCAGGCAGCCGACGATGCGTGCGCCAGCCAGCGGTTTTGCATTGCCATATTCTTCGCGCAGCGCCATCAGGCCCGGCATTTCGGTTTCGGCAATCGCGATTTCCTTGCGGCCCCAACCGGCCAGCGAGATGTCCGCGACCTTGTAATCGGTAAAGTTCGACATGTTGTCTCCAATCAAACAGGAATGGCGCATCCGCATGGGACTCTGTCCCGCCGATACGCCGATAAATTCTGTTGCGGTCCTATCCGCGACCGCGATAGGACACATATAAAGATATCTTTATATCGTTTTCAAGTTCTTTTTTGTGTGAATTTGTGTCCTGCACAAATTCAGACCGATACATCCCCCGTCACACCTTGCAATCCGGGGCATTTTGACCACGGACGACAAGGACACAAAGAGCCCGGAACTCCCCCTATGTTGGGATGTGTTCAGATGACGGCAAGCTATGGCTGGCGGGATTTGTCAGGCGAGATCGTTAAAATCATCAAGCATCATGGCAATGCGCGCGGAGTCCCACTGTTCCATAACGCGGTTGGCCTGATGTTCGGAATTGCGGCTATCAAGGCGACGCAAGCGTTGCTTGACCAGCAACAGATTGACCGGCGACATCGAAAGATTGCGCAAGCCAAACCCGATAAACAGCGGCACATAGCGCGGATCACCGGCCATCTCGCCACAGACACTGACCGGAATATCGCGTTCGCCCGCCACCCGGATCACATCACGGATCAGGCGTAAAACAGCGGGATGCAGCGGATCAAACAGCCCCGCCACCTGATCATCGGTCCGGTCAATCGCCAGCGTATATTGCGTCAGGTCATTGGTGCCAATCGCAAAGAAATCGCTGTCACGCGCCAGCGTATCCACCGAAATGGCTGCTGCCGGAATTTCGATCATCGCGCCCAGTGGCGGCAGGGTTTCGGGGATCGGGTGGCCATCCTTGCGCAGGCGCTTGGCCACGGCCTCGTAGACCTGACGGGCACGGGTCATTTCATGCACGCTCACCACCATCGGAATCAGAACCCGGACCGGACCATGCAGGGACGCACGCAGGATGGCGGCAAACTGGGCTTCAAGCAGTTCGGTTTTGCGCAAGGACAAGCGGATGCCACGCAAACCAAGCGCCGGATTCGGGCCCGAACCGATTTCGCTCTGAAGGGCGACGGCCAGCTTTTCGCCGCCGATATCAAGGGTGCGGATGGTGACGGGTTTGCCACCCATGCGTTTGACGATGTCGGCCAGTTCTTCGTATTGCTCGTCCTCGTCTGGCAGATAGTCCTTGTTCATGAACATGAACTCGCTGCGCAACAGCCCGATGCCAGCCGCCCCGTTTTCCAGTGCTGCCGACAGCTCAATGGGCAATTCGATATTGGCGTGCAGATCGATATCAATCCCGTCGCGCGTGGCGGACGGCACATCGCGCAAGCTTGCCAGCTTTTCACGCGCCGCCAGCCAATCCGCGCGGCGCTGGGTATAATGTTCGATATCGGCATCGGTCGGCGCAATGATCACTTCGCCGCGCCCGCCATCGACAATGATCTGGTCACCACCGCGCACACCGCGAATGATATCGGTCGCCCCCAGAACCGCAGGAATACCAAGCGAACGGGCCATAATCGCCGTGTGGCCCTCAGCCCCGCCAAGGGCCGTGACAAAGGCCGTCACCTGGCCCGGTTCAAAGCGCGCCATATCGGCCGGGCTGACATCCTCGGCAATCAGGATGGAGCCGCTTGGCGCCTTGTCGACGACGCGGTCGGTTTCCCCCATCAGACAGCGCATCAGGCGCAAGCCAACCTCGCGAATGTCGGTCGCACGCGCCGCGATATAGCTGTCATCCATGCCGGAAAACTGTTCGGCAATGGCATCGATCACTTCATTGACCGCATGTACGGCATTGAGTTTTTTGGAAACGATCAGTTCTTCGGCACCACGCACAAGACGCGATTGCGTCAGCATGTGGATATAGGCATCCAGCAGAAAGCCAAGTTCCTCGGATGCGGCACTTTCCTTGGCCGATGATTGGGATTTCAGGCGTTTGAGCTGATCAATGCTTTCGGCAACACCATCATGAAGGCGTTTGCACTCGTCCTGAACGGCATCCGGGGCAATCGGCTTGCGACTGACATGAACGATCTGGCGATCCAGGACAAAGGCGCGACCGATAACAATCCCGCCCGATGCGCCCAATCCGGTAATGACCCGTCGAGCGCCCGAGGTGTTTTCATCTGAAACGGTTTGCTCCGTCGGAGGAACTTGCAAGCCTTCGCTACCAACTCGTTCTTGTTGTTTCCCGAAAGTCAGACGCCCGTGGCCTCAAATCGTGACCAATGGGTTCTTATTCTTCGTCGAACTTGGCATCGACCAGTTCATTAAGCGCATCAATCGCCTGGGTGGCGTCCGGGCCTGTGGCCTCAACCTCGATCTCGGTGCCGATGGATGCGGCCAGCATCATCAATCCCATGATCGACACACCCGATACTTCCGTGCCGCGGTTGCGCACCATGATGCTCGACTTGAATTCGCCTGCCAGTTTAACAAATTTCGCAGCCGCCCGCGCGTGCAATCCGCGCTGGTTGCTGATTGTTAAAGTGCGTTTTTCCTTCTGCGCCATCTATGTCCCCGCAAGCCAGATGCGCTGTCCCGGTGCATCCGGCCCTGTTCTTTTTGTTGCTGACTTATTCCTCGCCGCTCAGCAGACGCGACGCAACGTTTATATATTTACGCCCCGCATCCTGGGCCGCGTTGACCGTTTCGGCCAGGGTGCCATCGATGCGAACAGAAGCGAGTTTAATCAGCAAAGGTAAATTAACCCCTGCGATTACCTCGACATTTGCCTGTTCCATAATGGAAATCGCCAGATTGGACGGAGTCCCGCCAAACATGTCGGTCAGAAGGACAACACCCTTGCCGCTATCGACCTTTTCGACGCTGGAAAGAATGTCCGAACGGCGTTGTTCCATGTCGTCATCCGGCCCGATACAGACCGCTTCGACATTTTCCTGTTCGCCAACAACATGCTGCAAGGCAGATACGAACTCTTTCGCGAGATCGCCGTGGGTGACCAGCACCATCCCGATCATGCAGTATTCTCCATTTTATCACTCCCCCGAGGTCGGCTCGTCCGGCTTGTCCCGATGACTGAGATGTGTGTCATACCCCAGATCAGCAATCCAGTCATTGAGTAACCGCGCGATATACACCGAACGATGTTGACCACCTGTACATCCGACCGCAATGGTCAGATAGCTTTTACCTTCCTGCGCATAACGCGGCAAAATCGGCTCCAGCATTGCCTTAAGGCGGCTTACAAACCCGGCAAAATCCGGGTCTTCTTCTATGTATCGCCCCACGGCCGCATTCATCCCGGTCATCAGGCGAAGCTCGGGATCATAATGCGGGTTGCGCAGAAAGCGAACGTCAAAAACCAGATCGGCTTCTGCCGGCACCCCCTGGCGGAACGAAAAGCTGCGCACAAAGATCGCCATCCCTTCGGTTTCGCCAATATCAAACTGGTCCTGCAGGATCTTGCGAAGCTCGGCTGATTTCAGGCGCGATGTATCAATGCGCATATCCGCCGTGGCGGCAATCGGCGCCATCAGGCGTTTTTCATGTTCGATCGCATCGACCAAAGGCCGATCATGGTTAAGCGGATGCGGGCGTCTGGTTTCGGTAAAGCGGCGCTGCAATACTGCTGTGTCGGCATCGACATAGATCATCAACGGATCCATGCCCGTCTGCTTGCGCAAGCGGCCGACAATATCGACAAACTGATCGACACCGAAATCTCTGCTGCGAATATCAAGGCCAATGGCAATCGGCTGTTCCGGGCGACAGTCACTGGGCACCAGCGCGGAAAGCATCCGAAGCGGCAGGTTATCGACAGCATCAAAGCCGAAATCTTCCAAAATCTTAAGCGTGGTGGTGCGCCCTGCACCCGACACACCGGTCACAAGAACCAGGCCGCTTTTGCCATCAAATGCGCCAAGAGCCTTGTTTTGACTGTCAGAAGAATTCATCGAAGAGTTCTGCAAAGCGGATTCCTGTGGATTACGTTTCAAGTGTCATTTCACCTGTCGCGAGCGCCAAAGCTACCCCGATCTTTGCCTCAATAGCCAGATCGGATGCACATAATGTCCAACGCGGGATCTCAATACCACAAAACTCTTCATGTTCCGGTTCCGGCATACGTTCGACCTGCGTTGGCGCACAACTCAGATCAATCAGAACACGCACGTCGCCTTCCGGTTTCTGCGGCAGACCACGCACAACCCCGATGCCGCGCACTTCGCATAATCCGGCAATCGGTTCGGGTGCACTGGCAATCAAACGCCCGTCACGCGCCACAAGGTCGGTTCGATCATCGGAAACAAGAAAGCCGCCAGCGTCGATCAGACGTAGCGAAAGCCCGGATTTTCCAGATCCGGATGGTCCACGCAACAGCACCGCATGGGCACCGATCCGGACACAATTTGCATGAAGCTGGGACATAATGGAAAACGATGCTTGGCAGAAGTTGGGTTGTCAAACCCCAAACGCAGCAAGGGCGGCTGACTTAACCTCGCGCATAGGAAAATCGCGCTTCTGGGTAGAAAAAAACTTAATCAAGCGGCAGGCGAATGGTGAAGATCGCGCCTTTGATCACGTCATCAACCATGCGATTCTGTGCGGTAAGTTCACCGTTATGAGCAGCAACGATTCGCTTTGAAATCGAAAGTCCCAGGCCGGAATGCTGGCCGAATTTCTCGCTCGACGGACGCTCGGTATAAAACCTGTTAAAGATCGCCTCTTCCTTGCCGGGCGGGATACCCGGCCCGTCATCCTCGATCGTGATCACCGCCCAGTTCTTGTCACGCCAGGCGCGCACACGCACTTCCCCGCCATCCGGGGTAAAGGTGATCGCGTTGGAAATCAGGTTCCTGAACACCTGCGTCAAACGGCTCTCAAGGGCGGGAACATTCAGATTGTCAGGAACGGAAACCTTGATCGGCGGGCCATCGACATCGGCGTTATAAAGCTCACCCAATGTCGTAAGCAGCACACCCAGATCAACTTCCTCGCTTTCGGCACGCGACAGTTCGGCATCCATACGCGAATAGTCGGAAATATCACTGATCAGGCGATCAAGGCGCTGCACGTCCTCGGCGATGATTTCCATCAGGCGGCGCTGGCGTTCCGGATCCTTCAGGCGGGTGGCGGTTTCCACCGCCGAGCGCAGCGAGGTCAGCGGATTTTTGATTTCATGCGCAACATCGGCGGCAAAACGTTCAATCGCATCCATGCGATCCCACAGCGTTTCGGTCATATCGCGCAGTGTCGTTGACAGATCGCCGATTTCATCGCGCCGCCCCGAAAGATCGGGAATGGTGAACTGGCGGTTCTTGCTGCGCCGGACGCGTTCGGCCGCACGGGCCAAACGGTTAAGCGGCCGCGTAATCACACCCGCCAGATAGATCGACAACAACACGGTGATGCCAAAGGCAAATACAAAGATTTTCAGGATATCAAGGCGCACCGCGTGCAGGGCGTTTTCAATCGGCTCGCCGCTTTTGGTCAGCATGACCGATGCCAAAACCTGTTTAAAGCGCGCAACCGGGACTGACACGGACAAAACCCGGCGCCCCTGACTGTCCACACGCACCACCCCGCGCGAATAGCCTGCCAAAGCTGCGCGCACTTCGGGGTAATCCGCCGCACTTGCCACGGGCGGATCAACATAGAGCGGCAGGGGTTGCTCACCCTCAAACAGGGTCAGGATCCCATCGGTGAGTTTGCGCATGATATCGGCAAAGGCGTCTTCTTCGCCAGGTGCTGGAAGTTCTTCGGCCTGAATGGTGCCCGCACCAAGCGACTGAATATTGCGGCTATCGGCCAAAAGGCTGCCATTGGTGGCAAACAGCCGTGTGCGTGCGCCCGTAATCCCCACAAGTCGGCGCACCATTTCGCGCGCGACTTCGATTTTTACCCGGTTGGTCGCATCATCGCTGGAGCTGACCGCCGATGTCGAAAGGGCCGCCGCGTACATTTCCGCCTGAACGGCCATGGCTTCCAGTTCGGAATGAATAAGCTCCTGCTTGTAGCGCCCCAGATACAGAATACCCGCCACCAGCACAAAAAGTGCCAGCGCGTTGACGGCCAGAATCCGCCAGGTCAACGGCGAAAAAAGCCCATGGCGTTCCTCTATCCGTGTCGCCCGGGTTTCGGACGGACCTGTGTGCTGGTCGTGATCACCAGTCCCAAGATCGCTCATTCAAACCTGCAATAACCGGCCCGGTGTTGATCGGGCCCGCAAAAGGATGCGCGCCAAAGCCATTGCCTTGGCGCGTCAGAAAATCTCTGGTCAGCTCGCCACCGTGGCGGTGTCGCGATAACGATAGCCCACACCATAAAGGGTCTCGATTTCCTTGAATTCCTTGTCGGTCTCGCGGAACTTTTTGCGCAGGCGCTTGATGTGGCTGTCAATCGTGCGGTCGTCAACATAGATGTGCTCGCCATAGGCGGCATCAATCAGCTGATCGCGGTTCTTCACGTGCCCCGGATGTTTCGCCAGCGCCTGAATCAGCAAGAACTCCGTCACGGTCAGGTTCACATGCTGACCCTTCCAGCTGCACATATGGCGCGACGGATCGAGCACCAGATCACCGCGCTGCAAAACATCATCTGACCCGTTCGGGCGCACGCCGCCCGCACGCATGATTTCCGCGCGGCGCAAAAGGGTGCGAATACGTTCAATCAGCAAACGCTGGGAAAACGGCTTCTTGATGTAGTCATCAGCCCCCATGCGCAGGCCCGTCAGCTCATCAACCTCGTCATCCTTGGATGTCAGGAAGATCACCGGCATTTCGGTTTTCTTGCGCAAATGTGTCAGAAGTTCCAGTCCGTCCATGCGGGGCATCTTGATATCAAGCACCGCCAGATCAGGCTCTTCTTTCGTGATGGCATGAAGTGCCTCCGAACCATCAGAGTATGTCAGGACCTCATATCCTTCTTCTTCCAACGCCATCGAAACCGACGTCAGGATATTCCGGTCGTCATCAACAAGTGCGATCTTACTCACCTGGACCTCATCTACTGGACAGATACATTTCACTCATTCGTCTGGTGACTATACAATTTACATTCCAATGTGGCGAAAAAATAACCACTTGCGGCATAAATAAGGCCCTTCAAATACACGTGCGTTCAAGGCCCTTGGTCATCTGTATTTGTTGACTTTATGTCGCCACGTTCCCTAATTGGCGTAAATATGTCATCCCACGCCCAACGCCCGGCACTTCAAAAGGATCCCGGTTCACCGGGGGAGGTCGCGATTTTCTATTGGTTAAGCAATTTCAGCCGCGGAACCCTGATCTTTGCCGGGACGTTTATTTCGGCAATGGTGATTTGGGCGGCTGTAAGCTCGACCGGAAATCTGACCATTCGCGAACTTGAAACCACGGGCGAAGCCCGACTGGCGCTGTATGACAGCTCATTGCGTGCGGCCATTGATCGCTATCGCTATCTCCCCTATGTCGTCGCCCGCCATCATCAGGTCACCCGCGCGGTCAAAGATCGCAGTACAGCGCAAACCGCCAACCTGTATCTTCAACAGGTCAATGATCAGTCCGGTGCAGCGGCGCTCTATATTCTTGATGACACGGGTGAAACCGTCGCTTCAAGCAACTGGAACACACCAGACAGCTTTGTTGGCGAAGACTATTCCTTCCGCCCCTATTTCAATCAGTCCTTGCAGGGCAATGAAGGGTTCTTTTTTGGCATCGGGGTCACCACCGGGCGGGCAGGCCTGTTCATTTCCAACCCGGTCCGCGACAGCGACAATGACGAGGTCATCGGAGTCGTTGTCGTCAAACTTGAACTCGATGAAGTTGAACAGAACTGGCAGGACGCGGGCGAGACCGTTTTTGTCTCCGACGCTGACGGGGTGATTACCCTGACCAGTCAGGGGGACTGGAAATACAAAACCCTGTCCCCGCTGTCGCCGGCTGACCGTGCCCGGATCGAAAGCAACCGGCAATATCCCGGTCGCGATCTGCCATCACTTGATGTCGGGAAGCAACTGGCAAAGGGATCGGGCATCGTCGCCATTGATGGTCATCGCTACCTGTTTGACAGCAAACCGATCCGCGGCAGTGCCTGGCGGATTTTCTATCTGACATCCATGGATCAGGTTACGGACCGCCAAGGGGCGGTCATGCTGATCGCGGTGATCGCCGGGGGCATGATCATTCTGGTGATCCTGTTCCTGCGCGAACGCGAACTCAAGCTTGCCTCGCAGCGCGAAGCGCTTGAATTTGAACGCATTCAGGCGCTTAACACCCGTCTTGAAGAAGAAATCACCGAACGACGCAAAACCGAAGAAGAACTGCGCGGCACCCAGAACGAACTGGTGCAGGCCGGAAAGCTCGCAGCCCTTGGTCAGATGTCGGCCGCCATTGCGCATGAAATCAACCAGCCGATTGCCGCCATCCGAACATTTTGCGCCAGTGCCAAACTGATGATCGAACGCGGCAAGACCGAAAAGCTTGATCAGAACATCAATCAAATCTCCGCTCTCACTGAACGGATGGGCGCAATCACCGGCCAACTCAAGACATTCTCGCGCAAATCGACGGGGGTTCTGGAACCGGTCGATCTCAAGGTCGCACTTGATAACGCCCTGCAATTGCTCAGCCCGCAATTACAGCAGGAAGAATGCGGCATTGAATGCAATGAACCCGATACGCCGCTTGTTATTCGCGCCGACCTTGTGCGCATCGAACAGATTTGCGTGAACATTATCCGCAATGCGATTGACGCCATGGCTGGCAGCGCACCCAAGCGGATCTATATTGACCTGTCTGAGTCCGAGACCGATGTCATCATGCGCATCACCGATACCGGGCCGGGCATGAATGACGAAACCCTGTCTCTTTTGTTTGATCCGTTTTTCACCACCAAGGATCCCGGTCAGGGCGTGGGATTGGGACTTTCGGTAACTTATGGCATTGTGCGGGACTTCGGCGGCAGCATAAAAGCCTATAACAGCGAAACCGCCGGGGCCTGTTTCGAAGTTCGCCTGCCGCTACTCAAGGGTAAAACACCGTGACCACCAAAGACCGCGCGCAAGACAATGACGTCGCACCGCAAATCACGCCGCACATCATCATTGTCGATGATGACGAGGCCATGCGCGTCTCTCTTGCCCAATGGCTGGAACTGTCCGATTTCGACGTCACGGTATATGAAGACGCCCGCGAAGCATTGCACGACATCAATCCCGAATTTGCCGGGGTGATCCTGACCGATGTCAAAATGCCCAAACTTGATGGCATTACCTTTACCCGGTCCGTGCTGGCAGCCGATCCCGACATTCCCATCATCCTGATGACCGGCCACGGCGACGTGCCGATGGCGGTCGAGGCGATGAAAAGCGGCGCCTATGATTTCGTCGAAAAACCGTTCGAACCAAAAGACATTGTCGAAAGCCTGGAACGCGCCATTGAAAAACGCCGTTTGGTGATCGAGAACCGAAATCTCAGGCGTCAAATCGAAAGCCGTGGCAGCCTTGATTCGCGCCTGATCGGCAATTCAATCGCCATGCGCAATCTTAAGGATGAAATTGCCAATATCGCGCCAACGGAAGTCCCGGTTCTGATTTCCGGCGAAACCGGCACCGGCAAGGAACTGGTGGCGCGTGCCATCCATGATCTCAGCGACCGTCACGATGAAAAGTTTGTCGCAGTAAACTGTGCCGCCATCCCCGAAAGCACAGCCGAAAGCGAACTGTTTGGCCACGAAAAAGGTGCCTTTACCGGTGCCGCAAGCCAACGGATAGGCTGGATCGAACATGCGATTGGCGGCACGCTGTTTCTTGATGAAATATCAAGCATGCCGCTGGCCCTTCAGGCCAAATTGCTCCGTGTGATTGAACAGCGCGAAGTGGTGCGTCTGGGCTCCAATGCGCCGGTAAAAGTCGATTTCCGTCTGATCTGTGCCACCAACGAGGATCTGGTGGCCGCAGTTGCCGAACGCAATTTCCGCGAAGACCTGCTGTTTCGCATCAACACCTTTGAACTGTCCATTGCCCCCTTGCGCGAACGCCAGGATGATGTCGCGCTTTTGTTTGACATCTTCGCCGAGCGCGCTGCCGAGCGGTTTGAACGCCCCTATGAGCGCGTCACGCCAACCCTGATTGCACAACTCAGGGCGCATGACTGGTCGGGCAATGTGCGCGAACTTAAAAACATGGCCGAACGCTATGTGCTTCTGGTCGGCAGTCCCGAAGAACGCTTCAAACGCCTGTTCAAGGGCGGATTTGAACCATCCGGCCCGCAAACAACGGATCTGGCCCTTGCCGAGCAGCTTCGCGAGTTCGAGGAACGCGTCATCCGCGATGCACTGGATCGCCATGATGGCAACGTCAAATCCGTGATGGAAGAACTCGACATCCCGCGCCGGACGCTTAATGAAAAAATGAAAAAACTCAACATCCGGCGCGATAAATCGGCCTAAGTTATTGTTGCAATGCGATATTTATCTCGCATGCGCAATAAATCGGCAAGATTCCGCCGATCAATTTAGGTAAATCGGCAAGATTATGCCGAATTGCAGAATCACCAATCCATAAGATATTGATTTATATCATTATTTTTTATTCCGGTTTTGGCATACTCATTGCGTATTAGAATCCCAAAATGATAAACTGACCAAAACACGAGGGAGGAGACCACACAGCCTGTCCAGTTCGGACGGAACAAATGGCTGTCTGAAATCATCTCTCGAACATGGTTCTGAAATGCGCCCTGTATTCTGATCAGCACCATTTGGTGCGATCATGTTCAGGTGACCGCAAGAACCCAAAAACAACAGGCCCGCCAAACGGGTCATCGAAGAACGTGAAGAATCATATTCTCGAAAGATCCTTTGGATCTATTTGTCGTTAAGAGTGTTAACCCTAGGGAGGACTGTCATGAAGCTCCGTACTCTGCTTACAGCAGCAGCCGCAGCCATGATGCTGACCGCCGCACCCGCGTCGGCACAGCAACTGTCAATCGCAACCGGTGGTACCGGTGGCACTTATTATCCGTATGGCGGTGGCCTTGCGGAACTGATCACCAAATATGTCGATGGTTCCAGCGCCGTTGCCGAAGTTACCGGCGCGTCTGTTGAAAACATGGGCCTGATTTCGCGCGGCGACAGTGACATTGCGATCGGTCTTGCCGATACCGTCTATGCCGGCTTCACCGGCACCGGCAAATTCGAAGGCCGCACCCTTGATAACGTTCGTGCCCTGGCATCGATCTATCCGAACGCAGTTCAGATCGTCACCATGGCTGACAGCGGCATCAACGGCCTTGCCGATCTTAAAGGCAAACGCGTTTCTGTCGGCGCACCGGGTTCGGGTACCGAAGTTTCGGCACAGACCCTGCTGAACGCCAATGGCATCACCTATGATGACATCGAAGAACAGCGCCTGAACTTCAACGAAACCGCAGATGCCCTTCGTGATGGTGACATCGACGCCGGTTTCTGGAGCGTTGGTCCGCCCACCAGCTCGATCCTGAACCTCGCAACCACGCGCGACATCAAGCTGATCGCGCTGACCGATGACGAAATCCTTGCTGCACTGGATGCAGAACCGACCTTCGCACCGTACGCGCTGCGTACCGGCATCTACGAAGGCGTAACCGCACCGGTTAACACCATTTCGACCCCGAACGTTCTGTTCGTGAACGAAGAAATGGACGAGGAACTGGCTTATCAGATCACCAAGACCCTGTTTGAAAAGGTCGAAGAACTGATTGCCATCCACCCGGCAGCAAACGACACCACGGTTGATTTCGCTCTGAATTCGACCCCGATCCCGATGCATCCGGGTGCGCTTCGTTACTACGAAGAAACCGGCATGCCGATTCCGCCGAAGCTGATGCCGTAATCGGATGCTTCTGCAAATGTTTGGGCGGCCATTATTGGCCGCCCTTCTTCTCTTGATAGCGGCATGTTCTGGTCCGGCCCGTCAGGACCACGTCAAGCCCGGCACCGTGATTGACCATCTTGAAGTCATCGGTGCGGACGGGACGCTTCTGGCCAGAACCGAAATTCCACGTCAATCCGGCTGGTGCCTGTATTGGAACCATTCTGTGACCGGTGATGGCGTAATCGACTGTTATGTCGATGATCTGGGCAAGATGGTTCTCCATCGCGCCTATCAGCCCGACTTCGCTGCAGGTCTTGGTCATTACCCGGGTCGTGGTATTCTGACCAGCGCAGAAGGGGGCGGATACTGGATCGAAGATATCGACGAACCTGTGCGCGGCAACGCCTATGTGCTACGCGTGGGGTCACTTGCGGTAAATCATCGCATCGTCACAGACAGTGACGAGATCAACCTTTCAAAGATGGCTGAACACACCCGTGTCACCATCCGCCTTGATACCGGGGAATAAGTTTAATGTCCGAACCGGCACCGCTTCCGTCCATGACGGATAAATTGCCACAGCCACGAATGGTTATGTGGGCAATTTCAATTGTTGCAGTCGCACTTTCTTTGTTCCAGATGTATGGCGCAGGGATCGAACCGCTTGGCCTGTTCTATCAACGCAGTATCCACCTTGCGTTTGTGATGTTCCTGGCCTTTTTGATGTTCCCGGTGTTTGGCAGCAACAAAAAGCGCGGCGCACTTGGCTGGCTGATTGATATCGCCTTCCTTGCCGGGGCCTTTGCCACGGGCTTCTACCTGACCTTCTATCTTGATGAAATTATCAACCGCGCCGGTTTCTGGAGCGACACCGACCTGATCATCGGCGTCATCGCCACGGTGACCGTGCTGGAGGCCAGCCGCCGTGCAGTCGGCCTTGGCATGACCGTGATCGGCATTGTCGCCATCATCTATGCCCTGTCAGGTCCGCGCGGTGCGCTGCCCTGGGTCGGCGAATGGCTGCCGGGTATTCTGTCCCATCGCGGCAACAGCGTTGATCGGCTGGTTGGTCAGCTTTACCTCGGTCAGGAAGGCATTTATGGCCTGCCGATGGGGGTTGCTGCGACCTATATCTTCATGTTCGTGCTGTTCGGGGCATTCCTTGAAGTGACCGGTGCCGGCAAATTCTTTATCGACATGGCCTATGCCGCAACGGGCAAAAAGCCCGGTGGCCCGGCCAAGGCCGCCGTTCTGGCATCGGCCGGTATGGGTTCGATCAGCGGGTCGGCCATTGCCAATGTCGTGACGACCGGTGCTTTCACCATTCCGCTGATGAAGCGCCTCGGCTATCGCCCGGCACAGGCGGGCGGCGTCGAAGCCGCTGCTTCCACCGGCGGGCAAATCACTCCGCCGCTGATGGGGGCGGGTGCCTTCCTGATTTCCGAATATACGCAGGTCCCCTACCTCGAAATCGTTCTGGTTTCGATTTTCCCGGCGGTTCTCTATCTCGGCACGGTTTATCTGTTCGTGCATATCGTTGCCCTGAAACAGGGTATGCGCGGCATGCCGGTCGAAGAACTGCCCGACTGGAAACAGGTCCTTAAGGAAGGCTGGCAATTCATCTTGCCGCTGGGTGTGCTGATTTACCTGCTGGTGCTGAACATATCGCCGATGCGTGTCGGCTTCTGGGCGATCCTTTCCGTGATTGGCGTTGCCGCCCTGCGCTATGCGCTGTGGTTCTTTATTGTCGCCCCGCAAAATGGCGAAAAACCAAGCCATGACAAACTGGTTGCCGCCATTCGCAAGGGCATCGCAATCACCATCGCAGCCCTTGAACTTGGTGCGAAAAACGCTGTTGCCGTTTCCATGGCCTGTGCGGTTGCCGGGATCATTGTCGGCGTTGTCGGCCTGACCGGTCTGGGTCTGAAATTCTCGTCCATGATGATCGCGTTTTCGGGTGGCAACATCGTTCTGGCACTTATTCTGGTGCTGATCGCCAGCCTGATCCTTGGTATGGGCCTACCGGTAACGGCATCCTATATCGTGCTGATCGTGCTGGTTGGCCCGGCACTTTCGAACGAGTTCGGCATCCCGCTTCTGATCGCCCATCTTGTGGTCTTCTGGTACTCGCAGGACAGTAACGTCACACCGCCCATTGCATTGGCGGGCTTTGCGGGGGCGGCCATTGCCAACGCAAGTCCCATGGAAACCAGTGTGCAGGCGTGGAAGTTTGCCAAGGGTCTCTATCTGATCCCGGCCTTCATGGTGTTTAACCCGGAAATCATCGAAGGCGGCGCAATCGAGCTCGTTCTGTGGACCGGCTTTACCGCCATCCTGTGTCTGGTTGCCTTTGCAGCCGCCCTTGAAGGCTTCCTGTTTGCCACCATGGATGTGTTCTCGCGGATCATCATCGTTCCGGCGACCATCGGTGTCTTCTATCCCGACTTCCGCGCCGAAGTCGCAGGTACCGTCGTGCTTCTTGCGGTTCTGGCCATTAACTGGTGGCAGGGCAAAAAGAACACACCGACACCGGCAGTCGCCGCAAGCTAAACCTTTCCTTCCTCAAGGAAACTCAAAGCCCGCAGTTCCCGCTGCGGGCTTTTTCTTTGCGCGCCCCATCCATGCGGGCAGGTAGACAGGCCGCGTTCGCACAGATAAATTCCTACAGATAAATTCCTCATACTATTTCGACCTTAAATCGCGCGCCCCACTCATACCTTGCCGGAATCCGCATGCAATTTTTCACCTTGCTTCGTCAGGCACCGCGCCAGCTGGCCTTTGGCGCGCTGCACAGTTTCGGCTCCTCGTTCGGGCAGACGTTTCTGGTTGCGCTGTTTGTGCCCTTTATCTCGGCAAGCTTGGCACTTAATGAAACCGAATTTGCCAATATCTATGCCGGGATCACCATCGCCAGTGCGCTTTGCCTGCCAGTGGTGGGGCGCTGGATCGACAAGGTGGATATCCTGTCTTACAGCTTGGCAACCATGGCGCTTCTCGCACTTGGATGTGTGATGATTTCACTCGCCGGCAATGTATGGATGCTGATCGCAGCCCTGTTTGTGCTGCGTCTGGCCGGCCAAGGCTTGATGAGCCATGTCAGCATGACCGGCATCGCGCGGTATTTTTCACGCAGTCGCGGACGGGCGCTGGCGATTGCCAGTTTCGGCTTCCCCCTGGCAGAGGCCATCCTGCCCGCGACCTTGCTGGCCCTGATTGCCGCTTTTGGCTGGCGCTATACCTATGCCGGGTCGGCGGTCTTCATTCTGGTCATTCTGCTGCCAGCTGCGATTTGGCTTATTCGCGGGGATGCGAAATTCCGCAAGGCGCCCACAAGATCACGGGCAAAATCAAACGAGTCGCCAAACACATCTGCCGCAACCAACGCCGCCCCAACCAACGCCGATAGCACCGAGTCCGCATCGCCTGACGCTTCAAGTGATCATCCGCGCCTGTTCAAATCGCTGTATGTCTGGTTCTGCATGCCGATGCTGGCCGCACCGCCCCTGATCATGACCGCCCTGTTTTTCCATCAGGGGGCGATTTCCACCCACAAGGAAATTGAACTGGGGTGGTTTGCTGCCGGGTTCACGGTTTTTGCCATCACCTCCGTCCTTGGCGCGTTTGGCAGTGGTCCGCTGATTGACAAACATTCGGCCCGCCGCCTGTTTCCCTGGCATCTGATCCCGATGATGGTTGGCATAGCCATTCTTGCCCTGACAACCACGCCATGGGTGATCCTGATTTATATGGGACTGGTGGGCATTACGGTCGGCTTTGCCACGACACTGCGCACCGCCATCATCCCGGAATTGGTCCCGCTTGATGAAATCGGTGCGGTACGCAGCACCTTGACCGCCGTGATGGTTCTGGCATCCGCGATGGGACCGGCAATTTATGGCTGGATGTTTGCCGCTGACATTTCAATTGCGATGATGCTGGTCGTTACACTGATTGCATCCACTGTGGTCAGTATTGGCTCCTGGTTCTCGGAACGGCCGGGGTTCTATGTGCCGCCAAACATTGCGCCCAAAGAAAGCCATTCGGGATAATGGCCCGGACCTGAACAAAAAAATGGCCCGGAACACAAAAGTGTCCGGGCCAGTCGGGAAAACAGCGTCAAATAGGGAGGAAGACGCTAGATAGAAACCGTAGTCGTAGTCGCTGCCTGCGGGAGCACCTCTTGGGGAGGAAAATCAATCGGCGCTCGACCGCATGCAGTTAGGTCGTCAGTTAGGCAGCACCGCCAACGGTGCCAGCCGGATGGTTTACGTCGGCTGATTTCTCGGAACCTTTGAACAGGTTACGGAAGAAGGAGCCTACGAATTCAGCGCGAAGCTGCTGACCCTTGCGTACACCTGCCTCGATTTCGGTGGTGGAGATGTAACGGGTGGTGATTTCTTCGTAAGTGGCCATGGTGACCTCCTGAAATTTCGTTCGTTGCGACCCATGTCGCTCTCGATGAACTCAATGTAATTTCCTTTACGGGGAAAGAGAATTACCTCAATATGCACATTACTTGTGAATGAGCGTCATAAATAGGAAGCTGAAATATGGATCGCGCCGCGGAAATGGAAATCTTTGTCCATGCTGTCGAGGAGGGAAGCTTCTCGGCCGCTGCCCGGACAATGCGCCTGTCACCGTCAGCCGTCTCGAAATACATCTCGCGCCTTGAGGATCGCCTCGGCGCGCGTCTTTTGATGCGCACCACGCGTCAGCTTAGCCTGACCGAAGAAGGCCGTGCCTTTTATGAGCGCGCGCGCACCATCCTGAACGAGATCGAAGAAGCCGAAGAAGTCGTAACACAGCTTTATGCCGCCCCGCGCGGGACATTGCGCATCAACGCATCGGTTGCCTTCACCAAAATGCAGGTGGTGCCCCTGATCCCGGAATTCCTTGCGCGCTATCCCGATGTGCGGATCGAACTGACCCTTGATGACAAATTCACCGATCTGGTCAACGATGGCTATGACCTTGCCATTCGTCTGTCGGCACTTGAGGATTCATCGCTGATTGCGCGTAAATATGCCGTCAACCGCCGCATGATCGTGGCATCGCCGGAATATCTGGAAAAGAACGGCATTCCGCGCAAGCCGCAGGAACTTGAAAACCACAACTGTCTGCATCTGTCATCGCGCGAAAGCTTTAACGACTGGCATTTCGAAACCCCGGATGGCCATGTGTCCTTCCGCGCACAGGGCTCTTTCTCTGCCAATGACGGTGACGTGCTGCACGAAGCGGTTCTGGCCGGGCTGGGCATGGCGCGACTGGCGGAATATCTTGTGCACGAAGATATCCGCACCGGTCGTCTGACCCCGGTTCTGACCGAATATGTCCATGATCAGGCGTGGATTTCGGCGGTGTATCCCCATAAACGCCACCTGTCGCCAAAGGTCCGTGCCTTTGTTGACTTTCTGGCGGAAAAATTCACCCCGGTCCCGCCATGGGAGCTGGGCTTCCGCGATGCCCGTGCGGTCACCCGCAACAGCGACGGCACCACCGACACCGCAGCGGCGGCACGCGATCGCGCCAAAGAACGTACGCAAGCCGACCGATCAAGCGCCTAGAAGGGCAGGGCCTTCTGATAGGCGGCGAAATCAAACCGGAACTGCAGTTCCGATGAGTGGGAAAGATCATCAAGAATGCGGCTTTCGCCTGTGCGCGCAAAGCCGCATTTTTCATAGAAGCGATGGCCGGCCTCAAACCGCGTATCTGTCCAAAGCATCACGGTTGCGCATTCCGGGTGGGTCTGGCCCAGCCACGCCAATGCCTTGGCCATCAGTTTTTGCGCCATGCCCCGTCCGCGTGCGGCGGGATGCAAATAGACCTTGTGAAGCTCGCCTTCGCGGGTGGTGGCATCATATTTGACACCAAAACAGCCCAGAATCCGGTCCCGGTCATCAACCGCGACCCAGATCCGGCCATCATCGGCCTTGAAATCATTCACAATCGCGTCGAGTTCAGGGAACTCAGCTTCGCGATCAAACACACAGCCCGGATAATCGGCAAAAACAAGCGCGATCAGATCGGCAATGCCGTCGCCATCGCTGTTAAAGGCGGGCCTGATCGTCAAATCACCGACTGTCTGGGTTGCAATGTTTGTCATCAGCCCAGAACGACTCCCTTGGCAAGCTTGTCATAGCCGCGCAGCACCGCGTCGGTATCCATCACCGATTTGCCCGGACGCTGAATGCGGGTCGGACGCAGCGCACCCGTGCCACAGCCAATCGTCAGCTTGTCATCAAGGATCTCACCCACCGGGCCGGACTGATCAATCACTTCAGCCGCTTGCACCTTGATGCGTTCCTTCCCCAACTCGAAATAGGCCCCCGGCCACGGGGTAAAGGCACGGATTTTCCGCTCAAGTGCTGCGGCGTCATCATTGAAATCAAGCTTGGCCTCGGCACGTTCAAGCTTGGCGGCATAGGTCACACCCTCTTCGGGCTGCTTGGTGGCAACAAGCTCCCCCTTGGGCAGCTTTTCAAGCGCCTCGACAATCAATTCCCCGCCAAGTTTCGCCAGATCATCATGCAGGGTATTGGCATAGGTCTCTGGCGTGATTGGCAGCTCGCCAATCAACAGCATATCACCGGTATCAAGCCCGACATCCATCTGCATGATGGTGACCCCGGTCGCCGCATCCCCGGCCAGAATGGCGCGCTGGATCGGCGCCGCGCCACGCCAGCGCGGCAGAAGGGATGCATGAATGTTCAAACACCCGTGTTTTGGCGCATCCAAAATCGCCTTGGGCAGGATCAGGCCATAGGCCGCGACCACCGCAACATCCAGATCAAGATCGGCAAAAGCCTGCTGTTCCTCGGGCGATTTCAGCGACACCGGATGGCGGACCTCGATCCCCAGCGCGGCCGCCCAGGCATGCACCGGGCTTGGCGTTTCCTTGTGCCCGCGCCCTGCCGGACGCGGCGGCTGTGAATAGACGCACACCAAGTCATGCCCGCTTGCAACCAGATCCTTTAGCGCCACAAGGGCAAAGTCCGGGGTTCCCATAAAGGCAATGCGCAGCTTGGTCATATCAATCCCATTCATCTTTTGAGTCTTCTGGCGGCAATTTGGCGTTATCCTGCCCAAATGACAAGCCAAGCCTTACCCCAATCGCCCAAATACCCGGTCACCCACATCTGGCACGCAGACTGGAGCCTATCGGCAAAAGGTCGCTGGGTCGCCAAAGCCACCCGCCGTGAAGCCGGTTGGCACATCCACGCGATCGAGCCGGTCGGGATGCTCCATCAGTTTCGCCAATCGCTTGCCAGCCATGGCAAGACCGATGCGCTCTGGCTGGGCCTTGATATGCCCATCGGATTTCTCGATACGTGGTATGATGGCGCGAATATCAAAGACTTTAAAAGCCTTCTTGCCGTGCTTGGTGACGATCATTGGCAGGATTTTTTTAAAGTTTGCGAATCACCGGATGAAATCCGGCACACTCGGCCATTCTATCCGCAAAATTCCGGCACCAAAGGCAGTGTCAAACGTGATCACCTGATCGCGGCATTGGGCCTGCCAGACTTCGATGCCCTGCATCGTCGCTGCGAACGGGCCACCAATCCCACGAACGCCCCATCACGCAACGCCGCCTGCCCGTCCTTCTGGACATTGGGGGCCAATCAGGTCGGCAAGGGCATGTTGCACGGCCTCCAACACCTGATCATGCCGGGATATGCCGATGGATTTAACATCTGGCCGTTTTCGGGTGATCTTGAAACCTGCAGCAAATCCCCCGGCGTCACCCTTATTGAAACCTATCCCGGTGAGATTTATCGCTGGCTTACTGATATAAGTGAGTTGACTAAATCAAATCAGGACAGCCGCAAAAACTACCTGCACAAACTCCGCCACGATGCCCGCGCCGTGGGCATTGAAATCAGTCCTGCGGTCTGGGCCGACATCAAGGATGGCTTTGGTCCGGATCACGGCAAGGATGATGCCTTTGACGCGCTGATTGGTGTGATGGGGTTAATCGAAATTGCCGAAGGCCGCCGCCCTGAACATCTGCCCAACGCGCCACGTGTTCTGGAACGGGAAGGCTGGATTGTCGGGCTGAACCCTGACGACCTGAAACCACGTCGCACTTGAACAACAAAGGGTGAATGCTCGGATCGTCATTCCCGCGAAGGCGGGAATCTGCCAACAACTCACCAAGTTATGGATTCCGGGTCTGCGCTCTGCTCCGCCCGTAATGACGATATTGGTCGGCGTCAGAGCAAAACAAAAGGGCCGGAAAACCGGCCCTTCGCATGCGTTTAATGATCGAGAGTCTCAGGCAGATTTTTTAGTTTTCTGCAGCTTCTGGACTTTTTTCAGGATCATGTTGCGCTTGAGCGCGCTCAGATAATCGGTGAACAAAACGCCATCCAGATGATCAATCTCGTGCTGGATGCAGGTCGCAAGCAACCCGTCCGCCTCGATCTCGTGCGTTTCGCCGTTTTCATCCATATAGCGCATACCGACTTCAGCCGGGCGTTCGACATCGGCATATTGTTCCGGGATCGACAGGCACCCTTCCTGATAGATCGAGGTTTCCTCAGATTCCCAGATGATTTCCGGATTGATCAGTTTCAGCGGTTCCGGCTTGTCCTTGTCATCGGACACATCCATGACCACCACGCGCTTCATTACCCCGATCTGCGGTGCTGCAAGGCCAATGCCCGGTGCCGCATACATGGTTTCGAGCATGTCATCGAGAAGGGTCTTGATCTCATCATTCACGGCTTCGACCGGTTCGCATTCCTTTTTCAGGCGCGGGTCTGGAACGATAAGAATTTCACGCAGGGCCATGGGTCTCTGATCCGGTTTCGAACTTGATGCAATATATAATTATAGCGAATTTCGCGCTTCGAGATAAGGTCTCCCCACGCCCAAGTCAAGCAAACAGCCCGATTTGCGCGTGATGGCTGCCATGCCCACGCCATGAAAACCGCCTTAACGCACCGCGTTATTCTTGTGCATCAGGCTTGGCATCGTCACTGGCACCTTCTGCGCCGTCTTCGGGTCCAGCCAGCAATTCCATCTTTGTGATGTCACGCACATGGGTTTCCGAGGGTGCCGGTTCCTCGATCATGCGGTCATCGGCAACAATATGCTTTTCCTTGAGCTTGCGCGCCGAGACCAGAACCGATCCTTCGAGCGTACCCAGTGTCTTGTTGTAATTCTTGACTGTGCTTTCAAGCGACTTGCCCATGGAACTGAAATTCTTGGCAAGCGTGCCCAGGCGATCAAACAGTTGCTGGCCGATTTCACTGATATCCCGCGCACTTTCCGCCAGGGCTTCCTGACGCCAGCCATACGCCACCGCCTTGAGCAAGCCCAGAAGTGTGGTGGGCGTTGCCAAGATCACACCATCGCGGAAGCTGTCCTCGATCAACCGCGGGTCACGCTCAAGGGCGGCCGAGAAAAAGCTTTCACCAGGCAGGAACAGCACAACAAATTCCGGGCTATCAACCGACTTCCAATAGGACTTTTTCGAAAGTTCCGTGATCACCTTGCGCACATTGGTCACATAGGTCGCCATCAATGCTTCGCGGCGTTCATCGTCATATTTCTCGTCAATCGCCTCAAGATAGGCCGATGTCGGGGCCTTCGCATCCACCACGATGTTCTTGCCACCCGGCAGGTGAATGACCATGTCGGGTTTCTGAACGCCTTCGTCGGTATTGAAATGCACCTGCTCGTCAAAGTCACAATGCTTGAGCATCCCGGCAAGTTCGACAATCCGCTTGAGCTGCAGTTCGCCCCATTTACCCGACACCGATGAACTGGACCGAAGGGCAGAACTCAGCGTCTGGGTTTCCTTGGACAATTTGTGTTGCGATTGCACCAAAGTCCCGACCTGCTCACGCAGCTCGCCGTAAGCTTCCTTGCGGTTTTTTTCAAGCTCATTAACCTTGGTATCAAAGGCCTCAAGGCGTTCCTTGATGGGTTTTACAAGGCCATCAATCGCCTGCTGGCGTTTTTCAAGATCGCCCTTGGCCCCTTCCTGCAAGCGCGAGAAGTTTTCACGCGCAAGCTTCATGAACTCGTCGTTATTGATCTTGAGCGCATCGGACGACAACGCCTTGAAGCTATCAAGCAGCTTGGTCTTGGCATCTTCAAGCATCTCGAGCTTTTCCTTGGCGGCCTCGCGCTCTTTCTCAAGCGCTGTTTCAAGCTCGGACCCCTTTTCGCGCCACTGATCAAGGGCGGTGCGAAGCTCTTTCACCTCGGCTTCAAGCACCGGCACCCGGTTGGCCGTTGTTTCGGCAATGGCGCGCTTTTCTGACGCCTCGGAAAGCTTTTCACGCATCTGCGCGACCTCTGTCGCAAGATCGCGGCGCGTGTTTTCGGCGTGTTCGAGCTGCGATGTCAGAAGGGCTGTGCGCGACTCCGTCTCGGCCTCGGCGGCATCCTTGATGCGCTTGACCATCATGATGCTAAAGGCAAGTGCCAGAACAGATGCGCCAAGGGCACCTGCTGCCAAAGAAATCGGATCCATTGTCCCACCATTCGATTACGTGTTGCAGTCTTTGTATCTGTTTTGTTCCGTCAAATCCAGAACCGAACCAGACAAACCCCATATCCGGGCACGGAAAAAATGTAATCGGCTTCACTGGCGAAGATTAAAATTCCGGATATATTTCAATATCATAAGGGAATACGATCCAGGACCAGCGACCGAATACCCCCAGAAAGACGGCGATGTTCGGTTTCACGTTCTGCAACCGGGTCACTTGACCCGTCATGGGGACCAAACCGGACCATGCCGCCCCCGTCTTAAGTTGTATTCCCTCAATACCTTCTGCGCACTAGCATAGGGCGCAAGCGACAGGACTAACTTTGCCGTGCCCGTCCCCTTTACCGGGACCGATCACACACCGGACCGGGCATGGTGGCAAAGCAGTTTCTGAACCGCACCGAAATACTGCATCGGACTGATGCCTTTTTCGAGACCTTCGGAAAGTCATCCCAGGACCCCGGTGCCGACCTAGAGACCACAGGAAACGAACAAGAGGCCACATATGTCTGCGAACGTTTATCCCGTACCTGGCGACATCAAAAAGAACGCCCTGATCGACAAGGCGAAATACGACGCCATGTACAAACAGTCGGTCGAGGATCCGGAAGGCTTCTGGGGCGAACACGGCAAACGCATTGACTGGATCAAACCCTATAGCACCGTCAAAAACGTCAGCTACGATGCCAAAGACCTCTATATCAAGTGGTATGAGGACGGCACGCTCAACGTTGCCGCCAACTGCCTTGACCGTCACCTTGAAAAACGCGGCGATCAAACCGCCATCATTTTCGAAGGCGACGACCCCAACGTTTCCGAACACATCACCTATCGCGATCTTTATGAGCGCACGTGCCGTTTTGCCAATGCGTTGAAAACGATGGGCGTTGCCAAGGGTGATCGCGTTGTTATCTATCTGCCGATGATCCCCGAGGCCGCCGTTGCCATGCTGGCATGTGCGCGTATCGGCGCGATTCATTCCATCGTCTTTGGCGGTTTCTCGCCCGAAGCACTGGCTGGCCGTGTCGAGGATTGCGGTGCGAAAGTCGTTATCACGTCTGACGAAGGTCTGCGTGGTGGCCGCTCAATCCCGCTGAAACGCAATGCTGACGAAGCCCTGTCACATCCGGGCGTCAAATCGGTCGAAAAAATGGTCGTCGTCAAGCATACCGGCAAGGACGTTGCCTGGAACGATGCACGCGACGTCTGGTATCACGAAGTTTGCGAAGCAGCCTCTACCGACTGCCCGCCGACCGAAGTCAACGCCGAAGACCCGCTGTTTGTCCTTTATACCTCGGGCTCGACCGGCAAGCCGAAGGGTGTTCTGCACACCTCGGGCGGTTACCTCGTCTATGCATCCATGACCCATGAATATGTCTTCGACTATCATGAAGGCGATATCTACTGGTGCACGGCCGATGTCGGCTGGGTCACCGGTCACAGCTATATCGTTTATGGCCCGCTGGCCAATGGTGCGACGACCCTGATGTTTGAAGGTGTTCCGAGCTACCCGGACGCATCGCGCTTCTGGCAGGTTTGCGAAAAGCACAAGGTCAACATCTTCTACACCGCACCGACCGCAATCCGTGCCCTGATGCGCGAAGGCGAAAGCTTTGTGAACAAGGCCGATCTGTCGAGCCTGCGCATCCTTGGTTCGGTGGGTGAGCCGATCAACCCCGAAGCCTGGGAATGGTATTACGAACATGTTGGCAAAAAGAATTGCCCGATTGTTGATACCTGGTGGCAGACCGAAACCGGCGGCATCCTGATTACGCCGCTACCGGGCGCGACCGACCTCAAACCGGGTTCGGCGACGCTTCCGTTCTTTGGCGTTCAGCCAGCCCTTCTGGATAACGAAGGCAAGGAGCTGACCGGCGCAACCGATGGCAACCTTGTCATCAAGGACAGCTGGCCGGGTCAGATGCGTACGGTCTATGGTGACCATGAACGCTTCATCCAGACCTATTTCAGCACCTTCAACAACGTCTACACCACCGGTGACGGCGCGCGTCGTGACGATGATGGCTATTACTGGATCACCGGCCGTGTTGATGACGTGATCAACGTATCTGGTCACCGTATGGGGACTGCCGAAGTTGAAAGCGCGCTGGTCGCCCATTCCAAGGTGGCCGAGGCCGCTGTGGTCGGCGTTCCGCACGACATCAAGGGTCAGGGCATCTATGCCTATGTCACCCTGAATGCTGGCGAGGAACCGACCGACGAGCTGCGCGCCGAACTGGTCAAATGGGTCCGCAAGGAAATCGGCCCGATCGCAAGCCCCGACTACATCCAGTGGTCACCGGGTCTGCCGAAAACCCGTTCGGGCAAAATCATGCGCCGTATCCTGCGCAAGATTGCCGCCAACGAATATGACCAGCTTGGCGATACCTCGACCCTTGCTGATCCGGGTGTTGTCGATGACCTGATCGATAACCGCCAAAATCGTTAAGACCTGAACTCTGGCGACCCATCGTCGCCAGATACCCTTACACGGAAAGGCCCCTGCCAATGGCGGGGGCCTTTCTTGTATCCGGACTGTAATCAGGACTGTAATCAGAACTGTAATCCGGATCGCTTCAAGGGCTCGACGTGACGGCCGATCAACGCAATAATCCCCGAACTGAAAAACCACCAAAAACACACATCAGCGGAGAACAGCACCGTGACACGCCCCACCCATAAAATCGCAGTCATCGCCGGCGACGGCATCGGAACCGAAGTCATGCCCGAAGGCATCCGCGTGCTTAAGGCGGCGGCCGAAATCTTTGACCTCGATCTGGTGTTTAATGAATTCGAATTCGGATCGTGCGACTACTATCAAAAGCACGGCAAAATGATGCCCGATGACTGGCGCGAACAGATCGAACCCCACGATGCGATCTTCTTTGGCGCGGTCGGCTGGCCCGATACGGTACCGGACCACATTTCACTGTGGGGCTCGCTGATCATGTTCCGCCGCGACTTTGACCAGTATGTCAATTTGCGCCCGGCCAAACTGATGCCCGGCGTGCCGTCCCCGCTCGCGGGCCGCAAACCCGGCGATATTGATTTCTATGTCGTGCGCGAAAACACCGAAGGCGAATATTCCTCGGTCGGGGGCAAGATGTATCCCGGCACGGACCGTGAAATCGTCATTCAGGAAACCGTCATGTCGCGCACCGGCATTGATCGCATCCTGAAATACGCGTTCGAACTGGCCGAGAAACGCCCGCGCAAACATGTGACATCGGCCACCAAATCAAACGGCATTTCAATCACCATGCCCTATTGGGATGAACGCGTGATCGAAATGGCGAAAAACTATCCCGACGTCACCTGGGACAAATACCATATCGATATTCTGACCGCCCAGTTTGTGATGAACCCGGACCGCTTTGACGTGGTGGTGGCATCGAACCTGTTTGGCGATATCCTTTCCGACCTTGGCCCGGCCTGCACGGGCACAATCGGCATCGCGCCATCGGGCAACATCAACCCGGAACGCAAATTCCCGTCCCTGTTCGAACCGGTCCATGGTTCGGCCCCGGACATTGCCGGCAAGGGCATCGCAAACCCGATCGGCCAGATCTGGTCCGGCGCGATGATGCTTGATCATCTCGGCCACACCGACGCCCATGACGCGATCATGAAGGCAATCGAAACCGTGCTTTTGGATGAAAACCTGCGTACCGCCGATCTTGGCGGCAAGGCCAACACCGTCACCTGTGGCACCGCAATCGCCAAGGCCCTGCGCGACAACGCCTGATTTCCGGCCCGCAACCGAAAACTTCAATCATTGCCTGACCCTGCATAACCGGGGTCAGGCTTTTGTTTTCTCATCGCCAACCCGTTTGCAGACAACCGGCCCTGGTGCGACAAAGACATGGCAACCTTGCCCGTCCCATGGTTGTGCAAAATCTTAAATTGGTATAGGTACAGCCTGCTGCGATGCAGCAACGAACAGGATGGTCTTGGGGAGACCTGTCGCTGAATTTCCGGCTGACGGATCATGAAGACCGCCTGATGACATTCCAGCCCGGGGGATAACCCATTGCAAATTCGGGTGCAAAGTCGGGCTTGACCGAGACGGAGACTTTCTGTGAATAGCGATTTTCTGCCGCGTTTGCGGGCTGAATGGCTTGGCAACATCCGCGCCGATGTGCTTTCGGGCCTTGTCGTTGCGCTGGCCCTGATCCCTGAAGCCATTGCCTTTTCCATCATTGCCGGTGTTGACCCGAAGGTCGGGCTTTATGCCTCCTTCTCGATTGCCGTGATCACCGCCATCTTTGGCGGTCGTCCGGGCATGATTTCGGCCGCCACCGCAGCAACTGCGGTTCTGATGGGATCGCTTGTGCGCGAACACGGGCTGGATTATCTGCTGGCCGCGACCGTTCTGGCGGGCGTCCTTCAGATGCTGGCCGGTGCACTTCGTCTGGGATCGTTGATGCGCTTTGTTTCCAAGTCGGTCATGACCGGCTTTGTCAATGCGCTCGCCATCCTGATCTTCATGGCCCAGCTGCCTGAACTGACCAATGTCAGCTACATGACCTATGTGATGGTCGCAGGTGGCCTTGCCATCATCTATCTGTTCCCGCGCATCACCAAGGTCATCCCCTCGCCGCTGATTTGCATTGTCGTTCTGACCGGCCTGTCGTTCTTTATCGATGCAGATCTGCGCACTGTGGGCGATATGGGCGCGCTGCCCGATGCCTTCCCGGCGATCTATTTCCCGGATGTGCCGCTGAACCTTGATACCTTCTTGATCATCCTGCCTTATTCGGCGGCGGTCGCGGCGGTCGGTCTTCTGGAAAGTCTGATGACCGCCCAGATCGTTGATGATCTGACCGACACCACATCGAACCGCACGCGCGAATGCTATGGTCAGGGGATCGCCAACTTCTTTACCGGCTTTATCGGCGGTATGGCCGGTTGTGCGATGATCGGCCAGTCGGTGATCAACGTCAAATCGGGTGGCCGTTGCCGCCTTTCGACCTTCCTTGCCGGTATCTTCCTTCTGATCCTGATTGTGGTTCTGGGCGATCTGGTGGCGATCATTCCGATGGCCGCCCTTGTCGCGATCATGATCATGGTGTCGATCGGGACATTCAGCTGGTCCTCGATCAAGGACCTCAAGGATCATCCGCGCAGCTCGTCGATCGTGATGCTGGCCACCGTGATCACGGTGGTGGGGTCGCACAACCTTGCAATCGGTGTTCTGGTCGGTGTGTTGCTTTCGGGTATCTTCTTTGCCTGGAAGATCGCGCAGATTTTCCGTGTTACCAGCACGCTGTCGGATGACAGCACGCACCGCACCTATGAAGTGCGCGGCCAGATCTTCTTTGCCTCGGTCGAAGACTTCACCAAGGCATTTGATTTCCGCGAAGCGCTCGACAAGGTCACGATTGATGTCAGCCACGCGCATATCTGGGACATTTCAAGTGTTGCAGCCCTTGATATGGTCGTGCTCAAATTCCGCCGTGAAGGGGCCGAAGTCGAATTGATCGGTCTCAATGAAGCCAGCGAGACAATCGTCGATAAACTGGCCATCCACGACAAGCCCGGCGCGCTTGAACGCCTGATGGGCCACTAGGGAAACTGGGAAAGGAAACGATCCATGACACATCTGATCGCACTGATCGATGGATCAGGCTATTCGCAAAGTGTATGCGACCTGACCCGCTGGGTGGCAGAACGCACCGACGCATCGGTCGAACTGATGCATGTGCTGGGCCGGCGCAACACCGATTCCGAACCGGCCGATCTGAGTGGCAGCCTCAAACTCGGTGCCCGTTCGGCACTGCTCAAGGAGCTGGCGGATATTGACGAGCAGAAAAACAAGCTCGAACTCAAGCGCGGTCGCCTGCTGCTTGAAGAAGCCAAGACCGGGCTGAGCGAACAGGGTGTTGAAACGGTTACCACCAAACTGCGCCATGGTGATCTCATCGAAACCATTGCCGAGTTCGAAGGTGATGCCGATCTGATCCTGGTCGGCAAACGCGGCGAGGCCGCCGATTTTGCCAAGCTGCATCTGGGCTCGAACCTGGAACGGGTTGTGCGTTCGGCCAAGAAACCGGTGCTTGTTGCGTCACGTGCATTCAAGCCGATCAACAAGTTCCTGATTGCCTTTGATGGCGGTGAAAGTGCGATGAAGGCCGTGCGCCACATTGCATCGGGCAAGCTGTTTACCGGCCTGCCCTGCACGTTGCTTTCGGTTGGCAAACCCAATGACACGTTGCAGGCAAAGCTTGATGAAGCCGCAGGCATTCTGCGCAATGCGGGCTACACGGTCGATGCCGGATTTGCATCGGGCGAGCCCGAAGACGTGATCAAGGACAAGATCGAAGCGGAAAATATCGACCTTCTGGTCATGGGCGCCTATGGCCATTCGCGCATCCGCAACCTGATCATCGGCAGCACCACCACCGAAATGGTCCGGTCCTGCCATGTACCGGTGATGATGTTCCGCTAGTATCATCCTGCACAAAATCAAAAAGCCCGGCAGAATTCCTGCCGGGCTTTTCTTTTGTCCGAAGAATAGCCGTAAGTGACTACTGCAACAGGAAACGCCCCATATTGTTGTTGATCTGGCGTTCCAGCTCGCGGTCCAGATCCATCAAAAGGGCGGTTGTCTCGTCGTAAATCGCCTGTTCGCGTTCTGACACCGACATCGATTCAGACAGTGTGCGCGACCGGGCTGCCATCGCGCTGACTTCGCCCTTGGGCGTGCCATTGGGGGCAAGCAGTTCAAGCTTGGCTGCGATCTTGAGGTCAATCTTGTCGGACTGATCATCGGTGAACACGCCCTTGATGCCCTTGGTGGTTTTAAGCGCGTTCGAGGTCACCGATGCCTCGGTCACGCTATAACGCAGCATGTCACTGGTGCCTGCAGTCTGGATGCGGTCATCGGGCCAGTTCATTGCCATACGGCCCGGATTGAACGGCAAGGAGGACTGGATTGATCCATCCTCGGTGTTTGACCATGCCGCGACCTTTTCAATCGGACCGGCAGCAAAGACAATCGGATCAAGATGGCGCCATGTCACATCGGGATAGGTCGCGACCGGACCGCTTGTGCAAGCCGCCATCAGCGCAAGTGCCGCCCCGGCAACAACGGCGCGCAGGCCCTTGATGGACAAAACCGTCATGTCTTCGATCTCCTTTGCTTGTTCGTTCATTCGCGCACATAAAAAAACAACGCCACCATGGCGCGTCAGGACGATGATCCTGTCATGGTGACGTTGCTTTAGGATTAAGGCAAGGCTGTGACGAACAGCGTCGCATCACAGCCGCTGATGCCTTTATCAGATTTTCGGTGATGCCGCGTCCGGCGCGTCCGCCTTCAGTGCGCGCAGATCAGCCTCGTTAAAGCCATAGCGCGTATTGCAGAACTGGCACGATACGCCGACCTCGCCGGTATCGTCCTCGCGCATCGACAAAAGCTCATCAAGCGGATAGGTCACAAGCGCGCCTTCGATCTTTTCGCGCGAACAGCGGCACTTGAACTGAAGCTGGGTCTGGTCAAAGACGCGCGGTTCCTCGTCATGGAACAGGCGCCAGATCAGGTCATGCGCCGAAAGCGAGATATCAACCAGCTCGTTTTCCGTCGCACTGGCCATCAGGATGGTCGACCGGTTCCAGTCTTCAGATACCTTTTCAGCTTCTTCCGGGGTGCTCGCATCGCCCGATGCGCTGACCGGCATTTTTTGCAGGAACAACCCACCAACCCACCAGTCATCCGCGGTCTCGCCGCGATGAACTTCGAGCTTGAACGACGTTTCAAGCTGTTCGGACTGGCGGAAATAGGCCTCTGCACATTGCGCAAGGGTCTCACCCTCAAGCGAGACAATCCCCTGATAGCGGTCATGCTCGTCACCCTGATCGACCGTAAAGGCAATATGCCCGCGTCCCATCAGTTTCAGAACCTGCCCGCGCAGCGCCTCTTCGCCGCCTTCTTCCTCGGCAATCATCGCCTTCAGGCGATCTTCATCCACCCGCAGGCAGGCGCGTACATTGCCCGCACTGTCGACATCAACCACCAGCATGCTGATCGGCCCGTCCGAGCTGGTCTGAAGGGTAAAAAGCCCTTCATATTTCAGCGAGGAAGACAGCAATACGGCAAGGCCGATGATCTCGCCCAACAGATGGTTGGCAAGCGGCGGATAGTTGTGCTGGCCGATGATGGTCTGCACCGTCGGGCCAAGGCGCGTGAAGCGGCCACGGATATTGGAATGATCCAGCGTGAAGGGCTGGCAAAAATCGACAGCGATCTGCATTTTCGGGTTCCGCGTTTTTACGTGTTCCGGGGCGTATAACAATGGCCGAACCGCATTGTCCAGCCATGTCTCGCCAAAGCAAAGGGGCGAACATCGCTGTCCGCCCCGAAATTCTGATGCTTATTTAATCAACATCCTCAGGAAGGCAAGCCGTTCAGGCAGTATAGCAGAACCCCTTTTTGTGCATGCAGGCGGTTTTCCGCCTCGTCAAACACAACAGACTGCGGTCCGTCGATCACCGCATCGGTGACTTCCTCGTTGCGATGTGCCGGCAGGCAATGCATGAAGATCGCATCATCCTTGGCCTGTGCCATGGTGGTCTCGTTGACCTGATAGGGGGCAAGTGCCGCCATGCGGGCATCGTAATCTTCATCCCCCATCGAGACCCAGCAATCGGTCACGACCACATCGGCCCCTTCAAGCGCGCTGTCCATATCGGTCAGGCGCACTTTGCCGCCTTCGGCATTGGCACTTTCAATCAGGCCCTGATTGGGGCGATAGCCTGCCGGGCAGGCCATATCCAGCGCAAAGCCGAATTTCGGCGACGCATGAATGAAGGATGCCGATACGTTATTGCCATCCCCAAGCCATGCGAACTTGAGGCCCTCAAGCGTGCCTTTATGTTCCTTGATGGTCATCAGATCGGCCATGATCTGGCACGGGTGGCTCTGATCAGTAAGCCCGTTGATCACCGGCACCGTGGCATATTTTGCCATTTCCAGAAGCTTGGACTCATCGGTGGTCCGGATCATGATCGCATCAACAAAGCGCGACAGAACGCGTGCGGTATCGGCAATGGTTTCCCCACGGCCAAGCTGGCTGCTGTCGGCATCAAGCACGACAACATCGCCGCCAAGCTGGCGCATGCCAACCTCGAACGACACGCGCGTACGGGTCGAGGGCTTTTCAAAAATCAAAGCCAGCGTCTTGCCCGCCAGCGGTTTGGCACCAAACGGTGCATTCCCGGCCTTCTCGGAGTCGCCAAGGGCCAGAATGTCTTTAAGCTCGCTTGCCGACATTTTGTCGAGATCAAGAAAATGGCGAATATCAGTCATAGTCCTATTTCCTTCCCCGCCCTTATTTGCCAAGGGCTGCCGCGGCTGCATCAATGGCAACCAGCGCTTCGTCAACATGGGTTTTGGTAATGTTTAGCGGCGGCAAAATACGCACCACATTGTCCCCTGCGGGCACTGTCAAAAGGTTCAGCTCGCGCAGTTTGGCAACAACATCAACATTGGCCGGCTTGGTTTTCATCCCCAGCAACAGCCCCATGCCACGCACTTCTTCAATAAAGCCCGGATGCTTGCGTTCAATCACCTCAAGGCCATCAACAATCAGACGGCTCATTTCCAGAACGTGATCCATGAAACCGGGTTTGAGCACTTCATCAAGCACCGCATTGGCGGCCGCCATGGCAAGCGGGTTACCGCCAAAGGTCGTGCCATGCATACCCGCCGGGATCGCACTTGCCGCCTTTTCATTGGCAAGCAATGCCCCAACCGGGAAACCACCGCCCAGCCCCTTGGCCGAGGAAATGATGTCCGGCACCATGTCCGACCATTCATAGGCAAACAGCTTGCCCGTCCGGCCGATACCGGTCTGAACTTCGTCAAACATGACCAGCATGCCAAACTCGTCCGCCGCCTTGCGCACACCTTCAAGATAGCCTTCCGGCGGGCGGCAAATACCACCTTCCCCCTGGATCGGCTCAATCAGGATACCACCGGTATTGGGCGTGATCGCATTGCGCAGCTCGTTCAGGTTGCCAAACGCCACCCGGTCAAACCCGTCGGGCATCGGCCCGAAACCTTCGCGATATTTGTCGCTATAGCCCGCCGTCAGCGTGCCAAGGGTTCTGCCATGGAACGCGTTGGTCGCAACCAAAATCCGGTTCTTGTCGGGATTGCCCGCCACATGCTGATAACGACGCAGCATCTTGATGCCCGCCTCGTTGGCCTCTGCCCCGGAGTTACAGAAAAACACCGTATCGGCAAAGCTGTTGGCCACCAGCCGCTCGGCCAGTTTTTCCTGCCCCGGAATCCGGTAAAGGTTCGAGGTATGCCAAAGCTTTTCGACCTGCTCGGTCAGTTTTTTAACCAGATGCGGGTGCGAATGCCCCAGCGTGTTGACGGCAATACCCGTCCCGAAATCAAGGAATCGTCGGCCGCCCTGCGCATAGAGATAAGGTCCTTCACCTTTCTCAAAGGCCAGATCGGCCCGCGCGTAAGTCGGCATGACGGGAGTAATCACTTTTCCATTCCTTATTTCGGGTAAAAATCATTTTCCTGACCATCTGGTCAGGTTCCGGCGGAATACCGGGAAGCCGGGGAGTATCAAGAGATTCCATCCCCCTGTCAACGCCGCAAAACCCCTTAGTTTGTCTCTCTGATCGCAACTGCAAAAAGCAAAACGGGCGGCACCATAAAACCGATGCCGCCCGTTTTGTCATTTAGCTGGCCCAAAAGCCGAATTGTGCGCCCTAGGCCTTGAGCTTGTAGCCGCTTTTGATCATGCGATAGCACAGCATCCAAAGGGCGGCATTCACCGCCGCCAGCACAACAACACCGGTCATGATCGTGCCATCCGAAATCCCGGTAAAGCCATAGCGGAACCCGTCAATCATGTAGAAGAACGGGTTGAAATGCACCAGCACCTGACCCGCTTCGGGCAGGCTTTCTGCGCTGTAGAACGTGCCCGACAGGAACGACAACGGGGTGACGACAAAGTTGGTCACAACCGCGATATGGTCAAACTTCTCCGCCCAGACGCCACCGGCAATCCCCAAAAGCGACAGCATCAGCGATGCCGAAAAACCGAAATACAGGATCGCCCAGATGTTGTGAATCGCGACATCGACAAAGAATGACATGAAGATCGCGGTCACAACGCCGACAACCACCCCGCGCGTCACCGCGCCAAAGGCAAAACCGGCAACCATTTCACCAGGCGACAGTGGCGGCATCAGGATATCAACGATGTTGCCCTGAACCTTTGCAATCGTGATCGAGCTGGATGTATTGGCAAAGGCATTCTGCACCATGGTCATCATGATCAGACCCGGGGCAAGGAAGGTGGCAAACGCGATGCCGTTCACCGTTTCAACAGCACGCCCAAGGGCCAGCAGGAAAACAGCAAGAAACAGCAGACTGGTCACAACTGGTGCTGCAACCGTTTGCAAATAGACATTCAAAAACCGACGGACTTCTTTGGCATAAAGGGTCCAAAGTCCAAGCCAGTTCACAGCCCCCATATGACGCGGGGCAAGAGCAGGTTGCTCTGACTCGTTCATGGAATTTCCTTCGGAAAAATGCAGACAATTGCGCGTAAAATAGGGAGAGTGGGGGCACACATGCAAGGGTGTGAATTCATTCATAGTGGCAGCCATGCGAAACATACATCGTCAAAGCCCGGAAACCAGCGACTCAGAGCCGGAAAAAAAGCCCGCCGGAAATGCGCGTTTTTCAAGCCGATCAGACAAAAAGTCGAAAACCCGGTCATATGAGCCCAAACGCCCGCGCAAGGTCACCCGTGACTATCTGATGAATTATGCCACCTGGTATCTCGAACGCTTTGCTGCGTCGCGTGCCCGGCTTGAAACGCTGATGCGCGGGAAAATTCGCCTGTCGGTCGCAGAACACGGCACCGACCCGGACGAAGCCGTCGCGTGGATGAATTCGGTGCTTTCGGCTTGCGAAAAGGCGGGATTCATCAATGACGATGCCTATGCCAAGGGACGCGCACGTTCCTTGCTGCGCCGGGGCAAGGCGCTTCGGGTGATTGCCGCTGATCTGTCATCGCGTGGCATTGCCAGTGATCAGGTCGATGCGGCCCTGGCCGAACTCAGGGCCGAGGCCGATGACGCCGCCTGTGAAGAAGTGCGCGGCACGGACCCGAACATTGCCGCCGCCGCCGCCTATGCCCGTCGTCGACGTCTTGGCCCGTGGCGCCGCCCCGACATCCGCGAAGAAAAACGCGACAAGGATATGGCCGCACTGGCCCGACAGGGTTTTGGCTATGACACCGCCACCCGCATCATCAATAGCGAGATCGAGGAACTTGAAGACCTGCTGTCGATGATCGACGGCATTTGATCAGCCCGCCAAAGCCGGGTATCACTAAACAACACACCAGACACCCGCTGATACGGAGAGCCCACCCATGATGGTCCGCATCTACCACAATCCGCGCTGCTCGAAATCGCGCCAGACCCTGGCCCTGATCGAAGAACAGGGCATCACGCCCGATGTGATCGCCTATCTCGACACCCCGCCCACCCCACAGGAACTTTCAGGCATTCTTGATATGCTCGGCATGAAGCCCGAAGACATCCTGCGCAAGAAGGAGGCCCGCGAAGAAGGCATTGCCGATCTGCGCGGTGAAGAGTTGATCGAAGCCCTTTGCGCCCATCCGCGCGCCCTTGAACGCCCGATCGTGGTCAATGGTGACAAGGCCGTTCTCGGTCGTCCGCCGGAAAATGTTCTGGAAATTCTGTAACGCCGTTATCAACAGGTTCCCGCCTTCGCGGGAACGACGGAACAATTTTCGTCATGCCCGCGTAGGCGGGCATCCAAACAGCGCAAAAACAAACGATCTCAAACGCCTGTGCCCACTCGGCACGGGCGTTTTGCGTAATTAATAAAAGTAGAACACCCCCGGACGTATTATGTCTTGCGCAGAAAAACATGCATGTACCCGTGGGGAGGTCGCCCGTGATTGCTGCTTTTGCTCTGATCCTCGTTTGCCAGCTCTTTGGCGAGGTGGTCTCGGAACTTTTTGATCTGCCGGTGCCCGGACCGGTCATTGGTCTGGTGTTGCTGTTTGTTGGTCTTCTGATCAAACGCAAGCCGCCCAAAGTGCTGACAGATGCGGCCGACAATCTTTTGATTCATTTCTCGTTGCTGTTCGTTCCGGCCGGTGTCGGGGTTGTCACCCAGATTGATCGCCTCAAGGGGGACTGGCTGCCGATTGCCGCAGCCCTGATCATCTCAACCCTGCTTGCCATGGTGCTGACCGCGCTTTTGATGTCGAAACTGCTGCCCAAGGCCAAACCGGGCGAAAGTCTGGAGGACGGGCAATGAACGAGACCGATATCACCCAGCTTTGGGTTTACCTGTCAGCCAAACCGCTGACCGGGCTGACCATCACGCTTGTCGCCTATGCCATCGGCTTCTGGCTTTATCAGAAAAGCGACCGTAACCCGATCTGCAATCCGGTGGTCATTGCCATTGCCCTGATTGCCCTGTTGCTGAAAGCCACCGGGACCCCCTATGCCACCTATTTCGAAGGTGCGCAGTTCGTTCACTTCCTGTTGGGTCCGGCGACCGTGGCCCTTGCCGTACCCCTGTTTCGTCAGACCGAAACGCTTAAACGCGCGCTGCCCGTGATTGCCTTTGGCGTTCTGTTCGGATCGCTGGTTGCCAGTGCCAGCACGGTCATTCTGGCCTGGGCATTGGGCGCAAGCCCTGAAACGCTGGCCTCCCTTGCCCCGAAATCGGTCACGACACCAGTTGCGATGGGCATTGCCGAAAATATCGGCGGGGTTCCGGCCCTGACCGCGGTTTGCGTGATTGCCACCGGCATTGTCGGGGCCACACTTGGCCCGATGGTGATGAATATGGCGCGTCTCAAGGACTGGCGAGCACGCGGCTTTGCCATGGGGGTGGCATCGCATGGCATCGGAACGGCACGTGCCTTTCAGGTCAATGAAACCGCCGGGGCCTTTTCCGGCCTTGCCATGGGGCTCAACACCCTGGCCACGGCATTGACCATTCCATTCCTGTGGCACTGGATATTCGGCTAGGCGACCATGCCTCTTGAAATGCTTCCATAAAACCGGAATGCTAACAACACGAACAGGGGCACGGGCCATAACAAGAAAGCCCATCACGCAAAGGAACGGACATGAATATCAAGGTGTTTGGCGAACGTAATACCGGTACGAACGCCCTGATTTCGGTCATTCGCGGCAATTCCGGCTCTATCGTCTATCCAAGCGTTCTGGCCGAAATTTCCCCGGACGCACGCAAGAATCTTGCAATGATGATGCAGCTTGGCATTTCAAAAAAGGGATCCGAACAGCTGATTGATGCGACCTTCAAAGGCCGCCCGATCCTTCAACAGTGGAAACACGCCGCGACCTATTTTGACACAAGCACCATCACCGATGATGTCCACTTTGTCTTCACCACCCGCCATCCCCTGTCATGGCTGATTGGCCTGTTTCAAAAGCCCTATCATATCCTCACGCCCAAGCCGGACAACCTGATCGCGTTTTCGGAGATGAACTGGGAAACCGTGATCCGCGATAACTTGAAAAGCAAAACGTTCAAACCGCTTGATCTCTATGTCGAGAAGCTCAAATCCTATCGTGATCTGATGGGCAAGCTTGAAGCGCAGGGAATCGGATACACAATCATCAAGTTCGAAGATTTCGTCAGCGACCAAAAGGGCGTTTTCGAGCGCCTGCGCCCGCACCTGACCAACCCGACCGAGAATTTTCAGGAACTGACCAAATCGACCAAGGAAGCGGGCAAGGATTCGGCCTATTACCGCAATTACTACACCAAGGAAATCTGGCGTCAGGAATTCCCCGACATCGAGAAGGTGCAGTTGCCCGATGAGTCCGAACTGTTCGAGTTCTTTGGCTACGCGTAACGCAAACTGGTGCTGAATTCAGACAAAAGGGGTGGGACATGTCCCACCCCTTTTTACGTCGATCTCGCCAAAGCCAGTCCATCCCGGATGTTTAATCCGATCAGGCAGATATTGATCAGACCTGCCAGCAGCTCAAGAATCTGAACGCCGACAAAAAGGCCGTCAAACCGACCCTGTTGCGCAAGTATGGCCAGCGTAATCGCCGAAGGTGCGAGCACCAGTATGCCATTGGCCGCAATCACCTGCATCCGGCGAAGCTTGGTTTTGAGAATCCCGCTTGGTGTTCCGCCCGAAAGGGCAAAACCCGACCCGCCCGTTGCGATTAACACTGGGATCAATCCGATCAATCCCCACGCAATGGCCGTCTTCACCAGCGTGATGTCGCCGATGTTTCCGCGCAGTTCAACAATAACCGTCGCCAGCCAGAAGCTGACAATAAAACCAAGGGCTGCCACGCCCGCAACACGATGCAGGCGGCGCAGCAATAAACGATTGAATGTGGACATCGTAATCTCACTTTTCAGACAGGTTGATACGATGTGGCGCCACACACGATTTCGTCACCATACGTGACCGGGAAAACGCGACCGCTTGCCTGAACAAAACACTCGCGAACCGTTGGGTCATTGCGTACAGTACATAAATTAAATAGCACGCTATGTATTATATAGCAAGCTATGTATTTATATCGTCGAGAAGTTGCCATGCCCCTTGATCGCCACCAATCCGCTGGATACATGACCAACTGGGCCGCCCGCCTGTTTGCGCGCGCCATTGATCAGAAACTCAAGCCGCTTGGACTAAGCAGCGGCTATCTGCCGGTGTTTTTCGCCCTTGCCGATGGCAGTGCGCGCACGCAAAAGCAGTTGGCCCGCGATGCCAGCATCGAACAGCCCACCATGGCCGCGACCTTGAACCGGATGGAACGTGACGGGCTGATCACCCGCGAAAAGGACTCTGATGATCGCCGCGTTACCCATATCCGGCTCAGCGATCAGGCGCGGACAAACGCCGCAGACATTCAGGCCATCGTCAATCAGGTCAACGAAACCGCACTTTCGGGGTTAAACAGCCTGGAACAGCGGGTGTTTCTTGATGCGCTGGGCAAGGTTACCGCCGCCCTTGCCAAGGCGGAGGACGCGGAATAATCGGCGCTTAGAGCAATTTCCGTTTAGATCGAAACGGAAATTGCTCTAGGGATCAGTAATCGACCTTGACGAAATAAAGCCCGTCGGCCGGGGCCGTTGGTCCGCCAGCGGCACGGTCGCAGGCCTCAAGCGCATATTTAACGTCAATCGGCTTCCAGTTGCCCTTTCCGACCAGTACCAGTGTGCCAACCATGTTGCGCACCTGATGATGCAGGAAGGACCGGCTTTCGGTATGGACCCGGATTTCAAGCGGGTTTTCGATACCGCGCGTGACTTCCAGTTTTTCCAGCGTCTTGATCGGACTTTTGGCCTGACATTCACTGGCCCGGAAACTTGTGAAATCAAACGTGCCAATCAGGTGCTGGGCCGCTTCATTCATGGCATCAACATCAAGCGGCTTATAGATTCCCCACGCAAGCCCGGCCTCGAACGTCAGCGGGGCGCGACGGTTGATGATGCGATACATGTAGTAGCGCTTCTTTGATGAAAAGCGTGCATGGAAGTCATCAGTGACTTCCTCGCACAGCTTGATCGCCACCGGATCGGGTTTCAGGTGATGGTTGATCGCATTCATCACCGCATCGGCCGGGTAATATTTCGGCAGGTCGAAATGCACCACCTGCCCCAGCGCATGCACCCCGGCATCGGTCCGGCCCGACACATAGACGCGCACGAACGTCCCGACGAATTTTTCGATTGCGGCCTCAAAGACCTTCTGAACCGAAATCACTTCGTCCTGGTACTGCCAGCCGTGATAGGGGCGGCCATCATATTCGACGGTGCATTTATAGCGCTGCATGACCGATATAGTTGTCTGAACAAGTTATGCGCCCGGTTATAGCCGGGCTTGGAAACGAAAACGAGGGGCGAAATCGCCCCTCGTTCTCCGTCACACAAAGTCTGTGCGATTACTTCAGATCGTCATTGCCATAGCCAAGGCGCAGACGCAGTGCGTTCAGCTTGATAAAGCCTTCTGCGTCATGCTGGTCATAGACCGTGTCGGCTTCGAACGTGACGTGTTCTTCCGAATAGATCGAGTTCGGCGATTTACGGCCGGTAACCGTGACATTGCCTTTGTAAAGATCAAGGCGAACCGTGCCGTTCACCGAACGCTGGGTATCGTCGATCAGGCGCTGCAGGGCCTGACGTTCCGGCGACCACCAGTAACCGTTATAGATCATCTCCGCATAACGCGGCATCAGCTCGTCCTTCAGGTGACCGGCATTGCGATCAAGCGTGATGCTTTCCATTGCGCGGTGCGCAGTCAAAAGGATGGTGCCGCCCGGGGTTTCGTAAACGCCGCGCGATTTCATGCCGACATAGCGGTTTTCAACCAGATCCAGACGACCGATACCGTTCTTGCCTGCCAGTTCATTAAGCTTGGTCAGCAAGGTGGCCGGGCTCATGCGTTCGCCGTTGATCGCAACCGGGTCACCTTTTTCGAATTCGATTTCGATGGTGGTGATCGCATCAGGTGCGTTCTGCGGGGAAACGGTGCGGACAAACATGTTTTCGTCCGGCTTGACCCACGGGTCTTCCAGCGCCTTGCCTTCATAGGAAATGTGCAGAAGGTTGGCATCGGTCGAATAGGGCGGCTCATCGCCACCGGCCTTGTCGGCCGAAATCGGAATCTGGTGCTTCTGGGCAAAGTCCAGAAGTGCCGTACGGGAATTCAGATCCCATTCACGCCACGGTGCGATAACCTTCACATCCGGCTTCAGGCCATAATAGCCGAGCTCGAAACGGACCTGATCGTTGCCCTTGCCGGTGGCACCATGGGATACCGCATCGGCGCCGACTTCCTTGGCAATCTCGATCTGGCGCTTGGCGATCAGCGGACGCGCGATCGAGGTACCGAGCAGGTAAACACCTTCATACAGTGCATTGGCGCGGAACATCGGGAAGACATAGTCGCGGACAAATTCTTCACGCAGATCTTCGATAAAGATCTGTTTGACGCCGAACATCTCTGCCTTTTTGCGGGCCGGCTCAAGCTCTTCGCCCTGGCCGAGGTCGGCGGTGAAGGTCACGACTTCGCAGTTATACTGTTCGCGAAGCCATTTCAGGATGATGGAGGTATCCAGACCGCCTGAATAGGCAAGGACGACCTTTTTGACCTGATCGCTCATGGGAGTGACGCCTTTCTTCTTCCGATGTAATGCAGGGCGCGGCACCAAACGCCTGCGTCCTGTCGGGGCTGCAACTCATCTGTCGCAAATCGCCCCTAGACCTTGAGCGCGGAGTATAGGAAAACACTACTAAGGGGCAAGACCCAAGATGGGCTTGGCTCCAAAAAGGCACAAAAAGATCGCACTTTTTGCCCCGCTTTTGGAAAAATCCGCACCGAATGCTCAAGAATACCGAAGAAACCGAGATTGATCTGCCCAAAATCGGCCCGCTGCCGGTCCGTTTGCGCCCCAGTGTGCGCGCGACGCGACTCAAGCTGCGCATCGATCCGACATTTGACGGCGTTGAAATCGTCGTGCCCAAAGGGGTCTCGCGCAAGATGGCGATTTCGATGCTCCATCAGCATGGCGACTGGGTCACCGCCCACATGCAACGCCTGCCCGAACGGGTGCAATTTGCCCCGGGCGCGTGGATTCCGTTTTTGGGCCACGATCACGCCATTCGCGCCGTCCCCGATGCAAAGCGCGGAGTCTGGGTCGAAGCTGGCGTCATCTGGGTATCGGGCCAGCCCGAGCATACCAACCGCCGGGTAACCGATTTTCTGAAAAAACAGGCCAAGCTTGAAATCGCCCCGCGCGCCCATGCCTATGCCGAACAGATCAGTAAAAAGGTCAATCGCATCTCGCTCAAAGACACCCGCACACGCTGGGGCAGTTGTTCATCCTCGGGCAATCTGTCATTTAGCTGGCGGCTGGTGCTGGCGCCTGAAGATGTGCTGGATTACGTCGTCGCCCACGAAGTCGCCCATTTGCAGGAACTTAACCACTCTGCACGTTTCTGGGCCGTGGTCGATGATTTGTATGGCCCGTCAAAAAAGCAGCAACACTGGCTGAAGAAAAACGGGCCAGCCCTGCATCGCTATGGCGCAGGAACCTGACATTGCGCACCGCCACAGCCACCCCGACGCCAACCGTAAAATAATCATCCCCTACATTCCGTTCGGAAAGACGCCCCGATATGCTGATCCCTGTTGAAACCCTTGCGATTTTCATCCCCACCGCGTTGGCGCTGAACATGACGCCGGGCAATGACATGCTGTTTTGTCTGGGTCAGGGCATCAAATCGGGGCCCGCGGCGGGCAATGCGGCAAGTTTCGGGATTGCCACGGGGGCGCTGATCCACACCATGCTTGCGGGACTGGGTCTTGCCGCCCTTGTTGCGGCCCATCCGGTGGCACTTGATGTGTTGCGCTGGGCGGGGATTGCCTATCTGGTGTGGCTGGCGATTGGTGCGTTTCGAAGTACAGATCAGCGCCTGAAACCTGCGCAAACCAAGCGTTCCGGCGCACTCACAGCATGGCGGGACGGGATTGTGGTGAACCTTCTGAACCCCAAGATCATTGTCTTTGTGCTGGCGTTTATTCCGCAGTTTGTCGATGCGTCGCGCGGGTCGGTGTTGTTGCAGTTCCTGATTTTCGGGCTGATTTTGAATATTGGCGGGACGATTATCAATTGTCTGGTCGGCAGTTTTGCCGGGAAAATCGGGCAGGTTCTGTCACGATCTGCGAAGATTGCCCGTGCCTTTCAGGTCGCGACCGGATGTATCTTTTTGGGGCTTGCCGCCAAGCTGGCAATCGATAAGGGAAATTGAATAATCCGGGGCATTATTCAAAATTTCTGAATAATCGCTGTTTCACAGATGTTTCACAGACCAGCTAAGAAAACCCGGCACATCAAATCCTCATACAATACAGCCACTCGCCCGCAGATTTGGCAATTCGGCCCGCAGGAATGCCAGAAAGCTTTTTTCCACCGCGCTCAGTTCACGTGACGAGGTAAACAGCGCGACATCCCATTCGATGGAGGGCGTCAAAGTCCGCGCGACCACCTTGTCGGTATCGGCCAGAAGGGCAGCGAACGGATCGCTGACAGCAATGCCGACATTGCGTTCGACAAGGCGCGAAATTGTCCGGATCGTGCGGGCCTCGACCGCGATTTTGCGCGGCCAGCCGGCAATCTGGAAGATATAGTCGATCTTCGTGCGCAAGGGGGATCCGATGGACAGCTCGACAAAATCCTCGCCGCGCAGCAAATCGATATCGATGGTTTCAAACTTTGCCAGCCTGTGATCGACCGGCATCAGACAGACGGCACGCGATTGCGCAAGCGGGGTGATCACAACATCGGGGTCCTGCAGATCAAGGGTAATCCCGATGCCCAGATCGCATTGCCGGGTGGCAATCATATCAAGCATCCCTTCGAGTCCCGTATCAGTAATACTGATCGAAACGTTGGGGTGGTTCTGTTTGAACTTTGCAATGACATCAAGCAGATAAGTATCGACATAGATCGGCTGGGCAGCGATTCGGATTGCGCCCAGCTGATCATTGGCAATCGCACGCGCCTGGGTTTCAACCTCGCGAAAGGCATTCAGCGATCGCAGCACGGTTGCATGGAACTGCTGGGCCTCGCTGGTGGGGGTCAGCTGATTGCGTTTGCGGGTAAACAGTTCAAACCCGACCGATTTTTCAAAATTGTTCAGCAACCGGCTGACCATCGGCTGGGAAATGTTCATCGCCTGAGCCGCACGCGTCACAGAACCGTGGGTCATAAAGGCATTGAAACTTTCAAGTTCGCGCAGGTTCAAATCACTGTCTCCGACATTCGGCTTTCATCCGCACCGGGTGTTTCAGTATGTAGTTTAGTTATACTGGAATTAATTTTTTGCGTCACTAGTTATGCTTTGGTTATGCAGGAAGGCACAAAAACAAAAGACAGAGTGAAAACCCGTCTGAGCTCCGGCAATCCTGCCACCACCATCCAGGGAGACATGAAAATGTTTCGACAGCTCAAAAAAGCAGCCGGCATTGCTGCTGCCATCCTTGCAACGACAACCATGATTTCCACAGCCCAGGCCGATGCCTATCCCGAGAAGGCCGTGACGCTGGTCGCGCCGTATGGTGCTGGCGGTGCATCTGACCTGGCAGCCCGTGCGCTGGCAGAGACCGCAAACAAATATACCGGCGGGCAGCCGGTCGTTGTTGTCAACAAAACCGGCAATGGCGGCATGAATGGCGCGCGTTTTGTTTCCGAAGCCGACCCGGATGGCTATACCCTTCTTCTGTCGCGTGTCGGCATGGCGCTGTATCCGGCTGTTTACACCGACAGCCCGGTTGGCTGGGATGCCTACACCTTCCTTGGCATGCTTGAAGCAACCCCGATGATTTTGGCTGTTAACGCCAATTCCGACATCCAGAACATCGACGAGCTGATTGCCAAAATCAAAGACAGCAATGGTGCAACCACCTATGCCGCATCCGGCCCCACCGCGATTGACGGCTTTACGGTTCAGGCATTGCTGTCTGACGTTGGTCTTGACCCGCTGACCGCTTCCACCCTCGTGCCATACAAAGGCGGCTCTGCACTGGCCGCTGCCCTTCTTGGCGGTCACGTTGACTTCCTGGCCATTGCTGCCGGTTCACTGATGCCCCACATCGAAGCCGGTAAAATGCGTCCGCTGATGGTTTATTCGCCCAAGCGTATGGCAGCCCTGCCGGACGTCCCGACCGCAAAAGAACTCGGTTATGCCCAGGCCGGTCAGGTTGGCGGCTGGAGCGGTTTGTATGCCCCGAAGGGTCTTCCGGAAAACGTCGTTGCGAAATGGAACGAGATCCTTGGTCAGGTTGCGACCGACGAACAGTGGCTTGACCTTGCCGCCAAGCGTGGCTCGACCTCGATCATTGGTGATCAGGACCCGGCCGCCTTCGTCAAGAGCCAGTACGAGCTCTATAACGGCATGGCCAAGAAGTTCGGCTACATCCAGTAAGCGTTAGGGTCCCGACCCTACCAACGTCGTTTAATTCAGACTTTTGATGCGAGACGGAACCATGAACCAAAATCGCGATTTCTATGCCGGACTGGTGGCCACGGTGTTCTTTGCCGTCATCCTGTTCGTTCTGATTCCGATCTATGTGAAGGTTCCGTCTTTCATTCCGGGCTTTGCCCCGCCACCTGACATGTGGCCGCGCGTGGTCGCGGTGATCGGACTGGTGATGGGGGTTCTTGCCCTTGTTCTTGCCTTTCCCAAGATGCGCGAAGCCAGCCGCAATCAGGTCGAAGGTCTTGGCAGTCGCGTGCTTGGCAACAAGACCCACATTCAGCGCTTTGTTGGCGTCCTGATCGTGTTTGCCGCCTTTGTCTATGGCATGCCCCTGATCGGCTTTGTTCCGGCGACGGTGTTGTTGCTTGGCGTGCTGTTCATCATGACGGGCAATTTCGAACGCAAATTCTGGATGATCGGCCTTTCGATCATCTTCCCGGTCTTGCTGTATCTGCTGTTTACCAAGGTCACGCACACGCCCTTCCCCGAAGGCAAGCTGTTGTCTTTCAGCCTTTCTGACCTCGTAACACTTTAACCGAGAGCCCCGAACGTTATGTGGAATGAATTGCTTTACGCCTTTGAGGCGGTCGCGACCCTTCCGAATTTTCTGGCGATGTTTGCCGGAATCTGGGCCGGGGTGATCATTGGTGCCATTCCGGGCATGACCGGAACCATGGCCGTGACGCTGGCACTGCCCTTTACGTTTTACCTGCCGCCGGTCACCAGCATTTTGCTTTTGGTGGCGCTGTATAAAGGGTCAACCTATGGCGGGTCGATTTCGGCCATTCTGATCAAGACACCGGGGACGGCATCGGCCGCGTGCACGGTGCTGGACGGTTATCCGCTGGCGCGTGCCGGCAAGGGTGGCAAGGCCCTGAATATCGCGCTGGTATCAAGCTGTATCGGTGACTTTATTTCGAACATTTCGCTGTTCTTCCTGGCCATTCCGCTGGCGACCTTTGCGCTGCGGGTCGGACCGCCGGAATTCTTCATGCTGATGGCGTTTTCATTGACCATCGTGGCAAGTATTTCGGGCCGTTCGCTGGTTCTGGGGATCATTTCGGCCTGTCTTGGCCTGCTTCTGGCGACCGTGGGCGAGGATATTTACGGATCTTATCGGTTCGCGCTGTCAGAAGACATGAAATCGGGTCTTGGCATGGTACCGGTTCTGATCGGTCTGTTTGCCCTGCCGGAACTGATCAAGATGGTTGTCTTCCGCCCGGAAGAAAACAACGATGCGATGAAGCTTGGCGATAACCGCCTGACCCTTGCGGAGTTTCGCGGGTCGATCAAATCGATTTTCCGCGGATCAATCATTGGCGTGATCCTTGGTGCGATCCCCGGTATTGGCCCGTCGACAGCCGCCTTCTTTTCCTATAGCGAAGCGCGCCGGACGTCGAAAAACGGTGACAAGTTCGGCGAGGGTGAGCTTGAAGGCATTGCCGCATCCGAGTCCGCCAATAACGGGTCTTGTGGTGCCACCATGATCCCGCTTCTGGCCCTTGGCGTGCCGGGCGATGTGATTACCGGTGTGATGCTGGGTGCCTTTATGATCCACGGCCTGACACCGGGACCGCTTCTGTTCCAGAACAATCTGGGCGATGTCTATGCGCTGTTTATCGGCATCCTGTTCAGTTCTGTCTTCCTGTTTATCGCAGGCAAGGCAACAGCCGGCGCCTTTACCAAGATTTCGCGCATTCCCCAGACGCTGCTTTTGCCCTGCATTCTGATCCTGTGCGTTTATGGCATCTATTCCATCGGGGCGAGCCCGTTTGATGTCACAGTCCTTCTGGTGATGGGTGTGGTCGGCTTTGCCATGATGTTGCTCAACATCCCGGCAGCCCCGTTCCTGATCGCCTTTATCCTTGGCCCGATGTTTGAAGACAATATGCGCCGGTCGCTTGCCATTTCGCGCGGTGATCTGGGTGTGTTCTTCCAGTCATGGATTTCCTGGGGCTTCTTTGCCCTGACCGTTCTGTTCGTCATTCTGACCATTCGCCGCGAATGGAAGAAATGGCGCAACAATCGCACTGCCGACAGCGCATCCGCGTCCTGACCCAAACAAGAAGATAAGAATGTCCAAACCAAACATGTCCCGCCTTCATCATGCCATTGATCTGCTTGGCAAACTGGTGGCGTTCGACACGACGAGCAAAAACTCCAATCTCGGTCTGATCCATTTCGTCCGTGACTATCTGGCGGAATACGGCATTGAGTCGACCCTGTTCCATGATGAAACCGGACAGAAGGCCAACCTTCTGGCGACCATCGGCCCCAAAGGGGTACCGGGCATTGCGCTTTCGGGTCATACCGATGTGGTGCCCGCCCTTGAGACCACCTGGGAAAGCCCGGCGTTTGAGCTGACCGAGCGCGATGGCAAACTTTATGGTCGTGGGGCGGCGGACATGAAGGGCTTTTCGGCCTGCGCGCTGGCGATGATCCCGGAACTGGTCAAACGCGATCTTGAAATCCCGTTCCATCTTTGCCTGTCCTATGACGAGGAAGTCGGCTGCATCGGTGTTGGATCAATGGTCGATCACTTGGCGGCGATGGAGACACCACCGCGTCTGGCCGTGATTGGCGAGCCGACCAACATGAAGGCGATTAACGGCCAGAAGGGCAAATATTCCATGCGGGTTGGCGTGACCGGTACGGCAGGGCACAGTTCCTTTGCCCCCAATCACGTCAATGCCATCGAATATGCATCGCGTGCGATTAACCTGATTGCCGAACAGGCCCGTGATTTTGAAGAAAACGGCCCGTTTGACGAAGACTTCACCGTGCCGCACAGCACGATGCTGACGACCACGATCAGCGGCGGGACCGCGACCAACGTCACCCCGGAATATTGCGAATTCACCTTTGAAATTCGCCATCTGCCCGACCATGACGCCGAAGCGGTGATTGCCGGTCTGCAACAGACCATCATGGATACCCTGGATGCGGAGATGAAGGCCAAGGCGGAAGATACCGGGTTCACGTTCGAGAAGATCTTTTCCTATCCGGGCATGGGTGATTGCACGGATGCGGACGCCTTTTCCTATGTCAGCAACATCATCCCGGAAATTTCGGGCAAGGTGTCATATGGCTCCGAAGGGGGCGTATTTGAAAAGCAGGGCAACATCCCGTCGATCATTTGCGGTCCGGGCAGCATCCGACAGGCGCACAAGCCCAACGAGTTCATTGAAATTTCGCAGATCGAGGAATGTCTGGAATTCCTCGAGGCGTTAACCGATCAGGCCATTGCGGCCTGATATCTCACCATGACGAAGCGCCACCCGCACCGTCAGTTGGAACCCTGCAGCAGAATGTCTCCCATCCCGATGCTGCACCAACGGGGTTCTGACAGGTGAGAAACTCCCGATCACATCCCCCCCGATGTGATCAAAGCAAGCCAAACTCAAGGCCGGCTCGTTTATCGATGCCGGTCTTTTTTTGTGCCCCATTCCACAGTTGATACAGGCAGCTTTACGGGAGCGTCATTCCGGGCGAAGCGGAGCGTAGACCCGGAATCCATGCCCTGGTGAAGCGGTGCTAGATTCCCGCCTTCGCGGGAATGACGGATAGGCTGGAGATAGGCCATACGAGTTTGAACGAAAACAGGCGGCCCGAAGACCGCCTGTAATTTCGCCAAAGACACTTGAGGTGCCTTACTGCTTCTTGTTGCCCGAACTGTAGCCGGCGGTGAAATCGCGCCAGCTGTCGTCCTCGCCGATCTTTTTGGAGCGCGCAAGTGCGGCCTTGCCAAGCGACCGGACCGGGATGTTTTGATGGGCGTGCAGCATGAAATCACGCCAGAGTGCGGCGGGAAGGCCGCCACCGGTGACCTGTTCATCCATCGGGCTGCCATCGTCATTGCCCATCCAGATGCCCGCGACCAGATCGGAGCTGTAGCCGATGAACCAGGCATCGCGGTAATCCGACGTCGTGCCGGTCTTGCCCGCCGCCGGGCGGTCAATGATGGCGTTGCGTCCGGTGCCCTTGGACACGACCGCGGCCAGCATGTTGTTCATTTCCCCGGCATGAAGCGGGTTCATCAGACGGGACGGGAAGTCATCAGAGCGTTCATACAGCACTTCGCCCCCCTTACCGGTGATCTTGCTGACCGCATGCGGGAAGACGGCAAAACCGCCATTGGCAACGATGGCGTAAGCACCAGTGAGTTCGAGCATCGAGACTTCGCTGGTGCCAAGGGCGAGGCTTGGTTCCGGTTTGAGTTCCGATGAAACGCCCATGTCGCGGGCCTTTTGAATGACCTTGTCCAGGCCGACTTCAAGCGAGAGCTGTACGGCAATCGAGTTGTTCGAGGTCGCCACCGCATCACGGATCGACATGGTGCCGTGGTGCTTGCGATCAAAGTTGCGTGGCTCCCACCCGTCAATGACGATCGGTCCGTCACGCATCCAGTCGTTTGAGCCAAAACCGTTTTCAAGCCCGGCCAGATAGACAAACAGCTTGAACACCGAGCCCGGCTGACGGCGTGCCTGTGTCACGCGGTTATACTGGCTTTCAAAATAATCGCGGCCACCGACCATGGCGCGCACCGCCCCATCGGGCGTCATCGCCAGAAGGGCGGCCTGTCCGACATTGTGTTCCTTGGCACCGTTGCTTTCCAGCGCACGGAGCAGGTTTTCCTCGGCGATTTCCTGAAGGCGGGAATCAAGCGTGGTATGGACCAGAAGATCCTGATCGACATAGCCAACATAATCGCGCACCCGATCAAGAACCCAGTCCGAGAAATAGCGAACCCCTGGCCCGCTCTGAGCGGAACGCGCGGTTCGTACACGGGTCTGTTTGGCGCGTTCGGCGCGCGCCTTGGTCAGTGCCCCGGTCGATGCCATCGCGGCCAGAACGACATTGGCGCGATCAGCGGCAATTTCGGGATCAACCATCGGGTTATAGCGGCTTGGTGCCTTGGGCAGACCGGCAAGAACCGCCGCCTCATACAGGTTCAGTCGGCGCGGGTCGGTGCCGAAATAATGGCGTGCTGCGGCATCAATGCCATAAACACCCGATCCGAAATAAATGCGGTTGAGATAAAGCGACAGGATCTGTTGCTTATCAAACTTGAATTCCAGCCAGATGGCCAGAAGCACCTCTTCGATCTTGCGGCCAAAGGAACGTTCAGGTGACAGGAACAGGTTCTTGGCGAGCTGCTGGGTGATGGTGCTGCCGCCTTCGGTAATGCGCCCGGCGGTCAGGTTGGCCCAGGCTGCACGCATGATACCGACGACATCAATGCCGAAATGGTCATAAAAGCGGCGGTCTTCGATGGAAACAAAGGCCTGACCGACATAATCGGGAAGGTCACGCACTTCGACCGGGTTTCCGTATCGATTGCCATAGGCAGCCAGATTCTGGCCATCAATGCTGATCACGCGGATGGATGGTTTGCGTTCGCTCGCAACATCAAAGCTGACCTTTTCTGGCAGGCCATAGCCGTAATAGGCAACAACCCCGCCGCCCAGAACCATGACCCAGATCGAGCCCAGTACAATGAATTTTGCAATGGCTTCCGGCCCCGGAATCATATCGCCGAGGCGCGCAAAAAGACCACCGCCCTTCCTGCGCGCGCTGCTGACCCGTTTTTTGGTCTTTTTGGAACCTTTCGATCCCTTACGGACACTTTTCTGTCTTTTGAATTCTCTTTGCGCCACAAACGCACCTATCGGTCTGGTCCGGCCCTGGCACACGCGAACTCACCGGTTATGTCAACGCGCCCCAAAATCGCGTCCAACAGGTGATCGCGCCGCTGTTTCCGGCGAATGTCAATTTTTGTCCCAACCGAGGAGGGAGTCCCCCGTCTCCCCGTTCTGCGACGGTTTTATCAGTTATTATTGCTTGCCTGATCGTGCTTCCACAGATCCTTTATGCCATCGCCTGCGCGACGGCGTTCTGATGATGCACGGACCATTGAACGAATGGGCAATCCATCATGTGCGTCCAGCATAAATAACCGCCACAAAGACGCAAGCTCTACCTCGCCGCGCACGTCCATACGCGAGCCGTCATCATTGCCAGCCCATACCGTTGTGATCAGATCGGACGAGAAGCCAACATACCACGCATCAGAACGCCCGCCGGCCACCGTTCCATAACCGGCAAAGGGCCGATCAAGGCGCACCTGCGGATCGGTAACACTGGCAAACAGCACATATGATCCCTGGATGGCCTCGTCGGTCAGCTGTTTTTCCTGAACCGCGTCAACGCGCTGATAGACCGGTGTCGCGCTTTCATCGCCGGTATATGACACCCTGTTGATCAGGGTCATCTGGACCGGCTTGCCGGAATTTTGCGGCAGGGCATGGATGGCGGTGATATCGGAAATGGTGACCGGGTCCAGCCCGACGACGGTCCGGATGTCTGTTGAAAGCGGACTTTTGATCCCGATGTCGTGGGCAAACTGCCGAACATTCAATAGCCCGAAGTGATCAGCCAGGCTGGTTGGTACCGTGTTGACGTCACGCACAAATGCCTCGCGCAGTGAAATCATGCCCATATAGTCATGATCCGGGTTGATCGGCCGCCAGCCGCCCACCGCCATGCGATTGTCGCGCACCCATTGCGCCGGGTCGCTGTTTTGATTCAGGGCATAATAATAGGTCGCGATCTTGATCATGCGCCCGGCAGAACGCCGGACCTCGGTCACGCGGTTGCGCTGGAATGGTGAATAATCCGCACCGCCGATCATCGCACGAATGCGTCCTTCGGGGCTGATCGACAACAGCCCGGTCTGGTTTGCGCCGCGCGTCTTGATGCGCAATTTGGCGACTTCGGGGACAATTTGCTGTGCCAGATTCTGGATTGTCCAGTCGATGCTGGTGAGAACGTCGATGTCACGGCTGCTATAGCCGACGATGTCGGCAACTTCTTCGAGCACCATGTCCACGACATAGCCCGAAAGCACGTTTTCGGCGTATTGCACATCAAGTTGCGGCTCAATCAAGGTCAAGGCCGAAACACGGTCCGCCTCGATGAACTTGTACTGACCCAGACGGGCCAAAATCTTGTTGGCTTCTTCGGCGGTTTCACGCGGATAAAACAGCGGATTGAAGGTTTCCGGATCGCTGATGGCTGCGGCCAGAACAGCGGCCTGGTGCAGGGTCATGCGCTCTGCCGGGCCGCCATACCAAAGCCGTGAGGCCGCAGAAATGCCAAAAATACCCCGCCCGACATAGCTGCGTTCAAGGTAGCTGCGCAAAATCGTCTTTTTGCTGAAATTCCATTCCAGCCACAGGGCAACCAGAAATTCCTGCATATGGCGTCCGGGGCCACTGTCCTTGCGCTTGAAGAAGCTGCGCGCGACTTTCATGGTGATCGTCGATCCCGGCGCATCTTCGGTGCTGAAAATCCGTGCGAAATCAGCGCCCGATACCCCGAGATGATCAAAGAAATCCGGATCAGCCGCCGCGACAAAGACATTCTGAACCCGTTCGGGCAATGTTGTCAGCGACACGTCCTGACTGTAATGCCCCTTGATGGTTTCAAGCAGGGCACCGTCATAGCCGAGAATCCGGATTTCCGGGCTGCGCACCATGTTGCGGCTCAGGTCCAGATTGGACTTGATTGAATAGATGATGCCGAAAATGGTCAGGAACACGACAGAGAAACACACCCCGAACACAATCATGCGCCGTCGACGCTGACGGCGGAGTGCTTCGCGTCGTTCCTTTGCGGCGATGCGTTTCATCGCCGCCTTGGCGGCTGTTCTGCCGCCTTCGTTATTTTCGTCTTCGCCGTTTTCGTTTTCTTCTGCCACGCCGCGTGTCCGTTTTTGCCCGCGTTTTAGGGTCAGGACCCTGAATGCTCTCTGACAGTAAAGCGCCAAGCTGTTAAAAAAGTACTGTTAACCATACAAACGTATGGTGAGGCTCACACAAGGGGTCCCGTTTTGCTTGTGCCCGTTTTGCTTGTGATAGTGTGACCATATGGGAACAAGGCGGGGCGTGCTGTGATCTATGCTATGGGTGCGTAAAATTTGCTTGCCATTGGAAGCGCCCATCGCCAAAGTTCATCCAGGGCAGGCGATGGCGTCGCCAGCGTGAAAACGATCTGAACCACGCGCCCGACCATCACCATACATATCCTGAACGCCGGGATCTTGCTTTGTCGCTGTTTGCACAAGGGGAGGTCTCAGCCCCTTTTGATGCGCAGCGCGTAAAAGAGGGAACTCGTTTATGGATCGTCCGGAATTTTACCGTTTCCACCAAGGTGACCGCGTCCTGCCGTTTGCGGCGGCCGAATATGATGCCCGTCTTGCAGGCTTGCGCAATATCATGGCCGAGATGGGCATCGAAGCCTGTGTTTTCACCTCCATGCATAACATCGCCTATTATTCGGGCTTCTTGTATTGCGCCTTTGGCCGGCCTTACGGGCTTGTCGTCACCGCAACGGAAAGTGTCACGATCAGTGCCGGCATTGATGCTGCCCAGCCGTGGCGGCGCTGTCATGGCGATAACATCACCTATACCGACTGGCAGCGAAACAATTACTGGCGCGCCATTCTGTCGGTGACCGGGCCGGGCAAGGTGATTGGCTATGAAGGCGATCATATCAACCTCGCGCAAAAGGCGCTTTTGGATAAATTCCTCAAGCCCGCCAGCAGTCAGGATATTGCGCCGGCCACCATGCGCCAGCGCATGCACAAATCGCCTGCCGAGATCGCGCTGATCCGCCATGGGGCGCAGGTTGCCGATGTGGGCGGCTATGCCATCCGGGACGCGATCAGGGAAGGGGTGCGCGAAATTGACGTTGCCATGGCCGGACGTGACGCGATGGAACTTGAAATCGCCAAACGCTTCCCGAATGCGGAATATCGCGATACGTGGGTCTGGTTCCAGTCAGGGATCAATACCGACGGGGCGCATAACCCGGTGACGGCACGCAAGCTTGCGCGTGGTGATATCCTGTCGCTCAATACCTTCCCGATGATTTCGGGCTATTACACCGCCCTTGAACGCACGATGTTTGTGGGCGAGGTCGATGACGCCAGCCTCAATATCTGGAACGCCAATGTGGCGGCCCATGAATTTGGCATGAGCCTGCTTAAGCCCGGCGCGTCCTGTGCGCACGTGACAGAGCAAATCAACACGTTCTTTGCCGAGCGGGATTTGCTGCAATACCGCACATTTGGTTACGGCCACAGCTTTGGCGTGCTGTCGCACTATTACGGGCGCGAAGCCGGGCTTGAGCTGCGCGAGGATATCGACACGGTTCTTGAACCGGGCATGGTGATCAGCATGGAACCGATGCTGACCATCGCCGAAGGAAAGCCGGGCGCAGGCGGATACCGCGAACACGATATTCTGGTGATCACCGAAGACGGCAATGAAAACATCACCGGCTATCCGTACGGGCCGGAGTTCAATGTGGTTGGGTAAGGCAATCCAGAGGACCGATCTGATTTCCATCCCGGTTCATGCGGGATAAAGAAGGAGCAGTTCCGGACGGGAACTGCTCCTTTGATTTTCAAGGCGATTTTTTTGCCCGGTCGTGTTCAGGCGATACTGCTTCTGGCGTCGTTGATCACCTGTCCGAGCCGTTCCCTGAGCTGTTCGATCCCTGTCTGGACGTCGCGGGTTACGCTGGCCATCTCATCAACACGTTTGAGATTGTTGTCGGCCTCGGTCGAGACATCGCTGATTTTTCCGCTGACGTCGTTTGCCGCATGGGCAGTATCGACGACATTTTTGGAGATCCTTTGGGTGGCTTCGTTTTGCTGATGAACAGCACTTGAAACCCCCTCTGCGACCCCTTCGATCCCACGGATATTTTTGATCATTGCCTGCACAGCGTCGACAACCGAGCCGGTAACAGTTTGCACTTCACTGATCTGTTTCGAGATTTCCTCGGTCGAGCGCGCTGTCTGACTGGCAAGGTTTTTGACCTCTTGTGCCACCACCGCAAACCCCTTGCCCGCATCACCGGCCCGGGCCGCTTCGATCGTGGCATTAAGGGCCAAGAGGTTTGTCTGCTCTGCCACATCACTGATCAGTCGAACGACCTCGTCAATTTTTTCGACACTTGCGGTCAAAGACGTCACGGTTTCTTCGGCATTTGCACCATTGCTGCTTGCTTCGGCGGTGATGGCAACGGTTTCCTCCATCCGGGCGATGATCTCGCGGATAGAGGCCGCCAATTCGTCCGACGCTTCCGACACAGCTTCGGCATTGCTTCTTGCCTGATCGGCAGCCGCACTGACATCTGTTGAGCGTCGTGATACCCGGTCAGAAGAAACCGCAATCTCCGAAGAGGCTTGCGACAGGCTGCGGGTGCGCTCCAGAGTCTCGGCGGTGACTTCCTCGAGAACTTTCTCAACCGTGTGGGCAAGACCCCGCATCGCCTCACGTCTGGACTGGCGAACTTTTTCCTCGCTCTCGCGACGCTCGAGAATGAGGTATTTCATCTTGGCAGCAACGGCCCGAAGCTCTTGCGTCGCATTGCGGAACTCGCTTTCGATCGGCATTTCAATAAAGTGCTGAAAATCATTTTCAGCGATCTTCTTGAAATGCTCTTCAAGGCGATTTAGGGGTCGAAGCATCTGGCGCAAGGAAATGACATACATTGCTGCAGCACCCGCGATCGCGATCAGCAAGACAGCAAGATTTGGCCAGATGGTGTGATCGAGCCCCACCTGGGAAAATGCAAAATCAGCCACCGAAATGCCTGACATCAGCAAGGCAGTCAGCACCATCATCACGGTGCATCGTCCCTTCAGACTGTTGAAAAACAGTCTCAGTCGGCACGAAATTCCACGTTTGACAATCTCCCCCCTGTCCAGAGCAATATTGTCGGCCTTTCCATCACGAATATCGCGATAGACCTGCTCGGCGTGGTCCTTCATTTCGGCGGTCGGTTTTGTTCGAATAGAGATAAAACCCGTGATCTGGCCGTTTTCGATGGTCGGCGTCACATTGGCGTTCACCCAGTAATGATCCCCATTCTTGCAGCGGTTTTTAACCAGCCCCTGCCACGGTTTTCCGCCTTTGATCGTTTCCCAAAGGTTTTGAAAAGCTGCTTTTGGCATGTCGCTGTGGCGCACGATGTTATGGGGCGCACCGATCAGTTCATCTTCGGAGAAGCCGCTGATATCGACGAATGCCTTGTTGGCAAATAGCAGCCGCCCTCCGGTATCCGTTCCGGAGACAAGAATGTCTCCGTCCTTCATGACAACTTCTTTATTTGTCTCAGCTCCGTTGTCTCGCATGAATCCCCCTGAATCAGGATTGAACTAACGTTATTGTTGATGTCGCTCTCGGATTTTTTCGAATTCGTTGATATTTTTTGAGAACAACTCAACAAGCTCTGGATCGAAATGTTTGCCGCTTTGTTCGGCAATGAAGCTTTGGGCAGACCGGCTGTCCCACGCCTTCTTGTAGGGGCGTTCGGAGCGCAGCGCGTCATAGACATCGACCAACGCAACAATCCGGCCACTCAAAGGGATGTTTTCTCCTGACAACCCTGCTGGATAGCCGCCGCCGTCCCATTTCTCGTGATGGGTCATCACGATCTCGCGGGCCATGGTGAACAGTGGCGACCGGTCCTCTCCGAGGATGCGGACACCGATCTCGACATGGCCTTTCATGGTTTCCCACTCGCCGGGGTCCAGACGACCGGGCTTTTGCAAGATTGCATCGGGAATACCGATCTTTCCGATGTCATGCAGCGGGCTGGCATTGAGCATCAGGTCACATTCAATATCCGACCAGCCAAGAGAGCGGGCCAGAAGGGCTGACATCTTGCTGATGCGCATGATGTGCCCACCCGTTTCCTGATCGCGATATTCAGCCGCAATCGACAGACGTCTCACGACCTCGAGGCGGCTGAAGCGCAGTTCTTCGGTACGTTTTGAAACTTCTTCTTCCAGAAGATCGTTCTGATTGTGGACCATCTTCATGGCCAGCTGGGCCTCAATCAGGTTCCGTACCCGCGCCCAGAGTTCCTGAAATTCGAACGGTTTGCTCAGAAAATCACGTGCACCCGATGACAGACACCGCACCATGGTTTCATGATCGCGCTGAGCAGTAAGCACCAGAATGGGCGGTGGAACGGCGAAATTCTGACGCTTCAGGGCGCGCATGACGTCATATCCATCCATGCGTGGCATGTTGATATCAAGCAGGATGATGTCAGGCACTTCTGTCTGGACATGATCAACCACGCGGGTCGGATCACTCAGAGCTGCAATGTTGCTATAGCCCTGATTGACGAGCATTTTCTGCAACAGCTTGAGGTTTGCCGGCTCGTCATCGACGATCAGGATGCGTGCTTCGGTAAGGCTTGGAATCATCGAGGGATTATCCCGTGCCCAGGACGCGATCGACGGCGTGAAGTAACCCGCTAACGTCGAGCGGTTTCGTGATGTAATCGCTAAATCCTGCATCGATACCTTTCCGGATGTCCTTGGGCATGGCGTTTGCGCTGACCGCGATGACGGGGCAATCCTTTAGCCCGTCTTCAAATTTCAGAATTTCGAGAAGGTCATACCCGCTAAGTCCCGGCAGATTTATGTCAACACAGATCAGGTCGGGTTTTGACGACCGGGCCAGATCCAGACCGAGATAAGGGTCATGCGCCGTCACCACATTAAAGAGCGGCCGCTTTTCCATGATCTGCTTGAAAAGCTTCACGTTTGAAACGTTGTCTTCGATATAGAGAATGGTCTTCATGTCGCCGTCGTAGACGGGTTTCTGATCGGCTTTGACATGCTCTGCGGGGGCTTTTTCCTCGATACCGGCTATCGGCAGTTCAATTGTGAAAACAGAGCCTTTGCCAAGCGTGCTTTGAACCGAAATCCGACCATTCATCAGCTCCAGAAGCTTGCGGGTTATCGCCAGGCCGATACCGGTGCCTTCGATCCCGGAATGCTCGGCGCCCAAGCGATTGAATGGCTCGAACATTTCGTCAATTCGGTCTTCGGGAATACCCGCACCCGTATCGATTATTCTGAGCTGATAAAGACCGTCCTCGGAGAGGCCACAACTTAGTTCGACGCTTCCGCCGGGACGGTTGTATTTGATCGCATTGGACAGGATATTGAGGAGGATCTGTTTGAGCCGTGTCTGGTCCGAAAGCACAGCCGGGCAGGTTTCAAGTCTGTGATCGAGCCGGATATTATTGATTTTGGCAACCGGGTTCAGCAGCCCGAGACAATCTTCGACGATAGGCCCGACCGAAACAGGTTCAATTGAAAACGTATAGTTCTCGGACTCGATTTTTGCCAGATCAAGAACCTCGTTGATCAGAGCCAACAGATGACGTCCGGCGCGTGAAATTTCGTGCACATTGTCCTTGTTGTCCTCGGACAATGTCTCGTCCATTTCCAGCAACTGCGCGAATCCAAGAATAGAATTCAAGGGCGTACGCAGTTCGTGGCTCATGCTTGAAAGGAAATCGGATTTTGCCCGGTTGGCCTTTTCGGCCTCCTCGCGGGCAGTGATCAATGCCAGTTCAGCGCGCTTCCGGTCGCTGATATCGGTATGAATGGCAACGATCCGCAAGGGCTTTCCATCCGGCCGGTAATCCGTCGCCGTCCCCCGGCACAGGACCCATTTGTATCCTTCGGTCCTGTGATACAGGCGCACCTCGCAATTAAATGTCCGGATTGATCCGCCTGCCGATTTGGCCAGTGTCTCTTTGACATGCTCGTAATCGTCGGGATGGACCAATGCCATCCAAGCTGTGAGCGACCCGGGAAGATTCCCCGGCGAAATTCCCAACATGCTGGCATACTGGCCTGCAAAAGTGATCTCGTCGGCTTGTACGTTCCATTCCCAAACGCCATCACCGGCACCGTCGACCGCGAAGGCAAACAGCTCTTCGGTCCGGCGCAGCCGCTGTCCGGCTTCAAACTGGTCGGTAATATCCTGAATTGTGCCGACAAGACGGACCAACTTTCCATCCTCGTCGACTTCCGCACGGGCCAATTCATGGACATGCCGGACCGATCCGTCAGGCCTGACAATACGATGCGTAACGTCCTGACGACCGTTCGATGCCGCTTCAATCTGGCTTTCACGTACCCGTTCACGGTCTTCGGGATGAACAGCATCGAAAAAGGATGTAACCGTCGGAGCGAAACTTTGCGGATCTTGTCCGAAGATGTCGAATATCTGGTCGGACCAGTCGAGTTCACCGGTCACAAGATCCGCATTCCAATGGCCCATCTTGGCGATTTTCTGCGCCTCGCTCAGCTGGCGCTCGCGCTCGCTCAGCGCGAGTTCTGTGCGTTTGCGGTTATCAATATCCTGCACCACACCAAGCATCCGAAGAGGTTTTCCCTCTTCGTCACGGGTCACGGCACCCCGTTCAAGCAACCAGCGTACAGTTCCGTCCGGCCAGACTACCCTGTGTTCGATTTCATAGGGCGTATCATTCTCGATGCAATTGTTAACGGCGGCTTCGACTTTGGCGCGGTCATCGGGATGAATAGCATTGAGGAAGTTATCATAGGACGCCTCGATATCGACCCGCTGATAGCCAAATAGTGGGCCAATTCCCTCTGTCCAGAACAGCTCACCGGTATTGATCTGCCATTCCCACGTACCGATATTGGCGTATCGTTGCCCACGCCGGAGGCGTTCCTCATATTGCCGGTTAAGTGCTTCGGCATTTTTAAGTTCGGTAATCTCGGTGCGGATCGAGAAGTAGTGGGTTATGACACCCTTTTCGTTCTTGATTGGCTGGATGGTCGAGGAAACCCAGTAGAGGTTCCCGTCTTTGCGTTGGTTGCAGATTTCTCCGTGCCAGATTTCACCATTTGAGATCGTTTTCCAGATGTCCGCATAAAATTCTGGCGTGTGATGCCCCGACTTCAAAACCCGATGGTTTTGGCCAAGCAACTCCTCGCGCTGATAGCCGCTGACCACACAGAAGCGATCATTGACATATACGATACGCCCGGTCTGGTCCGCGACGCTTACAATCGCGTGCTGATCCAGTACGTCGTGCTCTATGGCGGCGTGGTGTGCGAAATCCCAGCGTTCCAAGACAGACATCTTCAAGATCTCTTGATTATACGAAAAGATCAAATTCGATACGTTGGGATAAACTAGGCAAGTAATTGTTTTTAAAGCAATAGTCTATTTAATTGTATGATTATTATATTCATTATTAAAATTATTATAACATGAATATATTCAGACATATCTCAGCATTTCATTTTCGATTTTTAATTATTCCAATTAATGCTTTTTGGTTACATCCATGATTTTACAGTGCTTGCTGTCTTTTGGATAAAGCTACGCTTTCGTGTAGATTTTCGTTATCAAATTCACCCGAGGCACGAATAGCTATCTCTTCTTTTCACGCTGCGATATTTTTTATGACCATGGCCCCCAAACGGCATGAGATCCACGTGATCAGACAGCCTCCAGCCCGAAAAATCAGAAAGCTACGACCGCTTGGCGAAGGATTCGAAAGAGCCAGTCCGCAATCAAACCGGGGCCATAAAATGATGCGAAGCTGCGTATCTATCGGTGAGGCTACCTTGCCAGGCCGGACAAAATGGTTCCCCCGAAATTGCCAAAGGCATGGTGATCAGCATGGAGCCGATGCTGATCATCGCCGAAGGAAAGCCGGGCGCGGGTGGCTATCGCGAACACGATATTCTGGTGATCACCGAAGACGGCAACGAAAACATCACCGGCTATCCTTATGGCCCGGAGTTCAATGTGGTTAGGTAAGGAAAACCCCCATCGACACCAAGAAAAGGGTCCGCTTTCGCGGAACCTTTTGAGGTTAAAGGGTTATCTGCGGCAGGCCGAAGCCTTGCTCCAGGACTTCGCCGGCCGTCAGGCAGATGTCTTCGCGCCAGGGGGCGCTGACGAGCTGGACGCCGGACGGGATGGTATTTTCAACGCCCGAGCAGATCGAGATCGCTGGCAGGCCCAAAAGCGGGATGGCGATTTGCGGGAGTTGGGATTCCCAGAGGCGCGCGATGGTTTCAGAGCCTTCGAGGTCTTCGTCCTTGCGGAACGGCAGTTCGGCCGAGACCGGCATCAGTACGACGGGATAGTTTTCCAGAAACGCCCGCCAGGCACGAATAAGAGCCGCGCGCCGGATGAAGAGCTGGCTGAAGGCTGCCATATCAATGGATGCCGCACGGTCAGCATAATGTTCAAGCAGGGCAATCGCACCGGGATCGTGTTCCTTGCGTGCGGCGGCGAGTTTTGCCTCGTGATCATCGGAAAGCCAGAGGTCGATTTGCAGTTGAACGGCCTCGCGGATTTCGGGGATTTCCGGGGTGTCGACGGTCCAGCCCGCGGACCGGAAGATGTCGGCCGCCCGTTCCAGATCCGCGACGATCCGTGGGTCGGTATTGATTCCGCCCGGATGGGTCACGAGCGCGACACGTTTGACAAAATCAGGGCCACGCAGCGGCATCGGAACGCTCCAGACATCTTCGGGGGCGTAACCCGACATCCCTTCCAGCCCGAGCCTGAGATCATCGACACTGCGCGCAAGCGGGCCCGATACCGCCATCAGTTGCCCGCCAATCGGGCGGTCCCCACCCGTCTGGTTGAACATCGGAATGCGGCCATGGGTCGGACGCAACCCCTGAATGCCACAGGCATAGGCCGGGTAGCGCACGGAACCCGCGATATCGGTGCCATGACCAATATGCCCCAAGCCCGCCGACGTGGCCGCGCCGGCCCCGCCCGATGACCCGCCCGGTGTCAGGGCCGGGTTGTGGGGATTAAGCGTCGTGCCGTGCACCTTGTTGGAGGTAAACCAGCGATAGGAAAAGGCCGGTGTGTTGGTGCGCCCGATGACAATCGCGCCCTTGTTGCGCATGTTGCGCAAAAACGGGCTGTCCTGGGTCGCAATCAGATCAGACCCCAGCGTCGTGCCATTGGTTGTGGCATACCCCGCCTGATCTGAAATCACCTTGATCGTGACCGGCACCCCGGCCAGCGGGCCAACTTCATCCCCCGCAGCAATGCGGGCATCGAGATGCTCGGCATCTTTCATCGCCTCTGCTGCGCAATCCTGAACGATGGCGTTGATACCCGGATTGATGCGCGCCACACGATCAAGCGTCGCGCGAATGACCGAAGTCGCGCTGAGTTCGCCGGTTTTGATGCGATGCGCCAATTCACGGGCGGAAAGGGAATTCGGATCAATGCTCATCTGGGTCGTCATGTGGGGCGCTACCTTTGCTGGTTAAGCCGACAGGGGCACGAGTTGGAGTTGGGTCCGGCGAATGGAAAGGACAGTCGTCTGCGGTTCGCAGATGCTGGCGACATGCGGGGTGACGAAAACCTTGGGATGGGTCCAGATCGGGTGTTCGGGCGGCAAGGGTTCGGAATCAAACACATCAAGCGAAGCACCCGACAGATGCCCGCGATCAAGGGCGTCGATCAGGGCGGCCTCATCGACCTGTCCACCGCGACCAAGATGGATCAATGCCGCGCCCTTTGGCAGTTTTGACAGCGTTTTGGTGCCAAATAGACCTTTGGTTTGTTCGGTCAGGGGCAGGACATTGATCAGAATGTCGCTTTGGGCGAGAAAATCATCAAATGCACCGGCGGTGTAATGGGTCACCCCGTCCTCGGCCGGTTGCGGACGGGAACGGGAATAGCTTGCCACCGGATAGCCAAGTGCGACCAGTGCCTTGGCCACAGCCCTGCCCATATGGCCAAAACCCGCCACACCGATCCGCCGGGCCCTGGGCGACAGGCCGGTCAGATGGCGTTCCCAATGGGCGGCTTTCTGATTGGCGAGGTAATTGCCCATATTGCGATGATGCCAAAGCACATGGAAGGTCGCAAAACCGGCCATCTGGCGCGCCTGATCGGGGTCTTCGACCCGGTGAACCGGCAAGCCGGGTGGCAGGGATGGACAGGACATGATCGCATCCACCCCCGCCCCGATTGAATAGACCGCCTGCAGATTGGGATAGGCAACAAACGCGTCGTCTGCCGGGATGAAGGTGACCATGAAGCTGACATCTTCGGGCCGGTCGATTTCATCTGGCAGACGCAGGTCAAGCTCGGGTGTCAGGGTCTCGAAATGCGGGCCATAAATGCCCCGCAAATCGAGCCTGCTACAGGAAAGAACGCCAATCATGCCATGGCTTCTTCCGGTTGTGCCCAGTCCGCACCCGGAACGGCAGCCAGAAGCTGGCGGGTATATTCCTGCTGCGGGTTCAGGAAGATGTCCTCGACCCGGCCGATTTCAACCAAGCGGCCCTTTTGCATCACCGCAATGCGGTCACACAGCTGGGCTGCAACCCGCAAATCATGGGTGATGAACAGGATTGAAAGCGACAGCCGTTCACGCAGTTCACGCAACAGATCAAGCACCTGCGCCTGAATAGACACATCAAGGGCCGAGACGGCCTCGTCGGCGATGATCAGTTCAGGTTCCATTGCCAGGGCCCGGGCGATCCCGATGCGCTGGCGCTGCCCGCCGGAAAATTCGTGCGGATAGCGCATGGCGGCATCAGCCCCCAGACCGACAATTTCGAGCAGTTCGCGGGCTTTGGCCTGTGCCTGTTCCTTGGGCACGCCGCGATTGATCGGGCCGTCGGTCAGGGCCCCCATGATCCGCTGACGCGGATTGAGCGAGGCATAGGGATCCTGAAAGACCATCTGGACCTTGTTGCGCTGACGACGGAGTTCTTCCTCGGACAGAGCTGCAAGATCAACACCGCCAACCATCACATGCCCGCTGTCGGGCGTGACAAGGCGCACAGCGGTTCGGCCAAGGGTCGATTTGCCCGAGCCTGACTCGCCGACCAGACCAAGCACTTCGCCGCGTGCCACGGTGAGCGACACATCATCCACCGCCCGGACTTCGCGCACGGGCTTGAACAGCCCACCACCCGTCCGGAAAGTTTTGCACAGATTTTTGATTTCAAGCGCTGGTGTATCGCTGAGTTCGCGAGCTTCCGGAAGTTTTCCGGTCGGAATCGCATCAAGCAGGCGTTTGGTGTATTCGTGCTGCGGGTTATCAAGAACTGCCGCCGCATCACCGCGTTCAACAACCTTGCCTTCACGCATCACAATCACCTGATCGGCGATTTCGGCCACCACCCCAAAATCGTGGGTGATAAACATCACCGCCATGCCACGCCGTTCACGCAGATCAAGAATAAGATTCAGGATCTGTGCCTGTGTCGTGACATCAAGGGCGGTTGTCGGCTCATCCGCGATCAGGAGTTTCGGTTCCAGGGCAAGCGCCATGGCAATCATCGCGCGCTGGCGTTGACCACCGGAAAGCTGGAACGGATAGGCGCGAATGATCTTTTCCGGGTCGGGCAGGCCGACTTCCCGTACCAAATCGAGCGCACGTTTGCGCCGTTCGGACTGGGTGTAAAGACCATGGGCGGCAAAGACCTCGGATATCTGATCGCCAATGCGCATCAGCGGGTTCAGCGCGGTCATGGGTTCCTGAAAGATCATCGCGATCTGTGCGCCGCGCAAGGCCTGTTTGTCGGCCTCGGACAGACGCAGAACATCGCGGGATTCAAACAGGGCACGGCCGGATTTGACCTCTACCCCCTGGGGCAGAAGCCCCATCAGGGCATTGGCCGTCATCGACTTGCCAGAGCCGGACTCACCGACCACGCAAAGGATTTCGCCCTTGTTGATGGTCAGGCTGACATTTTCGACCGCAAAGGGGCGATCCGCCCCTTCGGGCAGACCAATGGTCAGCCGTTCGACTGTCAGAGTCTCACTCATGCTTTGCCCTTTCGCGACAGATGCGGATTGAAGGCATCATTGAGTCCCTCACCGATCAGGTTGAGCGCCAAAACAGTGATCACGATGGCAATGCCCGGGAAGAAGCTGAGCCACCAGCTGGTGCGGATCACCGTGCGGGCCGCGCCAATCATGTAGCCCCACGACATTGCGTTGGGATCGCCAAGCCCGAGGAAGGAAAGCGAGCTTTCAAGCAGGATCGCAGTTGCCACCATCAGGGACGCCATCACAATGATCGGGGATACCGTATTGGGCAGGACCTGCTGGATCAGGATGCGCGGTTTGGAAAGACCGGCCAGACGCGCGGCATCAACAAATTCGCGGGTGCGGACCGACATGACCTCTGCCCGGACAAGGCGGGCAACCGGTGGCCAGCTGACAATCGCAATCGCCAGCGTGATCGAGAACAGGGTCGGTTCGAAAATCGCCACCAGCACAATGGCCAGCGCGAAGTTCGGGATGGTCTGGAAGAATTCGGTGAAGCGCATCGCACCTTCATCGGCATAACCACCATAGAACCCGGCCAAGGCACCGAGCGGCACACCGATCAGCAGTGCTACAAGCGTTGAAACCAGCCCGACCAGAAGGGAGACCTGCGCGCCATAGGCCAGCTGGGCGGCAACATTTCGGCCCAGTGTGTCGGTGCCAAGCGGCAAACCATCGACGGCAAAGGGGGCGAGGAACGGGCGCTGGACCATTTGCCACGGCCCATCGGGAAAGAGCAAGGGGGCGATCAGGGCGATGACGATAACCGCGATCAGCAAGACCACACCAATCATGGCGCCCATATTGCTTCTGAAACGTTTCCACATGTCAGCTACGGGCTCCGATACGGGGATCGACAATGCGATAGACAATGTCGGTCACAATGTTGAACAGGATCACCATGGCGGCAGAGACAAGGAACACGCCCAAAATCGTGTTGTAGTCACGTGCAGCCAGGCTTTCGAACATCAGACGCCCAATACCCGGCCAGGCAAAGACGGTTTCCGTCAAAACGGCCCCGCCGACCAGCTGGCCGGCCTGCAGACCCGCCAGTGTCACCACCGGCAAAATGGCATTGCGCAGGATGTGGCGGCGGCGAATGACAGCGTCAGACAGGCCCTTGGCCTTGGCGGTCTTGACGAAATCAAGCTGCGAGACTTCAAGCATGGAGGCACGCGCCATACGCATGTAAACGGCTGTGAAGAACAGCCCCAAAGTCAGGGCAGGCAGGACCAGGTGTTTGGCGATATCAATGACGCGGGCGAAACCGGTGTAATTGGCACCGACAGTTTCATAACCGAAGCCCGGCAGCCACCCAAACCATACCGAAAACACCAAAACAGCCATAAGTGCCAGCCAGTATAGTGGTGTTGCATAGAATAAAAGCGCCATCGTCGTCAGAACAGTGTCGGATGGCTTGCCAACGCGTGCAGCAGCAGCAACGCCGAAGGCGATGCCAAAGGCAAGCGAAACAACAAAGGCGGTCATGGTGAGCAACAGTGTGGCAGGCAGCCGATCCGCAATGAGTTCGGCAACCGGCGCGCCCTGGCGGAAGGAATAGCCAAGATCAAGTTGCACAATGCCAGCGATGTATTTGCCAAGCTGAACATAAAGCGGCTGATCGAGCCCGAAGCGTTCGCGCAGCTGTTCAATCATCTGCTCGTCGGCGGCACCGGCTTCACCCGCAAGCACGACAGCCGGGTCACCGGGTGCTGCATGAATGAGGAAAAAGTTTAGAATCGCAATGGCCAGCAAGGTCAGAATAGCCTTGGAAAGCCGCGAAGCGATCACAGCGAAAATGGTCATATGTCCCTGTCGCATCCCGTATTTGAAAGCCCCGCTTGCCGCGGGGTGTCAGAAAAAGGGGCGGGCCGATGGTGGCCCGCCCGCAGACTCATTTTTCAATCCAGGCGTTACGCGGACCGTCATTGATACCGATGGCCGTCGTCACCAGGTCGTTGACGTTGCAACGGTAGATCGTCGGGAAGGTCAGCTCCTGCATCCAGGCAACGGGCACGTCATCGACGATTTCCTTCTGGATTTCGAGATAAGCTGCTTCGCGCTCTTCAGGTGTGACCATGGTTGCCGCAGCAGCCCATTTTTCATCAAGGGACGGGTTTTCATAGCCCTCGACATTGTTCCACGGGCTGCCTTTCTTGATGCGATCAGCGGTATAGTTGCGCGATACACCAAGGGCCGGATCACCGTACTGATAGAGATAGGTGAAGGCCATGTCGTAATCCCACTGGGACGTTTTTTCGTTCCAGCCAGCAACATCGGCACTGTCGATGTCGACATTGATGCCGACTTCGCTGAGGTTCTGACGAACAGCCTCGGCCCAGCGCTGCCAGGTTTCACCGTATGGCAGCGGCAGGATGCTGACCGGTTCACCGTCATAGCCCATCTCGGCGAGCAGTTCCTTGGCCTTTTCCGGGTTGTGATCATAAATGGTCACGTCATCGGAATAGAAATTGGTGCTTGATGCGATCGGACCGGTCGCGACCTTGCCATAGCCATTCCAGACCACGTCACGCATGAATTCACGATCCATGGCGTACATGACGGCCTGACGGAACTTCTCGTTGGCGGTCGGACCTTCGCGGTTGTTAAGCCACATCCATGCCAGCGGTGCGAGGAATTCCCAGCCCTTTTCGGTGACACAGACACCATCCATTTCGGCCAGACGCGGGATATCCCAGTTTTCGACCGAACCGCCCGGAAGAACATCAACTTCGCCGGTCTCGAACGCCACAGCACGGGCCGCGGCATCCGGAATCACACGGTAGTAGACTTCATCCAGATATGGCAGGCCATCAACATAGTAGTCCTCGTTCTTGACGAGATGAATGTGGCTGCCCTTGACCCATTCCTTGAACTTGAACGGGCCGGTGCCAATCGGATTGGCGTTTGCCGGGTTGTTGGCGAAATCAGTACCTTCGTAGATGTGCTTGGGCACGATCGGCATGGTGCCGTTTTCAAAGGCGTTGATGAACGGACCAAACGGTTCCTTGAGTTTGAAGACAACCGTCATCGGATCCGGGGCGGTGATGCTTTCGACATAGGCCAGCGATGCACGCAGACGCGCGTGGGTTTCACGCAGGAAAACATCGGCAGAGAACACAACATCTTCTGCGGTGAACGGTTCGCCGTCATGCCATTTGACACCTTCGTTAAGCTTGAAGGTGTAGGTCAGACCATCTTCGGAGATCTCCCAGCTTTTGGCCAGGCTCGGCATCGGGTTCAGATCGCCGTCATAGCGCAGAAGGCTTTCATAGATATCACCCGCGACAAGCTGGGTCGGGCCGTTCTGAACGAGGCCAAGCATCAGTCCCGGCGGTTCGGGCTGAACAACGATGTCAAGACGACCGCCAGCTTCCTGGGCGGCCAAAGGCGACGCCAAGGAAGCAGCGATTAGGAAAGTAGTCGCTTTCAGTTTTAGGTATTTCATAGCAATCCCTGATTGTTTTCTGGATTTCAGATTTTTGTTGTTTTTGTTTTGCGTAATTAACCTTGGCCCAAAGCCGACATATGCCGCCATTGAACAAGGTGGAATGGATTACCCGAGGTAACCCGGTGCGCAGGCGTCCAGCCTGCGAAGTTGGGCCGCCCATTCCGGGTCTGATTTGCCCTTGTTTTCAAAAGAGTCGTACATTGACTGGTATTGGCCAGCGGTGTGTTCTGCAACCTCGTGCGGGAGCACAACCGGTGTCAGCCCCATGCCAAGGGCCGCCACCTGCGCCTTGCAGGACCGTTCAAGATTAAGGGCCAGCTTGACCGCCTCGGCAACGGAACGCCCCAAAAGCAGCGTTCCGTGATTGCGCAGAAGCATGACCGATTTATCCCCGAGATCCGCAACGATGCGGGCACGTTCATCAAGGTTGAGGGCGATGCCCTCGTAGTCATGAAAAGCGATCCGGTCATAGAACTGTGCCGACCATTGATTAAGCGGCAATAGCCCTTCCTTGTTCGAAGACACCGCGACCCCGGCCACCGTGTGGGTATGAAGCACACAGGCCGCATCATGACGCGCCATGTGGACCGCCGAATGAATGGTAAAGCCCGCCGCATTCACACCCGCGCCATAGGGGTCGTCGATCACAGCCCCGGTTTCATCGACAGTAACCAGATTGGCTGCGGTGACCTCGTCAAAGCGCAGCCCATAAGGATTGAGCAGGAAGCGTTGTTCGCCCCCCGGTCCCGAGGGGAGTCGTGCCGAAATATGGGTATAGATGCCATCATCCATGCCCTCCAGCGAGATCAGCCGGTAGGCCGCTGCCAGATCGCGTCGTATTTCAGAAATCGTCTGACCACTCGCACCGTCGCGCATTAGTGCCGCCCTTTCGTGTTGCCTTTTTTTGATTGCTTCAAGGCTGCGGTATGATCTTTGTCCAGTCAAGTAAATTGTCGACAATCTACAATTCATTCCCTAGACTGCTTTAAATCATACAAATTCGTTGGCATTGCCGACGCGCTGATTACACAGAACTCGGACACATCTTCATCAGGCTTGCACATGACAGAAACACAGCCATCTTCCGGCTTCCAACAGCTTGATCGCGAGGGACTCGTACAGCGCGTCGCCAAACTGCTGAGCAAGGCAATCGTCAGCGGAAAGCTTGCACCCGGTGCACGTTTGTCGGAATCGGTTGTGGCCCGCGAACTGGGTGTGAGCCGCGCGCCTGTCCGCGAGGCCGCACGTTTATTGGAAAGCTCGGGGCTTGTGACATCCGAACCAAACCGGGGCTTTTTCGTACGTCAGATTTCCGCCAAGGCGCTTGATGATCTCTATGAGCTGCGTCTGGCCATCGAAATTGCGGTGATCCAACGGCTGGTTCAAAACTGGAACGAAGAGACGGAAGCAGCACTTAGCGCACAGGTTGAAGCGCTGCACCGGGTCGCGACCCTTGATGCCGATATCTTCACCCAGGTCGAAGCCGACATGCAGTTTCACCGGCTGATGTGTACGGGCAGTGGCAACCCGAAATTCCTGACCGTGTTTGAACAGATCGCCATCGAAACCGAATTCAGCATCATGCTGATCGGGCAGCTTTACGATGATCCGACCCGGATTGCGGAAACCCACGAGCCGATCCTTGAGGCATTGCGTGCGCAAGATACGGCGATGGCGATTGATGCGATCCGCTATCACATTTGCGAGGCGCAACGCATCGTCACCAAGCAGTTCCGCATCCTCGAAGAAGGCAAGACTTCTATATGAAATGCTTCTACGCCCCCGAAACCGAAACGCATGATCCGCTGTTTCGCCTGACCTATGGCAAGATCCAGCGCAATGCCGAACAGGCCGAACGCGCAAGGCTTCTGCTTGCCGGGCTTGATGCGCTTTCGCTTTCGGTAACCGCCCCCGCACCTGCCCCACAGGCGGCACTGGAAGCCGTCCATACAAAACGGTTTCTCGACTTCCTTGAAACCGCCTGGGATCATTGGCAAAAACTGCCCGACGCTGGCCCGGAAGTCGTGCCCAATGTGTTCCCCCGCGCTGCCACATCATCCTATCCTGAAACCATTTTGGCCCGTGCCGGCTGGCACATGGGCGATACATCCGCCCCGATCGGCAAGCATAGCTGGCGGGCAGCAGTGCGGGCCGCCGATTGCGCGGTTGCGGCAACGGACGCGGTGCTTGCAGGCGCGCCGCACGCCTATGCGCTGTGTCGCCCGGCCGGGCATCATACCAGTGCGGAAATTGCCGCGGGTCATTGTCTTTTGAACAATGCCGCGATTGCAGCGGCACGGTTACGCACCAAGCATGAACGCGTTGCGATACTGGATATCGATGTTCATCACGGCAACGGGACGCAGGATATTTTCTATGACCGTGATGATGTCCTGACGGTTTCAATCCATGCAGATCCCACGGACTATTATCCGTTCTTCACCGGCTTTGCCGGGGAAACCGGCACGGGGGCCGGTGAGGGTTATAACCTCAATCTCCCCCTCCCTCGCACCACCACCGATGCGGCTTGGCTTTCGACCATTGATACCGCACTGACACGAGTCGCCGCCTTCAAGCCGGACGCGCTGGTTCTTGGCCTGGGGCTTGATACCCATGAGGATGATCCGTTAATGGGCATGAAAGTAACCTGGGACGGGCTGCGTCATGCGGGCGAAAAGATCGCGGCCGCAGGCTACCCCACCGTTCTTGTGCAAGAGGGCGGTTATCTTTCGCCCGCATTGCCCAAGTCGCTGGCATCGTTCCTGTCAGGTTATCTGGGGGTCAGGGCACCGGCCCTTGAGCCAACCTGATCCGCGCCATTTGCAATCTCACCAATGGCGCATTTTAACGCCACCAATTACACTACACCCATAATCGCCGCCCCCAGCATGGGCATCATCTTTTAAACGGGAGTTTCACATGAACCATCGCCCGAATTCGCTCCACATCTCGGACGTCGCCCACTCAATGCATCCCTATACCAACATGCGCCTGCATGAGGAAAAGGGCCCGATGATCATGACCGAGGGCAATGGCGCGCGCGTCACCGACAGCGAAGGCAAGGAATATATCGAAGGGCTGGCTGGCCTGTGGTCGGTTGCCGTCGGTTTTTCCGAAACCCGTCTGGCCGATGCCGCCTATGCGCAGCTTAAACGCCTGCCCTATTACCACAGCTTTGCCCACAAGGCGCACGAGCCGTCGATCCGTCTGGCCGAGAAGCTGGTGGAAATGACACCCGAAGGCCTGAACCGTGTGTTCTTTACCAATTCCGGATCGGAAGCCAACGATACCGTCGTCAAGATGGCGTGGTTCCTGAATAATGGCCTCGGCCGCCCGGAAAAGAAGAAGTTCCTGTCGCGCACCAAAGCCTATCACGGGATCACGATTGCCTCGGGCTCGCTGACCGGGCTTGCCGGCAACCAGAAGGACTTTGATCTTCCCGCCATTCCGGTGACGCATCTGACCTGCCCGCATTACTGGCGCTATGGCGAAGAGGGCGAGTCCGAGACCGAATTCACCGCGCGTCTTTTGAAGGAACTTGAAGACACGATCATCGCCGAAGGCCCGGAAACCATTGCCGGCTTTATCGGTGAACCGGTCATGGGTGCCGGTGGCGTGATGACCCCGCCTGAGGGGTATTGGCCGGGTGTGGTTGAAATCTGCCACAAGTACGACATTCTGGTCGTTTCCGATGAAGTCATTAACGGCTTTGGCCGGACCGGCGAACGCTTTGGTTGCGAAAAATACGGCTTCACCCCGGACATTCTGGTGACATCCAAACAGCTTACCTCGTCCTACATGCCGCTTGCCGCGATTGTGGTGAATGACAAGGTCTATAACGCGATTGCCGACAACACCGCCAAGCTTGGCAATTTCGGCCACGGCTTTACCGGCACCGGACATCCGGTTGCCTGTGCGGTTGGTCTGGAAAACCTCAACATCATCGAAGAGCGCGATTTGATGGGCAACGCCAAACGTCTGGAACCGCTGTTCCAGGATGGTTTGCGTGCCTTTTCCGATCATCCGCTGATTGGTGAAATCCGTGGTGTTGGCCTGATTGCAGGCCTTGAGATGGCAGACAAGAAAACCAAACAGCCATTTGGCAAACCGGGTGCTGTTGCCGCCAAGGTCGTCGCTCTTGCTGCGGAAGAAGGGCTTATTTGCCGCAATGTCTATGACACGGTCGCACTCTGCCCGCCGCTGATCGTGACCGAGGATGACGTGCGCGAAATCCACGCCCGTCTGGGCCGCGCGCTTGATCAGGCGCTGGATTGGGCAAAGTCCGAGGGCTTGCTTTGATCTGAAAATCGCCGTGTGACACTAGCACGCGAAGCGCACCAAAGAAAAAGCCGGAGATGGGTTTTCCCATCTCCGGCTTTTTTGATTTTGGCGTCATCTTACAACGACATCACCGCTTAGACATCAAGGTTTGCAACCTTAAGTGCGTTTGACTGGATGAAGTCGCGACGGGGTTCGACGATGTCGCCCATGAGGGTGGAGAAGACTTCCTCGGCCTCGTCTGCGTGGTTGACTTTGACCTGCAGGAGGGAGCGGACGTTCGGATCCAGCGTGGTTTCCCAAAGCTGATCCGGGTTCATTTCGCCCAGACCCTTATAGCGCTGGACGGAAATGCCGCGACGGCCGAATTCCATCACTGCATTGACCAGATCGACCGGGCCATTGATTTTCCAGGTCTTGTCCTTGGCAACAAATTGCGCGCCTTTTTCAAACAGTTCACGCAGATCGCCAAGAATGCCTGCAATCGCGCGGGCTTCTGCCGAACGCAGGATATTGCCATCGATGATATGACGCTGTTCAACACCACGCAGCATACGCCAGAGGACGATTTCGTCCATCGGGGCTTCGCCGTGCCAGCCACGGTCATAGTCTTCTTCGAGGCTGTCGAGATGCTTGGCCAGCGTTTCGGCCGCTTCAAGGCGCTTGCCATCATCATCAAGCAATGCCGGGTTCAGCGCACCGGCAAGTGTGGCCTGTTCAAGCACGGAGATCGGCAGCTTGATCGACAGCGGCTCAAGGAAGCCTTTGGCCTTGCGCGCCAGCTCGACGACACGGACCAGATCCGGGCCTGCCAGCTGCTGACCATCGGCAAGGGTAAGAACGGCGTCCTCGGTGCCCTGTGCGGTCAGGTATTGCTCCATCTCGCGGTCGTCCTTGAGATACTGGACCGAATTACCGCGCTTGGCGCGATAGAGCGGCGGCTGGGCGATATAAAGATAGCCACGTTCGACCAGTTCGGGCATCTGGCGATAGAAGAAGGTCAGAAGCAGGGTTCGGATATGCGCACCATCGACATCAGCGTCAGTCATGATGATGATTTTGTGGTAACGGGCTTTTTCGATGTCAAAGTCATCACGGCCAATCCCGGTGCCCATGGCGGTAATCAGCGTGCCGATTTCCTGACTTGAAAGCATCTTGTCAAAGCGCGCGCGTTCAACGTTCAGGATCTTGCCGCGCAGCGGCAGGATGGCCTGGAAACCACGTTCACGGCCCTGCTTGGCCGATCCACCTGCGGAATCACCCTCCACGATGAAGAGTTCGGCTTTGGACGCATCGCGTTCCTGACAGTCTGCCAATTTGCCCGGAAGCGACGAGATATCCAGCGCCCCCTTGCGGCGGGTCAGTTCGCGTGCCTTGCGCGCTGCTTCGCGTGCGGACGCGGCTTCGACCACCTTGGTGACGATCTTGCGGGCATCCTGGGGATGTTCTTCAAGCCACTGGGCGAGCCTGTCATTGAGGATGTTTTCCACCACCGGACGCACTTCGGACGAGACCAGCTTGTCCTTGGTCTGGGATGAGAATTTCGGATCGGGAACCTTGACCGAAATCACGCAAGACAGGCCTTCACGGGCATCGTCACCGGAAAGGGCAACCTTTTCCTTTTTGGCGATACCGCTTTCCTGCGCATAGGAGTTGATCTGACGGGTCAGGGCAGCACGGAAGCCAGCCATATGCGTGCCGCCATCGCGCTGCGGGATGTTGTTGGTAAAGCAGAGCGTGGTTTCGTGATAGCTGTCATTCCACTGAAGGGCGACTTCAACGGTGATGCCGTCTTTTTCGCCTTCGATGCTAATCGGTTCTTCGATCTGGCGGACCTTGTTACGGTCGAGATATTCGACAAAGGCACGAATGCCGCCCTCGTAATGCAGCTTGGTTTCGACCGGATCGCCACTGCGTTCATCACGCAGGGTCAGGATCACGCCCGAGTTCAGGAAGGCCAGTTCACGCAGGCGATGTTCGAGCGTCGGCAGGTCGAAATCGGTCATGGTGAAGATTTCGGCATCGGGATAGAAGGTGACTTCGGTGCCCGAAAGCGGCGTGCCGTCCTCGGTCAGCGGGGCGTCGCCGACGACCTCAAGCGGCTTGATGGCATCACCACCGGAAAACTCCATGTAGTGTTCCTTGCCGTTGCGCCAGATGCGCAATTTCAGCAGGGTGGAAAGCGCGTTCACCACCGACACACCCACACCGTGCAGACCGCCGGAAACCTTATAGGAGTTCTGGTCGAACTTACCGCCGGCATGCAGCTGGGTCATGATGACCTCGGCGGCGGAAACGCCTTCTTCCTTGTGCATGTCGGTCGGAATGCCACGCCCGTTATCACGAATGGTGGCAGAGCCATCGCCATTGAGCTGCACCCAGACGGTGTCACAGTGACCGGCCAGTGCTTCGTCGATTGCGTTATCGACGACTTCGTAGATCATATGGTGCAAACCGGTTCCGTCATCGGTATCGCCGATATACATGCCCGGGCGTTTGCGCACCGCCTCAAGGCCTTTGAGAACCTTGATCGATTCTGCACCATACTCCGGCGACGTTTCACCAGTGTTCGGCGTTTCTGTTTCGTTGGTCATAGGGTCACAACCTCGGCATTCACGGAGTGGTTTCAAGGGTCAGTGTGGCATCTTCCACGCGGAAGAATTGCGCACGACCGTCCAAACCTTCAAACAGCGCCCGGTCCGTGCCTGTCATCCAGGCCTGGACGCCAAGCGCCACGATTTCATCAAATAAATGGTTGCGGCGTTCTGCATCGAGATGCGCAACCACTTCGTCCAGTAACAGCAGCGGGCCAGCCCCGCGCGCCTTTGTCTGCAGGCGGGTATTGGCCATAATGATCGCCAGCAACAACGCCTTTTGTTCCCCGGTGGAACATTGATCTGCCGACTGGCCCTTTGCATCATGCCAGACCAGCAAATCACTGCGTTGCGGGCCAACAACAGCCCCGCCATAGGTCGCATCACGTCCACGTCCGTCGCGCAATGCGGCCCGCATTTTATCTTCGACCTCGACCGCGGGCAGGCTTTCCAGCCAATCTTCCAGATCGCCGGTCAACGCCAGGCGCGCAGCCGGAAACGGCCCGATGGCCATGGTCCCGGCACGACGCAGCCGTTCAAGCAATTCGCCACGTGCCACGGCAACCGCAATGCCATGGCGGACCATTGAATCCTCGATCGAGGCCAGCCATTTGTCATCGCCCTTGCCTTCCTTAAGCAGCTTGGCGCGCGAACGCAGGCTGTGCTCATAGGCGGCAACGCGGCTGCTGTGATCGGGATCAAGGCCATAAACCAGCCGATCCAGAAAGCGCCTGCGTGCGGACGGACCATCAAGGAACAGTCGATCCATCTGGGGTGTCAGCCAGACCGCGGCACATACCCGGCCCAAGGCCGCCTGCCCGCGCTGGGCCTGCCCGTCAATCCGCACCGCACGACGTTCACGCCCCTGTTCAAGAGCCGCCGGATCAAGGCCGGTGCCAAGTTGAAACACCCCGTCCGGGGTTTCCATATCGGCCGAAACCGCCCAAGCACGCGGGGCCCCGTTTTGGGTGGGCGGAACGCTGCGGGCCATTTCACCAAGTTTGGCACGGCGCAATCCACCGCCAGGTGCGAGAAGCGATACGGCTTCAAGCAGGTTGGTCTTGCCAGCCCCGTTTGGCCCGGTCAGCACGACCGGCGAGCTGTCGAGCGACAGACGCAGGCCTTCGTAACAGCGAAACTCGCTGAGCTGGATACGGGATACGGCAAGACGGCTTGTCATCGACACCCCGTCTTTTGGCATGAGGTTATTGGCAAGAGCAGCCACAGCGTATCGTGCTTACCGTCAAACACGCATCGGCATCAGAACGTACAATGCCGAAAGGTCGTCGGTGTCACGCAGAATGGTCGGGCTTGAACCGTCCGACATCAGAAGGTTAAGCGTATCGCCCTTAACCTGCTTGGCGATGTCGAGCAGATAGCGCGAGTTGAAACCGATCTCGATATCCTCGGCGTCGTAATTGATTTCGAGTTCCTCGGACGCGGTGCCGTGTTCGGGGCTTGAAGCCGACAGGGTCAGGGTCGTGCCCGACAGAACAACCTTTACCGCGCGCGATTTTTCAATCGAGATGGCCGATACGCGATCAACAGCATCCGCAAAGGATTTGCATTCGATATCCAGCGTCTTGTCGTTGCCCGACGGAATGACACGTTCGTAGTCCGGGAAGGTGCCATCAATCAGTTTTGAGGTCAGAACCGCCTCGCCAAAGCCAAAGCGGATTTTGGTGTCTGACATTGCGATATCGACCGCCTCGCCGGTTTCATCAATCAGCTTGCGCAACTCGCCAATGGTTTTGCGCGGCACGATAACGCCCGGCATGTTTTCAGCACCTTCAGGCAGCGGCGCTTCGACGCGCGCCAGACGGTGACCGTCGGTTGCGACCGCGCGCAGGATCTTGGTGCCCTCGGCGTCGGTGGCGTGGAAATAGATACCGTTGAGGTAGTAACGGGTTTCCTCGGTCGAGATGGCAAATTCGGCACGGTCGATCAGACCGCGCAGTTCGGCCGCGGCCAGACCGAAGCTGACCGGAAGGTCGCCACCAGACATGACCGGGAAATCATCGACCGGCAGAACCGCAAGGTTAAATTTCGAGCGACCGGCAGACAGGGTCAGGCGGCCTGCGCCCGGCTCAAGCGCGATTTGCACCTGAGAGCCTTCTGGCAGCTTGCGAACGATTTCATAAAGGGTATGGGCAGGGGTTGTGGTCGCGCCCGGTTCGGAGACCTCAGCCGTCGTGGTTTCGATGACTTCAAGGTCCATGTCGGTCGCGGTGAGCGAGAGACGATCATTCTCTGCCCGCAGCAAAATATTGGACAGAATCGGAATGGTGTTACGTCGTTCAACAACGCTTTGAACATGGGTCAGCGATTTCAACAGCGCCGCGCGTTCGATGGTCAGCTTCATGCCCGTCCTATCCGTCTGTCAGTATTTGTTTAACAAATTGATTTTTAATCAGTTTTCCTACCTGACCCACACCCTTTCGGGTGCGGAAGGGGCATTATAACATGCATACCGGGAAATCGAAGGATTTTTACGGCTTAAACCCAAGCAAATAAAAGGAGTCGGCGGACAAAAATATGCCTTGAACGCGCAAAGCGGGGCAAACCGCGCGACTCGCAGTTTTACTGATCAAATTCGGGGAAAAATCCAGCCAGATTCAAAAGCAAAATCCGCCGTGAGTTACGGCGGATTTCATCAAAATTCCCAGTCACTTGGCTATCAGTCAGACAACCAATCAGCTTTCAAGCATACGGCGCAAAAGATCGATATCTTCGCACAGGGACGGGTCCGTTCCATGCAGTTCTTCGATCTTGCGTACAGCATGCATGACCGTGGTGTGGTCGCGCCCACCGAACTTGCGGCCGATTTCCGGCAGAGAATGGGTGGTAAGCTGTTTGGACAGATACATTGCCACCTGACGCGGACGGGCCACAGCACGCGCACGACGGGCAGAATGCATGTCCGAAACCTTGATGTTGAAATGCTCTGCCACGCGCTTCTGGATTTCCTCAATCGAAACGCGGCGCTCGGACGCACGCAGAACGTCATGCAGAATGTCCTGAACCATCTCCAACCCGATTTCACGCCCCACAAGCTGGGCATGCGCAATCACACGGTTCAGGGCCCCTTCAAGCTCACGCACATTGGCCGTGATCTTGTGGGCGAGGAATTCCATAACCCGCTGGGGCAGCTCGACGCCCTGGCGTTCGGCCTTGGCCTCCAGGATGCCCAGACGCAGCTCATAGGTCGTTGCGTGGATATCGGCGACAAGGCCGGATCCCAGCCGCGAGCGCAGACGCTCCTCGATATCTTCAAGGTCAGACGGTGACTTGTCAGCCGAAACAATGATCTGACGCCCCTGGTCAACCAGCGCATTGAAGGTGTGGAAGAATTCTTCCTGAGTTGAATCCTTGCCCGAGATGAACTGGACATCATCAACCATCAGCACATCGACCGAACGGAACTGGTCCTTGAAATCAACCGTGTTCTTGTCGCGCAGCGCCCGGATGAAGCGGTACATGAATTTCTCGGCCGAGAGATAAATCACCGTGCGGTGTGGTTGCGTGCGGCGGATATGCCAGGCAATTGCATGCATCAGGTGGGTTTTACCAAGACCAACCCCGCCATACAGGAAAAGCGGATTGAACGGGACCGATTCGGCTTCTGCCAAACGACGCGCGGCGGCATAGGCGAACTCGTTGGGTTTGCCCAAAACGAAATTGTCGAATGTGTAGCGCGGGTCCAGTGCTGCCGAAATCCCATCATCGGACATGCTGGCGATTGCGGTACGGCCCGATCTTGCGGGCTGACACGGTGAGGCAACAACGTTTTCGCGGGACTCGTTATTACGTGCAGATTTGGCGCGCGACCCGGATGCGGGCGCAGCAGCCGCAGAGGAATTTTTGGAGGTTGATGCGGCTGAACCGGCCTGAGCGGCAGCTGCAGACACGATGTTGATTTCAACGAAATGCACATCGGGATCTTCGGAATGCCAGAATTTCTGGATGCGGTCGAGATAGTGCTGTGTAACCCAATCACGCATGGCGCGGGTCGGCGCACCAAGGCGCGCAACACCGGCTTCGACCGCGATCAGGCCAACCGGCTCAAGCCAGTAACGATAGGCTGTGGCGCCAAATTCGGCGCGCAGCTTTTCGCGTACGACTTGCCAGGTTGCAACTGCATGATCATCAAGTGCTGCGTGCTCGTCACCCGCAATCCCCCCTTTGGATTGACCCAGTGCCGATTGTGTGTCCCTCACGGCGTGCTGCACTGTAAGAACCTTTCCCCGAATTTCCCTATTTCACCACGACAAAGACCGCAAAAGACAAAACAGTACCGTCTCGCGTTGATCATCGCTTTGATCAACACGCTGGCCTTCCACATCATCAGGGAAGTGTACTCGCGCCTTTTGTTTTTTGGTTCTTCGTTGCCAGTCGCTTTGCGCGACCTGCAAAGTCCAAACACTGTACTGATGTGACCCACATCAGGCAAGGCGATCTTTAACAGAACGTTAAAAGGATTTCGCCACCGCAACGGTCCTTATTTTCTGCGGTTTCTTGCACCCGCGCAATCAAGGAACAAAAGGTGATTCTGCGAAATCCGGGCAGCGAAAAGGCCGCACCAGAGGTGCGGCCTTCGACTCGCCATCCCGTAAGGGATAAATTAAAGCGCCTTGATGCGTGCAGCCAGACGCGAAACCTTGCGAGCAGCGGTGTTCTTGTGCAGAACGCCAAGCTGTGCGCCACGTGCCAGTTCCGGCTCAGCGATTTTCATCGCAGCCTGAGCAGCATCTTTGTCGCCAACGTTCAGCGCAGCCTCGACCTTCTTAACGAAGGTACGAATGCGACCGATACGTGCACCATTTACTTCTGCACGTGCGGCGTTGCGGCGAATGCGCTTCTTGGCCGATTTATGGTGAGCCATTGCGAACCTGTCTCTTCAAACAAATGTTACGTAATTCGGAGCGCGGCTTATAGCTCCGTCCGAAACCCTCGTCAACCCCCGATACCGCCATAACGCCTCAATTTCTGCGGCTTCGGACTCTTTTGCCCCGCAAGGCAGATATGTGCGCGCGGAATCAGGGGTCAAGTTGCCCGGTGATTAAACAATCAACGGTGCTTGAAATCTGCCTTGCGCTTCTCGCCAAAGGCTTTCATGCCCTCGGCCCGGTCTTCGAGTGCGAAGGTCGAATGGAATTCGCGGCGCTCGAACATCAGGCCTTCGGTCAGGGTCATCTCAAAGGCCTTGTTGACCGATTCCTTGACCTTCATCGACACCGGACCGGAGAAGGAGGCGATCTTTTCGGCAAGCTGCATGGCTTCGTCCATAAGCGAGTCGGCCGGGACGATTCGCGCAACCAGACCGGCGCGTTCGGCTTCCTCGGCATCCATCATGCGTCCGGTCAGGCACATTTCCATGGCCTTGGCCTTGCCCACCGCACGGGTCAGGCGTTGTGTCCCGCCTGCGCCAGGGATGGTGCCGATGGTGATTTCCGGCTGACCGAACTTGGCGGTGTCAGCCGCAATCATGATGTCGCACATCATGGCCATTTCACAGCCACCACCCAATGCGAATCCGGCGACCGCGGCAATGGTCGGCTTGCGGCACGACGCCACCCGGGTCCAGCCCTTGGTGATGAAGTCGTTTTTATAGACATCCATATAGTCGTAATCGGCCATTTCCTTGATGTCGGCCCCGGCAGCAAAGGCCCGTTCCGACCCGGTAATGACAATCGCACGGATGTCTTCATCAGATTCGAAATCATCGAGTGCCGCACCAATATCCTTGATCAGCGCATCACACAGCGCATTGAGCGCCTTGGGGCGGTTAAGCGTGATCAGGCCGACATTGCCCTTTTTCTCGGCGATGATGTTTTCATAAGACATGCAAGTGATCCTTTTATCGCTGTTCGGCCCGCTGATCCCGATACAGGATTGCGTGGCGTTGTCGGGCCGATTCGGCTGAAACCATATTTTGATACTGTTTTACCGATTTTGGCCGCACGCCGCAACCAGACGTGTCATGGATTGCACCGCGTTTTCAAATGATGGCGCCCGCATGCATCACCCATCTGCCAGGATGCCGCTACGGCAGTCTGGCAAAAGCCCGTAAAAAATCGTGTGACGCCCCAAAGAAGGTTTTGTGCCGGTGCTATTTGCTATTTCTGGCAGCTGGGGCAGAAGAAGGTCGACCGTCCGGCCTGGACGATGCGTTCAACGGTGGCGTCACAGCCATCCGCAATGCAGGTTTCGCCTTCGCGGCCATAGACACGGAAATTGTGCTGGAAATAGCCAAGCTCGCCGTCGCTTTGGCGATAGTCCTTAAGGCTTGATCCGCCCGCGGCAATCGCATCTTCCAGCACAAGGCGGATTTCACGATAAAGACGGTCAATCTCGCCAGGCTTCAAATCCTTTGCGAGACGGTCCGGTGCGATGCCAGCCCGAAACAGCGCCTCGCAGACATATATATTGCCCAGACCGGCCACCAGTTTCTGATCCAGCAGAACCGTCTTGATCGGGCTTGCACGTTTCGCGATCCCGGCGGCAAGCACGGTGGCGTTAAAGGCATTTCCAAGTGGTTCGGGCCCGATGCCGGCCAGCATTTTGTGGGTGGCGACCTCATCGCCCGCGATCAGGGTGATGACCCCAAAGCGCCGCGGATCGTTAAACCGCACCACCGCCCCATCGGCCATGACAAAATCGACATGATCATGCTTGCCGGGTTCAGGCACGCCGACATTCGGGTCATTATGGATGGTCATGCGCCCGGACATGCCAAGATGCACCAGCAACACCTGCCCGTCATCAAGATAGCCGAGGATATATTTCGCGCGCCGGGTCAGTTGATTGATCTTGCGCCCGGACATGCGATCAACAAAACCCTCCGGGAAGGCAAAACGCAGGTTTGCGCGCCGCTGCACGACATGATCGACAACCTGTCCTTCCATGACGGGTATCAGACCACGGGTGACTGTTTCGACCTCTGGCAATTCGGGCATATCTGGAACTCATAAAAAGAACGGTGTGTGACTTTTAGACTACGGCTTGCGCGCAATTCAACGACTGAAATCGATCCGACTGGACGTAAGGATGCAAAGCCATATGATGTGCGCTGTTTTGACAGACTGCATCGCCCCCAACGTGTGGTCGCGCCCCATTTAGAAAGCTCGCCGATGGAATTTGGTATTGAACTTCTTGCAATCCTGTTTGCCGTTGCCGCCCTTGCCGGTTTTGTCGATGCAATTGCCGGGGGTGGCGGTCTGATCACCATTCCGGCCCTGCTGTGGGCGGGCGTCACCCCGGCGCAGGCGCTGGCAACCAACAAGCTTCAGGGCAGTTTTGGCAGTTTCAGCGCGTCCCTTAACTTCATTCGCAAGGGTCATGTTCATCCGCGCGACATGGTTCTGGCGATTGTCCTGACCTTTGCCGGGTCGGCTTTGGGTACAGTTCTGGTCCAGATGCTTGATCCGGGCATTCTGATGACCATCCTGCCCGCACTTTTGATCCTGATTGCGCTGTATTTCCTGTTTTCGCCGCGCGTTGGCGATATTGATGCCCATCAGATCATCGGCAAGACAACATTCGCCTTTACCGCCGGTTTTGCCATCGGGTTTTATGACGGTTTCTTTGGACCGGGCACCGGATCGTTCTTTTCCATCGCCTTTGTCGCCCTGCTTGGTTTCAACATGACCAAGGCAACCGCCCATACCAAGATCCTCAACTTCACCTCGAACTTTGCGTCGCTTGTGATGTTTATTGCCGGGGGCGAGGTCGTGTGGATTGTTGGTGGCGTAATGGCGGTTGGCGCATTGATCGGTGCGCAGATCGGATCGCATATGGTGATGAAGGTGGGGGCGCGTCTGGTACGGCCGCTTTTGGTTGTCACCTCCATCGCGATTTCAATCAAGCTGATCATCGATCAGTACGGATCAACCATCAGCCAAAGCTGGGATCAGATCCGCCACTGGGTCGGTTAAGGAAAACAACACCGGACATAAAGAAAACCCGTCAGCCATTTGGATGACGGGTTTTGTATTGGATCAGGCAACTTGTCAGACAACTTGTCAGGCACTGGCACCGTTTTCGACAAGGACTTCGTCCCGGCGATCCAGCAGGTGGCTCCAGACCGTGAACAGCAAAGCCAGCACCGCAATCGCGGCGCCAAGCCACGGGATGTGCTGATAGGAAACACCCTGGGTAATGGCAATACCGCCAAACCACGCACCCGCCGCATTGCCAAGGTTAAAGGCCCCCTGATTAAGGGTTGATGCAAGGTTGGGCGCATCGGATGCCTCGTTCACCACGCGCATCTGAAGCGGGGAAACCAGGGCAAAGGCAACAACCCCCCACAACATCACGGTTGCGACTGCCGGAATCACCGAAGTCAGCGTTTCGGTAAAGGTCGCAAGGATCGCGATCAGCAAGACAAAGGCAATGATGACGGCCGGCATCAAACGCCAGTCACCCAGACGCCCGCCAATGTAATTGCCCAGGGTCAGACCAACCCCGAACAACAAAAGTACATAGGTCACCTGACGCGGGGTGATGCCGGTAATTTCCTGAAGCATCGGGGTGATATAAGTAAAGACACTAAACATGCTGGCAGAGGCCAAAACCGAAATCAGCATGGCCAGCAAAACCTGGGTTTTGCCAAGCGACTTCGCTTCGAGCCACAGGCTGCCCGTGGATGCGGCGATCTTGCGCGGCAGGGCGAAATAAAGCGCGCTGGCGGCAAAGATGCCAATGGCGACCACCGCCCAGAAGGTCGAGCGCCAACCAAGTTCCTGCCCAAGGGCGGTGCCAAACGGCACACCCAGCACATTGGCCAGTGTCAGACCGGAAAACATCAGGGCAATGGCCTGCACGCGTTTATGCGGAGCAACAAGGTTTGAGGCGACAACAGCCCCCAACCCGAAGAAAGCACCATGGCAAAATGCCGTGACCACACGCGCCATCATCAAAAGCCAGTAATCGGGCGCAATCGCACACAGGAAATTGCCGAAAATAAAGATGGAAATCAGCAGCAGCAAAGCACGACGGCGATCCATCCGTGCCGTGGCGATCGCCAGAAACGGCGCGCCAAAAGTCACACCAAGGGCATAGCCCGTCACCAGCAACCCGGCATCGGGAATGCTCACACCAAGATCAAGCGCCACATCGGGCAAAAGCCCCATGATGACAAACTCGGTCGTGCCAATCCCGAATGACGCAAGGGCGAGCGCAAGAATCGGCAGGTTCCCGAAAGATCCGGGGCGGGTGGTGATATCGGTCATGTCAGACTATCCAGATCAACGACGGCGCGGGTGGCACGGCCAACGTTTTGTGCAACTGCGAGATACACATCATGTATCAATCTTTGAAACGATTCAATTCTGGGATAACACAGTGCGCAAATCCATCGCGAAATTTGCATGGCAGCTTGTCATCCCCTGATCGGAAACCGGACAAGCTGCGCGCATTAAGGGACTGGTATCTGGATCAGGAAAGTTCAGCGACGATCTTTTGCGCCGCCGCAACCGGATCATCGGCCTTGGTGATCGGACGGCCAATCACCAGTACGTCACTGCCCATGGCGACCGCATCGGCCGGGGTGACAATGCGTTTCTGATCATCACTGGTTGCCCAGCCCGGGCGAATACCCGGCGTGATCAGTTTGAAGTCCGGGCCAAGGGCCTTGCGCACCGGGGTGATTTCCTGTGCGGAGCAGACAACACCATCAAGGCCGGCCTTCCGGGTCAGCTCAGCCAGTTTGACCACGCGTTCTTCAATCGGGCCCTTGAGGCCGACATCATCAAGATCATCCTGATCCATGCTGGTCAGGATGGTGACAGCAATCACCCATGGCACCTCAACCCCCGCCTTGTCGGCGGCTTCGCGCGCCGCATCACCGGCACGCTTCATCATTTCCAGACCACCGGCGGCATGGACATTCACGATCCGAAGCCCCAGCGGCGTAACCGCACGGATCGCACCGGCCACTGTATTGGGGATGTCGTGATATTTGACATCAAGGAAGATCGGCATGCCAGCCTTGGCAACAGCCCGAACCCCTTGAGGCCCGTGGGCGGCGAAGAATTCCTTGCCCAGCTTTGCCCCGCCAATCACGCCAGACAGGCTGGACGCCAGATTGATCGCATGATCGAGATCGGTGGTATCAATCGCGCAGAAAATGCGGTCTTTGGCGGCAAGGGTCTGGGTCATGCGGTCCTCCATCAAGCGGGCATTGGGCGGGCAGTGGGCGAGATTAGGTCGGCCCAGATCTGTCAGGATGGCTGATAGATTTGCCTTTGCGGGCGGACCGGACATGGCTTAGCCGATTTGTGTAAAAAGGCCAATGTCAAATCCGACCCTTGCCCCGCAAGGGCGCCATGCGCCAGAAGCCCGCAGCTTGTGGTTTGTTTGGGCAAGACAGCAAAAGGGCCCCGAAACGGAGCCCTTTGACGTGATCAGCTGTGGCCGATGGCCTTTTGATCGCTATTGGGTGTGGTGTGCGTGGTGTCATCGGTTTTGATGCGCTTGAGTTCGCTATCCATACGCCGTGCGGCACGGCGGTGCTTGCCCTGGAGCAACCATTCAAAGGCAAAGCCGATGCCAAGCCCGATCAGAAGCGCGACCATGATCGGCAGGAACAGCGGCAGGTCGACTTCAAACGGCAACGGCCAGAGAGAAATCGTTACCAACGCCCGGTTGGAAACAGCAAAAACCGCAATCAACACGGCAAGCGGAATGGAAATAATCCAGTACAGGAAGCGCATTACTTAGCTCCTTGTGCCGCCCCCAGGCCATCCCCGCAAAGGATGGCTCAGGACCCGGCAATAGGTCACGTTTGAAGATCAGGCAGATCAGTATGGGGCAAGAACCGGACAAAAGCCATGGCGACGGTCACACAGTTTTTGTGTGTCGCGCGCCGACCAGATCGGGCAGGTTGCGGGTGACGCAGGTGCGATACGCGCCCGATCGCCGGTCAGACAAGATCAGGCAGGAATCAGTTCAAACGTTCGCGAAGCTGTTTGCCGGTTTTGAAATAGGGAACCTTTTTCTCACCGACAGGGACGGCATCCCCGGTACGCGGATTACGCCCGATGCGGGCATCGCGCTGTTTGACGGAAAATGCGCCAAAGCCGCGAAGCTCGACCCGGTCGCCACGCGCAAGCGCATCAGTGATCTCGTCAAAGATCGTGGCAACAATCCGTTCAACGTCGCGCTGATAGAGATGCGGATTCATCTCGGCAAGGCGGGCGATCAATTCAGATTTTGTCATTTCCAGGCCCCATCCTGTTGATGCTGACAGTCTCACTCAACCACGGATTAGATTATGTGTCAGAAAAGCTCTCATTCAGGTTGCCAGACCGCCAGCAAACCGTCAAGTTTAAGCCCCTCAGATGACAGCACTTTTCCAAGGTTTCCCTCAAGAACAGCACTCATCAAATCGTCTTCCGGGTACTCGATCTCAAGTGGCACTACTTGTGCATCCGTCGTGACACCGGCTTCTTCCTCAAGCCAGCGCAAGGCTTCACGACGGCCTCCAATTTCGTCAATCAATCCGTTCGCGACTGCCTGCTGACCGGTATAGACACGGCCATCGGCAAGAGTCGTAACGGCATCCACCGACATGTCGCGGCGGGTCGCGACCATTTCAACAAACACGTCAAACATGTCCGAAATCAGGCCCTGCATGGCCGATTTTGCAACATCATCAACGGGTTCGAACGGATTGGGTGCCGCTTTAAGCGGACCGCTTTTCACCGTCAGCGGTTCGACGCCAAGCTTTTCAAGCGTTCCATTGAAATTCATCGACTGGAAAATCACCCCGATCGACCCGGTAATCGTGCCACGGCGCGCAATGATATGATCTGCGGCAATCGCGGCCATATAACCGCCGGATGCGGCAACCGTACCCATTTCAGCGACAATCGGGCGGGTTTCGCCAATGCGACGCAACGCCTCAAAGAGCGTTTCGCCACCAACCATGGTGCCGCCCGGGCTGTTGATATGGACAATCACACCGACAACGTCGCTGTCTTCCTCGATCGTGCGCAGCGCATCAAGAAGATAGGGATCTTCGGTGATCACGCCTTCAACGGTGACTTCGACAATCCGGGGCCCAAGGCCGCCCAGTACACTGTCCTTCACACCGGTGCCCGACAAGCCGACCACGATCACCGCAAGCACGGCAATCACCGCCACCACGCGCCAGCGAAAGATGGATTTCTTCAGTCGACGTCGATCCAGCAGGATATCGGCATCCAATGCCATCAGAGTGTTCCGGTTCTAATTGTTCAATCAAATACTTAACCGGGGTGATAACCCCGAAAACCACCTTTTCAAATGGTTTTTATCACGCCAGAAGGCAAGAACAAAAAGCGTTTAAAATCAAAATTTTCGCGAAATTCGCCGATATCGGCAGAGTCGGGCAAAAAATCCGCCCCATAAAGCCTGCGATATACAATCTGACACAACATCCCGGCCCATCAGACATATGCGCCATTCACAGGTATCATCCACATCGGTGAATGTTTTCGGCACCATCAGCACAAAAGAAAACGGGCCGCGCAATGCGCGACCCGTCTTTTCGTTCTGCAAAACTGCAGAGCGTATTTCGTCGGAGGGTGGCTTATTCGCCGCCTTCCTGCTTCTTGCGCAGAGCTTCGCCGAGGATGTCGCCGAGCGATGCGCCGCTGTCTGCCGAACCGTAATCCGCCATTGCTTTCTTCTCGTCAGCAACTTCAAGTGCTTTGACAGAGAGGGAAACCTTGCGGGTTTTGGAATCGATTGCGGTAACGCGTGCGTCGACTTTTTCACCAACTGCAAAGCGTTCCGGACGCTGTTCAGAACGCTCGCGCGCCAGCTCAGCTTTACGGATGAAGCCTTTGAGTTCGGTGTCGCCAACAGAAACCTCGATGCCACCGTCGTTCACTTCGGTAACTTCACAGGTTACAGCTTCGCCACGCTTGATGCCGGTAACGGCTTCTTTGAACGGATCGCCAGCAAGCTGTTTGATGCCGAGCGAGATGCGTTCTTTTTCGACGTCAACGTCAAGAACCTTGGCTTTGACGATGTCGCCTTTTTTGTATTCCTTGATGACTTCTTCACCAGCACGGTCCCAGGACAGGTCCGAAAGGTGAGCCATACCGTCGATACCGCCCATGAGGCCGATGAACAGACCGAATTCGGTGATGTTCTTGACTTCGCCTTCGATCTCGGACTCGACCGGATGAGCTGCCAGGAAGGCATCCCACGGGTTCGAGGTGCACTGCTTGAGACCAAGCGAGATACGACGTTTCTGGGCATCGACGTCGAGCACCATGACTTCGACTTCCTGCGAGGTCGAAACGATTTTGCCCGGGTGGATGTTTTTCTTGGTCCAGGACATTTCGGAAACGTGGACCAGGCCTTCGACACCAGCTTCGAGTTCGACGAATGCGCCGTAATCGGTGATGTTGGTGACACGACCTTCGAACTTCGAACCGACCGGGTACTTGGCTTCGACGCCTTCCCACGGATCAGCTTCAAGCTGCTTCATGCCAAGCGAGATACGCTGGGTTTCGCTGTTGAAGCGGATAACCTGGACTTTAACAGTCTGGCCGATCTGAAGGGCTTCGGACGGATGGTTGATACGTTTCCAAGCGATGTCGGTAACGTGCAGCAGGCCGTCAACGCCGCCGAGATCGACGAACGCGCCGTAATCGGTGATGTTTTTGACAACGCCGTCAAGAACCTGACCTTCCTGAAGGTTCTGGATCAGTTCAGCACGCTGTTCTGCACGGGTCTCTTCGAGAACGGCACGACGCGAAACAACGATGTTGCCGCGCGAACGATCCATTTTCAGGATCTGGAACGGCTGCGGGTTGTTCATCAGCGGGGTAACGTCACGAACCGGACGGATGTCCACCTGGGAGCCCGGCAGGAACGCAACTGCGCCCGACAGGTCAACGGTGAAGCCGCCTTTAACACGACCAAAGATGGTGCCGTCGACGCGTTTGCCATCGGAGAACTGTTTTTCCAGCTCAACCCAAGCTTCTTCGCGGCGCGCTTTTTCGCGCGACAGGACGATCAGGCCATCCTTGTTTTCATAGCGGTCGACATAAACATCGACGGTATCGCCAATGTTTACTTCGCCGGTACCAAATTCTTTAAGCGGAACGCGGCCTTCGGATTTCAGGCCGACATCGACGATGGCATCATCGTCGGTTTTCTTAACGACCGAACCGGTCATTACGCGGCCGACAAAACCTTCGTCTTCCGAACCAAGGGTTTCAGCCAACAGGGCGGCAAAATCTTCGCCAGTTGAGAATTGTGCTTCTTCAGCGGTGGTCATAAACCAGACTTCCTTTCGAGTATCGTCACTGTATTCTGGCCAACCGGTTGTGTCCGGTGGTCTTTGCCGCAAAATTGCGGCGATTTGTCATTCACTGTTCAAACCCGAACGCATGCAAAGGCGAACCTTCCATACACGAAAAGGTGAACGCACAAGTCGTTCACCTTAGGAACAGGCCAAAGGACCGGTACCTCGGAATTGTTCAACGCCTGACGGTTAAAACGCCTTTTGATCAGTCATCCGCACCCATATGGGTATGGATATGTGCCATGACGGCATCGAACACTGCGTTGGCATTCAGACGGTCCGTATCAATATGGATTGCGTCATCTGCCATCTTGAGCGGTGCGACATCGCGAGCACTGTCTCGGGCATCCCGTTCTTCAAGCTCTTTAAGAACGCGCTCGTATATAGCAGCGGGATTTTTTTCCTGCAACTGTTTGAACCGACGGTTTGCACGTTCTTCCACACTTGCTGTCAGGTAAAACTTGATCGGCGCGTCCGGACAAACCACGGTTCCGATGTCACGGCCATCCAGTACAGCGCCGCGCTTCCCGCCCGGCGGCGTGCGGGCAAGGGTGCGCTGAAAATCAAGCAATACGGCGCGAACCCTTGGAATCGCTGCAACTTTTGAGGCAGCGGTGCCGACTTCCTCGCTGCGCAAGGCCTCGTCCTCGAGATCGGCCGCCGTCAGATTTTCGGCCGCAGAAACCGCAACGGCTTCATCCGCCGGGTCGCCATTTTCAGCCAGAACTTTTGCGCCGGTCGCACGATAAAGCAGGCCGGTATCAAGATAGGCATAGTCCATTGCGTCTGCGACTCGACGTGCCAAGGTCCCCTTGCCGGACGCGGCAGGCCCATCAATGGCGATGATCATATGGGGTCACTCCCTGTGATTATACTGCTGCTTATATGTAAGTGCTGATCGTGACTTAATATATTGGTCGGCCTGATCAGGAATGCAGGGCAAATTTCGCGCCCATATCCGCCATCAAACCTTCGAAGTTGGGGAAGCTTGTCGCAATCGGGTTGGCATCATCAACCGCAACCGGCTTTTCTGCGCCAAGACCCAGAACGAGGAACGACATGGCAATGCGGTGATCAAGATGGGTTTCCACCATGCCGCCGCCCGGCACAACACCGCCGGTCACGATCAGATCATCACCTTCGATGCGATGGATCACGCCATTGGCTTCAAGACCCGCGGCAACAGCGGCCAGACGATCCGATTCCTTCACGCGCAATTCTTCAAGATCGCACATGCGGGTTTCACCCTCGGCATAGGCCGCGGCCACGGCCAGAACCGGATACTCATCGATCATGGATGGTGCACGTTCAGCCGGAACGACAATGCCCTTGAGCCTGTTCTTGCCGGTCACCACCAGATCGCCGATGGTTTCACCAGCTTCTTCGCGCTCGTTGGTAATCGTGATGTCGCCGCCCATTTCAATCAGGGTGGTGATCAGACCAGTGCGCAGCGGATTAAGGCACACATCACGAATGGTGACGTGGGAGTCCGGATTGATCAGTGCGGCCACCATCGGAAATGCGGCCGAGCTCGGATCGGTCGGAACCACAATATCAGCCGCCTTCATTTCGACCGGGCCGGTCAGGCTGACCGTGCGGCCACCATCGTCATTGACCTTCACATCCACATCAACGCCAAAGTGACGCAGCATGCGTTCGGTGTGATCACGCGACGGTTTGGGTTCGATCACGGTGGTTGTGCCTGTTGTATTCAGACCGGCCAGCATCACAGCCGACTTCACCTGGGCAGAGGCCATCGGCAGGGTATAGGTTACTGGCTTGGCCTCATCCGTGCCAATCACCGCCATTGGCGGACGGCCGCGATCACGGGTGATGAATTGCGCGCCAAATTCGGACAGCGGATCGGCAACACGTCCCATCGGGCGTTTGCAGAGTGACGCGTCGCCTGTGAAAAACGTTGTGATCGGATGGGTGGCAACAATGCCCGCCATCAGGCGAATACCGGTGCCCGCATTGCCCATGTCAATCACGCTATCAGGTTCACGCAGCGCACCGACGCCAACACCGGTGACATGCCAGGTGCCATCTTCGTCGCGGATCACTTTGGCGCCAAGTTTGCGCATGGCATCCGCAGTTGCCAGAACATCTTCGCCTTCAAGCAGACCAGTAACCTTGGTCGTACCGATCGCCAAACCACCAAACATCAGGGAACGATGAGAAATAGATTTGTCACCCGGAACCCGGATATCACCCGAAAGCGGCCCGGCCTTGGCCGAGGAAAGCGGGCGTTTGGTTTGCGAAGAACTCATGGGCTCGTACCTGCCAGTCACTGTTTTATCATCAACAAAAAGGCTGATTGAAAAAGCGCTGCGCTGCGGCCATGTTTTCAGGCGCGCGCGGGCCTTTTAATCAGGGGACCAATGCTCTAGCACAAGCGGTTGGCACGCACCAGTATCGAACCCGAAATTCGGGATGGGAATTTGCACCAATGTGCGGCAGATTTATCCCATCTCACTGCCAAAGGGAAAATCGCGCAATTTCCTTTTGACAAGGGGCCGACAAGATGGCAATTGGGCCTTTCAGACAAGACGCTGTGCGCAGCCTTGCTGCGCTTTTGCGACACAAAGTCTTTTTCTTAATTGATAACGGTAATTAAGAGGATTTGCCGTAATGTCAGCACGCGGTAAGAAACGTCACTGCCTCGCCTGTGGTACCAAGTATTACGACCTGAACCGGACCCCGGTTGTCTGCCCGAAATGCAAGACGCCAGACGGGGTGACCAAGGTCAAGAAATCCGCTGTTGCCAAACCGGCACCGGAAGAAGACGAAGACGTCGATGACGTGAACGACCTTGATGATGATGTCGATGGCGATATCGACGAGGATATCCTCGAAGATGCATCTGATCTTGGCGAAGACGACGACGATCTGAACGAAGTATACGAGCACGTCGAATCAGACGACGACGATCGCTAAGAAATTTTGAAAAAGGGTCTTGCCAATATTTGGCGAACCTTCTAAATATGCGCCGCGCCGCAGAGCCTGTTTCATCAGACTGCGTCGCGGACAAAGTGGGGCCGTAGCTCAGTTGGGAGAGCGCTACAATGGCATTGTAGAGGTCGTCAGTTCGATCCTGATCGGCTCCACCATTCAAAACCCGTTGCCTTTGGCGACGGGTTTTGTCGTTTCGTATCCCCAAGCCAATTTCGAAAACCCAAAAACAATACGCACGGCCGCATATTTATCGGCCATCCTTGCCACAATCTCTGTCAATTTAAGATCATCAGTTTGATAGCCTTCCGCTGATGGTTGTGCTTCATTTTTCCCTCAAGAATTCGAACAACAGCAAAGACAACCAGAACGGCCACTGCCACTGCCATCGCAACAGCAAGTGAAATAGGCTATCCCGCAGAAGTCTTCGTACTCTCCCGTTTAAGTGGTATGATTGCCAAAGAACAAGTGTCTCGCTAAGCGCTTATGAAAAGCCTATCTGGTTTGAGGCAGATAACACCTAAAACTAATTTTCTTCAAAACCACGGGAGAGTTGTTAATGTTAATCAAATTGACGAAAGAGGAAAAGTTAGAAAAGATTAATCTCCTAAATAATGGTGAAGTAAATGAATGGAACAAATGGCTATCTAGATGCCGCCCAGATAAAGATTTTTTGGGCGGATTTTTTATGGACTTACTTCTCTTAGAGGAAGTTGATCTTGGAAAAGCTAAAATTACTGGCGTCGACCTAAAATGCGCATTAATCTATGATTCTAATCTAGTGGATGCAGACCTCAGCAGCGCAAATTTGAACCGCACCAAGTTTAGAAACGTCGATCTCAGAGGAACAAATTTCACCAAAGCTGATTTAACTGGCGCAGATCTTACAAACGTAGCTGTTAACGCGAGTACTACATTTACAAGTGCTGTGGTCGACCGATGCAAGATCAATCGTTACACTGTCGAGTGTCTATCGACAGCATCACTGACGACTGGGCAACGAATGGATATGGAAATTATCGATGACGTTGCAGTTTTGAAGAACACGTATAGTGGATTTCTCCAGTGGCTCCATTTGCTGGCAGTGGCAGGCTTCTTGTTTCCTTATTTGTGGTTCATTGGTGAGCAGTGGGGAAAAGCAAGATTCTTATCAGCTAAGGCCGAGGACTGGATTCCGCTTTGGGAGGCACTTACTAGGTTTATATTTAATGGCGGAGTTGACTGGGAGGCGGGTTATAATTTTCACTACTCATTTGTTATCTTTTCCTTTTCGCTTGTTTATACTCTCTTGCGTATATGTCTATTAGCCAAAACCAAAGGCTTAGAATTAAAAGAGAAAGCAAGTGGACTCCCCGTTAAGTTCAACCTCTCAGAGAAATGGTGGCTAAACATCTCTTGGTCTACCCTCTACAAACTATCGCAGCGCGGTCTATGGGCGAATTTGGTCGTCGTTGCGCTTAATTTATTCCATTTTTCAACTATGGAAATTCCACTAAGTCTTTGATAGTGTTGATTTAAAATGATATTCATTGCGATTGATGCAGATACTTGACCTAGTGCGAAATCTTATTTGCGATCGAACGGACATAGCAGTATCCCGATCCCTCCTACCCTCAGACTTTTTGTTAAATCCCAACCAGACGCTTCAAGGGTCGCCGACCGGTGCGCCAGATCCAAGCGCATCACCAAAAACGCCACCACAGTGCCGAGCGTATTGGGTACTGCGCCGCCAAAGCTTGGAAAACGACCTGACACCAATCCCTGCAGGAATTCAATGGCAATGCCATAGGCAATCATGCCCGCAAGGGCCATGGCGCCATAGGTCACAAGGTGCTGGATTTTATCCCAGATTTTGACATCAGGCAGATTATCAATCGGCTGGAGCGAGAGAAATCCGATTACAACGATAATTGCCCAAAAAACCGATCATCGCTCCGCGCCGTATCCAATCCATTATGTCCCCGTTACCAAAGATTAAAACAGCGCAACTTTTGCCCGGTTTGGTCGCCATTGCAGGAACACACGACCCAAAAGGCCACGGTTGCACAACACGCCAAAATCGCGCAGTGAATAAGGCAACAGAATACCAGGCACCGATCAGATACTGGAATCAGGTGCCAAGATCACATTGGGAGAGAAATTATGAGCAAAGTTTGGACCGTTTACCTGTCAGGCGAAATTCACAGTGACTGGCGTGAGCGCATTGAAACCGGTGTGAAAGAAGCCGGCCTTCCGGTCGAGCTGGTCGCCCCGATTACCGTGCATGAAGATTCTGATGATTGCGGCGTTGCCGTGTTTGGCGCGGAAGACAACAAGTTTTGGCATGACCGCAAGGGTGCGCAGCTAAACGCCATGCGTACCCAGACGCTGCTGTCAGGTTCCGACCTTGCGGTTATTCGCTTTGGCGAGAAATACAAGCAGTGGAACGCGGCCTTTGATGCCGGTCAGGCGGCCGCCCTTGGCATTCCTTATATTACGCTGCATCCCGCCGAGCATGATCACGCACTTAAGGAAGTGGATGGTGCGGCCAATGGTGTCGCCCGCGAACCCGAACAGGTGGTTGCGGCACTGGCCTATATCATCCGCGGCGATATGCCCAAATCATAGAACAGAACATAGAACCAGACCCCGCTGCCAGTGGCAGCGGGGTCTGGTTTCCTGGCGTCGGGGTGCCTCATATGCCAGTTTGCCGGGCCATCGGGCCTGACTGCCTGGCGGTTTGACTGACCGACACCCGATGACTTGCGGACAGGTTGTCATGTATGGCGCGTGCGATCTTGTCGCCACTTTTACGCGCTGCGTCAAAGTACCCGGTGTAACCGGAACGATAGCCAGTGAACCACAGACCGGGATTGTGGCAGTCGGCCTCACCGGATGGATGAAACGGTTGCCCGTCTGATGAAACTGCGCCCAGGTGACTTAACAGCTTTTGCAATCCGGTACGGTAACCGGTGGCAGCAATGACCACATCCGGCCGCACGCGTTTGCCATCGGCCAAAATCACATCATGCCCGTTAAACGCCCTGACATTTGCCACCGCGCGAAACCGACCTTTTTTCAAGGCATCAACAAATCCGTCATCAATCGCGAAGGCAATACCATCGCGCATCAGGCGTGTTCCGCCCCCATCAGGATGAGACGGCAATCCCAATTTCGCCAAGTCGCCAAGGAAAAGCCGCTGGGTCAACCGAAACGCCCGATCAACAAGTGCGGTTGGCATCATGGCGAAACCGCGCGCCAGACGATGCAGCGGAAACCCGAAAACATGGGACGGCACCACAGCAGGTCCGTAGCGAACCGAGACAAGGACCTCGGCCGGGTTGTGTCGTGCAAGGTGGTTTAAAACATCCGAGCCCGAATTTCCGGCCCCTGCGACAAGAACACGTTTGCCATCGAACTGCGCCACATCGCCAATATCGCGGGCATGCAGCAATGTTCCTTTGAAGGTGTCCTTGCCCTGCCAGTCGGGGATATGCGGAATGCGATCCCGCCCGGTGGCGAAGACGACGTTCTTTGCCTGATAGACGGTATTTCGGGTTTCGACATGCCAGCCAAACACGCATCGCTTGATCGACAGGACCTCTGTGCTGAAATCAATCGGCACATCGATATCGCTGGCGTAATCCTCCAGATAGGAAATGACGCTGTCACGTTTGAGAAAGACACCATCGCCTGTCGGCGGCTTACGACCGGGCAGACATGCGAAATGCCGATGAATGTTCAGGCGCAAAGCCGGGTGGCGTTTGCGCCAGGGTTCGGCCACACGGGTGTGAGCTTCGAGGATACGGGCCGAAACGCCACGCCGGGCAAGTGCCCTGGCACAAGCAAGCCCTGAAAGGCCCGCCCCAATAATCAGGACATCATCCTGTTTCACGGCTTCCATCATTTTTGTCCTTGGAATTCGTGGTCATCATTTGTCTGAAAGTTGTGGCGCTGCGGGTGCCCCGTCAGGGGAGGGGAAACAAATGAGGGAGCGCACCGCAGACACCACTCAAAGCGCGGAAATGTTGCCAACAGCCAACATCTCACGGCTTATCCTCAGACCCGGCCAACAAAGTATGCGTTGATCGGATCATGGCTGAGGCGATGGGTTTCAAGCGATGAGAACCCGGCAGCTGTCAGGTATTCCTGCGCGGTTTCAACACCCCACATTGCACCAAGACCGGGACCACCCTGACCGATGGAAATCGGTGTGCAATGCATGCTGGAAAGCGTGAAGAGCAGGGGCGCAAACGGGTTTTCGATGTTCTTTTCCAGATCCCGTGAACCACCGATATCCTGCATCAGGAATACACCGTCTTTTGCCAATGAGGCCCGGATCATTTTCAGGAAACCTTGTGGGTCCTTTTGATCATGCACAGCATCAAAGGCCGTAATCAGATCAAAGGAACCAATGGAGTCCTGATCCGAAAGGTCTTTGGCGACAAAGAAAAGGTTATTAAGTCCCTTGTCACGGGCTTCAATCCTTGTTGGCGCAAAGGCATCCTCACACAGATCGAAACCGGTAAAGGTGCTGTTGGGGAAGATTTCGGCAAGCTTCAGCATTGCCCGTCCCGCACCACACGCAACATCCGCCACGTTGATCCCGGCCGTCAGTTTTTCATGCAAGCCCGGAACAATCGGCAAGATACCCGTTTCGAGATTGGCAACAACCAATTGCGCGCTGTCTTCGGCCATGACTTCATGGAAACGATTAAAATGACCGTAGTGAAGCCCCTCGCCGGATCCAAACCGGATCAGAATTTCGTCTTCTACCGACGCAGTGACGCCAATGAACTGGCTGGTTACGGCAAGGTTATTCGGGGATGCAGCACGGGTTAAGAAGGCTGCGTGTTCACCGGGCAGCGTATAGGTCCGGGCCACCGGATCATAATCAACAACCTTGGCAGTCACCATGACACCAAGCCATTCACGAACATACCGTTCGCGGCAATTGGCCAGATCTGCCAGTTCGTAAGAGGTTACGCCGGGGTTATCTGCCAACGTATCAAAAAGCCCCAGTCGATGACCAACCGAGGTCATCAACACCATCGCTGCATCTGATAGGGCATCAACAAAACGGGTGGCGAAGGCTTCTGCCTTGGCTTCATCGAATGTCGTAATTTTTTCCTGAACAGTCATTTCGCTCTCCAACATCAATACGGCGTCGTTTGTGCGCCGCTTGCGAAGTGGGTATAGACGGCCCAACCAAAGGGTTGTAGAACGCAAAAAGACCAAATCGGTGATTATCAGACACATTTGTGGGAAATATTATGCAAATTCCAATAAAAACGGTTGTTATCGGAAGCCCGCATGTTGGAACTGCAGTTGCTTTCTCGATTCTTGATGTGCTGGCTTCTGTTGGACGGGACTGGGAACTCCTGCATGGTGTCACTCCGTCTCCCAAACCATACTTTCAGGCGAGCCTGCGCACGCTGGACGGTGCACCATACCTTGACGTCAATGGCCGCAAGGTCACACCTGACGACCGTATTGATGCGGAACCGTTACCCGATCTCGTGATCGTTCCCGATATCCATGCAGACTTTTCGCAGCCGCTTCCAAAGGATTTGGCGGGGCTGGCGGATTGGATTGCAAAAATTCACGCCACGGGTGCAACAGTCACATCGATATGTTCAGGGACATTTTTGTTGGCGGCGAGCGGTGTTCTGGATGGCAAGGAAGCCACGACACACTGGGGAGTTGCCGATATCATATCATCCCAGTTTCCAGACATTCGCATTTGCAAGGAACGCATACTGTGCCCAGCCGGTGAGGGTCACAACCTCATCACAGCGGGCGGGGCATCTTCATGGGCTGACCTGATCCTGTATTTGATTGCACGACTTGTGGACCCTGAAGCCGCAAGACGGGTCGCCAAAGTATGGCTGCTGAACACACATAATGATGGCCAGCTTAATTTTGCCTCTTTGGCCAATGCGCGCCAGCACGAAGACAAAATCATAACCAATGCACAAGTATGGCTTTCCGAGAACTACATGAAGGCATCGCCCGTCACAGAGGCGGTGGAACGCAGCGGGATGTCCGCACGCGGCTTTTTGCGCCGTTTCCGTCGGGCAACGGGCCAGTCGCCGGCCGAGTATATTCAATGCTTGCGCATTGAAGAGGCCAAACAACTGCTTGAAACCACCCAAATGGCCATCGACGACATTGCAAACGATGTCGGGTATTCCGAACCATCAAGCTTCCGGTCTGCCTTCCGCAAACATGTCGGGATGTCTGCATCGGTTTATCGGCGCAAATGGCAGGCACTTAATGTTTCGGCGGCTAAGTGACTTTTGCCGCGGCAGAAACGGCAAAGGCCCGGATGCGTTTGATGGCTTCGCGAAGTTCTTCGTCCGGCACGGTAAGGGCAACGCGGATCAGGTTTTTGGCATTTTCGCCAAAGGATGCACCGGGCATAACGGCAACGTTTTGATCATCCAAAAGCCCCCAGGCGAATTCTTCGCCATTCATGCCGGTGGCACCGACATCAATCATGGCAAACATGCCACCTGATACCTTGCCCGGCTTAAGCACATCGCATCCGGCAAGTTCGGTTTCGATCATGTCCACGCGCGCAGCATAGCTTTTGCACATGCGCGCCGCCGTATCGAAATTGCCGCGAAGTGCCACCTCGGTCGCATCGGCGATGAAGGGCTGATTGCCAAACAGGATGGTTTCGGAAATCGGCAGGACTTTGGTACAGAGTTCTTCGGGGCCAACGGCCCAGCCACTGCGAAAGCCGGTGGCAGCAAAGGTTTTCGAGATCGAGGATGTGACGATGGTGCGATCACGCAACTCTTCGATTTCAAGCGGAGAGGCAAAGGTGCCTTCAAACACCAGATCCTCATAGACCTCGTCACAGACAATCCACAGATCATGTTCGATGGCGATCTTGCCAAGTTCGACCAGTGTTGCGCGATCCAGCAGCGCGCCGGACGGATTGTGTGGCGTGTTAAGCAGCAACACACGGCTGTCCCTGGTGATGGCCGCGCGCAGGTCATCTGGTTGCATGATAAAGCCATGGTCGATCGACAGCGGAACCGATTGCAATTCTGCGCCCGATGCACGGATTACCCCGGCATAGGTTGCGTAATAGGGATCACCGACCAGCACGCCTTGCCCGGCATCCACAAGAGCCGTCATGACGGTATAAAGGGCGGTCTGCGTGCCAGGGAAACACAGGATGTTTTCAGGCGTAACATCCGGCCAGACGGGTTTGTATTTTTCCACCAGCGCATCAAGCAAACCGACCTCGCCCCGACCATTGGAATAATGGGTTCGGCCGCGCCGCATGGAGGCCTCGCACGCGTCGATCAGGGCCGGATCGACAGGAATGTCAGGTTCACCAATTGTCAGTTCGATGATCTTGGCACCTTCGGCCTCGCGATCACGGGCGGTGTTGTGGACGGCCCACTTTGCCCCACCCAGTTCGGCAAGACGATCGGTAATCTTCGCGTATCTCATGACGGTTTACTTTGTTGTGTGGGATGTTGGGTGGATTGCAGTGCCATATCGGGCGCAGACAACGCCCCGGCCGGTAAATCAAGCAAGCGTTCAGCAGCACCCGTGATCAGATCGGGCAGGATATCCTGCGCATACAAGCCGGAATTAAGCGCCCCTTCCATCCAAAGGCCATCAATCAGGCCATTGAGGGCAATCGCATGGTTGCGACAGATCATAACGCTATAGGGACAACCGTGCTGGATCAGGACCGGTTCGATCAGGATTTCAAGCACATTGAGAAACTCGCGGTAGCCATCGCGATGTATTTCGGCAAAGCCCGGATCATGGCGCACCCGGCCAATGAAGGTCGCCCATAGCGAGACCGTTTCTTCGTCCATGTTCGGCTTGGTCATATTGGCGCGCAGGAAGCTTGCCAGTTTGGCTTCTGGTGTGCCTTCGGTGGTACGCGCGCTTTCACTGGCCTGTGCCGTCAGCTGCCCGACCAGATAGGCATAGGCATTGCGGATCATGTCATCCTTGCTGCCGAAATAATGGCGCACCAGCCCGACCGTCACCCCGGCTTCTTCGGTGATTCGGCGCACCGATGCCCCATGCAGCCCGTGGCGGGCGACACATGTCAATGTCGCTTCCATCAAACTGCGGCGGCGCACATCAAGCGACAGGCGTTGAAATGTTTTTCGGCTCATTCCCGGTTCCCGAAAGGATGACGAATCGCAAGCCGACAGGAAGGTGACGGCACACTGTTATACAATTGAATAATTTTGATTTGGTTTCAAGACCGCAATTGGGTGCGACCATGCCCAACAGACCGGTCAGTAGCCTTGACCGCGGCTGACAGCGAGGCTAAGCGGTTTGCCAGCATGCAGTTCACGGGCGGATTGCAGGGCCTGCTCGGCGACGATATGCGGCGTCGTATCACTGGCGATATGTGGCGTGATGCGCAGGCGCGGGTCCGTCCAGAAGGGATGGTCAGATGGCAGCGGTTCAGTGCGAAACACATCAAGAGTCGCCCCGGCAAGCTGACCACTATCAAGGGCCGCGACCAGATCATCCTCGACCAGATGTTCGCCGCGTCCGATCTGGATCAGCCAGCCACCTCTGGCCATTTTTGAAAACAGGTCGGTATTGAGAACATCCTCTGTCTCGGTCGTGAGCGGCAAGACATTGATGACAACGTCCTGTCCGGCCACCGATTGCAGAACCGAGTCGTTACCAGTGAAATATTGCACCCCCTCGACCGGATCACTTGGATCCCGCCGACACGCCACCGAAACGCTAAAGCCAGAAGCCGCCAAGGCCTGAACAACACATGCCCCCATGGAGCCATGGCCAAGCACGGCAACCTTAAGATCGCGTGGCGGGCGGATCGCGGGCGGAGCCCATTCCGCTCTGGCCTGATTTTGCTGCATCTGGGCAAAGCCGCGTTCGACATGAACCACTTCATGCACGGCATAACCCGCCATCAAATGTGCCTGATTGGGGTCGCGCACCCGGCAAATCGCGACATCCTTGCCCAGGCCGGGATGTTTAAGCAAATCATCGACACCGGCGCCAACCGACATCGCCATTTCAATGTTGAGATAGGGCGAAAAAGCCGCCGGACCCGGCAGCCAGCAAACCGCGAACCGGATCAGATCCGGGTTGGTGACTTCTTCGGGCTTGAGCAGGCGGACATCCGGGGCCGCATTCCCGAAATCAAGCGAATAATAGCTTTTGAGATCCATCGAATCGCTAAGAAGAACACCATAAATCGGTTCTGCCGCCGCCATCAGTCAAAGCCCCCTGAACAGTCATTTTCAGCGCCATTTCCCATGATTGTCGCACCCGATTTACAGGTACGAACACAAGAAAATTTGCGCTTTGGTTCCATCCTCAGTTAAACAAGTGTATATCAAAGAGTAAAGCCGTTTGATCAGATCAATGGAGTCCGGGATGCATATCGCAACACAGAAGGACGCCCCCACCAGCGTCATGAGCGACACCGAAATCAGCGAGGCTGAAAAGCAGTGCCGCATCGAACTTGCCGCCTGTTACCGGCTTGCGGCGCATTACAAGATGACGGACACGATCTATACCCACATTTCGGCCCGCGTTCCCGGCGAGCCGGGGCATTTTCTGATCAATCCCTATGGGCTGATGTGGGAGGAAATTACCGCGTCTTCGCTGGTCAAGATCGATGTCGACGGAAACAAGGTCGCTGACAGCCCGTACCGGGTAAACCCGGCAGGCTTTACCATTCACAGTGCAGTGCATATCGGGCGTCATGATGCCGCCTGGGTGATGCATACCCATACACGGTCGGGATTTGCAGTTTCGTGCCTTGAAGAAGGATTGATGCCACTTAACCAGATCGCGCTGCAGTATTACGGCCAGATCGGGTACCACGATTACGAAGGCATCGCGCTTGATCTTGAGGAGCGCGAGAGAATCGTTGAAGCACTCGGCACAAACATCGCCCTGATCTTGCGCAATCATGGCCTGTTGACGGTTGGCGCAACCGCCGGACAAATGTTTTCCAACATGTTTTATCTGAATCGCGCGTGCGAGATTCAGGAATCCACTTTGGCGATGGGACGTCCGCTTCGGGCCATTGATGACACCATCATCAAACGCGTTTCCGAACAATTCAGCCAGATGGCCTATGACGACGGGGACGTTGCACTGGAATGGGATGCACAAATGCGCCTTGCTGACCGGCTGGACCCCGGTTTCCGCGACTAGGACCTCACACCACGGCAATGCATTTCGCCCTTCGCAAGTGCGGTAAATGCTTGTTGATTGTCATATTTTTGGAACCACCCTTCAACCTGTCCAAATCTTTGGGCGGGAATGGGGGATCTTTGTGATTAAAATTTAATCTCTTAGACCAATTGCGCAAAATATAACCAAATACGTCCTTGACACCCACCCGCCGACTGCTACGATTGAATTCAACAAGGTTGATCCGGAGAATTTTCCGGTGTGTTCTGGTCAAGGTTCAGCAACCATCACGCGATGTGATTTTGCAACCTACCGCATTGAAAATAATGACTTGTGCTGACGCGCGACAGTCGCAATGCGATATGACATTCAAGGCCAGAACGGGTTGATTGCCAAAATCAGCCTCAAGACCGCCCAGCCGACAGAACAGGCCTTTGGATCAGGCCATCTGTCACGCCATGGACACCACCAAGAGTGGTTTGATGCTGGGATCGCGCGATGGTCGAAAGTGTTTCTGTTCGTTTGCTCATATCAGATGTGGGCATTGGAAACACGTCATGCTGCGGCATTTATACCGTTCCCGGCGGTGTGCCGAAGCTCCTGCTCGCCAGACAAGGAGAAGACAACATGCAAGTATCGAACACAATTGATTGTAACGGTCTGTCCCCGGCCCCGACCCTTCTGCGGATCATGCAGGCACTGGTTGGCCGTGAAGACGGCGCATCGCCGCTTAATGTTCTGGTTGGATCAGATTGCAATTGTGAACGACTGGCAGACTCGCTTGGTCCGCTGGCCGAAGAGGTTCAGCTGGCAAGTGATGCAAAGCAGTTTGCCGCGGTAAACTGACAGGCGCACAGTCGCCTTGCCCAGGCCGGTAACCGTCGCCGGCAATCTTCCCGTCCATGATGCCTGAATGGCATCCCGTCGCTTTGAAGTGGGCGCGACGGTCATAAAATAAAGAACTGCGCATCGGCACAGGGGTGTCGATCACGGCTGCCGTCACAGGGGCCGGTCACACCAAAGCATCTGGCTGCCTTGTCGCCAAATGTCTTGGTGGTTTTGACATGACCGACTGCGTCCTGCGACCAGATGATGCGCAAAAAACAGGAAGTATTATGTTAGAGACCGCCGAAGAGAGCAGTGAGACACCCAGTCGATACGAAAGCGATCCCGAAACACCCGACTTCGCCTTTGATCCCGAAGATCCATGGACACAAACCTTTCAGGAAGGCCTTTCGCGTGCCGACCTTAAAGGCAAAACCGTTTACGAGGTCGGGGTCGGCACAGGCATCAACGTTGCCTTTATCTTGCGAAATTGCGGTGTCAAACGCGTGTATGGCAGTGACCTTGATCCCCGCCTTGTCGTTCTGGCAGAGCGCAATATCAAAAGCCTTTCCCCCGAACATGCCAGACATTTCGAACCGGTCCACGGCAGTGTCAGCCTTGTCGATACGGACGAAGCGCGCGAGAAAGTCGGCAAAACCGATGTGGTGATTGCCTGTATTCCGCAGGTGGGCGAACCCAGTGACGAACGCCTGACCGCCTTTCGCGAGGCGCAATCGATTGAACTGGCCGAAGGGGCTGGCGACGAGGCCGAAGACCATATCGCGCATTATTATCCCTGGAGCCTGTTTGACGACTATCCCTACAACTCGGTGGGGCTTGGCCTGAACGAGGCATTGATGCGTCGTATTCGCGAACATGCGCCCAAGGCCGAACTGGTGATGAATTTCGGTTGCCGCATCGGGACCGAGATCATTTGCGAATGCTTTGAAGCCAATGGCTACAAACCAGAAAAGATCGCGTCAAAAATCGTGCTGCAACATGCAGGAACGGATATTTCGTTCTTTGTCATGCTTGAAAAGGCGTTGAGCGGGACCGGACTTGAAAAGCAACTGGTCTGCAAATTCTATGGCGACCCGGAAGGCAAACAACCGCTTTCGGCCACCAAGGCACAGGAATTGATCAACAAGGACCCGAATGTCCCGCTTTATCACGAAGTTGCGGTTATTCGCGGCGTGCCTGTCTAGGGCCATCATCCGGATCAGATACAACAACACCCCGTCGCCACTGGTTACGGGGTGTTTTGTGTATGGACAGGCCAAACGGCAATTCAATGCAGAGTCCGGTTAATGCAGAGTCTGGCCCGCTGCCTGATCAGGATCCACCGGCATGATCAGATCACCGGCCATATGCACCAAGACATCACTGGCACGTGCGACAAGAATGCGGCCTTCGACCGGGTTTCCCTTTTCCTGTCGCAAGACCCCCATCGCATCCGAGACCAGATCAAACCCGCATTCGGTCAACCATTCACCGATGGCGCGCCCGTGATGGCGGAACCGCTGACCGGGACCAAGATCAAACGGGAATACATCCCCTTCTTCGAGACTGAAGACAATCAACCCACCGGGTTTCATCCGCGCATGTGCAGCCCTTAGCGCCGGGGCAAGGTCCCCAAGGTAATTCAGAACATCTGCAGCAATCACCAGACTGTAATCACTGCCAATTTCCGACGGAATATCGGTGATGTCACCGGCGATCAAGGTGCGATAAAGCCCCTTGGCGCGCGCACGGTTGATCATACGTGGCGACAGATCAATGCCGTCAATCGCATCGACATACCCTGCAAGGACCTCCGCCACGAGACCGGTGCCACAGCCAAGATCAAGCGCTTCAAGCGGGCGCGCCATATTGGGCAAGTGAGCACGGATGGCCTCAAACAACAATTCCGGTCCACGATAGGCCAGGCGGTCACGCAGGCTGATTTCAAAGCGCGGCGCATAATCATCGAACAACGCGCGGACGTAATCCGGTGGCAATCGATCACGCAGGGCAGTGGCACCCAGTAATGTCAGGCGCACTTCCGCACCCATGCGATCCGCAGGATCAAGCATCAGATACTGGCGAAAGGCCTCTATGGCGTTTTCGTGTTCACCCGCACGTTCATACATGTCGCCCAAGCTGAAATGGGCTTCGTCCCATTCGCTGTCGGCTGCCAATGCAGCGCGCGCAACATCAATCGCAGCGATGTAGTCTCCCTGCGATACCAGCGCCAGCGCGACATCAAGCCGCCGACTGGCCGACATACGATCCTTGCTCATCTATGTTCAGAAGTCCGAAAGAGGGTGTCGGCCACCAAGCCGAAACCACTGCCAAAGATAGTGCTGTATCTTCCTATTTTGGAACTTTGGCAAGATAGATAAAATACAGTAAAATCAGATGCTTAATTTGGATCGTACTTTTGCACCCCACCATAATCGGTTTAACGTCATCCAACGAATGGAGATTTCGCCTTTTAGTCGTTCTAAATCATGGCTGTATGGCTACGCTCCCTTGGGTCGCTGAGAAAATTATTCTCATGACCGTTGATAAAATCAATTGATTATCATACATTAATATAAATTCTGATTTCGATGGATGAAACGATGGAAAATTTCACCCCGATTTCCGCCCTGATTGGCGGTGGACTTATTGGATTGGCGTCCGGCCTTTATCTTTTGCTCAATGGTCGGATTGCCGGAATCAGTGGCATCCTTGGCGGTCTGTTAACACCGACCAAAGCAGGTGCAGCTGTTTTTGAACGTCTTGCCTTTGTAATTGGCCTGATTGCCGGGCCGTTCATTTTGATGAACGCGACCGAGATTGAAGCCCAGAGTGTGGTGACCAGTTCGCTGCCGGTGATTGTTGCTGCTGGTCTTCTTGTTGGACTGGGCACCACGATCGGCAGTGGCTGCACCAGTGGTCACGGTATTTGCGGGCTTTCGCGCTTTTCGCTGCGATCGCTGGTCGCAACCCTGTCCTTCATTATCGCTGGATTTGTCACGGTTCTGGTGACCCGACATCTGATGGGGGGCATGTGATGCGTACGATTGTTTCCCTGATTTGTGGCACCATTTTTGGCTTTGGCCTTTATATTTCGGGCATGATCGACCCGCAGAAGGTGCTGGGTTTCCTTGATATTTGGGCGATTGCCGATGGTGGATGGGACCCGAGCCTTGCCTTTGTGATGGGCGGTGGTCTGGCGGTTGCCATTCCGATCTTCCAGTTTGCGAAAAACCGGACCGAGGCCGTTTGTGGTGGCGAGATGAACCTGCCGACCAATCGTGCCATTACCACCAAGCTGATTGGCGGCGGTGTTTTGTTTGGCATCGGCTGGGGTCTGGTGGGTTACTGCCCGGGTCCGGCATTGAGTGCACTGGCATTCGGACATACGGACACAGTCATTTTTGTGGTCGCGATGATTGTTGGCATGGGCAGTGCCCGTGTTCTTGGCCTGAACAAATAAGCCTGAAAAAGTCACCTGCGGCCAACCTGGCCCCCGGCCAAATGGCCGCAGGTTGTGCAACCGCCCGTGCATCCCGCCGGGCGGTTTCGCATTTCCCGTCAAATTTTGCATAAAATCTCGCAGCACCGGGCTTGTCTTTGGCGTTAGAATCCCATAACTCAGCAACAGCGCCACATTGACGACCACAGAGGTTTTTGCATGAAGATCGGCATTCTTGAGACCGGATTCGCCCCGGAAGAACTTCGCGACGATTTTGCTTCCTACCCCGGCATGCTCGAAAAGCTGCTTGGCGACGTTGACCCTAGCTTGGAGTTCGAGACCTGGACTGTGCTGGAGAATGCTTTCCCCGCCTCAATCAGCGATGCGGATGGCTGGGTAATCATGGGCTCCAAACATGGGGTCTATGAAAACGCACCATGGATGATCCGCCTGCAGGACTTCCTGCGTGAGGCGGTTGGCGCTGGTCAGCCGGTCTTTGGCATCTGTTTTGGTCATCAGATCTTGGCAACGGCACTTGGCGGCAAGGTTGTTAAATCTGACAAGGGCTGGGGCGTTGGTGCGCATGAATATGCAGTCGACGCCAGCAACAGCGACTGGCTTTCTGATAGCCCGGCCACCATCCGTATCAATGCCTTCCATCAGGATCAGGTGGTAGAGCCACCAAAGGATGCGACTGTTTGGGCAAGCTCGGATTTCTGTCCCTTTGCCGGTTTGCAATATGGCGATAACGCTGCCTCGATCCAGCCCCACCCGGAATTCATGAAGCCTTATGAAACTGCCCTTTTGCAGGCACGTTATGACCTGATCCCTGACGACGTGCATGAGGCGGCAATGAAATCGCTTGAAACCCCGATCACAAGCACGGATTTTGCGCGCTCCATGGTCAAGTTCATGACCCAGAAGCGCATTCGATCTGCAGCCTAGGCCAAGACCATACTGGTTATGAACCGCGCCGAATCAAAGAAAGCCATCAGATGTCCTGATGGCTTTTTTCGTGCCTGAAGAGGCAAAACACTTTATCAACCAAAGGTATTGCATGATCCTGCCACAACAGGACGGCGCCAAAAGGACATGATCGACCATAGAATGTCGACGCCTGTTTGGACTGCGTGAGAGATGAGCAAGTGAAAAACGGGCACATGAAGCGATGATTCAGAATTTACGGCTGTATTCCGGTCTGACCATGTTTGCCTATGTGCTGACCCATCTGTTGAACCATGCCGCAGGCATCGTTTCACCGGAACTGATGGAGACTGTCGGGGAATACACCACCGAGATCTGGCAGTTCCCGCCGCTTGAGATCCTTTTGCTGGCCGCTCTTGTCACGCATTTTTTGCTGGCAACGGCGCGGTTGACCAGCCGCCGTACTTTGCGCCTGCGCAAATCTGAATGGGCCCAGATGATTTTGGGCCTGTGCATTCCATTCCTGCTGTTTCGTCACATCATCGCCACCCGGATCATTGATCTGGGCTTTGACGTCGCATCACCGTTCGAGCGCGTTCTGCTTGATCTGGCGGTCTTCATTCCGTTTCAGGGCATCTTGCAGGCGATCACGGTGATTGTCGTCTGGGCACATGGCTGTATCGGTATTCATTTCTGGCTTCGGGTCAAACCGTTCTATCCGAAATGGCGCAACACGCTTGGCACGCTTTCAATCCTGATCCCGACACTGGCACTTGCCGGTTATGGGGCAGCCGCTGCCGAGGTAATCCGCCGTGCGGAGGAAGGCGGACGCAAATATGTATTTGGCGTGCTTGATGCCGCCAATGTTAACCAGGCAGCCATCAACTTTTATGAAAATGCCATTCTGCCGTTCTCGATCATAAGCATCGCGCTTGCCCTTGCACCCTTTGGGGTCCGTCAGATCCGCCAGACCATTGATCGCGTCAGGCGTGGGCCGATGCTAAGCCTGCCCAATGGCCGGTTTGTCCGAGTCCCCCCCGGTGCCACAGCACTGGAAGCACTGCGCGATGCGGGTGTCCCGATGGCATCGGTTTGCGGCGGACATGGGCGCTGTACCACATGTCGTATTCATTGCGGATCAGGCACGGATCAACTAGCAGAACCCGGCCAGATCGAGGCAGCAGCACTTAAAAGCATTCAGGCCCCCAAGGGCATGCGCCTTGCCTGCCAGATCCGACCACAGAACGACCTGGCGGTTGCACCGCTTTTGCCGCCCAATGCCACCGCGCGCGATGGACGGCGTCCCGGCGGGCTTTCGGGCAGTGAAAGACAGGTTGTTTGCATCTTTATCGACTTGCGCGATTCGACCAAGCTCGGTGAAAGCAAGATGCCCTATGACGTGCTTTTCATCCTTAATCAGTTCTTTGCCGAGATGACCGAGGCACTGCGGGGCACGGGTGGCTATTACGCGCAGTTTACCGGTGATGGCCTGATGGCGCTTTACGGACATGAAAGCGAAGATACAGAACGCACCATCTTGCAGGCCTTTGAAGGGGCGGCTGAGATGCTGCGCCGGATTGAAGGGTTGAACCTGCATCTGAAATCCGAACTGCCCCATCCTTTGCGCATCGGGATTGGCATCCATATGGGCAAGGCCATCGTCGGGGAAATGGGCCCGCCCGGCCGCGAGAATATCAGTGCGATCGGCGATACGATCAACACGACTGCGCGTCTGGAAGCCGAGACCAAGGGGCACGGGGTGCCATTGGTTATTTCCAAAACGCTGTTTGATCACGGGCCGATTCCCTTGCCGGAAAATGCGGTGAAACATGAAGTTGCGCTTCGCGGCAAGGACCAGTCGGTGGCCTATTATGCGCTTGAAGCCATGCCCGATCTCACACAGGCAGGCAAATAGGCCACATCCGGTCTGCGCAATGCAGGCAAGGCTTGACTATTGATGGGAAAACCACATTTATTTAGTCAGGGTCTGAACCCACTTGAATGTTTAAAATGGCATCATAAGAATCAAGAGATGCAAGAAAATCGCCGCAGCGCGGGGTGATCCCCGCGCAAGGGGATTGACGAAGCAGGTCGCAGATTCTTCTGATGTCCTTCGGATCGGAGGCATTTGCACGGGCTATTGCGTCGCTTCACCTTGAAAGGCAGTAAGCCTTTATACGGTAAAGCTCCTGATATCCGCACAAATGCCTCGCGACCATTTCAAGCATTCAAGTGGGTTCAGACCCTAGATGAAACGTTCGATGCCGAATGCTTCGGGTCGAACAAACGGGTGCCCAAAACGCAAATTGCGCGGGATCCGAACATAACCACACTCGCTCTGACGGAGGAGGTGCTGCAATGTCGCGAATATCAATGTTTAACAGCCCATTGCTTTTGGGCTTTGACCAGATCGAACGCGTTCTTGATCAGGTATCAAAAACCAAAGCCGAGGGCTATCCACCCTATAACATCGAGCAGATCGGTGAGAACAAACTGCGCATTACCGTCGCAGTTGCCGGATTTGCCGAAGACGACCTGTCGGTAACCACCGAGGACAACCAGCTGATCATCCGGGGCAAACACACCGATGATGACAGTGAACGGGTCTATATCCATCGTGGCATTGCGTCACGGCAGTTCCAGCGGTCCTTCGTTCTTGCCGAAGGCATCGAAGTCGTTGGGGCGCATCTGGATAACGGTCTGTTGCATGTTGACCTTAACCGACCCATGCCGGAACCGGTCGTGCGTGAAATCGCGATTGGCTCGAACAAGAAAAAAGCTGTGCCTTCCAAAACCATCGACATGACAGTCGAGGAAGAGGACAGCAATGCCGATACCAAAGACGGCAAAGCCTAACCAAGGAGTGGTTTAAATGACAAATCGAACAGCCAACCACGATAGCAAAAGCGACCAGCGCATCGGCCAAGACACCGGCCTTTTGTCAAATGGTGATTTCGCGCTGTTGGGTATTCATGACTTTGCCTATGTGCGTCAGGTCCCCAATACCGAAGAAGACAGTGATGAAATGGTTTATGGCGTGTTTACCGCCGACGGAACCCACATCGCGTCATTCGAAAACCATGCCGTGGCGGATGCAGCCATCCGCCAGCACGACATGGAACCGCGCGCGGTTCACTAAGTCGTCTACAAAGTTAAGATGCTTTTGAAGTACCCGCCCCGCCGGGTACTTTTTTTCAGTTCATTCGGAGGTTTGACCAAGTTGACCGACACGTCGGACGAGAAAGCATCGAAAACACTGTCAGAGCTGCATAACTGGCGCCTGATCCGCAATGCTCCCGGGCACGCGGATGCCCCTTTGATGGTGCTGTCGCACGGGTTCGGGACCGATCATCGTAGTTGGCGACTGTTGTTGCCAGACCTTCTCAAACATTACGATATCGGGGTGTATGACCTCGCAGGGGCAGGCCCGAACAGCAGGGCAACATTCGAAGACGGAAGACATACATCCATTACCGCTTTTGCCGACGATCTGATAGCGATCCTTGATGAACAAGGCATTTCGTCTACAAAAATACTGACGCATTCCGTGAGCGGTATGGTTGCCTTGATCGCGGCCTCCAAACGCCCCGAGATATTCGATCATATTTCCATGATTGCGCCTTCACCGCGCTATCTCAATGAGGGTGGCTATCACGGCGGTTTCTCCCAAGATGATCTCGATGGTCTTTTTGGCGCAATGGAAGCAGGTTACGAAGATTGGGCAAACGGGTTCGCCCCGGTGATTGTCGGCGACGAATTTCCCCTGTTCGTTCGTGAATTTGCGTCCGGCCTTCTGGCCATGCCACCCCAAACCGCACTTAAGATAGCACGGTTCATTTTTCAGTCTGACTTCCGCGATATCCTGCCAACAATTACTATCCCAACCACAATCATTCAACCCGCCTGGGATCCTGCCGTACCGCTGGAAGTTGGTCATTATCTGAATGCTAAACTTGCCAACAGCACGTTACACATCATCGATTCATACGGGCACCTGCCACAACTGACAGCACCCTATGAGGTGCTTTATTGCCTGAAAGAAAGCATGCCTGAATAAATAAGGTGCTCTCCGATATGGCCTAGCGGATTTCGATGACTTCGCCGGGTGCGGCGATGCGGACCTGCTCGTTCCCGCGCAGCATCTGGGCCATTTCCGCGCGGACATTGCGTTTGATGTGATAAAGCCAGAATCGCGCGCCGGGCATGTCGGATGCCAGTTTCAATACCGTTTCCAGATCACAATGGGCTGCATGTTGCGGATCATGTTTCAAAAGATAGGTTTCCTGAAAAACAAGATCTGCACCGGTAAACAGGGCTGCGGTATCGGCCGTTACATTGCCATCCCCGGAATAGGCAAATCCCTTGTCGGCATAGCGCAGCAAAATCGAATGGTTCTGAACGCTGTGATCTGACCGGGCAAAGCGACATTCAAACGGCCCGATCATGTCGGTGTCGGAAATCGAATGCCAAATGATGGTAAAGGGCCAGGCCGACCCAAGACCGGTAAAGCCAAGTTCCATCAGTTTTTCAAGATGAGTGCGCAATTGCGGGCTGCACAGAATACGCAATGGTTTGGATCGCCCGTCATCACGCCAGTTCAACATGATCGGCACCAGACCAAAAACATGATCAGGATGCATATGCGTAAAATAGATCGCATCAATCGCATCCGGATCGGGGAATTTCCCCATCAGTTGCCCGGCGACCGTAGCACCGCAATCGATCAGCAAACGAAAATCGCCCGCAGACACCACAACCGACGAATTTTCAAAGTTCGGGTCGAATGCCTCGCCGACACCCAGAACATCAATGCGCAGATGATCGCTGTTCATTGCCTTATTGCCCCGTATTTCCCCAGCACATGCGAACTATATCAGCTTGACCAACCATAAGCCGACATTCTTGTGATGTTGTCATCAACAACGCAAGTGGTTCCGGGCAAGCCGCAATGATCATCTTCGAACTGTCATAATCAACAAAAATGGGCAGAACCAAATGACCCTGCCCATAAAATGCATATTTTGGTTCGACTCGCTTGTGATCAGCGTGCAAGCACTTCGGCAGCCTCGCGGGTACGCTGCACCGATGCCTCAACCGTTGAAGTCGTTTCACGAATCGCTTCAAGATTACTCGACATTCCCTCGACCGAATGTGCCATCTCACGCACACTCGCACTGACGTTTTCAGTTACGGCTGTTTGCTCTGTCACCGCCGAAGAAATACTGGTCACATCGTTTCGTACTGTTTCGACCGAACCGCGAATGGTTTCAAGTGCACCGGCGACTTCCGCAGAAATATCCTGAATACCGGTAATTTCCTGCGTGATGTCTTCGGTTGCACGGGCGGCCTGATTGGCAAGGTTCTTGACCTCGTTGGCGACCACGGCAAAGCCCTTGCCCGCTTCACCTGCACGCGCACTTTCAATCGTCGCATTCAGCGCCAGCAAGTTGATCTGCCCGGCAATGTCACGGATGACTTCAACGATATTGCCCATTTGATCGACCACACCGGTCATGCGCTGGGTCATTTCATTGGCCGTGTTGGTCTGCTCATAAGCGCGTTCGGTTTCACCCTGCGACTGCGCCATGCTTTGCGAAATTTCCGCAATCGAGGCTGCCATTTGTTCGGCACTGGCAGCAACATTGCGCGTCAGTTCCATGGCGTTGGTCGAGGCATCCACACTTTGGACCGCGCTTGATTTAAGGTCTGCGATGTTGTCATTGATCTCGGCGAAGTTGCCATCAATCATCTTCTTCAGATCAATCAGAAGCTTGGTCTTCTCGGAAATGTCTGTGGCAAACTTGATCACCTTAATCGGATTCCCGACAGCATCAAGAACCGGATTGTAGGTGGCCTCGATCCAGACGTCCTTGCCATTTTTGCCGACACGCTGGAACTGACCAGCCTGGAATGTGCCCTGATTAAGCTTCTGCCAGAACGTCTTGTATTCTGATGTTTCACGCTGGTCTTTGGGCACGAACATGCTGTGATGCTTGCCCTTGATTTCATCCAGGCTATAACCCAGTACCGACAGGAAGTTCTCGTTGGCGGTTATGATCGTACCATCCAGATTGAACTCGATCACCGCCTGCGACGTATTGATGGCATCAAATACGCTTTGCAACAGCGCCCGTTCGTTCCGACGTTCGGTAATATCCGAGGCAAATTTCACAACCTTGGAAACCCTACCTTTTGAATCAAAGATCGGGTTATAGGTCGCCTCAAGCCAGATCAACGAACCGTCCTGGCGCTTGCGCGGAAAGGCGCCGCTCAGAAACTCGCCCGCGGCCAGCTTCTTCCAGAAGTTTTTATATTCCCCGGAATTGACGATTTCTTCAGGCACGAATATCGAGTGATGTTTGCCCGCAATGTCGTCTGACTTACAGCCCATCGCCGCTTCGAAGTTCTCGTTGGCTCGCAGAATATTTCCGTCGGCATCAAACTCGATGCGCGCCATAGAGCGACCCAGCGCAGCAGTGACTTGCTGTTCATTCCGCGCTTCCTTGTCGCCGCCAAAGATTCCAATACCCACTTTTATACCCTTTCATTGACGGATTAATCCCGCCTGTCCCCTTAACAGCGTTGCGGGGTTGATTTTCAATCATACGGTTAGGATTGATGTTTTGTGTTCAAGGCCTCGTTCTACGTCCCGAGCCTCTGGAAAGATCACTGCCTGTCGTCACAGGAGCCACAACGGGCGAATTCTGAACGTCCTGACGGGTCCCTGACGCGGAGCACTTGATACCTGCCACATTGGGGCACAGCAAAAAGCACAGCACATGAAATCAACAAAAATGATCAATCACTCTATAATTGATCAAATGATCATATACTTTCGAGTAGTGCAAGAAAAATTGAACTTCTGCTTGGAAAAAAACAATCCAGGATACTGTGTTCCGAGACTTCCAAAATGAATACTGTGGTTATTATTATTGTTTTTCAATTATTTATGGATTTTCTGCGTTCGTTATTCATTTTTAGTCGCTACGCACAGCTATCCATCGCAGACAAACCTGTTTTTGCATAATTTTGACGAACTGTCCATTCGGATAGCAAGATAACACCATAACGGGTCATATCACAGCTCCATGACTTAACCGGTTTTTTGCAACCGCCAGTTCGGAGATTCTGTTTCTGAAAGGATACCGATCAAGGAATGATTTCTGAGCGAAATCATTCGCGGCTGATCAGCCCCTTATCACCTGAATTGCCCAATCTACAATTTGCAAAACGCTTTCAGGCCGGCCACTTCACGATATACCGGGTCAGGTCGGGATGGGCTTCGTCCTCGGGGATGGCCATGCCACGCACTGACATGCCAGCCATAATGGCCGAGTCTGGCACACCTGTCTTCAGCGGGTGCCAATCGGGCAGTGGTTTACCCTCTGCCATCAGGCGATAGGCGCAAGTCGACGGCATCCAGGACAGGGTTTCAACATTTTCTTTGGAAAGCTGCACGCAATCAGGGACATGTTGGGTGCGATTGGGATAGTCCTTGCAGCGGCATGTATGGCAATCAAGCAGACGACAAGCAACCGACGTGTAATAGACGAAATCATCTTCTTCATCCTGAAGCTTGTGCAGGCAACACTTGCCACAGCCATCACAGAGAGATTCCCATTCATCCTGAGTCATGTCGGCAAGCGTCTTGGTTTCCCAAAACGGTTCCGGCGGCAATAGGGCGCGGTCTTTGCTATCCATGATCTCTCTCATTCGCGGGCTATATCAGACATATCATATCTAGAGCAAGGACCCTAGCACACGGGCTGGCAACCGTTGAATTCAAGTCTTACGGTGATTTGATCAACTCTGTGCGATCATATGAAAGAAGGAACCAAAGACACGTCCTTCTGCCAGTCCGGCCGGACCAAGATCCAGACCAGTGGCGGTTTTCATGCGGCAGAATGGCGTGCCGTCCTCGGACACTGTGGTTGCGTAATGAAATTCATGGCCGCGCAACTTCATGCCTGCCGGGCCAAATGGCGTTGGCATGCCCAACTGTGCCTCGCGATAGCCAAGATGAAGCCTGCGGGTGGCAAAACTGGTTTCAAGCGGTAACAAACCAAGCATTTCATGACGCGTCCCGGTGGCATCAACAAGGCCTTTGCCAAGTGCCATATAGCCCCCGCATTCCCCATAGATCAGGACACCGCTTTTCGCCGCATCCCGCATTCCGGCCTTGAAGGCAGCAGCATTGGCAAGTGTTTCGCCGTATAGTTCGGGATAACCGCCGGGCAGATATATCGCATCGCAGTCCGGGTTCGGGGTTTCGTTTGCGAGTGGCGAGAAAAAGGAAATCTCAGCCCCGGCCGCACGCCAGCCATCCAGAATATGCGGATAGCTAAAGGCAAAGGCCGCGTCACGTGCCACCGCGATATGTTGCCCCAACGGGGCAATCATCGGAACTTGCTTTGCGGATTTTTCAGACTGGTTATCTTTTTGATCGACCAAACCGATCAACGCATCCAGATCGACATCATCCGCAATGATATCGGCTGCGCGATCAAGAAAGGCATCCAGCTCGGGATGCTCCCGCGCCTGCACCAGCCCAAGATGACGTTCAGGCAGAATCAAATCTTCGCTGCGTCGCACCGCCCCCAGAATTGGCAGGTCAGGCAAATGCCTGGCGCAGGCATCGACGATCATTTGTTTATGACGTGCGCTACCGACTCGATTAAGGATGACACCCGCCACATTGATGTCATCACGAAACCTGGAAAAGCCGGAAATCACTGCGGCAGCTGAGGCCGACTGACCCTTAACATCGACAACCAGAACAACCGGCCAGTTGGCAAGGGCCGCAAGATCGGCAGTTGATCCGTCCCCGTTGGCTGCACCGTCAAACAGGCCCATCACCCCTTCACACATCAGGAATGCTTTGTCTTTAACATGATCGCCGGCAAGGCCTTTGATCTGGCCTGGCGTCATTGCCCATGGGTCTAGATTGACACAGGTGTCGCCACACGCCGCGGCCTGAAAAGCCGGATCAATATAATCCGGCCCGGTTTTGGCCGCTGCAATGGCGTGGCCCATGCGCGTCAGGGCACGCAAAAGAGCCAGCGTAATTACCGTCTTGCCACTGTTCGATGCGGGGGCCGCGATCACGATCCCCGGTATGGTGTCAGGCATTTAGGGTCAGGACCTATTGATTTGGTGTGAATGGTTCACCGAGCCGAATTCATCGGCCATGATCATGGCATTGCGCGGCTTGGCAGCCAAACTCAATCACATAATCAGCCGTTCTTTTTGACGGCCTCGGTTACACCCTTTGCCATGTCTTCGGGGCTGGTGCCGTAATTGAAGTGGCGCACAAACTGCCCGTCACGGTCCATCAGATAGACAAAGGATGAATGGTCCATCAGATAGCTGTCGGTGTCTTCGGGTTCACCTTCCGGGATCGTTTTGGCGTAGTAGACGCGAAAGGCCTTTGCCGCCGCGGTTGTCTGTTCCACCGTCCCGGTCAGGCCCACCATACGTTCATGGAAATACGGGACGTATTCGGCAATGGCCTCAACCGTGTCGCGTTCCGGATCAACGGTAAAGAAGACCGGCGTGATTTCATCTGCAATGTCTTGGGGCATCATATCAAGTGCTGTGCCCATGACCTGCAATTCGGTCGGGCAGACATCTGGGCAGAACGTATAGCCAAAATAGGTCAGCATGTATTTGCCAGCAAAGTCATCCTGGGTGACGGTCTCGCCATCCTGATTGACCAGCTCGAACGGACCACCGATGGATGCCGAACCAGACGATTTGGTTTCCGTACCCATCATCATCAGGCGATAGGTCAACCCGATCCCAAGAACCAGGGCAATCGCCAGAATTGCCAGAAGCGTCTTTTTGCTCACGCGTCCACCCTCATGTCTTTGTCGGTTACGGACAACCGATCTTTGTGCGTCACAGTCTGATCGGGCACTATAAATATCCCATGCATTCTTGCAAGCGCGGCCCCTGTGGGAAAGCTCACACTTGGTCACAATTCCCTGAAAACTCCGGCCTTGGGCAGGCAACCGGATCATTCAGGTCACTTAAACAAACATGCTTGCCGCCAATGCAAACAGGATCAGACCATTAACGATCATAAGCCCCCGGCCAACCGGCACCATCAGGGCGCGAAATCGCTGAGCGGCATATTGCCCAACAAAGCCTGTGACAAACAGCATCGGAACTGTGCCAAGACCAAAGACCAGCATCACCACCCCGCCATTCAGAGCCGCCCCGGTGGCCGCCGCCATGACAAGCGCGCCATAAACCAGACCGCAGGGGATAAAGCCCAGCATCACGCCCAGCAAGTATCCCCGCCAGCCATATGGTGCGGCAAACAGTCCGCGCGCATGATTCCCCACCAATTTGTTCCACCAGCGTGACTCACCTGTCGATGGCAACAAACCACCAAGATGCGGCATCAGCCCCAGGATGCCGAAAAGAAGAAAAAACAAACCGGCCGCCAGCAGCAAAACCGGCCCAAGCCACCAGATGCGTGTCAGGGCACTGATGCTGTCGGTAAAGTAACCGGCCAGCACCCCGAGCAGGCAATAGGTCGACAAACGTCCGAATTGATAGGGAAGCAAGGCCGCCCCGGTCAGACGGCGGAACTCGCTCATTTTTTCGACCGGGAGCTGTTCCATCCGGCTCGTGACCTGACTGATCACGAACGGGCCGCACATGCCGACACAGTGAATCGCACTGCCGACCAGCCCGGCCACCAACGCGGTGAAAAGCACCCCGCCATCAGCGCGCACAATGTCGACGCATTGCGCCCAACCACTTTCAAGGATGCGTATCAGTACCTGCTGTTCGTCCATGATCCATCCGGCCAAAACAATTGCGCGCGATTGTACAATCACGGCGCTTACCAGCAACGATATATATCAATCTGTTGCGGCCATATATGGATCGTTTGAAGAACCTAGTCTTTCAACGGGTCGGCCGGTGTGGTGATAAGATCAAGCACCTGTTCGAACGGCACGTGGCGCACCGCACGCACGTCATCCTGTGGCGAAAGCCAGTTCAACCGGTCGCGCAGTCCGACAACCTTGCCAAGAATGCAAACCGCAGGCGGTTCAACGCCTTCGCGTTCGACATCATCAGCCGCCTTTCCAAGCGTGGTGATCAGGATCCCCTGGCCCGGTGTGGTCGCCTGACTGATCACCGCAAGCGGTTCATCAGGTGCGCGGCCATTTGCCATCAGTTCCGATGAAATCCGGCGCAGATGCTTCATTGCCATATACATGACAAGCACAGGTGCACCCTTGGCCAAGGCACCCCAGTTAATGTTATCGGGCACCTCGCCACTTGATCCGTGGCCGGTAACAAAGGTCACCGATGAATTGCAATCGCGATGGGTGGTCGGGATACCAGCATACGCCGCACCAGCAATGCCCGCTGTAATGCCCGGCACGACACGGAAGGGAACATTGTGATCGACAAGGGTCATGCCCTCTTCGCCGCCGCGGCCAAATACGAACGGGTCCCCGCCCTTAAGACGCAGGACGCGCAACCCCTGTTTGGCCAGTTCGACCAGTTGCAGGGATATATCGGTTTGCTTGGAAGACGGACGCCCGCCGCGCTTGCCGGCATAGATACGCTCTGCGTCACTGCGCAAAAGATTGAGAATGCGGTCATCGACCAGCGCATCATAAACAACGACATCGGCCTGCTGCATGGCGTTGACAGCGTGCAGTGTCAAAAGACCGGGATCCCCCGGACCCGCACCAACAAGCCACACCCAACCCGGTTCGAAAACCGGAAAATCAACACCAAGAGTCGTCATCACGCGCTACTTCTAATCAATGAAATGCAGTCATCTGTGCAGGACCACATTGAAAGGATATGTTAAACAGCAATCGAGTGCTACGCACAACATATTTGCGAGAATTTTTCGTATAACTTTTCAAATAACATAAATATATATGTTTAATTGAGTTTCCAGTGCGGATCTCCGCCGCATCGTCAATCACAGAATCACTGGCAGGACTGACAGGAAAAATCTTCTGATGACCAGAAAACCGGATGGACCGCTGCGCAAGGGATGGACAACGGGGGCCTGTGCCACCGCTGCAACCCGTGCGGCGTGGCAGGCATTGCTGTCCGGCGCGTTTCCTGATCCGGTTACCATCACCCTGCCGCGCGGGGAAACGCCGTCCTTTAAGTTGATCAAGGCGAAAAAGGGCGATGGCTGGGCGCAGGCGAGCGTGATCAAGGATGCCGGTGATGACCCGGATGTTACCCATGGGGCGGAAATCATATCGACCGTGCGCATCGCAAAACCGGGAAGCGGCATTACATTCAATGCCGGCGAAGGGGTCGGCACCATCACAAAACCGGGCCTGCCATTGCCCCCTGGGGAAGCGGCAATCAATCCCAAACCCCGCGAGATGATGATCGGACAGATTACCGAGCTTTGTAATCAGTTTGACGCACAACCTGATGTCGAAATCGAAATATCCATTCCCGGCGGTGCTGAAATTGCCAGGAAAACCTGGAATGGGCGTCTGGGGATTGTCGGCGGATTATCGGTTCTGGGCACCACAGGGATTGTCATCCCGTTCAGCTGTGCGGCGTGGATTCATTCCATCCATCGCGGCATTGATGTCGCGCGCGCCACCGCCCGTAACCATGTTGCCGGGGCAACCGGCAAGACGTCCGAGGCTGCCATTCGGGCATTTTACGGCCTGCCCGAAGACGCCATTCTTGATATGGGTGACTTTGTGGGCGGGATGCTGAAATATCTGCGCAAGAATCCTGTGCCCTTTGTCAGCATCGCGGGTGGCTTTGCCAAACTGGTCAAACTTGCCCAGGGCCATCTGGATCTGCATTCAAGCCGATCACAGGTCGATTTCGACAGACTGGCCGACACGATTGCCGCATGTGGCGGGGATGAAACCCTTCAGGATCAATGTCGCAATGCCAATACCGCCAAACAGGTTCTGGAACTTTGTCAGGCGGCAAACGTTAAGATCGCAGACACCATTGCACGTCGGGCCTGTGAATCCGCACGCGCGACGCTTGATGGTGCCTGTGCCGTGGAAATCGTTATCACTGATCGCAGCGGTACCATCATTGCCCGCCATGGTATGGGCGATTTTGAACAGTTCAGGCCGACCGGGTCATAAGTGGCATCAAAGCCATCTGGCCGTTAGACTATCGCTTGTACTCGAAAACAGGTCTGCACGGACCCACAAAGCAACAAAAAGGTTTCTTGCCCATGTCCCTCTTGCGTCCTGCCAGTCGTCCGAAACACATCCTTATATTTGGCGGGACCGGAGACGCGAATCGCATTGCCGAAGACCTGATGCATGAATTTGGTCGCGATATTCGCCTGCAGCTTTCGCTTGCCGGACGCACCAGTGCACCCAGCCTGCCCGATGGAGTCCCGGTCCGGATTGGCGGTTTTGGCGGGCCGGAAGGCATCATTTCCTATGTCAAAAGCGAACAGATTGATCTGGTGATTGATGCCACGCATCCCTATGCCACCGAGATATCGCACAATATCGCCCAAGCCTGCCATGCGGTTGCCATGCCCTGCATTCAGTTCCACCGCCCGGCTTGGGAAAAGACCGAAAAGGACAACTGGATTTCGGTGAGATCGATTGAGGAAGCCGCCAGAATTCTGCCCGACGTCGGTACGCGTGCGCTGATTGCAAGCGGGGCGAAGAACCTGCATGCCTTTGAGGGACTGGAAAAAACCTGGCTGCTTGTTCGGACCGTCGATGCGCCGCGCGATCCGTTTGATCTGGAATATGGCGAATGGCTGTTTGCACGCGGCCCGTTCAGCGTTGAAGGCGAGACCGAACTTCTTGAACGCTACGAGATTGATGTGATCGTCAGCAAAAACAGTGGTGGCGATGCAACCTTTGCCAAGATTGAGGCCGCCCGCAATCTGGGTATTCCGGTAATCATGATCGAACGTCCCGGCGGAGAACCGGTCATTCAGGCGCCGTCGCGCAGCGAGATAATCAAGCGCGTTCACGAGATTCTTGATCAAATCTGACACCCGGATCACACGCGCGGACTATCGGCGATTCTCCCCGGCGAGGACAAAATGCCCATGGGTAGAATTATTCCGGAAAACAAACTCCCCCAGATAGTTACCCCCTGCCGACAAGAGCGGTAATTCTCAAACATTTCACGAAACTGTTCCATCCAAGACGATTAATCTTGCCAGTACTTGGCGGCTTCTGAATAGTTTCCAGTGCGGGGCGGATAACGCGTTTCCGCGGCAATTACCATTGCGCGATGCGTTATCCGACATTGGGAATACGTCCGCAGGGCCAGGACCCATTAATTTGATTGGAATGGCAGAGCTTATGTTTGTGAAATCCAAGGAAAATTCCGCCAAGCGGGTTGGTATCCCGCTTAAGGGGTTTGACGCAGGAGTTTGCAAATATAAGCTCTGTACTTCGGATCACTCAGATTTGCACGGGCTACGTTGTCGCAAAACCTTGAAAGATGCATATCTTCCTGCGGTTTTTCTTCGCGTATCCGCACAAATCTGAGCGACCATTACAACCAAATTAATGGGTCCTGGCCCTAGGGTCCGAAGCAAGGGCAAAAAGCCGCCGGACAATATTTGTGCCGTTGGGGGAACTTGATAAATGACTGGCAAGTTTGGTTTGCGAGGACGCTTGATGATGGCGATTGTGCCCATCGCGTTGCTCGCTGTTATTGCGGCCGCACTGGCTGTTTTTGCCTTTAGAATTACACAGACACAACAATCGGTCGTTTCAAACGAGGCGATACCGGCCCTTGTCACCGGACAAGAGCTTTATGCGCGTAGCAACCAGGTCAGCAACATCGCGCGCAACGTTGCCGTTGCCCAGAACGCCGAAGAAATCGAAGCTGTCAGCGCCGAACTGGATCAGATTGAAACAGACCTTAACAACGACATCGTCGCTCTGGCCGAGCTTGGCGTTGATGGCGCAATCCTGAGCGAATTTTCCAATCAAACAGAAACGCTGGTCGGCAATATCCGGGCGCTGAAGGAAACGCAGATGTCGCTGTTTGCCAACGACGTCGCGACCAACGCACTGGTCAATGAGATTGTAACTGCGGCCAATGCGATCGAGGCATCTGCGCGCGCGCTGAATACCGACGCCAATATGGCGCTCACCAACAGCGCGTCCGCCCTTTACTCCCTGGTCGGGCGCGAAGATCAGACCAACGAAGCGTTTAATACGCTTGATAAGCTTCTCGATGTGGATGCGCTTGATGCCCAGAACATGAGCGATCTGCGCGCCATTGCGTTTCAGATCCCGGGCCTTGCCGAACAGGTCGTTGCCGCACGTGACACTGATGCACTTGATAAGGTCAAGTTCGCGATCAATCCGATCCTGACCCAGTTGCAAAAAGGCATCGACCTGATGCCCGACCCGGAGGCAAAGGAAACCGCGCAGGCAACGCTGGCGGAACTTCAGGCCGCGCTTGATCCGTCCAAACCAAATAACCTGTTTGCCCTGCGTCAGGCGGAATTTGCCACGGAAGAGCAACTTAATACCATTCTTGACGACAATGCGGCGATTACCGAACAGATCGCACTCACAGCCGAGCGCCTTTTGGGCGAAATGCGTGCCAAGATCAACGATGCCAACAGTGGCGTGGCAGAAACCATCGCAACCGCTGAAATCATCATGATCGTCGTGGCAATTGCCGCCATCGTCATTCCGACGCTGATTCTGTGGCTTTATGTCAGTCGCAACCTGTTGCGTCGCCTGATTGGTCTGAATGGTGCGATGACCCGCCTGACCAAGGGCGACCTTGATGCAGAGGTAAAAGACAGCGGATCAGACGAAATTGCTGATATGGCGCGTTCGGTCGAGACTTTCCGCGAAAATGCGCGCGAGGCCGAACGCCTGCGCGCCCAAAATAAGGAAGCCGAAGAACGCGCCGAAGAACAACGCCGCACGGCCCTGCATGAAATGGCCGACGGGTTTGAAAGTTCGGTCAACACGCTAGTGACGGAGCTTCTGACCGCAGTCAACGAAATGCGCGATACGGCCGATAACATGGAACGCAATGCAGGTGATAACGTCACCCGTGCGGCCGAGGTCAACGAAGCATCAAAAAATGCATCAAGCAACGTCAGTTCTGTATCATCTGCGACCGAGGAACTGTCTGCCTCGATCCGCGAGATCGAACGACAAGTCGCCAAGGCGGAGGAGATTTCGCAAACGGCCGTGGCCGAAGCCCGGAAATCTGATGAAACCGTCCGCAAAATGTCAGATACCGCAGACCGTATTGGTGAGGTGATCGAACTGATCACAACAATCGCAGACCAGACCAACCTGCTGGCGCTCAATGCCACCATCGAAAGTGCCCGTGCCGGGGATGCTGGCAAGGGCTTTGCCGTGGTCGCCAACGAGGTCAAAAATCTGGCGTCCCAGACCCAGCGCGCGACCGAGGATATCAGCCAGCAGATCAGCGAAATGCGCGACGTCAGCAGTCAGGCCGTGGAAATGATTTCGACCATTGCCCGGACAATCGGCGAAATCGACAGTATTTCAAGCTCAATTGCAGCTGCGATGAGCCAACAGGGTGCCGCCACCGGTGAAATTGCCAGTGGATCGGAAGAAGCCGCCAATGGTGTCCGCCATGTATCGGACAACATGGCCAGTGTTTCACGTGCCGCCGAAGAATTCCGCGAAATGTCGGGTTCCGCCCGCTCGGTCGCCGAAGACCTTCTGGCCAAGGCGCACAGCCTTCAGACAGAAGCCAACAATTTCGTCACACGGGTGCGCAGCGAATAGATTTCACCAAGGTTATCTCAATAAAGAAAACCCGCCGATATGTCGGCGGGGTTTTTCGTATCTTTGGCTTTGTGGCCCTAGACGAAACGGCGGAACTCGCCGGATTTGCGCGGCGGGCAGAAGCGCTTGAGATAAGACGGTGCAATCGCCTCAAGGCTGTTTGGCGTAATGCCAAGCTCGGCAAAGCCTTCTGCGCCCTCGGACACCACGTTATCGGTTTTAAGCAGACGCACCTGATCGGGCGTCAACGGCGGAACCGGCAGGAACTGCAGGAAGAATGCCTTGATTGAGGCCAGCCAGAACGGAACCGGCATCAGAATGGCACGCTGACGGGTGATACGCAGCATGTCCTGCAAAAGCGCCATGAAGGAAAGGGTTTCAGGTCCGCCAAGCTCATAGGTCTTGCCAGCAGATTTGCCTTCGGTAAGGGCTGTGACAAAGGCATCGGCAACATCGCCAACATAAACCGGCTGGAATTTCGGGCCACCTTCGCCGTGCAGATCGACCTTGCCTTCGCCCAGATCAACTTTCGGCAGGCCCGGCGCACCGACAACCGGCAGAACCGGTGAGAAACGAGCCATGGTGGCAAATTTGTTCAGGAAGTTGTCATTCGGACCAAAGATGACCGACGGACGGAAGATCACCGCATCCGGGAAAACTTCGCGCACGGCCTTTTCACCGGCAAGCTTCGATGTCGCATAGTTGGCAGAGGTGTTTTTATCCACACCAAGGGCCGACATATGCAAAAGCGTTTTTACGCCGGTCGCCTTGGCTTCTTCGGCAATACGTTTTGCTGCCTTGACGTGGATATTGAGGAAATTCTTGCTGCCACGCTCATAAAGAATGCCAAGCAGGTTGATCACCGCTTCGGAACCCTCGATTGCGTCCTTGATGCTGTCTTCATCGCGCACATCGCAATGGACCGGAACGACCTGTCCCAGATAGCCCATCGGTTTGAGCTTTTTGACGCGCTCAAAGCTTCTGGTCGGGACACGGACGATAAAATCACGCTCAAGCAGACGCTTGACGATATGACGTCCGACAAATCCGGTGCCGCCAAAGACGGTTACAATACGACGATCCATAATTGCTCTCTCCTTGCCGGTCGGGAAAATGTGGATGGACCCACATCATGTGCCGGTGCTCGGTGGCTTTGGGGTCCGAACCGCGTGGCGATCCGGTCCGAAACTGATCCTGTGGACAATCATATGGTGCCCAAACAAGCGACGATATGATTTTCCGCAGGCTTTTGGGTTATATACGACCCGTAAGTGTCGTCAACAATGCGCTTTTGTTAATCAATTGCGTCTTTTGTCCCTGCTTCGTCCAGAATTTCATCATAAAGCGCCATCAAACCGGCCCGATAATCCGGATAACGCAGCTTTACGCCGAGTTCCTGTTTGATCCGCGCATTTGAAACGCGTTTGTTGTCTTCATAAAAGCTTGCGGCCATCGGGCTAAGCTTGGCAGTCGCGAAATCCTGTTCGGGTGGCGGATCAACACCAAGCAACCCGCAAGCATGGGCAATGACATCCTGCGGCGGGGCCGCATCATCATCACAGACATTATAGGCCGCACCACAATTAGGCTGTTTGATCGACGCCAGAACAGTCTGGGCGATGTCTTCGACATGGATGCGCGAAAAGACCTGACCGGGTTTGACAATCCGGCGTGCCCGGCCCGACCGGACCGTTTCAAGCGCATTGCGCCCGGGGCCATATATACCCGCCAAACGGAAACTTTGCACACACAGGCCATGACGACGGCCAAGATCAAACCACGCCTTTTCAGCCGCCACCCGCCTGCGCCCGCGCTTGCCACTGGGCAAAAGATCATCTTCTTCAGTGACTTCGGCGCCACCCCAATCGCCATACACCCCGGTGGTCGACAAGTAACCGATCCACGTACCTGCCGGCAGGCTGGCCAGATCACCACCATGATGATGGATTACCGGGTCCCCCTGCCCGCCGGGCGGGGCAGAAGACAGAACATGCGTCACGCCATCAAGGGCGCTTGCAATATCGGCTATCGGTTGATCATCGGCGAAGATGAACGGCTCAATACCTTCGGACTTCAGCTTTTCGGCCTTATCAGTGCTCCGCGTGGTTCCGGCTATTTTCCAACCTTCTGCCTGAAGCGCGCGGGCGACAAGGCGGGCGGAAAATCCCAGTCCGAAACAGAACAACTTATTGGTCATCAAGGCACCTTTTATGACGGCAAACTAGTGTGACGGCACAGTAACGGCCTTGCCACATACAAACAAAGCCTTTTGGCAAAACCTTTTGGCAGTATGATTTGTTCCCGCGAAGGTTCGATTTCGGGAACAACAATCATTATCTTGCCGTTTTCATGATGTGAGAATTCAAAACTGTGAATTTTCAGATATGCGCATTCAGGCATAGTGGATCGACCAAATGATCTTCTATGGTGTCTGCCAGCAATTTTTGCCAAAGACGGAGCTTTTCATGTCACGACTTTCCGGCACCTCGATCCTAGCGCGCGCCACAGGCTTGCTGTGTCTGGCGGGGTTTGTGGGTTTCTGGGGCATAGGTATAACCGCCGCCCGCGCCCAAACCGAAAGCAACGGCGGCATGACACAGGAAGAAAGCCAGCAATATCGCGATTGTATCAAACTGGCACAGCTCAAACCCGAAGACGGCTTTGAAAGCGCGATTGCGTGGCGCGATCTGGGTGGCGGGGAACCAGCGCGCCATTGCGTTGCCGTGGCGCTGATATCGCTTGGAAAATATGAAGAAGCCGCGACCCGCCTTGATGCGCTGGCAAAGGACAGCTCGGCCGGACCGGGTGTCGTCGCCGGAATGCTGGCCCAGGCAGGTCAGGCCTGGATGATGGCTGATAACCTTGAATATGCCTGGCGCGATCAAAGCCGCGCGCTTGAACTGGTGCCAAATAACCCGCAGCTTTGGGTCGACCGCGCCATGGCACTTGGCCTTGCCGGGCAGTACTGGGAAGCGATTGATGATCTGAACAAGGCGCTTGATCTTCAACCGGGATATGCCGAAGCCCTGATTTATCGGGCCTCTGCATGGCGGTTGCTTGAAAGTTACGAATTGGCAATGACCGATATCGAGAACGTTCTGGGTCAGGATCCGCAAAATGTGCAGGCACTTTTCGAGCGCGGAAAGCTGTATCGGATCGCGGGCGAGGACGATCTGGCCCGTCGCGACTGGTTAAATGTCATAGAACTTTCAAACGGAACCCCTGTTGCCGATGCGGCAAAAGCGAATATAGAGAAGATGGATGTTCGCACCGGATCGAACTAGCGAAATCGGATCAAGACCAGAGCCGTCTGACTTTCAGAAAACTGGTTCGCTGTGACAGATTTCCTTGTATATGACCGGTAGAACCACACGCCGGGCCATGACCGGAAAGTTTTTGGGGGACGAAATGCGTCGCACGCTTGCCTTGGCTACCTTTGCTGCATCAATTGCGCTTCTGGCATCACCTGCTGCAGAAGCCCGTGATCAGATCAGGATCGTTGGATCATCAACGATCTTTCCGCTGACCACGAAGGTCGCCGAACATTTCGCCAAGACCACCGGCGCACCGGCCCCGGTGGTTGAAAGCACCGGTTCGGGTGGCGGATTCAAGCTGTTTTGTGGCGGTATTGGTGCACAGTTCCCCGATATTGTCGATGCATCACGCCCGATCACGGGATCGGAAACCGCCATTTGTGCGGCGAATTCGGTCCGCGACATCAGCGAAATCAAGATCGGCTATGACGGCATTGTCTTGCTGGGATCGCGCGACGCACCAGACATGTCGCTTACCGCCCGCCAGCTTTACCTCGCCCTTGCCCGAACTGTTCCGGTCAAGGGTGCCAGTGTGCCCAACCCGCACGAAAAATGGTCGGATATCGACCCGAGCCTGCCGGACCTGAAAATCCGCGTGTATGGTCCGCCGCCAACTTCGGGCACACGTGATTTGATGGGGCAGCTGTTGCTTGATCAGGGGTGTGCGACGTTTTCCGATATCGCAAGTCTTGAGGCATCCGATCCGGACAGCTTCCGGCTTCTGTGCCGTACGCTGCGCGACGACGGCGCCTATATCGAGGCGGGCGAGAATGACCGGCTTGTCATCAGCAAGCTTGAAAAAGACCCGACCTCGTATGGTGTAATGGGCTTTAACAATCTGGAACGTAACCGCGAACGTCTTCAGGGTGTTCCGATCAACGGGATTGAACCGGATTATGAGACCATCCTTGATGGCAGTTATCCGGCATCGCGTGCGCTTTATCTTTACGTCAAGGACGACCACCAGCAACTGGTACAAAGCCTGGGTGACTTCATCTCGACCTATGTATCGGACGCTGTGATTGGTGAAGACGGTCTTCTGGCCGATAACGGTCTGGTACCGCTGACCGCTGACGAGCGTGCAGAGACCATGACCAGTGCCGCGAAATTCGCCGGTAACTGATCAGCAAACAGATCAGCGCAAATACATCGCGTATTGACGGCCGGGCATCAGTCCGGCCGTTTTGCCATCCAGACCTGATTGCTGGCATATTTCGGGGGATTTCCCTGAAAGTCAGAAAATTCCGTTATCGAAACAAAACCGGATAGTTCCAACATCAAACGCATTTCGCTGCGATGAATCCAGCGCAGGTGATGCCAGCAATCCTCGCGTTTAATCACATCGCCCTGATCGTTGATTTCTTCAAACCGCCAGTGTTCGCTGAACTTCTGGGTCAGGGGATCGTTGGTGCGTTCCATCGCCGTGATGCGAAGACGGCTGCCCCGCTGCCCAACACCATCTGGCATCGGAAAGATCGGAAGCTCGACCGGCTCCGGATCACCTTCAGGCAGGCAATAACGCAAATCCGGATCCATCAGATCAAGGGCAATCGCCCCGCCGGGTTTAAGATGGGCAAAGGCCCGTTCAAGGGCACGTCGCTGATCATCGGCATCGGTGACTTCCTGAAGCCCGCGAAACGGGATGATGACCAGATCAAATTGCCGCCCCAGGTCGAAGTCGCACATATTGCCAAGATGCCATGTCAGATCGGGGTAATTGGCGCGTGCCTGATCCAGCATCGCAGGTGACAGATCAAGGCCTTCAACCGCGACACCAAGTCTGGCAATCGCGGCACTGATTCGCCCGGTGCCACACCCCAGTTCAAGCACGCCATTTTCGTGCACCAAGCGTGATGCGAGACGGGTATAAAAGGGAATGGGATCTTCAAAAATCTTGCGATCAAGATCAGCGCGAAGATCGTAACTGGCGGTATTTAACCCGCCTTCGGGATAGAATTCATCAGATATGGATGAATCCTTCATTCAAAATCCAGTTCCGCATAATGGCTGGATGCCGGGAAACTTGCCTGCCGGTCTGCCAGAATATCGCGCATGGCAGGGCGGCTTTTGATCCGCATGTACCAGTCCTTGGCACGCGGATGTTTTGACCAGTTGATATCGCCCATATAGTCGATCACGGAAACCTGTGCGGCGGCCGCCAGATCGGCCATGGTCAGATGATCCCCTGCCAACCAATTCCGGCGTTCAAACAGCCATCCGATATAGTCCATGTGATAGGCCGCATTGGTCCGCCCGGCACGCAGGACCTTGGTATCGGGTGTGCCGGTCGAGAAGAAGCGTTTCAGAAGCTTCTCGCCCAGCAGATGTTCGGTGGCCTCGCGATTGAACTTCCCATCGAACCACGCGACAAGGCGACGGATTTCCGCTCTTTCCTTGGGGTTGGATCCGAACAGTTTTGGCTCGTCCTCATAGACCTCGTCGAGATACTCGCAAATGACGACGGAATCACACAAAACCGATCCGTCTTCTTCGATAAGGACAGGCACTTCACCGGCGGGGTTAAGCAGCAAAAAGTCATCACGCCGTTCCCAGACCGGTTCAGCTGTGAGTTCAAAATCCAGCTTTTTCTCGGCCAGAACCAGGCGCACTTTGCGCGAAAACGGTGAAAGCCAAAAATGATATAACTGACGCATAAGCGTGAAGATACCCGACCAAGAATGAACGTTTTGCAAAGACCCGTCACGCGGCCGCAAACATTCTAAAAACCGCAAGCAGTCCGGTTCGTTTCCAACCCGGAACTGCAAGATATCTCAAACCATGCAACGCGGTTGAAGTAAAGTCCTAGAACGGCTCCGAGATGCGATTTTCGCGGCGATAACACAGAAAACCGCCCCCGGGTCATGGCGCGCGGCTTTTGGCCAGTTCCAGCATGCCATCAAGATCAAGGCAGGCTTCAAGATGATCGGCCAATTCATCAAGGGCGGCATCAATACCGGCCTCGAAACGCGTACTTTGACGCGCTTCTTCAGAACGAAGGGTTGCTAAAAAGGCATCGCGGAAAGGATCGCTGCCAAACAGCCCGTGCAAATAGCACCCCAAAACATGGCCATCCGCACTAATCGCCCCATCAGACGTGCCATTCAGGTCAAGCCAACTGCGTTCCCGATCCGGGCCATCAGTCTGGCCCATATGGATTTCGTAGCCATCAACAGCAATTCCGACGGCAAAAGCAACGTTGTTGCCAGCCGTCAGGCCGGTTGTTTTGCGAAGCGTCTTGTCACCGGCCATGACGGTTTCAACTTCCAGAAGACCCAGCCCGGCCTCACTGCCCGGTGCGCCTTCCACACCGTTTGGGTCATGAACCATACGGCCCAGCATCTGATAGCCGCCGCAAATACCGACCACATGACCGCCACGGCGGTAATGGGCCAGAATATCGATATCCCAGCCCTGGTCTTTCAGGAACCGAAGGTCGGCCATGGTCGATTTCGAGCCCGGCAACAACACCAGATCACAATCCCCCGGGATCACTTGCCCCGGCTTTATCACCAGTAATTCAACATCATCCTCGGCCGCCAGTGGATCAAGATCGTCGAAGTTGGCAATACGGGGCAGATGCGGCACCGCGATGCGCAGAATTGCGTTCGTCGCATCCCCGGCCTTGCGGTGATATTTACCGGCTTTTTCAAGCGCTACGCCATCTTCGGCAGGAAGTTTATGGGCATTTGGCCAGTACGTTGCGATACCGTAACTTTTTAGATCACATCTTTCGGCAATGATGCCGGTGGCCGGTTCAAACAGCGACACATCGCCACGAAACTTGTTGATCACATAGCCCTTAAGCCAGCGGCGATCATCCTCGGACAGCAATGCGTGTGTGCCGACGATAGAGGCAATCACCCCGCCACGATCAATATCGCCGACCAGAATGACGGGCACACCAATGGCCTCGGCAAAGCCCATATTGGCAATGTCGGATGCGCGCAAGTTTACCTCGGCCGGGGACCCGGCGCCTTCGATCAGGACAAGGTCGGCATCACGTGCCATGACCTCGAAGCTTTCGACCACCTTGGGCAAAAGATCGCGTTTGAGGCGATAATAATCGCGCGCCTTGGCACTGGTCATGACCTTGCCCTGCACGACCACCTGCGCGCCGATATCACTTTGCGGCTTCAGCAGGACAGGGTTCATATGGATGGATGTCGCAACACCCGCCGCACGTGCCTGAAGAGCCTGCGCACGGCCGATCTCGCCACCGTCATCGGTGACAGCAGCGTTATTGGACATGTTTTGCGGTTTGAACGGGCGCACCCGAAGGCCCCGACGCGCATAGGCCCGGCACAATCCGGCCACCAGCAAGGATTTCCCGACATCGGAACCGGTACCTTGCAACATCAGGGCGGGAACGGATTGCGCACTCATTCCGGTTTCAAAACTTTCTTTCGGGTGATCAAAGTCGGATCAGAATTCAACGCCGATCTGTGCCTTGATGCCCTGTTCACGGAACGGGTGTTTGACCATGGTCATTTCCGTGACCAGATCGGCCGCCTCGATCAAAGTATCCGGGGCATTACGCCCGGTCAGGACAATGTGTTGATCTGGCAATTTGTTGGCGAGTGCTTCAAGCACATCATCAAGCGGCAGGAAATCATAGCGCAGAACGATGTTGATCTCGTCGAGGATCACCATCGAATAGCTTGGATCACGTAGCATTTCCAACGCCTTGCCCCATGCTTCCCGCGCCAGTGCAACATCCTGTGCGCGGTTCTGGGTTTCCCAGGTAAAGCCAGCCCCCATGGCATGGAATTCACAAAGATCGGGGAACTTTTTCAGAAGCTTTGCCTCGCCAGTTTCCCAGCCACCCTTGATGAACTGGACAACGCCGACTTTCATGTCATGGCCGACACAGCGCATCGCCATGCCAAAGGCAGAGGATGACTTGCCCTTGCCCTTGCCGGTATGGACAATGATCAGGCCCTTTTTGTCGATCTTCTGGGCCATCATCTTGTCGCGCGCGGCCTTGATTTTCTTCATTTTTTCATCATGGCGCGCGTTGATATCGACGTCTGGCTGGCTTTTGTCAGTCATTGTTTCTTCCCTTTGAAATGCCGCCACAGAATGCAGCGAAAGCAGCTTGGGCTCAAGGGCAGTTTTGCGGTGTCTGATCAAGGTCGATGCGCGCAATGATGCCCTGAAATCCGTGTGCGTCCGCCACCGGGCAAAAGGTCATCGCATCAGCGCCTTCATCAAGATATTCGACGGCAAAAACAGGCTTTCCTTGCTCAACATAAGGGTCAAATTCCCCCATAAAGCCAAGGCGGTAGGCTGACTCCAGAAGGGCAAAATCCATCCGACCGACCAGATCGGGTACAAGGTCAGGAGCATTTTTCTGCCCGATGGCAAGGCCACGCATATGGGCCTCCTTGATGAGCCAGTTCACATAGCGCAGCTGATCGGTGCGCGAAATGTCAAAGCCTGTCGGCTTGCTGCTTTGGTCAGCTTCATAGGCGTCGATGTTGTCAGGCTCAATCGCCAGAAACCCCTTGTCGCGGCACAGATCAAGACGCGCCCTGATAACATCGACAAAGCGTTCAAACCGGCTGATATCAAGCCAGTTTTCGCCATCCCACCCCCAATAGGGCGCACCAATCACATCGCGTGGAAAGTCCTGCGCATCATCGCGCCAATCCTCTACCGCGCCGACATTGACATAGCAAATCGGATAAAGCCCGGCAGTACGCCATGCGGCGACCTGATCAGCTGATATATCGAAAAGATCCCCGCCCACGACCCGGATGGAGGGATCGACGTCAAGCACCCCTTGCAGTTGCCAGTGGAACGGTCCGGTCGGGACAGGCGCCCAATCATTGACATCCGCGGCTGTTGCGGGTGTTCCGTACCAAAGCAGGCCGACGAAGGCCAAAGCCGGGAGCCATGGGAGCCAAAAGAATATTGGAATCAAGTTCTTCACGCGATGCGCCTGCCTGCCCTGAGATATTGGGCATCAAGTTTGCCCCCATGCCTGCCTTAAGACAATCCCGCAAAAGAAAAGCGCGACCCCAAGGATCGCGCTGTTCCTTTATCTTGTGACTGCAAACCAAAGCCAATCAGCGTTACAAGCTGGCACCGTCGCCGGTGGTCAATCCAAGATCGCCAGTCACCAGATCAGCCCATTTATCGGGTTCACGCATATCGATATTGCGCAATTCCGGGCGGCGCATCCGGGCCTTGTTAAACAGTTGCAGACGGTCACCGGGTGACATGCGGCGCAAACGATGCAGAGCCTTGCGAACGGCATCGTTGCGCGCAGCCGCCGGGCTTTGGAAGCTTTTTTCAACCACCTCCAGGCGTTTTTCCAGCCAGTCGCGGCTGATCGCGACCTGTTCAATGAGGGTTTTGAATTCACGCACCACCGGGAAGTGATCCATACGCAGATGGGCAACAGCAATGGCCGTGCGCCAAACCTGGCGTTCGACCCCTTGCAGGTAGCGCCAGTAAATCTTCACCTTGGCATTGATTTCAAATTTGGTCTGATCGGGACCGGGAAGATGGTGGGCAAGCTCTGTCATGCCAGCATGAAACTCGTCAAACGTCACCGGCCGGTGCACACCGTTAAAGTGTTCGCGCACGTCCAGAACTGCGCGAATGGCACCGCGCGCCGGACGATAGCGTCCATCGCCGTGCAAATCCGCACGCAACCATTCAGGCATGTCAAAGTCAGAAAGCAGGAAGTTGACGATATCTGCATGCCGCCCATGGGCGGGTATTGGAGTTTGCAGATAATCAGGCAAACGAACGTTGGTCTTGATATCCATCGCGGCCTCCGATCTGTTCAATCAACCTGCTTCCCGTGCAGGCGATCCGATAGGGGTGCCCCGTCCCTCACAACTTATTAACAGTTGGTTAATTGAGATATGGTGCGAAAACGTAACGTTTCAACTGCCCGGTTTGTTCCCACGGTAAAATTCCCGTGATTCCAATGACAAGCATCAGTTGACAGATTACGGGACCAGATCGGCGGAAACACTGTTGCGGCGCGGCTGCCACAGCCCGCGCTCAATTGCCTCACGCAGGCGGTCCTTGATGTCTTGCAACGCGTCGGGATTATGATCGGCGATGAAATCGCGTACCTCGGCATCGCCAAGATAAGCGTCATAGACCAGATCAAAGTGATGATCAGCGACGCAACGTGCTGTGGCAGCAAAGGCAAACATGTAATCGACTGTTGCCGCCATCTCGAACGCGCCCTTGTAGCCGTGGCGCATTACACCCTTGATCCATTTGGGGTTCACCACACGCGCCCGAACAACACGTGCGATTTCTTCTTCGAGTGTCCGGATCTTCGGGCTTTCGGGTCGGGAATGGTCGCTGTGATAAACCGTTGGCTGTTTGCCTGATAAACTACGCACAGCCGAAGTCATTCCGCCTTCGAACTGATAATAATCATCGGAATCCAACAGATCATGTTCGCGGTTATCCTGATTGTGGACAATCGCATCGACCTTGGCGAGGCGGGTTTCAAACAGATCGCGTGCCGCCGTGCCTTCGGCCCCGTTGCCATAGGCATAGCTGCCCCAGGCAAGGTAGGCATCGGCAAGATCGTCTTCATCTTCCCAGAGTTTTTCATCAATCATCGCCTGCAACCCGGCCCCATAGGCGCCGGGTTTGGAACCAAACACCCGGAAGCCGGCCTGCCGGGCGGCCTGATCCTGATCCATACCCTTTGCGCGGAGTTTTTCGGCCTCGGCCCGCACGCGCACGGCAATCGGATTGGCGTCATCGGTTTCATCAGCTTGGTCGGCCACCGCCCTTACCGCGCTGTCAAACAGGTCAATCAGGCCGGGAAAGGCATCGCGGAAGAAACCAGAAATCCGCAAGGTGACGTCAACACGCGGACGCCCCAGCACCGATGCCGGCATGATTTCAAAACCGGTGACCCGGCGTGATGCACTATCCCAAGTCGGACGTACCCCCATCAGGGCAAGCGCCTGCGCGATATCATCACCACCGGTGCGCATATTGCTCGTACCCCAGACCGAAAGCCCCAGCGCCGCTGGCCATTCGCCGTGATCCTGCACATGGCGTTCCAGCAGCAATTCCGCTGATTTCCATCCCAACTGCCAGGCCGCCGGGGTTGGCACGGTACGGGTATCAACCGAATAGAAATTGCGCCCGGTCGGCAACACATCCGGTCGGCCACGGGTCGGCGCGCCAGAAGGTCCGGGTTCAACGAACTTGCCCGCAAGACCCCGCAAAAGGCCTTCGATCTCGGCCGGGCCGCAGCCAACAACCGCCGGGCGAATGTTCGTTTCGATATCAGAAATAACGTCACAGACGGCTGACCATGCCGGATCGGCCTTCACCGTTCCCCTGACCAGATCACGTGCCAAAAGCTCGATCCGTTCCACGGTATCGCCGGTGGTGCGCCATGGTCCGATATCTTCGCCGTCATAGTGCGCGAGTATTTCGGGCTTGGCGCCCGGCCAGAACTCGGCAAAGGCACAATCAAGCGGGTCAAATGCGGGATCATCAAGGATATCTTTGGCAATCGCGCGATGCAGGGATGCCTTGGGGCCGGTGTCCGCACCACGCGGTAGCCGTGCAAGAGCGACCAAAAGATCGGTCAAAAGATCACCATCCGGGGCCTTGCCATAGATATGCAACCCGTCACGGATCTGCAGTTCCTTGAGCTCGCACAGATAGTTATCAAGCTTGGCCAGCGCACTTTCTTCGTCCTCGCCCGCCTCGATGCCGCAATCACGGTCAAGGCCGATGCGGATCGCCAGTTCAAGGATGTCGCGTTTGAGGATCACAAGACGGCGGGGATCAACCGCGGCGGCATCATAGTATTCATCGACCAGCGCTTCGAGATCCTTTAGCGGCCCATAGCTTTCCGCCCGGGTCAAAGGCGGGGTCAAATGATCAAGGATCACCGCCTGGGCGCGGCGTTTGGCCTGTGTGCCTTCGCCCGGATCATTGACGATGAACGGATAGAAATGCGGGGTCGGACCAAAAACGGCCTCCGGGAAGCAATCCTTGGAGAGCGCCAGCGACTTGCCCGGCAGCCATTCCATATTGCCATGCTTACCAAAATGAATGATCGCATCGACGCCAAACACATGACGCAGCCAGATATAAAAGGCGAAATAGTTGTGCGGCGGCACCAGATCGGGCGAGTGATAGCTTTCAAGCGGGTCAATATTATAGCCACGCGCAGGCTGCAACCCGATCACCACATTGCCAAGCGGCAGGATGGAAAGCGCAAAGGCATCCTGACCTGCCAGATAGAACGGATCATTCGTCGGGTCGCCCCAGGCCTCAATTACCTGATCCCGGATGGCCGGTGGCAGCGCATCAAACGCCTTTTGGTAGTCCGTGCGAGACAAGGTCACGCGAATTTCGCGATCAGCAAGGGATTTGAAATCGTTGGTCGGCCCGGCCTTGATCGCAGCAATCAGGGCGTCGCCGTCTTTCGGCAGATCATTGACCCTGTATCCTTCGCCCTGCATGGCGCGAAGTGTTTCGATCATGCCGGCCGGGGTATCAAGCCCGACCCCGTTGCCAAGGCGGGCATCCTTGTTGGGATAGTTCGCCATAACCATCGCCACCTTGCGCGAAGCAGTATCCGATTTGCGCAAGCGTACCCAGTTGGCGGCAAGTTCGGCGGTAAAGGCAACACGATCACGAACCGGGATGTATTTCACCAGATCAATCTGGGTCAGGTCATCCTTGCCAGCCGATCCCTTGAACGACACAGCACGTGAAAGGATACGGCCATCGACTTCGGGCAGGGCGACATTCATCGCAATATCACGCGCGGCCAGACCATTCACCCCTTCGCGCCAGGCTTCTTCGCCACCGCCTGAAAGAACCACCTGAAAGACCGGGGCATCCACCGCGTCAAACGGACCATTTTTTCGTTGTGATCCCGGAACAGATATCGCAAACCCGGTGGTATTCAGGATCAAATCCGCACTGGTTTCTGCCAGCCAGTCCTCGACCAGTGCCGCTGCCACCGGATCCTTAAGACTGGCGACAAAGATTGGCAATGGATTCAGACCATTGGCACAAAGCTCCTCAACCAGCGCGTCAATAACATCCAGATTGGCGGCCTGTACCAGTGAGCGATAGAAGATAATCGGCGTAACCGGCTGATTTTTCACCCAATTAACCCGGATTTCATCAAGGCTTGCCTGCGCCTTGCCGGGCCAATACCCCCCGGCCTTGACCAGTGGCGCGGCAGGTGACCAGTTCCAGTTCACGCTTGAATTTAAGTTTTCATATATAAGACAAAGTAAATTTTCGGAATTTTGCGGTCCGCCCTCGATCAGGTAACGCCAGATATTCTGATATTCTCGCCCCTTGATGGTCGAAAGCGACAAAAGTTCTGCATCGGGTTGATCATCACCGGGCAACAGGACCAAGGGAATGTCCGTGGCACGCGCAAGGGCAACCAGTTGTTCGATACCGTAATCCCAATATCCGCGCCCGCCCAGAATACGAACGATGATGAATTTGGCATCGGAAAGCACATCGTCGATATAGAGATCGACTGACATGTTATGGCCAAGCTGCAGCAAGCTTGCCAGACGCAAGGAGGGGGTTTGATCGCCGAATGCATCCACCAGACGCCCTTGTGCCCCGGCAAGGCAGGCCAGCTCAGACTCGGCCGCAGACAGGATCACCACATCGCCGGGTTGCTGTCCAAGGTCGACGGCCTCGCTACCATCCGTGACCATTCCGGGCTGGGCTGCCAATAGATGCATTTGGGAATCCGTATTCTTGCGTCGTTACGTCGAAAAGGCGACCAGGACCGGATGTAAAAATCCATCCGGTCTCAGCCAAATTTCATCAGGTCGAATGGATTCAGGCGGCCTTGATGGCGGCTTCAATCGCTGCACGGTCCAGACCATGCAGACCAATCACGACCAGTTCGGAACGGCGGGTTTCACCATCCGCCCACGGACGGTCGAAATAGCGCTGGAAACGTTCGCCAACCCCCTGAACCACATGGCGCATTGGTTTGCCCGGCACATCCAGGAATCCCTTGATCCGCAAAACATCAAATTGGCGCACAACATCAATCAGGCGCTTCTCAAGCGTCGCCGGATCGCTGATCGCATCAAGCGAGACAACGAAACTGTCGAAATCGTCATGGTCGTGTTCGTGACCATCGTCATGATGGCTCGGGCGGCTATCAAGGTCATCCTCGGCAGCAGCACCCAGCCCCAGCAGGATGGCATTTTCCACCCGTGAATGGTCGGTTGCGATAATCTTGACCGACGGCTTTTTCAATTCTGCACGGATATCGGCTTCGACCTTGCTGCGTTCGGCATCGGTCAGAAGGTCCGTCTTGTTCAGAACCACCATATCCGCACAGTGAAGTTGTTCTTCGAACAGTTCCTCAAGCGGGCTTTCATGATCCAGATTGTCATCAGCTTCGCGTTGCGCCTGCACCGCATGGTGATCATGGGCAAAAAGACCATCGCGCAACGCTGCACCATCAAGAACGGCCACAACACCATCAACGGTCACACGCGACCGGACTTCGGGCCAGTTAAACGCCTTTACCAAGGGTTTTGGCAAGGCAAGGCCAGATGTTTCGATAACGATATGGTCAGGTGGTGTTTCACGATCAATCAGGTTCTGGATGGTTGGCAGAAAGTCATCTGCCACCGTGCAGCAGATGCAGCCATTGGCCAGTTCAACCACATCATCTTCTTCGCAACCTTCGATACCGCAGCCATTGATAATGCCGCGATCCACACCCAGATCGCCAAATTCATTAATGATCAGCGCAATGCGTTTGCCATCGGCATTTTCCAGCATGTTGCGGATCATCGTTGTTTTGCCAGCCCCCAGAAAACCGGTAATGACGGTTGCGGGGATTTTGCCCAATTGTGCCATTTGTAAAGTCCTTAAAATTCAATTCTTTATGTTGCTATTTGACCTGCATCGGTATGCCGGCCACCACAAGGGTCACCTTGTCAGCCAGTTCGGCGATGCGTTGATGCAGGCGCCCGGCATGATCCCGAAAGGCGCGTGCCATCGCATTTTCCGGCACAATGCCAAAGCCGACCTCGTTTGAGACCAGAAGCACCGGCACAACAAGTTTCGGCACCAGACCGCAAAGGGCCTCAGTCTCGGCGTCAATATCGCGGTCTTCGAGCATGAGATTGGTCAGCCACAAGGTCAGGCAATCGACCAGAACCGGTTTGCCACCCGTGACATTACAGGTCTGTAAGGCAGCGCAGAGCTCAAGCGGTTCTTCCACTGTCTGCCAAAGATCGCCGCGCGATTGTTTGTGAAGATCGATGCGGTTGGCCATTTCATCATCCCAGGCCCGCCCGGTTGCGATATATGTGCCACCACCTGCGTGATTGATAATGTTTTCGGCAAACCGGCTTTTGCCGGATCGCGCCCCACCAAGGATCAGATGCGTCCCGTCAGAGGGGCCGTCAGGGGGTAAAATCTGGGTCATCCCGTTTGTTCCTCGCCATGGCCTCCCACCGAGGCCCGATTGCGTCGCCACCTTCTAAAGAATAGTGACACCTTCGGCAGGTTTCCTGGCTGCGGGCATGAAAGCGGTCCGCCTTCCCGGTTGCCCGGTGGCTGGTCTGGCGCCACGCGCCGACCCGGATCGCCCAACCCGATACAGTTGCGGGGGCAGCATCGGCCTTGCACCGATTTCCCATCACCGAACGGTGCGCCGAACCTAGCAGGTTTGCCATAAATGCCAAAGGTCAATCTCGGCCCTTTAAGCTGTCTGATACACACGACCTAACCGGAAGGTCAGTATTTGTAAGAATTGTCTGCTTGAGGGCCCCTACCATTTCAGACAACATCAAGACGTCGCGCTGAAACTACAGACGGAAAAATCCGCAATCTCGCGCAAAACCGGGAACAAAAGAACAAACACCCGGCTGGCAGCAGAAAAATCTGCGCCAAAACTCTTGGGGTAATCTGGAAGTTTGTGAGCACAAATGGCTATACGGTCTCACCTATTGAAAATCCGACAGTCGACTGCGCCAACCTGGACCACTTCCTCTCGCAAGGACATGTGGCTGGGATTGCTTGGTCGCCTGAACAGTCCGGACAGATCTTTTCAGGACTTCCTGGAAGAATATTCGATTGAAGGCGAAATCACGCTGGCACGGCGCGACGTTCGGGAAATTTTTGCTCAGGATGCCTCGAAGGGGGTGATCGCCTCCATCATCTGGTCCCATGAACGCGGCATTCGCGTGAACGCATTATCGCTGCTTGTTCGCGATATGCCGACGCTTGTAACGCTGATGTCGATTTCCGACTTCGGGAACGATGAGTTGAACGAATTGCTTGCGCAGCCGGGCATTTCCGTTCCGACTGCCAGCAAGATGTTGTCTGCCTGTGGCAAAACCTATTGCGGTATGCCAGCTGCCATCATTGACGACACCATCATTCAGGCAATCGAAAGCGCATCCTTTGCGGCGGATTTCCCGAATGTCGCCAAATTGCGGGCCAAATCACGCAGCCGACCTGTCCCGTATTATCAGGCCTATCTGCGCGATGTATTCGATATTTGCGAAAACCATGACCTTGAGCCGGATATGGTGGACCGCTATCTGGCTGAACACGCGCTCGATGACATGGCATCGGACATCGAACTCGCATCCGCATAGGGACGAAACCTTAAAATCGCTGATTGACCGCGGTCACACGCCAGCCGGGTTCGTCGACCTCGTCGATAAATTCAAGTTTGGTCAAACTCAACGTATCGACATGAAAGGCCAATGCCGTTTCAAGCGACAAGCCCAAGGCATTGGCCAATATGGCGCGCACCGTCCCGCCATGAACGACAGCCACGATATCGCGACCGGCAAATGCATCATTTAACCGGGAAAAGACCGGACCAACACGCCCGACAACATCGGCGAAACTTTCACCCTTCGGGGGGTGCTGTCGGGCAAAATCGGTCCAGAAACGCGTTGTTTCACCCTTGGGCAAATCGTTCCAGTTCTGCAGCTCCCAGTCACCAAAATGCTGCTCGGCAAATCCGCTTTCTGCCTGCAACACATGGTCTGCTTCCATGAAACGTTGCAGGCTACGCGCCGTATCCTGTGTACGCGACAGGTGGCTGGTCACCCACGTCGCAGATGCTGGCAATTGCCGGGCAAGAGTGTTGATCGCCTTTTCATCGGAAAGATCTGCTGGCATGTCACTTTGGCCATAAACCAGACGTTCGGGGTTTTGGACCGGGGCATGACGCACCAACCACCATCTTGTTGTTTTCATTGGGTTCGTATCCCCTTTTCTTGCCCAGATCGTCAGATGACCGCGACAAAGGCAATTCCGACAAAAAGTTCGCTTAGCAACTGGGTTGCGCCCAAAACATCACCCGTCTGGCCACCGATTTGCCATTTCGCCACCATCGCCACAAGGCCAACTGCCAAAAGCGCACCAGCCAGTACCACAACGGTCGTGACCAAACCCGTCAAAACGAACGCCAGGATCGCAGCGATGAGCACCGCAAGCCCGACCATCATCAGACTTGGTCTTCCCGCACCTTTGCCCAAACCGTCGTTACGCGCCGGGGGCAGGATATGCATCATGATCGGCATGGCTGCACGCGATGATATCGCCATAACCAGAAACAGGATCGCAGCCTGCCCGCCGTCACCGGCCACAGACATCAGGACAAGTCGCAGCCCAAAACACAAGATCAGGGCGACGACACCATAGGTACCGATTTGACTGTCACGCATGATTTCCAGTTTGCGCGCACGTTCAAACCCGCCACCAAATCCGTCCGCGCAGTCAGCCATACCGTCTTCATGCATGCAGCCAGTCAGAAGCACCATGCCTGCCAGGGCAATGATCGCGAATATCAGGATACTTTCCGTCAATTGATAAACCAGCATCGCTGGCAGCATGGCAAATCCGGCCAGCAACAACCCAACCAGCGGCCAGGACCAGACGGATCTTGCAATCAACTCGGCGCGAAAATCGTCAATCCCGTGCACCGGCACACGGCTTAGCAAGGCCAAAGCACGCCAGAAATCAGAAATCACAGATGTCTTGACTGGTGCGTCAACGGCGGCGTTCGCGTCCTCATTTTTCGATGAATCTGCGCTTTGCATATTTGTTTCGTTTTGGTTATGATCTTTGGATATCATAAATTTCCGATTTTCAAACTGGCAATCTGCCACGCCCGGGCCTAGTTTGGGCTGACTTTCTGAGCCGTCTTAGACAACTGGTTTCCGAGCCTAATCATTCCCATCCCGGAAGCCAAGCGGAACACACTACAGTCAGGACCCCAGGCACCTTTGCCGCCAGCCGGAGACCCACATGTTCAACCCGAAACACCCGCCACAAAACCTTGAGGAAATTCGCGCCCTGCTGGCCGAACTTCCCGATGTCGATCAGGATGCACAGGCCGCCGTCGCCGAACGCGAACCAACATTGACCAAACCTGCGGGATCGCTTGGCCGACTTGAAGATTTCAGCATGTGGCTCGCCGGGTGGCAGGGAACATCGCGCCCGCGCATGTCACGCCCCCGTGTTACGGTCTTTGCCGGCAGTCATGGTGTTGTTGCACAGGGCGTTTCGGCCTTCCCGGCCAGTGTTAACCAGCAGATGGTCGAGAACTTTATTAACGGCGGGGCCGCAATCAACCAGATCTGCAAGTCTGTCGATGCAGAACTTCGCGTGATGGAAGTCGCACTTGAAGTGCCGACAAACGATTTTGCCAATGAACCAGCGATGGATGACGAGGGCTGTGCCGAAGCGATGGCTTTTGGCATGAGCGCCATCGAGAAGGGACTGGATCTTTTTGTGCCCGGCGAAATGGGCATTGGCAACACCACGTCGGCCGCCGCCATCGCCCACGCGCTTTATGGCGGAAATGCAGGCGACTGGACTGGTCGCGGTACCGGGATTGATGACACAACCCTTGACCGCAAAACGCGTGTTGTGGGTGACGCGATCATTCTGCACAAGAACCAGATGCATGACGGTTTGGATATTCTGCGCTGTGTCGGGGGACGTGAAATTGCGGCCATGGCTGGCGCGATCATTGCGGCACGCTTTTCGCGGGTTCCGGTTTTGCTGGATGGTTATGTTTCATGTGCCGCAGGCGCGGTTTTGGCAGCGATGCGTGCCGATGCACTTGATCACTGCCTGATCGGGCATGTATCGGCAGAACCGGGCCACACCCGTCTGATTGATAAACTGGGCAAGCAGGCGCTGATTGATTTCGGCATGCGCCTTGGCGAGGGATCGGGGGCGGCGCTTGCTATTCCGCTTTTGCGGGCCGCTGCTGAATGTCACACCGGTATGGCGACATTTGAAAAGGCAGGAATTGATGGCAAGGACGGCGCCTGAGCCAGCTGCTGTCATCACAAGAACCAAATAGCGTCGCGTTTCCGGCGCTATTTTTTTGTTCGTTCGTTCATCAGATGCTCCACATGGCGGCCCTGGAACATGGTGATATTGATCGAATGACCAAACTTGATGGCACGTTCATCATCGCAACGACACAGAATGACCCGGGTGTCACCTGACTCGGCCACGGCCGCACGCATGGCTTCGCGATGCTCTTCATCCATGTTTTCCATTTCCGGATCCCACAGCATCTTGATCATATCAACGCCAAGCTTGTTGCGATTGATATATGGCAGCGACAGATAACTGATGCCATCAATGCAGATTCGGTAACCGCGATCCCGACAGAAATCCCGCGCAAAGAAGAATGCACCCAAATCAGCAAAAATATCGATCTTCTGAAGTTCCAGAACGATTGTTCCGCGCTGACCTGCCTTGACGTTACTGTCAAATGTCAGGAAGTCCGGGGACAGCAATGTTGATACGTTCAGATTGATACTGACAGAGCCGGTCACCGATGCATCATTGGAGCGCGTTAAAAGCGACAGCATGCGTCGATCAAGAATTTCTGTCAGATGTTGAAACAGCCAACGGTTTGACAACACATTGACATCGGGCAGCAGGGTTTCCTGCAGATCCTTGATTGAAATGAACAATTCATGGAAAACCGGTGTCGGATGGGCATCACCAACCACGGCACAGATCGCCTGACGGCGCATCAGGTTGGACAAATCGGCCCGGCGCAGGGATTCATCGATCCGGCCAAGGATCTTCGGCGTCAGTGGCGCACGGTCATCGCTAAGTTCCGGATGGTCATTGTGACGCTCAGCCGCCTTGCTTACGACCTTGGGGCGATTGGCATTCGCGCGCACCAGCATCTGAGTCAGATGCAGGAATTCCTTATATTGCTGGCCAACATCGTAATAGTCGGTGAAGGTTGCTGGCGCGCCGCTTTCATCCTTGCCATCGCTGATCAGCGGATCGTCATTGAACAGGAACTTCAGGCGGAAAATGACCGCATTCACCTCGTCCATCTCGGCGGCATCAAAGATGAAAATCAGATCCTGGTTCGACAGCGTAAAAATGCGCCCGGTTACTTCAGGTACAATTTCTTCAAAAGCGGTAATCGCGGTCCTGATGTGATGGTCGCGGCGGTTAAAGGGCAACAATTTGGAAAAATGCACATGAATCGCGCCAACGCCTTCCTTGCGCCGCTCAAGGCGTCGCACATAGTCAACGAGGAAGGCTTCGGGCGATGGAATTGAGCTATCAGACATAAATGCAATAACCAGAAGATTGTTTTGACGGAGTAACAGCCGCTAATCTGCCCGAACCACGATAACGCCGGTCCATTAACAGGTTATGTATTTAGCATTCATGGATATTGAAACCAAACGCGAATATCGGGCAATTTCAGACATGTCGACCAATAGATAAGTCGTAGCTTTCCACCAACCAAGCTGCTAGTTTCAGCCCGTTTTGATATCAGAGCGATAAGGTTAAAGACGATATGTGGCGACGCAAGCGCGTTTTGGTAACCGGTGGCGCAGGTTTCCTTGGTTCTCATTTATGTGAACGCCTGCTTGAAGAAGGCAACGATGTTTTATGCGTCGACAATTTCTTTACCGGCACCAAGGACAACATCGTTCATCTCCTCGACAAGCCGCATTTCGAGTTGATGCGCCACGACGTTACCTTTCCGCTCTATCTTGAGGTAGACGAGATCTACAATCTCGCCTGCCCGGCATCACCGATCCATTACCAACATGATCCGGTGCAGACGACGAAGACCAGTGTGCATGGTGCGATCAACATGCTTGGCCTTGCAAAGCGCGTTGGTGCCAAAATTTTCCAGGCATCAACCAGCGAAGTATACGGTGATCCGGAAGTTCATCCGCAAACCGAAGATTACCGTGGCAACGTCAACCCGATTGGCCCGCGCGCCTGCTATGATGAAGGCAAGCGTTGCGCGGAGACGCTGTTCTTTGATTATCATCGCCAGCATGGCCTGGACATCAAGGTCGCCCGGATCTTCAATACCTATGGCCCGCGCATGCATCCGCAGGACGGACGTGTGGTTTCGAACTTCATCATTCAGGCACTGCATGGCGAAGACATCACCATTTATGGTGATGGTGAGCAGACCCGATCCTTCTGCTTCTATACCGATTTGATCGAGGGCTTTGTCCGACTGATGGCGACGGATAAATCTGTTACCGGCCCGATGAACCTTGGTAATCCGCATGAAATCACTATTCGCGAACTGGCCGAACGTGTGATCGAAATGACCGGTGCCAAGTCCAAGCTGATCTTCAAGGACCTTCCGGCGGATGACCCGCTGCAGCGCAAACCCGACATTACCTTTGCGCGCAAAAGCCTTGATGGCTGGGAACCGACCGTGAAACTTGAAGCTGGCCTCGGATCAACCATCGAATATTTCCGTGATCTGATTGCAAAACACGGCTGAGACGACTTAGCGAGCAGGACCTGAATTACCCATGGATATTAAAGCCTTTTTCGAAGCCGAGTTTGACGAGCATCTTGATCTGGTCAACAAGACCCGTGAAGCCACACGCGATGCCTTTATCGAACTGGTCGAGATTTGCACCGATGCGCTTAATGACGGCAACAAACTGCTGTTCTTTGGCAATGGTGGGTCGGCTGCCGACGCCCAACATATCGCCACCGAATTCACGGTTCGCTATATCAATGATCGCCGCGCGCTTCCGGCGATTGCGCTGACCACCGACAGCTCCGCCTTGACCGCAATTGGAAATGATTTCGGGTTTGATCACCTGTTTTCACGTCAGATCGAGGCGCTTGGGAACCCCGATGACATTGCAATTGGCATTTCAACATCCGGTAACAGCAAGAACGTCAATCTTGGTCTGGCAAAGGCCAAGGAAATGGGTCTGATTGCAACCGGCTGGACTGGCAAGACAGGCGGCGATATGGTGGATCTGTGCGACCCGCTGATGATCGTTCCCAGCAACACCACCGCGCGCATTCAGGAAATGCACATCCAGATTGGCCAGATGCTGGTGGGTGCCCTTGAACACACGCTTGGCCTGACGAAAAAATAACTGGCAGACTGCCAAAGTCGCCTGAATACTCCGACAGAACAAAGAATTGCGACCATGACCGATCTTAGCCATCTGGCCCAACAGGTTGAACAACTGACCGACGCCAGGGTCCTGTGCATTGGTGATGTCATGCTTGACCGGTTTGTTTATGGATCAGTCACGCGGATCTCGCCCGAAGCGCCCATTCCGGTCATCCGGGTTGAGCGCGAAAGTGCGATGCTGGGCGGGGCGGGCAACGTCACACGCAATGCCACGGCCCTTGGCGCATCCGTTCAGTTCCTGTCGCTTGTTGGGGATGATCTGCCCGGTCGGGAAGTCATGGAATATGTCGCACATGACAAAGGCGTTGAGCCCTATATCCAGACCGAGCGCAACCGTCCGACAACGATCAAAACCCGCTATATCGCGGGCGGGCAGCAATTGTTGCGATCTGACAATGAAACGACGGGCGACATCGCGCCAGCCACCATCAGCAACCTGTCCGCTTTGGCAGGGCAACTGGCACCGGATGTCGCGGCGATCATCCTGTCTGACTATGGCAAGGGTGTCTTGCATGCCGATGTCGTAGCCGCCGCAATCGAAGCAGCGCGTAGCGCCGGAAAGCCGATCATTGTCGACCCCAAAGGTAGTGATTACAGCATCTATCGCGGGGCAACGGTGGTCACACCGAACCGCGCAGAAGCCGAAGCCGCAACAGGTATTGCCGTAAATAGCGACGAAGATGCTGTCGCCGCCGCGACCAAGATTATCACCGAATGCGGCATCGAAAACGTTCTGCTTACCCGCAGCCAGGATGGCATGACCCTTGTCACCAAAGATGGCGATGCTTTGCATCTGCCCACCGAAGCGCGCGAAGTCTTTGACGTTTCCGGCGCTGGCGACACGGTGGTGGCCTGCCTTGCATCAGCTGTGGCAGCAGGATCAAGCCTTGCCGATGCCGCGCGCATTGCCAATGTTGCCGCAGGGATCGTGGTTGGCAAGATAGGGACCGCAGTTGTTTACCCTGACGAGCTCATTTCCACCCTGCATCATCATGACCTGATGATCGGGGAAGCGAAACTGATGCCGCTTGATCGCATGGTTGATCGTGCAGAACGCTGGCGGCGCAAGGGATACACAGTCGGCTTTACCAATGGCTGCTTTGATCTGCTGCATCCGGGGCATCTCAGCCTTCTCAAACAGGCACGCGCAAGTTGCGACCGTTTGATCGTCGGGCTGAATTCCGACGCGTCGGTCAAACGCCTCAAGGGTGACGCACGACCGGTTCAATCCGAAGCCGCACGTGCGGCCGTGCTCGGATCGCTTGAAACCGTCAGCGGGGTGGTGATCTTTGGTGAGGATACGCCGATTGAACTGATCTCGGCGATCAAGCCAGACATTCTGGTCAAGGGCGCGGATTACACCATTGATAAGGTTGTTGGGGCCGAAATCGTTCAGGCCTATGGCGGCAAAGTTGTTCTGGCCAATCTTGAAGACGGCTTTTCCACCACATCGACCATCGCCCGCATGAACAAGGGCAACGATTAATCGTCCTGCCCCAAACCGTTCTTTTCCGGCCAGGGTGAGATCATCAGATCCGGCCAGATTGTTTGCCACCGGGTAACTTTGGCCTCATAGACCGTTTTTACCGGTAGAGCCGTGTTTGGGATAACCCGACCTTCCATCACGGCCGACAGACCAAATGGTGCATATATGCGATAGGCATCGATACCGTCTTTGTCCGCATCCTTGCGCACGCCAATCGCACTTGTCTGATAGGCAAATCGATCAATCCCGTCGCTGGCAGCACTTACCGCACCATAAGGCACACCGAATTTTTCCGGATACCAGATCGGCACACGCGCCTGATTGCGGATTTCAACCGATGCCGCGATATCAGAGAACAATTCAGCCCCTTGTACGATCACACGATCTTCTGAATGCCATGTCGTATCGGGATCAAAATAAAAAAGATCATAATCGGCAATGTCAGATTCCGGGACGCGATTGGCCTTGATGTTCCAGATGGTTTGGGCAAGACATCCGGCGGTCAGCCACCAGTCTTCAATCCCGAATTCTGCAAAACGATCAAGAATAAGACGGTTGACCGGGTTTTGAAGAATGCCTTCAAGAAATTCATAGCCCCATGGAATTTGATTGGCGCGTTGACCGGCACTCATAGTCCGACCCAGATCACTTTGAGAATAACTGGCCAGGCACCGTTGATCAGACACGATGTGGTGAATAGCCGCAATGCGCGGTCGATATCGCTTGCGGCAAGATTGCCGCGACCATTGCCGATATAGGGATCATCAACCACTTCGCTGCCATATTGGCGCGGTCCGGCAAGGGCGATTTCAAGTGCCCCGGCAAAGGCGGCTTCCTGCCACCCGGCGTTGGGGGATTTGTGTTTTTTGGCATCCGACAGCATGGTCTTCCACGCAGCCTTGCCACTGGTTTTACCCCCGATGAATGCGGCAAGACAAATCACGCCTCCGGCAAGTCGTGCGGGGATAAAGTTCGCGACATCATCAAGGCGCGCGGCGAAGCGCCCGAAATAAAGATAGCGCTGGTTACGATGACCAATCATCGAATCAAGCGTGTTGATCGCCTTGTAGGCGCAAATACCAATCGGCCCGCCGACCACATACCAGAACAGCGGGGCGACCACCCCGTCAGAAAAGTTTTCAGCACAGCTTTCAATCGCTGCACGGCTGACCCCTGCCTCATCAAGCGTATCGGGATTGCGTCCGACAATCATTGAAACCGCTTTGCGGCCGCCAGCAATGCCATCTTTCTTAAGCGCAGCCGATACGGCCTTTACGTGTTGATAAAGGCCCTTTTGTGCAATCAAAACCGCGACCAAAAAAACTTCTGGTGCCCTGAAAACGTCGCCAATTGAGGAAACAAACTGAACAAGACCACCAGCTGCGGCCGCAACGGCAATGACAGCCAGACTGGTAACAGTCCCACGAAGTAACCGATCGGCATTGCTGCGATCTGGGCGGTTCAGGCGTCTTTCGAACCACGCGATCAGATTGCCAACCCAGACGACCGGGTGCCCGATCCGCGAAAACAGCCATGGGAAGTCACCAAACACCGCGTCCAACACCAGTGCCAGCACCAGCATGGTAAAAAGCGGCCCGAAAAACGCAGGTTCCGGGATCAGAAAATTGGTAAATGTCGGTTCCATTGCCGCAATGTGCGCGGTGATCGCCAGAGCGTCAATCAGAATGACGGCGTGTTGGGTTAAGTACCGGTCACAGCAGAGAATTTGCCATCAGGTTTTCGGTTTGCTAGAAATATTTCATACAAAATTTTATTTTATCATACAGCTTCATGATTAATCCTGCCTGTCCTGAACTGCGTAAGGCAAACCACGGTCCTGACACCTACTGGACCTGATGACAAAACCGGCAACAAAAAAGAAAGTCTGATCACCGCCCCACAACATCTTCGATACCCGGCCATTACCGGCCCACAATAAGTAGTATTTTCATCACCCAGACCCCTTGCACATCATCTTGGCGTAGCTGCCGCTTGCATTCCGCAGGCCAATCGGTGAAAACGGGGGTGGCATCGGGTACCGCATGGCAAAAATGCCGTGCGAATTACACCATCTGAGAGAGACAAAGGAGCAGCCTTTTATGTCCCCCAAAGGCGCAGTAATGATTTGCGGTCACGGTTCGCGCGACGAGCGCGCGGTTTCACAGTTCAACGCCATGGTTGAAGCGATGAAACAAACCCACCTGGCCGAATACGATGTCGAAAGCGGCTTTCTCGAATTTGCCCACCCGATCCTGCGTGATGGCTTTGAAAAGCTCAAAGCCATGGGCCACAAGAAGATATATGCCCTGCCAGGAATGCTGTTTGCCGCCGGTCACGTTAAAAACGACCTGCCGAGCGAAGTGAACAATTTCGCCCATGAAAACCCGGATATAGAGGTTTTGTTTGGCCGTGATCTTGCCATTGATCCCAAACTTCTGATGGCAGCAAAGCAACGGATCGAGGAAGCTCTTGTCGGGGTTGATGACAGCGTTTCACGTGAAGACACCCTGTTGATGGTCGTGGGGCGTGGAACCAACGATCCGGACGCCAACTCCAACGTTTACAAGGTTGCGCGCATGCTGCAGGAAGGCATGGGTTTTGGTCGCACCGAAATCAGCTATTCCGGCGTTGCCCATCCGCGCGTCAACGCGGGCCTGCGCGAAGCCATGAAGCTTGGCTACAAGCGCGTTGTCGTGTTCCCCTATTTCCTGTTTGCCGGCATTCTGATTGACCGCATCTATTCCCACACCGATGAAGTTGCGGCTGAATTTGGCGATGTTGAATTCATCAAGGCAGGTTACCTCAAGGATCATCCGATGGTGCTTGAAAGCTTTTCCGAACGTCTGGCCGAAATTGATACCGGCGACAACAACATGAACTGCCAGCTTTGCAAGTATCGCGAGCAAATCATTGGCTATGAAGGCGATGTCGGCACCCCGCAGGTCGGCCACCATCACCATGTGATGGGCATCGGCACCGACGGGCATAGCCATGATCATGGGCACCACCACCATCATGGCCATAGCCATGGGCATCATCATCACGGTCATGGCCATGATCACGGGCACAGCCACGCCCATGATCACGACGATGCGAAGAAACCGACCGGTTCCTGACCGGTCGATCCCTGTCCCCTGAAAGGCGCGGCAATGTTTGACTATCTGCGTGACCCGCAGGAAATCTATGCCAAAAGCTTTGCGACCATCGAGGCGGAGGCAGAGCTTGCGCGCTTTTCAGAGGATGAACGCCCAATCGCCATACGCATTATTCATGCCTGTGGCATGGTTGAAATGGCTGACCAGATTGCCTTTGGCGGGGATGTTGCCAGCACCGCAACCGCAGCACTCCGGGCCGGAAAGCCCATCTTGTGTGATGCGGAGATGGTCCGCCATGGCATCATTTCCCGGCTTCTGCCCGCAAAAAACCCGGTGCTCTGCACCTTGAATGACGGCGACACACATGGTCTTGCGGCCAAGCTGGCAACCACGCGGTCTGCCGCTGCTGTCGAGGGCTGGAATGATCATATCGATGGCGCAATAATCGCCATTGGCAATGCCCCGACCGCACTTTTCCATCTGCTTGAAGCCATCCATGACGGCCGCATGACCAAGCCTGCCGTGATCATTGGCATGCCCGTTGGGTTTGTTGGTGCGGCCGAAAGCAAGGAAGCCCTGATTGCGCACGCAAACGGCATTCCTTTTGTCACGCTGCGTGGCCGGTTTGGCGGTAGTGCGGTGACCGCGGCCACAGTCAATGCATTGGCGCGCATGGCACGTGACGATGGTTCCACACCCGACGGTACGCTTGAGCGCAAGAAAGGCGGGTTGTCATGAATGAACAATCCCCGATCAAGGGCCGGATCACGGTTATTGGTATTGGCGAGGACGGGTATGATGGACTATCGCCGCTTGCCCGCCAGATCCTTGAAAAAGCCAGTATCATCTTTGGCGGCACGCGCCATATCGCCATGCTGCCCGGCACCAACACCGCGACCCGGAACAAGTGGATCACCCCGTTTGAGGCCAACCTGCCCCTGATTGAAGATTGCCTTGATCAGAACCCGGTGGTTCTGGCCAGTGGGGATCCGATGTATTTCGGTGTTGGCAATACACTGATCAACTATTTCGGGACCGAACCGGTTCATGCAATCCCGGCGCCTTCGAGTATTTCACTGGCGGCTTCGCGCCTTGGCTGGCCCCTTGCAGATTGTGATGTCATTACCCTGCATGGTCGCGATCCGGAAAGCCTGCGCGCCCATTTGCGCCCGCATGGCAAGCTGATCGCGCTAAGTGCTGATGGATCAACCCCGGCTCTGGTTGCTGTCATGCTGTGTGAGGCCGGTTTTGATCAAAGCCGTATGTCAGTATGCGAACGGCTTGGTGGTCCGGAAGAACGCATTACCACCCAAACCGCACAAACATGGCAGGCACGGGCAACATCCATGCCCGATATCAAACCGGTTGATCCCCTCAACCTTATCATGATTGATCTGGAAGCCGGACCAAACGCCAAACCACTGCCCAAGGGCCCCGGTCTTCCTGATGATGCCTTTGTCCATGACGGCATGATCACCAAATCCGAGATCCGCGCGCAAACACTATCCTCGCTCGCCCCGTTCAAGGGTGGCGTGCTTTGGGATCTGGGGGCTGGATGTGGATCCATATCGATTGAATGGAAACGCATGGGCGGTCTGGCGGTTGCGATTGAACGCGACGCTGAACGCTGCGCCCTGATTCAAAAAAATGCCATCCGGCTTGGCGTACCAACCCTGGCAGTCGAACAAAAATCCATCGAAGAGGCATTGGCCTTTGCCGATCGCCTGCCCAGGCCTGATGCCATTTTTATCGGCGGCGGGATCACCATTGATGGTCTGCTTGATACCTGTTGGGATTTGCTACCGCGTCATGGTCGGCTGGTGGCCAACACCGTGACGCTCGAAGGCGAAGAAAAATTATTACGGTTCTATAATAAAAACGGTGGCAGCTTGACGCGCCTGTCGGTTTCCCGGCTGGTGCCGCGCGGCGGCTTCAAGGGTTGGAGCAATCTGGCCCCGGTCACCCATTACCTTGGAGTAAAAGCATGAGCAGTGCGGAACGTCCCGCAACGCCCCTTACGGTGGCCGGAACGGCATATGGGCTTGGCATCGGACCGGGCGAGCCGGACCTGATCACGCTCAAGGCCTATAACGTTCTGCAAAAGGCCGATGTCATCGCCTATCCAGCCCTGGAAGATGGCGTCAGCCTTGCACGACAGATCGTAGATCCGCACATCCCGGAAGGCCGGATCGAAATCGCCATTCGCATTGAAATGGGCAAACCCGCCGATCCGGTCTATGACGCCGCTGCACTTGAAATCGGCAAGCATCTGGCAGATGGCAAAACCGTTGCTGTGCTGTGCGAGGGTGACCCGTTCTTTTATGGCAGCTTCATGTATCTGTTTGGCCGACTGGCCGAAGCCGGATACCCGGTCAAAACCGTGCCGGGCGTCAGTTCGATGATGGCCTGTGCAGCCCAGCTTGGCGCGCCGCTGGCAGCCAAGAATGATGTGCTGCAAGTCATTCCCGGTCCGCTTGATGCTGATCGCCTGCGCGAACAGCTGGCCAAAACCGATGCGGCGGCAATCATAAAACTGGGCCGTCATTTCGCGAAGGTCCGTGATGTGATTGATGAGCTGGGCCTGACTGATCGGGCGCGCTATATCGAGCGTGCGACACTTGAAACCCAGAAAATGGTCCCGCTTGGCGATTTGCCAAGTGATGCAAAGGCCCCGTACTTTTCCATGATCCTGATCCACCGTCGCGGAGACGCATGGCGATGACCGCCCAACACAACAATAACAATCCCGTATTGCCGACCGACCCAATTGCCCCGATTGCGGTGGTCTGCCTGACTCAGCGCGCGCTTTCGACTGCGCGCAAGATCGCATCCAGCCTGCAGGGTGCGACCGTCCATGGCCTGCGTACACGTGTTTCCACCCGCGACGTTGATTTGGCCTTTGACGATACCATTGCACATCTGCAACAAACTTTTTCGACCGGGCATGTCATCATTGGTGTGTGCGCATCGGGCATTCTGATCCGTGCGCTTGCCCCGCTTCTCAGCGGAAAGTGGCAGGACGCAGCCGTGATTGCCGTCGATGAATCCGGCGACACCTTTATCCCGCTTCTGGGCGGGCATCACGGGGGTAACCGGCTGGCGCGCGATCTGGCAGATCGGCTGGGTGGCTTTGCCGCCATCACCACGCCGGGCGATGCGATGCTGGGACTGGCCCTTGATGAACCACCAGCAGGCTGGAAACTGGGCACACCCGACACCGTTAAACCAGCAACCGCTGCACTGCTGGCGGGTGCATCTGCCCGCCTTGAGATTGAGGCCGGATCAGCCGCGTGGCTGACCAACAGTGCGATTGCCCAATCTGATGACGGCAGTGTCGTGATTACCGCCACAGCGCGCGCAACCGATGAGTCCGATACCAGCGATGCCGGACCGGAAACCGCCATAACCTATCACCCGCCGGTTCTGGCATTGGGTGTCGGCTGTGAACGCGGCTGCCCGGTGGATGATCTTTATGATCTTGTGATGGAAACACTCGCCGGACAATGCCTGAGTCCCAAGGCCATTGCCTGTGTCAGTTCGATTGATCTCAAGGCCGATGAAGCAGCCGTACACGAACTGGCAAACCGTCTTGGTGTGCCTGCAAGGTTCTTTGACGCCGCCACCCTTGAGGCTGAGGCAGACCGCCTTGTCAGCCCGTCTGACATCGTCTTTGCCGAAACCGGCTGCCATGGCGTTGCCGAAGGCGCAGCGCTGGCAACGGTCGGAGCCACGGGCAAGCTGATCGTGCCCAAACACAAGACCAAAAAATCCACCTGTGCCGTTGCCCTGTCACAGGATGACATCATCGCTGAAAACATCGGAACTGCTCAGGGCAGGCTTTCGATTGTGGGAATCGGGCCGGGCCAGATTGGCTGGCGCAGCCCGGAAGCCACCGCCCTGATTGGTCGGGCCACCGATATTGTCGGCTATCAGATGTATCTTGATCTTCTGGGGCCGCTTATCGATGGCAAACACTGCCACCATTCCGATCTCGGCGCCGAAGAAGCCCGTGCGCGTCATGCGCTGGAGCTGGCAGCGACCGGCAAGGACGTCGCCCTGATCGGATCGGGGGATGCGGGTATCTATGCGCTGGCAACCCTGGTGTTTGAGTTGCTGGATCGCGAAGATCGCACGGATTGGAACAGGGTCGCGGTGCAGGTGTCACCGGGTATTTCCGCCCTTCAGGCAGCAGCCGCGCGCATCGGCGCGCCACTGGGCCATGATTTCTGTGCGATTTCGCTGTCTGACCTTCTGACCCCGCGCGAGGATATCCTGCGCCGCCTGAAATCAGCGGCCGAGGGCGATTTCGTGATTGCCTTCTATAACCCGGTCTCCAAGCGGCGCCGCGATCTTCTGGCCAAGGCCCGCGATATCCTGCTTGAACATCGCAATGACGACACCCCGGTGGTTCTGGGTCGTCAGCTTGGCCGCCCGGATGAGGAAATCACAGTTGTTCCGCTTTCGAAACTAGAAGTCGATATGGTGGATATGCTGACCACCGTATTGGTCGGATCGAGCAACAGCCGCCACATCACACGCGGTGAGAACGAATGGGTCTATACCCCGCGGGGCTACGCCAAAAAGGGCCCGGATGCCGCAAATGCACCGGTTCATAGCAGCACTGACATTTCCAAAAACGACACTTCCAAGAAAGGCGGGGCAGAGTAATGACTGTTCATTTTATTGGCGCCGGTCCCGGTGCCCCGGACCTGATCACCGTGCGCGGCTTGCGCCTGATCGAAAAATGCCCGGTCTGTCTTTATGCCGGATCGCTCGTACCCGAGGAAATCGTGACTGCCGCCCCGGAAGGCGCGCATGTCGTCGATACCGCATCGATGAACCTTGATGAAATCATGGTCGAGATCGAGGCCGCCCACGCCAAGGGACAGGATGTTGCACGCGTTCATTCCGGTGATCCGTCAATCTATGGCGCAATCGCCGAACAGATCCGCCGTCTGGATGATCTGGGCATTCCCTATGACATCACTCCGGGCGTTTCGGCCTATGCCGCGACCGCTGCCGAAATCGGGGCAGAACTGACACTGCCAGATGTGTCCCAGACGGTGATTCTGACCCGGACAGCCATGCGTTCATCAAGCATGCCTGACGGCGAGAGCCTTAAGGAACTTGGCAAATCGCGCGCAACGCTGGCGGTCCATTTGTCGATCAATAACCTCGCCAATGTCGTGCGCGATCTGACGCCGTATTATGGCGAAGATTGCCCGGTTGTGATTGCCTATCGCGCAACCTGGCCCGACCAGAAATACATATTCGGCACGCTTGGTGACATCCGTGCCAAGGTCAAGGGCAGCGGTATCACGCGTACGGCGCTGATCATGGTCGGCGAGGTGTTCGGTCGCAAGGATTTCACCGACTCTAGGCTTTACGCCGCAGATCACACCCATGTGTTGCGCCCGGCAAAACCATGATCGGGATCGGGCGGATGTAAAGTCCGCCCGTTTTTTGCACAAACGCTCTAATCATCAAGTTTATTTTTTCATCAGATCAGTAGTTTGCTGAAAAATCTGTCATTTCAACCGTCAACATCCTTGACCCTTGCCCGCCCGGCACCCTTTAATCAAAGGGTAATAAACGGGAGTATGCATGTTCAACGAGATGAGAATGGGCGACCAAATCCGCGAACCTTATCGCGCTTTGGTTGACTGGATGGAAGCAAACGGTCCCGAGGTTCTCGAACAAAAGCGCCTTGAAGCCGAAACCCTGTTTCGCAAGATTGGCATTACGTTTGCCGTTTATGGCGAGGGCGGAGATCCCGAACGGCTTATTCCCTTTGATCTGATTCCCCGCATTTTCACATCTCAGGAATGGCGCAAGCTTGATCGCGGTGTCAAACAGCGTGCCCGTGCCCTGAACGCGTTTCTCTATGACGTCTACCACAATGCCGAAATCATCAAGGCGGGCATTGTCCCGGCGGATCTTGTGTTTCGCAACGAGGCGTTCGAACCGGCCGTGATCGGTATTGATCCGCCGCGCAATGTCTATAGCCACATTGTCGGTGTTGATATCGTGCGTACGGGCCCCGAAGAATTTTATGTTCTGGAGGATAACTGTCGGACGCCATCAGGTGTGTCCTACATGCTTGAAAACCGCGAAATCATGATGCGCATGTTCCCGGACCTGTTCAAAAACCTGCGGATCGAGCCGGTCGAAAGCTATCCGGACATGCTGCTGAAAACGCTTAAAAGCATCGCACCGCGCAAATGTGACCGTGAACCGAACATCGTGGTTCTTACCCCGGGTGCGATGAACAGTGCGTATTACGAACATTCCTTCCTTGCCGACCAGATGGGTGTTGAGCTGGTCGAAGGTCAGGACCTGTTTGTTCATGAAGACCGGGTCTATATGCGCACCACGCGCGGTCCGGCCCGGGTTGATGTGATTTATCGCCGCATTGATGATGCCTATATCGACCCACTTTGCTTCAAAAGCGATTCGGTGCTGGGTATTCCCGGCTTGATGAATGTCTATCGTTCAGGCGGGGTTGCGATCTGTTCTGCACCGGGGGCCGGTGTCGCCGATGACAAGGCGGTTTACACCTATGTACCCGATATGATCCGCTTCTATCTGGGGCAAGAGCCGATCCTCAATAACGTGCCGACATGGAAATGCGGCAAGCCTGATGACCTGAAATACGTTCTCGAACATCTGGGCGAACTGGTGGTCAAGGAAGTCCACGGCTCAGGGGGCTATGGCATGCTGGTCGGGCCAGCATCAACCAAGGAAGAACAGGCCGCCTACGCCAAGCGGATCGAAGCCGATCCCGGAGATTTCATCGCGCAACCAACATTGTCACTGTCGGCCTGCCCGACCTTTGTTGAAAGCGGCATCGCCCCGCGCCACGTCGATTTCCGGCCTTTCTGCCTTGTTGGCGACAATGTGCGCCTGACGCCGGGTGGATTGACCCGTGTCGCGATGCGTGAAGGCTCACTTGTCGTGAACTCGTCGCAAGGCGGCGGGGTCAAGGACACATGGATCATGAGTGATTAAAGGAAAGGGTTGAGTAATGCTTAGTCGTACCGCAGACAACCTTTTCTGGCTGTCGAGATATGTCGAACGGGCCGAAAACATGGCCCGCCTGATGGAGATGGGCTATCGCATGGCCCTGATGCCCGCCGCCGCAAGCGGTAACCGATCAGAATGGGAATCCGTTCTGTCAGCATCAGGCTGTGCGGCAGGATATGACCCCGATGCACCCTTGCGTCAGGAAGAAGTCGCCAATTTCCTGATTTTTAACCGGGATAACCCGTCATCCATCCTCAACTGTTTTGAATATGCCCGGGCAAACGCACGCGCCATGCGTACCGCGATCACTGCGGAAATGTGGGAAGCGCTGAACAACGCACTGATGGAACTTCGTCGCCCGTCGATGCACAATCTGGCCAAGAATGAGCTGCCGGAATTCATCGACTGGGTCAAAAAGCAGGGCGCACTGTTCCGCGGTGCTACCGATTCCACGATTTTGCGTAATGACGGGTATGACTTTATTCGTCTGGGCACCTTTATCGAACGTTCGGACAACACTGCGCGCTTGCTTGATGTCAAATATTACGTCTTGCTGCCGGAAACCAGCATGGTCGGCGATGGTGTTGATAACTATCAATGGACAACGGTCTTGCGTGCGGCATCGTCGCTGCGCGCTTTTCACTGGGTCTATCGTGATGATTACTCACCGCACCGGATTGCACATTTCCTGATTCTCAATCCGTTTAGCCCACGGTCACTGGCACATTGCGCCGAACAGATCACGCAACACCTTGAACGTCTGGCGCGTCATTACGGCCAACGCCACAGCGTCCACCGGCAGGCCGTCGAGATATATTCCCTGCTCACGCAAAGCGACATGGATGAGATTTTCTCGACCGGGCTACATGAGTTCCTGACCGATTTTCAGGGTCGGAACCGTATCCTGTCGCATGCCATTGCCGACGCATATCATTTCGGGGGGCAGTAAGATGCGCTTGAACGTCGAACACAGAACCCACTATCGCTATGAAAGTCCGGCCTATCATGCGGTGCAAAGCCTGAAGCTGACCCCGGCAGAGTTTGAAGGCCAGAAAATCATCAACTGGTCGATCACGGCTGAGGGGTGCACAATCGGGTCGGAATTCACTGATGGCAATGGTGATATCATCAGCACTTTGACTTCAAACGGCCCGGTAGAGGCGATTGAAATCGTCGTTAAGGGCGAGGTCGAAACCACCGATACCGCCGGTGTCCTGCGCGGACACAAAGAACGCGCATTTCCCGCCGTGTTCCTGCGATCCACCCCAATGACCAAGTCAAGTGCCGCCATTCGCAAGCTTGCCGACAAGATTGCCAAGAAAACCAAGGATGGTTCGGCGCTGGAATTGGCGCATGCCCTGGCTGCGGCTGTGGGAGAGGCCATTGAATATGCGCCCGGCGCAACCCACGTCCATACCACGGCGGCTGATGCGATTGCCGATGGCAAGGGTGTTTGTCAGGATCATGCCCATGTACTGATCTCCGCGGCCCGCCACCTTGGCATTCCGGCCCGCTATGTATCGGGATACCTGTTTGCCGACCACGAAGGCAAACCGCACGAGGCATCCCATGCATGGGCAGAATTGCATTTGCCAGAATTCGGTTGGGTGGGGTTTGATCCGGCCAACAAGTGCTGTCCGACCGATAATTATATCCGGCTCGGTTCCGGTCTTGATGGACAGGTTGCCACACCTGTGCGGGGCGTACATACTGGTGGCGCGAATGAAAATTTGGATGTAACAGTCGTCATTTCGCAATCACAACAATAGTCGGGCGACAAAAAGATGACCTACTGTGTCGGGTTGATGCTGAACGAAGGGATGGTTTTCCTTTCGGACACGCGGACCAATGCGGGCCTTGATAACATTTCGCGCTATCGCAAGATGTTTACCTGGGAAGTTCCCGGTGAACGGGCGATTGTCGCACTTTCGGCAGGCAATCTGGCCATCACCCAGGCAGTCATGAGCACCCTGTTTGAGGCCATTGATGATCCCGACACCAAGCCCGGAAACTGCATACTGAGCGCGCCAAGCATGTTCCGTGTTGCGGAACTGTTCGGCGAAGCCATGCAAAAGGTGCAGCTGAAATACCATGACACCCTTGAACAGCATCATGAAAGCAGTGCTGCTTCCATCATGATTGGTGGCCAGCGCAAGGGCGGCGATCAGCGCCTGTTTCTTGTTTATGCGGCCGGGAACTTCATCGAAGCCACATCAGACACACCCTATCTTCAGATTGGCGAACACAAATACGGCAAGCCGATCCTTGATCGCGTGATCACGCCCGACACCCCGATCCAGGATGGTGTGAAGGCGGTGTTGCTGTCGATGGATTCAACGCTGCGTTCCAACCTGTCAGTCGGCATGCCGCTTGATCTGGCCGTATTGCCCGATGATACCTGCCAGTTTTCCGAGATCCGCCGGATCGAGGCGGATGATATGGGCTTTCGTGCTCTTTCGGATGCGTGGTCAAACGCGCTTCGTGATGCCTTTGCCGACATGCCAGACGAACATCGCGATATCGCTGCGGAATAGGTGCTGAATACAAGTCTTGATAAAGCCGGACCTTTGGTCCGGCTTTTTGTTTGTCGAATTCCGTCTTATCGACCGTGATGAAGCGATCCTTCAACCCGTGTCAGATGGCTGTGGTGGCTTTGATGCCGATGGGTCAGAAGGTGATACACCCAGACCTTGATAACGCCCGCCACAACAAACCAGCACAACGCATACCCCCACACCACCAGCGCGTGATACCAGCCAATTGGTGGCACAAACCAACCATAGACAGCCGCCAGCGTCCCGATGATCTGGGTGATCTCCGTTGCGAGAAACAGCTTCATGTTGGGATAGGGCTTCTGCCAGAAGAAATCCTTGTGCCGGGTGAGATAGATCGTCAGATGCCCCGCCACCAGAAGCTTGAGAAAAATCAACGTCTGAACTTCTTCGGGTGGCAGGTGCAACCAGGTTTCAGAAACCCAAAGCAACGCAAATGACGAAACAACCCCGATCGCCCCCAAAAGCGATGCCATGGTGAGCGTATTGCCCATATCCCATCGCACCGGATGTTGGGCAACATCGGCATTGTCATAGGCGATCATCATGATGGGGAAATCATTGAGCAACGCCAGCAACACAATCATCACCGCCGTCACCGGATAGAAATCAAACACCAGGATCGAAATCGTCATAAACAGCAAAACGCGGATCGTTTCGGAAATCCGAAAGGTCGCGTAACTGCCCATGCGCTCGAAGATCCGTCTGGATTCCTCGATCGCGCTTGTTATCACCGAAATGCCCGGCGCGGTCAGGACAAGATCGGCCGCTGCCCGTGCCGCATCGGTCGCATTTGAAACCGCAATACCGATATCGGCCTGTTTAAGTGCCGGCGCATCATTCACCCCATCCCCGGTCATGCCGACAATATGGCCGCGATCCTGAAATTGGCGAACAATCGCATATTTATGTTCGGGAAAGACACGGGCAAAACCATCTGCGCGCTCCATCAGGACCGGATCGCGTGCCTGATTGTTGCGATCAAATATCGCATCAGCCGGCAGGATGTTTTGACCCAAGCCCAGTTCACCAGCGACTTCACGGCCAATCGCCTCGTGATCGCCGGTAATCATGCGGATATCGACCCCATTGCGGCGCAGTTCGGCAACCGTTGACGCCGCATCCTCGCGCGGCGGATCAAACAGCGGCAACAATCCCAGAAAACGCCAATTGCCATCATGATCAGTTTGCGCCACGCCAAGGGCGCGGTATCCATGCTCGGCCATGGTTTTGATCGCGTTCATCACCGGGCGATAGGCTGCGACACTTTCGATATCGGATGCCTCATCCTCACACAGAAGCGCCAGAACCGCCTGCGGCGCGCCCTTAGCCACCATGATCGACTTGCTGTCATGGGTTACTTCCGCCTCGGCCCGCTTGCGTACCGGGTCAAACTGTCGGAACGTGGAAACGTGATACCCCTCAAGCTTTGCCGGGTCACCAAGGGTGGCAAAAACTGCGCGATCAATCGGGTCGTGACTGTCAACTTCCGAGGCCAGGGCCGCAGCACGGATCAGTATTTCTTCATCGTCGGCATCGATCAGAACCGGCGTTCCCACGGTTAAATGGTTTTGCGTCAAGGTTCCGGTCTTGTCGGAACACAGGATATCCATCCCGGCCAGTTCCTCAATCGAGACCAGCCTTGATACAATCGCCTTCATCCGTGCAAGTTTTTCGGCCCCAACCGCCAGCGTCACCGAAAGAACTGCTGGCAAGGCTACCGGAATTGCCGCCACCGCCAGGATCAGGGCAAATAGCAAAGTCTCCATCAATGGATCACCACGATGCAGGGCGACCGTCATGATCAAGGCAATCAGGCCCAGCGTGATCAGGATCAGGAAATTGCCAATGCGCAAGACTGCACGTTGAAAATGGGATTTCTTGCCAGCGCCTTTGACCAGACTGGCCGTTTTGCCGATATACGTCGCCATACCGGTCGCGATGACCATGGCGGTCATCTGCCCCTGTCGTGCAATGGCACCAGAATAGACCTCATCCCCCACCTTCATATCAACCGCAAGCGACTCACCGGTCAGGGCCGACTGATCAACCCGCAAGTAGTCACCTGACAGCAGCTTGCAGTCTGCGGGAATGATATCGCCAAGCTTGATGCGAATGATGTCACCGGGCACCAGACCCTGCGCCGGAAGGTCCGACCATGCACCATCCCGCAACACGCGCGCATCAGGCGCAAGGCGCTGCTTGAGGGCGACGATGGCATTGTCGGCCTTGAATTCCTGCCAGAACCCCACCCCGGCATTCAAAACCAGCATCACCATGATGATGGCAAAGTCTGACCAGTGCTGCACAACTGCCGACAGAATGGCGGCAACTTCGATCATCCACGGGATTGGCCCCCAGAAGAACGACAAAAGCTTTTTAAGCGCACTGGTTTGGCCGTCTTTCAGACGGTTTTCACCGAACAGCTCGACACGGTGCTTTACCTCATCCTGTGCAAGACCTTTTTTCGGATCTGTCCGCAGCAATGACGGGTCAATTTCAGGGAAATCGCGTTTGGCAGTCTGTTCCATCATGACGGTGCCTCTTTGCCCCTGCTGGCGATGTGGGGAACTGCAATACTTCTAGAGTATATTGCAGCGCACAACATTGCTGCACATCAATCTGGTCGACAAACGTTTGCGCACAAATTATCTATAAAACATGGAAAAAAGCAGCACAGACACCACGGTCGCGGGCCGCATTACCCGCGCACTGGCAGAACGGATTATTTCCGGTGAATTCGAACCCGGCATGAAACTGCGTCAGGACCATTTCGCAGAGGAATTCGGCGCCAGTCATGTTCCAGTGCGCGAAGCCTTTCGCAGGCTGGAGGCACAAGGCCTTGCTGTTAGTGAACCGCGCCGCGGGGTCCGGGTTGCAAGTTTTGACATTGCCGAGGTCCGCGAGGTTGCTGAAATGCGTGCGTCGCTTGAGGTTCTTGCCCTTCGCAACGCGGCCCCCAATCTGACGCCGGATATTCTCGACCTTGCAGAGGCGCACAACCGCGAAGGTGAAAACGCCGCCGACGTTCAGGCGTGGGAACAGGCCAACAAGGCCTTTCACCGTGTAATCCTTGAGCCATGTGGCATGCCGCGCCTGCTTGCAACCATTGATGATCTGCATGCCGCCAGTGCACGGTTTCTGTTTTCGGGCTTCCGGATGGAATGGGAAGCCCCGACAGATCAGGACCACCGGGCAATCCTGGCGGCACTTCGCAGCAATCAGATTGACGTTGCCGCCGCCACCCTTGCCCGACATGTAAAATGGATCGGCAAAAACCCGGCACGGTAATGGACGCAGGCACGCACCAAACACGCTGAGGTGCCACCAAACCCAGCTTCTTTTACGCCCGCTTTCCGTCAAAAATGAAACGATCGACACCCGATACAGAGTGTACCGGCGTCGCCCTTGCACAATCCGAGCGATCAGATTGTGCTCGAACCTTATTTTATAGATAAAAAATATACTTATAAATCAATAATCTACAGACTTCACCCACTGGATTTCATCAAAATTAACTTTCACAGTTCATTTTTGCGTTGATTTCAGTGTCGGATCGCGGCGTAATTAGGATAGAAATCATCGTTTTATAGATAAAATGAATTCAAGCGGGTTCGAACGGGGAAAAAGGACGATGCGCTGCGGTGTCTACGCCGCGCGGCAATACCGCGAACAGCATCAAAGCGCGCACTTGCATCCCCATCGCCAAAAAGGCTCTTCGACCCAGCTTGTAAAATTCAACCCCCGAACCCGTGCCGCCCGCACGGGTTTAATTGGCGAAGCTCTCTATCCGTGGGGGCTTCGCCACTTTTTTGGGCTGTGCGGAAAGTGCCTGTAGCTTAGTTCGCCTCGGCGGTTTCACGCGGCTGATAGATAAAGCCATGCGCCGGATAGACACTGCCAAAGCTGCCAAGCGTGTTCATCATGCGCACTTCCGACCAGTCATTATTGGGCGACACATCAACGACCGGCTGGCGGTAATGTACTTTGCCGCGCGTGCGTGAATCACTACCCCAATTGGCATGGTTCACAAGGATCTTGCGATCATCAAGGATGGCAGACACCACCGCCACATGCCCCAGTTTCAGTCGCGATGTCTTGCGCAGCGCAAGAACGGCACCGACCTGCGGGCGATTGCCTCGCTGGAAGTTTTTCTGACCGGCCTGCCCCCACCAGGTCCAGGCATCACCGTAAATCTGAATGCCGGAAACCTCGCGTGCATAGGGGACGCATTGCAGGAACTTGTCGGTCGGGGCGAACTTGTTGAGCGGCGAGGACGGAATCCTGACACTGGCAACAGACTGAACCGTGTCGCTTGGCATCGGACCCGTCGGGCGAGATGCGGTATTGCCCGTGCTAAAACAGGCTGAAAGCAACAAACACAGTCCGACAATACCGACCAAACGCATCTGGAAATCCCCATCATCTCACGATGGATCACCATAGGATGGCAGGCCTTAATAATCCTTTACCGCGGCGCATTTGCACGATGCGGCGGCGCGCCAATCCGATAAAGCCGCCAAAGTCCGACACAGGCCGCACACAGGATCAAAACACCTGAACCGCGCGCGGTATATTGAATGTGACCGGCTTCGGAAATCGCCCCCAGCAGCGTTCCACCAAGTGCCATGCCGCCAAAGCTGGTGGCACTCCAGAAACTCATGACCCGACCGCGCAGACGGTTATCAACAGTCAGCTGCAGCGCCGTCTGCGACCCAACACCAACCAGCGTCAAACCACCGCCCGTAAGGGCCACCAAAACCACCGCAAGCTCATACCAAGGTGCAAAACCAAGCCCGGTCATGCCAATGGCAGCAGCAAAGGCACCCATAATTGTCACCCGTTGATAGGCAGTAGCGTCCGAGGCTATGCGCGACAGAATAAAGGTTGATGTAACCGCCCCGACCCCCGCACTTGATGCCAGCATGCCAAGCCCGGTTACACCCCGGTCATAGACAGCTTCGGCAAAGACAGGCATCAGTTCGACCATGCCCGTGCCCACAAGCGAGACAAAGCAAGAAAGGGCAAGGACGGATCGGATCATCGGGTGATTGAGCGCATATCGCGCCCCGTCCACAAGCGAGGTCCAGATACGTCTACTTTTGGCATCGGGTGCGCGTTCCATGTGAATGGTCACAACTGAAATGACAAACACCATCGGCAGGTAACTGATCGCGTTGATCATAAAGGCAGCGCCCGTCCCCCATGTCGCAATCACCACCCCGCCAACTGCCGGCCCGACCAAACGCGAGATATTGAAATTCATCGCGGCATAGGCGACCGCGCGGTTCATGAAGGCACGCGGCACAATCACCGGCACCAGTGACAAGCGAATGGGTGTCATTGCACTGCCCAAAATCCCCATCGACCCTGCCAAAACCACCATCCAGGGCAGGGTCATCATGTCGGCATAGGACAGCCCCATCAAAAGAAAGGAAACACCCGCCTGACCAAGATTGAGCAACATGGCCGTACGGCGCAAATCCACCCGATCAGCCATCACCCCAAAGATCGGACCAAGGAAAAAGGCCGGGGCAAAGTTAAGGGCTGCGATCATCCCGGTCCAAAAGGCCGAACCGGTCAGCGACCACGCCAGCCATGACATGGCGATCTTCTGAATCCACAAGCCTTGCGTCGTGATGCATTGCCCGACGAGAAACAGCAGGAAGTTGCGATCAGAAAAAATCGATCTTTGTGCTGCATCATGTTTCGGATCAGGTTTGGGATCATCCATATCCGGGGCGGGGTCGGGAACAGGCACAAGGCCTCCAATCATCGGTGACGAGAAAAACCGGGTGTGGCGATCATCATACGGGTGGCGGGGCAATGATCACCAGATCGGTTCGAAAGGAACCCGCGGGGCAGGATGTGCCCCTGCAGATCAGCCAGTTATACGAAAGACAGGCCGTTCTGACATCAAATCTTCGCAAATCGAAGTCGGCACGCCTTCCAAAACCGGGAAGAACGACACATATCTATCTTAAGTGCGAAGTCAAAAGTAACAGATGAAATCGTCCAAGAAACCAACGCCTTATTCGAGGCCATAGCCCCAAGGCCGGGATATTACCACACATGGTCCAGACATTCCGCGATATCGAACGTGAACAGTTCGCCATCAGCCCAAAGACTTGCGAGTGGACCATTCGCGCGATGACGGCGTTGCGCGCCAATATCGACATCAACATCAAAATGCACGGGCCGCGCGACCATATATCGCAGGGCGACATTTTTATGTTCAATCACTTTGCCCGGTTTGAAACCTTTATCCCGCAATTTCTGATCGCACTTGAAACCGGAGTCTATTGCCGATCAATCGCGTCAGGCGAATTCTTTGTCGAGGATAACAGCTTTTCGCGTTATCTCCGCGCCTTAGGCGGTGTGCCCAATGATTATGAACGTCTTCTGCCGTTTCTGGCCGAGGAAATCCTGCGTGGCGGCAAGGTCGTGGTCTTTCCCGAAGGCGGCATGGTCAAGGATCGCCGGGTGACAGATGCCGACCGCCCGCACCCCAAACGTCCCGATTACAGCATTTATTCCAGATCCGCCGATACCAGACGCGCACATCATACCGGTGCGGCCCTTCTGGGTCTTTGTATTGACGGCTTCAAGATCGGCCTTTCAGCCCTGATCGACAAGGGTAAAACCGGCGAACTCAGACGCTGGGCCACCATTCTTGAACGCAGCGAGGATGACCTGTTGGCAACCCTTGCCAAGCCGACCCTGATGTTTCCGGCCAATATTACCTTCCATCCGTTGCGCGTGGATCAGAACCTTTTGGCCCGCGCAGCTGACATGTTCACCGGCGGGCTTAGCCCCAAAATGGCCGAAGAAATGATCATCGAAGGCAATTTGATGTTCAAAAAAACCGATATGGACATCCGTTTGGGTGACCCGGTCAATCCGCGCGATCAATTCAACTGGCTTGATCGCCGCCTGCTGGCCAAACGGGTGGAACAGGCGCAAAGCATCGATGATTTATTCAAACCCGCAAAGACGATCGAGAAGATCACCGATCGCATTGCGCAGTTTGCGATTACGCGCAATATCAAGCCACTGCGCGATCACTGCATGTCGGTGATGTATTCCAATCTGACGATCAATGTAAGCCATCTGGCGTCGCGCCTGATCATGATGTGGTTAAAGGATGGTATCACCGAAGTTGATATCAGCCATTTTGACCGCACGCTTTATCTGGCGATTAAAAACATCCAGCAGGCTGAAAATGTGCACCTGCATCGCGGCATGCGCAATCCGGCGGACTATGCCGGCATTTTCGAACTTAACTGCCCGCAAATCCGCTTCTTTGTCGACAGTGCTGTTCAACTTGGCCTGATTGAACGCCGTGACCAAAAATATTGCTTCCTGCCAAAATTGCAGGCCGAAGCCACGTTTGACCAGATCCGCATGGACAATCCGATCATGGTCTATGCCAACGAAATGGCACCGATCCATGCCGCATGGCAGGCCCTTGAACGTGCCCGGATCGAGGTAGATCACCTTAGTCCGACCGACATCGCCCATCGCCGCTTTGACGATGAAATTCTGGCCTGGCAGTGGAACCACACCAAGTTCCAGAAACCGAAATACGACGCGATCAACACGCAGGAAACCGCAACCGCAGACAGCCGCCCCTACCTGCTGCTGCCCAACGGACAGACGCATTTCAACTGTGGTGTTTTACTGGTACATGGCTTTTTGGCATCGCCTGCGGAATTGCGTGAACTGGGCGAAAAGTTTGCCGCCATGGGCCATGCGGTGATGGGGGTCCGTCTTGCAGGCCATGGCACATCGCCCCACGAATTACAAAAGCGCAAATGGACCGATTGGCTGGCATCAGTCCGGCGCGGCTATGAGATCCTGAGCCCGTTTTGTGATCAGGTGGTCATAGTCGGATTTTCGACCGGCGGGGCACTTTCGGCCATTCATGCCGCGACCAAGCCTGAAAAACTGCGCGCGCTTGTGCTTGCGGGCACGCCGCTTAAATTCCGTAATCGCAACCTGATGTTTGTGCCGCTGCTTTATGGGGCGAACAAGCTGATGGGCTGGATGCCGTCCGCGCAGGAATTGCTTAGCTTCCGGCCAAACGAATCCGAGCATCCCGACATCAATTACCGCAACATCCCGATTGGCGGGCTGCATCATTTGCGCCAGACCGTGGCCGAAATGCAAAGACGCCTGCCGGAGCTGGACTGCCCAACCCTGATTTTGCAGGGCGATGGCGACAAGGTCGTCGATCCCGCCAGTGCCACCATGATCCGGCGTTTGGCGACAAACGCACCGGAAATGGAAGTCCAGATGCTTGCATCCGACCGGCATGGCATTGTGAATGAAGATATCGACGGGGCGCACAATCGCATTATCGACTTTGTGCAAAGCCACTGCGCGGAATCGGTTCAGAAATCAGAAGCCATCCCGGCAGAATAAACATGGCCGTAAGGCCAACGTCATCAGCTGCGCCAATGCCCAGCCCGAACAGAGCAATATTTAAATTACGTCTTGACGAGCCACCGCTCTGCCCATAGTTTGGATCCATGGATACAAACATGATCACCCAAGCCCTTCGTGATGAGATCGAGGCCGGTACGCTGCTTCCTGACACGGTGCTTAAGCAGGAAGAACTGGCAGCCCGGTTTGGTGTCAGCCGCCAGCCCATCCGACATGCCCTTGAGCGGCTGCACGAAACGGGATTGCTTGAAAAACGGCCAGACAGAAGCCTTGCCGTCACCGGACTGCGCAGCAAAGACGTCCATGAACTCGGCCAGATCAGAATTTCGCTTGAAGTCACCGCCCTTCAGCTTTCAGCACCGCGTTTGACGGCTGCTGCCTTGCGCAAGGCACGGCGGATCAATGAAGACCTGTTTGAGGAAGAGGCCCCTGAAATCCTCGCCGAACTTGATCAGGAATTTCACGCAACACTGTATGGCGCATGCGGGAATGAACGCCTGCTTTCGATGATTGATGGTTTGCGCGGCGAAGCCAAACGCGCCTATGCCCTGCAACCCAAAGGGTCACGGTCACGCAGTGATTTTTACCACGAACATCAACAGATTTTGGCCGCGCTGGAAGAAAATGACGTCCAGACCGCATGCGACGTCCTGACCACCCATATCGGCGTTACCGCCGGAATGCTGATCCCAATTGATCAAACCTCAAAATCCGAGAGCCCCGTATGAGCAGCTTTGGCGCAGAAGTCATCTGGACCCGCAAGGAAACTGAAGTTTTTACCGACCGGCGCTACTCGCGCGGTCATGTCTGGCGCTTTGATGGCGGGGTCGAGGTGCCGGCGTCCTCGTCACCGCATGTGGTGCCACTGCCCTATTCAGTTGAGGAAAATGTCGACCCGGAAGAAGCCTTTGTCGCGGCCCTTTCAAGCTGCCACATGCTGTTTTTCCTGCATTTCGCATCCGATGCCGGACTGGTGATCGATCACTATTCTGACGCCGCAATTGGCGAGATGAAAAACGTCGATGGCAAAACCATGATCACCATGGTGACCCTTCGCCCCGATATCCGTTATGGCGGCAACACACCGGATGCAGAACTTGTCGCCGATCTGCATCACCGTGCACACGAAGCCTGTTTTCTTGCCAATTCGGTCAAGACAGAAGTTGTCGTCGAAGCAGCCTGATTGTCAGTTTGAGGCAGGCTTTTGCGCGCAGATCGCATAGCGATGCTGTGCAGCGCGTTCCAGCCCCTTGGCAAAGCTGATGTGTTTTTTCTGCGCGCTGTGAATTTGTTTAAGATCGACATCCACTGCAATCTGGTCAAATCCGGTCTGAGCCAGCATGGCCCTGACGTCGTCTGCCCTTGCGCCGTTTGAAAAATGCACGCGTGCCAGAATGTCATGATGGGTCTGCATGTGCGCGACTGGAACTACCGGTTTGCGAAGGCCAAGGGTTTCAAGAAAGCCCGCCATAGCCTTGTTGAATTTCGTCGCCCAGGTCGGGGAGACAAAATCACCGTCGACGACGAGAAGCTTGCCACCGGGTTTGAGCACCCGGAACCATTCCGCGAAGGCCGCCGCCGGATCAACCAGCGTCCAGACCAGATGACGTGTGACGATCACGTCATAGCTGTTGTCTGCTTCAAGCGTATTTTCCGCATCCCCAAGCAGGAAGGTGATGTTCGATCCGCGCTGCCCTGATTTGGCGCGCGCCTTTTCAAGCATCGCTTCGGACCAATCCATACCGGTCACCTCAAACCCGAGATCATGCATCAGATGGCTGATAACCCCGGTACCACTTGCCAGATCAAGTGCCTTGCGCCCGTTACCCTTGCCGAAATGACGTTCGAACAGGGCATGCCATGCGCTACGCTCAGACTCGGAAAAAATCTCGTGACCGGGCTGTTCATCAAAGGTCGCAGCCCGCATTGACCAGTATTCCTTGATCTCTTCGCGCAGGTTGAAGTTGCTGGCCTGATTCATGGTCTTGATGCTTCCTTGGCGGAATACCCGGATTTCTGCGGGTTGGTTAAGTCTCACAGCGACAATTGCGCAATTACTAATAACAAATGATTTGCATTATCATTGCGAAAAGGATTGATTTTCATTCTCAATAACTGATAAATCGCTCGACAGGCAATCCTAATCTGAGGGAACGGGAATGAAATTTTTGGGTGTATTTGCTGCTCTGACCATGCTGGTCACAGGCACCGCACAGGCAGCAGAATCGGTCACGGTGACCGACGTTACCGGACGTGAAGTTACAGTCGAAGTACCAGTTCAGAAGGTCATTCTGGGCGAAGGCCGCCTGATCTATGGTCTGGCGACGCTTGATAGCGAAGACCCGTTCGAACGTGTCGTCGGCTGGCGAGACGACCTCAAGAAAGCCGATCCGCAGGGGTACGGCCTGTATGCCGCGAAATATCCGCGCATCGACGACATTCCGACTTTTGGCGGTATCAAGGACGGTACCTTTAATATCGAACAGGCGATCTCGCTAAATCCGGACGTTGTCATCATGAACCTTGAAGCCAAGGGTGCCACCGAAGAAGGCGGTTTTGATGAAAAACTCGCCGCTGTCGGCATTCCGCTGGTTTATATCGACTTCCGCGAAGCCCCGATCAAAAACACCGAAACAAGCATGAAAATCCTCGGTCAGCTGACCGGCAAGGAAGATCGCGCAGCAGAATTCATCAAATTCCGTTCTGACCACATCGACGAAGTTGAAAAACGTCTTCGTGAAGCGAACCCGGAAAAGCCGGACGTTTTCATCGAACGCGCAGCAGGCTATTCCGAGGAATGCTGCATGTCGTTTGGCAATGAAAACTTCGGCAAAATGGTCGAGATGGCAGGCGGCGTGAACATCGCAGCCCCGATTATTCCGGGCACATTTGGCACCATCAACCCCGAACAGGTGATTGCATCCAACCCGGACCAGTTCGTCGGCACAGGCGGTGACTGGGAAGCCTATGCACCAGGCATGGGATGGGTTCCGGTTGGACCAGGCGCTGATATGACAGAAGCCAAGCGCAAGCTTGATGGCCTGATGGAACGCCCTGCCTTTACCGGCATCGATGCCACCAAGAATGGCAACATTCATGTGGTCTGGCACCAGTTCTATAACAGCCCGTATCAGTTCGTGGTGATCGAACAGATGGCAAAATGGTTCCACCCGGACCTGTTTGCCGATATCGACCCGGAAGCAACTTTCAAAGAGCTTCATGATCGCTTCCTGCCGCTCGATTACAAGCCGGGCTATTTCATTTCAAGCAGCGATACAGCCACAAACTGATGACGACCAAACAACTCAACGTCGAAGCCGGGAGCGTGCATTACAAGGCACGCTCCCTGCAGCGTTTTCTGCTCCTGCTCACGATGGGCGGGGCATTGTTTCTTTCGTTTGCCATCGATCTGGCAACCGGCCCGGCGAACTATCCGTTATCAGACGTGATCGCCACCCTGCTTGATCCATGGTCGGCCTCCGATCAATTGCGCGTAGTGATCTGGGATATCCGCATGCCGATCGCGCTGATGGCGCTCACGGTGGGCGCGGCCCTTTCGACCGCAGGCGCACAGATGCAAACCATCCTTGCCAACCCGCTGGCCAGCCCGTTTACGCTGGGCATTTCGGCCGCCGCCGGGTTTGGTGCGGCGCTGGCCTTGGTACTCGGTGTGGCACTTCTGCCGGCCTTTGTTGATTTCATCATTCCGCTCAATGCGTTCGTCATGGCGATGGGCACGGCATTGATCATCCATTTCTTCAGCCGCCTGCGCGGTGTGACGGTCGAAACCATCGTTTTGCTCGGTATCGCTCTGGTCTTTACCTTCAACGCGCTTCTGGCACTTTTGCAATATTTGGCAAGTGAACAGGCCCTTGCCGCGGTTGTGTTCTGGACCATGGGCTCGCTGGTCAAGGCGACCTGGACCAAAGTGGCTGTGACCGCCGTTGCGGTCGTGATCGCCATTCCGCTCTTTACCCGTCAGGCATGGGCATTGACCGCCCTTCGTCTGGGCGATGCCAAGGCGGAAAGTTTTGGTGTGAATGTGCAGGGGCTTCGCCTACGCACCATGCTGATTGTCAGCCTTCTGGCCGCCATTCCCGTTTCTTTCGTCGGCACGATTGGCTTTATCGGACTTGTCGGGCCGCATATTGCCCGCATGCTGGTTGGTGAAGATCAACGCTTCTTCCTGCCGGCATCGGTTCTGTGCGGGGCGTTGATCCTGTCAGCGACCTCGGTGCTTTCGAAATTGCTGATCCCGGGTGCAATCCTGCCGATCGGGGTGATTACAGCCCTTGTCGGTGTGCCCTTCTTCTTCTCGCTGATTTTCGCAAGTCGGAGGAAATCATGGTAACCCTGCGTCTTGAAGATATCGGAACCCGCTATGGCAAGGTGCGGGTGGTTTCAGGTGTCACCACCCCGACCATCCAGCCCGGCACCGTAACCGCCGTCATCGGGCCGAACGCGGCTGGGAAATCAAGCCTGTTTCGCCGTGTGGCCGGCCTTGCACAGGGCGACGGTGTTGTGGATCTGGGGTCGCATAGACCAGATCGCAACACGATCTGTTATATGCCACAGGATACCGGTTCAACCGCAGTTCTGTCGGTCTATGAATCGGTTATTCTTGCTGCCAAGCAGGGGTCTAGCCTGCGCGTACGTGCCGAGGAACTGGCCCGGATTGATGACATTCTGGCAGCCTTGCGCATTGGCGATCTTGCCGGGCGCAACCTGGGCGAACTTAGCGGCGGCCAGCGACAACTGGTCGCGATTGCCCAGACACTGGTACGCGATCCGAAAGTGCTTTTGATGGATGAGCCGACCTCGGCCCTTGATCTGCATCGCCAGATGGAAGTTCTGTCCTTCATGCGTGACGTCGCCAAGGGCCAGAACATCATCGTCCTGATCGCCATTCACGATCTGAACCATGCCCTGCAATATTGCGATCAGGCCATGGCGATTCGTGATGGCCGCATGGTGGCGTTCGGCCCGTGTTCGGATGTGATCGACAGCGACCTTCTGCGCGATGTCTATCAGGTTGATGGCCATGTAGAACTCAATTCAATGGGTCATCCGCATATCGTACTGCGCGGACCAAGCGATGAAACCAACAGCCGGCACAATACCGCCGTCGGCCACAATGACATGCCAAAGTCTGCAATGGCTGCCCAATAGAAAGGCGCAGATTTCCTTGTGATTAAAAACTTTGCATTTGAGGCATTTTCTGCTTCCATGGGAAGATGATGATCATGCATCGCAACAGCGTCATGTTTGGCGCTGTTTTCCTTTGTGAACAGGGGCAGAAGCCCTTGGCGATGTCTTTCATGCTTCAGGAGGCAGAACTTGCAGACCGGCGCGCCATTCAGTTTTGAACGCTTTACCTTTCCCGACCTGAAAACCCTGTTGGCGAAGGCAAGCCCGCTTCGTTCCGGCGATGTGCTGGCCGGACTGGCGGCAAGTTCGGATGAGGAACGGGTGGCGGCGCGCTTTGCGCTTGCCGATGTACCGCTCAAACGGTTTTTAAGCGAGGCACTCGTCCCGTACGAAGACGATGATGTCACGCGCATGATCATTGATGACCATGATGCAGATGCCTTTGCGCCGGTATCCTCAATGACCGTGGGTGAATTTCGCAACTGGCTTCTGACCGATGATGCCACCCCCGAAGCGCTCAGGCACCTGGCCTCCGGCCTGACACCCGAAATGGTCGCGGCGGTATCAAAACTGATGCGCAATCAGGACCTGATTGCGGTAGCCAAGAAATGCCACGTGGTCACGGCCTTTCGTAATACAGTTGGCCTGCCCGGCCATCTTTCGGTACGCCTGCAGCCCAATCATCCGACGGATGATCCCGCCGGTGTTGCGGCCTCCATCCTTGATGGTCTGATGCATGGCAGTGGGGACGCGGTGATTGGCATCAATCCGGCCACTGACAGCCCCGAAGCCATGATCGAGCTTCTCAAACTCATCGACGAGGTCCGTGAACGGATCGATATCCCGACCCAGTCATGCGTTTTGGCCCACGTCACCACGGCCATTGACGTTATGGCGCGCAATGCGCCGGTTGATCTGGTGTTCCAGTCTATTGCCGGCACACAAAAGGCCAATGAAAGCTTTGGCATCACCCAGGCCATGCTGGCCGAGGCCGAAGACGCCGCCAAGGGGCTTAAACGCGGCACAGTCGGCAACAATGTGATGTATTTCGAAACCGGTCAGGGAGCCGCCCTTTCAGCCGACGCCCACGAAGGCATTGATCAGCAAACTGTCGAGGCGCGCGCCTATGCGGTTGCGCGCAAGTATTCGCCACTTCTGGTCAATACGGTGGTCGGATTTATCGGGCCGGAATATCTGTTTGATGGCAAGCAAATCACCCGTGCGGGGCTTGAAGATCATTTTTGTGGCAAGTTGCTTGGCGTGCCGATGGGCTGTGATGTTTGCTATACCAACCATGCCGAAGCCGATCAGGATGACATGGACAACCTGCTGACCCTTTTGGGTGTTGCCGGCTGCAACTTTGTCATCGGTGTTCCGGGTGCGGATGACATCATGCTCAATTACCAAAGCACGAGTTTCCATGATGCGATGTATCTGCGCTCTGTGCTGGGGCTGCAACCGGCACCGGAATTTGCCGCCTGGCTGCGCAAGATGGAGATCCTTGATCAGAACGGCCGCACCCGCCCGCAACTTGACGGGCAGGCCGCCCAGAACCTTTTGGCATGGTCGGGGGCCGCTTAAATGAGCAATCTGACCAACAAGAAAATCCCAAGCGGCCTTGATCCGTGGAATGCGCTTCGTGCCCATACCGATGCCCGCATCGGCCTTGGCCGGGTCGGCGACGGGTTGCCGACGGAACGGATGCTGGAATTTCAGATGGCGCATGCGCGTGCGCGGGATTCTGTACATATGGCCTTTGATGCCAACGCGGTTCGTGACCAGCTTGACGGGCTTGATCACACGATCCTTGATGTCCATTCCGCCGCGCCGGATCGACCGACCTATCTACAGCGTCCCGACCTTGGCCGGTTGTTGGACGAAGATTCTGCTGCTGCACTTGGCAAGTACGTCGGGGATTATGACGTTGCGTTCATTCTGGCTGATGGCCTATCGGCCCGTGCGACCCATGACCACGCTGCCAATACCTTGAAGCTGATCCTTGATCACTTGGGGCAAAGCTGGTCTGTCGCCCCGATCACACTCGCCACCCAGTCACGCGTCGGATTGGGTGATGAAATCGGTGCGGCATTGGGGGCGAAGCTGACTGTGATGCTGATCGGCGAACGCCCGGGTTTGTCGAGCGCGGATTCGCTTGGCTGCTATCTGACATGGGGGCCAAAGCGCGGGCGCTCGAACGCCGATCGCAACTGCGTTTCAAACATCCGCCCGGCCGGCCTGACTCCGGAAAAGGCCGCGAAAAAGATCGCCTACTTGCTGGTCGAATCGCGCAAGATGGGTCTGTCGGGTGTTGCACTCAAGGACAATTCATCCAATCCCGAGCTGATTGAAGGCTAGGCACGCGGGGCGGCGGGGCGCGAAGACAGCGCCCTTGTTTGCCCTCAGCCCTGAAGGGCCTCCAGACCGTCTGCCACCATCACCGGATCAAACTCGGTGATATGGTAATCGGCCAGATCATGCTGATGAAACGGATCGCGCGTCAGTTCATCTTCCAGTACGGCACGGTCACCCTTGGCAAGGATCACGCCGCCATCGCGCGGCACCTTGCGACCGGATGCCAAAAACAGGCCCTTGGCATAAGCCTGCTTCAGCCACGCGATATGGTCTTCGATATGCGCATCGACCTGTTCAAGCGGAACCTTGTAGTTCAGCGAGACAACAAACATTGCTGATTTTCCCTGTTGGATTCTGAGGGTTGGGATTGCGCACAATCCGGTGTTTCGACACTGATCACAAATCACATTTTGGCGATCAGGCAGCTTTATGCACCGTCGGTTTTGCTTCCCATCCGGGTAAGAAGATATTCGATCCGCTCTGCATGCGCACTCTCGACCCGTGCAAGACTTTCAAACCACGCAGCGACGTCTTCAAGGCCCTCTTCGCGGGCAATGCGCGCCATTTCCGGATAATCCGCTTCGGCTTCTTGCTGCTCATGGGAAAGTGCCGCTTCAAGGTTACGCCGCGTCGTACCCAGTTCCCGACCTGTCAGCGGATCACCTGCAGATTCCAGAAACTCCAAATGGCCAAATGCATGCCCGGTTTCTGCTTCGGCGGCGGTGCGAAACAATTCGGCGGCTTCGGACTGACCTTCGATATCGGCCTGCTGGGCAAAGTAAAGATAGCGACGGTTGGTTTGCGCCTCGGCGGCAAAGGCCTTGCGCAGGTTTGCCTCGGTACGTGTTCCCTTGATCGGCATGTGCGCCGTTTCCTTGTTATTGATCGACCTCATACAGCCATTTGTGTATGGGCAAATGTCGTAAAAAATAAGGCGGCAGAACCGGGTGGTTCTGCCGCCATTTATTTGTCGTAAAATCTGTCATCGTCAAGCGGGGCAGGGGCAATAGCCCATTGGCGCAGCCAGATTTCACATGCCTGTCACCTGCGCAAGTTCGCGCAAAACGACGGCAAGAATGATTATGCCGCGTCCTGTTCCGCGCGATTGCGTCGCAGACGGAAGACCAGGTCAACTGATGCCAGTTCCGTGCCGCTTGGCATGTTCGGGATGTTTGCGATCTTGACGTCACCTGCCGGGATGTCAGACAGCATGCCGTCTTCTTCGCAATAGAAATGGTAATGCGGTTCGGTGTTGGTATCGAAGTAGGACCGACCCGAATCAATCACGATTTCATTGAGAAGCTGCGCATCGGTGAACTGGTGCAGAGTGTTGTACACAGTCGCCAGTGACACCTTGATGTTGTTGCTCATGGCTTCGGAATGCAGTTGCTCTGCCGTGACGTGACGATGACCGTCATCAAACAGCAGACGTGCCAATGCCAGACGCTGACGTGTTGGACGCAGACTGGCATCTTTGAGCCGGTTAAGCGCATTGGTGTATGGACGCGAGGTATGTCCCATAGCTTTGCCCCTTTGTTCGTGACCGGGCCAGAATCGTGATGGCCCTAATGAATGCTTGGAACAAGCCTAGAGAACCCGAACGCGTTATTCTTTGATTTTGATCAACTACAATCGCGGGACGTAATATTGCAAAATACAAACAAAAAAGGCCGGTAAAAAAAACCGGCCTTTTTATTTGATCTGAGATCCGGATCAGTCGCCCGTCATGATGCGGTCGACCAGTTCCTTCACGGTCGGAATATTGCCGTTGGCATAGAACGGATCTTCGCCAAACTTATAGGCATTGTGACCGGCAAACATCAGTTCATGTTCGACATCGGCACCATGTGCGATGCTCTGAAGCGTCTTCTGAATGCAGAAGGACCGCGGATCGGCACGCTTGCCTGTGGTGCCTTCGTGCTGTTCCCAGTTGGAGAACTGGCACTGTGACAGACAGCCCATACAATCAATCTGGTCTTTTTTGATCGTCAGCGCGCTCTCCGGGGTGACAAATACCATGGTGTCATCCGGGGTCGGCATACCTTCGGTATAACCGGCCTCAAGCCATGCCTTGACCTTGTCGGCATCGTCTTCACGCACATAGATCGGGCGTCCACGACGGCCAAGCGGAATACCGACATGAAGGTCTGCCTCGGCAGTACGCGAATAGCGTACCTGACGGTCAGAGCGCTGATGAAGATCTTCAAGGAATTCGTTGCGCACAGCCGAGCTATAGAAGCCCGTCGGGCTGAATTTATGCAACGAAACATCGCCGTTCTGAAGGCTGGTCAGACGGGATTTCCATTCATCGGAAATCTCGCTTTCCTGCGTCAGAAGCGGACGCGTACCAAACTGGAAGGCCACCGGGGCAACTTCCGGATTGTCGATCCAGTCTTCGAAATCGCGCAGGAACCAGACGCCACCGGCCATGATGATCGGAACATCATTCAAGCCAACGGAATTCATGAATTCACGCAGGGCCGCGACACGCGGGAACGGATCTTCGGGCACCAGCGGATCTTCGGAATTCGACAAACCGTTATGGCCGCCGGCACGCCACGGATCTTCATAGACCACGCCGCCCAGCCATTCCGGAATTTTTTTATAGGACCGCAGCCACAGCGCACGAAACGCGCGCGCCGAAGACACGATCGGATAATAATGTACGCCATACTGCGCAGAAATCTGCGCAATCTTGTAAGGCATACCTGCGCCACAGGTCACGCCATGGATCAGACCTTTGGCACCTTCAAGAACACCGTGGAGAATGGGTTCAGCACCGCCCATTTCCCACAACACATTCATATGCAAACGGCCTTCGCCATTGCGCATTTCATGTGCAATTTGTGCTTGTGCGATCCCGCCGCGAATACCGTAAGCAATCAGTTCCTGATGACGGTCACTACGGGTTTTTCCTGCATATTCGATCGGGACCAGATTGCCGTTCTCGTCATAAGAATCGGCATTCACAGCGGAAAAAGTCCCGATACCACCGGCAGCAGCCCATGCGCCGGAACTTTTACCCGTCGATACAGCAACGCCTTTGCCACCTTCGATAACTGGCAAGACTTCTTTACCCGACATGACGAGCGGTTTAAGGGCTTTCAAATTCGTCTCTCCCATTCGGCATTTGCCCACGACACCAAGGTATCGTGCAGAGTGCCGGACGACGTCGCGTTTTTATCGCCGTCCGGCATCTCAATAGCTTATTCGGCGTCGCCTGCATCCAGGTCAGCACCGGTTTCCTGGTCAACACGTTTCATCGACAGCTTGATTTTACCGCGATCATCGAAACCGATGACTTTGACTTTAACCTGATCGCCTTCTTTCACGATGTCCGAAACCTGTTTGACACGCTCGGGTGCCAGTTCGGAAATGTGAACAAGACCGTCGCGCGCACCGAAGAAGTTTACGAATGCGCCGAAATCGACAGCCTTAACGACCTTACCATCATAGATATGATTCAATTCAGGTTCCGCAACGATCGATTTGATCCAATCGACAGCTTGCTTGCCTTTTGCACCGTCTGTATGTGCGACGGTGATCGAACCATCGTCTTCGATGTCGACCTTTGCACCGGTCTCTTCGCAGATTTCGCGAATGACCTTGCCGCCCGAACCGATGACGTCACGAATTTTGTCTTTCGGGATCGAGAACTGGGTAATGGTCGGTGCATTGCCCGAAACTTCACCGCGTGCTTCCGGCAGCGCCTTGGACATTTCGCCCAGGATGTGCAGGCGGCCATCACGTGCCTGTTTCAGAGCAATCTGCATGATTTCCGCGGTCACCGAGGTGATCTTGATGTCCATCTGCAGCGAGGTGATACCGTTCTCGGTACCGGCAACCTTGAAGTCCATGTCGCCAAGGTGATCTTCGTCACCCATGATGTCGGACAGGACGGCAAAGTCTTCAGATTCCTTGATCAGGCCCATGGCGATACCAGCAACCGGACGTGCCAGCGGAACACCGGCATCCATCATCGCAAGCGAACTTGCGCAAACGGTAGCCATCGAGGACGAACCGTTTGATTCAGTGACTTCCGAAACGATACGGGTGGTGTACGGGAAGGCTTCCTTGCTCGGCATCAGCGGATGCAGGGCACGCCATGCCAGTTTACCGTGACCGATTTCACGACGGCCCGGCGAACCCATGCGGCCAGCTTCACCAACCGAGTAGGGCGGGAAGTTGTAATGCAGCATGAAGCCTTCACGGTATTCACCGTCAAGGGCGTCAACGATCTGCTCGTCCTGACCAGTACCAAGGGTGACAACAGCCAGTGCCTGGGTTTCACCACGGGTGAAGATCGACGAACCGTGCGAACGCGGCAGAACCGAAACTTCGCCAAGGATCGGGCGAACGTCAGCACCGGTACGGCCATCGATACGCTTGCCGGTTTTCAGGATCGCACCGCGAACGATGTCTTTTTCCAGATCCTTGATGATCGAGGAAACCTTGCCTTTGAGTTCGTCCGGAACTTCATCACCAAGTTTTTCAACGATCTCGGCTTTCGCTGCAGCAACAGCAGCCGAACGCTCCTGCTTGATAACGTTTGCGTATGCTGCGGTCAGGCTTTCGGTGCCCAGTGCAGCAACTTTTTCGACCAGCGCGTCATAGCCATCCGGAAGACCGGCAACTTCGCGCGGCTCTTTGGCAGCTTCTTCGGCCAGTTCGATGATCAGGTCGAGAACGCCCTGGAACTGTTCGTGACCGAATTTGACAGCACCCAGCATGATGTCTTCGGACAGTTCGGATGCTTCGGATTCAACCATCATCACGCCATCACGGGTACCCGCAACAACAAGATCAAGATCGCTTTCCTTGACCGCTTCGGTCGACGGGTTCAGCAGGTATTCACCATCCTTGTAACCAACGCGGGCTGCACCGATCGGGCCGAGGAACGGCAGACCGGAAATGGTCAGCGCAGCCGACGTACCGATCATCGCAACCACGTCCGGGTCGTTTTCCATGTCATGCGACAGAACGGTACAAACGATCTGGGTGTCGTTACGATACTGCGGGTGGAACAGCGGACGGATCGGACGGTCGATCAGACGCGAAACAAGGGTTTCTTTTTCAGACGGGCGGCCTTCACGCTTGAAGAAACCACCCGGGATTTTGCCAGCGGCAAATGCTTTTTCCTGGTAGTTAACCGTCAGCGGGAAAAAGTCGACATCCGGGCGCGGCTGTTTTGCGCCAACAGCAGTACACAGGACAACGGTTTCACCGTAGGTAACCTTGACGGCACCATCCGCCTGACGGGCAATTTTACCGGTTTCAAGAACCAGTTTGGCATTGCCCCACTGCATTTCCTTACGGACGACATTAAACATTATTTTCTCTTCCTCTTACAAACCTCTGGCGGACCCGAAAGTATACACGAGTTCCGAACACATTACTCATGAGGCTTGCATGACAGCATCATGAGTAATGGGTCCGGCGCAAGCATCGGGTCGGCCCATCCGACCCTGCTTCTCGTGTTCCGATCCACCGGAACAATAAAAAAAACGACGGCGGAGGTCACCCTCCGCCGCAGTTCGATATCAGCGGCGAATACCGAGGCGTTCAATAACGCTCTCGTAACGCGACTGGTCTTTGCGCTGCAGGTACTTCAGCAGGCGGCGACGCTGACCAACCATCATGAGAAGACCACGACGGCTGTGGAAGTCGTGGTTATGTTCTTTCATGTGCTCGGTGAGGTTCTTGATCCGTTCAGTCAGGATAGCAACCTGGACTTCGGGGGAACCGGTGTCACCGTCTTTCTGAGCGTATTCCTTGATCAGCTCAGCTTTGCGTTCAGCAGTAATCGACATCAGGCATCCTTTCGCCTTTAGAGATTAAAAACACGCACAGGCCGAATTTCGCCACCATTGATCTCAGCCAACGCAATCGCGCGGTCATTGAGCATGGCACAGACGATTTCGTCCTGCACGACGGGGTTTTCAAGGGCATTGCGCTTTGCCACCGGCAACAGCCCGACAGGCTGGCCAGAGGAAAGGCGTTGCGCCTCGACTTCGGTCAGGGCCAGCGCCGGGATGTCGTCCAGCGCGGTCTCAACCGGAAGCAGTTTCTTCATCACCTCGTCCGGGTCCATATCCAGCAGATCCTGCAGGGGAATGGCGTTCCCTTCCGAAAACGGCCCCGCCGATGTCCGGCGAAGCGCGGCGATATAGCCAACAGTGCCAAGGCGCAGCGCGATATCGCGCGCCAAAGATCGCATATACGCACCTTTACCCGACACAACGTCGAGCACGGCATGATCGCGATCTGGCATGTCGACCAGTCGAAGATCCTTGATCAGAATCGGACGTGGCTGCAAAACCACATCTTCATCGCGGCGTGCAAGGTCATAGGCACGTTTGCCATTCACCTTGATCGCCGAAAACTTTGGCGGCACCTGCTGGATTTCACCGATGAACTCACCCAGCACGGCCTTGATTTCGTCTTCGCTCGGACGATGATCAGAGGTCTCGATAACCTCGCCTTCGGCATCATCCGTGCTGCGCGCTTCGCCGAATTTCAGCGTTACCCGATAACTCTTGCTGCCGTCCATGACATAGGCAACCGTTTTGGTTGCTTCGCCAAAGGCAATCGGCAGAACGCCAGACGCCAGCGGGTCAAGTGTCCCGCCATGTCCGGCCTTGTTGGCATCCAGCAGACGACGCACCTGATTGACCACAGTTGATGATGTGATCTCCAGGGGCTTGTCGACCGCCAGCCAGCCATTAATGCTCTTACCGCGACGGCGACGCGCCATCAGTCGTCCTCATCTTCCGGGTCACCCGACCGGTCATCCACAAGATCCTGCGCGACGTGCGGGTCGCGAAGGAGGGCGCCTATATGGTCAGCGACATCAAAACTCTTGTCTTCGACAAATCGCAATGCAGGCACATATTTCATATGAACCGTGTTGGCCACATGACTGCGCAGGTGTCCCTTCTGACGCATCAACGCTTTCATCGACGTTTCTGCTTCTCCGCCGCCAAGCGGGGTAAAGGATACCATTGCATTGCGCATATCCGGTGACAGATTGACACCCGTGATGGTTACCGGGCGCCGGGTCAGTTCCGGGTCGTAAATGTCTCCGCGCTCCAATGCCTGCGACAGCGCCTGACGGATTTCTTCCGCCACACGGAGCTGTCGCTGACTTGGTGCTTTGGCTGGTTGCTTCGCCATGTCAGTTCCTCGCCGTCTTACAGTTCGACGGCAATTTCCTCGTTCTCGAAGCACTCGATGACATCGCCAGCCTGAATATCGTTGTATTTGGCAAACGACATACCGCATTCATAGCCCTCACGGACTTCCTTGACTTCGTCCTTGAAGCGACGAAGCGTCGAAAGTTCGCCGGAATGAATAACGACGTTGTCGCGCAGCAGGCGAACGCCTGCGCCACGTTTGACGATACCCTCGGTGACCATACAACCGGCAATCTTGTTGCCAGAGATGGTGAAGATGTCGCGGATTTCTGCATATCCCAGGAACTTCTCGCGAACTTCCGGAGACAGCATGCCCGACAGCATCTTTTTGATGTCATCAGCAACATCGTAAATGATCGAGTAGTAACGAATATCAACGTTGTCGCGGCGTGACTGTTCACGGGCCTGCTGGTTTGCACGCACGTTAAAGCCAATGATCAGGGCATTGGATGCACGCGCCAGCGTCACGTCGGATTCGTTAATACCACCCACACCGCTATGCAGGACACGGACCGAGACTTCCTCGTTCCCGAGTTTCTGCAAGGTGCCGATAAGGGCTTCGACAGAACCCTGCACGTCACCCTTGATGACGATCGGGAGTTCTTTGACATCACCGCTCTGCGAGAACATGTTCTCAAGCGCGGATTTCTTCATCGCAGCGGCCTGGGTCTCACGAATGCGGCGCTGACGGAAGTCGGAAACTTCACGCGCCTTGGCTTCGTTTTCAACAACCACAAAGTCGTCACCGGCAGACGGCACACCGTTCAGACCGGTTACCTCGACTGGCATACCCGGAATGGCTTCTGCGACACGGTTGCCGTGATCGTCGATCAACGCACGGACGCGACCCCATTCCGGACCCGTGACAAAGATATCACCGGTGCGCAGCGTACCGCGCTGCACCAGAACGGTCGCGACCGGACCGCGGCCTTTTTCCATACGGGCTTCAACGACAACACCATCGGCAACACGTTCCGGGTTGGCTTTAAGGTCAAGCACCTCGGACTGCAGCAGAATGGCTTCTTCCAGTTCGGTCAGGCCGGTGCGCTGTTTGGCGGATACTTCAACCGCCTGAACATCACCGCCCATTTCCTCGACCACAACTTCATGCTGAAGAAGTTCGGTTTTCACCTTGCTCGGATTTGCGCCCGGCTTGTCGATCTTGTTGATAGCGACAATCATCGGAACGTCAGCTGCCTTGGCGTGGCTGATCGCCTCGATGGTTTGCGGCATGACCGAGTCATCGGCAGCAACCACCAGAACCACGATATCGGTAACCTTCGCACCGCGCGAACGCATTTCGGTAAACGCTGCGTGGCCCGGAGTATCGATGAAGGTGATCTTCGAACCGGTTGCCATGGTGACCTGATAGGCACCGATATGCTGGGTAATACCGCCAGCCTCGCCACCGGCAACGTCTGTTGCGCGCAGGGCATCAAGCAAAGAGGTTTTACCATGGTCAACGTGACCCATCACGGTCACGACCGGCGGACGGCCGATCAGTTGTTCTTCGTTGTCATCGGCAGCAACCAGTGCCTCTTCAACGTCAGCATCGGAAACACGGCGCATGTTATGGCCGAATTCCTCGACAACCAGCTGCGCGGTATCAGGATCAAGGCTCTGGTTGATGGTCGCCATGACCCCCATGCTCATCAGGGTCTTGATAACGTCTGCCGCACGTTCAGCCATACGGTTGGCCAGTTCCTGAACGGTAATAACGTCCGGGATAACCACATCACGCACGACTTTTTCCTTTGGTTTCTGCGGGCCTTGGGCACGCGCTTTTGCTTTGGCCTGCTGGCGCTTGATCGATGCCATGGAACGACGGCGACCACCTTCGTCACCGCTCATTGCATTATTGATCGAAAGCTTGCCACGACGGCGGCCATCGTCACCCTTGCCGCGCGCAGCGCGACCGGCTTCTTCTTCGGCACGCTTGCGTGCAGCCTGACGGGCATTTTCCTCGTCAATTTCCTTGCGGCTTTTGGACTTGGCATCTGCCGGGGCCGCACGACGACGTTCTTCAGGCACCAGCGGTTCTGCCGGCTCACCCTGCATGACGTTTTCCTCAGCCTTCGGCTTGCCAGCCGGTTTCGGCTTGGAGGTCTTGCCTTTCGCGGTCGAAGCAGCAAGTTGCTTTTCGACTTCTTCCACAGACGGGGAGTCGTTTTCAGAAGCAGCCGGCTTTTCTTCTTCCTGCTTGGCCTCAGCAGCTGCCTTGGCTTCTTCTGCCTTGCGCGCTTCTTCCTCGGCCTTGCGCGCAGCTTCTTCGCGCGCACGAATTTCCGCATCCGCTTCTTCTTGCTTGCGGCGCTCTTCAGCAGCCTTCAAAGCAGCCATACGGGCAGCGCGCTCGCTATCGGTCAGATTGCCGTGATCATCAACGGTCTGGCGCGATTTCGGCTCTTCTACCGGTTCCTTCTTGGCTTCCGGTGCCGGCTTTTCTGCTGCCGGTGCCTGCTCTTCAACAAGATCCTTCTTCACTTCACGGAAGCGACCGGATTCGTTCTTTTCGAATGTACGCTTCTTACGCACTTCGACGGTCACAGATTTTGACCGTCCATGCGAGAAGTTCTGACGAACCTGCCCAGCCTCGATCGTCTTGCTCAATTCAAGCTTCGATCTGTTGAGGCTCAGCGGTTTCTTCTCCTGTTCGCGATCACTCATAATCCGTCCAACTTCCTCATTTCCTGCGGGATCGGGCACATCTGCCGATCCTGTCCTGTCCGTCTGGCGCTTATCTGGTCACAGAGTCTGATCTCAGACAGCGCGAAATCCTTCAAGCCGCTTGCATGAACGACCCAACCGCATGGCAAGGCCTCCTGGCGCAACGGCCACATGTACTGCTTTTTCGCGACCAAAAGCCGCGCCGATTTCAGCAGCATCCAGAACGGAATAAATCGGCAGATCCCGGGCCTTGGCCTCGATCTTGGATTTTCCGTCTGCGGCACCATCGCGTGCCGCCAATATCAAGGCTGCGCCCTCGGCAATCTGGGCACGGGCCTTTTCAAATCCTGCAACAGCCTGTCCGGCACGTCGCGCCAGCGACAACAGATCGATACATTTGCGCGTCAGCAATTCTTCGATCCGGTCTGCAAGTGCGGTGTCGACCACGACTTTTTGCCGGGCCGCCCGGGCAAAGGCATTCTTTGCACAGGCGGTATTTATCACATCCCGCGACGGGCACAACCATAATCCCCGTCCCGGTAGCCGTTCCTCAAGGTCTGGCACCACCGAACCATCCGGCCCGATTACAACCCTGAGAAGATCTTCTTTGTTCCGGACTTCGCCGGTGACAATGCACCGGCGTTCCGGAACCTCGGCTACCTTGCCGCCTTTACGATGCGACATGGCATCCTCCGATCAGGCTTACGCCTCTTCGCCTTCGGCAGTTTCTTCGGTCTCTTCTTCAAGACCGTCGAACCAGCCAAGCTTGCGGCGGGCTTCCATGATCATGTCGTTGGCCTGATCCATGGTCATGGTATCAGCATCCCCGACATATTCGATCAGCTCGTCACTGGCGAGATCAGCAAAGTCTTCAAGGTTTTTGACATCGTTTTCGCCAAGGCGAACAACAACAGCAAGCGACAGACCCGGGAATTCTACCAGATCATCGGCAACCTTGAGCTCTTCACGACGCTTCTGAAGACGCTCTGCCTCTTCGGAAAGGAAGGTGCGTGCGCGGTTGCGCAACTCTTCAGCGATTTCTTCTTCGAACCCTTCGATCTCAGCCAGCTCTGCCAACGGCACATAACCGACTTCCTCGATCGAGGTGAAACCTTCGGCAACGAGGAGATGGGCGATCACTTCGTCAACATCAAGGGCCTTGATGAACATTTCCGCACGCTTGCGTGCTTCTTCCTGACGACGTTCGCTTTCGTCTTCCTCGGTGAGAATGTCGATATCCCAACCGGTCAGCTGGGAGGCCAGACGCACGTTCTGACCGCGACGGCCAATGGCGAGGCTGAGCTGATCGTCCGGAACGACAACTTCGATACGGTTGGTTTCTTCATCAATAACAACCTTGGTGACTTCGGCCGGGGCCAAAGCATTCACAACAAAGGTCGCCGGGTCTTCGGACCACTGGATGATGTCGATTTTTTCACCCTGAAGTTCGGCAACAACCGCCTGTACGCGCGAACCGCGCATACCGACACAGGCACCGACCGGGTCAATCGAGTTGTCCGAGGACAGAACCGAGATTTTCGCGCGCGAACCCGGATCACGGGCAACCGACTTGATCTCGATGATGCCGTCATAGATTTCCGGAACTTCCTGGGCAAACAGTTTTGCCATGAAGGTCGGGTGGGTACGCGACAGGAAGATCTGCGGACCACGCTGTTCACGACGAACATCAAGGATCAGGGCACGTACCCGGTCACCCTGACGCACGGTTTCGCGCGGGATCAGTTCTTCACGGCGCAGAATGGCTTCGGCACGACCGATATCGACAAGAACATTGCCAAATTCGACACGCTTGACGACGCCGTTGATAACTTCGTCTGCACGGTCCTTGTATTCCTCGAACTGGCGTTCGCGCTCTGCGTCGCGCACTTTCTGCACGATGACCTGTTTTGCGGTCTGGGCAGCGATACGGCCAAAATCGATCGGCGGAAGCGGATCAACCAGGAATTCACCAAGATTGATGTTCTCGTCACGGATGCGTGCCTGCTCGAGCGACATCTGGGTGAAATCGTTTTCGATTTCATCAGTGACCTCGATGTAACGGGCGAGTTTGATTTCGCCGGTTTTACGGTCAATATGGGCACGAATGTCATGCTCATGGCCATATCTGGAACGACCGGCCTTTTGAATGGCCTGTTCCATCGCACCGAGAACCTCGTCACGATCAATGCCCTTTTCACGGGCAACGGCATCTGCGACCTGCAAAAGTTCCGGCCGCGGCATTCCCGAAGTTGCTTCCATATCCAACCTCTATTCTGCGTTTTCGTCAGTCCGGCGATTACCGGTGACGTGCGCGATCAATTCATCTGTCAGCACCAATTTCGCTTTTGCGATATCGGCCAACGGCAACAAGACACGTTCGCCATCCACAATCAGAGCGACCGCATTATCTTCAATCCCATCCAGCACACCGCTGAAACGGCGACGACCATTCACGGCCATCACCAGTTCGACCTTTGCCTCAAATCCCTTCCACACATCAAAATGTGCGGCGCGGGTCAGCGGGCGGTCGATACCCGGGGAACTGACTTCAAGGTGATAGGCACCCGAAATCGGATCCTCGACATCCATCAGGGCGGAAACTGTACGGCTGATCTCGGCGCAATCTTCGACATTGATGCTGCCTGTGGCGTCCGGTCGATCTGCCATGATCTGCAGGATATTGTGGTCCTGCCCGGTCATCGAAACCCGAACCAGCTCAAAGCCCAGCGCGTTGATTGACGGCTCGATAATCTCTACGATTTTCGCCATCAACGGGTCTTTTAACTGTTGTCCAATCAGCTCAGCCATAAAGCGATGCCATACCCCAAAAAGCACAAAAGAGCGGGCGCGGGGCCCACTCTTTGTCAGAATTTACAAAAAGCTTGGCGGCTTTATACAGCCGGTTTGCGCAGAAATCAAGTCAGGATACCGGCACACAACGCCATTCAACCCAAGGATTTCCGGGCATATCGGCAAACCGGGCAACCTCGCCGATCTGCGACCAGATACAGCAACGATATTCAATCAAACGGCCTTAAACGCGGCCACCCCCGCAAACGCTTGCAGTGCCTGCCTTTTGCAGTGTCCGGAACCCTGCCACAGGAGACTGTTTTCGGCACAGTTATCTGCCAGATCCGACGGAACGCTGATCTGGCCATTTTTCATCAAAGAATAAAGTCTGTGTCCCGCGACATGCTGCAAACGCAGCCCTGCCCTGATCCACCATGATCCATCCAGACACGCAAGCACCATGCATCAGACACAGCGACTCCCGACACAGGGACGCTACCCGCCTGACCAAACGCGACTCAGGATTGGCGCGGCTTGCGACGGAATCGCAGATAGTTGCACTTTTTGCCCTGACGCAGCGCTTTTTGCTCATAACGGGTCCGCACCCAGTCGGACGGCGGCGTGCGCCAGTCATCGGGGCTCTCTGCCAGCCATTCGAAATCCGGATGATTGTGCATATGCTGCAAGGTCCAGGAAATATACTGCATGTCATCGCTGGCAACCCGGAACTCAGCACCGTCTTTCAGAAGACGTGCGAGCAACGCCAGATTTTTCGGGCCGATAAAGCGACGCTCGGCATGGCGTTTCTTGGGCCACGGATCGGGAAACAGCAAAAAGGCCCGGTCAAAACAGGCATCCACCAGCTTATAAAGCAGCGGGCGAGAATCATCGGCAACGACGCGTACATTGGATAGTTTTCGCTCATCAAGATGCCGCAGCAGGCTGCCAACCCCGTCCATAAACGGTTCTGCACCGATAATTCCGACAGCCGGGTTTGCTTCGGCCTGGCCGGCCAGATGCTCTCCACCGCCAAAACCGATTTCCAGCCAGAGCTGCTTGGGCTTTGCAGCAAAATAGCTGTTCGGGTCGACCCCGGCTTCATCCGGATAGGTGATGCCAATTTCAGGCAACATCGCATCCACAAGGGCCTTGCGAGAATCCTTGAGCGGACGGCTGCCGCGACGGCCATAGAAGTTTGGACGATCGGCGGTCGGGATCGGACGGTCTTTGTTGCGCATGGTCGTTTCTGTTGATCAGGGTCGGAATGAAGGTTCGGGTCGTCAGAAAATCAAAACGGGCGGCCCGGAAACCTCGGGCCGCCCGCCTCTTATCACGTCATGCGATTTTGGCAAATCGCACTTTTCAACGCGCTTTCTGCCAATCAGGCACCGAATGCCGATTTCAGTTCACCAACCAGATCGGTGCGCTCCCAGGAGAAGCCACCATCGTCGGTCGGCTGACGGCCAAAGTGACCATAAGCAGAAGACGGCGTGTAGATCGGGCGGCACAGCGACAGATGCTCGCGGATGCCACGCGGGCTGAGATCCATCAACTGACGCAGAACGTCACCCAGCTTCAGCTCATCAACATTACCGGTGTCGTGGTTATTGACATAAAGTGCCAGCGGCTTGGACACGCCAATCGCATAGGCCAACTGAATGGTGCATTTTTCTGCAAGACCTGCTGCAACCACGTTTTTCGCAAGATAACGCGCAGCATAAGCCGCCGAACGGTCAACCTTGGTCGGGTCCTTGCCCGAGAACGCACCACCGCCATGCGGTGCAGCGCCACCATAGGTATCAACGATGATCTTACGGCCGGTAAGGCCGGCATCACCGTCAGGACCACCAATCACAAAACGACCCGTCGGGTTGATATAGATTTCATCAGCAGGCGGCATCCAACCTTCCGGAAGAGCCGCTTCGACATAGGGCAGAACCAGTTCGCGAACAGCGTCCTGAGTCAGGCCTTCGGCATGCTGGGTCGAAACAACCACAGAGGTCGCTGCAACCGGCTTGCCACCAGCATAGCGCAGGGTTACCTGGCTTTTGGCATCCGGGCCGAACTGCGGGGCTTTGCCCGAGTGACGGTCAGTTGCCATGGCGCGCAGGATACGATGCGAAAACTGGATCGGTGCCGGCATCAGTTCATCGGTTTCGTTACATGCGTAACCAAACATAATCCCCTGGTCACCAGCGCCAAGGTCTTTTTCACCAGCAGAATCAACGCCCTGAGCAATATCAACAGACTGTTCATGCACATGGCAGTCGATCTGGGCCGTCTTCCAGTGGAAGCCTTCCTGCTCGTAGCCAATGTCACGAATTGCCTGACGGGCCTGTTCGATCATGACCTCTGTCGTCACGCTTTCAGGGCCACGAACTTCACCGGCCAGAACCACACGGTTGGTTGTTGCAAGCGTTTCAACGGCAACGCGCGAATCTTCATCAGCAGAAAGAAAGGCATCAACGATGGAATCGGAAATGCGATCACAGACTTTGTCCGGATGACCTTCCGAGACGGATTCACTGGTAAATAGATAATCGGAAAGAGACATAGTAAGACCTTCTCCGGTAATGGGTTTCCAAAACTGGACCGGAGGGCTCCCGATACAGGGCTGTATCGATAGCGCCCACTTAGCCTTTTTTTGTGTGGTGGCAAGCGGTCCAAATCCGTCCACATTGGTCAGTTCTGGGTCGAACTGTCCTGTCGGTTGTGCCTTATCGCTATGTGAAGGTCAAGCATCATTGCCGCAAAACGGTAATCCGACAAACGACTGACCAACGGCAACTATGCCGAACAGACAAGGGCGTGATTCACAATTTGCGAACCACGCCTTTCGACAAATATCTATCGGTCAAACCGATTATTTTTGATCGGAATCAGTGCTCTGCAATGCGCCCATTGATTTAACAAGCTCAAAAATTTTCTTGCGCTGGTTCGGATCGGTAATCCGGTAGTAGGCACGCACCAGTTCAAGCGTTTCACGACGGTTCATCGGGTCGTTGTCGAACGGATCCGGGCTTTCCGACATTTCGCGACGTTCATGCACCGATTTCGAGGAAATCTCGTCGGGCATATCGTCGAAGAAGAACGATACAGGCACGTCAAGAACGCGTGACAGATCGTACAAACGCGACGCACCAACACGGTTGGCACCCCGTTCATATTTCTGCACTTGCTGGAATGTCAGGCCAATCGCCTCACCCAGCTTTTCCTGACTCATACCAAGGAGCGTTCTGCGCAGGCGAACACGTGCGCCAACGTGAATATCCACAGGATTCGGGGCGCCGCTTGCGGTTCGGCCACGACCACGTCCACGTGTGTTCTTTACCATCGTACTTTCTTCCCTAGGCGACATTTAAGGTAGTTCCTTCTCTCACTCCGACCTACCCATCCGTGTTTTTGTGGGACAATTTCCGGACGGTTCGGCAATTTTGTCAGCCGTCTAGAGGGATTTTAATCGGCGTTTATATCCCATAGCGAGAACGGCGAAGAAGGTCACAATACCGTAAAATAGAAAGTCACGCCACAAATAATATACTGTTGTATGGTTTTTATCACTCAAAAGGGGGTGCAAAAGGGTAGCCCTCTCACCTAAGGACAGGTTTGCAACCTTGCGCCCGTAGGAATCGAACACTACCGATACTCCCGTATAGGCCGCCCTGACTAACGGACGCCCTTCCTCAAGAGTCCTGAATCGGGCTGCCGCCATATGTTGATATGGGCCTGCGCTGCGGCCAAACCACCCGTCATTGGTCACATTTAACAACCAGTCGGGCTGCTTGGCGTCATCAATGACCGCGCCGGGGAAGATCACTTCGTAACAAATCAGCGGTGAAAAGCTCGGGATTCCGCTAACCGAGAGCGTTTGGGGGCCAGGTCCGGCCGAAAAATCAGTCCGCCCTTCCGTCAACTTCGGGAAGGGCAAAATAGAGCGGAACGGCACATATTCGCCGAAGGGCACCAGATGAAACTTGTCAAAGCTGGCAACAATAGACCCGCTGGCATCAATGACCTGAATGGCGTTCCAGACTTTGTACGCATCGGTGTCGCGCGGATAGGTCCGCGGCGCCCCGGTGATCAGGATATCATCGGGCCCAAGCACTTCTGCCATTTCCATGCGCGCCTGCGTCTGGGTTTCGACAAAAAAGGTCGCAGCTGTTTCAGGCCAGATAACAATGCGCTTTTGATCGGGCCGCAGGTCTTCGGGGCGACGTGACATTTCCAGCAGCAAGGAAAAATGCTGGTTTTGCAGTTCAGGACGCCATTTGTCACCCTGGGGGATATTGGGCTGCACAATCTGCAAGATGGGCACATCTGCCGGCAGGTCGGATATTACAACATCCGATGAGTCAGGACCCGCCATCATCAGGCGTACCGCACCGCCACCCCACAGTGCGACCGCAATCATCACACCGACAATTGCCGCCAACTTGCCGCGTTTCCCGGCAACAAAAGCTGCGGGCAAGGTTGCAAATAGTGCGGTAACAAAGGACAGACCATAGATCCCGACGACCGAGGCAAATTGCATCGGTGCGGCATCAATCGCCCAAACATGCCCCAAAAGGTTCCAGGGAAAACCGGTCAGCAAATGACCGCGTAAATATTCCACAATGGCCCAAAACACCGCGAGCAGTATCGCACGCCGCACAAGACCATTGCCCAGACGCCAGCTTGCCCAGACTGCCAACATGGGGAAAATTGCAAGTCCGCCACCAAGTCCAAGCAGGGCAAACGGGATCATCCAGCCATAGATTTCGGGCTGCACCAGAAAGGCATGACTGACCCAGTAAAAGCCTGCCGCAAAATGGCCGGTGCCAAACCACCATCCGGCAGAAAGGGCGCCCCTGTTGCAGCGAACGCCCTCAAGGCTCCAGAGCAGAACCGCGAAGCACACCGGCAGAACCGGAATCACAAAGAAGGGGGGCAGAGCCAAAACTGCCACTGCCCCGGATAACAACCAGACAAACCGCCTGCGCCAGCCTGAAAGACCGGCAAGTCGGCGCGCCATGGCTTCAATCATCCGTTTTTTCCTGCGTTTGTGCCGCCACGGCAGGGGTTTGGTCCTCATCGCGGCGTACCATATGAATCCGCAGGCGACGGATGCGCCGTGGATCGGCATCAAGGACTTCAAACTGAATGCCGCTGGGATGTTCGATCAACTCGCCGCGGGCCGGAACACGCCCGGCAAGCGAAAAGACAAGACCGCCAAGCGTGTCGATGTCTTCATCCTCGTCCTCGTCCAGCAAGCCAAAGGACAGCTTTTCTTCAAGGTCCTCGACCTCAAAGCGGGCATCGGCAATATAGCAACCGTCCGAAAGACGGATCAGTTTCGGTGTCTGGTCGATGTCATGTTCGTCATCGATTTCACCGACAATTTCCTCAACCAGATCCTCGATCGTGATCAGGCCGTCAATGCCGCCGAACTCGTCAACCACCAGCGCCATGTGCGTGCGCGACAACCGCATTTCCGACAGCAGATCAAGCACCCGAATGGCGGGCGACACGAACAGCACGCGGCGCAGCAATGATTGCAGGCTGAATTCACGACCAGCCGCAACACAGCCCAGCACGTCCTTGATGTGCACCATGCCGGCAATGTCATCAAGCGTATCGCCATAAACCGGCAGACGTGAATGGGCCTTCTTGACCATCACCTCGACCAGTTCCTGCAATTCGATATTCTTGGGCACAGCCACAATATCGGCGCGCGGGATCATGACGTCTTCTGCCGTCATGTCACGCAGGGCAATAATGTTTTCAAAAAGGGAACGCTCGTGCAGCGAGACCGGCTCGTCGTCTTCCTCGGTCCGCTCGGCAAGTTCTTCGAGCGTATCAGAAAGCGATGCTTCGCCATTGCGTGACTTGCCACGCTTCAGCCCCAATGCAGAGGCCACATTGTCCCATAAGGAGCCATTTTCGGCGTCCTGAATTGTATCCTCGCCAGTGCGAGGGCGCATACTCTCGTGGTCGTCGTCGTGTTGACTAGAGTCGTTCATGGGTCGGTTTCGACATCCTTTTGTTCAAACAAACCGGTTAGTGGATCAGGGTCTAGTTGGGTTCATCTTCAATCGGCGCATAGGGATCATCAATCCCGAGGCCAGCAAGAATTTGACGTTCAAGTTCTTCCATCTCTTCGGCTTCATCATCAACCATATGATCGTAGCCGACAAGATGTAGCGTGCCATGAACCGCAAGATGAGCCAGATGATTTTTCAAGGTCTTTTGCTGGTCGATGGCTTCACGGGCACAGGTTTCGCGCGCAATCACGATATCGCCCAGCATCAGGGGCATATCAGGCGCCATCATAAAGGCCTCGGCATCCTCGGCACTTTCAAGTGCGGCAAAGGACAACACATTGGTCGGCTTGTCTTTTTCCCGGTAATCCCGGTTCAGTATCCGAACCGATGCATCATCAGAAAGCCGCACCCCAAGTTCGATCACTGGCGCAACAGACAAAAGCGACGCACCGTCACCTTCGTCTTGCGTACCATCCGTCGGAACCGCGTTATCATCCCAAAGGGCACCATCGCCAAGCGCACCATCAAGGGCGGCAATCACAGCGGCCTCGATCGCGGCAATTTCATCGCGTTGCCAATCACCCGCCTCGACTTCAAGCTCCAGATCAAGCGGTGCTGTCATCGTCCGCACCCTTGCCAATGCCATCCTTTTCGCCGCGATAGCCTTTTTTCAGGCGATCACGCAGGGCATCGGCCGCGTCATAGGCCTGCACGATCTTGGTCACAAGGTGATGGCGCACAACGTCGCGCTGATCAAACTTGACCGTGGCAACGCCTTTGACATCACCAATGGTTTCAAGTGCATCGCGCAATCCGGATTTGGTGCCATCGGGCAAATCAATCTGGGTCATGTCACCTGTCACCACCATGCGTGACCCTTCACCCAGACGGGTCAGGAACATTTTCATCTGCATGGGCGTGGTGTTTTGGGCTTCATCAAGAATGACAAAGGCATGCGAAAGCGTCCGACCACGCATAAAGGCCAGCGGGGCGACTTCGATTTCGCCGCTTTCCATGCGTTTTATCACGACATCCCCCGGAAGCGTGTCATGCAACGCGTCATACAGCGGGCGCAGATACGGATCGACCTTGTCTTTCAGATCGCCCGGCAGGAACCCAAGGCGCTCACCGGCCTCGACCGCGGGGCGCGACAGGATGATGCGATCCACCTGCCCCAGAATGAAGGCCTGTACGGCCATGGCAACTGCAAGATATGTCTTGCCGGTACCGGCCGGGCCAATGCCAAAGATCAGCTCGTTATCAAGGATCGCCTCGACATAGTCTTTCTGACGTTTGGAACGTGGTGAGATACGGCGCTTCTTGGTCTGGATGGTCAGGCGCGAACCGCCAAACATGTCTTTGGTCTGGCCGCTCCACGGATCGGCGTCGTCCGGTTCGGAAAGGCGCACAGCACCATCAACCGTTTCGACATCGATATTATCTATTTCCTTATCACGCAGACGCGCATAAAGCTGGGAAAGCACCTTTTTGACCTGTGCAACCTTGGCCGGATCACCGGCCAGCATCACAACCAGCCCACGGCTTGAAACCTGAACCCCGGTACGCTCGGACAGGCGCGTCAGGTTCTCGGCCTGCGGGCCGTACAAAACCTGCGCAAGCGCATTGTCCTGAAACTCGATCTGATCGGAATCCTTGGGGGCATGTTTGGTCTTGGTGTTGGTCTTGCTTTTCGTGGGGGTGCCGCTCACGCAACGTTCCTTTCAGATTTCTGGTCGCTTTGGGTGGCGTCGACCAGTTCGCCGCCAAGGGAATTAGGCAGCGCCTCGGTGATTTTCAAGCGCACGATCTGTCCAAGTGCCGATTCCGGCAACCCGCTGACATGGACTGGCTGCATATAGGGGCTTTTGCCCACCAGCTGGCCTTCATATTTGCCGTGACGTTCCAGCAGAACATCCATTTCCTTACCGACACTGTTCTGGTTGAAGGTCAATTGCTGTTCGGCCAGCAGTGCCTGCAAACGCATGATCCGTTCGGTTTTGACCTTTTCTGGCACCTGCAATTCCATTGCCGATGCGGGGGTACCCGGGCGCGGACTGTATTTAAAGCTAAAGGCCTGAATGAACGTGATGTCGCGCACGATTTCCATGGTGTCTTCGAAATCCTTGTCCGATTCACCGGGGAATCCGACGATAAAGTCCGATGACAACGCAAGGTCCGGGCAGGCATCCTTCAGGCGTTTGGCAATGTCGCGGTAATCCGCATTGGTATGCTTGCGGTTCATCGCCTGCAAAACACGGTCACCCCCGGCCTGTACCGGCAAATGCAGGAACGGCATCAGTTTCTTGATATCGCGATGGGCAGAAATCAGGTCCTCATCGACATCGCGCGGATGCGAGGTAGTGTAACGAATGCGATCCAGCCCGTCGATTTCAGCCAGCTCGCGCAACAACCGGCCAAGTGTCCATTCCCCGCCATTGGGGGCGTCACCGTGATAGGCGTTCACATTCTGCCCCAAAAGGGTCAGCTCACGCGTGCCCTGTGCGACAAGTTGCTTGGCTTCGCGAATAACATCCGCACCGGGGCGGGAATATTCCGCACCGCGGGTATAGGGCACCACACAGAAAGTGCAGAACTTGTCGCAGCCTTCCTGAATGGCCAGAAATGCGGAATAGCCCTGTTTTGAAACCTGCTCTGGCAGATGATCAAACTTTTCCTCGGCCGGGAAATCGGTATCGACGATGCGATTGCGGCCAACTGCGCGATTGGCGCGCGCAACCATTTCCGGCAGGCGATGATAGGTTTGCGGGCCAAACACCATGTCGACCATGGGTTCGCGCTTCATCAGTTCGGCACCTTCGGCCTGCGCAACACAACCCGCCACCGCAACGATCATCTTGTCGCCGCCACTGGCTTCCTTGGCTTCCTTGTGCTTGCGCACGCGCCCCAGATCCGAAAACACCTTTTCGGCGGCCTTTTCGCGAATATGGCAGGTATTAAGGATCACCATATCGGCCCCCTCGGCGCTGTCGACCGACTGGTAACCCAGTGGCGCCAGAACATCCTGCATGCGCTGACTGTCATAGACATTCATCTGACAGCCATAGGTTTTTACAAAAAGTTTCTTCGCTTCCGTCACGCCAGATCCGTTTCGCTTTTTCAAAACGCCGAAAAGCGGTGTGATCGCTCACACCGCGCCTGGGTTCCGTACAATCGGTGATTGGAACCCGTCGGACATCTCGTTATCTGAAAACCCGGTCAGGTGAAACCGAATTTCACATCAACCGGTGCATTATACGGCAAAACGATCAGGAGCCGAACTGTCGATCCGGGCCAAACAGTCGAAAATCTTCCGAAATGATCGCAAGCGGCGAACTGCCAATAAGCTCACCGGACAGATCGCTGTCAATCAACTGAACCGGCACACCCTGATGCAGGCCACGCAAAGCTGCCTGATGTCCCTGGGCAACGCGGGCTTCACACATCCGGGCAAGCTCCTTGCGTGATCCGGCTGCGTCTGCCAGCGTCACGGGCGGATGGACAACAATCTCCACCGTCACCTTGCCGAGCGCGAGAAACTGCCACAAATGCGGGGCCAAGTCCATATCCCCGTACCAGGAATAAAATGCCCGCAAATCGCGGCCAATCGGCGCCCCGTCAAGGCGGGTGGCGGCAATCGAAATCGGCTGGAAGCGCACCGGCGATCCATCGGGCATCACCCGTTCAGCCGACGCAAACAAAGTCGACTTGAACGGCAGCACACGGTTGCCATCGTTGCTTGTGCCTTCCGGGAACAGAATCAGCTTGTCGCCATCACCCAAACGCTGGCTCAGTTGATCATTCTGTTCGCGCGAACGCGTGGCACGGCGTTCGATAAAGGTGGTGCGCGAAAGTTTGGCAAGCAAACCAAAGACAGGCCAGTCAGCAACTTCGGTCTTGGCAATGAAACTGCCACGGGTCAAGGCACCGAGCACCGGGATATCAAGATAGGATGCGTGGTTGGCCACAATGACCCCCGGACCATCCATCATATCAACGCCCGAAACCCGGACCTCGATATGCAAAATGCGCAGACACAGGGCGTGATAGAAACGCGGCAATTCATCAGCCAGTTTCAATCTCGCGGCAATTGCGACCATCTGCACCGGCAACAGCACCAGTGTCAGAAGCGCATAAGCCATCAGGCGGATGGCAGCACACACATAGCAGTTCACGATACCCTCGCGGTGCGTTCGTAATGCTTGTAATAGCGATCCGTCACCTTTTCGGTCGGCAACACGATGAAGATATCCGTGGTATTGAACTGATGATCAATCACCGCCCCGTCGCCAACAAAACCGCCCAGCCGCAGATAGCCCTTGATAAGCGGTGGTAGGTCACGCAACGCCTGGCGCTGATCGATGCCGTCGATCTCGGCGCGCATCATCGGCTCGTAGCGATCGGCGATCGCACGCGGGCGCATGTCTTCGGGTGCAAGGTGATTGTGATGCAGATAGGTCAGAACATCCTTGAAAGCATCCGGGTCTGTCCCGTGAAAGGACGCACAGCCAAACATCAGTTTGATGTCGTATTTGAAAACATAGGCGGCGATCCCCTGCCACAGAAGCTGCAAGGTCGGCATGGTGCGGTATTCGGCCTCAACACAGGAACGCCCCAGCTCCATGATCTCGCCGGTTTCCTTTACCGCATTAAGCATGGTTTCGATGTGGTACTCGTCCGCGCTGTAAAAGCCGCCATGTTCATTGGCAACCGATTGGCGCAGCAAACGATAGGTCCCGACCACCGCATCAGCACCGGCACCACGAGTATGGTCAAGAACAAGAAGATGGTCGCAGAGCGGATCGTAGTGATCGAAATCGCGCTTTTCGGCGGCCATTTCGTCGCTTGGTATGGCGCCGCGTTCTTCATAGAACACTTTATAGCGAAGCTTCTGGCTGGCGAGAATTTCATCCTGATTCTCGGCGAGTCGTACCTCAAGCCGCTGAAGCTTTTTTTCGTCACGCATGACAACACCCTTTCGTTCAACTGCACGGATTTTGCGCAAGAATTGGGTGAAGAGCGAGTGAAGGCTTTGTGAAGAACAGGTAACAGATATATGAAGGCCACTTGCCTGTTTCAGCAAGTGGCCTTGAAAACCTTAAGTCCAGCGTTCGGTTGAAGGGCAGATTTACTTGCCGTCTTTCAAAGGAACACCATAAAGTTCAAGACGATGACCAACCAGACGGAAGCCCAGTTCGTTGGCGATCTCTTCCTGAAGCTTTTCGATTTTTTCGTTCGAAAACTCGATCACGTCGCCTGAACGCATGTCGATCAGGTGATCATGATGTTCTTCGGTCAGTTCCTCGTAACGGGCGCGACCATCACCGAAATCGTGTTTTTCAAGGATGTCGGCCTCTTCAAACAGGCGGACGGTGCGATATACGGTCGCAATCGAAATCTTCGGATCAATATCGGTCGCCCGACGATAAACCAGTTCGACGTCCGGGTGGTCTTCGGACTCAGAGAGCACACGGGCAATCACCCGGCGTTGGCCCGTCATTTTCAGGCCCGCGTCGATGCATTTCTGCTCGATAGTTGATTCTGCAAGCATTGTCTTGTTTCTCGTTTCCGTTTCCGGTTCCACCTGTCCCCAGCCGAGACGTATCTCGGGCGTCGATCTCTTGTGGCTAAATATTGAAAAATCCGCCACATATCGCAAGGTCGAATTCGCGATATATTCCGCTTCATGCAAATCGCCGGTTTCAATCACCCGCAATCACAATCATATCGGCATTCCAGTGCCCACTTGCCACCCGCGATGAAGGACGCTACTTCAAAGTCACGCATCAAGGCAGGAGACCGCATGGCCACCGCGACCCCGGACCAGAAAATAGACATCACCACGGACGTCTGCCCGATGACGTTTGTGCGTACCCGCCTCAAACTTGAAACCATGACACCGGGTCAGGTTCTTGAAGTAACACTTGGCGCTGGTGAACCGTTAAAAAACGTTCCGCGCTCGGTAACCGAGATGGGCGACGAAGTCATCGAACTGGTCGAAATCGCTGATACACCTGGAACCTACAGGCTTACAATCCGCAAGGGCTCGTGAAACTGCCGGTTCCAATGCAGGCTTACACTACAACAGGTTGGCGCTCAAAACCACACTATTTATGTGGATATAGCCGATTAAAATCGCTCCAAATTGCCTAAGACCATGTTGGGAAACCAAACTTCTTGTCGTGGTTTGCTCCGCATATCCATGTTGCGGAAAATCTTCTAGAGCAAACGTTCAAGAACCAGTGCGTCAATTTTGTCGCCGCCCTGGCGTGCATAATACCCCTTGCGGCGCCCCACCTCGGCAAAACCGTGTTGCTGATAAAGCGCAATCGCTGCGTCGTTATCCACGGCCACTTCCAGCAAAATGCGGTTAACATCTGCCTGTTGCAGACGTTCCTCGACAGCCTTAAGCAAGGCGCGACCAACACCCATGCGCCGCGCATCCGGGGCAACCGTGATGGTATTGATCTCGGCCTCATCCAGAACAGCCTGTACCAGAACAAAGCCAAGCGGTTGGTCTTTGGCGTTTTTCGAAGTATCGCCGGGGCGATAGGCCAGAATGCCAAAGGCACCGGGCACATCGAGAAGCCGGATGATGGCATCCGAATCCCACGCATCGTCAAACCCCTTGGCGTGCAACGCACTGGCCACCGATGCAAAGGCTGGGGTAAGTGGCACCACCTCAATGTTCGGGGCGTCGCTATCGGAGTTGCCATCGCTGGGTTTGGGCGGGGTCATTTCTTTTTCTGCGGTCCCTGATCTTCGATGCGCCGTGCATCAGGCGCACGCAGGTAAAGCGGCACCGGGGCCAGGTTCTCACCACTTTCCCAACGCTCTGCCGCAATCCGTGCCACATTTCCCGCACGCGGAAGACCCGGTGCGGTGCAATCATAAAAGGCATCGGGGGCATGGGCCGCCGCCGTCAAAAGCCGCGGGGTCGCATCGCCGGCAAGCAACGTGTCCCCCGGGGGTGCCATCATAAGGGCTTGGCGCGGCGCCACACATTCTGCGGTACTAAGCGGGCGTTTTTTGCCATCAAAGGCCTGTGCAAAAATCTCGTTTCGTTTGCTATCAAGCGCAACAAGGATATTGCGCCCCTGCTGGTCACGCTCGGACACGCCATAGACGACTGCTTCAAGCGAACTGACACCAACTACCGGGATCTTGCGTGCCAAACCAAGGGCACGCGCGGTCGAAAGACCAATCCGCATGCCGGTAAATGCGCCCGGTCCGACGGTTACGGCGATACCATCAAGATCGGCAAAATCAACTTTTGCCAGCTCAAGGCTTTTGGCAATAAAGCCCATCAGATGTTCGGCCTGTCCGCGTTCCATGTCCTCATAAAGCTCGCCCTTGACTTCGCCATCAATCAAAACAGCGGTCGACAGCGACGTTGAGGCGGTATCAATCGCCAAAATCGTCGGTCCGGACTTTTCCGTCTTTGCGGATGCGGTTTGCGATGCGTTAAGGTCTGCGCTATCTGATGAGCGCGACTGTCCAGTCAGCATCTTCTTTATGTAATCGGTGAACGACAAGAACAGGGGGCCTCCGGCGATGGCGCTGGTCGAAATTACGCCACAAGAATATGATGTCGAAATTGATATCGTCTATGCCACGGATCGCAATTTCACCGGGGCACCGATTTATACACGACCTGCCTGCTATCTTCATGCGGATGCGGCCAAATGCCTCAAAAAGGCCTCTGCCATGGCACGTCGTCAGGGGGTGAAACTTCGCATTCTGGATGCGTTTCGGCCCCAGGAAGCGCAACGCGCGCTGTGGAACCATTCACCCAACCCCGATTTCGTCGCCAACCCCGATTTCGGATCGCCACATGGTCGTGGTGTGGCCATTGATCTAACCCTGATTGATCAAAACGGCAAGGAACTGGATATGGGGGCAGGGTTTGATGAAATGCATATCCGTTCCTATCACGGATCGGATTTGATCTCCAAACAGGCCGAAGCCAACCGTTTTTTGCTGCTCGGCATCATGGTCAGTTCGGGGTTCGAATATTACGATCACGAATGGTGGCACTATCAGTTGCCCAACGCACGCAGCAAATATCCCGTCTTTTCTGACACCGCCCTTGCCAAACCACTGATGGCGAAATAACCAGCCGCGCCTCAAACACCGTACTGGTGCGACCAACAGATATTAGCAATTCGTGTTTGATTTCTGTTGTTCGGGGTTGTCGGCATTTTCCTGATCACCATCGCCGACCCAGCGCACCAGAAGTGTCTCGATCGGCTTAAGCGCGATCAGGACAATAAATGTCAGGACAGTCGCGATTACAACGATGTGCCACGCCGCAAGGGCACAGGCAATACCAAGGGCGGCGGTAATCCAAACGGTCGCCGCCGTGGTCAGGCCGGAAACCGACATGCTTTGCGGCTGGCGCAGGATCACGCCCGCGCCGATAAAGCCGATACCGGTCAGAACACCTTGCAAAATCCCCTGAACAACGCGCGAAAGCGCATCTGGATGATCAATCAGATCCTGAAAATGCACGGCGACCACTGCCACAACAGCCGCGCCCAATGACACAAGTGCAAGGGTGCGCATGCCGGTCGGCTTGCCATTCACATCGCGGTTCAGCCCGATCAACATGCCAATGACCGTTGCAGCAACCAGCCGTGCGATCATATCGATCACGCCAATATCGAAATATTTTTCCGCCGTCGCAAAATAGGGAAGGTCGGTCAACATGTCCGGGCCTGTCTGGTTTCAGGAACTCCTAAAACGTTGGTCCGACAGCACTTGTTCCCGTTTTACGTTTAGTCCTTATATAAACAGCATCTCGCCGTTTTGTTTGGCGTCATTAAGAAACGTCACAACACCGCCGGTTTCAATCGACAGGTCATCACGTTTTGCCTCGTTCTCAAGACCAAGGGCGCGCAGGCCCATCTCGCAGACCATAAATTTGGCATTCAGGCTGGCACAGGCCGACAACAGTTCTTCGAAAGTGCCAATGCCACGCGTTGAGTAACTGAGATCAATCGAGGTCGCCGTCGCCCCGTCAACCTCGGTGCGCAGATGGCGCCAACCCGACGGCGCAAACAGCGCCCGACTGGCATCCATGGTGAAGAACAAGGTCACGTCACGGCCAGATGCAAGTGCCGCAGACGCCATTACGAGTGCGTAATGAACCTTCTCATAGGTCCCGGAAAACACCACCAGGGAGAGCTTTTTGGGCGTATCAGACTCAGTGCTCATGAATAGACAGGTCCTTGATTGTGGCGTTATCTGAACAGGTCGGGCAGCCCGGATCGCGCGGTACCTTGATCTTGCGGAAAGATGCCGAAAGCGCATCCATAATCAAAAGATGCCCCGACAAGCTATCACCGATGCCCATGAGTTCCTTGAGCACCTCTGTTGCCTGAACACCACCGACCATGCCCACAACCGATCCCAACACACCACCCTGTGCACAGGATGGAATGGCGTCTTCGGGCGGTGGCGCATGATAGATGCAGCGATAACAGGGATGTGGCGCCCCCAGATGGGCCTTGAAGGTTGAAACCTGCCCGTCAAAACGAAGGGCAGCCCCGGAAACCAGCGTCTTGCCGGCCAGATAGCAGGCATCGTTGAGTAAAAAGCGCGTATCGAAATTATCCGACCCGTCGGCAATTACATCATAATCGGCGATCAGATCCATGACGTTTGATGCATCAAGTCGGGTGTTATGGGCGTGCACGGTGACTTCGGGGTTCATATCGGTCATGGTCGCCTTGGCACTGTCGACCTTGGGCGTTCCGATATCCTTCATGCCATGTGCGATCTGGCGTTGCAGATTGGAAAGCTCGACCGTGTCGGCATCAACGATCCCGATCGTGCCAACCCCGGCAGCCGCCAGATACATGGCAAGCGGCGAGCCAAGTCCCCCCGCCCCAACGATCAGAACCCGACCGCGCTTAAGCTTCATCTGCCCCGTGCCGCCAACTTCCCGAAGGACAATGTGGCGGGCATAACGTTGCACTTCATTTTCGCTGAATTCGAAATCACTCACGCGGTCAAATTATCCTGTCAGGCCGGATTAAAAGTCGGTTGTTTCTGGATATAGCCTGCTGGTGATATCGCTCAAGGAAAAGATTTGGTTTTGCATGGAATTATCAGGGTCGTCAGCCAGATGATCAGGCATCAAATGCGACTGCCCGAACCCATCTGAACCGATCATATTCCAGTCGGCAACATCCGGGTGGAAGAAGCCTGACTCGCGATAAGCCTGTTCAATCCGGCCGATCCGCTCAAGCTCGACAATCCCCTGATCAAGTGCGACCAACAGGTCCTGACTGTAAGGTGTGGCGCGTGTGACGGCAAAATGGCGACTGCCATCAAGGGCAATCTTGTAGTCCGGAATGGGCAATAAGCGGTTCCCATTGACCACCAGTTCCATCTCCGGGCCGGGTTGAAACGGGGCCAACAGAAAATCGGCACGGCCCTCGGCAACGAACTGGACCATCAATTCCCACGATGGCACATGAATAAGATCGACAGGGTGAAGCTTGGCCAACGCTTGCCAATCAGGGATCCAGTGACGATTGGACGCAGCGCGCAGCAAACGAATACCCCTGAGGTTCTTGACCTTCAACCGATTTGGATTGTCCGCAAGCATGTAAAAACCTGCCTCAAACCGGCCTTCGGGAATAAGCGCCGTTGAAGATGCAATGCGATCCGCCTTGTGCTCAATATCACGAAGCCAGGTCGATGAACCGGTGATGTCAGCTTCGCCATTGGCAAGCATATGCATCATGCGGGCATAGTTTCCCCCGGGCAGCAGCTCGAACGCACCAAGCCAGCCACCGCGGCGCAATGCTTGCTGAAGCAAGACAACCTCGACAACGTCGCGACGGCTATGTTTGCCGTCAAACACCTCAATCTCAAGCGGATCACGCCCATCAACGAACCGCTTGTAATCAACCAGCACATCGTCGGCGACAAGGATGCGCAGATTGTGTTTTCCATGGTCTGCACTGGATGTTTTGATTCCGAAACAAAAAAGAATAATCACTGACAGCGCGATGCAAAGCCAATTCACACCGCCGGTTTCACGGTCTATTTGTCGCGCACATGCCATGGACTACTCCCTTCTGCCTCTATCACATTGGGACCATAGCGCCCGACATCCAGAGGCAAGCAGGCGATGCGTACGAAAAAAGGCCCGGTCGAAACCGGGCCTTTGATCATGAATTCGATTGGATGGCGCTTACTGCAGACCTTCAAACAGCGGGGTCGACAGATACCGCTCGGCAAAGCTCGGCACGATCACCACGATGCGTTTGCCTTCGTTCTCAGGCTTTTGACCAAGTTCGATACCTGCCGCGACCGCAGCACCCGATGAAATGCCGGTCGGCAGACCTTCGATGCTGGCCAGCTTGCGTGCGGTGGCAAAGGCCGTTTCATTGCCGATGGTCATCACGGTGTCGATCACATCGGTATTCAGGTTGCCCGGAATGAACCCGGCGCCAATGCCCTGAATTTTGTGCGGGCCCGGTGCGCCACCGGAAATAACCGGGCTGTCTTCCGGTTCGACCGCAACGATCTGGATGTTCGGGTTGTGCTTTTTCAGCACCTCACCAACCCCGGTCAGGGTCCCGCCGGTACCAACACCGGAAACAAAGATATCTACCTTGCCAGCGGTATCCTTGATGATTTCCTCGGCCGTGGTGTTGCGGTGAATTTCCGGGTTGGCCGGGTTGTCAAACTGCTGAAGCATGACGGCACCGTCAATTTCGGAAACCAGTTCCTCGGCACGGGCAACCGCACCCTTCATGCCCTTGGCCGCCGGGGTCAGATCAATCTGCGCGCCCAGAAGCATCAGCATCTTGCGGCGTTCCAGCGACATGCTTTCCGGCATGGTCAGGATCAGCTTGTATCCCTTTGCCGCTGCGACGAAGGCCAGCGCAATACCGGTATTGCCCGAGGTCGGCTCCACCAGGGTTGCACCCGGCTCAAGCTTGCCCGATTTCTCGGCATTTTCGATCATCGCAAGCCCGATGCGGTCCTTGACCGAGGCCAGCGGGTTAAAGAATTCAAGCTTGCCGATCAGGTCGGCTTTGACACCTTCGGCCTCTGCTAGGCGCGAAAGACGTACCAGCGGCGTTGCGCCAATGGTGTCGATGATGCTGTCGTAAATCTTGCCGCGAAACTCAGTCATGTTTTCCTCGCACGTTTCTGTATTTTTGCCATCAAGCACATATTTCACATGTATTTATCTCGCTATTCATCCAGGTCAAATGGATAGAAGAAATTTTTACATGCCCGGTGCCCGGCAACGTTCCATAGACTTGTAGTTTTATCCTCTATAGCAGCAGTTTCTTGTTGAATGACGATACACCAAACCGCTGCACCCCGATAAGATCAAATGATGAAATCGGGGGACTCTTCAATCCCGCTGCGCAGACCCGCATCACGCGCGCGATTGCACAGGTCTTCGACCGTGATCTTTTCAAGCTGCTTCATCATTTCGTCCTGCAATTCCCGCCACAGCGGACGGACGACTTCCTTGCCCAATGGCGATCCTGCCGGATCCTCGATCGGGTCATCGGATGTTTCCATCGACCGGATCACCGACACGATATCGGCCAGCGTAATGCGACGGCGTTCACGCGCCAGACGATAGCCCCCGCGCGGGCCCCGCACGCCGACCAGGATGTCTGCGCGCACCAATTGCTGCAGGGTCTGTTCAAGATAGCGTTTCGGAATGCCCTGACGCGCGGTGATATCCCGGCTCTGGACCGGTTCACCCGCCGCGTTATAGGCAATATCCACGACCGCCTCGATCGCAAACAGCATCTTCTTAGAAAGCTTTAGCATCTTTTCACTCAACTCCCCTTGCGGTTCTGCCATCCCCCCAGACGACACAACCAGATAGCGTCAAACCTGATTGACCAGCACTGTTTCACCGGCCTATCTGGCCGGGCTTGCTGTTCCGGTCGAACCGAAACCACCCGCACCGCGCGCAGTTTCATTCAAGTCTTCTACGGCGTTCCACTGCACTTGCGTCACCGGTGCGACAACCAGCTGGGCAATGCGCATGCCGCGCTCGATTTCAAAGGCTTCGTCACCATGATTGATCAGGATGACTTTAATCTCGCCGCGATAATCGGCGTCAATCGTGCCCGGACTGTTCAGAACCGTAACCCCGTTTTTCGCCGCAAGGCCGGATCTGGGGCGGACCTGTGCTTCAAACCCGGCGGGCAGGGCAATCGCAATGCCGGTTTCAACCATGGCACGCGTGCCCGGTTCCAGAACCAGCGCCCCGTCAATTGCGGCCTGCAAATCAACGGCTGCCGACTGCGCGGTTGCGTATTCCGGCAATGGCAAATCTGCCCCGTGGGGAAGCTGTTTTAAATCAACGCTTAAAAGCGACATCCTTTATCCTTGTCTTCTCCCGGCAGGGTCGGCTGCCGGTCTTGTCTGTTGTTTGCCGTCCGGACCATGGTCTGACCACACCCGTCAGGAAAAGTGTTTGATGATGCGCGCACTTAATGCGCGGGCAACCCCGGTTTTGCTTTGGCGTTCCCAGCATTCATCGGCCGTTTCATCCGCGCCTGAAATCAGGCAAATCTCGTTATCATCCCCGCCAAAGGTCCCGGTTGAGGTCGCCACATCATTGGCCAGGATCCAGTCACACCCCTTGCGCAAGCGTTTGGCGCGCGCATGGGCGGTGACATTTTCGGTTTCGGCGGCAAATCCAATAACAAGTCCCGGGCGCAGCGGCCCGACCTTGCTGATGGTCGCCAGAATGTCGGGATTTTCCGAAAGCTTCAGGTCCGGGATCACACCCGACCCGTCTTTCTTAAGCTTCTGACCCGCTTCATCAGCCGTTCGCCAATCGGCCACCGCAGCAGCACAAACCGCGATATCGGCGGGAAGGGCGGCCTGCACGGCACCCAGCATCTCGCGCGCGGTTTCGATGTGCACGACCTTCACGCCAGCGGGATCGGGCAGGGTCACCGGGCCACTTACCAGCGTCACATCAGCCCCCGCCTGTGCCAATGCCTCGGCAATCGCGTGCCCCTGCTTGCCCGAGGAACGGTTGGCGATATAGCGCACCGGATCAATCGGCTCATGGGTCGGGCCGCTGGTCACGACCGCCTTTTTCCCCGAAAGCGGCTTGGGCGCGTCCTGTGCCGCAAGGAAATCAACCACGCTTGCGATGATCTCGGCCGGTTCGGCCAAACGGCCCGATCCGAACTCGCCACAGGCCAGGTCACCAGATGACGGGCCAACGCGAAGTACACCGCGGCTTTCAAGGGTTGCGATATTGGCTTGTGTCGCCGGGTGGTTCCACATCTCGACATTCATTGCCGGTGCAATCATCACCGGCTTGTCCGTCGCCAAAAGGGCCGTGGTCGCCAGATCACCGGCCTGTCCGGTGGCCATCTTGGCCAGAATATCGGCACTTGCCGGGGCGACCAGAACAAGGTCAGCCTCACGCGAAAGGCGGATATGGCCCATTTCGGCTTCGTCGGTCAGGGAAAACAGATCCTGATAAACCTTGTTTTCGGTCAGTGCCGCAACCGAAAGCGGTGTGACAAATTCTGCCCCGCCCTTGGTCAGGATGGCGCGGATATTTACCCCGCGATCACGCAGCCGACGGATCACCTCAAGCACCTTATAGGCGGCAATGCCGCCCGAGATGATCAGCAGGACAGTTTTTCGATTTAAGTCACCCGACACTGTGATTACCAATTAATTACGGTTAAGAAGTGTGGTTAACCTACATTGTCCCCCAAGCGCACGCAAGAACCCAATAAAGCCCGCCGCAATCTTCGAAAAACGCCATGCCCGATATCCGGACATGGCGTTGATCTAATTATGATTTCACGGGCCATGATCAGTCATGGGATTTTCCAGCACCCGTCCCGTTCTTATGGGACGGTGTAAAGCATCCCGAACCAGCGCCACCGTGACTCCGCCCCCATGGCGGTGCAATTGATCCGCCAACGCCCGCTTGAAACCGGGCCATCAAGGCGGATTTCGACCCGCTCTTCACCAAGCCGGGACATGGTGGGTTCACCTTCGGACGGATAACAATTCATCGACGGGGCCGGTTCCGCCAGCGTAAACCCAAAGGCTGGCGGATTGCGGGTCAGGGTGTAATCACTTGGCGTAACATCGCTGACCACAAGCGGCAGGGAATTCGCCGCCAGATTAAACCGGTCCATTGCCCCGTAATGTTCGTTCAGTGCAAAGCGCGGCAGATACATGAAATCCGAGCCGGTATGCATCGCACCGCTTTGCTGCCCAAAGGACGCGCGGTAGCCGGCTTCTTTAACCGCGGCGATGACCTCTGAATTGGCTTCGCCATAGGGATAGGCAAAGATTTCAGGTACATAGCCCAGTTCTTCCTCGAACCGCTTGGCGGAATGGGCAAGCTCTGCCTTGACCTGTTCGATATCAAGATCCGGCAGATGTGAATGGTGCTGGCTGTGACCACCAATGGTCACGCCCGCCTCGGACAAGTCCCGCACCATGTCCCAGGTCATGTAGTTGGCATAGCCGGAATCAAGTTGTTCGGTGGAAACAAATACCGTGAAAGGCATGTCATGTTCGCGAAATACCGGCCAGGCTTTCTCATAGACAGAGCGATAAGCGTCATCAATCGTGATACCGATCGTACGGTCTGGCAGCCCATTGCCATCGGAAAGGGCGCTCACGATCTGGGGAACACCCATCACGGTATAGGGGCCGCTTGTCAGCTCCTGGACATGGGCGGTGAACTGTTCCATCGCGATGTTGGTCGACGGATAGTCGCCTTCGCCAAAGCGATGATACATAAAGACCACAGCCGATGTCGCATCACCGCTCATCGCGACGTCTTGTTCATCATGACTTTGCGCATTTTCTTCGGTTACGGGTGCTTCGTCCGTACCAGTCTGGGCAAAGCCCGCTGTCGCACCAAGCGTAATTCCAGCCGCGAACGAGACACCAAGAATAAGGCCCTGCAATCTGCGTGACGGCATCACTTGCATGAATGCAGAAATCGCGCTGTGCCCTTTGGTCTCAATTGCCATATCTGATTCCAGTATCTTGCGATTCACCCACGCCGGGACGCAACCCATTTGCGCCTCGGATCTACCCCACAGTAGAAAACCCGCATTCTGCCCCACGCTTTACATTTCGCAGGGTCATTTTGACTCCGAAAATACCAGTGAACTGTTTGTTTTTCCACAGTTCATATGGCACCCCTGCCAAGCCCACATTGCGTAACCAGCATCGGGATCACTATATCGAAGCTTCATCCACCCAATTCAACCAACGAGGCATCATGCTTGATTCCAAGGGACTTGACCTTCTTTTCCACAATGGCCGAACGCACAATGTCTGGCAGGATAAACCGGTTGATCCGGACCTGCTCAAACAGGCGTGGGACCTGGCCGTACTGGGACCGACAAGCGCCAATTGCGAACCGATGCGTATTGTCTTTGTCACCACCGATGAGGCGCGTGCACGTCTGAAACCCTGTCTGGCAGAGGGCAATGTCGAAAAAACCATGACAGCCCCCGTCACCGCGATCATCGCCCATGACATGGAATTTTACGAAAAGCTGCCCGATCTGTTCCCCCATACCGACGCCCGGTCATGGTTTGCCGGCAAGGAAGAGGCGATCAAAGCCACCGCATTCCGCAACGGCACGCTTCAGGCAGGCTATTTCATCCTGGCCCTTCGCGCCCTTGGCCTTGATAGCGGCGGGATGTCGGGCTTTGATAACGCCAAGGTCGATGCAGAATTCTTTGCTGGCACCCCGTATAAAAGCAACTTCCTGCTCAATATCGGTTATGGCGACGGCAGCAAACTGTTTGAACGCCAACCGCGTCTGAGCTTCGATCAGGGTGCTGAAATCATCTGATCACAGACGCAATAGCAACAAATACAGTCCCAACCGGCGGACCATTAATCACTGGTCCGCCGGTTGGCGGAGTCCAATCCGCTCCCCACCTGAAACAGCTGTCTGGCATATTCTGGCAGACGGCGCGTTTGCAACGCTTGCGACAGTTTTTTTCAATCACTTCAGGACTTAGAAAACTGTCATCAAAGTTTTATTTGATCTTTACTGGCCCATAACCATTTTAGGTCCACTTTTGATCACGCGCGTGATAAACCGCCGTCACCCCGTTTAAACAGGAGCGTTAATTGGGTTTCCGCCAATTGATACTTACGGCTTTGGCCGTTGCCTTTCCGGTCGCCATTGTTTTCATCGTCCTTGCGTCGATGGGACAGCTTGGCGTGGGAACGGCGATCCTGTCGGCAGTCCTGTCCTTTGTCGGCGTGGCAGCGATGTTGCGCATTTATTTTGGGGACCTGCGTCGCGTGGCCCGATATGCCACCGACCTGCGCGATCAATATAAGGGCACCCCGCCACAACATATTTCCTTTTCGGCCGCGTCGGAACTGTCATCGCTCTATACCCAGATTGCCTCAGCCTTCCGGGATCGAATTGCCCTTCTGGAAGCACAAACCAGCACGGATGCCGAAATCCTCGATCACCTGCCCAATCCGGTGGTTATGGTCAATCGTCAGCGCGTGGTGACCGGTTTTAACCGTGCGGCAAATGGCCTGTTTCACAACCTTGAAACCGGCCGTGATCTGACCCGCTTCATTCGGGACCCGATCCTGCTTGATGCCTTTGACGATGTCGCCAACAACCGCGAAACCATGAAGCACGCGGAATTCGTGCTGGCATCCGATGCCCACCGTCATTTTGACGTGCTGACCGCCCGCCTGCCTGCCGCTGCCGGGGACCGGAACTTCGTTCTGACATTTTCCGACCTGACCGAGCTTCGCAAACTCGAACAGATGCGCGCGGACTTCGCAACGGACGCCGGGCACGAACTGCGCACCCCGCTTTCGGTTCTGCTTGGCTTTATCGAAACGCTTGAAGGCCCGGCCAAGGATGACCCGGATGCGTTAAACCAGTTCCTGCCGGTCATGCGTGATCAGGCCCAGCGCATGCAACATCTGATCGAAGACCTGTTGTCACTTGCCCGGATCGAACTGAACGAACACACACCGCCATCCGAAAACTGCAATGTCGGAAAAATCATTGGCAAGGTCGCTGAAAGCCTTGCCATGAAGGCGCAGGACAAGGGCATGAACATCCGTGTCACCAGCACACTTGATGACACCGACATGGTTGGCGAGGAAAAGGAACTAACCCAGGTCTTTGTCAATCTGGTCGAAAACGCCATCAAATACGGCCATACCAATTCCGATGTCGAAGTTTCGATCAGTCTGGCCCAAAACCCGCCGGGTGCCCTGGCGCGTTTCCGCCATGACCGGATCATGGCGGTGGCCATTCGCGATCATTCCGATGGCATCGCACGCGAGCACCTGCCGCGCCTGACCGAACGCTTCTATCGTGTCGATACCGCCCGCTCCCGCGCGGTTGGCGGCACAGGCCTTGGGCTGGCCATTGTCAAACATCTGGTGCAACGTCACCGCGGCACCATGCAGATCGAAAGTGAGCAGGGCGTCGGATCGGTCTTCACAGTCTATCTCCCGGCTAAAACCGGCGACAATGTCCGCAAGCTCCACAGCGCCTAAACGTTCAAAAACTGCGCAAACAAAAAAGGCCAGCAACAATGTGCTGGCCTTTTGCGTATCTGATCTGATCGAATGTTTCGATTACAGAATGAACTTCGAAAGATCGGCATCCTTGGCCAGATCCTCGACCTGCTCGCGCACATAAGCCGCATCAACCTTGAAGGTCTCGCCACCCCGGTCGGTGGCGGTGAAGCTGATGTCATCAAGCAGCTTTTCAAGCACCGTATGCAGGCGACGTGCGCCAATGTTTTCGACCGTTTCGTTCACATTGGCCGAAATGCGGGCAATCTCATCAACCGCATCGTCAGTGAAGTCGAGTTTGACGTCCTCGGTCTGCATCAGGGCGATATATTGTTTGATCAATGATGCTTCCGGCTCCATCAGGATACGGCGGAAGTCGCCCTCGGTCAGTGCCTTAAGCTCAACGCGGATCGGCAGGCGACCCTGCAATTCCGGCAAAAGGTCCGATGGCTTGGCCAAATGGAACGCGCCCGAGCAGATAAACAGAATATGGTCGGTTTTAACCGTGCCGTGCTTGGTTGAAACGTTCGTGCCTTCAATCAGCGGCAGCAAGTCACGCTGAACACCTTCGCGCGATACATCGCCGCCACGTTCCTGACGTGCGGTGATCTTGTCGATCTCGTCCAGGAAGACAATGCCGTTCTGTTCGACATTTTCGATCGCCTCGGCGGTGACCTTGTCATTATCGAGAAGCTTGTCACCTTCCTCATCGATCAGGCGTTCAAAGGCTTCTTCGACCGTCATGCGCTTGGGCTTGGTATTATTGCCAAACGCTTTGCCGAACATGTCGTTCAGGTTCATCATGCCCATCTGTGCACCGGGCATGCCCGGGATATCGATGGTCGGCATCGACGCCGAACTGCTTTCCTGAACGTTGATTTCGATCTCTTTTTGCTGAAGCTCGCCCTCGCGCAGCATCTTGCGGAACTTCTGACGGGTTTCCGGCGAAGCATTCTCACCGACCAGACCATCAAGAATGCGTTCCTCGGCCTGCATTTCCGCCTTGGCATGGACTTTCTTGCGCATGCTTTCGCGTGTCAGGTCGATGGAAACTTCCACCAGATCTCGCACGATCTGTTCGACATCGCGCCCGACATAGCCGACTTCAGTAAATTTGGTCGCTTCGATCTTGATGAACGGCGCTTCTGCCAGTTTGGCAAGGCGGCGCGCGATTTCGGTTTTACCGACACCCGTCGGCCCGATCATCAGGATGTTTTTCGGCAGAACTTCATTGCGCATGGTTTCGTCAAGCTGCTGACGGCGCCACCGATTGCGCAGCGCAATGGCGACCGCGCGCTTGGCATCCTTCTGACCGATGATGTGACGGTCCAGTTCGGAAACAATTTCGCGCGGGCTGTAATGTTGGGTCATGATTTATTCCGTATCTTTTTGCGACGGAGGCATTGCGAAGGCCCGGATAAACCAGCGCCCTACTTTGCTTCCTCGATATCAATCTTTTCCAAAAGGACATTGCCGTTGGTATAAACGCAAATCTCACCGGCAATTGCCATGGCCTTGCGGGCGATTTCCTCGGCACCAAGATCCTGATCAATCAGGGCCCGTGCCGCAGCAAGCGCATAGTTGCCACCCGAACCAATGGCAATGATGCCATCTTCGGGTTCAAGAACATCCCCCTGGCCGGTCAGAACCAGTGACACATCCTTGTCGGCCACCGCCATCATGGCTTCAAGCTTGCGCAGATACCGATCTGTCCGCCAGTCCTTGGCCAGTTCAACACAGGCGCGCATCGTCTGGCCCGGATGACGGTCCAGCTTGGCTTCAAGCCGCTCCAGCAGGGTAAAGGCATCCGCCGTTGCCCCTGCAAAGCCCACCATGATTTCGCCCTTCTGGCCGATCCGGCGCACCTTGCGCGCATTGCCCTTGATCACCGTCGGACCAAGCGAGACCTGACCATCACCGGCCACCACGACTTCATTGCCCTTGCGCACGGACAGAATTGTCGTGCCATGCCAGCTTTGTTGTTCGCTCATGAATTATCCTTGAATCTCATCGATTGCTTCGCCCAAGAGTTAGCACGGCAGACGCCCCGGTCAAGGGCAGAAGCCACCCGCAACTGCCGCTTCCGCTGACCGCGCGACCTTCATGTCAACCAAAACACAGTTTCAACGCAGAGATACCCAAAAAATTCAAGGCATACCCGCGCCACATGCTTTACCCTTGGGGATGGTAAAAGAATTTGATGGTAAAAGAATTTCAAGAAGACAGGACCAGTCACCATGAGCAGCGATCTTACCCAAACCCATCTTGGCAAATGCATTCTTGCCGGTCAGGGCAAAATCAAGGCCGATCTGGTGCTGCGTAATATCGGCTTGCTGGACGTCATCACCGGCACGGTCACCGAAACCGATATCGCCATTGTCGGCGACCGGATTGTCGGCACCCATGACAGCTATGCCGGCGAGACCGAGATTGATTGTACCGGCAAATTTGCCGTGCCGGGCTTTATCGATACCCACCTGCATATTGAAAGCTCGCTGGTGACCCCGCTCGAGTTTGATCGCTGTGTGCTGCCCCATGGCGTCACCACAGTTCTGTGTGACCCGCACGAAATCGCCAATGTGCTGGGGGCCGAGGGCATCAAATACTTCCTTGATTGCGCAGAACAGACCGTGATGGATGTGCGGGTTAATCTGTCATCCTGCGTTCCGGCCACCGCCTTTGAAACCGCTGGCGCACGGCTTGAAATCGAAGACCTTCTGCCGTTCCGGTCGCACGAAAAGGTCGTCGGGCTGGCGGAAATGATGAACTATCCCGGCGTGCTCAACCTTGATCCGGGCATCATGGCAAAGCTCGAAGCCTTTCAGGATGGTCATATTGATGGGCATGCGCCGCTGGTGCGCGGATTGGACCTCAATGGCTATATGGCTGCCGGCATTCGTACCGATCACGAGGCCACCTCGGCCGAGGAAGCCCGCGAAAAGCTTGCCAAGGGCATGGCGATCCTGATCCGTGAAGGATCGGTGTCCAAGGACCTTGAGGCACTGGCTGAAATTCTCGATGAAAACAGCTCAAGCTTCGTGGCGCTCTGTACCGATGATCGCAACCCGCTTGATATCGGCGAAGAAGGTCATCTTGATAGTCTTGTTGCGCGCCTCATCGGTCATTTGAAGGCGCGTAACTGCCCGATCCATCATGCCTATCGCGCAGCGTCCCATTCGGCAGCCCGCATTTTCGGCCTGCGTGATCGCGGTTTGATCGGGCCGGGCTGGCGGGCGGATATCGCCATCCTTGATGATCTCGAAGCCTGCCACGTTACCGATGTCATTTCCGGTGGTCGCCTTGTCACCAAGGATCTGTTTGCCAAACGCAAAACCATCGACCCGGTTGGTCTAAGCTCGATGAAGGCCACCCCGGTCTCGGCAGAGGCCTTTGCCTGCGATCCCAAACCAGGTCAGAACCAGACCCCGGTGATCAAGGTCAAGCCGGGGCTTATCCTGACCTTCCGCGATGAAGCAACGCTTGAAATCGGCGATAATGGCCTGAAACCCGATCTTGATAACGACGTGATCAAGGTCGCCGTCGTCGAACGCCACGGCATCAATGGCAATATCGGCAGAAGCTTCGTGCGCGGCTTTGGCCTGAAACGCGGGGCGATTGCCTCGTCGGTCGGGCATGACAGCCACAACATCACCGTGGTCGGGGCAAGCGATGCCGACATGGCCGCAGCCGTTAATCGCCTGATTGAAATGGGCGGCGGCTTTGCGGTGGCCGATGGCGGCAAGGTCACCGCCGAACTGACCCTGCCGGTTGCGGGCCTTATGAGCCTTGAGCCGTTTGAAACCGTCGAGGAACACCTGATTGATCTGCGCAAGGCGGCCAAGGATCTGGGCTGTGTTCTGCCCGAACCATTCCTTCAGGTCGCCTTCCTGGCGCTACCGGTGATCCCTCATCTGAAAATGACCGATCGCGGCCTGTTTGATGTCGATAAGTTCGACTTTGTATAGGGCCAAAACAGCCTTCAATGGCGGGTAGAAGACGGTTTGCCGACCGGATGCATGAATTCATGTGATTATGCGGCCAATACGTAGGCACCTAAAACTGGCTTTTCCACAGCTTTATTGCTACATACGACCCGTCATATGCATCAATATCTGCAGGAAAGGAGCTTTGCATGCGCAAGGCCCGCGTTGAGCGTAACACAAACGAAACCCAGATCATGGTCGAACTGAACCTTGACGGGACCGGCGTTTATGACGTCGAGACCGGGGTCGGGTTCCTTGATCACATGCTCGAACAGCTTTCGCGTCACAGCCTGATGGACCTTAAAGTCCGGGCCAAGGGCGACCTGCATATTGATTTCCACCACACCACCGAAGATAGCGGCATTGCAATCGGCGAGGCCTTTGCCAAGGCGCTTGGCGATAAAAAGGGCATCACCCGCTATGGCAGTTGCCTGCTGCCGATGGACGAAGCGCTGACCCGTGTCGCACTTGATATTTCAAGCCGTCCCTATCTGATCTGGAATGTCGAATTCACCCGCGACAAGCTGGGCGATATGGATACCGAGCTGTTCCGTGAATGGTTCCAGGGCTTTGCCCAGGCGGCTGGCATCACGCTGCATGTCGAGAACCTGTATGGTGAGAACAACCACCATATCATCGAAAGTGCCTTCAAGGCGCTCGCACGGTCCCTGCGCGTGGCAATCGAAATTGATCCGCGCAAGTCCGATGCCATTCCGTCCACCAAGGGCACGCTTGGCGGCTCCTTGTAAGCAGGTCAGTTCGATCTGATCGAAAATACACCGGTGGCACAGCAGACAAAACTCTGCCACCGGTCCAGAAAACCGGTTTTCGATGAAGGTTTACACAGTCCATACCCATCCCGGCGATGCCGACCCGATGGAAAACGCCATCCTGATCCGCGAAGGCTTCAATTTCTGGGCCTTTCTGCTCTCGGGCCTTTGGGCGTTGTACCATCGCCTGTGGCTGGGCTTTTTCGGCCTTGTCGTGGTTTCATTTCTCTGCACCTTTGCGGTCGAGCTGTTTAACGGCGGGCCTGAAATGGACTTTGCCCTGGCGCTTGTGACCGGGATTGGTTTTGGCCTGATTGCCAATGATCTTCGCCGTCGCAAACTGGCCGCATCCGGCTGGCAGATGATTGATATCGTCGCGGGCCACGATGAAACCGATGCCGAACATCGCTGCTTTGAGCGTTCGAAGAATTCCCGGCTGCGCGTCCCACACTCCGCAGCTGCCCTTACCTCCACCCCCTCAACCGGGAGCCCATCCTACCCATGAGTGTTGCGATTATTGATTACGGTTCCGGCAACTTGCGCTCAGCTGCCAAGGCGTTCGAGCGTGCTGCGCGTGAAACCGGCTTTTCTGACGAGATCATTGTCACCGATGACCCGGAAAAGGTCCGCAACGCCAGCCATATCGTGCTTCCGGGCGTTGGTGCCTATGCCGATTGCCGTGCGGGCCTTGATGCTGTGACCGGCATGGTTGATGTCCTTACCGAACAGGTGATCAAAGGCGGCAAGCCGTTCTTTGGCATCTGTGTTGGCATGCAGTTGATGTCGACCGTCGGCCGTGAATTTGCCGTCACCGACGGCCTTGACTGGATCGCCGGTGAAGTCGTGGCCATCGAGCCCAGCGACCCAAGCCTTAAGATCCCGCATATGGGCTGGAACGAGCTGGTGCTTGATCCGGCGGGCAAGGCGCACCCGGTCCTTAAAGGCATTTCCGATGGCGACCACGCCTATTTCGTACACAGCTATCACATGCATGTCTCCAACCCCGATCAGCGACTGGCATCTGTTTCCTATGGCGGGAATATCACGGCCATGATCGGGCGTGACAACATGATCGGCACCCAGTTCCACCCGGAAAAAAGCCAGAAAACCGGGCTTACCATCATCGGGAACTTCCTGGGGTGGAAGCCATGATCGCACCATCTGATACCATCCAGCCGGGCGTGATTGCCGAACGCGTGACCGAACTGACCGCAGGCGACATTTCCGATATCGTCGATGCCTGTACGCAGGCGATTGTCGAAGGCGGTGGCTTTGGCTGGCTGACACCACCGGACCGCCCGGACATGGAAAAATACTGGCGCGGTGTGTTGCTGATGCCCGGTCGGCATCTGTTTGTGTCGCGCGTGGATGGCATCATTTCCGGTGCCGCCCAGTTGATCGAAACACCGGCCAACCTTGAAGCGCAGCGTCATTCCGCCCAGATTTCCGGCCATTTCGTTGCCCCTTGGGCGCGCGGGCGCGGCAACGGCAAGGCGATCGTGCGTTCGATTGAATATTTCGCCCGTGAAGCGGGCTATAGCGTTTTGAAACTCGACCTTCGCGAAACCCAGCAGGCCGCCATCGCGCTTTATAACGGGCTTGGTTATGTCCGTTGGGGGATCAATCCCTATTACGCGATGGTCGATGGCAAGATGGTCGAAGGCTATTACTACACCAAGAAAATACAGGACACCGATCAGTGAACCTTTATCCCGCAATTGACCTGAAAGATGGCGCATGTGTGCGCTTGCTTCGCGGCGACATGGACAAGGCAACCGTGTTTAACGACGATCCGGGCGCACAGGCCGGTGAATTTGTGCAAGCGGGCTGCCATTGGGTGCATATCGTTGATCTGAACGGTGCCTTCGCCGGTGAGCCTGTCAATGGGTCGGCTGTGGATTCCATCCTTGCCGCCGTGTCGGGCAAGGCGCAGACGCAGCTTGGTGGCGGCATCCGCACCATGGAAACGGTTGATTATTGGCTGAACAAGGGCATCACGCGTGTGATCCTTGGCACCGTGGCGCTTCGCAATCCGGACTTCGTCAAGGAAGCCTGTGCCAAATGGCCGGGCCGCGTCGCGGTCGGCATTGATGCCCGCGATGGCTATGTCGCGGTTGAAGGCTGGGCGGAAACGTCCGAGGTCACCGCACTCGAACTGGCCAGGAAATTTGAGGATTGCGGTGTGGCGGCGATCATCTTTACCGATATCGACCGCGATGGTGCGATGGGTGGCCCGAATATCGAGTCCACCGTGGCCCTGGCATCGGAAATCTCGACCCCGGTGATCGTATCGGGCGGGGTTTCATCGCTTGATGATCTGATCGCGGTCAAGAAACACACAGATGCTGGCATTGATGGCGCGATTTCCGGTCGTGCGCTTTATGATGGCCGCATCGATCTGGCAGAGGCCATCGCGGCCCTTTCGTAACCGACCCAACAGGAAACAGACCATGCTGAAAACCCGTGTCATTCCCTGTCTTGACGTCAAGGACGGTCGCGTCGTCAAAGGGGTCAATTTTGTTGATCTGATCGATGCCGGCGACCCGGTCGAACAGGCGCGCATCTACGATGCAGAGGGTGCGGATGAACTCTGCTTCCTTGATATCACCGCCTCATCCGATAACCGCGATACCATCTTTGATGTGGTTGCCCGCACGGCCGAGGCCTGCTTTATGCCGGTCACCGTTGGTGGTGGCGTGCGCACCCTTGAAGACATCCGAAAGCTGCTTCTGGCTGGCGCGGACAAGGTTTCGATCAATACTGCCGCCGTCAAAAACCCCGATTTCGTGCGCGAAGCCGCGCGCAAGTTCGGATCGCAATGCATTGTGGTCTCGATTGACGCCAAATCAACCGGCCCGGACAAGTTCGAAATCTTTACCCATGGCGGGCGTGAGCCCACCGGAATTGATGCCGTTTCGTTTGCAAAACAAATGGTCGAATATGGCGCGGGGGAACTTCTTGTCACCTCAATGGATCGCGATGGCACCCAGTCGGGCTTTAACATTCCGCTGACCCGCACCATTGCCGATGCCGTCCATGTGCCCGTCATTGCTTCTGGCGGTGTTGGCACGCTCGACCATATGGTCGAAGGCGTGCGTGACGCCCATGCATCGGCGGTTCTGGCCGCCTCGATCTTCCATTTCGGCACCTATCGCATTCGCGAGGTCAAGGACCACATGAAAGCCGCCGGTATCCCGGTGCGCGAGGACTGAAATCATGCCCGATACGGATAAAAGCCAACATATCCTTGATGCGCTTTACGCAACCGTTTCTGCGCGCAAGGGTGCAGACCCGGACACCAGCTATACCGCAAAGCTGCTTGCCAAGGGCACGCCCAAAATCGCCCAGAAAGTCGGCGAAGAGGGCGTTGAAACAGTGATCGCCGCCCTTGCCGAAAGCCCGGAAAAGGTCGCATCGGAAAGTGCCGACCTGCTGTATCACCTGACCGTTCTTTGGGCCGATCAGGGGGTTAAGCCCGAAGATGTCTGGAAGATTCTGGCCGAACGCCAGGGCATTTCAGGTATTGCCGAGAAGGCATCGCGCAAAAGCGACTAAGATAGGCGACGACCAGCACGGCCACGCGCCCGACATCCCTGCAATGGACCCGCGCCTGCGCGGGGGTGACGATGTATAGAGGCAACCCTCTTTATCCGTCATGCCCGCGCAGGCGGGCATCCATATCGGACTACCGCTACCATGGTTTCCGGGCCGCAGCATGGCTCCGCCGGGAATGACGAAAAGCATAAATCCACCCGTTATTCCAAAATCGAAATTGCACCGGACGCCAAGCCTGTCCAATATGGCACCCATAGTCAGAATAGATTGATCAGGAGCCCCAAGATGGCCGTTCAGCCCTACGATCCGGAAAACATCTTTGCCAAAATCCTGCGCGGCGAAATCCCGTGCACCAAGGTCTATGAAGATGACCACGTGCTGGCGTTTAACGATATCGCGCCGCAGGCCCCGACCCATGTGCTGGTCATCCCCAAGGGTGCCTACACCAGCTATGACGACTTTGCGCAGAATGCCTCGGACGCCGAAATCGTCGCCTATACCCGCGCAATCGGCAAAATCTCCAAGGAAGCCGGCGTGGTTGAGGACGGCTACCGCCTGATCGCCAATACCCGCGAATACGGCCGCCAGGACGTCCCGCACCTGCATGTGCATATCCTTGGCGGTGAAAAGCTCCCGCGGATGCTGCCAGGGGCCTAAGCGACTGAAAACCCGTTAAAAAGGCAGGGCCCCGCATTCCGCGCCCTGCCTTTTTTGTCCTAACGTGGACCTGAAAACATCCATGGCACCGAAAACTCCCGATGCATCCGAGATTTTCCATGCCCTTGCAGGCAACTGGACGCTTGTGCGCGACCTGGGCGAGGTTGGGCAGTTTACCGGCGATGTCACGTTTCATGCTGCTGAACCGACCCAGCCCAATGTGCTGCGCTATCGCGAAGAGGGGTTTTTGACCCGCCCGGATGGCGAGCGGTTTGATGGCTATCGGGAGTATGACTTTGTCCTGCACGAGGACCCGGCGGCGATCGAGCTTCTGTTTCGCGACCCTTTGAGTTTCGGCAATCGCTATGTGTTGCTGCAATTTGGCGAGCAGGGTGACGCGGGCGAATCAGGTCTCTGTGCGCGTGACATTCACCCCTGTGGTGAGGACTTTTATCACCATTGCATGATCTGGAACGGATCAGATCATTTCGAAACAAAAATAAAAATCACCGGCCCGAAGAAAGATCACCTGCTGCACAGCATCTATCGCCGCGCCTAGCATCCCGAAATACGAGACACCCGTCCATAATTTCAAATACTTGCCACTTTATTCTGACAAACCGGATTGACTTGCCAAACCAAGCACCCAATCCCGAAAGGCGCGCACTTCCGGCACGTCCTGACGGCTTTCCGGCGTGATCAGATAGTATGCGCCGCTGGATTTCAGCCACGCATCACTGACGATTTCAAGGCTGCCCTGGGCAAGTGGTCCATCGATCAAAACCCTTGGCAACAGGGCGATTCCCATACCTGCCTTGGCGGCTTCGATCAGCATGAAGAAGTGTTCAAACGCCGGTCCGGGCGCACCGGTGATGGCAATCCCGTTGGCCTGTGCCCAGTCATGCCATGCCTTGGGCCGGGTGGTATGGACCAGTCGCGGGTAGCGACCAAGCAAATCTGCCGGGTCTCTGGGGCTGTTTTCGTCCGTCATGGCACCTGAAGCAACATATCCGGGTTTGGCAACAACCACTTGAATTTCATCAAAAAGCTTGTCACAGATCATCCCGGGCCAGCGACCATCGCCGAAATAAAGCCCGACATCCATCTGGCGTGCGCCAAGGTCCGGGCTGCGTTCCGGGGTGGCGAAATTAAGTGCCAGGGTTTCGATCACCGGGCGGATATCCGGGTTTTCGTTTTGGAATCGATTTAATCTTGGGATCAACCAACTGCTGGCCAGGGTATGCAGCGCACCGATAACCAGTTTCCGCTCCCCCGCGCCATGGGTCACCAGATCAAGGGTGGCGGCCTCGATCTCGTCGAGCGCCCGGCGCAGACTGGGCAAATAGGCCCGACCGGCTTCACGCAGGGCCAGTTTCGGGCCATTGCGCTCGAACAAAGTCATGCCAAGGCTGGCTTCCAGATTGGCGACCTGCTGGCTGATCGCGCCGGAGGTGACGGAAAGTTCCGCAGCCGCGCGGGCAAAGCTGCCAAGCCGGGCGGCGGCTTCAAAGGCGCGCAGGGCATTGAGCGGCGGGGTGGTCGGGCGCAGCGCCATAGCAATAGTTTTCCTATTGATAAGTCCAGAACTTCTGATTTTACCCGCCACATTCTGACGTATTAGAGTAGTTCCAACAACACATCGTTAGATAATCTGGATAATCTTTGAGGTTGACCATGTCTTCGCCATCTCTGCCCCCGTTCCATCTGGCCTTCCCGATCAAATCGATATCTGACACCCGCGCGTTCTATATCGATATCCTCGGCTGTGACGAAGGCCGCTCGACCGAAGCCTGGATTGATTTTGATTTCTTTGGCCATCAGCTGTCTGCCCATGTCCGCCCCGAAGCCGGCCAGAACAAGGGGGCCGGTGATGTCGATGGCGATGCGGTGCCAATCCCGCATTTCGGGGCGGTTCTGGAATGGGAAAAATGGCACGAACTGGCCGACAAGCTTAAGGCGGCCAATGTCAAATTCCTGCTGGAACCCAAGATCCGCTTTAAGGGTGAACCGGGCGAGCAGGGCACCTTCTTTGTCGAAGACCCGGCAGGAAATGGTCTTGAATTCAAGACCTTCCGCGACCCGGCCATGATCTTTGCCCACTGATTTGGGCATTTAATGGCACGTAACCGGCCTTGTGAAAGCGGGCCGGTCCATGACAGACTGTAATTGATGCGCCAACTGACGCGCCGGAACGCTTTGCGCTCTGGCGCGTTTGATATGTACAGAACCATTTATCGTCCCGACTTTCCAAGCATTGACCAGGAGACCCCGATGGCAACCACCAACGCCCCGCTCAACATTCTGATTTCCGCTGCTGGCGATGATCAAAAGTGGAAAAGCGTGATGGTTGACCGCCTGCCGGACGCCAATATCGTAACCGAAGAAGATAATTACGATCCTGAAACAATTGACTACGCCCTGTTCTGGAAACAGCCGCAGGGCCTGATCAAGACGCTTCCGAAGCTCAAGGCGATCTTCTCGCTTGGGGCGGGGGTCGATCATGTTGTTTCCTCGCCCAGCCTACCCAAGGAACTGCCGGTCATTCGCCTGGAAGATGCCGGTATGGCGGATCAGATGGTGCAGTATCATCTTTATGCCGCCCTGCATTTCATGCGCGACTTTGATATCTATAGTGCGCAGCAGGCAAATGGCGACTGGACCCCGCATGACGTGGCGCGTATTTCGCAATGCCGGGTGGGTGTCATGGGGCTTGGCGCGCTGGGCTCTGCGGTTGCGACATCGCTTTCCAATCTCGGCTTCACCGTGTCGGGCTGGAGCCGCTCGATGAAGGCGATTGAAGGCATTTCGACCTATGCCGGGAAAGAAACCCTTGCCGAGTTTCTTGGTCAGTCCGATATCCTGATCTGCCTTCTGCCGCGCACGTCCGAGACCGAAAATGTCCTGAACAGCGACACGCTTTCCTCCCTGCCCAAGGGGGCTGCAATCATCAATGCCGCCCGTGGGGCCATGATCAACGAGGCCGACTTGCTGCGCGCGATTGATACCGGCCATCTGCGCGGCGCGTTTCTGGATGTCGCAGCGACCGAACCGCTGCCCGAAAGCCATCCGTTCTGGGATCATGGGAAAATCCGCATCACCCCGCATATTGCGGCTGCCACCCGGTTTGAGGAATCCGTCGATCAGATTGCCGAAAACCTGGATCGTCTGGCACGCGGCGAAACCCCGCGCGGCTTGGTCAATCGCGAAACCGGCTACTAAGCCGCTACATCGCGGACCACACACTCGTAAGACCCGACCCCGCGCAAACGTCCCGCCGGGTCGGGTTTTGCTTGTCCAGCTGCGGGCTTTCTGCAAAAGAAGGAGGATTGCCCGCCAAACCGGTGGCGTTGCTGTTAAACAGGATTTCCGATGTCAGCCAAAACCTTTGTTGCGCTTCGCGTTGAATGTGACGCCGCCACCGCCTTTGATCAGTTTACCAATGAGATTGATCACTGGTGGAAGCAGGGGCCGCGCAACCGCCTGATCGGCAATCGACCGGGCATCATGGAATTTGGCGAAAGCGGTGGCGTGCGCTATTTGCAGGAAGTCGATAAACGCCGCCCCGATTTCATCGTCCGTGCCGGTAAGGTCACCAGGTGGGAACCAGGCAAGCGCCTTGCCTTTGAATGGCAATGGCCGATGGCCGACCCCAAGGAACCGGCGACATTGGTCGATATCCGATTTAGCGCGCAGGGCGATTACACCCGCATCACGCTGGAACATCTTGGTCTTGAAAAGCTGTCCATGGCCCATCCCGGCCGCAATGGCCTTAATGACAACCGTTTCAAGCCGATGATGACCCATTACTGGCAGGCCCATCTGGTTTCATTACGAAACCGAATCAAGCTGCTTTCAAACGACTCAAGCCCGGCCTGACCCGGCAAAATCAATCTTCGCAAACAACGCGCTTAGCCAGTCGACAAAGACCCGTACCCGAGCCGAAAGCTGGCGGTTTTGCGGATACAGGATCGACACCGGCATGGGGTCAGGCGGGCAATCGGGCAGGATTTCGACCAGCTTGCCCGATCCAAGGTCATCTGCCACGCGATAACGCGGCACCTGCACAATCCCCAATCCGGCTGCGGCACAGGCGGCATAGCTGTCCGCCCCGGTCACCGAAATGCTTGCGGGCAGCATGACGTCGCACACCTTGCCATCAATTGTGAAATCAAGCGGGATTGGCTGGTCATCCGCGCCTGACAGGAAACAAACCATCTGATGGCCCTGACTTTTAAGGTCATCAACGGTTTTGGGCATGCCGATGCGTGCAATGTAATCCGGGCTTGCCACGGTGGCCTCGTGCAAAAGGGCAAGCCTGCGCCCGATCATGGATGAATTGGCCAGATCACCACTGCGCAGGACGCAATCAAAGCCTTCATGCACCAGATCGACAAAACGATCCCCATCGGCCAGCACCAGTTCAATCCCCGGATATCGACCCCGAAACTCACCAAGGGCCGGGATGATAAAGGTCCGCGCCAGCGTGCCTTGCAAATTAACGCGCAGCAATCCCTTGGGATCGGCGTTGGTAAAGCTGCCATCGGCTTCTTCCAGATCGGCGAGAATCCGCACACAGCGCTGATAATAGGCCTCCCCGTCATGGGTGGGGTTAACCGTGCGTGTCGTGCGTTCCAGCAACCGGGTGCCCAGCCGGTCTTCAAGCCGCTGGATGGAATTGGTCATGGTCGCACGCGGGATCAAAAGATCACTCGCCGCCTTGGTAAAGCTTTTGCGCTCCACCACGCGCACGAAGTTGCGCATTTCCTCAAACCGGTCCATTCGCCATCCTGATTGTTATTCAATTTCGAATAATGATGTCGAATATAACCTAATTATCCCAAAAGTCATCTTGGGCATAGTCGGCCCATGCCCTTGCGGCCCCCTTAATCACCAAGGAGACTTTTCATGTCTGCCAATCAAAACAGAACCGCCATCATCACCGGCGCATCGCGCGGCATTGGTGTTGCCCTTGCCAAGCGTCTGGCAGCGGATGGCTTTGCCGTTGTCATCAACTATGCCAACTCTGCCGGACCTGCCGAAGAACTGGCCGAAACCCTGAAATCCCGGGGCCACAAGGCGCTGGCCATTCAGGCCGATATCGCCCGTCCGGACGCGGTCACCGCCCTGTTTGACAAGACCATCACCGAATTTGGCGGGGTTGATGTCATTGTGAACAATGCCGGTGTCATGACGACCACCCCGATTGCCGACATGGATGACACCACCTATGACGCGATGATGGACATCAATGTCCGTGGCACATTCAACATGCTGCGCGAAGGTGCCAAACATCTTCGTGATCATGGCCGGGTGATCAATTTTTCAACCACTGCCCTGCACCTCAAACTGCCGGGCTACGCCGTCTATAACGCCACCAAGGCCGCGGTAGAGGCAATGACGGGCGTTTTCGCCAAGGAACTGCGCGGTCGCCAGATCACGGTCAATGCCGTTGCCCCGGGGCCGGTGGCAACCGAACTGTTCCTCAATGGCAAGACCGATGAACAGGTTGCCAATTTCGCAAAGATGCCACCGCTTGAACGCCTTGGTGAACCTGATGACATCGCCGGTGTGGTGTCCTTCCTGGCCGGGCCGGATTCCGGTTGGGTCGATGGTCAGACGATCCGTGCCAATGGCGGCCTGGCCTAAATCGGCCAACCGGCCCAATCCCCCGCGCTTGCAGGATTGATTGGTCGGTGATCGACAGTGATCCCCCATCCCCGTGCCGGTTTTCTGCCAATAATGCCTGCATGACACGCAATGATGCTGCCTGATACGCAAACAGGCGGCATCATTGCCATTTGTCCTATGCCCCGCGCACCAAAGGTGAACGCGCATAGCGCTTTGAAACCTTGTGCAAATACCTTGCTTTACGCATCATGTCCCGCCATCAGGAAAGGGACATTCATGCCAAACGCCACCCAAACATCGGACCAACCGGCTGATATCACGTTTCGCTATGCCACCCGCGATGACCTGCCCGCCATTGTCGCCCTTCTGGCCGATGATGAAAAAGGCAAAACCCGCGAGGAATTCACAACTCCGCTGCCCGACGCCTATTACGCCGCGTTTGACGCCATGGAATCGCAATCAACCGATGCCCTGCCCAACAAATACCTGCTTGCCCTTCAGGGCACGGATATTGTCGGTTGTTTGCAGCTGACCCTGATTGCCGGTTTGTCGCGCCGCGGCCAACTGCGCGCCCAGATCGAGGGGGTCCGGGTGGCCAGCACCGCGCGCGGTCAGAAGATTGGCGAAAAGCTGATCACACAGTCCATTACGATTTCGAAATCACTTGGCGCGGCCCTGGTGCAGTTCACCACCGACAAGACCCGCAAGGATGCACATCGCTTCTATGAACGGCTTGGTTTTATTGCCAGCCACGAAGGCATGAAACTTCAGATTTCCTAGGGATTTTTGCGGTAATGCGTGGCCCAGGTCGGTCATTTTTCGTACACGCAACCACAGCAGCGTCAAAGTCTGATAGGATGGGCTATGAAACACACAGCACAAGATCGGAGACTTCCATGAATTTGATCGAGTTGCAGGACCTTGCCCGCGAACGCGGCTTTTCGCATGTGTTCAGTGCATCGGATAACCACGTCACATGTGATGGCAAACAGGCAAAATACAGCCCTGATGACCTGACCATCATCGATTCCCGGTCCGTCGATGCCGGAACCGACCCGGGCGATGACGCCACGTTGTACATGATCGAGGCCAATGACGGCACGCGCGGCATGCTGATTGTGCCCAGCAGTTTCGATACCGACCGCAACAAGGCCGACCTGATCGACCATCTGCGCCGCAAGCACGGCTGAATTCGGAACAAGCGGCCAAGGCTTGCGTTTTACCCTTATCAGACACTTTTTTGATCAAGGAGGCCGCAATGACCTTGGCTGATCTTCAGGCAAATGCCAAAGACCACGGTTTTGAACACCATTTCATGGCTGAAGAAAACGGTGTGCGCAGTGACGGCACCGGCAAGCTTTACACCCCGGACGAATTGCGCCTTGTTCATTCCAACAGCACCGATCACGGCACCGATCCGGGTGATGAGGCAACACTGTTCATGATCGAAGCCAATGACGGCACCAAGGGTGTCATGATCATGGCCGATGCCTTTCATGCTGACCCGCACAAGGCCGAAATCATTGATTTCCTGCGCCGCAAGCGCGCGGCCTGACCCCAAGGGTGCCCGGGATCCCCGCCCGATTGGCAATGCGATGCAGATCGACGCTACCGGGGTGGAAATTCGCAAAATGAACACAAACATGCACCTGTAGCGACATAAATAGCGGGCAGGTTCTGTTCGCCGCCATCGCAACCTGAGTGGAAAAGGCTCTCAATGTCAGATCTTTTGCCGTTCATTCGTGCCTGGGTCACGGATCCCAGAAAAGTATCGGCCATCTCGCCTTCAAGCCCGGCACTTGCACGGTTGATCACATCAGAAGTCACCGCCCAACGCACCCCGGTTCTGGAACTCGGACCGGGGACAGGTGTGTTTACCCGAGCACTTCTGGATCGCGGGATAAACCAGAACGACCTGACCTTGATCGAAGCCGGACCGGATTTTTCCCGCCTGTTATCAAAGCGCTACCCCAAGGCCCGCATTCTGCAAATGGATGCCTGCCGCCTTGGTCGCCATGGCCTGTTTGGCCGCGGCGAGCTGGCAAGCGCAATCAGTGGTCTGCCGCTTCTTTCGATGACACCGCGCCAGATCATGGGGATTTTATCGGGCAGCTTTGAATATCTGCGCGAAGACGGCGCGTTTTATCAGTTCACCTATGGCCCGCGCTGCCCGGTGCCTGCTGCCATCCTTGCCCGCCTTGACCTGCAGGCAACGCGCATCGGCACCACGGTCCGCAATGTCCCGCCCTCGTCGGTCTACAAGATCGAACGCAAACGCCGCCCGGAAGTCCTCAAAACCGCCTAGTACCCCGCCTAGTACCCCACAGTGATTTTAAGATGTAACCGGCTGGAAAGGTCTTCGATGGAATCGGCATTGTCGGCCAGTTCCCAGCCGTAATCGGCAGAAACTGAAACAAGCGGCCCCAGCGTATATCGCAGCCCCAGACCAACAGAGGCCACGGTAACCGCTGAATCTTCGCCAACTGTCGCGAACCTGTTACGGCCAGCCCCAAGATCAAGAAATGACAGGAATGTCAGGCTGTCCTGACTGGGCAGATTGGCACCTGCCAGCGTATCTGCAATGCCCGGTATCCGGTCGATCATCGAAATCGTCGGGGCGTAAAGTTCAAACCGCCCGATGATCGCTTCGTCACGATAAAGCTTGCCTTCCTTGTATCCACGCACGGCATTAACGCCGGTCATCGAAACTTGTTCACTGCCCAACAGGTTGCCGGACGCCAACTGTGCATTGATGTTACCCTGAACGCGCAATCCACCCGGCAAGGGTTTGGAGAATGAAAACGCCCCGCGCCCGATCAGGTAGTTGGCCTTGGCACCCGACCGGCTGGCATCGAAATACCGGTTTTCGTTGCGTGCAGTCACGCCCCCCGGACTGGCAACCAGCGTGCCGGAGAAGCCAATTCCCATATCATCAAATGTTGCGTTCCCGGAATAACCCGCCTCGGCCTGGACAACATGGGTCACATTGTCGGTAACGGGGCTGTCGGAATACAGCAAGGTATTGTCACTGGATTTGAATGGCAGGCTGAAATTCAGCTGATCGGTATACCCACCGACAGTATTGAGTGGCACCGTGTAATTCCCGGTGATCGAGAAGGAGCGTCCAGTACTGTCAAACGGATCTTCGACAGCCGGTTGGCTTTTTGAATAGGACGCCGAAACACTGGCAATATGGCGCCATGGCAGGGGGGCTACATAACTGCCCGAATGGGCGCGCATGCGCCGACTGTGCATCGCACGGGTATGCTGGTAATTGAATTCATGGCCCAGACCAAAAGCATTGCCCCAGTTCAAACCAACCGAATTGCGCCGCTTCCCCGAAAGACGGGTCCCTGCATTGTCGTGACTGGCATAAACCCGAAGCGGAAAGCGTTCATTGGTCACGACCGTCAGATCGGTGTCGCCAACCTGCGTGCCCGGTTTGGTAACAACGTCAGATGTTCTAAATGAATTGCGATTGATCCAGGCGATATCTTCCTGAAGTTCCTGATCGCGGATCGGATCACCCGATTTCAGTCGAATATTGTCCAGATAGTTGTCTTCGCTGAACCATTCATGACCCTGAACCGTGATCGTTCCCACCTTGCCTTCAACGACAAGCACCTGAATGATACCGTTATCAATATCCTGCGGTGGCACAGAGATATTGACAAACGGGCGACCCATTTCAGTGAAATAATCCAGCACAATATTCTGGATTTCCTGCAATATGGCAGGGGACAGTGCGGCACCGTCATAGGCCGAAAGTCTGCTTAGAAACGCATCATTCTTCAAAATCGGAAGCGGTTCTGCACTGAACAGCAAGCCGTCATTTGCTGCCGCAACTTCTTCATCGACAAGAACACCTTTGCGGCTGATCTGGTCGGGGTGCGACAGAAATACCAGCCCGCGCAAATCAACACCAAATGGCGTTGTGTCGAGCTGTTGCCCATCCGGATCTGGTGACGGTTCTTCAGGCGCCGACGGACGCCGGCTTTCGGGCACGGGTTGTGGCTCGACGTTCCTTAAATCCTGTGCTGCAACATATTGAACCGGTGCAACTACAGCGCTGAAAAGGACAAGTACCGACGCCAGCTTGGTCATCTTTGGGAATCTGCACATTGATCAAACTCCCATGATCATCAAAGAGAGATAAGCGCCAACATCGGTTGGATCCATGTTCTTGATATCTGCGCGTGTTTGCGCGCTCTTGATCAGGTCGTCATAGGCCTTTTCATTGGCCGCATCCTTCGACATCTGAACCGCACCTGCCACACCAATAGCGGCCGCAACAACAACGATGGCGGCTGGCCCAGCCGCCGCAGCGGCACCGACACCACCTGCACTACCTGCAGCTGCGCCTGTCCCTGCACTACCTGCAGCTGCGCCTGTCCCTGCCGCCATCGCTGTTGTTTCAAGCGACACCATAATTGAGGCTGCAGATACCGCCGCGACGTGTCCGACGCCAGCTGCAAACAACGCGCCGGCTGCACCCGCCAAAGCCACACCGCTCCCGGACAGAACCGCATTCAACTGACCTTGTTTTTCAACGGTAAGACCGGGAATTGTTTGAGCGGCAGCAGTGACCACATCAGGAAATGGACGGCGGAAAAGTTTGCTCATATTTGCAGACGGTTCGTTTTCCCACTTTACAACCGCGGCGGTGGCGGCCGCAGCCATCGCGGCACGGCGATCGGTGATAAATCTTTCGACAGCCTCCACAAATTCGGCCTCGTCTGGTGTCATTGCGCCATCAGGCGTCATGCGCAGACGCTCGACCTCCTGAAGCATCGAACCAAATGCAAAGGATTGGGCTTCCGTGTCTCCGTTTGAAAGCGCGGTCTGAAAGTCCTCCAGGGAACCAGGAAATCCGGTGTTCTTTACATACCTCTCAAAGGCCTGCGAAAAGATATTGTCCAGAACGACCCCACCGCGCGTTGGCAGGACAAACCCGTTTATCTGGCTGAACTGCCCTGTAACGGTCAGCTCCTCCTTCACCACTGGCTTCGATGTAGATTCCAGTTGAACGTCGTCTTCGCCAATACCCACGGTCAAGCCTGAATGGCTCTCGATCTCAAATGAGGTTTCTTCGGTCTCTTCCTCTTCTTCCGGCTCGATCTGCGAAACATTGATATACACACGCTGCGCTACGGTTCCGGTTTGCTGATTTTCCTGATCAGCCGAATTGCCCTCGCCGAAAGCATCAGTTTCTTCCTTGGTATCTGACGCGGAAGATGAAGCGACAGCCGGTTTATAAAGAACGTTCCCCGTCCCAACTGGATCACTGCCGAAATCCGCATTGCTTGTTGTTGCAATTTGCGGGAATCCGCTTGCGCTGATCGAGGCCGAATCCGCATAAACCAGCATCCTGCCCGAACCGGTTGCACCGCTCTCGACGATGAAGCTGCCGCCCGATGCCTCATAGCGCATGGTCTTGTTCGCACCGGTGACATCAATCTTGTTGGTGCCTTTGACCGTCAGGTCACCAACCGTACGAAACGTGGCATTCCCGGAAATCTCGAAGTTGCTGCTGTTATTGATGATCAGCCCGCCCGCGCTGTCACGCAAACTGAAACTGCCGCGAACAAAGCTGGAACCGGTGGTAAATGTTCCGATCTGGTTACTGGCATTCTCAGCGGTGAAATTACCGATCGCGTTTGTGCCGCTGGTCGCCTGAAGGTCCAGAGTAGTAACCTTCACAATGCCCGACAGGGTGGCATCTTCACGTATCTTGATATTAAAGGTCGGGATCTCGATTGTGGCGCCGGAATTCAGGGTAAATGTCCCGCTGTTGGTCGTTTCACTCATATCCACCGTCATCGAGCCACTGCCGGTATTGGTAATATTGGCATTGATGGCAACGTTGTTATCGGCATCAAGCGTCAGCGCATTGTTGCTTGACCAGTTAACCGCCTGACTGACCGTGATATTGCCTGCATCCGTTCCGCCTGCATCAGTACTGACCGTTACATTGCCACCCGCAAGAAGCGTTTGCAGTGTCGAGACAGACAGTACTGATGAACTGCCGGTCGGTACCACCGGATCAGATCCGGAATTGACGTTGTTATCCGCACTTCCGATGGTGATGTCGGTCGGATCAAGCAACAAGGTCCCGTTTGCCCCATTGGCCGCACGCAAATCGGCTGTGCCCGTCATGTTAAGCTTCTGCTTGCCCGATACCTCGGCAAAGCCGCCATCGCCCTCAACAGTGCCACCGGTTGCATCAATATGACCGGCAAAGGTGGTGGTTTCATCAGCCCAGACAATTGCCTGCCCGCCATTCCCGCGTTCGGCCGAGGCACTGACATCAATCACCGAATTCGCCGATGCCATGACCAATGCCGCATTGGCAACTTCGGCGGCATTGCCCCCCTGATAGGCGCCCCCAACCAGAACTTCACCGCCCGAGCCATCGGCATCACGTGCCGTCAACCGTCCATCAAGTGAAATGCTGCCACCATCACTGGTCAGGACAATCCGGCCATTGCGGTTCGCAACGCCCGTCGCACGGATAATCCCCGAGGAGTTTACAGCCAGTGCATAAAGGTTGCCGCCCGCTGCCTTGAGTTCTGTCGAAACGGCGGCAATGATCCCGCTATTTTCGACACCGACGGTTTCGTCTTCATGATCTTGCGTCTCGTCGTTCTCTGATGCGTCCGACAGAACAAAAAGACGGTTCGTACCCTCTGCCTTGAGCAGGATATTGTTGCCTGCGCCCAGCAACACGTCCCCCGAGCGCGCGTCGATTTCGCCCGTATTTGCAACGTGGAAACCGACCAGGGCCACGTCACCATTTCGGGCCTTGATGACCCCGTGGTTAACAATCGCCGCCCCGTTTTCCCCGGCAAACGTCAGGTCGCCGCCCTTCAAAAAGGCACTGTCGGGAATATCAAAGCTGCTGGCTGTAAAGCTTCCACCAACATCAACGATCCCGTTCGGACCGAACACAATGCCGTTCGGGTTAATCAGATAGACCGACCCGGTCGCCGTCAGTGTCCCGTATATCTGCGACAGGTTGCCACCTGTCACGCGGTTCAGAACGGATGCGCCTGCGTTTGGCTGAATGAAATTGGTGTGCTCGCCAGCGCCGATCGAAAAGCTGTCCCAGTTGATAATCGCACTGTTCGTCGTTTGATTGACCGTCAGTTGCGCGCCATTTGATTGAATGGTTGCCGCGCCGGCTGCGACCTGCCCGCCCTGGGGGTTGGCCGATACATTCCCGATCCCGCAAGAAAGGGTCGTAAAGCTGACGACAAGCGGCCAAACGACAATCTTGCGGCGCAAACGGCAAAGCGATAGCCGCGCGCCATCTGCTGGGGATGCGGAATGGGTCGAGGCAGAATTTTTCATGATTGAGAGCCAGTCTGTGACAAGAAGTGCCCAAGTCGTTGATCACAAGGTCAATGACCCTTTTTTCAGCTGGGATTTTATGGAGTTTTCCACCTTGCTCAACGCGGTTGGTTTATGCGCGAGCGTCTTGTTTTATGCGCAATAGCAGCCTGAAAGCACGCGCTGCCATATGGCATCGTTTACTTTTCTCAACATTTATCGTATACGATTTGTATAATTGATCGTACGTAATAATAAGGTCATATAACCGGGTTCTGGGACAACATTGGACGAAATTTGGTTTGAAACTGAAAACAACACCGACCGGGCAAACAGTCCAATCCGATGGCATAGAAATTCTGGATCAGGGCGCCCTTCCGCCAGCCTATGGCAGATCGCGTTTTGAACGAATTGCGCTTGATAGTGGCGGCGTCGCCGTCATGAGCCGGATCATCCCCGCCAACGATCTTAGTATCATGGTTGAACCGGCCGAAAAGGATCGCATTATCAGCAGTGTGCTTCTCAAGGGGTCTGCTGCATTGACCCTTAAAGATGAAGAAACCATCATGCCCGAAGCCGATACCGGCTATGCGTTTCGATATCAAAACAATCCAGCAAAATTCAGCCTGAAGGCAGGAACCGAAGTCCTTACCTTTGGCATTTCACTGCCGACAAACCTGTATGCGCAGTATCTGGGTGATGAAATTCCCGATGCGGTGAGATGCTGGATCGATCAGGCAAGCTCCGAACATCATCTTAAAACGTTTTCTGCACCAAACGAGCTTCGCGCGATTTTTATGGGTGCCGAAACAGCCGCTTTGGTTGGCCCCTTGCGGCGCGCCTATTTCGAAGGTGCTGCATTGATGTATGCCAGCCTGGTTGCCAACGAAATCGCCAAACAGGATGGCGATCACCTTTCTTCGGAAATTGCACATCTGACACGTCATGAAATCGATGCGGTTCAGGCCGCCTATGAAGAGTTGAAACGCAATCTTGGAAACCCACCAACCCTGTCGCAACTGGCACGCGGCGTTGGATTGACTGAAAAGCGTATCAATCACGCTTTCAAGGCACAGTTCGGCACCACTGTATTCGAGGCATTGCGCAAGGAACGGCTCGAACATGCCAAACGGCTGCTTGAAGAAACTGATCTTGTGCCAAAGGAAATCGCATGGGCGTCAGGCTATCGCCATGTCAGCAACTTCTCAAACGCCTTTCGCCGCCAGTTTGGTTGCAGCCCGGCAAAATACAAAAATCATCTCAAAAACTAGGGTCACCAATTCCGGTTACCGCCGACAGACCATCTGGCGATCATTCAGCGCCCCCGCGATATCGCCGCGCTTTTGCCTTCTGAAAACACAAAAAGGGGCACCAACGGCATGGTACCCCTTTATCTGTATCATTGGCCCTAAAGCCGATGGAAACGGTTGATTACCACAAATGATGGACGTGCGGGGCGATGCGCTGCTCATAGATATTGCGCAGTTCGCCGATCACCTCTGGCGACAGCGGTGCAACGTCACTTGCCGCTGCATTCGCTGCGGCCTGCGCAGCATTCTTTGCCCCGGGGATCACAACCCCCACCGATTCTTCCATCAAAATCCAGCGCAGGGCAAACTGTGCCATGGTGATGTTCTCTGGAACCAAGCGGCGGATTTCTTCGACCGCCTCAAGCGCAACATCAAACGGCACACCGGAAAATGTTTCGCCCTTGTCAAATTCCTCGCCATTGCGGTTAAACGCGCGGTGGTCATCGGCGGCAAAGGCGGTATCCTTGGTCATCTTGCCGGTCAGAAGACCGGACGCCAGCGGCACACGGACAATCACCCCGACATTTTTTGCCTTTGCCTCGCGGAAAAACAGTCCCGACGGGCGTTGGCGGAAGATGTTGTAAATGATCTGAACCGACGCCACACCGGGATATTCGATGGCTTTCAGCCCTTCTTCGACCTTCTCGACCGAAACACCGTAATTACGGATTTTCCCGGCGGTGACCATTTCCTCCATCACCTCGAACACGTCCGGGCGATAGAAAACCTCGGTCGGCGGGCAATGAAGCTGCACCAGATCAAGACAATCCGTCGCAAGGTTCCTAAGGCTCCGTTCAACAAATGCCGTCAGGTTCTGTTTGTTGTAGCCTTTGGACACATGCGGATCGAGGCGACGTCCGGCTTTGGTTGCGATGAACGGACGTTCGCCACCGCGTTCTTTCATCACATCGGCGATGATTTTTTCCGACCGGCCGTCACCGTAAACGTCGGCGGTATCAATGAATGTCGTGCCGTTATCAAGGGCGGCATGCAGGGCCGCGCGTGCGTCAGCCTCTGAAACATCGCCCCAGGCGCCACCAATGGCCCAGGCTCCGAAACCGACTTCCGAAACCGTGCGTCCTGTCTTACCAAATTTTCTGTAGTTCATATATCTTTGCTCCTAAGGCATTAACTGGCCGCCATTGACCTCGATGATCTGGCCTGTGATGTAGCCCGCCATGGCGTTCGAGGCGAGAAACAGGAACGCCCCGACACATTCATCCGGGCGGCCCACGCGGCCCATCGGTACTGTTGCGCTTTGCGCGGCAAGCACATCGGGCGGTGTATAGCGGTCATGAAACGGCGTCTGGATAAGACCCGGCGAAACGGCGTTCACGCGAATGCCGTCCGCCACAAATTCCTTTGCCTGTCCGCGTGTCAGGCTGCTGACAAAGGATTTTGCCGCCGCATACAGCACAGCACCACCCCCGCCGCCATTGCGCGCGGCAATTGATGTCGTATTGACGACAAAACCGTTTTCCGACGCTTTGAGGTAAGGATACGCCGCCACCGTGGCTTCCCAGACCGATTTGCCATTCAGGGCAAAAACACGGTCAAGATGCTCGGGTTCGACCTCGGTGGTCGGCACACGCCCAAGCATGCCACCAGCATTGTTGATCAGGCCATCCAGTCCACCAAGCATCCGGGCGGCTTCCCTGACCACTTTCGTCGGTGTACCGGTGTCACTCATATCGCCCTGAACAGGAAAGACATGCTCGGGAAACTCTGCCTGAAGGGCAAGGGCTGCTTCACGGCTTTCATTGTAATGAAGGGCAACCTTGGCACCCTGTGCGGCAAACCCCCGGACAATCTCGGCCCCGATCCCGGTTGAACCCCCGGTTACCAAAACACGCCGCGACATCAGGTCTGGAATCCTGATTGCCTGAATATCACTCATCGTATTCCTCCGGCTAAATTGTCTGACTTATGCCCAGATTACTTGTTGCACCGATCCGTGTGGTGTGGTTTTTCATGAACTGAAATCATCCACAAAGTGAATAGGGATCAACTTGGCTGGAATCGACCGCGCAGAGTTTGCTGATCTACGCCTGTTTCTGGCGATTGTCCGCCGCCAGAGCTTCAAGGCTGCGGCCATTGAATTCGGACTTTCGCCGTCGGCTGCAAGTCACGCGATCCGCCGTCTGGAAAGCCGCCTTGGCGTAAAGCTGATCAATCGAACGACCCGGGCGATTATGGCAACCGAACTGGGCCAAGACCTTGCCAACAAGCTTGCCGAGGGCTTTGACAAGCTTGATGAAGCGCTCCAGACGCTTGATGCCCCCGGTGCCGCCAGCTTTGGCGAGGTCCGCATCAACGCCTTTTCCGATGCCGCACACCTTCTGATCGCCCCCGCACTGCCGGAATTTGCTGAAACCTTTCCCGACGTCAACCTCGGCATCGTTGTTGAAAACCGACCGATTGATATTGTCGCAGAAGGATATGATGCCGGCATCCGGTATGGGCATCTGGTCCCGGAAGACATGGTTGCCGTCGCACTCAGCGGACCCCAGCGCTGGGTGGTGGCAGGCGCACCAAACTACCTTGCACGGCGCGGAAAACCCGACACCCCCGAAGATCTCGGCAATCACACATGCCTGCAACTTCTTCTGGGCGACAATTCGCGTTTTCCCTGGGAACTTGGCACCGGTCCGGATCAGAAAAGCTACCGCGTGCCGGGCCATATCACCATTCAGGACACCGCAACGACGATTTCCGCCGCCAAGGCCGGGCTTGGACTGGCCTATCTGCTGGAATCGCGCATTGCCGAAGAGCTTGCCAGCGGACAGCTGGAAATCGTGCTGGAAGACTACGCATCAACTGATGATCCCTTCCATATGTATTACAGCAGCCGCCACAACAATCATCCGGGCTTGCGCGGCCTGATCAACATCATCCGCAAACAGAACGGCCTGTCGCGCATATGATCACAGGTCACGTCAACGGCATTGAAAGCATGAATGACGATGGATTAGCGCCGATAGACCATCTGACGGTAATTCAGCGCCTCGGCGATATGGCCACGCTTGACCGCACCACTGCCCGAAAGATCGGCAATCGTGCGCGCCACCCGCAATATCCGGTGATATCCGCGGGCTGACAACTTCATCTGACGGGCCGCATCCTGCAGCAAGCCGCGACTATCCGGATCAAGCCCGGCCGCATTTTGCAGGGTTTCACCATCGGCCTCGGCATTGGTCGATATGTTTTCGTTTTTATATCGCAACATTTGCAATTCGCGCGCCAGAAACACCCGTTCACGCACCGCCTGACTGGTTTCGCCCTTGGCCGGTAAATCAAGGTCTTCGGGTTTGACGGCGGGCACTTCGATCTGGATATCAAACCGGTCCAGAAGCGGCCCTGAAAGCCGTGCCTGATATTCCTCGCCACAACGCGGGGCGCGGGTACAGGCCAGCTCGTTATCGCCAAGATAGCCGCACCGGCACGGGTTCATCGCCGCCACCAGCTGCACACGTGCCGGATAGGTCACATGCGCATTGGCGCGCGCAACCGATACCTGCCCGGTTTCAAGCGGCTGGCGCAGGGCATCAAGCACATTGCGCTGAAATTCCGGCAATTCATCCAAAAACAGCACCCCGTTATGGGCGAGTGAAATCTCGCCCGGCTTGACCCGATGGCCGCCACCGACAAGGGCGGGCATAGAGGCAGAGTGATGGGGCTGGCGGAACGGGCGGGTGCGGATCAAACCACCTTCAGGCAACATTCCGGATACGGAATGGATGACCGTGGTTTCGAGTGCCTGTCTGGCATCAAGGTCGGGCAGAATGCCGGGCAATCGTGCGGCCAGCATTGATTTTCCCGATCCCGGCGGCCCCGACATCAACAGGTTATGCCCCCCGGCTGCTGCGATCTCAAGCGCGCGTTTGGCGCTTTCCTGACCCTTGATATCGCGCAGATCACCATGGAAATCATTGATCGCGTCTGCGTCACGCCGGATCGGGCGGGGCAGGATTTGCGTGCCTTTGAAATGATTGATCAGGGCGACAAGGCTGGGTGCGGCAAGGATTTCAAGGTCCCCGGCCCAAAGCGCCTCGGCCCCATTGGCCTCCGGGCAAATGATGCCGCATTCCTGCATCCCGGCTTCCATGGCGGCGGGCAGGACACCGCCAACCTTGGTGATGCTGCCATCAAGCCCCAATTCACCCAGCACCAGAAACCGTTCGATATCGTCATGGCCGATAACATCCATCTCGGCCAGAATGCCCAGCGCAATCGGCAGGTCGAAATGCGACCCTTCCTTCAGCAAATCCGCTGGCGCCAGATTAATCGTGATGCGTTTGGGCGGCAGGGCCAATCCCATGGCCGAAAGGGCAGATCGCACGCGCTCGCGGGCCTCTGACACTGCTTTGTCGGGCAGGCCAACAACGCTAAAGGCCGGAAGCCCACTTGCCATTTGCACCTGCACATCAACAGGGATCGTTTCAATCCCGGCAAAGGCAACTGTGGTAACCCGCGCTGTCAATTCGCCTGCCCCCCATAACCCCAAGTTGCACCACTTTGACGGGAAATGGGGGTCAAGGCAACATATCGTTCAGCGACGGTGGTTTGGCACCCTAGGCGTTGTCATCTTCGGTATTGATCATCCAGGGTGTGCCGAACTTGTCATTCACCAGGCCAAAGCCCTTTGACCAGAATGTTTCTGCGAACGGCATAATGACTGTGCCACCGTCGGCAAGCCCGTCAAAATACGCGCGCGCCTGGTCGGCCGTGGCCGCATGGATGGAGATATTCATCCCCTTCATCGGTTCGAAATTCGGGGCCGGACTGTCTGATGCCATGATGGTCCAGCCGTCTCCCGAAAGGCAGGCATGGGCCATTTTGTCGGCCATATCGGGCATTTCCGCGGCCATTGGCGTATCGCCATAGGGAACCGTTATCAGTTCACCGCCCAGAACAGATTGATAAAACGCCATTGCCGGGCGGCAATTACCATCAAAATTCAGATAGCTGATTATTCTCATCGGGGCTTCCTTTTTAAGATTCCGTTGGTGGGCACGGCTTATGGCTCAAGCCCGAACTGGGCCTGGCCATTGTCGATATCAAACGGCACAGAGAAATGTTCATGCGCGATGCGCCATTGGCCGTCGCGCTTTTCAAGGTGATAGCTTGACCGCATCCAGCTGGCCTGTTCGGTGCCATCCTGATCACGCATCCCGCAGCGGATCAGGAAACGCGCAACACCAAGATGGCCTGAGACGCGAATGTTTGGTGTCTGCATCTCGACAATCATTTCGGCGTCCTTGGGCAGGCATTTTTCCCAATGGGCGCGGTAATCTTCGCCACCGACGACTTGCAGGGGACCAACCGCGTCATAGGAGCAGATATCAGGATGATAAAGGGCCATGATCGCATCGATATCCTTGTTGCGATTGGCCGTCACCCAGCGATCAAACAGATCAAGAATCGCTTGGCGATCTCTGGCTTGCTTTTCTGGCATCAAACATATCCTGGCTGTGGTGGTGCGAGGGGGATTTGGTCTTTGCAGCGTGACGCGACCGGGTCAGGGCGGTCAGCCGTTTGCCACCGCATGTTCAAGCGCGGCGATATCGATTTTTTGCATGGTCATCATTGCGCTTGCCGCGCGTGCGGCAATTTCCGGGTCGGGATCGGTCATCAATTCAATCAGGCGGGTCGGGGTGATTTGCCAAAACACGCCAAACCGGTCCCTGACCCAGCCGCAATCACGCGGCTCGCCGCCTTCTGAAAGGCAATCCCAGTAATAATCGACCTCTGCCTGATCCTTGCAATCCACGACAAAGGATACGGCTTCGGTAAATTCAAAATCCGACGGAAAGTTAAAGGCGGTAAATTGCCGCCCAAAAAGCTCAAAACGAATGGTTAGAACGCTACCTTCCGGGCCGGGGCCAGCGGAACTTGCACGCATGATGTCGCCGATTTTGGCATCGGCAAAAACCGAGACATAAAAATTCACGGCTTCTTCTGCGGTCTGGTTAAACCACAAAAAGGGGCTGATCTTCTGCATGGGGCGTCCTCCTTGCCGGGCAGAACGGTGGTGCGCTTCGGTGACGATCAAACGGCGCATTTATCAGCAAATTATGATTTTCCCGTTTGACAATTACGTTGATATCAACATAATTTATCCATGTCAAAAAAAGATTTCAACCATAGCGATCAGACCGTGCCATTTGCGGACACCATAATGGTTCGGGACTCCTGCCTTTGCCTGCATGTCCGGCGCGCGGCCCGCACCATCGCCAGACGGTTTGATGACGCTTTTCGTCCCCTTGATCTGACCAGCGGGCAATATTCACTTTTGATGTCGCTAAACCGGCCATACCCGCCGCACATGAAAGATGTCGCTGATCTTCTGGCGATGGATCGCACCACATTGACCGCCAATCTCAAACCGCTTGAGCGCCGGGGTTTGGTCGAAATCGCCCCCGACCCCAAGGACAAGCGCGGGCGTCTTCTGACCCTGACCAGGGATGGCATGGCGCTTTTGGCGCGCGCCTTTCCGATCTGGCAGGAAACCCAGCAACAGCTGGAAAATCAGGTCGCCGATGAAGACCCAAAACAGCTTCTGGCGGCGTTAATCAACCTGTCCCATGATCCCGATGACTAGTGATCCCGATGACTAGGTCTGGCGTTGGTGCCACGCGATCATATTATCCGGTCTTTAACCTGAATTTTCGAAAAGCCGCCCCGTGCAGAAAAGCCGTGCCTTCATCAACCGCGCCAAGACGTCGTAAAACGCCAAGATTTGTGCGGGTCGGCGCCAGCAAAAAGGTTACAGAATCGATGCGGTTATCGGCGCGCGCAAATTCAAGCGCCTTGCGCGTGATCGCCATGCCAAGGCCAAAGCATTCAGGGCGCAGCACCAATCCATAGTCCCAGTCATCGCCTTCCTTCTGGAAACCGCCCCAGCCGACATATTCGCGATCATGGAAAATGGCCCAGTGCCCCAAACCATCCCGCTGCCAATAGGCCTTCTTGGCCGCAAGAAACCGGTCAACTTCGTTCTGGTCCCAACGGTCACCAAGCAACGGCATATGTTCTGCCAGACGCGGGTTGGACATATGGGCAATCAGGGTTGCGGGCGCGATATCATCAAGCGCACCAAATGCAATCAAATCGCTTCGGGTTGTCATCGAAACCAGTCCCCAAAAGAACAGCCGCGCAGCAAAAAGGGCGCAAAAACCATCTGTTTATTGCGCCCTTTGGTCATGGTTTTGTCAATCACTGCGCCCAATGGCACCCATCACATTTGCGATAGTGGCCTAGTCCGGGGATCCGTCATCCGTTTCACGCGGCGGCAGGAATTCCTTGCGGCACGGCACCGCTTCCTCGTTCACCACAGTCCAGCCGAAATTGCGGAACTTGCCAAAGCTGGCCTTTTTCATGGTGATGCCACTGGCCGCGTGTTTGCGCACTTCCTTGGGGTCTTCGCCCTCAATCCGTTCGGCGCGGACCCAGGCGCGTTCGCGCATGGCTTTGGTAATGGTCGGTTCGGTCATTTGTTTTGCAGTTCCGTTCGCGGTTCAGGCGCCAGGATGGGGCGTTAAGGTGGGGCGATAGCACGTCTGGCGGCGTTTGTCGCACCCAATCAATGCGGATGGTTACTCAGTGTGCGACACGCAAACGTTCCATATCCGAAATGATGTCATCAATCAGGTTTTGAACATCCGCAGCCGGAAGGCCGCTTTCGATCATGCCGCGCAGGCCGGTGATGCTGGTTTGCAGCTTAACTGCCGCGCGATGCGGATCGACATCGGGTGCAATTTCACCAGCGTGTCGGGCGTCTTCAAACGCCCCGGCAAACAGATTGGCCATGCCGGTCAGTTGCTGTGCCGCCAGTTCCTTAAGGTCGGAGTCGTCATTGGCAAGTTCAAGGGCAGTCTTGAACACCATGCAGGCATTCGAGGGCATCTTGTTCTCGCTCTGGTGCGTGATGCAGCGCACATAGCCGATCAGACCGGTAAGCGGTGAGTCGGACTGCGCCATATGGCTCCGGAATTCTTCGGCGACACCATGGGCATAATATGTCAGCGCCTCGGAAAACAGCGCTTTCTTGCTGCCAAACGCGGCATAGATGCTGCCAGGCTTAAGCGACAGGGCCGCTTCGATATCCTTGAGCGAGGTCGCATGAAACCCCTTGCGCCAGAACAGGTTGCGCGCATTTGCCAGGGCATCTTCACGATCAAATGAGCTTGGTCTCGCCACAATATTTCCTTGTTTATTGAGCAGTCACTCAAAAATAACTTGCCTTTGGAAAATCGTCAAGGTAGCGTCGGCCCATCGTTATTGAGCAATCACTCAACAATACTGGAGATTACGCCATGTCCGACTTCAAAATTCACGACAAAGAGTCCGCCCCGGCCGATTCCAAGCCGCTTCTGCAAAACTCCCTTGATGCCTTTGGCATGATCCCGGGCCTGCACGGTGTCATGGCCGAAGCCCCGGCTGTGCTTGAAGGCTATCAGGTCCTGCACGGCCTGTTTCAGAAGACCAGCTTTGATGCCGATGAACTGACCGTTGTCTGGATGACGATTAATGTCGAGCATGGCTGCCGCTATTGCGTTCCGGCCCATACCGCGATTGCGCATATGATGAAAATCGACGCTGACACCATCAATGCGCTGCGCGATGAAACCCCTTTGGCCTCCGAAAAGCTTGAAGCGCTGCGTACCTTCACCCTTGCCATGACCCGCGGGCGCGGCAATGTCACGGCCGATCAGCTCGATGCCTTCTATGCAGCGGGTTACGCCCAGCAGCAGGTGCTTGAGATCATCTTGGGTCTGGCCCAGAAAGTGATGTCAAATTACATCAACCACGTTGCCGAAACCCCGGTTGATGAACCGTTCCAGCGTTTTGCATGGGAAAAATCCGGCGCAAAGGCCGCCTGATTGCGTCTGCCTCAACCTGTTATCAACGCACATGATCGGCGTGGACAGTTTCCCCCATCCCCCTGCGCCATATCCTTGCGTTGTCCTGCACCGCCCGCCTTGTCCACGGGCGGTGCTTTTTTTTCTGATCTCAAACCTGACCGTTATCCCAACCGTTGGTGGGCCAGTCAGTCATCATCATGTGGCAGGTGAAAGGTCGTCTCGGTAAAGCATTCGCGTTCGGACATGATCGCCATCCAGTCGCGTACCCGCACCGGAATCTCAAACCGGCGATCCGGCCAGCGGAAATCAATGTAATAAAGCGCCACCAGCACCGACCAGGTGCCAAGATGGGGCGCCTCGGTGCGCAGGCTTGCCAGACCGTCAAGGATCGCCGCAATGCCAGAGGTGATGGCTTGTGCCTGTCGCTCCATTACGACTTCGGAACGATCACTGTCTTCGCGGTTTGAGTCGGCATAAAGCCGTCCTGTTGCCGCCATCATGCCATCGGCCAGTCCCTGCCATTTAAGGGCACTCAGGCGGCCCGGGCCGCTTTCGGGGATAACGCCCTCTGAGATGCCCTGGGATTTGGCAAGCTGATCCAGATAATCACAGATCACGGCGGATTCAAAAACCGCCATGCCGTCTTCAAGGATCAGGGTCGGGACCTTTGACAGCGGGTTATGGGCGCGCAGCGCTTCATCCGTCCACGGATCAATCAGGATTTCGCTGATCTGTTTTTCCAGACCAAGTTCACGCAGGATAACACGCACCTTGCGCGAAAAGGGTGAAGTTGGCGCGTAATAAAGCTGCATCATGATCCAAAGCCCCTTGCCATCAGCTGATATCCCTTGGGTCCATGAACACCGTCAAATGCGTAAATCCGGCGTCCAGCCGATCCCTTCAAGATGCCAGTTCGCATGCCAGTTGGTATCGTCACGTGACAGTGTAAGGTAATTTCGCGCCGCACAATAGGTACCTTTGCGTTCAGGCAGCGGTTTTAACTTTGTCGGCCGGTCCGGAAGCGGGTTGTCCCCGATCCACGCCAAAAGCCCCAAGGCCCGCGCAAAGGTTACCGGTGGTGCGGTGTGCGAGATGCCCGATGCCACCAGCTGATGGATGGTTTTGCCCCGTGTTTCAAAGGTGCCGCGCGTTGCCACATGAATTTCGCCCGAAAGCAGCGTGATCTCGTGATCATGGTCATTGGCGACCTGTTCGATCAGCTCAAGAAACCGGCACCATTCGCGGCGGTGCCAGCGGCTTTGCCACTGATCACGCAGGTCATCCTCGTATTTCTGGGCCTTGGGCAAAAGATGCAGCATCATCTCGACCAATGACAATCGCGGCCCGATCACCGGCACACTCGACATCAGCAAAATCCGGTTGCCATCCGGCACCGTTTCAAGCGCCTTGGGCACATCGCGCCAGCCATGTTCGCCCATGATGGCATCGGGTGTGCGCTCCGAGCGCAAATCCGGCGCGATGATCGTCACACCGGGGAAATCGACCCGCCAGGCAAGGCTTTTGCCATCGCGGTCCATTACCATGTCGGGCAGTTCATCCGGCGCACAGCCAAGCTGCATCAGGCAAAAGGCCTCCCGTGCGCAGGCAAACATGCCCCTGGCGACTGCAGTGCCCTGAAACCATTTCTTGTGGCTGCCCCAGCCATCAAAAATGTCATGGTCATCCCACATCATCAGCGACGGCACCCGTGCAAGCATGTGGCTGATCTGGGGTTGACCATAAATCGCCAGATAATGATCCAGATAGAATTTCAGAACCGCATCGCGCATGACATCGGAAAAGCCGGTTGCCATCCGTTCGCGCCGCTTGGCCTTGTCCCAGGCAATGATGTCGGGATGGCAATGCCAGACGCCATCGGCATAAATCTGATCACCGCCATGCAGCAACAGGGAAAAGGGTTGCTTGGCGTGTTCGCGCCCAAGATCGGCCCAAAGTGCGTTTCGATCTTCAAGCGGCCGGTCCAGATCACCGTCTTCCTGACCATTGCACGATACAAACCCGATGCGAAGATCATCCCCAAGATCCGTGCAAACCTCGTATGTTTCGCTTCCGAAACTATAATGCGCAGCACGGCTTTTCGGCAGTTCAAAGTCAAACCGCCAATAGCTTCGGCCAAACAGGGTTGCCAGCTTGGTCGGGGCAATAACATCACGGCCATTTGCGCGCAGTTCGGGGATTTCAGCACCTTCGTGCGCCACCACAAGTGCGGCCAGTTTCACCGTTCTGGTGTCAGCGCCCCGGGCGAACAGAAACGGTCCGAAAAGATCCTGATCGCTGAGTGTTTTCGCCTCGGTACTCGTCATGCGCTTTCTAACCTGCCAAAATTGCCCTTAAATCATACGTTTGATCGCGGTTTTGGTTCCCTTTGGATCAGGACCTGATCATCCGGGTGCGATCCGTGCCAACGATTAAAATCAATTGGGCCGGGAATTTCGAACAAAAAAGCATCCCGGACGAAACACTTCCAAAGACCGGCAATTGATTAAATACCCGAATACGTTAGTCTTTTTAGCTCTTACAGTAATAACGCCACACACAGGAAAAGCCCCATGACAACACAGCGCCCCAAAGCCATTCCCACCGTTCAGGTCGATGATGACACCTTCCGGGTGACCGAATGGCACTTCCCCCCGGGATCGGAAACCGGCGACCACGTCCATGGCATGGATTATGTCGTGGTCCCGATGACCACGGGAACCCTGACCATTGTGAACGACGATGGCACAACGTTTCCGTCGGAAATGAAAGTCGGGCAGTCCTATTCCCGCAAGACCGGGGTTGCGCACAACGTGATTAACGAAAATGATTTCCCGATCACGTTTGTCGAGATCGAAGCCAAATAACAAGCCTTACCGGCTTGCAAACAAAACGGGCAGGTGATCAACACCTGCCCGTTTTCGTCTCAAAGCACTTTTAAAACCGTGACTTGGCGCAGACTTAGCCCAGACGCTTGTCGATCGCATCCCAGATCAGGCCTTCAAGCTTGGATCCGTCAAACCGGTTGATCTCCTGCAAGCCTGTCGGAGAGGTAACGTTGATTTCGGTCATGTAATCGCCAATCACGTCGATCCCGACAAAGATCAGATCACGTTTCTTGAGCTCCGGGCCGATGCGATCACAAATCTCGCGTTCACGCGGGGTCAGCATCGATTTTTCGGCCACACCGCCAACATGCATGTTTGACCGTGCTTCGCCCTCTGCCGGGACACGGTTGATCGCCCCCACCGGTTCGCCATCGACCAGAATGATGCGTTTGTCGCCCTTGCGCACATCGGGCAAATAGGCCTGCACCATCAGCGGTTCGCGCGACTGGGCGGCAAACAGTTCCAGCAGCGAGTTCAGGTTCTCGTCACCGGGTTTAAGGTGGAACACACCCGCCCCGCCATTGCCAAACAGCGGCTTGACGATGATGTCCTTGTATTCTTCGCGGAAATCCTTGATCCGCGCGCCGGACCGCGTGATCAGGGTCGGTGGCATCAGATCGGGGAACTCGGTGACAAAGATCTTTTCCGGCGCATTGCGAACATGGCCCGGATGGTTGACCACGAAGGTTTCCGGGTGGATCGCCTCAAGCAGATGGGTCGCCGTGATGTAGTTCATGTCAAAGGGCGGGTCCTGACGCATCAGGATAACGTCAGTTTCGCGCGCCAGATCGATCACGCGCGGTGCCCCCAGATCATGATGGTTGCCATGCTCGTACCGCAGCGTCATCGGGCGGACTTCCGCCTTGATCCGGCCCCGGTCATAGAACATGTCATCGGGATGATAATGCAAAAGTTCATATCCGCGCGCCTGGGCTTCAAGGCCCATGACAAAGGTGGAATCCCCCTTGATGTCGATGCTTTCAATCGGGTCCATCTGGATGGCGACGATACGGCTCATTATAAAGCGTTCTCCTTTAGACCGTTGATCAAGCCGGTCATTACTCCGCAAATATGGCCCAAACCGGCCAAATAAGGTCATTTGCGGGCATGGCTTGACCCGGCTGGCCTTCCCGGCCAAATGATGCGATATGTATTTCGCGTAATAGATGGCTCGATTTTTATCATTCGCCATTCACCTTCTGCAATCGCCATGATTGCAATCAACGAATTGTTACGGCAACAAGGCATATGACCCGTTTGACCCAAGAACCCAAGACGCTTCGGAAATCCACCCTCTGGAAATCCTTTGGCAAGAAAAGCCGCGCCATTTTGGCCGCTGGCGCGCTTGCCACCGCCGTCGGTCTTGGTGTCCTGACCAGTCTGACCCTGTTGCCAAGCCCGGCAACCGCCCAGTCAAACGACAAGATCAGCCCCGAAATGGTCAAAAAGATCGAAGACTATCTCGCCGGGATCACCACGCTGACAGCCGATTTCGTTCAGATTTCATCGGATGGCGGTGCGGCCGAGGGCAAACTGTTCATGGAACGCCCCGGCAAGATGCGGTTTGAATATAACCCGCCCGCACAGATCCTGCTGGTCGCGACCGGTCATGATTTCATCTATTATGACAAGGAAATCAACGCGCCGACCTATATCGACATTGATGAAACCCCGGCGGGCATCATTCTGGCTGAAAACATCTCGCTGACCGACAAGGTCCGGATTGTCGATTATCGCCGCACGGCCGAAACCATCCGCGTCGCGCTGGTGCGCAAATCCGATCCCGGGGCGGGCAGCGTAACCCTGGTCTTTTCCGAAAAGCCGATGCAGCTGCGTCAATGGATCGTCACCGACCCGACCGGGATTGAAACCACGGTGACGCTGTTTAACACCGAAGAAGGCATGCAGCTTGACCCGGAACTGTTCAAATTTGAACGCGTCTGGCCACAGCGCGGCAGTTAAGCACAGAAATTTTTCCCGTCACTTTTTGACCGATGTTTCCCGGCCGTAAAAGGCTGCCGGATCAAGAATATTTTCTGATTCAACTGCTTGGCATATGCGTGGAAATTATTGTGAACTCGTAATGAAATGACCAACGGTTTGGAATCATTTTAAACGATAAAAATTTGTGCCTGTTTCGGGCTCAAACCCATGGCAGCAGGCCGGATCGCTTCCTATATGTGAGTCTGTCACAAGGTTCCCCTAAACGACGGGAACCCCGTGTGAGGAAAAGGTCTCCCCTACCTTTCCTCACGCTCCAGATCATCGGAGCGCTGGCGTCCGGTTCTCCCCCCTGGCCGGACGCCTTTTTTTTGCCTGATGCCTGCGATAGATGTCGCATTCTTGGGAAATCTGCAAAGCCACCCCCTGATTTCACAGGCTGTTAATTTTAATTGCCTACTAAACTAATGCATGATTCCCTTGCAAGACACACTCGACACACGACAGGACAGGACCAACCCGATCAATGTTCAATGACTTTCTGAAATCCGTTGCGCAGTTTTCCGACCCGCGTTTTCGCAAAGTCGTCCTGATTGGTGTTGCCGGTGCGCTGGCCACCATTGTCGCTCTTTGGGTTCTGATCTGGTTCGGGCTGAATTCCATCACGTTCTTTACCGATGGCGGATGGCTTGAAACAGCCGTGGACTGGGTCCTTGGCATTGGTTTGACCCTGCTTGTGCTTTTGCTGTTCCCTGCGGCGACCGTTCTGATCTCAAGCCTTCTGCTTGATCAGATTGCCGATGCGGTTGAAGACAAGCATTATCCAACCCTGCCAGATACCCGCCCGCAGCCGATCATGGATGCGCTGATCAGCGGTCTTAAATTCGCGCTGACGGCCTTGGCCCTTAACATTCTGTTATTGCCGCTTCTTCTGGCCGGGCCGCTTTATGTCATCGCCTTCTACATGATGAATGGCTATCTTTTATCGCGTGAATATTTTGAACTGGTTGCCGCACGCCGTTATGATGCGCGCACGGTTGAAGCCATTCGCAAAAGCCGCCAGAAAAAGCTCTGGATTGCCGGGGTCGGCCTGACCTTCCTGATGACCATTCCGGTGGTCAATCTGGTCGCGCCAATCATCGCCACCGCGTTCATGGTCCATTATTCTGTGCGTCTTGGAACCTATGTGCCTGAAACCGCCTGACATGTAACCGCAAGGACATATCACCTAGGGTCAGGACCTAGGCCAACACCGAAACTGCAACCTTAAGGATCTGGTCATCCCATGTTTGGAAAGAAAAAAGCCAATAAAAAAGTCGACAGCAGTGCGACTTCGTCAGATACATCTCGGCTGGATGCATCAGACAGGCTTTCCGGGACCACGACCAAGGCCTCTGAGACTGCATCTGAAAAAACCGCCGCAACCGGCACGCCTGCAAAACCAGAAAAACGAACTGAGCCGCAGCTCTTCACCCAGCCGCGCACAAAGGATGAACCGCAAATGTCCAGTAAACCCCACTCCACCAACTTCCGCCCGGAAATTCCGAAGCGTCCGCTTGAAATCCCGACCCGCGGTAGTTCGGGCCGTCCGGCAAGCCAGGGCAGCAATGCCGAAGGCAAGAAGCTGACAGTTGGTCGCGACATTACGCTCAAAGGTGAAATCGGTTCCTGTGACGTTCTGGTCGTCGAAGGCGTTGTCGAAGCCCAGATCAAGGAATGCTCGCGCCTCGAAGTTTCCGATGGCGGCAGCTTCATCGGTTCCGCCCAGGTGGACGAAGCCGAAATCAGCGGCAAGTTCGAAGGCGAACTGACTGCTGGCCGTGTGGTTGTTATCAACTCGGCGGAAATCAACGGAAAAATCACCTATGGCGCGCTTCAGATCGAAGAAGGCGCGCGCATCAAGGGCGAACTCGACTATGTCGAAGGTTCCGATACCGGCATCAGTCGTTCTGGCAACAGCGGCGCGATCACCATCCCGCGCAAATCAGACGACTCCTGATCTTTGCTGCGCATGGTTGAACTGACCCAAAACACACCCCGATCGGACATCACCCGTCCTTTCGGGGTGATTTTGCTTTTGGCCTTGATGGCCATGGGTCTGGTTGCGTGTGGTGGGGCGTCCGTGCCGCCGGGTTCGACAAATGCCAGTTACGGGCAACTTGATGCGCAGGGCAATGTCACCACGACCCGACCTGAGACCCGCCAGAAACCGGAAAATTCCCGAACACGCAGAAGTGCAGCCATTCCGTTCAAACCGATCCCCAGCGCAACGCTCAAGGGACTTTCCGAACAGGAATTCGAAACCAAAATCGGTGTCCCGGAAATGATCCGTGGCGAAGGTGAAATACGCGTCTGGCAGTACCGCTCGGATCAATGTTCCTTTGATGCCTTCTTCGCCCCCGAAACCGAAGGCGCACCGCGTGAACTGCGCCACATGCTGGCCCGCATGCGTCGGGGAAATCAGCCGATCTCGGTTCAGGACTGCCTTGATCAGGTGGTCAAAATGAATCTGGCGCGCGGCTAGGACCGTGATCAGGGCCGGCTTTGCCGGTTCCTGGCAAATGGCAGATGAAAAACTTTCTAAAAAATCCGCCCGAATAGGCGGTTGGCAGCATTCCTTGGTTTAATCTTTACCTTTTGGCGGCAATCTCGGAAAACGAGCCTCATAAATTTGCCATATCCGTTGGATTTATTACGTCCAAACGCGGTCCTACCGGACCGATCCCGAAACTTCAGACACGATACGCGACCTCATGAAAAAACACGCCCATCGTTTCGTCAGAAATTCGTTTGCCGCCGTATTTGGCGCCATTGCCTGCCTGCTTGCCCTTGGTCTGCCGACCGGTGATGCACAGGCACAAAACTCCCCGCAGTTGATTGACGTCTATGGCAAGTGGGAAGCCTATACCTATTCCGAAGACGGCCAGAAAGTCTGCTATATGGGCAGCCAGCCGACCTCGGCCAAAGGCGACTATACCCAACGCGGCAAAATCTATGTGATGGTCACCCATCGTCCGGCCCTGAAACTGCTCAATGAAGTCAGCTTCATTACCGGCTATACCTACAAATCGGGCAGCGATGTGGATCTTCGAATCGATTCCAAGAAATTCAAGCTGTTCACCCACGAGGATTCCGCCTGGGCCGTAAACAGCGAAGAAGACCGCAAGCTGGTCAGTTCGATGAAGGCAGGCTCGACCATGGTTGTGGTTGGCTATTCCTCGCGCGGGACCAAGACCACCGACACCTATTCTCTGTCGGGCTTTACCGCCGCCTATAACGCGATTTCAAAGGCTTGCAACACCAAGCAGGTCAACTGATCATATCGCTGATCAAACCGGCAGGTGGGGCGGTCACAGCCCGCTTTGCAACCGTGACTGCACTGCTGTGATAGCAGCAATGTGAAATTTATCGTTTCTAAATCGGCCCGGCCCCGCTATATGCGGGGCCAAGCATTTTTGCATCATTTCTGGTATAGTCCCGCGGACGCCAGAAAGAGACGGTCCAAAAACCGTCCGGCAAACCCACAAAACACAAAAGAGAGAGCCCGGGATGACCGACGTCCTGACCGAAAACGCACCCCAGACCGATGCCCCTGCGACGCAGGACGGGCCATCGCTGTCCGACTTCGTTTCGCGCGCCGCCAACGGGCAGGCAGCCGACGGGCGTCGTGATCTGGTGGGCATCACCCGCGAAGAGCTGACCGAAATCATGGCCGGCATGGGTGAAAGCAAGTTCCGCGTCAAACAGCTCTGGAACTGGATCTATAACCGCGGTGTCACCGACATCGAGGACATGACCAACATTTCCAAAAAGTTGCGTGATCGCCTTTCACAGGATTTCTATGTCGGTCGCCCGCTTCTGACAGCCGATCAGAAAAGCACCGATGATACCCATAAATGGCTGATGAAATTCCATGACGGCAACGAGGCCGAGACAGTCTATATCCCCGATCGCAACGAAGATCGTGGTGCTGTCTGCATTTCATCGCAGGTTGGCTGCACGCTGACCTGCAAGTTCTGCCACACCGGCACCCAGCTTCTGGTGCGCAACCTGACGCCGGGTGAAATCGTCAGCCAGTTCATGGTCGCACGTGACAGTTATGGCGAATGGCCGACCCCGGCCAATGGCATCCGCCGTCTGTCGAACATCGTCATGATGGGCATGGGCGAGCCGCTGTTTAACTATGAAAACGTCCGCGATGCCCTGCGCATTGCCATGGACGGCGAAGGTATTTCGATCTCGCGCCGCCGTATTACGCTTTCGACCTCTGGCGTGGTGCCGGAAATCGTGCGTTGTGGCGAGGATCTTGGTGTTGGTCTGGCGATTTCGCTGCATGCGCCTGATGATGATCTGCGCAACGAAATCATGCCGATCAACAAGAAATACCCGCTCAAGGAACTGATGGATGCCTGCCGGAACTATCCGGGCATGTCCAATGCGCGTCCGATCACCATGGAATATGTCATGCTCAAGGGCGTGAATGACAAACCAGAACATGCACGTGCCCTGGCCAAGCTGGTCAAAGGCGTTCATTGCAAGTTCAACCTGATCCCGTTCAACAAATGGCCGGGTTCGGATTACGAATGCACGCCGACCAACGATATCAAGAAGTTCGCGCAAGTCTTGCTTGATAACGGCTACGAAGCCCCGATCCGCTGGCCGCGCGGCCGCGACATTCTGGCCGCCTGTGGTCAGCTCAAATCCGAAAGCCAGCGTCAGCGCAAATCACGCGTTGGCAGCACCGGTGACGCAGGTGGTTGCGGCAAATCTGATGCCGGCAACGAAGGCATCGTCGCCGCCCAGTAAGTCTGGCACCAACATCGACCCAGCAGTATCGATCAACACCGGATGGCCAAGCTGTCCGGTGTTTTTCTTTGCGCCACCCTTTTTCTGGTCCCGCAGATACCGCTTTTCATCCTGTCGATGATCACCGAAGACTGCGCCAATCTTGCCATGCTGCCCGATCAAAGTCATCGCAGCGATTCTGGTCATGACGGGTTTGCTGATCAATGTCTTAGGCAGAAAGCTAATGAAACAGTTTTTACGCAAGAAACCGGCAGTATCATCAATATAAGATCATCTTATATCATCTATAATGATATATTCTATTCCCAGCGCAGTTCCGGCTTTTTGTCCGAACCCTTTTGCGGCGTGCTGATATTGTCGATATTGATGTTCATGATCAGAATGCCGCCAAGACCCCCTTCGGTCATCTCGGACAATCTGCTGCCCACCCGGTCACGATCAAGTTCCGCAAGATAGGCATCGCGTGCTGCCTCGTCGACAAAATCGATATTCACCGCATGGGTAAATCCCTGACCCATCCAGCTTCCCGGCAGCTTCGCCCCGCCACAAAAGGCCACCGTTCCCGGCACGGCAAGGGCGGCCTGTTCAAGTTGGCGGATCATGGTCTCGACCTCGAACGGGTCGGCGTGGTTTGGAATCTGCAAAAGGACGATATGACGGATCATGAACTGTCCCCCGTCTTGCCATCCGTATCCTGCCAGTCTGCCGGATTAATGGTGTTGGGCAACAGCACATATTTCTGGCCCTGCCGGTTCATATGCCCGGCATAAAGGGCCGCGTCCTCGCCCGGACCAAAGAAGATGTCCCCGCGCACGGGTCCGCGAATGGCCCCGCCGGTATCCTGGGCAATCATCAGGCGGCGGAATGTGCGGTCCGCATTCATCGGATCAAGGGTTTCAAGCCACACAGGCACGCCCATGGCGTGGAAACGCCGGTCCACCGCCAATGACCGCCCGGGTTCCAGTGGTACCCCCTGCGATCCCAGCGGACCGGCTTCGGGGTCAGTCGGATCAACGCGAAGCGGCTGGAAAAACACATAGGATGCGTTGGTATTCATCACCGTATCGGCTTCATCGGGGTTGTCATGCAGCCATTTGCGGATCGATTGCAGCGACACGGTTTCGCGCGTTAATACCCCCCGCGCGATCAGTTCGCGCCCAATGGCAAAATAGGGGTGCCCGTTGGTCGCGGCATACCCCACCCGAAGCACGCTTTCATCGGGCAGGACCACCCGGCCAGACCCCTGAATTTGCAGGAAAAAGGCATCAACAGCATCATCAACCCAAACCAGTTCAAGATCACGGTCGGAAAGCGCGCCTTGCTCGATCGCGGCCCGGTCGTAATAGGGTTTCACGGAATCGCCCGATATGCGCCCGACCAGTTTCGTGCCTTTCAGATCTTCGCGAAAATCGCCCAGATCAATTGACACCATGTCTTCAGGCTTAAGATAAAGCGGCGTCTGATAGGCCCCGCCCCTGGTCAGCTGGCCCTGCAATTCTGGCTCGTAATACCCCGTAAAAAGGCCCTCAGCCGTATCGTTATTGCCGCTGAGATAGGGCCTGAAACCGCTTTCAAAGAAGGCGCGCGCGTCTTCCTTGCGCAGGTTTTCAACATCAAGCTCCACCGCGGTCTGACACAGGTCGCGCCACTGGCCGATGGTTCCCATGCGCGGGTCTGGGCCAACCCCACGGTCATCATCACGCCTGAGCATCGCCTTGCACGACCGGGCAAAGGCGCGGATGGACGGGCGCATATCATCGCGCTGCCAGCCATCCAGGTCGGCAAAGCTCGCCGGGCGCAGGGTCAGTTTGTCTTCAACCTCGGCCGGTGGTTCGATCTGTCCGGTGATTTGGGGCCAGAACATCCAGATCAATGCCGCCCCCGCACCCACCAGTACGGAAATCAGGGACAGGCTGCGCGATAAAACCAGTCGTCTTTTCAAGATGAAACTCGTCAATAAGCAAGGCAAACGACACCGTTTTTGCAACGGCTTTACGAAAACCCGATTTTGCCCCTGACATGCTTAACAAGCCGATAATTGCGCGCGCGCGTTACCATGCGGACATGAAAAAAGGCGACCCGGTTTATCGGATCGCCTTTGATATGTTTGGTCTTTGCGAAACCCGCGTTAATCGGCAGTTTCTTCTTCCGGGGTTTCGGTCGCCACAAGCTGCCAGTTCGGATCGCGGCTTTCGATATTGCGCGCGAATGTCCAAAGGTCTTCGGCCTCGACCACCTGATTGGGGTCGCCGTCAACCACGTCGCCTTCGGCATTGCGGATGACCGAAACTTCCTCGGACACGAATTTCACCGTGACATAGGCGGTGCGGCCTTCAAGGCTGGCATCATGAATGGACGCGCTCTTGATACCCACCAGGGTGGTTTCCTCGTGCTCGCCCTTTTCGGCACGGGCATCGATGGCGGCGGCGAAATTCTTGTAAACCTCGGCCGAAAGCAACGGATTCAGACCGTCCTTGTCGCCCTTGGCGAAGTATTCGACGATCATTTCGAACGCCATGCGCGCGCCATTCAGGAAATCCTGCTGGGTGAAATTCGGATCGTGTTTCTGAATCTCCTGCAGGGTCGCAAAGGTACCCGACGGAACATTTGCGTCGTCCTGATCGTTACCGGAATCCGGCAGACGATAAACATTATCGGTCTGGGGTGCCGCGTCTTTCTGGCCCTCATTGTCATGGGACTGACGGCCAAAGATGTCGGTCGGCCCCTGTTTTTCATTGCCGGTGCGCCGGCCCAATACGCCACGCAGACGCAGCACAAGAAAAACAGCAATCAGAGCGAATAAGAATATATCGAAATACTGCAAGACCGGTCTCTTGATCCTAGTGGTTTCAAACAGGTTGCACTTATATCACAACCGTTGTCGAGAGATGGTATGAACTTAACCAAATGCAAGGGCAACCGGTGATCGCGACCACAGATGTGATCATCTTCACCCTTTGCCACAGCAGACATCTGGGCATGCCTGGCAATCTGCCGCATTTTTGTCGCGTTGTCGTTTTAGCGTCCCGACCATCACCATAGACGACAAGTCTGCAGATTAATGAGAAATCACTGAAATCCAAGTTGTTTTCTGCAATAGTTTCCCCAAGACGTCAGCTTGGAGCGTAAATAAGATGTGATGGTGTCATATTTGCGTTCGGCTGTGCCAGGACATCGCCAGTAAACGGAGAAAAAATGGGCTTTTACTTTCTCGCGATATTCGTCGCCATGCCGATCATCGAGATCGCGGTCTTTATTCAGGCCGGCGAACTGATCGGGCTGTGGCCGACCATTGGCGTGGTTGTTCTGACGGCCATCATTGGGACATCGCTGATGCGCGCCCAGGGTTTGCAAACCCTTGCCAAGGCGCAAAGCCAGATGGATCAGGGCGAAATGCCCATCGGGGCAATGTTTGACGGCATCTGCATTCTGGTGGCTGGTGTCCTGTTGCTGACCCCGGGCTTTGTCACCGATACCTTCGGCTTCCTGTTGCTTGTCCCGCCGCTGCGCCAGCTGATCGGGGCCAAGGTGATCATGAAGTTGGTCCAGTCGGGCAATATCCGCACCAATTTCGGGGGTGGCGGCTTTGATGGCGGACCGCGCGGACCCGGTGGCCCACATGGCCCGCATGGCCCGGGCCGTGGCCCGACCGGCGGTGCAGGGCCACGCGGTGCGGCTGGATCGCGGTCACGCGGATCGGGACCGATCATTGATGGCGATTTCGAAGATGTCAGCCCGCATGATCCGTCCCGTGATCCTTCCAACGACACCGGATCTGATGACACGTCGGAAACGCCGCGCAATTTGCCGCCCAAGGACGAAACACATAACGAGACGCGCTGAATTCACAGGAAAATCACAAAATCAGAAGGTTGGCCGACATGTCCGGTCAACCTTCTTTGATTCCGGGGCTCTTGTCGCTGATTACATCAGGCAAACCCGCAGAAATAAGCGCTTTGCGCGCCCTCTGATTGGCTTGCCCGTCTTTGTCAGACGTGCTAGGCCAACAAGTCCAATTCATCTGCCGCGATGAGGCGGCGTCAGTAACAAGCATTTCAGCAAGGTCTGATGACGAAGCTGAAAGCTTTTTTCTGATCAAGACCAAATGACCTGTAAGGGAGCTAGACTTTAATGGCCGACGAGAATACCACCGGTGCAGAAGGCGCTGCAGACCAACAGCAGCAGCCGGCAAACCCGATCACGATCCACACCCAGTACATCAAGGATCTGTCGTTCGAAAACCCGAACGCACCGGAAAGCGTTGCCCTGCAGCAGCAGCCGAAAATCAATATCGATGTTGATGTCGAGGCCCGCACCACTCAGGACCAGAAACTTCACGAAGTCACCATCAAGATCAATGTCAAAGCCGACGTTGGCGACAAGGTGGCCTTCATTGCCGAACTTCAGTATGGCTGTGTCGTGACGCTCAATGTGTCTGACGAACACCGCCTGCCGGTCCTGATGATCGAAGTACCGCGCCTGCTGTTCCCGTATGTCCGCAAGATCGTCTCAGACCTGACCGCAGACGGTGGGTTCCCGCCGCTGATGATGCAGCAGATTGATTTTGCTGATCTTTTCCGCAAGAAATTCGCCAAAAAGATGGAAGGTCAGCCGGCTGGAAACGCCTGATTGACCCCGCATTCCAGTTTTTGGTTCGATACCATAACGGTATAAAACAAAGGCCGCCAGTTTGGCGGCCTTTTTATTTTAAAATCGAAACGTTTTTGCGGATAGCCCGCCAAGCACGCCCGATCAGAAGGGCCGTGCGATCACCATGAAGACGACAATAATCATCAAGATCGTCGGTACTTCATTGAAAATACGATAGAATTTCTGCGATTTTGTGTTGGCATCCGCCTCAAACGCGCGGCGATAACGCGCCATCATCATATGTGATGCAGTCAACAGAACCACACAAAGCAGCTTAACGTGGAACCAGCCTTCGGTCATGACACCGGCCGCATGAATCAGATAGCCGCCAAAAATCCACGTCGCGATCATTGCCGGGTTCATGATCGCACGCAGCAATCGGCGTTCCATCACCTTGAACTTCTCGCTGGCTTCTGATCCCGGTTCCACTTCACAGTGATAGACATAAAGTCTGGGCAAATACAGAAGACCGGCCATCCAGGCGATCATGCTGATGACATGCAGGGATTTGATAATGTTGTAGGTATCCATGTCTCTCTTCTCTGGATGTGGCGATCAAAATCGGGCTGGTTTTCCGCGTTAGCGGCAGATTTTTGAAATTTTCCAGACCTTAACAGCAATCGGGCCGATTCAAAAACAGAACCGGCCCGATTGGCGTTATCACTGTGATCCAGACCCCTGGCCGGGATCTAGACCCCGGCAGGTTTGAGGGCGGGTTGCTTGGCCACGGCACAGGAATGTTCATCCGGGCACCACCAGCCGCGTGTTTCGACCGTGTAGTCATCCGGACCCTTTTCATCAAGCTCGTCCTGGGTTTGTTTTACAACCGAAACAAGCCCGTTGATGAACTTCGGATGGGAACAGACCGTGCGGACACGCTCATAGACCGGCACGTGTTTTTCATGCGCCAGTTCGCCATATTCGATGTCGAGTTCGACCAGGGTTTCCGAATGCTCGGTCACAAAGGCAATCGGCACAACGACAATTGCCTTGTTTTCCGCACCAGCACGCTCGATCTCGTCCTCGGTCGATGGGCCGATCCATTCCATCGGGCCCACCCGGCTTTGATAGCAGACATTCCAGTCCAGCCCCTCGATCGCCATTTTCTCGACCACGGCGGCCGAAGTTTTTTCGATCTGCGACTGATAGGGATCACCGCGCTTGGTAATCACCGCTTTTGGCACACCATGGGCCGAAAACAGGATGCGCGGCTTCTCGATGCCAAGCTCTTGGGTCTTGGCACATGCGCGTTCATAACCCGCCTTGATCATCTCGGCAGAGGCCTCAATAAAGCCCGGATTGGTCGGATAGCAGCATGCTGTCTTGATCGGGGATGTCAGGCCAACCTTGGCACAGGCCCGTTTCCAGTCCTTGACCGACGATCCGCTGGTGGTAGTCGAAAATTGCGGATAAAGCGGCAGCAAAATCTGTTCATCTGCCCCCCATGCCTTGACCGCGGCTGCGGTATCATCGGCAAACGGCTTCCAATAGCGCATGGCGATAAAACAACGGTTTTCATAACCGTCATCTTCGCCATTGAGCGCCGTTTGCAAGGCATCGGCCTGCTCCTGGGTCAGTTCCAGAAGCGGCGATTTGCCACCGATATGATCATAAATCTCGCGCGCAATCGGCGCACGGCGACGCGAAATCAGCTTGGCCAGCAAGAACCGGAACGGATTGGGCAGGCTGATGATCGCCGGATCGTTAAACAGGTTGAACAGAAACGGCTCAACGGCTGCCGGACTGTCCGGACCACCCAGATTGAAAAGAACAATGGCGCGTTTCTTGCGCGTCGTTTCGGACATTTGGCTATCCTTCATGGCACAGCGTGTTTCAACCGGTTCCCGACAAACCGGAATATATGTAAATCCGTCGCGCTCCGGGGCCTATTTTGGTCAAACAGGTCCCCAGCGCAACAAACTTAGCCCACTATACGCATTGAATTTTTCAATCGATTTGATTGATTTCAAAAATCACAAAATAAAATGCAGCAATTGCCGGCATTTATCCTTTGTAATCGCGGATGAAGTTCACCAGCTGGCCAACATGTTCCGGCGGCGTTTCCGGTGTGATGCCATGGCCAAGGTTAAAGATGAACGGCCCCTTGCCCAGCGTATCAAGGATGCGCTTGGTTTCATCGAACATCGGATCACCGCCCGTGATCAGCAACATCGGGTCAAGATTGCCCTGTACTGGCCCCAGTTTCTGAAGGTTTTCCGCCACCCAGTCCAGTTTCACCCCACTATCAAGGCCAACCGCGGTAACACCGGTTTTTTGTTTGAAATCAACCAGATGCAAGCCACAGCCACGCGGGAAGCCAATAATCGGCAGATTCGGATGCACGGCGCGCAAGTTTGCAACGATCTGTTTGGTCGGCTCGATCACCCATCGATTAAAGCCGGTCTCGGACAGAACACCGCCCCAGGTTTCAAACAGCTGAATGCATTCTGCGCCTGCCTCAACCTGCTTCAGAAGGTACTGCGTGGTTGCCTCGACCAGAAGGTCGATCAGTTTGGCAAAACCATCGGGATCGCCATAGGCAAAGCGGCGGATATTCGGGAAGTCCTTGGATCCCTTGCCCTCGACCATATAGGTCGCAACGGTCCAGGGCGCACCGGCAAAGCCGATCAGTGCTGTGCTTGACGGGATGGCGTGTGAAAGCTTTGAAACCGTCTCGTAGATCGGGCCAAGCGTGTCATGAATGCCTTCAACCGAAAGCTTGCCAAGGCCTGAAGCATCTCTGATGGCCTCAAGCTGTGGGCCTTCACCCTGCTTGAATGCCAAATGCTGACCCAGTGCCTGCGGTATAACGAGGATATCGGAGAACAATATCGCCGCATCGAAGTCATAGCGCCGAAGGGGCTGGAGCGTAACTTCGCAAGCAAGATCAGGATTATAGCAAAGATCAAGAAAAGAGCCTGCTTCTGCGCGGGTGGCGCGGTATTCTGGCAAATAGCGACCTGCCTGACGCATCAGCCAGATCGGCGGTACAGGCAAGGTTTCACCGGCAAGGGCACGCAAGAAGGTCTTCTGGGTGTTGGGCATCTGGTTTCCTGTTTCTCTGTCCCGATCGCTTTTTTTCAAGCTTGGTTCCGGTTCTGAACGGATCGTCAGAAGGCGCCGGAGCCGGTTTTGTGATTTCGTGAATTTTGTCCTGGGGCCTTTGCCCGAACGTTTTCCACGTCCTGCCTAACAAAACCTTATTTAATAAAAAAGGATGTTGTTTGTGAGTGGTTCCCTGTGGATAACAGGGATTAAATTTCACGCACAGTTTATTCACATTCCGACTCGGGAAAAATGATTCATCTCAACCGGTCTTGGGGAAAACTGTGTACGACTCCGACCGACTCCCGGACTCTGCCTTGGGAAAAGACGTTTTTGAATAATGGGGATAAGGTGAATAAGTCTGGTTTTTGCATTCTTATCCCTGTTATTACGGGAAAAATTTGGCACTTATCCCGCTCGGGACAGAGCACTTGAGAAAGTTTGTATGGGTGGGAGGATAATTCCTGTGGAAAAAATCGGGCCGGAGTCGCACCCGTTATCCACATTTATCCACAGGGCCGACTCCGATCCGCTAACTTCGGGTTGCGATAAAAACCTTATCCATCCGGTTAGTGATCGGTATTTTGAACAGCTGGATCGTTGTTTGAATAAAGTTTGAAAAATCGTTTGGTCGGCAAAAAGTGGATAAGATTCCGCTTGGTGATCAAAAATTGACCAAAGAAACGGACAGGCATGGTCGGGACGGACAAAATTTTCCATCTTCATCTGGTCTCGGATTCAACCGGGGAAACCGTTGATGGCATCGCGCGTGCCTGTGTCGCGCAGTTTCCCGATGTGCGTGCCCATGAACATGTCTGGTCGCTGATCCGAACCGACGCACAGCTGGCGCGTGTCTTGGCCGATATCGAACGCAATCCGGGAATTGTTCTTTATACGGTGTTTGACAAGGACATCCGCCGCAAGCTCGAAGAAGGCTGTCGCCGCTTGCAGGTGCCGCACAGCCACGTGCTTGATAATACGGTGACCATGATGGCCGGTTATCTGGGGCAGCAATCGCACGGCCGGACCGGCGCGCTTCATAAGATGGACGAGGAATATTTCAGCCGGATCGAGGCGATCGATTACACCCTGTCGCATGATGACGGGCAATCGGGCTGGGATCTGGAAGAAGCCGATGTGGTGATTGTCGGTGTCTCGCGTACGTCAAAAACACCCACATCTGTCTATCTGGCCAATCGCGGCATCAAAACGGCCAATATTCCGTTCGTGCCGGGCTGTCCATTGCCGCCGGAACTTGATGGGCTAAAAAAACCGCTGGTGGTCGGTCTGATCAAGGATGTTGATCAGCTGGTCTCGATCCGTAAAAACCGCCTGCGCCAGATCGAACGCGGCGAGGGCGGCGATTATGTTGATCCGGTTGCGGTGCGTGATGAGGTTCATCAGGCACGCCGGTACTTTACCGAACGCGGCTGGAAGATCATTAATGTCACCCGTCGCTCCATCGAGGAAACCGCAGCCATCATCCTATCAACCATGTATGACCGGCGCGGTCACTAGAAGCGCGGCCCGTAAACGAAGTCGCGCTCTCAATCAGGATAAAGCCATGCCCAATACCCATCGTCTTATTCTCGCATCCAGCAGCAAGGCCCGTCACAAAATGCTGACCGATGCCGGTGTTGAATGCGAAGCCGTTGCCTCGATGATTGACGAGGATGGCTATAAACAGGCGATGAAGGCCGAAGGTGCGACGGCGGCCGAAGCCGCAGAGACGCTTGCGGAAATGAAGGCGCTGCGCATGTATCGCCAGCAACCTGACGCCATCGTCATTGCTGCCGATCAGATGCTGGAATGCAATGGCATCTGGTTTGACAAGCCGATGGACCGTGACAACACCCGCGCACAGCTTTTGTCGCTGCGCGGCAAAAGTCACAAGCTGGTTTCGGCCGCTGTTATATATAAGGAAGGCTCGCGCATCTGGGGCACGATTGATACCGCCCACCTTACCGTGCGCAACTTCACCGATGAATGGCTCGAAGAATACCTCGATGCCGCGGGTGAGGAGATTTATCACTGTGTCGGTGGCTATCAGCTTGAAGGTCTGGGCGCGCAGCTCTTTACCGAGGTGCGCGGCGATTACTTCACGGTTCTGGGCATGCCGCTCTTGCCGCTGATCGGCTTCTTGCGCGATCATGGCGTTCTAAAAGCATAAAAATCCAACTGATACCCAACTGATACAAAGCATTCAGGCAGGAAATATCGTTCGATGACTCCGCATCATACCTATCGCACCCTGACCGGAACCTCGCGCCTGGCGGGCGTAATGGGCTGGCCGGTATCGCATTCGAAATCACCACGTTTGCATGGTTACTGGCTGGCAAAATACGGCATTGATGGTTGCTATATGCCACTGCCCGTAGAGCCGAAAAACTTTCAGGCAGCCTTGATTTCCTTGCGTGATCTGGGTTTTTCCGGGGTCAATGTCACCATTCCGCAAAAGGAAATGGCGATGCCCCAATGTGATGAGCTTTCTGATCGCGCGCGGCGCATCGGGGCGGTCAATACCGTGACCTTCGCCAAGGATGGTCGTCTTCTTGGGGACAATACGGACGGCTTTGGCTTTATCGAAAACCTTCGGCAAGTCGCCCCGGAAATTGCTTTTGCCAGTGGTCCGGCGGTGGTGCTTGGGGCAGGCGGCGCGTGCCGGGCGGTGCTTGTCGCCTTGCTTGATGAAGGTAGTCCGGAAATCCGTCTGGCCAACCGGACCCGCAAACGCGCCGAAGACCTGGCCGCTGAGATGAATGATCCAAGGATCAAGGTTGTCGATTGGCCACTTTCCCCCGATGCGCTGGACGGCGCGTCACTTGTTGTGAACACGACAAGCCTTGGCATGGTTGGTCAGCCTCCACTTGAGATTGATCTGGCCGGTTTGCCGCAAACGGCCCTTGTGACGGATATTGTCTATGCACCGCTGATGACGGATCTTTTGGTGCAGGCCAGGGAACGGGGCAATCCGATTGTTGATGGCCTTGGCATGTTGCTCCATCAGGCACGACCGGGATTCCATCGTTGGTTCGGCATTGATCCGGAAGTGACCCAGGAACTGCGCGACTTCGTTCTTTCGCCTGATTAAGATCCGAAGGGTAATCTTAACATGAAAATTCTTGGGTTAACCGGCTCCATCGGGATGGGCAAATCAACCGCGGCGGCGATGTTTCGCACCCTTGGTGTGCCGGTTCACGATGCCGATGCCAGTATCCACGAATTGATGGCGCCAGATGGTTTGGGCTTTGATCCGATTGCCGCCGCGTTCCCCGATGTGATCACTGATGGCCGGATTGATCGACAGGCCTTGGGCAAGATCGCCTTTGCCGATCCGGCGGTTCTCAAAAAGCTTGAAACCATTTTGCATCCTTTGGTGCACGCGGCCGAAAACCGCTTTCTTGCCAAACAGCGCCGTCTGGGACGCAAACTGGTTGTTCTTGATATTCCGCTTTTATATGAGACATCCGGTGAAAAACGCTGCGATCATGTCGCGGTTGTGACCGCGCCCGGGTTTGTTCAACGTCAGCGTGTTCTTTCGCGAGAGGGGATGACGGATGCAAAATTTTCCGCCATTCTGTCCAAACAGATGCCCGATACTGAAAAGCGAAAGCGCGCTGACTTCATCATCCCGACCGGCTTGGGACGCGCAGTGACTTTTCAATATATTCAGGGCATTATTGACCAACTCAGTTGATCACTGGACCCAGAATACATGCGTGAGATTGTCCTCGATACCGAGACCACCGGCCTTGATCCCTATGCTGACCACAGACTGGTCGAAATCGGTTGTATCGAACTGATCAATCACATGCCGACAGGCCGTCAGTATCACCAGTACATCAATCCCCAGCGCCCGATGCCCAAAGAGGCATTTGACGTCCACGGTCTGGGTGATGACTTCCTCAAAGACCAGCCGGTCTTTGCCGAGGTTGCCGATGATTTCATCGAGTTTATTGGCGATGATTCGGTTCTGGTCATTCACAATGCCAGCTTTGATATGAAGTTCCTGAATGCGGAACTTGAATGGCTGAACAAACCGCGCATTGCCATGGAACGCGCCCTTGATACCGTTCAGATGGCGCGCAAGAAATTCCCCGGATCCCCGGTCAGCCTTGATGCGCTGTGCCGCCGGTTCAAGATCGACAACTCCAACCGCACCCTTCACGGAGCCCTGCTTGACTCCGATCTGTTGGCCCAGGTCTATCTTGAACTGCTGGGGGGCCGTCAGCATGGCCTGTCGCTTGATCCCAACGCCTTGAACGGTGATCAGGATGATGAAAACGGCGGTCGTCGGGTTCTGGGCCCGCGCGGCAACCGGCTGGAACCAAGGCCGCACGTGATCAGCGAAGAAGAGCTCACCGCCCACAGGGCCTATGTTGAAGCCAAGATCAAAGACGCCCTGTGGCTGGGAAAGCAAGAGGCATAAGATGGGAAAATGGCAGTGGCCGAATGTGTGTTTCCCACAGCATTTCAAAAAATGCGTCCCCGGCCTTGCCATTGCCCTGTTCTTTACGACCGTTCTAAATATTGTACCGGCCAAAGCCGACGATGCCGGAGCTAAAGACATATCCGGCACCACTGCATTTGACGGCACATATGTCATTCATTTGTCGGAAAGTGCGCGCGCAGGCGCATCCGGTCGGCCGGAACCGGGCTATTTCGACAATCTTGCCATCGAACTGTTCACCCAAAGCGGCCTTGATATCGAATTCGTGCCCCAAATGCCGTGGAAACGGCAGATGGAAATTGCCGACCGCGAGGCGGGTCATGTGATCTATCCAACAACGCGTGTGGACTATCGCGAGGACGTTTTCAAATGGGTTGGCCCGGTCAGTCGAACAATTTGGAAACTTTACGGTTTTGAAAACAAGGGTTGGCCAGACATCGCGTTTGAAACGCTTCTGCGCGATGCCCGGATTGGCGTGTTGCTTGGCTCTGCGCGCGAGGCATATTTGCGCATGCGCGGGGCGGAACAGCTCGTCATGGTCCCGCGTGAAGAATTGCTGTTGCCGATGATGATGGCTGATCGTGTGGATCTGATCGCGATCGGTGGCAATATCCTGCGCCACTATATTGATCAGGCCCGCAGCGAAAGTCCCGACACGCCGGTCCCGGACGTGGCCAGCGCCTTGCCGTATCGCACCTGTTACCTTTACATCGCGATCAGCGGCGATGTACCAGACAGTGATATCGCAAAACTCCAGGCCCGGCTCGATACCTTTAAAACCAACGGTTTCTTTGTCGAAAACCGGCGTCAGAACGGATTATCGAGCAATCTGGAAAGCTCGTTTCTCAAGGCGATGCTTGATCTTGATAATAACGGTGTGAGCTGCGTCGATTTGAACGGCATTGGTCCCTAAGGTCCCGGCCTGCGGGGATCGCTATTGCCGGTTCTGCCTGTTTTTACCAAACAGTTTGTCGCCAGATGCCGAAATGAGCCACGGGCGCGGTTGCGCGAAAAGGAAGGACACGGCAATATGCCGCGAACATTCCTTGGGTGAGCGGGCTGTTGCGGACAGGTGATATCGAACAGATGATACAGCTTGGCGCACATGGATCGCGCCACTTGCATATTGTCTTGGTCGATGAGTCAGAAGAAACCAAATAAGCGACGCCGCACCGTCACGGATGATGAAAAGACCCTGTGGGAGGTCTTTACCCGTGATGTCAAACCCTTGCGCAAGAAAAAGCGCAAGGGCGGCGATGACGTGATCGCATCTGATGACGACATCCACACCAGCGATACCGCCATCACCTTGCCCGACAATCTTGGCGACAAGCTTGAACAGTCCGAGCAAAGCCGGGCAGCGCGCAATCTGCCATCGGCCCGCAATGCCGACCGTGGACCACAGATCAAAAATCGCCAGCTTTCGGAACTCCAACCCGGTGTCACCGACGGGATTGATCGCTCAACCGCCCAAAAATTCCAGAAAGGCAAGATGTCCATTGATGGGCGCATCGACTTGCATGGCATGACCCAGGACGTCGCCCATAATGCGCTCAATGCCTTTATCGAAGACAGCTGGCGGGCCGGAAAACGTTGCGTTCTCGTAATAACTGGCAAGGGATCAAGGCCCGATGAGTATGGCCGTACCGGTCTTTTGCGCGAACGCACCCCGCAATGGCTGAGCGCGCCGCGCCTGCGCAATCGCATCCTTGCCATTCATCAAGCCCAGATCCAGCATGGCGGGGCCGGGGCCTTTTATGTCTTGTTGAAACGGAGACGCCCGTGACACCTTTTGGCAATCGCATCAGGGAACTCCGTGCGCGCAACAATGTGACGCTGACCGATATGGCAACTGCCTTGCAGCTGTCCCCGGCCTATTTGTCCGCCCTTGAACATGGCCATCGCGGACGGCCCAGCCCCGGTCTGGTGCAACAGATATGTGGCTATTTCAATCTGGTTTGGGACGAGGTCGATGACATCAAACGCCTTGCCCAGCTTTCACACCCCAAGGTCACGGTTGATACCGCCGGTCTGGAACCGGCCGCAACCGAACTGGCCAATCTGCTTTCGGAACGGATTGCCGGGCTGAGCGACGATCAACTGGGTCGCATGCTTGAAATCGTCCGCGAACGCCCGGCCTAGGGATTGACGAACAGGCTTTGTTTGATATCCATGGCCGGGCCGGTGATGACGTGAATTTGTAGCGATCCCGGGGCCTTGTTTCCGTAACTGTTGATCGAAATCCGGGTAATCACCGGCCAAAAGCGTGTTTTTTGTACAACGCGGGGGTCAAAATAGGTGATTTCTTCGAATCACGGTTTGACTATTGCGATTTTCAAGGGTATCAATCGGTGGTGTTTCGATCCAGAAACATGAAAATACCTGCCTTTCTTGCAACTCCAAGGTTTCGAACCGTCCGCACGCCCCAGCAAAAGCCTGAGTGCCTTGCCTGACGGTCAACCGCACATCTTCTCTTCTATCTCCATAAAATCTTCGCCCTTTCGGCAACCACAGATCATTAAACGCACATATGCATCTTCAGGACCTTAAAAAGAAATCTCCGACCGAGCTGCTTGCTCTGTCTGATGAACTCGAAATCGAAAATGCCAGCACGCTCCGCAAGCAGGAGCTGATGTTTGCCATTCTCAAGCAGTTGGCCGAGAACGACCATGCCATCTTTGGTCAGGGCGTTCTTGAAGTACTGCCTGATGGTTTCGGTTTCCTGCGCAGCCCCGAGGCAAACTATCTTGCCGGCCCCGACGACATTTATGTCAGTCCGAGCCAGGTGCGGCGTTTTGGTCTGCGTACCGGTGATACGGTCGAAGGCCAGATCCGGTCGCCCAAGGAAGGCGAACGGTATTTCGCGCTGCTCAAGGTCGACAAGGTCAACTTCGATGCGCCGGAAAAAGTCCGTCATCGCGTCAACTTTGACAACCTGACCCCGCTGTATCCCGATCAGCCGCTGCATATGGAGCGTGAAATTGATCAGGAAGGCACGAACAAGGACACCACCAACCGCGTGATCGAGCTTGTCTCTCCGCTTGGTAAAGGTCAGCGTGCCCTGATCGTCGCACCGCCGCGTACCGGTAAGACCGTGATGCTGCAAAACATTGCGCACGCGATCGAGGAAAACCACCCGGAAGCCTATCTGATCGTTCTTCTGATTGACGAACGCCCGGAAGAAGTGACCGACATGGACCGTTCGGTAAAAGGTGAAGTCATTTCGTCGACCTTCGATGAACCGGCCCAGCGTCACGTTCAGGTCACCGAAATGGTTCTGGAAAAGGCCAAACGTCTGGTCGAACACAAGCATGATGTTGTCATCCTGCTGGACTCGATCACCCGTCTGGCGCGCGCCTATAACACCGTCGTTCCGAGCTCGGGCAAGGTCCTGACCGGTGGTGTTGATGCCAACGCGCTGCAGCGCCCGAAACGCTTCTTCGGTGCGGCCCGTAACATCGAAGAAGGTGGCTCTCTGACCATCATCGCGACCGCCCTGATCGATACCGGTTCGCGTATGGACGAGGTCATCTTTGAAGAATTCAAGGGTACCGGTAACTCCGAGCTTATCCTGGATCGCAAACTGTCTGACAAACGTATCTTCCCGGCGATTGATATCCTTAAATCGGGTACCCGTAAGGAAGAGCTTCTGGTCGACAAGAGCGTTCTGTCCAAGATGTGGGTGCTGCGTCGTATCCTCAACCCGATGGGTTCGCAGGACGCGATGGAATTCCTGCTTGGCAAGCTCAAGGGCACCAAGAACAACGACGACTTCTTCGATTCCATGAATGGCTGATGCCGTCCGGGCCTGAACGGCCTGTGACATGGATCGACCAAATCAAACGGGGCCCCACGACGGGCCCCGTTTTTTGTGTGCGGTCCGGACACGCCAGACCAGAACGCGGCAGTGTTTCACATGAAACGCTGCTGGCTTGGGATCGTATTTGTCCCGGTCATAGTGCCAGGCTTACTTCTGCCAGATCGCCATCAAGTTTCTGGCGATCCACACGCGCAGTGCCCGGCTCGATGGAAAAACTGTCATCGTCAAGATGAATGCCGATATGGTGCGTGCCGTAATTGAGCGTAATCGCCAGTGTGTTGGCAGCCGTGATTTCGCACACCACCGTTTCACCGGCCTCGATCCGGTTGGGCGGGGCGCTTTGCCAGCCATTCTTGGGGGCAAGGGCGCTCAGATGCAGCGGGGTCTCGGCGTTTTCATTCCACAAGGTCAGTTTCAGGCGCATTTCCTGTGACATTATTGGCCTCTCCCGGGTCATGGCTTTGCTGTCAGTCTATCCTGTTTGCCGCTGTTTTTCATGCACTTGCGCAATTTTCACAGCTGTTGGATGCATGAAGGCTTGAAACCACGCAAAAGCCGTGGGACTCTGGGCTCTCCGTTCACGACTGTATTGCGCTTTATGCAGCTTCTACTCAAATCCGTTGATTTCGCCGCCCGTGCCCATCGCGACCAGCGTCGCAAAGGTGCTGCACAGGAACCCTATATCAATCACCCGATCGAGGTTTCCCGCCTGATTGTCGAATGCGAACCGCACACAGGGGAGGACATCCTTTGTGCCGCCGTTCTGCATGATGTGATTGAGGATTGCGGTGCGACGCGCGATGAAATCGCCGCCTGCTTTAACGACATCATCGCCGATATCGTGCTCGAAGTCAGTGATGACAAGGCCCTGCCACGTGACGAGCGCAAGGCAAAGCAGATCGAAACCGCCCCAAACCTGACCAGTGGGGCCAAACTGGTGCGCCTGGCCGACAAGGTCGCCAATGTCGGCGCGATGCTGACCGACACGCCGGTTGGCTGGGATGAAAGGCAGATACTGACCTATGTCGACTGGGCCGAAGCCGTCATCGCCCCATGCCGCGAAGTCAGTGACAACCTTTCGGATCGCTTTGATGCCATCGCGCGCGATGTGCGGATTTTCCATCAGAACGAACTGAAAGAGGCAGGGAAATAACCCTGCCTCAAACTCGATTTCCATATCAATATCAGCGCAGTACCGAACGCGATCAGACCTTAAAGACGATCGATCCGTTGGTTTTACGACTTTCAAGATCGTCATGGGCCTTTGCGGCATCGGCAAGCGGGTAGGTCGCGGTGATGTCGATGGTGACAATGCCCGATTTCAGGACGTCAAACAGCTCACCGGCACTGGCCAGCAGCTCTTCACGGGTGGCGTTATAGTGGAAGATGCTCGGCCGGGTCAGGAAATAGGCTCCCGGGGCAAGCTGGGCAAGCGATACCGGCGGAACTGCACCCGATGACTGGCCGAAGCTGACCATCATGCCAAGCCGTTTGAGGCACTTAAGCGAATCCTCAAAGGTGTCTTTGCCCACAGAATCATAAACAACTTCAACGCCCTGGCCGCCCGTGATTTCCTTGACCCGCTCGGAGACGACCTCTTCGCGATACAGGATCGGGTAATCACAACCCTTGGCCTTGGCGATTTCGGCCTTTTCCTTGGAACCCACCGTTCCGATCACGGTGGCCCCCAGATGCTTGGCCCACTGGCAAACAATCTGGCCAACGCCGCCAGCTGCGGCATGGATCAGGATGGTGTCGCCCTTTTTGACCTCATAGGTCCGGCGCAAAAGATATTGCGCGGTCATGCCCTGAAGCATGGCGGCTGCGGCCAGTTCGAAACTGACATCATCGGGGATTTTCACCAGACCCTTGGCCGGCATCACGCGCGCCTCGGCATAGGCACCAAGCGGCTGTGCGGCGTAGGCCACGCGATCGCCCACGGCCAGATCCGTCACACCCGGACCGACTTCCTCAATGATACCAGCCCCTTCAAGCCCAAGGCCGGACGGCATGCTGGGTGCGGGATAGACGCCGGAACGGAAATAGATATCGATATAGTTCAGGCCAACGGCCTTTTGCGCCAGGCGCACTTCGCCTTCGCCCGGTGCGCCAACTTCGACATCTTCAAATTTCAGAACATCACTGCCGCCGGTTTCGTAAAATCGGAATGCTTTCGTCATGGGTGACCTCCCTTTTTGCGTTTTGGAACGCACGTTTCGTCAATGAGGGCAGTGTAGGGCAGAAGCCTTTGATTTGCAGCAGGGGAAATACCGAAAATATCTTTGCGACAGGCGGTGCTTGATCGCAGCCATCCTGCTCCTGACATATCCTGTCATGGCAATCTGCTAGACTTGTTTTGTCGCAACAAGCTTGACCCGTTCATAAGGAAGGACAACGGCATTGACGGTTATCAGCCACATTACGCTCGGAACCAATGACAAGGCCCGCTCAGCAAATTTTTACGACGCCGTTCTGGGTGCGCTGGGCTTCGAGCGATTGCCAAAACCCCCGGAAAAGCCGCTGGCTTATGAGCGGGATGGACAGATGCCAACGATCTATATCTACAGCCCGGCAGACGGGCGCCCGGCAACATGGGGCAATGGTACTCATATTGCGTTTCAGGCGGACCAACGTCACATGGTCGATGCCTTTCACGCAGCGGCGCTCAAATACGGTGGCACGGACGAAGGCCAACCCGGCCTGCGTGCGCATTACGGCCCGAACTACTATGCCGCCTATGTCCGTGATCCGGATGGCAACAAGCTGCAAGCCGTGTGCTACGCCAAAGACTAAGTAATTGAAAACAAGGTTATAATGGCAGATCGCCCTGATCATCGGGCAGGGGCAAATCAACACCCTCGATCTTTAAAAGCGCACGTTTGGTTTCAAGCCCGCCATGGCCGGAATAGCCGCCCGGCTTGTCGCCCGCAGCCAGAACGCGGTGACAGGGGATCATGATCGGGATCGGGTTTAATCCGCACGCCGTGCCAACCGACTGAAACGCCTTGGGCGATCCGGCCATCGCCGCCAGATCCTTGTAGGTCGCAGTTTTGCCGCACGGGATCTTGCACATGGCATCCCAGACCGCCTTTTGAAATTCTGTTCCGTCAGGGGCGAGTGGCAAATCAAAGCTGTGCAAGCGCCCTGCAAAATAGGCAGTAAGCTGCTTTTGGGCTTCTTCAAGCACCGGTGTGCTTTCAACCTCATCAACAAAACCCCAATCAAGCGCAACGATTTGATCTTCAAATGCGAAAACCGTAATTGCGCCGACGGGGCTGTTGATCGAGATTTGCGGCATGGTGGCGTCTTTCGTGTGGTGGACCTGGTTTGGGCGTTTTGGGGCTATGCGGTCTTGGCGGGCAAATCTGCAAGCAGTTTGGTCAGCTCATCGGCACTTGTGACCGGGGCCGAGCACACCGGACCCTGACAGACATAGGCGGTTTCCTTACCGTCAATCGCGGTCTTGCCCTGGGCCGGATGGCCATCGGGCAGGGGATCACCGTCAGACAGGATCGTGATGGCGCGGTTGGGCAGATAACTGCCAAAAATGGCGCGGCGCATATCAAGATAGGTCTGGCTGCGATCCTTGGCGATCAGCACGATCTGCACCGGATTTTGCAGCATTTCAGCTGCCATCATAAGGCCGGGCATGTTCGGGAATTGCTCGCTGATCCGCCCGCCAAAGGCCGCAAGGGTGATTTCGGCCTGATCACGGTATTGCGCATCGCCGGTCAGGGCATAAAGCTTGGCCAGATTCTGGGCCATGATCGCATTGCCCGATGGCACGGCATTATCCATGAAGGGTTTTTGGCGCACGACAAGGTCACTGGCATCCGATGCCGACTGGAAATAGCCGCCCTTGGCATCGGCAAACAGGGTTTCGACCGCAGCCGACCACCGGATGGCTTCATTAAGATAGGCATCCTCGCCAAAGCATTCATAAAGCCTGAGTGCCGCGCGGATCATATGCGCATAATCTTCCAGCATCCCGGCATGCTGCACGCGCCCATCGCGATAGCTGTGCAGGAAGCGGTCATCCTTCATCAGGGTGTTGATCACAAAGCCGTAGGCAAGCTTGGCATAATCCAGCCAGTCGGCCCGGTGGAAGGTCATCGCCGCCTCGGCAAAGGCGGCAATTGTCATGGCGTTCCAGTCGGTCAGCGCCTTGTCATCCCAGCCCGGGCGAATGCGTTTTGCCCGTTCGGTCAGAAGCTTGGCCCGAAGCTCGGCCAGCTTTTCCTCGGTCGCGTCATCGGCAAGCGCCAATCCTGATGCGGTGCGATTAAGGATATTCTGGCCTTCCCAGTTGCCACCCGCGGAGACGTCATAGAATTTCTTGAACAGTTCGGCGTCCGCGCCAAGGATCTGGTCAATTTCATCTTCGGACCAGACATAGAACTTGCCTTCGACCCCTTCGCTGTCGGCATCAAGGCTTGCGGTAAAGGCGCCACCGGGAATGCGCATTTCGCGCAGGATCCATCCAATGGTTTCCTCGACCCGCTTGGCATAAAGCGGATTGGGATCAACCCGCCAGACATCGCACAGAAGATCAATCAGCTGGGCATTGTCATACAGCATCTTTTCGAAATGCGGCACCAGCCACTGGTCATCGACGGCATAGCGGGCAAAACCGCCACCCAGATGATCATAAATGCCGCCCTGGCACATGCGATCCAGACTGTGTTTGACGATGCGTTTCAGCCCGTCATCATCGGTGCGCACACCGGTCCGCCAGATATAGGACAAAAGACTGGGCTGCGGGAATTTCGGCGCACCGGACGTTCCGCCATTTTCCCCGTCCATGATCTGCAAACAACCATGGCCGCAGCGATCAATCATCTCAAGGGTTGGGATCGCACCAACCGTCGCCCGGTTCATCTTGATCAGTGCATTGGAAATCTGGCTGACATTGTGGCGGACATCATCGGGTTTCTCAGTGTAAATCTTGGCGACGGTCTTAAGCACATCACCAAATCCCGGCCGGCCATAGCGCGCTTCCTTGGGGAAATAGGTCCCGCCCCAGAACGGCTCGCCATCCGGGGTCAAAAACATGGTCAGTGGCCAGCCACCCTGTTGGCCCAGAAGTGCCAGCGCGTTCTGATAAAGCGCATCAAGGTCCGGGCGTTCTTCGCGGTCGAGCTTGATATTGATGAAAAGCTCGTTCATCAGGGCGGCGATGCCGTCATCCTCAAAGCTTTCATGCGCCATGACGTGGCACCAGTGACACGCCGCATATCCGACCGACAGCAGGATTGGCTTGTTGGCCTCCTTTGCTGCAGCAAGGATTTCGCTGCTCCAGGGCTGCCAATGCACCGGGTTGTCGCGATGCTGAACAAGATAGGGGCTGGTTTCCGAACCAAGATTGTTGCGTGCGAGTTCCATTTTGTGTCCTGTGCCATCCATTGGCGGATGACTTTATTGTTTGCGGTAGCGCGATCTGCAATCACGCGCCAGTCATCAGTGCTGGCAATGCTTTATTAGGCTATTTACGTGATTCTAAGGGTTATGCCGTCATTCATAAAGGCAAATGGCCGGAATCTTTTATCGCAATATTGTGAAAGTTGCGGTCGCGGCCTGACGTTACCTTCCATATGGTAGGGACGGGGAGTGTTATTATGATTGCCGCGGGCTTGCTTGTGGGGATAATGGCCCTGCCAGACAAAAAAGACAGAGATCGACAAAGAGAACAGTTCAGGAGATCAGGGCGATGAAAGTAACCGTGAACATTGATTGCACGCCAGAAGAGGCACGGACCTTCTTTGGCCTTCCTGATGTTCAGCCGATGCAAAAGGCGATGATGCAAGACATCGAAGACCGCATGAAAGCCAATCTGGCGGCGATGGACCCGGAAACCATGCTCAATACATGGCTGCCACAGGGCATCCAGAACTGGGAACAGCTTCAGAAAGCCTTCTGGGGCCAGTTCAATGCGGGTACCGGCGGTACCGGTGACAAGGACAAAGGCTAGGCAGACCCGATATCATGCGTGAACACTACTATCAGGCACATGTCTTCGTGTGCCAGAACGAACGCCCGGCCGGACATGAACGCGGATGCTGCAATTCCAAGGGCGCAACAAGGCTTCGCAATTACATGAAGGTGCGCGCCAAGGAACTTGGCCTGCCACAGACCCGGATTAATACCGCCGGATGCCTCGATCGCTGCGAACTGGGCCCGGTGATGGTGGTCTATCCCGAAGGCACCTGGTATCGCTACGAGACGATGGAAGACATCGAGGCGATCCTCAATGACCATCTGATCGGTGGCAAGATCGTTGAACGGTTGCGGCTTACCCCCGATCAATAATCCGCCGACCCATAAGTCATTATTTGCGAAAACCGGCCAGTGACAGCTGCATGGCCGGTTTTTTTATGCGCGGTGGTGCTCGCAGCGTTGGATGCCCTTGGACCGTATGCGGCCGCTCAGGATGCTGCTCCGGCGCGGCCTGGGCCTGCTATGCTCACTCCTGAGTGAAAGCAAAGACGGTTTCCCCGTGCTTGCCACACACCGTCACCCCCGCGAAGGCGGGGGTCTATGGTCGGGACCGAACATGCGCGCAAAGAGCATGCCGTTATTAAATCGATGTTGGTAATTTCAGGGGTAGGTTGACCTTTGCCGCTGTCTGGACGATATCCTCCTCAGCCACGCAACCGCATTTTCAGAACTGACGGACCCGCCATGATTGCCAGCCGAGAAACCATTTTTGCCCTGTCCTCCGGCGCGGGGCGTGCCGGTGTTGCCGTGATCCGATTATCCGGGCCACTCTCGGGGGCGGTGCTGTGTGCGTTATTGGGCCGCGATACCATGCCCAAACCGCGTCATGCGATCTATGCCCCGATCCGCGATCCCAAGTCGAACGAACGGCTTGATGATGCGGTGGCGATCTATTTCGAGGGCCCGGCAAGCTTTACCGGCGAAGACGTGGTTGAACTGCATGTCCATGGTGGGCGGGCTGTGATCGAAGGGGTGCTCGATTGCCTGTCGCGCCAGGACGGATTGCGCGTGGCCGACCCCGGCGAATATACAAGGCGGGCGTTTGAAAACGGCAAGATGGATCTGACCTCGGCTGAGGGCATCGCCGATCTGATTGACGCCGAAACATCTGCCCAGCGCCGTCAGGCGGTACGACAGATGGCCGGCGAATTGGGTACGCTGTATGAAGGCTGGCGTGCGCGTTTGATGAAGGCATTGGCCCATATCGAGGCCGATATTGATTTCCCCGACGAAGATTTGCCCGATGGCATTGTGCCGGTGGTACGCGGCGATCTGATGAGTGTGTTTGGCGAGATCAAAAAACATCTTGCCGATAATCGTCGCGGCGAACGGCTGCGCGAAGGGTTCCAGATCGTCATCCTTGGTGCGCCGAATGCCGGTAAGTCAAGTTTGCTCAACCGGCTTGCACAGCGTGATGCCGCCATCGTGTCCGAGATCGCCGGGACCACGCGCGACATGATCGAAGTCCATCTGGATCTGGGGGGCTTCCCGGTGACCATGGTCGATACGGCGGGTCTGCGCGAAAGCGGTGACGTGATCGAATCCGAAGGCGTGCGCCGGGCGACGGAGCGGGCCGAAAATGCCGATTTGCGCCTGGTGGTCATTGATCGCAACGACTGGCCGAACATTGATCCGGAGGCCGCGCGTCTGATCGACGACAAGACACTGATCCTGATCAACAAGGTCGATGCGACCGACAGCCTTGATATTCCGGCAAGCTGGCAGGGGACATCCGCAGATGGCCGTGCGCTGGAGCTTCCCGTTTTGGCCATATCGGCCATGACCGGGCAGGGGATGGAAAGCCTCTTGCAACTGCTGGAGACTCGCGTAAAAGAGGGGCTCGATTTCGCCGGGCCCGTGCCGCTGACACGGCTGCGCCATCGGCGGGCACTTGAAAGTGCCAGCGATCATCTGGATCGCGGATTGCAGACCGATATCGCGGAACTGGCGGCCGAGGATGTACGCCTCGCTGTTCGCGAAATCGGCAAGATTACCGGACGCGTCGATGTGGAAGACTTGCTCGATATTATCTTCGGGGACTTCTGTATCGGCAAATAGAGTTAGGGAAGAGTCGTTAGACTTGGTCCCAGCCAATGTTTCACGTGAAACATTCGTCACAAGGTTGACCATATACGCCTATTCGAACCAAACAAGGTTCACGCCCGCCGCGTGACAAGCAGCGGGGATTGAGTGAGGAAGTCGATGTCACAGAACGTGCCAAATAACCGCTTTGACGTGATCGTGGTCGGCGGCGGACATGCCGGATGCGAAGCCGCAGCTGCCGCTGCGCGCATGGGTGCATCCACGGCATTGGTCACCCACCGTGCGGATCGCATCGGGGAAATGTCATGCAACCCGGCCATCGGTGGTCTGGGCAAGGGGCATATGGTGCGCGAAGTTGATGCGCTTGACGGTGTAATGGGTCGCGCGATTGACCGTGCGGGCATCCAGTTCCGTATGCTCAATCGTTCCAAGGGCCCCGCCGTGCGCGGGCCGCGTGCGCAAGCCGATCGCAAGCTGTATCGAGAGGCGGTGCAGGACATCCTTGCTGAACAGGAAAACCTCACCATCCTTGAAGGCGGTGTCGAGGACCTGATCATTGATGACCAAAACCGCGTTAAGGGTGTTGTCACCGGTGATGGGTCCGAATACCTGGCCGCGGCGGTGGTGCTGACCACGGGTACCTTCCTTAATGGTTTGATCCATATTGGCGAGAAATCCGAACCCGCCGGCCGCATGGGCGATGCCCCGGCAACCGGACTGTCCGATACGCTGGCCAAATACGAATTCCGATTAGGACGTTTGAAAACCGGAACACCGGCCCGCCTTGATGGCCGGACCATCGACTGGGCCAGTCTGCAGGAACAGCCGGGCGACACGCCACCCGATCCGTTTTCGTTTTTGACCAAGGAAATCACGGTGCCGCAGATTCCCTGCCACCTGACCTGGACGACCGAAGCGACCCACGAAATTATTCGTGCCAATCTGGACCGCGCGCCGATGTATAGCGGCAAGATCCAAAGCAGCGGTCCGCGCTATTGCCCGTCCATCGAAGACAAGGTCGTACGCTTCGCCGAGAAAAATCAGCATCAGATTTTCCTTGAGCCCGAAGGCCTCGATGATCCGACGGTTTATCCGAACGGCATTTCAACCTCGCTTCCCGAAGACGTCCAGCTTGCCATGCTGGCCACCATTCCGGGTCTGGAAAAGGTCGAGATTTTCCGTCCCGGCTATGCGGTGGAATATGACTTCGTCGATCCGCGCGAGTTGCGCCATACGCTGGAAACCAAGAAGGTCGCAGCCCTGTTCTTTGCCGGTCAGATCAATGGCACTACCGGCTATGAAGAAGCCGCCGGGCAGGGGCTGATTGCCGGTGTGAATGCTGCCCTGATTGCCGGTGGGGGTGAGCGCGAGTTCGTTCTGGATCGCGCCGATGCCTATATCGGTGTGATGATTGATGATTTGGTCACCCTTGGCACGCGCGAGCCGTATCGCATGTTCACCTCGCGTGCGGAATACCGCCTGATGCTACGCGCCGATAACGCCGATCAGCGTCTGACGGATCGCGGTCTTGATATTGGCTGCATCGCATCGACCCGCGCGCATGCGTGGGGTGCCAAGAAATTGGCCCTGAATGCTGCCAAGACCGAAGTATCCGAACTGACCGAAACCCCGAATGGTCTGGCCAAGTTTGATATCAAGATCAATCAGGATGGCGTGCGCCGGTCGGCCTATGACCTGCTGGCCTATCCCGATATTGATTTCGATACCCTGACCAAGGTCTGGCCGCAGCTGGGTGCCCTTGATCCGGCGATCAAGGAACAGGTTTCGATTGATGCCCAGTACAAAGGGTATCTTGATCGTCAGGCGGCTGACATTGCTGCCTTCCGCCGGGACGAGGAATTGCGTCTGCCGCGCGGGCTTGATTTCGATAAGGTCGGCGGACTGTCGGCAGAGATCCGGCTGAAGCTTAAAGAAATCCAACCGGAAACCATCGGGGCTGCATCGCGCATTCCCGGCGTTACCCCGGCAGCGGTCACCGCGCTGCTCGGTCATATCAAAAGCCACAAGCACCAGACCGTGACTGCAGCCCGCACCGCCTGATCGGTCGGTGCATATCGGGGGCCTGCAAGCACATATATATATATAAAGTGTCGATAACCGACACATCCGCCCCAAATTGAAACACCCGGCCAAGCCATTGGCCGGGTGTTGTCGTATCGGGGTTCTCCGTCCCGGAAACCTGAATGTGATTGTGGCCGTCTGCACGGATATACAGATGGGACCATGAACGTGGGCGAGCAGGGGGAGGCTGGACCTACACTCTCGTTACATTGATCTCTGCCGAGTCGCCGGGGGTTGTCTCGGCTGATTGCTGCGACTCCGCGGACACGGGACGGTCGGGGTGCAAACTTCCTCGATTATGCGATGAAATTGACCCGGTGCGATTCATTTTGATGGCGGGAATGTTTCACGTGAAACATTCGACGCTGTTTTGGGGTGTTTTATCGCATCCGACGCGGGCAAAAACACAAAACCGCAAAAATCAAGACTGGAGTGTTTTTGTGGCTCGGCCTATAAATCAAATATGCAAACAATTTCCACACCCGTAAAAACTTGGTTCGAGCAGGATTTGAATGTTTCACGTGAAACATTGGACCGACTGAACCAGTATGCAGACCTCGTCGTGAAGTGGCAGCCACGGATTAATATCGTCGGCGCCAGCACGGCCGAAGACGTTTGGGGACGTCATTTACAGGATTCCGCACAGCTTTGGCCGTATCTTGAGGACATCGCCGCAACCGGCAAAATCGTTGATTTTGGATCGGGTGCCGGCTTCCCGGGCATTGTTCTGGCTATCCTTGGGGCCAATAACGTCACCCTGATGGAATCCAACACCAAAAAAACCGTCTTCCTGATGGAAGCTGCCCGAGTGTGCGGTGTGCTGGGTCAGACCGAGATTGCCCGCGAACGGATTGAGGCTGCGGCACCACGCCAGGCCGACGTGATTACGGCGCGCGCCTTTGCGCCCTTGCCCAAGCTTCTGGAGCTGGGGCAGCGCCATTTGAAAGACGGTGGCCATTATGTGCTGCTAAAGGGACGTGCCTTTGAGGATGAGCTGGCGGACGCACGGGACGCTGGTTGGACATTTGATGTAACCACGCGTGCCAGCCTGGTCGATCCGGACGGTGTCGTGATGATCTTAAAAGGAGTGGGCCGGTGACGGATGTTATTGATTTGCCGCTTTCGACGAAATCAGAGGGTGCCAAGGCCGGGGATAGAAACCATCGTCCGCGCATCATCGCCGTGGCCAACCAGAAGGGCGGTGTTGGCAAGACCACCACAACGATCAATCTGGCAACCGCACTGGCGGCGGTGAACCAGCGGGTTCTGATTGTCGACCTTGATCCGCAGGGCAATGCCAGTACCGGTTTGGGCCTGCGTCCGTCCGACCGCGAAATCAGTTCTTATGATGTGCTGATTAATGGCAACACTCTTGAAGAGGCACGCAAGGAAACCACGATCCCGCGGCTGAGCATCGTTCCGTCCGGCATGGACCTTTCGGGGGCCGAGATCGAGCTGGTTGATTTCGAACGTCGCGAGACGCAGCTTAAAGATTCGCTCGGTAAATTGCCGCAGGATGTTGATTACGTCCTGATCGACTGCCCACCGTCGCTGGGTCTTTTGACCCTGAATGCGCTGGTGGCATCCGATGCGGTTCTGGTGCCGTTGCAATGTGAATTCTTTGCCCTTGAAGGGATCAGCCATCTGGTCCGTACGATCAAGCGGGTCAAAAAGGCCTTCAACCCGAACCTTGAAATTCAGGGCATTGTCCTGACCATGTATGACAAGCGTAATAACCTGTCAGCCCAGGTGGCCAATGATGTCCGCGATTATTTCGGGGATGTGGTGTATCGCACGGTGATTCCGCGCAATGTCCGCGTTTCCGAAGCACCGAGCCACGGAACGCCGGTGCTGGTTTATGACATGAAGTGCCCGGGTTCACGGGCCTATTTGAATCTGGCGAGCGAAGTCCTGAAACGCGAAGGGGTAAAAGCATGAGCGAAGCAAAAAAACGCGGCTTGGGAAGGGGACTGTCTGCACTTCTGGGTGAAGAGGACGAAGAAGTTGCTGTTGCCGCCAGTGGCGATAGCGCCGAAGCGGCCCATCCGGGGCCGGGCGGGACGACGCAGCATATTGCGATTACCGACCTGAAACCGTCACCGTTTCAGCCGCGCAGCAATTTTGATGATGACGCGATTGATGATCTGGCGGCATCGATCCGAGAAAAGGGCATCATTCAGCCGATTCTTGTACGTGCATCGTCAACGGGTGAAACCACCTATGAAATCATTGCCGGTGAGCGTCGCTGGCGTGCGGCACAACGCGCACAGCTTCATGAAGTGCCGGTTCTGGTGCGTGAATTTGATGACCGCGAAACGGCCGAAATTGCCCTGATTGAAAACCTGCAGCGTCAGGATCTGTCGCCGCTGGAAGAGGCCGAAGGCTATAACCGCCTGATGAGTGAGTTTTCCCACACGCAGGAAGCACTTGGCCAGGCGCTGGGCAAAAGCCGTAGCCATATTGCCAACAGCCTGCGTTTGCTGGGCCTGCCGGCACCAATCAAGCAGATGCTGTCTGACAAGGTTCTGAGCTCTGGCCATGCGCGTGCGCTTTTGGGCGCAGAAAACGCGGTCGAGCTTGCCGGTCAGATCGTCAAGAAGGGTTTGAACGTTCGTCAGGCCGAAAAGCTTGTCAAAACCGATGGCGGCAAGGCCGCGCGTCCGAAGAAGTCATCGGGCAGTGCTGCAAGCGAAAAAGACCCAGATACGGTAGCTCTGGAACGTGACCTTAGCAATATGTTGGGGTTGGCGGTCAATATCGACTTTGACGGGGCGTCTGGCAAAATCTCGATCCGGTATGACACGCTTGAGCAGCTTGATGACATCTTGCAGCGCCTGACCCACGGTAAGGCCAGTGAGCTTGGCGAGGATGAGGTCGAGGTGAGTTCGGCGGATGGCGATGAGAACGAATTCGATTCGATGTTTATCGAAGATGACGACTCGGATGATGATCTGACCGCAGAACTTGAAACCATTGCCGATGCGACTTTGCCTGAAAGCGAAGACGATGATTTCGTCATCGAAGGGCCCGAAGGCGATGATCCGATCGAAAGCGAAGAAGTCAGCGAGGAAGCGCTTGATGATCTGATCGCCGAGGAGGTTACAGATGGCACGGGAAAAAAGCCGTAACCAGAACCAGCATGAAAGATCTTGATCGTGAAAAGATCGATCAGCTCAGGAAGCTTAAAGAAGAAGATGCAAAATCACGCCGGGGATCGGTTGAGGTAAAGCGGATTCTTTAAGACGTTCTTGTGCCTTTTTTCGGGCTATGGGTCCGTCTGATCTTTGTAGGCATGTCGCATCGCGTGGCATGCCTATTTTCTTGAGGACGTCACGAGAGGAGCGGGTGGTTAGCGCCGGACCTGTTTCTGACGGGCGACGGCGACCTTGATCATGGCGCGGTGCGCGATGGTTTCGGGGATCGCCAAACCGCTTTTGCAGTCCTTTTCGGCCTCGAGCAGGATTTGCAAGGCACGCTGCAGGTTGTTGACCGCCCAGTTATTTAGGTTGGCGCGAAACTGGTCGGCGGCCTTGAAAAACAGGGGCGGGCGCAGCGACTTCATCGCCTGGTTGGCGTCCGTTCCCTGAGACACCTGTCCTTTGACCAGATGCAGCTTCTGGAAATAGCTGATCATCATGCGAAGGGCCCCGACCGGGTTGAGGCCTTCTTCGACCAGCCGGGTGAGCGCGGCATCAAGATTGACGACATTGCCCTGTGAAACTGCCTGAATGACATCGTCATAGTGTCGAGCGGAACTGTCGCCAACGCAGGCCATGGCGTCTGCCAGCGTGACCTGACCGTCCTTAAGCGCATAGAGGGCGAGCTTTTCAAGCTCGCTTCGCGAAATCATGCGGTCCGAGCCGAGATTGGCGACCAGATAGCTGGTGGCGTCGCGGTCAATGCGCAGCTTGTGTTCTTCCATGATCGAATGGATCAGGCTTTCAATATCGCGCGCGCCGTCGGCGTAGCAGGGCAGGGCCATGCCATTACCGGCCTTTTCAACCGCCTGACGCAGTTTGGAACGGGTCGGAAGGCTTCCGGCCTCAATGACAATCAGGGCATCACCGGCCGGATCACCAAGGAAGTCGGCAATGACAGGGGCCTGTGCATCACCAATATCACGGAGTCGGATCACACGCCGCCCGCCACCAAAACTCATTGCAGCTGCTTCATCACGCAGACGGCCGGCATCTTCTTTCAGTTGGGCGGTGCCAAGCTCGATGACGCGGAAGGGGTCCTTGAGATCCTCGACCACGGTCTTGGCCAGCCTGATGGCGCGTTCGCGCACAAGGCCTTCATCCTCGCCATAGATCAGAACGAGCTGGGCCTTCGCATCCGGGGCGCGCAAGAAGTTGTCAACCTGTGCTGCCTTGAGCTTCATGATGCGCCTTGTGGTTCTTAAGAGGATTAGTGTGAGTCGCGTGAGCTGAGAAGGTTATTGAGAGCGCAGGCCAATCGCGACTTGGTTGGCCAGTTGCTGTGCCAGATTGCGTGCGGCATCCTTGCGTGCGGCATCCTCGGCCTCAATGCTGGCGAAATCCGAATCGACGATATTGTAGCTGGTTCGGGCGCGGACTTCGCCTTTGCGCAAAATCTTGGTGTCGGATCGCCGTGAGACTTCATATTTTGCGGTAATCTGATAATCGGCAATGGTTGCTTCGTTATCTTTGGTGAAGCCCTGCTCGCTTGTCGACTCAGTTAGAGTTACGCTTAGATCATAGAGTGGGCTTGAGCTTTGTCCACGCGGGGTGAGAGTTTCGATCAGGGCATTGCGGGTTAATTGACCGACCCGATCATTGATCAGTTCGACTTTTACTTGCGCCATATTCGCAGCGGTCTTGTAGTCATCTCCCGCTGTTGCATAGAGCGGGCGAAATCCGCAGGCGCTGAGGGTTGTCAGGGCCACAAGTGCGAGAATCGGAGCAATCGCGCGCAACGTCATTCAATCAAACCTTCTTTGTCTTTGGTACCGGACCTGCCGAGTGGATCATGATCAATCCGTCCCTGACGCCACAATAGTTCGGTTCCGATAAAAGGGCAAAACAGACTTAGACTGTTCAGGAAGGAAATATAGAGCCCATCATTTTCTGGCGCGTGTTGCACCTCTTTGAACATCTTGCGCAACTCAGCCACAGCCAGATTGTTCTTGCCGTTCTGCAAGGCATCACTTACCGCATTGCGGGTTTGACAGACACTCGCATCATACTTCGGACGTGATCGCGTTTCGCGCCAGACATCCCGCAGCCAGCGCCAATGGCCAATCAAGCTATGTTGCGTCAGGTGTAGGGGGCGGTGTGCCGGGACATCGGCAAGTAGTGCGAGTGTCATGATATCAAGGCCGACTTCCCGATAGAGCTGTTTGCCCTCTTGCGCGATACCCTCGCTCGTAACTTTGGCCGGGTATCCGGGCATGGCACCAGAAACCTTGGAGTCTTCGGCCGCGTGTTGAAGAACAGATCCGCAGAGCATGGCGCGGAATGTGCCCAGACTCGTGTGCATCACTTCAAAAAGCTCATGACGCTCGGCAGATACAAGAAACCCCCAGTCGCGTTGCAGCGCATGGGGGTTGTATTCTGGTGATATATAAGGTGTGCCTTTCGACATAAACCTTATTCGGCCGTTGCACTATCAATGCGAAGCTGACGTGCACGGGTGAGAATGGCATCTTCCATGGAGGTTACCGTTCCCGGCTCAACAACTGCATCCTGCCACTGGTTGGGGCCAACACTGACCTGGCGGAAGACGGAAACCTTGATGGCGTCTGAACGAAGCGCGGTGCCTAGGATGTAGGCGGTCAGCTTGAAACGCTCGTCCGGGGACTCGGGCGGTGTGTACCAGTCGGTAATGATGACGCCGCCAAACGGATCTGCAGAATTCAGTGGCATGAAGGAGAGCGTATCCAGTGAGGCACGCCACAGGAAGCTGTTCACGCCAATCCCGGAACCACCACCCTGCTGTTCGTCCTCGCCGCCAAAAATGTTGAGCCCTTCGGAACCGAACAGTCCGCCACGCTCCTGTTCCTGAGCGCGTGTCATTGTCCGGCCGTTGATCCGCTCGTCCGTATTAGCCGATCCCGGAAACTGATCATAATCAACGCTGCCATAGGAACATCCGGCCAGCACCAAAACGATTGCCGCCGCAGAAATCTGCGATTTGAACGAAGAAAAGGTTATCATTTCCGGCCTTTAGACAAATGTACTTCAGAAGCAGAACCATATTTTGCAGCGAATATAGGGGGGAATTTCACGATGAGCAAAGAAAACCGGTGTGTTTTTTTTGCCACAGTCGAGCGGCAATGTGCCATTTTGGTCACAGCTTTGGTTGACGCGGCAGATATTTAGTGGCTCCATCCTTCTCGAACCGGGCGGCAAAAGCTGTCCAAATATTTGTATTGCGTAAAACGCATTCAAAGACGTTGAGGGAAAAGATGAAAAAGATTCTGGTAGCTTCCAGCGCACTCGTCGCTGTTGGTTTCGCAGGCGCAGCTCAGGCTTCTGAGCCGATCAGCCTGTCCGTAGGTGGTTACATGGAACAGTGGGCCGGTGTTGCTTCGCAGGACAACGCATACGAGTCCTACAATGCATTCCAGTCTGACACCGAAGTTCACTTCGCTGGTTCGACCACGCTCGATAACGGCATCGAAGTTGGTGCGAAAATCGAACTCGAAGGCGAAGAAGCAGACGGTGCACAGGTTGACGAACAGTATCTGTACGTAAACGGTGGTTTCGGTCAGATCAAACTCGGCGCCGAAGATGGCCCGCAGACCGACATGCTGACCGTTGCTCCGTCGACCGGTCCGGTCAACGCACAGGATGGTGACCTCGGCAACTGGGTTAACATTGGTGCCGACACCAATGTAACCGCCAACATCTATGGTTACAGCGATGCCAAGAAAGTAACCTACTACACCCCGGTTCTCGGTGGTTTCCGCGCTGGTCTTTCTTACACCGATGACGACACCTCGGAGCACAACGATAAAGCAACCGCTGGTGACGCACGTTATGCTGCTGGCCTGGAATACATCGGCGACTTCGATGGTGTTTCGGTTAAAGTTTCCGGTATGGCTGAAGGCGACGGCGATGATGGCCGTAACTACCATGTTGGTGCAAACGTAGGCTTCGGCGCATTCACCGTTGGTGGTTCCTATGGTGCCGCGAACAGCGAATATCTTGATGGTGCAGACACCGCATCCAATGGCGATGCCTTTGGTTATGACTTCGGTGTTGGCTACACCATGGATGCCGCAACCGTAACCCTGACCTACTTCTATGGTGAAGACGAAAACGGTTCGGCAACTGCTGAAGAGTCGCTTTCGAACCTCCACCTCGGCCTGAGCTACACCCTCGGTGCTGGCGTGACCTGGAAGTCCTCGGTCTTCATGTTCGACAACGAGCGTGGCACGACGGCTGCTAACGACGACAACGACGGCTTCGGTGCAGTTACCGGCCTCGCACTGTCCTTCTAATCCTCTCTGGATTAGTTGAAGAATTGAAGGGGGCGGATTTCCGCCCCCTTCTTTTTTTTGTACCCAGTTTAATCGTACTTGGCGTCAAAACGGCTTTCCGTAACCACACTATGTCGCGTTGTTTTTAGAACGCCCGACGTTCCATCTCCTACGTGGTTCGCCTCCCATCGCCAGCCTCTCCCTATCATGGTTAGAGTTGGTCGGTTTTCCTAACAAATCCCTCCTCTTAAAACGTGACACCCGCAAAGCTATGCCGAGCTGATTTGAGCTCTTCTGCGCGAGATTGCTCGCGTGGCAAAGACCAAAGGGTGTTAAATCCAACTGTTTCATGTGTTGCCTAACTTGATTTCTGTGTTGGTTAACGTTGCATGTGATAAGTGACCGTAAGTCACCATATGTGACATGTCAGGCAAAGAACCGTTGAGGGGGAAGTTATTAATGGCTAGTCGACATATGCAGATAGAGACTGAACACAGTAAATCGCTGGTTTATAGAGATGATGTGTTGCAAATCAGCAACGGTGCATCATTTAAGTGACGCGTAGTCATTTATAGTAATTGACCACGGGTCACCTTGAGTGTTTTATCACCCTCGACAGATTGAAGGGTCGCTCGGTTCATCCCTTCACTCCATCAACGTCATTCTATTGAGGGTTAAGATGAAAAAGATTCTTTTTGCTTCCAGCGCACTCGTCGCTGTTGCTGCTGCAGGCACCGCACAGGCTTCCGAGCCGATAAAACTTTCGGTCGGTGGTTACATGGAACAGTGGGCTGGTGTAGCTGACCAGGATGTTGGCGAGTCCAAAAACGCCTTCCAGTCCGATACCGAAGTTCACTTCTCCGGTGCAACCACGCTTGATAACGGCATCGAAGTCGGTGCGAAAATCGAACTCGAAGGTGAAACCTCGGGCGATCAGATCGACGAACAGTATCTCTATGTCAGCGGTGGTTTCGGCCAGGTTCGTCTTGGTAAAGATGACAGTGCTGCGGACGCAATGGGCGTAACTGCACCGTCGGTCGGTCCGGTTGGTGTGAACGATGGCGACCTGACCAACTGGGTTGACGCGTACCTGATCGACACCGTTCCTTCGAGCGGCGACCAGAACCGCCTTACCTACTACACCCCGGTCTTCGGTGGCTTCCGCCTTGGTGCATCTTATGCAGATGACAGCCAGCGTAACGGTTCGGACAACTATAACGGCACCGATGGCAACGGCGACGAAATCGTTTCCGCAGGTGTTGAATTCCGTCATGACTTTGACGGTATTGCGCTTGGTGTTTCCGCAACCGGTGAAAACTGGGGTGAAGGCAACTGGTATGGCCTTGGCGCGACCGTTGGCTTTGGCAACTTCGTAGTTGGTTCTTCCTGGGGCCACATCGAAGACGATTACGCACAGGGCGAAAACTCCCGCACTGCTGGCGACACCGACAGCTATGACATTGGTGTTTCCTATGCAATGGACGCAGCGACCGTTTCGCTGTCCTATGCATACTCCGAGTATGGCAACCGCACCGACGGCAGCACCACCACTTCTGGTGAAATCAGCACCGTTGACCTCGGCATGGCCTATACCCTTGGCGCAGGCGTAGCATGGAAATCGTCGATCTTCTGGTTCGATGACGAAGCCGACAGCGCAAACATCGCCGACAATGACGGCTTTGGTGCGGTTACCGGTCTCGCACTGTCCTTCTAATTCTTCGGAATTATGCAAGGTTTCGAAAGGGTGGCTTCGGCCACCCTTTCTTTTTGCCTAAGTGAGCCTTGGGCCCAAGAGATAACGGCATAAAACCACGCGTCAGCTGAGCCCCAGATCCTGGGCGATCGCCGTGGTAATCGCAGCGCGCTGATCATGCAGCTTTGCAACGCAAGGCACCGGGGTATCCGTGACCAGGGCGCGCGCAAGATGTGGATCGCTTTTTTCAGGAATGTCTGGCAGTGCGGAGATAGGGAGATCAAGACTGCCCATACAGCCGATCTTGCCATCGGGTGTCGCGCGCAGTTTTGCCAGCCCACACGGGGCGGTGCAGTGCGGTCCTTCGAAATCACTTTGCCAGGTGCGCAGGTTTTTGTGGCGCCCTTGCAGGGTTTTGGCGTCAGCAGAACTGTAAATGCCAAATCCCGGTGTCTGAAAAAGTTTGGAGATATGGGCGGGGCCGCTATCGGCCACGACAAGATAATCCTGTTGCCCGACAAACGTGACCAGATCACCAATCGTTTTGAAGCCATCAAGGATGCGAGTGTTTTTGCCTGACAAGGCGCCAAGGGCCGCCTTATAGGCCTTCATAACCCCCTGATAGGCATTCAGAACAATGGTGATTTCGTAATCCTGTTTGGCCAGCATGGCGGTGATTTCGCTGACCAGCTTGGGTGGTAGCGTGCGCAGTGGCGATGATGCCATCGGGACAATGCCGATCTTAAGTCGCGTTTCTGTTGGTAGATGACGTTCTTCAAGCGGTATGGGCGGAATGCCAAACGCTTCGCAGAGGGCTTCTTCCGGATTGACCGGCATGGTGGCGATATCACGCCAACCTTCCATTTCACTGAGATCAATGACGTGATCAAAGTTTTTGAGCTGTGTGCTCGAGATAAACAGCTGGAAAATCTCGATATCAGGTACCAGCGCAAAGATGTCCGACGCGCTGCCAGCATTGAGCACCCCGATCCGGATATCTGCAAACTTTTGCTTGAGCGCGCGGAAAAACAGCGCCATGCCGACACAATCGCCAAGCGCATCATCGGGGATGAGGAAAAGGACGGATTTTCGCGAGAAATCCGGTTCACCCCAGCTATCACGTGGCAGGACCTGAAACCGATAGCTGTCTGACTTGATTTTGACCCCGGGCGCGTTCGCCAGAACCTGACGACGCAGCAGGGACGTTGTCCGGGTGACATAGATCGCGCTGTTATCGGATGATTGCGTCAGAGCAGGACTGACATTGGGCAGACCAAACTGAAACGGTTGTTTGGATGCAAAACGGGTGAATTTCTTGCGGGATGGGTGTGGGGCCCGGGGCATTTTGCGGGAGAACTCCGGTCAACGGGGTGGCGGATGGCTGATACCAGAAAACCCGATCCCGGCGACCGAGGCAAGGGCGGACGTTCGCAGATTTGCAATTGTTTGCGCAGTGATCCCGCCCAGTCCAATCGGGGTCATGCCGACCTGTTGGCACATCCGGGTCGTTTGGCGGATTTCAGCCCATGACATTGGTGCTGCGCCCGGGTGGCTCCGGGTTGGAAAGATCGGGGAAATCAGGACACCATCGGGGCGAGTTGACTCCGGAAGCAGGGCCAGTTTTCGGATTGTTTGCAGTGAGTGGCAGGCGGATGTGCGCAAAAATCGCGGCGGGAGTCGCCGATAGATACCCGGGTCTGTGAGCGCGCGGTATTCGGGGAAATGCAGGCCATCGGCATCGAGCCTGAGCGCGAGTGCAACGTCATTTGCCACCAGAAAGAGGATACGCCTTGCGCGGCAGATCGCGCGCAGCTTTGCCCCGAGTTTCGCGCGCTGTGGATGATCGTAATGGCGAAAAATGACCATGCTGTCGCTTGGCAGGGCGCGGATGGCGGGTTCCGGATCGGGCAATCGTTGGTCATCGGTCATCAGCACAATCGGTGGAATCGGGCAATTCGGGCCACCATTACGCAGATTGAGCCTGCGTGCCTGCTTTAACAGGGCCTTATCCATTGATACACTCCCGACTTGGCAGCTATACCTGCCGTTCCTGAATGCGTTACCGATGAAGGACCACCCGCCATGAGCAGTCATGATCTGTCATCTGAGAAAACCGATGTGGCAGCCAACCTTGCCGAAATCCAGAGCAATATCAATGCGGCATGTGACGTGGCCGATCGTGATCCGAATGACGTGACGCTGGTCTGTGTCAGCAAAAACCACGATGCGGATCATGTGCGCAAGGCATTGGTGGATGGCCGGCGGGTATTTGGTGAAAACCGTGTTCAGGAAGCGGCCGGTAAATGGCCGGGATTGCGCGCCGAATTCCCCGATATTGAACTGCACCTGATCGGGCCGCTTCAGACCAACAAGGTCAAGGATGCCTTGGCCCTGTTTGACGTGATCGAAACGGTGGATCGTCCGAAACTGGCCAAGGCGCTGGCCAAGCAGCGCGATAATACTGGTGCCTGCCCGGATTTGTTCATTCAGATCAATACCGGTGAGGAAGAACAAAAGGCGGGAATCGCGCCAAAAGATGCTGATGACTTCATCAAGATGTGTCGCGAAGAGCTTGATCTTCCGATCATTGGCCTGATGTGCATTCCCCCGGTGGACGAAGAACCGGCCCCGCATTTCACCCTGCTTGGCAAGATTGCTGATCGCCATGGTTTGAAAATCAAAAGCATGGGCATGAGCGGTGATTACGAGGCCGCGATTCGGTTTGGCGCCACCCATGTGCGGGTTGGCACGGCTATTTTCGGATCCAGAGGCTATTAAACGGCCTTTGAGGGCGATATTTTGGCGGTATAATCTGTTTTCGAGGCGAAAAACTGCAAAAACGCGTGATTTTTATGCGTTTTGTACGCATTTAACGAGGGTATTTGCAGTTTGCCCCATGCTGTGGATAATCGGCCCAAAGACATAGACGCAGCAACCCGACATCTGTGACAAAAAAATCCCGCATCGGCGGGATTTTCTTTTTTCAGGTCCTAAAACCGTCGTCTGATCAGGGGATCAGCTTGTAGCCACCCGGTTCGGTAATCAGGATCGCCGCGTTTGACGGATCCTTTTCGATCTTCTGGCGCAGGCGATACACGTGAGTTTCGAGCGTATGGGTCGTTACACCGGCGTTATAGCCCCAGACTTCATCAAGCAATGTTTCGCGGCTGACCGGTTTGTCGCCCGCCCGGAACAGGAATTTCAGGATCGAGGTTTCCTTTTCCGTCAGGCGGACTTTTTTCTCGGTCGCGGTTTCGATCAGGATTTTCGCACTGGGCTGGAAGCTATAGGGGCCGATAACAAAGACGGCATCCTCGCTTTGTTCATGCTGGCGGATATGGGCGCGAATACGGGCCAAAAGCACATTCAGGCGGAACGGCTTGGTGACATAGTCATTGGCACCCGATTCCAGGCCCAGAATGGTGTCCGAATCACTATTGGCCCCGGTGAGCATGATGATCGGTGATTTGACATTGGCGCGACGCATCAGCTTGCAGACATCACGGCCATCCATATCGGGCAGGCCGACATCAAGCAGGATCACATCGAAATAGGAATCCTTGGCAAGATCGAGCGCTTCCTTGCCGCTGTTGGCAACCACGCATTCGAAATCTTCATGAAGTCTGAGCTGTTCTGTCAGAGACTGGCTGAGCGCTGCATCGTCCTCAACCACCAGAACCTGTTTACCTGTCGACATTCACCATCCCTTGCTGCTTGTCAGATCCGCCGGCATATCCGGGGTCTGCGCCTGATGTTGATTTTACCGGGTTGTTTTAGTGGCGCTTTCGGGTCCGGCCCGCCATATATGCAGTATGCATTGTTAAACCTGACCACAGGATCAGCATCTTAAGTTGTATTTTCAAGAACAAACTGTTTTCGCATTGGTCCTTTAACTCCTGACCAACCCGGATTAGGTAGTAGGGGCGATTTGTCTAAAACGTGATGTCGTAAAATCTTGAAAGATGCGCGTCTTCCTGCGATTTTGCGCATCACCAATTGCGCCGCCTGATGCGCTTATATGAATTAAACCGGGTCTTTATCCAGCCCCATAGCCACCAGATCGCGATGTTGTGATCACAAAGACAAGATGCCGATGACCCAAAGCTCCGCCGTGACGGCCCAAAATGACAGCAATCTGATCCCGGCGACCGATCTGGTGACGGTTTCCCGCGCTGTGGCAGATTTGCGCCGTGGCGAGATCGTTCTGGTTCAGGGGCACGACAATGGGGAAGCCCACAGTGTGGCGGTGATTGCGGCCGAGCCGCTTTCCCAGCATGGTCTAGAACGTCTGTGCGACATCGCCGGAAACGATACAGCACCAGCAATTGTGATCCCGCGTGTGCGCGCCAAATCGCTTGGCCAAGCGTGTAAAGATGACCCGTTCATTGCCTTTGTCAGTGCTACGCAATCGGGCGTGGACGCCAATCGTCTGGGTGAAATTGCCAATCCGTTGCTTGATCTGGATGCGCTTCCCGATGGTGACTGGCGCCCCATCAGCATGGCCGAACATGCCGCCATCCGGTTGGCAAAGCTTGCGCGCCTGTTGCCCGCTGTTGTGACCGTGCCGGTCAGTGCCGATCAGCTTGAAACGCTGGCGCGGGCGCAGAATTTGCTGGTGTTGCAGTCTGAAAGCATCAATGGCTATGAGAATGCCTCGGCCGCCTCCTTGCGCCAGGTCAGCGAAGCGCGCGTACCGCTTGAAGATGCGGAAAACGTCACCGTCATTGCGTTTCGCCCGGAAGATGGCGGGCAGGAACATCTGGCGATTGTGATTGATGAACCGGTCAAGGACAAACCGGTCCTGATCCGCCTGCATTCCGAATGTTTTACCGGTGATCTGATCGGGTCGCTGCGCTGTGACTGCGGACCGCAGCTGCGTGGTGCGATTTCGGAAATCGCCAAAAGCGGGCAGGGCGGCATTGTGCTTTATTTGCGTCAGGAAGGGCGTGGCATCGGGCTTGTGAACAAGTTGCGCGCCTATGCCCTGCAGGATCGCGGGTTTGATACCCTTGATGCCAACGAGGAACTTGGCTTTGACGCCGATGAGCGCGTGTATCGTCCGGCAGCCGAAATGCTGCGTCAGATGGGCTTTGAAAGTGTGCGGTTGTTGACCAATAATCCCGAAAAGCTGACCGGGCTTGAAAGCTGGGGTGTTACGGTTTCCGAGCGTGTCCCGCACAAATTCCCGTCCAATGGTCATAACGAGTTTTATCTGCAGACCAAGAAGGACCGGGCGGGCCATTTGTTCTAAGCCGCTCTTATAAGCTGCGAGTCTTGAAGATGCCGATGCTACCCGGCAGAAGATTCCGACGGGCAGTTCCGGTGAAAGTCCTTTTCAAGAAAATTCCCGTATTTCAATATCTTAGATAAATCTAAAACTGGCACTCCTTTTGCAAAATAGATCGCAAGAGGAGGACAGACATGTCGATTGGTGAGAATTGGCGGCAAATTTCGCCCGGTAACGTATCTGGTGGCGCAGGTGGCGCGAATGGTCTGGCAGACAGCAAGTTTGCCCAGTCCAATGCGGCCGATCAATTGTCGGGCAACGGCGAAGGCCGGACATTCTCGCAATACATGTTTGGCGAGGACGGTTTCGAGTTCACCGATGTCCTCGATGTGATCAATCCTTTGCAACATATTCCCGGTGTCGGGATGATATATCGCTCGCTCACCGGGGATGAGATCGGCAATGGCGCGCGCGTCGCGGGCGGAGGTCTGTTTGGCGGGGTGTTTGGCCTTGCCGGTGCGGCGATTGATGCCGTGGTGGACGCCGTCACGGGTGACGATACCGGCAGCCACGTCATGGCCTTTGTTGAAGACAGTTTTGGCGGCAGTGGCATCAACGACGGAACGGCGGTGGCTGATGCGACGGCTGCAACCAAAAACCCGCAGACAACCGTGGCGCAAAACGGTGCCTATCAAGGCGATCTGGTTCTGCCATGGATGAGCGGCTATCAGGCTAACCCGGCCAGTACGGCTGAACAGGCGACCATCGTGCAATCCGCCCCGACCACACCAGTTGATCAGACTATGCTGGCCTCGGCCGATGCCGTGGGCAGCGTTGGCGTTCGGGCATCGGATTTGAATGTGCCGTGGGCCCAAGGTATGCAGGCGATGCAGGGCGTGCCAGCAACCGAGGTTGCGCAAGCCAGCCAGAGTCCGGCAAACCCGACAGCCGCCGCATCCCAGCCGTCCGTGCAACCCGAAGCAGAACCTGCCCTGGTTTCTGCGGCAGCGACCCAGGCATCCGATCCGGCAGAACTGACTGTTGCCATGGCCTCAGCCGGAACCACCAACCCGGTTTCGACTCTGAGCCAGACCATATCTTCAAGCTCGGCTGCGAACGAACCGGTGCGTCGTCCGACTCCCAAAGATGCTGATACCGTCTGGGGACGGGCTGCAAGCAGCGGGAGAGTCAGCCGCCAGACCAATCAGTTTGCCATTTCTGCTGAAATGGCGGCCCATGAAACCAAGTATGCCAAACGGGAGGCGGTGAAGGCCGAAGCTGCTGAACGAAAAGCGTCCGAAATTCAGACGACGTCAGCGGATGGCACGCCCCTTTCGGCGGCTGAAATGGCCGCGCGCTTTAACGCCGCCCTTGGCCGTGACAAGGCCCAGACCATGGCCGCAGATGCGGTTGCCGGCAACAATGCCGTCGCCGATGATCGCCCGGCAAAGGCCTATGGCGGATATGATGTTGCCAATGCAAATCGCGAGGGCGGATCCGCCATGCCGGCCAGTGCGCCAGCTGAAGATGATCCTGCCAACCATCCCCTGTTGCAACAGGCGACGAGTAACATGAACGGCGATGCGCCGGTGGGGGCATGGTTCAGCCAGACGATGATGGATGGTCTGAAAAAATATCAGGCGATGCAGCAGAACCCGACACAGTCTGGAAACGCCATCTGATAAGCCACGTTTCGAAATCAAAACAAAAAAAGCCCGCCGGGTTCAACCGGCGGGCTTTTTGATGTTCAGATCGTTCAGGCGCGATCAGCCATTCAGGAAACCGACGATTTCCTTGACCTCTTTGAGGATCGGCTGGGCGATGGTGTCAGCCCGTTGTGCGCCCTTGGCCAGAACGGAATCGATATAGGCCGGATCGGCTTTCAGACGTGCCATTTCCTCGGTAATTGGTGCCAGATTTTCGACAACCACGTCGGTCAGCGCCTGTTTGAAGCCAGAGAACTGGGTGCCGCCATGTTCTGCCAGAACCGCATCGACCGTGCTGTCGGTGAGGGCTGCATAAATGGTGATCAGGTTCTTGGCTTCCGGGCGGCCTTCAAGACCGGCGGCCTCGGATGGCAGCGGCTCCGGATCGGTTTTTGCCTTGCGGATTTTTTTGGCCAGCGTTTCGGCATCATCGGTCATGTTGATGCGTGACATGTCCGACGCATCGGACTTTGACATCTTTTTCGAGCCGTCACGCAGCGACATCACGCGCGTTGCCGGACCCAGGATCAGGGGTTCGGGCTGCGGGAAGAAGCCTTCGACCTCGTAATCAGTGTTGAATTTCAAGGCGATGTCACGTGCCAGTTCAAGATGCTGCTTCTGGTCTTCGCCGACCGGTACATGGGTCGCCTTGTAGGCCAGAATGTCAGCCGCCATCAGGCTCGGATACGCGTAAAGACCGAGCGACGCGTTTTCGCGATGCTTGCCCGCCTTTTCCTTGAACTGGGTCATGCGGTTCATCCAGCCGATGCGCGCGACACAGTTAAAGATCCAGGCCAGTTCGGCATGGGCGGAAACCTGGCTTTGGTTAAACAGCACCTGATTTTCCGGATCAATGCCCGAAGCAATCATGCTGGCCGCCAGTTCGCGAATGTTGGAACGCAGTTCCTTGGGGTCTTGCCAGACCGTGATGGCATGCATATCGACCACACAGAAGATGCATTCATATTTCTTCTGCAGTTCGACCCAGTTGCGGATCGCGCCAAGATAGTTGCCAAGGTGAAGGTTACCGGTGGGCTGAGCGCCCGAAAACACACGTTCCATAACGTCGTCGTCCATTTCAATTTATGTTTAACAGGGCCTGCATACTCCGCCAGGTTTTGGACACCCGCCGGCGGACGAGCATGCAAGCAAACAGCGCGCGAGTTTAGGGTCTGGCCCGATTTGGTCAAGGTGCTTGTCTGGAAACGTGTCGATTAATTGTGATCAGGCGGGTTTTCCGCGTGTAGGGCCAAGAACCGATAATCTGACAGGAATGGCAGTCGTTCTAATTTCTAAATCCAAGAAAAACCCCGTCGCGCGGGTCGGCATCCCGTGCAAGGGGTTAGACGCAGGAGTTGGCAATTAGAACGACTGTCCTTTGGATCAATCAGATTGGCACGGGCTACTTTGTCGCAAATCCTTGAAAGATATGTATCTTCCTGCGGTTTTGCTTCGCGTATCCGCACAAATCTGATTGACCATTCCCGCCAGATTATCGGTTCTTGGCCCTGAGCGTCGCCTTGAGCTCGGAAAAGCTGGTCGCGCCAAGCAGTTGGGCGCTGACCGCATAGACCGCCATGCCCCCGCCAACACAGATCGCCATGGTGATGATCCGCGTGATCGAAAGCGCGTCATTTTGCCAGAAGGCATCAATGGCAAACCAAAGTACCGACCCCATCAAGGCGGAAGCCAGAAGAATGCGCGGCACACGTTTTAAAAGGCGGGCATCAAATGTCAGGTCACCGCGCCGACGCAAAAGGAAGCCAAGCGACATTGCATTGACCCACACCGAGACAGAGGTGGCCGCGGCAATACCGAGATGCCCGAACCACGGCATCAAAACCACGATCAGAACGATGTTGAGCACCATGCAGGAAATGCCAATGCGGATCGGTGTTTTGGTGTCTTCGCGCGCAAAGAAGCCCGGGGCCAGCACCTTGACCAGAACCGAGGCCGGCAAGCCAAAGGCAAAAACGGTCAGCGCCATGCCGGTCATAAGGGTTTCCTCGGATCCAAAGGCGCCGCGTTCAAACAGGACATTGATCACCGGCAGGCCCATGACACCAAGGGCAACCGCCGCAGGCAAGGTCAGAAGGAGGGCGATTTCAATGCCGCGATTCTGGCTATACATTGCGGTTTTGGGATCATCGCCCTGCAATTGGCGCGACAGCGTCGGCAAAAGGGCGGTGCCAATGGCAATGCCGATCACGCCAAGCGGCAGTTGCTGAACGCGATCGGCGTAATACAGCCACGAAACTGCGCCATCAGATACAAGGGACGCCAGCATGGTGTCGATCAGAAGATTGATCTGATAAACGCCAGCCCCGATCATGCCCGGGATCATGCGTTTGCCCAGAAGCTTGATCCGGTCGTCAACGCGTGGCAGCTGCCATTTGATGGCAAAACCGGCCCGCTTGCAGGCAATCACCATGGCAACGAATTGTGCCACGCCTGCAATCGCGACCCCCCATGCAAGGGCATGGGCCGGTGTTTCGGTGACCGGTGTCAGACCAAGCAAGGCACCGATCAGACAGATATTGAGAATGATCGGGGCGGCTGCGGCCGCGGCATAGCGATGGAGCGTATTCATCACGCCTGACATCAGCGCAACGGCGGAAATAAACGCGAGATAGGGGAAGGTGATGCGCGACAGTTCGACGGCGAGCGCGAATTTTTCCGGGTCTTCGGCAAAACCCGGCGCAAACACATACATCGCCCAGGGCATCAGGATTTCGATGATTGCGACCAGAAAGCCGGTGATTAGAACCAGCATCGACATGGCGCGCGCAGCAAATTCGCGGGCGATATCCAGACCGCGTTTTTCAATGTCGCCAGCCAGAAGCGGGATGAAGGCTGCGGAAAACGCGCCCTCGCCAAACAGGCGGCGAAACAGGTTGGGGAACTTGAACGCCACAAAGAACGCATCGGCCATGCCCCCGGCACCGAGCATCCCGGCGATCAGAATGTCGCGGCAAAATCCCAGCAAACGGGACAGCAAGGTAAAACCACTGACGGTGGCAATAGAGCGGACAAGCGACATGCGTTGGCGTTCCGAAACAGGGCGTCTGTAAAAAGGCCGACAAGGTGTCTGGCAATTGCGGCGAATTTTGCGGGTGGTCCCGCATGTGTGAGAAAATCTGACAGCCGAAAGTGAAGAAGTCGTAATGACGGGCACTTACAGGCAGCGCTTATATCGCATTTTTGTGAAAGTGATTGAATCAGGTGATTTTTTTGCAGCCCCTGTGACAGCCGTCACAGAAAAAGCGTTGCAGAGGACCTAAATTCGATCTCGCTGAGGATTCGTTGGGACGCGAGCCTCGATATTGGACGGGCGGGGAATACAGGGATCCACCTCAACCTGCTGCACTCCGAGGATTTCGACACCGTGGATAACAGGTCACGCTGTCGGATTTGGTTTTACCCTTCCTCGTCCGTCGCAATTTCCAAAATATAATTCGAGCACCGTACCGGCCAAATTGGTCGGGACAGCCGGATCTGACCCATACCGTGGCGTTGCTAATGGTAGCGCATGGGTATTGGGTCGATCCGGTTTGTGCGCATCTTTTATCCTGAAAGACCGGGATCAGTCGTTGCGAATCGCCTGTGTCAGGGTTTCCTTGACCTGGACAAACTTGGTGCGGCTGTCGATCTTGAGCCCGAAGACATCCTTTACATAGAAAACGTCAACCGCGCGCTCGCCAAAGGTGGAAATCCGGGCCGAGGCGATTTGCATGGACAGATCGCGCAGCGCACGTGTGATGTCATAGAGCAGTCCCAGCCTGTCGCGCGCGGTGATTTCAATCACCGTATGGGTGCGGCTTGCCTTGTTGTCGATAATGACATTGGGCTCGACCTTGAACACGGCCGTGCGGTGCTTGTTGTCCTTGGTCTGGCGGCGTTCGATTTCCTGACTGGGGCGAAGCTGCCCGGAAATGACCTTTTCCAGGGTTTCGCGCAGGCGCTCGAGCTTGGTGCTGTCGTTAAAGGCCTCACCATTGGTGTCCTGCACGAAAAAGGTATCAAGTGCCATGCCATCGGCAAGGGTCAGGATCTTTGCATCGACCACGTTGGCCCCACACAGCGCCATTGCGCCTGCAATCTGTGAAAACAGGCCGGGATGGTCCGTGCAATGCACAGTGATTTCGGTGGCGTCGATTTCGGTATCGATTCGAACATCGACCGTGATATCGGCCCCGGATTCACGGGCCTTGTGCGTCAGGTGCGCGTGATGAACGTGAATATCGGTATCGAAACTCAGCCAATAGGACGGATAGCCGCGCTCGATGAAGTCTTCGATATCCTGTTCCGGCCAGTCTTTCAGTGCATCGCGAAGCGCTGCTTGTGCATTTGCAACGCGCGAATCGCGGCTATCGGCATTCAGACCACCCGAGAGCATATCATCAGTGGCGTAGTAAAGTTCGCGCAGAAGGGTCGCCTTCCAGCCATTCCAGACATTGGGGCCGACCGCACGGATATCGGCCACCGTCAGGCACAGCAACAAGCGCAAGCGTTCCTGGGATTGCACCAGATCGGCAAAGGCGCGAATGGTGCTGGGATCATTCAGATCACGCTTGAACGCCGTCAGGCTCATCCACAGATGCGCCTTGACCAGCCAGGCGACCGCCTCGGTATCAGCCGGGGACAGCCCCAGACGCGGGCACAGCTTTTCGGCGACTTCGGCACCCAGTTCGGAATGGTCACCACCGCGTCCCTTGGCGATATCATGCAAGAGCACGGCGACATAAAGGACGCGCCGTGAAATCACCTGACCCATGATACGGGTCGCGACGGGGGCGTCTTCGGCAAGTTCGCCGCTTTCAATCTGATTGAGGATGCCGATGGCGCGGATGGTATGCTCGTCCACGGTATAGGTGTGGTACATGTCATACTGCATCTGGGCAACGACACGGCCGAAATCGGGGATGAAACGCCCCAGAACCCCGGCCTCGTTCATTTTACGAAGTGCAACATCCGGGCTGTCGCGCTGGGTGAGGATTTCAAGGAAAACCTCGTTGGCGTCGGGATCGTTTTGCAGCTTGTGATCAACGTATTTCAGGCTTTGTGTCACCCAGCGGAGCGTTTCGGGGTGAATGCCCACACCGTTTTGATGGGCGACCAGAAACAGGCGCAGGATCTTGATCGGGTCCTTTTTGAAGACATCAAGGCTTTCGACCGTCAGGCGGTCATTACGCAATTCAAACCCGTCAATTTCCTTGGTGCCAAACAGCTTGCCGGGAAAGCGGATCAGCGGGCGGCGCTGATGGCTTTCTTCAAGGGCGGCACAGAAGATGCGCGTCAGATTCCCGACATGCTTCACCATCAGATAATAGTGCTTCATGAAGCGTTCGACGCCAGACGCCCCGGCATGATCGGTATAGCCAAGCCGTTCGGCAATTTCGCGCTGCATGTCAAAGGTCAGGCGGTCTTCTTCGCGATCAGACAGGTAATGCAACCAGCAACGCACGGCCCACAGGAAGTTCTGTGCCTTCAGGAAGCCGCGCGCCTCCTTGCGGGTCAGGACCTTGAGTTCGACCAGCTCCATCGGGGAGTTGACCCGATAAAGGTATTTGCCGATCCAGAACAGGGTATGGAGATCGCGCAAGCCGCCTTTGCCATCCTTGACGTTGGGTTCAACCACATAGCGTGAATCCCCCATCCGCGTATGGCGTTCGTCACGTTCGCCAAGCTTCTTTTCGATGAATTCGATGCCGCTGCCCTTGACCAGCTCTTCGATGAAGCGGGTTCGGAACAGGTGATAGGTTTCTTCATCCCCCCAGACAAAGCGGCTTTCAAGCAGATTGGTGCGAATGGTGATGTCCTGTTTGCCCATGCGCAGGCAATCATCGACCGAGCGCGTCGCATGGCCGACCTTAAGGCCCAGATCCCACAGCATATAAAGAATGAATTCGACAACCTGTTCACCATGCGCGGTCTGTTTGTAGGGGAACAGAAACAGGATATCGACATCCGAATGCGGCGCCATATCGCCCCGGCCATAGCCGCCGACGGCCACCACCGACATGCGCTGTTCATTGGTCGGATTGTGCAGGGGATATTCAAATGTGGTGGCAAAATCATGGATCAGACGCACGATCTGATCCATCAGGAAACTGTTGGAAAAGACCGTGTCCTGACCGGAATTGCTTTCTTCAAAACGCGCGCGGATAACCGATCGCCCGGACTCCAGCACCGATTTAAGCTTGTTCAGAACGGCCGTGCGCCGCTTGAAACTCTTGAGCGCGGGATCGTTGGCGATGGCCTCAAGCTCGGCAAAGACCTTTTTGCGGTCGATGATTTCGCGCTGCTTTTTGATCTTGTAGGTCACGAGGATCAGTTTCCTTTAAGCGCCCGAAGCCGATATAGCGCATCAAGCGCTTCGCGCGGGGTCATGTTATCGGGATCAAGATCGGTAACCGCATCAAGAACTGCCTTTTGACCCTCAGACAGGGCGGGCGTGTTTGCACGTTCTTCCTTGGCGGCTTGCTCGATCGCAACCGCAAACAGTGGCAGGTCATCTGCCAGTTTGGAAACAGCGCCCCCCTGTTCGCCCTTTTCTAGGGTCTTGAGAACCTGTTCGGCGCGCTTGATCACGGGTTTTGGCAGACCGGCGAGCTGGGCGACATGAATGCCGTATGACCGATCCGCACTGCCAGCGCCGACTTCATGAAGGAAGACGACCTCGCCCTGCCATTCCTTGATCAGCATGGTGTGACACGACAGGTGTTTGAGCTTGGCGGCCAACGCGGTCAGTTCGTGATAGTGGGTGGCGAAAAGACCACGACACTGGTTGATTTCATGCAGGTTTTCAACCACAGCCCAGGCAATCGACAGGCCATCAAAGGTCGCGGTGCCACGTCCGATTTCATCAAGGATAACCAGCGAACGATCGGTTGCCTGATTAAGGATCGATGCGGTTTCGACCATTTCGACCATGAAGGTTGATCGCCCGCGCGCCAGATCATCGGCCGCGCCAACACGCGAAAACAGCCGGTCAATCACCCCGATATGGGCCTTGGCCGCCGGAACAAACGCGCCGATCTGGGCGAGTACTGCAATCAATGCATTCTGGCGCAGGAAGGTCGATTTACCGGCCATGTTCGGACCAGTGATCAGCCACAGGCTTTGTTCATCTTCAAGGCGGCAGTCATTGGCGACAAACGGCGCGTCGCCATTTTCGCGCAAGGCGGCCTCGACCACCGGATGGCGACCAGCGGTGATGTCAAAGGCAAGGCTGTCATCAATGTTGGGGCGAATACAACCCTGATCGCGGGCGAGTTCGGCCAGGGACGCAGATACATCAAGCCCGGCCAGGGCCTGGGCGCATTTGGCGATGTCATCGGCCTTGGCAAGAACGGCTGCGACCAGTTCGTCAAACAGTTCAAGTTCAAGGGCAAGCGCCTGATCGCCTGCCTTGGAAACCTTGCTTTCAAGTTCGGAGAGTTCGACGGTGGTAAAGCGTACCGCATTGGCCATGGTCTGGCGGTGGATGAACTCATCGACTTCCATCATCTTGTCGGCGGTCTTGGCCGATACTTCGATAAAATAGCCCAGAACGTTGTTGTGCTTGACCTTAAGGTTGGAAATCCCGGTTTGCTCGGTATAGCGGGCCTGGAGATTGGCGATCAGCTTTTTGCTTTCGCTTGAAAGCATGCGCAGCTCATCAAGCGGGGGGTGATACCCCCCGGCGATAAAGCCGCCATCACGTGCCAGAAGCGGCAGGCTTTCGGCAATCGCACGGCGCAACAGATCAATCAGATCGCCGTGATGGCCCATCATGGTCAAATGATCAGAAAGGGCTTCGGGCTGTGCGGTCAGGCCGTCATTGCCACCATCGGGTTTATTCAGAAGATTGCCAATCGCAAAGGCACAAGACAGGCCATCGCGCGTCGCGGCCAGATCACGTGGACCACCGCGCCCGACCGACAGGCGGGACAACGCGCGTTCGATATCGGGGCATTCGCCAAGGGCGGCACGCAGGTCCGATCGCAACCCATCGCGATCATGGAAATATTCCACCAGATCAAGGCGCTTGTTGACCTCGTCCGCGTTGGTCAGCGGGGCGGACAGGCGGGCGGCCAGCAAGCGTGCCCCGGCACCGGTGCGGGTGCGGTCAATGACCGACAGCAACGATCCCTTGCGTTCGCCCGACTGGGTCTGGATCAGTTCAAGGGATCGACGGGTGGCGGCATCGATTTCCATCGCCGCCCCCTCTGCCACGCGGGTTGGCGGGGCAAGGCGGGGCATCTGGCCTTTTTGGGTCAGTTCGACATAATCAATCAGCGCGCCAGCGGCTGAAAGCTCGGCGACCTCAAAACCGCCAAAGGCATCAAGGGCCTCGACCTCATACAGCTTTTTAAGCCTGAGCTGGGCGTTTTCCGCATCAAAGCGTGCTGTCGGCTGCGGGGTGATGATGTTTTTATATTCGGCATAGATGTCGAACACTTCAGACCGGTTCAGCATCTTTTCCGAAAACAGGATCTCACCCGGATCAAGGCGGGCAAGGGCGGCACCGAGGCCCGCCATATCGGATGGCTGCACAAAGAAATCACCGGTCGACATATCAAGCCACGCCAGCCCGATCTTGCCACGGACTTCCGATACGGCGGCCAGATAATTGTGGCGTCGTGCATCAAGCAGACTGTCTTCGGTAAGGGTGCCCGGCGTGATCAGGCGCACGACACCGCGTTTGACCACGGATTTGGCACCGCGTTTCTTGGCTTCGGCCGGGTCTTCCATCTGTTCACAGACGGCCACCCGGAAGCCCTTGCGGATCAGGCGCTGCAGATAGGTTTCGTGACTATGGACGGGAACACCGGCCATGGGAATTTCGTTACCTTGATGCTTGCCGCGTTTTGTCAGGGCAATATCAAGGGCTTCGGCGGCCTTGACCGCATCGTCAAAGAACAGCTCGTAGAAATCGCCCATCCGATAGAACAGCAGGCAGTCCTGATACTGTTCCTTGATTTCAAGGAACTGCATCATCATCGGCGTCGCGCCTTCCTTGGAGAAAGAAGGTGCGGTAGGTGTGGTATCGGAAGTATCGGCGATCTGGTTCATAATGACTTGATAGCAAACCCTGAAGGCAAAGACGAGAGCAGGAAACTGGCGGGGTGATAAAACTTGATCTATGCCATTGCAACGCCTGAATTTCTGCGAATATATAAAGATCGTGACCAACAACCAACTGTCGTTTCCCGCGACAGAATAACAGTGAGCAAGGAGCGTACAAAATGGCAGAAGAACAGACCATCCCGCAGGCCCCGGAACTGGTCGGACTGTTTGATACCAAGGACGGTTTCGATGCGGCTCTGCGTGCGCTCCGCGATGCCGGGTTTGAACGCACCGATCTGTCGGTTTTGAGCTCCCATGAATCCATCGACGTGGCTGGCAAGGATGGTCGATCCTGGTCCGATGTGCTGACAGCACTTGTGGGTGAAGCCAAATATGAAGTGCCGCTGGTGGCGTCCGGGGCGATTGCATTGTTTGGTGGCGCGGCAACCGCGGCGGCTGCGATCGCGGTCGGGGCCGGTGTTGGCGCAGTCGCACTTCGTGAATTTATCGAAGAAGTGACATCCACCCCGCATACCGAGGATTTCGCCCGCGCGGTTGATGCGGGGTCTGTCATCCTTTGGGTGCGGATCGACCCGGACCATGACGGTGCCGAGGACAAGGCACGTGCCATTCTTGAAAAGAACGGGGCGACCAACATCCATATGCATATGCCGAAATAAGCTGACGAACTGTCAGGCGACAGAGTCTGGCGGATTTGCGCGACTTTGACAGATGCCGATACAGGAATGCGGGGGCCGGGGCCCCCGTTTTTCGTATCATGGAAAATTCACGTTATTGCGATTGTCGTGGCCGCGATTGCGCAGTGCAACAGATCATGCGCCGCATCCCGTTATTTGGCGAGACCGGATTACATTGCTGAAAAACCAAGGCTTATTGCCAATCCATGCCTTGATGGGTGATCGGTGATACCTGTTGGGCGGGTAATAGATCGTCGCTAAACAGATGCGTTCTGGTGTTGATGGTGCGGCGCAACATACGGAAAACGCTACGTAATTTTGCGGTTGCCGTTAACGTCGCCTTTGACCCGCGCCCCGAAGCCTGATTTATTGGGCGGTCCGACATGACGGTCCCACACCGGAAATTTGTCGATCAGGAAAATCTACACTCAAGAACAACACAGACCGATCAGGTCGATTTCCATCTCACCACGCAAGCGTCAGTGAAAACATAATGTCAGATACAGAAATCAAGGTTCGTGACCGTGAAGCGCTGCTGTTCCATTCCAGCGGGCGCCCCGGCAAAATCGAAATCACCGCATCCAAACCGCTGACTACTCAGCGCGACCTATCGCTGGCCTATTCGCCGGGTGTTGCGGTGCCGTGTCTTGAAATCGCCAAGAACCCGGCGACTGCCTATGATTATACCTCCAAGGGCAATATCGTTGCGGTCATCTCCAACGGGACGGCAGTGCTTGGCCTTGGCAATCTGGGGGCGCTGGCCTCCAAGCCGGTAATGGAAGGCAAGGCGGTTCTGTTCAAGCGCTTTGCCGATGTGGACGGGCTTGATCTTGAAGTTTCGACCGAAGACGTTGACGAGTTCGTCAATTGCGTGCGTTTCCTTGGCGCATCGTTCGGCGGGATTAACCTTGAAGACATCAAGGCCCCGGAATGCTTCATCATCGAACAGCGCCTGCGCGAGGTTATGGACATTCCGGTGTTCCATGATGACCAGCATGGCACCGCGATCATTGCGGCATCGGGCCTGATCAATGCCTGTGACCTGACGGGGCGCAAGCTTGAAGACATCAAGCTTGTCATCAATGGTGCCGGTGCGGCCGCCATTGCCTGCTGCGAGCTGGTCAAAAGCATGGGGGTCGCCCATGACAACGTGATCATGTGTGACTCGCGCGGTGTGATCTACAAGGGCCGTGAAGACGGCATGAACCAGTGGAAATCGGCCCATGCGGCAGATACCGATGCGCGTTCGCTTGAAGATGCAATGGCTGGTGCGGATGCGTTCTTTGGCCTGTCGGTCAAGGGGGCTGTGACATCGGCCATGGTCAAAAGCATGGCCAAACAGCCGATCATCTTTGCCATGGCCAACCCGGATCCGGAGATTTCCCCGGAAGAGGTTGCCTCCATCCGTAATGACGCGATCTGCGCGACCGGGCGTTCGGACTATCCGAACCAGATCAACAACGTGCTTGGCTTCCCTTATATCTTCCGTGGTGCGCTTGATGTGCAGGCATCCACGATCAACGAGGAAATGAAGATTGCCGCCGCACAGGCCGTGGCATCCCTTGCCCGTGAAGATGTGCCCGATGAAGTGGCGGCGGCCTATTCCGGGCGTCGTTTGCAATATGGTCCGGAATATATCATCCCGGCGCCGTTTGACCCGCGTCTGATCATGGCCGTGCCCAAGGCCGTGGCCCAGGCTGCCATGGATAGCGGTGTAGCGCGTCGCCCGATCATTGACATGGAAGAATATGAAAACCAGCTGCGTGGTCGCCTTGATCCGACCGCGGCACACTTGCAGCTGATTTCCGACTATGTCCGTGCGCACCCGAAACGCATTGCGTTCGCCGAGGGCGAGGAAGAAACCGTGATCCGTGCGGCGGTGGCCTATCGCAATTCGGGCTATGGCACGCCGATCCTGATCGGGCGTGAAGACCGCATTGCTGAAAGTGCCAAAAAGCTTGGCATCGAGAGCCTTGACGGGGTTGAGATCAATAACGCGGCACTTTCGGCCCATAACAGCGAATATGCCGAGTTCATGTATGAACGCCTGCAGCGCAAAGGGTATTTGTGGCGCGATTGCCAGCGCATGGTGAACCAGAAGCGTAACGTGTTTGCGTCCGTGATGGTCGCCAAGGGCCATGCCGATGGTCTGATCACCGGCCTGACCCGGAACTTCAATCGCAGCTTCGCGGATATCGCCAGCGTGATTGACGCCAAAGAGGGCGAAATCCCGATGGGCCTTTCGATTGCGATTGCCAAGGGCCGTACGGTGTTCATCGCCGATACCCGCGTTCATAACGTGCCCAATGCCGAAGAACTGGCAGAGATCGCCATTCAGGCCGCCGAGAAAGCCCGCCAGATGGGCCATGAGCCGCGTGTGGCGATGGTTTCGCACTCGACGTTTGGCAACCCGTATAGCGAGGATACCGACCGTATCCGTGAAGCGGTTGGCATTCTGGAAAACAGCAATGTTGATTTCGAGTACGATGGTGACATGGCGGTTGATGTCGCGCTCGATACCGAGCTTCTGAAGCTTTATCCGTTCTGCCGTCTGTCGGGCCCGGCCAACGTTCTGGTCATGCCGGCACTGCATGCGGCGACCACGGCATCGAAGCTGCTTGACAAGCTTGGCGGTGGCACGGTGGTTGGTCCGGTGATGATCGGCATGGAAAAACCGGCCCAGATCGCCCAGATGGGGGCCACCGTGAACGATCTGGTCAACCTCGCTGCCCTTGCCGCCCACGAGGCAGAGCACGGCTAATCCGGCCAGGAAAACACATCAAAAAGGCGGAGCTGGTTTTTCAGTCTCCGCCTTTTTTCTGTTCTGGGTCTATTCGCGGTCTATTCGGGGTCTGTCGGGCGGGCGTTCGCGGGTTATTCAACAGCCTGCCCAAAGATGGCAATCGCAACGCCAATGGTTGCGATGGCAATGATCTGATCGAATATCACGTTTCTTGCCCGGACCTTCGGAAGGTGGTGTGCTGATCTTCAAGGACTGAAAACCAGTTTGCGCTCAATAGGGAGCTGACCCTAGCAGATCAAACCCGGCCTGTATTGAGTCCATCGGCAAGCTCAGGCCACAAATTCGTCCGGCGCATTTTGCGCAAACGGGTGATATCCTGACACCTCGATGCCCATATGGGGGCTTTTGAAGTTTGCATGTGACATCTGACCCGATTTTTGCCACATCATCCGGGCAAAACTTGGCAATTCAGACCAAAACCAAGAAAACAGGAACCGCTTATGGGCCCGTTGAGCCGATTTTTTGCCGTTATCATGTTTTTCCCGCTGCTTGCGGCCTGTGAAGATGAACAGGTCAGCGGGCCGACCGCCGACGAAATCACCACGGCCGTCATCGAGCGGTTTCGCGACGATCCCTATGCCAAGGTCGGCCATGTGGAAAACGTGACCAAGACCAACAGCATTTCCGAAGAAGACAACGAAGTGATTGTCATGGTTCGCTATGAACTTGTCTTTGACCGCACGGTCGCGGAATTTGCCGATGACGTGTCGGAAAAAGGCAAGGCAGCCGGGTCGATGGATGAAGTCGGCAATACGGTGCGCGATGCGCTTGATCTGGTGAAGACCAAGATGCTGACCCTTAAGGAAGGCGAGTACAATGTTGGCGACCGCCGGGTGATCGAAGACGAGATCCGTTTGCTGAAATCCGAGAATGGCTGGATCTATCGCGGCGGGTCGTAAGCTTCGATAGCTTCGATCCCGGAACGTGACACAAAAAAGGGACCCGGTTTGGGTCCCTTTTTTATTGATACGGTTTCCGGTTACTCTTCGATTGAGGCCAGAACCTTGGGCGGGGGTGGCACATCACCAACCGCGAAGGTCAGACCATCAAGTTCGTTGAGGTCATTGACACTCATGATCGCGTGCAGGCTGTCGACATATTCAGCCCCGCGTTCGGAATATTTCGTCAGGGTTTCGGCCAGTTCCCAGCCAGTAATCATCTGACCATCGGCGCGCAGTGCTGCACGGCGTTCGCGCAGTGACTGATATGCCGGATGGGAATTGATGTTGCGCGCATAGGCCCGCACACTGTCCATAAGGCTGCCGAATGCCTTGATGACATGGGTTTTGCCCTCTTCGCGGCCCTTTGGCACGATGCCCTCGTCATCGCCCCAGGCCCACTGGCCAAACAGGGCGTTGCCCTGACGCACGAAGCGCGACGTTCCCCAACCGCTTTCCTCGGCCGACTGGGCAAGAATAAGCGAGGTCGGGATCACATCAATGCGTTCAAGCAGGGCCGTGATGCCGCCATCGGTGACGCGATAGCGTTTCATCTGCTGATTGACCCATTGCTGGTCCTTCGCGCTGACCGGGGTGCCGGAAATCCCTTTGGCCTGAATGGCCATCAGACGTTCGCGGCGCGCGGTGATTTCTTCGTTCACCCGCATGGCCAGCGGCAGCATGATGCGCAGGAAAAGCTGTTTGCGTTCATCAACCGATGCCAGTTCGCCAAGACCTTTCGGGACGCGCTTGATATAGACGCGCGGCACTTCACCCACTTCGGGCAGATGATAATCGATGCTTTTGAAATACTGGTTGAGCGCGACCACTTCAGGGCCGCGACGATAAACCGGTTTCTTTTTCTTGGTTTTGGTGTCTTTTGCTGTGACTTCAGCCGTCTCGGTGTCGAGACCTTCCGGAGTTGGCGAGAGATCAATTCCGGCGAAAATACCAATATACAGGAAAAATATTGCCCCGAAAATCGAGGCAAGCGCAGTATTCCTGTAGTTATTTGTTTTTGCGCTAGTCATTGTTGAATCTCCTGGATCAGTCAAACTGTCCATCCCAAGTGGAGGTTATCTATGCCTGCCGCAGCCAGTGATCGCAACGGGCAATATCCCCAAGAGTTGAAAACGCCAAGAAAACCTTTTCGTTGGGCGCAAATTTTTAACGCCCGGCGCGGGCATATGTTCGCGCCGGGCGTTCGAATTTGTTAACGACTCGTAAAAATGTCCGTGGTCAGTTCACCGGATGGCTTTTGCCATTTGGCGCGGTGACATGACGGACAGGCCAGATCCGGGTGAACCGATCTTATTCGGCCATGACCGGTTCGACGGCCTGAACTTCGGGCACGTAATAGCGCAGCATGTTTTCGATGCCCATCTTCAGCGTCGCGGTGCTGCTTGGGCAACCTGCGCATGCGCCGTGCATTTCAAGGAAGACCACGCCGTCTTCAAAACGGTGGAAGACGATATCACCGCCGTCCTGTGCAACCGCCGGGCGCACACGGGTATCAAGCAGTTCCTTGATCTGGCTGACCAGTTCATCATCGCCCTCGGCCGCAGAGCTGGTGCCGGTAGCCGCATTGGAATCCTGGTCAAGCACCGGCTGGCCCGAGGTGTAATGTTCCATGATCCCGCCAAGAATCTGCGGTTTCAGGGTCTGCCAGTCCTTGGAGTCATCCTTGGTGATGGTGATGAAATCGCCGCCGAGGAAAACGCCAGCAATGCCATCAATTTCAAACAGCTTGCGGGCAAGCGGTGATTTGATGGCTTCGTCACCCTTGACGAAGTTCGCGGTGCCAAGGCGGCCCATGACTTCCTCACCCGGGAGGAATTTGAGTGTCGCCGGATTCGGGGTCGGTTCTGTCTGAATGAACATTGTCGGCTTGTCCTCTCACTCTGATTGTCGGGGCTTATGCTGCCCGCTCAACAATCTCTATTTCATTTGGTTAGGCCCTAAATGGGGTAAAAAACACAAAAGATCAAGTCGCAGTGCGCAACTCAGGTATTCCATGAGCCGCAATCTGTGATCACTTTGGCGTCAGCGTTGCAGAATACTGCTGATTTCGCGCATCTGCGTACGCGCACGCAGAAGATAAAAACCAAGACCGGCAAGATGGTTCGGGAAGACGATGCCATCGGCCGACCCATTGACGACCACCATCGGATCAAGGGCGGCGGCGGCCTGAAGCGAGCCGATCATTTCCGCCCAGACTGACGCGATCTGGCGTTCATTGATGATCTGTTCGAAATCGGTGCCAAGATCACGCAAGATCAGGCTATAGGCATAAAGACGGCCCTTGGTGGCATAGAAAACATCATCGGCCGTACGATCAAAGATCGACGGATTTTCGACCTTGTCATCAATCAGTGCCGAAGCCGAGCCAAGATCATTGGCAAAGCGGTTCAGTGTTTCCTGCAGGTTGTCGGCGCGGCGTTCAAAGACGGCCTCGCCATTCATCAGGCGCGCATTATAGCTTTCAAGCGACCGGATGGCCTGACGGTATTGCTGTTCGGAAGTAACGCCGGGCAGCAGCGAAACACCCGGATCAAACACCCATTTGTCGCCACGGAACTTCAAAAGACCGGCAGCATCATCAAGGTCCGGGTCAACCTGGCTTGACCCGCGGGTGCGGCCGATCTGATCGGACAGTTCGATGGCAAAGCGCGACAGGGCATAGACGATGCCGGTCTGGAAGTTCGGCATGTTATCAAGTGCGGCACTTGGCAGGAAGAACGGGTCATTGGCCGTCCAGCGGTTCTGGTTGACCTCGCGATCAATCAGGCCCGCCGCAGTGCTAACCGCGTGGCTGCCGCCCTGGTAGTTGCCAGAAAAGTCAGGGTTGTCATCAATATGATGCACAATCGCCATGCCAGCCGGATAATAGATCACGGCAACCAGAACGATCACACCAAGGCTGCGCGCCCAGAACTTGCCCGACCCGAAAATGGCCTTGAGTCGTGTGCCAAATCCTGCAACGCCGCCTTTTTTGTAGAGATAATCGTCTTCAATCATGGCCTGTCCTGTGAATTGATCGGGCAATTGAACCTAGGCGCTGTGCAGCGAAACGGCAAGTCCATGATTTTACGCAGTGATGGTGATGAACGTCTCATAGGCTGCCAATCCAAGGAGTGTTTCAAGGTCATCTTCGGCCAGGGCAACACAGCCTTCGGTACCGGCATAATCGGGTTTGGCGATATGCATGAAGATCGCCGACCCCTTTCCGGGGACGGGCGGGTCGTCATTATGACCAAGAACGACGATGATGTTGTAAAGGTCATCGTCGCGAAACAGCTTTTCATGGCTGGCGTCAAAGGGCAGGCGGACCGGGCAGTTATAGTCCGGATGCTTTGGGTCATCACACCAGCCGTCCCAGAAGGAGATGGTGGTAACCGGAAGCCTGGTGCGCGGGCAGGGCCTGCGATCAGCACGATACATGACATAGCGCAGCTGCCAGCGACCGGCGGGCGTTTTGCCATCGCCTTCGGTTTTGCTGTCGGCATCAGTGACGCCGTTGACGCCAAGGGCACAGCGAAAACTGTGATCGCCCACACGCAAGAACCCGTCAGCCGAGGCAGACAGTTCAAGTGCTTGGGATGAAGACTGTGCAACAGCGTCGCTTTGCATTCTGTTCGCGGACCTTATCTGAATTGGTTGCAGGCGGTCTCAAGGTGCTGACGCGCCGATGGTGAAAAACAACAAAGGTAAATTTGTGGCATTCGGGGCAATTCGCCAGTCAGGTCACGAATCGTTGATACGGCAATTTTGGCGGCCTGGTCTTCCGGATACCCGAATATGCCTGTGGATATGGCAGGAAACGCGACAGATGCCAGTTTGTTCTCAAGGGCCAGCAAGATTGAATTGCGATAACAGCTGGCCAGCAAATCGGCCTCCCCCTGTTTGCCGCCGTGCCAGACCGGCCCGACCGTATGGATGACGTGTTTTGCCTTTAATCCGAATCCCGGTGTGATCCGGGCGTGGCCAGTCGGGCAGGGGGCAAGCGGGCGACAGGCATTTGCCAGTTCCCGCCCCGCCGCACGATGGATGGCACCGCAAACGCCGCCGCCCGGCAAAAGGGCCTCGTTCGCGGCATTGACGATGGCATCCACGTCAAGCGTGGTGATGTCGCCAGAGATGATTTTGATGGTGCGGGTCTTGTCGGTGTCTGTATCGCCGGTCACGAATAATATCCTGAAACGTGAACTTTGCCGTCTTTTCCACCCTGTAAGGGTAGACCCCCTGCACCAAAGTATTGTTACGCGACTGATAAGTCAAAAAACAACGCCCCGTCACATTTAACGGGGCGTTGTGCGTGAAATCGGTAACCGTTCCGAAGACGGGGTCTGCGCCGGGTTATTTCCCGAGGCGAGTCACACCTTCTTCGATCAGTTTGGCAGCAGCTTCTGCGCCTTCCCAACCGGTGACTTTGACCCATTTGCCTTTTTCGAGATCCTTGTAACGCTCGAAGAAGTGCTGAATCTGGTCACGCAGGATCTGCGGCAGATCTTCGTGGGACTTGATGTCGGTGTAGTACGGATCAATCTTGTCGTGCGGCACGCAGATCAGTTTTTCGTCCTGACCGGCTTCGTCTTCCATGATCAGAACACCGATCGGACGTGCGCGGATGACGGAACCGGCAACGACTGGCTCGCGGAACATGACCATGGCATCAACCGGGTCACCATCTTCGCCCAGCGTGTTGGGGATGAAGCCATAATTGACCGGATAGTACATCGAGGTGTGCAGGAAACGGTCAACAAAGACAGCACCGGAGTCCTTGTCTACTTCGTATTTGACCGGTCCGCCCTGCGGAATTTCGATGACGACGTTTACGTCCCACGGAACATCCTTGCCAACGGCAATCTTGCTGAGATCCATCTGGGAAAATCCCTTTCGCTTTTTGAACGCATGCCCCGATCAACAGGGCGGCTGATATAAGTTTCGAAGATGCACAGATGCACCCGAAGGAAAATGATGCCGACCTTTTATCGCGAAACGCGGCTGCTTCCAAGGGGGTCTAGATGCATCCTTGGTCGAAAGGTTATTCGGCCGCTTCGCGTTCGGCTTTCTGCGTCGCCGAGGTTGCCTTGACCGCGGTCAGAGGCAGGAAGCGTTCTGTATCAGCCAGAAGATTTTTGAAATGGCTAGGGTTCTTGGAATCCTGTACATGGCGCTTGGGGTCGGAACGCTTGTGGAAGAGATGCAGAACGGGCGAACAGTATTCGACATTCTTGCGTTTTAGCCCGGAGCGCAGAAGACGCAGGACAAAATCGGAGTCTTCCAAGCCGTGGCCTTCGTAGCTTTCATCAAAGCCCTGAACGCGGTCAATGTCGGCTTTGAAAACACCAAGATTGCAGGTTTGCGCCTTTTCCCAGCAATTTTCATGTTCCCAAAGCCACGGGCCATTATGGGGCAGGCGAATGAACTGAAACGGTCGGTTGGCGAAACCGAACAGGGCGGTGACAAACAGCAGCGGGCGCGGCCATTTGTGAAAAGCCCATTTGCGCGCCAGAAGGGTTTTGGTCAGCCGTTCCTTGAGAAACACGCGTTTGCCCGATACCAGGCAACCTTTTGTCGCGGCCTTTCGGTGGCGAGTAATGAAGTCAGGCATCACACAGCAGTCACCGTCAATAAAGACAACCAGATCACCTTCGCACAAGCCGATCGCGCCATTGCGCGCCTTGGCCACGCGAAAACCACTGTCTTCGTGCCAGTAATGTTTGACCGGGATCGCACTTGTGGCGGCAAAATCCTTGATGACCTGTGCGGTTTCATCGCCCGATCCATCATCGGCGATGACGATCTCGAAATTGCGATCTTTTTGATCGGCAAGAGATTTCAGCACCATGGAAAGTGCTTCCGGCCAGTTATACGTCGTGACCACGACCGACACCAAGGATGTCATCTTCCCCACATAACCCCATTCTTTGGCAAAGGCTGCTTTTGTTGTGCCCAAACCCTAACCTTTCGGGCGTCCAAGGACAACGACAATGGCGTTACATCACCTTTTTGCGCGCAAGCGATGCGGTTTTCGGGTTGATCAGTTCGCGGATCCAGTTGGCGGCTTCGATCACGATCGGGTCTTTTTCGCGGGCCGGGCGGATCAGCAGGCGATACCACCAGTGTGAAATGAAATCCGGGAAGTTGAGTGCGACCAGTTCACCGCGTTCGACATAGTTGCGCGCAACGACATCGGTGCTGGCAACAATGCCCTGACCGGCGCGCGCAGCTTCAAGTGCCCAGATATGGTGGCTGAAGGTCCAGCAATCGGTCAGCGAAAAGCTGGCATCCTTGAACCATTGTTCGATCTGGGAAAATTGTTCGCTGTCACTGTCAATCAACAGGATATCGCGCGGGCCAAGGTTGCCGACATCAACATTGCTGGCATCATAGCCGCGCTTTGCCAGCCATTCCGGGGCGGCAAAGGCGGTATAGACTTCGGGTGTCAGAAGTTCCGTAATCCAGTCTTCCGGGCCGGGCAGGTCCTTTGGCGCGATCTGAAGGGCGAGATCAATCTCGAGCGGATCAAGCCCGTCATCAAATTCGATCTTGCGAAACTGAACGGGGATATCGGCGGGCAACCGGTCACGCAGGTTATCAAGCTCATAAAGCAATACCGTCAGTGCCGGGGTGGCCAGGGCGCCAATGCGGATGGCCTTGCCCTTGTCCGGGCCGACTTCGCCGGTGATATCGGCAATTCCATCAAGTGCCTCTGTCAGGCGGGGCAGAAGAAGCTTTGCCGATTTGGTCAGGCTCAATCCCCGACCCTTGCGGGTAAACAGCACCACGCCAAGATTTTCTTCAAGCTGGCGGAGCTGATGGCTGATGGCACTTTGCGTGACATGCAATTCTTCAGCGGCCCCTTTTACGCTTTGATGGCGTGCGGTGGCTTCGAAGGCGACAAGGGCGCGCAATGGGGGGAGCTTTCTGCGCATCGGGGTTTCCATCCAGGCGGTATTAAAGGCTTTTATTCTGTCTATCAGGCCTTACGCGAAATTGGGCCAAAAAAATCTCAACAATGGCTGAAAAAGCTTCATTCGTATTTTTCCAAACAAGCAGGCAATATCATCGCCATACAGGGTTTCCGGCCATGTTTCTTTGATGTCCCCTTGCGCCACCACGTAAGCCCGTCACTCCCTGACGGCCGGAAACCCCAGTACTTCTTTTTCAAAACCGGGATTGACCATGACCGCAACGCACCTGAGCGGAAATTTCCGCGGCGTTCTGTGGATGACGGCTGCCATGGCATCGGGCGTTTTTGTTGATGTCTGTGCCAAGCTTGTTTCCCATGATGTACCGACATCGCAAATTCTGGCGATGCGCGCCCTGACCACGGTCACGGTGTTCCTGATCATCGTCATGTTTATCGGCACGCGCCAGATCCGTACGCGCCGCCCGGTGGCGCATATTGCGCGCGGCGTTTTATGGTACGGATCGCTGTTCTTTGTGTTCTTTGCGCTCCGCCAGATGAGCATCGCCGAGGTCAATGCCTATCTGTTTATCGAAGCCTTGCTGACCGTGATGTTGGCGGTGGTGATCCTGGGCGAGAAACTGACCCCGCGCAAAATCATCGCAACCCTTCTGGGGCTGGTTGGCGTGTGGGTGATGTGTGTGCCGCGCATGGATGGCTTTGGTGTGCCGCTTGGTGTCGCCGCGGCCCTGATCGGGGCGTTCTGTTTTTCAGCCCAGACTTTGTTTGCCAAGGTGCTGACCCGTACTGAGACCAATTTTTCCATGCTGTTCTGGCCACAGATCATCGCGGTTGCGATCTGGGTGCCGATTGCCATGATCACCTGGTATCCGGCGTCACTGGCCGACTGGCTTTATTCATCGGGTGCTGGCTTCTTTGCCATGCTGACCAATTACATGGTGCTGCGTGCCGTGCGTGTGGCCGATGCCAGTGTGGTGTCGCCTGCGGCATACACCGCCCTGCCATTTTCGGTCGCAATGGATTTGATCTTCTTTGACATGCTGCCGGTGCCGTTCATCTTTATCGGGGCAGGCATCGTGGTGCTTGCCGTGATGCTGCTTGATTACAAGGGCGGTGCCAAAGCGGTGGAGGATGCTGTGGAAGAAGAATTTGCCGAATTTGCCGAGAGTAGCGAAATCGGGGATGAAGAAGCATCCCCGAAACCGGCAAAGGCCTGAGCCCCGATGACCGACGTTACAAATCAGCGATCATGTTGTGCGCGGGAATCATCCGGGGCCTGATCACGGTCATCAAGGCCGTAATCCCGGATCACGCCAGCCACCCGCAAACGGTAATCTTCAAAAATCTTGTGCCGTCCCTTGATTTGGGCGGTGCGGTGCTTGCCCAGATTGCGCCAGGCGGCAATTGCGTCCTCATCGCGCCAGAAAGACAGCGATAAAACCTTGCCCGGATTGGTCAGGCTTTGAAACCGTTCGATCGAGATAAAGCCATCCATGGTTTCAAGCACGGGTTTGAGATCCCCTGCAATCGCAAGGTAATCGTCATAGCGCCCTTCGTGCGGTGTGACTTCGAAAATGACGGCAATCATGGTTTGATCAACTCCGTATGCGGGCCAGCGTGTGGTGTCGAGGCGATTTTCAGAAACTGGCGTTCTTCGCGCAGGATGAATTTTTCGCGTTGGGAAAATTCGTAGTTCTCGCGACCCAGCGGATCGTCCTTTAGCCGCGCACGATAGGCTTCATAGGATGCCAGATCGGGCAGATGATAGATACCATAAGCGGTTGAGACCGAACCTTCATGCGGGGCGAAATAGCCGACAAGGTCGGCCCCGCAGCGCGGGATGGCCTGGCCCCAGTTACGGGCATATTCGATGAAGGCGTCTTTTTTGTACGGGTCGATTTCATAGCGAATGAAACAGGTGATCATGACAGCGTCCTTTCAGGAGAAACATCTTGTTGGGTGACGCGGCCCATTATCCCGATTGCTGTGCATCAATGCTTCGATTAGCATCGAACTATGAAAGAAGGACCCGATATCGCCCGCGTGGCCGCATTGCTTGGCGATCCGGCGCGCGCAAACATGCTGACAGCCCTCATGAGTGGTCGGGCATTGACCGCGGCCGAGCTGGCGCAAGAAGCCGGTGTAACGCCACAGACCGCAAGCTCGCATCTGGCGAAGCTTGAGAGCGGGCAGATCGTTGTGCCGCGCAAACAGGGGCGGCATCGGTATTTCACGCTTTCGGGCCCCGATATTGTCGAGGCATTGGAAGTCCTGATGGGGATTGCCAACCGGGCCGGGCATAACCGTGTGCGCACCGGGCCAAAGGACCCGGAACTGCGCAAGGCACGCGTTTGTTATGACCATCTGGCCGGAGATATGGGGGTTGTGCTGTTTGATGGCCTTGCCAAACGCAAGCTGATTGCAAGCGATGTGAATGGGGTTGCCCTGACCCCGGCCGGGATCGATTTTGCCAATACGTTTGGCATCGATCTGGATGGCTTGCGTGCCAAGCGTCGGCCGCTGTGCCGGGAATGTCTGGATTGGAGTGCCCGGCAATCGCATCTGGCGGGGTCATTTGGGGCAGCCCTGCTGGACCGGTTTTATGACCTTGGCTGGGCCCGGCGGGTGCCGGAGTCGCGGATTGTGCGATTTAGCGATACTGGCGAGAAATCATTTCGTGACTTGATAAATCCCTAGATCAGCTATCAATCACCGAGCAGGGCGGCAACGAAGGCCGGGACAAGTTCGGTGGCGGGGCCATAGGTGCTGTGATCAAAACTGGTGGCACCCGAACTGGGTTCGAGATTGAGCTCGACCGTTTCGGCACCGGCTTCTTCATGGGCGACCTGAACGAACCCGGCTGCCGGATAGACATTGCCCGATGTCCCGATCGAGATAAAAAGCCCGCATGCGCCAAGGGCGGCATAAATGCGTTCCATCTCAAGGGGCATTTCGCCAAACCACACGACATGCGGACGCAATCCACCAGCCTTGCTGCATGCTGGACATGGCGTTTCCTTGGCAAGGTCGCCCGGCCAATCGGTAAGCAGATCACAGTGATTACAGCGGATTTTCAGAAGTTCACCATGCATGTGGATCAGGTTTTTTGACCCGGCCCGGCCATGCAGATCGTCAATGTTTTGCGTTACCAGCAACACATCACCTGGCCATTCGGACTCCAGCCGTGCCAGGGCCAGATGGGCGGCATTGGGCACGACATCCGGGTCATGTAACCCGGAACGGCGGTCGTTATAGAAATGATGGACCAGATCGGGATTGGCAATGAAGGCCTCGGGCGTTGCGACCTCGGAAATATCGTATTTCGCCCAGATACCGTCCGCGTCGCGGAAAGTATGCAACCCGCTTTCCTTGGAAATTCCCGCCCCCGTAAGGATGACAATCGGGGCGTTTTCATCGCGCAGGATGTCGATCAAATCGGGACGAAGCGGCATGGGGTGCGGTCCTGTGCTGGTGTCGGGTAGCGGTAGCCTAATGCAAACAAAACACCCCCGCCAAGTCTGTCTGGCAGGGGTGAATGCGAAACCGATCCGCTTTAACCGGTTTATCTGGGATTTTTCTGCCGATCAGGCAGAAGTATCGACATTGCCGCCCGGGGTATCGTCCTGGCTTGGTTTTTCACCGGCCGGGTTTTTGGTGACACCAACCATGGCCGGACGCAGCAAGCGGCCCTTGAGCACGTAACCGGCCTGCATGACCTGTGCGACATGGCCGTCCGGATATTCCGGATGCGGCAGTTCAAACACGGCCTGATGTTTGTTCGGATCAAGCTTTTCGCCAAGCGGCTCGAGCTTTTCGATGCCGTTCTTTTCAAGCGCCTTTTGCAGGGCCTGTTCGGTCATCTCGACACCGTCGACCAGCGTTTTCATTGCCGGATCGGCATCGGATGTGTCACCCGCTGCATCAAGGGCGCGACGCAGGTTGTCGCTGACATCCAGAAGGTCGCGGGCAAATTTGGTGATGGCGTAGTTGCCGGCATCCTCGACGTCTTTTTTGGCGCGGCGGCGGGTGTTTTCCACCTCGGCGGCCTGACGCAGCAGACGGTCTTTGAGCTCCGCGACTTCGGCTTCAAGCGCCTCGACCGGGTCCTGGAGGGCGGCATCTTCGAGCTCTTCTTCGGTCGCCTCTGCTGCGACCTCTTCAGAAGCGGTTTCCTCTGCATTGACGTCGTGCAGATCTTCCGGAGTGTTCTTTGCGGTTTCCGACATGGCTAACCTTGCTACTTTCACGTTATGCGGCCTGACACGCAGCGCCGCGATTTATCCAATCAGTCGACCGACCAGCTTGGCGGTGTAATCGACCAGCGGAATGATCCGGGCATAATTGATCCGGGTCGGTCCGACAACCCCGATTGCACCCACAATGCTGCCTTCAGCATTCTGATAGGGCGAAATCACCATCGAAAGACCCGATCCGCCGAACAGTTTGTTCTCCGACCCGATGAAAATCTGAACGCCCTGGGCATCCGTCGTCACATCGAGCAATTCAATCATCTGATCGCGGGCTTCAAGCACGTTGAACAAACGGCGGACGGTCTCAAGCTGTTCAATCGTATCGATATTTTCCAGCAGCTGGGATTGCCCCTTAACAATCAGGGACGATCCCTTGACCCCGCCAGCCCATGTTGCCAGGCCCGCATCAATCAGATTGGCGGAAAGATCATCAAGCTCTTGTTTGAGGCGATCACGCTCCTGGGTAATCAGAAGGCGCGCATCATCAAGCGTCTTTCCAGCCAACCGGGTATTTAGATAATTTGCTGCTTCTGTCAATGCCGAGGCGGGCAAATCCGCCGGAACATCAAGGATTCGGTTTTCCACATTGCCGTTTTCCGAGACCAGAACGGCCAGAACCTTGCCCGGTGACAGGGCGACAAATTCGATCTGTTTTAAGCGAATGCCATCGGTCTTGGGTGCGACCACCAGCCCGGCACAGCGCGACAGGCCCGACAACATCGTGGTTGCTTCGCCCAGCATCTGATCAAGCGAATAACCCGCCTGTTCGCAGTTTTTCGTCAGCTGGTCGCGTTCGGCATTGGGAAGGTCGCCGACCTCCATCAATGCATTCACAAAAAGACGCAGGCCCTTTTCACTGGGCAGGCGACCGGCCGAAATGTGCGGTGCGACCAGAAGGCCCATTTCCTCAAGATCGGACATGACATTGCGAATGGTCGCAGCCGAGAGGTTTTCCGACATGCGCCGCGCAATGGACCGCGAGCCGATCGGTTCGCCGGTTTCGACATAGGCATCGACAATCTGGCGGAACACTTCACGTGACCGCGCATTCATGTCGCCCAGCAATGTATCGTCAAAATGCGCCATCTGGTTTGCTTCGGGCCCTATTGTCGTGAAACTGAACAGAATTTAGTCAGGCAAACGCATTGCGTCAATTGCACGACCGAATACAACGCCGGGCTTGCGAAATTGCTTCAAGGTGTTGGTTTGTCTGCATTGCACCAGAACGGATAAAAACATGCGGGGAAACTGCTGGACGTTTGCCAGGTCACATCTTACTTTGGGCCAAATTTCACAGGACAAATTTGCGGTGTTCCGATCTGCGAACACCGCCAAAACAACCAAGAGGTTCCATCTTATGCGCCCTTCCGGCCGTACCCCCGATCAGCTTCGCGATGTGACGATTGAAACCGGCATTTCCAAATATGCCGAAGGCTCCTGCCTGATCAAGTTCGGCGACACGCATGTGATCTGTACCGCCACGGTCGAAGACAAGGTGCCGGGCTGGATGCGCAATTCCGGCAAGGGATGGATCACTGCGGAATACGGCATGCTACCACGCGCAACCGATAGCCGCATGAACCGCGAAGCGGCGCGCGGTGGCCAGTCTGGCCGTACCCAGGAAATCCAGCGTCTGATCGGTCGTTCGATCCGTGCGGTTGCCGACATGAAGGCGATGGGCGAAATGCAGATGCGCCTTGATTGTGATGTCATTCAGGCCGATGGCGGTACACGTACTGCATCGATCACGGGCGCGTATGTTGCCGCCCATCTGGCGTTTCAGGGCGTGCGTCGCCTTGGCCTGATCAAGGAAATCCCGCTGACCCAGCCGGTTGCTGCCATTTCGTGCGGTATCTATGAAGGTGAAGCGGTACTTGACCTTGATTACGCCGAAGACAGCAATGCCGGGGCCGATGCCAACTTCGTGCTGGCGGGCAATGGCGGCATCGTCGAGGTACAGGCAACCGCCGAAGACGTTCCGTTTGATCGCGCGTCCTATGACCAGATGTTCGCGCTGGCCGAAAAAGGCTGCAAGGAATTGTTCGCCAAACAGCGTGAGGCCCTTGGCCTTTAGGGCAGAGTAATTTCAATGGCAGGCACCCGCCTGCCGCTTCTCGCATCTGTTGGATATCGTATTTCAGGCAAGACCATGGCCCGTCGTTTCACGGAAAAAAAACTCGTCATCGCCAGCCACAACAAAGGCAAGATCAAGGAAATCGCCGAACTTCTTGCACCGTTCGGGATCGAGGTGTTCTCGGCCAGTGAACTTGATCTTCCAGAACCCGAAGAAACTGAAAAAACCTTCATCGGCAACGCGCAACTGAAATCAACCGCTGCGGCCAATGGCGCCAATCTTCCGGCCCTTGCCGATGACAGTGGTTTGGCCGTTTCCGCCCTTGATGGCGCGCCGGGGATTTATTCCGCGCGCTGGGCCGGGCCGGACAAGGATTTCGACATGGCGATGGAAAAGGTCCAGAACGGCATTGGCAACCATCCGGATCGTCGTGCGTCGTTTATTTGTGCCTTGTCGCTGGCGTGGCCGGACGGGCATGTCGAGAATTTCGAAGGCCGGGTTGAAGGCGAAATCGTCTGGCCAAAACGCGGGGCTCATGGCTTTGGCTATGATCCGATCTTCCAGCCAAATGGTTTCGAGGAAACCTTTGGCGAAATGGACCCGGCGAAAAAGCATGAAATGAGCCACCGGGCCGATGCCTTTGCCCAACTGGTCAAGGCCTGCTTCGAAGACTGATCGGGGGCATTTCCCCGCATTAAACCCATGCACGCATCGCTGATGTCATCATCGGCGGTGCGTGTTAATTTGGGGCATCATTCTCCGTTTATGAATCGAGCCGTTTGTGTCTGCAGCCTCAAGTGAAACCGTGCCGTTTGGCATTTATATCCACTGGCCGTTCTGTCTGTCGAAATGCCCGTATTGCGATTTCAACAGCCATGTGGCGAACAGTGTCGATCACGCGCGCTGGCGCACCGCACTTCGGGCCGAGCTTGCCCATGGTGCGGCCCGCCATCCCGGGCGGACGGTGGGATCTGTCTTCTTTGGTGGTGGCACGCCCTCCCTGATGGACCCGGAAACCGCCGGGGCCTTGATCGAGGACATCAAATCTTTCTGGCCGGTGACGGATGATCTTGAAATCACGCTGGAAGCCAATCCGGGCACGGTCGAAATTGACCGTTTTTCGGCCTTTGCCGCCAACGGGATCAACCGGGTATCGATTGGCATTCAGGCGCTTAATGACCGTGACCTTAAATTCCTCGGGCGTGTGCATAGCGCAAGTGAAGCCATGCGGGCCCTGGATGTTGCAACATCGGTCTTTGATCGATTTTCGTTTGATCTGATTTATGCACGCCCGGAACACGATCCCAAGGCCTGGCGGGCGGAGCTGCGCGAAGGGCTTGGCATCGCCAATGGGCATATTTCGCTCTATCAACTGACCATCGAGCCGGGCACACAGTTCTATACCCTGCATCAGCGCGGTGATCTTGTGGTGCCGGACGAAGACCTAGCGACCGAGCTTTACGAGATCACCCAGGAAGAAACCGAACGGGCCGGTTATCGCTGTTACGAGGTGTCCAACCACGCCAAACCGGGGCAGGAAAGCCGCCATAACCTGGTTTACTGGCGCTATGGCGATTATCTGGGCATTGGCCCCGGCGCACATGGCCGCGAAGCGGTGGTCGGGGCGAATGGCATTACCACGCCGATGGCGGTCCGCCGTCACCGTGCGCCTGACATATGGCTGGACCGGGTGGAAAAGCATGGTCATGGCACGCAAGAAGAAACCGCGCTTGAGGCTGATGAACGCCTGCTTGAGATGGTGATGATGGGCCTCAGGCTTAATGAAACCATCCCGACGGAACGCTTTAAGCGCATTATCGGCAAGGGACCGCGTGATGTTCTGGCAGGTGACCGGTTGGAAACCCTGATCGAGTCCGGTGATCTGATCTGTGATTCGTCGGGACTGCGCGCCACCGATCAGGGCAGGAACCGTTTGAACGGTGTTCTGGCCTATTTGTTCGACCACGCGGTGTAAGCCCGAAACCCGCAAAACACCACGAAAAACCTCACAATTGGCGGGTGCCTGCAATCGGGCGCAGGAAGTTTCACCAAACCATCAAAAAGTTGGTTGACACTTAAGCCTGACCGCGTATATTCCGCCCCGTTCCGGCGGACACCGCCCGAACAAATACCACAAGCCCCTATGCCCAGGTGGCGGAATTGGTAGACGCGCTGGCTTCAGGTGCCAGTGGCCATTAGGTCGTGGAAGTTCGAGTCTTCTCCTGGGCACCATTCTCCCGCGTATCCTAGAGATAGCGGGAACCTCCCGAAAACAAACGGTTATTCCTCACCAAACTGGTACACAATGGTGGGGAACAATGCTTTTCCGGTTGGTCCGTCCGATGCGGCGTAAAGATTCAAGCATCCTGTACTTTGTTCAGCGTATTCCGGCTGACATACGTCCGAAAATTTCCGGTACAAAACTTTCGATTCCTGTAGGCGACAAAATTGTCACCCGCACGGTTAGTGCATCTGCATCGGTCGTTAAGGTTTCCCTTGGTACCCGTGATCCCCATGAAGCCAAAATCAGACAGGCACAGATTGCTGCTTATCTCGAAGGGGTTTGGCAGTCGATTCGGAGCGGGCCTGAAAAGCTGACGCTGAAACAGGCTGTTGCACTTGCCGGTGAAATATACAGGGCTTGGGTAGGTGCACTGGAAGACGATCCGGGTTCCCCATCGTTATGGGGGAGGGTAGAGGCTGATAACAAAGCTGCCCTGCGTGGTGAGTTTGGCGTGGCCCAACTGATGATCCCTAGCCCATCTAGGAACATAAAAAGCATCGAAGATCGTTTTGGGAGATTTACGGACATCGCATTATCCAAGCGTGGGCTTGTTGTCGATGACGATAGCCGTGCAAAGCTAATGGAGCAGATTGCTGTTGCGATGGACCTTGCAGCAGAAAAACTGCAACGCCACAGCTTTGGTGACTACACACCTGACAATTACGAATCTCGTTTTCCAGACTGGGAAGACCGTAAGGCTGCTGATGCAAACGCCCGGCCTAAAGTTACCATCACCCAGCTTTTGGAAGGCTGGTGGAAAGAAGCTGGCAGGGATGGTGGTCGCTCGTTAAGCACATACGAGAGTTATAGCAAGGCCGTTCGATACCTTATCGACTACCTTGGACATGATGACGCAACCAAGGTAACGCCTCGCGATGTTGTGGGCTATAAGGACAAGCGGCTTTCAGATGTAAACCCTCGAACCGGAAAACCGATCTCAGCACGGACAATCAAGGATTCTGAGTTGTCTGGTTTAAAGTCGGTCTTTAACTGGGGTGTAAGTCAGCACTTGATCACAGATAACCCCGCCAAGGGGGTGACTGTTGCTCTGCCGAAGGTCAAGCGTAGTAGACCCAAAGGCTTTACCGAAGCTGAGGCCGTGGCTTTGTTGCGTCATTCCCAAGACTACGCCCAGAAACAGCCAAATGAGTCGCAACGGCTTCTTAATGCCAAGCGGTGGGTGCCTTGGGTCTGCGCTTATACAGGGGCACGGGTCGGTGAGATTGTTCAGTTACGTAAGTCTGATCTGATCGACCATGGGAACCATTTCGCTATCCTGATAACGCCCGATGGGACAGTAACTGTGAAGGATGGCGAATACAGAGAGGTCCCAATACACCCCCACCTTGTCGAGACCGGGTTCATTGACTTTGTGCGGTCTCAGGAAGAAGGCTATTTGTTCCTAAAGCCAAATGCCGCAGGTGAAATCAGAGGGTCGTGGAACTCTGCAAAGAACAGATTACGAGAATTTGCACGGCAGGTCATTGTAGACCCGAATGTAAAGCCTAATCACGGGTGGCGGCATCGTTTCGTTACGATGGCGCGTGAATACGGTATGTCTCAGGAACTTCGTCGGATGATCACAGGTCATACAGGTTCGGGGGTCGATGAGCGGGAATATGGCGACCCTGCCGGGCTTTATCGGGAAATCTGCAAGATACCCCGTTATCAGGTCTGAATACCCTGAGCCCAGCCAATAGATTCTTGGGGCTCTGGGGTGGCTGCATCAGTCGATTCAAAAATCGGCTCGGTACCTGCCGTGAAGTAATGTTGAGAGGTATCATTTTTGCCTTCCCGTATTTACGGTCTCAGGCAGCTATCACCATTTTGGTTGCAGTTGTGAAAGCAGCACCTTTCAGAAAGCCAAAAACCGACAAAAATGCCGATTATTTGGCCACTGATGGCATTTTACCGTTTCATTGCTACCAATGTAGCGCCAAAACTTAAATCCTCTGTACGGGCAAATTATAGCCCTCTACGGCCATGTCAATTGGGTACCACCATAGCTGGGACAATCACCCTTTGCTTGACTATGGAGGTTTATCATGACCCGAGATACCAACACGGCAGTTACAATCCCGCCGCTATCCCTCAGCGCCCAAACAATCAACACCCACCACAACAACATCCTTGAGCATGGCAAGGGGATGCTGCGTGAAGCGAAAGCTGCTGGTGAGGAGTTGCTCCGCGTTAAGAAGGCTTTGAAGCACGGGGAGTTCAAGCCATGGATCGAGGAGAACTGTAGCTTCAGCTACTCCCAAGCCAAACGATACATGCAGATCGCCAAAAGGATCGACGTAGAGCCTTTTGATCCTGAAGCAAGTATTGAGAGCATCCTTCACACCAAGGGCAAGCCCAAAGCCCACCTTCAGTCCTTCTCACAGACAGACGCTGAGTATGCACAGAAGTTACATGCAATGGCTGTGCGTGGCACTGAGCATGAGCGTGAGGTTGCCAAGGGAAAACTCGAAGCATTCGCCAAGTCCTTCGGAAAGACCCCTGAAAAACTGATGGAGCATGTAGGGAAGAAGGACCCTCAGCCTCAAAGCGTAACTGAAATCACAATTCAGGAGACCCTTGAGCCGTTCCGCAGCAAATCGAAAGACGACCTGCTGATGATGCTTTTGCACTGCATGGTTAAACATCCCGATCTCGTAGCTGACCTGAAAGGAGAAGCGCAATGGAGATGAAAAAATTTGGTCAGATGAGCCTCAGCAATTTCAATGAAACCATGCTGAGAACTTTTTCGCGTCACTGTTTGTGGTCTGCTGATGATGCAGTTAGTCAGGTCACAGTGTGTCCCTTTGACGGTGCTATTCGAAGCTTTCATGCGACCAAATAGACGCGCCTTATCGGCTGGAGGAATAACAAATCAAAAATGACAACGATGACAACTAACAACCAGATTACGATTTATACCGATGGTTCATGTACCGGGAATCCAGGTCCGGGAGGGTACGCCGCTATTATCTGCGAAGGTGATTGTGAGCGTACCATTACCGGGAGTGAGACCGAGACAACGAACAATCGAATGGAATTAAGTGCAGCTATTGCTGCGTTCAAAGCACTTGACCAGAGTAAGTCAAGCGTTCGGGTAGTGACTGACAGCCAGTATCTGAGCAAGGGCATGACTACTTGGATAAGGGACTGGAAAGCCAAGGGTTGGCGTGGATCAAGCGGAAAAGCTGTTAAGAATGCAGACCTCTGGCGTGAACTGGATGAACTCAGTGCTCTACACGATGTATCGTGGGAATGGGTTAGAGGGCATTCCGGCAACGAGCTAAATGAACGAGTTCATGCACTTGCGATGAGAGCAAATGGAGTAGGCTCCAGTAGCTGATGTCTGAAGATTCCGGGTCGGGAATGAAGAGTGTTTGCTCGGATTTCCTGATCCAGAACAATGAACCTGAAACCATAGTGTTTCTGCGGGCTTCCAATTGGGTACCACCATAGAAGGGAAGGCACATGTTTTGTGGCAGTTGTTTTCCTTCCTTTGATGACATGCAAGACTACCTAGGTCTTACTTAAAGACGACTCTAGGACACTCTGAATACTGGTTCTTCTTTCCTTCCTTGTTTGAGGGTCTCAGAAACCATAAACAGCCAAAGCAGACTTAGGATGACTAAAGGAATTCTTTAGGATTACCTATGGGGGGAAGGGGGGCTTTTTGGTTATATTAATAATGATTAATATATGTTTGTTGTCCCATTGTGTCGGTTGAACGCGGATGTTTTTGGGTCGCAAATCTGATCAGGCATTCGTATACGAGCTAGCGCAAACTTCCCCCCATAGGGTGGTCCCGGCTATTGCCCCAGCTTTGTCAATTTTCACAGTCCCTTACCAACGGTTTTCCCTTTTTTGTTACATACACAACGAACGTTGACATTTGTAACAGTCCGATTTAATTGGCAATTACAAACCAGTCAGCAAGGGCAGGCTTATGGAACGTTACGTCATCTACAAGCGGGTAAGTACAGCAGACCAAGGGCGAAGTGGATTGGGTCTTGAGGCTCAGGCGAGGGACTTGGCCCTGTATCTTGAGACATACAGCCCAGAACCGTTCGAGATCATTGCAGAATATGTTGATGTGCAATCCGGCAAGGATGATGACCGTCCAGAACTGAACAAAGCAATTGATCACGCCAAACGTGACAAAGCCGTTCTTCTGGTTGCAAAGCTCGACCGCCTGAGCCGTAAAGTCTCCTTTATATCGCAGCTCATGGAAGACAAGAGGCTTGATTTCCGGGTGGCTTCAATGCCTTCGGCTGACAAGTTCCAGCTTCATATCTATGCAGCATTGGCGGAGCAAGAACGTGACTTTATATCGCAAAGGACAAAGGCGGCTTTGAAGCAAGCCAAGCTGCGTGGTCAAAAGCTAGGTGGACTCAGAGACAAGACCATGAAACGCAATGAGGCTCTCAAGGCACAAGCAGATACTAGGGCACACAAGCTAGAAGGCATTGTGAAGCCGCTCAGGGAACAAGGGGCAACCCTTCGTGACATTGCCGCGTCTTTGAATGCAGCAGGAATTAGCACACCGCGCGGTGGTGACTGGCAGGCTGTGCAGGTCAAGCGTTTGTTGGAACGTCTTCAAAAGAAATAAGAAATGGGCATAGTCCGACCCTCATAGCCTACGGATTCTATGCTTATCTGTTTGCATCCATCTCAATACGAGAGTCGTGCCCATCAGAATCTCGCTATGATGGCATTTTTTCCCGCAAACTATTGCTTAAAATGACAATCAAGATATTGTTCGGCATAGCATATTTATGAGGTGAAAAAGACGTTCGGGGGAGCATTGGCTATGAAGATGTCTGAAGCCGATGTGAAAACCAAACTCATCACACCGGCAATCAAGAAAGCAGGCTGGGATATTAACAGCCAGATGCGGGAAGAAGTCACGTTCACCGCTGGGCGCATCATTGTGCGTGGTAAGATGACGGCACGTGGCAAAACCAAGCGTGCTGACTATATCCTTTATCACAAGCCGAACATTCCCCTCGCCATTGTCGAAGCCAAAGACGATTCCCACACTGTCGGCTCAGGAATGCAACAAGCCCTTGAATACTCGGATATGCTGGACATTCCGTTTATCTTCTCATCCAACGGTAAGGGATTTTTGTTTCACGACAAATCGGGAACTTCGGAGAAGCTGGAAACCGAACTTACCCTAGATGAATTCCCATCCCCTGATGTACTTTGGCAGAAGTTCAAAGCCATGAAGGGTCTTTCCGACACTGCCGCAAAAATTGTCTCCCAAGATTACTATGATGATGGCAGTGGTCGTGCTCCCCGCTATTACCAATCCATAGCCATCAACAGAACCATCGAAGCCATTGCCAAGGGGCAAAACGAGATTCTTCTGGTTATGGCGACGGGAACAGGCAAAACCTACACGGCATTCCAAATCATCTGGCGTTTGTGGAAAGCCAAACAAAAGAAACGCATCCTTTTCCTTGCCGATAGAAACATCCTTGTTGACCAAACCAAACAGCAGGACTTCGCCCCTTTTGGCGACAAGATGACGAAGATTCATAATCGGACAGTAGACAAGTCCTATGAAATCTATCTGTCTCTGTATCAGGCAGTCACAGGGACCGAGGAAGAGCAAAACATATACAAGCAGTTCTCCCCGGATTTCTTTGATCTGATTGTCATTGACGAGTGCCACCGTGGAAGTGCATCTGAAGCCTCGGCATGGCGAAGAATCCTCGATTACTTCTCAAGCGCGACCCATATCGGTTTGACGGCAACGCCAAAGGAAACCAATGACGTTTCCAACATCGCTTACTTTGGCGAACCCGTTTACAGCTATTCCCTGAAACAAGGCATCAGCGATGGCTTCCTTGCGCCTTACAAGGTCATTCGCATTGATTTTGATAAGGACCTAGAGGGCTATCGCCCTGAAAAGGGCAAGACGGACAAGTTCGGCAATCTGATTGAAGACCGCATCTATAACACCAAGGACTTTGACCGAACCCTTGTTCTTGAAAAGCGCACAGAAAGGGTTGCTCAAAAGGTGACGGAGTTCCTCACGGAAACAAACCCCTATGACAAGACCATCATATTCTGTGAAGATATCGACCATGCCGAGCGCATGAGACAAGCAATTGCCAACGCCAACCCAGAGCGCATGGCAGAAAATCACCGTTACGTCATGCGGATTACAGGCGACAATCCTGAAGGCAAAGCCGAGCTGGACAATTTCATCAATCCTGAATCCAGATACCCCGTTATTGCTACCACCTCAAAACTGATGACCACTGGGGTGGATGCCAAAACCTGTAAATTGATTGTCTTGGACCAACGCATCCAATCCATGACCGAGTTTAAGCAAATCATAGGTCGTGGCACACGGGTCAATGAAGAGCACGGCAAAAAGTTCTTCACCATCATGGATTTCAAAAAAGCCACTGAGCTTTTTGCGGACCCTGATTTTGATGGGCAACCCGTTCAAGTCTATACCCCAGAACCAGATGGTAATGTTGTCCCCGACGATGGTGAAACGCCAGACAATCTAGATGATGGTGGGCAGGAAATCCCCCCGGGTGTCACATGGGACAACCACGAAGACAACGAAGGCCAGCAGAAATACTACATCAATGATGTTGAAGTGGATGTCCTTTCAAAGCGGGTTCAATATCTCGATGCCGACGGCAATCTGATAACGGAATCCTTGAAGGACTATTCCCGCAAGAGCATCACCAAGGAGTTTGAAACCTTGGATGCCTTTTTGCGTCGCTGGAACGAAGCAGACAAGAAGACCGCTATCATCAAGGAACTTGAGGAACAGGGTGTTCCCGTCAACGTCTTGCGCGAAACCGTTCCCAATGGCGAGTCTTACAGCACCTTTGACTTGATCTGCCATGTCGCTTACGGACAGCCCCCACTGACTCGGAAGGAACGTGCCGAGAACGTCAAAAAACGAAACTATTTTGCCAAGTACGAGGACAAAGCCAGAGCAGTTTTAGAAGCCCTACTTGATAAATATGCCGATGAAGGTTTGACGACATTGGAGGACAACAAAATCCTCATGATGGCCCCCTTCCCGCAAATCGGTACCCCCACTGAAATCATTAAATCTATTTTCGGCGGTAAGGCTCAGTATGGCAAAGCCATCAATGACCTTGAAACCGAGCTTTTTAAACAGGACCAACCTGCATGAGTAACGTATCGGGCATCATCAAATCCATCCAAGACATAATGAGAAAAGACGTTGGTGTGGATGGTGACGCTCAAAGGATTAGCCAGCTTGTTTGGATGTTCTTTCTGAAAATCCTCGATGACCGTGAAGAGGAGCTTGAACTCCTTGATGATGACTTCACGTCCCCCATGCCAGAAAACCTGCGCTGGTGTAATTGGGCGAAGGATGCTGAAGGCATTACGGGCGATGACTTGCTTGATTTTGTCAACAACGAGCTTTTCCCCAAACTGAAAGAACTGCCGTCAACGGGTGCAGAAGGGCAACGCGCCACTGTCATCAAAAACGTGTTTGAGGATGCCTACAACTATATGAAGTCTGGCACCCTGATGCGCCAGGTCATTAACAAAATCAACGAGATTGATTTTAACGCAAGTGATGACCGCCATACCTTTGGCGACATTTACGAACAAATCCTCAAAGACCTTCAAGGTGCCGGAAACGCAGGTGAGTTCTACACGCCACGGGCCGTCACCCAGTTCATGGTGGATATTCTGGACCCGAAGTTGGATGAAAAGGTCTTTGACCCTGCTTGTGGAACAGGTGGTTTCTTAGCCTGCACCGTTGACCACAAACGCGCCAAGTACGAGAAAAGTGCCGAAGACAGGGAGACTTTGCAAAAGTCTATCTTTGGCGTTGAGAAAAAGTCTCTCCCCCACTTGCTTGCCGTCACCAACATGGTTCTGCATGGCATTGATGTTCCCACCAACATTCGACACAGCAATACCCTGTCCCGTCCTTTGGTGGATTACTCAGAGTCTGACAGGGTTCAAGTGATCCTGACCAACCCGCCTTTTGGTGGCATGGAAGAAGACGGCATTGAAAACAATTTCCCCGCCAGCTTCCGAACCCGTGAAACAGCAGACCTTTTCCTTGTGCTGATTATCCATCTTCTGAAAGAAGGTGGTCGGGCTGGCGTTGTCTTGCCTGATGGTACTCTCTTTGGCGAGGGCATCAAAACCCGCATCAAAGAAAAGCTCCTGACGGAATGCAATCTGCACACCATTGTCCGATTGCCGAACGGCGTTTTCAATCCCTATACGGGCATCAAAACCAACCTCTTGTTCTTCACCAAGGGCGAACCAACAAAAGACGTTTGGTTTTATGAGCATCCATATCCCGAAGGCTACAAAAGCTATTCCAAAACCAAGCCGATGAAGATTGAAGAATTCGAACCTGAAAAGGCTTGGTGGAATAATCGGGAAGAAAATGACCACGCATGGAAGGTGGCATTTGAAGACATCAAGGCAAACAACTTCAACTTGGACATCAAGAACCCCAATATCCAAGATGCCACGCATATGGACCCTGCTGAACTGTTGGAAAAGTTCAACAAGAACCAGCAGGACATGACAGCAACTCAGGACAAGCTGAAATCCATTCTCGCTGAAGCCTTAAATCGTTTGGCGGGAGAATAACTGTGGATAAAGAAATCTTCCTAAACCAGTTCGGACACCTCGCCCAAGGACCCGATGGGGTTAAAAAGCTCAGAGACTTGATTTTGCAATTGGCTGTTCAGGGAAAGCTGGTTGAGCAAGACCCGAATGATGAGCCTGCCAGTGTGCTTTTTGAAAAAGCGAAAAAGGATTATGCGACGGCTCTCAAGGCAAAAGTCATCAAAAAAAGCAGGCTCTTCAGTGTTGAAAGTAGCCCCATCTCTGGCTGTGTCCCAAAAAGTTGGCTGGTTCTAACGATTTCTCAAATTGCAAATGTCTTTAACGGAAACAGTGTTTCGGCCTCTGATAAAAAATCTAAATACTCAAATGTGTCTGAAGGTCATAGCTACATTGCAACCAAGGATGTCGATTTTAAGTCGCACGTAATTGACTATCAAAACGGAATTAAAATCCCTTTCGGAACTCCAAAGTTCAAAATCGCCCCTAAAGGAGCAGTTTTAATCTGTGCTGAGGGAGGAAGTGCGGGAAAGAAAATCGCAATTACCAATCAGGATATTTGCTTTGGGAATAAGCTTTATGCCTCTGTTCCTTTTACAACCATCATAGAAAGCAAGTTTCTGTTTTACGTTTATAAATCTCCTCAATTTATTTCCCAATTTCAAGAAGCTATGACAGGCATCATTGGAGGCATTTCTCAAACAAGCTTCTTAACCCTGTCAGTACCAGTGCCTCCACCATCAGAACAGAAGCGCATCGTCGCGAAGGTTGATGAATTGATGGCTTTGTGTGAGGAGCTGGAAGCTATTCAGGAAACCAATATCACCGTTAAACGTGATTGCGTTGCCTCCACCCTTCATCATCTATGCCAAGCCAGTGAGAAAGATGAAATCAAATCAAACTGGTCTATTGCTGAGAACAATTTTGGAAAATGGTTTGATGACCTCGAAACGGTCAAAAATCTGAGGTCAACAATTCTTCAATTGGCTGTTCAAGGGAAGCTCGTTGAGCAAGACCAAAATGATGAAACCGCTAGTGACCTTTTGAACCGAGCAAATATCAAAGCAACGAAAATCAGTGATGATAATAAGCCTGAATTACCTATTCCAGATTCATGGAAGTGGGTGCTTTTGAAAGATATCACTGATCAGAATAGACCCATTTCATATGGGGTCATCAAGCTAGGTCATGATTACCCCGGAGGAATCAAGACCTTACGCTGTAGCGATGTAAAATATAGATATATCGATGAAAGCTCTATAAAGACGATAAATCCTGATATTGAAGGAGAGTACAAAAGAACACGCCTTGAAGGTTCTGAAGTCTTGATGAACATTCGCGGTACTCTGGGCGGGTGTGCCATTGTTCCTGACAGTTTAAAAGGCGCAAACATAGCTCGCGAAGTTGCAATGATTGTCCCAGCCGAGTGCGTTTCAAGTGAATATCTTCTCAACGTCATTTCATCACCGTTGATACAAGAACTTACGCTCGGAAACCTCAGGGGAATCGCATACAAAGGCCTCAACCTTGGAGCATTGTCGAAGTTTGCAATTCCTCTCCCCCCGCTAGCCGAACAAAAACGCATCGTCGCCAAGGTCGATGAACTCATGACTTTGTGTGATGAGCTAGAGACACAAATCCTGTTGTCCCAAAACCTGAACAAAAATCTTATGGCATCTCTCTGCCATCACATGACCGTGAACTGATATGATAAATAGCTGGGAACTAATGAGCTGAACTTCGATTCTTAGTTTGCTCATTGGTAACACCGCTGGTATACAAATCTAAATTTGTGAGGAAATCTCCATAGGTTTTCTGCGGTTTTCAGGAGATTATTGTTCAATCTTCTCCTGGGCACCATACCCCAGCACATTTCTGATGTGCTGGGGTATTGTCGTTTTGGCTTACATTTTCCGAATTTGTCTGATGGGCGCTGCTTGTGGCGTCGAAAACCGCGCAATTGGTACGACTTTTGCGGTGCGATGCGCGGTTTGCTGTGTTAAGAACAGGCAAATTCTGACATTTGGAGAACCGCGATGACCAATTTCCTCCATCTCGGAGATCTGCCTGATGACCTTGACCTTGGAAAGGTTGTGGCCATTGACAGTGAGACCATGGGCCTTAACCCGCACCGCGACCGTTTGTGTGTCGTGCAGCTTTCAAGCGGGGATGGCAATGCCCATCTGGTCAAGTTTGATGGGGAAGATTACAGCGCGCCGAACCTCAAGAAACTTCTGGCTGATGACAGCGTTCTCAAGCTGTTTCATTTCGGACGTTTTGACATCGCCGTGATGGACAAATATCTCGGTGTGCGCTGTGCGCCGGTCTATTGCACCAAGATCGCCTCCAAACTGGTGCGCACCTATACCGACCGTCATGGTCTGAAGGATGTGCTGCGCGAGACCGTCGGGGTCGAGATTTCCAAGCAGCAGCAGAGCTCCGACTGGGGTGCGGCCGAGCTTTCCAAGGAACAGATCGATTATGCCGCATCCGATGTGCTGTATCTGCACAAGGCAAAAGAAGAGCTTGATCGTCGTCTGGTCCGTGAAGGTCGGATGGAGATGGCGCAGGCCTGTTTTGACTTCCTGCCGATGCGCGCGACGCTTGATCTGGCGGGCTGGGAAGAAACCGATATCTTTGCCCATTCCTGAGGTCGGCATAAGGCCGGTTAACCGCCTGTGAAGATTGATCCTGTATTGCCTGTGCTAGGGAATTGACCCCCACGCCAACCGGGTTCATAGTTTCGGCCCAATGATCTTGCAAGATGGGCGATACAGGCTATCTCCGGGCGGAAAACGCTAACAAGAAACAATGACAGTGACCCCAGACGTGTCCAAAGAGTCCTCCAACCTGCCGGCACCGGCATCTGATGCCGATCTTGCCATTGCACGCCGTGTTCTTGGTATCGAAGCCAATGCGCTGCGCGAACTTGCAGAGTCGCTAAATGGTGCGTTCTGCGAAGCCATCAACCTGATCGAAGGCCTGAAAGGCCGTCTGGTTGTGACCGGCATGGGCAAAAGCGGCCATATCGCCAAGAAAATCGCTGCGACCTTTGCCTCGACCGGCACCCCGTCCTTTTTCGTCCACCCGGCCGAGGCCAGCCACGGGGATCTGGGCATGATTGGCAAGGATGATGCGGTTCTGGCCCTGTCCAATTCCGGTGAAACACCGGAATTGTCCGATATTATTGCCTTTACCCGGCGTTTCAATGTGCCGCTGATCGGCATGACCCGCAAACCGGAAAGCTCGCTTGCCAAGCAGTCCGATTGCCCGCTGGTTCTGCCGGCAAGTCCGGAAGCCTGTCCGAACAAACAGGCGCCGACGACATCAACCACGGCGATGCTGGCCTTTGCCGATGCGCTGGCGGTAACGCTTATGGAGCGGCGCGGTTTTTCATCGGATGATTTCCGCACCTTCCACCCCGGTGGCAAGCTGGGTCAGCGGTTGCTCCATGTCGGGGATGTCATGCATGGGGCCGATACCCTGCCATTGATCAAACCGGATGCGCTGATGGCCGAGGCACTTGTGACCATGACCAGCCATTCATTTGGCTGTGTTGGCGTGGTTGATGATGCCGGGGCCCTGGCCGGGATCGTGACCGATGGCGACTTGCGCCGTCACATGGCCGATAATCTGGTGGCGATGAAAGTCAGTGATGTCATGACCGCCGGGCCGAAAGTAACCAGTGCCGATGCGCTGGCGGTTGAGGCCCTTGCCATCATGAATGATCGTTCAATCACGTCTTTGTTTGTCCTTGATGACGCTGGTGTGCCGGTCGGACTGGTCCATATCCATGATCTTTTGCGTGTCGGAGTGGCCTGACGCATGAGCACAGAGGGCACGCCAAAGGTCGACGATCACGACGAAAGCCAGAAGGCCGAAGCACGTGAGCAACGCCACGCGCGCGGCTTTTCGCGAGATCGCATGCCCTCGGCGCGGCGTAATGTGCGGATCAATCCGTTCCGCCGTGTCATCGTCAATATGCTGAAATTCGTCCTGCCGCTGATCGCGATGACGATCCTTGCACTTGTGGTGCTGTGGCCGCAGATCGAACAGGTGCAGGAAAGCGGCTTTCGGCTGGGCTTTTCGACCTCGCCCGAAGATCTGATGGAAAATGTTGCGATGAGCAAACCCCGCTTCTTTGGCGTGGATGGCAATCGACAGCCCTTTACCGTCACGGCCAGTGAGGCCGTTGAAACCGCAGAAACCGAAACGCGACCCGACCATATTTACCTGTCAGCGCCGCAGGCCGATATCACGCTTAATGACGGATCGTGGATTGCAATGACCGCCAATGAAGGGTTCTATACCGAAGCTGACGGGATGCTTGATCTGGTGGGCACGGTGAACATGTACCACGATCAGGGCTTTGAAATTCATACGGAAGAAGCTGAAATTGCCATGAATTCCGGCAGTGCCAGCGCCGATGTGCCGGTTGACGGGCAGGGGCCGTTTGGCACCATTGCATCCGATTCCGGGTTTGAGCTTGAAGACAAGGGGGCGGTGATCCGCTTTTTGGGGAAATCCCGTCTGGTGATTTTCGACAGTGCAATGAATTCGACGGAGCAATGAGAGGGAAGTCATGATTGCGATGCCGCATCTCGCCCGCAAGACTGGAACGGTTCTGACACCCCTTGTGCTGGGGGGGCTTATGCTGGGTGCGACCGTGATCGGCCTGTTCAGCACGGTCAAGGATGCTGCGGCCAATCCGTTGGGTTTGGCACAAAATGGCAGTGGCGGGCTTGAAGTCGAGTCGGATAACGGCATCGAATGGCGCCGCAACGAGCAGGTTCTGATCGCGCGTGGCAATGCGGTGGCCAAACGTGGCGGATCGCGTGTTGATGCCGACGAGCTCCAGGCACTTTATCGCGACCGCGACGGCAATAGCGAGATTTACCGCATCATCGCGACTGGCAATGTGAAGCTTTCATCCGATACCGACGTCGCCATTGGCGATCGCGCCGTCTATGACATCGACGAGGCCGTGGTCGTGCTGACCGGTGACAACCTTAAATACACCACCCCCACTGAAACCCTGACCGCACGCGACAGCCTTGAATATTGGGAAACAGAGCGTGTGGCGGTGGCACGTGGTGACGCTGTTGCCGTGGCCGAAGATCGCACGCTGCGCGGGGATGTTCTGACCGCGCGCTTTGAGGCCGGCGAGGGCGGGGCCAACGAATTGCGCCGCATCGATGGCCAGGGCAATGTGAATATTCGCACGGCGACAGAGTTTGTTGTCGGCGACCAGGGTGTTTATGATGCGAAAACAGGTATCGCGACCCTTATTGGATCGGTTAAGATCACCCGCGGGGAAAACCAGTTGAACGGGGATCGTGCCGTTGTGGACCTGAATACCGGGGTCAGTCGTCTGACGGCTGACGGTAGTGGCGATGGCAAAACCCGTGTTCGGGGCCTTCTGGTTCCGCAAAAAGACGAAAACAACAGCCCGGCCGATGCCGGGACCGGTAACTGAGAAAGGTCGGTCATTTGTTCTGGTCGCGCAAAAGCGTAAAATCCGACAACGCCAAGGCGACAGCTGCATCTGGCAGCGCACAGCCAACTGACGGCGGGGCAACCGGTCCGCGCCTGATCAGCACGAACAAGGGTCTTGTCGCGCATAATCTTGGCAAAAGCTTCAAGAAGCGTCCGGTGCTCAAAGATGTCTCGGTGTCGGTGCAGCGCGGTGAGGCGGTTGGCCTTCTGGGCCCGAACGGCGCAGGCAAAACCACCAGTTTCTATATCATTACCGGCCTTATTGCCGCAGATCGCGGCACGATTTCCCTTGATGGGCGCGACATCACGATGATGCCAATGTATCAGCGCGCACGCATGGGAATCGGCTATTTGCCACAGGAAGCCTCGATCTTTCGCGGTATGACCGTCGAACAGAATATCATGGCTGTTCTTGAAGTGGTCGAGGATGACCGCCTTAAGCGCGAACAATCCCTTGAAGACCTTCTGGCAGAATTTGCGATCGAACATTTGCGCCGCACACCCGCACTTGCCCTTTCGGGCGGGGAGCGCCGCCGTTGCGAGATTGCGCGTGCGCTTGCGGCCCATCCGAATTTTGTTCTGCTTGATGAACCACTTGCCGGGATTGACCCGATTGCAGTGGGTGATATTCGCGATCTTGTACGTCATCTGAAAGATCGTGGCATTGGGGTCTTGATTACTGACCACAATGTGCGCGAGACTCTAGACATTATCGACCGGGCATATATCTTGCATGATGGTCGGGTTTTGATGGAAGGTGGACCTGAGGAAATCGTTCGAAATGACGATGTACGCAGGGTTTATCTGGGCGATCGTTTCAGCCTTTGATAACGCCGCCAACCGTCAATGAAGTCTTGGGGGGAGAGTTCGGATTGACACGGGGTAGTGCATAAATGGCCCTGAAGGCGCGTCTGGATCTACGCCAGTCCCAGTCACTTGTCATGACTCCCCAGCTGCAGCAGGCTATCAAACTGCTGCAATTCAATAATATTGAGCTTTCCAATTTCATCGACAGTGAACTGATGGAAAACCCGCTGCTCGAGCGGGCCGATCCCGGCCAAACCTATGCCGAGGCCGGCGACGGTGCGGTGGGCAATGGCGATGAAGGGCTTGATAGTCGATCCAACGACAATTTCGCAGATCGCGATGACCAGTTTGGCACGGATCGTCTGACATCGAGTGAATCCATGGGCAGCGATGATGGCCCGCTTGATGTTTCAAGTGACGCGCTGTATGGCGGCGAGGGCGAAATCACCCGCAATGGCGAACCGGTTTCGGGCAGCCACGATTATTCCGCGCCCTATGGCGGCGGGACAGGTGGCGGTGTCGGCGGTTCGGCAGCGGGGAGCGATGACCTGCCGGGGCTGGAACAGACCCTTGCGGACGAGGCGACACTGCGCCAGTCACTTGATGATCAGCTCAACATTGCCTTTGCCGATGCCACGTCGCGCATGATCGGAAGCTATCTGATCGATATGCTTGATGAGAATGGCTATATCAGCGGCGCGCTTGATGAAGTTTCCGAGGCGCTTGAATGCGATTTGACCGATGTCGAGCGCGTTCTGAAGGTCATGCAGGGCTTTGATCCGGTCGGCATTTTTGCCCGTGATCTGGCGGAATGTCTGGAACTGCAGTTGCGGGAACTCAACCGCTTTGATCCGGCGATGGCCGCCCTTCTGGCCAACTTGGAATTGCTGGCCAAGCGCGACTTTGATCGTTTGCGGCGTGTCTGCGGGGTCGATTCGGATGACCTTTACGACATGATCGACGAGATCAAAACCCTTGATCCGCGACCGGGTAAAACCGCTGATGGTGAAATCGCAACCCCCGTGATCCCGGATGTTCTGATGCGTTCGGCAGGGAATGGCAACTGGCATCTGGAACTGAATTCCGAGGCCCTGCCAAGGGTTCTGGTCAATGAGGACTATGTCGCCCAAATCGGATCCGGGCTGCGTGACCGCGAAGAACGCGGCTTCATGAGCGAAAAACTGCAAAGTGCCAACTGGCTGGTCAAGGCGCTGCATCAGCGTGCTACCACCATCATGAAGGTCGCCAGCGAGATCGTGCGCCAGCAGGACGGATTCTTTACCCACGGGGTCGGGCATCTGCGCCCGCTTATTCTGCGCGACATTGCCGAGGCGATCGGCATGCATGAAAGTACGGTTTCCCGCGTGACCAATGGCAAGTTCATGTCGACCCCGCGCGGGATGTTCGAACTGAAATACTTCTTTACCACGGCAATCTCGTCTTCTGACGGTGGTGACGCCTATTCATCAGAGGCCGTCCGCCATCGGATCAAGTCATTGATCGACAACGAAGAACCCAAGAAGATTTTGTCTGATGACAAACTGGTTGAGCTTCTGGGCAAGGAAGGAATCGACATTGCGCGCCGAACAGTGGCAAAATACAGGGAAGCAATGCGCATTCCTTCGTCAGTCCAGCGTCGGCGCGAGAAAAAATCACGTGCGTCCTAGCACGATTTTATCGAAAAAATGTACCTTAAGGTGCTGTAATTCAAGGGAACATACCCATATCTTGACTTGGTAATGACGAGGGAATATGGTGCGCCCACCTGACTGAGGGGCACCGAACATTCAAATGTACTGGTAAGTCACTCAACCGGGGATAGGCGATCCATGCAAATTACGGTTATCGGTAAGCAACTTGACGTAGGCGAAGCGTTTCGCCAACACGTCGTCGAGACCTTGGACCCTGCAGTAGAGAAATATTTCGATCACGCGATCGAAGCCACGGTGACCGTCACCAAACAGGCACATCTCTTTCACGCGCAGATATCGGTCCATGTCGGCAAAGGCATGATGATTCAGGCAAAAGCATCAGCAAATGAGGTTTATCCCGCATTTGATGCCGCCTGTGACAGAGTGGCCAAACAGTTGCGGCGTTATAAACGGCGCCTGCGTGATCATCACGCAACCCGGGACCACTATGAGGAGGCTCGCCTGGAAGCGATCCATTATGTGATCGAACAGGAAGATGAAGATCAAACGGATGACAATCACGTAAACGGCTATGAACCGGTGATTGTGGCCGAGACACCCGATCGCATCGATACGCTTTCCGTTGGGGAAGCTGTCATGCGGCTCGACTTGGGGGACATTCCGGCACTTATGTTCCGGAATGGCAAACATGGCGGACTGAATGTTGTCTATCGTCGCTCGGACGGTAATATCGGATGGCTGGATCCAAACGATAGCGAGGCGAGCGGCGGGTGACTGACACAGATTCCGAGCCAAACAACGCAACGCGAAAAATGGACATATCATCGATTCTTACTCCGTCCGGAGTTATCCCGGCACTGCGTTCCGGCGCGAAGAAGGCTGTGCTTGAGGAACTTGCCGAAAAGGCCGCCGAAGTTACCGGACGCCCTGCGAGCGAGATTTTCTCTGTCCTGCTTGACCGTGAAAAGCTTGGCAGCACCGGCGTTGGTGGCGGTGTGGCGATTCCACATGGCAAGCTCAATGATCTGGACCGCCTGCATATGGTCTTTGCCCGTGCAGGCAATCCGATCGAGTTTGATGCCGTGGATGAACATCCGGTCGACCTGTTCTGCATGCTGATTGCACCTGAAGAAGCCGGGGCCGATCACCTGAAAGCACTGGCGCGGATTTCCCGCCTGCTGCGTAATCAGGGCATGTGCGACAAACTGCGCGGGGCTGGCTCAGCCGATGCGATCTATGCACTGCTGACCCAGGACGAGGCCGAACAGGCCGCGTGAAACGGTCAGTGAGCGGCGGGTAGTCCCCGTAACAGATACAAGATTTAAAAAAACCGGACGCCCAATCAGGCGTCCGGTTTTGTTTTGGGTCATTGATGTTTCTGACCAGCTACAGGTTACAGGCATCCTCGCGGCTCAGACTCCGGCCTGTCTGGCGTCCTCTGCTTCCTTGACCTTGGTCAGGCGCCCGGCAAGAACAACAAGATACAGAACCGGAATGCCGATCACGGCCGTGCCGATAAAGAACCAGCTATAGCCGACCATATCGACCACCGTGCCCGAGAACCCGGCAAGGATTTTGGGAAACAGGGTCATGATCGAACTGAAGATCGCGTATTGCATGGCCGTGAACGAGATATTGGTCAGGCCCGACAGATAGGCGATGAAGGCCGCAGTTGCGAGACCACCCGACATGTTGTCGGCCATGATCACCACGACAAACATTGTGGTGTCGGGGCCAAGCTGCGCCATGACGGCAAACAGGATATTGGTGATTGCCGATAATAACGCGCCAAGAAACAGGATCCGTACCACGCCATAGCGAACCGACAGCACCCCGCCCAGGAAACTGCCGCCAATGGTCATGAACAGGCCAAATGTCTTGGAAACGGCGGCGATTTCTTCCTTGGAGAAACCAAGGTCGGTGTAAAACACGTTGGCCATCACGCCCATGACGATGTCGGCAATGCGATACACCCCGATCAGGGCGAGGATGACGATGGCGGCCTTGCCATAGCGATCAATGAAGTCCTTCACCGGCGAAATATAGGTTTCCTGAACCATGCCGGTCGGGGTCAGGCCAACCCGCGTGGTGAGCCAGGCGACAAAGATAGCAAATACCACCGAAACCGCGAGTTTGAGGGTTCCTGCGATAAAGCCGGCCAGTTCGCGGATCATCCCGTTGTCGGTCAGGACCGTTTTGAGCGGATCGGTGATGTTCCCCGCATAGACATTGGCAAGGATGAAGGCGATCACGGTAATCGCAAACATCGCAAGAAACCGGACATAGTCAGATGTTTCGTGAAAATATTTGCTGTCGAGCTTTACCGACCTGGGTTCACTGACGAGGAGGGTGGTGATCACCCCGATACACATGGCAAGCGCCATACAGCCATAGGCCATGGTCCAAGCAAAGTGCTGATAGACGCCTTCGGCCTCAAACAGGCCAGCAATGGTGAGTGCCCCGGCCCCGGCGACGATCATGCCGATGCGATATCCGCCAATATAGGCCGAACTCATCATTGCCTGCAGGTCGGTATCTGCGGCCTCGATCCGGTAGGCATCAATGACGATATCCTGTGTGGCAGAGGCGAAACCAAGGGCAACGGCGGCAAAGGCCATCATGGTCAGGTTTTGCGCCGGGTCGGTCAGGCCCATCCACAGGATGGCGGCAATGATCGCGATCTGGGAAATGATCAGCCAGGAGCGCCTTCTCCCCATAAGGCTGTGCAGGACCGGGAAGGGCAGCCGGTCAATCAGCGGCGCCCAGACAAACTTGAAGGAATAGCCAAGGGCGGCCCAACTGAAATAGGTCACCGTAGAGCGATCAACGCCAGCTTCGCGTAGCCAGATCGACAGGGTCGAGAAAATCAAAAGGATGGGAATGCCCGCCGACAACCCCAAAAACAGCATCGTAATCACGCGCGGATGAATAAAGGCGCCAAAGGCCTCGCCCCAGCTTCGCTTTTCCATGCTGTTCATTGATTTCCCCCGAGTTGAAATACGCTGGCACGAAGCTAGGCCAAACAGGTTAATGAAAGCCGAAACCAAGGGCGGATGCCCGTTGAACGGGCAGACAAGAAAAAAGGCCGATCCTTTTGGACCGGCCCTTTTTGCATCTGGTTTTGAAAGAAAGGCTTAGCCTTCTTTTTTGCGGCTTTCGCGCTTACGAACGTTCGGATCAAGGTGCTGCTTGCGGATACGCACACTTTGCGGGGTCACTTCGACCAGTTCGTCGTCCTGAATATAGGACAGGGCTTCTTCAAGCGACATGCGGCGCGGCGGGGTCAGCAGGATGGCATCATCCTTGCCCGATGCGCGGACGTTGGTCAGCTTCTTGCCCTTGAGCACGTTGATCTCAAGATCGTTGTCACGGTTATGTTCGCCAACGATCATGCCCTGATAGACACGCTCGCCCGGCTCGATGAACATGATGCCGCGATCTTCAAGGTTAAACAGCGCATAGGCAACCGCATCGCCCTGATCGTTGGAAATCAATGCACCGTTACGGCGACCCGCAATGGAACCCTTGACCGGACCATAGGAATGGAACACGCGGTTCATAACGCCAGTACCACGGGTATCGGTCAGGAATTCACCGTGATAACCGATCAGGCCGCGCGACGGCGCGATGAAGATGATACGGGTCTTGCCGCCACCGCTTGAGCGCATGTCGGTCATTTCAGCCTTGCGCAGGCTCATTTTCTCGACCACGACGCCGGAATATTCCTCGTCAACGTCAACCTGGACCTCTTCGAACGGCTCGGACAGGACGCCGTCGATTTCCTGGAACAGAACGCGCGGACGCGAGATGGAAAGCTCGAAGCCTTCGCGGCGCATGGTTTCCACCAGAACGCCAAGCTGCAATTCACCACGACCGGCAACTTCGAACGCATCCTTGTCGGCGGTTTCGCCAATCTTGATCGCGATGTTGCCTTCGGCTTCGCGTTCCAGACGCGCACGGATCATGCGCGAGGTAACCTTGTCACCTTCCTGACCGGCCAGCGGCGAGTTGTTGACCGAGAAGGTCATCGCCAGGGTCGGCGGATCGATCGGCTGGCTTTCGATGGACTTGGTGACTTCGGTCGAACAGATGGTGTCGGCCACGGTTGCTTCGGTCAGACCGGCAATCGCGATGATGTCACCAGCAACGGCTTCGTCCTGCGGGACACGTTCCAGACCGCGGAAGCCCATCAGTTTGGACAGGCGGCCGGTTTCAACGGTGCCATCTTCGCGAAGGACCTTCACCGGCATGTTGAGTTTCGCACGACCCTGATAGACACGACCGGTCAGGATACGGCCCAGGAAGTTATCGGCATGCAGCATGGTGGCCAGCATGGCGAACGGGGCGTTTTCATCAACGTCGGGTGCCGGAACATGTTTGAGAACCAGTTCCATCAGCGGGGTCAGGTTGTCTTTCGGGCCTTCCGGGCTTTCAGCCGCCCAGCCGTCACGACCGGATGCATACAGAACCGGGAAGTCGAGCTGTTCGTCAGATGCTTCAAGCGATACGAACAGATCAAAAATCTCGTCGAGAACTTCTTCGGCGCGCTGGTCGGGACGGTCAATCTTGTTGATGATGACAATCGGGCGCAGACCGAGTTTAAGCGCCTTGCCCAGAACGAATTTGGTCTGCGGCATCGGGCCTTCGGCCGAATCCACCAGCAAGACAACGCCTTCAACCATGGACAGGATACGCTCGACCTCACCGCCGAAATCGGCGTGGCCCGGGGTATCAACGATGTTCACACGGGTGTCGCCCCACTGAACAGCCGTCGGTTTTGCGACGATGGTAATGCCACGTTCACGTTCCAGATCGTTGCTGTCCATGGCGCGTTCGTCAACGCGCTGGTTGTCACGATAGACACCGGACTGACGGAACATGGAATCGACCAGCGTGGTTTTGCCGTGGTCAACGTGGGCGATGATGGCGATATTGCGCAAGCTCATTGGCGCGGACTCCAGAAATAAAAATGCCGCGCGCCGGGAAACGCCCATGCGCATCGGTCAATAAGTAAGTGTTTCAAGGCCAGTAGATATTCAGCAAAACGGTTTGGGGTTGCCACACGCCGGTGTTACCGGCGGGAACCCGACATCAACATATGTGCTGAATGTTTACTGGCCCGGATCGTAATCGTGCAGATATGCCCGAAGGCCGCCCTGTCATAGCCAATGTGGAGGCGAAAGGCCAGCGTTGTAAGCGCCATGTCGGGTTGATTATTCTGCAATGCGGGCTGTTTGCGCCAAACTCTGGACAAAGTCAATGCTTGTGTTGCGCTGCAGCGCCCCGCAAACCCTGCATTTGCGAGCAAAAAACGGGACGGCATTGAATTGTTGCCGTCCCGTGAAATCTTACGAGCGTTTGCACGCTCTATATAAAAGAGTGATCAGATCGCCTTTGCGATCAACTCCTTAAGGTCCGCATCCGGGCGCGCACCCATATGCGAAATCACTTCTGCCGCACAGATCGCGCCAAGCTGACCGCAAATCTCAAGGGTATGACCCTGCGTGTAGCCAAACAGGAAGCCCGATGCGAACAGGTCACCGGCACCGGTGGTATCGACCACTTTGGCGACCGGCTCGGCGCTGATTTCGTAAAGTTCGTCCTGGCTTACGATAACGGCACCCTTTTCACTGCGGGTCAGGGCCGCGACACGGCAATGCTTGCGGACTTCGGCCAGTGCTTCTTCAAAGGTCTCGACTTCGTAAAGCGACTTGATCTCGTCTTCGTTGGCAAACAGCACGTCGATGTGGTCATCGACCAGTTCGCGGAAGGATTCGCGATGGCGATCAACGCAGAAAGAGTCAGACAAGCTGATCGAAACCTGACGGCCAGCATCATGGGCGACCTTGGCAGCCTTGATGAAGGCGTCCTTGGCTTCCGGGCGATCCCAAAGATAACCCTCCATATAGGTGACCTTGGCGGATTTGATCAGATCTTCGTCAATGTCATCCGGGCCAAGCTCTGTGCAGGCGCCAAGGAAGGTGTTCATGGTGCGGTGACCATCCGGGGTGACAAAGATCAGGCAGCGCGCCGTCGGCGAACCTTCGGTGGCAGCTGCTGTGTCGAATGCGACACCAATCGCGCGGATATCGTGGCGGAAAACCTGACCAAGCTGATCATCGCGGACCTTGCCGATATAGGCACCCTTGCCGCCAAGGGCTGCGATGCCTGCCATGGTATTGCCGGCCGAACCGCCTGACATTTCAAGGCCCGGACCCATCTGGTCATAAAGCGCATCTGCCTTGTCGGCATCAATCAGGGTCATGGCGTTTTTGACAAGGTCGAGGCGCACAAGGTCTTCTTCCTTGCAATGGGCAAGGACATCAACGATGGCGTTGCCGATCCCAACGACGTCGAATTTGGTGTCGTTCATGTAGTAATTTCCTGCGGTTAGTCGGTGTGAACGGCACCGTGATATTCCCGGTAAGCCGTGCGGCGAGAGAGACAGCACAAGGCCGTGCTCGATTGCCTTCTATATGGTCTGTTGCGGAGTATAGGGAATGCATTGTGCGGTGCAAGCCTTGCAACTGTTTCGTCCCCGGTCGTTTAACCGGTCATTAACCTCCGGAAAAACTACAAAAGATGTTTTTTGGAGCGTTGATCAACGAAATTCGATCCCAAAGCGATTTGAAAGTGAAACCATGGGTCGAGGAAATCACTTCTGAACTCGCCCACCCAAAAACCACCCGCCGCAAAGCCGCAGAAATCAACGGTTCGCGCTTTATTCAGTCTTTTCGAAGATAAGGGCGCGCTTGGGGTTGGAAAAGTGGCCAAAAATACCAAAACAAGCAAATTTACATGATTTTGAAGGGCCAGTTTCGGCGTTTCGCAGCAGGGGAGTGTTCAAGACAAACCGTTTTGTCTTGAAATAGATATAACTGTAGTCAGCTAATTATCTATGAATAGACGATAATGATTATATCTATATTGGATAAATAGCAGTTCAAGCGTGCGGGAGCATCGACAGGACGCCATAATGGGCAACCCGGAAAAGGGGGGGTGTTCCAGTCTGAATCAGGGGATTTTTCGGGGACGTCGGCGACTATTTATCGGGGAAAAGCGGGATCGGATCGTTGTTTTCCCGTGTTTCCGTGCCGTCCTCGGCGGTCAGGCTTGCAGCATTGTCGTCGGATTTGCCATTGGCGTTCTGGTGGGCCGTATTGTGGGTTAGTCTATCCCGCAATTCTTCGATCACGGCTTCGATCCGGGCGCGATGAAGCGGGTCATCACAACGTTTGACGAACTGTTCAAACGCACCAAGGGCCATATGGTCCTGATCAAGGCGGGCATAAAGCGCACCAAGCTGGTGCCAAAGGCCTTCATGTTCCGGATCAATCAGCAGACTGTGCTCGATAACACGGGTTGCGAGCTCCAATTCACCGGCGCGAAGGGCCCGTACCTTTATGTTGTTTTGAAGTCGCAACAAAATATCGATGTCGGATGATGGCTTGTAGTGTTCCGGGGCCAATTCGGCATCCAGCCCACTGAAAGACTTCAGCAGTTCGCGCAATTCCGCTGGACCAAGGCTGATTGCGCCATGGAACGGGTCGATCATCTTGCGTTTGCCATTGGCCTGAACACGCAGCAGAAAGTGACCGGGAAAATCAATTCCGGTTACGGCAATACCGCAACGTCGTGCCGCGTGGATATACAGCATGCCAAGCGCAACCGGCAGGCCGCGCTTGCGCTCAATCACCTGCATCAGGTCGGCATTGGCCAGATCGTCGTAGTTTTCCGCATCCCCCTGAAAACCATTGCGTTCGGCAATCACGGTTTGCAGGGCGCGGACAACCTGATCAATGGTCGGTTCGGCTTCCTTGTCATCGACCGGAAGCGGCTGATTGCCGCCATCAACTGCCAGATCGGGTTGCAGAGTAAGCCCGGCCAACTCGGACCGCACCTGATCGGCCAGACCGTCAAGGATGGCAAGAAACGGCACGATATCGCGCTTGTGGGTTCCATTCGACTGATTGAGGCGGGCAAAATGCAGGGCTGCCTCGGCCACGCTGGCATCAGGCTTTTTGCCCTTGCCATAATCGACAAGCCATTGGCGATCCGCATCGGTCGGTGCTGTTATGTGGCTGACGCTGCTGATGGTTCAGGTTCCTTGTCGGATGGCGTCGTCTTTCAGACGGATGTGACTGACAACCCGTTTGACATAACTGGTGTCCCGGGCATGTGAAATCACGCGATTGCGTTCAAGTTCGTCCTGCGCGATCCCCATAAGATGAACTGTCCCGTTTACGGTCTCGACGCTGTAATTGATCGCGAACACATCGCCATCAAACATCAGTGCGGTTTTGATCTTGGTGGTGATCAAAAGATCACTCGCATTATCTACGAGGGTCATGCCCTCGCCGATCTCGATCTCGTTATGAACGCTTTTGACCCCATTAACCTGCCAGCTTAATCGCACAGCTTCAAGCTGATCGCTGACAGTCGGCACCTGGCCTGCCAAAAGAACTTCGCCTTCAACCACTTCGATCTCGATATCCAGAAACAGCTTTTCGTCCTGTGCCAGAAACTTCTGCCATATCTGGGCGGTGATCGCTGTATCACTGACCGCGCCGTTCAGGCCGCGCTCCTGAAACGCAGCAACGCCCGCGGTTGCGCCGGCCCCGACCACAACGGATGCAGGCGTGCATCCCGCAAGCGGTATCAGGCAAATAGCGCTCAGCAAAAGTGCTTTGGCGATGCCAAGTGGCCGATTGACCATTATTGTTGGTGACATATACGGATGTCTCGTCCAGTTCCCCCAGTCTTCGGGGTCCATACTGGAGCGCGGGGGTTAAAGAGTTTTAAAATCCGGGCCGCTTTATCAGTAAAAATGCATTTTTCTGCAAATTGGGCGTCAGGCTGGATGGCCAGTGGCACCCGTCAATGGGTTTTGCTAGTCAGCAATTCCGCCCAGCGTCCCGGTGACACGCCATAAGTCTGGCGGAAATGGCGGTTGAAATGGCTTTGATCGGCAAAGCCCGTTTCGGCCGCGATTCCGGCAAGCGGCTGGCCCAGCGCCATCATCGCACGAGCCTTTTGCAGGCGGCGCATCATCAAATAGCGATAGGGTGTTGTCCCGAACCGTGCCCGGAAATGGCGGATCAGACGAAATCGGTCCATATCGGCGACCTGTTCAAGCTCGTCAGACTGCACCGGGCGGTCAAAGTTGTCTTCAAGAAAGGCGCGCACCTGATCCATGCTTTGGCTGGCGTTAAAGCGCGGGCGTTTCAGCGGTGCCTTGGCGTGCAATGACAGGCGTTGGGCAATATCGCCAACAAACTGGTCACGCAAAAGCGGATCCATGTCGCATTCAAGTTCACCCAATGCAGACGCCATGATCGACCACAAAACCGGGTCCTGAATAACCGGTTCGCCGACAAAGGGCAGGGGGGCGCTTTCATGATCAAGGCCCGATCGCAACAAGGCCGGTTCAAGATACAGCATGCGATATTGCAAGCCATCATCGGTACCCGCCCCGCCATCATGCAGCTCGTCGGGATGAAGGATGATGATATTACCCGGATTGCTGGCGCGAAATTCCCCGCGATAGTTGAAGGTCTGAATGCCTTGCAGGGTGATGCCAAGAGCATAGGTATCGTGGCGATGCGGGGTGAACATGTTGCCATAAAAAAGGGCTTCGATCCGTTCGATCCCCGGTGTGGTCGGTGCAGCGACGAAGCGTTCACGTTTTTTGCACAAACGTTCAATACCGCGATCATCAGGCTGGTCTATTGCTTCTTTCATTACCGGATTACCCGACCGACTGGAGTAAGTAGATGTTTGATACCAAAGTTGCCCTGATTTTGCGCAATGACCTTGAAGCCTGGCAATCCCTGAATGTCACGGCGTTCCTGATGAGCGGCATTGTCGCCCAGACCCCAGATATTATCGGGGAGCCCTATATTGATGCAAACCAGAACGTCTATAACCCGCTATCACGGCAGCCGGCCATCGTTCTGGCGGCTGACAGTGACACCATCGCCAGAATCCATCAGCGGGCGTTAAACCGCGGTGTCCGAATGTCTGCCTATATCGAGGACATGTTTGCCACCGGCCATGACGGCGCCAATCGGGATGTGTTTGCCAAGGCTGATCCGCAAAACGCGAAGTTTGTCGGTATTGGGATTCACGCAGACAAACGCAATGTCGATAAAATCACCAAGGGTGCGAAGATGCATCCCTGAGCCCGGATGGCAGGTTTCGCTGCCTAAGAAACCTGCCAAGCATTTCCGAGATGCGCGATCCGGCCCCATTTGCCGACAATCATCAGATCAAGCCGTAGGTCGCCCGCATGGCCGATTTTGCCCGCATAGGCTTCAAGTGCGCGGGCGATGCGGTTTTGTTGTCTGTTTGTGATGGCGTGAAGGGCGGTTTCATGATCAGCGCGGTTTTTGACCTCAATGGCGATCAGGACATTTCCGCGTCTGGCGATGATGTCAATCTCACCGGCAGGGCTTTTATGGCGGGTGGCAAGAATGCGATAGCCCTTCAGGCGCAGCCAGAATTCACAAAGCTTTTCCGCCCGGCGTCCGGCCTTTTCCGCCCGCTTGCGGCTTGATGTGTCATCAGGCAAGGGACGGGATCGGGTCATGGTCAGTTCGGGTCCGATTTGGCCAGTTCAAGGGCACGATTATACAGATCGCGCTTCTTGAGACCGGTTTCCCTGGCAAGGATATCAGCCGCCTCCTTGGTGCGGTGGGTCTTGATCAGTTCGCTTAGGCGCGCGTCAATATCCTCGGCACTGGGTTCTGCTGCGCTGGCATCGGCCGGGCCGACAATCACCACGATCTCGCCCTTTGGTGCGCCCGCCTCGTCATAATGGGCGGCAAGATCGGCCAGCGTGCCGTTGCGGACTTCTTCAAACATCTTGGTGAGTTCGCGGGTCACCGCGGCTTCGCGCGTCCCACCGAGCATTTCGGCCATATCTTTCAGGCTTGCCGCCAGTCGTTTGGGGCTTTCAAGAAAGATCAGGCTGCCCGGGATCGGGGCAAACCGGGCGAGTTCCTTTTTGCGCGCCATCGATTTGGGCGGCAGGAAACCAGCGTAAAAGAAGTGATCGCTTGGCAGGCCCGACAGGATCAGGGCGACAATCGGCGATGCCGCACCCGGGGCGGCGGTGACGTTAAAGCCTTCTTCCTTGCAATCGCGCACCAGCTTATAGCCCGGATCATTGATCAACGGCGTGCCTGCATCGGAAATCAGCGCCAGTCCCTGACCCTTGCCAAGACGGTCCATGATTTCGGGGCGCATCTTTGCCGCGTTATGTTCGTGATAGGCGATTCGCTTGGTTTTCACGCCATAGCGCGACAGCAATTTGCCCGATGTTCGGGTGTCTTCGCACAGGATTACATCGGCGCGTTTGAGGATTTCGAGCGCCCTGAACGTAATATCGCCCAAATTTCCGATTGGAGTAGCAACCAGATAAAGACCAGATGAAAGCGGCAAATGGCTTTCATCATGTTTACTTGCATCCTCGCCCGCATTACCCTGCGGTCGAAACGACTTATCTGGAGGTGAGAGTGGGTTGTCCGAAACGTCATCCGTCAAAGAACCGGATGCAGAAAGAGGCGCTGCCGTGTCAGGCGTTGTCAGATCGGGATCGGTTTTCGGATCTTTTTCCGGCTTGGGGCCGGATCGTGCGCCGGACGGCATCTGTGGTTGTCCTCTCTTTCGGGCTAAGCGCATGTAATGCGACCACGAGTATCACGGACCTGTTCGGATCGCAACGTGACGGAGCCCCGGTTGAAAGTACCAATCAACCCGGGACGAATACCGTCGATCCCACCAGCGCCCCGGATCAGGGACTGATCCCCGATGCCAACCCATGGCCCAGTGAAGCCGCCCTGCCGGAAGGTGAGGGTGCGGAACTTCCGATGCTGTTTAATGACGAAGCTGCAGTCTTTGAAAAGCGGGTTGCCTTGTTGCTTCCGCTGTCGGGTCAGCACGGGGATCTGGGGCGTGCCATGCGTCACGCCGCAGAGCTTGCCATGTTTGATATTGCCGGTGACGACTTTGTTTTGATGCCAATTGATACCGCCGGGACTTATCAGGGCGGGCAAAATGCCGCGCGTGAAGCGGTTGAGGCCGGTGCAAAGATGATCCTCGGGCCGCTATTTGCCGAATCGGTCAGTGGCGCCAGCGAAGTCGCCAAGTCGGCCAATGTGCCGGTGGTGGCCTTTTCCAACAATCGCCGGGTGGCTGAAAGCGGTGTCTGGGTCAATGGCCTGATCCCCGAAGACCAGATTGCCCGTGCGGCTGGTTATGCCACAACGCAAGGGCGTTATCGTTTCGCGGCCCTTCTGCCGCAAAACGACTATGGCCGTCAGATCGCCAGCGGACTGAATAGCGTTGTCTCGCGCGTTGGTGGCAATCTTGGCCGCGTGGCGTTTTATCAGCCTGGCTCGGAAAACCTGCAGCAAACCATTCGTGACTTTGCCAATTACGACGCAAGGCGCGCGAACCTGCGGGCGCACAAGGCACAGCTTGAAGCCGATGGCAGTGCCGGATCAAAACGCGCGCTGCGCCGCCTTGAAGGTGTTGATACCTTCGGCGAGCTTGATTTTGATGCCCTGATCCTGCCCGCAACCGGTGGGGAATTGCGTCAGGTTTCCTCGCTTCTGGCCTATTACGATATTGATCCGTCGGTCGTGCAGTTTATCGGCACGTTTGGCTGGAACGATCCGGCCCTGTTTTCGGAACCGGCCCTTCAGGGCGGGATTTTTGCCGCCCCCAATCCGGAAAACTGGGAACTGTTTGCGTCGCGCTTTGAACGCACATTTGGCAGTCAGCCGCCAAGGATCTCAAGCCTTGCCTATGACAGTACGGCCTTGGCCGCCCTGATGGCGCGCGATGGAAATAATATGAGCCAGGAAACCCTGACCAATCCGGGCGGGTTTGTCGGTGTCGACGGTATTTTCCGCCTGACCCCGGATGGCCAGTCCGAGCGCGGCTATGCCATCATGCAAATCGAACCCGATGGCGCAAAGGTGATTGCTCCAGCCCCGGCTAGCTTTGATCTGGTTTTCTGATCAGGGAAACTGAACCCGCGTAAATCTTCCAGACGCCTGCCGAATTATGCCTCGGCAGGCGTTTTGTCTTTGTAGTTGCAAAGATCATTGACGATGCAGTCACCACAGCGTGGCTTGCGCGCCTTGCAGATATAACGCCCATGCAGGATCAGCCAGTGATGGGCATGGCTCATGAAGCGCGGCGGGACCTTTTTGAGCAACGCCTTTTCAACGGCCAGAACCGTTTTGCCATTGGCCATACCGGTCCGGTTGCCCAGCCGGAAGATATGGGTATCGACCGCCATGGTATGCTCACCCCAGGCGATATTGCGCACCACATTGGCTGTTTTGCGCCCGACACCGGGCAGTGCTTCGAGTGCTTCCTGATCGTTGGGCACGACCCCGCCATGTTTTTCAACAAGGATCTTGGCTGCGGCCATGACATTCTTGGCCTTGCCGCGATAAAGCCCGATGGTCTTGATGTGCTCGATCAAGGCCTCTTCGCCAAGGTCGAGCATATCCTGCGGGGTTTCAACGATCTGAAACAGCTTCTTGGTCGCCTTGTTTACCCCGACATCGGTGGCTTGCGCCGAAAGCGCAACCGCGACCAGAAGGGTGTAGGGATTGGTGTAATCGAGCTCCCCCTTCGGTTCCGGGTCGGCATCGGAAAGACGCTGGAAAAACTCTTCGATGGCGGCTTTGTTCATCGGGCGGGCCATGGACTGATATCTCTTTATTATTTATCGATATTTGGAACGGCGGCTGATGTTAATGCCTGTCGTCTGATCCGATCTCTTCTTTGCAAACTATATAAACTGTGAGGGTTGAAAAATCGAATTTTGATTGCAGCCGCCCGGTGGCCGGGCGCACAATCAAGTATTCAGCAACAGGTAATTCAAATGCCAAACGTGCCGCGTTCAGCAAAACCGATCTTTCGGGTGGATCTGTTTCCGCCGCGGTCGCTGTCGCGCCGTGCGGCGCGAAATATTGTGCTGTTTCTGGCAGGTCTGATCACGACCATCGGCTTTATTTTCTGGTCTGTGGGGGCGTGGCCGGTGATCGGGTTTCTGGGGCTGGATGTTGTCTTGCTGTCATTGGCGTTTTATTTCAGCTTCCGCTCTGCCCGACAGGAAGAACGGATTGAGCTTGCCCAAGGTAATCTCAGGGTGACGCGAATTTCGGTGCGCGGCGAACGTCAGGAATTTGATTTTCAGCCCTATTGGCTACGTGTCGTTTTGGAACGGGGCGAGGATGAACAGGCCACCCTTTTCCTGCGCACACATGGCAAAAGTCTGGAAATTGCACGTTTTCTGGGCCCAGATGAAAAGGAGAGCCTGGCGATCAAGCTTGAGGCTGTCTTGCGCCAGACCCGTTGTAATCCCGCCGATATTCCGATCTGAGTGCGCTGGTCTGAATGTTTTGCAACCCGGTTATGAAACAAATTGAAAGCCGGGTTTTGCGCCTCCAAAACCGATGATTTCCCACGATTTTGCCAGTTTAAAGGGGGTATTGCCGTGGTGATCGGGTGAAAATTGCGGTTGGAAGGCAAAAAACAGCCAAGATTCCCCACTTTGACCGCTTGCGACTTTGTGGCGACTTTCATATATAGGTTCGCGGGGTAACGAAGAGCCCCCAGAAAAATTACGTGTATTACAACCATTGGTCCCAGGAGGTCCTGCGCGGCGCTTCAGTTCGGAGGCTGCGGGACGGACCGGCCGCTAAAAGAGGAACTTACTATGGGTAAGATTATTGGTATCGACCTTGGCACCACCAACTCCTGCGTAGCAGTCATGGACGGCAAAGAAGGCCGCGTGATTGAAAACAGCGAAGGTGCCCGTACTACTCCGTCAATGGTCGCTTTCACCGATGATGGTGAACGCCTTGTCGGTCAGCCGGCGAAACGCCAGGCAGTCACCAACCCGGAAAACACCCTGTTTGCCATCAAGCGTCTGATCGGCCGTCGTTATGGCGACCCGGAAGTCGAGAAAGACAAAGACCTTGTCCCGTACAAAATCATCTCGGGCGAGAACGGCGATGCTTGGGTTGAAGTCAATGGCGACAAAATGGCGCCGAGCCAGATCGCAGCCATGGTGCTTCAGAAAATGAAGGAAACCGCCGAAGGTCACCTTGGCGAAGAAGTTACCGAAGCCGTGATTACCGTTCCGGCATACTTCAACGACTCCCAGCGCCAGGCGACCAAAGACGCCGGCAAGATTGCTGGTCTTGAAGTCAAACGTATTATTAACGAGCCGACCGCAGCAGCACTTGCGTATGGTCTGGACAAGAAAGACGGCGGCACCGTGGTCGTTTATGACCTTGGTGGCGGTACCTTTGACGTGTCGGTTCTGGAAATCGGCGATGGCGTTTTCGAAGTTAAATCGACCAACGGTGATACCTTCCTTGGTGGTGAAGACTTCGACAAACAGATCATTGATTACCTTGCTGACGAGTTCAAAAAGGAACAGCAGATCGACCTGCGCAAGGACCGTCTGGCCCTGCAGCGTCTGAAAGAAGCTGCCGAGAAAGCCAAGATCGAGCTGTCCTCGTCGATGCAGACCGATGTCAACCTGCCGTTCATCACCGCAGACGCATCCGGCCCGAAACACCTTAACATCAAGCTGTCGCGTGCGAAGCTTGAAGGTCTGGTGTCCGATCTGATCGAACGCACCATGACCCCGTGCAAAGCGGCCCTGAAAGATGCCGGTATCACCGCAGGTGAAATTGACGACGTCATTCTGGTCGGTGGTATGACCCGTATGCCGAAGGTTCAGGAACGCGTTAAAGAGTTCTTTGGCCGTGATCCGCACAAAGGTGTGAACCCGGATGAGGTTGTTGCCCTTGGTGCCGCGATTCAGGGTGGTGTCCTGCAGGGTGACGTCAAAGACGTTCTTCTGCTTGATGTGACCCCGCTGTCGCTTGGTATCGAGACGCTTGGTGGTGTCTTCACCCGCCTGATCGACCGTAACACCACGATCCCGACCCGCAAGTCGCAGACCTTCTCGACCGCTGAAGACAATCAGACGGCCGTGACCATCCGCGTCTTCCAGGGTGAACGTGAAATGGCGGCTGATAACAAGATGCTTGGCCAGTTCGATCTGGTTGGTATCCCGCCGGCACCGCGCGGTGTTCCGCAGATTGAAGTGACCTTTGACATTGATGCCAACGGTATCGTCAACGTGTCTGCCAAGGACAAGGCGACCAACAAGGAACAGCAGATCCGCATTCAGGCATCTGGTGGTCTTTCCGACGACGAGATCGAAAACATGGTCAAGGACGCGGAAAGCAACGCCGAAGCCGACAAGAAGCGTAAAGCCCTTGTTGAAGCCCGCAACCAGGCAGAAGCCATCATCCACGCCACCGAAAAGAACCTTTCGGAGCATGGTGACAAGGTTGACGATGCGACCAAGTCGGAAATCGAAAACGCCCTGTCGGCTTTGAAAGAAGCCAAGGACGGTGAAGATCCCGAAGCCATCACCACCAAGCTGAATGAACTGCAGCAGGCCTCGATGAAACTTGGCGAAGCCATGTATCAGGCCCAGCAGGAAGAAGCTGGCGACGGTGAAGCGGCAGACGCTGATGCGTCTGCACAGGCCGACGACGGTGTTGTTGACGCCGACTTCGAAGAAGTCGATGACAACAAAAAAGACAAGTAAGACGACCGCAGAGGTCGTCTTGAACGACGCCCTGTAAAGAAAAATCGGGCCGTTCCGGACGCAAGTATTTGCTGGAACGGCCCGACCGTATTTCGGAGTTACAGATGGCGAAAGAAGATTATTACGAGCTGTTGGGTGTTAGCAAAGATGCCAGCGCAGCCGAGCTGAAAAGCGCCTATCGCAAGCAAGCCATGAAATATCACCCGGATAAAAACCCGGGCGATACTGAAGCTGAAATCAAATTCAAGCAGGTTAACGAAGCCTACGAAATCCTGAAGGATCAGGAAAAACGTGCGGCCTATGACCGCTTTGGCCACGCGACCTTCGAACAGGGTGGCCCCGGTGGCGGAGGCGGCTTTGGTGGCGGCTTCGGCGGTGGATTTGGCGGCGGTGGCTTTGCCGACGTCTTTGACGAAATCTTTGGCGCCATGGGTGGCGGTCGCCGCGGTGGTGGCGGATCTTCCCGCGGGGCAGATCTACGCTACAACATGGCGATCTCGCTTGAAGAAGCGTTCGAAGGCAAAAAGGCCGAGATTACCATCCCCGGGTCCGTATCGTGCGAAAGCTGTGACGGTACCGGTGCCGAAGCCGGTTCGCAGCCGGTCAATTGCCCGACCTGTAATGGTCACGGCAAGGTTCGCGCGCAGCAGGGATTCTTTACCATTGAACGCACTTGCCCGAGCTGCCATGGCAAGGGCAAGATCGTCAAGAACCCGTGCAAGGCCTGTCACGGTGTTGGCCGTGTTGAGAAGGAAAAGACCCTTCAGGTCACCATTCCGGCCGGTGTCGAAGACGGCACGCGCATTCGCCTTGCAGGCGAGGGCGAGGCAGGGACGAATGGGGCGCCAGCGGGCGATCTTTATATCTTCCTTGATATTGCCCATCACCGCTTCTTCCAGCGTGAAGGTGCCAACCTTTATTGCCGGATTCCGATCCCGATGGGCAAGGCTGCCCTTGGTGGCACCATCGAGGTGCCAACGATCGAAGGGACCCGTACGCGGATCAACATCCCGGCAGGCACACAATCCGGTCAACAGCTTCGTCTGCGCGGCAAGGGGATGACCATCCTGCGCAGCCAGGCACGGGGCGACATGTTTGTCGAGGTCAGCGTCGAAACCCCGGTCAATCTGACAGACCGTCAGAAGGAACTGCTTGAGGAATTCGACGAGATTTCGCGCGAAGAAGGTTCCAGCCCGGAAAGCGAAGGGTTCTTTTCCAAGATGAAAGAAATCTGGAAAGACCTGACCGACTGATCGGCGTGTGCTGTGAAAGATTGATTTCCAAAACCCCCGGCAGCTTTGTCGGGGGTTTTGTTTTGCGCTGTCAGGGCCTTGTGTTAAAGCAATTACAAATTTGAACTTGCTTGCCCGGAGGAGACCGGAAATGAAGATCGGGATTGTTGGATGTGCTGGCCGTATGGGACGGATGCTGGTGAATGAAACCGCCAGGACCAAGGGCTGTGAAGTTGGTGGCGGCACGGACCTGCCCGACAGTCCGTTCATCGGCAAGGACGTTACCCTGATCGCCGGTCTGGAAGAAAGCGGCGTTGCCGTTGGCGATGATCCCAAGGCGCTGTTTGAGGCTGTTGACGCGGTGATTGATTTCACCGCCCCGGCCGCGACCATGAAACATGCGAAACTGGCAGCCGAAACCGGCAAGATCCTTGTGATTGGCACCACGGGCCTGTCCAATGAGCAGAAAGACGAGCTGAAGGTTTCGGCCGAAAAGGCCCCGATCATCTTTGCCCCGAATATGAGTGTCGGTGTGAACCTTGCCTTTGCGCTGGTCGAGAAGGTGGCGAGCGTCCTGGACAAGGATGTGGCGGACATCGAAATCGTTGAAATGCACCATAAACACAAGGTCGATGCGCCGTCGGGCACGGCCCTTGGCCTGGGTGAAGCCGCGGCGAAGGGCCGTGGTGTGAAGCTTGATGAGGTTTCTGTGCGATCGCGTGATGGCCATACCGGTGCGCGTGAAGACGGCACCATCGGTTTTGCGACCCTGCGCGGTGGCGATGTGGTCGGCGATCACACGGTTGTCTTTGCCTGCGAGGGGGAGCGGATCGAGATCACCCATAAGGCATCGTCACGCGAAGTCTTTGCCAAGGGTGCTGTCCGTGCTGCCAAATGGGCCGAAGGCAAGGCACCGGGCCTTTATTCCATGCGTGAAGTGCTTGGACTCTAATCGCTTAGCGCGACAAAGCGAGCCTAATACAAGAAGACCCCGCTGCAATGAACTGCAGCGGGGTCTTTTTTTGATTTCTGTGCGTCTGGACGCGCTGATCAGTGCGCGTCGGCCCAGCTATCGCCGGTGCCAGCATCAGCAATCAGCGGTACTGAGAGATGGGCGGCATTTTCCATGACCTCGCGGATGGTCTTGATCGCCTTTTCGGTCTCGTCTTCCGGGGCTTCGAAGATCAATTCATCGTGGACCTGAAGCAGCATGCGGGTCTTGAGCCCGGCATCAAGCAAGGCACCGGGAACGGCGATCATCGCGCGTTTGATGATATCTGCCGCCCCGCCCTGAATCGGGGCGTTGATGGCCGCACGTTCACCAAAGCTCCGGCGCATGCCGTTCTTGTCATTAATACCGCTGATATGGATGTGGCGGCCAAACAGGGTGCGGACAAAGCCGTGCTTTTTGGCAAATTCCTTGGCCTCGTCCATGTAATCGCGGATGCCGGGATAAATCTCGAAATAGGCTTCGATGAAGGCCTTGGCTTCTTTTTGCGGAATGCCAAGCTGGTTGGCCAGACCAAAGGCCGAGATGCCGTAAATGATGCCAAAGTTAATCGCCTTGGCCTTGCGGCGGACCATCGGGTCCATGCCCTCGATCGGCACACCAAAGACCTTTGATGCGGTTGCGGCGTGGATGTCCTCGCCGTTCTTGAACGCTTCGCGAAGTGCTTCGATCTCGGCCACATGGGCCAGAAGGCGCAGCTCGATCTGCGAATAGTCGGCAGAAATCAGTTTGTGACCCGGCTCGGCGACAAAGGCGGTACGGATTTTCCGGCCTTCTTCGCTTCGGATCGGGATGTTTTGCAGGTTCGGGTCGTTCGATGACAAACGCCCGGTATTGACGTTGGTCTGCCCGTAACTGGTGTGTACCCGCCCTGTATTGGGATTGATGTGATGGGCAAGGGCGTCTGTGTAGGTGCTTTTGAGCTTGGAAAGCTGACGCCATTCCAGAATCTTGGCCGGCAGGTCATGGCCCTGTGCGGCCAGGGCTTCAAGCACGTCGGCCCCGGTCTGCCAGGCGCCGGTTTTGGTCTTTTTACCGCCGGGCAGGCTCATTTTATCAAACAGGATCTCGCCCAGCTGCTTGGGACTGCCAAGATTGAATGGCTCGCCCGCCATTTCGTGAATGGTTTCTTCAAGCGATGCCATGCGTTTGGCGAAATCATCGGACAGGTTTTTCAGGATTTCGGCATCGACCTTGACCCCAAGGCCTTCCATCTTGGCCAGAACCGGGACCAGCGGCCGATCAAGCGTCTCATAGACGCTGGCCATATGTTCCTGTGCGATGCGGGGTTTGAGCAACCGATGCAGGCGCAGCGTGATATCGGCATCCTCGGCCGCGTAATCCAGCGCCTTGTCGAGCGGGACCTGATCAAAGGTGATCTGGGTTTTGCCACTGCCACAGACGTCCTTGAAGGAAATCGGTTTGTAATCAAGATGCAGTTCGGCCAGTTCATCCATGCCGTGCCCGTGGCTGGTGCCATCAAGCACATAGGACAGCACCATGGTGTCATCCATCGGGGCAACATTAACGCCATGGCGGGCCAGAACGATCATATCGTATTTCAGGTTCTGACCGACCTTGAGAACACCCGGGTCTTCAAGCAGCGGTTTGAGGAGCTCAATCGCGCGTTCAAGCTTGATTTGCTTGGGCGCGTCCTTGTTCTCAGCAGGATTATCACCGAAGTCAAAGCCACCTTGCGCCTCGCCACCAACATGCCCGAGCGGGATGTAGCAGCCATTGCCGGGCTCGGTCGAAAGCGAAATGCCGACCAGTTTGGCCTGATGGGCATCAAGGGATGTGGTTTCGGTATCAACTGCGACGGTGCCAAGATACTCGGCCTCGGAAATCCAGTGCTTTAGACGATCTTCATCCTGCACCAGTTCATATTCGGCCTTTTCGACCTTGATATCATTAACGCCAACACCGGCGGCCGTCGGGCTTTCAAACTCAACATCGCCGCCGAATTTCGACTTTACTTTAGAAAGCAATGATTTAAAGCCGTGACTTGCGATGAAGCTTAAAAGAACTTCGGGATCAGGTTCGCGCAATTCGAAGTCACCCAGCGGTTCAACCACCGGCACATCGGTCTTGAGCGTTACCAGATCGCGCGAAATACGGGCAAGTTCGGCATTTTCGATCAGTTTCTCGCGGCGCTTGGGCTGTTTGATTTCGCCAGCGCGCTCCAGTAGAGAATCAAGATCACCATATTCATCAATAAGTTGGGCTGCGGTCTTAACACCAATGCCCGGCACACCGGGCACGTTATCAACGGAATCGCCTGCAAGAGCCTGAATATCAATGACCTTGTCCGGGTTGACGCCGAATTTTTCCAGAACTTCGGCCGCACCAATGGTGCGATTCTTCATCGCATCAAACATTTGCACCCGATCGGTGACAAGTTGCATGAGGTCCTTGTCCGAAGACACGATAATCACGTCAGAACCTTCTGCCTCGGCCTGGCGGGCATAAGTCGCGATCAGATCGTCGGCTTCAAAGCCGTCAAGTTCGATTGAGGGCAGGTTGAAAGCGCGTGTCGCATCACGGATCAGGCCGAACTGCGGGACGAGTTCTTCGGGGGGTGGCGGACGATGGGCCTTGTAATCTGGATAGAAGTCGTTGCGGAACGACTTGCCCTTGGTGTCAAAGATCACCGCCATATGGTCGGGTTTGGTATCTTCGCGCAGCTTCATCAGCATGGTGCAGAAGCCATAGACCGCATTCACCGGCGTGCCATCGGGGCTCGTCATCGGTGGCAGGGCGTGGAAAGCGCGGAAAATAAAGCCGGAACCGTCAACCAGAACGACGCGACGCGGGGCTTTGTCGGCGGACGAACCGGTATCGGACGGGGCGGAATCTGTCATGCGTCTCGTGCTCTTTTATGCGTGAAAATGATTGGCCCGAAGAATGCCCGATCCGGGCCCTTAAGTCGAGTACCACCTGCCGATTTCGGGCAAAAACAGCCCGACCTCCTGACAGATTTGGGCAAGAGAGTTTGATGGTGTTCAGAGCCTACACTCGGTAAAGTTTCGATTTCGAAACAAGAACGGTAACGCCCTCATTCGCGGGGTTTTTTGGCACCGTTCTTCTTTGTGCTTATCAGCTTGCCTCGGGATTGCTATGGTAACGAATAACTTCATCCCAAGGGACATGGGAGATCGGGTTCGTGGCCCGGAAAACAAGCAAGCCGGAATTCTTGCCAAAAGGCATCGGCGTGGAAACTGCAGGTCCGGCGCGTGAGCTTTCAGATGATATGAAGCTTGCCACCCGGAAACGCAAAAAGCAGAAAGACCGTCGCAATGCGAGCGGTATGGGATGGCGCAGGTTTTTTAGCGTCAGCGTTTGGCTGCGCTTTATTCTCACCTTCGGCATCTTTGGTCTGATCGTCCATGGCTTGTTTGTTGTCTTTGGCATTTACGAACGCAATCAACGTCTTGCCAATTTTGATCACTTCATCTTGCTGATCAAACTCGTGGTCTTTGTCGCGCTGATGTATCTGTTCTATGCGATGCTGATGCATTATGGCCCGATCCGCCACAAGGTACGCGGTATCTTCTTTTTGGCACTTGCCCCGGTGGCCGCGCTTTGCATTTTCATGATCTATGGCGGCGGGCAGATTTTTGGCAGTTTCATACCGGTTTTGCAGTTCCTGACCCTGACCGTCGGTGTGGGTGGATTTTTGCTGTATGTGCTGGGCTATACCTGGATTACCGGGCGCAAGGTTAAACGCGAGGCGGCCAAAAATGGCGATCCCGGATTGACCAAGAATGACGACACCAAAAAGGGTAACAAGGGTCTGCCGCCCCCGGTTCAGGGTGATCGCCGCCGTGTGCACAAGGCAGGTAATCTGCGCCTGCGCAGTACCGATGGTGGTGGCGGGCCGACAAATGGCAATGCGCGCCGCAAAGTCGAGTTGCCCGACGTCTGAACACGGACGGTTTGATGACCGCTGAAAAATGACGGAGGCATCATGACAGTGAAACGTGATCTGGTTTTTATCCACAGTGCTGGTCCGCAAGGTGGTAAGAATGGCAGTACCGGGCTGATTTCACGGCTTGAAGCGGCATTGGGCGACAAATTCTACATCATCGCACCCTTGATGCCCGATCCTGAGCGCCCGGATATAGATGCATGGTTGTCTCAGATCGACCAGACGGTATCGCAAGCGCAATCAGGGGCCGTTTTGGTTGGCCATTCGCTTGGTGGATCATCCATTTTGCAATATCTGGCGCGAAACCCCGATATCTGGCGCGGCAAGGACCGATTTTCCGCGATCTTTAGCATCGCCGCACCGTTTTGGGGGCTGGCGGATTGGGAAGTAACTGATTTTTCTCTGACCGAGGATGAAGTTGCGGTCCTAGAAGAATGTAAACCAATGCATTTTTGCCACAGCGTAGACGACAAAATTGTCAGGTTCGCGCATTGCGAAACCTATCTGCAGCACTTCGCCCAAGCGGACCAAATTCGGTTAAACACCGCCGGACACTTACTGTTAGACGGTGATATTACAGGATTGATTGAGAAGATTCTTATATACGCTTGATCAGGCGTGATTTTCCAGAACCAGCCCGGCCAGATAGAGCGAACCGAGAATCAGTACCCGCTTCGGCGTTGCACAGGCATCGAGAAGCGGCGTAATGGCGGCTTCGAACCCGTCACAGGAAAAGGCCGGGCTAATGCCGGACGCAATCGCGGCATCACGCAGGGTTTCGGGCAGATGGGCCTGATGTTCGCCGGGGATCGGGACGCCGGCAAAGGCTGTGATGTGCGTTACCAGGGGTTTGATGAATGCCGTGGCATCGCGATTATCAAGCATGCCCATGATCACCACGGTATCACCAGCGGGCTGACGTGATAGCCAGTCGGCGATGGCTTCGGACGCGGCGATGTTGTGGCCACCATCCAGAATCAGCTCACAGCCAGCGGGCAAGGCATCACACAGCGGCCCGGTGGTCAGTTTTTGCAGCCGTGCAGGCCAGCTTGCGGTTTCAAGGCCGCGCGCAAGGATATCCGTATCCATGCCGTCACAGCCGGGAATGCCCGCCTTGCGCACGGTGGCAATCGCGGTGGCGGCATTGGTGTATTGATGGCGCCCGGGCAGGGCCGGGTGTGGCAGGTCGATCTGATCGGTGCCAATGCGAATGGCAAAGCCGTCTTCGCGTTCTTCAATGACGGCGAAATCATTGAAGATCGGGGCCGAAATCCGGTTGGCATAGCAGGCCAGTTTATTAAAGGCCTCAAGGCTTTGCGGGGCAGTGATACAGGGAACCCCGGTTTTCATGATCCCGGCTTTTTCAAAGGCGATCTTGGCAATTGTATCGCCAAGGAACCCCTGATGATCGAGCGAAATCGGGGTAATCACGGTTGCTGCCGGGGCATCAATGACGTTGGATGCATCCACACGCCCGCCAAGACCGGTTTCAAGCAACAAAACATCGGCCGGAACGCGCGAAAAGGCAAGGAACGCCGCCGCCTGGGTGATTTCAAAGAAGGTAATCGATTCCCCGCCATTGACCGCTTCGACTTCTTCAAGAAGTTCACAAAGCGCATCTTCGGAGATCATGTCCCCGGCAAGGGTGATGCGTTCGTGGAAGCGCACCAGGTGCGGCGAGGTGGAGCAATGCACCCGAAGACCCGCAGCCTCGTAGATGGCCCGCAGATAGGCCAGGGTCGATCCCTTGCCATTGGTGCCGGCAATATGAATGACAGGCGGAAGGGCAAGGTGCGGATTGCCCAGCTTTTCAAGCAGTCGGGTAATCCGCCCCAGCGAAAGGTCGATGACTTTCGGGTGCAGCTTGCCGAGGCGAGCAAGGATTGCGTCGCTGCCCGCCAAGTTATTTATCCGCACTCGGAGTTTTGGATTTGGTCGATTTCGCCTTGGCATCCTTGATCGGGACCACAGCCGCACCCGGTTTGGTGCGACGGATCATGTCGATCAGGCGGCCAAAGGTCGCGTTCAGTTCCGAACGCGGCACGACCATATCCACCATGCCATGTTCCAGAAGGTATTCGGCCGTCTGGAAGTCATCCGGCAGTTTTTCGCGGATGGTGCTTTCGATCACGCGACGCCCGGCAAAGCCGATTTGTGCGCCCGGCTCGGCGATCTGGATATCGCCCAGCATGGCAAAGGATGCCGAAACACCGCCGGTGGTCGGATCGGTCAGAAGGACGAAATAGGGCAGACCCTGTTCCTTGACCTTTTCAATCGCAGCCGTGGTGCGGGCCATCTGCATCAGGCTGAGAATGCCTTCCTGCATACGTGCGCCACCCGAAGCCGGTACGATGATCAGGGCCGCATCCTGCACACAGGCCAGTTCGGCCGCAGCAACAATGCCTTCGCCCACCGCAATGCCCATTGACCCGCCCATGAAGGAGAAGTCAAAAACAGCAACAACGGTCGCATGACCGCCGACTTCGCCGTGCGCCACAGCCAGCGCATCCTTGAAGGTCGCTTTGGCCTGTGCGGCCTTGAGGCGGTCGGTATATTTCTTCTGATCGCGGAATCTCAGCGGATCGACCGGGACATTCGGCAGTTCGATGGTCTGGTACTTGCCATCATCAAACAGGGTCGCAAGACGGTCCTTGGCAGAAATGCGCATGTGATGACCGCAGTGCTGGCAAACATGATTGTTCTTTGCCAGATCGCGGTGGAAAATCATCTGTTCGCAAGATTTGCATTTGTGCCACAGATTTTCGGGCACATCAGTGCGGCGAACAAGTTTCTGAATCTTTGGACGGACGAATTCAGTCAGCCACGACATATCGGATACTGATCCTTGGTTCTGTCTATATCGGTTCTTTCAAACGCAGCACAGCTTACTTGCGCGCGTTTCGGACCCCGTTTGCAAGTTCACGCACGAGGCCGGTAACCATAGAGGCGGTCTTATCGGTGGCCTTGCCGTTTTCGTCAAGACTTTCGGCAATTTTTGATACGATTGCCGAACCTACCACCGCGGCATCTGCCTGCTTTGCCACGTCTGCTGCCTGTTCGGCTGTCTTGATGCCAAATCCGACCGCAATCGGAAGGTCGGTATGGCGGCGCAGACGCCCCATCGCTTCGACAATCTGGTCATTGCTGGCCGATCCGGCACCGGTCACACCGGCAACCGAGACATAGTAAACAAAGCCCGAGGTATTCTGAACAAGTTTCGGAAGACGTTTGTCATCAGAGGTCGGCGTGGTCAGGCGGATAAAGGACAGGCCCTTTTCCACCGTCGGGATGCACAGTTCCGGATCTTCTTCTGGCGGCAAATCAACAACGATCAGGCCATCAACACCGGCATTGCGCGCATCTTCAAGAAATTCGGCAACGCCATAGATATAGATCGGGTTGTAATAGCCCATCAGAATGATCGGCGTTTCATGGTCCTGATCGCGGAAGCCGCGCACAATCGACAGGGTCTTGCGCATATGCATGCCGGCATCAAGGGCCCGGATCGATGCTTCCTGAATGGCGGGGCCATCGGCCATAGGATCGGTAAACGGCATGCCCAGCTCGATGATGTCTGCACCGGCATCAGGCAGCTGTTTGAGGATTTCAAACGAGGTTTCGGGGTCCGGGTCGCCTGCAGTGATAAAGGTTACCAGACCGGCACGGCCTTCTTCCTTGAGCTTGGCAAAACGTTTGGCGATGCGGTCCTGGCCGCCGATGATAGCGTCGCTCACAATTCTACTCCCAGTGCTTCGGCCACGGTAAAGATGTCCTTGTCACCCCGGCCACTCAGACACATGAGGATGATCTGGTCCTTGCCCATTTTCGGGGCCTCTTTCATGATCTGCGCAATCGCGTGGCTGCATTCCAGTGCCGGAATGATGCCTTCGAGTTCCGAACAGAGTTTGAAGGCCTCAAGTGCCTCTTTATCCGTGATCGGCTCATAGCGCGCGCGACCGATATCCTTAAGCCAGCTGTGCTCCGGCCCGATGCCCGGATAATCCAGACCGGCCGAAATCGAATCGGCTTCCTTGATCTGGCCGTCATCATCCATCAGCAGATAGGTCCGGTTGCCGTGCAGAACCCCCGGCCGACCGGCAGACAGGCTTGCGGCATGGTTGCCGGTATGAACGCCGTGACCGGCGGCTTCGACACCCACGACGTCAACGCCCTTGTCATCCAGGAACGGATGGAACAGGCCAATCGCGTTCGAACCGCCACCGACAGAGGCAATCACCTGATCGGGCAGGCGGCCTTCGGCTTCCATGATCTGTTGACGGGATTCGTTGCCGATTACTGACTGGAAATCACGGACCATTTCCGGATAGGGATGCGGGCCAGCCGCCGTACCGATGATATAGAACGTATCTTCAACGTTGGTGACCCAGTCACGCAGGGCTTCGTTCATCGCATCCTTGAGCGAGTTTGAGCCCGATACCACCGGTTTGACTTCGGCACCAAGCAGGCGCATGCGGAACACGTTGGGCGACTGACGTTCGATGTCCTTCGAGCCCATATAGACCGTGCAGGGCAGGCCAAAGCGTGCGCAAACAGTCGCGGTCGCAACGCCATGCTGACCAGCACCGGTTTCGGCAATGATACGGGTTTTGCCCATGCGCTTGGCCAACAGGATCTGGCCGATGCAGTTGTTGATCTTGTGCGCGCCGGTATGGTTGAGATCCTCGCGCTTGAAATAGATTTTTGCGCCGCCAAGGTGCTCGGACAGGCGTTCGGCAAAATAAAGCGGATTTTCACGGCCAACATAGTGACGGAGATAGTAGTCCATCTCCTTTTTGAAGGCGGGGTCTGCCTTGGCGTCCTTATAGGCCTGTTCCAGCTCCAGGATCAGCGGCATCAGGGTTTCGGCGACAAAGCGTCCACCGAAATTGCCAAAATGTCCGTCCGGATCGGGCAGGGCGCGAAAGCTGTTAGGTGCAGAAGACGTCATGGAAGTTCCCCGTGGATTGGCCGTGATGGCGTTCACGACAGCATAGGCAGGTACAAATCAGGTGACACTATATGGTTTGCCAGACCGCCAGTGCGCAAGGACCGGCGGTGTCTGGCCCCATACTGTACCCGAAATAGCAGGGTTTGGATTAGTGGGCTGCGTGCTCGGCCAAGGATTTGTCGAAGATATATTTTTTCGAGCAGTACGGGCAGACCACCTCACCCTTGTCCTCAAGATTGAGGTAAACGGTCGGGTGCCCAAGGTGACCTTTTCCGCCGTCACAGGCAACATTTAACGTGCCGACTTTGATTTCTTCGGTGATCTTCATATATCCAGTTCCAAGTTTGCCATTTTCAGGCTTGTATGACCATCGGGATTGGCCACGCACTGTGGACAGCATTGACCCCGGTTTCCCGGGAATGATACCGATTGGGCATATTCAATCAATACTTCCGCGTGCTCATGGCGCCCCATGGTCTTAGCGCAAACAGGCGACGCGGAAAAGAGTGGAGATCACTGACATATGACTGCAATGCCCGACTATGCCATCGAAGTCGAGGGGCTGACAAAGGTCTATAAGGGATCAAACGGCGAAAAACTCGCCCTTGATAACGTTTCGCTCAAAATTCCGCGCGGCTCGTTTTTTGCCCTGCTGGGGCCGAACGGTGCTGGAAAATCCACATTTATCAACATCCTGGCCGGTCTGGTGACCAAGTCCAGCGGTACGGCAAAAATCTGGGGATATGATATCGAAGCCCAGATGCGTGCAGCACGCTGTTCCATCGGGATTGTGCCCCAGGAACTGAACCTTGATGCATTTTTCACCCCGCGTCAGGTGATGGAATTGCAGGCGGGCCTGTATGGCGTGCCCAAACCCGAACGCCGCACCGACGAGATTCTGGCCGCCATTGGTCTGGCAGACAAGGCAGACTCGTATGCCCGTTCGCTGTCGGGCGGGATGCGTCGCCGTCTTCTGGTCGGCAAGGCCATGGTGCATACACCGCCCGTACTGGTTCTTGATGAACCGACGGCCGGTGTCGATATCGAACTGCGCCAGCAGCTTTGGGCTTACGTAAAGGAACTGAACGCGGCGGGCGTGACCATCGTCCTGACCACGCATTATCTTGAAGAAGCCGAAGAACTGTGTGACGAGATCGCGATCATCAATCAGGGCAACGTGATTGCCCATGAAGACAAGCGCAGCCTGCTGCGCCGGATTGATCACAAGACGCTGATTCTGACCGTGAACAACGAACTGAACGCAGTACCCGAAGCCCTGTCGCCCTGGGGGGCGGAGCTTAAATCGGAAAACCAGATCGCCCTTCATTACCGCCCAAGCAACACGCAGATGGCGGAAATCCTTGAGGCGATTCACGGCTGTGGCCTTGCGATCAAGGACTTGTCGACCGAGGAAGGCGATCTGGAAGACATCTTCCTGATGCTGACGCGTGACAACAACAAGGAACGCGCGGGCAAGGCTGCGTGATCCTTCCAGCCTGAACCTGGTCTGTGATTTGGCCAGATATGCAAAACCCCGCAAGAAAACTTGCGGGGTTTTGTGTGATTACCTTTTGAACCGCTTGATTACTTGAACCTGTTGGAAGCCGCCTTCATCGCGGCTTCAATCGAGTCCCAAGCGTTATCCATGCCCGCTTTCAGGTCGTTCCAGGCGTCATCGCTTGATTGCTGCAATTCGCGAAGCTTCTGCTCGGCCTCGTCTTGCATGGCGCGCAGTTCCTGGACCTGTTTCTGATATTGCAGTTGTGCGTCGGCTTCTGCCAAATCAGCCTGCGCCTTAAGCTTGTCAATCTGGGCACTCCACTCGTTGAGTTGTGCTTCCAGTTTTTTCTCGTAAGCTTCTTTCATGCTCATGGTCGTATCCTTTCGTTGGAAAACGTGTGGAACGATCGTTATGGCAACAAGGCAAAATAACCAATGTCTGCATCTGTCATTGGATTAAAAAACCCGCTGAACCTGCTGTAGTTCTACTAGATTGGGCCGATTGGTTAAACCTTAAACCAGAATTTCCTCAATAACCCGTCTGCCTGCCTGGAATATGTAATGTGTGACAACACCTTGCGGGCGAACGCATTATGATCTTCATTGAGTGTCCCTGTTTCCTGCTTAGGGTTGGTCACCGTCTTGTCAGCGTGTTTTTTGCGTCCCGTTTTTCGCCTTTGTGCCATGCTTTTGCTTGCCGGGATGGTTGGCGCCTGTGCGCCGACCGTTCGCCCGGCGGGGCCACCGATTGCCCAGACCGTGCTTGGGCCAGATGTTTTTGTTGCGGCTGACGGGACGGAGCTGCCGTTGCAAAGCTGGGGTGATCTTGAAAATCCCGATGCGGTGATTCTTGGTCTGCACGGGATGGGCGATTATGCCAATGCCTTCATGGAGTTGGGCGAGCAGATCGGCCCAAGCGGGATTGCCATTTATGCCTTTGATCAGCGGGGCTTTGGTCGAAGCCCGTCGCGCCCGTTCTGGGCCGGGGCGGCAAGCATGGTCAATGATGCCAGCGATGTTTTGACCCTGTTGCGCGCACGCTACCCCGATACGCCGGTTTATCTTCTGGGCAATTCGATGGGCGGGGCGGTGGCAATCATTACCGCTGCTACCCGTGGGCATTTGATGGATGGATTGGTTCTGGTGGCACCCGCAGTCTGGAACCGCGATATGATGCCGTGGTATCAGACAGCCCCGCTTTCGATCATGTCGCACAGCCTGCCATGGTTGCCGCTGACCGGGCAGGGGCTTGATATCTGGCCGTCAGACAATATCGAAATGCTGCGTCGGCTTTCGCGTGATCCATACATGATGTCCGCCGTTCGGGTCGATCTGATCGCCGGTGTTGCCGATATCATGGATCTGGCGCGCATTCGTGCCCGCGACATTTCAGTGCCGACCCTTTTGCTGTCGGGCGTGCAGGATCAGGTGATCCCGCCCGATGCGGTTGTGGCCCTTGATGATGAACTCTCAAGCCTTGGTCTGCCTGCCTATCATCGCTGCCTCTATCGGGCGGGTTATCACATGCTGCTGCGGGACCTGAATGGGCCGGTGGCGATCGAGGATATCCGGCGTTGGGTTATGGGCGGGCAAACCGATCAAAATTATTCCTGCACCATTAACTGATTGCGTTTTGACCGCCAATGCATGATCAGGTAGCCTTTTCAAGGGTCAGGACCCGTCAATATGGTTACAGTGGCAATCGCTATCTATGCGAAATACTAGGAAATGTTCGAAGAGCGGGCTAATGCCCGGTCGAGGACTTTGACGCAGAAGGTTGCATAGATAGCGATTGTCCTTCGGATCAGTAAAATTTGCACCGCTACTTTGTCGCAAAATCTTGAAATATAAATATATCCCTGCGATCTTGCTTCGCGTATCCGCACAAATTTTGCAGACCACTGCAAGCATATTGACGGGTCCTGACCCTGCAGTTGCAATGCATTATGCGGGTTGTCGAACCGCTGTTTCGTTCCGATATGCCAAGCAGCGTTTGACGGTGCACCATTACTTAACCGGAGGATCAGGACCGGCATGCTAAGGACCATTCGGGCAAAGTTCCTGGGTGTCGCGGCCTTTTTTGTCGTGTGGCTCGTCGTGGCCACCGGGTTCTCCGTGATCCAGTCCCTTGGCATCAATGGCGATCTTGAAGCGGTGTCGCGCTATGTCACGCCGGTCAAGGACTCGCTTTCGGATGTTCGTGCGCGCCAGCTTGAACAGATTTCACTGATTGACCGATACATGCGCGTGGTCGAACGCGACGGGCCGCAGACATCGCTTTTGAATGGTCTCGAAATCGAAATCGAAGCCAAGCAAACCCAGATCGAACAGGCGTTTCGCAAATCCTTTACCTTTGCGGCCCTTGGTCGGGCGCAGGCATCTGGTCATTTTGACGAAGGCGTACTGCTTGATCTTGATGTGCGCATGCGTGAATTCGCTGATGTGTCGGCACAGTTTTCCCTTGGGGTTGAACGACTGCTTGATCAGGTCAGCGAGGGCAATCTTCCCGATGCCGGGGCGCAGGAAAAAACCGTGCGCGGCCTGCACCGGATTATCGTGCTGAACCTGCGCAACGAAATTCGCCTGCTTGAAGATTACGCCGCCGACACGGTGGAAAACGTCTCAAAGCGTGAAGACTTCCTGATTCAGGCCGAATTCATCATGATGCTGGCCGCCGTGATTATCGGTATCTCGCTGGCCTATTACATGGCGCATGCGGTGGTGATTGCCGTGCGCAAGACGACCAATGCGCTTAACTCCGTTCAATCGGGCAAGCTTGATACCAAGCTTGAATTCAGCACCAAGGGTGATTTTGGCCGCATGGCCGATGCCTTTAACCGCATGACCCGCGAACTCCGTGTGCGGTTTCGGATGCGCGAACGGTTTGGCAAATATGTCGATCCGAAAGTCATCAATAATCTTATCAATCAGGAAACCGCGCTTGAGAATTCCGAAAAGCGCGTGATGACGGTCAGTGTCGTGAACCTGACCGGGTTTGACTGGCTGGCCGAACATACCCCGCCCGAAAAGCTTGTCGATTTCCTCAATGACTATCTGACCGCGATGACCGAACCGATTGCCAATCAAAGCGGCATTATCGACAACTTTGTCGGTGACCGCGTGATTGGCTTCTGGGGTCCACCCTTCTGCGGCGAAGGAGCGCATGCCAAGCATGCCTGTCAGGCCGCCCTTGAACAGGTCGCGCGCTTTAACGCGCTCAAGACCAAATATGCCGATCTGATCGGTGATCATGGCCTTGAAATTCGTGTTGGCATTGCCACCGGCGAGGTCGTGGTTGGTTCCATCGGCACGGATAAATCCCGCGCCTATACCGTGGTTGGCGATTGCGTGAACTATGCCAACCGCCTTGAAAAGGCCAACCGGGTTTATGGCACGCAAATTCTGGCGTCGCACGAAACCGCCAGCATGGCATCGGGCGAGGTTGAAATGCGCGATCTGGATCATGTGGTGCTGCTGGGTACGGAAAAGGTTGTCTTCCTTTACGAAGTCCTGGCCCCCGGTGGACAGCTTTCCGATGAACGGCGCGAATGGCGCAGCAAATATGAAACCGCCATGGCACATTATCGCGACGGCAATTTCGATGCCGCCCGGCCGCTGTATGAAGAAGTCATGGAATTTGATGACAGCGACTTTGCCGCCCAGCTGATGATGAACCGGATGGAACGTCTTGAGAGGCGTGAACAGGACCGCGAATGGAACGGCACCTGGGTGGTGCGTGACCCATATGAACGCCGCGATGTCGAAAGCTGATTGCAGCCGGAACCTGCCAAGGTTACCTTAACCGGGATCGTTGATGACCAAGGTGCCAAACAGGTTCGAAAACCCTTGCCCGTTAAGGCCAAAACCTGTATCACCCATCGCACTCGGGCCACATATTCCAGTCATGGCCCCATATATTGCGCACCCGTAGCTCAGCTGGATAGAGCGTCGCCCTCCGAAGGCGAAGGCCACAGGTTCGAATCCTGTCGGGTGCGCCAATTCTCTCCAAAATCATAGCCTTGTTTGTGCTGGTATTTCCGGCATGGGTGTTTAATCTTCCCGAAATCATTCGAAATTCGGGATTAGGATTATGCGCGGCTACCTTCACAACCTTTCTGGTCACAACGTGCTGTTTTGTATGGCGGCCCCGGCGGAATATGGCGATTATCTCAAGGCGCGGTTTACGCCCCTGATGATCGGGGTTGGGCCGGTGGAGGCTGCGATCAATCTGACCGCGGCATTGACCGAATTGAAGCTCGCGGGTGATTTGCCTGATCTTGTGGTGACGTTGGGGTCGGCGGGGTCGCGCACGTTGGAACAGGCCGAGGTTTATCAGGCGGTATCGGTATCCTATCGCGATATGGATGCATCGGTTCTGGGCTTTGAGAAAGGCTGCACGCCGTTTGTTGATCTGCCTGCCGAGATCGAGATGGCGTTGCGTATTCCCGGTATCCCCGAAGCGCGTTTGTCGACCGGGGCCAATGTGGTGTCGGGTGCGGCTTACGACGTGATTGATGCCGACATGGTTGATATGGAAAGCTTTGCCATCCTGCGTGCCTGCCACAAGTTTGATGTGCCGCTGATTGGTTTGCGCGGCATTTCCGATGGTAAGGAAGAGCTTTCCAAGCTTTCGGACTGGACGGCCTATCTGCATGTGGTTGACGAAAAGCTGGCCGTTGCCGTCGATGCCCTGAAAGCAGGACTGGAAAGTGGCGAGATCAGCATTCCCAAACGCTGATCCCGCTTATTGCATTTTCGAAACAATCAAGAATTCTTTAGGTGCCCGCGCGGATCTGATCAAGGGTTTTGACCGGGGTCAGCGCCTGCGGGTCCACCTGGATTTCAAGGATGGCCGGTTTGCCGGAGGCGACAGCGCGGTCAAAGGCCGGGCCGAAATCCTCGGTCTTGGTGACGGTTTCGCCGTATCCGCCAAAGGCCTTGGCGTAGGCGGCGAAATCCGGGTTGTGCAGTTCGGTGCCGGAAACACGACCGGGATAGTTGCGTTCCTGATGCATGCGGATGGTACCAAACATGCCGTTATTGACCACCAGCGTGATGATACTCGCGCCATATTGCACGGCGGTGGCAAATTCCTGCCCATGCATCAAGAAACACCCGTCACCGGCAAGACAGACCACCGGACGATCGGGATGGGCGAGCTTGGCCGAGACCGAGGCCGGAAGGCCATAGCCCATCGAGCCCGAGGTCGGGGCCAGTTCGGTGCGGTATTCCCGGTAGCGGAAAAAGCGATGCAGGAAGGCGGCATAGTTGCCCGCCCCATTGGTGACAATCGCATTATCGGGCAGCTTTTCACGCAGTTCTGCCACCACATGGGCCATTTTGACATCGCCCGGGGTTTCAACCGGGGTGGAAAAGGTGATGTAGTTGGCGTGTGCTGTTTCGATCATCTCGTCGCGGGCCGATCCATCCACCGGTTCCATCATCGCAATCGCACGCAGGAAGGAACGCTGGGAGGCGTTGATTGCGACATCCGGGCGATAGACCCGGCCCAGTTCATCCGGCCCGCTATACACATGGACGAGTTTCTGTTGCGGGCAGGGGATATCAAGCAGGCTATAGCCGCTGCTGGTCATTTCCCCCATGCGTGATCCGACAAGGATCACAAGATCACTGTCCTTGATGAACGCGGCCAGCTTCGGATTGATGCCAATGCCGACATCACCAATGAAGTGGCTATGCGTGTTGGGGATATAGTCCTGACAACGGAAGCTTGTCGCAATCGGCACATTGTTACGAAGTGCAAACGATTTAAGGTTTTCAGTCGCTTCGCGGGTCCAGCCACCGCCACCAACGATCATGACCGGCTTTTCGGATTTCGCAAGGGCATCACGGAAGCGAGAGACATCTTCAGGCGCTGTTTTGGCCTCGACCGGGACATAGGGTTTGGCATCGGCAACATCGGTGCTTGAAGACAGCATGTCTTCGGGCAGGGCCAGAACCACCGGGCCGGGGCGACCGGATGTCGCGATGTGATAGGCGTGGCTGATATATTCCGGGATGCGGTTGATGTCATCAATCTGTCCGACCCACTTGGCAAGTGGTTCAAACATTTTGCGGTAATCGACTTCCTGAAACGCTTCGCGATCGACCATGTCCCGCCCGATCTGCCCGACCAGCAGGATCATTGGTGTGCTGTCCTGATGGGCAACATGCACGCCGGCTGATGCGTTGGTGGCACCCGGACCACGGGTGACCATGCAAATGCCGGGTTTGTTGGTCAACTTGCCATAGGCCTCTGCCATGATGGCAGCACCACCTTCCTGTCGGCAGATGATCGGTTCCATGTCGGGATGATCGACAAGGCCATCCAGCACAGCGAGGTAACTTTCGCCCGGAACAAGAAAGACGCGTTCGGCCCCGTGCAGGGCCAGTTGATCGACCAGAATGCGTCCGCCATGGCGCGTTTCTGTTTTCCCGGACATGTTTCGTGAACTCCGTTGCGTGGGGCAAAATAGGCTTTTTGAGTTTATCGGTTTGCCATCAAGGTTCTGACCCTAATGATGGCGTGATCGCGATTTCATCATGGAAAACGGGCAAAGGTAAAGATGCCAGATCGGCAAAATGGCAGAAAATCCGACGATATATCGAGCGGTTCTAAAACCCCTGCGTTTTGATCGAAAAATCATAGTCAATTATACTGCAAATCCGTCAAATCGTAGTGATTTAGAAGTATCTTTCTGCCACGCGCACGATATCACCGGGCATGACGATGGTGGCGAGCGTTGCCGGAATGACGACGCGGGATGCGTCATGACCGCGCAGGATTTCGATATCATCTTCATCGCCGCGATAGGTCAGCCCGCCACCAATTGCGATGGCATTGAGTACATTCATGCCCGGCACATAGTCATAGGAACCCGGCTGATTGACCTCCCCCATGATGAAAAACGGGCGGAAGGCGACGATTTCGACCGCAATATCAGGATGACGCAAATAGCCATCCTGATAGGCATCATGGATTTTCTGACGGGCCTGATCGGTGGTGAGGTTGCGAACATCAACTTGCCCAATCAGTGCAAGGTTCAACCTGCCCATGGCATCGACCTTGAATTCGCCAGACAGGTCCGGTTCGCCAAACACGGTGACGCGCACTGTATCGCCACTATCCATGACATAAATGGTTTGCGCCGCTGCCATCGGGACCATCACCATGGTCATCAGCATGACAAGGGCGGCATAAAGTTGTGGGAGCCGGGAAATGGATCGGTGCGCTTTTTCGGTCATTTACATCTCCAGCGTGAGGCGGAGGTGGCTTTGCAGGCGTTCATAATCCTCACCAGAGCTGTTTGAATCTCGTTGGTCATAGGCAATGCCGCCTTCGATCTGTGCAAACCGATTAAGGTCATAGCCGATACCAAACCCCAGCTGCGTGATAGTGTCGCGTCGCGTGGTCTGTTGATAGCTTTCAGAGCTGTAGGCAGCGTTGATTGAAAGGCTTAGCCACCGGCGCAGTTCATGGGAAATGCCCGCCCCCGCTTCAAGGGCCAGAATGCCGCTGGCCCCGGTTTGGGTCGTTTCGCGCACGGTACGCGCAGCATTGAACGTGATGTTGGTCAGACGGGTGACCGACCAGTCAAAATCACCACGCAGCGTATAATCGGCGATATCGCCAAAGGCCGGGTCGGCATAGGTCTGGCTCATCCATCCTGCGGCCAGATCAGCGCGGATCAGATCGGTCAGGTCAAGGCGGATACCAGCAAGGAGCTGATAGCCAGAAGAATCGCGAACACGTCCGCCATCATCGGGAATACGGTCATATTGGCGCTGGTTGAACGTGACTTCGCCATAGGCTTCGCGGCCAAGATCAAGCGGCCAGAGAACACGCAGGGTTTCGCGCAATTCAAGACGATCACGATCATCATTGCGGATATGCGATCCGTTGCGCGCCGTGCTGTCCTCGAACGCCAGACGGCGCAGCGAAAACTGTGTTTCGTAATGCAGGCCGTTGGTCACATGGCGTCCGCCGATTTGCGCACGGACATCGCGATAGATCACAGGTTCGGTCGCACTTGTCGGAACATCGTTGCTACCCCGCGCGTCATGGCTGCGTTTGACATCAATCCCGCCCTCTATCGAAGTGGTGCCCAGTTCGACACTGCCCGCAATCTCGACAGTGGCATCCTGATAATCGTCGGCCGAAGAGTCGGCAAAAAAGCCGAGCTCGCCACCCGCAGAAAGATGCAGGTGAAAAACCCGCCAGTCGCCTTGCAGGGTCAGGCGCGGGGTCAGGGTTGTGATGACATCGCTGGTTGGGTTGGCATCGCTTTGAAAGATGTTGCTGTCATATCGCGCGCCGGTACCAAGCGATGGTGTGGCCAAGAGGCGACCGATCCGAATGCCACCGGGATCATCGGGCTGATCCATCGCCTGCGCAGCGCCAGGCGTGATTGCCAAAATAAGTGCAACGGGCAGGAAGTATCTGTGCATCAAACCTGCCGCCGGTCGCAATGAAGGCAGGGTTTCAGCCCCTGACAGGGCCGTTGCCACGGCGCGGAATGCCCCAACGTTTTGAAAGGCAAAGCAAGCGTTCGGATCAGAATGAAGCCATCAAACAGAAGATTTTGACGCCGGATATACTGGCGGTCGCAGGTAATGCGCGCACGTAAATGTTCCTCGTTACAAACCGGGCCACGCCACCCTTGAATCTGTGCCCAGCCGGTCATGCCGGGTTTGATTGCCAGCCGATCGGCGTAGCCCGCGATGCGCGCAGTAAAGTTGTGATCATCGACAAGGCTGTGCGGGCGCGGCCCGACCAGCGACATCTCGCCTTTCAGCACGTTTATGAGTTGCGGCAATTCATCAAGACCGCTGAGGCGCAACATCAAAGTGAACCTGTTTGAACCGCGAAGTATCGGCGGGGGCACCTTACGACAGGTCCTGTTGCGCAGGGTTCTGAACTTGAAAATGACAAAGGTCCGACCGTGCTGGCCAACGCGTTTTTGAAGAAAAAGCGGTTTGGTAAAGCCCAACCCGAACAGCAACACGCCAATGGCAACCAGAACCGGCGAAAGCAGGATTAATCCAAGCCCGGCAAGGATCAGGTCACAGGCGCGTTTGGCAAATCCGTCATAGGCAGAGCGGGGCCAAATCAAGGCCCGCGGCGGTTCTGATATGTCGGTATTCCTGATCAAACCCGATGCCCACCCCAACATGCATCATCCCTGATGTTTCATAACTCAGGGTAGATGGATTGGCGGCATTTTCAAGTTTTTATGGCATGTGTCCTTGGCTGCAAGGTCAGATTTAAGGTCGAATTTACCGCGTGTTAGCGTAAGGACGGAATGCTTGAAAGCACGGTTTTCATCAGCTGGGGCTGGCGGTTGACACCAGTCTTGGAAAAGATCGTCTTAAGGTATGTGCGCGCGGAACTATGTGAAATCCCGACAAGTTCTGCAGCCTGATCAAGGGCGAGACCTTCGGCAAGTTTCTGGGTCAGTTTGGCTTCAGAACGTGTCAGGCCAAAAAGATCCATCAGATCGTCGATGGCGGGCGGGCGCTGCTTGGCCGGATCAACCAGAATGATCATGAAGCTTTGTTTGCCATCGGCTTTTTTCGGGACCCGGCGGATCAGAAGCGAGAGTTTTTCACCATCGCGTTCAAGCGAGAAGCTTTGATGACTGCGCGGCACAGTCTTGCCCTGCGGTGACAAGAAGCCCGCCAGTCCTTCGGGGTTTGGATCAATGATCAGCTGCCCTTGCGAACCTGATCGCACCAGGGATGATCGACGCAATACATCAGCCCCCTGCGCATTCAGGTGCAGGATATTAAGGTCCGCATCAACGGCAATCACGCCCAGCTCAAACAGATCAAGGAATTCTGTTGGCAGGGTATCCTCGTTTTGGCCAAGGCGGCTTTTGATTTCAGCGTCGATGTCATCGAGCATCGTTTCGAGCATGGTGGGCTTTGGATAGAAGCGAAACACGCCCAGCTCGTTTACCGCAAGCAGTGCTGATTGCAGATCAGCATAGCCCGTCAGCATCAAGATGATCAGGTCCTTGCGTGCCTTGCGCAGCTCTGCGGCAAGTTCAAGTCCGGTCATGCCGGGCATATGAATATCAAGGATGACAGCCGCGATATCAGCATCTGCCGTAATGGCATCGCGTGCGGCAATCGGATCATTGAGAAAGACACCCTCCCAGTCCGGGCGCAGACGGGCAAAATTGCGGCGATGGGACGACAGAAGGTTTTCGTCATCATCAACAAATGCAAGTCGGACCAACTTGTTGGCCGTCATTAAAACTGCCCTCCACAAATGGGGATGTCGGAGAATGGCAGTCTGACACTAATCTTCGACGCTTCAAAGCCTGCTGTGCGTCGACGGCGCATTTTTGGATGGCTGACTGAGATGGTTTTTGCGGTAATCCGCGTTCGGAGAAGTCCTGTGCAGGATCAGGTTGAGATACAGCGCCCCGTCATTCTGATGGTCGATGATGATGAAAAGTTGCTTGCAGCGGTACGTCGTACCCTGTCGGGGTGCTTTGAATTCGTGACCTACACGGATGGGCAGGCGGCACTGGGCTGGCTTGCGCAGAATCACGCGCGGACCGACCTGATCATTGCCGATCTGGTGATGCCCGCCCTTGACGGTATTACGTTCCTTAAGCAGGCAGCGCGTCTGGCGCCGAACATCCATCGGATGCTGTTGTCAGGCAATGTTTCAAGCCTGTCTTTGCGCGAGGCCATCAATCAGGCGATGGTATCCCGTGTGCTGGCCAAGCCGGTTTCGGTCGCGACGCTCAAGGAGGCGATTGATCGTATTCTTAAAACCGATCCTGGCGTCAAAAGCATGCCGATCGGTCCTTCGGCCCATATGGTCAACAATGCGATTGATCGCGCTGACTTCCATACCGTTTTGCAGCCGCGTTTCCGCGCAAGTGATCTTGGTCTGTGCGGTGCAGAAATCTTGTGTCGCATGCCGTCGCTTGAAAAGGAATTCGGGATCGACGAGATCATCGAATCCTGCCAGGACAATCCGGTCATCAACCGTCTTGGCAGTCAGTTGATGGCGATCATGGTGGATCAGGCGCCACGTTATAGTGCGCTTCTGGGCGACCAGGCCAATATTGCGGTCAATTTGTCGGCCTTTTCGCTCAAGACGCCGCAATTCTTTGAACTGATCATCCGGTTTTACGAAAAGATGCGGATGCGCGGTGTGAATGTGTCCTTTGAAGTTCCCGAAAAACAACTGTTGCCCAATGACCTTGAAATGCTGGCAAGTGCAGCGCGCTTGCGCGAGCGCGGCATCGGGCTTTTGATTGACGATTTCGGATCGGGCAACAACTCGCTGCATCTGCTGCGTCAGGAAGTGTTCGCCGGGATCAAGCTTGATCGCAATCTTGTGCGCGGCATCATGACCGATTTCCTTGATGATGCCTTTGTCGAATGGATTGCACAGGTCTGTTCGAAAATGGGTCTTTCGATTTCGGCCAAAGGGATTGAAAGCGCGAAAGTGGCAGAAAAACTTCAGGTTTACGGTATAACCGAACTACAGGGGTTTCATCTTGGCGCACCGGTTCCGCTCGAACAGTGGGAAGAAACTGCAATGACGTCGTTTCGGGCGTCAGGCTGATCAATATGTCGTCAAATTTCCGGTAATCCGGGATTGAAAAACGTTAGCTGGCGACCACTCTGTATATGCATGTGATGGAGCATGAGAACGATGATGAAAAGTGCACTTGAACGGATCGTTGTTGCGGTCGCATTGTTTGGTTTCTTTGCTGGTCCGGCATGGGCAGACAGCATGCTTTCGATGACCAGGGCCGATGGCAAGACGGTTCAAGTCACCCTGCAGGAACTGATGGATTTGCAGGCCACTGAAATCAGCACCTCGACCGAGTGGACCGACGGCGTACAGACCTTTCGGGGTGTGGCGTTTGACCTGCTGTTTGATACCTATGGTCTGAACGCAGAAACCGTCCGTGTTTCAGCACTCAATGATTACAGCGTCATGGTACCGGCCAATGTCCTGCGTGAAGATGGTGCCATTCTGGCCTATCATCTGAATGGCGGGGAGATGTCGGTACGCGAAAAAGGACCGTTCTGGGTGATCTTTCCCTATGATGCCGATGAACAATTTCAGACTGATACTTATTGGGCTTATTCTGTCTGGCAGGTAAAGTCGGTTGATGCAGCGAATTAAGTCGTTCTTTTTCAAGACGTCAGGCAGGGCCATGTTTATCGCATTGGTCCTGTTTGTTGCGCTTTATGGCGTTTTTTCCACCGCCATCGTGCGTCAGCTTGACGATGAGCGCTTCAAGTACCGCGAAAATTTCGTTTGGGCGGTTTTCCAGGTTCAGCGTCAGTTTCTTGTTGTTCAGCGGGATATCGAGGCCGCACTCGGTCGGGTTGGTTTGACTGATGATGCGGTCGATGAGGTGTTGCTGGAATATGAAATTCTGGTCAGCCGCGTCTACTTGCTGCGCGATGGCGACGGGTTCGAGATCCTTTTTACGGTCCCGGAAGTTGCTGAAGCAATCAAACAGCTGGAAGTCCAGATCGACCAGATCGATGCTGCGATTGCGGTGATCAATGATCCCGAAGAAAAATTGACCGTGTTGTATAGCTTGCTTGAGCCGATGAACGAGGATTTGCAGCAGGCTGTGGTGCGGACCACCAACTTTGTCTCTGTTTACAACGCCAACAATATTTCGGTCGTGAAGCGTGACATTCAGATTCTTTCCTATCTGTTCTTTGTTGGTGTGATTGTCATGGTCGCCCTTGGCGGGTTCATGATTCGGCAGCGTCAGAAGATTTTTGCGGCTGATATGGCCGCCCAGAAGGCGCGGCAGGAACAGGAAGTGATCGAGGAAGCCGCCGACTACGCCAAGATGCACGCCCTTGGGACGCTGGCAGGCGGTGTTGCCCATGAAATCAACACACCGGCGCAATATATCCAGAACAACCTTGAGTTCCTGTCAGACAGCTTTTCCGATCTTGTCGGGGCGATTGAGCGCAAGGATCCAAACGAACCGCCGCGGCTTAATCTTGAAAAAGACAAGGTCGACTTCATCACCGAAGAAGTACCCATGGCAATTGATGAAAGCATTCAGGGTCTTAACCGGATCGCCGAGATTGTCCGGGGCATTCGCAAGTTTGCCCATCCAACGACCGATGCGGTCGAGCTGATTTCGATTTCAGAGGAAATTGAGACTGCCGTTACCCTGACCCGAAACCAGGTCAAGCATATCGCTGATCTGGATGTTGTCATGCAAACGGATGTTACTGAAGTCAGTGGCCGCAGAAACCATCTGTCGCAGGCGCTGATTAATCTGATCGTCAATGCATCCCAGTCCATTCGTGAAAGTGGACAGCGACGCGGCCGGATTGAACTGGCGGTTCATTCGGATGATGACAATGTCTATATCCGTTTGCGTGACAACGGGTCCGGCGTGCCACAAGAAATTAAGGAACGCATTTTCGACTACTTCTTTACCACCAAGGAAAGGGGGGTCGGCACCGGTCAGGGGTTGCCGATTTGCCGCAAGCTTATTCAGGATGATTTCAACGGTGACCTGACATTGTCAGCGGACTATGCCGACGGTGCAGAATTCATCATTCGGTTGCCCAAACCCGATCAGGCAACCATGGATAAAACCAATGCAGATCTTCTTGACGGGCCCAGCGACCTTAGCAGCCTGTTGCGGTAAGTAACCGAGATAACTGATCGAAACACCCAACCGTCTTTGCCAGCGATGTTTCGGGCAAAACGTCTGTCGCCACCTGATTTCAGGATGCGCCCTGCCAAATGGCGCCGTGTCTGACACGTTTCAGCAACACGTGTTTCTCGGCGCAGGCCTGTTCCCAGACGGGCCACTCGGTGCCAGCGCCGCATTTGGTGATATAGCTGCCTGCCAGATCATATTTTTGTGCCCATGCTGCACCATCAATACCTGTCTTGCGGGCAAAATATTGTGCCGCATAGACAATCAGAAGGCTTTCGGAATTTGCAGTCGGGGCTGCTTCCGGTCGGTGATGAAACGCGATGTTTTCAATGATCTGATGGGAAAAGCCCCAGCGGGCACACAGGCATGCTGACACAGCCGGATGAGCAAAACCCATTTCGCTGATTTCAGCTGATATGATGTCGCAATTATCGACGTCTGCAAGATGGCGGCTGGCCGTATGTTTGTCGGGCACGGCGCGGGCAGTGAAAGTATCGCCGATGTGACACAGAAGGGCAGCGGCACGGATCTGATCGACGGAGTTCGGTTCAAGGTTGCGAAGTCGGGCAATCTCGGCCGCCATCAAGCCAAGGACAAGGGGACGGTGAAGGTCAACACTGATCTGCTTGCCATCAATATTGTCAGGTTGTCCCATTTCGCACCACAGCACACACAGTGCCTTGATGGTTTCAATGCCCAAGATTTCAAGAAGTTTGATGAAGCTGTGATGGCTATCCCCGGGGATGAGTTGTTCACGCCGGGCAAGCTCATTGGCCAGCGCCGTTAATGCCGGGTGGTCCTTTGCGAAAGCAGTAAGTTCGGCCTGGCTGCTGGGGCCGCTGAATTGCAGTATCGAATGCAGGCGACGAAAGGTCATTGGCCAGATCAGATGGCCAGGAACGATGGAAAGCAGATTAACCAGATACGGGTCGCGCAGATATATGTTCATGATCAGGCCGCGCTCGGCGACCTGGATGATGTTGCTATCGCTGCAGGGTTTGGCCAGGAAATGATGGGTGGCGGCAGCGCCATTCTGAATGGCGGTTTCATCGGCAAAGCCAGACAACAGAATGCGCGATGTCTGGGGCCACCGTCCTGCGACGATCCGCAGGAACTCCGCCCCGTCCATCGACGGCATGCGCATGTCGGAGATAACGACGTCTGCTGGCTGTTGTTCCAGTCCCAACAACGCCTGTTGGGCACTTTCATAGAAGCGCATTTTCCAGTTCGGACGCCGTGACAGCATGCGTCGTCGCAAGCCCCTTAGAACATAGGGGTCATCATCAACAAATATGATCGACGCGTTGTGCGACATTTCTTTTGACGTTGTCTAGGAGATCGCGGCCGAAAGACTGGCCGCATCACATGGTTTGCTCAGCACGATTGATGCGCCAACGGATTTGGCTTCTGTGTTGAGTTCAGCGTTATAGAAGCCGGTCAGCATGATTTTGCGTGTGCCTTCGGCATTCTTGATTTCGCGGCGCTTTATTTCATACAGCATTTCGATGCCCGACATGCCCGGCATCATGTAATCCATAATGACTACGTCATAGGGGGCCTGTTTGCGCCCGGCCTCAGCCAACATCTTAAGCGCAGTTTCACCATTGTCCGCGACATCGATGTGTTTGGCACCTGCGCTGCGCAAGATCCGGCGAACCGAAAAACGCAACTCGATGCTATCATCGACCAGCAGAAAGCGCTTCTCTGCGTTTTGCTTGCCATCGGCATTGTCGCCCTTGCAACGGCGCAGGCCGTTGGCGATTTCAATATCATTCTGGCTGTTTCTGGGTGACGCGACATTCATGAGCGGTTACCGGGTTGAACTGTAAACGGGTAAATGTGTTGATGGTCGCTATCTTTGCGGTTTTCCGCTTTTGGCAATATCCCCAAATGGGGAGACACATAAGCAAAACGGGCTGCACCCGGGGCAGCCCGTTAAGAATGTTCACGAAAATGACGCGATTACTGGAATTCACGACCAGTCTTGCGATCCACCGAGAATTTTCCGCCGCCCGGAATGAGGACTGACAGGGCAGGCAGATCCCAAATCAGGGACCTTTCAAATCCGCCGTCGTTCCAGAAAGAGCCAGCTGGCACATGCGTTGAAACTGCAATCGCCATGAAGACAAGGATGGCTGCTGCCACCGGTCAGGTCTGAAGCCCGACCGTCAACATCAGGCCGCCATGTCAAACAAAAGGGCTTCGGCGTTGGCGGCATCGGCAAAGACGATTTCGTCTTCTTCTTTGATGGCCACACCGTCACCGGCATTAAGGGTTTCGCCATTCACAGTCAGATTGCCGCGTGCGACTTGGATCCACGCGATCCGGCCTTTTGCGATGGTGTGTTTTGCTGTCTCACCGTCGCTCAGATGGGCAACGTACAGATCGACGTTTTGATGAATGGTGATCGAGTTTTCACGACCATCACGGCTCCCGATCAGGGTCAGGCCTGATCCGGTGTCATGTCGGGCGATCTCCTTTTCCTCATATCCCGGCTCCAGACCCGCAGCTTCGGGGATGATCCAGATTTGCAGGAAATGCACAGGATCGCTTTTCGAATGGTTGTATTCGGAATGGCGGATACCGGTGCCCGCCGTCATGCGCTGCAGTCGGCCGGGGCGAATTACAGATCCGTTGCCAATGCTGTCCTTGTGTTCAAGGGCACCATCAAGAACATAGGAAATGATTTCCATATCCTTGTGGCCATGGGTGTCAAAACCGGCACCGGGAATCACCCGGTCTTCATTGATCACCCGCAGCGGGCCCCAGCCCATGCGGTTCGGATCGTAATAATGCCCGAACGAAAAGGTATGATTGGAATCCAGCCAGCCAAACTGGGCACGGCCACGGGTGTCTGCATCTACCTTGATAAGCATGGTCTACCTCCATGAGGGTGTCTGTTGTTGAAGGCAGAATACCCTTTTCAACAAAGGAGACAATTCGTGTAGTAATCGCCATTGTGTTGCATTATATGCAACAATTGAGGCTTAATAAGGCGTAAACGGGAATAAAGGCCGTGGATAAACTGGTCAGTTTACAGAATTTCGTGCGCGTGGTGGAAGAAGGCAGCTTTGCCGCCGCCGCACGTGCCATCGGGCAATCACGTTCCCAGGTCAATCGGGCGGTGGCCGCCCTTGAAGATGATCTTGGGGTTCAGTTGCTGAACCGCACAACGCGCAAGGTATCTGTCACGCCCAGTGGTCAGGCTTTTTATCAGCGGGCCAAAGTCATTCTGGCGGATCTTGGCGATGCCGAGGATTCCATTCGTGAACATCGTGATCGCCCCTCAGGCGATATCAGGATCAATGCCCCAATGTCCTTTGGCACGCTGCATTTGGGACCGGCACTGGTTGATTTTGCGCGGGCGTATCCGGATATTCGCGTCGATTTGACCCTTGATGATCACTTTATTGACCCGGTCGCAGACGGGTTTGACATGACCGTGCGCATCAGTCGACCGACCGATACCCTTGCCCTGATTGATCATGAAATCGTGCCGATGCGCCGCGTGTTGTGTGTCTCGCCTGAATTTATCAGAACCCATGGGGAGCCGACCGACATTCGTGATCTGGCGCGTATGCCATGTCTGCATTACGGCAATCTGCCATCTGGTGCGCGCTGGAAAATGACCGGACCTGACGGGCCGGTGGCCATTCAGGTCAATGGTACCTTTTGCTGCAACAATGCCGAAATTCTACGCGATGCCGCTCTGGCCGGTTTGGGTATTGCCGAACTGCCAACTTTTATCGCCGGGCCGGAACTGCAAACGGGCCGGCTGGTGAGCATTCTATGCGACTATGCACCCGATCCGTTGACGCTGTATCTTCTGTATCCGCCCAGTCGCCAGTTTGCCGCGCGTATTCGGTTACTTGTCGAGTTCATTCAGGATCGTTTTGGCGATCAACCGCGATGGGATCTTGTTCAGTAGTCTTGCCCTGAAAATTCACTGCATTCTGGTCATCTAGCGATCCAGACGGTTGCATGACGCGTATATCAAACTACGCTCTAATGTAAGCAATTATGGTGACTGGCATGACTGATTTCGAAATGCCGACACTGATGATGGTGTCCCATGGCAACAGCGGTAACGGCGGCGACCCGGCGGGCGACCTTGCCAAAACGATTGCGCCTGACTGGAACGGTCGGGTCAGCCATGGCTACATGCGAAGCCAGCCTGCGGTCAGTGATCAGCTTGAAATGCTCAAGGCATCTGGCGATGCCGACCGCCTGATTGTTTTCCCGCTTTTCTTTAGCGAAGGCTATCTGGTGTTCGAAGAACTGCCGTCCATGCTGCATGAGGCGGGACTGAGCGACAGTGTCATTCTGCCGCCTGCGATCAATCTGCCCGGCTTTAGCGAAATGATTGCCGCGCGGATCCATGCCACGGCGCGCAAGCGGGACTGGGATCTTGCAGATACCTCTGTCTTCCTTGTGCCGCATGGCCTGAAGACCTTGACGCAATCCTTGCCCGAAACCGTGCGTTTGGCAGACCGGTTGGGCCGGATTTGTGTCGGGGCGGAAATCTGCATTGGCAATGTTGAAGGATCACCGTCGCTTGCCGATTGGCGTGGTATTGCTTCACACCGTCAGACAATGATTATCCCGATGCTGGCCGGTGGTGGGACGCATGCCCGCGACGATCTGCCTGAACTGATCGATGCCAAACCCAACGAAATGATCGAGGTCCTGCCGCCCATCGGGCAGTGGTCCGAATTACCCGGCCTGGTTTTGGATGAAGCCGAGCGACATGTCGCACGGTTTGGCGGGACAGCCGTGCCCCTGGGGCCGACCGGACAGGATTTGTGGGCGGAACGGGCGCAACGTTCGGCCTGACAAGCAGGAATAGCCTTGATTAACCCAAAACCGGTTTGAAGCGGGTTTCACCCGATTTTCGAAGAAGGTAATCGCGAAACAACCGTGCCGCACTGGTCAGGTTGGCATCACCCTCATGGGCGATGAGCAACTGGCGTTTGGCCCAGTCGTCGGCAATCGGGGCGCCGGCGATATTCATATGGCCCAGATATCCCGCGACAGAGCTCTTGCGCAAAAAGCCGATGCCAAGACCGGCTGCAATCATCTGACGCAGCGAACCAAAACGCACCACGCGAATGTGCGGGTGCATGTCGAGTTTCAATTTGGCTGCGGCCTCTGAAATCAGATCGTCGATCACCCCGCCTTCAAACAGCGAAATGATGTCGTATTTCGCGGCTTCAGAGAATTTCACGGGTTTTGGATTGTCGGCGTTGGGGATCAACGGGTGGCCCTTGGGGGTCACAACCCAGATCGGATCATCACAAAATACATCATGGGCCAGACTGCCAAGCGGACTGTTATCGGCCAGAATTGCCAGGTCCGCGCGACCTTCACGCACGGATTCAGCACTTTCGCGTGACGTCAGTTCGCGAACATCGACCGTGATATGTGGGAAATCGCGTTCAAAATCGGCCAAAAAGGACGGCAAGCCGGTCAGGATCGCCGAGGTAACAGTGGCAAGATAGATTTTGCCCTTCTCACCGGCGTTGAAATCGCGCAATTCATTGGAAAGATGGTTCAGGTCGCCCAACAGCTTTTCGCCGTAACGGGCAAAGATCGCGCCTTCTTCGGTCGGTTCGACCCCGCGTGGCAGGCGGCGCAAAAGTTTGACGCCCAGCATGGCTTCAAGTTCGCCAATACGGCGTGAAACTGCCGAAGTCGCGATATGTTCGCGCCGGGCGGCTTCATTGATGCTTCCGGCGCGCACGATGGCGACAAAAAGCCGGATGGTCACAATATCAAACTTTTGCATGGAACCGTTGTCGGTGGTTCAATCCGAAGCGTCAAGCAGTTTGAGGGGGCGATGATTCATGGACCGTCGCACCATGCTCAAACGATAAGGAAAGGCGGGTGCCTTAACCTTCAACCTGACGCCATGCCTTGTTCCAGTCCGCAGTCAGTTCTGCGTGGTTCTTGGCCTGGGATGCTTTCATGATCACGGCAACCTGAACGGCGCGCAAAAGGCTGGTGAACCAACCGATACGGACTTCACGTTCAATGCTGGTTGCGTCTTTATAAGCAATCGTCGTCATGGCTCTAATCCTTTGCGACATCGTCTGTGTCTGGGGTGATTTCAGAAATATCAAACGCCCCTGCCTGCGACTATTCTCGTTTCACCGCTATCCCGTTCTTGGTTGGAGAACGGTCTGTGTAAGATATTGAAAACAATATGTTATTACATGTTGCGCCGCGCAACACTTGACCGGTTCCGCGAAAAACAGGACTGGATTGGCGGGTTTTGGTGCCATCTGACGTGGGCGACTCAACGCTGTTTTCGGGCGATGCAGATTTCTGTTATAGCTTGGGAATTCTTGATCACAGAGGTGGCCCGTAAATGACCGGTTCGAATGATAATCTTGCCTTTGAGCAGGCTCATGGCAGCGGCTTGCAGGATCATCTTGGCTATCGGTTGGTGGAATGGGCCGAAGACCATGCGGTGATCGAACTTGATGTGCAAAACCATCACTGTAACCGTGCGGGAATTCTGCATGGTGGGGTTTTGACGACCCTGATGGACACGGCGTCGGGATATGCGATTTGTTTCTGCCCCGTGCCGGGAAATGTGCGCAAATCCCTTACTCTGTCACTGACTACCAATTTTCTGGGCATGGCAAAACAGGGCGTGGTGCGTGTGGTTGCCCGCAAGCAGGGCGGAGGGCGTAAGGTGGTATTTACCGAGGCAACTGCCTATAACGCGGCAGGTGATGTGATCGGAACATCGACAGGTACATTTAAATATCACCGTGGCAGCGAGGATCCGGCCGGTGTGCCGCGCGATGCCTGAGATGGCTTCAGTTCAGTTTTGCGGTTTCCAGTCCGGCTGCGTTGGAAAGGAAATGACGTTCTCGTCAAGCTGATCCCAGTGGGGTTTGTCCCGCTCGAAAATAACAACTTCAATACCCAGCCCGGACGCATCATCCATGGTGCCAAGTGTCAGGGTCATGTGGTCAGGGGTGCGCGTGTTTGTGCCATAGACCGGACTGCCGCACGTTGCGCAAAACGCTTTGGTCACTTCCGACCCCTTGCCTGACAGGTATTTGAACTGTGACACTTTCCCCGTCACCGAAACGGCATCGGACGGGAACATTGCACCAACTGTATGGCCAGTACCGCTTAGGCGACGGCATTCTTCACAATGACATTGTGCGACAACTTTCGGCTGTCCGTCCGCGATATAGCTGACGTTTCCGCAAAGGCACTTTCCGGTGTATTTCTTGTTCATGGGACAGGCTCGCTCTGCGGTTTGGGCGGTGTTGTTACGGTTTGCGACACCCATGGTAGCGGCGCATAGATCATGACGGCATACAAAGTGCATACAAAGTATCGTGATCATCGCTGGCCCAAAAAAACAAAGGGGCGCGATAGCCAAACCGCGCCCCTTCAAAATGTGTCATCTCTGACAGGTTAGCCTGGCATCTGCCATTTGCCATTGACCAGACGCGGGATGTTCAGCGGGTTGGCATCCTTGATCGGGTCGGGCAGCAAGGCATCCGGGAAGGCCTGATAAGAGACCGGACGGATAAAGCGTTTGATGGCAAGCGAGCCGACGGAGGTCGAACGCGAATCCGTACTTGCCGGATACGGGCCGCCGTGGACCATGGAATGGCAGACCTCAACACCGGTGGGCCAACCATTGATCAGGATACGACCCGCACATTTTTCCAGTGCCGGACGCAGGGCAGCGGCGGTATCGGCATCGCCATCGACCATGTGGATGGTCGCGGTCAACTGACCGATCAGGGTGGCGGACAGCGAAACCATTTCTTCGACCGAGTCACATTCGACAATGATACCAGCCGGGCCGAACATTTCCTCGGCCAGTTCCGGATTGGCTTTCCAGTCAGCTGCCGTGGTGCGGAAGATCGCCGGGCTGCCTTCAAACTTGCCATCAGAGTCACGGCGTTTCAGCGCGCAGGTAACCTTGCCATGTTTGGTCATGGCGTCGGTCACTTCGTGATAGGCGCTTGAGACACGGTCAGTCAGCATCGCGGTGCCGCCAATCTGGCCGAGCTCGCTTGCGGCGGTATCGACAAAGGTATCAAGATCCGCACCCTTAAGCGCGATCAGAAGACCCGGGTTGGTGCAGAACTGGCCCACACCCATGGTAAGTGACGCCACCCAGCCCTTGGCAATGTCGGAGGCCTTTTCACCCATTGCCTTGGGCAGCAGGAAGACCGGGTTGTTCGAGCCCAGTTCGCCATAGAACGGGATCGGTTCCGGGCGTGATACGGCAATATCAAACAGCGCACGACCGCCACCGGTCGACCCGGTAAAGCCAACGGCCTTGATCAGCGGATGGGCGACCAGGGCCTGACCAACCTTGCGCGTGCCGCCATGGATCAGGCTGAATACGCCTTTGGGCATGCCGGTTTTTTCCACGGCTGCTTCAATGGCCTTGGCAACGACTTCTGACGTGCCCGGATGGGCGGCATGGCCCTTGAAGACAACCGGGCAACCGGCAGCCAGTGCCGATGCGGTGTCACCGCCCGCGGTCGAAAACGCCAGCGGGAAGTTGGAGGCACCAAACACACCAACCGGACCAAGCGCCTTGTTCATCACGCGGATGTCGGGTTTTGGCAGCGGCTGACGATCAGGCTGCGCGGTTTCGATGCGGGCTTCGAGCCATGAACCTTCTTCGATCCAGTCCGCAAAGAAACGCAACTGACCAACAGTACGGCCGCGCTCACCGGTCAGTCGTGCTGCGGGCAGGGCCGATTCAAGATTGCCGATTTCGGTAATCTCATCGCCGCGTGCATCAATTTCATCAGCAATAGCGCGCAGGAACCCGGCACGTTTGGCCGGAAGCATGGCAGCGAATTCTTCCGCACAAGCCTGTGCCGCGGAAACGGCCTGATCAACAAGTTCCTCGGTGCCGTGCTGGAACTTCGTCGGGAGCTTGTCACCCGTTGACGGGTTGTCTGCCTGAAATACATCCGGGCCATCGAGCCATTCGCCTGCGATGTAATGCTTTCCACTTAACATGTGGGAGTCTCCTGTGGGGTTAAGTCCTGTACCTGATGTGACTGCGCAGTTCTGTCCAACCTGAAAATGCACCCGGCAAAAGCGGGCAGGAACAAGCCAGATGGCGCAGTCTGATAAACTGGGCGCAGCTTAGATTTTCAAACTGGCGATGTAAACATCATACAATATGATAATAACAAATGCCCTCGCGCAACCAGCGAGCGCGGACCATAACAAGCGAAAATCAAAATTCCGAATATTTTATACAAAACATATCAATCGATTGAATATATTGAAATTTCCATCTCGCATCTTGATTTGCGTAGCTGAAGAAAGCTGATCGCAAGAGGAGTGTGGACACATCGCGATAAGACATCATCGCGGCGCAATGGTTGGTGATTGCGGTGGTTTTCCAGGATTTCCGTTCTGTTTTACAGCAGCCATCCAGACATGACTTGCCGTTGGCCGGAAAGGTGAGGATTGCTCACAAATGTCAAACTGGCCCGTTTTGCGGGCCATGTGTGTTTTGGGGTTTTTTTGCGGGGTCTGGCTGGTGTCAGCTGGCTTCGGATGTTGGCACGCGGCCAAAGATGCTGGCGAAGTCGGTCTTGCCGGGTTTGGGGCGCTGTAATTGCAGGCGGTCGCGGATGGCGTCAAGGTGGCGCGACATTTCCGCGGCGGCGACGTCGGGATCACCGCTAAGCAGCGCATTGAGCAACTGGTCATGTTCGCTGTGCGAGCAATCAACAGGCTGCGGGCTTTCATACATGGCGATGATCAGCGATGTGCGCAGGATCAGGCGTTCCAGAAATTCCTCGATCACCAGGTTGCCGCTAAGACGTGCCAGCAGCAGATGGAACTCGCCCGACAAAATGATGGCCGCGCGATGGTCGCCGCGATGATGGGCATCATGTTCGCGATCCAGATGCGCCTTGATCTGTGCGGCGCGTTCATCGGTCATGCTGGTCGCGACTTTGCGCGCAACGCCATCCTCGATCATGCGGCGTGCGGAAAACACCTCGATGGCTTCGTCAATGGTCGGTTCGGCGACAAAGGCGCCACGGTTGGGAACGAGATTGATCAACTTGTCATGGGCAAGCTGCAGAAAGGTCGCACGAATGCGTGCGCGGCTGACGCCAAAGGTCTTGGCAAGATCTTCCTCAACCAACTTCATGCCGGGCTCCAGACGGCGATCAAGGATCGCGTCGAGCATCTCGTGATAGATCATTTCCTCCGGGCGCAGTTTGTCACTGCCTTTATAGCTGCCGGTTTGGTCGGCCTTGCCCATCGTGGCGATACTTTCAATACTTATGTCGGTTGGGTAGTCATTTATTTCTACAAAATTGTTGACGATTTGCACAATAAAAAACTGGCCATCACCCAAAGACCAGCAAATATGATGATAAAATGTGCGTTGCAACATAAATGCACATTTAATGCGCATCCTGTGGCCAGAAAACGGGCAAACAACCAGTCATCAGAGAATGCAACGGTTTCGCCGTATCAATGGGACTCGCTGAAAAACTGCCAATGAAAACAAGTGGCACGCATCTTGCCTTGGATCGCTGACATGATTGTTAACAATTTTGCATGCAGCGACGGGTGAGCGGATGACGGGTAACGGGGCCATTGAATTAATTGCTGTCACGAAATTCTATGGCAGCACACAGGCAGTTAAATCGATTGATCTGCAAATCCCGGCAGGGGCGTATTGCTGCTTGATCGGCCCATCCGGGTGCGGCAAATCCACCACATTGCGCATGATTGCCGGTCACGAAGTGATCAGCGAAGGCGATCTTCTGATCGGGGACCGCAATGTTACCGAATTGCCGCCGGTCAAACGCGGTACGGCGATGATGTTTCAGAATTACGCGCTTTTCCCGCACATGACCTGTGCGGAGAACGTCGCCTTTGGCCTTAAGATGCAAGGTGTCTCCCCATCGGATCGTAAAGATCGGGCCAAAGAGATGCTGGCCCGGGTCCATATGGAGCAATTTGCAGATCGCAAGCCCGACCAGCTCTCTGGCGGGCAGCAACAGCGCATTGCGCTTGCCCGATCCCTGATTACCGAGCCATCCGTTCTTTTGCTTGATGAACCGCTTTCCGCCCTTGACCCGTTCCTGCGGGCGCGCATGCGTGACGAGTTGCGCCGCCTGCAGCAGGAGCTGGGCATTACCTTTGTCCACGTTACACACGCGCAGGACGAGGCATTGGCCCTTTCGGACATGGTTGTCGTGATGGAAGACGGGATCATTCGCCAGAAAGGCACCCCGCACGAAATCTTTAACCAGCCCAAGTCGCGCTTCATCGCGAACTTCATGGGCGGTCAGAACATTTTCAAAGGCACGGTTTCGGAATCCGGCCCGGCGGGCACCTTGCTTGCGCGCGGTCCGGACAGCTTCCTTCTGCCCGGCTTTGCCGATGGCAAGGCGGGCGAAGAGCTTGAATTCACCATTCGTACGGACCTGATCGGTTTGGACGAAACGCCACCTGAAGACTGCAAGAACGGGCAAATCCCTGTCGAGATCACGACGGTCGAATATCTCGGCCTGTGGGTGCGCATTGTCGCCACCACAGCCGACGGCAAGGAACTAACCCTAATGAAGACCGAAAGCGAATTTCGGCAGGCACCGGTCAGGCGACTGGACAAATTCATCGCCTATTGGAAGCCGGAACATGCACATGTTCTGGCCTGAATGAAATAAATCAACAAGCTATCAGGAGTGCTTCACATGACGATCGAAAAGAAAGTTTCGAAGACATCTATTGAGACGGAAACCGGCGTTTCGCGCCGTGGTTTCGTCAAGGGTGCCGCTGCTGTTACCGGTGCTGCCATCGGTTCGGGGGCGATCACCGGCTTCCCGACCATCTGGGCCCAGAACATCAAGAACGTTACCCTGCGTCAGTTCGGTACCGGTGTTTCAAACATCAACGCCGTTGCCGACAAGGTCAAAGAAGATCTTGGCTTTACCCTTCAGATGACCGCCCTTGATTCGGATGCGGTTGCCCAGCGTGCCGTGACCCAGCCGAACTCGTTTGATATTGCCGATATCGAATACTGGATCTGTAAGAAGGTCTTCCCGGCCGGCACCATGCAGCCGATGGATACCACCAAGCTTAAAAACTATCAGTACATCTCCAAGCTGTTCATTGATGGCAAACTGACCCCGGATTCAGAGATCGCGCAAGGTACCGCACCGCATACGGTTGGCTTCGTTGAAGGTGCCGACAGTGTCGAGTTTGCATCTGCGCCGACCCAGTGGATGACCCTGATCCCGACCATTTATAACGCAGATACCCTTGGTATTCGCCCTGACCTGATTGATCGCGAAATCACCAGCTGGGCTGATCTGCTTGATCCGGCATTCAAGGGCAAAGCATCGATCCTGAACATTCCGTCGATTGGCATCATGGATGCGGCGATGGTGTGCGAAGCCATGGGCGAAGTCACCTATGGCGATAAGGGCAACATGACCCAGGAAGAAATCGACAAGACCATCGCGGTCATGATCGATGCCAAGAAAGCCGGTCAGTTCCGCGCCTTCTGGAAGAGCTTCGATGAGTCGGTCAACCTGATGGCATCTGGCGAAGTTGTCATTCAGTCCATGTGGTCGCCAGCCGTTGCTGCTGTGCGTTCCAAAGGCATCGCCTGCAAATACCAGCCGCTTAAGGAAGGTTACCGCGCATGGGGCGGCGGCATCGGTCTTGCCAAGCACCTTTCGGGTCTCGAGCTTGAAGCAGCGTACGAATATATCGACTGGTACCTGTCGGGCTGGGTTGGTGCGTATCTTAACCGTCAGGGTTACTACAGCGCAGCACCGGAAACCGCGAAGAAGTTCATGTCCGAAGACGAGTGGGGCTTCTGGATGGAAGGCAAGGCTGCCGAAGGCGACATCCTCAGCCCGGACGGCAAGGTCATGGAAAAAGCGGGTGCTGTTCGCGATGGCGGTTCCTACGAAGAGCGCATGGGCTCGGTCGCGTGCTGGAACTCCGTCATGGACGAGAACAAGCACATGGTCCGCAAGTGGAACGAATTCATCGCAGCATAATCTGCGACGGATTTTGGGTGGGCGCGGCTTTGGCCGCGCCCGTCACCCCGGTTTGATATTGCTTTTATTTTCCGGTGCCGGGCCGGGTTTTCTTATTCGTTTTTGCCTTTGGGTTTTCGCTTTTACTTTTTGGTTTTCTGGCAGGGTTTCAAGGACAGAGCATGGCTTCTGATACGTCAAAAAGATCGTCCTATTTCCTGATCTCGCCGATGGCGCTGATCTTTGCGGTGTTTCTTGTCATCCCGCTTCTGACCATTGTTGTGGTCAGTTTCTGGGACTATGACGAATACCGCATTCTGCCGGACTTTATTTTCGAGAATTACGAATATCTGCTGGGTTCCTCGGTCACGTGGAGCATCTATCTCAACACCCTGAAATACGCTGTTCTGACCTGGTTCTTTACCCTGGTGATCGGGTTTACAGTGGCCTATTTCCTGGCGTTTCACGTGCGCAGCCTGACCTGGCAGATCGTCTTCTTTATGTTGTGCACCATTCCGTTCTGGACCTCGAACATCATTCGCATGATTTCGTGGATCCCGTTCCTTGGGCGTAACGGGCTTTTGAACTCTGCCCTGATCAATCTGGGGATTGTTGATCAACCGCTTGAATTCCTGCTGTTTTCCGATTTCGCAGTCGTTCTGGCAGATGTGCATTTGTATGCACTGTTCATGGTGGTGCCGATCTTCAATTCCATGATGCGGATCGACCGATCATTGGTGGAGGCCGCGCGCGATGCCGGGGCCAGCGGGTTTGAAACCCTTAAATCCGTCATCGTGCCGTTGTCCAAACCGGGCATAGCCATCGGGTCGATCTTTGTCATTACGGTGGTGATGGGTGATTTCATCACGGTCCGTTTGATGAGTGGCGGGCAGAGCGCATCGGTCGGTTTGCAGATTTCCAATGAAATCGGGCTTCTGCAATATCCGGCGGCAGCCGCCAGTGCGGTGGTGCTTCTGATCACGGTTTTGCTGATCGTGACCGCACTGTTGCGTCTTGTTGATATCCGCAAGGAGCTGTGATCATGGCATTGTTTTCCAAAACCCGTGAACGCCGTCCGACCAGCTTCTATTTCCTTGCGGCCTTCTTTGCGCTGTTCGTGCTGTTTCTTTACGGTCCGATGCTGACGATTTTCATTCTGTCCTTCCAGGGCGAGAATGGCGGTTTGACCTTCCCGATGAACGGTTTTTCGTTCCACTGGTTTGGCAATCTGTTTGAACAACAGGCGGTGGGTGATTTTGGTGGATCGTTCAGCAGATCTCTTAAGCTTGGCCTGATTGTCATGGTGGTGACAGTGGTCGTGTCCTTCATGGCCGGTCTTGCCTTCCGCAAGCGGTTTCGGGGCGACAGCGTGATTTTCTATCTGGCGATTGCCAGTCTGATCGTGCCGTCCATCCTGATTTCGCTGGGCATTGGTCTGCTGTTCAATATTGTTGAATGGCAACCGCAATGGTTTACCTCGGCCCTTGGGGCGCATCTGACATGGACGTTCCCGTTCGGGCTTTTGATCATGTTTGCGGTGTTTAACCGGTTTGATCCGTCCTTTGAGGAAGCAGCACGCGATCTGGGCGCAAGCAACTGGCAAACTATTCAATATGTTGTGTTGCCGATGGTGGGTCCAAGCCTGATCGGGGTTGCGATGTTCTCGTTCACCCTGTCTTACGATGAATTTGCCCGAACTTTGATGACGGCTGGCGCGCTTAATACGCTGCCGCTTGAGATTTATGGCATGACAACCAACGTCACCACACCGGTACTTTATGCACTGGGCACGGTGACCACCGGGTTCTCTTTCCTGGTGATTGCACTGGCATTGGGCACGGTTGCGATCATGCGCCGTCGCAAAGGACAAAAAGCATGAGCCGCATCGCTGTTATCAACCCCAACCTGTCGACCGGCTTTACCAAAAAGGTCGGATTGCAGGCCCGGAACATTGTGGGCGCATCGACCGAGGTTCTTGCCCTTAACCCGCGTTTCGGGCCCGACAGCATCGAAGGCTATTACGACGAGGCCTTTGCCAGTGTCGGGTTGTTGTCGGTTATTCGCGAACTCGAAGCTGCACCTGAACAGCACACCGATCCGATTGGCGGTTATGTTGTGGCGTGTTTTGATGATACCGGCGTGGATGCCGCCCGCTGCATGACGACGGCGCCTGTTCTGGGGCTTTGTGAGGCCGCAATGCGGATGGCGGCTGCGGTTTCATCGCGCTTTGCGATTGTGACCCCGATGGCGGTTTCGGTTCGACCGCTGGAGCATCTGGTGGCGAAGTATGGGGCGTCTTCGCAATGTGTGGTCCGTGCAGCTGGCGTTCGGACCCTTGATTTCGAGGGCGCCAATGCCAAAAACGCATACGCAGCCCTTAAAAAGCAGGCAGAGATTTGCCTTGCGGATGATTATGCAGAGGCGATTGTTCTGGGATGTGCGGGCATGACCGACATTGCCAACCGTCTACAGGAAGAGTTGGGTATACCGGTAATTGACGGGGTCAGTGCGGCGGTCAAGATGATCGAGGCGATGGCGTTTCTGGGGCTTCGCACCAGCAAAGCCGGGGCCTATGCCAAGCCGCCAATCAAGGCCTATCACGGCATGTTTGCGGAATTTATGCCGCAGGGCTGATCATCAGGTGATCAACGGGCCCGGCAATCAGGTCAGGTTTGTTTAAGCGCATGTTCCACTTCCGACAGGTGGCGGCGCATGGCGTCTTCGGCGCGTTTGGGGTCGCGTTGCTCGATCGCGTTGATGATGTCGCGATGCTGGGCACTTAATTCTTCGATTAAAGTATCTGAATGGCTGCTTTCGCGCAGGCGGGCCCAGGCAGCTTCGCGGCGCACCGCATTAACGGCTTCGAACACCGCCAGAAACAGGGTGTTCTTGACCGATTCGGCCAATCGCTGATGAAAGGCCGCATCCCATTTTTCATATTCGGCCTGTGTGGTGGCGCTGGCGGCCTTTTCGACCATGCTGCGCATCGCATCAATATCGCCCTGTGAGGCGCGAAGGGCTGCGAACCGGGCCATGGATGGTTCGATTTCCTGGCGGACTTCCATGATTTCGAACGGGCTGGTTTTAGTGGCCAGCCCTTCAAGCTTGCGCAGACGCGGGGTCGGCGGGGTGCCGACAAAGGTACCCTGACCCTGACGACGCCAAATCAGACCTTCACTTTCAAGCTGATCAAGGGCCTTGCGCAGGGCACGGCGACCGACATCAAGTTGTTCGGCGAGTGCGCGTTCCGCAATGACCCGACCATCCTTGACGAACTCACCTTCGGCAAATCCCGCCTTGAGCTTGTCCGCCAGTGTCTGTGTGGCGATTTCATTCATGGTTGTTCTGCACCTTTATGGTGTTTCCCCTTGCGAACCAATCTGCACCTATTGTTATAAGCTCTTGGTTTATCAAACAACAGGCCCAATCTATTCAGGCTTGATTGCAGTTTCTAGCTCAGCAGATCGTAGAACATCCGAAGCGATGTGATCGCCAAAAACAAACCAAAGCACATGCGCAAGGCCCGGCGCGGAATGCTGTGGGCAATGCGTGCGCCGATCGGGGCGCACAATACGGTCATCGGGATCAACAGTGCCGCAGCAAGAACATTGACATAACCGATTGAAAACGGCGGGCGACCATCAACGCCGATCCCCGACATGGCGTAACCAATGGTGCCGGGCAGCGCAATGATCAGACCAATTGCCGCTGCTGTGCCAACCGCGCGGCGAATGTCATAACCAAGGAAGTTCAGGACCGGCACACAAATGGTGCCGCCGCCAATCCCCATCATGGCCGACAGGCTGCCGGCAATCACCCCGAGCATGGCCCAAACCGATTTCGGTGGATTTTTGGTTTCGTTGGTTTCGCGATCTTTTACCAGGATCATGTTGCCAGCCACGATCAGGGCGACCACGGCAAACACGATGGTCAGAACCCGGCCATCTGCCAATCCGCCAATCGCGGTGCCAAGGATCACGCCGACAATGATTGCCGGACCCCAGTGTTTGAGAAGTGCTGTATCAACCGAGCCTTTTTTATAGTGGCTCCGTGTTGATGAAATCGCGGTGGCAATGATTGTGGTGAGCGACGTGGCAACGGCCACCTGCATGCGCAAGCTTTCGTCCACACCCATGGTGGTGAGAAAGTGATACAGCACCGGGACAATGACGATCCCGCCACCGACACCCAGAAGTCCGGCCATGATGCCACCCAAAACGCCTGCGAACAGCATTGCTGCCCCCCAGACCAAATACAGGCTCATGGTGCCTTCTATTTCAATCATCGAAACCAATCCAAACCAATTTTGATATCAATTTATCAGTGGTACTATCCATTTTTGATCGTTTTGTGCAACAAAATCCTTGTTTTCCGGTAAATATAATTTTGCGCTTGCGAAATTGGTTTGCGAATGCCAACAATGTGTCGACAATTTGATTGAACCAAAGTAGTAATGGTTCAACGATCTTCAGGAATGTTATCAGGAGGCAAGACACATGTTCCGCAAGATTGCTGTTGCTGCCGGCTTGATGGTCGCGGCCATTGCAGGCCCGGCGCAAGCGCAGGACTATCCAGAAAAGCCGATCGAATTCATCGTCCCGTGGGGCCCGGGTGGCGGCAGTGACACGCTGATGCGTATCGTTGCCCAGGGTCTGGCCGATGAAACCGGCAAAGCCGTCCCGGTCATCAACATGCCCGGTGTTGGTGGCAATGTGGGTCTGGCCGAATTCGCCAAGCGTCCGGCCGATGGCTATACCGTTTCGCAGATTCATGAAGGTCTTCTGATTTCCAACGGGACGGGCATTACCGACCTGAACTGGGACAGCTTCATGCCGATCGCGCTGGTGACCTCGTCACCGCAGTATCTGACGCTTTCGAAGAACGACAATTTCTCGAACTTTGAGGAAATGGTTGCCTACGCCAAGGAAAACCCGGGTGCCGTGCGTGCCGGTGTGACCCTTGCAGGCGTGCCGCATCTTCACATGGCGATGATCGAAGACGCCTTTGATATTGAATTCTCCTATGTTGGGTATGAAGGCACCGGTCAGCGTATTCGTGCGCTGGTTGGCGGCAATATCGACGTTGCCATCGGTGACGTTTCCTCGGCTGGTCAGTTTGTTGAAAACGGTGATCTGGTCTTTGCTGCGGTTGGTATGCCCGAGCGCACCGAAGAAGCCCCGGACGTTCCGACCTTTGGCGAGCTGGGCCAAGATCTTGATCTGGCGGTAACCCGTGGTGTTGTTCTGCCGAAGGGAACGCCGCAGGAAATTGCAGATGCCCTTGAAGCGCATCTCGAAAAGGTCATGCAGCGCGAAGACGTCCGCAGCAAGGTCACCAATGTTGGTTCTGCGCCGATGTTCCTTGGCCAGGAAGAATACAAGACCTATCTCGGCAAGTTGTCCGACACGGTCAACCGTCTGGTTGGCAAGCTCGAAGGATGACGACCCCGAACGGGAAATCAGCAGCAGCGGATGCATCGGCATCCGCTGCTTTGCGTGCAAAAACCGAAGTCGCACGGCTGATTTCATATATCGTTTTCGGACTTGGATCGGTTTATCTGTCGATCCGGGCGGGAGAATTGCCGACGTCACGGTGGGAGCCGCTGGGCGCAGGATCGTTCCCGAAGCTGGTTTTTGCGGTTCTGGCTGTCTTGTGCCTGATCGCATCTGTGCGTGCGGTTATTGATATCCGAAAGGCCGGTCATCTTGATGGCCTTGCACATGCATTCGGTCAGTGGGTCAAGGCACGTCGCATTTCATTTGCGATGTTTGGCTTGCTGGTTGTCTATCTGCTTGCGCTGCCGGTTGCCGGGTTCTCGTTGGCAACATTTGTCTTCCTGTTGATTACCCAGCTTCTGATTGCCGGTATTTCGAAAAAGACCCTCATACAGTCGATCATCGCCGCCCTGATTTTCTCGGTTGGTTTGAACATCCTGTTTGCCGAGGTCTTTAACGTGTTTCTTCCGCGTGGCGTACTGTTCGCGGCCTAAGTAAAGTTTACGATCATGTTGGACGCATTTATTTCCGGTGCCCATCAGGTGTTCGCCTTTGACACCTTGATCTACATGCTGATCGGTTCAATTGCCGGGATCGTGGCAGCCGCCATTCCGGGCTTTACCGTGACAATGGCGATTATCCTGACATTGCCACTGACCTTTGCGATGGATCCATTGCAGGGTGTTTCGGTGATGTTGTCGGTTTATGTCGGCGGTTATACCGGCGGGCTGATCAGTGCAGCCCTTCTGGGGATTCCCGGTACACCAAGTTCAGTCGCAACCACGTTTGATGCCTATCCGATGGCGCGCGGCGGTGAGCCGGGACGTGCGCTTTCGCTTGGTGTGTGGTCATCGTTCTTCGGGACGGTCATTTCCACCATTGTTCTGATTGTCGCTGCCCCGCCACTGGCGCTTTTGGCGGTCAAACTGGGGCCCTGGGAATACTTCTCTTTGATCGTGTTTGCGCTGACCATTGTCGCAAGCCTTGTGGGCAATTCGCTGATGCGCGGTTTGATTGCCGGGGTGATTGGTCTGGGCCTTGCGACCATCGGCCCGGATCCGATGATGGGACGCCCGCGTCTGACCTTTGACAGTGATCTTTTGATGCCGGGTCTGCCGTTCCTTGTTGTTCTGATCGGTATTTTTGCCATCAGTCAGTTGATGAGCGAAGTTGAGGATCACGGCAAAGGCAAGGGCAGTGATGCGCTTATTCCCGATGTCATCGAATTCAAGACATGGGCAGTCATGCGCGAAGTCCTGATGCGTCCGGTCAATCTTGTGCGTTCTTCGCTGATTGGTGTGTTTATCGGTGCGCTTCCGGGGGCTGGTGGCTCGATTGCGAACTTGCTGGCATATGATCAGGCCAAGCGTGGCTCCAAAAAACCCGAAGAATTCGGTAAAGGCACCCCCGATGGCGTGATCGCCTCCGAGGCCGGGAACTCTGCCACGGCCGGTGGCGGTCTTATTCCCATGATTGCATTGGGGATTCCGGGGTCTGCAGTTGATGCCATTCTGATGGCGGCTTTGATGGTGCATGGCATTTCGGTTGGCCCGCGCCTGATCATGGACAATGCGGATCTGGCCTATGGCATGTTCGTTGCCATGGTTGTGGCGTCGCTCATGATGCTTGTGGTTTGTGTGCTGTCGATGCGCCTTTTCCTGCGCGTGACCGACATTCCCAAACAGTTCATTGTGCCCACCGTGATGATCTGTTGTGTGATCGGGGCCTTCGCGCTCAATAACCGGGTCACCGACCTTTATCTGCTTGGTGCGATTGGTCTTGTTGGTTATGGATTGAAGTCGCTTGATTACCCGCTCGCACCGCTGGTGCTCGGTGTGATCCTTGGTCCGATTGCCGAAACCAACCTGCGCCGCGCATTGATGAGCGATGCGGACTGGACGGTGTTCTTCACCCGTCCGATTTCGGCCGTTTTGCTGGCGGCTGCCCTTCTTTCAGTCATCTTCAGTGTGCGTTCGGTGCTGAAGATGCGCAAAAAAGACCGTCCTGCCACCGATGAACAAGACGGCGATTAGGAGACACCCATGAAACTTCGTCACGACGCGCTTTATGCCTCACGCCGCTCCCCGGTGCTGGCGCGCAATATGGTTTCAACATCCCAGCCGCTTGCCGCCCAGGCGGGTCTTCGCATGTTGCTGGCAGGCGGCAATGCTGCCGATGCGGCATTGGCATCTGCCATTGCGCTGACTGTCGTTGAGCCGACCGGTAACGGCCTTGGATCGGACGCCTATGCCATCATCTGGGATGGCAAGGAACTGCATGGTCTGAATGCATCGGGCCGTGCGCCAGCTGAATGGAGCCCGGAACGCTTTGCCGGAGCTGATGCCATGCCACAGCGTGGCTGGGAAGCCGTGACCACGCCGGGTGCTGTATCCGCGTGGCAGGAAATCTCCGCCAAGTTTGGCAAGCTTCCGTTCGAAAAACTGTTCGAACCGGCCATCGAATATGCGTCCCGCGGTTTTGCCGTATCGCCAATCATTGCTACCCTTTGGGAAAAGGGCGGTGATTTGCTTGGCAAACAGCCGGGCTTTGCCGAGGCGTTCCTGCCGGGCGGCAAGGCGCCCAAGGCGGGCGAGCTGTTTGTGAATAAGGCAGCAGCCGAAAGCCTGATCGATATTGCCGAAACCAAGGGCGAGAGTTTCTATCGCGGCAAACTGGCCAGCAAGATTGCCGCCTTTGCCAGGGAACATGGCGCGGCCCTGTCGGAAGAGGACCTTGGCACTCACAAGGCCGACTGGGTGGGCACGATTTCGCAAAGCTTTGGCAAAGTAAAGCTGCATGAGATCCCGCCAAATGGCCAGGGCATTTCGGCCCTGATCGCGCTGGGTATTCTGCGCCATACCAACATTACCGATTATGAACCGGATTCGGTCGAGGCACTTCATCTTGAGATCGAGGCCATGAAACTGGCCTTTGCCGATATGCGCGCCTATGTCGCCGATCTGGATTACATGACCGATGTCACGGTCGAGCATCTGCTGTCCGATGACTATCTGAAATCCCGCGCGGCATTGATTGATGCCAACAAGGCACAGGATTTCAAGGCCGGCGCCCCCAAACATGGCGGCACGGTCTATGTCAGTGCGGCGGATGAAAACGGCATGATGGTGTCGTTCATTCAGTCGAACTATATGGGCTTTGGTTCTGGTGTTGTGGTGCCGGGCACCTCGATCAGTCTGCAGAACCGTGGTCACGGCTTTAGCCTGAAAGACGGTCATCCCAATCTGGTCAAGGGCGGCAAGCGTCCGTTCCAGACGATCATTCCAGCCTTCCTGATGGGCCTGGATGGCAATCCGGTCATGAGTTTTGGCGTCATGGGTGGCCCGATGCAGGCACAGGGACATTTGCAGATGACACTGCGCACCCAGCTTTGGGGGCAGGATCCGCAAACCGCGGCTGATGCACCGCGCTGGCAGGCGCTTTCGGGGCTGAATGTTGCCGTGGAAACCTCGGTCGGTGCAGATGTCATTGAGGCGCTTAAGGCCAAGGGCCATGCGATCAAGGTCGAGACGCCTGACAGCACCAACTTCGGATTTGGCGGTGCACAGCTGATTGCCAAAACCGATGCCGGGTACGTTGCCGGCTCGGACCCGCGCAAGGATGGTTGTGCTGTCGGATACTGATGGGTTTGCTTTCAGATCGGCATTCGCAGTCATCTGAAACAAGATATGGCCGGTCCACTTTTGTGGACCGGCCATTTCCTTACCGGGCAACAGGGAGCCAGAGAGGAACCCGGATAAAATAACCGGAATAGAATAACCTTGGGGCCGGGTTATTGTGCGCCGATGGTCAGACCTTTGGGGGCCATTTTTTCGTCGGCCAGTTTGGCGTCTTCGATCGTCTCGATGATTTCCCAGTTGTGGTCGGCACCACGGATGAAGCCCGGGATATCAGCAATCCAACGTTTCTGGATTTCCTTGTTCAGGTTCAGATAAAGCTTGTCGTCAACGATGCGCCACGCCTGCGGATCGGCGCCGAATTTACGGCCCATTGCCGCACCAAAGGCGCAGAATCCGCCATACTGTGGTGCGTATTTTTCCGGGTCGGCGTTAAACAGGTCACGGTTTTCAGCGCTGGCAAAGCGATAGGTCGCGCCGCCGTGCTCTGCCTTGAATTCGGAGTTGCCCGGGGTCGGGGCACCAACGGTAAAGTAGGCAACCGGGTCAAAACCCTGCAGGGCGTAGCCATCAACAATGTTGACTTCCTGAGCAGCCGTTGCCGGTGCGGTGGTCGCTACAATGGTGCCGACTGCAGAAATACCCAGGACAGCGGCCAGGGCGGCGGAATGCAAGAAGCTAGAACGTTTGGTCATCTTTTCATCTCCTTCACGGGGTGATCACCGGGTGTTTACTGGCAGGCGATCACGGAACTGGTTCATCAAGAGGGCGTCTTGAAATCTGAAAACAGCCTATCGCCGGAGAAGTGACTTGTTGTCTGAGGAAGCACGCAATTCGTCTGAGAAGGATGTCCTGTCCGATCTGTTTGCCGGAAACCATCCGCGTGGTGATGTGATTTTTGCCGGAACCCACTGTGGCAGCAGTCATCATCAGGGAAGACCGGACCTGCCATCCCAGCAGCAAGGCATGTTGCATGTGTTGCAACATGGCAGCATGCGCGTTCTGTTTGACGGGGGTAAGACGGTTCTTCTTGATCGACCGGGTGTTGTCCTGTTTGGCTGTCCCGTGCCCCATGATATCGATACGCCCGAGCGTGGCGCGGAAGTGGTCTGTGCCAATCTGGATTTTCCCGATACGGGTCTTGGCCCGGCCAAGCTCGGCCTGCCGGAATATCTTGTCCTGCCCTTTGAAGAGATCCCCGGGCTTGAGGCCATCACCGGTCAGTTGTTTTCGGAATCACAGGGCGCGCAGCCCGGACACCGCACGGCAATCAATCTTTTGGTCGATTTGCTGTTGCTGATGGTGTTGCGCCATTGTCAGGCGCAAAACCTTGTGCGACCTGGCATTCTTGCAGCACTTCGCGACCCGCGCATTGCGCGGGTTGTGGGTGAACTTCATCAGAAACCCGGCGAAAATTGGTCGGTTGAAAGACAGGCGGAAACGGCAGGCATGTCGCGGGCGAGTTTTGCCGCCCGGTTTCGCGAATTGCTGGGCACGTCGCCCGGTGATTTCTTGCAAACCATTCGCCTTGATATGGCGTTTGGTTTGCTGCGCGAAGGCAAAAGACTGCAGGCGGTGGCAGGTCAGGTCGGTTATCGCAGTACAACCGCACTTGCCCGCGCCATCCAGCAGCGCCACAACATGACACCGCGTGAATTGCACGCCGATTCCAGCGCGGAAAACAGCGCGCGTCAATCTGCAATCTGACAAACGGATTTGCGGTTCCGTCAAGCGGATCGTTAGTGCGTTTTGTGGTTGCTGCCCATGCAAAAATGACGCTTTGCCAATGACATGTCCGGGATTAAAGCAATCCTTTTGGGCAAATGATCGGTTGTGGCTTTGCGGATTCTTACCCTGATCAGGACACATTCCTGCCCAGTTTCCTGTGCACAACGACAACCAATAAGTTCGGAAAAATCCAACGGTTGGTAGCATATACGAGTATGACGCAGCATTTTCAGCAGCATATGACGCTGCCCCTTCGGCGTGTTTTTGCAGGTGCGATCGCATCCGCGATGTTCATGGTCGCAGGGATGGCATCGATCCATGCTCGGGAAAATGAACCCGCCCCGGCAGAGCAAGGTGCCGAGACGCCGAAACCTGCGTCAACACCTGCGCCAACAACAGGCGTCCCGTCCGAACAAACGGCATCAGGGGATCAGCCTGAGCAGGTAGAAACGCCACCAGAAAACGCGGCCGAGCAAACCACCTCGTCCGAGGCACCAAAACAATCCAATATTTCCAAACCCGTGATGTTTGATCCGGCGATGGTGACCGATCTTGCGCGGAATCTGGCCGCACAGCCGTTCGAAAACCCGCATCGCGAACTGCCAGAAGCCCTTTCGACGCTTAGCGCAGAGGAATACGCACAGATCCGTTTCAAGTCCAAGCGCGCCTTCTTTAACCCGGCCGAGACCGATTTCAGTCTGGAGCTGTTTCACCCGGGGACCATGTATGATGTTCCGGTGACCATCAATCTGGTGCGTGACGGCGAAGTTCAGGTCATTCCGTTTTCCGTCGGACTGTTTGATTTCGGCAAGACGGGCCTTTCGGGCAATGATTTCACCACGCAGAATTATGCCGGATTTCGTCTTCGCTATCCGTTATCAGACGTCACCAGCAATGATGAACTGACGCGTTTCCTTGGCGCGTCCTATTTCCGCCTGCAGGGGCAGGGCCAGTCGATTGGCCAGATGGCGCGGGGTCTTGCGGTCGATCTTGCCGGTCCGACCGGCGAGGAGATTCCGGTCTTCCAGGAATTCTGGATCGTCGAGCCAACGGATGGTGCCGACACGATTACGGTTTATGCGCTGTTGGATAGCGAGCGCGTCACAGGTGCCTATCAGTTTGATATTACGCCTGGTACGCGCAGTCAGGCCGACATCAAGGCCCATCTGTTTTTCCGCGACGGGGTCGAAAAGATCGGTATTGCGCCGCTGAATGGCATGTTCCTGTTTGGCGAGCAGCGCCGCCGGTTTTTTGATGACTATCGCGGCGAAGTGCATTCCAGCGACGGGCTTTTGATACATAACGGGCGCGGCGAATGGCTTTGGCGTCCGCTTGAAAACCCCGAGCATCTGCAAATGAGCGCGTTTTTGGACGAAAACCCCATCGGCTTTGGTCTTTTGCAGCGTGATCGCAACTTTGATCATTATCAGGATCTGGAACGGCGCTTTGACCAGCAGCCGGGCTATTGGGTGACGCCAAAGGGCAAATGGGGCAAAGGCCATATCGAACTGGTCGAAATCCCGAGCCCGTCGGAAACCAACGACAATATCGTTGCCTATTGGGTGCCCGAAACCAAACCGGCGGCCGGTGGCGAAATGCAGGTTGAATACAGTGTCACCGCAACCCGCGATGGTACCGGTTTGCATGGCATGGCGCAGGCTACCGATACGCGCATTCAACGACTTGCGCCCCAAGAGGATGACGATCAGGCGGGGACGCGATTTGTTTTGAACTTTGCCGGTGGCGATCTGGATTACTTCATAAAGGATGCCAAAAAACTGCGCGCTGATATCAGCGCATCCGAAGGTGAAGTCCGCAATATCCGCATCATGCCCGATCCGGAAAATGGCGGGGTGCGCGTGATCTTTGATCTGGTCAATACCAGTGATGCGACGTCAAGCAACCTTCGGGCCTTCATCCTTTATCAGGACACGGTCCTGAGCGAGACCTGGACCATGCCGTGGGCCTTTTGATCCCTGTGGATCAGGCACCGCGCATTGCCAGAAACAGATAACCCCGGACAAGCCAGATGACAGAAGCCGCCAACACCCCAGCCAAAGGAACTGCGTCCGCAGACGGGTTTGATGACGCGTTTTGTGATCCGACGGTGAAACTGCGTGGGCCCGGCGTCGGGGCGCGACGGTTCTTCCTGTTTGGTGCATCAATTGCGGCCACGGCCTATGCGGCGTGGTTGATGACCGATGTTCTGGGTGCGGATCAGCTGACCATCATGGAAATGGTGGTGGTGGCGTTCTTTACCATCAACTTCGCCTGGATTTCGCTGTCCTTCTTTACCGGGATTGTCGGACTGGTTTTGCGTGGACTTAAACTTGATGCGATAACGCTCAAACGGCTTAAACCCATTGTGCGCAAGGGTCGTTTGAGATCGAAGAACGTTGTGGTGATCCCGGTTTATAACGAAGATCCCAACCGCGTCTTTGCCGGATTGCGTGCAAGCTATGAAAGTCTGGCCGCAACTGGCGAGCTTGATGCATTTCATTTCTTTGTCTTGTCAGACACCCGCGATCCAGACATCTGGATTGCCGAGGAAATGGCATGGGCCAAGGCGTGTTCGGATCTGAATGCACGGGGCAAGATTTTCTTCCGCCGCCGGGCTGAGAACACCGAACGCAAGTCCGGCAACCTCAAGGAATTCTGCGAGACCTATGCGGCAAATTACGATCACATGATCGTCTTTGACGCCGACAGCGTCATGTCGGGCGAGGCCATGGTCAATATGGCCTATCTGATGGAAAACAACCCGGATGCCGGGATCATTCAAAGCCCGCCGCAGCCAACCGGTCGCCAGACCCTGTTTGCCCGCATTCTGCAGTTCATTTCGCGCGTGCATGGCCCGACCATGTCGGCTGGTCTTTCGTTCTGGTGCATGGGCAGTTCGAACTATTGGGGTCATAACGCGATTATTCGCACCAAGGCATTTATTGAATGCTGTGGCCTGCCGGTGCTTTCGGGCAAGCCGCCGATGGGCGGACACATCCTGAGCCACGATTTCGTCGAGGCCGCCTTTATGCGCAAGGCCGGTTGGCGATGCTGGCTGATCCCGCAGCTTGAAGGCAGTTGGGAAGAATTGCCGCCCAATCTGATTGATTTTGCCATCCGCGACCGACGCTGGTGTCAGGGCAATATGCAACACGCGCGTTTGATGGTTGCGCCCGGTTTCAAGCCCCTTAGCCGCCTGCATTTCTTTATGGGGGTGATGAGCTTTGTGTCATCGCCGCTTTGGCTTTTGCTGTTGCTAAGCTCGACGATTGCGACACTTCAGAACACCCAGTTGACCTATAGCTTCTTCCCCGGTCAGTTCACCATGTTCCCGCAATGGCCGGTAGACCGGTCGTTCGAGATGCTGGTGTTGCTGGTCTTTACCATCGGCATGCTGGTTTTGCCCAAGATTATCTCGATCCTGATGGTGTGTCTGGGGCGTGATCGCAAGCAGTATGGCGGGGTGATGGTGCTGGCCAGTGGCCTGCTTGAAACCCTGTATTCGGCGCTTCAGGCCCCGATCATGATGATGCTGCATTCGCAGTTCGTGTTTTCGGTCCTGACCGGTAATCAGGTCGGTTGGGATGCGCAGGAACGTGATGACGCCGGGGTGCCTTTCAAGGCTGCCCTTAAAACCCATCGCACCATTATCATGCTTGGTCTGGTCTGGGGGGCGGTTGCTGTTTTTGTGGATACGGCATTCTTCTGGTGGCTGTCGCCCATTCTGGCGGGTCTGGTTCTGTCGCCCTGGCTTACCCATTATTCCAGCAGCCTTGCCATCGGGAAGGCGGCACGCCGGATGAAGCTTTTTGTCACCCCCGAAGAATATGACAGCCCCGACGAGCTTCGCGCATTGGCCCGCATCAATGCCGAAAGCGGTGGCGATGATGTCAAAGACGGGTTGCTGCGCCTGATCGAAGATCCCTACGCCAATGCGTTGCACTCGGCTTTGTTGCCGGTACGCAAGCCGGATGCGCGGACCGCGATCGAGATCGGGATCATCTATGAAAAGCTTGCGCGGCTCGGTGTCGAAAGCCTGACGCGTGATGAAAAACTCCTGATCCTGTCATGGCCGGTCAAACCGCTTGACCAGATCATGGCAGGGCGCGATCACGTGACGGTCGAAGACCCGAAACCGTCAAGATAGTGTGTTGTTTCAAAAAGATTTTGCACGCCACAAAAACGCCCAGTTTCAAGCAAATTATCCCGCGTTTTTTCAGCGATCCTTATCCTTAATCAATCGTTAAGTAGTGCTGACTGTTCACCGCCCGGAGGGCCAAACGAATGACTGACATGACCGTTGCATCAAAGGGTTTCAGCTATGCTGCGTTTGAATCGGCGGCGATGACGCGCCTGATTGAGGATACGGCACATGCGTGGCTGCGGTCGTTTGGTGTCAGTGCCCTGCCGGCCAGTCAGCGCATGATCAACGCGCTTCGTGAGGCACTGGCAGAAGACAGCATTGCGGCCAATGATCGGGCCAGCATGCAGGACATTCTGGATCAAGCCGCCCATGACGCGATTGCCGGTTGGTTTGCAGAGGTTACGGGTGAACATGACTGCCATGGCTCAAACCGTTTTTCCATGCTGCGCTGTGCTTTTCTGTCGGCCAACCGCGATGGCATCTGGTCGGAACATTTTCTGGATGGCAAACGCGACCACCGCGATCTTCGTATGGCGCTTTCGGTGCAGATGATGTTGCCGACACCAAGTCTTGTCGCTTGTGAAATGCCGCGTCAGTCACTGGAACGTCGCGCTTCCTGACCTCCGATAAATAACCATTCCTTCGCTTCACGCTTTTTCATCATACCCCTCAACGTTTCCCTCGGCGTTTGGCGTTTTATAGCGAAGGCGGCACCGCCATTCTCCCCTGTGGCGGTGCCTTTATGTGTGCGGCATCCATGATGTTCGGGCAAAAAAGAACCCGCCACAAAGGGCGGGTTGAGTTCAGCGGGCGAGAGAGCCCGATTTCCAGTGCAGATCATCCACAGCCGTAAAATCAGGCCCCTACAAGACGCCGAGGCACACACTTCCCCGGCGCCATGACGGTCAGGCTGCTTTGTGAAAGCGGCCCAGTTTCGTAAGCAGTTTTGCAACCTGCGGATCGTTCTTTCCGTTGCGGTCAAGCTCAAGGAAGAAGTCCGGATAGGGTGGTTTGCCCGGTGTCAGGTTGTATTGTTCGAAATCGCTGATGCCGATGGCCTCCAACACGCTTTCATCGGTAAAGAAGCCGCCCGTAACATCACGTGCGGGGGCGGTCAGGATCGCATGGGCCGCATCGGCCAAGATTTGTGGCGTCCGCGCCCGGCCCTGTTCAAGACCGGGGATCATGTTTAGCGCTGCTGTTTCAATTACCGTGACGGGCCAAAGCGAATTGACGGCCACACCCTGATCGGCAAATTCCGCGGCCAGACCAAGGGTGATCAGGCTCATGCCGTGTTTTGAAATCGTATAGGCCGTGTGATTGGCAAACCACTGCGGCGACAGGTTGGGCGGTGGTGACATGGTCAGGATGTGCGGATTGTCCGATTTCAGAAGATGCGGCAGGCAGGCCTGTGCGCAGGCAAAGCTCGCACGGGTATTGACCTGATGCATCAGGTCAAACCGCTTCATCGGGGTGTCCAGCGTCGGGGTCAGATTGATCGCGCTGGCATTGTTGATCAGGATATCGATCCCGCCGAACGTCTCGACAGTTTTGGCAACCGCCATGGCAATCTGGTCTTCATCGCGAATGTCGGTTTTAAGGGCCAGTGCCTTGCCACCAGCTTCCTCGATCTCGGCGGCTGCACTGTGGATGGTGCCGGGCAATTTCGGATGCGGTTGGTCGGTCTTGGCAATGATCGCGACATTGGCCCCATCGCGGGCCGCACGCAGGGCAATTTCCTTGCCGATGCCACGCGAAGCACCGGTGATAAACAGTGTTTTGCCTTTAAGACTCGTCATCAAATTCTTCCCTGAATTCTTCTTATGGGTTGCCAAAACGTGGCGTGCGCTTTTCGACAAAGGCAGCGACACCTTCGCGGAAATCAGCACTCGTGGCGCAATCGCCAAATGATTTGGCTTCGGCTTTCAGTTGCGTTTTCAGATCGGCCTCGGGGGCGGCATTCAGCAGTGCCTTGGTGCGCGCAATCGCATCGCGCGGGCCAGTAGCCAGTCGGGTGGCGTGTTTTGCGGTGACTGATGCCAGCAGATCGGCCGGGACGACCTTGTTGATCAGGCCGCAATCAAGGGCTTCATCTGCGCCAAACCGATCACCAAGCAGGGCGATTTCCTTGGCCTTTTTCATGCCGACCAATCGGGGGAGCGAATGGGTCGCACCGCCATCGGGTGAGGTGCCGATATGGATGTAGGCCAGCGTGAAAACGGTGTCTTCGGTGGCAATTGCCAAATCACAGGCATTCATCAGGCTGATGCCAAAACCGGCAACCGCCCCATCAAGTTTGGCAATCACCGGGCGGGGCAGGGCATTGATGCGCAAAACGATGTCATGAACCCGATCAATCAAGGCGTCGATCAGGGATCTGGCGTCTTCGACGGGGCCTTTTGACACCTGATGGAAGAACTTCACATCGCCACCGGCCATGAACGTGCCGCCTGATCCTTCGATGATGACAGCCCCGATATCGGAAATGTTGGCCTCGATCTTGTCCATGGCGGCAGACAATCCACTGACCATTGCCTGATCAAGGGCATTCATGCGATCCGGGCGGTTGAGCGTAATGGTTGCGACCGCATCGGTGATGTAGAGCAATACAGCGTCATCGGATGCCATGGTGTTTCCTCCTCTGCGGGTTTTCCGCATTCGTCCCGGTTTTCCGGTTTCTGATGTGTGTTAAATCGCCAATCGCGCTTCAATCGCAGTTTCCATGTCGGGCCATCCGGCAAGCCAGTCGGGCATGGAAGGGGACTTTTCATCGGCGCCCACCATCCGACAGATAACGTCGGGTGCAACGATGCCATCAGGGCCGACAAAGACCGCCTTTACCACGCCAAGGGCCAGTGTTTTGCCGCGCGAGACAAAGCGTTGTTCAAGATAGAACCCCTTTTCATCCCAATAGAGCGCCTGCGTTTCGATGCTGAATTTCTGAAACGGTTTGATCGCGCGTTTGAAGCGCATGGTCGACCCTGACACGACCGGTTGCCATTTTCGTTTGATCATCTGTCTGGCAATGCCGTTACGCATGATCAGTTCGGTTCGCCCCAGATCCATCAATGCGAAATAGCGTGAATTTGTCATATGCACATTGATATCGAGATCCAGCGGCCAGGCCCGGAAATGCAGGGTCGATGGATCAAGTGGATGCAGGCGGGGCCGCAACAAGGATAGGATCACCACGCGGATCAGTCGGAAAATCAGGTTCACGACAATGCTCCGTATCCGGGTGACGGGTCTTTATGCATGCGGCCCAAAGCCATGATCAGAAAAGCTCCTCGTCCAGTTCCATCATGGTCGAGGATCCCGACATGATCTGGCTGAACAGGGCACCTGATTGCGGAAGCACACGTTCCATATAGAACTTGGCCGTGATCAGCTTACCCTTGTAGAAACCGTCTTCGTCATCGCCCTGTTTGGCGAGTGCGATTTCCGCCATCCGGGCCCACATGAAGCCGACGGCAACCAGACCAAACAAACGCAGGAATTCGGTGGCGGCGGCACCGGCTTCATCGGGGTTTTTCATCCCGCGTTGGGCCAGTTCGCCGGTGGCCTGTTGGAGGCGCATGAAGGCCTTGGCAAGTGGCTGGACATATTCGCCAAGGTCGCCGTTCGAGACATTGGCTTCGATATATTCCTGCACGGGATGGAAGAAACGGCGCAGATACCGCCCCGCCTTGGTCGGCATTTTGCGGCCAACAAGGTCAAGCGCCTGAATACCGTTGGTGCCTTCATAAATCTGGGCAATACGGGCATCACGGACATATTGTTCCATACCCCATTCGCGGATATAGCCGTGCCCGCCAAAGACCTGAACACCGAGGTTGGTGTTGTCAAAGCCCCAGTCGGTGAACAGCGCCTTGACGATCGGGGTCATCAGCTGAACGAATTCGTCAGCCTCTTCGCGTTTGACCGGATCTTCGTGGTGTTTGGCAGTATCAAGTGCGCGTGCCACCCACATACCCATCGCCCGGCAGCCTTCATTGGTTGCCTTTGCCGTCAGCAACATGCGTCGCACATCGGGATGCACGATGATGGAATCTGCGGGCTGGTTGGGGGTTTTTGCCCCGGTCAGGGCACGGCCCTGCAGGCGGTCCTTGGCATAGGCACGCGCACCCTGATAGGCGGCTTCGCCAAGGCCAAGACCCTGAATACCAACCGAAAGGCGTTCCTGGTTCATCATGGTGAACATGGCGGGCATGCCCTGATGGGGTTCACCGACCAGATAGCCGACCGCGCCATCAAAGTTCATGACACAGGTCGAAGATGCCTTGATGCCCATCTTGTGTTCGATTGAGCCGCATTTGACCGCGTTGCGATCCCCAAGTGATCCGTCATCGCCCACCATGAATTTTGGCACAAGGAACAGCGAAATACCCTTGGTGCCGCTTGGCGCGTCAGGCAGCTTGGCCAAAACCAGATGGATGATGTTTTCCGTCAGGTCATGTTCCCCGGCGGAGATGAAAATCTTGGTGCCGGAAATTGCATAGGACCCGTCATCAAGGGGTTCGGCCTTGGTCTTGATGATGCCAAGATCGGTGCCGCAATGCGGTTCGGTCAGACACATGGTGCCCGACCAGGTGCCTTCGACCATCTTGGGCAGGAATTTGTCCTTGAGTTCGTCCGATGCGTGGCTGTGAAGGGCTGCATAGGCGCCAAAGGACAGACCTGGATACATGCCAAAGGACAGGTTGGTCGAACAGATCATTTCCTCAACCAGCGCATTGATGGATTTCGGCGCGCCCTGACCGCCATATTTCGGATCACAGGCAATCCCGGTCCAGCCACCTTCGGCAAAGGTCTGGTAGGCTTCCTTGAAACCTTTGGGGGTTGTGACGACGCCGTCATCCCAAGCGCAGCCTTCCTCGTCGCCCGACCGGTTGATCGGGAACAGGACTTCTTCGCAGACTTTCGCGGCCTCTTCGAGAACCGCATCGACCACATCAGGGGTAAAATCCTCGCAACCGGGCATCTGGTTGATATCGCTGTAATTAAACAGCTCGGTCAGGACGAAGCGCATGTCGCGCAGGGGTGCTTTATATTCAGCCATTTTCTGTTTCCTCCCGGACCGGTCAGTTTCGCAGCGGCTTGCCGGTCAGCAGCATATGCTCAACCCGGGCCATGGTGCCTTCATTGCGGACCAGACGCATGAAGCCTTCGCATTCCAGTTCAAGAATATCGTCTTCGGAAAGTTCCTCGGTCACGTCGGTGTCACCACCGGCCAGAACCTTTGCCAGTTCACCGGCAACCACACGGTCATAATCGGTGGCCTTGCCCAAACGGTGGAAACCATCGACCGCCATTTCAAAGGCAACCCGCGCCGCTTCGCCCGGCAGGCGATAGGTGAATTCTTCGGGGGCCTCGTAACCGTTGACCATAGACAGCGCGCGTTCCTTGGCATCGGCCAGCAAACGGTTGCGGTTCATGGTGATGCCGTCAGTTTCGCGGAAGAACAGGTTTTCCTTGGCCTCCATCGCCGATTTGGCGACGGTCGCGACCGATATGATCTCGAAGGCCTTGGCACTTGGGGCCATCGGGCCTTTGACGAATTTGGGATTTTCCGCCCAACGACGGATCATTTCCTTGCATCCGCCCCAAGCCGGGATCAGCCCCACACCGGGCTCAACCAGCCCGATATAGGTTTCCCCGTGTGCCTGAACCGCATCGCAATGCAGCAAGACTTCACACCCGCCACCCAGGGCAAGGCCGCTGGGTGCACCGACGACCGGGAAGGGCGAATATTTAAGCGCCTTGTAGGTTTCCTGACCGGTTTCAACGAGGTTTTCAATCTCTGGCCAGGCGGCGATATTGGCGGCAAACAGGGCCAGACCAAGGTTGGCGCCTGCCGAGAAATTGCTGCCTTCGTTATAGATGACCATTGCCTTGAACTGCTTTGTGACAATCCGGATCGATGTTTTGATCGCACCAAGCACATCGGAATCAAGTGCATTCATCTTGGTATGGAATTCAAGGCAGGCAACGCCATCACCGATATCCCAAAGCGATGCGGCACGGTTGCCGGCAACCCGTTCGGATTTGCGTTTGATGTCTTCAAGCAGGATGACGCCATCCGGGCGGGTGACCTTGGCATATTCGCCATCAAAGCCAAGGTAATAAAGCTCACCATCCTTGACCTTGTAGAACGACTTGCCTGCGGCCTTTTTCAGCAATGCCGGGACTTCAACGCCGTCTTCTTCGAGCATCGAAATCAGGGCATCAACGCCAATGGCATCAATCAGCTCAAACGGCCCGGTTTTCCAAGCATAACCCAGCTTCATCGCATCATCGACATCGACGATGGAATTCGCCGCCGCCTCGGCAATAAAGGCCGCGTAGGCCAGCGTCTTGCCCATGACAGCGCGGCCATATTCGCCACCCTTGTCAGATGCTTCCATCATTTTGCGCGGATCTTTGCCAGCGGCCCGGACACTGCCCAAACGCGCCTTTTCGGATTTGGCGAATTCACCGGTTTGCAGATCCACCGATTCCTTGACCTTCTGACCACCGTCACGGTTCAGGCGGTAAAAACCACCCTTGCCCTTGCGCCCGGTATAACCATCGGCAATCAGTTTGCTGACCAGTTCGCTTTCGCGATAGATCGCATGGAACGGATCGGATTTACCCAGAAGGCCGGCCATGCTTGATTGCACGTGGGGCATCAGATCAAGACCCACCAGATCCATCAGGCCAAAGACCCCGGTTTTGGGAATACCAAACGGGCGACCAATGACGCTGTCGGCTTCTTCGACCGTCAGTTTGCGGTCCATGGCCTCGACCATGGCGGCCTGAATCCAGTAGACACCCAGACGGTTGGCGATAAAGCCCGGTTCGTCATGGCAAGTGACACAGGTTTTGCCCAGTTTGCGATCAGCAAAATCGGCAACCGCATCAATCACACCATCGCGGGTGACACCCGATCCAACCAGCTCCAGCAGGCGCATATAGCGCGGCGGATTGAAGAAGTGGGTGATGATGAAGTCCTGTGCGAAGCTTTCGTCCATCCCGTCAATCAGGGTTGCGAGCGGAATGGTCGATGTGTTTGACGACACCACCGATCCCTTGGCACGGACCGCATCAATCTTGCGATACAGATCCTGCTTGATATCAAGGCGTTCAATAACGGCCTCGATCACCCAGTCACATTTGGCGATCTTATCAAGGTCATCCTCGATATTGCCGTACGTGATCAGTTTTGCGACCCGTTTGGACATAAACGGTGCCGGGTCGGTTTTCAGCATCTTGGCAACCGCGCCCTCGGCAACCGCATTACGGTTCTTGGCCCCTTCGGGCACGATATCAAGCAGCAGGACGGGTGTCCCCGAGTTGGCGATATGGGCAGCGATCCCCGCCCCCATAACACCGGCGCCAATAACGGCGACCTGTTTGATGGTTGTCATTACATCGCCTCCAGAATGGTCGCGATCCCCTGACCCCCGCCAATGCACTGGGATGCCAGCGCATATTTGCCGCCATCACGTTTGAGGATTGCGGCGGCCTTGCCAACGATACGAGCCCCGGTCGCACCCAGCGGGTGACCAATCGCCAGTGCACCGCCATCAATATTGACCTTGGCACCATCCAGACCCAGATCGGAAATGCTTGCCATGGCCTGGGACGAGAAGGCCTCGTTAAGTTCGGTGACATCAATATCGGCCGAGGTGAGGCCCGCCCGCGACAGCGCCTTTTTCGATGCGCCAATCGGGCCAATCCCCATGATTTCCGGTAAGCAGCCATCAACCGCAACCGACTTGATACGTGCAATCGGCGTCAGGCCGTTTTTGGCGGCATATTCTTCGGAGCACACCAGAACAGCTGACGCACCATCGGTCAGCGGCGACGACGTCCCCGCAGTCACAACACCGTCTGCCTTAAAGGCCGGTTTGAGGTCAGCCAGGCCTTCGGCAGTTGTTTCTGCGCGGATGCAGCCATCTTCGGAAACAACACCATCCTTGGTCTGGATCGGGATGATTTCATCAGTGAATTTGCCAGCGGCTTGTGCGCTCGCGGCGCGTTTGTGGCTTTCGACCGCAAAAGCTTCCTGATCAGCACGGGTCAGGCTGTATTTGGCGGCAACATTTTCGGCCGTGTCGCCCATGCCCATATAGGCCTCGGGCATGGCTTTATAAAGTTCCGGATTGGGCAGCGGGTTAAAGCCCATCATCGGAACCCGTGTCATGCTTTCAACGCCGGCACAGATAAAGACATCACCAGCCCCGATCGCAATTGCGCCAGCCGCCTGATGGATCGACTGCATCGAAGAACCGCAGAAACGGTTGACCGTCACACCACCAACAGAACGCGGCAGGCCAGCGATAAAAGTGATCAGGCGGGCAACGTTGAAGCCCTGTTCACCCTCGGGGAAGGCGCAGCCAAGGATCAAATCCTCGATCGCGTTGGGGTCAATACCGGTCTTTTCGACCAGACCTTTGACGACCTGTGCCGCAAGGTCGTCAGGACGAACCTTGGTAAGGGCCCCTTTACGGGCCGGGGTAAAGGGTGACCGGACATATCCGGCAATTACGGCGTTGGTCATGGCTTTGTCTTCCTTCCTGAGCTTTCCTCTGATCCGGGGATCTTGTTACGGGGCCGGATCGAGTCCCTTTTCTTTAAGCGCATCAACCGACTGATGTTCGATTTCGCGCAGTTCATCCAATGTGACGTCCAGTGCCTGACGCTGTTCCTCCAGGTCAGAAATCCGTTCCCGAACACGTTCCAGAAGCATCTTGATCTGCTCTGCCTGGGTGGGATCCGCGCCATAAAGATCGAGATAATCCGCGATCTCTTTCAGGCTGAAGCCCAGCCGCTTGCCCCGCAAAATGAGGAGCAGTTTGGCGCGATCCTGGCGGGTATAGACCCGGGTTGTGCCGGCACGTTGCGGGTTCAAGAGCCCCTTTTGTTCGTAAAACCGGATGGTGCGCGGTGTGATGCCAAGATCGCCAGCCAGTTCGGGAACGGTATAAAACCGTTCGTCAACTTTGGTCATTATTCGCCCCTAATGGTATATATTTTTCACTAAACGTCAATCAGTTTACGTTAACGTCACTTATATTTTTTCAGTGTGTGTGTCGTGCCGCTAACGCATTGCAACTAAGCCGTATTTTCCTCTCTCTTTTGTCTTTCTTCCTCGACCAATTCCTTTTTCGACAGCTTGCCGACCATTGTTTTGGGAAGTTCGTCACGGATTTCTATTTCGCGCGGCATCTCGATTCTTGAAATCTTGTCGTCAAGAAATGCCCGCAGGTCTTGGGCCGTGACATCCGTCACGCCGTCCTTCAAGCGAACAAATGCCTTGGGTGCCTGTCCGCGATACTGATCGGGTACCCCGATGCAGGTGACTTCGGCGATCTGGTCATGCAGATAAAGTGCCTCCTCAATCGCACGCGGATAGACGTTATAGCCGCTGCACAGGATGACGTCCTTGAGGCGATCAACAAGAAATGTATAGCCGTCCTCGTCCTGATAGCCGACGTCGCCGGTACGCAGCCATCCATCGACAAATGTCTCGGACGTGGCCGTTTCATTTTGCCAGTAGCCGGGCATGACTTGCGGACCGCGTATGCAAACTTCGCCTTTCTCGCCAAGCGGTATGGTCTGTTCCGGCCTGTCAAGGGACCGGACTTCAATCTCGGTGCCAGGCAATGGCCGGCCAATGGAGCCTTCCTTGTTCTCACCCTTAAGCGGGTTGCAGGTGCAGACCGGGCTGGCTTCGGTCAGGCCGTACCCCTCGACCACTTTGGAGCCGGTTATTTCCTCAAACCGGTGTTTGACTTCGACCGGCAGCGGCGCACCACCTGAGATGCAGCAACGGATGTGAGATAGATCGTATTTGAGTGTTTCCGCCGAGTTGTTGATCGCCGTGTAGATCGTCGGAACACCCGGGAAGATGGTGGCCTTTTTCTTGTCCAGCGCCTTGATCAGGGAATTTAGCTCAAAGCGCGGCTGTAAAACCAATTCCGCACCCAGATTAACCGAAGTGTTAAGCGCAACTGTCATTGCAAAGACATGGAAGAACGGCAAAACACACAGGGTAACTTCGTGGCCCGGTTTGGCGTCGGGCATCCAGCGCGTTAGCTGATCAACATTGGCACTCAGGTTGGCATGGGTCAGCATTGCCCCTTTCGGCCGACCGGTTGTGCCACCTGTATATTGCAGAACGGCCAGATCATGGACATTGATATCCACCACGCGATCAATCGGTTTGCATCCGAGAACCCGTGAATAGGGAATGTGGCGAAGGTCGTTCGGCACATCGGCCAGTTCGCTGCGCTTAAACAGTGAGAACAGAACACTTTTCACTGGCGGAAGGATGTCGCTCATTTCACAAACAACGATCCGCTTCAGGCAGGTTTCATCCAGACAGGCCGCAACCTTGGGATAGATCTGTTTCAGATTCAGGGTCACCATCAGGCGACAACCGGAATCCTCAATCTGATAGGCGATCTCGCGCTTGGCATAGAGCGGGTTGAAATTCACAACCACGCCGCCGCATTTCAGGATCGCGTAATAGCAGACCACATAATAGGGCGTGTTGGGCAGGCATAGCCCCACCTTGTCACCCTTGCGCACACCTAGCTGTTTGAAGCCTTCGGCAGCGCGATCAATCTGTTCGGCGATGGTTTTGTAATCGTAAATCCGGCCGAGAAAATCAAGACAGGGGCGCAACGGGAACCGTGCCGCTGCATTGTCGAAAATCTCATGCACAGGGCGTGTCTTGACGGGCGAACTGATGTCGACGCCATCGCGCAGGATCGGGGATTCTTGGACGTTCGCTTTGTTCACTTGCGTTAACTCCATTACGTTAACGTCACTTTGCGGGCAAAAAAAGGGACGCCCGATGCGGTGCGCCATCGCACCCCGCACCGGACAGTATAGCAGATCAGAACTTGAATTTCGCCTGCAGCGCGATGATGTCGACCTTGGCGTCATAGTCAGCAGAGTAATTGCCAAGCGACGAAGATGCATGATCGACACGTGCTTCATCAGCAAAAATGTGAGTATAGCCAAGCGTTACATTTGCCCAGTCGGCAGCCTCATATGTTGCTCCAAAGGAGACCCAGTAACGATCAGAGTCCGGAAGGCGTACATTGCGGTTCCGTGTTTTGATCGGGGTTTCGTCATATGCTAAACCGCCAGCAAAGGACCAGTTCTCGTCATGCTGGTATCGAGCACCCAGTGCGCCAAACCATGAGCTACCCCAGTGATAGTTCTCTGTTGTGCTGCTACTTGTTGCCAACGAGCTGTTGATAAGGCCGTCATAGATGAAGACCAGATCCTTTACTGAATTCCAGTTCGTCCATTGGACGTCACCCATGACTGTCCACTGTTCGTTGAGGTCATGTGATGCACCGAAAGCGATGGCTTCTGGAGTTGTGATCTTGGCAGTTGTCTTGCGATCAGTGTATGGCGTCACAAGCCCTTTGGCAGCACTGTCGAACTTGATGTCACCTTTAAGCTTGTGCTTGACTTCGGAATTGTATGACAGGCCCAAACGGGTATCGTCCGTCAATTCCCAATTCAAGCCTGCAGTCCAGCCATAGCCGACATCGTCACCTTCAACCGTGGAGTTGCCTTCCGCTTTTGCGCCGCCCAATGCCGCGACAGCTTTGCTCAACGATGCTTCGAAACGTTGAACCTGCGGGCCGGCGCCAATGCTCAGGCCATTATCGAAACGATATGCGACGACAGGCTTGATATTGACTGTCTTGATTTTTGATGTCGTGCCAAAGAAGCGGCCAGCAAAATCAGAATCATTGTCCGTAACAAGGCCCCAAGGCGCTGTGATGGACACACCAAAGTTAATGTTGTCGTTAAGCGTCCAGACAGCATGGGCATTTGGTACTGCGGCATCTTGTGCCATGTCTTTGTACCCGCCACCGGTTTGCGCAATGGACGTCAGTGTTCCATCAGTTGCAACGGTGTTGGTTGCTTTCGCGACCGGCCGAATGATCGTAATACCCGCGCTATAACTGGTTTCTTTGTACTGGCCCACCGTGCCCGGGTTATAGGACATCGTTGATGCGTCTGTTGACAGTGTGGTCATGCCCGCAAAGCTTGAACCCTGAAGGGTGCCGCTGGTTTCGCGGACCTGAAAACCCGATGCATTAGCGGTGCCAACGCTGGCAAGCGCGCATAGAAGTGCGGTACCCGAAGCTGCCCCCCAAAGGCAGCTCTTCTTGAAGTAGGACATCTGTTTCTCCCTTAATTTAAAACGCTTCAAATCTATGATTCAAAACGCCCGCTTTTATTTTTGAAGGGTATTCGCATCAACTCGGATAAAGTCGATGTCGTAACCCTTTCTTTTAAAACTCGTTTTGAGCAATTTCCCGTCGGTGCCATACCAAAGGTCACGTTCTACATCGCCCGACATGGTGTAACGGGTTGCCGGTGTTTCCCCGGCTTCGATCAAGACAGGTTCTTTGCCAACCTTATCTGTCCTGACGACATACGGTTCGGCGTTGATGACGCTATAGAGATTGGTTTTGCCTGTGACATTCTCTTGCCACAGGGTCAGCGGCCAGGCCGCGTCACAGGCATCACGTTTCCCGACACCCTTTCCGGAAAGCATGTAACAATCAGCGTCATAGCTTGCCTGCCAGGTGTAGTGCGTGCCGTCATCATTGGTGGTGGTTTCGACCGAGACCAGCTTTCCGCCCTGCCATTGTTCAGTGCGCTGATGGTCGTAATGGAACTTCAAAAACAGCACCTGCACGTTGGTCAATGTTTTGACCGTGACGGTTTGGCCTGTTGCTGTTGGCGTGATTTCGACGGTTTCATAGCCGATCGGTTCCCCGTCCTTCAGGACGCGGAAACTCAATATTTCCGATCCGGCTGCCAGCGATGGTGCGGCATAATGGATCGCAAGTCCGGCAATCAGGGCCGATATGCAGCTTTTCGAGATGCGATTGCGCATGCTTCCCTCGTGAAACGGATCATCGAGACTTTATTAGTCGAGCATCGATGACAGCTTTGCTGCCACGCCCATGGACCCCTTGATCTTCAGTTTGCCCATGGTGAAGGCAAGCATCGGGTCAAGCTTTCCAGCGATCAGCTTTTCGAGGTTGGCTTTCTTGATTTTAAGGATGCAATCGGCATCGGACAGGTCATCATCGCTGATTTCCGGTTCATCACCGGTGGCATCGATAACGATATGTCCATCATCGCCGCAATCAAAGGCGACCACGGCATTCAAACCGCGCAATTGCGGCAGTTTTTCTTTTACGGTTTCGAGGATGTCATCCACGAACGCCTCCCTCTGTCAGCAGGTATTCTTGTTATGGTTATGGCAAGAATGTAATACAAAGTGACGTTAACGTAAAACAAATAACGAAAGCGGGAAATAGGAGACCTTTAAGGTATTGAATTACAGCGATTTCAGATCTCGACTTTGTCTGGGGCTGAACGCAAAAAAGCCCGGCAGTGCCGGGCTTGATGCGGGGAATATCCGATATGGAAACTGGTCGGTTCCAAGCCGTTCCTAAGACACGATTTGCCAGGAACCATCCGGTTGTCGGCATGCTGTTCCATATGTTTTCTGCAGGGTTCCGCCAATTCTGGCGGTTGCGCTGTATTCGCGGCAATAGCGTCCTTCTGCGTTCCGCCAGCTGCTGGTGGGAACCACATTGTAGCTACGGCCCGAATCGGGATTCTGCCACCGGACGGTCTGACCATCGGGCGCGCGTTGTAATGCATATCCTGTGCATGCCAGATCGCCCCGGTCCAGATTTCGACCAATCGAATAACCACTTAGCATGCCAAGAATAGCACCACCAATCATGGCCGCATCCCGGCCACTGCCCTTGCCGATGGTTGAGCCAAGAACAGCACCGGTACCGCCACCAATGATTGAACCAACCACGTCACGATTGCAGCGCAGGAAACCACCATCGGAAACAAATAGCTCATTGCCATAGCGATAATGGCCTTTGTTCTGTTTGGCGCGATAACCATGTGCTGGCGCCCAGGACGGTGGATCTGCCTTCACCGGGACGGGTGCTGCAAAAGGAAGTGCCAGGCCAAAGGCCGCTGCAAGAAGAATGATCCGCTTCATCATTTTCGGGCCTTCTCGTTTTCGTGCATGATATAGCCTGCGCCCGTGCCGACGGCCCCACCGATGGCGGCACCACAGGTAACGCATCCACCGGTTATGACGGTCCCGACGGCGCCAACGCCGGCTCCAATGGCACCGCCGCTCAGCATCTTTTGATCCCGGTCACTCAATCCACTGCATGCGGACAGTCCCAATGCACTGGCAACAACAAGAATTGTGGCTGTCTTTCGCATCTCTCGTATCCCTTCGCGTTTGCTCGTTTAAGGTGGTCATTCACGGACCTTTTTGATGAACAACAGCTTGCGAAAGAAAACGGGAAGCAGTTTGGCCGGATTGGGGGCGGTTTGGGGCAGTTATGTCGATAAAAAGGCAACTCACACGGCTTTATGCGCCCAAAAACCGTGTTTTCGCGTTAAATCAGAGTGGATTAAGCCTTTCTAGGCCTCGAAAGTGCCCCGCAGAAGCCGTTCCTTGCCAATCATCGCCGGTTTTCCGCGTGCAATGACGCTATCAGGGGCCAATGCATCGTCCAGAACAAGGATATCGGCATCATGACCGACCTTGATTTGCCCTTTGTGAGCAGCCAGACCCAGCATGCGTGCCGGGTTCGTCGTTATCGGGGAAAGGGCGGTTGGGATATCAAGTTTTTCGACTTCAATCAGATCGGCAAATTCGCGCGGGACGGTTTCAAAGCCAGCCACTGAAAGTCCGATCATATTGCCATCAGTATCAAAATCCGGCAGTGACCCGTTGCCATCCGATGTCATGGAAATGCGTTCAAGCGGCACCCCATCAGCGAGGCATTCGGCAATGCTGGTTGATGTTTTTGTTGCCCCCTTGGGGTCGGGTTCGGCGTCAATGCCTGTAGTGAAGTCGATATTGCCGCCACGCTTTGCCCAGAGTTTGGCCGCATCAAGCAAGGCGCGCTTGCGGTTCACATGCGTCGGGATGAATTGGCCAATCGGAATTTCGGTTTGATCGACCACACTCAGTAACGGATCAAAATGCCCGTCGCCATCGCCCAGATGCACGACGACAGACCCGGCCTTGCCCGATGTCATTCCGCCGATGCGAGATTGGGATGCGATGCGGGCCAGCTCGTCAACCGTGCTTTGGCTGCTGCGGTGATCGGAGATTGCCGTTTTCAGACCAATACAGGCATCCAGAAACGTCACGTCATCCCCGATATTGCCTGTGAGTGTCGGGGAGGGCACGCGATAACCGCCCGTGAAGAACCAGGCTGAAATGCCTTCGGTACGAAGCGCCTTGGTCTTGGCGTAAAGCGAGGCGATGTGGCGTGTGGCTGCATCCGTTCCGAGCAAACCGCAAACGGATGTAATTCCGGCCTCGATCAGTTTGCCAATCGCAACTTCGGGCGTACGTGTGGCAAAGCCACCCTCGCCGCCACCACCAATCAGATGCACATGCCCGTCGATAAAGCCGGGAACGGTCATCTTGCCACCAAGATCAATGGTTTTGAGGTCTGCCGGAACAGAAACAACCAGATCAGGGGCAATGGCGACGATTTTTTCGTCACAGATCAGGATATCGTTGATCCCAAGCGGGGTCGGGGCGAAGACGTTGGCGTTCTTGAGCAACAAAAACATGTTTTAAAACCGTGTTTTACGAAATGCAGATGTCAGGTGGCGGGGTGGCGCGAAGGCGCATCATAGCGATAGTTCATTTCCGTTGAAACGGTTGTGGCAAGCAGATAGCTTTCGATGATGCCAAGCAGGAACCAAACCTGCGCCACCAAAAGGAAACGTCATGAGCTTCGCTGCCTGGTTGTCGGTTGCAACCATTTGTCTTCTTGGTGCAATGACGCCGGGTCCCAGTCTGGCTGTTGTGTTGCGCTATTCAGTTGGTCATTCCCGTCAGGCTGGCTTTGCCTGCGCACTGGCGCATGGGCTGGGGATCGGCTTTTATGCTGTGATCACCATGACCGGTCTTGGCATCCTGTTTCAGACTGTGCCGGTCTTTCATAATGCTGTCAGCATCCTTGGTGCGTTGTATCTGATCTGGCTTGCCGTTAAGGCGTGGCGCGGTGCAAAGGCGGGTGCAAAGTTTGACGTTGATGGGACGGGGAAAGTAACGGGTTCGACCCTGCAGGCTGCACGCGACGGGTTTATGATCGCGTTTCTCAATCCCAAGATCGCCCTGTTTTTCCTGGCCCTTTTCAGTCAATTTGTCTCGCCCGAATTCGAATGGGCCGGTAAGTTCCTGTTGGCCTTTACCGCAGCTGCTATTGATGCGGCCTGGTATTGCCTTGTGGCGATCGGATTGTCGCATGGGGCTGTTCTGCCATGGTTGCGCGATCATGCTACCTGGATCGAGCGGATCATTGCCGTTCTGTTTGTCTTGATTGCGCTGCGCGTCTTGTGGGGTGTTGTTGCGGTATAGCTGCGAAACCTTGCGCAATAATGCCTAATTGAAGTTCTGTTCGCGCCACCATCGCGACCCAACACGGATCACCAAAATGACCGACAAACCCGCCCCGCATTCCCCCGCATCTGCCGGCCCATCGGCCAAGATGCCACAGAACGGCAAGCCAGCACCTGATGCCAGCCGCGGTTTTCAGCATCTTGGGGCACATATCGGCTTTTTGCTGGCCATCCTGCTTTTGGCGGCCAACATGCGCGGCAGCATTGTCGGGCTGGGGCCGTTGGCGGAAATCATTGGCACCGACCTGTCGCTTTCGGGAACGCAGCTTGGTTTGTTAACCACGTTGCCTGTTCTGAGCTTTGGCGTGCTGTCGATGTTTGCGCCACGTCTGGGACAGAAATTCGGTCTGGAAGCGACCCTTCTGACCATGCTGCTGTTCATTGCCATCGGGCAGGGGCTTAGGGCCAGCGGGGCCTATGACGTCATGGTGGTGGGGACCGTCATTCTGGGTGCCGCCATTGCGGTTTTGAATGTTCTGACCCCCTCACTGGTAAGGCGCAGCTTCCCGACCCATGTTGCGCTGGTGACCGCCCTTTACACCTTTACCATGTCAAGCGGCGCGACAATTGCGGCATTTGTTTCGATCCCGATCCGAAATGCGGCGGATGGGGATTGGCGCTGGTCGCTTGGTGTTTGGGCGGTGTTTGCCGCCATTGCCTTTGTCTGCTGGCTGCCGATGTTACGCTATCGCCATGTCGGAGCAGCCCCGGCACCGGTTGCGCACATTTCGCTTTGGAAAAACGTCGAAGCCTGGTGGCTGGCCCTGTTCTTTGGTTGTCAGTCGCTGATGTTCTATACTGGCACGGCGTGGGTTGCCAAAGTCTTCATCGATCACGGCATTTCCGAGGCAGAAGCTGCCACGTTGCTAACTCTGTTTAACGTGTTTGGCATTCCGGCCGCCTTTGGCGCGCCGCTGATCTATTCGAAAATCGCCAACAAAAAACTGGCGATGCTGGTTCTGCATATTCCGTTGATCATCGCCATTCCGGGCTTTGTCTTTGCCACCACCGAGTTGCCCTATGTTTGGGCGGTTTGTATGGGGCTTGGACAAGGCAGCATGATCAGCATCGCCCTGACTCTTGTCGGCATGCGCGGTGCAGATCCACAGACCTCTGCCCGACTGTCAGGCATGGCGCAATCGGTTGGCTACCTGTTTGCCGCCATTGGTCCGGTTTTGTTTGGGGCATTGCATGACCTTCTGGGTGATTGGCAAGTTGCACTTTACTTCCTGTTTGTGGTGGTAGCCGTGCAGCTTTGTGCGTCGATGCGCGCAGGGTCGTCGAAAAAAATCGGTGGTGATTAGGTTGGCCGACTGATTATCCCAGAATTTTTGTAGCTGGCAAAAGGCACCCCGCGCCAAGTCGGGGTGCCTTTTTTACTGGGTGACTTTGATCACCCTTCTTTGTGCTCCTGACGAAATGAACTTGACTTGCATTCGCAACAAACTTATAGACATGCAAATCATTATTAATAACATTCAATTCAACAAGGAGTTTGCGATGTCCGACATCGCAGAAGAACCGGGACATGCAGGAAAGTCTGAAACAGTGAAGCAGATGCAGGTGCATGAACTGATGGGGAATGATCGTGAAGTCATCATTGTTCATCAGGGGGAAGAATACAGATTGCGCCTGACATCAAATAACAAACTGATCCTGACCAAATAGGCGTTCTTTCGCCACCTTACACACACCATTTGCCAGCCAGCGCGCCAGTGCCCTGCACAAGCCAGCCAGCCAGCCGAAATCGGTACAAAGCTACAGCTGCCTAACAGGGGAATCATTATGGTTCGAACCACTTCTGTGCGCCTTCTTCTGGCGACAGTTTCCACACTTGCGCTTAGTGTTGCGGCCCACGCTCAGGATTCTGCATCCGAGCCCGCGACCAACACCCAGACTGCCCCAACCCGGAATGCGACGACTGTCGAAACGGCGGTTGTTCTTGATACGGTTACCGTTACCGCCAGCAAGCTGAAAACAACGGCAATCGATACGCCTGCATCAGTCTCCATCGTTAATGAGCAGGACCTTGATCGCTTTCAGCCAGATGGTTTGGGCGACATCCTCAATAGCTTGCCCGGTGTTGAAACCTCTGGCGGGCCGCGCAGCTCGGTACAAATCCCGACCATTCGCGGCCTGACAGATGACCGTGTTGTCGTCCGGATCGACGGTGCGCGTGCCAACCTGCGCAATGGCCACAAGGGCGGGATCTTCATTGACCCGGAAATGCTGAAATCGGTCGAGGTATATCGCGGTCCGGCATCCACCATGCAGGGCACGGGCGCGCTTGGTGGGGCTGTGACGCTTCAGACTCTTGATGCCAAGGACCTGCTTGAAGGTGATGATCGTATCGGTGCGCGTATCAAGACTGGCTATGCCTCTGTCGATCACAAACTTACCCTGAACAGCACCGCCTATGGCCGACCGACCGAAAACAGTGATGTGCTGGTTGGCATTACGCGAAAAAGCGGCGGCAGCTATGAAAACGGTAGCGGTGAAAAAGAACCCTACACCGATGACGACTATATCAATGGTCTGTTCAAGGGCGGGATCGACTTTAGCGACACCGGTCGTATGCATCTGACCGTGCAACGCTACAGCGATGATCACCGACTCCCTGCTGCACCGGATGGTGCAAGCCTTTCAAACATCGTTGATCGTGAAACTGAACAGCTTACCGGTGTGTTTGGCGCAGAATATTTCAGCCCGAACAATGACCTGATTGATGCGAGTGGTACCGTTTATGGCATGCGCACCAATCTGGATGAAAAACGCATAACCGACGGTCGTCATGATGAACGCAAGCTTGAGACCCTTGGTATGGAGGGTGCCAATACCTCCCGCTTTGCCTTCGGCGATAATGAACTGGCAGTAACCCTTGGCGGTGAGGTCTTCGAAGATACGCAGGAAGGCCGTCGTAATGGCGAACCGACCCCGGGTCTGTTCCCGGATGCCGATATGCTGATTACCGGTGTCTATCTGGATAACCGGGTGACCCTGATGGAGAGACTGGAGCTTACAGCTGGCATTCGATATGACTCGTTTGATCAATCAGCCTCAGGCCAATCGGATCGCTCGGATGATGCGATTTCACCGCGTTTTTCGGTGGCCTATCGCGTGGCACCTTGGCTGCAGCCTTATGTCAGCTATGCCGAAGCCTTTAATGCCCCGTCCCTGACACAGCTTTATAACGACGGTACCCATTTTGGGAACAACCAGTTCGTTCCCAACCCCAATCTTGAAGCCGAGAAAGCCAAAACGTGGGAACTTGGTGCGAATTTCAAGGCCGATCAGCTGTTTACCAGCCGTGACAGTCTTCGGGCCAAGGTTGCTGTCTTCCAAAACGAGATCACCGACTACATCGAACAAAGTGTGAGCGGTGGTTTCAATGGAACCACGACCAGCAGCAACCTGCCAGAGGCGGAGATCAAGGGTTTCGAAGCCGAAGTCAACTATGACACCGGTTTGCTGTTTAGCAGTGTTGCGATGTCGGTTTTGCGCGGTGAGAATAGCGAGACTGGTGAAAACCTGTCCAACATCCAGGGCGACAAGCTGAGCCTGTCGGGTGGCTATCGCCTGATGGATTACGGGCTGGAACTTGGCGGGCGCGCCATCATGGTCGCCGAACAGGATCGCGTTCCGGACGATACGGCAAACCGGGGCGGCTATACCCGTCTTGATCTTTTTGCGCGTTGGGATGCCAGCGACCATGTCGACGGCCTGCAGGTCAATGCCGGCATCGACAACCTGCTTGATCAGACCTACCGCACCAGTGAAGCGATCATCTATGAGCCGGGTCGCAACTTCAAAATTTCCGCAAGCATGAAATTCTAAACCGGGTCGGACGGTGCGTTACCCCGCGCCGTCCGTTCTGTACGGAGGACAAAACGCCATGACCGATAACAATTCAAACAATTTCACGACTGCCACCGAAGCCTGGACCGCCTTTTCTGCGGGTGAGGCCAAGGGATATGCCGTTGATATCGCCGCCGAACTAGGCTTAAGCGAGGGTGAGCTGGTTGCCGCTGGCATCGGCACCAACGTTGTGCGCCTTGATACCGATTGGGGTGACTTCATACCCCGTCTGGAAGAACTGGGGCAGGTCAAGATCCTGACGCGCAATCCCAGTGTCGTGCACGAAAAGATCGGGACTTTTGGCAAGATCAGCATCAATGGCGAGATGGGTCTTGTGCTTAATCATGATGTTGATTTGCGCCTGTTTCTTGGCCGTTGGGGCCATGCGTTTGCGGTTGAAACCGACAACCCGCGTGCCGGGCGTCGCCGCAGTTTCCAGATTTTCGACCATGACGGGCGCGCCGTTCACAAGATTTTCCTGACGGATCAGTCCGATGAAGCCGCCTATGACAAACTGATTAGCGATTTCAAGGCCGATAACCAGTTGCCGGGGATCGAGGTCCTGCCGCCGCTACCCAAAGCCGTGACACTTGCTGATCAGGAAGTTGATGTTGAAAACCTTCGTGCGCATTGGCGCCGCATGACGGACGTCCATCAATATCACGGGATGCTCAAGGACTTTAATGTTGGCCGTCAGCAAGGCATGCGTCTGGCGGGCCCGGAGTTTGCCGAACGGTTAAGTCGCAATGCGTTGAAGGTCCTGCTTGAAAAGGCATCGGAAAGTGGCATTTCGATCATGGTATTTGTTGGCAATAGCGGTGCCATTCAAATCCATACCGGTCCGATCAAGACCATTCGCGAAATGGGTGAGTGGATCAACATCATGGACCCGACCTTTACCCTGCATCTGCGTATGGATCAGATTTTCGAAGCATGGATTGTACGCAAACCGATCCGCGAGGGGATGGTGACCACCATCGAACTGTACGACCGCGATTTGAACAATTTCGCGATCTTCTGTGGCGAGCGCAAACGCAAGGACCCGGAAAACCCGGATTGGCAGAAACTGGCCGAAAGCCTGCCGCGTCTGGAAAACACCATGGCAGCAGTGGCGGAGTAACCAAGCCATGCGTCATTTCACCGGATTTATCCTGAGCATCATCGGGGTCTTCGGGCTGTGCGTGCCCGCATTTGCCGATGGTGCGCCCAAACGTGTGATCACCGTCGGCGCGCCAGCAACCGAGATTGTTTTTGCCCTTGGCGCTGGCGATCGTGTGATTGCGACCGATACCACAAGTACCCGGCCCGACCCGGTGTCTGATCTGCCAAAAGTTGGTTATATGCGCAATCTGGCATCCGAGGGCATTATCGGCCTGAACCCTGATTTGATTGTCGCGGTTGAGAAAGCAGGGCCGGATGTCGTGCTCGGCGAACTGAGAGATCTCGGCATTCCAATTGTGATCCTGCCGTCGCTGGCAAAGATGGAAAACCTGCCGGATGCGATTGTGATGGCGGGAGATGCCCTGAGTAAGCCTGATGCTGCAAAAACGCTTTCTTATCGCGTGCAGGATGACCTTGCGCAACTGCAGGGCAATGACAGCGCTGATCGCCCAAGCATCGTGTTCCTGATGGCGGTTGGTCATGGCAAACCGATGTCGGCGGGGCAGGAAACCACGGCGGATGAAATCATCACCATGATCGGCGGGGTGAACAGCATGGCGGGCTTTGATGGTTTCAAACCCGTCTCGCCCGAGGTGATTGCATCGGACGCATCCGATTATGTGTTGGTAACCCGGTCGACGATTGATCAGCTGGGCGGGCTTGATGGCCTTCAGGCCCATCCGGTCCTTGGCCTGAACAAGGCCGTGGCGAATGGTCGGGTGCTTACCATTTCTGCATCGACCATTCTTGGTTTTGGTCCGTCATCGGCCAAAGAAATCCGTGATCTTGCGGCCCATCTTCGGGCTATCGAACAGGGGTCGTGATCGCTGTGAAACAAATGGTCACCGCATTGCAATTGCCGCTGCCGGTCAACCGATCGGTGCTGTTTCTGGTGCTTTTGATGATTGGGCTCTGTGCTGCCACCGTGATGTCGCTTGGCATGGGCGGGGTAGAGATTTCGGTCAGGGATGTGTTTGTCCATCTTGGGCAACGCATCGGCATCATCAATGTCGGTATTGACGCATTTGATGCCCGCATTCTTGATAGCCTGCGTTTGCCACGGATCATGCGTGCGATCATTATTGGCGCAGGTCTCGCGCTTGCCGGGGCCGTGATGCAAAGCCTGTTTCGCAATCCGATTGCCGATCCCGGGATTATCGGTGTTTCGGCCAGTGCCGCCCTTGGTGCGGTTAGCATGATTGTGGCTGGCCACCTGATACTTGGTGGCTATTACGCGGCTTTCGGGCCCTATGGAGTGCCGGTTGCGGCCTTTGGCGGTGCGGTTTTGGCGACTGTCGTGATCAGCATGCTGTCACGTCAGGATGGCCGGACCGATGCGGCAATCATGTTGCTGATCGGTGTTGCGATCAATGCCATTGCCTTTGCCGGTGTGGGCGTCTTTACTTATATGGCCGACGATGCCCAGTTGCGCAGCCTGACCTTCTGGCAGATGGGCGCACTTTCGGGCAATGGTGCGACTGATCTGCCCGCCCTGATCGTGATGGTGCTTGGGATCGCCTACCTGATCCGGCTTGGAACCCCGCTTAATCTTTTCTTGCTGGGCGAGGCCGAAGCACGCCATCTGGGGGTTGAGGTCGAACATCTGAAACGTCGCGCCACGGTGATCACGGCCCTTGTTGTCGGGGCGGCGGTGGCGGTTTCAGGGATTATCGGTTTCGTCGGGTTGGTGGCACCGCATCTGGTGCGTTTGGCAACCGGCCCGGATAACCGTTATGTCCTTCCGGCGTCGGCGATGGGCGGGGCGATCATTCTGACTGCGGCAGACGCGGTGGCGCGCATTGTCGTTCTTCCGGCAGAACTGCCCATTGGGCTTGTCACCGGTATTGTCGGTGGCCCGTTTTTCCTGGGGTTATTGATCGTTGAAAAGAAAAGGCGTCGCCTATGACCCTGATGGCGCACAAGGCTGATTTCAAGGCGCGCGGGCGTTACCTGCTGCGCGATGTATCCATTGCCGTCGAGCCGGGTGAGGTTCTTGCCATTCTTGGTCCGAACGGGGCGGGCAAATCCACCTTGCTGAAGGTTTTGGCGGGTGAACTTGCGCCAAGTGGCGGCAAGGTGTTTCAGAATGGCCGACCCCTTTCGACCATTTCGGCCCTTGATTTGGCGCAGGAACGCGCGGTGATGCCACAGGCGGCCTCGATGACTTTTCCGTTCACCGTGTTTGATGTTGTCGCACTGGGCCGTGCCCCGTATCGCAAGGTTTCAACGCGCCAGTTTGATCAGAAACAAGTTATTCGTGCGATCAAGCTTGCCGATATCACCCACCTGGCGGATCGAGCCTATCCGGCCCTGTCAGGTGGGGAAAAACAGCGCGTCCATCTGGCGCGTGCGCTGGTTCAGCTTTGGGGGATGAAGGATGCCAACCAGACGCACGTGGCAAGCGATGGCTCCATATCTGCTGCGCGGTTCTTGTTGCTGGATGAGCCGACGGCTGGTCTTGATGTGGCGCATCAACATGCGGTCTTGTCCCTTGCCCGGCGCGAGGCGAAGGAATGCGGTGTTGGCGTTCTGATGATCCTGCATGACTTCAATCAGGTTCTGAGCTATGCCGATCAGGTCGCTGTCCTTAGCGCAGGCGAAGTCGTCGCGCAGGGATCGGTATCAGACGTCATGACACCGGACTTGCTGTCATCAGTTTTCAAAAGCCGGATCCGCTCAATTAATGACCCGGCGGGCGGAGTCGTTTTGATCAGTCAATCCGCCTGACTTCAGGCGGATATCAGGCGGCGGTGCCCGACGGGATGGCACGATCATCCTGTTCGGTGCGACAGGTTGCAATCAGCCAGTCGCGAAATGCGCGGACCGCAAAGTTGTTTTCCTTTTCCTTGGGATAAACCACGTAATAGGCGTGCTGGTTGGGGATCGACACATCAAACGGTGCGACCAGACGCCCGCTTTCAAGTTCTTCACGCACCAGAAATTCCGGCAAAAGTGCCAGCCCAAGGCCTGCGACAGCGGCCTGAATGACCATATGGAAATGTTCAAACCGGGGGCCAGCCAGTTCATCGACCACGGCAACGCCGGTGGCCGCAAGCCAGTCCTGCCATGCACGCGGTCGCGTTGAATGCTGCAACAGTGTGCAATTGCGCACCCGTTCGCGCGCAATCGGCAGATCGTCATTTTCCTTAAGCAGCTTGGGCGCACAGACCGCAATCAGGGTTTCGCCCATCAAACGGTGGGTCACGCAGCCCGGCAGGTTGTCTTCACCAAAATGAATGGCGATATCGATACCCTCGCGGTCGAAATTGAACTCGCGCGTCTGGGTAATGAGATTAAGCTGAATGTCAGGCCAGGTTGCCTTGAAGTCACCAAGGCGCGGCACAAGCCAGCGTGCGCCAAAGGTCGGCAGGGTTCCGACATTGAGCATCCCGCCCGCATCGGAATAGGCCATGACCTGAAGCGTGGCGGCCTCTGCCCGATCCAGAAGGTCACGCACCTGTGCGGCATAGGCTTCGCCGGCCGCTGTCAGTTTCAGGCGTTTCTTCACGCGGCGAAAAAGATCACGTCCCAGATATTCCTCAAGCGCACGGATCTGACGGCTGATTGCGCTTTGCGTCACATTGAGTTCCGCTGCCGCGCGGGTGAAAGACAGATGACGGGCCGAACTTTCAAAGAATTGCAGGGCAGTAAGGGATGGCAGGACGCGGCGCATGGCAAAACCAGTTCATAACAAAACGGAATGATATGGTGCGAATATATCGTTTGTTTGCTTTTCATCCAAGACATAGGATTTTAACTGGTTCTAAGCCCCCTCGCGCCACCCCAAGAAGCGTTTGGGCCGACAGCCATCTGCGCTGGAATGCTGTTACTTTGGAATGTTTTGGAAGGATAGCTCCCCCTTTCATTCGGTAACGGTTTCCGGCGCAACATTGCAAATCACCGGGCCATCAAGGGCCGGACGACAACAAAGTGCATCGGGTAGAAGGCAACAATGGGTTCTGTTGACGAAAATTATGATGTGATCATCGTCGGTGGTGCGGTTATCGGCAGTTCCATCGCATGGCATTTGACAGGCCGTGATGATTTCAAAGGCCGGGTTCTGGTGATTGAAAAGGACTCGACCTATGAATTCTGTTCGACGGCCCTTTCAGCTGCGTCGATCCGCCAGCAATTCTCGACCCCGATCAATATTGAAATGTCGGCCTATGGCATTCAGTTCCTGCGCAATCTGAACCGCGACCTTGACCCGGAAGTCGACATTGCCCTGCATGAAAAGGGCTATCTCATTCTGGCCACCGATCAGGGCCGCGATATCCTGCGTCATAACCATGCGACCCAGACCGAATTTGGCGGTGACATCATCTGGATGGAACCCGATGATTTGGCCCAGAAATACCCGTGGATGAACACATCTGATCTGGCGGCCGGTTGCTGGGGACGCACGGGCGAAGGCTGGTTTGATGCTTATTCCCTGATGCAGTCATTTCGCAAACAGGCGCGCCGTCGCGGTGCCGATTACATTGACGGCGAAGTCATTGAGGTCCTGCGCGATGGCGATCAGGTTACGGGTGTGGTTCTGAAAGACGGTCGTCGTTTTGGCTGTGGTCAGCTTGTCAACGCAGCGGGCACGGGTGGATCAAAGGTCGCCGGGATGGCGGGTCTTGAAATTCCGGTCGAGCCACGCAAACGCTGCATCTTTGTATTTGATTGCCGGGATGCGCAAGACATCAACGCATCCTGCCCGATGCTGATTGATCCAAGTGGTCTTTATGTCCGTCCCGAAGGTGAGTTTTTCATCACCGGCATCGCCCCGCCCAAGGATCGCGATCCGGAATGCTGGGATTTCGATGTCGATCACAGCCTGTTTGACGACATCATCTGGCCGGGCCTTTATGAACGCTGCGAACGGTTTGAGGCGATCAAGGTCATCAATGCCTGGGCGGGTCACTATTCCTATAACCTGCTGGATCAGAACGCGATTCTGGGCCGTCATACGGATGTTAAGAACTTTATTTTTGCCAACGGGTTCTCGGGCCATGGCCTGCAACAAAGCCCGGCGGTCGGTCGTGGCATTGCCGAACTGATCGCGACAAACGGATATGAAACTCTTGATCTGTCGGTGTTTGGCTATGAGCGCATCCGCGACAAGGCCCCGGTGCTTGAACTGAACGTTATCTGAATCATCAACAAAAAGGTCGGAGCAGCCCCACATGCCCCGTGACGAAAACACCAAACCAGCCCAGGACAGCACGCAGATGCGCGACCGTGCGACCATGTCTGTGTCTGCCGGCGTACGCAACGTGCATCCGGTCTATCTTGATCGTACGCTGAATGCAGAGGCATGGGACGTCGAAGGCACACGCTATATCGATTTCATTGGCGGGATCGGGGTATTGAATGTCGGGCATCGCAACCCGGTGGTGATGGAACGCGTTGCCGACCAGTGCGAACGATTTACCCACAGCTGTTATAACGCGTTGCCCCACGAACCCTATGTCGCGGTGACTGAGTGGCTGGCAGAAAACTGTCCGATTGAAGGTCCGGCAAAATCAATGCTGACCAATTCCGGGGCAGAGGCGATGGAAAATGCGCTGAAGCTTGCGCGCGCCTTTACGGGTCGCACAGGGGTGATTGCATTTGAGGGGGGCTTTCATGGCAGAACACTTGCGACCCTTGCACTGACGGGTAAAACCAAGCCGTATAAAACCGGGCTTGGCCCATTGCCGGGGCCGGTTTGGCATCTGCCATATCCTTGCCCTGAAACCGGTGTATCTGTTGATGATGCGATGGCCGCTATCGCCAAGCTGTTTGCCGTTTCCGCCGATCCGGCATCGGTCGGGGCTGTGGTGATTGAACCTGTTCAGGGCGAAGGCGGTTTTCGTGCTGTGGATGGCGAATTTCTGATCGCCCTGCGTCGCCTGTGTGATGAAAACGGCATGGTTCTGATTGCCGATGAAATCCAGTCGGGCTTTGCCAGAACTGGCAAGATGTTTGCCATTGAGCATGCCGGTGTTGCGCCCGATATTCTTGTTATGGGCAAGGGCATTGGCGGGGGCTTTCCGTTGGCAGCCATCACCGGTGCCGAGGATGTCATGAATGCGCTGGCCCCGGGCGGGCTTGGCGGCACTTATTCCGGCAATCCGGTGGCGTGCGCGGCAGCGACCGGCGTGTTTGAGGTTCTGGAAACCGACAAGCTTACCGCCCGTGCCAAACAGCTTGGTGAAAAATACGCCACCCATATCGCATGGCTGCGCGATCTGCCCGGCGGGCATGTGATCGGCAACATGCGGGGCATCGGCGCAATGCGTGCCTTTGAATTGATTGCAGATGACGGCAAACCGTCACCCAAACGTCTGCAAACCTTGTTGCAACTGGCTCGCGTAAACGGGCTATTGTTAATGCCAAGTGGTGAACACGCCAATGTGGTGCGCCTGCTGGCACCTTTGACCATTCCGTTTGATCAGGTTGACGAGGCCTTTGCCATCATCGCCAAGCTGCTGCCAAAAGTAGCCGATATCAAGGATTGAACAGAGATCGAATTTGCCGGTGATCCACGCCGGAAAGTTTAAAACGAAGGGAGTTTTACTGTGAGCTACAAATCCATTCTGACCGAACTTGGTCTGTCCGAAGCAGAGATTGCCAACGGCACGCTCAGTGTCCAGACCCCGGTTGACGGTTCGGAATTCGCAAGTGTTACCGAAACAACCGCCGCCGAGATGACCGATGTCATCTGCAATGCCAAAAAGGCATTCGGTGCATGGCGTCAGGTTCCCGGTCCGCGCCGTGGCGAGCTGGTGCGTCTTCTGGGCGAAGAACTGCGTGCGGCCAAGGAACCGCTGGGCCGTCTGGTGTCGCTTGAATGCGGCAAGATCTATCAGGAAGGTCTTGGCGAAGTTCAGGAAATGATTGATATCTGCGACTTTGCCCTTGGCCTGTCGCGTCAGCTTTATGGCCTGACCATCGCGTCCGAACGTCCGGGCCACAAAATGATGGAAAACTGGCATCCGCTGGGTGTCGCTGGCCTGATCACCGCGTTCAACTTCCCGGTTGCGCCTTGGGCATGGAACACAGCCCTTGCACTGGCGTGTGGTAACGCCGTGATCTGGAAACCGTCGGAAAAAACCCCGGTCACAGCCCTTGCCTGCCAGAAGATTCTGGAAAAGGCGATTGCCAAGTTTGGTGATGCGCCGGCCAACCTGCATCAGGTTGTTGTGGGTGATCGTGAAATCGGTGAAATCATGACCGACAGCCGCGACATTTCGCTGATTTCGGCGACCGGTTCAACCCGCATGGGCCGTGAAGTAGCCCCGCGCGTTGCACAGCGCTTTGGCCGTACCATTCTTGAGCTTGGCGGCAACAACGCCATGATCGTGACGCCGTCGGCCGATCTGGACATGACTGTGCGTGCGGTTGTGTTCTCCGCTGTCGGGACCTGTGGTCAGCGTTGCACCAGCTTGCGTCGCCTGATTGTTCACAAGGACGTCAAGGATCAGCTGCTGCCGAAAATCATTGCGGCTTACAAGTCGGTTTCGATCGGCGATCCGCTGGCTGATGGCACCCTTGTTGGTCCGCTGATCGATGAAGAAGCCTACACCAACATGCAGACCGCCCTTGCCAATGCCAAGAAAGATGGTGGCACCGTGCATGGTGGCGAACGCACCCTGGAATCGGAATATCCGAACGCGTTTTATGTCACCCCGTCAGTTGTTGAAATGCCGGGCCAGACCGATACCGTGAAGCACGAGACCTTCGCACCGATCCTCTATGTCATGACCTACGAGACGCTTGAAGAAGCCATCGCGCTTCAGAACGATGTCCCGCAGGGTCTGTCATCCTGCATCTTCTCGACCGATCTGCGCGAAACCGAACTGTTCCTGTCCTCGGTTGGTTCCGATTGCGGTATCGCCAACGTCAATATCGGCCCGTCCGGTGCTGAAATCGGTGGTGCGTTCGGTGGCGAAAAAGAAACCGGTGGCGGTCGTGAATCCGGTTCGGACGCGTGGAAAGGCTATATGCGCCGCGCAACCAACACCATCAACTACTCCCGCGAGCTGCCGCTGGCTCAGGGCATCAAGTTCGATATCTGATTACAGGTCTGATCGACTTCGATCCAAACCCCGCCGGTTCGCTGGCGGGGTTTTCTTTGTTTGTGTTGCGCGCACAAAAAAAGCGGCCCCCGAAGGAGCCGCTTTTTGTAATTCAGTCTCAAAGCGTCGGCTTATTAGCCAGCTTTGGAGAAACGCTCTGCAACATATTCCCAGTTTACCAGGTCGTTCAGGAACGCCTTGATGTAGTCCGGGCGACGGTTGCGGTAATCGATGTAGTAGGAGTGTTCCCAAACATCGCAACCCAGAAGCGGGGTCATGCCGTGAACCAGCGGGTTTTCCGCGTTCGGGGTGCCCGAAACAACAAGTTTGCCGGACTTGTCCATTGACAGCCATGCCCAACCGGAACCGAACTGGCCAACGCCAGCGGCGGTGAAAGCTTCTTTGAAGGCGTCAACCGAGCCGAAGTCCTCGACGATTTTCTTTTCGAGTTCGCCCGGGATATTGCCACCGCCATTCGGCTTCATCATGTTCCAGAACTCGATATGGTTCCAGTGCTGACCGACCTGGTTGAAGAGCTTGGCCTTGTCCTTGTCGCCATAGGTGGCAACGACCAGTTCCTCAAGCGACTTGCCTTCAAGACCGCTGCCTTCAAGCAGGGAGTTGCCGGTTACGACATAGGCATTGTGGTGCTTGTCGTGGTGAAACTCGAGGGTTTCAGCCGACATATACGGGTCAAGCGCGTCGTATGCGTACGGAAGTGCTGGGAGTTCAAGTGCCATGATACAGTTCCTCGACTTTCGTTATTAATCTGTGCGGTAACGCAACATATCCCTTTTTGCACCTTCGATAAAAGTGAAAATCCCGCGCAACATGTTGGAAACCTTTGTTGCACGATCGACAGCTGCATCAGGTGCGTTGCCTGTGATCTTTTATCTAGCGCGTATTGGCGTTCATGCAATGCGTCGATGCATTACCGTTTAGATAGATCGATATATGATGAACAATCCTGTGCCAGAAACGTTCCCGGATTTTCTCGAAAAGTTTTGCAACGCTTCGCGGGAATGCAGGCGGTTTGCCTATTCCTTGTAGAGTCCGATCATCTTCTGGCTTTCTTCGCCATTTGTCAGGGTGACGTCATATTCGCCGCGCTTGAGCGACGAGATATCGATCTTGCAAGGGAAACGGACGCAATCGCGTTTGATCGCGATGGTGCCGTCTTCCTGATGGCTGAGTGTCACTTCACCCTTGGCCATTTCGGAATGGATGGTGACGCTGTCAGTCGTTGGTTTTGGCGCGGATTTTATTGCAGCCAGCGCGGCTGTCGTGATCGTCATAAGACCAATCAGGGCAATGGCAACCGGCTTGCTGCGCAGAGATCTAAGCATGGCTTCCTCGCGCGGTTGTGCTTGGTTCATGCCTGCTAACTTGATCCGCGAAGCCGAAAAATTAACGGCGCAAATGGGGCATTTCCGTGCCGATGACCGCACTTTGGGCGCGGCAGCCATGCGTTTTGCGCGCGGATCGTTGCCTTGATGGTGTTGTGCAGACGGTGCCGGTAAATCCGCGAAACTCTATTTCGTACGATTGCGCGCAGATTTAAGAGTTTCCGCGATATGGGCGGTGGCCTGTTTTGGGTCCGGTTGTCCACAAATGGCTGACACAACAGCAACGCCATCTGCACCGCTTTCAAGTGCTGGCAGCACATGTTCACGCTTAAGCCCGCCAATCGCGACCGATGGCAGGCCGACCATCCGGACCAGCTTTTCCAGCCCGTCAAATCCGATGGCGGGTTTGTGGTCGGGTTTGGTTGGGGTCGCGAATACCGGGCCAATGCCGACATAATCGACAATGGTGCGATCAACCTTTTGCGCGACCTCTTCGCTTTCAATCGAAAGGCCGATGATCTTGTTCGGGCCAAGGCGATCGCGCGCGATTTGTGATGGCAGATCATCCTGTCCGACATGCAGCCCATGCGCGCCAATTGCGATGGCGGCTTCGATGTCATCATTGACGATAAGCGGCACGTTGGTGCCTTCCATCACACGCATCAATTCCCGGCCAGCGCGAATGAGGCCGTCTGTTCCGGCCTCCTTGTCACGTAGCTGAACGATGGTCGCACCCCCGGCAATCGCAGCCATCGTGGTTTCGACCATCGAATGGCTGCGACAGAGATCGGGATCAAGCACCAGATAAAGCGACAGATCAAATGACGTCATTGCACATCAATCCGAAGATTCTTGGCATAGGTTGCGCCATCAAGATTGTGAAGACCATCGATGAAGGCGGTCATAAAGTATGCCGGACCGTTTGATGTCTTGGCCGCGATTTCGCCTGCCACGGCAAAGTTGCCAAGGGCAGCCACCGTGGCGTCAAACGCCTGATCGGGTGCAATCGCCAGATAAGCGCCGACAAGAGCGGTCAGCGAGCACCCCGTGGCGGTGATTTTTGGCATTAAATCCGACCCGCCGACAATGCGCACCGAACGCATGCCATCCGTCACGTAATCAACCGCGCCCGTTACGGCAACAACGCAGCCTTGGCTGCTTGCAAGGCTGCGTGCGGCATCTTCTGCCTGTTCGACAGGATCGCCACTATCGACACCCTGACCGGCACTTTGGCCGCCGCCAAGCGCAATGATTTCCGATGCGTTGCCGCGAATGACAGTGGGGTTGAGTTTCAAAAGCCCGGCCACAGCGTTCCGGCGATAGCCGGTCGCAAAATGCGCGACCGGATCAAGAACCCAAGGTTTTTCGGCATCATTGGCCGATTTGGCAGCGGCAATCATGCCTTCGACCCAACTGGGGGAAAGGGTGCCGATATTGACCGTCAGCGCCCCGGCAATCGCGGCAAATTCACCGGATTCTTCTGGTGTATGGACCATCGCGGGAGAGGCGCCAGCGGCCAGTAAAACATTGGCCGCATAGTTCATCGCAACATAGTTGGTGATGCACTGAACCAACGGATTGGTCGCACGCATGCGTTCAAAAAGATCGGTCGCGGTCTGGGAGATTTCGGTCGTCATGTCGAGGCTCCAATGCAGAAACTTTGCGGTTGGAGACCCAGTTCGAAGTCGGAAAGATGGAGAACGTCGTAATCCGCGTTCGCACCGTCCCTACGCCAGTATGAACTGGATCAGGTTCAAAGGGTCACTGCGCGGCAGTTTCTCAGCCCCCTTGTCGGGGCTCCCCTTGGTGAGTGCTCAACATGGGTTTTAAACCGTCTTCTGTCAATTCATCCGATCGGCATGATTGGGCAAAAGAAAAATGGCGGAATGGTATATGCCATCCCGCCGTTTCGAAGCCTTTTTGCGATAGGTTACTTGCGACGTTCCATCGCAGCCTTGAGTGCGGCAGCCATCGCGCCGCCATCGCCGCCAGTGTTACCACCGGCATTGCCACGACCTTGGCCACCCTGATGGCGCGGGCCTGACGAATGCTGCGGACGGTTGCCGCGCGGTACATCGCCGCGATTGTCGGCGCGCTTTTCACGCGTGCCTTCGTAATCCGGTGCGGATTTCATAGAAAGCCCGATACGTTTACGTGGCGCGTCGACTTCCATCACGGTCACGGAAACGATTTGACCAGCCTTGACCACCTGACGGGGGTCTTCGACGAACTTGTCAGCAAGTTGGGAAATATGGACAAGGCCATCCTGATGCACACCGATATCGACAAACGCCCCAAAGTTGGTGACGTTGGTTACGGTGCCTTCAAGCTTCATGCCGGTGCGCAGATCCTTGATCTCATTCACACCCTCGGTGAATTTGGCGGTCTTGAATTCCGGGCGCGGGTCACGACCGGGTTTGTCGAGCTCGGCAATGATGTCGCGGATGGTCGGAACACCGAATGTGTCGTCGGCGAAATCTTCGGGACGAAGTGTTTTGATAAAGGCCGAATCTCCGATCAGTTCAGCCAACGGCTTGGCGGCCTTGGCGCTGATCTTTTCGACCAGCGGATAGGCTTCCGGGTGAACAGCCGATGCATCAAGCGGATTGTTGGCGCCGCGAATACGCAAAAAGCCCGCGCACTGCTCAAACGCCTTTGGTCCAAGACGCTCGACCTTTTTAAGATCCGCACGGGACTGGAAAGCGCCGTTGGAGTCGCGATAGCCGACAATATTGCGCGCCAGTGTCTCGGTCAGGCCGGCCACACGGGTCAGAAGCGGGATGGAGGCGGTGTTAAGGTCAACACCCACACCGTTCACGCAATCCTCGACCACGGCATCAAGCGAACGGGCCAGTTTGGTTTCCGATACATCATGCTGATATTGCCCGACACCGATAGATTTCGGCTCGATCTTCACCAGTTCGGCCAGCGGGTCCTGCAGGCGGCGCGCAATTGACGCTGCCCCGCGCAGCGACACATCAAGATCGGGGAATTCTTCGGCGGCGAACTGCGATGCGGAATAAACCGATGCTCCGGCCTCATTGACGATCACCTTGGTGGCCTTAAGCGCCGGGAAGCGTTTAAGCATCTGACCGGCAAGTTCGTCGGTTTCACGTGAAAAGGTTCCATTGCCAATCGCGATCAGTTCGATCTGATGGCGGGCCGCCAGTGCGGCCATGGTGTTGATCGCGCCTTCGACGTCATTGCGCGGCTGGAAGGGATAAACCGTTGCGGTATCCACCAGCTTGCCGGTGGCATCAACCACCGCGACCTTGACCCCGGTACGTACACCCGGATCAAGACCCATGGTGGCCTTTTGCCCGGCAGGGGCCGCCAGCAACAGGTCTTTCAGGTTATCGGCAAAGACCTTGATCGCGCCTTCCTCGGCGGAGTCACGAAGGGTGCCAAACAGATCAAGCTCAATCGACAGCGACAGTTTGACGCGCCATGTCCAGCGCACAGTATCCATCAGCCATTTGTCAGCAGCACGACCCTTGTCGGCAATACCGACATGGGCGGCAATCATGACTTCGGCGCGGCCTGGCTGGCTGCGCGGACGGTCTTCGTCTTCTTTGCCAAGGGTCAGTTTCAGTTGCAGGATGTCTTCGTTACGGCCCCGGAAAAGGGCCAGCGCACGGTGTGATGGGCAGGTTTTGATTTTTTCGGAATGCTCGAAATAGTCCGAGAACTTGGCACCTTCGGCCTGTTTGCCCTCGATCACCGACGCGGTGATTTCACCTTCATTCCACAAGTGGTCACGCAGTTTGGCAACAAGGTCGGCATCCTCGGCAAAACGTTCCATCAGGATCTGGCGTGCGCCATCAAGTGCGGCCTTGGTGTCTTCGATGCCTTTTTCGGCATCGACAAATTTGGCCGCCTCGGTTTCCGGATCATGCGTCGGGTCGTTAAACAGGGCATCTGCCAGCGGCTCAAGCCCGGCTTCGCGGGCAATCTGGGCCTTGGTGCGGCGCTTTTTCTTGTAAGGCAGGTACAAGTCTTCAAGGCGGGTCTTGGTATCGGCCTCGTTGATCGCGGCTTCAAGTTCCGGCGTCAGCTTTTCCTGTTCGCGGATGCTCTCAAGCACGGATGCGCGGCGTTCTTCAAGCTCTGTCAGATAGCGCAGGCGTTCTTCCAGCGTACGAAGTTGGGTGTCATCAAGCCCGCCGGTCTTTTCCTTGCGGTAACGGGCGATGAACGGAACGGTGGAGCCTTCATTAAGCATCTCGACGGTGGCAATGACCTGTTCCGGACGAACCGAAAGTTCTTCGGCGATACGCTGGGGAATTGGACGCATGGTTTCTCCTTGTTTTGCTCGTAAGCTTGGAATAGCGGCTTTGAGCCTGCGCGAAAAGAGTCTGTTTTTTCCAAATTTTCGTACGCGGCCACATCAGGATTCCCTGTTTGATTCCAAAGGCCTGAAATCACTTGGGTTTGTGCATGCTTTTGCCCGATGGTCAGTGGACTTGCCGATATGGGTCGCGCACGTTATTTCTTTGGGAAATGTGATTTACAGGGCCATGCCCAAAGCAGGAGAAGCCGAATGGCTGGAAAGTTCCGCGAAACCGTCATTCACGAAGTTCCCAAGGAAAAGGCAGAGCCGCAGGCAGAAGCCAATCCGGCGTCTGAGGACATTGCCGGTGCAGAAGAAGCGCCCAAGCTGTCTCAGGATGCGATCAACGCCCTGAATGAGGCCAAGGCTGCCAAGGAAGCAGCCGCCAAGGCCCGCGAGATTGGCGGACCCAAAGGTCCGGAGCCGACCCGCTTTGGTGATTGGGAAAACAAGGGCCGCTGCATCGATTTCTGATTGCTGGGTTTGAGACAGATACAAGAAAGGCCGGAGCGATATGCACCGGCCTTTCTTGTATGGGCGATCAACGCTGTCGCAGATTATGCGCCGCGGATGGCTTTGATGTTGTTGGCATATTCAGACGGACCACCTTTGAAGGTAGCGGAGCCTGCGACCAGCACGTTCGCACCGGCTTCGATCACCTGAGGCGCGATTTCAGGGTTTACGCCGCCATCGACTTCAAGGTCGATATCACGGCCGGTCGCATTGATCATCTTGCGGATCCGCTTGATCTTTTCAAGCTGGCTTGGGATGAATTTCTGGCCGCCAAAGCCCGGGTTCACGGTCATGACCAGAACTAGGTCGACCATGTCCATGACATATTCAATCACACTTTCCGGGGTCGACGGGTTGAGCGAGACACCAGCCTTTTTGCCCAGCGACTTGATCAGCTGCAGCGAGCGGTGCAGGTGCGGGCCGGCTTCGGCGTGGATGGTGATGATATCGGAACCGGCATTGGCGAATGCCTCGATATAAGGATCGACTGGCGCGATCATCAGATGCACGTCAAACACCTTGTCGCTATGTGGGCGCAGTGCCTTGACCACGTCCGGGCCAATGGTGATGTTCGGTACATAGTGGCCATCCATCACATCGATATGGATATAGTCAGCACCGGCTTCGTCAACAGCGCGGACATCAACGCCAAGCTGGGCGAAATCGGCCGAAAGGATCGAAGGTGCGATTTTAATGTTTGACGTGGTCATGCGTCACAGGTCCTGAAGCGATATGGGATACGGGAAATTCGCGGCCTTCATACCCCAGATTGCACCCCATGTCACCCGAATGGGACTCATGGCTGCCTTGTGTGCGTCAAACTATGATCTTGTGGCTGAAAATCAGGATTTTTTGACAAGGCGGGCACAGAAAAAGCCATCCATGCCGCCAAAATCGGCCATGTGAATCGGCAGAATGCGCAATTCACCGGCGTCATTGATCGCCTCGTCCCAGCCACCAAGTTCATTCGCAGTGACGGGTTTGCGTTCATAATTTGGGTGATCGGCAAGGAAGGATTTGACCTGATGCTCGCCCTCTTCGGGTTGCAGCGAACAGGTGCAATAGATCAACTCGCCCCCGACATTCAAAAGCTTGTCGGCCTGACGCAGAAGTTTGCTTTGGATCGGCAGAAGCGATTGCATCAGCTTGTCATTCTGGCGCAGCAGGATGTCCGGATGGCGGCGAATGGTGCCAGTGGCCGAACAGGGCGCATCAAGGAGCACGGCATCAGCACGCGGTGTGTCGGGTGCCAGATCGGTGGCATCGCCAGTGACGACAGCCGCACCCAGTGACACACGTTCAAGGTTCTCAAAAACGCGTTTCAGGCGGCCTTCGGATTTGTCGACCGCGATTGCACTGGCACCCAGAGATGCCAGTTGCATCGTCTTGCCACCCGGTGCGGCGCAAAGGTCATAGATGGTTTTGTCCGTATAGGCCGAAAACAGGGTTGCCGGAATGGCAGCAGCCGCATCCTGTACCCACCAGTCGCCATCCTTGTAACCCGGTAGATCGCGAATGCGTCGACCCGGTTCAAGCCGTACCGACCCGGTTGGCAGGACAATGCCGTCCATTTTCTCGGCCCACTCGGCCGATTGCGTTCGATCCTTGATCGACAGATCCAGCATCGCATGACCAAGGCAGGATTCGGCAATGCCCTGGGCGACTTCGGCGCCATAGGCCTTTTTCCAGGATCCGCGCAGCCATGCCGGGATGTTGAGTTGCCAGTCTTCGACACCTTCGGGCCATTCAAAGCCGTCGCGCTGCAAACCACGCAGAACGGCATTCACAAGCTTCACATATTTATGCAGGCCAGCATCGCGGGTCAGGTTCACCGTACTGTCGACCGCACCGTAATCTGTTGTATCCATAAAGAACAGCTGTGCGACCCCCAGACGCAGGATGTTGGTCAGGCGTGCCGCAACCCTGTCCTGTGGCGGCTGATAGCGCGGCGCAAGCACCGCATCAATTTCGCCGAGATGGCGCAAGGTGGTGCCAAGCAACTGTCGCAGGAAATTGCGATCAAGTGACGGCAGGCCATAACCACGCTTTGACAGAAGCTCGTCCAACGTCACTTCACCGCCGCGCAGTTCCTGCAGGGTCTTGAGTGCAAGCATGCGCGGATCCGGTGCCTCCGCCTGTTTGCGGGGGGCATTGCGCTGGGATGGACGGGAACGACGTTCTGCCAAAGGATATCTCCGGTTTCAGTTTATGTGCTGTAGTTAAGCCCAGCATGGCAAACTGTAAAGCATCAAGCATGGTTTTGCGCGGCATAGCTGCCTTGTGCGGCTTGGCCGGATGCATTGATCGGGTGAAAAGCCTTGCGATGGGCAATTGGTCCGGCTAATCCAGACGGATCAATCTGACGGGGACAGGGACAAGGGCGATCCAACGATGACTTTTGCAGGACTTGCGACCTTTGCAAGCATCTTTCTGGTCGGCTCCATGTTGCTGACATGGGTGGTGCTGAACTATCTGCGGCGCAAGGCAATCCTTGATATGCCCAACCACCGTTCCAGTCACGCCGTTCCGACCCCGCGCGGTGGCGGGCTTGCTGTGACCCCGCTTTTGATTGTGCTGGTGGCAGGTGTTTTTGCCTTTACCGGTGTAACAGAAATCACGGATTGGTTGATGCTGGGGGCCTGTGCCGGGCTCGGGTTGCTCAGTTGGCTTGATGATCGTCATGACCTGTCTGCTGCCAAACGTTTTGCTGTGCAATTTATTGCTGTAATCATTGGCATGTTGGCGCTTGATAAACCGGTTCTTGGGGGGCTGGTGCCGATCTGGCTGGATCACGTGTTGGTGGTTTTGGCATGGGTCTGGTTTATTAATCTGTTCAATTTTATGGACGGGATTGACGGGATTACCGGTGTCGAAGCGGGTTCAATCGGCCTTGGGATTTTCGTGCTCGCGCTTTATGTGCCGCTACCGCAATTCATTGGTCTTGGTTATATCGGGCTTGGCATTCTTGCGATCATGATCGGGTTTCTGATCTGGAACTGGCATCCTGCGAAACTGTTTCTTGGTGATGTCGGGTCGGTACCGCTTGGCTTTATTCTGGGGTGGCTGTTGTTAAAGGTCGCATCCGAAGGGGCATGGGCCATCGCGCTGATTTTGCCATCCTATTATCTGTTTGATGCAACATTTACCCTGATCAAACGTGCCTTGCGGCGCGAGAAAATCTGGCAGGCGCATCGTGAACACTTCTATCAGAAAGCCACCCAGCGCGGTTTTTCCCATGCCCGGGTGTCGGTCATGATCCTGATCAGCAACCTTGTTCTGATCGGTGTTTGTTTTGCCCAGAGTGATACGCCGGACTGGATGCGGGTGATCGCAGCACTGATTGTTGTGCTTGGTCTCGTTGGTATGATGGTGCGGATGCCTGTGCGCGGGAACGCGGAGTGATGAACACTCTGCCGATGCGGGCACTGCTTGACTTGATCGGGACAGGGCGCGAAAAGAAAGCCTTATCCGCCAGTCGCAAAGCGGGTATATCCTTATAAAAACATAAATCTGCGAGTAAGGGACCGCATGCTGCGATCGTTTCAGCGAAGCCACATCGCCTTTGTCCATGACATCATCATGGCGGCAATCTCATTCCCGTTGGCATTGTATCTGCGGGTCGGGGATGGTGTGGTTTACTATGCGCCGCAAAACATCCTGTTTTCGGCAGGTATCTTTACGCTGATCGCGGCTGTGTCCTTCTGGTATTTCGGGCTCTATCGCGGGATCTGGCGCTATGCGTCGCTGAATGACGTGATCCGGATTGCCAAGGCCGTCTCGGTTGCGGTGGCCGTCCTTTTCCTTGTTCTGTTTCTGACAACGCGCCTTGACTGGATGCCGCGTTCGGCGCCGATTATTCAGTGGTTTTTGCTGATGGCGCTTTTGGGCGGGTCGCGTCTGACCTATCGGATTGCCAAAGACAAATCAACGGCGCGCGCACTGGTGCGCCAAGGGACGTCACGTTTACCGGTTCTGTTGATCGGGGCCGGGGACGAGGCCGAGGCCTTCATCCGTGAAACCGAACGATCTGCTGATACGCCATTCAAGGTGATCGGCATTGTTTCCCTGACCCAGGGGCGTGTCGGGCGTAACATGCACGGTGTTGATGTTCTGGCGACGGTTGATCAGCTCGAAGACGTCATCGCGAAATTGCAAAAGGGCAGGTACGGTTTGCCACGGCGGTTGGTTCTGAGCGGGGATGCGCTTCGCCATGAAGACAACGCCAACTGGGTCGAGATCGCTGATCGCTATGGCATGACGCTGGCGCGTTTGCCCAAGCTGGGTGATCTACGTGAAGGCCTTGCCGATCCGCTGCAAATTCGTCCGGTGGCAATTGAAGATCTGTTGGGTCGTCCGCAAGCGCGACTGGATCGTGATCGTGTCCGTGAAATGATTGCCGGCAAACGTGTGCTGGTCACGGGTGCGGGCGGATCAATCGGCTCGGAACTGGTGCGGCAGATCGCATCCTATGACCCAAGCAGCCTGACCTTGCTGGATGCCGGGGAGTTTCAGCTTTACGCCATCGACATGGAAATGGCGGAAAAGCACCCGGATATTCCGCGCGACAGTATTCTTGGCGATGTGCGCGATCAAACCCGGATCGGTCAGGTGTTTGATCGCTACAAACCCGAAATCGTGTTCCATGCGGCGGCGTATAAGCATGTGCCGCTGGTTGAGCACAACCCCAACGAAGGCATTCTGACCAATACGCTGGGCACACGGAATGTGGCTGAGGCCTGCCGTGCGGCCGGTGTCGGCACGATGGTTCTGATTTCAACCGACAAGGCGGTGAACCCGGCCAACGTCATGGGCGCATCAAAACGCCTGGCGGAATGTTATTGTCAGGCGCTGGAAACCTTGCCACTTGACCAGCGCGGATCGACCCGGTTTGTGACTGTGCGCTTTGGCAACGTTCTGGGTTCTACCGGGTCTGTGGTGCCGTTGTTCAAGCGCCAGCTTGAGGCGGGCGGACCGCTGACTGTCACGCATGAAGGCATTACCCGATACTTCATGACCATTGCCGAGGCGGTGGAGCTTGTTCTGCAATCAGCGGAACTCGGACGTCACGGGGTGACCGAAGGCGGAAAGATTTTCGTCCTTGATATGGGCCGCCCCGTGAAGATCGTTGATCTGGCGCGACAGATGATCCTGCTGTCTGGCTTGCAGCCGGACAAGGATGTGGAAATCAAGGTGACCGGCTTGCGTCCGGGTGAAAAGCTTTATGAAGAGCTTTTCCATGACTCAGAACCGCCTGTTCCGACCGAAACCGACGGGGTGCTCTTGGCGGCGCCGCGTGTGGTAGATTACAGCCTGATCAAGCAGGTTTTTGATGCATTGGAAGACAGTGCAACCAACCGTAACACGACAAAAACGCTGGAGCTGATCAGCCAGTTGGTGCCGGAATTCCAACCGCCGGAGATCGGTGTGAAGTCGATTTTTGTTGACAGGAATGACAGCGAAACCGAGACGGCCTCTTAGGGTTTCTTGTCGCTCCACTGGAAATCGACCCTGCTCGACCCATTTCCATTGTTCGTTTCAGAGGTTTTCACGTTCATTCTTTGACGGAATGAATTCGTGCAAAATTGTCGTTTGTCATGCCCGAAAACGGGCCATATTTTGCCATCCTGATGATGAATGGGAATGACCCTGCCCAGGCTAGGACATTCCATCGGTTTACTATGATCCCGTCTTTTGGAGGCCCCATGTCGACAGACGCCTTTGTCCATCCTGATGAAATCCGTTCGATGTTTTCAAGCGCGATGTCTGACATGTATCGCAGCGAAGTGCCACAATACGGCACGCTGATGGAACTGGTTTCCGAGATCAATCAGAGCAAACTTGAAGCCGAAACCGAACTTTCTGACAGCCTTGCACATAACAGCGAGCTTGAGCGTATCGACCTTGAACGCCACGGTGCGATCCGGCTCGGTAAACCAGAAGAACTGTTTAACATGCGCCGCTTGTTTGCCGTTATGGGTATGCATCCGGTGGGCTATTATGATTTGTCTGTTGCTGGTGTGCCGGTGCATTCAACCGCATTTCGCCCGATTGACGAGGAAGCGCTTAAACGCAATCCGTTCCGTGTCTTCACGTCTCTTTTGCGTCTGGAGCTGATCGAAGACGAAGATCTGCGAAGCCAAGCCGAAGGCATTCTGGCACAGCGTGACATCTTCACCGCGGATGCCATTAAACTGATTTATCTGGCAGAGAAAAACGGCGGTCTGACCCGAACGCAGGCAGAACAGTTCGTTGCCGAGGCATTGGAGACCTTCCGTTGGCATAGCGATGCGACCGTAACGCTTGAAACCTATCAGAAACTTCATGACGCCCATCGCCTGATTGCCGATGTGGTCTGCTTCAAGGGGCCGCATATCAACCACCTGACACCGCGCACCCTGGATATCGATGCCGTGCAGCAGAACATGCCCAAGCGGGGCATCACGCCAAAGGCAATCGTTGAAGGGCCACCTGCGCGGTCCTGTCCGATCCTGCTGCGCCAGACCAGCTTCAAGGCACTTGAAGAGCGGGTGAACTTTATTGGTGGTCGCCGTGATGAAACGGTCGGAACCCATACCGCCCGGTTTGGCGAGATCGAACAGCGCGGCATTGCCCTGACCGCCGAGGGGCGCAAGCTTTATGATACGTTGCTGGCCGCGACTCGCCATGCTGTGCAAATCAATGTGGGCGGCTCCAACGCACGCGATTACGAAACCGAACTGGCCGAACGCTTTCGCGCCTTCCCGGATGACTATGAAACCCTGCGTGTCGAAAAACTGGCTTTCTTCCGCTACAGCCCGACCAAGGCAGGTTTGAACGCCGCCAAGAAAGATGATCTGACGGGGTCGATCAACGCATTGGTCGATCAGGGATATCTGCGTGCCGATCCAATCATCTACGAGGATTTCCTGCCTGTCAGTGCGGCCGGGATTTTCCAGTCCAATCTTGGCAGTGACGAGCAGAAAAACTATTCCGAACAGTCCAACCAAAAGGTATTCGAAGACTCTCTTGGGGCACCGGTTAGTGATGAACTCGACCTGTATGCGGGGCTTGAGCAAGACTCGCTAAACGCAGCGCTTGAGGCACTCGGTATACGCAAAAACGTAGCCTGACTGTCAGCTGGGTAATATCTGGGGGGGTGGCCGTAATGCCACCGCCGCTTCGCGATGCAGGTGGATCGGCGTCAACACACCCGGAAACCCGCCATGCAAGAATTCGGGGTCCACATTTTGCGTCGCACATGCTAAAGCTCCGCGCGAAACATGGTTCGGACTCATTGATCATGTGTCGGCCCGGATCGGACGCATCTGTTTCCGATCCCGTTTAAAGGCCGGTTTGCCCGCACACTTTCATTTCGCATGCACGAGCAGCCATGCGCATTCCTGATTGTGTGGGCCGATATATCATCAATGGGTCCGCAACCTTCATCACATTGATGCATGAAAGCGAACCCAATGACTGCTCGTATTGCGCGCGCGCTTATTTCCGTTTCCGACAAGACCGGTCTGGTCGAATTTGCCAAATCCCTCCACGCACAGGGTGTTGAAATCCTCTCAACCGGTGGCTCTGCCAAGGCGATTGAAGCCGCTGGCGTGCCGGTCAAGGAAGTTGCCGATCACACCGGTTTTCCCGAAATCATGGACGGTCGCGTCAAGACTCTTCATCCGAAGATTCACGGCGGCCTTCTGGGCCGCCGTTCTCTTTCCAGCCATATGCAGGCGATGGAAGATAACGACATTTCCCCGATCGATCTGGTTTGTGTGAACCTGTATCCGTTCGAGGAAACCGTTGCAAAAGGTGCCGATTTCGATACCTGCATCGAAAATATCGATATCGGCGGGCCAAGCATGATCCGCTCTGCGGCCAAGAACCATGAGTCGGTGACAGTGGTTGTTGATCCGTCCGATTATGACCGCGTCGTTGCCGAGATGAATGACAATAGTGGTGCCACCACCGCTGAAACCCGCCGTGTTCTGGCTGCAAAGGCCTTTGCCCGCACGGGTGCTTATGACTCGGCGATTTCAAGCTGGTTTGCCGGTGAACTTGGTGAAACCTTCCCGCAGCGTTTGAATGTTTCGAGCGAACTGAAACAGACGCTGCGTTACGGCGAAAACCCGCATCAGCAGGCAGCGTTCTATACCAACGGCAAGAACCGTCCCGGTGTGGCCACCGCGACCCAGCTGCAGGGCAAGGAACTGTCGTTTAATAATCTGAACGACACCGACGCCGCGTTCGAGCTGGTGTCCGAGTTCGATGAAAAGCCGGCAGTTGCGATCATCAAACACGCCAATCCATGTGGCGTTGCCGAAGGTGAAAGCCTGATTGAAGCCTATAACAAGGCGCTTTCTTGTGATCCGGTATCGGCGTTTGGTGGCATCATTGCTGTCAACCGTACGCTTGATAAACAAACGGCCGAAGAAATCGCCAAACTGTTTGCCGAAGTCGTCATCTGTCCGGATGCCGATGACGCCGCCAAGGAAGTTCTGGCTGCAAAGAAAAACCTGCGTCTTCTGGTCACCGGTGGTATGGCCGATCCGGCAGGCGAAGACATGACGCTGCGTTCGCTGGCGGGCGGTTACCTGCTTCAGAACCGTGATGCCGGTCGCGTCAAACGCGACGAGCTGAAAGTTGTGACCAAGCGCAAGCCGTCCGAGGCAGAGCTTGATGATCTTCTGTTTGCTTTCCGCGTTGGCAAGCACGTCAAATCAAATGCCATTGTCTATGTCAAAGACGGCAAGACTGTTGGTATCGGTGCTGGTCAGATGAGCCGTGTTGACAGCTCGCGCATTGCGGCATGGAAAGCGGAAGAAGCTGGCAAGAATGCCGGCGAAAGCGATCTGCGCACGCAGGGATCAGTGGTATCGTCGGACGCGTTCTTCCCGTTTGCCGATGGTCTTTTGGCCGCGGTCAAGGCGGGTGCGACCGCAGTGATCCAGCCCGGTGGTTCCATGCGTGACGAAGAAGTCATCGCCGCAGCTGATGAAAATGACATCGCCATGGTCTTTACCGGCATGCGTCATTTCCGCCACTAGGCGCTTCGGGCCTTAAAAGCAAAACCCCGCAAGGATGTGCCTTGCGGGGTTTTTTGTTGGTTGGGTCAGAACGGAAAATCAGGCCTTAATGGTTGCCTTGCCGTCTTTGGTGTCATCGTTTGTCGGACCGACTTTGGCTTTGTCCGTTTCTGTATCCTGATCAATAACGACGCCGGTTTGTGCAATCGCAGATGGTTTTGCGGTGTCCGGTTTTGCGGTTTCCTTGGTGGCTTCGTCCTGATGAACGCGAAGCGGTGCCCGCCATTCAACGCTGCCAAACGAATGGCAGGACGGGCAGGAAACAACCCAGCGGTCAGTTTCAGCGCCGCAGGCTCCGCAACGCCAATCCGGATCAGGATTGGCATGGCTTGCCTTGATCAGCAATTCACGCGCCTTCGCACCGTCCTGATTTTCACGCAACTCAAGATCGGCCAGAAGGCGGTAATGACGCGCTTCGGCCTTTGTTGCCATGGCCTTTTCAATATTGCTGCGTGCAATGCCCCAAAGGTCTGCTTCAAGGGCAGCTTCGGCAAGGACGATCTGGCTTTCAACATGACCGGGGTTGTTGGCAACCAGCTTTTCAACCGATTTGACCTGTGCCAACGGATCACCCGTCAGGGATTCTCGGAAAATAGCCCCCAGCGCCGCGGACGGGGCGGTGCGCCAGCTTTGCATCACGACATCGCGCGCCTTGCTATCCTGTTTCAGATCACGATAAAGCCCCGCCAGGAGCACGGCAGCGCCGGTGAAGTCGCCCGCAGAGTTAAGCGCTTTGCGCAGAAGCTTGATGGCCTCGGCATTTTCACCGGCGGCGATGGCGTCTTCTGCCTTTGCCGTGATTAGAAGGGCGCGGCGATGGGTGAGTTCTTCCTCGCTAAATACGGATGCTTTCTGCGCATCAACCAACAGGCTAAGCGCCCTGTCCCAGCGTTTGGAGGTCAGCAGCAAGTCAAACAGTGTCACGATGACAGCCGGATTGCGCGGACGAAGCCGGTGTGCCCGTTCAGCATAATCAAGCGCAGAGTCGCGATCATCGGCTTTCAGGGAAAGCTGTAACAGACCACGAAGCCCAAAGAACGCAGAGTCGGGCTTCTCGAGCATCGCCTCAAACTGACGCTTGGCGGCATCATTGTTGCCATCAAGCTCTGCGGCTTGTGCGGTTAAAAGCCGGGTCAGTGTGTCATCCTCAAGATAACGGTCCACAGCCCTTGTATGGCGGAGTGCCTGACGCACATCACCTGATGCCAGTTCCAGCAACCCCATGGTCAGGGCCTGCTGGCCTTTTTTGCGGCGTCGGCTGCCCAACAGGCGGCCGAGCCAGCCTGGCGAATTGGCAATGATGGTCCAGCCACGCCACAGCAAGACCAGAACGGCCGTCAGCGCCAACAAGCCAAGCGCAACCATGCCGATTGACCCGTCAAAGCGATATCCCAGCCAGACAATTGTCATGCGGCCCGGATTATCGGCAAACCAGACGGTGCAGAAAACCAGTGCGGCGGTGATCAGGATAAAGATCAGAAGGCGGATCATTGGCTACCCTCCGGACCGGTACTGGTCAGAATGCTGATTGCATGTGAGCTCAGTGTAGCGATCGCGTCATTCAGGGTCTGGCGATTTTCGGCAGCCTGAAGCCAGTCACTGACGGCGGCAGCAGCATGATCGCCTTCGATCCCTTGAAGGGCCTCAACGGCGGCATCAAGGTCATCTTGTGCCAAGGCGTTCTCTGCCAGAACCAAGCGACCTTCAAGCGACTCTTCGCCCGCTGCATCCACACGCCGGATCGGAACCAGCTTCTTGATGTTTGCCCAGGTCGCATCAAGGACACTTCCAGAATGATCATCGGTGGCAGCCGCGACGGCTTCCTGTGCCATCGCCGGGAAGGACTGACGCAGTTTTTCAAGGGTCGGTGCGCCCTGTTCGGCCAATGGTTTCAGGGTTGCGATCTGTTGCGCAATGACTTCGTCGTCGCCGGCACTGCGTTCAAGCTGGTTCAACGCAATCACAAATGGTCCGCCACGCTGAAGGGCATCACGCAGGATGGTCACGGCCATGGCAATTGCCTGACCGCGGCTTTCAACCCGTAGGCCGCTGGTCGCACGGATTTCTTCTTCCATGGTCGACAGGCGCGCAGACAGTTCGCGCATTTCATTGGCGACACCGGCCAGCTCGCTCTCGACCCGTGCCAGTTCCTCGATCGGGGCGGTACGGGTTTCGATTTCTGCCATGCGGCGTGCAACCGTGTTGTTCAGCGTATCGCCACGTTCGTTATTCAGGCGTTCACGAAGCGCATCAATCGTACCTTCCAGACGCGACAGGCGTTCGGTCAGATCGGGATCAATTACAACAGCCCCATCCGGGATGGGGGCGGTATTTGCTGTTGATGCACTGTTTTCACCCGCATTTGGCAGCATGTCTTCGGTTGCGAGTGCGCCATCATCCTTCTCGGCCATTCCGGCATCTTCGCTGGGGTCTGGAAGAGTTCCACCATCCGAAGAGCTGGTATCAGCCGGGGTGTTTGTAACGGCAACTTCGGTGCCGGACGTTACATCCGGGCCAATGCCCTCTGGCGCGATTTCAGCAAGAATTTCGCCCGGAATATACTGTGCCAGGACCGGTTCGGCATCGCGCCACCAGATGGCACGTGTCAGCCAACCAGCAGCCAAGGCGCCGACAATGATGATCACGAAAAGGAACAGAGCTTTTCCACCCCCGCCGCTTTTGCTTTTGGGTGCAGTGCCTGGCTTGGGCGAGGCGGCCTTTGCGCCATCTGCGGGTTTGGTGTTTTTGGAGTCGGGTTTCGACGTGCCGCCTGTCGGTGCACCAGCATTGTCTGTGGTTTTGCCCGCAGTGCTGCTGTCTTTGGTCGTGCCGGTTGCACCAGCCTTGCCCGTTCCGGCGTTTGGCACGCTGGACTTTGGCGCAGACCCTGTCTCGGCCTTTTTGCTGGTCGAGTTCGCATTGCCCTTGCTATCAACGGCAATGGTTTCGGACGATTCTTTTTTATCGGCCGAATTTGCGGAAGCATTGGTTTTTGGCGTTTCTGGTGTTTTCACGATCAGACCATTGCAGTTTGCGGTTATTCCCTAAACGGCGTCAGGCGCTGGAAGCCATCACGACAGGGACCCTAGCTCGGAAAGAAGGTATTCTTGTGTCGGTTGTGATGCAACGCGCGTTCTATGCCATGTAAGGTCGGATATCTTCGATTGCACCGCCGGACTCAGGCAAATTGCGCTCGTTTTTGACAAGTCTCTCTCCAGCTTATAGCTGCGCACAAGCTTAACAAAGGTTTCCGCAGTGCGGGGAGAGAAAAATAAAATAGCATCAATATGATGGTTGCGCAGGGCTTCGAGGACGTGTTGCGGAAGCGTGCTGCTTTCACGCGCCTCATAAACGGTTTGGCGGTCTATCTGATAGCTGTCAGCCAAAAGCATTTGACCAAGATCACCAGCTGTCTTGCGCGCCGCCGGATGGAACAATGACCCGCGCCGGGGATCAACCATTTTGCGAATCAATGCGGCCAGATCATGGATGTCCCCATTGGCCGAATGAACATCACCAAAGCCAAATGCACGGCATGTACGCGCCGTGGCGTCACCAACACAATATGCTGGAAGGGACCGGTCATCCGTCAGCTTGACAAAGGCTCGTACACCGTTTGCGGATGTAAAGATCACGGCTTGATAGACAGTCATATCAAGCGGCTGAACCGGTGCGGGGAACGTTATATTCAGCATTGGCGCAGACAGGTGGCGGAAGCCGCGCTCGTCAAGCACGGCCAAAAGATCGGCAGAGTCGGTATCGGGCCGGGTATTCAGTACCAAGGGTCCCATCTGCGTCCCTGTCTGTTGCCAAATCAGGCGGAAATGAAATCTGGACCGCCACGCTGTTTAAGTTCTTCACCGGCATCTGTGCCCGCCGCACTTGCTGTTTCCAAATCCGGTTTGGCAATCATGCGTTCGGTATCAAGACGTTCGCTGCCATCAGGACGTACGATCGATACGCGCAGCCGCAGGCTGCCATCGTCCTGAAATTCGGCCAGTGCAGCAATCGGGGTGCGGCATGATCCATCAAGTGCCTTAAGGGCTGCGCGTTCGGCAGCCACACGAATGGCAGAGGTTTCGCAATGAAGCACGGCAAGCCATTCTTTGCTCTGCGTGTCGCTTTCGCGAATGGTAATCCCGATTGCACCTTGTGCAACAGCGGGCAGCATTTCGTCTTCGGATATCGGGGCAGTGGCGATGTCGGGCTGTCCCAGACGATTCAGGCCAGCCATTGCCAGAAGTGTTGCATCAACTTGTTCTTCGCTGAGTTTGCGCAAACGGGTCTGCACATTCCCGCGGAAGGTGATGACCTTGAGGTCAGGAAACTTGTTCAAGATCATGGCTTGGCGACGAAGGGATGCCGATCCGATTACGGACCCGGCAGGCATTTCCGCAAAGCTTTTGTATTTCAGCGAAATAAACGCATCGCGGACATCTTCGCGTGGTAGAATAGTCGGCAGGATCATGCCGTCCGGCAGAACCGTTGGGACATCCTTCATGCTGTGGACAGCAAGGTCGATCTCACCGCCCAGAAGTGCGTCATCGATTTCCTTGGTGAACAGTCCTTTGCCACCGATTTCAGACAGGGCACGGTCAAGAATCTTGTCGCCGGTGGTGGTGATCACGGTGATGGCTATTGCGCCTTCCTCGGCAAGTTCCGGGTGGGCGCTTGCCAGTTTGTCACGGACCTCATGCGCCTGCGCCAGAGCGAGGGGCGAACCACGGGTACCAATGCGAAGTTTTGCTGTATCTGTCATGGGTGAAGTCTTAGTCTTAAAACTGTTTAAAAACAAGGTCTGCGGGCAGGGTTCTGCCCCTGTTAAGAGGTGTGGATTTTTGGTGATTGTAACGGCTCGAATTTGTGCGGCATTGATTTAAGTCGCGGGTCAAAAACTTCGTGCCCTTCGCGAAACGCGATAACTGCATATGGCAGTTGCGTAGCACAGGGGTGGAAAGCACGGAAAGTTTCGGCTACATCATCGCCACGCCTATCATTGGATTCCGATTGCCGCAAATGGCGGCAGAGCTGGCTAAACGGATCAGGATCATGATCGTTCTGGGTATCGAAACAAGCTGTGACGAAACGGCCGCTGCTGTTGTGAATGACAAGCGCGAAATTCTGGCAAACCGTGTTTTGTCCCAGCTTGATGATCATCGCCCTTATGGCGGGGTTGTGCCTGAAATCGCAGCGCGCGCCCATCTTGAACATCTTGACCGTCTTGTGGCCGAGGCCATGGACGATGCCGGTGTGGATTTTGACGACCTTGACGCCGTTGCCTGCACGGGTGGTCCGGGACTGATCGGTGGTGTGATGGTGGGTACGATGACCGCCAAGGCGATTGCCTTTGCCGCCCAAAAGCCGTTTCTTGCAGTCAACCACCTCGAAGGTCACGCATTGACCGTGCGCCTTACTGATGATGTCGCCTTTCCCTATCTGCTTTTGTTGGTGTCGGGTGGGCATTGTCAGGTTCTGATTGTCGAGGGTGTCGGCAAATACAAGCGCATCGGAACCACCATTGATGACGCGGTCGGTGAGGCTTTTGACAAAACGGCCAAGATGATGGGGCTTGGTTATCCCGGTGGCCCGGCGCTTGAAAAGATTGCGGCCAGGGGCGACCCGAACCGGTTTGGACTGCCGCGCCCGTTACGTGGGCGTCCAGGCTGTGATTTTTCCTTCTCGGGGCTCAAGACCGCCGTTCGGACTTATCTGGACGGCTTCCCGGTCGAACAGCAGACGGAAGAAGTCAAAGCCGACCTTGCCGCATCCTTCCAGCGTGCGGTGGGTGATACCCTGATTGATCGGGCGCGCAATGCAGTTTTTGAATTCATGCGCGACTATCCGGGTGGCAAGACGCTTGTGCTTGCTGGCGGGGTCGCAGCGAATAAATATTTGCGCACCCGTCTGGTGGAGCTGACCGATCAGGCGGGTATGGAACTGGTTGCGCCACCGCTTAATCTTTGCACCGATAACGCGGCCATGATTGCATGGGCTGGGCTGGAACGTTTCCGTCTTGGGGAACGCGATGATCTTGATTTCAAACCGCGCCCGCGTTGGCCGCTCGATCCCGAAGCACCCAAACGCCCCGGTGCCGGGGTAAAGGCCTAAGGCCAAACTGGCCTTGTTTGACGTATTTTCCGATCCTTAAGACAACTTCACTTTTGCCGGATACAGATCATGAAAAAGCGCATTACAGTTGTGGGTGGCGGTGCCTGGGGGACGGCCTTGGCTGTGCAGGCTGTTCGGGCCGGTGAAGATGTTGAACTGATCTTGCGTAACGAAGATCTGGCGGACCAAATCAATACCAAGGGTGAAAATGATCTTTATCTGCCCGGGATCGAATTGCCCCGGGCGCTTCGTGCAACCACCCACTATGAAGGATTGCGCGACTCTGATGCAGTATTGCTTGTCACTCCCGCGCAGCATTTGCGCGAAACCCTGACCAAACTGTCCTCGCACTGGCCAGATACGCTTCCGGCAGTGATTTGCAGCAAGGGCATTGAAAAGGAAACTGGCGCGCTGATGGCGCAGGTGGTTTCCGAAACCCTTGGTAATGTGCCGGTTGCGGTTTTGTCCGGGCCGACATTCGCACAGGAAGTCGCGGTCGGCCTCCCCGCTGCGATCACGCTGGCCTGTGAGGATCGCGTGCTTGGCAAGCAGTTGGTCGAGTTGATCGGGACGCCGGAGTTTCGACCCTATTTCAGCACGGATGTGGCCGGTGTTGAAGTCGCAGGTGCGATCAAGAACGTGCTGGCGATTGCCAGTGGTGTGGTGGCTGGCTTGAAACTGGGTGATAACGCGCGGGCAGCATTGATCACCCGCGGTATTGCCGAAATGTCGCGTCTGGCCGTTGCCATGGGCGGTCGGGTTGAAACCATGATGGGCTTGGCTGGTCTTGGTGATTTGACGCTGACCTGTACCGGGACGCTTTCACGCAATTACACCTTTGGCGTCGCGCTGGGCGAAGGTCGCAAGGCACAGGACATTCTGGCCGAGCGCCGGTCCGTGACCGAAGGCGTGCATACCGCGGCATCGATCACAGCTGTTGCCAGCAAATATGGTGTGGAAATGCCGATCTGTGCGGCAGTTGATCAGGTTGCCAATCATGATGCCGATCTCCGCAGTACGATTAACGCCCTGTTGCAACGTCCTTTCCGTGACGAACTTGAAAACGCCCACTAGATCCTGTCATTACGGTTTTGTGCGGCTTTCTTCGACTTGAGAATACGCGGGGCTTCTGTCAATTTAGGGGTATTGTTCCCATAAAAAAGCAGGAAACCGTTCATGCATTTCTATATTCGTTGCGTTGACAAGCCCGGCCATCTTGATGTGCGCAAGGCCAATCGCGAAGACCATCTGGCCTATATCAAGGGCGGTTTTGCGGATCGTATTGTTGCTGCGGGCCCGACCCTCGATCCCGATATGGAAGGCATGAATGGCTCTGTCTTTATCATCGAGTTTGATGCCATCGAAGATGCCCGCGAATTTGCTGCCAATGATCCTTATGCCAAGGCTGGCCTTTTCGAATCCGTTGTCATTCGTCCGTTCAAAAAGGTCTTCTGATCCATGGCGTATTGGCTGGTCAAAACCGAACCGGGAAGCTGGTCGTGGGACGATCAGGTCAAGAAGGGTGTCGAAGGCTGGGATGGTGTGCGGAACCATCAGGCGGCCAAGAACCTGCGCGCGATGAAAATCGGCGACAAGGCGTTCTTTTATCATTCGGTGAACGAGAAACGCATTGTCGGGATTGTCGAGGTGGTCCGGGAATATTACCCGGATCCGACCGATGAAAAGGGCAAGTTTGTTCAGGTTGATTTCGAAACGGTCAAGCCGCTGAACACACCAGTGAGTCTTGCTGATATCAAGGCTGATCCGCGCTTTGCCGATCTTGCCTTGCTCAAGCAATCTCGTCTGTCGGTCATGCCAATTGATGACGCGTCCTGGGCTGCGATTTGCGAGATGGGCGGGGTCAAACCATGAGCGACCTTCCTGCGGCGGGAACGGTCCTTTGCGCGCTTGGCGATCTTGATGCCACGGGTGCAAAGGGTCTTAATCTTGGCGGCACGGGCATTTTTGTCGTGCGCAGTGGTGACGAAGTCTTTGGCTATATCAACAGCTGCCCGCACATCGGTGTGCCACTGGATATGGAACCGGACGAATTCATCAGCGACTTTGGTGATGAAATCATCTGTTCGACCCATGGTGCACGTTTTCGGATTGAGGACGGCGAATGCGTTTCCGGTCCATGCGCTGGTGACATGCTTGAACCGGTTGCGGTGAAAATAAAGGACGATCAGATCGTTCTGGCCTGAATCGTCTATCGCCTCATCGAATTTACGCAAAGACGGCGCGTTACCGCGCCGTCTTTGCGATCACCTCATCAATATGTTTTGTGATGACATCAAGCTGATCAGGCTCTGACAGGCGATGATCCCCGGTCTTGATCAAATCTACCCGAACGTCTTCAGTTGCCAGTGCCTCGGTCAGGCGGAGTGCTGTCTGCCAGGGCACATCCTGGTCCTGCATGCCCTGAACCAGCCGGACCGGGCATTGGAGATCTATCGGCTTGCGCAGCAAAAGCTGGCTGCGTCCATCCTCAATCAGATCTTTGGTAATCGTGTACGGATCATCACCATATTCGGTCGGTTCAATCAGCGCACCTTCATCCATAATCGTCTTTTTCTGATCTTCACTGAACTGCGCCCACATCAGGTCTTCCGTAAAGTCGGGTGCGGCGGCGATGCCGACAAGTCCGGCGACACGTTCCTTGCGCGCAAGGGCTGCCAAAAGCATGATCCAGCCACCCATCGAGGAGCCGACAAGAATCTGCGGCCCTGTGGTAATTTCATCAAGAACAGCAGCTGCATCGCTGGCCCATTTGCCGATTGTGCCATCTGCAAATTTGCCCGACGATTGTCCGTGACCGGAATAGTCAAAGCGGGTATAAGCCACTCCCTGCCGAGTGCAGTGCGCCTCAAGATGAGTGGCCTTGGTTCCTGTCATGTCTGACATGAAACCACCAAGAAACATCACGCCAGGTGCATTTGGCGTCTCTGGGCTAGATTGCTTGCCCGGCACGTGATGGTATGCGATTTTTGATCCATCTGGCCGGTTGAGAAATTTCGGCTTTTGGGGCTGTGGCGTCGGCAGATCATGTGTCATCCGAGGCAATTGTCCTTGGGTGTTGGTGGTTGGAGTTGCATGAGCGCGTCAGAAGTAATGACAGATACAGTCTATCGATCAGAGCCCCAAGCGCAAGGCGGGGACTACCGACCTGCCGTTATTTTACAGGTACTTCCTGAACTGGATGCCGGTGGTGTCGAGCGTGGTACTGTCGATATTGCGCGTGCTATTGTCGATGGTGGTGGCAAGGCGCTGGTTGCATCACAAGGTGGTCGACTGGAACGCGAACTTTCTCGCTTTGGGGCGCAACACATCACCCTTCCGCTGAAATCAAAGAATATTTTGACCATGCGCAAGAATATTGATGCGCTCGTCAAACTAATCCGTGAAGAGGGTGTCGATATCATTCACGCCCGATCACGTGCGCCAGCCTGGAGTGCCTATTTTGCGGCGCGCAAGACGGGTATCCCGTTTGTGACGACCTTCCACGGGACCTATTCCGGATACACCAACCCGTTCAAGCGTCGCTATAATGCGATCATGACCATGGGTGATCAGGTGATCGCGATCTCCAAGCACATCGCAAATCACATCAACAAATACTACAAGGTTGAACCGGATCGCCTGAATATCGTGCCGCGCGGTACTAACGTGGACCTGTTCAATCCGGAAAATGTAAGTCAGGAGCGCCTGATTGCACTTTCCAACCAGTGGCGTCTCGATGGCGAAGAATATGTCATCATGCTTCCGGGGCGTATCACCCGTTGGAAGGGGCATGGTTTCCTGATCCGTGCGTTACCAGCGGTTCTTAAGGAGCTCGGTCATCGCAAGGTTCGATGCCTGATTGTCGGCTCTGATCAGGGCCGTACCGGGTATCGTGAGGAAATTCTCCAGATCACACGCAAGCTGGGTTTGGAAGATGTGGTTCATATCGTTGATCACTGCAACGATATGCCGGCAGCCTATATGCTGGCGGATGTTGTTGCATGCCCATCTACCGAACCAGAAGCTTTTGGTCGTATTCCTTCTGAAGCGCAGGCCATGGGGCGACCGGTTGTGTCAACCGCACATGGTGGGGCGATGGAGACGGTTCTCCCTGGCGAGACCGGCTGGTTGGTCAGCCCAAACGAGGTTGATCAGCTCTCACGTGCGCTCATTCAGGTCTTGAACTTGACGCCGGAAAAACGGGCAAAACTCGCAACCAAGGGGCGTAATCACGTGATTGCGGAGTTCTCATTGGAGCAAATGGCCGAGCGGACGCTCAATGTCTATGCCAAGGCACTCAAACGGGTGACCAGGAACGCTGCATGATTGATAACCAAACGGAGAATGTCGCCGCAGAATCCCAAGGTTCTGACACGCGTGAGCGCATTCTGGTCATAAAGCTGTCGGCACTGGGCGATGTTGTTCTTGCGATGGGGCCGTTTGCAGCCATTCGTGCCGCCCATCCTGATGCGCACATTACTGTCCTTACCACAAAGCCTTATGTCGATCTGATGAAGGCGAGTGGATTTTTCGATTCAATTGCCATAGACCGCCGCCCGAAGCTCACCCAAGTGCGTGAAGTTCTGGCTCTCCGGCGTTTCCTCAAGAATGGCCGATTTGATCGGGTCTATGATCTTCAAACGTCAGACCGGACAGGGTTCTATTTCAAGCTGTTCTGGCCTGGGCCGAAGCCGGAATGGTCCGGCATTGCAAGAGGATGTTCACATCCTCATGCCAACCCGGCGCGCGATACCATGCACACCATTGATCGTGTGGCCGAACAGCTTGCAGACGCAGGTATCAAGGAGGTTCCAGCCCCGTTTCTTTCCGGGCCGGACATTGATCTGGAGCGTTTTGGTGTTAGAAGCCCGTTTGTCCTGATTTGTCCGGGCGGAGCGCCGCATCGCCCCGCGAAACGTTGGCCAGCCGAGCGTTTTGGATTGCTGGCCAAGAAATTGGCAGACTATCGATTGACTCCGGTTCTGATTGGCACAGCAAGCGAAGCGGATGTCCTGAACCGGATTGACCAGATGTGTCCAAAGGCCCGAAATCTCATGGGGCGGACAGGGTTTCTTGATATTGCATCGCTTGCCGCGCGCTCGGTTCTGGCAATTGGCAATGACACGGGACCGATGCATATTGCCGCGGCGGCCGGTGCACCGTCAGTCGTTCTGTTTTCGCGCGAGTCTGATCCAAAACTCAGTGCGCCACGCGGTCATGGTCCAAATGCCGTCAGTATCGTGCGTGAAAACGATCTGCGCCAACTCACGGTGAATCGGGTGATGGACGTCATTCGCGAACGTCTTGATCTGGTGGACTAGGATTTTGGACATTTCCCCAATTTGTTAGTCCCGAACAAAGGCGCGGAAAATAGGGCTTTGAGGCGACTGGAATTGCCTAAAAACATTGCTTTCTGAACGCACGTGGATATGCTAGGTGAGGTCTCAAGGAAAACACCTCGTAAGTTCCGGGTGTGCTTTCCTGTTTCTGTTTCTGACCGATTTGTTTGATGACCATAGGAGATTATCCATAGCACGACCACGCAAACCGATGCAGCCGACCAAGGAAGGTCCGCGCGTCAATGAGGATATCAAAGCCCGTTCCATCTGTGTTGTTGACGCTGAAGGCAATATGTCCGACCCGATAACGGTGCGTGAAGGCATTGAAATGGCAGCCGAAGTGGGGCTCGACCTTGTCGAAGTCGCTCCCAATGCCGAGCCGCCAGTGTGCAAGCTGATTGATTACGGCAAGTTCAAATACGAACAAAGCAAGAAGCAGAACGAGGCCAAAAAGAAACAGAAGGTTATCGAGGTCAAGGAGATCAAACTCCGCCCGAACATCGATATCCACGACTACAACGTCAAACTGCGTGCCGCGCAGAAGTTTCTTGGCGGTGGAGACAAGGTGAAAGTCACGTTGCGTTTCCGCGGACGTGAGATGGCTCACCAGGACCTTGGTCTTGGCATGCTCCAGCGCTTTTCGGGGGATCTTGAAGAACTCGCAAAGCCGGAAATGATGCCAAAGATGGAAGGTCGTGTTATGATTATGGTACTGGCGCCGCGTTAAGACGCGGCGTTTTGCCTTTTTACCCTGAGGTTCAAGCCAAAGAGGGAATGCCATGCCAGCTGGAAATGATCTGCTGATCGTTGGTGTCGATGATGACCCCAAGAGCTTGGTTCTTCTGAAACGAATCGTTGAAAGCGGCGGTTTCACGTTTCAGGGCGTTTCCTCTGGCAAGGACCTTCTCAAGCTTCTCAAAACAAAACGTCCGCGCATCATCCTGATGGATATCATGATGCCCGATATGAACGGGTTTGAGACGGCAATTAATGTACGCACCCATTTTCCCGACCTTGCCTGTGCCATCATTTATGTCACCGCCCGGCAGGGCGAGGAAGACTTGCGCGGTGGTGTTGCGGCAGGTGGGAACGATTTTGTCCTTAAGCCGATCAATCGTGAAAAGCTCATGAGCCGAGTCGAGAAGTGGATCGGCCGGGCGCATACGATCAAGACAGCCATTTGATCTGCTGCCTGTTGCGGCGTCCTGTTTATCGATCATTTATCTTTGTCGAGAGTTGCTGCGCCCGAACCTAGGGTCCAAGCCAGCCAACAATCGTGTCGATATAGACCGAAAAGGCTGAAAAGCTGATCACACCAAGAGCGGTCGTTACCAGGACGATGGAAGAACTGCGTACGACATAGCGGTCATAGGTCGTGGCAATGACAAAGATATTTCCCGCAGTCGGAAGGGCAGCCAGCAATAAGACGGCTGTTGTTTCAAGCACGCTGGCAGAACCTGCAACCCAGAACCCGATAAACACCGCGATGGGATGAATGATCAGCTTGGCCATGGACATTGTGGCCAGTTCGGCGCGCTTCTCGGCAATTGGTCGCCCGACCAGTGCAACGCCGATGGCAAACAGCGCCGCCGGGCCAGCACTCTGCCCAAGAAGGTCGAGCAGGTAATCAATTCCGTCAGGCCAATCAAGATCAAGCAAGCTTGCCGCGACACCAAAGGAAATTGCCAGCACCACGGGGTTGGTAAAAGTGCCACGGATGATCTTGCCCGCCGGATTGCTGCCCTTGGAGTGTTTTGCGCCTTCCAGAAGCAAAAGCGACAGCGGCAGCATGATAATCAAATCGACTGCAAGGGCGACAATTAGTGGCACTGTGGCTTCGGGGCCGAGCAGGCCGATGATCAGTGGAAGTCCCATAAAGCCCACATTGCCCATCGTCCCGGCAAACGAAAACAGCGTCTGGCTTGATGGATCAAGGTGAAACACCTTGGCTGCGATAATGCGGCTCGCGCCATATACCACAAGAGTTGCGCCACCATAGATGAGTATGATGTCTGGTTGCCAGATTTCCGAAGGGCTTCGGGTCGCCAGTGCCTTGAACAGAAGGGCAGGCAAAGCAAAATAAAAAACGAAGCCATTTATGCCCCGCATGCCATCAGGTGAGACAATTCTGAACTTGCCGCCGACCCAGCCAAGGCCGATCAGGGCGAAAAACGGTAAAATAATTGATGTGATTTGCGACATTTGTTCGATCAGATGGCGAAAGGCAAAAAGGTCTATCGGGCAGCGAATAGAAGTACTTGGGCACAATGGCGGCTTAATCCCCGAAAAAGCAAGGGGAAAGGGCTGAATTGGCCCTTGAAAAAGGTAAAGTCGGAGTCTATAACCACCCGTCCCCAAAACAGGTGGTGAGGCTGGAAGGTTTGTATTTGACCTTCAGGGCATGCCCAGCCGCCGTAGGGGATTTCGTTTTCATTGCTTTTGCAAGGATAGAAAAATGCCCAAGATGAAGACCAAAGCGAGCGCGAAAAAACGCTTTCGCCTGACCGCCAGCGGAAAAGTCCGTCACAACGTGGCAAACAAGCGCCACCTTCTGACTGCGAAACCGACCAAGATGAAGCGCCAGGCACGTGGCACGGAGATTCTCTGTGACGCAGATGCCCGCATCGTCAAAAAATTCCTGCCGTACGGTTAAGGTTGAAGGAGAGTTAAATGGCTCGTGTAAAAGGGGGCGTGTCTTCACACGCTCGTCACCGCAAGGTTATTAAGGCTGCCAAGGGTTACCGCGGTCGCCGCAACAATACTTTCCGCACCGCCGTTCAGGCTGTGGAAAAAGGTCTGCAGTATGCATACCGCGATCGTCGCGTTAAGAAACGCCAGTTCCGCTCGCTCTGGATCCAGCGTATCAACGCTGGCGCACGTGAGAACGGTCTGAGCTATTCGCAGTTCATGAATGGCCTGAAAAAGGCTGGTGTTGAACTGGACCGTAAGGTTCTTGCCGACATCGCAGTGCGTGAGCCGGAAGCTTTCAAAGCTCTGGTCACCCAGGCGCAGGCTGCACTGGACTGATAAACCTTTGTAAAAAGGTTTCATCGGCACTTGCCTGATTTGATCAGGGGCGGCCATATTGGCCGTCCCTTTTCTTTTTGTGATTTTTAAACCCAAGCCAAAGCGTCGGAAGTTATGGAAAACATCGAAGCATTGCGCGAAGAGGTTCTGGCGGAAGTCGAAAAGGCAGCGGATCTGACCGCACTTGAAGACGTCCGCATCAGCGCCCTTGGCAAGAAAGGCCGCATTACCGGCCTGATGAAAAACCTTGGCAAGATGGACCCGGACCAGCGTCGTGAATTTGGTCAGACGCTGAACGCCGTCAAGGACCAGGTTGCTGGCGCAATTGAAACCCGCAAAACTGCCCTTGAAGATGCCGCCCTTGAGGCACGTCTGTCGGGTGAGCGGATCGACGTCACCCTGTCTTCGCGCCCGGATGAAACCGCGGGCCGCATTCACCCGATCAGCCAGACGATTGACGAAATCGTCTCGATCTTCGGCGAGATGGGCTTTGCTCTGGCCGAAGGCCCGGATGTTGAAGACGACTTCCATAACTTCACCGCGCTGAACATTCCGCCGGAACATCCCGCGCGTGAAATGCAGGACACCTTCTATCTGCCCGAACAGGAAGATGGATCGCGCCTCGTGCTGCGGACCCACACCTCGCCGGTGCAGATCCGGACCATGCAGTCCAAAACCCCGCCGATCCGCATCATTGCGCCGGGCCGCACCTATCGCTCTGACAGCGATATGACCCACACGCCAATGTTCAATCAGGTCGAAGGCCTGGTCATCGACAAGAAAACCCACATGGGTCATCTCAAGGGTTGCCTGCTGGAGTTTGTCAAAACCTATTTCGAACTTGATGACGTGCCGGTTCGCTATCGTCCAAGCTTCTTCCCCTTCACCGAGCCGAGTGCCGAAATGGATATCGGGTGCTCGCGCAAGGGTGGGGAGCTCAAAATTGGCGAAGGCGACGACTGGCTGGAAATTCTTGGCTGCGGCATGGTTCATCCGCGTGTTCTGTCTGCCTGTGGTCTTGATCCCGAAGAATATCAGGGCTTTGCCTTTGGTATGGGGATCGAACGTATAGCGATGCTGAAATACGGTATTCCCGATCTTCGCACCTTCTTCGATACCGATCTGCGCTGGCTCAAACATTATGGTTTCGTGCCGCTGGATGTACCGAACATGGTAAGGGGCTGAGGATATGAAATTCACACTGAATTGGCTGAAGCAGCACCTTGATACTGATGCATCGATCGAGGTGGTCGCCGAAAAACTGACCGATATCGGTCTTGAAATCGAAGACGTTACCGACCGCGCGGCAGCCCTTGCCGACATTCGTGTCGCACACATTGAAGAAGCCGGACAACATCCGGATGCTGACCGCCTGAAACTGTGCCGGGTTAATACCGGTGAAAAGGTTATTCAGGTCGTTTGTGGTGCCCCGAATGCGCGTACCGGCATCAAGGTTGCCCTGGCACAGCCGGGCGCGATCATTCCGATTGATGGTTCCAAACTGAAGCCGGGCAAGATCCGTGGTGTCGAAAGTCAGGGCATGATGTGCTCTACCCGTGAGCTTTGCCTTGGTGAAGATCATGACGGCATTATCGAACTGCCCGAAGATGCTGAAATCGGCGCTCCGGTTGCCGGCGTGCTTGGTGCGGATGACCCGATCATTGAAATCGGGCTGACACCAAACCGCCCGGACTGCACCGGTGTGCGCGGGATTGCGCGTGATCTGGCGGCTGCGGGCATCGGAACTCTTAAGGCCGATCCGCGCCAAGAGCCGGTCACTGGTGCGTTTGACAGCCCGATTGGTGTTACGATCAGCAGCGAGATCGCGGCAAACAACGCGGTTCCGGCATTCTATGGCCGTTACATCCGTGGTGTAAAAAACGCCGAAAGCCCGGATTGGCTCAAAGCCCGTCTGGAAGCCATCGGTCTGCGTCCGATCTCTGCACTGGTGGATATCACCAACTTGGTCACCCACGATCTGGGCCGTCCGCTGCACGTGTTTGATGCCGACAAACTGTCGGGTGACATCAATGTGCGCTACGCGACCAATGGTGAAAAGATCGCAGCCCTTGATAACAAGGAATACGAACTTTCAGATTCCATGGTGGTGATTGCCGATCAGTCCAAGGCACTTGGCATCGGGGGTATCATCGGTGGCGAAGAAACCGGCTGCCTTGAAGAAACCACCAATGTGTTTGTCGAATGTGCGCTGTTTGATCCGATCAGCATCGCCAAGACAGGCCGCAAACTTCAGGTCAATTCTGATGCCCGTTACCGTTTCGAACGTGGTGTTGACCCGCAATCAATTGCTTGGGGCATGGAAGTTGCCACCCATCTGATTACGGAAATCTGCGGCGGGGAAGTCTCGCACGTCGTTAAGGCTGGCGAAGTGCCCAACCCGCGCAATTCCTTTGATCTGCGCATCGATCGTATTCTTGAGCTCGGCGGTGTCGCTGTCGAGGCTGATCGTGCCATCGATATTCTGAAATCGCTTGGTTTCGAAGTCAGCGGTTCGGCTCCGGTGATTACCGCTGTCGCACCAACCTGGCGGCCGGACATCATTGGCGAAGCCGATCTGGTCGAGGAAGTCCTGCGTATTGTCGGTTACGACAAAATCCCGACTGTGCCGCTTGAGCGTGAAAGCAGCCTGCCGGTTCCGGCCCTGTCACCGATGCAAAAGCGTGTTGGTTTGACCCGTCGTGTACTGGCGTCGCGTGGTCTTTATGAAACCGTGACGTGGTCCTTTACGGATTCGCGCTGGGCCAAGCTGTTTGGCGAGCTCAAAGAAGGGCTGTATCTGGCAAACCCGATCAGTTCTGATCTGGATATCATGCGCCCGAATGCCCTGATCAACATGATCGCGGCCGCTGGCCGGAATCAGGCGCGTGGCTTCTCCGACCTTGCCCTGTTCGAAGTTGGTCCGGAATTCTTTGGCGATCAGCCCGGTGATCAGCGTCTGGTCGCTGCCGGTCTGCGTGCAGGTGCCACCACCGAGCGCAGCTGGACGGGTTCGCGTCGTGATGTTGATGTCTTTGACGTCAAGGCAGATGCCGAAGCCCTGATCGAAGCACTGGGTACCAATGCCGCCAATGTTCAGGTCAATACCGACGGTGCGCCGGAATGGTATCATCCGGGCCGCTCGGCGGCGCTGCAGCTGGGCCCGAAAAATGTCCTTGGTTACTTCGGTGAACTGCATCCGAAGGTGCTTAAGGCACTGGGTGTTAAAGGCCGTGTTGTGGCGTTTGAACTGTTTGTTGAAAACATACCCATGCCCAAGAAAAAGGGCACGGCCCGTCCGGCGCTCAAGGCATCAAGCTTCCAGTCGGTTGAGCGTGATTTTGCCTTCCTGCTTGATGAGAGTGTGAAGGCAGAGGCAATCATCAAGGCTGCCAAGGGTGCTGATCGCAATCTGATCACGGATGTGACGATCTTCGATCTTTATGCTGGCAAGGGGATTGAGGATGGCAAGAAGTCACTCGCCTTCTCGATCACGCTGCAGCCAACCAAGGCGACCCTGACCGAAGAAGAAATCGAAGCGGTCTGTAAAAAGGTTGTCGACGCGGTTGAGAAAGCCACGGGTGGATCTCTGCGCGCCTAATCTTTCGGCAAAGATACTCATAAAAACGGGCTGCTCCAATTTGGGCAGCCCGTTTTGTTTGTCAGGTATCGGTCAAATTTACCGACCGGGGCGTTTGCGTAATATGGCGTATTCGTCTTCGTCCAGATCCAGCGCGATCAGATCTGGCCCATTGGTAAAGATATGCCATTCCATATCGGTGTCATCGCATTCGATGGTCAGCTGATCGACCATGCTGTTCCATTCGCAGCGTTCCCGATCATCATCGGCCTCCAGCCGGCCGGTGCCATTGTCATAGAGATGCATGACCAAAAGCTGTTCGTCCTCGTCAATTGAATAGACGGCATATGTTTCGTTTGCAAAACGGTAATTGATTTCTGCGCCATCCAGACGCCGCCAACCACGCGGAAGTGGTTCGCCCGGTTCGTGTTCGGCAAAGTAATAAGCCAGTGTCTGCATGTGGCTGTCATTCATGGTGCGCATGTCCGACCCACACGCGCTGAGCGCCAAAAGGCCCAGTATCGCCAGAACGGGCTTAAGTGCAGGGTGGGACAGGATCATGGTCTTGAACATTGAACGCTCCATAACAGGCACAGGGCAGCTTTTACCTGTCTGCCCGTCTCATGCTGAACATGAAGCAAGATACTTGCCATCCGGTCCCGACAAGAACGGTGCAGGGTCGTATTATCGGTTTGCGGCTGTGTCGGGGTGATGAACGCGCAGGGTAAAGATGATGGTCGTGCCAGGGTCACTGATCGGGCGACTGGTATCAAGCCAGATGCGACCACCATGCTGTTCAACGATCTTGCGGCAGAGCGACAGGCCAAGTCCGGTTCCGGAGAACTCGTCTTTATGCAGGCGCTGGAACAGGCGGAAAATCCGCTGTGCGTGTTCGGGATGGACGCCAATGCCATTGTCACGCACCGAAAAGCGCCAATGATCGCGCATAACCGGGTCGGGTTCGACCGTAATTGATATATGCGGCGGAACGCCGGGGCGTCGATACTTGATGGCATTGGATAAAAGATTCTGGAACAGGCGTGAAAGGGCGATCCGGTCGCCCATGACGGTGGGCAGGTCATCATGGGTTATGGTCGCGTGTTCGCGTCCGATTACGTCCTTGAGGTCGGCTTGCGCCTCGTTCAGGACCTGATTGCAATCTATTTCAGTGAAATCCTCACCGACGCCGGTTTTGGCATATTCAAGCAGATGACTGATCAGCTTGTGCATGCGCTTGGCGCCATCAACGGCAAAGTCGATATATTCGTCAGCTTCCTGATCCAAGGTGCCGCCATAGCGTTGCTTGAGAAGCTGCGTATAGCTTGCCACCATGCGCAGGGGCTGTTGCAAGTCATGGGATGCCACGTAGGCAAACTGTTCAAGGTCTTCGTTGCTGCGTTTAAGCTGATCAAGCGTATCGCGCAGCTTGTTGGCATTTTCGACAAACTCGGTTACGTCGCGTGCACTACAGAAAATCATGTCGTCAAACGGCCCAACACAATGCCAGGCCAGCCAGTGGACATTTTCTTTGCGGTCCAGAACACGCAAAATGGATTTGCCGTCGCCCGCCATCGACATGTTGCCTTTCTGGCGCATGGCAGTCATTGCGGTTTGTTGATCGTCGGCGACAAACAGCTTGAAGAAGGGCTTGTTGACGACGTCATGTACGGGCAATCCCATAAGGTCTTCAAGTGCCGGGCTGAAACCGCGCAGAATGCCGTCCTTATCAACAGCGATTGCCGGTTCGGGCGTATGCCGCAGGTAGGTCTCAAACGGATGACAGAGTTCCTGCTGTGTCGCAGTTTCGAGCAGCAGAACTGACGTGAACTCGCGATCATATTCGCTGTATCGATGCGCCATCAGGTAAAAGCGCTGCATCTGGTTCTTTGCCGTTCGGACATCGACCATCGTACCGACGCGCGCATCCGGCCAGACGTTGTCAATCAGCGGACCTCGCAGCTTGGTTCGCGATGCTGGTGATAAACGATCCAGAAAATCGGTCATGCTTGTACCGATATTGTCCCCCGTCGGACCAAGGATTTCAGGCCAGTTTAATTGTGTTGTCAGTCTGCCATCCGGTGTATCGACCGGCCAACTGATCACCGCACACCCGCATTCCGACAGGGTGTTTTCCGTGTCGCTGAAATGTTCTGCAAGGTGGGCGGCACGCATGTGTTGCCGTTTCAGGCGCTGCCAAAGCCAGACAGCCAGTCCGCACAGGATGGACATGGCCATGACAAACATCAGCGCATGCAAGATGAATGCATCGCGCCAGTTCCCCAAAAGCGTGCTGCGCGGCGTGTAAGTCACGACAATTCGATTGATTTCCGGCAGTTTGCTATAGGCCAGCACCATGACTTCGCTGCTATGGACACACAGCAGCGAATCACGTTCTGTCTGTTGGGTGCTGATATACTCGCCAAGATCACCCAGCAGATGCGGCGGGATAAACCCCTTGATCTGGTTAAGCTGATTGTCAAGCAGGCCGACAGTTATGTCGGGGTCATCTGCGACGATCTTTTGCAGATCGACATCATTGTGCAACAGCAGCATTGATCCCAGCCGAAACGCCGTGGCTTCGAGCTGTGAACTGGCATTATCAACAGCGCTGTCATAAAGCGTCTTCTGAATGAAGAAGAAGGAAAACAGCAGGACAAAAACACCAGTCAGCGTCAATGCCGCAAGCCGCTTGCGCAGCGTCACAAGGCTGCGTCTGGACAGGGATGGCTCGATTGACGTTATGAACATGTTTTTGGCGTATCTCTGCCAGACAAAATTATTGTTTCCTCAAGTACTAAACCTAAGACCTTTTTGCCTGGTTGAAAAGGAAACAAACAATTGAATTCATAGCTGTGGTGACCCATTTGCCTGCAGTCAGGGTCACTTGCCGGGGCTGAAATCCAAACCGGTCAAAGCACTTTTGATGTGGTTGTCATCTGTGTGGCGGATCACGGTTTGCGTGCGCATCGCTTGTACATAACACAACGCTTCTAATTCGGCGCAAAAACCCCTATAAACCCGCTGGTGATTGATCCGGGAAATGACCAAACCGAATTTCCGATGGATGCAATTGTCGCGCAACACGGACTTTCTGTTTGTTCCTTTTTGCATCAATGATGTGAATTGATCTGATGTCGCCGCCGAAAATGGCTGGCTGACGCAGAAGGGTACAAAGCCACGACTGACGAGTTGCGTGCTGTTGATCAATCGGGTAGCGGGTGATCACACCGTTTCGAAACCAAATGTGCCACGCGGCGGAATGCCAGCCAATTTAGTGCCAGAAGCAGCCAAAATGACTGACCTTAAGAACATTCGTAACTTTTCGATCATTGCCCATATCGACCATGGTAAATCGACCCTGGCCGATCGTCTGATCCAGTTGACCGGTGGCCTGACCGAGCGTGAAATGGCCGAACAGGTTCTCGACTCGATGGATATCGAACGCGAACGCGGGATTACTATTAAATCCCAGGCTGTTCGGTTGAAATACACCGCCAAGGATGGGCAGGAATATACCCTGAACCTGATGGATACGCCGGGTCACGTTGACTTCGCCTACGAAGTATCGCGCTCACTGGCCGCCTGCGAAGGGTCGCTTTTGGTGGTTGATGCCGCGCAAGGCGTGGAAGCCCAGACTCTTGCCAACGTCTATCAGGCGATTGAAAACGATCATGAAATCGTCCCGGTTCTCAACAAGGTCGATCTTCCGGCTGCGGAACCTGACCGGGTCAAGGAACAGATCGAGGAAGTCATTGGCATTGATGCCTCTGACGCGGTCATGATTTCGGCCAAGACCGGCATGGGTGTGCCCGATGTTCTTGACGCGCTGATCGAACGTTTGCCCCCGCCCACCGGGGATGCAGATGCACCGCTTGAAGTTCTTCTGGTTGATAGTTGGTATGACACCTATCTGGGTGTGATGATTCTTGTGCGCGTCAAGGAAGGCACCCTTAAAAAGGGCCAGAAAGTCCGCTTCATGAACGCCAAGGTTACCCATCAGATTGAGCGTGTCGGTGTGTTCACGCCAAAACCGCTTGCGCTTGATGAACTCGGCCCGGGTGAAGTTGGCTTCATCAACTGCGGTATGAAAACGGTTGCCGAATGTGAAGTCGGTGACACGATTACCGAGGAAAAACGCCCCTGCGCCAAGCCGCTGGCCGGTTTCAAGCCGTCCATTCCGGTGGTGTTCTGTGGTATCTTCCCGGTCGATACCAGCGAATATGAAGTGCTGCGTGATGCGCTTGAAAAGCTGCACCTCAATGACGCGTCCTTCCAGTTCGAACCGGAAAACTCGACCGCCCTTGGTCTTGGCTTCCGTTGTGGCTTCCTTGGCCTGCTTCATCTTGAAATCATTCAGGAACGTCTCGAGCGCGAGTTCGAGCTTGAACTGATCACAACTGCCCCTTCGGTGTCTTACAAGATCACCATGAGCAAGGGCGAGGAAATCACGCTGCACAACCCGGCTGATTTCCCGGATGTAACCAAGATCAAGGCGATTGAAGAGCCGTGGATCAAGGCATCGATCATGGTCCCCGATGAATATCTTGGCGGGATCCTCACACTTTGCACCGAACGCCGTGGCATTCAGCAGGACCTGACTTATGTCGGGAACCGTGCGATGGCGGTTTACAAGCTGCCGCTCAACGAAGTGGTGTTTGACTTCTATGACCGTCTGAAATCAATTTCGCGCGGTTATGCCAGCTTCGATTACGAGATCGCGGGCTATGACGAAAGCGATCTGGTCAAGGTTTCCATCCTTGTCAACGAAGAGCCGGTCGATGCACTGGCGCTGATGGTGCACCGTTCGGCAGCCGAATATCGTGGTCGTGAGATCTGTAAGCGCCTCAAGGACCTGATTCCGCGCCAGATGTTCCGCATCGCCATTCAGGCCGCCATCGGTGGCAAGGTGATTGCCCGTGAAACCGTATCGGCCCTGCGCAAGGACGTGACGGCAAAATGTTACGGCGGTGACGTTTCACGTAAACGCAAGCTGCTTGAAAAACAGAAGGCCGGTAAGAAAAAGATGCGTCAGTTCGGCAAGGTCGAAATTCCGCAATCGGCCTTTATCAACGCGCTCAAGATGGGCGACGACAAGTAAGCCGAAATTACGACTTCGAAACAAAGGCTGTATTCCATTGCGGATGCAGCCTTTTTTCTTTGTGGTTCCCCATGGCCGTGTGCTGCGTTATGCATGGCCACACCAACCCGTTATTTGCCCAAGGAGCCTACGATGGATTTGGACCAGCTTGCCAGACAGGAAGAAATTCTGGTGTTTGACCGTTTTGACGAAGACACTGCCTGGTCGATTGGCTCCAAACTGGTCGGCGTGGCACAAGCGCAAAACGCCCCGGTCGCTGTCAATATCCGCACCCCGGATCGTACCCTGTTTCACGCATCCCTTGCCGGTGCCAAACCGGCCAACGATGTCTGGGCACGACGCAAAAGCAATCTGGTGCTGCGTGAACATCAGAGCTCGATGCGCTTTGGCGCTGAGTTGAAAGCCAAGGGCAAAACACTGGCAGATCACGGAATTGATTTTGCCGACTATGCCGACCACGGCGGCAGTTTTCCGATCCGCGTTGCCGGTGTGGGTGTGATTGGCGCGATCACGGTTTCCGGCCTCGCATCGCATGAAGATCACGGCATGATTGTTGAGATGTTGGCCGAACATCTTGGCGTGTCGGCCAAGCTTTAAGACACAGTGAGTTTAACCGGGTGATTTGACCGGACTGTTAAACGCTATATTTCTGCGATACCTGACGTCAAACGGGGAAAACCGGGCGACAGGGCAAGCCTACTCTTCCAAAATGGCCTGAACCTTATGGGATACCCATTTTGATATGATGGTCGAGCCGGCGACCAAAAGGCCGATCGCAACCGCTGTACCAATGACAATGATGAAGCTGCCAGCAGAACGTCCATGCATCATCATCTGAAAGGTGGTTTGGAACGTCACCATCATCAGCAAGGTGCCAAGCAAAAGCGTACCTGAACCAAACAGCATCAGTTTGCGCATATTCATCTTTCGGCGGTTGTTCGGTTGGTCGCCCTGATTCTGGTCGCTCATTTCGTTCCCCTGATGGTGATATGTGCGAATTCTGCTCTTGGTAGAGTTTTGCAGCCTGTCATGATTGAGCCCTGAGGGCCAGAGACAAAGTTTCTTTTGTCCAGTACCTGTGATGTCACCAGTTTGACAGGAACGAGCTTTGATACTCTAAAGAGGGTCAGGGGGCGTCGCGCTTAATCAAAATGCTCGATCTCTGGGTCAATTCCGGCAAAGCTCGGCAGTGCCGTGCTCATCCAAAGATGCTTTTTGGCCTTGAACAGGCTTGGGTCATCAAATGTGCCCAATCGGAAATCGATGAAGCTGTCATCATCGCCCTTGCGCCAGGTAACGCTTGATCCGCATATCGGGCAAAATCCGCGATATTTGCCAGGCGAGCTTTCATATTCGCGCGGCTTGCTATCCCACGTGACGGCATTGGCCGGGAACGCAACAAAGGTCGAAACACCCGAACCGCTATCCTTGCGACACATGCCGCAATGGCAGTGATTGCTGCCAATCGGTTCCCCGGATGCAACAAAGCGCACCGCGCCACAAAGACAACCTCCACGATGTTCGGGATGTTTTGTGGTCATGGTGTGCTTCCTTGAAAACTTTGACCAAATGTCGGGTTATTCGTTCGGAACACCCGTCGTGGTCGAATATTCGAAGTGGAATTCCTTGTCCGGGAACATATAGGCGCGTGCAGCGTGGATCGCGCTTGCCCCTTCGGCAAAGCCCGACAGGATCAGCTTGAGTTTATGCTCATAGGTCGCGATATCGCCGATGGCAAAGATGCCCGGGACGGATGTTTCCATCGTCGCCTGTTTCACGCCGATATGGTTTTTCTCAAGATTAAGGCCCCAATCGGCAATCGGGCCAAGTTCCATGGCAAGGCCAAAGAACGGCAGAAGGTGATCGGCTTCAAGCTCGCGCTCTTCTCCCTTCAGCGTCGCGACAACCACGTGTGACAGAATGCCGTTTTCACCCTTAAGTCCCTTAAGCTGATAGGGAATGACCATCTCGATCTTGCCCGTTTCCGCCAGTGCATGCAGTTTCGCGCTGCTGTCAGGGGCCGCGCGGAATTTCGGGCGACGATGAACAACCATCACCTTGGCGGCGATGTCATGCAGCGACAGGGCCCAGTCCACAGCCGAATCACCGCCACCGGCAATCACGACGTTTTTGCCAGCAAAGTCGGCACGACGTTTGACGTAATACTGAACGCCGCCGGATCCTTCGTAATCTTCAAGGCCATCCATCGGCGGTTTGTTCGGGCCAAAGGCACCGCAACCCGCCGCAATCACAACCGCACCGGCATCAATCACCGTGCCCTTCGTGGTTACCAGCGTGAAGCGACCATCATCGCGTTTTTCAAGCTTGGTGACCTGCTGACCCAGATGATAGGTCGGCTCGAACGGGTCAGCCTGTTTGGCAAGTTCGTGAATAAGGTCCTGACCGGCAATCTGCGGGTGGGCCGGAATGTCGAAAATCGGTTTTTCAGGATAAAGCGCGCTGCACTGGCCGCCGACCATATCAAGCGCGTCGATCACATGGGATTTAAGCCCCAGCATACCGGCTTCGAAAACCGCAAAAAGCCCGACCGGGCCTGCGCCAATAATGGCAATATCTGTGCTATGCGATGCGTCTGACATACTTCTTCCATCCAAATAAAATCGAATTTGGGTAGGGGGCTGACCCCAAGCCCGGCGGTGTGCGGGATTTCTTATGCAGCCAGATAGCATCTGGGGCATGATATCGCAATGTAAACTGGCCATTATCCGGCGTTGCGCCCTGATTTCAGCCACATGCAAAAACTGGCTTCGCAAAATCATTGCGAAAGGCCGCATCAAACCCCTAAAACAGAATGCAAGAGCCACTCAAAAGACGGACATCATGACCAGGACAGTCACTGTCAGCGATCAAAACGGGACCGAAGCCCTAGCCGCCAAGCTTGCCGCTGTTGCCAGGGCAGGGGACGTGATTTTGATGCATGGGACACTCGGCATGGGTAAAAGTGCCTTTTGCCGCGCCTTCATTCGGGCGGTGGCCGATAACCCGCATGAAGAAGTTCCCAGTCCGACTTTCACACTGGTTCAGATCTATGAACTTGATCGCGTGCCGGTCTGGCATTTTGACCTGTATCGACTGTCTGACCCCGAAGAAGTCCACGAACTTGATATCGAGGATGCCTTTTCCGATGCCGTCAGCCTGATCGAATGGCCGGATCGGTTGGAATATCTCACCCCGGAAAACCGTCTTGATATTCATATCGATCCCGGATCGACCCCTGATGGCCGTGTGTTCAAGCTTGAACCGCATGGTGATGACTGGGATGCACGCATCAATGATCTGGTGGTGGATCCGTCATGAACCGCGCAAGCTCCGATCAGGAACGTCGTAACGCCGAACGCCAGGATTTTCTGGTTACCTGTGGCTGGCAGATGGCACAGGTCATGCCATTGGTTGATGATGCCTCGGCGCGGAAATATTTCCGCCTCGAACGGCGCCATGACACCGCTCTTCTGATGGATTTTCCGCCGACGGCAATTCATGTCGATCCGCACGGTATCCATGACAACCCAGAACGTGCAGCCTCTGTCTCGCCGGTATTGCAAACCACAAACCTGTTCCAACAGGCCGGTTGGCGGGTGCCTGAAATCTATGAGGCGGATGAAAAGCGCGGCTTGGTCCTGATCGAGGATTTTGGCGATATCACCTTTACCGAGGCGCTCACGGGCAGTGCGATGCTTGATGGCATGACGCAGGATGCGCTTTATCTGCGTGCCACCGAACAGCTGATCACCCTGCATCGCTTCTGCGACGGGGGCGGGATGAATGATTGCGGTCTGGTGCGCTATGGCCCGGAAAACCTGCGTCGGATGCTTGCCAGCTTCAAGGACGATTATCTGCCATTGATCATCCCGGATGCGGCCAAGCGTGAAGCGGCAAGCACGGGCTTTGATCAGCTTCTTGAAACCGTGCTGCCACTTTGCTGGCAGGTGGGCGAGGTGATCATTCACCGCGATTATCACGTTGATAACCTGATGCTGGTTGAGAATGGCGAGGGCGGTGATGATTGCGGCATCATTGATTTTCAGGACGCGGCAATCGCACCAAGGCCCTATGATCTGGCGTCGCTTCTGCGCGATGTGCGCCATGATATCGGCCCGGATCTTGAAGCGCGGATGAAGGAATTCTATCTCGCTGCTTTCCCTGACATTGATCGTTCTGATTTCGAAACGGCCTATATTGCAACCTCGATGGTGCGCAATTTCCGTATCCTGGGCCGGTTTGGCTGGCTTGCGATCAAGGCCGGAAAGACCCGTTATTTCGACTTTATCCCGCGCTGCTGGGACATGATCCTGCGTGGGGCGGCTGATAACCTGCCAGCCCTTCAGGACTGGGTGGATGCCCATATCCCGGCTGATGCCCGCAGTGCCCCGGCACTAGCCAAAACCCAGAACCTGTCAGGCAAAGAGGCACAATCATGAGCGCACCAAACGCAAAGGCACAGGCTATGGTTCTGGCGGCGGGCCTTGGCAAACGCATGCGCCCGATCACCGATACCATGCCAAAGCCGATGATATCGGTCGCGGGCAAGCCGATGCTTGATCATGTGCTTGATAAACTGGCAAACGCCGGTGTCACGCAGGCGGTGGTCAATTCGCATTATCTTGGGCAACAGATCATTGATCATGTCGCCAGCAGAACTGCACCCATCATCATCACTTCGCCCGAGGAAGACCTGCTTGAAACCGGCGGCGGGGTGAAAAATGCGCTCTCGAAACTTGATGATGACGCGGTCCTGATTGCCAACGCCGATGTCTTCTGGACCGAGGGGGCGGAGCCACTGTTTGATCGCCTGATCAATGCATTTGACCCCGATCACATGGATGCACTTCTGGCCCTTTATCCCGTCTCAGACGGCTATGGTTATGACGGGGCAGGGGATTTCTTCTGGCAGGTGGATGGGCGCTTGAAACGGCGCGGTGATGCGCCGTCAGCCCCGTATTTCTTTACCGGCGTGCAGGTACTGGCACCGCATCTGTTTGAAGACACGCCCGATGGCGCTTGGTCACTCAATGTCATTTATGACAAGGCGCTTGCTGCTGGGCGGTGTTATGGTCTGGTACATGATGGTGGATATTTCCACATCGGCACGCCAGAGGCGCTTGAAGAGTCCGAGCCAGTCATCGCAAAGGCGCTTGAAACTGAGCGCGCCAAGAAAGCCGCATCCGGTGGATTTTGATGGCCGACCTGTTTGATTACATGGACGCGCCCAATGATGACGAAGCCGCCTTTGCAGGTGAAGCTTCGCCGCCCTCAAACCTGTTCTTCATTCCGCCCGGCGTTGCCTTTGCCGATCTGATCGCCAAACAACTGATGGCGGAAACCGCCGATCAGCCAGATCGTCTGCCGGACTATGTTCTGATGGTGCCCAATCGCCGATCCGCCAAGGTGATGCGCGATGCCTTCCTTCGGCAATCACAGGGCGCTGTTACGTTGCTTCCGACCATTCGTCCCCTGGGCGAGGCCGATGAGGATGAATTGGCGATTTATGGTGCGGGTGGTGAACAGGCGGCCCTTGATCTGCCGCCCGCCATCCCCGATCTCCAACGTAAATTGCTGTTAACTCAGCTGATCATGGGGCGTCCCGATCATCGCGGTGAAAAACCAACTGCCGATCAGGCCGCCCGTCTTGCAGGCGAACTCGCACGCTTTCTGGATCAGGTGCAAACCGAAAACTGCGCTTTTGACGATCTTGAAGGGCTGGTACCCGAAGAATTTGCCGAACACTGGCAGCTCACCCTTGAATTTCTGCAAATCCTGACCATTCACTGGCCGGGTATTCTGGCATCGCAGGATGTCAGTGACCGGGCCATGCGGCGCAATGCCTTGATTGCCGCACAGATTGATCTATGGGAAGAAAACCCGCCCGAAACACCGGTGCTGATTGTCGGCTCAACCGGCCCGTTCCCCGCCTTGCGCGATTTGATGGCGGCGGTGCTTAGAATGCCGCAGGGCCGCGTGGTCCTGCCCGGTCTGATGACGGGACTTGGTCACGAAGACTGGGCGGCGATTTCTGATGATGCCGCCCATCCACAACATCTTCTGGGCAAAACGTTGGGCCATATTGGCCGCCATGCTGACAGTGTGCTGCCTTGGCCCGCCCTTGACGCGGAAAGTGATGCCACGATTGAGCGCCGCCGTCTGGCTCGCGAGGCGTTGCGACCCGCCAAGACCACCCACCATTGGCGCCATATCAGCGGATTTTCCCCGGATGTGATGGATGGCGTTTTGCGTGTGGATTGTTCTGGTGCGCGTGAAGAGGCAACCACGATTGCCCTTATGATGCGCGAGGCCTTGGAGTATCATGAAAAGACCTGCGCACTGGTCACGCCGGATCGCGGTCTTGCACGACGTGTGGCCACCGAACTGCGCCGGTGGGAGGTTGAAATTGATGATTCGGCCGGTATCCCGCTGCATGACACCGCACCGGCGATTTATCTGCGCCTTGTGGTGCGTGCCGTGCAGGAAGAATTCGCGCCCGTTCCGTTACTGGAACTTCTGAAACATCCGCTCTCGGCGGCGGGGCTGTCTCCGGAGAATTTCCGCGTCCTGACCCGTCTTCTGGAGAAGGAAGTCCTGCGCGGTGCCCGTCCGGGTCCGGGGCTGGACGGGTTGCAAACGGCACTTGATGGCTGGTGCGAGGATACGGTCGCCCGCCTCAGTGGATCCGGATCAGATAGCGTTACGGGCCGCATTGAACGCATTCGCGATGATCATGCGCGCCTTAGTGATCTGGTGGAACGCATTAAAACCTGCCTTGATCCGATTGATGATCTGACTGGCGATAAGATGCATGCGCCGGTGCATCTGCTGCGCAGTCATGTTACGGCGGCTGAGGCACTGGCGGCCAGTGATACCCAAACCGGCGCTGATCGGCTGTGGCGCGGCGAAGCGGGCGAGGCATTGGCGGATTTCGTTCATGAATTGCTGAATGCGCTGACGGATTTCGCGCCGATGCCGGGCAATCGGTATAGCGCGTTTCTCGATGCGCTGATGGCAGATCGCGCGGTGCGTCCGCGCTATGGCAAACATCCGCGCCTGTTTATCTGGGGAACGGTCGAAGCCCAGATGCAGCAGGCCGATCTGACCATTCTGGGTGGGCTGAATGAGGGTGTCTGGCCACCTGAAGCCGGGGCCGATCCGTGGATGAGCCGGCCGATGCGGCGTAATTTCGGCTTGCCCGCCCCCGAGCACCGTGTTGGACAATCGGCCCATGATTTCCAGCAACTGTTTTGTTCGCCCGATGTGGTGATGACCCGTGCGCTGCGTATCGAAGGCACGCCAACTGTGCCGTCACGCTGGTTGTTACGGATTGAAAACATTCTGCGCAAATCGCGCGTGTCGATGGAAAAGCCTGATGCTGCGGAATGGCGAGCACTGGCTGACTTGATTGATGAACCCGCACCGGACATGCGGGTTAAAATCGGTCGCCCCGCACCCAAACCGCCTGTATCGGCCCGCCCGGATCGATTGTCGGTGACCCAGATCGAAACATGGATGCGTGACCCCTATGCGATCTATGCCCGTCACATCCTTGGTCTGCGCAAGCTTGACGGTATCGACGAAGATCCCGGTGCCGCCGATTACGGTAACCTGATTCACGACGCCCTTGATCAGTTCATCGCCCGCCATCCCGAACATTTGCCACCGGATGGCGAACATGAATTGCTGATCATTGGTCGTGAAGTGTTCAAGCCGCTGGCCGCACGTCCCGGTCTTTGGGCCTTCTGGTGGCCACGGTTCGAGCGCATCGCCAAATGGTTCATCCAGACCGAAGCCGCCCGACGCGATGCCATCGTAAAATCCTATACCGAGCAGGCCGGAACCCTTGATACCAGCAGCGGTTTTCAAGTCTATGCCCGTGCCGACCGCATTGATCAACTGCGCGATGGCGGGATTGCGATCATTGACTATAAAACCGGCGCACCACCCAGTCAGGGCGATGTTGCCAACGGGTTTGCGCCGCAATTGCCGCTTGAAGCCGCCATTGCCGAAAAGGGCGGTTTTGGCGATGTGCCCGCCGGCCCCCCGGCCAGCATGGCTTTCTGGAAACTCTCGGGCGGGGACCCGGCAGGTGAGATCGTTGAAATCAACACGGGCCGCATGAAAACGACCCCGGCCGAACTCGCCCACGCGGCGGTGGATGGTGTGAATGGGTTGGCGGCGGCCTTTGCCGATCCTGCAACGCCCTATCTCAGTGTGCCGCATCCCGATCATGCGCCGAAATATTCCGACTATGTCCATCTTGCCCGCCTGCGTGAATGGATGGGCAGCGAGGATATCGAAGAGCTTGATGATGTTGATGATGGTGGGGAGGGCAATGCGTCATGACCGAAATACGCGGAACCGATCCCAACGTCCTGCAACGCAATGCTTCTGATCCGACGGCATCGGTCTGGGTGTCGGCCTCGGCAGGTGCCGGCAAGACCAAGGTGCTGTCTGATCGCGTCTTGCGCCTGATGCTTTCTGGCACCGAGCCGCATCGCATTCTTTGTCTGACCTTTACCAAGGCCGCGGCGGCCGAAATGGCTAACCGTGTGAATGAACGATTGGGTCTGTGGGCCACGATGGAGGATCGCGACCTTCAGGCTGACCTCGCCAACCTTGTCGGTGCAGCACCCAGTGCCGATGAAACCATCCGCGCGCGCCAGCTTTTTGCCCGTGTGCTGGATGCGCCGGGCGGAATGAAGATCCAGACCATTCATGCCTTCTGTCAATCGCTGTTGCGCCGCTTCCCGCTGGAAGCCGGTCTGGCGCCGCATTTTGAAATCATGGATGACCGTACAGCCGCCGAAACCATGGCCGATGTGCAGGAAGAGGTTCTGGCATTCGCGCGTACCGGACGCGATGACGACCTGGCCCATGCCCTGTCGGTAGTCACCGGTCAGGTCCGCGAAGGCGCCTTTGGCGAGGTCATGAGCGAACTGGCCCGCGAACGTGGTCGCCTGAAGCGCATGCTGGCCAATCTGGGCGGGGCCAAACGCATGCGCGATGCGGTTTATAAGGCGCTTGGCGTGCCGGTCGGACTTGATGATGAAACCATCCTGACCAAGGCCCTTTCCGATGAGGCCTTTGACCGCGATGGCTTGCTGCGCGGGCTGGCAGCGCTTGAGGCTGGAACCAAAACAGATAAGGCACGCGTTCCCGCATTGGCGCAGTTTCTTGAAAAGACGACTGTTGAAGATCGTCTGGCGGTGTTTAACGAATATCGCAGCGTCTTTTTCACCACGGCCGGTGAACCGCGCGCCAAACTGATCACCAAGGCTGCTGCCGAAAATCACCCGATGGGGGCCGATGCGCTTGAACAGGAATGTGCGCGTCTGGTCGAGGTCGATCGCCAACGCAAGGCCGCCGCAATGGCCGGTGCGACATCGGCCTTGATTACCATCGGCAATGCGATGCTGGATCGTTATGCAACGAAGAAGGCCCTGCATGCCCGCCTTGATTATGATGACCTGATCCTGACCAGCCTGCAGCTTCTGCAACGTCAGGCTGGGATCGCCGGCTGGGTGTTGTTCAAGCTTGATGAAGGCCTAGATCACGTCCTGATTGACGAGGCGCAGGATACCAACCCCGAACAGTGGGAAGTGGTGCGTATTCTGGCGGAGGAATTCTTTATCGATGCCGGGCGCCATGCCGATAAGCCGCGCACCATCTTCGCCGTTGGGGATGCGAAACAATCGATTTACAGCTTCCAGCGCGCTGATCCGGAAAAGTTTGCTGAAATGCGCCGCTACTTCCGTGAACGGGCGCGTGAAATTGCTGCCGACTGGCGCGAAGTTCCGATGAATATCTCGTTCCGGTCCACCGATGCGGTGCTGGGCACGGTGGATCGTGTCTTTGCCGGGCCAGTCGCCAGGCAAGGTGTGGGCGATGATGGCGCCGATGTGCTTCACAGCCCGTTCCGTGTCGGACAGGCCGGGCGGATTGAACTTTGGCCAGCCGTCGAACCCGAAGAGCGCGCACCCGAAGGCCCCTGGACACCGCCGACCCGCATTGTCCGCCTTGAAGATCCCGAAATTCGCCTTGCCCGCGTCATTGCCGGGCGCATCCGCCATGCGATTGATGCAAAGGAAAATCTGACATCGCGTGGCCGTCCAGTGCGCGCAGGTGACTTCATGATCCTTGTGCGCCGTCGTACCGCCTTTGTTGATGAGGTCGTCAAGGCGCTTAAGGAACGCAATGTTCCCGTCGCCGGTGTTGACCGCATGCAAATCACCGATCAGCTTGCGGTGATGGATCTGGTGGCATTCGGGCGGTTCCTGTTGATGCCCGAAGATGACCTGACACTGGCCGAGGTGCTAAAAAGCCCGCTGATCGGGCTTGATGACGATCAGCTGTTTGAAATTGCCCATAACCGCACCAGAACCCTGTGGCATGCGTTGCGTGAAAAGGCGGCTGTGGTTGAAGACGGATCGCCGTTTGCGCGTGCCTATGCCTTTTTGTTCAAGTGGCTGGGCCGGGTTGATTACGAGCGCCCGTTTGAACTTTATGCCGAACTTCTCGGCGGTCGCGGAGAGGAAGCGCGTGGCGTCCGTGCCCGTCTGGTTGGTCGTCTGGGGATCGAGGCAAACGACCCGATTGACGAATTCCTAAACCTCGCCATGGGGTATGAGGCTGATCATGCGCCAACGCTTCAGGGCTTCCTGCACTGGCTGATGGCGGGCGATGCCGAGATCAAGCGTGACCTTGAACAAAGCGGGCGCGATGAAGTCCGCATCATGACCGTGCATGGTGCCAAGGGGCTTCAGGCCCCCATTGTGTTCCTGCCCGATACCATGCAGGTGCCGACACAGGCCCCGAACCTGTTTTGGCAGGAAGATCGCAACCTGATGTTCTGGTTGCCGCGTGTGGCGCTTGAAACCGATCTTGTTGCGCGCCTGCGCGATGACATCGCACTTAAACGCGATCAGGAATATAACCGCCTGCTGTATGTCGCCCTGACACGCGCAGAAGACCGGCTTTACATCTGTGGTTGGCAGGGGCGGCGCAAGGCGCCAGAGCATTGCTGGTACAATCTGTGTAGCCAAGCGATGGAAGGCTACGCCAAACCGGCCCAGATTGATCTTTCGGCCTATTCCGGATCGGGATGGGACGGGGAAGGCTGGATCTGGGAGACTGAACAAAGTCAGGCCCCAAAGCCCGATCGTACGGATGATGTTGCGGACTCGCAAGAATCGCCCAAACGCCATCTGATCCGGGCTGTCGCGCCAACTGAATCCTTCCCGCCCAAACCGCTGGCACCCAGCCGCATGATCGAGGAGGACGAGGTTCACCAGTCACCGCTTGGCGGAGATCAGGGGCAAAGCTTTAAGCGCGGACTTCTGATCCACAAGCTGCTCGAACTTCTGCCGGATCTGCCCGAGCAGGCCCGTCGCAAGGCTGCGGAACGTTTCCTTGCCCAGCCGATCCATGCGCTTGATCCCGATCAGCAGATCGAAATCGCCAATGAAACGCTGGGCATATTCGATAACCCGGCCTTTGCCCCAGTCTTTGCACCCGGATCACGGGCAGAGGTGCCGCTTGTCGGCATTGTCGGCGGGGATGTGGTTTCCGCCCAGATTGACCGGCTTGTCGTTCGCGATGACGAAGTGATGATTGTCGATTACAAAACCAATCGACCGCCGCCACGCGATGTCGAAGATACGCCGCGTGCCTATCGCCGCCAGATGTCGATTTACCGCGCGGCACTGGCGCAAATGTATCCGGGCAAGACGGTCAGGTGTTTCATTCTTTGGACCAACGGGCCGTGGATGGTAGAGCTGCCTGAACATATTCTGACATTTGGCTGACGGAACCGACTCCGGGTGTGACAAGGCTTGGCGCCGTGCAGTTTCTTTGGGCAGGCCCAATGCGCTTGACGTTTGCGTCGGTGCTGCCTACCTTGGCCTCATAAAGCGGATCGAGGTTTGCGGGTTCGCCCGCCTTGCCTCGTAACAACTAGGATCTGAAAGTATGACCACGATTAAAGTTTCCGACGGTTCGTTCGATACCGACGTTCTGGGTTCCAACGACCCGGTTTTGGTCGATTTCTGGGCTGAGTGGTGCGGTCCGTGCAAACAGATTGCTCCATATCTCGATGAAATCGCTGGTGAACTGGGCGGCAAGCTCAAGATCGCCAAGGTGAATATCGACGAAAACCCGAACACCCCGGCGAAATACGGTGTTCGTGGCATTCCGACCCTGATGATCTTCAAGGGCGGCGAAGTCGCGGCGATGAAAGTCGGCGCACTGCCGAAAAGCGCCCTTGTTGACTGGATCAACCAGTCGATCTGATCTGTGTCGGATCATTGAATTAAAAAAGGCGGGCTGAATTTCAGCCCGCCTTTTTTGTCTGCTGTGTGCAAACTCAGGCAGCCCGGATGTCTTCCAGGAACCGCTTGACCTGCGACAGAAGCGCTTGTGATTTGTCCGACAGACTGTTGGATGCGGACAGAACTTGGCCCGATGAAACACGCTCTTCGTCCGCGGACTCGCGCAGGCCAACAACGTTATGGGCAACTTCCTTGGTACCTGCCGCTGCTTCCGAGACATTTCGGGCGATTTCACCAGTGGCGGCATCCTGTTCGCTTACGGCGGCAGCAATACCCCCGGCAACTTCATTTAGTTCCTTCATGCGCGATGACAGATGCTCAATCGCGCCAAGTGCACCCTGAGTGCTGCTTTGGATGCCTTCGATCTGGCTGGCGATATCTTCGGTCGCACGTGTTGTCTGATTTGCCAGGTTTTTAACCTCGGCTGCGACAACCGCAAAACCCTTGCCAGCTTCACCGGCGCGGGCGGCTTCAATTGTCGCGTTAAGGGCCAGAAGGTTGGTTTGCTCGGCAATCGACTGGATAAGCTCAACCACTTCGCCAATCTTATCCGATGCATTGGCCAGTTCGGCGAAAATCGCCGTCGCGTCATCGGCTTCGTTGGCGCCAGCCTGCGCGATGTCAGAGCTTCGGCTGACCTGGGCGGTGATTTCGTCAATCGCCGCTGCCAGCTGCTCGGCAGCCGATGCGACGGTTTCAACGTTGGTTGCAGCCTGTTCGGTTGCGGCCGCAACATTTGCGGCCTGACCCGATGTCTGATCAGACTGGGCGGCCATGCCGGTCGCGGTGCTACGCAGTTGGTCGACAGCGGCGTTAACCACGGTCAGGTCACTTTCAACGTCCTGTTCAAACTGCGCAATGCGGGCATTAACCTGCTTGGCGCGTGCCAGTTGTGCGGCGTTTGCGGTTTCCTGTTCTTTTTGCAGACGGTCGGCTTTTTCCCGGTTTTCGCGGAATACTTCGAGTGCGCGGGCAAGATCACCAATCTCGTCCTTGCGATCTGTCGCATCGCTTTTGACCGATGTATCACCATCTGCAAGGTGCGAAAGTGCTTCGGTGATGCCGCGCAACGGGGCGGTTGTGCTGCGTTCGATGGCAAAGGCCAGGCCGCCAATAACGGCCATGATCACCACAAGCGTGACAAGATCCATCGTTGCGACATTCCAAAAGGCTGCTTCCACATCATCGGTATAGATGCCAGCGGCAACGATCAGATCCCAGCCCTTCACGAGTTTGGCATATGCCAGCTTCGGTTCGTTGTTGTTGGTGTTTGGATGCGGCCACACATAAGAAACAAACCCCTCGCCGGCCTGAACGGCAATGGCGCTAAGTTCTGCGATCGGTGTTGCGCCGGTCGGGTCCTTGACTGAAGCCGCGCTTTTGCCGACCAGCTCGGGCACCAGCGGGTGCATGGCCATCGTGCCATCGCGCTCGGTGACGAACACGTAGTTGTTGTTGTCGAACCGTTGGCTTGCCAGTGTTTTAAGGGCGGCTGCCTTGGCGTCGGCCTCGCTCATCTCGCCTGACTTTGCGCGTTCGGCATAGTCCTGAACAATGCTCGTCGACTGATCGACGACATAACGCAAGGTGATCTTGCGGTCATCCATCATGGTTTCGTGAAGGGAATACAAGTTCAGGATAGCAGAAGCCGCCAGTGCGATTGCCACAAGAACCATAACGCCGCGCAACTTCGCCGCGAATGAAAAATCAGAGAGCCTCATAGTAAGACCTAACCCGCATGAGTGTTGACTGAATGTATGGGCATTTGATCCGCTGAATGCAGAACACAGCTGGCTATAGTCGATTGAGAAAATGAGACATTGATTTGGGCCAAACAATTCCTAAAAAGTTTTATAAATAATTGGAAAACAACGATTAATATATTTGAATTAAGTAAAATATCTTCTTTGGGCCGATTACAAAGGGGTTAAAAGAACGCGCTTTGCGGGATGATTGCGGAACCCAGGCCGCTGGTTTTGGCTTGGGTTGGGCGGCGCAACCTCAAGTAACCTGCGAATACGCCGAAGTCGAGTCGGCTCAGACCTTTGGCATGGCAACAATTCGATCATCCGGCTCAAACGACGAAAGGCGGCCCTGAAACAGGCCGCCTTTTGTCATTTTGTGAAACCGTGCGCCACGAAGCGGATGTTTTATCCATCAGTATTCGTAGGGGGTACCATCCATGTTTTCCATCAGGACTTCGCGCTTGCCGACATGGTTGGCTGCTGAAACAACACCGTTTTCTTCCATCTGTTCGATGATGCGGGCCGCGCGGTTATAGCCGATGGAAAGCTTGCGCTGGATAAAGCTGGTCGAAGCCTTCTTCTCGCGCAGGACAATGCCAACTGCCTGATTGTAAAGATCATCATCTGATCCCGAACCTCCGGAAGCCCCGGCATTACCACCTGCCATATAAGCCGCGACCGGATCTTCTTCGGGTTCTTCGGTAACGGTTTCAAGATAGGCCGGATCGCCCTGATCACGCAGATGCTTGACGATGCTTTCGACTTCTTCATCGGACACAAACGGTCCGTGGACACGCTGCAAACGGCCACCCTGGCCCATGTAAAGCATGTCCCCCTGACCCAGAAGCTGCTCGGCGCCCATTTCACCCAGAATGGTGCGCGAATCGATTTTCGAGGTCACGGAATAGGAAATACGTGTCGGGAAGTTGGCCTTGATCGTACCCGTGATCACGTCGACCGATGGGCGCTGGGTCGCCATGATCAGATGCAGACCGGCCGCACGGGCCATCTGTGCCAGACGCTGGATGGAGGCTTCCACATCCTTGCCTGCGACAAGCATCAAGTCAGCCATTTCGTCAACGATGATGACGATAAATGGCAGCGGTTCCATCGGCAGTTCCTGATCTTCAAAGATCGGTTTGCCGGTTTCCGGATCAAAGCCGGTCTGAACACGTCGGGTCAGTTGTTCGCCCTTGGCGGCTGCTTCCTTGATGCGTTTGTTATAGCCCGCGATGTTACGCACACCGACCTGGCTCATGGCGCGATAACGGTCTTCCATTTCGCGCACCGCCCATTTAAGGGCGACAACCGCCTTGTGCGGATCGGTCACAACCGGTGTCAGAAGATGCGGGATGCCGTCATAGATCGACAGTTCAAGCATTTTGGGATCGATCATGATGAAGCGGCATTCTTCGGGCTTCATCCGATAGAGAAGCGACAGGATCATCGCGTTTACACCCACCGACTTACCCGAACCCGTGGTGCCGGCAATCAGCAAGTGCGGCATTTTCGACAGATCGGCAATTACCGGCGTGCCGCCGATATCCTTGCCAAGGCTCATATTCAGCTTGCCGGTGTTCTTTTCAAAATCACTCGATGCCAGAATTTCATGCAGATGCACGGTTTCACGGCGCACATTCGGCAGTTCGATCCCGATAACGTTACGGCCCGGGACCACGGCAACACGGGCAGCAATCGCACTCATGGAGCGCGCAATATCATCAGCCAGACCAATAACGCGCGATGATTTGACACCGGCGGCGGGCTCCAGCTCATACAGGGTAACGACCGGACCGGGGCGGACCTGAACGATCTCGCCCTTAACGCCAAAGTCCTGCAGGACAGTTTCAAGCAAGCGCGCATTCTGTGCCAGCGCTTCCTGATCAATCGGGTTGGCATCAGCCGGGTCGGGTTCGCCCAAAAGGTCAAGCGGCGGGAAGCGGTATTCTTCGGTGCCCAGATCAAGCGATGCCTGACGCTGGGCCGCGGCCTTCTGGCTTGGTTGCAGCTTGGCGGCGGGGGCGGCGACGATATGTACCGGCGGTTCGTGATCGCCGTCATCATCGTCAAAGCCATCGTCTTCGGCTGGGGTGGCCGTTGGTTCGGATTTGCGGGTCGAGATGGCGCTGCCAAGCTTTGACTTGCCTTTGTCCATCGACGGTTCCTGACGTGATCCGGGAGCCCGTTTGGCAAGCGGTTCGTCGTTGCTTCCGGTCGGGATGATGGCGCGAATGCCCGAAATCACCTTGCCACCGGCAAAGGACAGGGCCGTGCCGAGGCGCTCCCACTCTGACAGGGAATAGGCCATGCAAAAGATCGTCAGTGCCAGACCGAGCACCATCGATGCCAGCGCAATCAGTGCCCGCGCACCGGGTACACCGATCATCGCAAAACCAGCTTGTAACTTGTTAAGCAATAAATCACCGGCAAAGCCGCCCAAACCGACTGTCAGTGGCCAATGCATTCCAGGCTGAATGGCGGCTGCCGAGGTCGCGACCAGAAGCAGGGCAAGTGGCAGCACAAGGAACCGCGCCCACATCCAGCGAAACGGTTTCACCGCAATCAGACGCAGTCCCCAACCAACCAGCAGAGCCGTAATCAGGGCAGAGGCCAGTCCAAGCGTACGCAACATCAAATCCGCGCCATAGGCACCAACAATACCCAGTGGATTAAACACTGTTGTCCGGTCGGTTGCGTGGTTAAAGGATGGGTCGCCCGGATGAAAACCAATCAGCATGATGAACAGGGCCATGGCCAGCAATACCAGCCCAAGGCCGCAAAACCGCAACCCACTGCGCTTGAGCAGTGTCACAAGACTGCCGGGCATGAAAGCGGTTCCAAGAGTGTTTGACTGGCTGCTCATCTGGGTATCCGTTCTGGTTAAGTCCTGCTGTTCTGCTGGGTGCGATGCACTGAACCCTAATTGTCCAATGCCTGCGCGATGCGGGTCAGTCCGTCCCGCGTGGTTTCAAGATCGTGAACAAGGGCAATGCGAATGTACCGTTTGCCCGGATTGTTGCCCTTGGCATCGGTCATCGACAGGTAACTGCCGGGAATGACCTTTACGCCGGTTTCCTTCCAGATTTTCCGGGTGGCGGCTTCGTCATCACCAACATCAAGCCACAGGAAGAAGCCCCCCGGCGGGCGATAAAAACCAAACCGGTTGCCAAAGACTTCCTCGGCGATGTCGATTTTCGCACGATAGAGGTCACGATTGGCCTCTGCATGGGCATCATCGTTCCAAAGCATGGTGGATGCAGCCATTACCGGCATCGGAACCGTGGCGGAGCAATAACTGCGCAGCGCGGTGAAGCGTTTGACGATTTTGGCGTCACCGGCAACAAAGCCCGATCTCAGACCCGGTGCGCTGGACCGTTTCGAAAGGCTGTGGAAGACAAGGATATTGTCCATGTTTCCACCCTGTGCCGCACAGATTTCAAGCGCGCCGGTCGGTGCGGTGCTGTCATAGATATCGGCATAGCACTCATCCATGGCCAGAACGAAGTCATGCTTGCGCGCCAGCGCAATGATCTGTTCGAGGTACACACGCGATGCAATCGCCCCTTGCGGATTGGCCGGCGAGCACAGGAAGAACAGCGCGCAGGCATCAAGATCCTTGGCATCAATCTGATCAAGATCGGGCAGAAACCCGTTTTCCGGCCCCGCTGCCAGCGGCACCATTTCGGCGTCATTCAGCACCGCCGCACCGCAATAGACCTGATAGAACGGGTTGGGCAGCAATACCTTTGGTTTGGGGCCGGGTTGATCCTGCGGAATGACGGTGGTGGCAATCAGATAAAGTGCTTCGCGCGTGCCTGCGACTGGCAGGACATGATCATCACGGTCGATCATGTCTTTGGGCAGGTTATAGCGCCGATCAAGCCAGTTTTTGATAGCTTCGCGCAATTCCGGCGTACCGGCACCGGGCGGGTATTTGTGCCAGAGGCTGGCATGCTTGACCATGGCATCGGTGATCATCGTTGGCGGTTCGTGTTGCGGTTCGCCGATCGACATGACAAGGGGGGGCTGACCGGGTTCAATACCGTCAAGCAGGGTTGCCAATCGCGGAAACGGATAGGCAGGCAATTGATCCAGGCGCGCGTTATACATGTTCGTCGTCATTCCAGCATGGTCTGTGGCCCGCTATTGGCGGTGCCGTTCTTCAGAAGATGGGTAAAATCCCCTGACTTTACCCCTATGCCAAAAGTGCAAAGAAACATTTAAGAGCGGCATGAAATCGGCGTTAAACCGCCACTGCGATGGTGATGTGCGAAACCGATAAAAGCTTGCATGACGCCGACAAAAATCCCGCCCGAGTTTCCTCGGACGGGATTTTGATCTTGTTGATCGGGTACCGTGCGAACACGGTACCCGTCAGAATGTCTTGCTTAGAAGCGCTGGGAACCCTTGCCGAATTCCGGATAAGCTTCCAGGCCGAGCTCGGTCGCATCCGAACCGTTGGCTTCTTCTTCCTCGGAGAGGCGAATACCAACAGTGAATTTCAGAGCGAACCAAACGATCGACGAAGCAACGATGGTGAAGGCACCCATTGCAACGATACCGGTGATCTGCGTACCGAAGGAAGCACCGTCATTGGTGAACGGAACAGCAAGCGTGCCCCAGATACCAGCAACAAGGTGAACCGAAACAGCACCGACAACATCGTCGATTTTCAGTTTGTCGAGCAGCGGAACCGCGATGACAACCAGGATACCACCGATTGCACCGATGATGATCGCCGAACCAATGGTCGGGGTGTCCGGAGCAGCCGTGATCGAGACCAGACCAGCCAGTGCACCGTTAAGTGCCATGGTGAGGTCGACCTTTTTGTAAAGGATCTGGGTCAGGATGATTGCTGCAACCACACCGCCGGCAGCAGCCATGGTGGTGTTGCCATAGATGTTGGCAATGGCGATAACGTCAGCGCCGGTACCCATAGCAAGCTGGGAACCACCGTTGAAGCCGAACCAGCCGAGCCACAGGATGAAGGTACCAAGCGTTGCAAGCGGAAGGTTCGAACCCGGCATCGGATGAACCGAACCGTCTTCACCGTACTTGCCTTTGCGAGCACCAAGGATGATCGCGCCGGTCAGAGCAGCCCAGCCGCCGACCGAGTGAACAATGGTGGAACCGGCAAAGTCAGAGAAGCCCATCTCTGCGAGCCAGCCGCCGCCCCAGGTCCAGGAACCGGTGATCGGATACAGGACGCCAGTCAGAACAACGACGAAGATCAGGAATGGCCACAGTTTGATACGCTCGGCAACAGTACCGGAAACGATCGAAGCTGCGGTGGCAACGAAGACCATCTGGAAGAACCAGTCGGACGTTGCGGAATAACCGCCAGAGAAGTCGCCACCAAGGGCAGCGGAGTCATCTGCGCTCCACAGGCTCAGCGAGCCGATCCAGCCAGATACATCCATGTACATCAGGTTGTAACCGATGAGGTAGTACATGATGCCTGCGATGGAGAAGAGACCGATGTTCTTCAGCAGGATGGTGGTTACGTTTTTGGTCCGTACAAGACCGCTTTCCAGCATTGCAAAGCCAGCAGCCATGAACATGACGACGGCGCCACTGAACAGGAAGCTAAAGCTGTTGAGAATGAACTGGGTTTCGGCCGGAACGCCTGCGTCCTGTGCAAAAGCCGGAGAAGCGATTGCCAGAAGGGCGGTAGCTGCAGCTGCAGCAAGGCCGGTTTTCTTCATGGAAATAGTCATAATGTCTCCCCTTGTCTCTGGACTTACAGGGCGTCGTCGCCGGTTTCACCAGTACGGATACGGACCGCCTGGCTCACATCAAGAACGAAAATCTTACCGTCCCCGATTTTCCCGGTTTGAGCAGTTTTGGTGATAGCTTCGACAACCTGATCAACCAGATTATCCGTGATGGCGACTTCCAGCTTCACCTTCGGCAAGAAGCTGACCATGTATTCGGCACCACGATAAATTTCGGTCTGGCCTTTCTGACGGCCAAAACCTTTGACTTCAGTGACCGTCAAACCCTGAACGCCCAGTGCGCTAAGCGCCTCGCGGACTTCGTCCAGTTTGAACGGTTTAATTACAGCAGTAACAAGTTTCATAATATTGCGACCTCCCGGCATATCCGTTGAGTACCAACGTGGTAATCACGATTTCGCAGTCCCCCGTTCCAAACCAAGAATCGTGCCAGACTCAAAATCAATCTCGTAAGTTACTGAATAAAAAAGACAAAATAATGAATCGCAGCGATGGAATGATGACTTTGTCTTGCCCTGTCCGGATTAAAATCTGCACAAAATCTGTTGTTGTCCAAAAAATGTGCATATTTTTTAATCAACCGGCCGTGGAAAAGAAAAGCACTTGCAGCTCAATGGCCTGTGGCGATCATTTACTGATCAAGGCCAGTTTTCCTGCAACCGGGGGGCATGTATTGCGTGGTAAAGTGTATGGGCTGCCTGTGGGGTGATGGTGTGCAGCAGATGGCTTAATGCATCGTCGGAGGCCTGGCAGGCAAGATTACGGCCCCGCGATGATCGGTGCGGGTTGTAGGCGCGTATCGGGCAGGGTAAAGATGTGCAAACAACGCTTTCACGACGCCTTGTTGCGTCAGGTCAACGCAGTGCGCCGGTCCACAGGGTAAACCGGCGTCATGTGCGGTGGCCAAACGACACAGGAATTTGCGACATGCATGATCAGCAGGCACTTCAAACCGATGTCATTATTCTGGGGGGCGGATTGAATGGCGCTTCCATGGCCCTGGCATTGGCGCATGGTGGTATGAAGTCTGTGGTGATTGATTATGCAGATCCCCAAACCATCCTGACCGCAAATTATGATGGTCGTACCTGTGCGATTGCAGCGGCCTCCAAATCGGTGCTTGATGTTATCGGGGCCTGGGAAAACATGGCCGATGCGGCCGAGCCGATCCTTGATATCCGGATTGCCGACGGACAAAGCCCGCTCTTCTTGCATTACGATCACCATGAAGTTGGTGACGAACCGCTTGGCTATATCGTCGAAAACCTTGTGACCCGCAGTGCGCTGTATCGTGCGATTGAAAAAAACGATCTGGTTAAAATGATTGCACCGGCACGTGTTGAAACGATTGACCGTGATCAGGGCAATATGACCATCACGCTTGCAGACGGGCAATCTGTGCGGGCGCCGCTTGCAATCGGCGCCGAGGGGCGCAACTCCATGCTGCGCGATTGGGCCGGGATCAAGACCTACAACTGGAGCTACAAGCAAAGTGCGGTCGTTTGTACGGTCAAGCACAAGCTGCCGCATAATGGCTTGGCGGTTGAGCACTTCTTGCCTGCCGGTCCGTTTGCCATTCTGCCAATGACGGACAACCGCTGTTCGATCGTCTGGACGGAGGGCACCGAACAGGCCAATTATCTGGTCAATCTTGATGAGCAGACCTTTGTGGATGAACTCCATCGTCGGTTTGACGGATATCTGGGTGATCTTGAGGTGATTGGTCCGCGTTTCTGCTATCCGCTGGGTTTGCAGCATGCCTATCACTACACGCAGGATCGGTTGGCGCTGATTGGTGACGCAGCCCATGGCATGCATCCCATTGCCGGTCAGGGGCTGAATATGGGCATTCGTGATGTCGCCGTTCTGGCCGAAATTCTCGTCAATGCCCGCCGTCTGGGTCGTGACATTGGTAGTGCGGATGTCCTGGCAGAGTACGAACAATGGCGCCGGTTTGATAATACGGTGATGTTGGCGGTTACTGATCTCACCACCCGTCTGTTTTCAAATGACATTGCCCCGATCCGCTGGGCGCGCGATATCGGTTTGGCCGTGGTCGAAAAAATCCCGCCACTTAAAAAGACGTTCATGTCCCATGCCATGGGGTATGCCGGGACTCTGCCGAAATTGATGCAAGGCAAATCTTTGTAGTCCCGGGATCATATGGTGCGATGAAGACCGGGTTTTGATCAAAAACCGGGAACTTCAGCTTAAATGATCCAAAGTCATTTAAAATCGTTCAAAAACATGTCGTTTTTTGTCGATACTTGTTGATTTGTGTCAACAAGTCAGCAAACCGAAAGGCGCAATGTCCCCAGCGAGTTGATCAAACTAACAGGGGACAGATAATGTCATTCAAATCCAAACTTCTTGGCACCGCTTTGTTGGGTGGCATGATGGCCGCTTCGCTTGTTGCAGCCAATCCGGCTTCCGCACAGACCGCCGAATTCAAAACCAAACAGGCCGGTGATATTGTCATTCGTGCGCGCGGTATTGCGATGGTTCCGGATGAGGACACCTATGACCACAACATCAACAACGGTACTGGTCATGGCCAGCTGAGCAACGATGCCGTGCCCGAAGTCGACTTTTCGTACTTCGTGACTGACAACATCGCATTTGAGTTGATCGCTGCAACCACCCAGCATGATCTGGATTGGGCGAACCCGACCCTTGATGCGGGTTCTGTACGTCTGTTGCCGCCGACCCTGACGGTGCAGTACCACTTCATGCCTGAAAGCCGCTGGAGCCCGTATGTTGGTGCCGGTATCAACTACACCTTCTTCTATGACTCCAAGCCCGGTCAGTTTAACTCGGTCGAGTATGATGACGGGTTTGGCTATGCCTTCCAGGCTGGTTTTGACTACGCAATTTCCGGCCCGTGGTCGGTCAACTTCGACGTCAAAAAGATCTATCTTGATACCGATGTCAGCATCAACAATGGTGCGAACACCTCCAAAGCGCATCTTGATCCGTGGGTCTTTGGCCTCGGTGTTGGCTATCGCTTCTAGGAAACCTGTGTGACGGGGTGAACGTCTCGTTGACACAGCAAAAAAAGCGGTCCTGTCATTGGCAGGGCCGCTTTTGTTTTGGGGGTCTTCATGGACTGGCGGAATACGGCGCGGTTGCTATCGTTTAGCGGGATCGCGCGAAAGTCCGCGTGCTTCGAGTGCGGCCAGATAGTCTGCCCAAAGCTTGCCCTGATTGTCGTGCATTTCGCGCAGATATTGCCAACTGAACAGGCCGCTATCATGCAAGTCATCAAAACTGATGCGCACGGCATAGTTCCCGACCGGCACAATATCAATGATGCCGACATGGCGGCGTCCGGCGATGATTTTCTTTTCCGAGGGATGATGCCCCTGAACCTCGGCTGACGGGCTTTCAACCCGAAGCAACTCGGCACCAAGGCGGGTTTTCACACCGTCATCCCAGATAATTTCCAGAATGCGATCATCACGCAGATAATTGATTTCAACCGGGGTAAAAGCCGGGGTGAAGCTGTCTTGTGTCATGACAGGCTGTTTGCCTTAATCTTCGATGGCGCGGGCTTCATCAGGCAGCATGATCGGAATGCCATCGCGGATCGGATAGGCAAGACCGGCTTTGGGGCTGATCAATTCGTTATTGTCGCGATCATATTCCAGCGCCTGTTTTGTTACCGGACAGACAAGGATTTCAAGAAGTTTCGGGTCTACCGGGCTTGGGGTCGCAGTCATGAATTCAGCCTTCGGGTTAACTATGTCGTCCAGGACGCCATGAATGGTCAGTTGGAGTTGCTGTACGTCTGCTTTGGATCGGCGTGGACAGCCATCTCAAGCAACGTCGTTAGCATATCGCCGCGATCATACAGGGTTGTGCATTCGAGCAAAGCCTGTTTTTCAAGCGGACTGAGCCGACAGCCCATGGAAATGGTGGTGATCAGCATTTCATCATCGCTGTCTGCCAGGGTATCCCAGCACGACCGTAACGAATGCTGCGCAAAATAGGCCTCTAGCGCCATGCGCAACCGATCACGATTGATCGGCATGTCGTTCGCCTCGGGAATTTCCAGATCATCCCGCCAGGGGTCGAAATCGCCGCGTACCCGGCGATAGCCGCCGCTATTTTCGGGCAATTCCTCGATGACGTTAAAACGGCATACGCCGGTCAGCGTGATCAGGAAGCGACCATCGTCGGTTTCACTAAAGGCGGTAATGCGGCCCGCACATCCTGTCGAAAAGATTTTCGGGTTTTCCGGGTCCATGAAATAGGCGTTGTCCTGATCCGGACGGGGCTGGATCATGCCGATGATCCGGTCCTGTCCAAGGGCATCAGTCACCATATTCATGTATCGCGGCTCAAAAATATTGAGCGGCAGATGCCCGCGCGGCAGCAAAAGCGCACCGCTCAGCGGGAATACTGGCATGGTTTCCGGAAGATCCGAAAGTTCAGGATCAAAGGGGCCGCATATGCTCATGAAAACAATACCGTCGATAAGGCACGGCGTCCGGCGACGCTGGCAGGGTCCATCGGGCCCCAGGCTTCAAAAAACTTCAGGAGCTGGGTGCGTCCTGCATCCTCGTTCCATTCGCGATTGTTGCGAATGATGGTGATCATGGCGTTGATCGCTTCTTCACGCTTGTTCTTGGCAAAGCAGGCCATGCCGTAATCAAACTGTGCCTGCGGATCGTTCGGGTTGGCTTCGGCCTTGGCGCGCGCGGCATCAAGATCCTCGCCCGACACACCGGTCTCTGCAAGTTCCAGGGCGCTGATGGCGGCCGCAATCGGGGCCTTCAGGCGATCAGTATCAGACATGTTATCAACAAAGTGGCGGGCTTCTTCAACCTCATCCATGCCGACCATGCAGCGGATCATGCCGCCAATGGCGTCTTCATTTTCCTGCTCGCGTTCAAGGATGCTAACGTAAATGCCATGCGCCGCTTCAAAGTTTTCCTCTGCAAGTTCGGCACTTGCCTGTTCCAGCAATCCCTCGATCGGACTTTCAATCGGGCCACCGGCAAGTTTTTCGTAGAAGGCGCGCACTTCGCTTTCGGGCTGGCCGCCCTGGAAACCATCAACCGGGCGTCCGCCCTTGAAGGCGTAAACGGTCGGGACCGACTGGATGCGAAGCTGCATCGCCAGTTCCTGGTTTTCGTCGATATTGACCTTAACCAGTTTTACGCGTCCGCCGGCCTCCCGGGTGACCTTTTCAATGATCGGGGTCAGGTTTTTGCAAGGCCCGCACCACGGTGCCCAGAAATCGACAACAACCGGCACTTCCATGGACGGTTCAATGACGTCCTGAACAAATGTTTCTACACTGCTGTCCTTGATCAGGTCGGAATCCTGATTTTGGCTGGTGGCGCCATCTGGCGCATTCGCGTCAAGAATGATCGACATTATGATTCACTCGCTAATTCTGAATTCTAGATGATACCGCCATGCCCGGACGACAAGAGGCAGTCATGTGATATTGCGCGTCACTTATACTTAAATATAAGCAGATTGAAGGACTTGCCTCAGCTGTCCGTAGTTCATTTATCGTCTATTGCGGCGGGTTCGGCGTCGAAATCAATGATCATCGCCTCATAACCAAGTGAGTCGATGAAGGTTAACAGGTCTGCTGAGGTAATTGTCGTGGTACGGTCGTTTCGCAAGGGGTGGAAGTTCAGCACATCCCCGTTGGCAAGCTTTGCATCAAGGGCAAGGTTCACCTTGCGCTCCTGATCATTAAGCAGCGCAAAGGGCGTTACCGAGCCCGGCTTGACGCCCAGCGTTTCGATCAGAAGTTCCGGTTTTCCAAACGACAAGCGTGCGCATCCCAGCCGCTTGTGCAGGTGGTTCATGCGGATCTCTGTCTCTTCCTCTGCGACAACCAGCCACAGCGCACCCTTCTTGTCTTTGACAAACAGGTTCTTGGAATGGAGTCCCGGCAGGTCGCCGCGCAGCTTTTGCGAATCCTCTACCGTAAACAGCGGATCATGTTCATGTGTGGTCGTTCTGATGCCCAATTTGGCAAGGTGATCGAAAAGCTGGGTTGATGGATCGCTCATGCTCTTTCCCTTGTGGCTGTGCGCCAGAAGATAACCAAGTTCAAAACCGGACGCAAATTTGCATAAACCGGGTCGGATTTCGACAATTCAGGCGCTTAAAGTCAAGGAAAACCGCCAAAATTCCCATTGTTACGTTTTCATGGAAAAAAGGGTTGCAATCGCTCTTTGTTGGGCTATTATCCGCGCCGCTCCACAGGGGCAGAAACAATCTGATGAACGCGGGCGTAGCTCAGGGGTAGAGCATAACCTTGCCAAGGTTAGGGTCGAGAGTTCGAATCTCTTCGCCCGCTCCATCAGACAGGTTTCAAAATGCATCGCTTTCATGATGATGCGGGCGTAGCTCAGGGGTAGAGCATAACCTTGCCAAGGTTAGGGTCGAGAGTTCGAATCTCTTCGCCCGCTCCATGATGAAAGTTTCAAAAGGCCGTCCTTTGGGGCGGTCTTTTTGTTTTTGGATCAAGACTCCTGACCGTTCTTGCTTGCAAGAAAATGCGTTTTGTCGTGTGTTCTGGGTATGTCTGATCTGACCGCCGATAAATCCGCATTGTCCGGGCGCATCATCTACACTGTTGGCTATGCTGGCCACGACAGGGAAAGTTTGCTCGCCCTGCTTAGAGCACATGGCATTACGGCGGTGGCCGATATCCGGACCTTCAAGCGATCAAGCTATTGGACGGCCTTTGACTCCGAGAGCTTCGGACCGTTCCTGCGCGAAAATGGCATTGCTTATGTCTTTATGGGCGATGTGATGGGAGGAAAGCCGCAAATGCCCGAACTTTATCCTGACGGGCAGCTTGATTATGACCTGATGGCAGAACGGTCTGACTTCAAATCGGGCATTGAACGGCTGGTGGCCGGGGCAGGGAAATACCGAATCTGCCTGATGTGTGCCGAGAAGGATCCGCTGGACTGTCATCGCACCCTGCTGATTGCCCCGGCTTTAAAGGACGCCGGCTTTGATTTGCACCATCTGGTCGATGGGCGGGTTGAAGCCCAGTCCGAAACCGATGCACGCATGATTGCGATCAATGGCGGGGATGTACCCGATCTGTTTGCCGCTGCGGAACCAGACCCGGATGCCGAGATCAAGCTGGCACTTGCCCGTCAGATCAAGCGCGTTGCTCCCAAGGCTGATGACGCGATAAAGCGGCGCTAACGTGCCGCCTAGCCCATAATGTTGTAGCCACCATCAATATGGACAACATCGCCGGTCAATGATTTGGCCCGATCACTGGCAAGAAACGCTGCCAGTTCGCCGATTTCATCAATGGTTACCAGACGATGCGATGGCGCACGGTCTGTGGCTTTGTCCATCAGGTGCTGAAATTCGGCAATTCCGGATGCTGCCCGGGTCAAAAGCGGGCCGGGTGAAATTGCATGGCAACGAATTCCCTTGGGGCCCAGTTCGGCAGCCATATAGCGGGTCATGCTTTCAAGTGCTGCCTTGACCGGGCCCATGACACCGTAATGATCAATGACCCGTTCTGACCCCATATACGTCACGGTCAGAAGCGCGCCGCCATCACGCATGAGCGGTTCTGACCGTTTGGCAAGTCGTGCAAGGGAATGGCATGAAATATCCATCGCCGCCATAAACCCGTCGCGCGAACAATCGACGACACGTCCATGAAGGTCATCTGCCGGGGCAAAGGCGATGGAATGCAGGATAAAATCAAGCTTTCCCCATTTCTGTTCTATTTCGGCAAACAGCGCGTCTTCCTGTGCCTGTTCGCGGACGTCAAGCGGGGCAAAGATTGGCGCATCGATTTCCCGGGCCAATGGTTCGACAAATCGTCTGGCCTTGTCGTTAAGGTAGGTCACGGCAAGCTCTGCGCCTTCGCGTTTGAAAACGCGGGCACATCCCCAGGCGATGGACATTTCATTGGCAATTCCGACGATCAGCCCTTTTTTGCCTTCAAGCATGTTGCTGTTCCTTTTCGGAGTATGTGCGACTGCGAAGTAATCGGTAAAATGGGTCGTCTTTCAAAGTGTATCGGGTTTTGCGCTGCAAAAAAGTGCAAAATTCTGTGACAATCACGCCTTGCCGATGATTTTGCGGCTACATGCTAGTCTGTTGGTTAAATGAATTTTTTTTGTGCAGAAGCATAGTTTTTAGGCAGATGATCCGTTATGTGTAGGCTTACGGGCGCGCGGGGTTTTCAGGTGCCTTCATGATGGAAAATCCCGCTCTACGTCCCAAATAAAGCAAAATCAGTGGTGTGTTGCACCGGTCGCAAAGATCGGTGTTTCGGTTCTGGCAAACAGAGCCGGGAAAAAGGGAAATTGGTCATGAAAGCCCGAAACGGCGACCCAAAACGGGAAGTCATCGACAAGGTTGTCGAGAAAATCCATCAGCGAATGTCTGGCGAAATGGCGAAGGATGCAGAAGCATTCGTTCGCCTTTTTTATAAGGATGTTCCGCCTGACGACATGGCGGGTCGATCTGTCGACTCGCTTTATGGCGCGGCACTCACACTATACAAATTTGCGCAAAAGCGCCCTGCGGCAGATACCGCCAAGATAAGGGTCTATAACCCCGATCTTGAAGAACATGGCTGGACGTCTGATCACACCGTGATCGAAATCAACAATACCGACATGCCGTTTCTGGTGGACTCGGTGACAGCCGCCCTGCATGAACTTGATCTGACGGTGCATCTTGTCATTCACCCGATCATGCGTATTGCGCGTGATGACAACGGTGATTTGCAGCGTGTTGCCGGTGTTGAGGAAACCAATGATCCGCGTGAATCGGTCATGCATGTCGAAATCGACGAACAGACCGACAAGAACGTGCTCGCCAAGGTTCATGATCGGCTTGAAAACTGCCTGACAGACGTCGCGCTTGCCGTTCGTGACTGGCAGCCGATGCTTAAAAAGGTCACCGATGTTCTTGATGAAATCGGCGAGGTCAAGGCAGATGCGTCCGATGATGACCGCCGCGAAGTGCAGGATTTCCTTGGCTGGCTGCATAATGATCACTTCACCTTCCTGGGGTATCGGGAATACCGCTTCAAAAGCGGTGGCAAAAAGTCCCAGGTCGATGTTGAGGTGAAAAATCAGCTCGGCATTCTGTCGCGTGAGGGAACCCACGTCTTTGACGAGCTGCGCCAGATCGGCAACCTGTCGCCAGAGGTTCAGGACTTCGTCACCAAGCCAAGCCTGCTGATGGTGACCAAGGCCAACAAGCAATCGACCGTCCACCGTTCAGTGCATCTTGATACGATTGTCGTCAAACAGTTCGACGCCAAGGGCAAGGTGGTTGGGCAGCACCTGTTTGTCGGTCTGTTTACCTCGGTCGCCTATAACCTCAGCCCGCGCCTTATCCCGCTTCTGCGGATGAAACTGGCCGAAACGGTCAAACGTGCTGGCTTCCCGCCGGCAAGTCACGATGGCAAGGCGCTGGTCAATATCCTTGAAACCTATCCGCGTGATGAGCTTTTCCAGGTTGATCTGGATGATCTGTATCATACCTGCATGGGTATCCTGCACCTTCAGGAGCGCCAGCGTATCGCACTGTTCGTGCGCCGCGATGCCTTTGAACGGTTTGTCTCCTGTCAGCTGTTCTGCCCGCGTGATCGCTTTACCACCAAGCTGCGTCTGAAGTTCCAGGCGGTGATTGAAAACGCCTTTGATGGCAAGGTCACCGCCCACTACACCCTGATCGGGGACAGCCCGCTTGCGCGTTTGCATCTGCTGGTCAAAACCAATCCGGGGGAGCTGCCCGAATACAGCGTGCCCGATATTGAACGCCAACTGGTCGAAGCGGCCCGTGACTGGTCCGATACCCTGCGTCAGGTTCTTGTCCGTGAACTGGGCGAGGAACGCGGTTTGGCGCTACATCGTCGCTATGGCGAAAGCTTCTCGACCGATTATCGCGAACGTTTCACGGTCGAAAGTGCCGAACTTGATATCGAACGCATCGAAGAAGTCATTAGTGCCAGTGACCTGCGGGTGAACCTGTATCGCCCGATCGAAGCAGCCGAGAACGAGCTGCGCTTCAAGATCTATAATCCCGGCGCACCTGTGCCGCTCTCGGATGTCCTGCCCATGCTTGAAAACATGGGCCTTAAGGTCATCACAGAGAATCCGTTCACGGTCAGCCCGCGTGATGTTGATACCGATGTCCGCATTCATGATTTCGGGGTAGAGGTCGACGGCGAATTCAGCCTCCATGACGTGCGCAACAAGTTCCAGGAACTGTTTGTCCGCATCTGGCATGGGGAGGTTGAAAATGATGCCTTCAACCGTCTTGTCCTTCTGGGCAACCTGCATTGGCGCGAAGTGGTGATCCTGCGTGCCTATGCGCGTTACACTCGCCAGACGGGGTCTGCCTTCTCGCAGGCCTATATGGCCAAGACCCTTGCCAACAACCCGGCACTGGCATCGGCCCTTGTATCGCTGTTTGTGGCGCGCTTTGATCCGGATCGTGATGCAGATCAGACCTCCGAGGTTGAGGCAATTGAAGCCGATATCATCAGCCGTCTTGAAGACGTGATGAACCCGGACGAAGACCGTATCTTGCGGGCCTTCCTTAACCTCGTGCAAGCAACGCTCCGCACCAACTTCTTCCAGTATGACGCGGATGGAAATCCGAAATCCTATCTGTCGGTCAAATTTAACTCCGGCATGATCGAAGATTTGCCGCTGCCCCGGCCGTGGCGTGAAATCTTTGTCTATTCCCCGCGGGTCGAAGCCGTTCACCTGCGCGGTGGACCGGTCGCGCGTGGCGGCATTCGCTGGTCAGACCGTCAGGAAGATTTCCGCACCGAAATCCTCGGTCTGGTCAAAGCCCAGATGGTCAAGAATGCGGTGATCGTGCCGGTCGGCTCCAAGGGCGGCTTTGTTGTCAAACGCCCGCCAGTCGATGGCACGCGTGAAGCGTTCCTTGAAGAAGGCATCGCCTGCTACAAAACCCTGATGAGCGGCATGCTTGATATCACCGATAATATCGTTGCCGGTGAAATCGTGGCACCCAAACGTGTCCGCCGTCTGGATGATGATGATCCCTATCTGGTTGTCGCGGCCGACAAGGGCACGGCGACATTTTCTGACATCGCCAATGGTGTCGCGCGTGATTATGGCTTCTGGCTTGATGATGCCTTTGCTTCGGGTGGCTCGCAGGGCTATGACCACAAGAAAATGGGCATTACCGCCCGTGGTGCGTGGGAGTCGGTCAAGCGCCACTTCCGCGAAATGGGCAAGAACATCCAGACCACGCCGTTTACCGTTGCGGGTGTTGGCGATATGTCGGGCGATGTGTTTGGCAACGGCATGTTGCTGTCCGAACAGATCAAGCTTGTGGCTGCCTTTAACCACATGCACATCTTTGTCGATCCGGACCCGGACCCGGTCAAAAGCTTTGCCGAGCGCAAACGCCTGTTTGACATGCCGCGTTCCAGCTGGGCCGACTATGACAAGAAAACCCTGTCAAAGGGCGGGGATATCTTTGATCGCAAGGCCAAGACCCTTGATCCGTCGCCCGAGGTCCGCAGGGTGCTGGGGCTTGGCAGTGGCAAGATCACCCCGGCTGAGATGATGAAGGCCATCCTGAAGTCCGACGTCGAACTTCTGTGGTTTGGCGGTATCGGGACCTATATCAAGTCCAGTGTCGAAACCAACGCCGATGCCGGGGACCGTGCCAACGATGCCATCCGCATCAATGGTCGCGAAGTTCGCGCCAAGGTCGTCGGCGAGGGGGCCAACCTTGGCGCGACCCAGCGGGGCCGTATTGAATATGCGCATGTTGGTGGTCGCCTCAATACCGATGCAATTGATAACGCGGCGGGCGTGAACTGCTCGGACCACGAGGTCAATATCAAGATCCTTGTGGGCGAAGTGGTCGCGGCGGGCGATATGACCGAGAAGCAGCGTAACAAGTTGCTGGTCGATATGACTGATGAGGTCGGCGATCTGGTGCTGCGCGATAACTATCTGCAAAGCCAGGCGATCTCGAATGCCGATGCGGAAAGTGCCGATATCCTTGATGCACAGGTCCGCTTGATCCGCATGCTAGAACGTGAAGGGCGACTGAACCGCGAAATCGAATATCTTCCCGATGACGAGGAACTTACCCGTCGTGCCAATGCGCATGAGGGCCTGACGCGTCCGGAAGTCTCGGTTCTCATGCCCTATGCGAAATTGTGGCTCTATGACGAAATTCTTGAGTCCGATTTGCCCGATGATCCGGTTCTGGTAGAGGAACTGGTGCGTTATTTCCCGACGGCATTGCGCAAAAAATACGCCGATGCGATTTCGAACCATCGTTTGAGACGTGAAATTATCGCAACCGTGGCGACCAACAGCCTGGTCAACCGGGTTGGTGGCACCTTTGTCCATGACATGATGGAAGCCACCGGCATGTCGGCAGTTGATGTGTCACGTGGTTATCTGATCACGCGTGCGGTCTTCGGGCTTCGCGACTTGTGGGACGGCATCGAGGCGCTTGATAACGTCGTGCTGGCCAAGCTGCAGACCAGCATGTTCCGCGAAATCAATCGCATGGTGAACGATGTGACCCTTTGGTTCCTGCGCAATTGCGAGGAACTTAATGTCGGTGCCAAGATCGAAATGTTCCGCCCGGCGGTTTCCAAGGTCATCGAATGCTTCGAGGAAATCGTGCCCGAGGACGCCGCTGCCCGCAAGGCTTTGGCAGACAAGTCTAAATCACTCGTCGCACAGGGTGTCCCCGAAGACATCGCGTGGCGGGTGGCATCAGCCGCGCAAATGGTTGCCATCTGTGATGTGGTCCGCATCGCAGAGGCAACCGGACGCGATGTGATCGAAGTGTCTGCCACCTACTTCGCGGTCGGTGCACGCTTCCAACTGGGTCTGATGCGTTCCGCTGCCGAGTCCATCGAAGCCGATACCTATTGGCAGAAACTGGCCCGCGCAGCCGTGATTGATGACCTGTTTGGCCATCAGCGCGAACTGACCCGTTCGGTCCTCGCAGCAGGTAAGAAAGGCACATCGGGATCCGATCTGCTTGATATCTGGGTTCAGGATCGCCAGCGTGGCTGTGCGCGTTGCGATGATCTGATCAATGAGCTGCGCTCGGCCGGTCAGATCGATCTTGCCATGATCACAGTGGCCAACCGCCAGATCCGGGCTCTGACCGGCGCCTGACATTTGGCAGGTCGGAAGACCCTGTTCTTGAAAACGGAAGGGCGCCTGTAACGGGCGCCCTTTTTTGTTTTATATGTCTTCAATCAATGGCCTGCGCCCACAGCAGGTTGTTCAGAAAGCATACCGCCTTAATGGCAAAATGAACGATGCAGCAAGATTTCCACTAGATCACGGGAAACAATGGGAAATCCTGTCATCCTGCTGCCATTTTCATATGACTTATTTACAATATTACCGGTGTATTCCTTGAAAAATACCAACCGGTATGTATATCTGAGCTATATAAACAAAACAGGTCAAGGTCATGAGGAACGCCGCAGAAACCCGGAACAAGCTGCTTGAAACAGCCATGGAGCTATTGGCGACACGGAGCTATCACGATGTTGGTGTGAGTGACGTATGCAAGCATGCCGGGGTGACAAAGGGCGCGTTCTATCATCACTTTGACAGCAAGGCCGAGTTGTTTGCGGCGGCGGCCCGCCATCACTGGGAAAAGGGCAAGGACGAGCTTCGCGCCATCTTTTCCCCCGATGTTCCTCCGCTTGATCAGCTTAACGGTTATATCGAACTCATTTGCAACAAGCAGGAACGTTATGCCGTCCCGGGGGAAAACGAAGTCTGTGTTTGCCCTATTTTTACCGCTGGCGGGCAGGTCGGACCGGAAGATGCGCCGATCCAGGCCTGTTCACGCGAACTTGCCGAAGAACAGATCAAGTATCTGGCGTCTATGGTGCGCGGCCTGAAAGGCGAAGGCATGCTGGGTGAGGGTGGTGATGTCACGACTTTGGCGCGACTGATTTTCCAGTATGTTCACGGTCTGCTGACGTATGGTCAGGTTTTCAACGATCTTGATACCGTTCGGTCTGATATTCGCAACGGTATCTGCCGGATCCTCAATTTGCAGTGCAAATACAGGGACATAGAGCCTAATTCAGCCGCGTAAATCCCTTAAAAATTTCAGTGTGTAGAGAAAATAATTCAGATTATTCTCTAATTTCACTTGCAAACATACCGATCGGTATCCATTTTTCTTCCAAACGGGTCGCCTGTGCGCGGCATAACCTATTTGGAAGATGGAATGATGCAGTCTCGATCAAAACGCAAAATTTTGCTGCCGGCAGCTGTCATGGCGCTGGCCGTTGCCGCCGGTGGATATGGCCTGCATATCACCGGTTCTGCCGCGGACGAGGTCGCGGTTCAAACGGAACAATCCGCACCCCCGGCAACCCCCGTCACCGTATCGGGTGTCAAAAGCCAGTCTGTCCGCCTCTGGAGCAACTTTTCCGGCCGCCTGAGCGCGGTGGAGGAAGTTCAGCTGCGCCCGCAAGTCAGCGGCGCAATTGTCGAAATCCGCTTTGAAGATGGTCAGCAGGTCAAAAAGGGGGACATTCTTGCGGTCATTGATCCGCGCAGCTATCAGGCTGCCGTCGATGAAGCCCGCGCCGAGCTTGCCGCTGCCCGTCAGAACCTGTCATTGGCGGCAAAGGAAAAGGAACGCGCGGAAAAGCTCGTCTCGAACGGCACAGTATCAAAACGCGTCTATGACGAGCGTTTAAGTGCTTATCAGGTCGCGCAAAGCGACGTCAGCCGCACAAAGGCAAAGCTTGAACTGGCAGAGATCGAACTTGACCACGCCTATGTCAAGGCACCGATTGATGGCCGCGTCAGCCGTGTGGAGCTTACTGTCGGCAATCAGGTTAATGCCGGTGCCAATGCGCCGGTTCTGACCACCATCGTCTCGACCGACAAGATCTATGCCGACTTTAATCTGGATGAGCAGACCTTCTTTGCCAGCCTTGGCGATAGCGGCAAGATTGACGATGCCGCGCAACACATTCCGGTCAACATGACCCTGTCGAACGGGCGTCAGATTTCGGGTCATGTGCACAGCTTCGACAACCGGATCGATGCCCGCACCGGCACCATCCGAACGCGTGCGCTTTTCGACAATCTTGATGGCAGCCTGATACCGGGCACCTTTGCCAGCCTTGAAGTCGGCACCCTTGGCAAGAACGACGTGATCATGATCTCGCCCGAAGCGATCAGCACCGATCAGGATCGTAAATTCGTTTATGTCGTAGCCCCCGACAATACGGTTGCCTATCGCCAGGTTACGCTGGGTGCCGAGCTTGACGGCAAGCGGATCATTTCATCTGGTCTTGAGGTCGGCGAGCTGGTGATTGTCAACGGCATCATGAAAGTCCGCCCAGGCATGGCGGTCGCCCCTGAAATCCTGCAGGCCTCTGCATCCTGAGGGATGCGGAGCCGCACGTAAGCAAGGCTGACTGTCATGCAAAATTTGTCCAGACTTTTCGTGGATCGCCCGATCTTTGCCGGTGTTCTGTCCGTCCTGATATTGTTGGCGGGCCTGATTGCCATGTGGCGTTTGCCGATCTCCGAGTATCCGGAAGTCGTCCCGCCGTCGATCGTTGTCGAAGCCAAATTCCCCGGCGCCAACCCCGCCGAGATATCCGACACAGTCGCATCCCCGCTTGAAGAACAAATCAACGGGGTCGAGGGGATGCTTTATATCAACTCGCTGGCCACCACCGATGGCAATCTGTCACTTACCGTGACCTTTGAAATCGGAACCGACCCCGATCTGGCCCAGCAAAAAATCCAGAACCGTGTGTCGCAGGCCGAACCGCGCTTGCCTGATATCGTGCGCCAGCTTGGCGTAACGGTGTCCAAGCGTTCACCGGATCTGACCATGGTCGTGCATTTGCGTTCCCCCAATGAACGCTATGACATGCTGTATCTGCGCAACTACGCGACACTGAATGTGCGTGACCGTCTGGCACGTATCACCGGTGTCGGGCAGGTCGGGCTGTTTGGGTCGGGCGATTACGCCATGCGCGTCTGGCTCAACCCCGACAAGGTTGCCGAACGCAACCTGACGGCGGGCGAAGTGGTTTCGGCCATCCAAAGCCAGAACGTACAGGTCGCCGCCGGGATCATCGGTGGCGCGCCCTATGACAGCGGCGTACAGTTCCAGCTGCCGATCAATATCAGTGGTCGTTTGGAAAGCCCTGAAGAATTCGAAAACATCATCGTCAAGCGGGAAGTGGATGGCACCGTCACACGTCTGGGCGATGTTGCCCGCGTTGAAATGGAAGCCCAGCAATATGCGCTGCGTTCCCTGCTTGATAACAAGCCTGCGGTCGCGATCCCGATCTTTGCATCACCGGGCTCGAACGCGCTCGATATTTCAAGCAACGTCCGCGCGACGATGGAAGAACTCAAACAGGGCTTCCCCGAAGATCTGGATTATTCCATCGTTTACGACCCGACCGTGTTTGTGCGCGGCTCGATCAAGTCGGTGATCATGACCCTGCTCGAAGCAGTTGCGCTTGTTGTTGTCGTGGTCACCGTCTTCTTGCAGACGTGGCGTGCGTCGATCATTCCGTTGCTGGCCGTGCCGGTATCAATCATTGGTACCTTCGCGCTGATGCTGTTGATGGGCTTTTCGATCAACGTGCTGTCGTTGTTTGGTTTGATTTTGGCCATCGGGATTGTGGTTGATGACGCGATTGTCGTGGTCGAAAACGTCGAACGTAACATTGAACGTGGTCTTTCCCCGCGTGATGCAACAGTGGCGGCCATGCGCGAAGTTACGGGGCCGATTATCGCGACCTCGCTTGTCATCACCGGTGTATTTGTGCCGATTGCCTTTATTTCCGGCCTGACCGGTCAGTTCTATCAGCAATTTGCCCTGACCATTGCCATTGCCACGATCATTTCCACCGTCAACTCACTGACGCTGAGCCCGGCTTTGTCGGCTGTGCTCCTGCGCAGCCACGACGCGCCAAAAGACTGGCTGACACGCGGCATGGACTTTGTCTTTGGCTGGTTCTTCCGCGGGTTCAACCGCTTCTTTAACCGCAGTACTGATCTGTATGCTGGTGGTGTGAAGCGTCTGCTGGGCATGAAGACCATCATGATGGCACTTTATGTCGGTCTTCTGGCGCTGACCTATCAGGGGTTCCAGATCCTGCCGACGGGTTTCGTGCCGTTGCAGGACAAGCAATATCTTGTCAGTTTCGCCCAACTTCCGCAGGGCGCAACACTGGACCGGACCGAAGATGTTATTCGCGAAATGTCTGACATCGCGCTCAAGGAACCAGGAGTGGAAAGTGCTGTGGCGTTCCCGGGGCTTTCGGTCAACGGCTTTGTGAACAGCTCAAGTGCCGGCATCGTGTTTGTCACCCTCAAGGACTTTGATGAACGCAAAAGCGACGATCTGTCGGGACTTGCCATCGCGGGCAAACTGCAACAGAAGTTCGCAGGCATCAACGAAGCCTTTGTTGCCATCTTCCCCGCGCCGCCGGTGCAGGGGCTTGGCACTGTCGGCGGTTTCAAGCTGCAGGTGCAGGACCGAACCGATCAGGGCTATGGTGCGCTTGATGATGCGATGAAACAGGTCCTTGCCAAGGCATGGGCAGCCCCGGAACTGACCGGCTTGTTTTCAAGCTACAACATCAATGTGCCACAGCTTCAGGCGACGCTTGACCGTACCAAGGTCCAGCAGCTTGGCATCCCGGTTGATGAAGTCTTCCGGACCATGCAGGTTTATCTGGGGTCAATGTATGTCAATGACTTCAACGCCTTTGGCCGCACCTATCAGGTGATCGCACAGGCAGACAAGCCGTATCGTTCAAGCCCCGATGACATTCTGCGTCTGCAAACGCGCAACGCAGATGGCGATATGGTGCCGCTTGGTTCCGTGCTTTCGGTTTCCGAAACATTCGGGCCGGATACGGCGATGCGCTATAACGCATTCCGTTCGGCTGACCTTAATGGCAATGCGGCACCGGGATATTCCAGTGGCGAAGCACAGGCGGCAATCACCAAGATCCTTGATGAAACCTTGCCACCGGGCATGTCCTATGAATGGACAGAGCTGACCTATCAGCAGATTTTGGCAGGCAATACGGCGATCTTTGTTTTCCCGATTTGTATCCTGCTCGTGTTCCTGGTGCTGGCGGCGCAATATGAAAGCCTGACCATGCCATTGGCGGTGATCCTGATCGTCCCGATGAGCATCCTGTCCGCTGTTTTTGGTGTCTATATGTTCGGGGGTGACAACAACATCTTCACCCAGATCAGCCTGTTTGTGCTGGCCGGACTGGCATCAAAGAACGCCATCCTGATCGTCGAGTTCGCCCGCGAACTTGAACATCAGGGCCGCAGCACCGTTCAAGCCGCGATCGAGGCCAGCCGTTTGCGTCTGCGCCCGATCCTGATGACTTCCTTGGCCTTCATCATGGGTGTCGTCCCGCTGGTCCTGTCCAGTGGTGCCGGTGCCGAGATGCGCCACGCGATTGGTATTGCCGTGTTCTCGGGCATGCTGGGCGTGACGATATTTGGCCTGATCCTGACCCCGGTCTTTTATGTCCTTGTACGCATGATTGGCCGGCGCAACGACGTTCGTTCACTTGACGAGGTTGATGCACATCAGCCTGCGGAGTGACCGATATCGTTGCACAAAACAGCTGGACTGTCTTTTCCCCCGACCCCGCCGGTTCGGCTGTTTTGAAACTCCCGAACGGGGCTGACAAAGGTCAGCCCCGTTTTTTCGTGTGAGCCATCTCTCAGTCTGATCTGATGGCCCTTGCCTTGGCTGCACATCGCCTTATCTTTCGGTCGGGATGTTTGTCGATAAGGGTTTTCGACCATGAACTATGTGCGTACCGGATTGTTGCTTGCTGGCCTGACCGCGCTGTTTGGCGCTGTTGGCATGATGATTGGCGGGCAACAGGGCATGATTATCGCGCTGCTGTTTGCAGCTGCCATGAATGTGTTCGCCTACTGGAATTCGGATGCCATGTTGCTGCGCATGCGCAGCGCACGGCAGGTGGATGATAAAACAGCACCAGAACTGGTGGCGATGGTCCGTGACCTTGCGGGCAATGCCGACCTGCCAATGCCCAAGGTTTACGTCATCGAAAACCCGCAACCCAATGCCTTTGCCACCGGGCGAAACCCGGAAAATGCGGCGGTGGCTGCGACCACAGGGTTGCTCAAGCTCCTTGATCGCAACGAAATCGCCGGCGTTATGGCCCACGAGCTGGCGCATGTGAAAAACCGCGATACCCTGACCATGACCATTACCGCGACCATCGCCGGGGCGATTTCTGCGTTGGCCAACTTTGCAATGTTTGCCGGCATGTTTGGCGGCAATCGCGATAACAACAATCCGCTGGGCGGGATCGGCATGATCCTGATTGCCATTCTCGCGCCCTTGGGGGCGATGATCGTGCAGATGGCAATCTCGCGGACCCGCGAATATGAGGCCGACAAGATCGGGGCTGAAATCTGCGGCCATCCGATGTGGCTGGCCAGTGCCTTGAACAAACTAGATAAGGGTGTTCACGCCGTCCCGAATATGGATGCCGAACGCAATCCGGCAACCGCACACATGTATATTGCCAACCCGTTATCCGGAAAAGGCGTCGATAGCCTGTTCTCTACCCACCCCAACATGGCCAACCGTATTGCACGCCTGCAGGCCTTGGCTGGCTCTTCGCAAAGTTCCGCACAAAGCCCCGTGCACGGCCATCAGGCCGCACAAACACCCCGCACCGCCAGACCCGCATCCAGCCGTGGGCCGTGGGGGCGCAAGTCCGCGAAACCTGCTGCTCCCAAACGTGGCACGTCGCGTCAGCGCAAACGGCCCTGGGAATCCTGAAGATCCGGTGTCTTTATGTGTCTGGTGGTCAGTTAACCCAACTTGGGGTCGTTTGCCCTATCCTTCGGTATGATAAAAATGACAACGCACAGCATTGACCAACCTTGAATACAGGACGAAAATGATCCGATAAAAGTCTAAGGACCCTTGCTGTCAGGCTCTTCAAAGCAAGGGACAGATAAGGACAATAATGGCTGGTTTCTGGTCAATGGTTGGCCTCGTGTTCAAATCCCTGATCACGGGTGCGGACACTGTCGATGATATGGGGGGTGCTGCCGACGACGTTCTGGCAGCCGACGATGTTCTGTGCCGGTATGGTATCGCGAGCTTCACACCGCCAGAGCCGAATGCCCATATCGGCGCAAGTGTTGACGACGAAGTTGCCGATGTTGTGAAAGCTGCGGTGTCTTCTGTCCCGGAAAGTACCGGGGTTCGGATTGATCAGTTCTTCTCACCCAATCCCGATGCAGCCGACCCGTTTCAAGCCATGCGCGAGGCGCAACTTGGCGTTCTGAACATCGCCCATCGCAAGGATGTCGATACAGTCTTCTGGGGGCGTCAGGATACGCGCAACGGCTATCTTGATCTTCACATGGTCAGTGATGCGCTGGCATCATCACTTTATGACTTGATGCTGCCCCAGACATACAGTTTCCGTCAGCTGACCCATCCTGATGTTTCCGAGGCACTGCGCATTCTCCTGACGGCCCAGCTTGTGCTGAAATCAACGGGCGGCGAACAGCGCGCCCTGCAGATTGCCCGACTGGCCGCTGTTCTTGAAGACCTTCAGGACCGAATTCACGGCGGTGATATCTTTTCACAGGCCGGTGCCGGTGTGGGGCTTGCCTATGGATTCGGGGCGTTCGTTCTTTCGGAAACCGGGGATCGATCCTATTGCGCAAGTGCCTTGCGCGTCATGGAACCCTATATCCGTAAAATGGTCAGCGAAGCTTCCGAAAAACCAGTGGCCGCCACAGGAAAAACCGCTGCCCCGACCGGGCTCAAGGGCGAGTCACTTGATGCTGATAATGCGGGCGCCCAGGAGGTTCCGCTTTCCACGCTTCTTGACGGAATCAGTGATTTTTCCAAAATAAACCCGCGCACCGTCGCGGCGCTTGCCCTGTATGGGGCACTTGTGAACTGGTCGCTGATTGCCAACCTCAAGGCGCGTTCTGGTGCATTGTCCATTGCGATCTGGCGGATGCTGGAACGCCGGATTGAACTCTCCATGGGGTCACCGGTGGATCGTGCGCTTTCGATTTGCAAGCTTGGCGAAGCCATGGTGCTCACCGGCAAGGACAAGGAAGATGCCAAGCTTGTCGACAAGGGGGCTGCGCATTACCGCCGGGCACTTGGCATGATCAATGCCCGTGTTCATGGCCCGCTTTATGCGACAATCGCCTATGGTCTGGCCGAGGCAATTGTGTCTTCGGCAACCATCCGTGATGTCACGATCCCCGATACACAGGTGGTCCCGGTCTTTCAGGCCGCACTCAAGGTCTGCGCGCGGCGCGATCATCCCTATATCTGGGGTCGGATCATGTTTGCCCTTGCAACTGTCTATTTGACCAACGGCAACCTTCACAAGGACATCGAAATGCTCACCCATGCCCGGATGAGCTATTCCCAAGCCTACGAAGCCTTTAACGAAGCAGGGGCGAAGGGCGCGGCACGTGCCGCATCTGGCGGCTACACCCGATCGGAAAACTTCCTGTCACAGCTTGGTCACCGCAAGACGGTCATGGATGCTACCGGCGGTGTTGGTGAAAGTTCGGACAAAGGTGCTGCAAACGCCTCCTGACGTGTTTTTATGTCGGGCAAAGACCTGCTTCATTCATCCGCCAGTTCGACAAAAAGAAACCCCGCAGCGCAAGGCTGCGGGGTTTTGACTGCGAAGCGTGATGTTCTAGCCGGATGACTTCTATTCGCGGTTACCGAAGAAGTGCAGCAGCATGATGAACAGGTTCACGAAGTCGAGATACAGACGCAGCGCACCAAACAGGGCTTTTTTGCCTGCGGTCGTTGCATCGTCATGTTCGTGATACTCTTCCTTGATGCGCTGGGTGTCATAGGCGGTAAGGCCCGTGAAGATCAGAACACCAGCCGCCGAAATGACGAACTGCAGCATCGTGCTTGCAAGGAAGATATTCACCACCATCGCGATGATGATACCGATCAGGCCCATGAACAGGAAGCTGCCCCAGCCCGAAAGGTCTTTCTTGGTGGTGTAGCCAAACAGGCTCATCGCACCAAAGGTACCCGCGGTGATGAAGAAGGTACGTGCAATCGACTCACCGGTATAAACCAGGAAGATCGACGCAAGGGACAGACCCATCATTGCGGCATAGATCCAGAATGTCGCCTGTGCAGCACCAAAGCTCATCTTGTGGATGCGTGCGCTCAGGAAGAAGACAAGCCCGATCGGGGCCAGCATGACAATCCAGTGCAGCCCAGTGCCGAAAATAGCCTGCATCAGGGTCGGGCTGGTCGACACAGCCATTGCCACGATACCGGTCAAGGCAAGTGCAGATGCCATGTAGTTGTAGACACGCAGCATATAGGCGCGGAGACCTTCATCGATCTCGGCCGCCGACCGGCCAACCGAGACGTCATAGCCGCGTTGACGCGTTTCAAAAGCCATTGAAATCCCTCTTTGATCCAATTGTGAGCAGAACATAGGTATACAATTCTGCGATGATCAAAATATGGCAGGATTTCCGTGAAAAGCAACGGTTTGCCAGATCGGGTGCCAATAGGTCGCCATCAGATGTGAACTTGTTCACCTTCGATATGACGCTATCGTGAAATCACCCGATAACGACAGGTTTTGTAAACGGGTCTATGATGATGGCCTTGCGGGACTCGCAAAACATCCACTCAACGCATACAGGCCCGACCCCATGTCATTTCGCGCCGCAAACCATATGTCGCTGTCAAACCCGGTCCGGGTGTTTTGGCGTGCACTGGTAACCGGCGGGCTGATCGCGGGGCTTCTTGGTGCTGTTGCCTTGGATGCGAAGGCGCAAAATGCCAACCTTCAACGTGCGCCGGGTCATGGTGACATTCCGGTCTTTACCGATGTTTATGACGGATCGGAATTTTGTGCCGATGGCAATGGTGATGCCCCGTGCGCTGTTGCCCCGGTTGATGTGCCGGAATTTGATGCCAGCTTCGTTTATCGATTTCTGGCTTATCATGCTCAACGCCCGTTTGATCGATTCTCGTGGCAGGCCTTCACAGCGCTGATGAGCCCACTTGAGTACCCGGGCCAGAAAACCTACTGGGAAACATTCCCGACACGGCGAGATCTGTTTGCCGAGCTGGCCTATCCCAATCCAGCATGCAGTGATGATCTGCCAGACGGGCATCTGTTGCTGGCAAGCTACCTGCAATCGACCGGAGATACGCTGATTGATCAGGCAGGTAACTTCGTTCTGTTTGAAACACGCATCAATCCGGTGGCCGCTGACTACATCATTGCCAACAACCTGCAATCAAAGGGCGGGCGTGCGCGATTTGCCGGTACCGGACAGTTCATTGATTTCCCGACCGGGCATTTGATGGCGGGTGCCGAAAGCAAGGTTAAGGCCACCATCGTCAATGGCGATGGGGTGCAAAAGCCTGATTCGGCAATTCCGCCATCGGCGCCCGGTGTGATGGGCGCGCAACTGTTAAAGTTCGCATGGCGCATTCTGCCCCCCGACAATGCGGCAGAAAATGCGCGCTACTTCACCCGCCCGGCGCGGATATCGCTTGGCAGTGACCAGATGCTGGACGGGCAGGCGACATGCCTTGATGTCACGGTCGGGCTGGTTGGCCTGCATCTTGTGCAACGGGTTGCCAGTGGCAATGGGGATCGCTGGATCTGGTCGAGTTTCGAGCATGTCGATAATGTTCCCCTGGCCGCAAATGCGCGCCGTCCCAACAGCATCATCACCAAGGAACCGTTTGAAAACGGATGCCTGTCACCGGGGCCGGTGGATCAGCAATATACCTTTTACGGCGGGATGGGGGCGGTCGGCAGCCCCGCCAACCAGCCGATCTCTGAAACCCTGAAATGGGCCGATCACGCCCCATATGCCCGCCTGTCATCGGGGGATAGGCCCTTGCCCCCGGAAATCGTGCGCTGCTGGCGGCTGTTTTCCGGCACGGCGGAAAGCAACTTTGTTTGGCAGGGCAAACTTTCGGGCACCGTCTGGGCAAATTACATGCTGCTGGGTACGCAATGGATCGGGAATCCCGGCGGTGCACCGTTTGGTATTGGTGAAGTGCCGCGTTTTCTGACCAACAGCACGCTTGAGAGCTTCATGCAGGATCAACCGGATGCCACCTGTTTGGGATGCCATGCCCGCGCAACAAGTGACGCCGGACAGGCTGCCAACTTTACCTTTCTGCTTGATCCGGGCAGCTAACCGATCACGAGCAGAGAGACCTTCCAATTTTCCACGATTGCCACTAGCATGCATCGCAACATTTGCCGCAGCCAAAAAACAAAGAACAGCGGCGAATTCAGGGAGGAAATATGCTGGGCAGTCGTTCTGACTATGCTTCGGTGCGTTCAAGTTTTGCCTGGAACGTGCCGACCCACTTCAATATCGGCGTTGATGTCTGCGACAAATGGGCGGACGATCCGGATCGTTTGGCATTGATGCATCGCAGGCGTGATGGCACGCGCCGTGACTATACATTTTCACAGATCAAACGCCTGTCAAATCGCTTTGCCAATGTCATGCGCCGTCATGGCATACGGCGTGGCGACCGGGTCGGGATCCTGTTGCCGCAAAGCCCGGAAACGGCGATTGCCCATGTCGCGACTTATAAAATGGGTGGCATTGCCGTGCCGCTCTTTACCCTGTTTGGGGTGGATGCGCTCGAATATCGTCTGGGGAACTGTGCCGCCAAGGCACTGGTGACCGACAAGGAAGGGGCGGCCAAGATCGCTGAAATTCGCGATCTTTTGCCCGCCCTTGAATATGTCTATGTGATCGATGGCGCACCCGATAACTGCTTTGACTTCAAGGCCCTGTCATCAGAAGCCAGTGACGATTTCGAACCGGTCAACACCCGTGCCGATGAACCGGCACTGATTATTTATACATCCGGCACCACAGGTCAGCCCAAGGGGGCGTTGCATGCCCATCGGGTGTTGCTGGGGCATTTGCCTGGCGTTGAAATGTCGCATGACTTCTTCCCCGAAGACGGCGATGTCATGTGGACCCCGGCTGATTGGGCGTGGATTGGCGGGCTTCTTGATGTCCTGTTGCCCGCCTGGCATCACGGCGTGCCTGTTGTTGCCCACCGGTTTGAAAAATTCACGCCCGAGGATGCCTTTCGCCTGATGGCGGAATATGGTGTGCGTAATACTTTCCTGCCACCGACCGCGCTTAAGATGATGCGGGCCGCGGGCGACGAGCTGGCGCAAAGGTTCAATTTCAAACTCCGCTCTATTGCAAGCGGTGGTGAAACATTGGGTGCAGAACTTCTTGATTGGGGGCGTCGGGTGTTTGATGTCACCATCAACGAGTTTTATGGCCAGACAGAATGCAACATGGTGGTTAGTTCCTGTCAGTCGATAATGGACTCAAAGCCCGGTGTTATGGGCCGTCCGGTGCCCGGTCATGATGTTGCGGTGATTGATCTGGGGGGGACGGTGCTTGAACCCGGTGAAATGGGCCGCATTGCCGTGCGTGCGCCTGATCCGGTGATGTTCCTCGAATACTGGCGCAATCCCGAAGCCACCCGCGACAAGTTTGTTGGTGAATGGCTTCTGACAGGGGACATGGGCAGTGTCGATGCCGATGGGTACATCCGCTTTGTCGGGCGCGATGATGATGTCATCAGTTCGGCCGGGTATCGTATCGGGCCGGGGGAAATTGAAGACTGTCTGATTGCCCATCCTGCCGTGCGCATGGCCGGTGTGATCGGCAAGCCCGATGATCAGCGGGGCCAGATCGTAAAGGCCTTTGTCGTATTGGCCGATGGTTTCGCCGAAAGTCCGGAGCTTGAAAGCGAAATCAAGAACTTCGTCAAAACCCGATTGGCCGCACACGAATACCCGCGCGAGATTGCCTTCCTTGATCAATTGCCGATGACAACCACCGGCAAGGTCGTGCGGCGGGCCTTGCGCGATATCACCTGATATCGTGCCCGGATTTCAAATCGTTCCCAAAACGGTTTTCGTATAAAACAAGGCCGGGTCCTTCTGGATCCGGCCTTGCGTGTTTAAGGTCATGTGTGCCTGTTTGGCTATTCGTTGCGTAACAACGGCGCTGCCGGACTGCGCAGAGCCTGCCAGGTGCCGACAAAACCGGCTGCCAGCGTCGCAAACAGGCCAATCGCAATCGGTCCGATGATGGTCATCGGCAACAGCACCCAGTTGGCCTCCATGATCAGCACCAGCACCGACCAGGCCGCAACCGACCCGACAAAGGCCGCAATCACACCGGTGGCAAGACCAAGGATCCCGTATTCCAGCGCATAGGCATAAAGAATGTTGGAACGTGTCGCGCCCAGTGTCTTGAGCACCACCGCATCATAGATCCGCTTGCGGCGACCGGCCGCAACTGCCCCGCCAAGGACAAGCACGCCAGCGACAATCGCAATCATGCTTGTGGCATTAAGGGCTGTGCCGATCCCGGCCAGAATGGCATTGGCGGCCTCAAGCGCCTCACGCACGCGAATGGCTGAGACATTGGGGAAGTCCATACCGATCATGCGATCCACCGGTTCTTCCATTTCGCGCGGCATATGGGCGGTGGCGATCAGGCTATAGGGCGCCTTGTCGATCAGCCCCGGTGAAAACACCATCGCGAAATTCATGCGCAGGCTTTGCCATTCGATCTCGCGCCAATTGGCGATCTCGGCGGTGATGTCGCGACCCAGCACATTGATGGTCAGGGTGTCGCCCGGCTCAAGGTCAAACGCGCGACCGATATCCGCACTGATCGACACCAGCGGCTTTGACGCATCATTGTAATCAGCCGGCCACCATTCACCGCGCACCAGTTTGGTTTCAGGCGGTGCGGTTGCGGCAAAGGTCAACCCGCGATCACCGCGCAGGAACCAGCGATCATCACCCGGTCCGACATCGTTGGAATTAACGCCATCAACCGCCGTCACCCTGCCGCGCAGCATCGGAGTTTGTTCGATATCCGAAACATTATCCTGTGCCAGAAGCTGATCGCGGAACTGATCGATCTGATCGGGTCGAATATCCAGGAAGAAGAAGGCCGGGGCAGAGTCCGGCAGGTTCTCGTTGATCTCGTTATCAAGGTTGCCCTCGATCCCCGAAATCGTCACCAGCAGTGTCAGGCCCAACCCAAGCGACAGCGCGACGGGTACGGTGCTTGCCCCTGGACGGTGCAGGTTGGCAAGCGCCAATCTGGAAAAGGCACTGCGTCCCGTAATTAAACGTTTCGAAAGGGATACGATACCGCGCCCGGCAAAGGTGAAAATCACCACCGCCGCCGCCGACCCGCCAATAAAGCCAAGCGCAATCGCCTTGTCGGTCGCAGTCAGCACCGTCAGGATCAGCAACAGCACCAACGGCACACCGATATAGGGCAGGTCACGCTTGCGCACGGGACTGCCGCTAAACAGTCCGGCACTGGCGCGGAACAATCGTGCCGCCGGGATTTCGCGTGCGCGCAACAAGGACGGCAGGGCAAAGACCAAAGTGGTCAGCACACCAAAGCTGGTGGCAATGATCAGCGATGGCAATGCCGGGCCCAGCGTCACATCAATTGGCAGCCGCCCGGCAAGGGCCGGCGCAATCAATGCCGGTGTCACCGCGCCGATCAGAAGCCCGATGGCAATCCCGATCAGGGCCAGAACAAGGATCTGCAGGAAGTAAATACGAAGCACAAGCGCATGCGATGCGCCGATGGATTTAAGCGTGGCAATAACGGATGTTTTGCTTTCGATATGGCTGCGCACGGCATTGGCCACACCAATACCCCCGACCAAAAGGGCCGAGAGACCAACAAGGGTCAGGAACAGGGTCAGGCGCTCGATAAAGCGTTTCAGGCCGGGGTTGGCATTGGCCGTATCGCGAATACGCCAGCCAGCCTCTTCGAACCGCTCTTCAAGCCGTTCGCGAAAAGCAGTCGGGGTTTCATTATCATTGATATCCAAAGCGTAATAATAGCGGATCAGACTGCCCGGCTGCACCAGCCCGGTCTCCATCAACCCGTCCATCGAGACCATCAGGCGCGGGCCAAAGTTGAAAAAGCCAACGGCCTTGTCGGGCTCGGTCTTGATCACACCACGGATCTGCACATCAATATCGCCAAGCGCGACCGTGTCACCGACATCGATCCGAAGCCGTTCAAGCAAGCCTGCCTCGGTCACAGCCCCCCAAACACCATCCTTTTGTTCAAGGATCCCGTCAAAGGCAACCCCGTCGGCAAGCTCCATCTCGCCAAACAGCGGATAGGCATCATCAACCGCCTTAAGCTCCACCAGTCGGCGCTGGTCCGGGCCATAGGCCGTGGTGCGCATGGTGGCCAGTTCGGCAACGCGTTCGGTATTTGCGCGCAGCCACTCGATCTGATCGCCGGTTGCTTCCTGATGGGTCAGGCGCAGTTCAACATCGCCGCCCAAAAGCTTCCGCCCGTCACGCTCCAGTGCCGATAGAACGGATTCCGAAACGTTTCCGACAGCCGCAATCGACCCGACGCCAAGCGCCAAACACGCCAGAAAAATACGAAAACCTGATAACCCGCCGCGCAACTCGCGCCGACAGACCCGCCAGGCAATGGACCATAGGCGGTCCGCACCATCTGAAGGGGAAAGGGATGTACTCATGACTGCGATTCCAGATGCGAAACGATTTCGCCGTCGCGCAGCAACACCGTGCGGTCGCACCGCTTGGCAAGGGCTGGATCATGGGTAATCAAAAGCAGGGTCGAGCCGCGCCGCTTGGTCAGATCAAACAACAGTTCGATAATCGTTTCACCGGTCGTGCCATCAAGGTTGCCGGTCGGCTCATCGGCCAGCAAAAGCTCAGGGTCGGTGGCAAGTGCACGTGCAAGCGCAACGCGCTGTTGCTCCCCGCCCGATAGCTGGCCCGGATAGTGATCGGTGCGATGACCCAGCCCGACATGCTCCAACTCTTCGCGCGCCTTTTCAAAGGCATCTTTGCGCCCGGCGAATTCCATCGGAAGCGCAACGTTCTCCAAAGCGCTCATGGTCGGGATCAGGTGGAAGTCCTGAAACACGATGCCGACATGATGGCGGCGATAAAGGGCCAACCCGTCTTCATCAAGGGCGCGCAGGTCCTTGCCACACACCTTCACAACGCCTTCCTGGGCTTGTTCCAGTCCGGCAATAACCATCAAAAGCGATGTCTTGCCCGAGCCAGACGGCCCGACAAGCGATACGCGTTCGCCTGCACCAATCGAAAGATCAACCCCTTTAAGGATCTCGACAATCCCGGCCGGACCTTGCAGCCGCAGCTTCAGGTTCTGCACATCAATTGTCTGTTTTGGCGCTTCACCAGACGCGGCGACATTTTGTTCCGGTATCGTGGTGGTTTCGGTCACACTCATTTCGGGTCCTATCGGGTTGTCCGTTGCAAGATCGGCAAAGCAGGCTAAATAGGTTTACGGATCAGGACGTTTCTGGTTCAGACTTCTTTTGATCTGAACGCCTTCTGTCTGCGTTCATCAAGGGTAAACGTTCGGAAACCGCTCGGGCAAGTTCGCAGCACATTAAGGTGAGATTTGTAATGAATTCGGTGTTTGGGCAAGGTCACACTGTAAACAAGTTCACGTACAAGTTGGCAAAACAGTTGCGTAAATCTGCCGCGCAGGCATGCGCAGCCCTTGCCATCGCTGTCTTTGCCCTGGCCGGATTTTCGTATGAAGCGCGGGCGCAGGAAAGTGATCAAGCGACCAAAACCCTTGTATTGTTTGGCGACAGCCTGATGGCCGGTTATGGCCTGGCCCATGAAAATGGCTTCGCGCCCAAGCTTGAGGCGGCCCTGAAGGATGCGGGTCATGATGTGGAAGTTGTGAATAGTTCCGTCTCTGGCGATACCACGGCGGCGGGTCTTGCGCGCCTTGACTGGGCACTGGTTGACAAGCCTGACGCGGTCTTGCTCGAACTTGGTGCCAATGATGCACTGCGCGGTATGGAGCCGTCCCAGACCCGTGAAAATCTGGCAGAAATCCTTGAAAAGCTGCGGGGCATGGATGTCGATGTCTTGCTGGCTGGCATGATGGCGCCGCCCAATATGGGAGCGGCGTATGGTGATGAATTCAACAGCATCTATCCTGATCTCGCCAGCCGCTATCAGGTTGATCTTTATCCGTTTTTCCTTGAAGGCGTTGCCGCAGAACCCAGCCTTAATCAGGATGACGGCATGCATCCCAATGCAGAGGGCGTGGACGTTATCGTCAAAAGTATTCTGCCAGATGTGATCAATCTGCTGCAGACATCAGACGCCAGCTAACAAGGCCAAGATCTTCAGCTGCCGGATAATTCAGGCAGTTATCGGTTCCAGAAAGCCACCATCCGGTTACGTTGGCATAATACCGGCACCTCACCCCTGTAATCAAAACGTCTCCTGTTAATATCTCCACAGGTTGGCTCATCAGACGGCCGGACAAACACCGTGCCGAGCGTTTCTTGCGCCCGATTTGAATGCTATGCGTAAAATGGTCTGTTTCCAAGGGGTTATGCGGTTTCCAGCAAGTTATAAAATTTCGCAAGTGCGTAAATCAGCGCAATTATGCCGCTTGCGGCCAATAAAAAACTGCATATGTAGATAGAAAATGTCAACAACTCGAAACGATTTATCGGTCAGACCGTAAGGATACCAGTGTCGCTCACCTGCAACAGTAATAATACAATTAAATCATATATTTAGCGTTGTCTTCCGGGTGGTGCGTGTGCCGTGAATCTTACCTGAAAATCCCCATGTGGGGACCAAAACATGGGGTTTGGTGTAAAATTAACACCTCATTTACTTTCGGTTATGTTTCGAACTGGCTTTACGTTAACTGCATATGTTGTTTTAGAGGAATGCTTCTGACAGGGGATCGACGACAATTTCGGTTTTTGACGGTTTTGCCTCCGCCGACGAATTGGACCCTCTTCCCAACAACGTCTTGAAAACAATGTTTTATTTCAATTACTTAACAGAAATCGCAAAGAGTGTCTGTAATCTGCGGCCTGTGGATAACTCCGCAACAGTCAAAACGGGTGTATGACGTCAAGGAAATACACGTAAGTCATCAAAAAATGTTTTATATCAAATGCTTGGTATTTTTCAGTGAAACCCGTTTGTTTCCAGGGAGTCGCAAATTGGCCTGTGAATGAATCGGAAGCGATTCAATTTTGACTGCAAATGCAGTTGCAGGGGCCGGACTCCGTCGATACACTTCCTTCTTATGCTGTTGAATATCGGGCGCTCTTTTGCGTTTCTCATGTTCGGTTGTACTAAATTAATTAAATAATTCAATGCCTTAAAGGGATTGTTCTGTGTCGTCTTCTTCCACCGTCAAGCAGTCCTACACCATTCCCTGTTCTTCGATCTTCCGCGACGCGGTGCTGCAATTGGCAGAGCGGCGCGGTGTGAATGCCGCCGATCTGGCGCGCTCGGTCATGCTGATCGTTCCGGAAAAGGCGATTGAGGACTATCAGGACCCCGGCGACCCGCCCAAGGGGGACCGTGAAACCATCGTGTTGAAGTCCGGCCCGGCAGAGGGGCGGCCCTGGCGGCGTAAACCCCGCCTGCAATTGCGCCTGCCACCGGGCTTTTCGGTGGTCACCGTGCGCAAGGCGTTGCAAATGGCGATTGATTTCGACGCGGGGGATGTGAATATGCGCGTCGAGAAGTCAGATGTATTGGCTGCTGAACGCGCTGCCCTCGAAGAAGCCCGTGCTCTCAAGAAACGTCAGGCAGAGCCACCTGTCGAACTTCTGCAATCGCGTGAAGAGCTCGAACGTCTCCGTCAGATTGTTGATAACCTTGCCTTTGATCCGCTTGATCGTGGCGTCACCACCTTTAACGAGGCGCTTCACGTCATGGGCTTTCCGCCAAGCGCCCGGCCCGATATGCGCGCGATCCGGTCGAAATATCGCGTTCTGGCCGCCATCCATCATCCCGACAGCAATTATGGCTCCCACCAGCGCATGACGCAGCTCAATGCCGCGATGGAGATCCTGCGCAAACACGTTTCCTGATTGCGCATATTGTGGGCCATGACAAACCGATCCACGGCCCCTTGTGGAAGGGTTCGCGCAATGCTTAGATGTAAGAAAGTCGATTTCTGGTTTGGCGACCGGGCACAAGAACCGGCCACCCCGACCAGCCAGCAATGGGAGACAGCATGACGGCGGAATTTCGGGCGGCACATGCCAGCGGTGAAAACTGGGCCTCGGTCGCATCCGAGCTTGCCGAACTTCTGGAAAAAGAACCATTGCCAGAACAGGCACTGGCTTTTTTGTATGTCTCCGAACCGCTTGCCGGGGATCTTGGCAGTATCCTGACCTTCCTGCGTTCGCGCCTGTCGATTGAACACTGGATCGGAACGTCCGGTGTTGGGGTCTGCGGATCAGGGCGCGCCTATTTCGGGGTTCCGGCGGCATCTGTCATGATCGCCCCGTTTGCCCGTGATGACTTCCACATCTTTGAACCCCTTAAAACCGAAGCCGATCTGGACGCCCCCGAACTGCAAAAGGCGATTGATCGTCTGCAACCGATCTTTGGTCTGGTGCATGGTGACCCGGGCGCACCCGACAGCCTCGGTCAATTGGCCGAGCTCGCAAGGTTGGGCTCGACTTATCTGGTGGGCGGGATTGCCTCGGGCGAACGCGGCGCGCCACAGATTGCTGATCGCATTGTCGATGGCGGCCTTTCGGGTGTTTTGTTTGACGGTAAAACCAGTGTTCAGGTCGGTATCAGTCAGGCCTGCACCCCGGTCGGTCCGGTCCATCGCGTGACCGAGGGGCGCGAAGGCATTGTCTCGACCCTTGATGATCGTCCAGCCCTTGAGGTGCTTAAGGAAGAACTCGACGCCGACGGTGGGGAACAATCCATGGCATCGGGGCGGTATCATGCGGCCCTGATGGTACCGGGATCGGACACCGGCGACTTTGTCGTGCGCAATCTGATGGGGGTGGATCCCCATAACAACATGATCGCGATCAGCGGTGATGTGCAGGCGGGCGATGCCATCCGCTTTGTCCGCCGCGACGGGGCCGCGGCCGAACAGGATCTGCGGCGCATGCTGGCTGATTTGCAAAAACGTCTACCGGGCAAGCCGCGCGGGGCGCTGTATTGCAGCTGTGTTGCCCGTGGCCCGCATCTGTTTGGTACCGAAAGCCGCGAAATGATGATCATCCGTGATGAACTGGGCGATCTGCCGCTGACCGGGTTTTATGGCAATGGCGAAATCTGCAATGACCGCTTCTATGGATATACCGGGGTTCTGACCCTGTTTATCTAGGTCCTGACGCCAGGGCCGCCTCATACCCCGTCACAATAAATTTGCCCGCCAACGGTTTCATCGCGCGGCCAAGCGGATATATTCATACCATTGCAAAATCATGTGCCGCACCGATTCAGCGGTTCTGGCGGCACAAAACAGGGGAATTTCATATGGAATATCGTCGACTGGGGCGTACTGATATTGATGTCAGTGTGATTTGTCTGGGCACCATGACCTGGGGCCAGCAGAACACGCAAGACGAAGCTTTCGAACAGCTTGATTACGCCACTGCCAACGAAATCAATTTCATCGACACAGCCGAAATGTACCCGGTCCCGGCGATGGAAGAGACCTTTACCAAAACCGAAACCATCATTGGTAACTGGCTTGAAAAGCGCGGCCGTCGTGATGATCTGGTGATTGCCACCAAGGTCGTCGGTCCGGCAGACCGCTTTCCGTATGTGCGCGGTGGGCCGCGTCTGACCCGCGGGCAAATCTTTGAGGCAATTGACGCCTCGCTTGCGCGCCTGAAAACCGATTATGTCGATCTTTATCAGCTTCACTGGCCGGATCGGAATTCCAACTTCTTCTCCAAGCTGGGCTACACCCATGACGCGGAAGAACAATTCACCCCGATCGAAGAAACCCTTGGCGCCCTTGATGAACTGGTCAAGGCTGGCAAGGTCCGCCATATCGGTTTGTCGAATGAAAGCCCTTGGGGCCTGATGAAGTTCCTTGAGCTGGCCGAAAAGAATGGCTGGCCGCGGGTGGTCTCTGTTCAGAACCCCTACAGCCTTCTGACCCGGCAATATGAAGTCGGTCTGGCCGAATGTTCGATCCGCGAAGATGCCGGTCTTTTGGCCTATTCGCCGCTGGGCGGTGGGGCACTGTCGGGCAAATATTTGGGCGGTGCGCGTCCCGAAGGTGCGCGTTCCTCTGTCTGGCCCCAATATTTCGGGCGTTATCTGACCGAAAACGGGGTCAAGGCAACCGAGGCCTATATGAAGCTTGCAAAGGATAACGGCCTTGATCCGGCACAGATGGCGCTGGCCTATGTCAATTCGCGTCCGTTCCTGACCTCGAACATCATTGGCGCGACCAGCATGGAACAGCTCAAATCCAATATTGAATCCGCCAAAATCACCCTGTCGGACACTGTTCTCGAAGAAATCGAAAACATTCACAAAATCTATACCTATCCCTGCCCGTAAGGAACTGAAGGGATATCCTTGGCGGCAACGTCACAGGATGGTCAGATTTTGACCCCAAACTTGGGAGATGCGGCGCGGTAATCCATGCCTCGCCGTATCCCTCACCACCGAGACGGAGGCGACCCATGGTTAAGCGTATCAACGGCAAGGAAGCTGATCTCGGGGATATGACGGTCCGCCGCATTTTACCTCACCGCGAGGTACGTTCTGTCGGTCCGTTTGTGTTTTTTGATCACATGGGCCCGGTAAAGTTCGAGCCCGGCCACGGTGTTGATGTGCCCCCGCATCCGCATATCGGCTTGGCCACCGTCACCTATCTGTTCAATGGTGCGATCCTCCATCACGACAGTCTGGGCAGCAATATCGAAATCACCCCGGGTGATCTCAACTGGATGCATGCGGGCCGGGGTATTACCCATTCCGAACGCGAAACCGAGATCGTGCGCAATTCGGTTCATGCCCTTCATGGCTTGCAGCTTTGGGTGGCCCTTCCCGAAGAGGCAGAGGAATCCGATCCCGCCTTTTATCATGTGCCGAAAGATGATCTTCCAATCATCGAGGATGCCGGGCTTCATATGCGCCTGATTGCGGGCGAAGCCTTTGGCAAAACGGCCCCGGTGCCGGTCAAGTCCAAGCTCTATTACCTGGATGTCGCCATTGACGAAGGCGCGCAGCTTGTCTTGCCTGGCGAAAATCAGGAAGGGGCGATTTATGTTGTATCCGGCACGCTACTGGTCGACGGTGAAAGTCACGAACCACAAAGCCTTCTATATGTTGCGCCCGAAGAAATCCCCGATATCGTCGCCAAAACCGATTGTCGGGTGATGTTGCTCGGCGGGTTGCCGCTTGGCAAACGTCACATCTGGTGGAACTTTGTTTCCAGCAGCAAGGACCGGATTGAGGCGGCCAAGTCTGACTGGGCGGCGGGCAATTTCCCGCAAATCGATGGTGAAGACGACGCTTTGCCGCTGCCCGCGCGCTCGACCGGATAATATCCATATACTATTCCTTCTTGAGCCGCTTCTGACCCACCCCCGAACTTTAATTGGATTGAAGACATGCGTTTGTTTGTTGGTGTGGAAATTCCCCACGATATTGCGGTCGAACTTTATCCGCTGGGGCGTGCGATCAAGGGGCTTGATCCCCAGACCCCGGAAAACATGCACATCACCCTGAAATTCATCGGTAATGTCGATCCGGGGCTGGCAGGCGAGATTGACAAGGCCCTCTCGCAGGTCAAATTCGACCCCTTTGATTTGCAGGTATCCGGACTTGATATGTTTGCATCCAGCCGCAAGGTCCGCATCTTCTGGGCCGGGGTAAAGGATCAACCGGCGTTGCACACGCTTGCAAATCGGGTGGAAAATGCGCTTCTCGCACTTGAAGAATGCCCGGATATGGATATGCGTAAATTCACCCCGCATATCACGCTGGGCCGCAATCGCGATGCCGCGCGGGCTTCCATCGAACAGGCGATTGTCGATCATGGGGATGTGACCTCGCGGGTGTTCACTGTTGATCGTTTCTGCTTGTATGAAAGCCATTCAACAACGGATGGTCCGGAATTTCGCGTGATTGCCGCCTATGATGGCAAGGATGGCCCGCTTCCTGAACCAGACCTCTCAGAGGCCTTCGCAACAGAGGATTTTCAATGAAACTAGGCTTTATCGGAACCGGCGCAATCAGCGATGCGGTCATTCGCGGTCTTTTGACATCTGACTATCCGGCAAGCGAAATCATCGTTTCACGCCGAAGCGCGCATATCTCCGCAAAGCTCGCCGCCGACTTTGACCGGGTGCGGGTCGAAGACGACAATCAGGCGATCATTGATCAGTCCGATATGATCTTTCTTGCGGTTCTGCCACAGATTGCCGGTGATGTTCTCTCAACGCTGCGCGTGCCCGACGACAAACAGATTGTCAGCCTGATCGCCACCATCCCGATTTCCGACCTTAAGCTTTGGCTGGGCACCAACGCACAATGTGATCGTGCCATCCCCCTGCCACCGGTCGAACATCATGCCGGTGTCACGGCGGTCTATCCCGGTTCGCCCGATGTCATGGCCCTGTTTGAAAAACTCGGTGGTGCGGTGGCGGCAGAAACCATTGATGCCTTTGATGGCTACGCAGCGGGCAGTGCCCTGATGGCGACCTATTTCACTGTGCTTGAAAGTGCCGCCCAGTGGATGGTCAAACAGGGCTCCGACTATGCCGACGCGCGGCGTTACCTCGCCGCCCTGTTTTCCGGGCTTGCCGGGAACACCGACAAATCCCCAGATCAAAGCTTTGCCGATCTTTATGAAGGCCACATCACCGCTGGTGGCCTCAATGAGCAGGTCGCGCAAACTTTCATCCGTGAAAAGGGCACCGATGCGCTTCATGCTGCGCTTGATGAAGTGTTCGCGCGGATCAAGGCATCTGCCAAGTAAGTTCAGGCAACAAAAACGGGCGGCTTTGATGGCCGCCCGTTTTCCGTTCTTTCTATAATTCGGCTCAGCAGTTTCAGGCCGCCGCCCTGTTCTGATACCCAACCGTCAGGCGTTGCTGCCCGCCGTTTCCGTCTTCTATCAGATCCACCATCGCATAGCCGAGATCAGCAAAGCTGATGCGCGCCATCCCGTCATGGTCGGGGACCAGCGTATCAGTGCCGCGCACATATTGCCCGGTCAGCGGTCCATCAATCAGCATCGCGGGCGGGCGCAGGCAGGTCCATTGCACATCCTCATACTGATCAAACAGCGCATCCTGCTTTGCGCAGGCCTCGGCAATCGGTCGCACGGTATCAGGCAGGAAATCAGGCGCACTCAGGACAGTATAGCCGCTGTCATCGGCCAGTTTCAGGGTTGCGGCCCCGCCGGTCAGGTAAATCGGGGCTTTGGTTTTACGTGCCGCATCCAGCAACACCCGGCTCATCTCGACCAGCAAACTCTCTGATCCGCTGATCGGGCGAAGTGCGCTGACTGCAACGTCATGGCTTGCCATCAGCTCTGCAACGCGGTCCGGCTTGGCCAGCACATCAACGCTTTCGCGCGCCACGCTGTCTGGCACATCAGCCAGTTTGTGGATATTGCGCGCAATTGCGGTAACACTATGCCCACGCGTCAGGGCTTCACGCAGGGTGGCGGTGCCGACATCACCAGTGGCGCCAAACAGAACAATCTTCATCGGACGTTTCCTTTATATATGTGGGGCGTTTCGTTTTTAGGTGGTGCGCGGGGCTGGTTCGGTGATCGGGCTCTCGATCGGTGCGGGCGCAGGTCGGGCGGCGCGCTGACCAAGCCAGATGCTGACAAGCACGACAATCACGCCAGTCATCTGAAGCGGGCTTAACGCCTCGCCCAGGATCACCCAGCCCAGCAGAACCGCACTGGTCGGGCTTAAAAAGCCAAAGCTTGTCACCGTCGTTGGGCCAAGGCGCGCAATACCCCGGAACCACAGGAAATAGGTCAGTGCCGCCCCGATCAGGCCAAGCCACACCAGACCGGCCAGATTGACAGGCGTCGGCATCGGAAAGCCCGGTTCAATGATCAGTGCTACCGGGATCAAAAGGATTCCGCCTGCGGTTAATTGCCAGGCCGTAAAGGTCAGCGGTGATACAGGGGGTTGCCATTTGCGTGTCATCACGGTGCCAGCAGCCATGGATGCAGCACCGAAGAGGGCGGCAGCAATGCCAATGGGATCAAGGCTGCTTGTCGGGCCAAGCACAAGCATCGCGACCCCGATCAATCCCGAAATTGCCGCGATAACACCCAGAATCGTAATGCCCGATCCAAGGGCGAAGCGGGCCAAAAACAGCACCAGCAATGGCTGAATCGCGCCAAGTGTTGCTGCCACCCCGCCGGGCAGGCGATAGGCTGCGACAAACAGCATCGACCAGAACACTGCGAAATTAAGCGCTCCCAGAATAAATACCCGTGTGCGCCAGCCAGCGGGCGGCAATTGCCGGACCACAAGCAACAGGATCAAGCCGGCAGGCAGCGCGCGCAAAAGGGCCACGGTCAGTGGAAACCCATCGGGCAACATCTCCGTGGTGACGATATAGCTACTGCCCCAAATGATTGGAGCAAGTGCGGTGAGGCATAAATCAGTTGTTCGGTTCATGGTGGCGTCTCCATTTATCTTGACTTCAAGATATATTTAGAAATCTTGACGTCAAGATAAAATTTCGGCAAGACCTAGAAAGATGTTAATTCTTCCCGCGGATTTGCGTCGCCTATCCGCACAAATCCGGGCGACCGCAACGATCATGTGAATAGTTTGGACCCTGACCATGGATAAAGTTGATCGCATTCTTGCGCAGTGGCGCCGTGAAAGACCTGACCTTGATGTCACCCAAATGGGTGTCATTGGTCGGATAGGTCATCTGCGCAGCCATTTGAGTGCTGCACATGAACGTGTTTTCAAAAAATACGATCTGTCACTGGCAAGTTTTGATGTTCTGGCAACCTTGCGTCGGTCCGGCCCGCCCTATGCACTTAGCCCGTCAGAACTCATTGACTGGACCATGGTGACATCGGGCACCATGACCAACCGCCTTGACCGGCTGGAAAAGGCCGGGCTGATCACCCGTCAACGCAACCCGGAAGACGGTCGCGGCTTTGTCATTGCCCTGACCGACAAGGGGTTTGAGCTGATCGACGCTGCCGTTACAGAACATGTCGCCAACCAGCATCAGATACTCGAAGCACTAAACCCCGAAGAGCTCGACCAGCTTGACGGGCTCTTGCGCAAATGGCTGGCTGCGATGAATGCGGCCGGGGATTCAGAAAACGGCTAGATCAGTCATAAACGATACCCGGGCTCAAAAGCTCAAAGCCCGCGATTTCAAACTCATACTTGCCTGACCCATCGGCCTTTTCGGCCCGGGCGATCAGCTTGCCATCCGCATTGCGAAAGACTGCGTGCGCTGTATGCAGCGCGCGGTAACAATGGCTGCCGTCAGGATAAAGGTATTTGATCATCATGCCTCCGTGCAAAAGGACATCATGAACAAATCCCCCTGACAGCCTGCTGTCAGGAGCCGCGCCAAAGACATCGCATGTCTGAGTATTGCTGGCGCCACATTCGGGGGGCAACTGGTCGTTTTTGTATGCTTGGAAAAAGGCTTTCTGGTCAGTGGCAGAGAGGAGGGGATTCGAACCCCTGAGGGGCTTACACCCCAACACGCTTTCCAGGCGTGCGCCTTAAACCACTCGGCCACCTCTCCACATGCGATCTTTGATATATCGCGAAAGCGGGCGGACATTAGCCGAGACGCCCGCGCTTGACAAGGCCCAATAAGCCTCTTTTTTTACTTTGCTGAAATCGCCGCAAATGGGCCTGTGGCGCGGGGTGTTTACCCACGGTTTAACCGCCTGAAACCTTTGGCAATGAATGGGTTGCCATAATCTTTACTTCTTGTTGATGTCTCATCCGTAAGGTTTGAGGTCAGGATTTCCAATCGCTGTGTCGGCCGGGGTACGTCATGTGCCCCTTTACGGCGGCGGCAAAGACCCGTTAGGGTTCCGGTGTTTTTTGCTAATATACCGACCCTGACAGGTAGTTTGGAGAGGATAATGTGGTTTTTCCGGGCGTTGGGATGGATCCTGTTATTTGCCAGCATCGCCGTGCTGGTTGATGATTCCATCACCGCGCTTCAGACAGGCAGTTTTCGACTGGTCGCCGCCGGCGAGCTCTGGTATCGCCTTGATGCTGGCAGCCTCAACCTGCTGCAATCGGTCGTGCAGCGCTATATCTCTGTGTGGGTGTGGGACACGATCTTTGTGCCTGTCCTCCTTGCGCCAGCACTTGTCGTCCTGTTTGTGCCATCCGCGATCCTTCTTCTGCTGACCCGCAAACGCAAGCGTCAGCGCATTTTCTGATATCCGGCTTTCCCGATTGATCGATCCGTCATTTGCGTGGCGGGTTTAGTCCTTTGTCGCCTTGTCTGCAGCGGGCCCAACCGCCAAACTGCCCGAAACCAACACAACAACAGGCAGGAAAATCGGCATGAAGGCGTGGATCTGCGACGCATTTGGCGAAGAACCGCAATGGCGTGATGTGCCCGATCCGGTGGTGCAACCCGGTCAGGTTCTGATCGATGTCGCAGCCTGCGGTGTCAATTTCGCCGATACCCTGATCCTGCAGGGCAAATATCAAAAGCGCCCCAGCGGCCCTTTTTCTCCGGGCTTTGAAGTCAGTGGCACCGTGCGTGCCATCGGGGATGGTGTGACCAATGTTAAGCCCGGTGATGCGGTGATGGCGATGCCCGACTGGGGTGGTTACGCCGAAATGGTCATTGCCGATGCCAGTCTTGTCATCGCCTTGCCCGATGGCGTTGATGTCAACGATGCTGCTGCCTTTCAGATCGCCTATGGCACCAGCTGGTTTGCCCTGAAATATCGCGCAGACGTCAAGCCGGGCGAGATTGTTCTGGTTCATGGGGCGGCTGGCGGGGTTGGCCTGACTGCGGTTGAATGCGCCAAGCTTTTGGGCGCGACGGTTATTGCCACGGCGGGCGGCGCGGACAAATGCCAGATCGCGCGTGATCATGGTGCAGATCATGTCATTGATTACAAATCCGAAAATATCCGTGACCGGGTGCGTGAAATCACGGCTTCACTTGGGCAGCCCAAAGGCGCAGACGTGGTTTATGATCCGGTTGGTGGCGATGTCTTTGATCAAAGCCTGCGCTGTGTTGCGCCCGGTGCGCGCATGCTTCTGATCGGGTTTGCCAGTGGCGCGGTGCCCCAAATCCCGGCCAATATCCTGCTGGTCAAAAATGTCACCGCGATTGGCTTTTATTTTGGTGCCTATCTCGAACAGAACGCAGTTATTGCCCAACAGGGCATGACAGAACTTCTGGATCGCTTGAAATCCGGGGAAATCCGCCCGATGATCTCTGCGGTGTATCGCCTTGAAGACGCAATGGACGCCTTGGCGTCGATCCGGGATCGTACCGCAACCGGCAAATTGGTGATTGATTGTCGTCCAAACAGGTAAATACGTGGATTTCCTTCATTAATTCGTTGGTATAGGATACTGGCGTCCCAACCACTTCGATGCCGGATTTCGCCGCAATGCCCGACGATAAAAACAGGCCCGATCACGTTCCGTCTTCTCAAAAGACGCGCGATCAGTATGAAAGCTATCCCTATCCGGAACGTAGTCCCGAGGATGAGGACAAACGCCTGATCACCGGGTCACCGGGCAACTGGGACGAGGTTGTGCATTTCGTCTTTGGCGGGCGCGATCCATCCGCACAGACCAAAAGCGGCAAGATCAAAATTCTCGTCGCGGGTGGCGGGACTGGCGATGCGCTGGTCATGCTGGCCCAGCAGGCCCGTGATCGCAAGGCCAAGGCCGAGATCGTCTATATCGATCTTTCCGAAAGTTCGCGCGCCATTGCCGAAGCACGGATCAAACGCCGCAGTCTGGAAAAGAACGTTACCTTTGTGACCGGATCCTTTGTGGATCTGGCCGCTGAATATGGTCCGTTTGACTATATCGATTGCTGTGGGGTGCTCCATCACCTGCCGGATCCGGATGCCGGGCTCAAGGCACTTGCCGATGCGCTCAAACCCGATGGTGGCATGGGTCTGATGGTCTATGGCGAGTTGGGTCGCCAGGGCGTCTATCACATGCAGGAAATGATGGAACGCCTGAATGCCGAGGCCGGCGGATCCAAGCGCCTGAATTTCGGCAAGGCGCTGTTTAATTCGCTGCCCGGCACCAACTGGCTCAAGCGCAACCCGTTTGTTGGCGACCATATTCATGGTGGCGATGCCGGTTTCTATGACCTTTTGTTGCATCAACAGGATCGCGCCTATCGCGTCGATGAGGTCTTTGATTTTGTCGAGGCCGCCGGTCTGCGCCTGCAAAACTTTATCGAACCAATGCGCTATGACCCGACCACCTATTGTTCGCGCCATGATGTGCTTGACAGGGCGGTTCATGTGCCGTTTCGCGAACGCGCGGCTCTTGCCGAACTGATGGCAGGCAATATTACCAAGCACACCTTCTATGTCGTAAAGGCCAAGAACAAGGTCAAGCCACCGGTGCCATCGCCGGAACTGATCCCGACCTTTACCCGTGTTGATGGCCCGTCGCTGGCCCGTTCGGTTGCCAAAACCGGCAATATCAAGATCACCTTTACCGGACTTGCGGTCACCCGCACCATGCCGTCGGCCTCACCGGCTATTTTGTCGCGGATTGATGGCAAGCGCTCGATTGATGAAATCTACGCGATGTTTGATCCGAAGCCCGAAAAGTTCGAATTCAACGCGCAATTCGCGGTGATGTATTCGGTGCTCAATGCCGCAAACCTGATGTATTTGCGTTATCCCCCGAAAAAATAGCCCGCCACGTCTGCGATTTCTCGCCTGTGTTGGTGCAAAAAGAAATGCCGGTCACAAGGGGATGTGACCGGCATTTACATGCGCACTTTCCAACGGGGGGAGGCTGGAATTGCGCTCAGGGATCTTGGGTGCAGAGCCTTACTTAAGGCTGATGCCTTTCCACGCATCCATCAGGGCTTCGATCAGAACCTGAAGCGGGAAAGTAATTGCGCTGTGCAGCGGGGTTACATTGTTCTGCATGACAAAACACTCGGTTATGCGCTTTTGCGCGGGTTAAGCTTTCCAGAACGGCTTGGCCGCTTCGCGTTTTGCGTCGTAGACGGTCCAGCCGATATCACGCAGCATGTGGGCATCCATGTCTGCCAGTTTCTGGCGCAGGTCGTGGCGTTTGAACCAGGTGCGCGGCAGATCCAGCAGGCTGGTGGTATTGTGATGGCGACGGGTGGTGGCGAATGCGCCTGCGTCTTTGGTGATAGCAACCATTGTTCTAATCCTTTTAAAACGAGGCCTGCTCTCAACACTTCAGCGGCCCGTGCATCCATGATGCGTGTGTCTATACTCTCGTTAAACTCAGGGTTAATTGAAAAAAGGCTTGCGCTCAAACCACCTTTTGTCATCATAGCATGAGTTTTTATCATGCAAAGTAGCTGTCATGAAACGCCGTCCATTGCCGTTAAACGCGCTCAGGGCCTTCGAAGTTGCCGGAAGACTCGAAAGCTTCACCAAAGCGTCACATGAGCTTAACGTGACCCAAGGGGCTGTCAGTCGACAGGTGCAACATCTCGAAGAGGTGCTTGGACGGCAGCTTTTCGAACGCCACCACCGAAGCCTTCGGTTGACCCGTGCCGGGCGCAACCTTCTGGAATCACTGACGCCGGCCTTTGATGCCATGGAAGACGCGGTTGCCAGGGTCGAAGACCGTGCGGATGACACGCTGCTTTCCGTCACCGCCCCGCTGACATTTTCCATGCGCTGGATCGTGCCGCGTCTGGGGCGGTTTCAGATGGAATACCCCAATTTTCAGGTCCAGTTGGGCACCTATAACGATGATCTGGCCTCTGTTGATTTCAACGAGGTCGATATCGCCATCCGTTTTGCCGATCACGGCAACGAACAGCTTGTCCATGAATTCCTGACCGGCGAGCGTCTGTTGCCGGTGTGCCATCCCGACCTGGCCAAGCAACTCGAAACACCCGAAGACCTTGCCCGTGTCACATTGTTGCATTGCTCTGCCCAGCGTGAAGACTGGCGCATCTGGCTCGAAGGGACGGGCATCAAGGGTGTGGATGGTTCAAAGGGCCCGGTTTTCGCCACTCTTGATATGGCGATGGAGGCCGCGGCAAGTGGCTTTGGCGTGGTCATTTCCGATCCGGCGATGATCGGGGAATATGTTGTGACCAATCGATTGACCGTCCCGTTCGATTTGCCGGTTGATAGCCCCTATGCCTATTCGCTGAGTTATCCACGCGGGCGACTGGAACGGCGCAAGGTCAAGGCGTTCCGTGATTGGTTGATGACCGAGATCAAGCTTGAAACCGGACGGCAGAAACTGTCGAAAAAAGGCGGGGAAAACAGCAAGGTCACTTGATGGTGCCTTGAAATTGAACGATTTAGTAGTGAGTATCAGATAGTTCTCGTGTGGCAATATTCACAGTCGCATCATGATTGGCCAAGACAATTGGTGACCATTGATTGCGTCCTGCAGTGTAAGCTCACATAGTAAAACAGAGACAACAGGCATCAGCTTGCATCAGGGGAAAGACGATAATCACATGATTTCGTATGCAGCCAGCATGAAAATGCCGGGCAGGTGGCGGCTGGGCGCGGCCATGACATCCATCCTTTTTGCCAGCGCCTTCACCTTGCTTGCCGCCGTTCTGCCATCCGCAGCCATACATGCGCAGGAAGGCAGTAAACCAAACATCAATCCGGCCCCGACAGTGGCCGTGGACGAGACTGATCTGGCGCCGCTGACCACGCGGTCACATGGCATCTCGCTTTATGGTGATCTGAAATACGGCCCGGACTTCCATCATTTTGATTATGTGAACCCGGATGCGCCCAAGGGCGGCAAGCTGTTGCAATCTTCCATCGTTGCCTTCGATACGCTTAACCCCTTCACGCTCAAGGGCAATGCAGCGGCAGGCATTGGCCTGATTTACGATAGCCTGATGGTTTCCAGTGCCGATGAACCCTCTTCGATGTATGGCCTCATCGCCCGCGAGATCGAACTCCCGCAAGACCGGTCCTTTGCCATCTTCCACCTTGACCCACGTGCGAAATTTCAGGATGGCAGCGACATCACCGCCGAGGATGTAAAGTTCTCCTATGAAATCCTGCTGGAAAAGGGCAGTCCGGTCTATCGACAGGTCTTCTCACAGATCGAAGGGGCCGAAATCATTGACGAACTCACCGTCAAATTCACTTTCAAACCGGGGAACAATCGCGAAACGCCGTTGACCGTGGCGGGCATTTCGATCATGCCCAAGAAATTCTGGGACGGTAAGGACTTCGCCAAAACCACCTTTGAAATCCCGGTTGGCAGCGGGGCCTATAAAGTTGCCAGCATCGAGGCAGGCCGGCGCATCACCTATGAACGTGACCCCAACTACTGGGCGGCCAATTTGCCTGTCAATCGCGGGCAGAACAATTTCGATACCATTCAATACGACACCTACCTTGACCCCGAAGTACAGCGTCAGGCGTTCCTTGCCGGGGAATACATGATCCGCTCAGAGCATTCATCCCGGGACTGGAACACCGCCTATAACACCCCGGCGGTGGAACGCGGCGACATCCAAAAGGAATTCATGCCCGATAACCTGCCGGTCGGAATGCAGGCCTATGTGATGAATAATCGCCTGCCGATCTTTTCTGATCAGCGTGTTCGGCGCGCGTTGCAATATGGCTTTGATTTCCAGTGGCTCAACCGCGCCATGTTCTATGGGGCATATAGCCGGACCGACAGCTTCTTTGTGAACTCCGAACTGGCGGCAACCGGCATTCCCACGGGCGATGAACTGGCCCTGCTGGAACCGTATCGTGATCAATTGCCAGCCAGACTGTTTGCCGAACCCTATACCCTGCCAGATTTCGATGCGCCCAACGGTCGCCGCGAAGCCCTGCGTGAAGCGATGACGCTGCTCAACGAAGCCGGTTGGGAAGTGCGTGACAAGGTTCTGGTGAACAAGGAAACAGGCCAGCCATTCCGTTTCGAACTGATCATTCGCCAACCCGGACTTGAAAAGATTGCACTGGTGGTCAAATCGCGCCTCAAACAGCTGGGCGTCGAAATGGACATCCGCCTGATTGACACCGGCCAATGGGTGAACCGCATTCAGGCCTTTGATTTTGAAGTCACGACTTTCTGGTGGCAACAGTCTCTGACACCGGGCAACGAGCAACGCGTGTTCTGGAGCTCGGAGGCCGCCGATCAGCCGGGATCGCGCAACTTCGCCGGGATCAAGAACCCCGTGGTTGATGCGATGATCGAAAACATTACGTCTGCTAACAGTTGGGAAGAACTGGTTGCCGCCACCCGGGCCCTCGATCGTGTGTTGTTGTGGGGGGATTATGTCATTCCGCAATACTATCTCGGCGGGGACCGCATGGTGTGGTGGAACATCTTCGGGCGGCCCGATGAAGTCCCGCTCCAGGGGATGTCGGTCATGCGCTGGTGGATTGATCCGGACAAGGCTGCAAAACTTCAGATGGGGATGAACTAGGCCATGCTGAACTATATTCTGCGCCGTTTGCTCCTGATTCCGGTGACCTTGTTTGGCATTATGCTGCTGAACTTCGCGATCATTCAGTTCGCGCCGGGCGGACCGGTTGAACAGGTCATTGCCCAACTGCAGGGAACCGACGTTTCCTCGACCGCACGGGTGACCAATCAGGGCAGTGACAGCGGCGGTGGCAGCAGGTCAGATGCATCATCGGCGTCGGGCAATAATTTCTCCTCGACCTCCGACTATCGTGGGGCGCAGGGGCTTGATCCCGAAATCATCAAACAGCTCGAAGTGCAGTTCGGGTTTGATAAGCCCGCCCACGAGCGGTTCTGGATGATGATGAAGAACTATCTGACCTTTGATTTCGGCCAAAGCTATTTTCAGGACCGCGACGTGGTTGATCTCGTGGTCGATAAAATGCCGGTTTCGATCTCGCTGGGGCTCTGGTCAACCCTGATCATCTACATCATCTCGATCCCGCTTGGCATTACAAAGGCGGTGCGTGATGGATCGAATTTCGACATTTGGTCATCAGCCGCAATCATTGTTGGTTTTGCCATTCCGGGCTTCTTGTTTGCGGTCATGCTGATCGTGGTCTTTGCCGGGGGCAGTTATCTTGACTGGTTCCCGTTGCGCGGGCTGACATCGTCAAATTGGGAACAGCTGTCCTTGTGGGGCAAGATCGTTGATTACTTCTGGCATCTGACCCTTCCGATCATCGCATTGACGATTTCGGGTTTTGCCACGCTGACCATGCTGACCAAAAACTCGTTTCTGGATGAAATCAACAAACAGTATGTGGTCACAGCACGTGCCAAGGGGCTGACCGAAAAACGTGTGCTCTATGGTCACGTGTTCCGCAACGCCATGCTTCTGATCATTGCCGGGTTCCCCAGTGCGCTGGTCGGGATGCTGTTTACCGGCTCGGTCCTGATCGAGGTGATCTTCTCCCTTGATGGTCTGGGCCTGCTTGGGTTTAACGCGGTGATGACCCGTGATTATCCGGTGATGTTCGCAACCCTTTATTTCTTCACGCTGTTTGGCCTGATCATGAACCTGATCAGCGACCTCAGCTACCATCTGGTTGATCCACGGATCGACTTCGAAGCGCGGGGGAATTGATCATGTTCAGTGCCGTTCTCTCACCGCTCAACCAGCGCCGTCTGTCAAACTTCAAGGCCAACAAGCGTGGCTATTGGTCGCTTGTGATCTTTACAATCCTGTTTGTCATTTGTCTGGTGGCCGAACTGGTCGCCAATGACAAACCGATCTTTGTTAAGTATGGCGATGACTGGTACGTGCCGATCGTATCGGACCACCCTGAAACGGTCTATGGCGGGGATTTCGACATCGAGACGGATTTTTATGATCCCTATATCCAGAACAAGATTTCCGAAAACGGCTTTGCCATCTGGCCGTTAATACCGTTTTCCTACGACACCATCGATTTTGAAATGCGCGAACCGCAACCGGCCCCGCCATCATGGCGGCACTTGCTTGGTACGGATGAATTGGGTCGTGATGTTCTCGCACGCCTGATCTACGGGTTCAGGATTTCCATCCTGTTCGGTCTGGCCCTGACGGCCGTCAGTTCCGTGATCGGCATTGCAGCAGGCGCAGTGCAGGGATATTTCGGCGGCTGGGTCGACCTTGGTTTCCAGCGCGTGATCGAAATCTGGTCAGGCCTGCCGCAACTCTTCATCCTGATCATTCTGGCCAGCCTGTTTGCGCCGGGTTTCTGGACGTTGCTGTTCATCCTCGTGTTGTTTAGCTGGATGAGTTTGACCGGCCTTGTGCGTGCGGAATTCCTGCGTGCGCGTAACTTTGAATATGTCCGTGCCGCACGTGCGCTTGGCATGACCGACTTCCGGATCATGTATCGTCACGTTTTGCCCAACGCGATGGTGGCAACCATCACTTTCCTGCCGTTTGTCTTGAATGGCTCGATTGTCGCGCTCACCTCGCTTGATTTCCTGTCACTGGGCATGCCGCCGGGCTCTCCGTCACTCGGTGAATTGCTGTTCCAGGGCAAGAACAACCTGCAAGCCCCGTGGCTTGGCATCACGGCCTTCTTTGCCATCGCCGTCATGCTCAGTCTTTTGATCTTTATCGGTGAAGCGGTGCGTGATGCCTTTGATCCGCGCAAGACGTTTTAAGGAGTAGGAAAATGACAGCGCAATCCGCCCATCAGCCGCTCCTTGCCGTTCGCGATCTTTCGGTCAAGTTCGCCGATGCCACAGCGGTAAAGGATGTGTCCTTTACCCTTGAACGCGGCGAAACCATGGCGCTTGTCGGTGAAAGTGGATCTGGCAAGTCGGTCACCGCACTTTCGATTTTGCAATTGCTGCCCTATCCGCGCGCCAGCCATCCGTCCGGTTCGATCATCTTTGACGGGCAGGAAATGGTCGGGGCCAAAGAACGCAAGCTTCGCAAGATCCGTGGCAACCGGATTTCCATGATCTTTCAAGAGCCGATGACATCCCTTAATCCGCTGCACAATATCGAAAAGCAGGTCGGCGAGGTGTTATTGCTCCACAAGGGCCTGCGCGGTGCCAAGGCGCGTGCGCGTATTCTTGAATTGCTTGAACTTGTCGGTATTCCCGACCCGGCGTCGCGCCTTAAGGCCTTGCCACATGAACTTTCCGGTGGCCAGCGCCAGCGTGTGATGATCGCCATGGCCCTTGCCAACGAGCCGGAACTCCTGATTGCTGATGAACCGACCACGGCCCTTGATGTCACCATTCAGGCGCAAATCCTCGAACTGCTCAAGGACCTGCAGGATAAACTGGGCATGGCGCTTTTGCTGATTACCCATGATCTGCAGATCGTTCAGAAAATGGCGCAAACCGTCTGTGTGATGAAAAACGGCGAGATTGTAGAAGCCGGCAAAGCCCGCACCCTGTTTGATGCGCCCAAGCATGCCTATACCAAAAAGTTGCTGTCGGCCGTGCCAAGTGGCGAAGCCCCGCCCTTGCCGGAAAACGCAACAGAGTTACTTGAAACCAGCAACATCCATGTTCAGTTCCCGATCGGGCGCAAGGGAATCCTTGGGCGACCCGATCATTATCTGAATGCGGTTGATCAGATTTCGCTGTCCCTTAAACAGGGTGAAACCCTTGGCATCGTTGGCGAAAGCGGATCGGGCAAAACAACCCTGGCCATGGCGATCCTCAGGCTTTTGAAATCAAGCGGGGACATCCGCTTTGCCGGGCAGGATATCCGCGGGTTCTCTGGTGCTGATCTGCGCAAACTGCGCCGCGACATGCAGGTGGTCTTTCAGGACCCGTTCGGATCGCTCAGCCCGCGCATGTCCATCGCCCAGATCGTTGGCGAGGGGCTGGAAATCCATGCGCCCGACCTGACCCAGGCCGAACGCGAAGCCCGCATTGCCGAGGCGCTTGACGAAGTCGACCTGCCGCAAAATGCCATGGATCGCTATCCGCACGAATTTTCCGGCGGGCAGCGTCAGCGCATCTCGATTGCACGCGCACTGGTGCTGAAGCCGCGCTTTATCGTACTGGATGAACCGACATCGGCCCTTGATATGTCGGTACAGGCCCAAATCGTTGACTTGCTGCGCGATTTGCAGGCGCGCCATAAAATGGCATACTTGTTCATCAGTCATGATTTACGCGTGGTACGTGCACTGTCGCATAGGGTCATGGTGATGAAGAACGGTAAACTGGTTGAAAGTGGTGCGGCGGCCGATGTGTTTGACAACCCGGCAGAGCCCTACACCAAGGCCCTTCTGGCCGCGGCCCTTGATCTTAAGGCTGCGGGGACAGAATTTGTCAGTAAGTAGGATCAGAAGAGTCATCTGTGATCGGCTACAACCCGTATGACACGGCAAGAATAACAGAACCGTAAAGGCAGGATTAAGAGTGGATATGTTGTCACGTGCGATCAAAAATCGAACCGGACATCGTCTTTGGGGCCGCGCTTTGATCGTTGCGCTGGCCGTAATGTTGTTTTCAGTCAATCTGCCCGCCCGCGCCAGTACTGCGGCCGGGGATGGCGCAGAAACCCAGCAAGACAAAGAACCCGCCGTCCCGGAAATTCCCGATACCGTTGTCGTGCCCGATCCGGTTTCGTTGACGGTGGTCCTGCGCAAAAGCGGTGCCATCCGTCAGATGGTGTTTAACATCTGGCTGGAAGCCACCAACAAGCAGGCTGTGGGCGTCATCGAACAACGCCTGCCCAAGGTCATCAACGCTTTTCTGGTCGATCTTCAGCGCCTGATGTATCGCGATACCGAACATCGCTTTGAAACCCGCGAACCGGGCAAGCGTGGCTTCAAATATACCGCCCCTGCCTTGCTGCCACCACCTCCCCCCAAGACAGAGGAAGAACTCGCCGCCGAAGCGGAGGCCGCCGAACTGGCCAAGGAAAATGGCGAGGAAATCACCAAGGAACCGCCCTTCAGCCCGTTCCAGCCCGCGGGCAATCGCTATTTCGCAGCTCTTCAGAACAAGTTGCTGCGCACAGCCCAAGGCGTTCTTCCGCCCGATACATTGCGCTCTGTCCAGATCCGCATGTTCTATGATTTCTGGCCGGGCGACGTCAAAAAACGCTAAGTCTTGATCGCGCACCGTGACCCGGTCCAGCCGCGCCTGATGGATGCCATGGCGCGCGCCTCGTGCATGGGCCATTGCCGAACCGGCACTTGTCTGTGATCAGGGGTGTGATATCCGGTTGGCATTCGTCACCGGAGTAGCCCCAACATGTCCTTTGAAATCTGGCTCAGTTTTACCCTGCTTGTCTTTTTGCTGGTCCTGACACCGGGGCCAAGCATCCTGATTGGCATGTCACATGCGCTGCGCTATGGCGCACGCCCCACCCTGATGACAGCCCTTGGTGATGTCACAGCCAACATGATCCAGATGGTAATTGCCGCGGTCGGTCTGGGGGCTGTTCTGGCAACATCGGTAACCGCCTTTGCCATCGTCAAATGGTGTGGTGTTGGGTTTTTGCTGGTGATCGGTTTGCTGTCGTTCTTTCGCAAGCCCACGGAAATCAGGATCAAAACCGGTACCGAAACGAATAATCAGACCTGCTTTGAACCGGCCAATGCCCTGCGTCTGTTTCGCGAAGGCTTTCTGGTTGCCGCTGGCAACCCCAAGGCGATTGCGTTTTTCGGGGCACTGTTCCCGCAGTTTGTAGACCCCGCCCAGCCATTGGCACCCCAATTGCTGATCCTTGGCGCGACCTTCGTGTTTCTTGATTACAGTTTCGTAATGATTTATGCGGTCGGGGCCGCGCGGGTCATGCCCTGGCTGGTCAAACGTGGGGGCAATAACGTGGTTGCACGACTGTCCGGTGGCGTTTTGATCGTTGCAGCGGGCCTTTTGGCCCTGATCGAGATGCCCGAAACCATGGCCAAGCCGCATATCTCTGCCGAACCATCTATAATCCAGAAATCGGAGCGCTAGCACCGATATGGCGTGCATCACGTGTTCGCGGATCCTGTAACACTTTGACATAGAAAGAAGAAATTCCTTCTGTCACAGAGATTTGGTCAGCCACGCTACAGACCAACCAGTCTGTATATAGCGAATTTTTGCCATATCAGTTTTCATGCATTCAAGATGGGGAAGATTTGCTGTCCTAAAAGGCCGGTTTTGCGCCATTTTGCGCCAAAATCGCCCCCTTGGGCATCATTTCCGGTCTGATGTCAGACGTCCGAAATTTGTTTTACAAACGGATTATTCGGTCTCAAGACCGGCGCCGACGATGATATCGCCGAATTCACGCAGGAAGACGGACCCTTTGACGGTCCTTTGAACCAGCACCGAACGGCGATCTTCTTCATCGACCTTGCGTTTGACCATGCCCAGAGAGCTCAGACGATCAAGCGCACGGGTAATTGCCGGTTTGGAAATGTTAAGCGCCTCGGAAAGACCGCGCACGGTATGCGGTGCCGGGGTCAGGTAAACGCTAAGCAACAAGGCCATCTGTCGGGCTGACAGGTCGGGTGAATCCCGACGCACACTCTCAACAATCGCGATACGCCAAAGGTCAAGCGCCTGAGACGGTTTGATCTCGATCGACATGTTTGTGCCCAACAATTTATTTGTTACGAATACGTAATCTCTACCTGACCCCGGCAATGATGTCAAAGGTGTAATTGGGGAAAATGTATTTTCCGTTTTGGTTTACTTACCGTAACGATCCTTGATCAGCTTGAAGGCGGCCCGAATGCCCTGTGCCTCGCCACCGGTCGGGCGACCCGGGCGGTCAGACGGGTTCCATGCCATCAGATCGATATGCGCCCAGCTTTTTGCCCCCTCGGCAAACCGATCAAGGAACAGGGCGGCAATGATCGCGCCGCCAAACGGACTGCCGGAAATATTGTTCATGTCAGCCGCCTTGCTATCAAGCTGGCTGCGATAATCATCCCACAGCGGCAAACGCCACAGCGGATCATTTTCGGCCAGACCCGTTTCCATCAACCCGTTGGCCAGATCATCGTCATTGGAAAACAGCGCCGGCAGACCAAGACCAAGTGCGACACGTGCAGCCCCTGTCAGGGTCGCGAAATCAAGCAGCATGTCGGGGTCTTCTGATGCGGCTTCGGTCAGGGCATCGGAAAGCACAATGCGGCCCTCGGCATCGGTATTGCCAACCTCAACCGTAATGCCCTTGCGGGTTTGCAAAATATCACTCGGGCGATAGGCCCGGCCCGACACCATGTTTTCGACCGCCGGGATCAAAACGCGCAACCGCACCGGAAGGTCGGCCGCCATGATCATGCGCGCAAGTCCAAGAACCTGTGCCGAACCACCCATGTCCTTTTTCATCAGGATCATGTTGCTTGACGGTTTAAGGTCATAGCCCCCCGTGTCAAAGCAAACGCCCTTGCCAACCAGTGTGATCTTTGGTGCATTTTCATCGCCCCATTTAAGATCAATCAGGCGCGGCGCGCGATCGCTGCCGTGTCCCACGGTGTGAATGGCAGGGTAATTTTGCTTGATCAGCTCGTCGCCGACAATCGCACTGACCTTGGCGCCAAATTCGGTGCCCAGTGCGCTGGCGGCTTTTTCAAGCTCTGCCGGGCCCATGTCATTGGCAGGCACATTGATCAGATCGCGCGCAAGGCCGATCCCGCGTGCGATGTTTTCGGCGCGCTTGGCCGCGTCAATATCGTGCAGGGCGATCCTGGCGCGCTTGTCCTTCTTGCCATCATCCTTGCGATAACGATCGAACTGATAGCCACCCAGATAAAGCCCAAGGGCGGCCTTCTCATAAAGATCGTCCTTATCCGTCAGATCATCGGAAAGGGCATAGGTCCCGGCGGCCAGGGATTTCGGCAGACCGGCAAAATCCCAGATCGCCTTGGCATCATCAGCGTACCCGATCAGGACCGTCCCGACTGATCCATCCGCACCGGGAAGCGAAAGTTGCGTCCCGCGCTTGCCTTCAAATCCGTTGGCAGCAATCCAGGATCTGGCGGCATCGGACTGCGTGGCAAGCCAGCTTTCAAAGCCGCTTTCAAGGATGGGGGTAATGGGGGTCGGGTTGGCAGAAGGATCGCGTGCGATGATGTGGTCGAACAATTTAAGACTTCCCTGATGGTGACGGGTGATGGTGAACGCAATGGGCAACCGCACAGCAGCGACGGCCCAAGCAAGATGTGTTCACAAGATATCAAGATGTGTTCACAAGATATGTTGTCCGATCTTACGGCTGCCATCCCCCGGGGTCAAAACTCATTCACATAATCAGCGCGTAACTTTGCACTTGAAACCGCGCTTGAATGTCTGGCTTGAACCCGACGCCCAAAGACCAGATAGTAATCGCCGCTGTCATCAAACATACCAATCGCGCCAACCGCCAAAGGTCCCACCATGCAAAACCTGCCCGTGCTTTATATCGGTAATAAAAACTATTCATCCTGGTCGCTGCGCGCCTGGCTTGGCCTGCGCGTCGCTGGCGTGGCGTTCGAGGAAAAGCTCGTTCCGCTGCGCACCGAAGAATGGCACGCCAAGGCCCCGGTCTTCTCCCCCAGTGCCAAGGTCCCGGCCTTCTTCGATGGCAAGAAAACCATCTGGGAGGCGCTTGGCATTCTCGAATACATCGCAGACCACCAGCCTGACACCATGCTCTGGCCGTTGGACATCGACGTGCGTGCGATTGCCCGTTCCGTGTCGCTTGAAATGCATGGCGGTTTTGGCGCGCTGCGCAGTTCCATGCCGATGAATTGCCGCAAAAACTTGGCCGGGCTTGGCCGCAACGCCGGTGTGGACAAGGACATCAACCGCATCACTGAAATCTTCAAGATGTGCCGCACCCAGTACGGGCAGGGCGGGGATTTCCTGTTTGGCCAATTCTCGATTGCCGATGCCATGTATGCCCCGGTGGTGTCGCGGTTCAAAACCTATGGCGTGTCACTTGATCCGGTTGGCAATGCCTATATGGAAACCATTCTCGGCCTGTCGGAAATGAAGGAATGGTACGAAGCGGCTGCGGCCGAGGAATGGGTGATCGCGGAAGAAGAGGTGAAATAACCCATGGCTGGCCTAAGCGGAAAACTGCCCGAAATTGATCCGATGGGGGGTGACGCCGCCCTTGATCGGGTACTGGCAGAGGTCCGCGCGTGCCGCATCTGTGCGGCTGAGTTGCCGCTGGGTCCGCGCCCGGTGGTGCGCATGGCAAAATCGGCGCGCATTCTGGTGATCGGGCAGGCGCCCGGAACCCGCGTGCATGAAACCGGCTTGCCGTGGAATGATGCATCCGGGGATCGCTTGCGCGATTGGTTGGGGCTTGCGGTCGATGATTTTTATGATCCGGCCAAGCTTGCCATCATGCCAATGGGTTTTTGCTATCCCGGTCGCTTTGATCGCGGTGGTGATCTGCCGCCCCGTCCCGAATGCGCCCCGACCTGGCATGACGTGCTGCGCCAACACTTGCCCTATATCGGCCTGACTCTTTTGATCGGACAATATGCACAAGAACGCTATCTTGGTCCGCGCCGGGCCAAAACCATGACCGAAACCGTCCATCGCTTTAACGAATTTCTGGGCGAGGGCATCCTGCCCATGCCCCATCCAAGCTGGCGCAACACCGCCTGGATGAAAAAGAACCCGTGGTTTGAACGCGACCTTCTGCCAGTCCTGCAAAGCCGGGTGCACAGCCTGTTGGGCTAGACGATTTGGGCTATGGCGGGATTTATGTTCCAATGCGCGCAGGCTTCAACCAATGGAGGCACGCCATATGAGCAAACTTGAAAAATCCACCACCGAAACCGCACTTGCCGATCTTCCGGGCTGGACGCTTGCCGATGACGGGCTTTCAATCAAGCGCGTCTACAAGTTTGGAGATTTCAATGCCGCCTTCGGCTTCATGGCGCGGGTGGCGCTTAAGGCCGACAAGATGGATCACCATCCCGAATGGTTCAATGTCTATAACAAGGTCGAAATGACGCTCACCACCCACGATGCCGGTGGCGTGACGCAAAAGGACATTGATCTGGCAACCTTCTGCCAAACGGCGGCCGGCGAATAAAGCTTGCCCTGAAAATTGCGCCCTGCCGCTGGGGGACGACAGGGCGCTTTGGCTGCGGTGATAAAGAAGCGAAATGGTGTGGGACTATTTCGGTTCCAGCCGGACCGCGCCATCAATGCGAATGGTCTCGCCATTGATCATTTCATTTTCACAGATATGCATCGCCAGACGACCATATTCATACGGATCACCAAGGCGTTTGGGGAACGGCGTATTGGCCGCCAGGCTTTCCTGAACCTCGTCAGGCAGGCCCATCAACATCGGTGTGCCAAACAGACCCGGTGCGATTGACGCTACCCGAACCCCGTGTCGCGCCAATTCACGCGCGGCCGGCAGGGTAAGCGATGCCACCCCGCCCTTGGACGCGGCATAGGCCGCCTGTCCGATCTGTCCTTCAAAGGCCGCGATGGATGCGGTGTTGATAATCACCCCGCGCTCGCCGGAGTCTGATGGAGTGTTCTGGCTCATCGCGGTGGCGGCAACCCGCATCATGTTGAATGTGCCGATCAGATTGACCGTGATCACCTTGGAAAAGGCTTCAAGATCAGCCGGGCCTTCGCGCCCGACGATCCGCTCGCCATGCACGATGCCTGCACAATTCACAAGGATCGACGGAATGCCGATATCCTTGACCACCTTGGAAACTGCGTGCTCGACGCTTTCTGCATTCGAAACATCCACACCATAGCCAACGCCACCCAGTTTCTCGGCCGTTGCCTTGGCCCCGTCTGCATTCAGATCAAAGGCGGCAATCCGTGCCCCGGCATTCGCCAGTGTCTCTGCCGTTGCCGCCCCAAGACCAGACGCAGCCCCGGTAACAATGGCAATCGAACCCTTGATTTGCATGACGTGAAGCCTCCAGACGCGTGCTCATTTGATTAATTTGGTATTTATATACCAAATTATATCTTTAACGGGCAAGTACGGATTTAACCCCGCCGGGTATCCGCAAAAAGGGGCGTCAGACCGGCTTAACGGCGCTGCGCGATCTCGCGATAAAGTGCTTCGGGACTGACACCGATTTCAAGGGCAATCACCCGCCAATTGCCCTTTTCGGGCAGCACCCCGTCATGCCACGCGATCCAGGCATCAAGCCGTTCGGCCACCGTCCGCAGTCGCAGGATTTCCGCGCGCTGTCGGGTTGCCTGCACCTCGCGCGCCAGATGCGCGGCAAGTGCCATTGCCATCTGATTGTTATCGGCAAGATGGGTTTCAACATCTCGTTTGCGGATCATTTTGACCTGCGCATTCTGATGGCAGACAGCGTCACAATGGTAGGAGGGCGAAAACAATGATGCCTCTGCCAAAACGCTGTTTGGTCCCGCACGTTGCAAGACGATTTCGTCACCGTTTTCCAGAAACCGCGCCAGTCGCACTTCCCCGCTGAGAATAAGGAAAAGATGCTCGACCGGGTCGCCTTTTCGAAACAGGACCTTGGGCGGGCTGTAATCGCACAACCTGCCGTGAAACTGATTGAGAAGATCAAAGATTGATGTCGACATGATATCTATCATGTGACAATTGCCCCGCCTGTTTCAAGCTTGGCCTCCATTCAAACCAAAAGGTGCTGCCATGCTTGTTCTTTCCCGCCTGTCGAAAACGCTGTTCCTGATTGCGTTTGCCGCGTTGATCCTGCTTGGCGCGACCATCCCGTTAACGGTCCATGCAAACGGGAATGCCCATTTGCATCGCACCGATCATGGCAAGCACGGCAGTACCATGGCCAACGACCCAAGCACGTCATCACCCTATGTCGGTCAACAGCATCGCCCGATCAAAAGTCTGTCGGCCAAGGATATGGACGAATTGCAAAAGGGTGGTGGTTGGGGATTGGCCAAGGCAGCCGAACTCAATGGCGTGCCGGGACCGGCCCATTTACTTGAACTGTCTGATCAGATTCCGTTGTCTTCAGACCAGCATGCCGCCATCACAGCACTTTATGCCGACATGAAAGAAAACGCGATCATTGCCGGCAACAGGTTGATCGAGGCAGAAATCGCCTTGGACACGGCATTCAAATCCGGTGACCTGACCGCTGAAGAACTCGAAGGGCTGATAAACACCATCACCCAAAGTCTGGGCCGGTTGCGCTTTGTCCATCTTTCGACCCACCTCAAGACCCCGGAAATCCTGAGCCCCGATCAAATCGCACGCTATAACAGTTTGCGCGGATATGACGGTTGATGCGTCGCCAAACCCTAACGGGACTTGGCAAACCAAGTTTTCATTTGCGGTCTGCATCCCGGGCGGGCGGCGGATCAAGATCGCTTGCCGTCGCCGACAGGCCGCGCTTGAGGCGGTTGGCTTCACGGTTAAGTTTGGCTTCGCGCCGGGCGATATAAAGTGCTGACCCGACAATCAAAACCGCACCGGGCAGAAGCCAGATTTCAGGCACTTCGCCAAAGATCACCAGCGCGATGGCCGAAACAAATGGCAGGCGCAGGTAATTGAACCCGACGACAAAGCTGTAATCATAAACCCGAAACGCGTTGGTATTGCCGATCTGGGTCAGGTTGGCCATGAAGGCCCCGGCCACCATCAGGAGGATCGCCTCAAGGCTCGGCGTCTGCCAGACAAACAGCGCCGGGATCAGGGTCATCGGCGTGGTCAGTACCATCATGTAAAGAATGATGGTGGTCGGGTTTTCAGTCCGTGACAGCGACTTGATCGTCAGACCCGCACTGGCCATGCAAACCGCAGCCGCAATCGGCAACAGGCTTGCCAATTGCACAGCCTCATCACCCGGCCGGATAATGACCAAGACCCCGCCGAACCCGACCAGAAGGGCGGCAATCCGGTATTTCCGGATTGTTTCACCCAAAAAGATCGCGGCCAGGATGGTGCCAAACAGTGGCACGGTAAAGTTAAGCGCGGTTGCCTCGGCCAGTGGCATATAGGCAATGGCCGAAAACCAGAAACTCATCGCCCCCATCGACAGAACTGCGCGTAAACAAAACATCGGGAATCGCTTGGTTTTAAGCGGTCTCAGACCCGCGCGAAGTGCAAGCGGCGCGATGAACAAAAGCCCGAAGAAATTGCGAAAAAACACCGCCTGAAGCGGGTGGATATGCTCGGTCGCAAGGCGGACAAATACCGAAAACACCGCCGCACTGATCGATGCCATCAGGCCAAATACCGTGGCTTGCAGATACGGCGGCAACCCGTTGAACCAGCTACGCATCAGGATCGTCTTTCGGTCCGGCGGCACGGTCGATCTTGGTCGCGGGGATGGCTTGTGGATCGGCGGGGGCGGTGGTCGGCAGGCGGGTCTGTGTCCTGGCCTTTTTCGCCAGAACCGCCTCGCGCCGCGCGATATAAAGTGCTGATCCGATAATCAGGGCCGCCCCGGCCCACGTCCAGAAATCAACCACTTCGCCAAACATGATATAGGCAAGGATCGCAACAAAGGGCAGGCGCAGGAAATCAAAGATCATGACATAGGACTGGTCCGCCGTGCGGTATGCCCGCACCAGCAATTGCTGACCGGCGGTACCGGTTACCGCAATCACCAGCAGGATAAATAACTGCCAAACGCTTGGCCCCTGCCAGTAAATCAGGGCCGGGATCAGCGACAGCGGCGTCATGATCAGCCCCATCCACGTCACGATGGCATTGGCACTTTCGGTGCGCGACAGCATTTTGACCGTGGTCATCGCGCACGCCATGAACACGGTCGCGCCAAGGGCCAGGATCGCGCCGGTCTCAAAGCTTTGGCCAAACGGACGGATCACAATCATCGCCCCGACAAAGCCAATGGCAATCGCGCTCCAGCGGCGCGCGCGCACGGTTTCGCGGACCACAATGGCGGCAAGAACCGTGGTCAGGATCGGCAGGGTAAAATTGATCGCGATGACTTGGGCAGCCGGGGACAAGGACAGGGCGGTAAAAATGCACGACATCGCCCCAAAGCCAAGCACACCGCGCAGAAAATGCAGCTTGAACCGCTCGGTCTTCAATCCGCTCCGCCCATGGCGCACCATCCATGGCACCATCGGCAGCAATCCAAACAGGTTGCGGAAAAATGATGCCTCGAACGGGTGAAGGTCGGCTGTGACATAGCGGATAAAGACGGCCATTACCGCAAAACACATTGCAGCACTGATCATCAGAAGGGCGCCCATCAGGGCTGCATTGTCAGAATTGGGTTGGGGCGCGTTCATTATCTTCTAGCATTACGCAGCTATCTGGAAAAAATCCAGTCCAACCGCATAAAAATGGTCCAGCCGCCCGCAGGAATAACCCTTAAGTTGTGGCGAACAGTTCGCGCCTGCCGATTTTTCGTGTAAGATCAACGCCATCAAATCCATTCAGGGGGAAGATTAATGGATGCAATTGATCGCAAATTGATCGACATCCTGCAGGAAGACGCGTCACTGTCCTATTCGGTTTTGGGGACCAAGGTCGGGCTATCGGTTTCTGCAGTGAATGATCGCGTACGCAAGATGCGCGAACAGGGGGTCATTCAAGCCTATCGTATTTCAGTTGATCCGCAGGCCATTGGCCGGGCCCTGACCGCACTGGTCTGGTTGCGCACTGATCCGGCCAAGGGCAACAAGAAGCTGGTAAAATCCCTGATCAAGGCCGACGAAGTGCTTGAATGTCATCACATGACAGGGCGCTTTGACTTTCTGATCAAACTGCGTCTGCGTGATACCGCGCATCTGGAATCATTTATTTCCGACACGATCAAGGAAATGCCCGGCGTGGTCGAAGTCTTGCCGGAAATTGCCTTGTCGACATCGAAAGAAACGCTGTTTGTTCCGGCCCAAGCCGAGAACGACTGATTTATTTTCAGTTTCCGGATAATTTTTATCGATATATCCGGTGTGATGGCATTATCGGTCATCATTTCCTAAGTATCTGATGTGATAGTAATGCGCGAGTAATCCGCCACACCCATTGTGATGTCCCGACATAGGAGCCCCCGAAATGATTGAATCGATGAATCTGGTGATCCTGATTGCATCGATTCTGGTGGTGGTTGCCGTTTTCACCAGTCTGGTCAGCTTCCGGGTCGGCGCACCGTTGCTGCTGGTGTTTCTGTTTGTCGGGCTGGGCGCGGGCGAAGATGGCATTGGCGGCATTATGTTCGACAATGCGCCGCTGGCCTATTTCATCGGCTCCATCGCACTCGCCCTGATCCTGTTTGACAGTGGCTTTGAAACCCAGCTTCGAACGTTAAAAATTGCCGCCGGGCCCTCGTTGGTTCTGGCAACCATCGGCGTGATGATTACCACGGGTGTCATTGGCGGGGTCACATGGCTGGTGCTCGATGTGCCGTGGCTGGTCGCGCTTTTGTTTGGTGCGATTGTCAGCTCGACCGATGCGGCGGCGGTGTTTTTTCTGTTGCGCGTTGGCGGCATCAATCTGCGTGATCGTACGCGCAGCACGCTGGAAGTTGAATCGGGTTCGAACGACCCGATGGCGGTGTTTCTGACCATATCGCTGGTCGAGCTGATCATTCTGGGCGGCGGTGAAAACATCGCCCTTGAGCTCCTGCAGCGCTTCATTCTGCAGATCGGCCTTGGCGGCATCTTTGGTCTGGCCGGGGGATATGCGCTGGTCTGGATGATCAACCGGGTCAAACTTGAACCCGGTCTGGTGCCGATCATCACCATGGCGCTTGCCCTTAGTCTGTTTGGCGCGACCAGTATTCTCGGCGGCAGTGGCTTTTTGGCAGTCTATGTTGCGGGCCTTTATGCCGGTAACAGCAAAATGCAAATGAGCGTCGGTGTCCGGCGTTTTCAGCATGTCACGACGTGGCTGGCCCAGATCGCGATGTTTGTCACGCTGGGTCTTCTGGCAACGCCATCTGAATTTGGTGAAGTGATTGTTCCGGGCGTGATTCTGGCACTTGTTCTGGTGTTTATCGCCCGCCCGGTCGCGGTCTGGCTTTGCCTGATGTTCTTTAACTTCTCGCGCAATGACACGGCCTTTATTTCATGGGTTGGCTTGCGCGGGGCGGTGTCGATCCTGCTTGCCATTGTGCCGATGGTCGAAGGTGTGCCCGAAGGACAGTTACTGTTTAACACCGCCTTTATCGTCGTCATCACCTCGCTTCTGTTGCAGGGCTGGACAATCCGCAAGGTCGCCAACTGGTTGGGCATCATCGTGCCGCCGCGCCATGGTCCGGTGGATCGTATTGATCTGGAATTGCCCGGCAACGCCAATCAGGAAATTGTTGTCTATCGCGTGCACGACGCCAGTGCGGTTGCCACCGGCCAGCGCATTCCGCGTTGGGCGCGGCCCAGCCTGATCCTGCGCGATGGCGCGTCGCTGCGTCCGCATTCAGCCGGGCCCATACAGGCCGGTGATCAGGTCTATATCATCACCCCGCCGCGCCATGTCGAACTGCTTGATCAGCTTTTCGCCGGTCCGGCAGAGGGGGCCAATGACGTCGAACTGTTTGGTGATTTCAGCTTCCCGGCCGATACCCGCATTGCCGATATCGCGCGCCTTTACGGCTTCGCCCTTGCCGACAATGACGCCGAACTAACCGTGGCCGAGATCATGGAACGTGAACTTGCCGGTGACCTCGAACTCGGCGATCGCCTGCCATATGGCACGGTGGAACTGATCGTGCGTCGCACCGATGACGAACATGGCGTGATCGAAGTCGGTCTTGCGGTCGAACAACAAAAAACCAAACCCAAACGTCGCATCCCGATCTTCCAGTCGCGCAGCGAGTTGCTGGCAATCTGGAAAGACTGGCAGAAACGCAGACGGGCCGAAAAGAACGCAGCACTCCGTGACCAGACATCATCGACGGCCAAGACTGCCGAAGCTGCCGCCGACGAGATTGATCTGCCTGAGTCACCCGACGTGTCTGACACATCCGACGATATGATCGACGATGTGGCCGACGACACGGTTGGTGAAACACCGAAAGAAGGTGCTGAACCCACCAAATCGAAAGGCAATGGCAAAAGCCCGTCAAAATAGATCCACCCCAAAAACCCTGATCGGTGATGCATTAGATTTTAGGGTTTTGGATTAGTTTGGCTAATGCCCGGATCAAAAAAGCTGGTTTGGTGTCGATTCTGAACTGCCCTAAATTATGGCTTCAAATATTTTGGAGTCCTTGGGCCATGTTGGGTCTTTATGCAGCGGTTGTCTTGATCTGGGGATCGACCTGGATCGCCATTCAGTATCAGCTTTCGGTCGCGCCCGAAGTTGCGGTTGCCTATCGGTTTGCGCTGGCAACGCTGATCATGATGGCCTGGTGTGGCTTCCGCCGTTTGCCGATGCGTTTTACGCTTCGTGACCATTTCTTCATGGCGGCTCTGGGCGTCTGTCTGTTTTCACTGAACTATGTGCTGATCTATGTCGCCAGTGTGCATCTGACATCTGGGCTTCTGGCGGTGGTATTTTCGACCATCGTCATCATGAACATGATTAATGGCGTGATCTTTTTCCGCCGCCGTCCCGAAACCCGCACCCTGATCGGGGCGGGTATTGGTCTTACCGGGATCGCCATGGTGTTTGCCAACGATCTCGCCGCCTTTGATCTGACAACAGGTGGCAGCATCGGGCTTCTGGTATCCCTTGCGGGCAGTTACATCGCATCGCTTGGCAATATGGCATCAGCCCGCAACCATGCGCGCGGCGTGCCGGTCATGCAGGCCAATGCCTTTGGCATGCTTTATGGCACGCTGTTGCTGTTTGGCTATATCGCCCTTGCCGGGATTCCGGTTTCCTTTGATCCGAGTGCCAGCTTCATGGCGGCACTGGTCTATCTCGCATTGTTCGGGTCGGTTCTGGGCTTTGGCTTCTATCTGACGCTTCTGGGCAAGATCGGGCCGGATCGTGCGGCATATAGTTCGGTGATGTTCCCGATTGTCGCGCTGTTGCTGTCGACCTGGTTTGAGGATTTCCACTGGACGGGCAATATTATCTGGGGTGTTGCACTGACTTTGGTGGGCAACGTGGTTATTCTGACCAAACGTGTGCCCAAACCGGCAAGTCAGGTGCTTGAACAGGTCGCACCGGCGGCGGTGCCAGTTTCGACCACCTGCACGCCAAATCCGGTCGCGAAGTCCTGATCGCGACCGTGATCCCAAAGGCAGATCTAAAGACGGAGTAAGAAGATGAACGGTGCGGCCTATTTCGAACGCATGGCGCAATACAATATCTGGGCCAATACCCATGCCTATGATGCCTGCGCAAAATTGCCAAAGGCCGAACTGGACGCGCCCCGCCGCGCCTTCTTCCCGTCAATCATGCGCACACTCAACCATCTTGTCGTTGCCGACCGGCTTTGGATGGGGCGCTTGCTGGGCAGTCCGGTGATCATGGCGCTTGATACGGTGCTTTACGAAGACTTCGATGAACTGCGTACCGCGCGCGAGGCCGAAGATCAGGCGATCCTTGAATTCACCAGCAACCTGACCGACGCCGAAGTCACATCCGATCTGAGCTATCAGTCGGTCACGGCCGGGGCCTATACCATGCCGCGCGATCTCATTCTGGGGCATATGTTCAACCATCAGACCCATCATCGCGGGCAACTGTCCAATATGCTGATGGAGGCCGGCTCAGGTCCGCTTGAGATTGACCTGATCTATTTCGGTCGGGAACTGCTGGCATGATCGAGCTGTTCGTTGCTTATACGCCGTTTCTGATCGCCGCACTGTTGCTCAATATCTCGCCCGGGCCGGATATGGCCTATATTGTCGGGCAGACGGCCGTTTACGGGCGCAAGATCGGCTTGTTTTCATCCTTTGGGGTGGTTTCCGGGGCGTTTGTGCATGTGTTGGCAGCGACCCTTGGTTTGTCCGCGATCCTTGCGACTTCTGCCCTTGCCTTTGCCGTCGTCAAATGGATCGGGGTGGCTTATCTGGTCTGGCTTGGTCTCGGGGCGCTGCGCAGCAGTTTTGCCAAATCCGCCAATGATGCCGGCTCCGATGAACCGGCAGCACCCGTTTCAACAAAACCGATGACAGCATTTGCCGCCTGGCGTCAGGGGGTGATGATTGATGTGCTCAATCCCAAGGTCGCGATTTTCTTCATGGCCTTTCTGCCGCAATTTGTCGATCCGGCCATGGGCAATGGGGCGACCCAGTTTCTTGTTCTGGGGCTGGTGGTGCTGTTGATCGCACTTGTCGTTGAAGGCATGCTGGTCATGGCTGTGGCATCCGCTGCCGGGCGGATCAAGGGCAGCCGCAGGCTTGGCGCGTGGTTGCATCGTGCCCTTGGCACCATGTTCATCGCGCTTGGCATCCGCCTTGCCATCACCCAGCAATAGGCTGACCGGGCAGGGGGCTTTTGTGCCTGCCCGCCGTGCCCAAAGGGGCTTTCCCGACTAGGATTTCCGCGCCAGATAGCGCACCAGTGCGTGTGATGCCGGGGCGGCTGTAATGCCGTGCGCGACAATGCTGATGCAGATAATCATCGCACCTGCCGCAAACAGCGGCTTGAACGTGCCCGGCTCGATCATGGTTGCCATGATCAGCATGTAAATCACCGACGCAATCCCGCGCGGCCCGAACCAGCCGATATAAAGCTTCTCGCCCAGGCTATAGGGGCTGCCAATCATGCAAATCCACACGCAAAGCGGGCGCAGCACAGCAAGGCTTGCAATGGAAAACACCAGCATCTGCCATGTCCAGGCGTCATAAAGTGCTGGCACAACGATCAGGCCAAAGACAAAGAATGTCAGCATGGTCAAAAGCTCTGACTCGGCCTCGCCAAAGCTTTCGATGGTATCGCGCACCTTGTCGCTTGAGATATTAAGCGCAAGCCCGCCGGCAAAGGCCGCAACAAAGCCATTGCCGCCCAATTCCTCGGCCAGAAGGAAAATGAAAAGCGCTGCCAGAACGCCAAGCAGTCTTTCAAACCGCACAACCATGGTGCGGTGCTTGACCGCATGATTAACGACTTGCCCGATCACGAAGCCAGACACAACCCCGATCACGGCACCGATTGAAATTTCAAGCAGCGCCTCGGCCACCCAGCCCTGATGTCCGTTACTCAGAAGATTGGCTTCAAGCAACACCGCCGTGGTGAAAACCGGCAGGACCAGACCGTCATTCAGCCCGCTTTCAATATTGATGCCTTGGCGGACCGGTTCGGGCACGCCCTTGTTTTCAAGGACGGGTCGGCCAAGGGCGGCATCGGTCGGGCTGACGATAAGTGCAAGGATGAGTGCCGACACCAACCCGATGGATGGATCAAGCCCGACGATAAAGGCCCATGTCACCCCGATGGTGAGCGGCAGGCCCACCAGCAAAAGCCGGATCGCCACGTTGCGCGCGGCACTTTCCTTGCGGTAATTCAGAACGGCGGCATCAAGAAACAGAATGATCGCCAGCGTCATCTCGGCAAAGCCGGTGGCAAAATGAATGCTGCCCGAAAGCGCATCAAGCGGCGCACCGTGCCAAATGCCTAGCGGCAAGGCCACCAGCATCCCGGTCAAAAACATCATCATCGGCGATGAAATATTACGCCGTTGCAGGCGACGTGATTGCAGCCCGTATATCAGCCCGGAGCCGAGAAAAAGAATGATCACCCATTCAAACATGGCGCTGCCCAACCTGTTGCCCTGATCACGGCAAGTGTGCCCGAAAGGTCACCATTCGCCAACCAGTTACGGCAGGCCTCAATCCTGCGCGATGGCCTTTTGCAAAACCGCAAGCCCTTCGGCATGGGCACGCTTATCACCACTGGCAATCACCAGATCGCCACTGTGGATGGTAAGGGCATTGCCATCCCAATCGGTGATGATCCCGCCCGCACCCTCAATCACCGGCACGGCGGCACAGAAATCATAGGGCTGCAGATTGGATTCCACCAACACATCGCCAAACCCCATGGCAATCAGGCCATAGCCATATGAATCAATCCCGTAAATTGGCTGCCTTGCGGCACCAAATATCGCCTCATATCCGGCAATTGCCTTTTCTTCGACGAAAAGATCCGGCCCGGTGGTGAAAATGGTGGCATCTTTCAGGTGTTGGCATTCACGTGCCGTGACCGCCTTGCCATTAAGCGTGGTGGGCTGTCCGTCCACCCCGATCCAGCGTTCATCAAGGATCGCCTGATCGATCACGCCCAGCACCGGCTTGCCATTGCGGCATAGCGCAATCAGGGTGTTGAAGCTGGGCTTGCCGGTAATGAATGACTTGGTGCCGTCAATCGGATCAAGGATCCAGACATATTCCGCATCAAGGTTTTCCGGGCCGTATTCCTCGCCCAGAATGCCGTGATCGGGCAGTTCCGCATTGATCAGGTCGCGCATGGCGCGCTCGATCGCCCGGTCGGCGTCGGTGACCAGGCTGGCATCACCCTTTTCATCGATATCAAGCGGCTTGCGGTAATAGCTTTGCAGCACCGGGCGCGCCGCATCGGCAAGCTTGTGGGCCATATCGAGAAACGGGGCATTGTTGGTCATCGGATTTCCAGTATTCGGCAAGGTCAGTTGGGTGGCGGCGCGGTCAGACGGTAAATGCGATCAGGCCATCGCGGCCTTGATCGTCGCCAGAACGTCCTGATGGCAACGCGCATCACCGCTGGCAACCACATCACCGGCGCTATCGATATCAAGCGGCTTGCCCGACCAGTCGGTCATCACACCGCCCGCACCCTCGACAACCGGCACCAGCGCACAAAAATCGTATGCCTGCATTCCGGTCTCAACCACCGTATCGGCCAGACCAAGGGCAGTCAGGCCATAGGCATAGGCATCCACCCCGTACATCGGCACACGGCAGTTTTTCGAAATCGCCGCGTAGGCCTTGGCGGCATCGCCCTTGAACAGTTCAGGCGCGGTGGTAAAGAAGGTCGCACTTTTCAGCTCTTCGCATTCGCGTGCGCTGATCTCAACGCCATTCATCGTGCTGGCCTGTCCCATGACGCCGACCCAGCGTTCATCGGTAATCGCCTGATCAATAATGCCCAGAACCGGGGTGCCCTTGTGGCAAAGCGCAATCAGGGTCGCAAAGCTCGGCTTGCCGGCAATGAACGATTTGGTGCCGTCAATCGGATCAAGCACCCAGACATACTCCGCATCAACATTCTCGCGGCCATGTTCCTCGCCCAGAATGCCATGGTCGGGCAATTCGGCATTCAGGATATCGCGCATGGTGCGTTCAACCTCGCGATCCGCAATCGTCACCGGGCTGTCATCGGCCTTTACGTCAACCGCGACCGGGGTGCGGTAATATTTGCGCACAACAGGGCGCGCCGCATCTGCCAGCTTGTGGGCAATTTCCAAAAACGGGTCGAGATTTTCCATAAAGGCATTCCTGCAGGCAGTTGATGTTATGTGGGCGGTAATATTTCTGCTTTGGACCCGGAACGCAAGAACGCCTTGGGCCGTGATCCGAAACAAACACCCAAATGCAAACAGGGGACAGTTTCCTGTCCCCTGCGAAATCGGTGCTGACCACAGATTGATGGTCAGACGATATTTTTATTGCGTGCTTATTGCGCGGTGGCCGCGTCAATCGCGTCGCCGGCTTCTTCGGCGGCACCCTCAACGGCGGTGGCTGCTTCGTCAACAGCTTCCTCAACCGCTTCGGCTGCCTCGTCAACCACCTCTTCGGCCGCTTCCGCGGCTTCGACCGCTGCCGGATCGGGCAGGGCGACCGGGTTGTCAGACTTGGTGTTCAGCCAGGCAATAACCGCTGCACGGTCTTCGGCCTTTTTCAGACCGCCAAAGCTCATTTTGGTGCCATCGATGTAATCGCGCGGCTTGTAAAGGAATTCGTTCAGCTCCTCAAAGCCCCAGCTGCCACCATGGTTGGCCATGCTATCGGAGTAGGAGAAGTCATCTCTGTGCGCAAAGTCTGCACCAACGATGCCATAAAGGTTCGGGCCGGTTTTGTTCGGGCCGCCTTTTTCGACGTCATGGCAGGATGCGCATTTTTTGAAGACTTTTTCGCCTTCACCCATATCGGCCGAGGCCAGCATGGCAAGAATCGGTTCCGGGCCTGCCGGTTCTGCCGGTGCAGCAGCAGGCGCACTTGCACCCGCCATCACGTCCTCGGAGAACGGATATACCGGTGCTTCCAGTTCTTCAGGACTGACCAGCGCGCTGCCGACCTTGCCGACAACCACTACCAGAAGCACAGCACAAATAACGCCGGCGACGATCTTGTTGATTTCCATCGTGTTCATGACGGGACCCCGTTACAGCCTAATCACTCTCAGGTTTTATCTTTATGTTCTACCCATGCGTCCCCGGCAACTCTCATTGATGAGAAACACACGTGTAACCGCTGGCAAAACTGATCGGTGGGAAACTATACGTTTCAGCGATTTGCATCAACCTTTCTTAAACACCAAGGTGAACATGCTTGCCTTAGAACTTTCGTCTAGTGTCTAAACGCATTCACGTAATTGCCCCCGGTGTCCTGCAAAAAAGCGATTCCGTCTTTCGTCGCCGCACCAAAACCGGCTAATGTCGCGCCGATTTATGCCTGTGTTCTGCCATTGCTGTTTCACATCATGCTTTGCGCAAGATCAAAAAACGGGTGATGTCTGCCTGATCGGAGTAAAGAAATGTCGACCCCGCGCAATCCTGTCGTTGTAATTCCCGCCCGCATGGCGTCCACACGTTTACCAAATAAACCGCTGGCCGATATCTGTGGCGACCCCATGATCGTGCAGGTTTGGAAACGCGCGTCTGAGGCGGGAATCGGCCCGGTTCTGGTCGCCTGCGCCGAACAGGAAATTGCCGATGCGGTCACGGCAGCCGGGGGTATTGCCGTTTTGACCGATCCGGATTTGCCCAGCGGTTCAGATCGTGTGCATCAAGCACTTCAGACATTCGACCCCGAAGGCAAGTTTGACGCCGTGGTCAATGTGCAGGGCGATTTGCCAACCATTGATGCCGCCGACATCCGTGCGGTGTTTGAACCGCTTGCCGACCCGTCGGTGGATATCGCGACTTTGGCCGCTGAAATCAAACGCGACGAAGAACGCACCAATCCCAATGTGGTCAAGGCCGTCGCGGCCTTTGGTTCCGGGCGTGTCGCACGTGCTCTTTACTTTACGCGCGCGACTGCACCCTATGGTGACGGGCCGCTTTATCATCACATCGGTCTTTATACCTATCGCCGTGCGGCCCTTGATCGTTTTGTCTCTCTGCCACCCGCCGAACTTGAACAACGTGAAAAGCTCGAACAGTTGCGCGCGCTTGAAAACGGCATGGTGATTGCGGTTGCCCTGGTGGATGGTGTGCCGCTTGGCGTTGATACGCAAGAAGACCTTGAACGCGCGCGCGAAGTGCTGGGTGCATAGTTGCGGAACCAGCCACCAAGTGCTTTAAGTTCATAATCAAAATACATGACCACTTCAGGAAACAGCCAGATGACTGCGCAACAAAGGATCGCTTTTCAGGGAATGCACGGTGCCTATTCAGATCAGGCAGCCCGTCGCGCCTTTCCGGGTGCAACGACAGTACCGTACAGGACCTTTGAAGGCGCTTTTGGTGCGCTTGAAGAAGGCGACGTCGATCTGGCGGTGATCCCGATTGACAACACACTGGCCGGTCGCGTGGCGGATGTGCACCACATCTTGCCGGAATCGGGTGTCCATATTATCGGGGAAACCTTCCTGCGCATTAACCACGCGCTGGTTGCCGTACCCGGTACCAGGATCGAGGACATCAAGGAAATCCACAGCCACGTTCACGCACTTGGCCAATGCCGCAAACTGCGCAAGGAACTTGGTGTCAATGCGGTGGTCGGCCCCGATACCGCGGGCTGTGCCAAGGAAGTCGCTGATCGCGGCGATAAATCCATTGCTGCCATCGCACCGGCGCTGGCGGCCGAAATTTACGGCCTTGATGTGCTCCGTACCGAGGTCGAAGACGCCGCACACAACACCACGCGCTTTATCATTCTTGCGCGCGAACCGCTTGATATTCCCAACGACGGCACCCCGGTCGTCACCAGTTTCGTCTTCCGGGTGCGCAACGTCGCGGCTGCGCTCTATAAGGCGCTGGGCGGTTTTGCCACCAACGGCATCAACATGACCAAGCTTGAAAGCTACATGGTCGAAGGCCACTTCACCGCGACCCAGTTCTTCGCCGAGGTCGAAGCCCACCCCGAACAGCTCGGCCTGCGCCATGCGCTCGAAGAACTGCAATTCTTCTCGCACGAAGTTCGTATTCTGGGCGTTTATCCGGCGCATTCCTTCCGCAAGGAAAACAACCTTCCGGCGGAATAAACGGAAAAAAGAATTCGCAAAACAAAAAGGGCCGGACAAATCAATGTCCGGCCCTTCTTCTTGGATTAGGGTCTTACGACCCGGCTTGCTTCAAAAGATCGGTCGAGAATCGCTTGATGATCTGGGTCAGTTCGCTGGAACGGCTGGAAAGTTCGGCGGAGGCTGATTTCAGTTCATCTGCTTCCTGTGTCGTGCTCTGGGCATTGTTCATGGTGTCTTCAACGCTGTTGGAGATCTCCTTGACCCCGTCCGCACTGCGGTTGGCATTGCCCGAGATTTCCTGGGTTGCTGCACCCTGTTCCTCGATGGCTGCGGCAATCGCGGTCGAGGCACTTCGGACCTGTTCGATGGTTTCCGAAACCCGCGAAATGCCGGTTACGGCACGTTCGGTGCCATCGACAATGTCGTTGATCTGGGCGGCAATTTCGTCGGTTGCCTTTGCTGTCTGGGTCGCAAGGTTCTTCACCTCGTTGGCCACCACGGCAAAGCCTTTGCCTGCTTCACCGGCACGGGCTGCCTCGATCGTGGCATTGAGCGCCAGAAGGTTGGTCTGGCCTGCAATGTCATTGATCAGGCCGATGATTTCCTTGATCTTCTCGACCGTTGCCGACAGGCCGGCAACATCATTGGATGCGCTTTGGCTTTCATCGGTTGCCCGTTCGACCGTGTTCGACATCTGGCTGATCTGGACGTTGATTTCCGTGATCGACGATGACAGTTCCTCGGTCGCGGCTGCAACGGCATCAACACTGTGCGACACTTCACCGGCTGCGGATGCTGCATGCTGGCTTTGACCCAGAATGCCATCGGCATTGCGTGCCATGCTGATCGCAAGATCATTGCTGCGTTTGACCGACTGATCCAAAGCACCTGCGATCCCGCCAACTTCGCTTTCAAGTTTCGATGCAATCGCGCGGATATTCTCGCGGCGTTCTTCTTCGGATTTTGCCTTGAGACCCGCGGCATCATTTTCAAGCTTCTGGGCCTGTGCCGATTTGTCACGCAGTGCCAGAACCCCTTCGCCCATATCGCCGATTTCAATAAAACGGGAATCGGTTTCCACTGGCGCATTGTAATCGCCATCGGCAATCGCGCGGATGCTGTCATTCAGGCCAACGATGCCACGCGTGATCCGGGTGCCGACAATCCACGAAAGAATCCCGGCAATCACGATGGCGATGGCGGAAATGATCACGATACGGGTGATGATGGAAACGAACTCTGACTGGACGTCATCCATATAGACACCGGCACCAAGCGCCCAGTTCCATTCGGTGATCGGGCGGACATAGGCCGCTTTCTCGATCAGTTTGTCCCCTTCGCCGGGCTTCTTGGTTTCATAGGTAATAATGTCACCGCCCGATTTGGCAGCCTCGACAATCATGTTGCGCACCCGGCTGTCGGGATTGCACTTGCCGACATCACCGGGGCTGAGCGGATCAAGAACCATGCAGTGATTATAGTCGGTGGCATAAATATAGTTCTCGCCGTCGAACCGATAATCATTAAGAAGATCAAGGGCTGCTGCCTTGGCGTCGGCTTCGCTCATCTCGCCGCTTTTGGCTTTGGCGACAAAGCTGTTAACGATGGTCACGGCCCCTTCGGTCAGATGCGAAATCTGTTCGAATTTTCCGTTACGCAGGCTTGTTTGATAGTTCAATGATACTGTCGCGATGATTGCAAGCAACACAACCAGACAGATCGCGGGAATTGAAAAAATCCCCGTCACAACGCGAAACCGCATGGAATTCCCCTTTTGAAATGCAGTTCTCCACTCCGTACACTTTATTTTTGCCCTAAATAATTAATTTAAAAAGAAACTTTCGTCGCATTATCAGGGGCTAAGCGTTTTTGCATGGCTGATCGGCGCGGGGAATGTTTGACTTATTGTGCGCTGCCCTGTATCACCCCGCTCATTCCTTCGCTTGCAAAGACAGAATGAGCTGTCAGGAACTGTATGAAAAGGCGAGGGCGGGTACGACGTGATGACGTCGATGCCTCACATCATTTGCCTCTCATGCGGGTCCGACGCTGGCTCTTTGCCAAGCACCGGTCTTGACTGCGTTTGGGCAGGCACCACAGGCGTGAACATGGCGCCGACCGGATAAACGAAGGACTTTCCTTTATGACGAATTTTAATGGGCTCAACCTCATCGAGCCCCTGCTGCGCAATGTTGAAGCTGCCGGTTTTACCGCGCCGACCGAAATTCAGGCTGCGACGATCCCGGCCCTTCTCGAAGGCAAGGACCTGATGGGGATTTCCCATACGGGTGGCGGCAAAACAGCCGCTTTCTGCCTGCCGTTGCTGCAGCGTCTTGCCGAAAACCCGCAGCGCCCGAAACCGGGTCAGCCGCGCGCTGTTATTCTGGCACCGACCCGCGAACTGGCGACCCAGATCGGCCAGTGCCTGCGTGATTTCAAAAAAGGCATCCGCCTGTTTTCTTCTGTTGTCTTTGGTGGCTCCCCGATGGGCCCGCAGATTCAGGAACTGCGCCGTGGCGTTGATATCCTGGTTGCGACCCCGGGTCGTCTGCTTGACCACATGTCACGCAACACGGTTCGTTTCGACGATGTCGAAGTCTTCATCCTTGATGAAGCCGACCGTATGCTCGACATGGGCTTCTCCGAAGATGTTCTGACCGTGGCGGAACTGCTTCCGAACAATCATCAGACGGTGATGTTCTCGGCAACCATGCCGCCGGAAGTCAAACACCTGACCGACCGTCTTCTCAATGACCCGGTCAAGGTTGAAACGGCTCCGCAGTCGAGCGTGACCGAGCGCGTGACCCAGGTTGGCATGTTCGTGAAACGTCACGACAAGACCAAGCTTCTGGTTCAACTGCTCAAGCGTGATGAAGCCGAACGTGTTCTGGTCTTCACCAAAACCAAGGCAGATGCCGACGAACTGTCGTTCCAGCTGCGCGATGAAGACATCGACAGCGATGCCATCCATGGCGACAAACAGCAGCGCATCCGTCAGAAAATCCTGCGCAACTTCCGCAATGGCCGTTTCCCGGTCCTGATTGCGACCGATGTTGCCGCACGTGGTATCGACGTTCCGGGTATTACCCACGTTGTGAACTACGATCTCCCCCAGGATGCCGAAAGCTATGTGCACCGTATCGGTCGTACCGGTCGTGGCAGTGCCGAAGGTATTGCGATTTCATTCTGCGAGCCGCGTGACATTCGCCTGCTTCGCAACATCGAACGCCTGATCAAACAGGATGTCGATATTGACGAAGATCACGAATTCCATGCCGCTCCGCCGCCCCGTTCGTTCGGTGCCGGTGGTGGCGGCGGTCGTGGTCGTGGTGGCCGTGACGGTGGTCGTGGCTTTGGCGGCGGCGGTCGCGGTGGTTTTGGCGGCCGTGATGGTGGCCGGGGCCGTGGTGGCTTCGGTGGTGGTCGTGACGGCGCCCGGGGTGACAATCGTGACGGTGGTCGCGGTCGTGGTTTCGGTGGCCGTGATGGCGGCCGTGGCGAAGGTGATCGCGCAGCCCGCGGTTTCGGTGGTCGTGAAGAAGGTCGTGATGGTGGCCGTGATGGCGGTCGTCGTGACTTCAATGATCGTCCGCGCCGCGAAGATCGTGATTTCCGCAAGCCGCGGTTTGATAATGATGATCGCCCGCCGCGTGCTGAACGCGAAGAGCGTGGTGGCCGTGGTGGCAACTTCCGCCCGCGTGGCGAAGGTGCTGCCAACCGTGATCAGCGCGAAGGTGGTAACCGCGATGAACGCCGTTTTGCCGATAAGCCGCGTGGGGATCGCGGTGGCAACTTCCGTGGCCGTGATGGCGGTCGCGATGCCGGTCGACGTGACTTCAACGAACGTCCGCGCCGCGACAGCCGTGGTGGCAATCAGGGTATGAAACGCCGTTCGGCGTAAACGACCCTGGATCCGGTCTGTATCTGTCTTGTGCGATGAAGATGCACATCAGATGCGGCGCCGGGTGATCACCGGGAAAATGACATTGATAATGGGGGGACCAGCTGGCGACAGCTGGTCCTTCGCCATTTTGGCGTGTGTTATTCGCGCTCAGAATTCGAGATAAACGTGTTTAGACCTATTCCGAAGTGTGGAATTCGGCTAAATTTACTACACCTAAGCTTAAGTATTCTGTTCTGCACGACGCCTTGGTTAGGCTTGCAGGCAGGGAAAGAGTGGGAATGATGAAGATCAGGCATGCATCTTTGGCCATGGCGTTGGCCACCGTGATTGGTTGGCTGCCACTGCGTGCGCAGGCCTCTGATTACAGCTTTGTCCATGATGCAGATGGACATCGCGATTGCACGCGCCTGGTGGCATCGGGCAACCCCGACTACCCGCCCTATCTTTGGGTCGCCAAGGATGGTGAAGCCCTGCAAGGTGCTGCTGCTGACTTCATCAAGCGCGTTGGTGAAATCGCAGGTGTCGAGATTGACGTGGTCTATTCGGGCAATTGGGGCCGTGTGCAGCAACATATGCGCGACGGTACGATCGATATGATTGCCGGCGCTTTCCTGACCCTGCCGCGCCTCGAATACATGGATTATTTCTATCCGGCCTTTCAGGGCACCCGTACCCTGATCTGGACCCGTGACAATCTTGATCTGGGCTATAGCCAGTGGTCGGATCTTGTCGGGATCGAAGGACTTACTGTGATCAATAACAGTTTCGGGCAGGCGTTTGATGCCTATGCACGCCACAATCTGACCATCCGCGAAGTCCCAAGCCTTGAACAGGGCCTTCAGATGCTCTCGCTGGATCGTGCCGAATACCTGATCTACGAAGAATTCCCCGGCAAGGCCGTGGCGGCCCACGAAAATATCACCAATATCCGCAGCTACGAGACGCCTGTCAGCACCGAAAACCTGTATCTGACCATGTCGCACAAATCGGAATGCAATTCCGGCGACCTGCGGGGCCGTATTTCGCGCGCTGTTTTCGAACTCGTTTCAAAAGGCGTCATGACCGAAATGCTCGAAGCCAGCATTCAGGACTGGGGCGAACACACCAACTAGGGCGTCCCGACCAAGCCAACGCCCGACAAGGCGTCGAGGGTAAAACGAGCAATCCGCCCGACCGCCAAGTTTAGCAGAACCTCTGGCGACCAACCGATGGTGACCAGCATCCGGCGCCTATTCTCCGACACCCATTCTCCGACGCACAGTCTCCAGCCCACAGTCTCCAGCCCACAGTCTCCGACCTCCAACCGTCAGTGTGCCAGACGCCGCATCCGCTCAGCGGTGCTCAACCCCAGCCCGCCAGTGCCCGACTGCCAGCGCCCAGGCTGCCAAAGTCCAGAGCCTCAGCCGCACCCCCGGCCTGCAAACCTTCGCCCCCTCTGCCTCAGCCCCGCGCCGAAGCCCGCCCAACCCACAGTCCGCAACCCACAACCGACAGCCCACAGTCTGAAGTTAACAACCCGCAGCCCGGTAGCGTCGGAGCCCTGCACCCCCACACCCCAGCACCCCGGCATCCCAGCACCCCAGCGCCTCAGCACCCCAGCGCCGCAGCACCTCAGCACCTCAGTACCTCAACGCGCCAGCACCCTCCAGCCAACCCTACTGCCCACGGCAAATCCCCTGATGACCGTGCCTCGATCGGCTTTTGGCATTAAATTGGTATAGCTATGCGGATTTGATTTGACGTTAACGTTAACGTTAACTACAACAGAGTCGCGTTATCTTCCGGTGCGTTCAGGATTGGCCGCATCGCACTTACCTCAGGATCGCGACATGGCTTCGTTTGAACCGCAGAACCCCGATTACGCCGCCGAAGTGCGCTGGCGTTTCGCCCAGCAACCCTACAATCTGTCGATTGGGGCACAGGTTGATGATGTGCAGCCCGGTCGGGTGGCGGTGATCGTGCCAGCGCGGCCCGATCTTTTGCAGCATAACGGCTATTTCCATGGCGGTCTGATCGCCGGTCTTGCCGACATTGCCGGGGGTTTTGCCGGGTGGAGCCTGGTTGAAGCTGATCAGGGAATGCTGACCATCGAGTACAAGCTCAACATCGTGGCACCCGGCATGGGCGATCAGTTGCGCGCGGTTGGCGAGGTTGTTTCACGCGGTCGGTCGATCATTGTCACGCGCATCGATGTCTTTGGTATGAGGAATACCGAAACGGTCCTTTGCGCCACATCGCTTCAGACGCTCAAGGTCATGAAGCTTCCGCCGGAATTATTAAATAGCGCCGCATAATCGGGCTGATTATTCACTTTTATTAAATAACCAGAATTCGCAGGGCAGGAACAATAACATGGCATTTTTCGACTTCCCCGGACTGAAATTCGATCTTGGTGAAACCGCAGAAGCAATCCGCGAAACCGTTTCCTCCTTTGCAGAGGCCGAAATCGCCCCGCGCGCTGCCGAAATTGATGAAACCAACCAGTTCCCCAATGATCTGTGGCGCAAATTCGGCGATTTGGGCCTGCTGGGTATGACCGTGTCCGAAGAAGATGGCGGTACAGGCCTTGGGTATCTGGAACATGTTATCGCCATGGAAGAAATCAGTCGCGCCTCGGCCTCTGTTGCCTTGTCATACGGCGCGCATTCCAACCTGTGCGTTAACCAGATCAAACGCAACGCCACGCCCGAACAAAAGGCCAAATACCTGCCCAAACTGATGAGCGGCGAGCATATCGGCGCGCTTGCCATGAGCGAGCCGGGCGCAGGATCCGACGTTGTGTCGATGAAGCTCAAGGCCGAAAAGAAGGGGGATCGTTATATCCTCAATGGCAACAAGATGTGGATCACCAACGGCCCGGATGCCGATACGCTGGTGGTTTATGCCAAAACCGATCCCGATGCCGGGCCCAAGGGCATTACGGCCTTTATCATTGAGAAGACCTTCAAGGGATTCTCGACCGCGCAAAAGCTCGACAAGCTGGGCATGCGCGGATCCAATACCTGCGAGCTGGTATTTCAGGATTGCGAAGTGCCCGAGGAAAACATTCTCGGCCAGCTTAATGGCGGTGTGCGGGTTTTGATGAGTGGCCTTGATTACGAACGCGCGGTTCTGGCCGCAGGCCCCACGGGCATCATGCGTGCCTGCATGGATGTGGTCGTGCCTTATATCCATGAACGCAAGCAGTTCGGCAAGGCGATTGGCGAGTTCCAGCTGATGCAGGGCAAGATCGCCGATATGTACACCACCATGAATGCATGCCGTGCCTATGTCTATGAGGTTGCCAAGGCGTGCGATCGTGATGAAACCTCTCGCAAGGATGCAGCCGGTGTGATCCTGTATGCGGCCGAAAAGGCAACCTGGATGGCACTTGAAGCCATTCAGACGCTGGGCGGCAATGGCTATATCAATGAATATCCGACGGGCCGTCTGCTGCGCGATGCCAAGCTTTATGAAATCGGTGCAGGCACCAGTGAAATCCGCCGTATGCTGATTGGCCGCGAACTGTTTGGCGAAACCGCCTGAGTCCGCTAAACCCTGATTGAACTTCTGTCCCATAAACAAACGGACCTTACCATGAGCATTTCTGATCCGATCGTCATCGTTTCCTGCGCGCGCACCCCGATGGGCGGCATGCAGGGTGATTTTGCCCCTGTTACCGCGTCCGAACTGGGCGGTGTTGCCATCAAGGCGGCGCTTGAACGCGGTGGTGTGTCTGCCGATGATATTGACGAAGTGATCATGGGCAATGTCCTGCCCGCCGGTCAGGGTCAGGCCCCGGCCCGCCAGGCCGCATGGAATGCCGGCATCCCGCGTGCGGCCGGTGCAACCACGATCAACAAGATGTGCGGATCGGGCATGAAGGCCGTGATGTTTGCCCACGATACGCTGGCGGCCGGTTCCGCCGACGTCATGGTTGTTGGTGGCATGGAAAGCATGACCAATGCGCCGTTTTTGCTTCCGAAAATGCGTTCGGGCCACAAATACGGCCATGACATGGTCTATGACCACATGGCGCTTGATGGTCTGGAAGATGCCTATGACAAGGGCCGTTCGATGGGGACCTTCGCCGAGGCGACCGCGGAAAAATACGGCTTTACGCGTGAAGCGCAGGATGACTATGCCATTACCTCGCTGACGCGTGCGCAGAATGCAGCCAAATCCGGCCATTTTAGCGATGAAATCACCCCGGTCACCTATACCACCCGCAAGGGCGATGTGACGATTGATGCCGACGAGCAGCCGCCAAAAGCCAAACCGGAAAAGATCCCGACCCTGCGTCCGGCCTTTGCCAAGGATGGCACGGTCACAGCTGCCCATTCCGCATCGATTTCAGATGGGGCCGCCGCCCTTGTGATGATGCGCGCATCCGAGGCCGAAAAGCGCGGGCTCAAGCCGCTTGCCAAGATCGTTGGTCAGGCAACGCATTCACAAGAACCTTGCTGGTTCACGACCGCCCCGGTTGATTCAATCAAGAAGGTGCTGTCCAAGGCGGGCTGGACCAAGGACGATGTCGATCTTTGGGAAATCAACGAAGCTTTTGCCGTGGTTGCCATGGCCGCGATCCATGATCTGGAACTTGATCATGGCAAGGTCAATGTCCATGGCGGCGCCTGTGCGCTGGGTCATCCGATTGGTGCGACCGGTGCGCGATTGCTTGTAACCCTGATCCATGCGCTTAAAACCCATGGCGGGACCAAGGGTGTGGCCTCGCTTTGCATTGGCGGTGGCGAAGCAACAGCGGTTGCCATCGAACTCCTGTAATTCCCGGGTGAATTATGTGAACCAAGTTACGCCCCTGTGGTCGAAGTTTTCGGCTTTCTGGTGACAGAAAACCTTGATCCTGCTATCGGAATGACGGTTTTGGCGCAGGGGCGAGGCTACCTGCGTGACACAGCGGTATCACAGTCAAGGGACAGCCATGCAAGATGTGTTGAGCCTGGCGGCGCAAAATCTTCTGTCGCCCATCGTTCTATTCTTTGTTTTGGGGGTGGGTGCAGCCCTTGCACGTTCGGATCTGACGATCCCCGAAGCGGTGGCCAAGGGGATATCGCTTTATCTTCTGTTTGCCATTGGTTTCAAGGGCGGGGTTGCGGTTTCAAATAACGGCATCGACCTGACGCTTGGCATGACGCTGATGTCCGGTGTGATCCTGTCCTTTGTGCTGCCTTTCATTGCCTTTGGCCTTTTGCGATGGATTTCGCAACTGAGCAGAACAGACGCCGCTGCCGTGGCAGGCCATTATGGCTCGATCTCTATCGTCACCTTTGTTGCGGCGACCTCGGTGCTGCAAAGTTCCGGCATCGTGGCAGAGGGGTACATGGTTGCCGTCGCAGCCGCGATGGAGGCACCTGCCATCTTCTCGGCCCTGTTGCTGGTGTCATCAGGCGGAAAAGGCCGGATGGATGGCGCGCTGATCCGTGAAATCCTGCTTAATGGCTCTATCGTTTTGCTGGTTGGCAGTTTCCTTATTGGCTGGATCACCGGGGCCGAAGGCATGGCCAAGATCGAGGCGCTGATTGTTGCACCCTTCCAGGGGGTCCTGTGCCTGTTCCTGCTTGATATGGGGCTGGTTGCCGGGCGTGGCCTTAAACAGGGGCGTGCGGTTTTGCGTCCGGGGCCGCTTGTTTTCGGGATGCTGATGCCGGTGATCGGGTCCTGCCTTGGGCTGGCGTTTGCGTTGCTTATCGGCCTGTCGCTGGGTGGAGCGGTGCTGTTGATGGTGCTGGCCGCCTCGGCAAGTTATATCGCGGTGCCCGCTGCCATGCGTGTCGCCCTGCCAGAGGCCAACCCGTCCGTCTATCTTACGCTGTCGCTTGGTGTGACGTTCCCCTTCAACCTGACGCTTGGCATTCCGCTTTATCTTGCGATGGCCAGCGCCGTTCACGGAGGTTAATCCCATGGAAAAGCATGATGCCAAACGTGTGGCGATCATTATCGAAGCCATCATGGAAACCCGCCTGCGTCAGGCGCTTGAAGGTGCCGGGGTCACGGGCTTTTCCGTGCTGCCGGTTCTGGGCGGATCAGGTCGGTCAGGCAACTGGAGCCGCGACGATACCGTGTCGCGCGGCGGCGGCATGGTTCAGGTGATCTGCATTATCCGGCCAGAGAAACTTGACCGGATGCTTGAGGCCGCTTTTGAGGTAGTAGACCGCCATATCGGCGTTGTCACGATCAGTGATTGTCAGGTGCTGCGCGCCGACCGGTTCTAGAACCTGATCCTTGAACGTTTGGGTTTGGATGTCTTGCGAGCTAGGGAGACTGCACGTTTAGAGCGATTCAAAAGGTTTGAATGGGGGCTATCAACTTGGGCGAATTGGTCCTATTTTGGCGACAGAGTTTGACAGGATAGGGGACTTCGCGAGATGCCAAAGCCAACCGTTGATCGGATGCTTGCCGGGTTCAAAAGCTTTAAGGCGATGTATTATGAACAGCGCCCGGAACGCGTCGAGGATCTGGTGAATATGGGCCAGCGGCCGGAAGTTCTTTTGATTGCCTGTTCTGATTCCCGCGTTGATCCCGCCATTCTGACCAATGCCGAACCGGGCGAGATGTTTGTCATCCGTAACGTTGCAAACCTTGTTCCGCCCTATGAGCCCGATGAAAATTATCACGGGACGTCTTCGGCGATTGAATTTGCGGTGCGTGATCTGAAGGTCAAGGACATCGTCATTCTGGGTCATTCGGCATGCGGTGGCATGCAGGCCCTGGTTGAACACGGCGAAGCCGGCAAGGTACCGGATCGCGACTTTATCGGCGAGTGGGTCAGCATTGCGAAATGCTGTCTGGAACATGGTCCGGATGCCGACAAGGTATCGCGCCATTCGATCCGCAACTCGTTGCAAAACCTGATGTCGTTCCCGTTCATCAAGGAACGGGTCGATGCCGGTGACCTCAAGCTGCATGGCTGGTGGTACGGCATGAAGGAAGGGATCCTGTGGCGCTTTGATGCCGCGCAGGACAGATTTGTTCAGGGCGAAGAATAAGCCCGGCCTGATGAAAACGATCTTCTGATCACAGGACCGGACATCGCCCATGAAACGTAAAGCGGGAGGGTGGCCGTCATGCGGTTGGAAGAACATCAGATCATGGTGCGCGATACAGCGCGCGAGTTCGCTGAAAACGAACTCAAACCCAATGCAGCAAAATGGGATGCCCACCACACCTTCCCGGCCGAGGCGATTGCAGGCCTGGGCGAGCTTGGCTTTCTGGGCATGCTTGTGCCCGAGGAATATGGCGGGGCGGGCATGGATCATGTCGCCTATGCCCTGGCGCTTGAAGAAATCGCTGCGGGCGACGGGGCAACATCGACCATCATGTCGGTGCATAACTCTGTCGGCTGTATGCCGATCCTGAAATTCGGGACAGAGGCACAAAAGCAGGAATTTCTGATCCCGATGGCGCGCGGCGAAAAAATCGGGGCGTTCTGCTTGACCGAACCGCAGGCCGGATCGGATGCCAGTGCGCTGCGCACCCGCGCGGTCCGCGATGGCGATCATTGGATTCTGAATGGTGCCAAGCAATTCATCACATCAGGCTCCGAAGGCGATCTGGCAATAGTCTTTGCCGTGACCGATCCGGACGCCGGGAAGCGCGGCATTTCGGCCTTTATCGTGCCGACCGATACGCCGGGTTATGTTGTTTCGCGGGTAGAGGAAAAACTTGGTCAGAATGCCTCGGATACCTGTCAGATCACGTTTGTCGAATGCCGGGTACCCGCCGAAAACATGCTGGGTGACGAAGGCCAGGGCTACAAGATTGCACTCGCCAACCTTGAAGGCGGGCGCATTGGCATTGCCGCCCAGTCGGTCGGCATGGCGCGTGCGGCGTTCGAGGCCGCAAAGGATTACGCCAATGAACGCGAAACCTTCGGCAAGAAGATCATTGAACATCAGGCGGTGGCGTTTCGTTTGGCCGATATGGCCACCAAGATTGATGCCGCCCGGTTGCTGGTTCAGCGTGCCGCTGCCTTACGCGATGATCACAAGCCGTGTCTGACCGAGGCCTGCATGGCCAAGATGTTTGCATCTGAAATTGCCGAGGAAGTGTGCTCGGCCGCGATCCAGATCCATGGCGGATACGGCTATCTCAAGGACTTCCCGGTCGAGCGCATCTATCGCGATGTTCGGGTGTGCCAGATTTACGAAGGCACGTCCGATATCCAGCGGATGGTGATTGCCCGGGCTTTGGCGGATTGATCGCAGCTATTTTCCAGGTAGCAGTTCATGCTTTTCCAAAAGACGTCTGAACTGGTGGTAGTTCAGATCAAGTGCCTTGGCGGCCTCGGTCTGGTTGTTGGCGTGCGTGCGAAGAGCCTGTTGCAGAAGCTTTATTTCGAAATTGGCGACTTGGGATTTGAAGTCGATGGTGCCGTCCGGGGCGCTGTTGGGTTCAGGCGTTTCAGTTGCGCCGGGTTGGCTGGTTGTACTGTTTTCGGTTTCTGACCAGATGCCATCAAACGGATCCAGCGTGATGTGGGCCAGCGGGGTTTCGTCGTCTTCAGCAAGGTAGATGCTGCGTTCAACCGCATTGCGCAGTTCGCGGATATTGCCGGGCCAGGGATGGCGGAGCAATTGTTCGGCGGCATTGCGCGAGAAACCGGGAAAGACGCTGCGGCCCAGACGTTTTGTCATCTCAAGCGCGAACTGTTCGGCCAGCAAGAGTATATCATCAGACCTTTGGCGCAGCGGCGGCACGGCGATGACATCAAAGGCGAGGCGATCAAGCAGATCGGCGCGGAACCTGTTGGTTTTGGCCAGTTCGCGCAGGTTTTCATTTGTCACACCAATGACGCGGGTATCGACTTCGATGACTTCTGAGCCGCCGACGCGTTCGATTTCACCATACTCCACCACACGCAGAAGCTTTTCCTGCACCACGGGGCTTGCGGTGGCGATTTCGTCCAAAATGATTGTGCCGCCATGCGCACGTTCGAACCGCCCGATATGGCGTTTGGTCGCGCCGGTAAACGCCCCGGCCTCGTGGCCGAACAGTTCGGTATCGAGCAGGGTTTCAGAAAGGGCGGCGCAATTGACCTTGACCAGTGGCCCGCCCCAGCGGCGCGAAAGATAGTGCAGGCGGGCGGCAATCAGTTCCTTGCCCGAGCCGCGTTCGCCAATCACCAGACACGGGCGTTCAATCGGTGCCAGACGTGAAACATGTTCAAGGGCGGCCAGAAAAACGGGGTCTTCGCCCAGTATTGGTTGCAAGCTATCCATTTCGCGAAAAACGTTATCGAAAAACACCAATATTGTCGCGATAAAAGTTAAATGGAAAACGTCAAAAATATTAAGTCATTGATTTTATTAGATTCCAAAACTGGCACGGCATTTGAAATACAGACATCAGAATTTGTAGCGTCCCCCGATTAATCAAGGAGATCAGACAATGGGCGTGTTTTCGCGTTTGTCCGATATCGTAAATGCCAACATCAATTCGCTTCTGGATCGTGCCGAAGATCCTGAGAAAATGGTGCGTTTGATGATCCAAGAAATGGAAGACACCCTGGTTGAGGTGCGTTCCGCCGCCGTCAAGGCGATTGCCGACAAGAAGGAAGTCGAGCGCAAGCTCAAGAAACTTCATGACGGTCAGGTCGAATGGGACACCAAGGCAGAGTTTGCTGTTTCCAAGGGCCGTGATGATCTGGCCAAGGGCGCACTGATGGCGCGCCGTCGTCTGGCCGATCAGAGCCTTGTTCTTGAGCGCGAACTGGAAGTGATCGAGGAAACCCTTGGCAAGTATGACGAGGACCTGAACAAGCTTCAGAACAAGCTGAACGAAGCCAAGGCAAAACAGCGTACGGTTGAAATCCGCATGCAGACGGCTGAAAAGCGTGTCAAAATGAAAGAAAAGCTGCATTCGGGTCAGATCGATGACGCGCTTCTGCGCTATGAGCAGATGGAACGCCGCATCGACGAGCTTGAAGCCGATGCGGATTCCTGGGAGCTTGGCCGCGGCCAGAGCCTTGAAGAGCAGTTTGAAGACCTTGAGGCGGAGCTCGGGATCGAGGATGATCTCAAGGAACTGAAAGCGCGTGTGAAAAAAGACACGAAGAAAGACAAGTAAGTAACAGGCTTGCGTGTTTGAGGCACAGGTCTGTTTGAAAGAACGAGATGTCGAATATGTGGGCGATTGCCGTACCCTTGATCGTTTTAATCGCCGTGGTTGGCCCGGTTTGGGTCGTGTTTCACTACATCACGGTCTGGAAGCGCATGAAGGCGGAGCAACGCACACAAAGCCCGGAACAGACCGCGCGCGAAAAGGAAATCGTGGCCGATCTGAAACAGCGGGCAAAGCGACTCGAAACCCGTGTTGAAACACTTGAACGCCTGTTAGATGCCGAGGTTGCCGAATGGAGGAACAGGATATGACGGCCCAGCAAGCTGCTGCCGGAAATGGTTTTCAGCGCGGTCACAAGAAGCGCGGATGCCGTTCATCGCACGCCAACCATGACGGAAAGCAATGTCATGGTGTGATCGGCCGTACCACGCGCGGCATTTCAGAAGCCTTTGGCATTCCGCGCAAAGGGGTGCTGATTGCCTTTATTCTGGTTCTGATCTTCAGCTTCCCGGTCGGGGTGATGCTGTTTGGTCTGGCCTGGGCCTATGTCCATCATCCGGACTGGTTTGATGGTCTGCGCGGTAAAGTACGCGGTGCGGGTCAGAGCACATCAGCCGGACGTGCCGCACGCCAGAACCATAATGTAGCGGAATCCGAGGCAGCTGATGAGCGCCCGACGGTCGGTGTCGATTACGAGGAAAGCTGGATGGAAGACCTGCGCGAGCAGTTTGACGATCTGGAACGGCGCACCGGTTCGATGGAAGGCTTTGTCGTATCTGGCGATTATCGCATGGCATCCGAATTCAAAAAGATGAAAGAGGATGACGACGCCAGCAAGGCCGATAACGACACCAAGCCGGATGGGCCGAAGGCGTAAGATTATTGGCAATCCCGTAATCGGCCAGTTTTGTCATCCCGGGCGGAGCAAAGCGCAGACCCGGAATCCATAACCTGTTGAAGCGCGGATGGATTCCCGCCTTCGCGGGAATGACGCTCCGAAGAGAGGCATTGTTCAGCAACCGAGATTGACGACGGTTTTATAAGCTACCCCAATCCCCCCTCGCGTTAGCACGGGTCTTGACCCGAAGGACCGTCGTCAAACAGTTAAGCCGGATTGCCAATGCAGTCCGGTTTTTCTTTTGTTTGCAAGTTCTTGCAGAAAAACTCCCAAATAGCGTTTATCACTATACCTAATTTAAAGGTTTTCCCGGCAAAGTCGGGAAAATTGCCCATATATCCAGCTATAGGGCAGACAGCGTTTTGGGGAACATCATATGGCGACCATGATCGAGCATCCCGGGGAACAGGATTTTCTGCATCGTTTGATGCTTGATAACCCGTGGTGGGATGGCGTTACCGATGAGCAGGTGCAGGGCCTGCCACAACGGGCGTTTTTCAAGCGGTTCTGGGCGGCAATTGAAAAGAATGACGGGCAGAAGGCGCTGGTGCTGACCGGTCCGCGCGGGGTCGGCAAGACCGTGATGATGCGCCAGGCTGTGTCGGAACTTTTGAATGCCGATACGCCGCGTCGCCATGTTTGCTATGTGTCACTGGAACATCCGCTGTTTCTGGAAATAGACCTGCCGCGTTTGCCAAAATTGCTGCGTTCCATGCGCGGCATTTCGGCTGATCATCCGCTTTGGCTGTTTATCGACGAGGTATCCTATCAGCGCGATTGGGAGGCCAGCCTGATCAAACTGCTGGCGGCCGATCCGATGTTGCGCGTGGTGGCGGTCAGTGCGCTCGCCCCGGCGGGCGATAATGTTGAATATATTCAAAGCCTGTTTTTGCCTCCGTTCAGCTTTGCCGAGTATCTGGAGCAAAAGGGCATCGCGCCGAGTGATGTTTTGCCCGAAACGCCCAATGTCGGGCGCTATACGGCTGATGTGCCGGACGGGTTGGTTGAACTTAACGACCTGTTTGAAGACTATATCAATGAAGGCGGCTTTCACGATGCCAATGGCGAGGCCGGGGCCATTCACCGGTCATTGCATTCCGATTTGCCGGGGCTTCACGGTATTTCAAGCCCCTCGGACCTGCATCGGTTGTTTGCGCTTCTGGCCTATAATACGGGGTCGGAATTTTCGATCGAAACACTGGCGCGCGAGCTTGATATCGCCAAGAACACGCTTCGCCGGTATCTGGAATATCTTGAAAGTGCCTGGCTGGTGCGCCGTCTTGAACGTGTGGATCAGGATGCCAAACCGTTCCAGCGTGCGGTGGCGTTCAAGGTCCATCTGATCCATCCGGGCCTTCGCACCGGGTTGATTGGCGGGCGGGCATCCGACAGTGCGACAATCACGCGTTTGGCCGAAACCGCGATCCAGACACAGTTTTTGACCTCGAGCGTGGGCATGGAAAGTCTGTATTACGCGCGCTGGGGGCAATATGAGGTGCCGTTTGTGTTCCTTGATCGCCGGTCCGGCACGCCGCTTTTTGCCTATCACTGCCTGTGGCGCGATGAGGCGATCCGAAAGCCCAAGGAAATCCGTGCCCTTGTCAATTTCCGGGGCAGTCATGCGCTGCCGCTCGGGGCGTTTGTCCTGACCAAGGCGCAATGGCATGGCGGCAAGCTTGGCGGGGTGCCGATGCGTTTCGAGCCGGCCAGTGTGCTGGCCCTTCGTATCGGGCTTGAATTTTCGCAGCTTTGAATTGTGGTGCGCGGCAAAGGAGGTCTTTGATGACCGGGCTTTTACGGATTTGCCTTTGTTTTCTTGCCGGGATGGTTTTGCCGGGGATTGCGTTTGCCCAGTCACAGGTTGCCTGCCCTGCCGATCCGCATTGGACTGACACCACACCACCGATCAATATCGAACATGTCTTTTGCGGCGAGGTCGATGGCAATCGGGCCAAGGGGTTTCATTCCCGCCCGGATGGCATTAATCCGGCCAGTGTCGCGGATGTAAAGATCACCCAGGCGCCAAATGCCAGTGGCGTTTACGGCGCGACGATCACACTGGTTAACCCCGATGGACCCGACCCATCGAAGTTTTCGACAATGTTCCCCGACAGGTGCAGTCAGGCAGAGGTCGAGAAATCCATTATTCATGCCTATGACCATCAGGTGGCCTGCCCGACGGGTGCGCCGCATTGGGCATCTTGCGGGTTTAACCGCCCTGAAGGCGGATCGGTGGCGGGGGCGGGATATTGCGTTGGCCCATCAAAAGATGCGCGTTTTTACATTGCCTTTGCCACCCTCAGTCACGGGGCGCATGCGGGCAATATCAACACGGCCTTTCCGCTGTATTGATCACGGGTGGCAAGCGGCAGGTGATGAGAGTTTTTTATAATGACAGCCGGTAATTTTCCGCAACCCGACTGGCCGGGCAAACTGGCCGATGACCCGGGACATGATCGGATTGCGGCCTGTCTGGTAATGGATATCGGGCGCGCGGACCAATGGGCGGCAGAGGTGCTTTCGCACGTTGGGCGGGTGCGTCAGGGTGTTGATGCCTCTTGGGAAATGGCGATGAATGCCTACATCTTGAATGTCGGGCCGGACACAACCGAGATCGCGCCGGTTTATGACGAAGCGGGTGAAAGCCCGGTGACGGTCCGGACCGATGATCTGGAGCTGGCTTTGCACGCATGGATATCAAGGCTCTTGGAAAGTCCGGATTAACCGGGCGGAAAGCAATTTGCCCGAAGGTGGGCGCGGGTTTGGTGTTTTGGGCAAAACGGGTAAAGCGATTTGAACGCAGCATTCTGGCGTATTCCCGCTTATGCGATGATGGTGGTTTTGGCGGTGGCGTTTGTCATGTCCGCGAGCCATCCCGCATTGGCGCAAAGCGCAAGCACCAAGGAAGCGCCGTCTGACCCGCTGGAAAAATTCCTGCATCAATATGTCGAGCATGCCGGTTTGCCAGGTGGCGTGGTGGCGATTGGTTATGGCCAGGGCAATGTGCGCTATGCTGCGACCGGCTATGCCAGTGTCCGGCCCGAAACCGCCATGACTCGGGATCAGCAGTTTTATATCGGATCGCTGACCAAGATGATGACAGCGGTGGTTACCCTGCAACTGGCAGCCGAAAAGCGGATTGATCTGGCCGATCCGATTGGCAAATACCTGCCCGAAGAATTCCGCGACCGCATTGCCAATGCCGACCGCGCGACCATTCGTGATTTGCTGCGCAACAGTTCGGGGATTCCCGATTATCTGGATGGCGAGTTCTTTTTCGAGCTGGTCGGACGCGACCCGCAGCATGGCTGGCGCAATGTCGAGCTGTTGCCGCTGATTGCGGATCGGGAAGCCTATTTCGCGCCGGGCACGAATTATGCCGCCTCGAACAGCAATTTCATCCTGCTTGGCGTCATGATCGAGGCGGTCGAGGGCGACCATATCCAGGCGGTGTTTAACCGGCGTATTTTCGAACCGGCCGAGATGATCAATACATCCTTTGGCCGGTATCCCCGGCCCGCATTGCTTGCACGGGGCTTTGATGATGCCAATGGCGACGGGCAGCTTGAAGACGTCACGGATTATGATGTGGGTGATCAACTGGCCGATGGCGGGGTGATTTCCACGGCCGCGGATATGGTCAAATTCGCCCGTGCGCTTTTTGTTGATGGTGTGCTTCTGGGGCCAAACGCGCTGGAGCGCGCCACAACCGATACCGTTTTTGCCGGTGACGGGTCTTATGGCTACGGGCTTATGATCGGCTCAAGCGATTGGGGGCCTGTCTGGGGTCATGACGGGATCTATTTTGGCTATTCGGCCGAGTTTTCCTGGTTTCCTGAGCAGGACACGGTGGTGGTGTTTCTCGCCAATGGCCGCGCGCTCAATGAGGTCCCATCAGTTACCAGCATGCTGATGACTGGATTGTTTGGCACGCCGGAATAACTTAACTAGTCTCCTATCCCACTGAGCAGGGAAGGCGTTCCAAACTGTTTGAGTTCAGCATTGGAATGTTCGAAGTAACTTGCCCAGAACTTTTCAAGCCCTTTTAGAGCCAAGGATGATCTGTAGGTGCCATCGGCAAGGTACCCGCCGCCGATGACATATATCTTGGCCTTATCCATATCTTCAAACGTGATCTTGTTACCGAGTTTCTTGATTTCCTGGTCGACATCAATCTTTTCCAGTTTCCCGCTCCCGTAGAGGGAAAGAAGATCAGAGTTTTCCATCATATCGGAAACAATCAGAACATACTTTTCGGGGGTTTCTGATTTCCGGATGATGTCTTTAGCGACAACGGAAAGGTTTGAAACAATTTCGGTTTTCGGAAGGTCGATTGTCGCATTCGAAAATACATGTATCAGTGCACGTCCGGCATATTGCCGGACTTGGGTATCTTGAGCCTGATAGCACTGATCAAGCTGGCGCAAGACTTTTTTGGATATGGCGTAACGATCATCTTCTGTCAGGCGCCCGTCAATCACACCCTTGAGTATGACCTCTGTGTAATAACCGGCAGCATTAGCGGAGAAGCCGATGACTTGTAGGGCGTCTCCGGGGCGAAGGAAATTGATGATATTTTGATACGTCTCTTCTTGAAGCTTTTTGGAGAGCTCCACGGTTTGGTCCACAAGGACATACAGATCACGACTCACGGCTGGGGGGTCAACATCCCCCAGCTTAACCAGATCATAGCAGCTTCCGATTGTAGCGGTTGCTGCCTTAGCTGTTTGTTCTCCATGTGCTAGCAGTATACCTGCTGCGAAGAGAACTGCGGCACCGATACGCCCCAGATTTTTGCCTGTCTTTTCAAATCGGAGCTTAATCATCAAGTCCGAGCTCCTTGCGCATACGTTCACGCATTTCTTCTTCGGTCTCAACAGGCTGTGCCTTGGCTTCTTTCTCGGCTAGAAGTTCGCGGCGAATGCGCGCTTCCATTTCCTCCGGGCTTTCTGTCTCGACTGGGGCTTCTTCCGGTTCTGGCGAAACGGGTTCGGATGGCGTCTTAACGGAAGCTGCTGCAGTTTGCTTGTTTTCAGCGTTAAGTTTGCGTTTGCGTGCCTCGCTATTGTGGCGCGATTGTTCGGCCTTGAGTTCACTTTGCTCATAATGATCGAAAAAAGTGCGATCAGCCGAATGCTGCAGCACTTCGCGATGGGTTTTGTCTACTGCATTGCTTGCTGCGTTCTCGGTGAGGCGTGCTTGCAAGTTTGACAGATGCTTTTGTGCAACCCGGGCAATGGCATCGCGTTTGCGCTCGTACCATGCTTCGTAAGATGTCCTGCTCGGGAAATTGCGGATAATGCGTCGTGCAGTCGAACTTTCCTTACCAGCAAAGCCGGTTTTATAACCGATGCCAATGCCCATGATCTGGATCAGGATGAACAAGGTTGCGAGGATGGCGTAGGTCGTCAGGTTGGCAGCATCACGTGCGCCTTCTTGCTCGCTTTTCGCCTGACTTTCGGCTTCTGCTTGCGGCTTAGCCAAAACATCTGGAAGCCCGTCCGACTGCAATCCATCCAGTGAGAATAGAGAATTGCTGGACGGCGGTGTCGCACCAATGGTTTCGGCCGTTTTTTCTTGTTGATACGTCTCATAACGGACATAGGTTGCACCAATAGCGACACCTATGATGGCAATTATTGCGATGATGGTCCACATTGGTGCGCCCGGCTTAACGTGCGCGTTGGTATCGACGCGATGAAGAATTTGTAGATATGCGGGGTCTCCGTCATCAATCTGATCGTTTTCAAGGGTAACCTTGTTACTGCGACCTACCAAGTCTGCTCGGTCTTCCGATGTGTCGTGCATCCACCAAGTGCGGATTTTGGTGATCAGTCCCCGCTTATGAAGCTCCTGACCTGATTGGTGTGTTAAAAATACCAAAACGCAAGAAATGAGAAACGCTATAAAGAAAGAGCCTTGTACCTGCAGTTGCTCACTTGCGCCGGGCAGAGTGTAACCAGCAAGCACATACGCAAAGCCGAGTGCTTCGACAAACACCATGGCAATAAGGAGAATGCGCATCAAGATGCCAAGTTCGTTTCGCCCTAATTCCTGGACTTTGCCAAGATAGCTTTTGGAGCGGTCATACATTTCCGGGTCGGCAGCGATACGGCGAATGTCGCCAGCAAAGTCATCGCAAAGCGTTCGTTCAGAAGCAAACCAGCCATCCTTGCGGATGGAGATGTCCTTGGCCAATCGGCTTGTTTTGCCGATCAACGGCAGGCTGTAAAGGAAACTTTTGCAAAACAGTTTTACTTCGTCCCACCACGCAATGACCAGAATGACGAAGATCGCGGTGAGAACGGCTGCGCCAATTATGGCACGATAGGCGAGCAGAAATGCGTAAAGTTCATCCATTTTGTTATTCCGTACCTTTAGCGATTTTAAGCGTCATCTCGTTAGCAAATACTTTGCCGTCTTTGTCGTAATAAATCCGGGCCTTTGCCGATTTTTGTTTTGCAGCGTCAAGCGGGAATACGGCATCAACACATCTGACGGGCCAGGCTTCCTCTTTAAAGAAGACACGATAGGCGACACCGTTTTCACCGACATAGGATCGTGCAAAACCCTCAGCACTTAGCGTCGCATCCTGATCGCCAAGCTTGTAATTCTCGAAGACAAACAAGCCCGGAGATTTGGCGACAAGGCCACTATTTTCCAAAACGGCAATTTTGGTGAGGCCAACCAGATGGTCGTTGACGCTGTCATGCCACGTGGTTGAGTAAAGCCCTGAAACGTAATCCGATGTTTTAGGAACCGGTTTGTCGCTATCAAGGGACATGATGTTGCCAACCGGGCGATAGTTATCATTTATGCAAGTGGTGCCGAGCATGATGTCGTCACTGTCGGATGCTTGCGCCTCGGAGACGGGCCACAAGGAGCTGAGAAGAGACTTTTCTTCCTCTGTTTTTTCGATGTTGGCTGCCAGATTTTGGTCAAATTCGTCAATTGGCAGACCGCCAAAGTCAATGGATCTGCCAGGTTTCAGTGCAGCGATCATGCTTTCAGCAGTCAGAGCGGGCTCTGGCGTCTTTGGGTTCGGGCTGGTTGATTTCGATATTTGTGGCGGTTGTGGTGCGTCTTGTATTTTCAGTGACTGCGCAACCCGTGCAGGAAGTGTGGGACTGGTCTCAACGAAGTTATCGTAAGCAATGATGCCTTGTTCAGAACCGAGTTCAACGACTTCTACGCGACGATTAGCTGCACGACCGTCTGGCGAGAGATTGCTTGCAATAGGGCGATCTGCGCCCGCGCCCTTGTAATAGAGGTCGGCAATGTTCACCCCAGTGTTTTCAAAGATTTTGGCGACTTCTCTTGCGCGTTTTTCCGAGAGATCTCTGTTGAGTTGGTCAGGGCCGGTTGAGTCGGTATGTCCGACGATCAGCACTTTGCGATTCTTATCAACATAGGTCTTCGCAAGCTGCCTTAGATCTTCGGCAGCTGACTTTGTCGGGATGTGCGAGCCGGTTGGGAACATTGCCGCATTCGAGACCGTGACAACAACACCTTGTTCGGCTTCTTCGGATTTTCTATCGGGATTCACCCAGCTACTTGGTGCGGGGGCAGAGACCGCCTGAACATTCAGGTCGCTTTCTTTCATGCGTTTTTGAGCAGCTGCGATTTCTTTACATCTGCTTTGCAGGTATGATTGAAGCCCTTTACCTGCGAGGCCACCTGCCGCCCCGCCCGCAACAGTTGCAAGGCCACGGTTATCTCCGCCAGCAAGCAATCCGATACCGATGCCGATGATGGCTCCGCCGATGACGTATGCTGCTTCGTTGTATTCACATTCACCGTTTGCACCCGGCGTGGTGCTCAGGAAATTGGTGCCGGAACCATTTGTTACGCAACCACTTAACAGGCTTGTAGCGCAAAAGGTTGCGATCAAGGCCTTTGCAGGCTTGGTTTTCATCTGTATCCCCAAATTCAATCAGTATATGTAGCAGACCCCTGTAATACTCTTAATGCTATACTGACTTGAGCGGCAAGTATTGTTTGAATGGAAAAAAGTGTTGCAGATCTAGCATACCGCACCGCAAAAAGTGGCTTGCAGTGAAAAGCGAGTTTGGGTAATTTTCGTAAAAATAAATATCAAATATTGTACGAATATTATCAAACGGGAGACTCCTGATGGCTGCTGCCCCACGTCCGCGCCGCTCTGTTTTGTATATGCCGGGATCGAACGCCCGTGCCCTTGAAAAGGGCAGAAGCCTTCCGGCCGACGGGCTTATTCTGGATCTTGAGGATGCAGTGGCCCCCGACGCCAAGGATAGCGCGCGCGATCAGATTGTCAGTGCACTTTCCGAGGGCGGCTATGGCAAACGCGAAATCCAGATCCGCACCAATGGCCTGAACACGCCGTGGGGCTATGCCGACATCGTCGCGGCATCCAGGACGTCAGCCGATGCCATCCTGCTGCCCAAGGTCGAAAGTGCCGATACGGTGCGGCAGGTTGCCAATATCATGGAGGCCGAAGGCGCACACGCAGGCATGACCATCTGGTGCATGATGGAAACCCCGCTTGCGATGCTCAATGCCAAGGAAATTGCCGGGGCCCATCCGCGTTTGGGCGGGTTTGTCATGGGGACGTCCGATCTTGCCAAGGATCTGAATTGTGCGCATACCCCGGACCGTTTGCCGATGGTGACCAGCCTTGGTCTTTGCCTGTTGGCGGCTCGTGCTTATGGGCTTGCGATTCTTGATGGTGTGCATCTTGATCTGTCTGACGATGCCGGTTTTGAGGCGTCCTGCAAACAGGGGCGCGAGTTCGGCTTTGATGGCAAGACGCTTATTCATCCCAAAACCATTGCAGCGGCCAACGAAGCCTTTGCCCCGGCAGAGGGCGAAATTGAATGGGCCCGCAAGATCATAGCTGCCCACGAAGAAGCCAGTGCCGCCGGCAAGGGTGTTGTCGTGGTCGATGGCAAGCTGATTGAAAATCTGCATGTGGTGTCGGCCAAAAAACTGGTCGCGATGGCAGATTTGATAGCAGAGATGGACGGGGCCTAAGCGCCTTCGTCGTCGCCAGACAAAACGGTTCGCGCCGGGTAAAAATGGCTGCATCAAAGACAGCCAAAGCGGCGCGCATCGGCATTTCACAGAAAAACCGGCCTTTCAGGAGAGGCAGTCGCATGTCAAAGACCAATCCGGGCAATTATTTTGAGGATTTCCAGATCGGACAGGAAATCCGCCACGCCACACCACGCACGATCACCAGTGGTGATGTTGCGCTTTATACCGGGCTGTATGGCCCGCGCTTTGCCGTGCAGTCGTCTGACGAATTTGCCCAAAGCATCGGCTATAAGGCCGCCCCGGTAGATGATTTGCTGGCCTTTCACATGGTGTTTGGCAAGACGGTGCCCGATGTGTCGCTAAATGCGGTGGCCAATCTGGGGTATGCCGGGGGTGTGTTTGGTGTGCCGGTCTATCCCGGCGATACGGTCAGTTCGGTTTCCACCGTGACCGGGATCAAGGAAAATTCCAACGGCAAGACCGGTGTGGTGTATGTCAATTCCGTCGGGCGCAATCAGCGCGGCGAGATGGTGCTCGATTACAATCGCTGGGTCATGGTGCGCAAGCGCGATGAAAGCGCGCCGGCCCCGGAAACCGTTTTGCCGGAGTTGCCCGGTGTGGTCGCGCCCGAGGCCTTTCAAATCCCGGTCGGGCTGGATGTTTCAGGCTATTCAACCCAGCTGGCGGGATCACCCCATTGCTGGGATGACTATTATGTCGGTGAGAAGATTGATCATGTTGATGGCATGACCCTTGAAGAAGCCGAACATCAGATCGCAACCCGGCTTTATCAAAACACGGCCAAGGTCCATTTCGATCAGGTCGCCGCCAATGGCGGGCGATTTGGCAAGCGGTTGATTTATGGCGGGCATATCATTTCGCTGTGCCGGGCGCTATCGTTTAACGGCCTTGGCAACGCATTCAGGATTGCAGCGATCAATGCCGGGACGCATGCCAATCCGGCCTTTGCCGGGGATACGATTTTTGCGTGGTCGGAAGTTCTGGGCAAATTTGAAGTGCCGGGTCGACGTGATCTGGGGGCACTTCGCCTGCGCCTTGTTGCGGTGCGCGATCGTCAGGCCAGTGACTTCCCGCTTAAAGGTGCGGATGGCAAATATCAGTCTGATGTGCTGCTTGATTTCGACTACACGGTGCTGATCCCGCGCTGACCGGGCTGATCACATTAAGGTTGTTTTGCAAACTGTCACTTTAATTCAAGGTTGAATAAGGTAAGCTTTCTTATTCACCTTGAACGATCAGGCAGATTTGCGATGACCAATGTTAAACCCATTCAGGATATCGAACCCGCTGTGCATCGACGCTTTGTGGCCGAAGCGTTGCTGCGTCTTAAGGCGCGCCTGAAATCAGAAATTATCGAAGGTGCCGAGGCCGAAACGCAGAGCCTGCGTTTTGCGACCTGGAACTTGATGCATTTTGGCAATGGCGGGGCCTATACCCGTGAGACCGAGTCGATGATGTATATCGCTGAAATCATCGATCATTTCGATCTGGTCGCCATTCAAGAGGTGAATGACAACCTTGATGCGCTTGACGCGCTGATGCGCGATCACCTTGGTGGTGCGTGGGATTATATTGTGACGGATACCACCGAAGGCGGGCCGGGGAATAGCGAGCGACTGGCGTTCGCTTATCGCAAATCAAAAGTCTGGTTCCGCCGTGAGGCTGGTGAAATTGTACTGCCCAAAGGCCAGGAGATCGCCATTCCCGGAAGTTCCGAGACGCAAAAGGATCACGTGCAATTTGCCCGCACGCCGTTTGCGGTGGCGTTTCAGTCAGGATGGTTTCGGTTCAAGCTTTGCACTGTGCATATCTTTTACGGCAATGCATCCGACACCAGCGCGGAGATGGCCCAGCGCCGCGATGAAATTCGCGAAATTGCGTCATTCCTCAAAGCACGGCAGGTGCGCGAACAGGAAGCCCATGGCAAGGCGGCCAATTATATCCTGCTTGGTGATTTCAACATCGTCTCGCCCGAGCATAAAACGATGGAGGCACTGGAGAGTGCCGGATTTATCGTTCCTGGCCCCATCAAGGAGTTGCCATCGAACCTGACAGGCAACAAGCATTATGACCAGATTGCTTTTCGGCTGGCGGATGATCGGTTCCGGCTGTTGCGATCTGGCGTGTTTGACATGTTTGATGTCGTCTATCGTGACGAGGATGCAGAACATTATCTTGATGATGTCTGGGGTACGCAATTTGACCGCAACAGTGACGGTGATCTGCGGGACCGCGATCAGAAGATCAATTATTTCAAACGGTACTATCGCAAACACCAAATGTCGGACCACAAATTACTGTGGTGCGAAGTGCGGACTGATTTTTCACCAGATTACCTTCAGGCCGTTCTGGATTGACCAGCCCAAGAACGATCAGATGGTTGCAAACATGCTGGTCTAGAGTTGATCACGGGGGAAATAATCCTCATGTCTCTTTGAGTTGGACCTGATCGCAAGTCTGTTTCCTTGCGTAAGAAGGTCTAATTGTGCGATTGCTAAAAGCACGTTACGCCGTAAGTGAATGACCCGTGTCTTTCGCAGCACCCATCCCGCAGGGTGTTTACGGTGTCTGAGAGGTCAACCTACGTAGTTTAACGGAGGCAGTTGAGACGTTTTTGTCGCTGAAATCTTTGGTTTAAAAAGGGGTTCAGATTGACTCAAACCCGCTGCATGGGTAAATAAACCCTGCTTTCCCGCCAGCTACTTTGAGAAGAGGCATTTCCGCTATGAGCAAAGCCAATCGGCCGCTGTCTCCGCACTTGCAGGTGTACCGGCTTCCGATGACGGCAAAGATGTCCATCACATTTCGTGCGATGGGTGTCGGCCTTGCCATTGGTTTCGTATTTTTGGCGTCCTGGCTGATTGGTGCCGGCGCCGGTCGTGATGCTTTTGAAGGCTATCACGGATTTTTCACCTCGTGGTTCGGTCTGCTGCTGCTGTTCGGTTGGACAGCGGCGTTTTATTACCACGCTTGCAACGGTATCCGTCACCTTGTCTGGGATACCGGTCGCGGCCTGACGAATGAGGGTGCTGCCAAAGGCAACCCGATCGTCCTTGGCGCGGCAGTTGTGCTGACCATTCTCACCTGGATCATCGGTCTGGCCTAAGGCCGGGCAAGAGGGGACAACTTGTCATGAAGATGCAATCCGATCTGGGCCGTGTCCGCGGTCTCGGTTCTGCCAAAAGTGGCTCTTCGCACTGGTGGACCCAGCGCGTGACGGCTGCTGCAAACCTTCCGCTCGGCATCTGGTTCATTGTTTCGATTCTTGCCGGGCATACGGCAGATTACGATGCCGTCCAAGCCTGGCTGGGCTCGTACTTCCATTCGACCATGATGATCCTGTTGATCGTCAGCGTTGCCGTGCACTTCACGCACGGCCTGCAGGTCGTGATCGAAGACTATGTGCACAACCGTAAAGCAGAAATGATCTCGCTGATGCTGATCAAGGCTGTGGCAGCCTTCCTGTCTGTCGCTGCGATCATTTCAGTCCTGCGTATCGTTTTTGCCGGAGCCTGAGCCAATGAGTGAATCTTATAAAATTATCGACCATAACTACGACGTCGTTGTTATGGGTGCGGGTGGCGCGGGTTTGCGCGCGACACTGGGTACGGTTGAAGCCGGCCTGAAAACCGCATGTATTACCAAGGTCTTCCCGACCCGTTCGCACACCGTTGCTGCCCAGGGCGGTATCGGTGCGTCGCTTGGCAACATGTCCGAGGATCACTGGCAGTGGCATATGTATGACACCGTCAAGGGGTCGGACTGGCTGGGTGACCAGGACGCAATCGAATATATGTGCCGCAACGCCGTTCCGGCGGTTCATGAACTTGAACATTACGGTATGCCGTTCTCGCGGACCGAAGATGGTAAAATCTATCAGCGTCCGTTCGGTGGTCACACCCGTGACCACGGCAAGGCGCCGGTTGAACGTGCCTGTGCAGCTGCTGACCGTACCGGTCACGCCATGCTGCATACCCTGTATCAGCAGTGCCTGAAAAACAAAGCCGAGTTCTTTGTCGAATATATCGCCCTTGATCTGATCATGGACGAAGACGGTTCGTGCAAAGGTCTGGTGGCCTGGGATCTGGATACCGGTGAACTGCACCGTTTCAACGCCAAGATGGTTATTCTGGCGTCTGGTGGTTATGGCCGTGCGTTCTTTAGCTGCACCTCGGCGCATACCTGTACCGGTGACGGTCATGGCATGGTGGCCCGTGCGGGACTTGGCCTGCAGGATATGGAATTCGTTCAGTTCCACCCGACCGGCATTTACGGTTCAGGCTGCCTGATCACCGAGGGTGCCCGTGGTGAAGGTGGGTATCTGACCAACTCGGAAGGCGAACGTTTCATGGAACGTTATGCGCCGACCGTTAAGGACCTTGCATCGCGTGACGTTGTGTCGCGTGGTATGGCACAGGAAATCCGCGATGGTCGTGGTGTTGGCGAACACGGCGAATACATCCACCTGCATCTTGAACATCTTGGTTCGGAAGTGCTGTGGGAACGTCTGCCGGGCATTACCGAAACCGCGAAAATCTTTGCCGGTGTTGATGCGACCAAGGAACCGATCCCGGTCCTGCCGACGGTCCATTACAACATGGGCGGTATCCCGACCAACTATAAGGGCGAGGTTCTGCGTCCGACCGCCAAAGACCCGAACGCAATCGTTCCGGGCCTGATGGCGGCTGGTGAAGCAGCCTGCGTTTCGGTCCATGGTGCAAACCGTCTGGGTACGAACTCGCTGCTCGACCTTGTTGTGTTTGGCCGTGCATGTGGTCTGCATGCCGCAGAAGTCGTTGATGCCAAGGCATCCTTCAAGGAGCTTAAGGCAACCGACGGTGAAGAGGCGGTTGAACGCTTTGATCGTCTGCGCTGGGCAAAAGGTTCGCGTCCGACCGCGGATATCCGTCTGGAAATGCAGCGTGTCATGCAGTCGAACTGCGGTGTGTTCCGGACCTCGGAAATCCTCAAGGAAGGCAAGGACAAGCTTTCTGAAACCGCCAAGACGCTTCCCGACGTCGGTGTTTCGGATCGATCCCTCATCTGGAACTCGGACCTGGTCGAGACTCTCGAACTTGAGAACCTGATGACCTGTGCCGCCGCAACCATGAATTCGGCAGAAGCGCGTCATGAATCGCGTGGTGCACATGCCCACGAAGATTTCCCGAAGCGTGATGACGAAACCTGGATGAAGCACACGATTGCGACCGTCGACACCGACAAGGGCTATGGCGTTGATCTGACCTATCGTCCGGTCAACAACTTCACGCTCACCGATGAAGTGTCGTATATCGAGCCGAAAGAGCGCGTCTATTAAGGCGCGGCAAGAGAGGATTTGAGAGATGGTAGAATTCAATCTTCCCGCCAATTCGGTCGTCAAAGAGGGCAAGACGTTCTCTGCGCCGGCTGACGCGAAGAATGTCCGTGCGTTCAAGATTTATCGTTTTGACCCGGACAGTGGCGATAACCCGCGTACCGACACCTATGACATCGACCTCGACAAGTGCGGGCCGATGGTTTTGGACGCGCTGATCAAGATCAAGAACGAGATCGACGCGACCCTGACGTTCCGTCGTTCCTGCCGTGAAGGCATTTGCGGTTCGTGCGCGATGAACATCGATGGCCGTAACACGCTTGCGTGCCTCAAGCCGATTGATGACATCAAGGGCGAAGTCAAAATCTATCCGCTGCCGCATATGCCAGTCGTCAAGGATCTGGTGCCGGATCTGTCCCAGCCCTATGCACAGCTCGCATCCATCGAGCCGTGGCTTAAGGCCGACAGCCCGACTCCGCCGGACGGCGAACGTCTGCAGTCGCGTGAAGAGCGTGCCAAGCTTGATGGTCTGTGGGAATGCATTCTGTGCTTCTCCTGCTCGACCGCGTGCCCGTCCTACTGGTGGAACTCCGACCGTTACCTCGGCCCGGCGGTTCTGCTGCAGGCATATCGCTGGTTGGCAGACTCGCGTGACGAATATACCGGTGAACGTCTCGATGCACTCGAAGATCCGTTCCGCCTGTATCGTTGCCACACGATCATGAACTGCACCAACACCTGCCCGAAAGGCCTGAACCCGGCGCTTGCGATCACCGAAATCAAAAAGATGATCGCAGAACGCCGCGCCTAAGTCCTGGCAGTGTTGCCCTGATATTGGCGTTTAACGCCAGCGTGTTAAAGCCGCCGCGGATCAATGATCCCGGCGGCTTTTTCTTTTGGTCGCAGGATGTTAACCCCGCAATTACCCAAATGCGCTATGATGGCGTCTGGCTTTGTGCACCAGTATGGGAATGACAACCTTGTTTGACCGCCGCCCGTTTCATTTCAAATCAACGCGTTTCGTCGTGGCTGCTGGCCTGATGCTTGGCCTTGCGGCCTGCGGGAATACAGGATCAAAGTGGGAAGCGCAGGATATGTTCGCTGCACCCACTGAACAGAAGGTCGATGACCGTTATCGGGCGATGATTGATTTCAAGGCCATGGCGCGTGATGCGGCGGGCAAGGAATACGCCGCCGGGCCAAACGCCACGGTGATGGGGGCGGTTGAAGAAGCGGTTGCCATGTGCCAGCAGGCCAATGCACAAGGGTGCAAGGCGGTTCGGGTCGGGTTGACGTGGGTCGATGGCCTTGATCAGTCATCCATTGAAAGCGTGATTTTATCCTATCGCGATACCATGACGGCGGAGGCCTATCAGGCGGCAGGTCAAGGCAATATGGGGGCGGCTAACTGGCTGGCCTATCACTATGCGGTACGTGGTGAAAACTTGCAGGAGGCCGAGCGTCTTGCCAAGCAAGCCTTGCAGGTTGCCCCGGATGATCCCGGTGCGCTTGATACCTATGGCCTGATCCTTTATCGCCAGGGGCGCTATCAGGAGGCCGAAGACGTTTTTGTCCGCGTGAACAAGGCGATGCCCACGGCCGAGCATATTGCGCATTTCGCCGACAACGCGCTGGCGATGGGCAAGACCGAAATGGCGCGCGCAGCCTATCAACGGGCATTGCAGGCTGGTGCCGGTCCGGTCCTGTCACAGACCATTCAGAAACGCATGCTGGCGTTGGATCTGAATGGCGGGGTGGCGGCCCCGTCCCCGGCTCAGTAATCGCTGCTTTCAATAGGGAAAGAAAAAGGCCGGGGGAAATCCCGGCCTTTGTTATTTCGTCACTTTATTTCGTTACGCCCAATCAAGGGTGATGATCTCGCCATCGACCAGTGGCAGGTCGACTTCATTGAGGTTGTTGCCGGGACCGCTGCGATCCACGATCAGAAAATCACTGTCTTCTTCAAGCACCAGCAACGGGTGATGCCAGACGTTTTTGGCGTAGGTAACACCTTGTGTGCCATCACTTAGAAACGCGCGCAGGTCTTCCGGTTTGGGCGTATCGGTGCCCGACGCGACGACAATCAGGAACTTCTGGCCCGATAGCGGGATGAAGGCCTGTGAGCCCAGCGGGTGGCGTTCCATCATCTTGATTTCAATCGGCTTGGGACGCGGCGTTCCGCGAAAGATGCTGATGATCGGTGTACCACCTTCGTCCCCGACATCAACGCGCGAGATGTCATGAAACCGTGTGGTGGTTCCCTGATTGATCTTGTAGGTATCGCGCGCGGTGTCGGTCGAGATGACCTCGCCAAAGGGTGCGAAGGCATCAGACGTCAGGTGTTCGATGGGAAGTTGCATCATCCTGCCCCGTTTACGTCGTCGGTTTGCCAAGGATGCGCAAACGGCTGATGCCGCCGTCGGGGATCGAGTTCACGCGAAGATGGGTGACCGGACCATTAGCGGTAAGTGCGGATGCATCGAATTCGTGGATATGGTCCGCCTGCATCTTGCTTTCCGGCAGGATGGTCGACCAGAACATCGAACGCGCCGTGAGCGACTTGTCCTTTTCGCCATCAACAAACGCGCCCTGAATCGAGACACGGTCAGGATAGTTGCCCTTGAAGTGGCAGGTATCGACGATGATTTTTTCGATCTCGCCGGGGGTGCCAAGTTCGACAATCAGCCATTCATTGCCCGGTTCGCGACGGCGACTGGTTTCCCAACCGTCACCCATATTGACCCCGCGCCCGGGGGCGAGAATGGCATTCGGGTTGCCGTAATGCGCATCCGACCAGCCAACAACGACACCGCCATTGATCATCGCCGCCAGATCGACCTGTTCGCCCTTGGCGGCCATTTCCGTCCAGTCGCGGTTCGGGCGACCATAGACGCGCAGACGTGCGACACCACCATCGGGATAGATGTGCAGGCGGACATGGGTATAGATCGCCTCGGACGTGACGTCGGCATAGTGGTGGGCGCTGGCGCCAAGGCCCATGGGGGCAACGATTTCATGCCATTTGGTATCGTCGGTCGGATCGCCATCCGGGCAATAGCAGCCTTCAAGGGACCCGGCTGGCGGGAAGTTGCCGGTGAAATGGCTGGTGTCGATATCAACACCGTAAATGCGGCCCGATGTTGCCAGACGCACAACACAGTAATCGTGGCCTTCAACACGTTTGCGGCGGCTTTCCCAGCCATCCATCCATTTGCCGTGATCGTCATAACGGTCAGGGTAAAACACCGCCTCAGCGGTTTGCAGCATACGCTGTTTGTCAGCGAAGAAATCATCGGTCGCAAAGATTGCCTCTGCGCCCAGACGTTCGTCGGCAAGATTAACAAACCGCCGTGCAAATTCCGGCATTTCAGTGTTTTCCTGATGGTTCATGGTGGTCTTATCCTGAATTTATCGTTTGTTATATGGCTATCACAGGTTCTGGTGCTGTGTGTGACCCTACAGCGCTTCGAGCCGCAATTTGGCAATGCGGTGGACCTGTTCGATCGCCTCGTTGAATTCGGTTTCCGCGTCGTTTTTTACACGCCGTTCAAACGCATCGAGAATGTCGGTGCGATGGAACCCCTTGACCGCAAAGATGAACGGAAAACCGAACTTATGTTTATAGAGCTCATTAAGTTCGGTAAAGCGTGCAAGTTCATCGGGCGTGCATTGATCAAGCCCGGCACCCTTTTGCTCGCTTTGCGACGACGCGGTCAGATCGGCCAGCGCAAGCTTGCCGGCCAGATCGGGATGGGCGCGCAGAAGTGACAGTTTGTCATCATCAACCGCGCCATTGACGATGGCCGCCATGGCATCGGCAAGGGAAGCAGGGTTATCGAGGTTTTTGGTGATGCCGCGTTCATAAAGCTGATGGGCAGCCCACGGAGAATGTTCGTAAACCCAGCCATACAGGGACACGAACGCGCTTTGCGCAAGCGTGCTGGGCGGGCGGGTTTCAAACAGGGATTTGGTGGTTTCTGTCATATCGACCTTGTGTTTTTTTTTGATCGGCCTTAGCCGCCATGCGGGTGATGTTCGCGCCAGTGGCGGGCGATATCAATGCGGCGGGCAAACCAGACATTGTCGTGGCTTTGGACATAATCGACAAAGCGCTTGAGGGCTGCGAAGCGGCCCGGACGCCCGACCAGACGGCAGTGCAGGCCGATCGACATCATGCGCGGGGTTTCGGTTCCTTCCTCATAGAGCGTGTCGAAGCTGTCCTTGAGATACTGGAAATACTGTTCGCCGGAATTGAAGCCCTGCATAGCGGCAAAGCGCATGTCGTTGGCATCAAGGGTATAAGGCACAATGAGGTGCGGGGTTTCGGTCTGGGTGCTCCAGAACGGGAGTTCGTCGCTGTAATCATCGGCGTCATAGAGAAAGCCGCCTTCTTCAGCCACCAGACGACGGGTATTGGGGCTGGTGCGGCCGGTATACCAACCCAGCGGACGTTCGCCGGTCACGTTCTTGATGATTTCAATCGCCTTGTGAAGATGTTCGCGTTCCTGGTCTTCGGGCATGTACTGATAATCGATCCAGCGATAGCCGTGCGAGCAGATCTCGTGACCGTCTTTCATCGCGACTTCGCCGACCCTGGGGTGGCGGGCCAGTGCCATGGCGACGGCAAAGATGGTGATCGGGATCTGGCGTTCACGAAACAGGTTCAGAATGCGCCAGACGCCAACGCGCGAGCCATATTCATAGATCGACTCCATGCTCATATGGCGGACACCTTCGCGCATGTCCGCCCCGATGATTTCCGACAGAAAAGCCTCGGACGCGCGATCCCCATGCAGGATGCAGTTTTCGCCGCCTTCCTCGTAATTCAGCACGAACTGAACAGCAACGCGCGCCTTGTTCGGCCAGTTGGCCTTGGGCGGGTTTTCACCGTAACCAATCAAATCACGCGCATATTTCTGGTCGTTCATGCAAACCTTCTCCTGAATTCTGTGGGGTCGATCCCGTATGCCCGGCTTTGTTGTCGGGCCTGTTTGGTGTAGCATTAACCATCGGCCGCAGCGCAGCAAGAAAGAAACCTGCATATGCCGGGGCCGAAGACGTGCCGCACTATCAAGGCTGTTTTGATAATGTTCCTGGACGGGAGCAGGCTGGAGCCACGTTTTTCGCGGTCTTTCAAGGCATTTTGCCTATGTTTCCGTTCATAGTGCCTGAAACGGGACTGTTCTTTTTTCAAAGAATTATTGATATAGTTTCACTTTATCCCCTCTTTCCCGAGGGTGGGTCCTAATGCGACCCTTTTTACATCGCTTAAAAAATGGTTCGGCACAAAAGCACAAACAGAATGCCGACCATCGGGAGAAGCGACCGCTCATAAACAAAAGAATGAGAGAGGAGGCCCGGCATGGGACGACTGACCACCCATGTACTGGATACGGCAAAAGGCTGCCCGGCGGCCGGAATCCGCATTGAGCTGCACCGCTTTGGCAATGGCCATGACGACATGGTTGCCGAAGCTGTGACCAATGTTGATGGCCGTACCGATAGCCCGATGCTCGAAGGTGCCTCTTTCAAGCCGGGTCAGTATCAGCTTGTTTTCCATGCAGGTGATTATTTCGATGCCAGCGGTACGGAGCTTCCCGATCCCAAATTCCTGGATCAGGTCGTGATCCGCTTTGGCATTTCTGATGGGCAGGCGCATTATCATGTGCCGCTGTTGCTATCGCCGTTTGGCTATTCCACCTATCGCGGAAGCTGAGAACAGACATGGCAAGTGCGACCACATCCTTCCGTTCTGATATCCGTTTCCTGCTGGGCGACGAGGAACGCAGCCTGCGCGATGTTGATCCGCAGATGACCGTGCTTGAATACTTGCGCCTGACTGAACGCAAATCAGGCACCAAGGAAGGCTGTGCCGAGGGCGATTGTGGCGCGTGCACGGTTGTCTTGGGCGAGCCGGATGGCACGGGTGGCATGGCGTATCGCACGGTCAATGCCTGCATCCAGTTTGTGCCGACCCTTGATGGCAAGCAGCTTCTGACGGTCGAGCATCTCAAAACCACGGACGGCAGCCTGCATCCCGTACAGCAGGCGATGGTTGAGACCCACGGATCGCAATGCGGTTTCTGTACGCCCGGTTTTGTCATGAGCCTGTATCAGCTGTGGCTGGATGGTGGCGAGGATGACCGCGGTGCGATCAATGATGCGCTGGCGGGCAATCTGTGCCGCTGCACGGGCTATGGCCCGATCATCGAGGCCGCGCGCAAGGCCGGTGGTGTTGCTGCCAATGACAGTGCCGAACAAAAACGCCGGGCCGATATTGCCACCAAACTGACCGCCATGGTCGAGGGTGAAGGCACGCTTGCGCTTGAACATCCCGCCGGGCGCTATTTCGCACCGCGTACGTCTGATGAATTGGCCGCCCTTCTGGTTGCCCATCCCGATGCCACGGTTCTGGCCGGGGGCACGGATGTCGGGCTTTGGGTGACCAAGATGCTCAAGCGGTTGGACCCGATCATCTATATTGGCGATGTCGATGATCTGAAGTCGGTGACCGAGGCCGATGATGCATTGGTGATCGGGGCTGGTGTGACCTATAGCCGCGCGCATGATGCGCTGGGCCGGGTGGCAGCCGATGTTGGTGAGCTTGTGCGACGGATCGGGTCGCGGCAAATCCGTAATGCCGGAACCGTCGGGGGCAATATTGCCAACGGATCGCCGATTGGCGATACGCCACCCGCCCTGATTGCGCTGGGGGCGAAGGTTGTGCTGCGCATGGGCGACGTGCGCCGCGAAGTGCCGCTGGAAGAATTCTTTATCACCTATGGCAAGCAGGACCGTCATCTGGGCGAGTTTGTCGAAAGCGTGATTGTGCCCAAGCCGCAAAGCGGATTGGTGTTCAAGGCTTATAAAATCTCCAAACGCTTTGATCAGGATATCACCGCTGTTCTGGGGGCCTTTGCGATCAAGATTGATGATAACGGCAAGGTTTCGGAATTCCGGGCGGCCTTTGGCGGTATGGCCGGGACGCCAATGCGCGCGAAAAAATGCGAAGCGGCCCTGATCGGCAAGGATTGGGATGAAGCCAATCTCAATGCCGCGCAAATGGCCCTGGCCAGCGAGTTTTCCCCGATGACCGACATGCGGGCATCCAAGGAATATCGCATGCTGGTGGCGCAGAACCTTTTGACCAAGCTGTTTATCGAAACCAGTGCGCCCGATATTGCCACCCGCCTTGTTGGCAAGGAGGCGGCCCATGTCTGATCAGGTTATGAAAACCGATATGGACGAGGTTGTGGCACCGACTGCGGGATTGAGTGGCGGTGTGCGATCCAGCTCAAAACATGATAGCGGCCCCAAACATGTGGCGGGTGAGGCGGTCTATATTGATGACATCAATGAACCGTTTGGTACCCTGCATCTTGCACCGGGTGCGGCGACCATCGCGCATGGCAAGATTACCAAACTGGACTTGTCCAAGGTCCGCACCGCACCAGGTGTGGTGTGTGTTTTGACCGCCGATGATATTCCCGGCGTGAATGACGTTTCGCCAGCACACACCCATGACGAGCCGGTATTGCCCGATGGCATGGTGCAGTTTTATGGCCAGCCGGTCTTTTGCGTTGCGGCCGAAACCCGGGCGCAGGCCCGTGCCGCAGCCCAACTGGCAGAAATCGAGTATGAAGAACTGCCTGCGGTTCTGGATGTTGCCGAGGCCCTGGAAAAGCAGCTTTTTGTCGCACCGCCGCATGTGATGAAGCAGGGCGATGCCAAATCGGCATTGGCCCGCGCCAAGCATCGCCATGCCGGGCGGATGGACATTGGCGGGCAGGATCATTTTTACCTTGAAGGGCAGATCAGTTTTGCCATTCCGGGCGAGGATGGTGATGTGTTGCTGCATTGCTCCACGCAGCACCCATCGGAAGTGCAGCATAATATTGCCAATGTGCTGGGCCGTCCGGCCAATGCGGTCACGGTTGAAGTGCGCCGCATGGGCGGCGGGTTTGGCGGCAAGGAAACACAGGCCATGCAATGGGCGGCACTGGCCGCCATCGTTGCGACCAAAACCGGACGTCCGGCCAAGTTCCGTCTTGATCGTGATGACGACATGGTCATGACCGGCAAACGTCATGATTTCATTGTCGATTATGATGTCGGCTTTGATGATGACGGGCGGATTTGCGGGCTGGATATCCAGTACGCCGCCAATTGCGGTTTTTCGGCTGATCTGTCGGCGGCGATTGCTGATCGGGCAATGTTCCATACCGACAATGCCTATTACCTTGGCGATGTCGAAATCCGATCGTACCGCTGCAAAACCAATCTTGTGTCTAACACGGCGTTTCGTGGTTTTGGCGGGCCGCAGGGCATGGTCGCGATTGAACGCATCATTGATGAGATCGCCATGACCGTCGGGCGTGATCCGATGGATGTTCGTATTGCCAACTATTACGGCAGTGATGACCGCAACACGACGCCATACCATATGGTGGTCGAAGACAATGTCCTTTCGGAACTGACCGACGATATCCTGAAAGCCAGCGACTATCGCAAACGCCGCGAAGAGATTACGGCGTTCAATGCCGAAAGCCCGGTTTTGAAAAAGGGCCTTTCCCTGACGCCCGTGAAATTCGGGATTTCCTTTACCACTACCTTCCTCAATCAGGCGGGTGCGCTGATCCATGTTTATCAGGATGGCTCGGTGCATCTGAACCATGGCGGAACGGAAATGGGGCAGGGCCTGTTTATCAAGGTCGCCCAGGTCGTGGCTGAGGAATTCCAGATCGATCTGGATCAGATCAAGATCACCCCGACCAATACCGGCAAGGTCCCCAACACATCGGCAACCGCGGCCTCAAGCGGGGCGGACATGAATGGCATGGCCGCGCGTGATGCGGCGATGACGATCAAGAACCGCCTGATTGCCTTTGCCGCCGAGAAATATGGTGTAGCGGAAAGTACTGTGCGCTTTGTGCCGGGCAAGGTCATTGTCGGCGACAAGGAAGAGCTCGCCTTTGCTGATCTGATCAAGCAGGCCTATCTGGCGCGTGTGTCGCTGTCGGCCACGGGCTATTACGCCACGCCGAAAATCCATTATGATCGCGAAAGCGCATCGGGCCGGCCGTTTTATTACTTTGCCTATGGCATGGCGTGCTCCGAAGTTTTGATTGATACCCTGACCGGGGAATACAAGGTGACGCGCGTTGATATCATTCATGATGTCGGCCGATCATTGAACCCGGCGATCGACCTTGGTCAGATTGAAGGTGGCTTCATTCAGGGTATGGGCTGGCTGACGTCCGAGGAACTCTGGTGGGATGATAAAGGCAGTCTGCGCACCCATGCGCCGTCGACCTATAAAATCCCGGCATGTTCGGATCGTCCGGAAGATTTCCGCATGGAGCTGTGGTCGTCCGGACGAAATGTTGAGAAAACCATTCACCGGTCGAAGGCAGTGGGTGAACCGCCCTTGATGCTGGCAATTTCCGTGCATCGGGCAATTGCTGATGCGGTGGCATCGGTGACCGATCACAAGGTTGTCCCGGCCCTTGATACCCCGGCAACGCCCGAGGCGGTTTTGCATGCCGTGGCCGATTGCGCCAAGCGGATGATCGAAAAGGTTCATTCAGCACAATCAATGGCGGGGGAATAAGTCATGACCCTGTCGCGTCGCGATCATATCAGGCTTTTGTCCCAACCGGGCCCGGTGGTGCTGGTCAGCGTCGTGGCCATTCGTGGATCGACGCCGCGTGAGGTTGGCGCGTTCATGCTGATTACGCCGGATGCGATTTCGGGCACGATTGGTGGTGGCAACCTTGAACATCAGGTCACACGCCGGGTGCGTGCAGGCTTCCATGACGGGGCCGACAAGATGGCCGTTGCCGAGATCGCCCGGTTCCCGCTTGGTCCCGGTCTTGGGCAATGTTGTGGTGGATCGGTCGAGGTTGGTTTTCATCTGTTGCACGGTGTGGCGAAAGAAACATTGCGCACGGTTTTGCAAGAAATCGAGACCGCACCGACCCGTGCCGAAGGCACATGGGTGACGGTTCCGACCGATTGCAGCGACATCACGCGGGTCAGTGGTACGCATGCCAAGATGTTATCAGGCAGTTTTGGCGCCGCGCGTGGCGGGATTGTGTCGCTAAACGGGTTGGAAACGCTTTGTTTGCGCCTTGATGACGCGCACACACCGCTTTGGGTTTTTGGTGCAGGCCATGTTGGCAAGGCGGTTGTGCAGGCGTTGGCGCCGCTTCCGTTTGATATTCACCTGATCGATTCGCGTGAAGAGTTTCTGACGGGTATTGAAGGTGCAAATGTTCATGTTTGTCAAAGCGATAAGCCCGAGGCGGAGGTCGCGGACATTCCGGGCGGGGCGCATGTTTTGATCCTGACGCATAACCATGCGCTTGATTTCGAGATATGCCGGGCGGCTTTGGGGCGCGATGATCTTGGTTTTGTTGGCATGATTGGCAGCCAAACCAAGCGTGCACGCTTTGTCCGACGGCTTGAAGACCGGGGGTTGAGCCCGGTCGAGATCGGCCGTTTGACTACTCCGATTGGAATTCAAGGCATTACCGGCAAACAGCCGGTGGTGATTGCGGCATCGGTTGCCGCACAATTGTTGTCAGTGCGCGAAGCGCAGATGGCGAATACGCAAATGCCAAAATCCGCATCAGACGGGTTGGGCAACGCTTAAGGCCTTCTTTGAGGGCAGCATTAATGATAAAGGGCCGCACAATGACGGCCTGATCAGGCGGTTCGGAAAACCGGACCGGAGGTTTCGTAGAGGAGAGTTTGGCTGTGTGTGATGCCAAGGGCCATATGCGCCATGCCGTGGATTTGTCGCGGCAAAAGATGGATGAGGGATGCGGTGGTCCGTTCGGGGCAATCATCGTTCGCAATGGCGAAGTGATTGCCGAAGGGTGGAACAACGTCACATCCAAAAACGACCCGACCGCCCATGCCGAGGTCAGCGCAATTCGCGCAGCCTGTGAGAAGCTGGGGACGTTCGATCTGTCGGGTTGTGAAATCTATACCAGTTGCGAACCTTGCCCGATGTGCCTGTCGGCGATCTATTGGGCCCGTCTTGACAAGATCTATTACGCCAATGGCCGCGAGGATGCCGCTGCCATCGGTTTTGATGATCAGTTCCTGTATGATGAGGTGGCAAAGCCGATCAATGATCGTTCCTTGCCGATTATTCATGTCGATTTGCCCGAGGCGCGCGAAGTGTTTGCCGCCTGGGATGCCAAGACCGACAAGATTGCTTATTGAGACCGTTTGATTGCAGTGCGTTATGCGGTAAAACCGCGTGTCGGGTGCAAGACATATCGCTAAATGGGGGTGGCAACAGTGACGTCAACGACCGGTGAAACCGGGACAGAAGCCATGAAGGGGGCAGGCCCTGCGCAGTTGGAAGTGCGCGGTGTGACCAAGGCCTTTCCGGGCTGTCTGGCCAATGACGATATCAGTTTCCGTATCGAGCCAGGTGAAATCCATGCGCTGCTGGGTGAAAACGGTGCGGGCAAAAGTACGCTTGTGAAAATCATCTATGGTGTTTTGCAGGCCGATGAAGGTGAGCTGATCTGGGAAGGCAAGCCGGTCACGATCCACAGCCCGCACGATGCGCGCGAAATGGGGATCGGTCTGGTGTTCCAGCATTTCTCCTTGTTTGAAACCATGACGGTGCTTGAAAACATTGCACTGGCGATGAATGACGTGCGCGATATGGATGCGCTGCGCAAGCAGGTGCTTGAGGTCGAAAAGACCTATGGCCTGCCGCTGGATCCGGATCGCCATGTTTATACGCTGTCGGTTGGTGAACGTCAGCGCATCGAGATTGTGCGTTGTCTGTTGCAGAACCCGAAACTTCTGATCCTGGACGAGCCGACCTCGGTCCTGACCCCGCAGGAAGTCGAAAAGCTGTTCGAGACACTGCGTCGTCTGGCCGATGAAGGCTGCGCGATCCTGTATATCAGCCACAAGCTGCACGAGGTGAAGGCGCTGTGCCAGAAGGCGACAGTGCTACGCGGTGGCAAGGTTGTTGCGGGTTGTGATCCGCGCGAAGAGACCGCGAAATCAATGGCTGAAATGATGATCGGCCAGAAACTGACCGCACCGGACCGGGGCGAAGCGCGCACGTTTGGTGATGTGCGGCTTGCTGTTGCCGATCTGTCACTTGCCAGTGACGAACAGTTTGGCACCGATCTTAAGGGCATTAACCTTGAGGTGCGCGGTGGCGAGATCATGGGCGTTGCCGGGGTTGCCGGGAACGGGCAGAACGAACTGTTCCGCGCCCTTGCCGGTGAAACCGAACAGGAAGCCGCCCCGGACAGCATCAAGATTGATGGCACGTCGGTTGCGCATTTCGGCCCGCGTCGCCGTCGTCGTCTGGGTGCGACGTTTGTGCCCGAAGAACGTAACGGCCATGGGGCGGTGCCCGATATGAGCCTGTCGGAAAACGGGTTCTTGACGGCCTTTCGCCGGATGGCGCTGGCGGCCAAGGGGCTGATCCGCGAAGTACCAACCAAATCCTTTGCCGACAACATCATCAAGACATTTGATGTGCGGACCACGGGGTCAGGGGCAGAGGCCGGGTCGCTTTCGGGCGGTAACCTTCAGAAATTCATCGTCGGGCGCGAGATTTTGCAGGACCCGGGCGTTCTGGTGATTTCACAGCCGACCTGGGGTGTGGATGCCGGGGCGGCCAGTGCCATTCATCAGGCATTGCTGGATCTGGCAGCCAAGGGCACGGCGGTTTTGGTGATTTCGCAGGATCTCGACGAGATTTTTGCCATTTGTGATTCTGTTGTCGTGATGGCGGAGGGCAAAATGTCCAAACCGCGTCCGATGGCCGATGTCAGCATTGAGGAAATTGGTCTGTTGATGGGGGGGCTTCATGATCTTGAAGGCAACGCGACCCCGGCGAACGACACGCAAGTAGAGGGAGGTCGCGTTGGTCAGGCTTGAACCCCGTCGCCAGCATTCCCAGGCGATGGTTTATCTGTCGCCGGTTCTGGCAATCCTTATGACGCTTGTCGTCGGCGGGATCATCTTTGCCTTTATGGGCAAGAACCCGTTTGATGCGCTTTATACGTTTTTCATTCTGCCGATCAATAACAGCTATGGCATTTCCGAGCTGTTTGTGAAGGCGACCCCGCTTGTCATTATCGGGGTTGGTCTTGCCATGGGCTTTAGGGCCAATGTCTGGAACATCGGGGCCGAAGGCCAGCTGACCATGGGGGCGATCTTTGGCGGAGGACTGGCGCTGTATTTCCATGACAGCGAAAGCATCCTTCTGATGCCGGCCATGTTTGTGCTCGGTGCGCTGGGCGGTGCATTCTGGGGCGCGATCCCGGCACTGTTGCGCACACGCTTTAACGCCAATGAAATCCTGACCAGCCTGATGCTGACCTATGTCGCAACGCTGTTTTTAAGCTTCCTTGTGCATGGACCGTGGCGGAACCCGGAAGGGTTCAACTTCCCGGAATCACGCCCGTTCCCGGATGCCGGTTTGCTTCCGATCATCTTTGAAGGGTCGCGTGTGCACCTTGGCACCGCCGTTGCGGTTCTGGTGGTGATTGCCGGTTGGTTGTTGCTGTCGAAATCGGTGATCGGTTTCCAGCTGCGCGTTGTGGGCAAGGCCCCGCAGGCTGCCCGCCATGTCGGGTTCCGTCAGAAACGCATGGTCTGGTTTACCCTGCTTTTGGGGGGCGCGCTTGCCGGTCTGGCCGGTTTGTTTGAGGTGGCAGGACCCATCGGGCAGCTTCAGCCATCCATCTCGCCGGGCTATGGCTTTACCGCGATCATTGTTGCCTTTTTGGGGCGTTTGCATCCGGTGGGCATTCTGTTTGGTGGTTTGATCATGGCGCTGACCTATTTGGGCGGGGAACTGGCGCAGATTACATTGGGCCTGCCCAATGCTGTGACCGGGCTGTTCCAGGGGATCTTGTTGTTCTTCCTGCTGGCCTGTGATGTTTTGACCAAATACCGCATTCGTTTCGGCTCTATCGCGGCAAAAGGGAGAACCGCATAATGGAATGGATTGTCCCATTTGTTCTGACGGTGATTACCGCATCAACGCCGCTTTTGCTGGCGGCAACCGGAGAGCTGATTACCGAGAAATCCGGTGTTCTCAACCTTGGTGTCGAAGGCATGATGCTGGTGGGGGCGATTGCCGGTTTTGCCGTAACCGCGTCAACCGGGTCGGCCACTGTCGGGATTTTGGCCGCCGTTCTGGCCGGCGCCATGATGTCGCTGATCTTTGCGTTTCTCACACTCACCCTGATGGCCAATCAGGTGGCGACGGGGCTTGCACTTACGATCTTTGGGGTTGGTTTTTCCGCCCTTGTCGGGTCGGGGTTTGTAGGCTTTGCGATTGATCCGTTGCCCGCCCTTGCCATCCCGGGCATCAGCGCCATTCCGATTATTGGTCCGATCCTGTTCGGGCAGGATTTCCTGGTTTACCTTTCGATTGCAGTTGTAATTGGTGTCGGGTGGTTCCTGGCGAAATCGCGTGCCGGTCTTGTTCTTAAGGCGGTTGGCGATTCCCATCATTCGGCGCATGCGATTGGCTATTCCGTGATCAAGATCCGTTACCTTGCCACCATGTTTGGTGGCGCGATGGCAGGTCTTGGTGGTGCGTATCTGTCACTGTCCTATACGCCGATGTGGGCGGAAAACATGACCGCCGGTCGTGGCTGGATCGCATTGGCGCTGGTGGTGTTTGCCACGTGGCGTCCGGGGCGTCTGGTTGCCGGGGCCTATATGTTTGGCCTGATTTCGGTAATGCAGCTTCATGCACAGGGGGCTGGCATTCATGTGCCCAGCCAGTTCATGTCGATGCTGCCGTATCTGGCGACTGTGATCGTGCTGGTGATTATTTCAAGCGACCGTGCGAAAATCAGACTGAATGCGCCAGCCTGTATCGGGCAGGCGTTCAGAGCCGCCCAATAGCGTTTGGTGGCTTTGTGTGCGGGACCGGAACACGCCAAATGATGTTCCGGCCCGACGGGAGGAAGACTGCACTTGCCAAACCTCACACAAGCCGGGCCAAGGCTTGTCCGGTTTGTCTGAGATTTGGTTTGTGCAGGAACGCGTCATTGATTGCGATCAGGAATAACGTATAAATCCTGATTGAGTGTCTAACAGGGAGACTGAAATTATGAATGCAAGCCTCGTGAAGCGCACACTTGCCGCCGTTGCGGCTGTTGGTGCCCTCGCAACCGGCATGGGTGCAGCCCAGGCCGAAGACGTTAAAGTCGGTTTTGTCTATGTCGGCCCGATTGGTGACCATGGTTGGTCCTATCGCCATGACATCGGCCGTCAGGCGATTGAAGCCGAACTCGGCGATGCTGCGACCACCAGCTATGTCGAAAGCGTGCCGGAAGGTGCCGACGCAGAGCGCGTGATCCGTCAGATGGCCCAGACTGGCCATGACCTGATCTTCACCACTTCGTTCGGTTACATGAACCCGACCGAAAAAGTTGCCAAGCAGTTCCCGGATGTCAAATTCGAACACGCAACCGGTTACAAGCGCGCAGACAACCTGTCGACCTATGCGGCCCGTTTCTATGAAGGCCGTTATGTTGCTGGTGTGATCGCCGGTAAAATGACCAAATCCAACGTTGTCGGTTATGTCGGTTCCTTCCCGATCCCGGAAGTTGTACGTGGCATCAACTCCTTCATGATGGGTGCTTGGTCGGTTAACCCGGATGTTGAAGTCAAAGTCGTTTGGGCCAACACCTGGTATGATCCGGGCAAAGAAGGCGATGCGGCCAAGGCGCTGATCGACCAGGGTGCAGATATCATGGTTCAGCATACCGACAGCCCAGCACCGCTTCAGGTTGCTGAAAACCGTGGTGTTCTTGGTTTCGGTCAGGCATCTGACATGATCAAGTTCGCCCCGAAAGCACAGCTGACCGCGATCGTTGATAACTGGGACAGCTACTATGTTGCCCGCGCCAAGGCCGTTGCTGATGGTACCTGGGAGTCGCAGGACACTTGGGGTGGCATTGATTCGGGTATGGTCGAAATGGCACCGTACACCAACATGCCTGACGACGTGAAAGCACTGGCAGAAGAAACCGCTGCCAAGATTTCTTCGGGTGAATTCCACCCGTTCACCGGCCCGATCTATGATCAGGCTGGCGAGCTGCGCATTGCAGAAGGCGAAGTTGCTGATGACGGCATGCTGCTGGGCATGGACTGGTACGTTCAGGGCATTGACGCTGAACTGCCGAAATAAGTCAGCTTTCCGATCCGTTTGGATCGGCTGAATGACGAAGCCCCGTGCATTGAGTTGCACGGGGCTTTTTTCATTACGGCAGCGGGCAATGTGCCGAGAGATAAATGCCGGGCTTTTGTGAGGGGGGGATTATTTCGGCTTGGCGTCATCGACCTTTTCATAGGCGACCATTTCGGTGCGCGGGTGAAGCAGCGCATAAAGGGCGGCCCGCCAGCCCCGTAGCTTGACCTTGTGTTCGCGTGCTTTGCCAGCCCATTTGTCGCGAAAGCGTTCCATGTCACCCCGGCGATTGAAATAGATCACCATATCGACAATCGGATCGGGTTGACCGGCGCGCGGGATTTCGATGTTGCGAATCCCCATCGTCCAGTTCTTGCTCATGACATTGGTGTCGAGCCAGTCCAGCACCGCTTGCGCGGAATGCTTTTCGTGAATGACGACACGATATGGAAAATTCCGGAGATCTTGCGTCATCGCTTCTTACCCTGACGGTTCGCGCTTTGGTTGATGATACATGAATTCGTTACAAAGGTGCTTAATTCATCTGTCAGCAACAGATGTAATATTTGCCCGAAAATCAGTCCCGTCCGTATCCGCATTTATCAACAAGCAAGGGTTGAATAGTGTTAGCACGGACAATATTTTATCAAATAATAATTCCAGATATGTATGTTAGTCCTTGAGAAAGAAGCGTATGAAACGATAACATTTTTTCTTCGCAGACGCATTTTTACATGATAATTGACTAATAAATTTCGCCTGAATTTCAGAAATGCGGGCATGGTTAAAAAAAGAAACGAGGTCTTAGGGTGAGCGACAAGCCTTCAGGTATTCTTCCATCCGGACGGGAACGCCATTTCAAACCGGAAGAATTGATCGTAAGCAAAACCGATCTCAAAGGGCGGATCACCTATGCCAACGAGGTGTTTTTACGCCTTTCCGACTATTCGGAAAAAGAAGTCCTTGGTCAGCCACATTCACTCATCCGGCATCCGGATATGCCGCGCTGCATTTTCAAGCTGTTGTGGGACCGGATTTCGGCGGGGAAAGAAATCTTCGCCTATGTCGTGAATATGGCAAGCAATGGCGATCATTACTGGGTTTATGCCCACATCACGCCAAGTTTTGACGCTGCGCACAATGTGGTTGGATATCATTCCAATCGACGCGTGCCAGATCCGAAGATCATCAGCGAAAAGATCATTCCTCTGTATGAGGAGCTTCGCAAGATTGAAGAAAGCACGCCCAATCGGAAGGACGGAATGAACGCCGCATCCGAAGTCCTGATGCAGAAACTGTCTGACACGGGCCTGTCGTACGACGAGTTTATTCAAAGTCTTTAAAGTATCATCGGGGTGTTCCCGCGCCCCCGAAATCGAAGGTTCGAGGTTCTAATGTCGCTGTTTGGTGGTTCAAAATCAGGTATCAAAAAGGCACTGGATGTGGTTCTGGCCGCAGCCGATGGTGATTACGAAGCCCGCATTACCAATGTCGATAGTCACTCGGACATGCGTGAGCTGTTCATTGCGATCAACCGTCTGATCGACCGCAATGATGCGTTCCTGCGTGAAAGTGCGGCATCCATGGGGGCGGTTTCGGAGAACCGTTATTATCGTCGCATTGTCGAGACCGGGCTGGTTGGCGACTATCTGTCTTCGGCCAAGCGCATTAACGCTGCCAGTGCCTCGATCGAACAGAAGCTTTCGGGCTTTGCCGATGTTCTTGAAGAATTCAAAAGCGGTTCCTTTGCCGCAGTCGATGAAATTGCCAATGCGGCAACGGCCCTTGCCGAAGCATCGGGTGATGCCAATTCCATCGCCCATGAAACCAGTTCGCGTTCAACCAATGTTGCCGCCGCAGCGCGCCAGACCGCAGCCAATGTGAGCGAACTTTCAAGCGCCTCGGAAGAACTGAATGAGTCGATCCGCAATGTGTCCGATCAGGCCCGTGAGTCGGTCGAGATTGCACACCGCGCCAATGGCCTTGCGCAGGAAACCGATGGTCGTATCGGACAGCTTGAAGCCGCAGCCGGCGAGATTGTCGAAGTTGTCAGCTTTATTCGTGACATTGCCGCCCAGACCAACCTTCTGGCATTGAATGCCACCATCGAGGCCGCCCGTGCCGGTGAGGCGGGCAAAGGCTTTGCGGTGGTTGCCAACGAGGTCAAGGGGCTGGCCAACCAGACCAGTAAGGCGACCGAAAGCATTGAGGAAAAGGTTCAGGATATCCAGACTGCGATTGAGCAGTCGGTCGGCTCGATCCGTGAAATTGCCGGGGTGATTGATGATCTGGCGGCACGTTCGGACACGATTTCGGGCAATGTCGAAACCCAGGCGAACCTTTCAAGCAACATCACGCGCAATGTTGAACAGGCATCGGGCGGCGCACAGGAAGTCACCGATAACATTACCGTGGTATCGGACATGGCCGGACGTACCGGAGAAGCTGCTGATACCACGCGCGATATGGCTGGCCGTCTTGCTGATCAGTCGGAAAACCTGCGCAATCAACTGGGTGGTTTCCTTAAAACGATTGAGAAGCTGCTTTATACCGCCAAGAAATAGCCGCTTTCTGCGTGCAACACGTTGTCTTGGGCGTCATGATAGCGCCCAGGACAGATTTTCAGTCAGGAGAGCGGTGCCATGCGGGTTTTCTTCAATTCGCGTCACGATGCCCATGACGGGGCGGGCGAAATGCATCACGGGCGCATGGTGCCGTGTTTTGAAAACGCCCGGCGTATTCCGATCATTCGTGATGCCGTCGCGCACGCGATCAAGGCACAGCTGTTTGATCCCAAGGATCACGGCATGGACCCGATCCGCGCGATCCATGATCCGGATTATCTCGATTTTCTTGAAACCGCGTGGGATGGCTGGACCAAAGCCGGAAATAGCGGCGATGCCTTTCCCTATGTCTGGCCCACTGCCGGTTTTTCCGGTGGCAAGCCCGAACATATCAGCGCCCGTCTGGGTCAATATGCCATTTCATCGGACACACCGATCACGCAAGGCACCTGGAAGGCCGCTTATTGGGGCGCGCAGACCGTGATTTCGGCCGCCGAGGCCGCCTGGAGCGACAATGAGTCCTCCTTTGCGTTGACGCGACCGCCGGGGCATCATGCCCATGCCAACCGATATGGTGGTTATTGCTTCTTGAACAATGCCGCCATCGCCGCCCAGCACATGATTGCCAAGGGCGCGAAAAAGGTCGCGATCCTTGATATCGACTATCATCATGGCAATGGCGCGCAGGATATATTCTATGAGCGCGGTGATGTTCTGACGATTTCGATCCATGCCGACCCGACCCATCAGTTCCCGTTCTTCATGGGCTATGCCAATGAAACCGGACGCAACGATGGACAGGGGGCGAATCTTAATGTGCCGCTTCCGGGCGGGAGCGATTTTGGCGCCTGGGGGGCTGGCTTTGCCAAGGCCATGCAGAAACTCCTGACCTGGCAGGCCGATGCACTGGTGGTGGCGCTTGGTGTCGATGCCCACGAAGCCGAACCGATTTGCGACTTCAAGCTCCAGACCGATGACTTTAACCGCATCGGTCAGATGATCGGGCGGCTGGGTCTTAAAACCGTGTTCACGATGGAAGGCGGTTATGCCCATGACGTGATCGGGCACAATGTCGCCGCGGTTCTGAGCGGGTACCTGGAGCTTGCCAAGAGCTAAGTCAGTTATAGCGAACGACAAAAAAACGCCCCGACATCTGTTCGGGGCGTTTTTTTGTTTAGCGTTCCCAGGGCGGCGTGCCGCCAAATTCTGCCACCAGAAAATCGACAAAGGCTCGGACACGGGTCGGCAAATACCGGTTTTCCGGATAGAGCGTATAGACCGCATGTGAGGGGGGCTGGTAATCAGGCAGGACGCGTACAAGGCGTCCGTCGCGCAGGTATTCGTCGACTTCCCAGTTCGATTTCAACGAAATGCCATGCCCATCAAGGCACCAGCGGGTCAGGACTTCGCTGTTATCTGAATCCATGGAACCGGCGACGGCCAGGGTGACCGGTGGTTCATCATTCGGTCCTTGCAGTGTCCATTGATATTGCTGTGATCCCGGAAAGCGCAGCAGAAGGCAATTGTGGTTCAAAAGATCTGCGGGCGCCTTGGGTGTGCCGTTCTTTTCAAGATAATCCGGGCTTGCGACCAGCATGCGCTTGTTGGTGGCCAGTTTGCGGACAATCAGCGAGCTTTCCTTGAGCTCTGCAATGCGGATTGCAAGATCGACCTTGTCTTGCAACAGATCCAGCAACCGATCAGACAGATGCAGGCGGATTTGCACATCCGGGTTCTGTTCAACAAATTTCGGAATGATCGGGGCGACGTATTTATTGCCAAACGCCACCGGGCAGGTCAGCGTAACAGGACCGCGCGTGGTGTTTTTCTGGTTGGCGATGGCGTTTTCGGCTTCCTGCATTTCTGTGAGAATGCGCAGGCAGTGCCGGTAATAAACATCGCCTTCCGTCGTCAGGTTGACCCGGCGTGTTGTGCGATTGAGCAAACGCACACCCAGACGTTCTTCAAGCCGGGCGATCCGGTTGGATACCACTGCCGCCGAATGGCGCAATTCACGCCCGGCAGCAGAAAGGTTGCCAAGTTCGGCAACACGGACAAAAATCTGGATGTCCTCAAAGTCGGACATGGCGCGGGAAGCTCCTGATGTCTGAGGTCTTTTTAAAGCATTATATGTGCAGATTAACGGCCACACTCTGCCATTTTAAAGATTATTTTGAAAGTCATTTCGATTATGCTCAACCCCTAAATAATAGAGGCGGTCGGGGGACTGTGTTACAGATCGAGTGAATTAAACCCGGGCAAAATGCTGCCATCAGAGCCATTCACGCGTCCCGGGGTATCATTTAAGGCAGGGCTGCCAGCGCGCCGGAAACCGCGCATGGGCGAGACGGAGGTTTCAAACACCGTGGATATTCTGTTTCAGGACTGGATCAATCTGATCCTGCGCTGGGCGCATTTGATTACGGGCATCGCCTGGATCGGGTCTTCATTCTATTTCGTGTGGCTGGATTTGTCCCTGCGCAAGCGTCCGGGCATGGATGAGGGCGTCTATGGCGAAGCCTGGATGGTGCATGGTGGTGGTTTTTATCATGTGAACAAATGGATGGTCGCCCCCAGTTCCATGCCGCCCGAACTGCACTGGTTCAAATACGAGGCCTATTTCACCTGGATTACCGGCTTTGCGCTTTTGGTCACCATGTATTACTGGAGTGCCGAAAGCTATCTGATTGACCCAAGCGTGCTGGCGCTGACCAAGATGGATGCGATCCTGATTGGGCTTGGCAGCCTGTTTGCCGGGTGGGTGATCTATGACATCATCTGCAAAAGTGCGATTGGCAAACGCACCGATACGCTGGCGGTTGCGCTTTTTATCCTGATCATGGCCGCAAGCTATCTGTTTACCCATGTGTTCAGTGGACGTGGTGCGTTTATCCATGTGGGTGCGATGATTGGCACGATCATGGCTGCCAACGTGTTTCGCATCATCATTCCGAACCAGAAAAAGGTCGTGGCCAGTCTGATGGCCGGCGAAAAGCCCGACCCAAAACTGGGTCTTCAGGCCAAGCAGCGTTCGACGCATAACAACTACCTGACGCTTCCGGTATTGCTGATGATGATCAGCAACCACTATTCGATGCTGTTTTCACATGACCAGTCGTGGCTGATTGTCGGGTTGATCCTGATCATCGGTGGGCTGGTGCGGCATTTCTTCAATACGCGCAATGCCGGTGGCACCGGCAAGGCGATTGTCTGGCAACTTCCGGCCGCAGGTGTCGGTATGGCGGTGCTGGCGATGTTTGCAAGCTATGACCCCGATGCGGTCAAGCTGGCCGATGAAGACATCATTACCGCTGATCATGCACTGGCCATTGTCCAGACGCGATGCACGACGTGCCATTCCGCCAATCCAAGTGATGAGGGTTTTGACGAAGCTCCGGCAGGCGTGATGTTTGATGATTTGGCCCAGATCGAAGCCAGCGCACAGCGCATACTGGCGCAGGCCGTCATCGGGCGGGCCATGCCGCTTGGCAATTTAACGGAAATGACTGACGAAGAGCGCGCCCAGCTTGGTCAGTGGATCCGCGCGGGGATGCCGGAATAGGCAAGTTGCGCAGGGAACAACAGGAAAGGGCGGTCGCATTATGCGACCGCCCTTTTGCGTTGACGGGTCGTCCGTAAACCGGTGGGGATGGGGGATCACATTCCCGGTCTTAGACGTCAGCGCGATAGTTCATTGGCACCCAGTCATACATGGTGGCGTCTTCCCGCACGTGACCAAGGCCCGGGAAGGCGACATGACAGCCGGCAACAAGGTATTTTTCCTGTACTGCTTCGGCAAATGCGGCTTCACGCGACTTGATCGCCAGTTCGGTATCGCCATCAAACACAATGGCGACGTTCGGGTCGTCAAACTGGACAACATCGCCATGGGTGATGTCACCCCAATAGACAAACTTCTCGCCGTTGCTTTCGATCCAAAGTGCACTGTGACCGGGCGTGTGGCCGGGGCGGAAGGTCGAGTTGATCTTGCCTGCGATGGCTGCCTCGTCCGGCGCATAGGTTTGAAGGGTGTTGCTGTCTTCGTATGGCTTGATCGAAGCCACTGCCTGATCAAAGAAGCCTTTGGTATCTTCGGGGGCATTTGCCTTGTTCTCGGCACTCAGCCAGAAGGCCTTGTCGGCTTCGGGGACATGCACCGTGGCGTTGGGGAAGACCTTTGCGCCTGCCAGTGTCAGGCCGCCGGTGTGATCGGGGTGAATATGCGTGATCACCACATCATCAATCTGATCGGGATGATAACCCGAGGCAACGATGTTGGCGGGAAGTTTACCCAGTGCCGGACCCATCAGATCGCTGGTGCCAGCATCAAGCAGCACAAGACGATCACCAAAATTCAGCAGATAGGCATTCACCGAAAGATAGGTCGGGGTTCCCTGAAAGGCATTGGCAAGGGCCAGGCGCGCCTGTTCCGGGGTGGTGTTGACATAAAGGTCAGCGATGGGGAATTGCGCAGCACCGTCCGAAAGGGCGGTGACTTCGACATCACCGACCATCACCCGGTAATAGCCAGGCGCCTGCGTTCCGGCCAGAGGTGCTTTGGCCTTGGCGGCAAGCGGAACAAAGACCGTGCTGCCAACGGCACCCACGGCGCCTGCGGCAAGCGTGCTTTTGAGCAAATCGCGACGTGATAACATTTTCTTTTCCCTCAAATCATGCCGGTGTGAACCGGCGGGTTGTCAGCTGATGGGGAAAGGTTATAGTGCACGAAGTCAGTAATCAAATCGATACCAGTCATGGATAATATTGATCATTTCAATTTACGGTCTTTTGACCTCAACCTGATGATTGCGTTTGATGCAATGATGCAGGAGATGAGTGTGACCAAGGCCGCAGAGAAACTGCGGATCGGGCAGTCTGCGATGAGTCACAATCTTAATACGTTGCGCATGTTGATGGCAGATGACCTTTTTGTTCGCGTTGGGCAAAAGATGCAGCCAACTGCCAAGGCGCGGGCGTTGGCCGGGCCGGTGCGTACGGCGCTTTCGCAAGCACAAAACGCCATTCAGGCCACGGATTGTTTCGATCCGAAAACCGCCGAGCGTGTTTTCCGGCTGGGTGTCACCGGCGAGATGGACATGATCCTGTTGCCGGTACTTTTGCGGCATCTTCAGCATGAGGCGCCGGGGCTCAAGATTCTGAGCCGAACGATTACGGCGGAAACGGTTGATCACATGATCAATGGTGGCGAAATCGATGTTGCGATTGGCTGCAAGAGCCAGCTGAAATCAAGCAATTTCGGCGAGGTGCTTTTTAATTCGGAAGTCGCGTGTTGCTTTAATCCCGATATTCTTGATCTGACCGTCCCGTTGTCGCGTGAGGCGTATCTGGCATCGCGTCACGCCGTTTTGTCGCAAACAGAAAATGTCGCGGGATGTGTCGGGGTGGCGCTTCAGGGTATGGGGATCGAGCTTGATGTTGTACTGGCAGCGCCGGACTTCATGCCGCTTCTGGCGGCGGCGCGCAACAGTGCGGTGATTGCAACAGTACCCAATCGAATTGCGACACAATATGCATCGCTGTTCGGGTTGTCCTATGGGCCGATGCCGATTGAGGTCTCGTTCCCGCCAGTCACAATGAATTGGGCTGTCTGGACAGACAAGGATGTTGGTTTGATCTGGTTGCGCGATCAAATTCGGACAGTGATCGGGTCAATTTCACCAACATCAGGTTTGATCGCAGCGGAATGATCCGGTCCGAACGGGTGTTCTGAAGTGGTGCGCCCCGCCGGTTTCCCGACGGGGCAGGAAGCCGCCAGCACAGGGCAGATTGTGGTGCAATAAGCTCAGCAAAGGCGAAACTTCCGCCCCTGAGATAAGCTGTGAATACAGCGACGTCAATGTGATCAAAAAATAATCAAAATGTGATCATTGATTGAAAAATAGTCATACAAAACGCGGTTTGCGCAAATATTTTCCCAAAACAAGCTGTAGAATGATCGCTTATTGCGTGGAAATCCCTCGATTCGTGATTTTATTCGATTTGGCCTCTGAGTCTGGCACGGTTTTAGCAAGTGAGGCGGCGGTGCAATAAAAACTCAGTGGAGGCTATAAATGAATAAGAAGCTTCAGGCGCTTATCGGCGCCGGGGCCATGGCAGTGTCTGCGATGGCAATGTCAGCCGCACAGGCAGCAGAAACCATCAAGGTTGGCGTGCTGCACTCTCTTTCCGGGACGATGGCGATTTCCGAAACCACGCTGAAGGACACTGTCCTGATGCTGGTTGACGATCTGAACAAGAACGGTGGCCTGCTTGGCAAGGAAGTTGAAGCAGTGGTCGTTGACCCGGCTTCTGACTGGCCGCTGTTTGCCGAAAAAGCCCGTGAGCTGATCGAACAGGAACAGGTTGATGTTGTGTTCGGTTGCTGGACGTCGGTTTCGCGTAAATCGGTTCTGCCGGTCTTCGAAGAACTCAACAGCATGCTGTTCTATCCGGTCCAGTACGAAGGCGAGGAAAGCTCGCGCAACGTGTTCTATACCGGTGCAGCTCCGAACCAGCAGGCCATTCCGGCTGTTGATTACCTGATGAGCGAAGATGGCGGCTCTGCCGAGCGTATCGTTCTTCTGGGTACCGACTATGTGTATCCGCGTACCACCAACAAGATCCTGCGTTCTTATCTGAACGGCAAGGGTATCTCCGATGAAGACATCATGGAGAACTACACCCCGTTCGGTCATTCCGACTGGCAGTCGATTGTTGCTGACGTGAAAGCATTCGCATCTGCTGGCAAGAAAACCGCAGTGGTTTCGACCATTAACGGTGACGCCAACGTTCCGTTCTACAAGGAACTGGCAAACCAAGGCATCAAAGCCGAAGACATTCCGGTTGTTGCCTTCTCGGTTGGTGAAGAAGAGCTGGCCGGTATCGATACCGCCCCGCTGGTTGGTCACCTTGCTGCCTGGAACTATTTCCAGTCGGTCGAGTCTGATGCCAATGCTGCCTTCATCGAAAAATGGCACGCCTTTATCGGTGATGAGTCGCGCGTAACCAACGACCCGATGGAAGCAACCTATATCGGCTTCAACATGTGGAAACAGGCTGTCGAGCAGGCTGGCACCACCGATGTCGATGCTGTTCGTCAGGCAATGTATGGCCAGGAAGTTGCCAACCTGACCGGTGGCACTGCTGTCATGAACACCAACCACCACCTGTCCAAGCCGGTTCTGATCGGCGAGGTTCAGGATAATGGCCAGTTCGACATCGTTTGGGAAACCGAAGGCACCGTCGTTGGCGATGCATGGTCGGACTTCCTGCCGGAAAGCGCAAAGCTGACCGCCGACTGGACCTATCCGTGGGTCTGCGGCAACTGTGAAAAACCGATGTACTAATTGGTTTTGGATGGGCCGGTTGCAGCTTTGCGACCGGCCTGTTCACTTTGGGGCGGCCTTTCTGCGGGGCCATGCCCGACAATTCTTTATTTCCTTTTCCGTTTTGTATTCAAAGGTTTGGTGATCATGCGCAATGACATGTTTTCGATGCTGCGCCGTTCTCCGCACTGCCTTCAACAGGCCCGGAAATCCGGCAGTCGACTTGGTGCCGTTCTGGCCTGTCTTTTGATCTTTTTCATGGCTGTTCCCGATATGGCGATGGCCTATAGCGATGAAGAGCTTCGCAACGTTGCCGAAAGGCTTGATGCCAAAAGTTCGACCCAGAAAATCGAAGTGATCGAGGAAATGGCAGCAGACGGGGATCCCCGTGTTGCGCCGATCCTGCGTGCGATGCTCGAAGGCGACCTTTATGTCCGCGAAAGTGACGAGCATGTCGTGATCACCCGCAAGCAGGGCAAGGTTTATACCCATATCGACATTGTCAGCGGTGAAGAGATCGGCGAAAGCGGATCAAAGGAAATTTCCAAGATCAAGGTCAATAACCGTCTGCGTGGTGTGCTGCGTGATGCCTTGGCGACCCTGAACCTGTTTAGCCCCGATCTGACGACGCGGACCAATGCAGTCGAACAGATCATGGATGCCCGCGATCCGGCGATGTTGCCGTTGCTTTTGCGCGCGATTGATCGCGAAGAAGATGAAACGCTGCTTGCGCGGATGGAACTGGCGCGTGCGACCATGGCGCTGGCGGCAGGTGAAACCACCGAAGAACGCCTGGCGGCGATCGAGGTTCTTTCAAGCGAAACCACCCCGCAAATTCGTGCGGTGCTTTATCAGTTCGTTGCCAGTGCCGAGGCCGGGGGTTTTGAGCCCGAAGTCATTGCCGCGGCCAATGATGCGCTTGAATCCGTCGAAGGGCGCCTTTCGACCTGGCAGACGGTGGGTGATGTTTATCGCGGGATCAGTCTGGGCTCGGTCCTGCTGCTCGCCGCTGTTGGTCTTGCCATTACCTTTGGGGTGATGGGCGTCATCAACATGGCCCATGGCGAGATGATTATGATTGGCGCCTATACCACCTTTATGGTGCAGCAGGCGCTGGGATCATTTTTGCCATCCGGGTCGGCCTGGTCGCTGGCGATTTCAGTACCTGCCGCGTTTCTTGTTGCCGGTGCGGTCGGGGTTGTGATCGAACGGTCCGTGATCCGTTTCCTGTATGGTCGCCCGCTTGAAACCCTGCTTGCGACATGGGGTGTCAGCCTTGTCTTGCAGCAAGCAATCCGCACGATCTTTGGCGCGACCAACCAGCAAGTGACCGCACCCGATTTCATGAGTGGGGCGATTGAATTTTCGACCGGTCTGGTGCTGACCTATAACCGGCTGTGGATCATTTTGTTTAGCATCATCGTTGTTGCGGGCATTGCCGCTGTGCTGCGCTATACCGCGTTTGGTTTGCAGATGCGTGCCGTCACCCAGAACCGTCGCATGGCCGGATCGGTCGGCATTCGCACCGGCTATGTCGATGCGCTGACCTTTGGTCTGGGCTCTGGGATTGCAGGCATCGCCGGTGTCGCGCTCAGCCAGATTTCAAACGTCAGCCCGAACCTTGGTCAGACTTACATTATCGACAGTTTCATGGTCGTTGTGTTCGGCGGGGTCGGGAACCTTTGGGGCACGGTACTGGGGGCATTCAGCCTTGGGATTGTGAACAAGTTCCTTGAGCCGGTCGCGGGTGCGGTTCTGGCCAAGATCTTTGTCCTGATTGCGCTGATCCTGTTTATCCAGAAACGACCCAAGGGGCTGTTTGCCCTTAAAGGTCGCGCGGTGGAGGCCTGATCCATGACCGATTACCGCCAAAAATATCAAATGACGCCGGTTATCGGCTGGTTGCTGAACGACCTTGGTGGAATGATCCTTTTGGGTATTCTGATCGCAGCCGCCATTCTGGTCCCGGCAAGCAACCTGTTGTTGCCGGAAAGCTCCGCCTTTCATGTGCCGACCTGGATGGTCAGTTTGCTGGGCAAATATCTTTGCTATGCGTTGCTTGCCTTGAGTGTCGATCTGATCTGGGGTTTCTGCGGGATTTTGTCGCTGGGCCACGGGGCGTTCTTTGCGCTCGGCGGTTATGCCATGGGCATGTATCTGATGCGCCAGATCGGGGATCGCGGCGTTTATGGTGATCCGGTCCTGCCGGACTTCATGGTCTTCCTGAACTGGCAGGAACTGCCATGGTACTGGTATGGCTTTGACATGTTCTGGTTTGCCATCGTCATGGCGATGTTCGTGCCGGGGCTTCTGGCCTTTGTCTTTGGCTTCCTTGCCTTCCGCTCACGCGTGACCGGTGTGTATCTTTCGATCATCACGCAGGCCATGACCTATGCGTTGCTGCTGGCCTTCTTCCGCAACGATATGGGCTTTGGCGGCAATAACGGCCTGACCGATTTCAAGGATCTGCTGGGCTATTCATTGCAATCGGACGGTACACGTGCCGGGTTGTTTGTCGCATCCTGTGTGTTCCTGGGCATTTGTTATGTCGTGGCGCGCGGCATTACGCAGTCGCGTCTGGGCAAGGTTCTGATTGCCATTCGTGATGCCGAAAGCCGCGTGCGCTTCACGGGATACCGGGTTGAGTATTACAAGCTGTTCGTCTTTACCGTTTCGGCGGTGATGGCCGGTATTGCCGGTGCGCTTTATGTGCCGCAGGTCGGGATCATCAATCCGGGCGAATTTGCCCCGGCCCTTTCGATTGAAATCGTCATTTGGGTCGCGGTTGGCGGGCGCGGTACGCTTTATGGTGCGGTGCTGGGCGCGTTTATCGTCAACTATGCCAAGACCTTCTTTACCGGGGCGATGCCGGACTTCTGGTTGTTCTTCCTGGGCGGGTTGTTCATTGCGGTAACCCTGTTCCTGCCAAAAGGCGTGATCGGTGCCATCCCGGCATTCGGATCGCCTGAACGGCAATCCATCATCACGGCCTGGCGCAAACGCCGTGCAAATGAAGGAGGCAAGGCATGAGCGAAGCAGCCATTCAAGTAAATGCCTCGGACGAGGAACAGGTCAAATCCGCCAGATCGGAAACCATCCTGTATGTTGACGGGGTGTCCGTGACCTTTGACGGGTTCCGCGCGCTTAATAACCTGTCCTTCTATGTCGAGCCGGGCGAACTTCGCGCCATCATCGGCCCGAACGGGGCCGGCAAGACAACCATGATGGATATCATCACCGGCAAGACCCGGCCTGATACCGGTGATGTGCTTTTTAAAAGCGAGATTGATCTGACCAAGCTGGACGAGGCCGAGATCGCCAATCTGGGCATCGGACGCAAGTTCCAGAAGCCGACGGTGTTTGAGAGCCATACGGTGTTCGACAACCTCCTTTTGGCGTGTTCCGGTGGGCGCGGCGTGTTTCAGGCGCTGTTCCATCGCCTGAGCGCAGCAGAAAAGATAAAGATCGAAAAGACGCTGGTTACCATCATGCTGGAAGACAAGCGTGATGAAATGGCCGCCAATCTTTCGCACGGGCAGAAACAATGGCTGGAAATTGGCATGCTGTTGATGCAGGAGCCCGAACTTCTTTTGGTGGATGAACCGGTTGCCGGGATGACCGATTCCGAGACCGAGGAAACGGCAAAACTTTTACGGTCGATTTCCAAGGAATACTCGGTCGTGGTGGTTGAGCATGACATGGAATTCGTCCGCGACCTTGATTGCAAGGTGACCGTTTTGCACGAAGGATCGGTTCTGGCCGAAGGGCGCCTTGATCACGTGCAGAAAGACCCGCGGGTCATTGAAGTCTATCTGGGCCGCTAGGGGAGTTGAACATGCTTGATGTCAGCAATATTGATCTGTTCTATGGCGCGTCCCATGCGTTGCGCAAGGTGTCGCTGAGTGCTGAAACCGGCAAGGTGACCGCGGTTCTGGGGCGTAACGGAGTTGGCAAAACATCCCTGATGCGGGCCGTGGTTGGTCAGCATCCGATTGCAGATGGCAACATCAAATGGGAAGGCAAGGATATCTCGCGCGATCCGTCTTATCGGCGCTCAGCCAATGGCATCGCGATTGTGCCGCAAGGGCGCGAGATTTTTCCGCTTCTGACCGTGAAGGAAAACCTTGAGACAGGCTTTGCCGCACTCCCGCGTGCCCTGCGCCATATCCCTGACGAGATTTTCGAGCTGTTCCCGGTACTGCGTGACATGCTGGGACGTCGTGGTGGCGACCTTTCGGGTGGGCAGCAACAGCAGTTGGCCATCGGGCGTGCGCTTGTAACGCGTCCGCGATTGCTGGTGCTTGATGAACCGACCGAGGGCATTCAGCCATCGATCATCAAGGACATTCAGCGTGTCATCAAACAGCTGGCCGACCGTGGTGATATGGCGATCCTGCTCGTCGAGCAATATTTTGAATTCGCCCACGAGCTGGCCGACGAGATTGTCGTGCTTGAACGTGGCGAGGTTGTTCTTTCGGGCGCAAAGGAAACGCTCGATCGCGAGAAAGTCCGCGCCTATCTGACTGTTTGATCAGCATTTGCCAAAAAATTGCGCAGATGCTGCGCCGCCAACCGGGCCAAGCGCCGCCAGAACCCCAGTGTCGGCAGGCTGTTGGCGGTTGGCCCGCATCTTGCTGTGAAGCCCCTTGGTAACAAGGCTCCGTAAGTGGGCCGCATTAATCAGGTGTCTTTGTGCAGCTTCGCAAACTTGAACCCATAACATCCGCAAACCCGAATGCGGAGATGGAAACGCCAGCAACGCCCGCCCGCATCATCACCGATGGCCGGGCCGAGGTAACGTTCCGTCTGGGCACGGGTGCGGCGCATCAGGGCGGGCATGCAGCCCTTGATCATCTTTATTACCGTGACCCGATGAAAATCCTGTTCCCGCGCCCAGTGGCGGGGGATCTGACGACGGCTGTTCTGGTGACAACGTCGGGCGGGATGGTTGGTGGCGACAAGCTGGCCTTTGCCGGCAAGGTCGAGGAAGGCGCATCCGCCCTGTTTACTGCCCAGGCGGCAGAAAAGATTTACCGGTCGGTCGGACCGGATTGCGAGATGTCGGTGGATCTGGATGTGGCCGATGGTGGTTGGCTTGAATGGCTGCCCCATGAAAGCATCCTGTTTGATCAGGCCCGCCTGAAGCGCAAAACGACCGTGCGTGCATCTGGAACCGGCATGGTCATGGCCGGCGAGATGATGGTGTTTGGCCGCCTTGCCCGCGGCGAGGTGTTCACCACGGGCCTCGCGCGTGATGCGTGGGATGTCTCGATTGACGGGCGTCCGATCTGGCGCGATGCGCTGCATCTCGAAGGCGATGTGTTGCGCATGCTTGATCACGAAGCGGCCTTTGACGGTGCACGCGCCAATGCGACCGCCATTCTGGTTGGCAACGGCGCGGAAGAAAATCTTGAAGTGGCGCGTGATTGTCTGGCGCAGGCATGCGAGGGGCTTGAAGCGCGCGATGTGTTATGTGCCGCGACCGCGATGAACGGAATTGTGATTGCGCGTTTCATGGCGCGCGATCCGATGAAATTGCGCCGGGTGTATGGCGCGTGGTGGAAAACATTCCGCCATCAAACAAGGGGGCTTCCCGCACGTTTGCCGCGTTTGTGGGAGATTTAATTGATGAAGCCAAGGAGTAGGCAGGCATGAATCTGACGCCACGCGAAAAGGACAAACTGCTGGTTTCGGTCGCCGCCATGGTGGCGCGCAATCGCCTTGCACGGGGGGTGAAGCTGAACCATCCTGAAGCGATCGCGATCATCACCGACTATGTCGTTGAAGGGGCGCGCGATGGCAAATCTGTTGCCGATCTGATGCGCGACGGGGCAACCGTGATCACGCGCGATCAGGTGATGGATGGCATTGCCGAAATGATCCACGAAATTCAGGTCGAAGCGACCTTCCCCGACGGGACGAAGCTTGTGACCGTTCACGAACCAATCCGTTAAGGAAAGAGGAGCGCGTTATGATTCCAGGTGAAATCATTACCAAGGAAGGCAGCCTCATCCTGAACGAGGGGCGTGAAACCAAAACCATCACCGTTGCCAATACCGGGGATCGTCCGGTGCAGGTGGGGTCGCATTATCATTTCTATGAAACCAATCCGGGTCTTGATTTTGACCGTGAAGCCGCACGTGGCTTTCGCCTTGATATCCCGGCCGGTACCGCTGTTCGTTTCGAGCCGGGCCAGTCGCGCGAAGTCAATCTGGTGAAATATGCCGGTACTGGCACGGTCTATGGCTTTAACGCCAAAATCAACGGCAAGCTTTAAGCGGGGGGATGGAATAAATGGCTTACGAAATTGATCGTCCGTCCTATGCGGCCATGTTTGGCCCGACCGTCGGGGACAAGGTGCGACTGGCCGATACCGACCTGATCATCGAGGTCGAAAAAGACTTCACCACCTTTGGCGAGGAAGTCAAATTCGGTGGCGGCAAGGTGATCCGTGACGGTATGGGCCAGTCACAGGCAACGCGCGCCAATGGCGCGGTAGATACCGTGATCACCAATGCGCTGATCCTTGATTATACCGGTATCATCAAGGCTGATATCGGCATTCGCGATGGCCGCATCGCTGGGATCGGCAAGGCCGGAAACCCGGATGTGCAGCCCGGTGTGGATATCATTATCGGTCCGGGCACCGAAGTCATCGCCGGTGAGGGCAACATCATCACCGCTGGCGGGATTGATGCCCACATTCACTGGATTTGCCCGCAGCAGGTTGAAGACGCGCTTTATTCCGGCGTGACCAGCATGCTGGGCGGTGGCACCGGCCCGGCTGCGGGTACGAACGCCACAACCTGTACGCCAGGTCCCTGGCATATCGCCCGGATGCTGCAGGCAGCTGATGGCATTCCGATGAATATCGGCTTTTTTGGCAAGGGCAACGCGACCCTGCCCGGATCGCTTGAAGAACAGGTCAAGGCAGGTGCCTGTGGCCTGAAACTTCATGAAGACTGGGGGACGACCCCGGCTGCGATTGATACCTGCCTGTCGGTGGCTGATGACCTTGATGTACAGGTCATGATCCATACCGATACCCTGAATGAAAGCGGCTTTGTCGAGCACACCCGTGCATCGTTCAAGGGCCGGACCATTCACACCTTCCACACAGAGGGTGCCGGTGGTGGGCATGCGCCCGATATCATCAAGCTGTGCGGCGAAGCCAACGTCTTGCCGAGTTCGACCAATCCGACCCGTCCGTTCACGGTCAATACGATTGACGAGCATCTGGACATGCTGATGGTTTGCCATCACCTTGATCCGAAAATCCCCGAAGACGTCGCCTTTGCCGAAAGCCGCATCCGCCGTGAAACCATCGCGGCCGAGGATATCCTGCATGATCTTGGCGCGTTTTCGATCATCTCGTCAGACAGTCAGGCCATGGGGCGTGTTGGTGAAGTCATTACCCGCACCTGGCAGACTGCCGACAAGATGAAAAAGCAGCGCGGTGCGCTGGCCGAGGATGCGGGTTCTGGAAACGATAACTTCCGTGCCAAGCGTTACGTTGCGAAATACACCATCAACCCGGCGATTGCGCAGGGGATTGGTGCGCATGTCGGCTCCATCGAAGTTGGCAAGATCGCGGATCTGGTGGTCTGGAAGCCGATGTTCTTTGGCACCAAGCCCGACCTGGTCGTAAAGGCGGGTATGATCGTGGCCGCAGCCATGGGGGATCCGAATGCATCGATCCCGACACCGCAGCCGGTCCATTACCGTCCGATGTTTGGTGCCTATGGCAATGCGATTGCGAAATCGAGCTTCTCGTTCGTATCGCAAGCGGGCATTGATGCGGGTATTGCCGCCGAATTTGGCCTGTCAAAAGAACTTCTGGCGGTGTCGAACACACGTAATATCGGCAAGAAGGACATGAAGCTGAACGATGCGCTTCCCGCGATGGAAGTTGATCCGGAAACCTATCAGGTGACGGCGGATGGGGAACTTCTGACCTGTCAGCCGGTGGATGTTGTGCCGATGGCGCAACGTTACTTCCTGTTCTGATCGGTGGCAGACAAGACCATGCGTCACGCCATTGAACATATTCCGGTGGATCGTGCCGACACGTCCGAAGTGCGCGGTACGGTCACGCTGGCCTTTTCCGACCGGCATCGCCGCCGCATTCGTCTGCATGATGATGTGGGGGAGCCGTTCCTGCTTGACCTGCCACATGCGGTGCGTTTGGCGGATGGGGATCGCTTGCGCCTTGTCGATGGCGGGGTAATTGTTGTCCGCGCAGCCGAGGAGCCGGTTCTGACCATCACCGCGGCCGGACCGATTGCGGGTGCCAAGCTGGCGTGGCATATCGGCAACCGGCACACCCCGGTTCAGGTTCTGAATGACGGGCGTTTGCGCATCATTGATGACCATGTCATGCGCGACATGATCACGGGCCTTGGCGGTGTGGTGGAAAATGAAATCGCGCCGTTCGATCCGCTGAACGGGGCCTATCACGGGCTTGGCGGCGCGCATGGGCACAGCCATGGTCACGATCATTTTGACCATGACGATCATGAACATGATCACAAGCACAGCCATCACCACGGGCATTCCCATGACCACGGATGACCTGACCCTTAACCCCGCAGGCCTGATGCGACTGATGACGTGGCTAAGCCCGTCATTCCCGGTTGGTGCCTATACGTATTCGCATGGCGTTGAATATGCCGTCGAAGACGGGCGGGTGACGTCGGCGGATAGTCTGATCAACTGGGTTGAAGGGGTTCTGGAATTCGGAGCCGGGCGGATTGATGCGGTACTGTTTTGTGCCGCATGGCGGGCGGCGCGCGCTGGTGATGAAGTGGCCCTGTTTGACATCGGGGTTGAGGCAGATTGCTGGCGCGGTACGTCCGAGATGGCGCTGGAGGCAACCGCACAGGGACGTGCCTTTGTTTCGACCATGCAAAAGGTCTGGGGCGATGGTGTCATTACCCGCTGGGCCAATGCCATGCGCGAAGATGATCGTTTGCCATCCTATCCGGTGGCGGTGGGCATTGCTGCGGCCCGGTCTGATGTGCCGCTGCGTGATGCGCTGACAGCTTATTTGCATGCGATGGCGGCAAACCTTGTGTCCAGTGCGGTGCGTCTGGTGCCGCTCGGTCAGACCGACGGTGTGCGATCACTAACATCCCTTGATGGCGCGGTGACGGTCGCAGTCGATCACGCAATGCAGACAGACCTTGCCGATCTTGGTGCCGCGGCACCGATGGTCGACTGGACGTCGATGAAACACGAAACCCAATATACGAGGCTATTTAGATCATGAGCTCTCCCCTTCGTATCGGAATTGGTGGCCCGGTTGGTTCGGGCAAGACCGCCCTTTTGGAACGCCTGTGCAAGGCGATGCGCGATGATTTCAACATCGCTGCGATCACAAATGACATCTATACCCGCGAAGACGCCGAATTCATGACCCGTTCGGGCGCACTGGCCGCAGACCGCATCGCCGGTGTTGAAACCGGTGGCTGCCCGCATACGGCCATTCGCGAAGACGCCTCGATCAATCTGGCGGCGGTCGAAGACATGGCCGCCAAGCATGCCGGGCTTGAGGCGATCTTTATTGAATCGGGTGGCGACAACCTGTCGGCCACGTTCTCGCCAGAGCTGGCCGACATCACGATTTACGTCATTGACGTTTCGGCTGGCGATAAAATCCCGCGTAAAGGCGGACCGGGCATTACCCGTTCTGACCTTTTGGTGATCAACAAAACCGATCTGGCCCCGCTGGTGGGGGCTGATCTGGGCGTGATGGATCGCGATGCCAAGAAAATGCGCGGGGACCGTCCGTTCCTGTTCACCAATCTCAAGGCGATGGATGGCCTTGAGGACGTCAAAAACTTCATCATCGAGACAGGGGGGCTCCGCCAATCCGCAGCATCCTGATATGGGGATATAAGGAAAGCTGCACGGGCAGGGCCAGTTACATCATTAACGCGGCCTTGACCCAAGGATGACGGGAGCACGCATCGCCCGGCTGGCAACAGCCGGGCGATTGTGTTTTAGCTGATAGAGTTTCGACTTTGATTGAAGTTGATGAACGGGCTTGAGCTTCGCATGTCATTAATAGGAAGAAGCCTTTTGAGTCGTATTTCAGACGCTTTTCTTGAGGTCCCGAAATAATTTGAGAGCTCATCTAAGAAATAGCTGAAGTTCGAAGTCTTATCCGGCTGATCATCAACAAAAATGTACCCATGTCCTCGATTTTGAGCGCCATAGATGATGATGCGAAATTCATCTGCCTTCTCAATAAAATGATCTTTTGGGAGCAATAGTGACGAGGCAAGTAAGTTCGCTTGTATCTCAAGTTTTCTCAAAACGTCATTCTGGTCAGAATCGCCTGGGCCAAGGGTTAGATCGTTCTTAATTGTCGTCTCTGACGCCAAAACTTGTCCATGATCTAAACAAAAGTGAGAAATTTCATGGGCCAATGTGAAACGTTCCCTGCCCTTGTTTCCATGTGGGTAAATATAAATTCTTTTTTTGGCGAAATTGGCGCGGCCCAATATCTCGCTGGATTGTGCATATGCTGAAATTTCATCCTCAAACTTCAGCTCAATTCCTATTTCATCGCATATACGAGATAGGTCGACTTGGCCGAATTTGTATCTGAGGTTTTTGTGAATAGATGCCGCAATATTCTCGATTGAATCTCTGTCATAAAACTTAAAACTGCTCTCTTTTGCAGAACCAGCAGGAGATTCGAACTCCGATTTTTCAGTCGCATGATAGTTGATCAATTGACCAATTGAGTCGAAGTAGTCTTCATCATGGGATGCGGAAAATCTTAGGTTCTTCTCTCTACCTTGTTCTTGAAGCAATGAGCTCTGAATGTACGTAGTTCCGTAGCTTCTTTTGAAACTACGCTCTGCAATGATATCTGTGCCATCAGCGTCAAACTTTATGACCCCAATACCGTACCTCCGAGCAAGAGCGACCGCCGATTGTGCTACTTTAGAAGGAAAGACGACGTAACCTTTTGTGTTATGAGCGCTTATCCGACTGAGGGTATTTGAGAATCCATTTATTACGTTTTCTTGAACTGCGTTTTTATAATTCTTGCATTCAATTAGAATAAGCAGAAACGGGTCTTTTGCACCTTTCCGACGCAGTTCAATCGAGATGTCGATTTCAATGTTTCTGCCCGCGACGAGATTGCACGGATATTTCTTTTTCCGGTGGATAGTGCACAAATCAGAGTCGTAAGAGCCAAGTACTGAACTATCCGCACGCTTTTGAGACGTCAGGTATTCGTAGAATTGTCGCTCTAATTCGTCACCCTTCTCGACTGTATTCATCGTGTTGGCCTTACGTCTCTCAAAGCAATGTTCGGGTATTTGTCACTTAGAATTGTATGTGTCAGATCGCTAATTTATCAAGGGTCGCAATTCACCGTCCAATTATGCAACTTTTTAGTTGCATAAAGAAATATCTTATGCCAGTTTAAATGCAACTAGGAGGTTGCATTATGTCAAATACCATTGAGAAGTCGATTGAAGTCAAAGCATCCCGTTCCCGTGTCTGGAAGGCGCTGACAGATCATCAGGAGTTCGGTGCGTGGTTTGGGATTAACATCGAAGCCCCGTTTGCGGTGGGCGAGGTATCCAGGGGCATGATAACCATCGAAGGGTTCACCCATGTGCCGTGGAACTCGACGATCAAGGCGATGGAGGAACCCGCCTATTTCGCCTATACATGGCATCCCTATGCGGTCGATCCCGATATCGATTACAGTGGGGAACCTGAAACCCTTGTCGAGTTCTGGCTTGAAGAAACGTCCGGCACGACATCGGTAAAGGTGCGGGAAACCGGATTTGATAATCTGCCACCCCATCGCATTGCTGATGCGCTGCGGGCCAATACAAACGGCTGGGAGATCCAGTTGGAAAATATCAAGAAACATGCAGAAACCTGAAAAAAATCCAGACAATGGCAAACATGGCAGTGATTTTTCCGCTATGTTTGCCGCATTGGGCGATCCGACACGGCTGGCGATCTTCGATCGTCTGGCGGATGGCAAGCCGCGCTCGATCTCGGTGTTGTCGAATGATGCCGACATGACCCGTCAGGCCGTGACCAAACACTTGCGCGTGCTTGAGGCCGCCGGGCTTGTTCAAAACCATCGGGTCGGGCGTGAAAGCCAATATGCTTTTTGCCCGGAACAACTGGCCGAAGCGCGCGCCTACCTTGATCAGGTGGCGGGACGTTGGGAATCTGCCCTGATGCGGCTTAAAACCTTTGTCGAAGACGGTGAAGTCTAAGGTTTTGAAAACTATTGGATATTGCGTTTCTCTTAAATGAGATACGCAGTATCCGCTGTCATTTTGCTTGGCGTGGCGCATATTTGCGGTTATCCCATAGCGCGTTGAGCCGGTCGGGCGGACCGGTTAACGAGAGGCAGTTCTGCGCAAGGGGTTGATTGCAGTTCTGCCTTATAACGGGAATGGGAAACCGTTACATGAAGACCAAAGATGTTGTCTATGTCGCCCTGTTTGCAGCCCTGACCGCCGTTCTTGGGCTGTTTCCGCCAATTACCCTTCCGGTGACCGGTGTTCCGGTTACGGCACAGTCGCTTGGTCCGATGCTGGCCGGGGCCATTTTGGGGGCGCGTCGTGGCGGACTTTCAATCATTTTGTTCCTTGTTCTTGTTGCTGTCGGCTTGCCGCTTCTGTCCGGTGGACGCGGTGGTTTTGGCGTGATGATGGGTGTCACGGGCGGGTTCATTTTTGGCTGGGCCATTTCGGCCTTTGTCATCGGCCTTCTGATCGAGAAGTTCTGGAACCGTTTGAACGTGATCAATGCAGCACTTTCCATCGCCTTTGGCGGGATCGTGGTGCTTTATGCCATTGGCAATGCCTGGGTCGCGGTTGCGGCCGACATCAGCTATTGGCAGGCGACCGTTGGTGCCGCACCGTTCCTGATCGGTGACGCCATCAAGGTGGGGATTGCAACAGCCGCATGCCTTGCGGTGCGTCGTTCCTATCCCTTGATTTCCAAGGCATACTGACTTCTTATGGGCACAAGCACATGGTTGCTTGTGCCCGTTCCAATTTCCCCGACAACGCCGGACTGGCCCCATGATCCGAATTGAAAATGTCTCTGTGCAGTTTGAGCAGCGACGTGCACTTGCTGACATTGACCTGACGCTCACTGAAAAGCGGATCGGGATTGTTGGTGCGAACGGGTCGGGCAAAAGTACCTTTGTACGGTTGCTCAATGGCCTGCAAACCGCGACATCGGGCCGGGTTCTGGTCGATGATTTTGATGCGGCAAAGGATGGCCGCAAGCTCAGACGTCATGTCGGGTTTGTATTCCAGAACCCGGACAATCAAATCGTCTATCCGGTGGTCGAGGAAGACATTGCCTTTGGGCTCAAGCCGCTCGAACTTCCCAAAGATGAAGTTGATCGCCGCATTGATGACGTGCTGGCACGCTATGACCTTCAGGATTTCAAAACCCATCCCAGCCATCTGCTGAGTGGCGGGCAAAAGCAGTTGCTTGCCATCTCGGGCGTGCTGGTGATGGAACCGCGCTATATCGTTTTTGATGAGCCAACCACGCTTTTGGACTTGCGCAATCGCAACCGGGTGCAGCGCGCCATAGCCGCGCTTGACCAGACGGTGATTACAGTGTCGCATGATCTTGATCTGATTGCCGATTACGGTCGGGTTCTGGCTTTTGAGGATGGCCGTGTCGTACTTGATGGCAAGCCGTCTGAGGTTCTTCCGAAATATCGGGAGATGATGGCGTGATCGCAGGGCTTTATATCGACGGGCAGTCTGCCCTGCACCGGGCAGCGGCCGGGGCCAAGGTCCTTGCCATGGTCGCCCTTGGCACGGGCGTATTCCTGATCCCCGATTGGCCGGTGGTCGGGTTTGTGCTGGCGACTGTCATATTGTTGTATCCCGCATCCGGCTTTGGCCCGCGCATTATGTGGGCGCAGATCAAGCCGATCCTGTGGCTGCTGGTGATCTTTTATGCCGTTCAGCTTTGGCTGAATGACTGGCAGGCGGGATTGCTGGTCATCACCCGGATTGCAGCAATCGTGATGTTTGCCGCGCTTGTGACCCTGACCACCAGAACATCGGACCTGCTGGCATCGCTTGAACGCGCCATGCAGCCCTTGCGCCCAATTGGCGCAAACCCGGAAAAGGTCAGTCTGGCAATTTCAATGGTGCTGCGCTTTATCCCCGTGATTGCACAGGTTGCCCATGAAATCCGCGATGCCCAGCGCGCGCGCGGCCTTGACCGGTCCATCGTTGCGATGGTGGTGCCGCTGATCATCCGCACGCTCAAGATGGCCGATGACGTCGCTGATGCGATTGATGCGCGCAGTTTTGATTAGGGCCTGGTGCCGCTTTCGATCACTTGATGCCAACAAGAAAAGCCCCGACACGCCTGAGGGGGGAAGTCGGTAGGGCGGCGTGCCGGGGGAGTCGAAGATCGTGGTGCAATCAGCTCAGTCCAAGATGCTTGGCGTGGAAGCGGATATGATCTTCGATAAAGGTCGAGATGAAATAGTAGCTGTGGTCATAGCCATCCTGAATGCGGATGGTGACCGGGTAGTTTGATGTCTTGGCGGCGGCTTCAAGCACTTCGGGTTTAAGCTGCTCTGCCAAAAAGCCATCTGCACCGCCCTGATCGACCAGGGCCGGGGTCTGCACATCGGGCGCACTTGCCGCCTTCATCAGTTCCGAGCTGTCCCAGTCTTTCCAGGCTGATTTGTCATCCCCCAGATAATTACCAAGCGCCTTCTGGCCCCACGGGCAATTGATCGGGTTGGAAATCGGTGCAAAGGCGGTGACGGATTTGAACGTACCCGGATTGCGCAGTGCAATCATCAGTGCCCCATGACCACCCATGGAATGGCCGGAAATCACCGCATCATCATTGACCGGGAAGTGATCCTTGATCAGTGCGGGTAGTTCCGTGGTCACGTAATCATACATGCGATAATTGCGCGCCCACGGCTCCTGCGTGGCGTTGACGTAAAAGCCCGCACCCTTGCCGAAGTCATAGGCTTCGTTCTCGTCATCGGGGACGTGATCGCCGCGCGGGCTGGTGTCCGGGGCGACGATGGCGATGCCCAGTTCGGCGGCAATGCGAAATGCGCCGGCCTTCTGCATGAAGTTTTCATCCGTGCAGGTCAGGCCCGACAGCCAGTACATGACCGGCACCTTTGCGCCATTGCTGGCCTGTGGCGGCAGAAAGATCGCAAAGCGCATGTCACAGCCAAGGGTGGTTGACGGGTGGGTATATTGCTTTTGCCAGCCGCCAAAGACCTTGTTGCTTGAAGAATTCTCGATACCCATATCGGGGCCTCCTTCTGATCGGCCGCTGCCGGAAAATTTCCGACAGTGACGCAATTATTCAAACGTTTATGTATCGATCAGTAATGGATAACCGAACGGATGCTTTCGCCTTCATGCATCAGGTCGAATGCTTCGTTAATCTCTTCGAGCTTCATGGTGTGGGTAATGAAGTCCGAGAGCTTGAACTCACCGGCAAGGTAACGTTCAACATAGTCGGGCAGCTGCGAGCGGCCTTTAACGCCGCCAAACGCCGTGCCGCGCCAGACGCGACCGGTGACCAGCTGGAACGGACGGGTCGAGATTTCCTGACCGGCACCGGCAACACCGATGATGACCGACTCACCCCAGCCCTTGTGGCAGCACTCAAGTGCGGAACGCATGACATTGACATTGCCAATGCACTCGAACGACCAGTCAACACCACCGTTGGTCAGCTCGACAATGACTTCCTGGATCGGCTTGTCATAGTCTTTCGGGTTGATGCAATCGGTCGCGCCCAGTTTCTTGGCGAGATCGAATTTCTTTTCGTTCAAATCGATGGCAACGATGCGACCAGCACCGGCCATCTGTGCGCCGATGATCGCCGAAAGACCGATGCCGCCAAGGCCAAAGACGGCCACAGAATCGCCCTTTTGCACCTTGGCCGCGTTCACCGTGGCCCCCATGCCGGTGGTGACCCCGCAACCCAGCAGGCAAACTTCTTCAAGCGGGGCGGATTTGTTGATTTTGGCAAGCGAGATTTCCGGGAGCACCGTGTATTCCGAGAAGGTCGAGCACCCCATGTAGTGATAGATCGGCTTGCCATTCTGCGAGAAGCGCGTGGTGCCGTCCGGCATCAGGCCCTTGCCCTGGGTTTCGCGGATTTTCTGACACAGGTTGGTTTTGCCCGATTTGCAGAATTTGCACTCGCCGCATTCCGGGGTGTAAAGCGGGATCACGTGATCGCCAACCGCGACACTGGTCACACCTTCGCCGATGGATTCAACAATACCGCCGCCCTCATGGCCAAGGATCGCCGGGAAGATGCCCTCGGGATCGTCGCCCGACAGGGTGAAGGCATCGGTGTGGCAAACGCCGGTCGCAACGATCTTGACGCGGACTTCGCCGGCTTTCGGCGGGGCGACCTGAACTTCTTCGATCGACAGCGGTTTGCCCGCTTCCCAGGCGATAGCGGCTTTACAGGTGATGGTTTCGGCGGTCATTGCGCGTCTCCGATAGATTAAATGAACTGTAGCCAGTGTATTTATTTCATCTAGAATGATAATCCGCTATTTTGGTAATTCACTTTTACGCATGTGTAATAATCAAAATGGGGTCGGGCAATGAATGCCTGGGACGGGATCAGCGAATTTATCGCCGTGGCCGAACGGCAAAACTTTACCCATGCCGCCAGGCAGCTCGGCATCTCGGTCGCTCAGGTCAGCCGACAGGTCACAGCACTTGAAGAAAAGCTCGGCACGCAATTGTTTTACCGCACCACGCGGAAGGTCAGCGTGACCGAGGCCGGGCAGATTTACTATCAGCATTGCCGGCAGTTGCTGGACGGGCTGGATGAAGCCGAGCGCGCGATTGGCAACCTGACGGAACTGCCGCGCGGCAAGCTCAAACTCACCGCGCCGACGACCTATGGCGAGACGGTGATTGCGCCGTTGGTCAATGATTTCGTCACCCGCTATCCCGATCTTGAAGTGCAATGCCGCTTTACCAACCAGAAGCTTGATCTGGTGCTTGAAGGCTATGACATGGCGATCCGTCTTGGCCGGTTGGAAGGCACAACCGGCAGTCTGATGACCCAGCAGTTGTCCACCCGCCGCCTGTATGCCTGTGCCGCACCCAGTTATATCGCCAAACGCGGCGAGCCCTATTCGCTGTCGGAGCTGCATCATCATAATTGTCTGGTCGGAACCCTCGATTACTGGCGCTTTGAAGAGGATGGTCGCGAACGCACAGTCCGCATTCATGGCTCCATCCACGCCAATAGCGGACAAGCGCTTCTTGATGCGGCGCGCAAGGGCATCGGCATCGTGCAATTGCCCGACTACTACGTCGATCCGTGGATCGCCAGTGGGGACCTCGTCCCGGTTCTTACCAAATACCAGCCATCCGATGAGGGCATTTGGGCAATCTACCCAACCAACCGGCATCTGAGCCCCAAGATCAGGATGCTGGTGGAGCATTTGGGGCGTTATCTGGGGTGAGTAGGATAAGCGAACTCGTTGATGCCGGAGTAATCGACTCTTTGGACTCAGGAGGTGTTGTATGAGGCAAAAGTTAGTGTCGCTAGGTGCTAGGTTGCTGGACTGGGCGGGAGAGAAACCGTTCGGGTTTGTGTGTATGCTTCTCCTGTTTTCCTTAGTTCTGGTTATGTTGCTTTATCTCTCGTTTTCAGGGCTGCGAGAGGGTTACTTTCAGGGCATCTTCGTTGAGTTTGCGGGGATGATTTTCGACATTGTTGTTTTCGGTCTGCTAATTGCGTTTGTCGCCAAAAGACAGACCGCTAGGGATGAGATCAGGCGCCAGCAGGAAATCATTGACGACTTCAAGCGCTGGAATAGCGAAGAGGCGACTTATCGTATTGCGGGAGCCATCAGAAGGATCGCAAAGCTTGGAAGCACGGCGATTGATTTTCGAGGCATTCGGCTGAGAGGGTTCAGTTTCTACAACAATGGGATCACAGACTTAAGCGGTTCGAAGTTTTCCGATGGGATTTGGTTAAATAAACCACACAGGTCGGGCACTTTTTTGGACAGTGTAAAGTTCTCAAGTCTTAATGCCAAGAATTGCATTTTCTCCCTTGGAAATGGCGACCTGCTGTCCGACGGGTTGACGGGACGAAATCTCGAATTCTGCCACGCTGATCTCGAAGGGGCTAGTTTTGAGGGGGCCGACTTGGTTTGGGATGATGTTCTTCCTGATGAAGAGGATTGGTATGAGTATGTTGATGGTGATGATTTTGGAGAGGAGCCTCCTTTTCAGATTTACTATCCGGCCTTCGATGGTGCCAATCTAAAAGGTGTTACTTTCCGCAATGCTAGGCTGAAACAAGCTGACTTTCGGGGGGCTAAAAATATTGACGAAGCAAACTTTGAAAGTGTGAAAGGCTTGGACAGCTGCTTTTTCGATGAGGGAGTTCGGGAGAAATTGAAGGGAGGGTAGCCTAATAGCTTCAGTGCGGATTGTCTTGATGGGGTGTGTTTAAATAAGCTTTTTGCGGTTATTCACAGCTTGAAGCGGCTGTCGTCATATATCCGAGATTTTTTGGAAAATGACGGAGATGGTAAATGTCAGAATGCAGGGATTCCCTTGGCGATCTTTGGGAAGTCTATGAAGCAAAGGATGGCTGGCGTTGGCGGCGTACGGCCAAGAATGGCGAGATTGTTGGTGCGTCGACGCAAGGTTATGCGAAGAAATCCGATTGCATCGCCAATGCCAAACGTCCGGCCTGTGATTGTGATCTGAGCTAGGTCAAGATCATCCAGCGCAAACAAAAAGCCCCGCAGCCTTGTGCCAGCGGGGCTTTGTTGTTTTTGGCGTGTGCGTTACTGCGCCGTCCAGCCGCCATCGACCGACAGATGCGTGCCGGTCATCTGCGATGCCGCGTCCGAGCACAGGTAAAGTGCTGTCTGGCCGATTTGTTCGGGGCTGACGAACTGTTTGGACGGGTGTTTGTCTGACACAAGGCGGGTTGCGGATTCTTCGACCGAGATATTGTTTTCCTTCGCGCGCGCTTCGATCTGGCGTTCGACCAGTTCGGTGCGCACCCAGCCCGGGCAGATGGCATTGGCTGTGATGCCGGTTTCGGCGGTTTCAAGGGCTGTGACCTTGGTCAGGCCGATTACCCCGTGCTTGGCTGCGACATAGGCGGCCTTCTGGACCGAGGCGACAAGGCCGTGGGCCGATGCCGTGTTGATGATGCGGCCCCAGTTTTGTTTGCGCATATAGGGCACGGCAAGGCGGGTGGTGTGGAAGACCGATGACAGGTTGATCGCAATCACCGCATCCCACTTTTCGGGCGGGAAATCTTCGACATTGGCGGTGTATTGGATGCCGGCATTGTTGATCAGGATGTCGACGCCGCCAAATTTGGCCTCTGCGTCCTTCATCATCGCTTCGATCTCGTCCGGTTTGGACAGGTCGGCCCCGTTATAGTGCGCGGTCACACCATACTCGGTTTCAAGGCTTTTGCGGGTGGCCTCGATTTCATCAGCGTCGCCAAAGCCATTGAGCATCACATCCGCACCAGCTCCTGCCAGCGCCTTGGCCATGGCAAGGCCGATCCCGCTGGTGGAGCCGGTTACGAGTGCGCGTTTACCTGTCAGCATTCTGTCTTCTCCCTGTGAAATGGGCTTTCTGCCCTTTGATTTAGGAAGATCATGCCGCAGTGCAATGTAAGTGGCAAGAAATGCTGTTGTCGGGTGGATGGCTTTTTAGGTGCCAATCCCGTATTTGCGCAGCTTGTTGGCGATAGAGGTGTGCGAAACGCCAAGCCGATCAGCCAGTTTGCGCGAGCTTGGGTAGTCCGGATAGAGGCGCGCCAGCATTTCACGTTCGAGCAAATCCATGCCGCTGTTGAAATCGCTTTGTGCAAGGGCGGTGGCGATCAGGTCTGTTTGCTGTGTTGGGGGTGTGGCCGTGTCTTGCGCCGTTTCGGCTGCGTTGTGTGGCTGAGGGGCGGCCACGCTTGCCGTGCCGCTGGCAGCATCGGCAAGGTCGCGCGCCCCCAGGGTCTTGGCATCCAGAAGGGCGACGGCGCGAAACAGGGTGTTTTCAAGTTGGCGAACATTGCCCGGCCAGTCATGTGCGCAGAGCCAGTCGAGCCCGTCGCGTGCCAGGCGCGGAGTGCTGCGCTCCGTCTGTTGGGCGGTGCGGTCGATGAAAAAGGCGGCCAGATCGGCAATGTCTTCGACCCGGTCGCGCAAGGGGGGCAAGGTGATGCCAAGAACATTGAGGCGGAAATAAAGATCCTCACGAAATGTGCCGTCATGGGACATGGCTTCGAGGTCGCGGTTGGTCGCACTGATGATGCGGACATCAACCGTGATTTCATCGGTACCACCCACACGTCGGAAACTGCCATCCTGAAGCACGCGCAAAAGCTTGGCCTGCAGATAGGGTGTCAATTCACCGATTTCATCCAAAAACAGGGTGCCACCATCAGCAAGCTCCAAGAGCCCCGGCTTGCCGCCCCGCCGGGCGCTGGTAAAGGCCCCTGCGGCATAACCAAACAATTCGCTTTCGGCCAGACCTTCGGGCAGGGCCGCACAATTAAGGGCCAGAAATGGCTGATCAGCCCGCGCACTCGCGCGGTGGCAGGCGCGTGCAAACAGCTCCTTGCCGGTTCCGGTCTCGCCAAGGATCAGGAGCGGCGCATCAATGGCTGCCAGTCGCTCTGCCTGTGATTTGACGCGCAGCATGGCGCGGCTGGTGCCGATAATGTCGTCAAAGCCCGTATGGCTGCGATCCTGAAGGGCTGTGATCACACGCCCCAGTCGCGCCGGGCGGTGAAAGACCATCACGCCACCCCATGGGGCATCATCGGCACTATCGGATCCGTCATCCACATGGCCAATCGGTTCGACCTGCAAAAGATAGGTTTGCCCGCCCAAGGCAACCTCGCGCTCTGGCAGGTGGAACCCGCCTTGGCGTAAATCTTCAATAGATGGTTCTTCTAAAATGCTGGATATATCCTGATCGCGCAGGGGTATTTCAGGGGTTGCGGAAATCGCCTGTGCGGCCGGGTTGGCCTGTGCGATCAGGCCACTAGCATCAACCGCGATCACCGGGTCGCCAAGGGCAGCAAGCGTTGCATGCAATTGTGCGCGGCGGCGTTCGGTTGGCAGGCGGTCAATCTCGGTGATGTCAAAGATGCCGGGAATTTGTTTGAGCGCCTTTGCCAATGCAGGAAACCGTTCCGGGCGAACGGCGGGGATATCGGCATAGATGTGATGGGTGGTGACTTCAAACGCACGGATGTCGAGCCCCTGATCTGTCAGGACATTGATCACGTCGCGCGTAATGCCAAGCCTGTTTTCACCACGAATTTCAAACCGCATATCTGTACCGATAAATTTACACTGTAATGAAAATTGTACATCCCTAAACTTCAGGAATCCACTGTATTTGCGATTTCTGGAGCTGCTTTCTGCGAGTGTGTAAAATACTATTTACACCTCTGAACAGGGCGATTCTGCCAAGCCCTTGAAAACAGGTGATTTTCAAATCTGGCATGGTGCTTGCGCTGGTGAGGGCAGAATAAACGCATTTCAAGGAGCCTTCCGATGTCTGCCAATGACAAACATAATAGCGCCAAAACCGGCTTTGCCACCCGTGCGATCCACCACGGTTACGATCCGCAAAGCCACAATGGTGCGCTGAACCAGCCGGTTTACATGTCTTCGACCTTTGCGTTCGAAACGGCCGAGCAGGGCGGGCGGTTCTTTGCTGGCGACGAGCAGGGCTTTATCTATTCCCGTATTGCCAACCCGACGCTGGATCTTCTGGAAAAGCGTCTTGCGGTGCTTGAAGGCGGTGAAGCCGCGATTGCGACCGCATCGGGCATGGGCGCGATTACATCTGTCTTCTGGACCTTTATTACGCCGGGCGACGAGATCATTGTTGATCGTACGCTGTATGGCTGCACATTTGCCTATTTCCGACACGGTCTGGAAAAGTTTGGCATCAAGCATACCCATGTTGATCTGACCGATCCGGCAGAGCTGGAAAAGGCGATTTCGGACAAGACCAAGATTGTCTATTTCGAAACCCCGGCCAACCCGAACATGCGTCTGGTCGATATCGAAGCGGTTTCGGACATCGCGCACAAGCATGGTGCCAAGGTCGTTGTCGATAACACCTATTGCACGCCGTACCTGCAGCGTCCGATTGAACTCGGTGCCGACATCGTTGTCCATTCCGCGACCAAATATCTGGGTGGCCATGGCGATCTGATGGCCGGTGCGGTGATCGGAACGCTTGAGGATATGACGCAGGTGCGCTTGGTGGGGCTTAAGGACATGACCGGTGCGGTGCTTTCCGCGCAGGATGCCAACCTTGTGATGCGTGGCCTTAAAACGCTTGAGCTTCGCATGGAACGCCATTGCGACAATGCCGAAAAGATCGCCGATTTCCTGGCCAAACACCCGAAGGTCGAGAAGGTCTTCTATCCGGGCCTTGAAAGCGACCCGCATCACAAACTGGCCAAAAAACAGATGGACCGGTTTGGTGGCATGATCGCGTTCGAGCTTAAGGGCGGGATTGAGGAAGGCCGTAAACTGATGAACGGGCTTAACATGATTACGCGTGCAGTCAGCCTTGGCGATGCCGAAACCCTGATCCAGCACCCGGCATCCATGACGCATTCAACCTATACCGCTGAAGAACGTGCCGAATATCAGATCACCGACGGGCTGATTCGCCTGTCGGCCGGGCTTGAAAGCATCGATGATATTCTGGCTGATCTGTCCAACGCACTAGATGGCGATCAGATGGCTATTGCAGCGGAGTAAGGCGAAGGGCTGCTAATCCAGAAGGCCGTATGTGCGCAATGCTTCGTGCGATCTTGCAGACAGTTGGCTGTTTGGAATTCGCAGGACGTGCAGATCGGACAAGGAAATCTGGTTAAAGGATGGTGCGGTCTGAAAATGAGAACGGATCAGATCAAGCATCATGCCGTTTGAGTGGGCCCGTTTCAGGCCGGTCTCTATGGCTTCGTGCAGCTCGGGATAATTGGGGCTTACGAAAAAATAGATCGGTAGCGGGTAATAAAGGGCGATACCGGGGTGAATAACGATCCCCGGTGCCTGCTCATGCATCCAGCTCCATTCCCCGGCGATTTGCCAATAGGCCCGCGGGTATAGATCAAAGCGTTCAGCCGACAGCATGCGATGAAGTGTCTTGTAGCGGCCAAGGATTACATTGAAGCCATTGTTTATCAGGATTTCGCTGTCGGGCCATCCCAGGCCCTGACCCATCGAAAACGTACGGAGGTCGTCAAGCGTTCTGACGCTATCAAGCGCGTCAATTGACTGGGCGCGAAGCATGAAAAGTCGCAAGCCGGTTGTGCCAAGATAGATCGGGACATAGGCAGCCAGAAGCTTTTCTTCTCGTTCGTTATTGGCACCAAAGAAGACCGTGTTGATCTGATCGCCAGTCTGCAGCATCGAAATCCGTCGCGCTTCGGTCGGGTAATCCATGCAGACCGGTGTGATCTTGGTGTTCGCGTTGCTCAGGCGAACAGCAAGGCGCAAAAGATCCATATGGTATTCCGAATAATCTTCCCAGCTTACGCGGCCTTTGCAGAATTTGGACAACGCGTCCATCGGAACGCGGATGTCAGGCAGCGCAGATGTTTTGATTTGATCTGTTTGGGCATGGGTGCCTATGGCGCCAAACAGGACTGAGATGACAAAGACAACAAGCATTCTTGCATTTGCCATCGCTGTATTCCTGCTTTTGATCAAAACCAAACAACGTCCGTTAGAGAAAGCGGGGTGGAAAATGGGAGTTTCGCGTGTTCGTTGTTGCGAGAGGCCAACTTTTGGATGGGGCGTACTATATATCGGTATGGTTTATTGCGACGCAATTACTTTAGCGCATCGTGTCAGAGGTGGAAATACCGTCATCTTGCATAATGCTTCGGTTGGATCGAATCGCGCGAAAACATCACAGGCCGGGCAATTTATCGGACTTTTCAGCCGAAGGGAAATTCGAGGATCTTTGCAGAATCGTCGTAGCAGATTCCAACAATTCGGCAAAATTGCCGAATCTTGTGTGAATTGCAGCGCGGCTATCTTGATTTCCCCATCACGCGCTTAAAAATCGGCATCACAATACCGGTTTGTCGACCCGCTCCGGCGAACCAAACAAATTAAAACAACCGTCATAACGGAAAACACAAAAGGCCATCAGGAAATGTCAGCACAAGAAACCGCACCGGAAATCGGTGAAATCATCGAAGCAAGCAGCACGGCCGATATCAATGCCAAGGATCTTGAGATGCTTGGTCTGCTTGAAAAGAAAGTGCGCTGGCTTTCAAGCTGGACGATCCATCATGCCAACCATCTGCGCCCCAAGCGTGATGGCATCAAGGTTGGCGGCCATCAGGCCAGCTGTGCGTCGATGACGACCCTGATGACAGCTCTTTATTTCAATGTTCTGCGCCCGCAGGACCGGGTTGCAGTCAAGCCACATGCAAGCCCGGTATTTCACGCGATCAATTACCTGTTTGGCCGCCAGAGCAGGGAAAAGCTTGAAAGTTTCCGCTCGTTCGGTGGTGCGCAATCCTATCCGTCACGGACCAAGGATGGCGATCAGGTTGATTTCTCGACCGGCTCCGTGGGCCTGGGTGCCGCGGTGACGAACTTTGCAGCCCTGACACAGGATTACCTGCGCTACAAGGACATGCTGCCAAAGGATGAAACGCCAGGCCGCATGGTCGCCCTTGTTGGCGATGCCGAACTTGACGAAGGCAACATCTATGAGGCGCTGCTTGATACCTGGAAGCATGACATTCGCAATGTCTGGTGGGTGATCGACTATAACCGCCAAAGCCTTGATGGCATGATCGATGCGCATCTGTTCCGCGTGATCGGCCGGTTCTTCCGCGCAGTTGGATGGAACGTGATTACCATCAAATATGGCCGCAAGCTGCATGACGCCTTTGCCAAGCCGGGCGGGAAATCGCTTAAGAAGTGGCTGAATGACGTTCCCAACGACATCTATTCGGCCCTGACCTTCCAGGGCGGGGCGGCATGGCGCAAACAGATTACATCGGACATGGAAGGCGACAATGCGCTGGCAAGCCTGCTGGGCGACTATGACGATGACCAGCTTCATGACCTGATGACCAATCTGGGCGGGCATTGCATGGAAGCGGTTCTGAGCGCCTTTGAGTCTGTACCCAATGACAAGCCGACCGTGTTTATTGCCTATACCGTCAAGGGCTATGGCACCCCGCTTCAGGGGCACAAGGACAACCATGCGGGCCTGATGAACGTGCCGCAAATGGATGCCTTCAAGCTGCAAAACAAGGTCGCCGACGGGCAGGAATGGGATATCGCGGCTGGCCTTGATATCAGTGCCGATGCCCTTCGCGACTATATCGCCAGCGCACCGTTTAATGATGATGCCCCGCGCAACAAGTCGGCCAAACACATCACCATCCCTGAAATGCCCTATGCACGTGCGGAAACATCCAGCACGCAGGAAGTGTTTGGCAAGATTTTGAATGAACTGGCCAAAATGAAGGACAGCGACTTGTCGGACCGGATTGTGACCACGTCCCCCGATGTGACGGTGTCGACCAATCTTGGCGGGTTTGTGAACCAGCGCGGTCTGTTTGGCCGCGAAGAACTGGCCGATCAGTTCAAGGAACGCAAGGTTCCCTCGGCCCAGAAATGGATCAGGTCGCCAAACGGGCAGCATGTTGAGCTTGGCATTGCCGAAAACAACCTGTTCCTGAACCTGGCCGCACTCGGCCTGTCGCACAGTCTGTTTGGGGAGCGCCTGTTCCCGATTGGCACCCTTTATGATCCGTTCATTGCCCGTGGTCTCGATGCGCTGAACTATGCCTGCTATCAGGATGCGCGTTTTATGGTCGTGGCAACACCAAGCGGCATCACGCTGGCACCGGAAGGCGGGGCGCATCAGTCGATCAGCACGCCGATGATTGGCATGGGCCAACCCGGCCTGACCAGCTTTGAGCCAAGCTTTGGCGATGAACTGGCCGCGATCATGGGCTGGTCGTTCGAGCATATGCAGGATCCGGAAGGTGGATCGATCTACCTGCGTTTGTCAACCAAACCGCTTTCACAGCCGGAACGTGACCTGTCGGAATCTGAAAAGACCGAAATTATTTCGGGTGGTTACTGGCTGCGCAAGCCGGGTGCGGATTGCAAGATGGCGATTGCCTATTGCGGTGCCATGGCGCCCGAAGCAATTGCCGCATGGGAAAAGCTGTCTGAAGATCATCCGGGGCTTGGCCTGCTTGCCGTGACGTCGACAGACCGCCTGTATAATGAATGGCAGGATCTTGAACGTGCCCGCCTTGAAGGCAAGGCGGATGGCAAAATGGCCCATGTCGAAAATCTGCTTAAACCTCTGGCCGATGATGCCCGCCTTGTGACGGTGATTGATGGTCATCCGGCCGCCCTTGCATGGCTTGGTGGTGTGCGTGGTCACGCGGTTGCGCCGCTGGGCGTGAATGCCTTTGGCCAGTGCGGGGACAGCATCGCGCTTTATGATCATTACCAGATCGGAACCGAGGCCATCCTGCGCGCCGCAAAGCGTTGGGATTAATCGTTAATTCCCAAAACATCAGACTTTAAATCAAGGAGGGCAAACTGCCCTCCTTATTTGTATGAGTTTTTGCAAGGTGGGGCAGGATCGGATAGAGCTTTCAGTCAATAAAATACAAAACTGTTTGCCTTGAAGGAACGTCCGACCGATGCAAGAAACCGTCACGCTGACAATCAAAGACGCTGAAAATCTGAGCCTTGCTGTGCTTGAAAATAACGGCTTTGGCAAAGAGCATGCTGGCGCAATCATGCGCAGTGTCGTGGCCGCACAGATCGATGAATGTCATTCGCACGGGCTTTACCGCCTGATGGGATGTGTGCAGACCGCGCGGAATGGCGGGCTTGATACCCATGCGATGCCAGAAATTATTGATCAGGCGCCGGCCATTACGCGGGTTAATGCGCACAAGGGATGCTCGCTGCTTTCCTTTGAAAAAGCATTGCCGACGTTTGTCGAAAAAACCCGCCATTGCGGTATTTCGGTTCTGGCGATCAATAACTGCTTCCATTTTTCGGCCCTGTGGCCAGAGGTCGAGCAGATTTCTGCCCACGGTCTGGTCGGGATGGCGATGACACCGACCCATGCCTTTGTCGCGCCAGCAGGCGGAACCAAACCGCTCCTGGGCACCAACCCGATTGCCTTTTCATGGCCGCGTCCGGGCAAAACGCCCTACACGTTTGATTTTGCCACCAGCATGATCGCGCGCGGCGAAATCGAATTGCACCGTCGCGCGGGCAAGCCGATTCCCGAAGGCTGGGCGATTGATGAAAACGGTGATCCCACCACGGATCCGACCAAGGCGCTCGAAGGGGCGATGCTGACCTTTGGCGGGCACAAGGGATCAGCACTTTCGACCATGATCGGTTTGATGGCGGGGCCGTTGATCGGTGATGTGCTTGGACATGAAACCCATGCCGCATCCGAAGATGCGCCGGGTAAGCCGCATCATGGGGAAATCATCATCGCGCTTTGTCCGGAAACATTCCTTGGTGCTGATGCGCAAAAGCATCTTGATCACGCCGAAGACTTGTTTGAGGAGATCGTAAAACAGGGCGCGCGCCTGCCATCGCAACGACGGTTTGAAGCCCGCGAACGCAGTCAGACAAAAGGCGTGACGATCCCCAAGGCCTTGCATGACGAGCTGTTGGCCTTGACGGAGCAGCAATAATACAGGGCGTTATGCCCTGATCGGATTTTGTGACCCAGTCTTTTTTCAAGGGGTACGCCGTGATGGGCTTGCAATGTCCCCAATTGTCGTACAACTCACGCAGCATGCATCCAAAAGCGTGATTTGATGCAATGTAAGCTGGAAGGGCGTTGGTTATGGAATATCTGATGTTGCTCGGCGGTTTGGCCGGGCTTTTCTTTGGGGGTGAATCCCTGGTGCGCGGCAGTGTTGGTATCGCCCGCAAGCTTTCCATGTCATCGCTTCTGATTGGTTTGACGGTGGTTGGTTTCGGGACATCGACGCCGGAGCTTCTTGTGTCATTGGATGCTGCATTGCGTGGTGCACCCGATATCGCACTTGGCAATGTGATCGGGTCCAATATTGCCAACATCTTGCTGATTGTTGGTGTCTCTGCGGTGGTTTGGCCCATTGCGGTATCTGGCGGCACGCTTGTTCGCGATACCGCTGTGATGCTTGGTGCTGCTGTTGTGCTGGTGCCGTTCTTTGCGCTTGGTGACCTTGGCCGTGTCGCCGGCGGGTTTATGTTTGCGGCATTGATTGGTTATCTGGTGTTTGCCTATCGCCAGTCGCGTTCGGAACCTGCGTCATCGACGGATCTGCCTGAAGCGGTTTCAAATGTCTGGCTGTCAATTGTCTGGGTTGTCGCGGGGCTGGCCATGCTGATGGTTGGCGCCCATTACCTCGTGGACGGGGCGGTGACAATCGCGCGCACATTTGGTGTGTCCGAAGCCTTTATCGGGCTTACGATTGTTGCGGTTGGTACGTCCTTGCCGGAACTTGCGACATCGCTGATCGCCGCATTGAAGAAGCAATCCGAAATCGCGATTGGCAATATTATTGGTTCGAACATTTTCAACATCCTGGGGATTCTTGGCCTGACGGCGGTTGTGTCCCCGATTCCAGTCGCGGACCGGTTCCTGGTGTTTGATCTGCCGGTGATGATTGCGGTTTCGATTGGCCTGACGCTGATGCTTCGCCGTCCGCAGATTGGCCGGATACCCGGCATTATCATGCTGCTGCTATATGCAGGTTATGTCTGGGCAGCTCAGTAAGGATTGTCCGCTGCCAGCTTCTTTTCTGGGGGTCCTAGAAAAACGCCTGCTTTATGCCATCGATGATGAACTGAACCGCAAGGGCGGCCAGGATCATGCCAAGCAGGCGTGATACCACGGTGGCCACCGTCGGGCTGAGGCGTTTGGCAACAACGTTTGCCAGCAGGAAGAAGACAAAGGCGATCACCATCACGACGGCGACAACGCCGATGACGCTGGCCTGCATGGCGATGTTGTCTTCGAATTTGCCCATCAGGAGCATTACGGACGCAATCGCACCGGGGCCTGACAGGAACGGGATCGACATCGGGAAGATGGAGATATCATCGGCCTCGTCATCGGGGATCGTGACATCACCGTTTGATGTGGCCGCGCTGGCTTTGGTTTTTGTCTTTGGCTTTTCTGTCTCGTGGTCTTCTTCGAGTTCCTGATGGACCTGTTCGGCGCGCTCATTGCGTTTCTGGCTGCGCTTTTCAAACAGCATTTCAAGCGCGATCAAAAACAGCAACGTGCCCCCGGCAATGCGGAAGGCGGGCATGTGAATGCCAAACACACCAAGCAATCCTTCGCCGATCAGGGCAAAGGCCGCAAGAATGAAGAAGCTGGTCAAGCACGCACGGATCGCCATGCGCCGGCGGTGCGCAGCACTGGTGCCTTGGGTCAGGACGATGAAGACCGGCACCAGACCCAACGGGTCGATGATCACAAACAACGTGACAAAGACCGGGATCAGATCATTGAGCATATTTAGGGTCCGGACCTATTAATTTGGTTTGAATGGTCGCGCAGCTTTGTGCGGATACGCGGAGCGAAACCGCCGGAAGATATTTATCTTTCAAGGTTTTGCGACAAAGTAGACCGTGCAAAGCTGCGCGATCCTAAGGACAGAGTTTATATTTGCGAACTCCCGTGTCAAACCCCTTGCGCGGGATGCCGACCCGCTCGGCGGGATTTTCCTTGGATTTCACAAATATAAGCTCTGCCATTCAAATCAAATTAATAGGTCCGGACCCTGAGCTTGGCATCGGTTCTTCCTGCTTTCGGCGACTGCGCGATGGATGCGTATATTGCGTCTATCTTGGCAGGTAAATGGCTAAATGGGCAGTTCTTTTGCCGTTTTGGCAAGGCTGCCCTTATCGGCGCCTGCCGCGATTGCGCCCGTAACGCCCGGCACTTTCCGGCCAGTCGACATAATCAACCGGTTTCTTGCGCACCCATTTCACGAACTTGATGATATCGGGATGGGCAAGCAGCTTGTCAGGGCTGTTATAGTCGCGTGCAAGGGTGGCTTCATCAAACAGGCGGTGGATCATGCGATGGCAAACGCGATGGAGCCATTCGGTTTCAGTGCCGCCCTGTGATTTCGGGTGCCAGTGATGGCGATCGACACTGGGACCTACGATCATCACACGTCCGCAAATCGCGCACTTTCCAAGTTCAGGACTATCCGAATTTCCCGGTATTGCCATGGTCGATTATTGTGGCGGCATCCGCCGGTTTTCAAAGAATTTCTGCCAGGTCCCGGGTTTGAGGGCGCGGAGGGCCTTTATCCGTGCACCAACCGATGGATGGGTATCAAGCAAGCTGGGTGGCTGGGTGCTGCGATAGGGCACAAGACCCAGACGTTTGCGATTGATCTGATCAATATGCAGAAGCGCATCAATCATGTCTTCCGGGCCATTGAGCAAATCACTTGCCCCGTGATCGGCGGCGAATTCGCGGTCGCGGATGACAGCACGCTGAAACAGGAAGCTGATGGTCGGCACCGCACCAAAAAGGACAATCATCCAGGCGGGTGGATTGAAGTCACCAAAGATAAAGATCGCCAGACCAAACAGTGCAATCGTCCATGTTGCGCGATACAGCACATCGGTAATCAGCAAGATACGGGTATCGCCATGCCAGGCATGGGCGACTTCGTGGGCAAGAATGGCGCGCATTTGACGTGGTGACAGGCCATGAACCGCATCGCTTGAAATGGCGATGGTGGTGTTGTCATTGGTGCCGGTCGTGATGGCATTCACCCCCTTGCCCGGCAACAGGAACAGTTTTGGTTTGTGGCCAAGTTCTGCGCGTTCGGAAAGCAGGCGGCTCATTTCATGGATCGCGTGATAGTCTTCACCGGAAAGCGGACTGGCGCGCAGCATTTTCATCAGCACCTCAGGCGAGATCATCGGCGAAAGTGCCAGCATCAGGGCAACCGCAATGCCAGCGGAAATCATCATTGATACCCCGCCCAGCATCCATGCGCAGGCGGCAAGCACGCCGATCATGCAGGCCATCAGGCCCCCCGCATGCGAAGCTCCGCCCGGTTGAATGGCGAGAAATCGTTGAATGAAGCCCGGAATCTGCGGGGTGTTTTCAGCCATAAAGTGTTTGCCTGTCGGGGTTTGGTGTGTGGGTCTTGTTCAAAGATAGGGATGATGAACAGACATTCGCAAACGCAACCTTCGTTGCGATCTGAAAAGTCTATATCAAACAACCTGTTAACGACATTGATTCAGAACAGATTGCATCGGACAGGAAGCGGTCAGGATTCGATGCCCGGTTTTGGGCCTGATTTATGACAGAATTGCACGATCTGATTGCGCGGTAAGGCAATGAAATAAAGGGTTTTGCGGCGAAATCTTAACACATCCTTATATATTCGACTAGAATAGTGGGAGTATGCCATTGGCTAGGTTGCCCGTTGTAGCTTCGTTGCGCGGGTGGTTTGTCATGCGTGATTGGCAATTGGTCAACGGCACCAAATATAAGGGTCCTGCCCGATTTTTCGGGCAGTTGTAGCGGAAGGAAAGAATGGGCCTGTTGGATAGAATCCGGCCAACCCGCAAGACGGATGCGGGACGCGAGGGGGATCGTACCCCGCTGGAACGGTTGTTCTGGCGGTCGATTGCGCTTGTCGGCGGATTCTCGATGGTGATCAACCTGCTTAACATGGTGATCCCGATCTATTCCATGCAGGTATTTGACCGTGTTCTTTCCAGCCGGTCGGTGGATACGCTCGCCCTTCTCACGCTTGGTATCGGTCTTGTTCTGGTCTTCATTGCATCGATGGAGCAACTCCGCTCACGGGTTTTGATCCGGGTTGGGACCGCGCTTGATCTGCGACTGGGTGGGGAGCTGTTTGCACATGTCGTCCAGCAATCGGCACGCGGTAGTCAGATGCGCCAGCGACCTTTGCGCGATTTGTATGGCTTGCGCGGTTTTCTGACGGGCAGTGGTCCGTTTGCCCTGATCGATTTCATGTGGGCGCCGGTCTATATCGGGGTGGTGTTCATTTTCGATACCCGCCTTGGCATGGTGGCATGCGGCGGGGCTTTGCTTTTGATCGTCATTGCGATTGCCAACGAAGCAGCCGCGAAAATCTCTGTCGACCGGTCCGAAGAAAGCCAGAACCGCGGCATTGCGCAGGAAGAAACCTATGTCCGCAATGCCGAGGCGATGGAAGCCATGGGCATGACCCAGTCTGCCCGCCAACGCTGGCAGGCGGATCAGTCGGATTCGCTTTATTGGGAAGGGCAGGCCAGCCGTCGGGTTGGGACATCGACCACGTTATCGCATTTTGTCCGGCTTGCCATGCAGGTCTGCTTTATCGGTGTCGGGGCCTATCTGGTTCTGTCCGAAAGCATCACGATCGGTATCATGGTGGCATCCATGATCCTTGGCATGCGCGGACTTGCCCCGTTTGACGGTGCGGTGACTGCATGGCGCAGCTGGAACGCTGCGCGCAGTTCGTTTGAGCGCCTTAATAAGATCCTGCTTGAAAAACGCCAGACGGTCCCGGCACCCATGCCGCGCGGTCGTGGCATGGCGGTCAGTGTCGACCGGCTTGTATTCGCGCCGCCCAACAGCCGCAACGTTCTTTTCAAGGGCTTCTCGTTTAAGGCCGGGCCGGGTCAGATTATTGCAATTGCCGGGTTTAACGGGGTTGGCAAGACCGCCCTTTTGAAGCTGATCATGGGCATCTGGTTGCCCGGTTCCGGGTCGGTGAAACTTGATGATGTCGAAGCGTCACGGGTGGATCGTGCCGAAATGGGGGCGCAGATCGGGTATCTGGCGCAAAACCCGTTCCTGTTCCCGGGTACGATTGCCGAAAATATTGCACGTCTTGGCAATGCGGAAATGCGCGACATCATTCAGGCCGCTGAACTGGCTGGTGCACATCAGTTCATCCTTGATCTGCCAGATGGATATGACACGCGGGTAGATCGTGGTGGGCGCAATTTGTCGGGTGGGCAGCGCCAATTGATTGCCTTGGCGGCCGCGCTGTTTTCGCGCCCGCGCTTGTTGCTGCTTGATGAACCGACAACTGCCCTTGATGACAGCGGTGTTGCCCATATCAGCGAATTGATCGAAGTGCTGCGGCGCAATGGCATCACGACCTTTATCGTCAGTCACGAGCGAGGCATTCTTGCACGCGCAGATGCTATCCTTGCCCTTGCCGATGGACAGATTCAGGTGGTTCCGGTCAAGGGTGGCAGTAAACCGGCGGTGACAAAACCCGCGCCCGAGAATGACGAAATCGCCCGTGGTTTGCCACCGGCAGCGCGTTCGACCGAGGTCACACCGGATGGCCCGCCATCTGATGGCCAAATGCGCATCACGCCCAAACGGATCGAGGTTCCCAATCCCGAAGCGCCGCGTCCGATCGTTGAAAAAAACAGCGCACCAAACAGTCATCCGGCCACGGCCATGAGCGCGCCAGAGGCGGATACTTCGGCTGAGCCAGAAATTGAAGAGCTGCCCGAGATTGCCGATTTCGGTTCGACTGGCGAAACCGGTTCGGGTCGGGCCCAGGCCGCCAAGCAGGCAGCCGGGATCGCAAAAGCAGAAATGAAGCCGCAACCGACCCCGGGAGGCACGATGATGACCATGCGCCCGGTCAGCAAAAAGGCGGATGCGACCAAGGGTTCTGCGCGCAAGGATCCTTCAGCACGGCCGTCACGGGAAGCGCGTCCGGCAAGTGCTGCGGATCTTGCATCCAAACGCCCGGCAACAAAGCCAAAAGCACAGCCCGAACGCAGCGCGCAACCCGCCCGCAAACCCGCAGCACAACGCAAAATGAGCGAGGCCGAAGCAATAGCCAAAGCCCGCGAGGAAGCCGCCATGCGCATGCGCAAGGTGCGTGAGGATGCCGAACGTGCTGCGGCTGCGCGTGCGCCGCGCCGCAGGCCATCTGAAGCAACCGAACGTCCGGCAGAACGCGAACCGGCCCGCGCGCAAACGGCCCGTCGTGGACGCCCGCAATTGCGTGTGGTTGAAGGATCGGCCGAGCGCCGACAAGGTGGTGCCTGATGTCTGGTGGTGTGCAACTTCCAAACGCGCGCGAGCTTAGCACCGATGTCAAACCGTTGGTGCGGATCGGCTTTCTAATCCTGTTTTTGGGATTTGGTTCGGTCTTGCTGTGGGCAGGAACGGCCGAGGTTAATTCGGCCGCCACGGCCAGTGGGGTTGTCGCGCCATTTTCCGGACGCCAAAGTGTCCAGCACCTCGAAGGTGGCATCATTCGTGAAATTCTGGTGCGCAACGGCACACGGGTTAAGGCCGGTGAGGTTCTGGTGCGCCTTGATGATACCCGGTCGCGCGCCAGCTATGATCTGCTCAACAACCGCTATCTCAATGCGCTGGCGACCCAGACGCGCCTGGTTGCTGAACGCGCGCAGGATGATTATCTGACCTTCCCGCCGCCGCTTGAAGACCCGCGCTATTTCTCGATCACCGATGCGCAGCGGACCTTGTTTGAAAGCCGTCGGAACGCATTTCAGGGTGAGCTTGAGTTGTATGACGAGCGCATCAAGGAATTGCGCCGCGAGATTGTCGGCACGCGTGAACAAAAGATCGCCGCCGAACAGCAGGTCGGGATCGTCAAGGAAGAGCTTGCCATGGTCAAGCCGATGGTGGAGCTCGGCTATGCCAGGCGCACCAGGTTGCTGCAGCTTGAAAGCCGTTTGGTCGAAACCCTTGGCAATATCGGGCGGTTTTCTGCTGATATTGCGCGGATCGAACAACAGATCCAGCAGGTCAAGGCCAGTCAGTCACAGTTGATGCGTGATCATTTGCAGTCGATCAACACTGAACTGCGGGATGTCCAAAGCGAGATTTCCGATCTGAATGAACGCCTGCGTTCGGCAGAGGATATTCTGGTGCGATCCGACATCAAGGCACCGCGCAATGGTACGGTGACCAATATGCAATTCACCACGGTCGGTGGTGTCATTCCGCCCGGTGCACAGGTGCTCGAAATCGTGCCAGCCGATGATCGTCTTGTGATCGAAGCCCGCGTGTCACCAAACGACATCGACGTCGTTTCGGCCGGACTTCCGGTTAACATCCGGGTCACGTCGTTTAGCCAGCGCTGGTTTGCACCGGTCAAGGGAACAGTCACTGACGTGTCACCTGACCGTCTGACGGACGCCGAGGGCCGGTCATATTTCCAGGCGATGGTTGAGATTGATGCGGAAAGTCTGGCAGAGCACGAAGGCATGATTCTCTCGCCCGGTATGCCCGCGCAGCTGGAAATCGTAACCGGGGCCAGAACGATTCTGGCGTACCTGTTTTCACCGATCACCACCAGCTTTGATCGCGCATTCCGCGAACAGTGATCACATAAAGAACGTATAGGTCATATCGGGCTGCTCTATACAACCTGACAGATTCTGACAGGCCGGGCTTTCCCCTTCCAAAACGCCGGAAAACATGAGAAAAAGCGCATTAATCACGCCAGAACGAGTCATTTGCTATTGATGATTCGTAGAAATCTAATTTATACTACGGTATAAAGTGATTCTGGGGTGGATGTCCGCCGCAGTTACGGTAAAAACAATTCCCATGTAGGGAGTATGCGCTTTGGTCTCGCCCGCCAACCAAGACGATGGTGTTGGAGTAACCGACACCGACATTGATCAGGTACTTGATGACCGCTCGGAAGGTGATTCTGACGCGGTCAAAAATGATTCTGGGTCTGGCTCTTCGGGCGAAGGCAATCCGCAATCCGCAGCAACGCAAGTCTTCACCAACATTCAGAACGTCATCGGCAGTGCTTACGACGATGTTCTGGTGGGCGATGGTGGCGACAACACCCTGGTTGGCGGCGAAGGCGACGATATTCTCGAATCGGGCGAGGGTGAGGATGTTGTTACCGGCGGTGATGGGCGCGATACTTTTGTGCTCAAAAGCGGGTTTGAGAAAACCACAATTACCGATTTCAACGTTAACGAAGACGAATTGGCGCTGAGCGATCTTGGCGTTGATAGTGTCAGCGAGCTGATGGCGCTGGTCGACGAGGATGCGGCGGGCAACGCGTTTATCGTCTTTTCAACCGGCGACAAGGTCGTTTTCGAAGGCGTGTCGAAGGCAGAGCTTGCCAATGTAACGCTGGTTGACGTTCCGCAAATCAACGAAGTGTCTGTCGCGTCCGAGGGCGGGGATGCGACTTCGGCTGAGGGTGAAGCCAATGTCATCGAAGGCGGCGAAGGTGATGACACCATCGTTGGTTCTGATGGTGATGATGTCATTTCATCGGGCGGCGGAACAGACAACATCGATGGCGGTGCGGGTGAAGATACCCTGTCATTCGATGGGGCTTCAGATGGCGTGCGCGCTGATATTTCGCAGGGATCCTCGACGGATGCCACTGGCGCAAATCGTACTTCCTTTGAAAATATTGAAAACCTGCGTGGCACATCAGGCAATGATGTTCTGACCGGCGACTCGGGCGACAACAGCCTTTCTGGCGGCGACGGTGACGATACCTTTGCTGTCAGTGACGGATCGGACGTTATTGACGGTGGTGCTGGCGAAAATACCCTTGATTACAGCGGGTCTGATCAGGGTGTTGAAGTCAATCTCGACTCCGGTGCCGGTCGCACCAGTAGTGCCGAGGATGCATCTGCGCAGAGTGATTCCGGTTCGACAACCGATGATTCTGCAGGCAGCGACACGACAGGTAGTTCTGGCACGGGCGAAACGGAAACCGGCAGTGCAGAAAGTGGTTCCGATGGATCTGACGGAACCGGCACGACGGATTCTACGGATTCTGATGCGACGACAGGTGAAACGTCGGGGGCCGACACCACAGGTGCCTCCGACAGTGAAAATAGCGGTCAGACAGACAGCAGCGGTGGCAGTGAAGCAACGGGTTCCGGTGAAACCACTTCCGGTGATTCTGGAACCGACAGCGGCTCAACAGGCTCATCTGAAACTGCGGAAGATAGCGCCGCAGGTGACACCACTTCTGGTGGCGCGGACGACACCACCAACAGCGGCGACACTGGCGATGCCGGCTCTGAGACCGAAACCGGCACCAGCACGGGATCCGGTGATGCAACCGGGACCGATGAGACCAGTGGGCAGACAGATGGTTCGGATGGTGAAACCACGGGTGCATCGAACGGTACGGACAGCACCAGCGATGAAACTGCATCCGGGTCGGAATCCACCGGTGAATCCGGTTCTGACGCCACTTCTGGCGGTGAAGAAACATCAGGAACCGAGGGTGGCGAAACCGTAACCGGTTCTGAGACCGAAACCGATACGGGCACGGAAAGCGGATCGGAATCGACTTCCGGAAGCGAAACCACCGGCGGTGATGCTACTGGTGGCGAGACGACGGGTGGCAGCGGTTCTGACAACACATCGGGTGCCAGCGGTGAAGATACCCTTGGTACAGGTGATCCGGCTTCCGACACATCCGGTGGCGATGCTCAGACCGGCGGAACAGATACTGGCAGCACTGACACCAGTGAAACCGACGGTGAAGTCTCCGGGCAGCCGGTAGACAGTACGTCTGGTGACGAGACGACCGGTGGTGAAACTTCCGGTGCGGGCGGCACAGGCACTTCTGGCGCGGAAACTGGCGGTGAAGAGACGTCTTCGGGCGACACGACCTCGGGTGAAAGCGGCGCAGAAACCACCGGTGAAGCAGGTGGTGCAGAAACCCAGACGGGTGAAACCAGCCAGACCGAAGAAGAAAACACGACGTCCGGTGCCCAGGCTGGTGCCGGGACCGGTTCAGATACGACCACGTCTTCGGAAAGCGAACAGACGACTGGCGAAACCACTGATGAAACGACCGGGGAAACCGGTGGTGGCACATCCGGTGAAGGGTCGACAGATTCCGGTTCGCAAACCACCGATTCTGGTAGTGAAACAACATCCGGCTCTGATGCCGGCAGCGGCGATGCCTCCGGCGAAGACGCCACGGCTGACAGCGAAACCGACGCGGGTGCAGAAGCTGGCGCCCCTGCTGGTGAAACGACCGGGGATTCTTCTGGCGAAACCACCGCAGGCGATGACGCGACGGATGCGAACGCGACCGGCGAAAGCGATGCTGAAACCGGGTCTGGCGTAACAGATGCCGATGATGGTGACGCAACCGCGTACGACAATACGCCGACTGCTGGTGCCGATGTGGTGCAGGGCGGCGATGACGCTGACGTTTTGGGCGGTGGTGCAGGTGATGACACCCTTCAGGGCAACGGCGGCGATGACACGCTGGAAGGCAACGTTGGCAACGATCTGTTGCAGGGTGGTGCCGGTAATGACGTTCTGCGTGGTGAAAACGGTCAGGACATCCTGCAGGGCGGTGACGGCAGCGACAGCCTGTTTGGCGGCGCCGATGATGACGTTTTGCAGGGCGGTGCCGACGACGATCTTCTGGTTGGCGGTGACGGTAATGACGTCATGGCTGGCGGATCGGGCGACGATCTCATGCGTGGTGGTCAGGGTGATGACCACATTCAGGGCGGTAGCGGCATTGATACTGCCAGCTACAGCGACGCAGAAAGCGGTGTTACGGTCGACCTGTCCAATGAAACCGCGACAGGTGGTGCTGGTAACGACGTCGTTCAGATGGTCGAAAACGTTATCGGCTCCGACTATGACGATTATATTACCGGTGATGATGCCGACAACGTTCTTGAAGGTGGCGCTGGCATTGACACCCTGACCGGTGGTGCGGGTGATGACACCCTGACCGGTGGCGCGGGCGATGATGATTTCGAGCTGACCGAGAATTTCGGCAACGATACGATTACCGATTTTACCGGTTCAGAAGACATTGTTGATCTGTCGAAGCTTGGCATTCAGGACTTTGCAACCCTGCAAACCATGATGTCCGATGACGGTAACGGCAATACTGTTATCGATTTCGGTGACCAAGGCACCCTGACCCTTGAAGGTGTTAGCAGCGATAGCCTGACGGCAGATGATTTCCGTGGCTTTGGCCGCATCTTTGAAAGCGAAGACGACGATGTCGGTACCGGAACTTCCGGCAACGACGCAGTCTATGGCTATGGCGGCAACGACACCCTTGATGGTGGCGATGGCGATGACGTTGTTTCGGGTGGCTATGGCGACGATACGGTTTCGGGCGGTGCTGGTAACGATACCCTGCGTGGTCAGGAAGGCATCGATACGGTCGATTATTCCGGTGCCAATGGCGGTGTTCAGGTCGATCTTGAAGCCGGAACAGCGACGGGTGCCGATGGCGACGATGTCCTTGATCGCATCGAAAATGCGACGGGTTCGGGCTATGACGACGAACTTTACGGCGACGACGGCGTCAATGTCCTGAGTGGCGGCGCCGGAGATGACACGCTTGTCGGGCGTGGTGGCAATGACATCCTTGATGGCGGTGCCGGGGATGACCTGTTCCTCGGTGAAGATGGCGAAGACATCATCATTGGTGGCGAAGGCAGCGACACCCTTGATCTGAGTGCGCGCGAAGGCGGGCAGGAAGTCATTCTGGGTAGCGGCACAGCGCGTGACAGTGATTCCGGCGAAACTGATACCCTGCGAGGTGTCGAAAATGTCATTACCGGTGCTGGCGACGACACGGTTTTTGCCTCTGGAGATGACAACGTCATTTCGACCGGTGCTGGCGACGACATTGTGCGTGGTGTCGGTGGCAACGATACAGTCGACGGCGGCGAAGGCACTGATACGATCGGTTTCGGCGATGTGACGGGCCTGAATGTCGATCTTGCAAACGGCACGGCGACGTCCGATTCCGGTACGGCGCGGATTTCCAACGTTGAAAATGTCGCTGGTTCCGCGAATAACGATGTAATTTCCGGTGATGACGCCGCCAATACCCTTTCGGGTCTGGCGGGTGATGACATCCTTTCAGGCGGCGGTGGTAATGACGTGCTGTCAGGTGGCGCGGGCAATGACACCATTTCCGGTGGCAGTGGCGATGACGTGATGTCGGGCGGCGAAGGCAATGACACCGTCGACTACACCAACGTTGATGGCGGTGTTACCGTTGACCTTGCCGGTGGCACAGCGACCGGTGATGGTGATGACACCATTTCAGGATTTGAAAACGTAGTTTCCGGATCCGGTGATGATGTCGTCTATGGCAATAATGACGACAACATCATTGATACCGGTGCGGGCAACGATACTGTCTTTGGCAGTGACGGTGATGACACCCTTATCGGTGGCGAAGGCAATGATACGCTAAGCTATAATTCCGGTGCGGACGATTCTGGTGCAGGTGTCACAGTTGATCTTGAAGAAGGAACGGTCACTGGCAACAACTTCACCGACCAGATTTCCGGTTTCGAGGAAATAGAGGGTAGTGCGGCCGCCGACACAATGCTTGGCAGCAGCGGCAATGATAGTTTTGCCGCTGGCGCAGGCGATGACACCATTGATGGTCGTGGCGGTGACGACACGCTCAGCGGTGGTTCCGGCGCAGATACCTTTGTGGTCACTGCCGATAGCGGCAATGATCTGGTTACCGATTTTGACCCGGCCAATGATATCATTGATATTCAGGGTATTGATGGTCTTGAGCTGTTCTCTGACATCGCCGATTTCATCGGTGAAGATGCAGCAGGCAATGCCACGATCACGGTTGGCGATGCTGTCATCACGCTTGAAGGTGTAAACCCCGATAGCCTGACCTTTGCCAACTTCAAGGGCATCCGTTCGCTTGAAGGCACCGAAAACAAGGACATTCTTTTCGGTACAGACCGTAGCGATGTGATTACTGCCAAGGAGGGCGCCGACACGGTTTCCGGCGGCGCAGGCAATGACACGATTGATGGTGGTGACGGCAACGACTTCATCTCCGGCGGAACGGGCACAGATACCATCACCGGTGGCGCCGGCGATGACGTGATCAATGGTGGCGCGGGAAGCGATGACCTTGATGGTGGCGAAGGCAACGACACGCTGAGCTATCAGGGGGCTGCGGGTGGCGTCGAAGTCGATCTTGAAACCGGTCAGGCAACAACGGGTGCAGACTCCGATACGATTGCCAATTTCGAAAATGTCACTGGCTCGACCTCCGACGATACTTTGTCAGGCGACGACAATGCCAACATCCTGAATGGCGGCAGCGGCAACGACGTTCTATCTGGCCGTGGCGGAGATGACGTGCTCAACGGTGGTGCCGGCAACGACACCATGTCGGGTGGTGCAGGTGATGATGTGCTTTCCGGTGGTTCCGGCTCGGATACCGTTACCTATGCAGACGCATCTGGTGGTGTTGAGGTTGATCTTGCTTCTGGTGCCGTATCGGGTGCGGAGGGCAATGATACCCTAAACTCGATTGAAAACGTCATCGGTACGGAATTCGACGATATTCTTACCGGTTCCGACGCCAACAACACCATCCAGGCTGGTGCAGGCGATGATACCATCAACGCTGGCTCTGGTAATGATGTTGTTTCTGGCGGCGAGGGTGCTGATACCTTTATCTTCGGCGATGAAGGCGGCCAAACAGTCGTCACAGATTTCGATCCGTCAGAGGACAAGATCGATCTTTCTGGCTTTGATGTTCCGAACTTCGAAGCGCTCAAGAAAATGCTTGGCACCGATGACAGCGGCAATACGGTCATCACTGCCAACAACAAAACGATTGTTCTTGAGGGTGTCTCTCCGGAAGATCTTACGGCGGATAACTTCATTGATATCGATTCCCTCGGTGCAACCGATGGCGACGATGTCTTGCAGGGGTCTGACGCCGCCGAAATCATTGACGGTCTGGCAGGCAATGACACCATCAATGGTGGTGCTGGCGAAGACACCATCTTCGGTAACAGCGGCGACGACACGATAAGCGGTGGCGCCGGTCAGGATGTGATCGATGGCGGCGACGGCGAAGATACAGTTGATTACTCTGCCGGTGGTGGTGTTTCAGTCAATCTGGAAACCGGTATCGGCGGCGAAGATACCCTGAGCAATATCGAAAACGTCATTGGTTCCGATCAGAACGACACGCTCATCGGGGATAGCGGTGCGAACACCCTGTCCGGCGGTGCCGGTCGTGATGTTATTTCCGGTGGTGACGGTGACGACGCATTGCTTGGTGGTGATGGTGACGACACCCTGTCGGGCGGTGACGGCGATGATGCCGTACTCGGTGGCGCTGGCAACGACACACTGTCCGGTGGCTTGGGGAATGACGCCATCGTGGGTGGTGATGGCTTTGATACGGCTGACTACAGCGATGCGGACGGTTCGGTTACTGTTGATCTGTCGGCAGGGACTGCAAGCGGTGCTGCGGGCAACGATACGCTCGAAGGCATTGAAAGCATCCGTGGCTCTGATCACGCTGATACCCTGACTGGTGATGATGCCGATAACACCCTTTCCGGGGGTGCTGGCGACGACATCCTTGATGGCGGTGCCGGCGACGACCTTCTGGTCGGTGGTGCTGGTAATGACACCATTGAGGGCGGGTCAGGCAGTGACACTGTCAGCTATGAGGGTGAAGGTGCTGTTTCCATTGATCTTTCCGAAGGAACGGCAACCGGTGCAGATGGCACCGACAGCATCAGCGGTGTCGAAAACGTTATCGGGTCAGGCCAGGCCGACACCATCACGGGCGACGCTGGCGATAACATCATCAACGCCGGTGCCGGTGCAGACACCATTACCGGTGGCGGTGGCGACGATACGCTGACCGGTGGTTCCGGTGCGGACGTCTATGTCGTCGGACCAGATGATGGCACCGATACCATCACCGACTTTGCGGTTGGCGAAGACCAGATTGATATCCGTGCTCTGGGTATTGATACCTATGGCGAGCTCTACGAGAACATGTCCGAAAACGAAAACGGTGACCTTGTCATTGATTTCGGTGAAGGCACGTCGATGGTGCTCGAAGGTGTCAGCCTTGATGAGATCACCGCAGACAGCTTTATCGGTGTGCGTGACATTGTTGGCACCGCAGGTGATGACACCATTTCGGGTACCGATGGCCAGGACACCATTTCGGGCCTTGATGGTAACGATACCATTTACGGTCTCGAAGAGAATGACAGCATCTTTGGTGGGGCTGGCGACGACACCCTGAACGGTGGTTCGGGCGTTGACATCCTTGATGGTGGCGACGGCGTTGATACGGTCGACTATTCCGATGAGACTGGTGACATCGCGGTCAACCTTCAGGCAGGAACAGCATTCGCCGCAAGCGGCAATGATACAATCCGCAATGTTGAAAACATTGTGGCTGGGGCAGGCAATGATACGTTGACCGGTTCTGACGCGGACAACATTCTTGTCGGCGGCGAGGGCGACGATATCCTTGAAGGGCTTGGTGGGGACGACACCCTGTCCGGTGGTGACGGTAGCGACACTGCAAGTTACGCCAATGCCACGGGTGGTGTGACGGTTGATCTTGCTGCGCAAACCGCAAGTGGTGCGGCGGGGGAAGATACCTTTGAAAGCATCGAAAACGTTACCGGTTCAGCCCATGCCGATACACTGGCTGGCGATGACGGCGACAATATAATTGATGGTGGCGTCGGCAACGACAGCCTGATTGCCACCGAAGGCGATGATGTTCTGCGCGGTGGTTCCGGTATTGATACCGTTGACTACGGCAATGCGACCGGCGGCATTACAGCCGATCTCGCGGCCGGTACGGTTTCTGGGCTTGGCAATGATCAGATCCAAGGCATCGAGAACCTGAACGGGTCTGACTATGACGATACCATCACTGGTGGTCAGGGGAATAACATCCTGTCGGGTGAGGATGGCGATGACATCCTGTCGGGTGGTGGCGGCAATGACATACTGCTGGGTGGTGCGGGTGACGACACCCTGAGTGGCGGACCGGGCAGTGACCTGATTGATGGTGGCGACGGCATTGATACCGTTGATTACTCTGATGCCGAAAGCGGCGTTACCCTTGATCTTGGAACTGGCAAAACGGACTCGGCAACCGGTGACACGGTTCTGAATGTCGAAAATGCCATCGGTTCGGGGCTGGATGATACGATTACCGGTTCGGATGCGGACAACACCATTCTGACTGGTGCCGGCGACGATACCATCAACGGCAGTGCTGGCGACGATGTCATTGACGGTGGTGCCGGGCAGGACGTTGTTGATTACAGCAACAGCGAAACCGGTGTTGCTGTCGACCTTGAAGCTGGCTCGACTGACAAGGCCGACGGTACGGATCTGTTGAGCAACATCGAAGATGTGATCGGCTCGGATGCCAATGACAGCATCGGTGGTTCGGATGCAGCCAATACCCTGTCGGGCGGGGCTGGTGACGATACGATTGATGGCCGCGCTGGCGATGACGTAATTTCCGGTGGTGCGGGTGATGACACCCTGTCGGGTGGTGAGGGGACCGATACCCTTGATTATTCCGAGGCAACCGGGGCGCAGAACATTGATCTTGCTGCCGGGACCGCAACCGGTGCCGATGGCAACGATACCCTTTCCGGTTTCGAAAATGTCACCGGTACAGAATATAACGACACCATCACCGGTAACGAAGCCGATAACGTAATCGATGGCGGTGCCGGGAACGACATGCTGACCGGCGGTGCCGGCAATGACGTTCTGGACGGCGGCAAAGGGGATGACAGCTTTGTCGGTGAACTGGGCGATGACACCTATATTGGTGGTACTGGTGCCGACACGCTTGATTATTCTGATGCGGCATCGGGTCTTGATATCAACCTGGAAACCAATACCGCCTCTGGCGAAGACACAGGCACAGATACCTTTAGCGGTATCGAACAGATCATTGCATCCGACCATGATGATGTAATCACCGGTGGTGGTAGCAACGATACCGTTCTTGCTGGCGACGGCGACGACATCGTCACCGGCGGTGGTGGTGACGACGTGATCGAAGGCGGCGCTGGTAACGATACGATTTCTGGTGGTGCGGGCATTGATAACCTTGATGGTGGCGAAGGCGAAGATACCGTCTCGTTCGCTGGCGAATCAGGTGTATCGGTCGACCTGCAGACAGGTGTGACCAGTACCGGAGATACGATTTCGAACTTCGAAAACGTTTCTGGTTCTGCCAATGCAGACACCCTGCGTGGCGATAGTGGTCGCAACACGCTTTCGGGTGAGGCCGGCGATGACATCCTTGATGGGCGTGCAGGTGATGACGTTCTTCTTGGCGGTGCTGGCAATGACACACTGCGCGGCGGTGCAGGTAGCGACACCATTGATGGTGGCGCGGGTGAAGATACCCTTGATCTGTCCGACCTTGCCAGTGATCAGACCGTTGATTTCACCAACGGCACAGCCACCGATGGCTCTGATACCGATACCTTTACCAATATTGAAAATGTCACGACCGGTGACGGTGATGACCTGATCATTGGCTATGGCACGGGCAACGTGATTGATGCCGGTAACGGTGACAACACCGTCAATGCTGGCGAAGGAAATGACGTCATCACCACCGGCGAAGGTGCCGACATCGTCGATGGCGGTGCAGGCGATGATATTATCGAGACCGGCGATGGCGCCGATACTATTACGGGCGGCGAAGGCAACGACCTCATTTCGTCGGGCAGCGGTGATGACCTTGTCGAAGGTGGTGCAGGCAATGACACCATTTCCGCCGGTGCGGGTTCCGATACGCTTGATGGTGGTACGGGTAATGACACCCTTCTGTCGGGCGAGGGCGATGACCATCTGATCGGTGGCGAAGGTGTCGATACTGCAAGTTATATCGACTCCGAGGCCGCGGTCACGGTTGATACGAGCAACAACACCGTTTCGGGCACAGCAACCGGTACCGATACCCTTGAAGGCATCGAGGCCATCCGTGGTTCCGAGTTCAACGATACCTTTATCGGTGGCGGACAGAGCGACACCTTTATCGGTGGCGCAGGCGACGACACCTTTGATGCCGGTGCGGGCAATGATACGCTGACCCTGGGCCAAGGCGCCGATCAGGTGGTCTTCAATCCGGGTGACGGCAAAGACACGGTCACTGATTTCAATCCTGCGGTCGATACCATCGACCTTACCAGCTTCAATATTGCCGGTTATGGCGCGCTCGAAAACATGTTCGGGACGGATGCCAATGGCGATCTGACCATCGCGTTTGACAGCGGCGACACCATCACGCTTCAGGGCGTTACCCCGTCAGAGCTGACGGCAGATAACTTCGTTGGTGTTGATGTCCGCCTTGGATCTGAAAACACCGATGAAATGATCGGCGGCAGTGGCGATGACATCATCAACGCGCTTGGTGGCGATGACACGGTCGACGGTGGTGCGGGTAATGACCGCCTGATCGGTGGCGAAGGCAACGATACACTTGGCGGCGGAACTGGCGATGACACGCTGGTTGGTAATGCCGGATCGGATGTTTTGCGTGGCGGTGACGGCAACGATACCGCCGACTACTCGACCGAGGGTTCCGGCATTGCTGCCGATCTTGCGGCGGGCACGGTCACCGGTGGTGACGGCGATGATGTCCTTGAAGGCATCGAAAACGTCACCGGTACCCTGTTTGACGATACCCTGTCGGGCAATGACGAAAACAACACCCTGACCGGCCTTGCCGGTGACGACACCTTTGTCGGTGGTGCGGGCGATGATGTGCTTGATGGCGGCGAAGGTTCCGATACCGCCGACTATAGCAGTGCGGATCAGGGCGTTGATGTCGATCTGGGTGCGGGCACCGCAACCGGTCAGGGCAATGATACGCTGGTCGACATCGAAGACGTTGTTGGTTCTGATTACAACGACCAGATCGTCGGTGATGAAAACGACAACACGATTTCCGGCGGTGCTGGCGGCGACGCGATTGATGGCGGTGCCGGTGCTGATGTGATCGATGGCGGCGAAGGCATTGACGAAATCAGCGGTGGTGCAGGCGACGACATCATCGATGGTGGTGCCGGTGGCGACATCCTTCTGGGTGAAGCTGGGGATGACACCCTATCTGGCGGCGAAGGCGACGATATTGTCGAAGGCGGCGCTGGCAGCGACTGGGTCTTTGGCGATGCCGGGGATGACATCCTTGATGGCGGCAATGGCGAAGACGACATCGACACCGTCGATTATTCCAACATGGATTCCGGTGTCACGGTCGATCTGGTCAAGGAATACGCGACGGGCGGCGGTGGCGACGATATCGTTCGGAATTTCGAACGCGTCATTGGTACCGACTACACCGATACCCTTGTTGGCAGCGACGGGGTCAATACCCTTGATGGCGGATCGGGTGACGATACCCTGGTCGGTGGTGCAGGCGATGACGTCCTGATCACTGGCGAAGGCGAAGATCTGATCGTGCTTGCACCGGGTGGCGGACATGACACCGCGACCGACTTTGACGTCGAAAAAGACATCATCGATCTGTCTGCTTATGGCATCGAGGATTATGCCACCCTTCGTGACCAGATGGCCGATGATGAAAACGGCAATGCCGTCATCACCCTTGGCGATGGTGACAGCATCACCCTTGAAGGTGTCTCGGTCGATGATCTTGGTCAGAAAAACTTCTTTGGCTATGACGCCATCTTTGGCACCGAGTTCGAAGATGACATCACCGGTAGCCAGATCAGTGACGAAATCCATGCCCTTGAAAGCGATGACATTGTCGACGGTCAGGCTGGCGATGACGACATCTATGGCGACGAGGGCAATGACACGCTGATCGGTGGCGCAGGTGACGATACCCTGCGCGGTGGCGATGGCAGTGATACCGCCGATTATTCCGACACGTCTGAAGGTGTCACCGTTGATCTGGGTGCTGGCACCGCGACGGGTGAGGCTGGCAACGATACCCTTGAAAGCATCGAAAACGTCACCGGTGGTGATGGCGATGATGTTCTGATCGGCGATGAAAACGCCAACATCCTGGATGGCGGCGAAGGCAATGACACCGTCTTTGGCAATGGTGGCGATGACACGCTGATCGGCGGCGAGGGCGAAGACATCCTGTCTTATGAAGACGCCGAAAGTGGTGTGAATGCCGACCTTGATGCCGGTACTGCGACCGGTGGTTCAGGCAATGACAGCATTGACGGTTTTGAAACCCTGATCGGCTCCGACCATGACGATACGCTTGCTGGTGGTGAGACTGACAATGTCATTGATGGCGGTGCCGGGAATGACACGCTTTCGGGCGGTGCGGGTAACGACACCCTGATTGGCGGCGAAGGCGACGATATCGTCGATTATTCCGACCAGACCGATGGTGTGGTTGTCGATCTTGAAAACGGCACCGGTACAGCGACCGATGGCACCGATACCCTTGACGGTATCGAAGGTGCGACAGGTGGTGCGGGTGATGACACCCTGACCGGTTCGACGGGCGACAACGTCCTTAATGGTGGTGCGGGTAACGATACGCTTTCGGGCGGTGCGGGCAGTGATACGCTTGCCGGTGGCGAAGGTGCCGACCTGATTGATGGCGGTGCCGGTGATGACATTCTTTCGTTTGAAGGTGACAATGTTGCCGCAGATGGTGACACCACAGACCATGTCGGCAGCCCAACCACCGACGGAACTGGCGAAGTTGCCGATATCTCGGGCAAGAACCTGTCTGATGACAGTTTCGTTGGCGGCGAAGGCACTGACACGCTGGTTGCCGGTTCCGGTGACGATGCGATCATTCTTGATCGCGATCATGAAAACGGTGCGGCCAACCCGTCCATCGTTGATATCGAAAACATCGATGCTGGCGACGGCAATGACGTCGTCGATCTGACCAGCAACACCCATTCCTATGGCGATGTCACGGTCGATGGCGGTGCAGGCGATGACACCATCTGGGCAAATGATGGTAATGACGTCCTGCTGGGCGGCGAAGGTGCCGACAACATCAATGGCGGTGCCGGGAACGACACCCTTGATGGCGGCGCAGGTAACGACGTCCTTGATGGCGGCGAAGGTTCTGACACCATTGACGGTGGTGTTGGCAATGACACCATCGCAGCCGGTGCTGGCGACGATATTCTGATCGGTGGTGATGGCGATGACACGCTTGATCTGTCGAGCGCCGATGGCGCGACCATTGATCTTGGCGCAGGCACCGCAAGCAGCGGTGAAACCGGCAGCGACAGCATTTCGGGCTTTGAAAATGTCATCGCGACCGATGGTGATGACACCATTACCGGATCGTCTGGCAACAACACGATTGATGCCGGTGCGGGCAATGACTCCGTTTCCCTTGATGGTGGCGACGACGATATCGATGGCGGTGACGGTATTGATACCCTTGATCTGTCTGACACCACGGGTGGTGTGAATGTCGATCTTGCGGCCGGTACGGCAAGTGGTGCCAACACCGGATCGGACACCATTGCGAACTTCGAAAATGTAACCGGCTCGGATAGCGCTGACGTCATTACCGGTTCCGACGATGCCAACATTATTGACGGTGGTGCAGGCAACGACACCCTTGATGGTGGTGCGGGTGATGATGTTCTGTCTGGCGGTGCCGGTGATGACACCATTGCTGCAGGTGCCGGCAACGACACGCTTTCGGGTGGTGACGGTGCGGATACGTTTGTCTTCGAAGACGGCACGGATGCCGACCTTGTTACCGACTTCGACCTGACTTCTGACGCAATTTCACTTCCGGATCTGGGCATCTCGGCCTGGACCGATCTGCAACCCTTGCTGTCTGACGGCCCAGACGGCGCGGTTATTACCCTGCCAGCTGGCGGTACGGTGACCCTGTCGGGTGTGGCTGTGGGCGATCTGACCCCGGATCACTTCACTGGTATCGACAATGTCGGCACACCGGGTGAAGACACTCTTGGCGGTGGTGACGGTGACGATTCGGTTGATGGCGGCGGCGGCAATGACAGCGTCGATGGCGGCGACGGCAACGATACCGTTGACGGTGGTGACGGTGATGATTCCGTTGGCGGCGGCAGTGGGAACGATTCTGTCGGTGGCGGCAGTGGCAATGACACGGTCGACGGTGGCGATGGTGACGACTCTGTCGACGGTGGTGATGGAAATGACTCCGTTGGTGGTGGCAGCGGCAATGACTCTGTCGGCGGCGGCGGCGGTAATGACACGGTTGATGGCGGTGACGGTGACGACACCGTTGACGGCGGCGATGGTGATGACTCTGTTGGCGGCGGATCAGGCAATGACACCGTTATTGGCGGTGGCGGCAATGATACGCTCGGCGGGGGCGAAGGATCTGACACCCTTGATGGTGGCGACGGTAACGATGTTCTTCAGTTCGAAGCGGACCGTATTGGCCAGGCCGGTGATGAGACCGACCATGCCGGCAGCCCGGGTGTTGATGGCACCGGCGATGTTGCCGACCTTGAGGGCCTTGGCCTTAGCGATGATCAGTTTGATGGCGGCGAAGGTGTCGATACCCTTGTCGGTACGTCAGCTGGCGACGCGATCATTCTTGATAACGATCATGCCGATGGATCGAATGCACCGTCTATTTCCGGTGTCGAAGTCATCGACACAGGCGAAGGCGATGACGTTGTCGATCTGACCAGCCAGACTGAATCTTATGGCGATGTTTCGGTTGATGCCGGAACGGATGACGACACCGTCTGGACCAACGAAGGCAATGACAGCATCAGCGGTGGTGATGGCAATGACCACATCAATGCCGGTGCAGGAAATGACATCGTTGATGCCGGTGCGGGCAATGACACAGTGGTCGGCAGTGCTGGCAACGATACCCTTTCTGGTGGTGACGGCTTTGACACGCTCGATATGTCCGATGTCGACGCGGATGTCGCGGTCAATCTGCAGGATGGCACAGCCAACGGCAGCGAAACCGGCGCTGATGTTATTTCCGGCTTTGAAAATGTCGTTACGGGTGCCGGTGATGACACCGTTACCGGCAGCAGTGCTGATGACACCATTTCCACTGGCGACGGTGCCGATACCATTGATGGTGGCGACGGTATCGATCTGATCGATGGCGGTGCGGGCAATGACGTCATTTCCGATGGCGCGGGCAGTGATCTTGCGCGGGCCGGTGCCGGTGACGATACGGTCATCGCCGGTGCAGGCAATGACAGCCTTGATGGTGGCGACGGCACTGATACCCTGAATATGTCGAACGCATCGAGTGATGCGGTTGTCGACCTTGGTGCGGGGACGGCAAGTTCGGCCGAAACTGGCAATGATCAGGTTTCGAACTTTGAAAACGTCACAGGCGGTGCCGGTGATGACCAGCTTACCGGATCGAACGGCGATAACGTTATCGGCGGCGGTGCCGGGGATGACACCATTGACGGTGGCGCAGGTGATGACACGGTTGCCGGTGGTGCCGGTGCGGATACCTTCATCTTTGCCGATGGCACCGATGATGATGTCGTAAGCGACTTCACTCCTGGCGAAGACAAAATCTCGATTGATGATCTTGGCCTTGAAAGCTGGGGTGATCTGGTTCCGCTGCTAAGTGAGAACGGCGACGGTAACGCGGTCCTGACCCTGCCTGCTGGCGGTACGGTGACCTTCGTCAATGTTGCTCTCAGCGACCTGAGTGCTGATGATTTCAACAACATCACTGATGGCGCGACCCCGTACGACGATACCCTGGAAGGGACCGATGATGATGATACCATCGATGCCCTTGCCGGTGATGACACGGTTGCCGGTGGTGCCGGTGATGATACCCTGCTTGGCAATGACGGTGCCGATACCCTTGACGGTGGTACGGGCAGTGACAGCCTTGATGGCGGTGCTGGCAACGATACGCTGACCGGTGGTGAAGGCGACGACGCCCTTTCGGGTGGTGCTGACAATGACGAACTCAGCGGGGGTTCCGGTGACGATACCCTTGATGGCGGTGCAGGCGACGACGTCCTGAACTTCGAAGCAGACGGCACAGCCACCAGCGGTGATACTACCGAAAACACCGGTAGCCCGGGCGTTGATGGTACGGGTGATGTTGCCGATATCAGCGGCAAGAACATCTCTGATGACACCTTCATTGGTGGCGAGGGTAATGACACCCTTGATATGTCCGATGGTGAGGACGCGCTGGTTCTCGATGGCTCGAAACTGGGCGATGGCCAGACGACTACGCCAACGACCGAAACCCGGACCCTTGGCCTGACAGAGTCGGCGAGCTCCGCGGATGTCGAGGCGGCCTGGTCGGATGCCAACCTGTATGCCTTTGATTTTGGCACGTCCTATATTGATGGCGATGGCAAGCTGAACCTTGCCGCGGCAGATGACACCGTCAACTTCGACGGCAATGGTATCGGCAATGACGGCGGCACGACAGCCGGTGGTCAGATCAACCACGATGCCCAGTCCGGCGAAAGCGAAGCCATTGTTGTTGATCTTGGTTCGGATGCCTCCACGGCCACGGTTCAGGTTTCCAACCTGATGGCCGGTGAAGGCGGCGGCGAGATCGGTTCCTGGCAGGCCTTTGATGCCGACGGCAACCTTGTTGCATCCGGCACGCTTGATGACAGCACGATTGATTACACCAGCAACGGTGTCGGCACGGCGTCCATCAATGCCACCGATGGCAGTGGCAACCCGGTTGAGTTCCGTTATATCGCGTTCGAAAGCGAACCCTATGCAGACGGTTCTTCCGGTTCTGACAGCAGTGACTTCTTTGTTCGCTCGATCAGCTTCGACACCACGGTTGATGAAACCGCGACCGATGGCGCACGCCTTGACGGGGTTGAGGTCATCAATGCCGGTGCCGGCAATGACGTGGTAGATCTGACCAGCGACACGATTTCGTATGGCGATGTCACCATCAATGGTGGTGCGGGTGCCGATACCCTGTGGGGTAACGAAGGCAACGACACCATCAACGGCGAACTTGGTGATGACAACCTGCATGGTGGTGCGGGCAACGATTATGTCGATGGCAGCTACGGCGATGATATTGTCGAAGGCGGTGCTGGCGATGACACGCTGCAGGGCGGTATCGGTGACGATACCCTGCGCGGTGGCGAAGGCAACGACATCATTGTCGGTGGTGCCGACAATGACACCGTCACATATGATGATGCTTCTGCCGGTGTAGACGTTGATCTGGCGAACTACTCTGCAACGGGTGGTGCCGGGAATGATTCAATCTATCATGTCGAAAACGTTGTCGGTTCCGACCATGACGACACGATTTCCGGCGATGCCAAATCCAACATCCTTGACGGTGGTGCCGGTGACGACACGCTGTCCGGTGGTGCAGGCAATGACACCCTTGCAGGCGGCGACGGTACCGATACTGCCGATTACAGCGATGCAAGCGGTGCGGTAAATGCCGACCTTGCAACCGGTACGGCAAAAGTCGGTGCGAGTGAAACCGACAAGCTTTCAAGCATCGAGAACCTGATTGGTTCGGATGGCAACGATACGCTCAGCGGTTCGGACGATAACAACACCCTGACCGGTGGCCTGGGTAACGATATCCTTTCTGGTCGCGCTGGCGATGACGTGCTTGAAGGCGGTGCCGGTGACGACACCCTGGATGGCGGTGAAGGCAATGACACCATCAATGGTGGTGACGGCAGCGACATGATTGATGCTGGTGCCGGGGCTGACATCGTCGATGGCGGTGCAGGCAATGATACCGTCATGTCCGGTGCGGGTGATGATACCCTGGCCGGTGGTGAAGGCGACGATACCCTTGATCTTTCCGAAGCCACCAGTGGTGCGACCGTTGATCTTGCGGCAGGTACGGCAAGCAGTTCTGAAACCGGCAATGACACCATTTCCGGCTTTGAAAATGTGATTGGCAGTGCGGCGGCAGATACCATTACCGGTGACGCAGCCAACAACACGATTGCTTCGGGCGACGGTGCGGACGTCATTGATGATGGCGCGGGCAACGACGTCGTCGATGCCGGTGCGGGTGACGATACCCTGATGGCAGCGGCAGGCGACGATACCCTTGATGGTGGTGACGGCGAAGATACGCTTGATATGTCTGCCGCAGACGGTGCGACGGTGGATCTGTCGGCTGGTAGCGCGACCTCGGCAGAAACCGGGACGGATGCGATCAGCAACATCGAAAACGTCATCGGTTCGGATGGCGACGATGTCCTGACCGGGTCAAGCGCTGACAACACCCTGCTGGGTGGTGCCGGTGATGACACCATCGAAGGTGGTGCTGGCGGCGACTACCTTGATGGTGGTGATGGCCGTGACACCATCAGTTACGAAGGATCCGACGAAGGCGTTGAAATCTTCCTTGGTGACACCGACGCCCATACCCACAATCCGGGTGAAGGCGGACGTGCCTTTGGCGGCGATGCGGTCGGCGATATTCTTGCCAACTTCGAAAAGGTCATCGCATCCGCCCATGACGACTATGTCTATGGCAACAGCCAGGACAACGAGGTTGATCTGGGTGCGGGCAACGACACGTTTGACAATGTCGAAGCCGACATCAGCGAAGACACCGTTGATGGTGGTGAAGGCAATGACACGATCTGGACCGGCGATGGTGCCGATACCCTGATCGGTGGCGAAGGCAACGATACGCTGCATGGCGAACGCGGTGATGACTACCTTGATGGTGGTGCGGGCAATGACAAGCTGTATGGCGGTCATGGCAACGACACCCTTGATGGTGGCGTAGGCGATGATGAAATCCACACCGGATCGGGTGCGGACGTTGTGCAGGTCACCAGCCTGATCGGCGACAAGGTCGTTACAGACTTCAACACCAGCGAAGATCAGATCTCGCTTGATGCGCTTGATATCAGCACCTGGTCGGAACTGGCCCCGCTTCTGTCCGAAGTGAATGGCAACACGGTCATTGATCTTGGTGATCAGGGATCTGTCACGTTGCGCGGTGTGCGCCTGAATGATGTGTCTTCCGATATGTTCATCGGCATCGAAAATGACGGTGGCGCGACCCCGTTTGACGATGTCCTGCTGGGCACCAGCGAAGATGACTATATTGATGCGCTGGCTGGTGATGACACTGTCGATGGCGGTGCCGGTAATGACACCATCAACGGCATGGAAGGCAATGACAGCCTGTCGGGTGGTGATGGCGATGACACCATCACGGGCGGCAGCGGCGATGACGTGATCTCTGGCGGTTCAGGCAATGACAGCCTCGAAGGCAATGAAGGCAATGATGTCATCGAGGGTAATGCCGGTGACGATAGCCTGATCGGCCATGCCGGGAACGACGTCATGGATGGCGGCGGCGGCGATGATTACATCGACGGCATGGACGGTGACGACACCATCTCCGGTGGCGATGACACCGATACCATTTACGGTTCCGCGGGCAGTGACTCGCTTGACGGCGAAGGCGGTGACGACGTTCTGTATGGCGGCGATGACAATGACAGCATCGCCGGTGGTGCGGGCAATGACCTTCTGTCTGGTGATGGCGGTGACGACACCCTTGATGGTGGTATCGGCAATGACACGCTTTTGGGCGGTGATGGTGCCGATACGCTCAGCGGTGGTGACGGTGATGACGTCCTGTCAGGTGGCAATGGCAACGATCTGATGGATGGTGGTGCCGGGAACGACACCCTGACCGGAACCGATGGTGCGGATACCCTTCTCGGTGGAACGGGCAACGATACCCTTGATGGCGGTGCGGGTGATGACACCTACACCGGTGGTTCCGGCGCGGACGAGATCATTGTTTCCAACAATGCGGGCAACAAGGTTGTTACCGACTTCAACGTCAACGAAGACACGATCAATCTGGCGTCGCTCGACATTGATGACTGGGATGATCTGCAAGACCAGATGACGCAGGTCGGCAATGACACCGTGATTGACCTCAATGGTCAGGGCACGCTGACCCTTGTTGGCGTCTCGCTGAGCCAGCTTAATGCTGACATGTTCGTCGGTGTCGATCAGTCCACAAGCGGGCCGACCCCGTATGATGATCTGCTTTATGGCACCAGCAACAACGACACGATTGCTGCCCTGTCGGGTGATGACACGGTCTATGGCCTGAATGGTCAGGACACCATCACGGGCATGGATGGCAATGACAGCCTGTATGGCGGTGATGGTGACGACACGCTGTCGGGTGATGCGGGCTATGACCTGATCGAAGGCGGCAGTGGTCAGGACAGCATCACCGGCGGTACCGGTAACGATACCCTTGATGGTGGGTCGGGTGACGACCGCGTTTGGGGTGGTGAAGGTGCTGATACCATCACCGGTGGTCAGGGTCAGGACAAGCTGTATGGCGAAGCTGGCAACGACACCATCAATGGTGGTACGGGCGATGACAGCATCCTTGGTGGTGACGGCAACGACGTTATTGATGGCGGTGAAAATAACGACCGTCTCTATGGCGGCGAAGGCGATGACACCATCGAAGGCGGCAATGGCGACGACAAACTGTATGGCGATGCCGGCAATGACACCCTGATGGGCGGTGCCGGTCATGACAGCCTGGTTGGTGGTGCCGGTCGTGATACTGCAAGCTATGCCAACTCGACCACAGCAGTTGCCGCAAGCCTTGAAAGTGGCACGGCTACCAGCAGCAATGGCAATGACACGCTAAGCTCGATCGAAGACCTGATTGGTTCGGACTTCAACGATTACCTGTTCGGCGACGATGGTGCGAACCTCCTGTCGGGTCTTGATGGCAATGACATCCTTGGCGGTGACGACGGGGATGACACCATCTGGGGTGGCGATGGCAATGACAGCATCAATGGCGGCAAGGGTTCAGACCTGATTGATGCCGGTGCTGGCGACGATTACATCGAATACCAGAAAGATGCGAACTGGACCGGCAGTTATGCCGCGAAGAACGTTGGCGATCCGGGCATGGATGGCACCAATGAACAGATCAATCTTTCGGGGTACAACCGTTCCGAAGACATCATTGATGGTGGTTCGGGCACCGATACGCTGGCCATGACCAGTGGCAACGATGCCCTGTTCCTTGAAGATACCCAAACCGATCCGGGCACCAGCCCGCGCATCTCCAACATCGAAGTCATTGATGCTGGCAATGGGGATGACATCATCGACCTGACCAGTGACACGCTGTCTTATGGTGACGTCACGATCCTGGGCGGCACCGGCGACGACATCGTCTGGAGCAACGCGGGCGATGACGTGATCAACGGCGGTGATGGCAACGATACCCTGTGGGGTGGGTCGGGTGCTGACACGATCACCGGTGGTGCTGGCGAGGATGTTCTGAATGGCGGTGCGGGCGATGATGTCCTGCAATATAACGCCGATGGCGTATGGGATAGCAGCTGGTACGCACTGAATGATGGCTCCCCGAGCGAGGATGGTCATCAGCACGATAACGGCTGGGGACACCATAACCACAACGGCAATGGCTGGGGCCATGACGATGGTGGCGATGAAGGTACCGGCGAATACGTCAATCTGGATGGCTACAACCAGTCCAATGATGTCTTCATCGGCGGCGATGGTGTCGATACCTTGCAGATGACCAGCGGCAATGACGCATTGTTCATCCGCGACAGTGTCAGTGATGCCCATGACGACGTCCGCATCAGCGGGATCGAGGTGATCGAAGCCGGCGACGGTGATGACATCATCGATCTTACCAGCGATGTCGAAAGCTATGGCGATGTCACCCTTGATGGTGGGTCCGGCAACGATACGCTTTGGGGTAATGCCGGTGATGATCTGCTGCTCGGCGGTTCGGGCAATGACCATCTCTATGGCAGTGCCGGTGACGATACGCTGACGGGCGGCACTGGCTGGGATACATTCCAGATCGGTAAAACCGATGGCCATGACATCATTACCGACTTCACGCCGGGTGAAGACATCATTGATCTGTCTGAATGGAGCTACAACAACTTCAACCAGATCAAAAATGACATGCATGTCGATACCGACGGCAATGTCGTCATCGAACTTGGCAATGATGCATCTGTCACCCTGATGGGTGTTGATGATCCGGATGATCTGGATGCTGATGACTTTGGCTTTGGTACTTGATCAGGGCCCAAAGAGTTGATCGAATAAAAACGGGCGGCCACACTGGCCGCCCGTTCTGTTTTTGTGTTTATTTCGGAAATTCCCGGCTATTCCGCAGCCATAAGGTCGTTTGTCCGTTGATTTTCCGGCAAGGCCATGTCGTGGCGAAGTTTGGCGCACAGCTCATCAATTGACCGGATGCGCTTGATCTCGTCAAAGCAGGTTTCGCCTTGCGGGTGGCTTTTGCGGATCAACGCCATCCACTGTTTGATACGCCCGGCCTGATGGTTTTCCGACGCGCCATCTGACGCCATAAGATCACAATAGGCAAGCAACATGGACAGAACATCGGCCCAGCTTTCGCGCGGCACACGTGCGCCGTTTTCAAACGCCTTGATGCGGGTGGCCAGATCGGGGGCGGCGATTGCCCCACGGCCCAGCATGAAGCTCTCACAGCCTGAAATGTCACGGCATTTCTGATAATCCGTCACATCCCAGATTTCGCCATTGCCGGTCATGCCAATTGAAATGGCTTCGCGAATGCGCGCAAGATATTCCCAATGTGCCGGCGGTTTGTAACCTTCCATCTTGGTGCGCGCATGTACTGTCAGGTGCTGCGCGCCACCGGCTTCCACCGCACGTGCAATATCAAGGAACATCTCCTTGTCGGAATATCCAAGCCGAACCTTGGCGCTGACCGGGATATGATCCGGCACCGCACTCCGTACAGCCGAGACGATTTCATACAGATTTTCCGGGCATTTCAGCAGCGACGCACCGGCTTCGCGCTTGTTCACGGTCTTGGACGGGCAGCCGAAATTGATATCAATGCCCGGCGCGCCAAGCTCTACCGCGACAACGGCATTTTCGCCCATCAGTTCCGGGTCATGCCCCATCAGCTGAACCAGAACCGGCACCCCCGAAAGCGTCTTGCCGCCGTTCAAGAGTTCCGGGCAATAGCGATGAAACACGTGTGCCGGAAACAGGTTCTGCGACACCCGGATAAACTCGGTCACGCACAGGTCGAACCCGCCGGTAGCACTCAGCAATTGCCGAACGCGCCAGTCAACAAGTCCTTCCATCGGTGCCAGCACCAAGTGCGTCATCGTGATCAATTCCGGTTTCAGAAAATCAGTGGGCGGCTTTTACCACAATTGACCCAAACCTGCCGGTGAAAAATCACAGATCAGCCTTGCCGTCCTGCGCGTTCTCACATCGGAATGCGGCAGAAATAGCGCATTGCTGACACGGTTTCAGCGAATTTGGCGGCTAGCTTTGAACCATCAAAAACAACAATGAAAGGGCACATTCATGCTCTATATCTTTGAAAGCGCGCTTGATGAGGTCGAAGCTATTTCCCGCGAGGCCCGTGAACACCTGACCGGCCTTGACCAGATGCTGCACAAAACAGCCGAAAGCCTTCAGGCCTTCAAAGAGCGCCTTGAACAGACCGCTCGCTGATACTTTCGGATCATTCTTGATCCATGTCTTTGAAATTACACATCGGTTGGTCCATGCTTGGTGCTATGTTAACCAGCGTGGACGTCTGCGGTGGCCTATCCACGCAAATGACGTCGCCGATATCAAAACAAGGAGGATCGCAGGATGCTTTATATCGTAGAGAAAGCCCTCGATGAGCTCGAATCTGTGCCGACCGAAAAGCGCGAAGGCCTCAAGCATCTTGATCAGGAAATCAATGATGCCGTCGAGAAGCTTAAAGTCCTGAAAGAAAAGCTCAAGGCAGCAGAAACCAAGTAAGCCAGCTTTAGCTTGATGTTTTAGAGGCCGCGCATTTTGTGCGGCCTTTTGTTATTGGATGTTTATGCTGGAGAGTTGATACTATTTACCAACTGAAATTCAAGCGTTGGAGTGATCAATGTCCCTAACTACTGATCCGGCTAAAGAGATCATAGATATGTGTCACTACCTCAAGGGAATAAGAATAAACCCTTCGAATGAAAAGATTTCTTCAGTTCTGCAACGAGAATTTGATACTGAGCTATGCACTCCTTACCGGATACTAGATGTGTACAATCAGAGGTTTGTGCATTTTCTAGAGATAATAGAGGATATGCAGGAAGATCATTTGGACGATGAAATCAGGATGGACGCAATTTCAGCGTCAAAGGTTCTGAGTAAATTGTTCGATTTTGGTGCTTTGAACGAGTCTTGGTCCAGCAGAACAGGACAGATTATAACCAATACTAATATATTGAAAATAAGAGGAATTTCATCTGATCTGAGGCGCAACTTTCCTCTTAGAAAATTAGAAAAACAAGAGCGTGATGAACTTAAAACTAAACTGGGTAACTACGATTTAGAACTAAGCCTAAAGGGATCGGCTCCAGAATTTGTCATTGAGGCAACAAAAATTGGGTTGAGGGACATCAAGCTATCTTTGGAATACTATGAGGTGTTCGGTTCTAGCCAAACTCTTGATGCTGTCCATAAGAGTATCGTAAATGTTCGTGCCCTAGAGACTGTTTTGGATAAAGGTGATCAAAGCAAGATTTCCGAGCTTAAAAAGATAGTTTCGGAAATATATTCGAAAATTCAAACGGTTAACTCACACGTAGATACTATTTCGAGCGTGGGCAGCAAGGTGGTCAATGCTTTAGCGTTCCTATCTGGAGAAGGGAGTTAGCTAGCCTTAATCACCGTCAGCAATTCCTCGACCGCAGCAGTCGGGTTGGTGGTGCCCGATAAAACATCAGCCTCAAGTGCCTGCAGTCGGTTTGCAACATCATCACGCGCGGTAAAGGTTTCAAGCAACCTGTCGCGCAGCATCGTCCACATCCAGTCATGTTGCTGGCGGGCGCGCTTGGCGGTGAACTCGCCTTCCTTTTCCATCACGGCACGGTGCTGATTGATCAAATCCCAGATGTTATCAAGCCCGTCATTGATGAGCGCTGAAACCATCACCGATTGCGGGCGCCAATGCTTGCTGCTGGGCTGCATGATCCGCAAAGCTGAGGAATATTCACGTTTGGCCTCACGCGCCTTGGCCGGGTCGGCATCGGCCTTGTTCACTGCGATCAGATCGGCAATTTCAAGAACGCCCTTTTTGATGCCCTGAAGCTCATCCCCCGCACCGGGCAACATCAGAACCAGGAAGAAATCGGTCATTTGCGCGACCATGGTTTCGCTTTGCCCGGCGCCCACGGTTTCGACCAGAACCACATCAAACCCGGCGGCCTCGCACAGAAGGATGGTTTCGCGCGTCATGCGATTGACCCCGCCCAAATAGCCACTGCTGGGCGATGGGCGGATATAGGCATTGGGATCAATCGAAAGCTCGTTCATCCGGGTTTTGTCACCCAGAATGGACCCTCCCGAACGCGCACTGGTCGGATCAACGGCAAGGACTGCAACCTTTTTTCCGGCCTTGGTCAGATTCTTGCCAAATGCCTCGATAAAGGTCGATTTGCCGACACCGGGAACGCCGGTAATGCCGATGCGCTGTGATCCGCCGGTATCGGGCATGAGTTTGGCCAGAACGGCTTGGGCCTGCTCAAAGTGTTTGGGATTGCGGCTTTCAACCAGCGTGATGGCCCGCGACAGAATGGTGCGGTCGCCTGCCAGAACCCCTTCGACGATTTCATCGGTCGAAAGCACACGTCTGCGCACGGCCTTGCGCGGGCTGATCGTGCCGCCCGAGCCTGCAGGTATGGTGCGCAGTGTTTCTTTCACCAAGCGTTCCTTGAATTTGGCGCGTTTCACGCCAGCAAAGCGTTACGTCGGGTGGGAAGAAAGCGGCGATCAGGCCGCTTCCTCGCCAGACTGATTAAGCTTTTCTAGCAGGTCGCCAGCCGCTTCGGCAATGACCGTTCCGGGTGGGAAGATCGCCTCGGCCCCGGCTTCGAACAGTTTGTCGAAGTCCTGCGGCGGGATCACGCCCCCGGCAACAATCATGATGTCTTCACGGCCAAGCTTGTCGAGTTCGGCCCGAAGTTGCGGCACAAGGGTCAGGTGACCGGCGGCAAGCGAACTTGCCCCCACGATATGAACATCGTTTTCAACTGCCTGTTTGGCGGCTTCTTCCGGTGTCTGGAACAACGGGCCGATATCGACATCAAAGCCAAGGTCGGCAAAGGCCGTTGCGATCACCTTCTGACCCCGGTCATGACCATCCTGACCCATTTTCGCGATCAGGATGCGCGGACGGCGGCCTTCATTGCTCTCAAATTCCGTGATCAGGCGATCAACCTTGGCCAGTGCCTCGTTATCAGCGCCGACCTCGGTTTTATAAACGCCGGAAATCGACCGGATTACCGCCTGATGACGGCCATAGACCTTTTCAAGCGCATCGGAAATCTCGCCCACGGTGCATTTCGCACGTGCGGCTTCGACAGCCAGTTCAAGCAGGTTGCCATTGCCAGCATCAGCGGCATTGGTCAGCGCGGTCAGGGCACTTTCAACTGCTGCGTTGTCACGTTCGGCGCGCAGGCGTTCAAGTTTTGCGATCTGCTGGCGGCGGACTTCGGCATTGTCGACCTGAAGCACATCGACCGGGCGGTCATCAGTCACACGGTATTTGTTCACACCGACCAATGTTTGACGGCCGCTATCAATCCGGGCTTGGGTTCGGGCCGCTGCTTCTTCGATGCGCATTTTCGGAATGCCGGCTTCAATCGCCTTGGCCATGCCGCCTTGTTCTTCGACCTCGGCGATATGGGCCCATGCCTTTTCCGCCAGATCGCGGGTCAGACGTTCGACATAGTACGAACCACCCCACGGATCGATAACGTTGGTGGTGCCGCTTTCCTGTTGCAGGAACAGCTGGGTGTTTCGCGCGATCCGGGCCGAGAAATCGGTCGGCAGGGCCAGTGCTTCGTCCAGTGCATTGGTATGCAGCGACTGTGTATGCCCTTGGGTGGATGCCATCGCCTCAACACAGGTGCGGATGACGTTGTTAAATACGTCTTGGGCGGTCAAAGACCAACCCGACGTCTGGCTGTGGGTGCGCAGCGACAGTGATTTGGGGTTCTGCGGATCGAACTGTTTGATCAGCTTGGCCCAGATCATACGGGCCGCGCGCATCTTGGCGATTTCCATGAAGAAGTTCATGCCAATCGCCCAGAAGAACGACAGACGCGGCGCGAATTTATCAATCGGAAGACCTGCAGCCTGACCGGCGCGCGCATATTCGATGCCATCGGCCAGCGTATAGGCGAGCTCAAGATCAGCTGTCGCACCGGCTTCCTGCATGTGATAGCCGGAAATCGAGATCGAGTTGAATTTCGGCATGTTTTGCGAGGTAAAGGCAAAGATGTCCGAAATGATGCGCATTGATGGTTTTGGCGGATAGATATAGGTGTTGCGCACCATGAACTCTTTCAGAATATCGTTCTGAATGGTGCCCGACAGCTGTTCGTGCGCAACGCCCTGTTCTTCGGCGGCCGCAATATAAAGCGCCATGACCGGCAGAACCGCACCATTCATGGTCATGGAAACCGACATCTGATCAAGCGGGATGCCATCAAAAAGGGTGCGCATGTCATAGATGCTGTCAATCGCAACACCGGCCATGCCGACATCACCTGCGACACGCGGATGATCACTGTCATAGCCACGGTGGGTCGCCAGATCGAAGGCAATCGAAAGGCCTTTTTGCCCGGCGGCAAGGTTGCGGCGATAGAACGCGTTGGATTCCTCGGCCGTGGAGAAACCGGCATACTGGCGGATCGTCCAGGGACGCTGCACATACATGGTCGGGTAGGGGCCACGCAAAAACGGCGGCATGCCCGGCATGGTGTTCAGGTGATCGATGCCGTCCAGATCCTTGGGCCCATAGGATGATTTGACATCAATGCCTTCTGGCGTGGTCCAGGGCGTGCTTTCAAACGGGTCCTTTGCGCCGGCGGATGCGCCATCAAACAGTGGAAGGTCGGAGAAATCAGGAATGCGGGTCATAGTTATTTCTCCCCCTGCTTGCCAAGAAGGTGATCAAGTGCGGCACCACAAATGCCAAGAACATCGGCCCCGACAAAGACAAAGTCGTCAATGCCGGCGGCCTCGTAATCGGACCTCGCATCGCCCGGATTGCCAGCAAGGTAAACCATGCTGGCTCCCTTTGCCTTGAGTGCCTTGGCAACATCGGTTGCCATGTCGCCATATTGCGGATCAGATCCACAGATTATGGCGATCTTGGCCCCGCTATCGGCGAAGGCGGATGCCAGTGTATCTGCCGTGTCAAAGCCGTTATTGGTGATGGCTTCGATCCCGCCAGCTTCAAAGAAGTTGCGCGCAAAGGTCGCACGTGCCGTGTGCTGGGCGACCTTGCCAAGATTGGCCAGGAAGAGCTGCGGGAAAGAACCGGTCTTTGTCTTGTGCGCCTCAGAACGTTTGCGAAGTGCCTCATAGTTTTCAGAAAGGCGATGGGCCGGAAGCGCACCGATACGGGTCGCGGCACTGGTGCCATAAAGCTCGGTAAACATGTATCCGATGGTGGCGCCTGCGCGTGCGGCCTCGATCATGGCAGCAAGGCTTTTGCCGACCGTTCCGTCAAACTTGGTCTGGCGGCTCTTGGCATCGGCAATGATCGCGTCAAGGTCGGGCGTTTCGCACGTCACCTTGGCCTCAGCGATGTTGGGGAATTCCGATACACCAGTCAGCGGGTCACGACGGGTGGACAGGCGTTTTTCGCGTGCATTCCAGACGGTCTCGATCTCGGTTTTCAGGCTGCCATTGGCAAGGGCACTTAAAATACCACCCGACGATTCAAGGGACTGGAATTTCGACCAGGCGGCCTTCGCCAGTTCCTTGGTCAGGTTTTCAATAAACCACGAACCACCAGCCGGATCGATGACCCGGTGCACGTTGCTTTCTTCCTGCAAGATCAGTTGGGTGTTGCGCGCAATGCGGCGTGCAAAACCATCGGGCAGCCCAATCAGATGATCATAAGGCAGGCAGGTGACACTGTCCGCACCACCCAGACCGGCGGCAAAGCTTGTCACCGTGGTGCGCAGCATATTGACCCAAGGATCAACCTTGGTCAGTGCCATTTCGGCAGTAACCGCATTGATCGTGATCGTCGCATCCTCGGCACCGGATGCCGAAAGAACGCGACTCCACATCATGCGAAGGGCACGCAGCTTGGCGATCCCGGCAAAGAAGTCCGTGCCGATGGCGACGTTAAACACCATCGCACCCGCGGCCTGATCAACCGCCATTCCGGCATCGGTCAGGGCACGTAAGTATGTCACCCCGCTTGCCAGCAAGCAGGCCAGTTCCTGACCATCGGTGGCCCCGGCATTATAATAGGGTGCGCCATTAACCGAAATCGCGGTCGCCAGCGGGAAAAGGTCAATCAGCTCAACAGCAACGCTTGCCGCATGATCAACCGCCTCCTGTGCCCCGCAGGGCAGGGTGCCGGTGGATGCAAGGGTTCCAATCGGGTCGATGTTAAAGGCCGGGGCGGCTTCGTCTGCGCCATCGGTATTGGCAATGTGCGCGGCCAACAGGGCCGCAGCCGGAACACCCGCGGCACCACCATCAAGTCCGACGGTGGCAAGGTTGGTGTAAACATCCTCAAGTGCGGCATCAAGATCGGCCAGACAATGAATGGCAATCCCGTCAACACCGACCTCGGCAGAACTGATTTCGCGCCCGGCGCGGGCGGCGGCATCAAGTTTTAGCGTGATCGAGGTGGCCCCATTTTCAAGGTCCTCAAGGATCGCGGCATTGGTGGCTTTGGGATCGGGATGGGTATGAAGCTGACGGATGTCCCAACCGGTAACGGTTTCACGCGGCTCGACCGTGGCGTTAAGAACCTCGTGGATCAGCCGGGTCGCGTCATCCTGATCGTCATTTGTATAGATCGGCTGAACGGAAAACCCATCAAGGGTGTTGGTGACAAGCTTCTTCTCGAACGGTGCACCCTTAAGGGCCTCTTCGGCAAGCTTGCGCCAACTTGCGTAATCAGCAGATGGAAATTCGGATGCGAGCTTAAGCGGGTCGGACATGGTTTCTCCCGGCTTGGTTCATCCCGGCCTTGATGCGACTCCATATGGGGCGCGGCGCGGAAAGTTGCCAAATTCTATTCTACTACGGATTCCCAGTACCCGGTACACCCCGCCCGGCCCAATTCATGCCAAGAAAACACCATCGGTATTCTGACTCGTGCAAAACCGCGAAAAACGGCTTCGTACCTACAGTTGCGGGGGCAGTTCCGGGCTTGGCCACACCGCCAAAAGGCGGGGCCGCACCGGATTCCCGATCATGTTTTCCGGTCACATTCGCGACATGGCGGTTTATAGCACCTGTCCCTAATTCCGTAAATAGGCATGGAAATACCTATTTAGGCGGATAAGCCACCCGACAAATCAGGTTTCCGTAGCGTTATGTTGGCGGAAACATTGGAGTTTTATCGGCTAGGTCGTGATTTCTGTGCCATGATGCTGGTGTCATAACCACCTTATACTTTCGCGCAAGGGGTGGAAGATCGGGGTGAAGGCAGAACATTGCATGGCAAAAATTTGGCGGGTTTAACCAATTTGACATTTTCATCTGTCAGTTTGGGCGTGTCCCAAATCTCGGAGTATCGCCATCCATGAATGCGCTCAGCGCCATGCCGCCGCAATTTTGTCCTGATGGACTGGTTGCGTTCGCCGACGACAGTCCCAGCGCCAAAGCAGCCCTTGAAACAGTGTTGCGCCGGGCCGGATATGACGTGGCCGGCTTTGATTGTGCCGATGATCTGATCGATCAGCTTGAAGGCATGTGCCCCAACGCCATTATTCTGGATATTGAAATGCCGGGCATGAGCGGCTTTGAAGCCTTTTGCGAGATTCGCCGCCGCTTCCCCAACAGCCAAAACGTGCCGGTTTTCTTTTTCTCCGCCCATTATGACGCCGATACCCGCGCGCAGGCGGATGCGTTGGGTGCCGCCGATTTCATCAGCAAGGATGCCAGCCCGAAAGTGGTTCTTGAGCAGCTCAACCGGGTTCTCGGCAATTCCATGAGCGCCTGTTAAGCTCTTCATTAGGCGTATTGCTATGACAAACGCTCTGCCCCGGCAGGGCGTTTTTCTATGCGCAACCGCTGGTCTTGCTTGCCATCATTCCCATATTTCGGGCATAGCATGGTCTGGGTTGATACCCGGTCCGCCACCAAATCCATCACGTCCCGGAGCACTCCGCAATGTCATCGTCCTCTGCTGCCAACCCGATCCTTGTCGAAGCCACCCGTGGCGCGATGGTCGAAAGTTTTCACCGTGGCCGGTATGTGGTGATGAAATCGGATGGCACCGTGATCGACGCGGGCGGCGATATTGACGCACTGATGTATCCGCGATCCGCGATCAAACCGCTTCTGGCGATCCCGTTGATTGAAAGTGGTGCGGCGGATGCCTTTGGCCTTGAAGACAAGCACATCGCGCTGGCGTGCTCGTCGCATAATGGCGAGGAAGAGCATGCAACCACGGTTGCCACATGGCTTGAAAAGATCGGCCTGTCGGTCGAAACGCTGGAATGTGCGCCGCACTATTCGCTTAGCCTGAATGCCGCGATCAAGCAGGCGTCCGATCATGTCAAACTGACCAAGGCGCATAACAACTGTTCGGGCAAACATGCCGGGTTCCTGACAACCGCGCAGCATCTTGGCGATGACCCGACCGGTTATATTGCAGAGCCCCATCCCGTTCAGCAGCGCCTGATCAAGGTGCTTGAGGAAATGGGGGATTGTGATCTGTCATCCACCCCGCGCGGCATTGATGGCTGCGGTATTCCGGTAATCGGTATGCGCCTGCGCGATCTGGGGCTTGCCATGGCGCGGATGGCTGATCCCGCTGGCCTGTCGGAAACGCGCGCCAATGCCATCAAGCGCATTCGCAAGGGCTGTGCAAAAGCACCCTTTATGGTCGCAGGCACGGGCCGTTTCTGCAGTGCCATCATGGAAGAATGTGGCGAGGACGCGCTGGTCAAGGTCGGGGCAGAGGGTGTTTACTGTGCAGCCTTCCCCGAACAGGGGCTTGGTGTGGCGCTCAAAATTGATGATGGCACCCAGCGCGGGGCAGAGGTTGCGATGGGTGCCATCTTGCGCAAACATGGCGTCATCGACGATGCCCGCGCCGAGGTGCTTAAAAACCATCTGACGCCGGTGCTGACCAACTGGGCGGGCAAATATGCAGGCGACTTGCGCCCGGCCTTCTAATCAAGACGGGAAACCGATGCAAAGCATTGCGGCCTATATCTTTGCGGCCATTGCCGAAATTGCCGGGTGTTTTGCCTTCTGGGCCTGGTTGCGATCGGGGAAATCGATCCTTTGGGTCGTGCCCGGCGTCGTATCCCTTATTATCTTTGCCTGGCTTCTGACGCGGGTAGAGGCCGATTTTGCCGGTCGGGCCTATGCGGCCTATGGCGGGGTTTATATCACGGCATCAATATTCTGGATGTGGGTGGTTGAACGCAGCATGCCTGATCGCTGGGATATTATCGGCTTGATGGTTTGCCTGATTGGGGCGGGCATCATTCTGTTTGCCCCGCGTTAGAGCTTTCAGGCTTTTGCCGGTTTTTCTTCCGGTTGTGGGCCGGTTCGGTCTTCGCCGGGCAACAGAACGTGGAACGTCGTTCCCTTGCCCATTTCGGTTTCAAACCAGATGCGCCCGCCATGGCGGACGGTGACGATGTCATGGGTGATCGACAGACCCTGTCCGGTCCCTTTGCCGACTTCCTTGGTGGTAAAGAACGGGTTGAAGACCTTGGATCGGTCTTCCTTGGCGATACCGGTGCCGTTATCAGAAATCGAAATCAGGATACTGTCATCAAGCGACGTCGTCTTGACCGTGATATGGCCTTCATCCGGTTTGCGCCCGGCAGCCTGAATGGCCTGTGCTGCGTTGACGATCAGGTTCAGGAAGACCTGATTGATCTCGTTGATGTGACAGGGAATATGCGGGATTTCAGGGTCGAACTTCTCGATGATGTCGGCATTGTGTTTCCATTCATTGCGCGAAATCACAATCACGTTGGACAGAACACGGTTGATATCGGTGGTGGTTTTTTCTGCCCCGCCGGGGTGGGAAAATTCCTTCATCGACAGCACAATGCGCGCCACCTGATTGATCCCGTCCAAGGACTGCTGGGTCGCATGCGGAATTTCCTCAAGCAGGAATTCCAGGTCGGAATCGCGCATCTGTCGAACAAAATCCTCAAACGTATTGGGCGGCAAACTGGCGCGGTTTTTCCACAAGGTCTGCAATGCCAGACCGAGGATACGTGACAGCGATCCATAACTGTCATTCAGGAACTTCAGGTTATCGCGAATATACTGGCTGGGCGTGTTGATTTCGTGGGCAATGCCGCCTGCGAGATGACCAATCGCCTCAAGCTTAAGGGCTTCGCGCAGATCTTCCTCAAGCTTTTTCTGGGATTCTTCGGCTGTTTTGCGACGGGTGATATCCCGGAAAATATACAGATAACTCATTTCTGATTCGAAATTGGCCGGGCTTACGATGATTTCCATCGGAAAGCTGTCGCCATCAAGGCGTTGGGCCATGGTTTCGGTATAGTCATATTTCAAAACGCCACTGCTGATATTGATACAGCGGTTCAAAAGCCGGTGACGCACGGTGGCCTTGCGATCAATGAACATGACATCAACCGACGTTCCCAGCAGTTCATCACCCGTTGCGCGCAAGATTTCACCGGCTGACTTGTTGAAGTCCTGAATCATGCCGGTCGCATCGATGATCAGGATGCCTTCAACGACACTATCAAGAATGGTTTTGAGCCGTTGGGTTGCTTCCAGTTTGCGGCGCTTTTGTTCCTTCAACAGCGCCATGAAAGGCGCGCGAATTTCCTCGGGCGCGTCAATTTCGTTCGCGGCATCAAGCAGATCCTCGCCGGATGTGACCTCGTCCGTGCTGCTCAGAATTTTTGGGGCCTCGATAGCGTCCTGGTTTTCGGTCATGACGCCTCGCCGATTTGCACTTCGGGGTCATGACCGCCACGGCGGACGCGAATGGGTTCGTGGAACTGATGGAGCTCCTGAAATACACGCAACCGTTGGAGCTGTATCTCTGAAACATAGTTGCCATGAGTGAGCAAGACCTGCCCCTCAAGGGTTTCGATATCAGTTAGCAGGAAGTCACCCATCCTGAGGTTCTTCAGATTGATGTCGTGCTCTGTTCCTTTGGGGTAGGCAACCTTGTCATAAGACGGGTCTTCCTTGGCGAGCAATGCCTCAATCTGGTCAAGAAGCCCCGGGTCATAGCGATCAGGTTTTTGGCGCAACTCGTCAAAATGCTGTTTGACGACCAAATCGCTATCAACAATCTTGCCAAGGTCGTTAAAGATCCGAAGCACGCGTGCCCCAAGTGGCAATTCGTTGCCAAGCGGGCCGTCGGCCGGGAAACCCGATCCATCAAAGTTGCGGTTCTGCAAATAGACAATTTCAGAGACTCTTTCCAGACGCGGGATATTGGAAATCAGTTGGCGGGCGACTTCCGGTGTCCGTCGAACCACATCACGTTCAAGCGGTTGTAGTGGTTTTTCCTCTCCGAGCCGGGCAAGGATTGTCGGCGGCAGCGATACATAGCCAATCGGGGCGAGCAAAGCGGCCAATCCCAATTCCCACGGATGCGGATAGCCGATTGATTTGGCAATGGTGTCGCACCAGATCTTGGCGCGCATCGCCTTGCCAAAGATTGCCGGGTTAAGCTGTGCGAGCACCTCGGTCAGAACCTTGACACTGCCAGCCAGGGTCTGTTCGATCAGGGCCCTTTCAGCGGTGATCAACTGGTACTGTCGCAAACCTGCGTTAAGGCCGGCAATCAGGTCGTCGTCTTCGCAGGGTTTGTTGAAAAACCGGAAGATATGCCCGCGATTGATTGCCTCGACGGCGGTGTGTTGATCGGCATTTCCCGTCAGCATCATATTGACGGTGTCAGGGCTAAGCTTTGCGACTTCTCCCAATAACTGCACGCCATCCATGTCGGGCATGCGCATATCTGCCACACAGACGGCATATCTGTTGCCGGCCTTGATTTTTTGAAGCGCCTGCAAAGGGCCGACTGCGGTGTCAAAATTGAACTTGCCGCGCAGCTTACGCTTTAGAGCCATCAACAGGTTCTCATCGTCATCAACAAAGAGTACAGGAGGATTCTGTGTCATGCTCTGTCTCCCTTACGCATCAATCTCGCGGTATTTCTGTTCCACCAAGCGGGCGGTTTCGAGCCATACAGGCAGTCGATGGCGTTTGCCCAATTGATCCAGATATTCAAGATCAATGCGGCTTTCCGGCGCAGTCCCGGTGCGTTGCTCGATGGCAATTTCACGTGCCAGATGCTGCGCAACATAGATCGCCGTGAGTGCGTTCATTTCAGAATGCGGGGTCTTTTGAGGCCGATGGTGATAGGCAACAGTTTGCACCATCGCACTGGGAAATCCCCACAATCCAAGAAGATAGGCGCCGATTTCCGGATGAGCAGCACCGAACTGATCGCGCTCGGCGACATAAATCGGAACGTCTTCGGTTTCGACCCGTTTGACAACGTCGGCCATTTCATCGGCGCGATAGGCATAAAGGATAAGGCTGCCAATGTGGCTCAGCATGCCAACTGCGGCCAGAACATTGACCACTTCTTTGGGCAGGTCTTCCTGTTCGGCAATCAGGGTCGCGATCACCCCAAGCTGCTGACTGCGTTTGCAAAGCTGCATCATTTGCGTGACCGCGGATTTTGGGCCATCGAAGCTGCGAAACAGGCCAACAAACAAGGCAAGCGCCTTGAGCGTGTCGATGCCAATCATCCGGATGGCCTGCGAAATCGTGGTGATCTTCTGGCTGATCGCAAAATAGGCTGAATTGGTCAGCTTTAGAATTTCTGCGGTGAGTGCAATGTCTGATTCAACGATGGCCGTAAGCTGCTCGTTGCCGACAAGCGGGTTTTCAAGTGCTTTAACAAGGTTGGTATAGGTCGTCGGGGGCGAGGCAAGCGCGTCAATCCCGCCAACAAGGGCCCGCAAGTCCGGATTGGTCAGAAGATGGCGCAGATCAAGTGCATTTTCGATGGTTTCGATCAGCATCTTGTCGTCGCAGGGTTTGGCCAGATATTGATGCGCTGGCCCGACCGTGCGCAGGATTGCCTCTTCTTCGGCAAAACCGGACAAAATGATCCGCGCGGAATGCGGGTGTTTTTCCTGCATGATGGTCAGAAGTGCCGCGCCATCAGTTCCGGGCATGCGCATGTCTGAAATCACGACATCCGGATCAATCTCGTCAGCCTTGAGCAGCGCGCTTTCCGCGTCATGCGCGAAATGCACTTGCCATTCCGGATGAACGGATCGCAATCTTCGACGCAACCCATCCAGAATATTCTTGTCATCGTCTACGAACAGGATGACGCTCATTTTCATCTCATGCGTGTGTTCCATGTTCAATACATGGGGCGAGAAGGGCGTCTTTGATAGTCCGCATTTGCGGAGGGTAATGAACTTTTTAGTCGTTCTTGCAATCAAAGGGTGTGGTGGGTGGGGCCATCAGCTATCGGTAAGTTCGCGGTATTTCTCGGAAACAATTGCCGCAATATTGGCCCATTCCTCCAGACGGCCATGCTTTCCGATCCGTGCGAGATAGTCCGTATCAATGCTGCTTTCGATGCTCACGCCCGCGTCACGGTCGGCGACCTCGCGGGTCAGGTGCTGAGCAACATATATGGCGGTCAGCGCCGTCATTTCCTGATGTGGAAGGTCCATCGGGCGGTGGTGATAGGCAACCGCCTGAATGACCGGGGCAGGGAACCCCCACAACCCAAGCAAATAGGCCCCGATCTCGGCGTGTCCTGCGCCAAACTGTTCGTTTTCAGCCTGGTCGATTGAAATGCCTTCTTTTTCCACCCGTTCGACAACCGCCTGCATTTCGTCCGACCGGTTGGTGTATAGGATAAGCGTCCCGATATGGCTGAGCATCCCGATCGACGGCACAGCATGGCAAATCTCACGCGGGAGACGTTCATATTCTGCAATCAGCGCGGCGGTAACCCCGATTTGCTGAGAACGGTGGCACAGTCGCTTCAGGTTGGCCGCCTGACTGGCCGGGCCGTCAAACCCGCGATACAGCCCGACAAACAGTGCAAGCGCCTTAAGCGTCTCCATGCCCAGCATGCGAACCGCATGACCAACCGAGGACACATTCTGGGTGACCGCAAAATAGGACGAATTTGTCAGCTTCAGGACTTCGGTCGTTAACGCAATGTCGGACTCGACAATTTTACTGATGGTATCAAGCGAGTAATTGGGATCGGCAAAGGCTGTTTCGAGGCGCATATAGGTGTCTGGCGGGGATGCCAGGCTTTTGGAGTCTGCCACAAGGGTTCTAAGTTCCGGACTGCGCAACAACTGGCGCAGGCCAAGGGCGTTTTCGATGCTTTCGATCAGGGTTTCGTTATCGCAAGGCTTGCTCAGGAACTGGTGCGCCGGACCGATGGTGCGCAGATAGGATGCATTGTCGGCATGACCGGTCAGAATGATGCGTACAGCATCGGGTTGGGTTTTCTGCATGGTTTCAAGCAAGGTAACGCCATCCATGCCCGGCATCTGGATGTCCGATACGATCACATCGAAATCCTGTTTTTCAGCAAGCTCAAGTGCTTCTGCCCCGCTATTGGCAAAATGCAGGTTCCATTGTGGCCGCGCGCTGCGCAAGCGTCGGCGCAATCCGTTCAGGATGTTGGCATCGTCATCTACAAACAAGATCTGGTGCATTGGAACCGATACTTTTCAAGGACATATTGCAGATGGGGTTGCCTTTTGGCCCTTACAAGATCGCGAAATGACAAGTCATCGGGCAAAGCGAATCGGGTCATAGAGATGATGAGATTCACCAAGCAGGACGTCTCATGCGGAAAAAACGGGAAACATTCCCGAAACCAAAAGCATTAAAATAATACAATAGTATAGGTATTATGTGATGATATATTGATGTCATGCTCGGTCCGGCGCGATTGTCATATTTTGTCAGAATGTATAGTGCCAACCGTGGGTACACTTTCAATGATTGTAAATTTGAGCGCATAAATGCTTTTCATGATCGACGGGGAGTGCGATCTCATAAATGACAACGCGCACGGAACTGATTGATGCCATTAAAAAGCATCAGCTCTATGTAATGAAGCAACCGGGTGGCAAGCGATTGCAGTTGCGCAATGGCAACCTTTCGCGCATCAAAATGAGCAAGATCAGTCTTGAGGATGCGGTTCTGCCCGGTGCGAACTTTATTCAGGCTGTAATCCGCGACGTCAAATTCGATTTCTGTGACCTGTTTGGAACCAACTTCGTTGAAGCTGATCTTGAAGGATCAAGCTTCATGCGCGCTGATCTGCGCGGTGCGAACATGGCGCGCGCAAGATTGCGCAATGCCAACCTGAAGGGGGCTGATCTTCGATCCGGCGTGATGGTGATCGTCGATGCCGGACGCGAAAAAAAGGTCAAGCGCAACACGGATCTGGCCAATGCCGATCTGCAAGGCTCGATGATGTCTGGCGCCAATCTGGCTGAAAGCAACATGTCCGGTGCCCGGCTTGCCGATGCGGATCTGAGCGATGCCAACATGTTTGCCGTCAATCTTGCCGGGGCAGACCTTTCAGGGTGCAACCTTTCGGGGGCGAAGCTCAAGAACGCGAACCTCAAGGGGGCCAAGCTCAAGGATACATTGTTGCTGGGCACGGACCTGTCGGGTGCAAATCTGCGCAATGTCGATTTGTCCAATGTCGATCTGTCACAGGCCAACACTTCAAATTCGATCGGCAGCAAGTCGGGAGCGCCCTTGCCCGAAGATATCCGCATTTTGTTAAACGCCCATACGGAGTGGCTGACAAGTGGCGGGGCAGCAGGCGCACGACTTGATGTTACAGGCCGTGATCTGACCGAGCTTGATTTTACCGGCTTTGATCTTTCGGCAGCGTGCTTTGATGATTGCATCCTGCGCGGCGCGTTGCTGGTTGATACCATCCTTGTGATGGCATCCATGCGAAATGCCGATCTGGCCCGCGCCCGCCTGAGCGGTTCGATCATGAATGGGGTGCGGATGTCTTATGCCAACTGTTCCAAGGCTGTGCTTCAGGGTGTCAAGTTTGGCGGATTGGAACAACGTGATGCCAAGGGACAAAAGACCGGCGAGGTGTGGCGGGCTGATCTGCAATCAGCAGATTTTTCCAATACTGACCTGCGAAACTCGGTCTTTGATCAGCCCCGCATGAAGGGGGCCACGCTGCGCAAGGCGAATATTGCCGGTGTTGCATTTGGCGATACGGATTTAAGCGAAGTCGATCTTGATGGTGCCAATATCGGCTCGATTCTGAGCGGAACCATTCCAGAACAGGTTTAACCCCGATATAAATATCCCCCAAAGCCTCCTGGGCATTCGGATAGGATTTCAGCGAAATAACCGACTTGCAGGGCAGTGCCGATACGCAAGAAGTTAAACTTGTTGCGTTGCAGGCTAAGTGCTGCATTCTATAATGCTGAATAATAAAAAACTGATTTAGAGTCGGGGGCTATTCGCTTTATGTCATCGCGTTCGGAATTGATTGATGCAATCAAGAAGCATCAACTTTACCTCAATCAAAAACCGGGCGGTCAGCGCATGCAATTGCGCAATGGCAACCTGTCGCGCATCAAGATGAACAAGATCAGCCTGAAAGAGGCCGTCCTGCCGGGGGCGAACTTCATTCAGGCATCTGCCCGCGATGTCTGCTTTGATTTCTGTGATTTGTTTGGCGCTAACTTTGTTGAAGCCGATCTTGAAGGATCCACGTTTGAACGTGCCGATCTGCGTGGTGCGAACATGGCGCGCACAAAGTTGCGCAACGCCAACCTGAACGGCATTGATTTGCGTGCGGGTATCATGGTGGTTCTCGAAGGTGCGCGTGAACGCACGGTCAAACGTGAAACCGACATGACAAACGCCGACCTTGAGGGCGCGATGATGTGGGGCGCGAATATGGCTGGCAGCAACATGTCGGGCGCACGTCTTGCCAACACCGACATGAGTGACGCCAACATGTTTGCTGTCAACCTCGAAGGGGCGGACCTGACGGGGTGCAAGTTGAATGGCGCGAAGCTGCGCAATGCCAACCTCAAGGGAGCCAAGCTTTCTGGGACTGAACTTGTTGGCGCGGACCTGAGCGGTGCGAACCTGCGCAATGTCGACCTGCAAGATGTCGATCTTACGCAGGCCAACACGTCCTATTCCATCGGCGGTGAAGCCCCCAGCGCCCCGCTGGTCGAAGATATTCGCGCATTGGTCAACGGACACAGCGAATGGCTGTCAACAGGTGGCAAATCCGGGATGCCGATGATTGCAGCCGGGCGTGATTTGTCGGGCATGGACTTTTCCGGCATGGATTTGTCAGGGGCTGTCTTTGACAAATGCATTATGCGCGGCACCCTGTTCGTCGATACCATTCTTGCCATGTGTTCGATGCGCGAAGCCGACATGCAGAAGATCCGCATGAACGGTGCGGTGCTTGATGGAGTGCGCATGGCGGGATCGGATTGCTCGGAGGGGGTATTTCAGGGCGTTCATTTCGGCGGCGTCGATCAGCGCGACAAGAAGGGCGAGAAAACAGGGACGGTCTGGCAGGCCGATCTGTCGGATGTGAATTTCGAACAGTCCGACTTGCGCAACTCGGTCTTCCACGAAGCCAAGATGAAGGGTGCAAACCTGACCAAGGCGAATGTCGCCGGTGTTGCCTTTGGTGCGACCGATCTTAGCGAAACCGAACTCGAAGGGGCCAATGTCGGTTTGATTTTGAACGGCTATATCCCCCGCAAAAAATAATCACCGCCCAACATTCAGGTTAAATGAAAAACGCCGCCCTCATTGAAGGCGGCGTTTCTGATTTTGCGCGGGCGGTTTGTCGCCTAGCTGCGATAATCGGCGTTGATCGAGATATAGCCATGTGTCAGATCGCAGGTCCAGACAGTGGCCGCACCATCACCAAAGCCAAGATCAGCATCAATGTCGATATACTGACCCTTGATGTGCGCTTCGACCGGGGCTTCGTCATAATCCTCGACCCGCTCGCCATTCTTGGCCAGCACAATGCCACCAATCGAAATGGTCAGTTTGTTCGGGTCGGCGGTGACACCGCATTTGCCGACGGCCATGACAATACGCCCCCAGTTGGCGTCTTCACCGGCAATCGCGGTTTTGACCAGCGGAGAGTTGGCAATCGCCTTGGCGGCTATCTTGGCTTCTTTCTCGTTCACGGCACCGGTCACATTGACGGTGATGAACTTGCTTGCGCCTTCGCCGTCACGCACGACCTGATGGGCCAGATCACGCAGAACGTCTTCCAGTGCCGTTTTGAATGATGCCAAAGCCGGATCGTTCGCATCGGAAATGGCATCGTTGCCTGCCTTGCCGGTCGCCGCCAACAGCACGGTATCCGAGGTCGAGGTATCGCTATCGACCGTAATCGCGTTAAAGCTGCGATTGTTGCAGTCGGTCAACAGCGCCTGCAAAACACTGTGCGGCAGGGCGGCATCAGTAAACACAAAGCCCAGCATGGTCGCCATGTTCGGCTCGATCATGCCAGATCCCTTGGCAAAGCCGGAGATGGTCACTTCGGTGCCGTTGATGGTCGCGGTGGCTGAGGCCCCCTTGGGGAAGGTATCGGTGGTCATGATTGCCTTGGCGGCATCAAGCCAGCTGGCATCATTGGCCAGAATGTCATCCATCGCATCGGTAATGCGGTTTGCCGTGGTCGGCTCGCCAATCACACCGGTTGATGCGGTGAAAATCTCGGTCTTGGCGCAGCCAAGTGCCTTGGCCGCGGCGTCGACCTTATCGGCGACGAACTTTTCGCCAGCCTTGCCGGTAAAGGCGACCGAGTTACCCGCATTGACGAAAAATGCACGTGCGGTGCCACCCTTAAGCGCCTCGCGCCCCCAGCGCACCGCTGCCGATGCTGTGGTTGACTTTGTGAACACACCGGCAACCTGGGTGCCGGGCTCAAGTTCAGCCAACAGGACATCCGGGCGCCCCTTATAGCGAATGCCAAGGGTTGCGGTGTGTAATTTGACACCGGTAATGGCCGGAAGATCGGGGAATGCCGCGGGGGCAAGCGGTGAAATGGCAGTCGCAACCATCTGTGCAATTTCCTTTATTGGACAAGTAGGCCCATCCTGCCGCAATGGTGGCGAAAAGCAAGCGACAGAATGAGTTTGCGCGATCAAACTGATCGACAAAAAACGGGGCGAAGCCAATGGCCGCACCCCGTTTGATGATGTTGGAAAGACAGGGGCCGTCAATACAGACGGGTGATCCTGTTTTCCGAATTATTCAGCCGGTGCTTCCTTGGCAGCTTCTTCTGCTGCTTTCGCCGCTTCGATTTCGACATTGTTGACGATATCGGCGGTGGCACGCAGGTCTTCGACCAGCGCGTTAAACGCATCTCGGCTGATTTCGGCCACCAGCTGCTGACGGACTTCGTCAAGCGACGGCTGGGCGCCTTCTTTTTTCTCTTCGACCTTGATCACATGCCAGCCAAACTGGGTCTGAACCGGTTCGCTTGAATAGGTGCCTGCTTCCATTGCAAAGGCAGCTTCCGCGAACGGTGCGACCATGTCTGCACGGTTAAAGAAGCCAAGATCACCGCCATTCGGGCCGGACGGGCCGGTCGATTTTTCCTTGGCGAGTTCGACAAAATCAGCACCATCGTCGAGTTCGGCGATGACGGCTTTTGCGTCTTCTTCGCTTTCAAGCAGGATGTGGCGGGCGTGAACCTGCGGCTCTGGCTCGTTGGTCGCGATGAATTCTTCGTATTTCGCGTTGATCGCGTCTTCGGTGATCGCTTCATTGAGCGCACGATCCAGATAGGTTTCCGCGATCAGGCGGCGCTCAAGGGCTGCGATCTGTTCTTTGACTTCTTCGTCATCGGCCAGACCGGCTTCGCTCCCGGCATTCATCAGCAGACGTTGGTTGATTTCGCGGGTCAGAAGATCCGCCTTGAGCATTTCAAACGGAAGCTGGCGGTACTGTTGCGGCAGGCCCTGCTGGGTTGCGCGGACTTCGGATTCAAGGATTTCCTCACCATTGACCGTCGCCAGCACCGGGTCTTCTGCCGGTGCAGCGTCCTGTGCCATGGCAGGGGATGCAAAAATGACGGTTGCCAAGGACGCAGCAAGAAGGGATTTGCGCAGCATAGTTTCTCCAGACTTTGATTTCAGACGGGCTTTTGCCCGATGCCTCTGCCCACGGGTAAAACACATAAGTGGTGCCTGCACAAGGCTTTGCCGTGGATGATGCACCTTTTGACAAAGCAATCTGTCTAAAATGTGAAGAAGCTAAATTTGCTTGTCAGCATGTTGTGTTTTGTATCTGTGCGCCCGCCCGCGGATTTGCCGTACGCATGGACTGCGGAGGCGGGCGATGGCTGAGCGACAGTAATATGAAATTTTGACAGGGCCGAGGATACGGATCAGGCCTGAACATCAAACAGGACTTCACCGACCATCCCGTGAGAACCATCGGCACGGGTGAAACCTGATTTGGCTACCAGATCACCGCCAATCAGGCGTTCATCCAATGGTGTGATCATGGAAAGCGAGATCGATTTGATGCCCTCGCTTGCCAGATCGGACTGACTCCCGTCTGCGCGCAGCAACACAAGCGAACTGAAGACAGCATCGTTTTCGTCAATCTGGCCATCATGGTTGTCGTCATATTTGGCCAGCTCGGCAAAGCCGTCTTTTGCGCCGTTTTGGTCGCCAAACAGTTCAGTGCCATCGTTGATTTTGCCATCCCTGTTGCGATCAAGCGCAAGCAGTGCATCCGCGCCACTGACCCAGGCGGTTTGATCAAGCGTGCCATTGCCATCAATGTCAAATCGCGTTCCATCCATCACACTGGTGATGTCGACACCATTGCCATCAAGATCAAGGATCAGCGGGTCTTGCTGGAACATCTGAGAAATCTCGATACGGATTAATTCGATATGGGCATGAAATTCCGAGATCGAGATATCGGCTGACCCCGCCAGGCTTGAAAAGCGGGTCTCAATGGCACTGAAATCAATCTCGACACTGCGCGAATTTACGGAAACCTGACCCAGATTGACCGCGCTGTTACCTTGGGCGATGTTGATCGAGAGTTCCTGAGTTGAAATCTCCCCCTTGGCACCATTCGCACCCACAGTCTTGAGCTCGGCCGGGTCACCACCGGTCATCGCATTGGCGATGGCACGTGCCTTGGCGGGCGGAACACCCATCATCGAAAGGATGATGAAAGCATCGCGATTCATCCTTGCCTGCGCCTCATCCAATGCGGGTTTCAGCGCATTAAAAGCTTCAAGCGGGGCAGTGTTGATTTCAAACACCGGACGCTGGAACTCGCCAAGGGCATTTTCGATGCGCTCATTGGCTTCGATACTGAGATCAATCTGATCGGAAATCGTGCGCTGTCTTGCCAATGCCGTTTCGGTTTGGCTTTTCCCATCCGCCCCGGTATCCGCACTGCTTGCAGTCACCGCGCTGTTGGAGGTGGCGCGCAGCGTGGCAATTCCGGCGGCATTATCCGCTGCGGTGGGGTTGGAAACTGTTGTGTGCTCAAACATTCAGCGCCTCCTTCCTGAAGGGCTGCGGGATGCTGATTATGGCATCCCGTGGCTGTTAAATCAGAACATCCTGTTCCTGTGTCGGGTCAATAACGGGCACGGTTTCACCATTCGGGAAGGTGAAGGTGGCATTGCCATCGTCCTGACCAAAACGGCCCATCGGCATCATCATATCAACCGTCAGCTGAAGCGGGCCAGTGCCCTCACCGGCTTCTGGTGCAGGCTGATTGATACTGCGTACAATCAGGGTTGCCTGCTCCATGAACTGTTCAGTGATCTGGGCATTCAGTGCCGCCATGCGTTCGGCGGCAAGCGCCTGGCCGTTGGTTTGTGCCGCACCATTGGTGGCAACACCTTCGCCCTCTGCGGATGTATCATCGGTGCCAACCGTTGCATTCATCAGTTCACGGATGAATTCGGCGACTCCGTTGTCATTGATATCGAACAGAAGCCCGCCATTCTCGGCACTGGCCGGGTTGCCCAACGCATCAACCAGCGATCCGCCACCCAGTCCATCCATGACATTGCCAAGGGCGCCAAGGGCCGCCCCCATGCTGTTGCCAATTGCGATGGCTTCGGTGCGGACAACCTCAACCTTGGCAGCCTCGTAGTTAAACGAAAACTCACCGGTTTCGTTATTGATGCTGATATCCAGCGACTGGACCGCCATCATGGCTGATTCGGATACGCCAACCGCCGCGCCATTTGCCCCGGCATAGGAAATGGCGGTCTTGCTGTGGCTGGCGATGGCCTGATCAAAGGAAAATTCGAACTGGTCCTGACCGCTTGCGGCATCGCGAATGCCATTGAACATTGCATCGGTTGCGGCAATGGCGTCTTCTTCTGACATGCCCGAAAGTGCAAACATTTCCTCAACACTGCCGCGGATCAGTTCAAGCGATGCATCAAGCGCACGCTCAAACAATTCATCGGTTGTCAGCGGTTCGGACGAAAGAGACTTTCCGGTGGCCGGTACAAGCTTCTGGCTGTCGTTATGTGCGGCAAGCGCATCATCAGAAAGGGCTACCGGGTCAATACGGGTGCGCGCATCAGGGCGGGCCTGTGCTGCGCTTTCGCCAGTATTTGAATCGGTTTTGGCATGGGGCTGACGCGCGTCTTGCAGGGCAGACTGCCCCTGACGAAACGGATTAAGCGCGGAGAAATCGACCATAATCCTCCTCCTGAGGACTTGATTTGGCAGCGTTTAAGGATCGTCCCTTCGCGCCAAAACGAGCTACATGCTCTGTTAAGGTGTAAAACTAATAAGTGAATAATACGACCATTCTTCGTGTTTCTCAAGCAAGAAGGCTTCAAACGCACCAAACGAAAACGTGAAGAGGCGCGGATTTGCCAGCGATCTGGTGCGATAACAGGTAATTTCCCGCTCTTCATTCCCGATATTGGTTCGTTCCGTTGACAGATGGCAGGCAGGGTTCTATCTGTGATCGGGCTCCGCTTTCTGCCGGGGTTCATTGTGTCTTAATTTATTTGTTCAGGAACGTATTAATGCTCGGCGCTATTGCCCGGAAAATTTTCGGTTCAGCTAACGATCGTGAAGTCAAAGCCCTGCGGGCCACGGTCGAGCAAATCAATGCCCTGGAACCCGAAGTCGAGAAGCTTTCAGATGACGAACTGCGCGCCCGTACCGATTGGCTGCGCGATCGTCTGAAGAATGGCGAGACTCTGACAGATATTCTTCCTGATACCTTTGCCACCATCCGCGAAGCCTCCAGACGTGTACGTGGCGAACGTCATTATGACGTGCAGCTTCTGGGCGGCATGGTTCTGACATCTGGCAAGATCGCCGAGATGAAAACCGGTGAAGGTAAAACCTTGGTTTCGACCCTTCCGGTCTATCTGAACGCGCTTGAAGGCAAGGGTGTTCATGTTGTAACCGTGAACGACTATCTGGCAAGCCGTGATGCGGAATGGATGGGCGAGGTCTATGGCTTCCTTGGTTTGACCGTGGGCGTGATCATGCATGGCATGACCGACGATCAGCGCCGCGAAGCCTATGCCTGCGACATTACCTATGCGACGAATAACGAGCTCGGCTTTGATTATCTGCGCGATAATATGAAGTTCCGCCTCGAAGACATGGTCCAGCGTCCGTTCAACTTTGCCATCGTCGATGAAGTCGATTCGATCCTGATTGACGAAGCCCGTACCCCGCTGATCATTTCCGGTCCGGCTGAAGACAGCTCGGAACTGTATCGCGCGATTGATGCCTTGATCCCGAAACTGGTCGAGGAAGACTACGAAAAAGATGAAAAGGCACGTGCGGTGACCCTGACCGAAGAGGGTACCGAACACGCCGAACAGCTTCTGATGGAAATGGAAATCCTGACCGAAGGCACGCTTTATGACGTTGCCAACGTTCATCTGGTCCATCACGTCAATCAGGCGTTACGTGCGCACAAGCTGTTCCAGAAAGACACCGACTATATCGTCAAGGACGACAAGGTCGTCATCATTGACGAATTCACCGGTCGTATGATGGAAGGCCGCCGCTATTCCGATGGTCTTCATCAGGCGCTTGAAGCCAAGGAAAAGGTCAAGATCCAGAACGAAAACCAGACTCTGGCATCGATCACTTTCCAGAACTATTTCCGTCTTTATCCGACTTTGGCCGGCATGACCGGTACGGCAATGACCGAGGCCGAGGAATTTGAGGAAATCTACAACCTTCAGGTTGTCGAAATCCCGACCCATCGCCCGATTGCCCGTATTGATGCCGATGACGAGATTTACCGGACCGCCAAGGAAAAATGGGTGGCGATCTCTGAACAGCTCGAAGACTGCCACAAACGTGGCCAACCGGCTCTGGTCGGGACTGTTTCGATCGAAAAGTCGGAAATCCTGTCTGACCTTCTGAAAAAGAAGAAAATCCCGCACGAAGTTCTCAACGCCAAGCAGCACGAGCGCGAAGCATCGATCGTCGCACAGGCTGGTGCGCCGGGTGCCATCACGATTGCCACCAACATGGCCGGTCGCGGTACTGACATCAAACTTGGCGGCAACGTTGAAATGCGGGTCGAACACGAATTGGCCAATGTCACCGACGAAGCCAAACGTGCGGCTGCGATCGAGAAAATCAAGGAAGAGGTCAAAGCCGATCAGGAAAAGGTTCTGGCGGCTGGCGGTTTGTTTGTGATCGGTACCGAACGCCATGAATCACGCCGCGTGGATAACCAGCTGCGTGGTCGTTCCGGCCGTCAGGGTGACCCGGGTGGCTCGAAATTCTATCTGTCGCTTGAAGATGACCTGATGCGCATCTTCGGGTCGGAGCGCATGGACAGCATGCTTCAGAAACTTGGTCTGCAGGAAGGTGAAGCGATTTACCATCCGTGGATCAACAAGGCGCTTGAGAAAGCCCAGCAGAAGGTCGAGGCGCGCAACTTCGACATTCGTAAGAACGTTCTGAAGTTTGATGATGTCATGAACGACCAGCGTAAGGTCGTTTACGAGCAGCGCCGTGACCTGATGCAGGCCAAAAACGTGGCCGAAGACGTTGCAGACATGCGCGCCGAAGTCATCGAAGACATGGTCGACAAATATTGTCCGGCCAAGGTTTATCCAGAGCAGTGGGAAACCACCAGCCTGCACGAAGAGGTTACCCGTCTTCTGGGGATTGATCTGCCGATTGCAGATTGGGTCAAGGAAGAAGGCATTGATCAGGAAGTCATGCGCGAACGCATTGAAAAGGCCGCGGATGAAAAAATGGCGGCGAAGGTTGCCAACTATGGTGCAGACATCATGCGCCAGGTTGAAAAAAGCCTTGTCCTGCAGCTGCTTGACCAGTCGTGGAAAGAACACCTTCTTGCCCTTGATCATCTGCGTCAGGGCATTGGTCTGCGTGCCTATGGTCAGCGTGATCCGCTCAATGAGTTCAAACGCGAAGCGTTCAACATGTTCGAAGCCATGCTGGTTTCCTTGCGTGAACGCGTGACCCAGATGCTGTCGCATGTCGAACTGCAATCGACCCCGCGCCCCGAAGACCTCGAGGCATCACGCCGTCCGCAGCAGGAAATGCGCGAAAACCGCGACGAACTTGAAGCAACCGAGCAGGGTGTGGATACCGCAACCGTGCAGTCGCGTCAGCCGGGCAATTTCGATCCCAACGATCCGTCAACATGGGGTCGGGTTGCACGCAATCAGGCTTGCCCATGCGGATCCGGGAAAAAATACAAACATTGCCATGGTCAGCTGAACTGATCGAAACTGGCAACATGATCAAAAAAAGCGCGCGCCCATCGGTTGCGCGCTTTTTTATTTTTGTGCCGTTGGCAGGGTGCCTTGCAGGAACTGCCTTACAGGGGCCAGAACCTGTTCATCGGTCGTCAGAAAAAAACCAAGGGCAATCAGCGTTCCCGCATGGCCGGTGTCAGGGACTTCGACAAGTTCGGCCGTTGGTGCCAATTCTGCCAGTCGGCGTGAATTTCTTGGGAAAACGGTATGATCACGTGTGCCGGTCACCAGCAACAATGGCGGCATATGCGCCAGATCCATCTCCACGGGTTGGCTTTCATCGGCTGGCGTGTCGCCAAACGCATTTTGTGTGGCCGAAACATCATAGGGATAAAAATCATACGGGCCAGACAGCCCGATAATCCCGGCAATGGCGCTGTTATCAAGGCCAACAGCGTCTAAATATCGTTTATCTGCAACCACCTGAACGGCGTTGTAGGCTCCGGCGGAATGCCCGGCCAGCATCACAGGGGTGTCAGCTAGCAGCTTGGGGTTCTGTTTTGCATATCTATCCATAAACGCAATCGTCGACGCGCCGTCCTCGATAAAGGCCGGGAAATGTATATCTGGCACCAGTCGGTAATCTGGAATGGCCACGGCATATCCAAGCTCGGTAAACCGCTTGGCGACAAATGCATATTTGGCACGATCACCAGAAGCCCATGATCCGCCATAAAACCAGATCACAAGCGGTGCTGGCCGGGCTGATACATCGGGCAAGTAAAGATCCAGGACCTGCCGCTTGTCCGGACCATAGGAAAGGTCTGCGACATCCGGCTTCAAGTCACCCGCCTGCCAGTGGTTATAGGCACCCAGCTTGTCGCAACCGGCAAGCAGCATGATCGCGAGAAGTGAATTGGCGGTAATGCCCAGGAATTTCTTGGGAGACATACGGGTTACTGGCCAGTGCAAAATCAAATTACATATCTTCAATACGTTAGTGGATTGAGATCCGTTTAAAACATTTCTTTAGATGGGGCTTTGATAGGCACGAGTGTGTCTTTGGTTTCCCCGGTTGATGCTTGTAGAGGTGCCAATTGCATGTGTCTTGTTGGAGCTTGTGTTTATTAGTCCTTAATGGCCTGCCCCTAAACTTTTTGCGTGAAGTACAACTACGGAGATCCAGTCACAGTGTCCTCATTTGATCAACTGTCCAAACGTGCCAGAAAGTTGGAAAAACAGGGCCAGATTGACGAGGCCATTAAACTTTACGAACTGTTTCTTCAGGACTTCCCCAAAAACACACGTGCCAAAGCAGCGCTTGAAAAACTGCGTGAAGCAGAAACGGGTACTGGAATTTCTGCTCAGGCGGCTTTTGTGAAAGCTTCGGAATTCATTGATCAGGGCGCATATTCAAAGGGTATTGAGCTCGCGAAAAAGCTGGCAGAGGGTGCCCCGGACAACGCCCAAGTGTGGAACCTTTTGGGGCTTGCCTACTTCAGAAGTCAAAATCCGGTAGAGGCAGAAAGATGCCTGCGTAAAGCCATTGACCTCGATAAAAAGCTCGGGATGGCCTGGGTCAATATCGCGAAGTTGTTTTCAGCGCAAAACAAGTATGAGATGGCCTTGCAAGCCTATCAGAATGCCAGTTACATCGAACCCCAGAACGCCGGGGTTTTGAATGCCATCGGTGGTGTGCTGTTGGAAATGCGGCGCTTTGACGAAGCTGAAAAATTCTGTGTACAGGCAATAAAATACGATCCGGATTTTGCCGAACCTTACCAAAATCTCGGCATTGTCCTGTATCGCAAGAACAAACGCGGGGCAGCCAAGCAGGCGTTCGAAAAAGTTGCGAAACTCCGGCCCAATAGCATGACTGCACTTTCCGACTTTCTTCATGCGCGCGCGCAAATCTGTGACTGGGCTCCGCTTGCCCCCGATTTGCAAAATACAAGGCCGGTGGGGAAACCGGGAAATTCTGTTTCTCCATTCTCATTGCTGCACTACGAAGACGATCCATACGCGCAGAAAAAACGTTCAGAAAACCGGTCTCAGGAACTTGCTGTGCGTGATCCTGCCAGAAAATTTCCGCGCCCTGCATCGCGGCCCGATAAGCTAAAGATTGGTTATTTCTCAGCCGATTTTCACAATCACGCAACCTTGTCACTGATGATGGGGCTGTTCGGTGCGCATGATAAAGACCGGTTTGAAATTCACACATACAGCTATGGCAGCGTGAAAGACGGTTGGCGCCGTAGTCAGCTCCAGAAATTGGTTGATCACAACTGGGATGTCCGGAATGCGTCCGATGCAGAAATTGTTCAGCATGCCCGTGATCAGGGGATTGATATTGCGATTGACCTGAAGGGCTACACTCAGAACGGACGACCGCAACTATTTGCCCACCGGATGGCGCCGATCCAGATCAACTATGTTGGCTATCCCGGGACTTTGGGAGCTGATTATATCGACTACCTTATCGCGGATCACACCATCATTCCCGATGATTATAAAAACGCCTATTCCGAAAAAATCATCTATATGCCGCATTGCTATCAACCAAATGACGGTGGTCGGGAATTTCCGGAAAACACACAAACGCGGACCGAGCTTGGCTTGCCTGAAGATGGCTTTGTGTTCTGTTCGTTTAATGCCAACTACAAGATTTCGCCGCGCGAGTTCGATATCTGGATGCGGCTTCTTAAAAAGGTCGATGGCTCTGTTCTGTGGCTGTTCGAAGGAAGCGAAGACGCAATGCACAACCTTCGAAAGGAAGCCGGGACTCGCGGTGTTGAGCCAACGCGCCTCGTCTTTGCTGGCTTCCTGCCGGAGGCAAAGCATCTTGCCCGCCACAAACACGCCGATCTGTTCCTCGATACTTTCAATGTGAACGCGCATACGACGGCAAGTGACGCGCTCTGGACCGGATTGCCGCTGGTGACGCTGCCCGGTAAGCAGTTCGCTGCCCGCGTAGCTGCAAGCGTTTTAAAGGCTGCCAACCTGCCTGAACTGATTGCCAATTCCGAAGAAGACTACGAGGCGATTGCGCTCGATCTGGCGCTTCACCCGGAAAAAGCCGCAGCCATGAAGGCCAAGGTGACAGAAAACGTCAAAGCCTGTCCGCTGTTTGACACCAAATCATATACCCTTGATCTGGAGCGTGGCTATGACGCGGCGTATGAACGCTATCTGAGCAATCAGGCTCCAGCGGATATAGACCTTGTTAGTCCGTAGCATGCTGGCGAATTTTGTATCGGGAATGAGGAAGAAGTTTTGAGCACGGCGATGGAAAAGGTGGTGTCGCGCGTTGAGAAGGCCATGCGCAGCAATGAGCCGGATCTGGCAATTTCCATCTGCGAAGAACATTTGAAAACGAATTCCAATGCAGTTGTGCTTTGGGATCTCTTGGCGAACGCGCATTTTCTGAAAAAGGACCATGTCCAGGCCGCTCGGTGTTTCGAGAAGGTTGTGGAACTCGCACCACAAAGCCCAAAGTCCCATCAAAACCTTGGCATGTTTTATCAAAGCATCGGCAAGTTCAACGATGCGCTGCAGTGTTTTCAGCGCGCGGTCAATTGCGATGCGAACTATGCCCTTGCCTATAACAGTGCCGGCAGTGTTCTGCTAAAGGTGGGGCAGGTTGATACCGGGCTACAGTACTTTGCCAAAGCGCTTCAGCTGGATCCTCAACTTGCCGACGCATACAGCAATATGGGCAATGCTTTCTTTATCAAGGGGCAGTTGCAGGCCGCCGCTCAGGGGTATGCCAAGGCCCATTCTCTTGCCCCGGCCATGAAAAGCGCACTGACCAATCAGTATTACACCTTGGCGATGATGTGTGACTGGTCCGGGTATGAAGAGTTTTCGCGTGCGGCCTCCACGTTGGGCGTTGAGGGGGAAGTTGTTTCACCATTTCCGCTATTGAAACTCGAAGACGCACCGGAACGACAATTGATCAGAAGCCAAAGGCTGGTGATGGTTAATTTTGGTCGTGGTGCCCGATGGCCGTTGCCGCGGCCAACCAAACGGCCGCGCAAGCTGCGCATTGGCTATTTCTCCGCGGATTTTCAGGATCACGCGACGCTTTCGCTGATGATGGGGCTTCTGCGTCACCATGATCAGGACAAATTTGAAATTCACGCCTTTTCTTATGGTCTGATCAAGGAAGGCCAAAGCCTCGATCAGGCAAAGGGGTACTTTGAAAGTTTCTCCGATGTTGAACGGGCGTCGGATGACGCGATTGTCGCCCTCGCGCGCGAAAAGAAGATTGATATCGCGATTGATCTGAAGGGCCATACGAAACTTGGACGGATCGGCATTTTTGCCCGCCGTGCTGCACCGGTTCAGATCAACTATCTTGGCAATCCGGGGACCATTGGCGCAGATTTCATCGACTATATGGTCGTTGACAAGGTTACGGTCCCCGAAACGCACAAAAAGTATCTGGCGGAAAAACCGATCTATCTGCCGCATTGTTATCAGCCGAACGATGATGAGCGCAGCATTCCCGAAACGAACACAACGCGCGCTGATTTCGGCTTGCCTGATAACGGCTTTGTTTTCTGTAGTTTCAACAACACCTACAAGATTTCACCGCGTGAATTTGATATTTGGATGCGGCTCCTCAAACAGGTCGATGGGGCGGTGCTTTGGTTGTTCAAGGGCAATGACTATGCGGCGCAAAACTTGCGCAATGAGGCACAAAAACGCGGTGTCGATCCAGATCGTTTGGTCTTTGCCGAAAAACTGCCGCCAGCGGAACACCTTGCCCGCCACAAACATGGCGACCTTTTGCTTGATACCTTTAACGTTAACGCGCACACAACGGCGAGTGACGCGCTCTGGACCGGCTTGCCGCTTGTAACCCTGCCCGGTGAACAATTTGCTGCCCGTGTGGCTGCAAGCATCCTGCGCGCCGCAAACTTGCCGGAACTGATTGCCACGGACGAAGCGCATTATGAGGCCATCGCCCTTGATCTTGCGCACCACCCGGAAAAGATCGCGGCCTTGAAACAGAAGGTAAAGGATCAGATCAAAACCTGTCCTCTGTTTGATTCAGAAGGTTATACCCGCGATCTCGAAGCCGGGTTTGAAGCAGCTTATGATCGATATCTCAACGGATTGGAACCTGATGATATTGAAGTTTGAAGGCAGGATGCTTTCTGCTCTTGGCGAAGATTTGATGGCGCGATAAAACAGTGCCATGACAATACAACAACCAGATAAAGGCTGCATGTCGGTTGACCTGCGCCAGGGGAAAATTCCCGAGAAAACAGTATTCGTCAGTGCGGTGGCACTGGTGGATATCGATCATCGCGTGCTGATCGCCCAGCGCCCGGAAGGCAAATCCATGGCAGGCCTCTGGGAGTTCCCCGGTGGTAAGGTCGAGGCGGGTGAAACCCCTGAAATGGCGCTGGTGCGCGAGCTCAAGGAAGAGCTTGGCATTGATATCACCGAAAGCTGTCTGGCACCCTTTACCTTTGCGTCTTTCACCTATGATGATTTCCATCTGATGATGCCGCTTTATCTGTGCCGTGTGTGGAAAGGCGACATCACACCGATGGAAGGTCAGCAGGTCAAATGGGTGCGTCCGGTGCGTCTGGGCGATTATCCGATGCCGCCGGCCGATGTGCCGCTTGTTGCGATGCTGCGCGATTTCCTGTGAGCCATCCGCCCTTTCGCGGCGTATGGTTCAGGGCAAAAGAATTTGAATGATGTTGTGGGGATATGATGTCTGATCCGGTCCGTGCCTGTCTGATTATTATCGGCAATGAAATCCTGTCTGGCCGCACCCATGACAAGAACCTGCCCTATCTGGCAGAGGAGCTGAACACGCTTGGTGTGCGCCTGGTCGAGACCCGCGTCATTCCCGATATCGAAGACACCATCATCGAGACGCTCAATGAATGCCGGGCAAAGTTCGACTACGTGTTTACCACCGGCGGCATTGGCCCGACGCACGATGACATCACATCGGAATGCGTTGCCAAGGCATTCGGGGTGGCGATCGAACTAAATGCCGACGCGCATGACCTGCTTAAAAGCCACTATGACCACCCCGCAGACCTCAATGAGGCGCGCCTGCGCATGGCGCGCATTCCGGTCGGCGCAGAACTTATCCAGAACCCGATCTCGAAGGCACCGGGTTTCCGGATGGAAAATGTCTATGTCATGGCCGGTGTGCCGATGATCATGCAGGCGATGTTCCAGGGCATCAAACACCAGCTGATCGGCGGTAAACCGATGGTGTCGCGTTCTGTTGGCGGTTATATCCCCGAAGGCACGATTGCCAAGGTGCTGGCTGAAATTCAGGGTGATTTCCCTGCAACCGATATCGGCTCCTATCCGTTCCTGCGCGAAGGAAAGCTTGGCACCACATTGGTGGTGCGCGGCGAAAACCCAGATGATGTCAATCAGGCAGCAGAACGTATTCGCCTTGCCATCATCGAAGGCGGCAAGGACGTGATCGAAGATACCGGCACTGTCTGATTCAGCGCAAAGTTTGATCGCGCATCTCGGTTGGCTGCGTATTGCGTTTGGTCAAGGTAACCGTCAGGCGCACTGTCTAGAATTGTTCTGACCTATCGACGGGAAGAGAACATGACCGACCAGAACCAGGATCCGCAAGATGATGTACGCAACAGTCAGGCCGCCCGCGAAGCGCGTTCGATTATAAAATTCATGATCGAACACACCGCCTATGGCGGCTTTGGCGCGCTGGTCTTCGGGGCGCTGGTGCTGTTTTTTGATATTGGCGGGATTTACACGTTGGCGATGTCATCGCGCGATGCGCCGATCTTTATCTTTTTGCTGTTCTTCGGCCTGTTTGTAACCTTTGGCGGGATCAGTCTTGGCATCGGAATCATGACCATGGGCGGGTTTTCCGATGATGATCGCTACCGCGATGAACGCACGCGCAACCGCAATTCAGATGACAGAAACTAAAAAGGCGCCAACCCTTGGCGCCTTTCCCGGATGAAAAAGACCTTGGCTTATTGCGGGTCCGCGCCAGACTTTTTGGCGACCACGCGCGCGATCAGCATGCCGATGATCCAGCCCGCCAGCGGCACGATGAAAATGTAATCAAACAACGGATGGCTTGAATCCCCGCCAGACGCCGCCAGAATAAAGCCGATCCAGCCTGCGGTCAGCACATAGCCCGCAATCTTGAAATAGACCCCGTTCGACAGTCTCTTTTTTTGTGATGGCTGTTCGGGATTGTTTGATTGGCTTTCGTCGCCAGACATTCTTCATTCCTTGCGTTCTGAAATAGGCTTTGGCGATCAGCGTTCAAGCGTAAGCGCATCGGGATCAATGCGTTCCTGCCAGCCTTCGCGCACCAGTTCGGGCACAACGTGATCCTGTTCCGGATAGCCAATGCACAGATAGGCAATCAGGCGCCAGTGGTCTGGCACATCAAGTGTCTTGCCAACCACATCGGGCTCAAGGATCGAAACCCAGCCAACCCCGATGCCTTTCACACGCGCGGCCAGCCACAGCAGCTGCACCGCTGCCACGGCGGAATAATCAAGCATCTCGGGCATGGTCTTGCGACCCAGTCCCATGCCGGCCTCGGTTTCTTCGTCGGCAAACACAGCCAGCTGTACCGGGGCCTGATCCATGCCCTGAAGCTTAAGCGACGCATAAAGCTTTGCGCGCTCGCCGTGATAGTCATTGAGTGCTTCGTTATTGGCACGCTCGAAACTGTCGCGGATTGATTTGCGGCGTTCAGGATCATTGACCTTTACAAAACGCCATGGCTGACAATTGCCGACGGATGGCGCCAGACACGCTTCCTTGATCAGATCGTCGATATCTTCTTGCGGGATCGCGTCTGTGCGAAAACGCCGGACATCGCGACGCCACAGCAAAAGGTCAATGAACTGCTTTTGAAAGGCATGGTCAAAAACCGGCGGTGTCAGGTCCGTTTCCTGGTCGCTGTTTGCGGCAACTTGATCTGGTTTTGTCATGGCGCGGCCCTGATGAAATGCGGGGTAACGTTCAATGGTTTTGCACCCTACCTGTCAGCGCCGTTATCGCCAATAGCAAGATGGGCTAAAGCGCCAGCCACCGGCATTATTTCCACTACAACCGACCGGCAGGTCCTAGAATGGCACATCAATGCTCAGAAGGCCGGTGTAGTCTCCGTGCTGAACTTCATAGGTCAGTTTGCGCCGCAGCTCAAAGCTGACGCTGGCGGGAAAGCGGCTCCATTGCTGGGTGATGCCGCCGCCGGTATCAAGATACAGATTGGTGCTTTCAATGCTGACAAATGGTTCAAGCATCATCGATGAGCGCGCAACATCATGGGTCAGTGAAAACTCCGTCCGAATGCCGGTGATGTCTTGCTGTCCGGTGGCAATATCGCGAAAGCCCTGAACGCTCAGATCAAAGTTCAACGGATCATAGGCATAATCCGAACCGGCATAATACCGCCTTGATCCGCTGCGTCCGTAATCCTGGTTCAGCAGTGATATTGTCTGTTCCTGTCCAGCAAACGGAATGATTTCATGATCGCCAAAGCCAAGCCGATAGCGGGCCTCAACCGAGGTATCAAAAAGCCGGGTGGTGGCGATATTCCCCGGCACAAGGCCACCGTCAGTGGCGCGCGCGGCATCAATATATTCACGGGCTGTGACCATGTCGCCTTCAAGCTGGATGCGAAGCGGCACGGCACCAAATTCATAATCGGTACCGAACCCGATACTGTTTGAAATGCTTGTACTATCAAGTGTTTCGGCATAGTCGAGATTGTCTGGAACCAAGCCAGTCGGGGACTGCGAAATGGTGCTTTGACCAAGGCTGATACTGCCGCGCAGGTTAAACCAGTCTGTTATGCGCGACACAAAATAAGGTGACAGAGCAAGATTGTTTTCGCGATAGCGCAACTGTCTGGTGCTTGATTCCCCAACAGTACTGCCCCAGCCGATCCCCATGCCAAGCACGAGCCCGTCATCAACAAGATAATCAACCCCGCTATCAAGCGATATGGTGTCGCCGCTTAAACCCGGATCATATCCTGAACCGGTGATGCGGTTCTCAAGCGCGGAATGATTGCCCGCAAGCCAGATGCTAATCGGGACGCGCACATTGCGTGATTGGGTCGGAAAGGTGCCTGCAGCACTGTCAAAATCAATCCTGCGCGCAAGCGATGACAGCGCGGCGCGACCGGCAAGGATCTCGCTTGGTGTCGGCGTGCCCATGCCAAATTGCAGGTTCTCGGTCGCCTGTTGCGGTGGGGAAAGAAAGCTTTCAGACAAAAGCGGGGCGAGCCTGCTGTCATAAAGGTCATCGTCCATTTTGTCGTAAAGCCGGTTCATATGCCGACGCTGGTTTTCTGTGCGTGTGGTTGTCTTGTTCCGCAGGACCGGTGCATCTGGCCGTGCAGCATCATCGCGGGCAAAGGCCTGCGCTATGATAGGGGGCTGGCGTGTCTCGCGGTACAGGGCATAGGTAATGGCCGCCAGACAGGCCGTGGCAATCACGGCAGTTTGAAAGCGCCTGTGCATCTGACGTTAAACGTCTCTGTTCGGGTCAGTTATCCAGCCTGACAGACGAAAATGCAGGGAATATGGAGAAAGACGGGCAGTTCTGCCCCATTGATGCCTGATCAGTCAAAGACAGGGAAAGCAGACAACAAGAGCCAATAGAATGTTGCGTCAAAAACCAAGCCGCGCTAGAACGCTTTGCATCGGCTCTGGCCGGTCCATCGCGCGTCGCGGGCGTGGCGAAATTGGTAAACGCAGCGGACTTAAAATCCGTCAGCCCTAAGGCTTTGCCGGTTCAAGTCCGGCCGCCCGCACCATCGCATCTTTCACCCGGAATGCGGTTTGCGCGCTCGGCACGAAATTGCCGAAATCCGGTCATCAAATCCCCTGCTTTGAGATGCATCATTCAAAATTCCATGCGCAGGTCTGCTCTAGGCGCCTGTGTGGTTCTACAAACGAGGAGAATGATGATGGTCCACTTGATTGCTTTTGGCGTGATTGCAGCCGCCGTTCTCGCTGTCAGCTAAGCGTGACCGGCTTCAATTTGTGGTGGGTTCAACCTGCTGAATAATCGGAGAAGGATCTCTCTGGGTTAAATGGCGGCGCAAAATACGCATGTCGATTTTTGAATTTGGTGATGTCGCAAAGTAAAATGTCTGTGTCGCGACGGGCATTTTGCTTATGTGAACCATATCCCCCAATTCCGGATAGGTATTAAGCAGGGTATCGGCAACTGCCTTCTCCATCAATCCGCCATCAGCCCGCTTCTTGGCGATCATCCGCAAGATGGTTAGGTCATCTACGACTTCGATGGTGTCAACATCGTCACGGCGGCTTTCAAAAACGTCCCCATACCAATAGCCAGCGCCAACAGCGATGCGGTGGTTCCACAGTTCGTTAGCCTCCAGCGGATACTCGCGGTGGGACAGTAAAATGGTGTCACTGACCAGAATTGGAAACTCGTAGTTCAGCCCATAGTTTATCGCCTGACCGGATTCGGCGCAGAATATGACATCGACGTCGCCATTGCGTGCGGCATCAATTGCGCGCTTCCATGGAAAGACCTCTATCCTGACTTCATACCCGAATGATGTCATGAGCTCTTGGACATAATCGACAAGAATACCACCTGGAAGCTTCCCATCCACAACATAGGGTGGCCACGGACTGCAGGCAGCGACGATTTCGGTGCTGTCGTCGTCAGATGCGCTTGCCGATGATGATATCAATGGCAATACACACAGAACAAATCCCAAAAATCTTAATCTGCGCGACATCTGAATTTCCGGCTTGTGAGCAATCATAATAGCATGTGTGGTGCCACTCTGCTGGTTTTTAGGTTTGTTCAGCGCACAAAGAACCTGGCGAAAAGAATATCCATCAGAAGTCATTGATATAAATTCGTTTCCCGCAAAGACACGGAGACAATTAATTTCCCCGTGGTGACTTCTTGTAAGCAATGCTGCGGTGCGATACGATCTGCGATGCGCTGAATGCGCAATCAAAAGGCTCGCATTGCCATGAACAAAGTCGTCTCCAAACCCGCTGACATTTCAACGGACCCGGTGCAAGCAGACGGGGCATGGCATGCTTTGCCCGCCGAGCAGACGATTGATGATTTCCAAACAAGCTCCCAAGGCCTTGATCCGCAAGAAGCATCGAAACGTCTGGCGCAATACGGGCCCAATCGGCTGGACCCGCCACGTCGGCGCGGGCCGCTGATCCGGTTTCTTTCACAGTTTAACAATGTGCTGATTTATGTCCTGCTGCTGGCAGCCCTTGTCACAGGCGTTCTGGCGCATTGGGTGGATACGTCCGTCATTCTGGCGGTGGTGGTGGTCAATGCCATCATCGGCTTTGTTCAGGAAGGCCGGGCGGAAAGCGCGCTTGAAGCGATCCGTAATATGCTTTCGCTTGCCGCCATCGTCGAGCGTGATGGCCGCAAAACTGAAATCCCCGCCGAAGATGTCGTACCCGGCGATCTCATCCATCTGCAATCAGGGGACAAGGTTCCGGCCGACTTGCGCCTGATCCGGGTCAAGGGCTTGCAGGTTCAGGAAGCCATTCTGACGGGCGAATCTGTCCCCGTCGACAAGGCCGTTTCCCCCGTGGCCAAGGACGCAGCCCTTGGCGATCGTTTTTCCATGGCCTATTCCGGCACCATGGTTACCCACGGGCAGGGCTGCGGCGTGGTTGTGGCCACCGGGGCCAAAACCGAAATTGGCCGCATCAGTGCGCTTCTGTCCGAAGTCAGTACCCTTACCACACCACTTCTGCGGCAAATGTCGGCCTTCGGGCGCAAGCTGAGCGCGGCGATCATGACGGTGGCCTGTGTCACCTTTGCCATTGGTGTCTGGGTACATGGACGGGCGGCGGCCGACATGTTTGTGGGGGCTGTTGCACTGGCCGTTGCCGCCATCCCCGAAGGCCTGCCCGCGATCATGACCATCGCACTTGCCACCGGCGTGCAACGCATGGCGTCGCGGCGCGCCATCATTCGCCGCTTACCCGTCGTAGAGGCATTGGGATCGGTCAGTGTCATTTGTTCGGACAAGACCGGCACGCTCACCCGCAATGAAATGACGGTGCAGTCCCTTGCTACCGGCAAGCATCTTTATGCCGTGACTGGTACCGGCTATCGCCCCGAAGGCGGTTTTGAACTCGATGGCAAACCGGTCGCGCTTGATGATCATCCGGGGCTGACCGAAATGGCGCGTGGGGCGTTGCTTTGCAGTGATGCCGGTCTGCATGAGGATGATGGTCAGTGGGTAGTTGATGGCGATCCGACCGAAGGCGCGCTGGTTGCCCTTGCCATGAAGGCCGAACTCGAACCCGGCACCGAAAACCGTCAACTGCCGCGCCATGACGTCATCCCGTTTGAATCCGAACATCGTTTCATGGCAACCCTGCATCACCATGCCGAAGGCCATGGCTTTATCTATGTCAAAGGCGCGCCGGAACGTATTCTTGCCATGTGCAACTCTCAGGGTGGACCGGATTATCAGGAGGCGCTTGACCGCCCCTATTGGGAAGACCGCATGCAGGAAATGGCCGAAAATGGTCAACGGGTTCTTGCACTGGCGTTCCGCCCGACCCACAACCACCATCACCAGCTGGTGTTTGATGACGTCAAACAGGATCTGGTGTTGATTGGCCTTTATGGTCTGGTCGACCCGCCGCGCGAAGAAGCCATCGCTGCCGTTGCCAAATGCCGTGCTGCCGGGATCACTGTTAAAATGATCACGGGCGACCATGCGATCACCGCCGGTGCCATTGCCCGGCAACTGGGCCTTGGTGATGGTGAACGCGTGGTCAGTGGCCATGAACTGGACGCGCTTGATGATGAAGCGCTGCGAAACGTGGCCCGGCAGTCCCATGTTTTTGCCCGCACCAGTCCCGAACATAAACTGCGTCTGGTCAAGGCCCTGCAGGCCGAAGGCCATGTCGTTGCCATGACTGGCGACGGGGTTAATGACGCCCCGGCGCTGAAACGCGCTGATGTCGGGGTTGCCATGGGCCAAAAGGGTAACGAGGCCGCCAAGGAAGCCGCCGAAATGGTGCTGGTCGATGATAATTTTGCCTCGATCGCCGCCGCGGTGGAGGAAGGCCGAACGGTTTACGACAATCTGGTCAAATCGATCCTGTTCATCCTGCCCAGCAGCGGCGGAGAGGCGCTTACCATCGTTATGGCGCTGGCCCTTGGCCAATTGTTGCCCATCACTGCCCCGCAAATTCTGTGGGTCAATATGATCACCGCTGTGACGCTGGCCTTGGCTCTTGCGTTTGAGCCGGCCGAAAATAACGTCATGAAGCGTCAGCCGCGTCGACGGGATGCGCCCTTGCTCTCGGGCTTTTTGATTTGGCGGACTGTTTTTGTCTCGCTCATTCTGGTGGTTGGCGTTTTCGGCGTGTTCGTCTGGTCCCAGAACCGGGGCGCGGGGCTTGAAGTTTCGCGCACGCTGGCGGTCAACACGCTTGTGATGTTTGAACTGTTCTATCTTTTCAATACGCGCTTCCTGACTGCATCGGCGCTTACCAAGCAGGGTCTGACGGGTAGTCGGGCGGTGCTGATTGCCGTGGCGCTGGTTGTGGTTTTCCAATTGATCTACACCTATGCCCCGCCGATGCAGTATCTGTTTGAAAGTGCTGCTATCTCGCCGCTTGGCTGGGCGCTGGCGGTTGGGGTCGGGTTCAGCGTCTTTGTGCTGGTCGAAGTCGAAAAGGCGATCCTGCGACACTGGCAGAAGCGCAAGTCAAAGGGGCCAAATTCATTCACATAATCGCTCGGCTCTCTGCGATTTGTGTGGCTTTGCAGCAAAGTAGGCCGTGCAAATCTGTTGCCGGACCGGTCATGTGCATGAGTTTGGCCCCTGGTGTTTACCGGATGTAAAGCACATGGCCCCTATCCATAACGCATCGCCGCAATCACGTGTCAGGCCGCCCTATGCCGCTACCAGATGAAGAAGATGAAGGCCCGCGCAAGAAAGAACGGATTGGCAAATATGTTGCCCCCGAAGAGCGCGCGGCCAATATCGTCAAGCAGCTTGATGAGTTCCTGCGCAAGGGTCCGCGCAAGGGGCTGAAATACTCCCGTTGGCAGCAACTGGCCTGGTATGAGATCGTCGATGAAATCAAGCGCGCCGAAATGGCCCAGAAAAATCAGGACACCCTGACCAAATCAGCCTTTCTTAGTCTGGCGATTGGCTTTGGCACAGTCGGTTTTTGGGGACTGGTCCTGATGGCGGGCAATGGTCTTGGCGGGATTGCCGCCGGTGTGATTGTGATTGCCGGTCTTGTGATCTGGCGCGCCATGGCCAAGGCCCAGTGGTTCAAATAACAACGCATTCAGGCAGGCATTCAAAACCATGAACAAGGACGCAGCCGAAACACTGGCCATCAACGCCATCGCCCATATCGCGGGCGATGAAGAATTGTTGCAAGGACTGATCGCGCAAACCGGTATGGGGCTTGATGACCTCAAAGCGGGGATCGGATCAACCGAAGTGCAACTCGGTGCCCTTGAATTCCTGTTGTCGCATGAACCGTTCCTGATGCGCTTTGTCGAGGATTCGGATTACGCCCCCGAAGACCCGGCGCGCGCCCAAATCGTTCTGTCCGGCGGCCCGATCTGGCAGGACTAATGGCGGGCAAGCAGTTCTGGCATGCCCGCGATGTCCGGCCTGGGATCGGTGCGCAGCAATCCGTAAATCACGGAATCGCGGATGCCGATATGGGTTTCCCATTCGCCGCGCAAAACGCCTTCGCGGGTAAAGCCCAGTTTTTCAAACGTCTTTTGTGATGCGTGATTGTCCGGGTCGATATCGGCAAAAACCCGGCGCGCCGAAGTTTTGGCAAACAGATCGTCGATCGCCGCAGCCAATCCGCGCGCCGCATAGTTCTGCCCGCGGGCAGAGGGGATGATCATGCAGGCCGCTTCCCAGATATCCTTGTCCCGCCCGGTGTTATAAAGCGCAATGCGACCAAGGGCCGGTCCATCGGATGTTTCGCACACAACCCAGGATGTTGCCTCGAACCCTTCAGTCCAGCTTTTCAGATTGGCGATGGTGGTTTCGAGATCGGGGAAGGCGGGATCAGGTAGCCAAAGGCAACACTCGGCGTCACCAAAAATAACGTGCAGGTCCGGGCCATCGGCCATCGGATCAAGGGGGCGCAGATACATGTCAGGCACTTCGTTTAAGGATCAGATCAGATAAGGGGTGGTGGCGGCTTGGTTTAGCTCAGAAAGGGCAGGGGCGTGCCGCCATAGACGTAAATCCATACCAGAAGCCCACCGCCCAGCAAGATGCGATAAATGGCAAAGGGGGTGAAGCTTGACCGTTTCAGCCAGCTCATCAGAAGGGCAATGGCGATCAGTGCGGTGATAAAGGACAAGCCAGCCGCCAGCAGGACATCCTCGGTCAGGTTGATGTCACCGGCCTGATGCAAATCGATTCCAGCCAGCAAACCGGCACCAAGGATCACCGGGATCGACATCAGCATGGAAAACTGTGCTGCGTCGGCGCGTTCATACCCCATGAAGCGGGCCGCCGTCATCGTAATGCCCGAACGGCTGGTGCCGGGAACAAGGGCAAGAACCTGTGCAAGGCCAATAAACAACGCCCCGCCCCAGCGCATATGCTCAAGGCGGTTGATTGTCATGCCGACCTTGTCCGCAATCCAAAGCAACACGCCAAAGCCAAGCGTGGTCCAGGCAATGATTTCAATCGAGCGCAGCTGTTCCTCGATGCCAGAGACCTTTAAATAGAATCCGACAGCAATCACGGGGATGGTGGCGAGCACAATATGAATGGCAAGGCGGGCACCGGCATTGATTCGCCCGGTAAGCAGCCGGACGAATCCGCCGATCATGGCGAACACATCGCGCCAGAAATAGATCAATACAGCAGCCAAAGTGCCGACATGGACGGCGACGTCTACCAATAAACCCTGATCCGCGCTGCCGGTGATGGCAGGGGCCAGCACCAGATGGCCAGATGAGCTGATCGGGAGAAATTCGGTGATCCCCTGAACGACTGCCAGAAGAATTATGTGCTGTAGTGTCACGCCCGCCTCTGTGCCTGTTCGCTGCAAAAACTGATCGCTTATAGCAGTTTAGCCCATTTTGGCGAAACGCATAAATAGTACCATTATGGTACTATTGAAACAATGTTACAGCGGTTTCCATGGGTGTTTCCCGAAAAGCCGGAAAAATAATCTGGATATTTATGTCAGTATTATTGACATAAATGATATTTTATACTGGATTCTTGCCTGTTTGACACGTATACAGAGCAAAACCCGCAACATAAAACCCTTCCAGAGGGCCGTCATGACAGAAAAGATGCTGAAGTTTGTTCATCTTGAACAAAAGTATCCGCACAAAAGAGAAGCGTCCGAGCGCCGCACGGATTTCAATGAAATTTACGAGCCGTTCGAGGACCAGAGTGCCGCGGACCAGTCCGCGCGTTGCTCGCAGTGTGGTGTGCCCTTCTGCCAGGCACATTGCCCGCTTTATAATAACATCCCCGATTGGCTGCGCCTGACCACCGAAGGTCGCCTTGAGGAGGCTTATGCCATCTCGGCTGCAACCAACAACATGCCGGAAGTAACCGGCCGCATTTGCCCGCAAGACCGCCTGTGTGAAGGCAACTGCGTGATCGAACAATCGACCCATGGCGCGGTCACCATTGGTTCGGTCGAAAAATACATTACCGATACCGCGTTTGAAAACGGTTGGGTCAAGGCCCCGGTGCCGGGCAAGGAAAATGGCATGTCGGTGGGTATCATCGGCGGTGGCCCGGGCGGTATGGCAGCGGCTGAACAGCTGCGCCTCAAAGGATATGAAGTCCATATCTATGACCGTTATGACCGCATGGGCGGGCTTCTGGTTTATGGTATCCCGGGCTTCAAGCTTGAAAAGGATGTGGTTGAACGCCGCGTGAAGCTTCTCGAGGAAGGTGGTGTTGTCATGCACACCGAATTCGAAGTTGGCCGTGATGCCACCCTTGAAGACCTGCGCAAAAAACACGACAGCGTTCTGATCGCGACCGGCGTTTACAAGGCCCGCGAACTGAAACTGCCGGGTGCTGGTCTTGAGAACGTCTATCCTGCACTTGAATACCTGACCACGTCCAACCGTCATGGTCTGGGCGACAAGGTTCCGGCCTATGAAGACGGAACGCTGAATGCCAAGGACAAGAACGTGGTCGTCATCGGTGGTGGTGATACCGCCATGGACTGTGTGCGTACCGCGATCCGTCAGGGTGCAAAATCGGTTAGGTGTCTTTATCGCCGTGACCGTGCAAATATGCCGGGCTCCCAGCGCGAAGTGGCCAATGCCGAGGAAGAAGGTGTCGAGTTTGTCTGGCTGACCAACCCCGAAGCCTTTGTCGGCGATGACAAGGTAACCGGTGTGCGCGCAGTCAAGATGCGCCTTGGTGCCCCGGATGCAGGTGGCCGCCAGAGCCCGGAAATCATCGAAGGTTCGAGCTACACCATGGATGCCGATATGGTCATTCTGGCGCTTGGCTTCGAACCCGAAGACCTGCCGACCCTGTTTGATGCACCGGAACTCGGTGTGTCGCGCTGGGGAACGGTCAAAATCGACTTCCGTACCATGATGACCAATCTGGATGGTGTGTTTGCTGCTGGTGATATTGCCCGCGGTGCATCGCTTGTGGTCTGGGCAATTCGTGATGGTCGCGATGCGGCGGACCGAATTGATGAATATTTGCTGGCGCGCAAAGAAGCTGCCGCTTAATCCCGCTGCCGCATTAGGAGAAAGAGTTATGAACAAGATCGTTCACAGCAAGGGCGCAAGTGACATCGCCCGTTTTGAAAAGAACGCGGCTCATCTTGAAGCCAGCGGGATGTATGATCCGGCAGAAGAACATGCCAACTGTGGTGTGGGTCTGGTCGGTGCCATTGACGGCAAACCGCGCCGTGAAGTTGTCGAAGCCGGGATCGAAGCCCTGAAAGCCATCTGGCACCGTGGTGCTGTTGATGCCGACGGCAAGACCGGTGATGGCGCGGGTATCCACCTTCAGATCCCGCAGGACTTCTTCAAGGCCTATCTTAAAGTCATCAATCAGGAAGCTCCCGACAGCCTGATCGCTGTTGGTCAGGTCTTCCTGCCGCGTATCGACATGGCCGCACAGGAACGTTGCCGTGCGATTGTCGAAACCGAAATCCTCAAGCAGGGTTACGGCATTCTCGGCTGGCGTCAGGTGCCGGTTGATGTGTCGGTCATCGGTGAAAAAGCCAACCAGACCCGCCCGGAAATCGAGCAGGTCCTGATTGGCGTGCGCAGCGATGTCAGCGAAGAAAAGTTTGAAATCGACCTTTATGCCATCCGTCGTCGCATCGAAAAGGCCGTGCTTTCCGAGGCGATCAAGGATTTCTATATCTGCTCGATGTCGTGCCGCTCGGTGATCTACAAGGGCATGTTCCTGGCCGAGGACGTTGATACCTTCTATCCCGATCTGCGCGATGATCGTTTCATTTCGAACTTCTGCGTTTATCACCAGCGTTACTCCACCAACACCTTCCCGAGTTGGCCGTTGGCACAGCCGTTCCGTGTTCTTGCCCATAACGGCGAAATCAACACGCTGCGCGGCAACGTCAACTGGATGAAAAGCCACGAAGCGCGCATGGCACATGATGCTTATGCCGACAGCATCGATGACCTCAAGCCGGTGATCCAGCCGGGGTCTTCGGACTCGGCGGCTTTGGATGCGGTGTTCGAACTGATGGTGCGTGCTGGTCGTGACCTGCCGATGGTCAAAACCATGATGGTGCCGGAAGCCTGGTCGAAAAAGGCGTCCACGCCAGACAGCTACAAGAACCTTTATGCCTATTGCAACGCCGTGATGGAACCGTGGGACGGCCCGGCAGCACTTGCGGCTTATGGCGGCAAATGGCTGATGGGTGGTACGGACCGTAACGGTCTGCGTCCGCTGCGCTATGCCGTCACGGGCAATGGTCTTCTGATTGCCGGTTCCGAAGCCGGCATGGTTCATATCGATGAAGAAGCCTGCGTTGAAAAAGGCCGTCTCGGCCCGGGACAGATGATTGCGGTCAACCTCGAAGAGGGCAAGCTGCTGCATGATGCCGAACTGAAAGACCAGCTGGCCGCACGTCGCGACTGGTCAAAGTGGGTCGGTCGCACCAAGGTTCTTGATGATCTGATTTCGCCAGAACAGGCGGAACCCGTGAAACTTGAAAAAGAACGCCTGCTGCGTCTGCAGAAGTCGATGGGCCTCACGCACGAAGACCTTGAACTGATCCTCCATCCGATGGGTGAGGATGGCAAGGAAGCCATTGGCTCGATGGGTGATGACACCCCGCTTGCGATCTTGTCGGATCGTTATCGTGGCCTGCATCACTTCTTCCGTCAGAACTTCTCTCAGGTGACCAACCCGCCGATCGACAGCCTTCGTGAAGCGCGCGTCATGAGCCTGAAAACCCGTTTGGGCAACCTTGGCAACATCCTGGACGAGGATGAAAGCCAGTGTGACTTGCTCCAGCTTGAAAGCCCGGTTCTGACCAACGCCGAATATGACGCGATGCGTGGCTATATGGGCGACAGCGCTGTTGAAATCGACACCACCTTTGACATCAATGGTGGTCAGATGGCGCTGCGCGAAGCAATCTCGCGCATCCAGCGCGAAGCCGAAGAGGCTGTGCGCGGTGGTGCCCTGCACGTCATCCTGACCGACGAAGGCATTTCCGAAACCCGTGCGGCGATCCCGATGATCCTTGCGACCGGTGGTGTTCATAGCCACCTCGTCAAGACGTCGCTGCGGACCTATATCTCGCTGAACGTTCGCTCCGCCGAATGCATGGATGTGCATTACTTCGCCGTTCTGATCGGTGTGGGTGCAACCACGGTTAACGCCTATCTTGCGCAGGAAGGTCTGCTGGACCGTTATGCACGCGGCCTGTTCCCCAATGTGAACAGCACCGCCGAAGTCATGCAGCGCTTCAAGGCCGCAATCGATGCCGGTCTGCTCAAGATCATGTCGAAAATGGGTATTTCGATCATCAGTTCCTATCGCGGGGGCTATAACTTCGAAAGTATCGGCCTGTCGCGATCCCTCGTGGCGGAATTCTTCCCGGGCATGCCATCGCGCATTTCGGGGATTGGCCTTCAGGGTATCCAGCGCCGTACCATCGCCCAGCACAAAGAAGCCTTTAACGGCAATGTTGTGGTTCTGCCTGTCGGTGGTCTTTACAAATACCGCCGCAGTGGCGAACGCCATGTCTGGACCGGTCCGCTGATCCATACGTTGCAGTCTGCCGTTACGACGGGCAGCTATCATTCCTTCAAGAAATTCTCCGAAGGTCTGCGTTCGCGTGAACCGCTGCATCTGCGTGATCTGCTTGATTTCCGTTCTGACCGCGAAAGCGTGCGTCAGGATCAGGTCGAAAGCATCACCGAAATCCGCAAACGTTTCGTCACCCCGGGCATGTCCCATGGTGCGTTGTCGACCGAGGCACACGAAGCGCTTGCGATTGCCATGAACCGCATCGGTGCAAAATCGAACTCCGGTGAAGGTGGTGAGTCGCGTGAACGTTTCCGTCCGCGTGCGAACGGTGACAATGCGCGTTCCTCGATCAAGCAGGTTGCATCCGGTCGTTTCGGTGTGACGGCCGAATACCTGAACAACTGCGAGGAAATCCAGATCAAGGTTGCCCAGGGTGCAAAACCGGGCGAAGGCGGTCAGTTGCCGGGCTTCAAGGTCACGGTCGAAATCGCCCAGCTGCGTCATGCAACGCCGGGTGTGACCCTGATTTCGCCGCCGCCGCACCATGACATTTACTCGATCGAAGATCTGGCACAGCTGATCTATGACCTTAAACAGATCAACCCGCGCTGCCGTGTTTGCGTGAAGCTGGTATCGCGTTCGGGTGTCGGTACGATTGCTGCTGGCGTTGCCAAGGCAAAAGCCGACGTGATCCTGATTTCCGGGTATGACGGCGGTACGGGTGCAAGCCCGCAGACCTCGATCAAATATGCTGGCGTGCCATGGGAAATGGGCCTGTCGGAAGTCAACCAGGTTCTGACGCTCAACAACCTGCGTGACAAGGTCAAGCTGCGCGTTGACGGTGGTTTCAAAACCGGCCGTGACATCGTGATGGGCGCGATGCTTGGTGCCGAGGAATTCGGTATCGGCACCGCATCCCTGATTGCGCTTGGTTGCATCATGGTCCGTCAGTGCCATTCCAACACATGCCCGGTCGGTGTCTGTACCCAGGATCCGGCGCTGCGTGCCAAGTTTGTCGGCACCGCAGACAAGCTGGTCAACCTGTTCACCTTCATGGCAGAGGAAGTCAAAGACGTTCTGGCCGAGCTTGGCTATACCCGTCTTGAAGAGGTCATTGGCCGTTCGGACCTGCTCCATCAGGTTCATCGTGGCGCCAAAGACCTTGTTGACCTTGACCTTAACCCGCTTCTGGCACAGGCCGACGCCGGTGACCATGCACGTTTCTGCACCATCGAAGGCCGCAACGAAGTGCCGGACACCCTTGATGCCCAGATGATCAAGGATGCCCGTCCGCTTCTTGAAGACGGCGAAAAGATGCAGCTGCAATACAACATCCAGAACACCCAGCGTGCGATTGGGACCCGGATGTCGTCACTGATTACGCAGAAATACGGCATGACCGGCCTGAAACCGGGCCATCTGCATGTCCGTCTGCGCGGATCAGCTGGTCAGTCGCTTGGTGCCTTTGCCGTGCAGGGGCTCAAGATCGAAGTACAGGGCGATGCCAACGACTATGTCGGCAAGGGCCTGTCGGGCGGAACGATTGTTCTGCGTCCGCGGCCAAGTAGCTCGCTTAAGACCAACGAAAACACCATCATCGGCAACACCATTTTGTATGGTGCGACCTCGGGCAAGCTGTTTGCTGCGGGTCAGGCCGGTGAACGTTTCTGTGTGCGTAACTCCGGCGCGACCGTTGTGGTCGAAGGCTGTGGCTCGAACGGTTGTGAATACATGACCGGCGGCACGGCTGTCATTCTGGGCTCCGTTGGTGAAAACTTCGGTGCTGGCATGACCGGCGGTATGGCATTCATCTATGATACCGAAGGCACTTTTGCCGATGTCGTCAATGATGGCTCCATTCTGTATCAGCGCATTGAAACCCAGCATTGGGACGAACATTGCCGTTCTCTGATCGAAGAGCATGTGAACGAAACCGAAAGTGGTTTTGCGCGCACGATCCTCGATAACTGGGACCGTGAACGCGGCAACTTCTGGCAGATCGTGCCAAAAGAAATCGTCGACAAGCTGGAACACCCCATTCGCTCCGAGAGCGAAAACCAGGCAACTGCGTGATCCCTCACGCTTTTGCGCAAGCTCCCTTGTCCAACACACCTGGACAAATGAACTCGCCCCGTACTTCGGTACGGGGCTTTTTTCTTTGTGGGGTCTGGGGGTGAAATGCCGCGCAAATATCCACGTTACGCCCATGCCTTCCCGACGGGGCCGACATGACGGGACGCGATGCAGCGTTGCTGGTTACAACAAGATGTTCAGATAGGTCCCGCGCCGGGCGTTGTGGTCAATCTGATCGGTGGCAATCAGGTTGCGCAGGCGGGCAAGCTGGGATGCGATGAAGCTGTCAGAAGATGGCTGATCGGAATTGGTTCCAACCCGGCCACGCGACGCAATGGCACCTTGTGGACGCGCGCGTGCGTCCTGTAGGCCTGTTTGCGAAGAGCCGGTCCCAATTCTGTTGGTCGCCATGTGATCATCCACATTTGAAAGTGATGGTTACACTATCACGTGGATCGGCCTTTGTCATGATCGAGCAACAGGGCGGTTTTCGCCAAATCAATTGCGGTGTGCATGATCCAGACAGAAAAAAGGGTGGTCGTGCAAGACCACCCCGGAGGAAGCTAACGAGAGGGAAAAATCACGTTAGGATATTAACTTTGGTGCCACGGTTGCCGCTGGTTTCAAGCGGCTGGTGCTCGGTCACGATCGAACCGATGACCTTTGCAAGTCCCGTTGCCTTGTTGATCGCGCCTTCTGCGGCTGCGAAAGGCAGAGACGGGTCTGCACCACCTTTGGGCGTAATTGCGTCATTCACAGCCTGTGCTGCTGAACCAAGTCCTGAACCTTGAACTGAGCCGATCATCCTGACCTCATCACTTGTCCGGAAGGGCTGTGCCCTTGTTTCGCCGGGATGGTTATCATCTGTCTGTCACTCACGGTATGAGCATCTGATGGTGATATAAGTGACGGTTGTCACACTATCCAGTGTCACAGCAAAGCGCAGCTCGTCAATCGCCTGTTTTGCAAGCATTTTAGCTAATATAGACGGGTAAGATTTTTTTAACCCTTCGGCGAAATTTGCATCGTTTCGCGGTCGTCAGGGTTGGGACTCGAATACAATTACCGCACGTTAGGTCGTCCTTGCGCGACTGGATGCCAGCTTAAGCGCATCCTGAATGGCTTTTTGCAGTTGTCCCGGCCGGAACGGCTTTTTGACAAAAACATAGTTGCCAAGAAGGTTCTCGAGCTCCATGCGCGAACGGGCCGGATAACCCGACACAAAAACCACGCCATAGTGCGGGCTTTGCCGCAGCGCTTCAATAACCAGCTGTGGTCCGCTCCGTCCGGGCAGCACGACATCGGTCAGAATAACGTCAAACGGTGCGTCGTCGACGTTTTGGCTAAGAATCGTCAAGGCTTCTTCTGTGCTCTTGGCGGTCTCTGTCTTGTACCCCGCATCGTCGAGGATGATTTGTGCTGTTGTGCGCAGCGCATGTTCGTCATCAACAATCAGAACACGTTCGCCATTGCCGGGAAATTCACCGATTTCGGCAACTTCGTGCACTGGTTCTGTATCGGGCTCGGAGCGGGGCAGGTAGATGGAAAAGGTTGTGCCTTCGCCCTCGATGCTTTCCAGATTGATAAAGCCATGGGCCTCTTCGACCCAGCTATGGACGATGGAAAGCCCAAGGCCCGTGCCTTTTCCCGGTTCCTTGGTCGAGAAGAAGGGTTCAAAAATATGGTCGATCACATCTGCGGGGATACCGGTTCCGGTATCCTGAATGGTGATGACAACATACTGTCCTTCTGCCTCGGGTGGATAGATGTCATCGCCTTCATCAATGCCGCGCTGGGCAATTGGCGGAACATCTGCCTTGCTGCATGATATCTGAAGTGTTCCGCCATCCGGCATCGCATCACGTGCATTGATGGCAAGGTTGAGGATACAGGCAGAAAGCTGTGTCGGGTCGACTCTGGTATGAAGATTGGGTTCATCTGACCAGATTTGCAGATCAATCCGATGTTCAAGCAAGGTCACCAGCAGCTTTTCCATCTCTGAAAAGATGCCTTCGACACGAACGTTCTTGGGTTGATCGATCCTGCGGCGCGAGAACATCAAGAGCTGGTCGGCAACCCCGGTCGCCCGTTCACCCAACGAGATGACGTGATCGATATACTCTTTGACCCGTTCAGGATCATCGATTTTGGCACGCGCCACTTCGGCAAAACTCAAAATCCCGGCAAGGCAGTTATTAAACTCATGGGCGACACCGCCTGCCATCTGGCCAACGGCTTCGAGTTTCTGCGATGTGGCAAGCTGGCGTTGCAGCGCCTGCTGTTCTTCGGCAGCACGCTTTTGGTCGGTGATGTTGCTGCCCGTCCCGCGATAGCCGTTAAAACTGCCATCCAGGGCGAAGACCGGAACACCATTGATACGGCCGAACTGCTTTTCGCCGTCTCGCGATATCCAGGAAAACTCGATGTTGTAGAAGGCAGTATGTTTGTTCAGGTGCTGATTAAGCTGTTGCCAGCCTTGAGGGTGCTCGGGCTGAAGCCCCAGTTTGTCAAAGGACTGCCCCTGCGGGGTGCCGTTGATCTCTTCGATAAGTTGATAAAACTTATAGGAGGCAAAAGCGATTTTGAAATCGCTGTCCATTTCCCAGTACCAGTCGGCCGAGGACAGGGTGAAGTCACGAAACCGTTCTTCACTGTCGCGAAGGGCGTCCTGGGCGGCTTGATGCTGCTGGGTGCGACGTTCAAGGCTTTCGGCCATGGCATTCAGGCCGCGTTCGAGAATCCCGATTTCGTCACGTCCCATGGGCGTCAGCCGTGAGCTGAGTTTGCCGATCTGGATCTTGTTCACAAATTGTGCCGCGGTGATCAGACGTTTCAGCACCGTTTGCTGGGTAAACAGGAAAATCAACCCGGACGTCAGCAAAAGACACAGGGCCGACCCGATCAGCAGTACCGATTGCATCTGTCGCTGGCTTTCTTCAAGGCCTTTTGTCGACACCTTGAGATAGACATACATGAAGGGCTGATTGGCATTCAGATTGAAGATCGGCGTGATGCTGACCATGCTGGTGCCAGTCGGATCGTCAACCGTCATCAGAACCTGTTCGGTCATGCCCGGACTTAATTGATCCTCGGGGAAATCCGGCAATGAGCTGACCGATGTGCCGATCTTGAGCGGATCGGTCGAATGATAAATCGTGCCGTCAAAGCCAACTGCCAAAGCCTGCTGCAGGTGCGGACCCAGCAGAAGTTTCATCTGCTCGGGATCGCTCAGAATGGATACTTTGAGTTGTTCATGCTGAATAAGCCGTCCGGGCGTACTGATCTGTTCGGCGATGCGGCGATCAATTTCAGCCCCGAAATACTGCACATAATAGCCACCAAACAGGCCCAGAAGAATGGTTTCCACAACGATGATTGCAAGTGCGATCTTGAAAACCAGACTGCCGATCAATCGGTCAAACAGCGTCCTCAAATGATTTCGGCTCCCATTCAGAATGATGCATTTTGTGCGCGGATTTTATTCGCCGAGAATAAAATACTGACTTGGGTTTGTGGGCGCTGGTGTCGCGTAGCTCCAGGCAGCAGGCATGACCTTTGGAACGTTATGGAAGTTCCGGGCCACCACGCCTTTTCGGTTCGGCGGCAAAGCGATTCCCATAACGTAAAACTGATCGGCACTGATGTCGAGAATATCACGCATTAGTTGATTCTGTTTTTCGGCGTTTGCTGTGGCTTTGAGCTGGTCATACAGGGCAAACTGGGTGCGAACGGCATCTGGTGGGGTAACAGCATCCGGACTTTCAGGATTGAGGTACCAATTCGCCCAGCCTGTTGCATACCATGACGATTCGGAAGAAATCGGCAGATAGTTGATCGGGATCACCATCGCATCCAGACCGCCATCACCGCCCCAGGCACTGGCATGATGCTCATTGCGTTCGCGCAAGGCGACGAACTCGTCACGCGGCAGGTTCCGCGCGGTTACGTCAATCCCAAGGTCACGCCAATAGCGCGTAACCGCATTAAGCATTTCAAATCGTTCCGCGCCCTCCGTATCAATCGTAAATGAAAGCGGCTTGCCATCCGGACGCTTCAGAATTCCGTCCGCGGTTTTGGCTGTCAGGCCCGCTTTTGCCAGGAAGTGCTGGGCAAGCTCAACATCGTGCGCCATGAACTGCCGTGCCAGAACCGTGTGGTATTGCGGACTTTCCGGACGTGGTGCCGCCTGATGGGGCAGGGCACCGGGAACAAAGCGGTCAATCACGGCGTAGCGGTCTATCGCATGGGACAGGGCAATACGGAAATCCTTGCTTTGGAAGATTTTGCGCAGCACCGGGTCCTTGTCATTCAGGTTGAGCGACAAGGTCAGGATGTTCATGTCACTTTCCACCAGTGTGAAGGGCAGCAAATCCGTGTTGCGTGCAAGCACCTCATCGGCGTGTTTGCTGACATGCCGTTCCTGCATGTTGACCTTGCCAGCAATTGCCGCATCGCCAGCAGCACTTTTTGACGGCACCAGCGTCATCGACACCCTGTCGATATAGGGGAGCTGACGGCCAGTCGGATCAATTTTCCAGTAGTAAGGATTGCGTTTGGCGACCAGCGGATCATCCTTGCCATACACCCCGCTAAGGACCCACGCATTCAGGGTCGGGACATCCGGGTTGTTCCAGCGTGACGGGTCGTCAATCGTGCCGGGTTGACCAAACACGTCAACAAAGCGTTCTTCCCAGCCGGCATAGCCCATTTCTTTGGCCATGGCGTCGGCATTGGGGTTGTATTTCGGCAAAAGCGGTTTGAGAAAATGCGCCGGATAGCTTACCGGCTCTACGCCTTCGGGGCGGGCCAGTGCAGTTGGAAACAGGCCATAGGGCTTGCTGAACCGAAACGCGACAGTGTGCGGATCAATTGCATCGATCTGTACCGTATTGCCACCAGATGTCAGCCATTCCGGAACAGAATCAGCGAATGCGGGATTGTTGAGGATGTCTTCATACCAGAAAACGATGTCGGCTGCGGTAAATGGCGCGCCATCAGACCAGCGCATACCGGGGCGCAGGCGGAAAAAGAACTCTGTAGCATCGCTGCTTGGTTGAAAGGACAGGGCCACATTCGGAATGGTCGATGACCATTGCGGGGTCCAGCGCAGAAGCGGCTCGTATCCGATATTTCGGATCAAAAGGGCATGGTCCCGCTTGTTGCGCTGTGCCATTTGCCACGTTCCGCCATAGGTGCCAACCCGGTCATTGGGGGTGACAATCATTGGTGTTTTCGGCAAACGGTCTTTTACTGGCGGTAGAGTCCCGTCTTCAACTTGCTTGGCAAGTTCGGGGGCCTCACCGAATTCCATAGCGTGGGTGTCGCTGATGTTCGTCAGCAGCGCGGCCAGTGCAACAATCAATATAAATGTATGGTGCCTCACAAAAATCTGTGCCCCCGTGATTTTGTGCGCTTTGTTCTAACGTATCGTTTTTGCTACCCGAAAGGTGAGGTAGGTTATGCCTTTCAAATTAGTTAGACAACAGGACTTGTTAAAGTACAAAATTCGCAAACAGGTATTTTTTGTATCTCTGCGACACCCTGCACGGCTGAAAAGCCTCTGCCATCTTATATGATGTCGTATCTCTTGGCGAATTACGGCGCGTCAAATATGTGATGGTTACTGAATGATACCGGGTGTCGGCATTGCTCATTTTGAATTGCTCAAACTACAGCCTAACAACGCAAGTCACTGTTAATCAAAGTTTCTTTAAGTCTAATATAAGAAGCCTGTGTTGGGATAAAACCTATACGAACGACTGAGTTTGTGATTCTGGTGCCAGGCGCGGTAAGATGGGCATCGCGATGATGTGCTACGAAAGTGTTGCCAATGACGCACTCTGACAACCCCGATCAAACCAAGGATGGGCCATCGTTTTTGCCGGGGCCGAAGCCTGCCGCGCCGATCCCGCGTTACGAATCGGGATCGGATCCGGGTTTGCGTGAAAGGTTGCGCGGAACGGCGCGGGACGCAGCGGCTCTTCCTGTCGTTTCTGATGCGGACGGTTTCAGTGTGGCCGGCATTGAAGGCATGATCGACCGCAAGAAAGCCAATGTGGCGGCGAAAATTGTTGAAACCGACCCTGATCAGGCGCTGCGCGTGATCCGCAACTGGCTGCTTGATGACTAGTTTTCAATGCGCCCTCTATCCGTCCACGCGATCTATGGTGATTTCCGCGATCCAGGCGGTGTGTCGATAATGCTTTGGATATCCTGTGGTTTTTGTCATGGTTCTGTGCAGAAACCACAGTGGTAAGCATTCGGGGGCGGGCTTTGACAGATTTCAGTAAGCTGATCACAGAACAGTTTTGCACTTTTGATCCCGACTATATCGCGCAACAAAAAACATATGCCGCAAAGCTCTCTCCCCTGCAGGAAAAGCTGATCGCGATCCAGAAAACCGGCAACAGCATGGCGGCCTCCGATCAAAAAATGATCGAATGCAAATGGCTGCTGCAATACACCGCCAACTGGGAAAAGCTTGATTCCAAACTTGATGACTTTGCCAGTTCCCTGAAAAATCCAGATCAGGCGTGGGCCGAAAAACAGGTGGCAACCGACGGTTCCTGGGGGCCTTGTTATGACCAGTGGTTCCTGAAAGTCGATGCGATGATTGATGCGGTCAATACCCTGGCCGATGCCGGGCAGGCGCCCGAATACCCGTTTGCATTCATGGCGCCAATTGCAACGCCCGACAAAATGGTTGCATGGCTTAATGGGCAGAAAACGTCAAAAATTTTCGATGATGGTCTTGATCGTCGTGATGCCCTTGGTGCGGTTACGGCCGCTCTGTCACAGATGTGCTTCAAAAGCGAAATCCGCGATTACTTCAAAGCCAATGTTAAGGGTTTTGATCTGACGGATGATTACATCTCTGCTTACAAAGCATGGCTTGATGATTGGCAGGATGATCAAAGCGGATATTGGGGCGGCTGGTTTGATACAAAGGATCAAGGCGTTCTCAAAAGCAGTGATCTTAGTCTGACCTTTCACAATATTTCCTATCAGCACGGCAAGGTCGATCTGTGGACCCTGATTTTTAACACCACACTTGCGATCCGCGATGATGCATACCCGTTTGGCTGGAAGCACAACGGTGATTTCAACAATCACAATAATTATGACGTCACCAAGATTTTCGACCTTGGCTGGTCAAAGGTCGATGGCACCACCCAAAATGCGGCGTCCAGGGACATTGCATTGGTGCTGCACTGGTGCCTGACCAAATCCATGACGCCTGATGGCGGGTTTATTGATGACCCGACCTTCTATAATTCGGTCGGGGCTGCCTATTACTATGGCGTCTCGTTCCTTGATCAGGCGGGATATTTCGCCACAACCGCCCCGTTCTGGACTGACAAGCCGTTCCCGGATGGGCCCGCCCTTTGCTGCAAAATCCAGAAAAAGATCAAATCCGAAGGCCTCGATGATGACGAAGCCAAGGCAGCTCTTGAAAAACTCGTCGATGCCTGCGGCAATTGCACGTGATCGGCAAAATCTTTGAATAATTTGATCTATGCATTGGCGAAGAGGGCCGCTCTATCCCCATATAAACGGGTAAGAACAACAACACATAATGAGGTTTCGGATGACGGATCGAACAGACATTGATCTTGCGAAATTGCGCACCCGGCTGGAGGAAAGACGCGCCGAGATTCTGGCACATTCAACCCACTCGGAAGACTACCGCAAACCGGTCGAACTGGATCAGCAGGCGGTCGGTCGTCTGTCGCGGATGGACGCCCTGCAAAATCAGGAAATGCATCTTGAACAGGAACGCCGCCGCGTGGTCGAGCTGGAGCAGATCGATAAAACCCTCAAGCGCATGGATGATGACGAATACGGTCATTGCCACAATTGCGGCGAACCAATTGCCGCCAAGCGACTGGAGTTCGATCCGACCACACCGCTTTGTGTTGATTGCGCCGACCATGTGAGCCATGTCTGATTTTCAGACGTAAACACAGGAACCAACGACGCTGCGTGCGATCTGTTTTGTACGCAGCGTTTGCATGAGACCGGGAGAAAGTGTTTGCCAGTGTTCCGGCAACAGCATGATCGGATCAAGGACAGCCATATCCTGTGTGTGCTTTTGGCCGTTCTGGCCGTGCTGGCAGTTCCCGGTTCCTTGCGCGCGCAGGGTAGTTGTGCGCCGATCAGTGCACCCGAAGCCTTTCTTGAATTCAACCATATGGACCCGATGCTTGATCGGCATCGCTCCGTGCGTTGGCTAAATAGCCGTGCGGGCGGGAATGCCCGCTATCTCGTCACCGGCTTGACCGAATATGAAGTACAAGCGTCATTCGATATGCGCTTTGAACCGCGCGAAGTCGGCGCAGGGCGTTATTGCCTTGATCCAGTAAGGGTCAGTCCCAAGGTCAATGTGGTCAAACATCTTGTCTATATCGCCTCCGAACTGGAACGCGGCACCTGTGAATATGATGTCGTCTATGCCCACGAAGGTGAACACGTCAAAATCAATCAGGGCATGGAGGCCGATATTCGGGCATCGCTTGATGATCTGGTTGATGATGTTGTCAGAAAAGTCGGCGCCATGTTTCCGATGCCCGCCGAAAATGCACAGCGTGCCATGCGGCGGCTGATTTCGGAATATAGTCGGGATTTCAAAAGGCGACTTAATGACATTCGTCGGCGCAGTAGCCAACTCCACGAGCGGATCGACACCCCGGCCGAATACAAGAAGCTGTCACTGGCGTGTGGACCGAATTCGGCATTTCAAACGACCTTGCAGGACGCGATGCGATAGTTCCGAAAGACAGCTTAGTCAGCACTGTCGGATACGTTCGCCCCATCGACACCTGCAACTTCGCGCAATTCAGGCAGGTTAAGCACAAAGATATTGCGGGATTTAAACTCAAGCAGGTCATGACGCCTGAAATCGGCAATAATTCGGCTGGCTGTTTCGGTGGTGATGCCAAGCATCGCGCCGATATCTTCGCGCCCCGGAAGGGTGCAGGTGCTCGTCACGTCGTCATGCAGAAACAGGCAAAGACGTGCAACTCGTTCGCGCGCTGTCCCGGTCGACATCTGGGTTAACCAGTTATCCGATTCCATCACCGCCTGATGCCAGCGATTAAGCACCTGCTTGTGCAAACGCGGGCTTTCATTATCAAGCTTTTCGATCACCGCAATTGGAATACGGCAAAGCTTGCTTTCTTGCAGGGCTTCTGCGTGATGGGTGAAGCAATCACTGACCAGTGCCTCAAGCCCGATGGTGCCGCCTGGCTTTACAAGTCGCACAACCCGCTGATTGCCATCAGGCAGGTAATGCACAAGTTTGATCAGGCCCGAACGCAGGGTATAGATCGATTGCGCCTGATCACCGGCATTGTAAAGTGTGTTACGCCTTGGCAATGCGATGTCTTCAACCGGCATATGGACAAGCTTGAAATCCTCGTCCGTCAGGTTGTTGAACAGGGCAAACTTTCGCACACCGCATTCGCGGCATCGCGCAAGCTCGGGTCGGAATGTGTAGCTTGTTGTATGGTTCACGCGTTCCACCCATGAAAACGGGCTGATCTTGAATGCGGGATCAAACCCGACCACGGTAAACATTGAAAAGTTTAATCAATCCAAACCTTAGCGTAATGTACCGTAGCAGAATGTGAAATCATTGCATAGAGATGCCTGATCGGTTTAACGGCATGCCCGGAACGGCGGTCTTAGCTGGTGGAATCCAGCGTCACCAAACCTTTTTCAATCGCATAGCGCACAAGGCCTGCCGAACTATCAATATCAAGCTTGCGTTTTATGTTGCGTCGATGTGTTTCCACGGTCCGAACACTGATATCAAGTTCGCGTGCCACATGTTTGTTGCTGGCCCCTTTTGCCAGAAGGCGCAAAACCGTGCGTTCGCGCGATGTCAGCGGCACACCATCACTGGCGGTATCTTCGCCATCGGAGATACGATCAAATGTCGAACTGAATGCCTCGCCACCATTGGCTACGGTTTCGATTGCGCGCACCATGTCATTGGATGACACGTCTTTAAGGATAAAGCCCTTGGCGCCGGCCTGTTGTGCCGTGCGCAGATATTCAGGGTTTTCATGCATCGACAGGATAACAACCTTGGTGCCCGGCAGGGTTTCACGGAACTTTTCAGCCGCTTCAAGGCCGTTCATCACCGGCATTGAAATGTCCATCAGGACGATGTCGGGGTGAAGGTCGTCCGCCATGGTCAATGCTTCTGCACCGGTGCCAGCTTCGCCAACGATATTGATATGCTCAAAGCATTCCAGACGCGACCGGATGCCGTCCATTACAAGCGCGTGATCGTCACAAAGCAAAATCCGCAATGGCCGATCTGTGGAATAAACTTCTTTGGCATTGGTGACATTGGTCATGGATCGAACGTGTTCCTGTCGCGTGGCTGTCGGGTGTAGGGTCACGACCCTGCTGTGGCCAGATTAACCGCTGATTGCGTCATCGGGTAGGGCATTCTGGCTGGTAGCGGGAATAAATGCAGTAATTTTGGTACCATCATCGGGTTCAGAGCGCACCGAAAGCCCGCCGCCATGAAATTCCATGCGTTCGCGCATGTTGCGCAGACCAATGCCCGCCCTCGGATCACGGTTTCGGATATACCGGTTGGTCTCAAACCCGACGCCGTTGTCGGAAATGCGCATCACGATGCTTTGGCCTTCGCGTTTGATGGTGATTTTGACCACCGTGGCATCGGCATGGCGTTCGATATTGGTAAGTGTCTCCTGCAGCACGCGATACAGCGTGGTTTTCTTGCCGATATCAAGCTGCCCATCAATGTTTTCACACTTTACTTCGATCAGGATGCCCGAACGGTCTTGCAGCTCCGCGCACATGCTTTCGATTGCAGGTTTCAGGCCAAGGTCATCAAGAACCGCCGGGCGCAGATCGCGTGAAATGCGCCGGACTTCATGAATGGCGTCCTGTAATCGTTTGGCCGCCTTTTCCATCGGCTCCATGGCGTTGTCGCGTTTTTGGGTAATCCGTGCAATCGCGGTTTCAACCGAATATTTGACGGAAACCAGTATCTGGCTGATGCCGTCATGCAGTTCGCGCGATACCCGAAGGCGTTCCTGTTCCTGCACATCAACAACCCGATGCGTCAGTTCCTTAAGCTTTGAGTCGGCCAGCTTACGTTCCGACAGGGTGACAACCGTGCCGGAAATGCCGACGAGTAACACCGCCAGAATGGTCACCCCGATGATCGAAATGGTGGTTTCGCGGATATGAGTGGAAACTTCGGCCTCGATCTCGGTGACCTGTTCGGCGATATCGTCGATGTAAATCCCCGTGCCGATCATCCAGTCCCATTTATCAAGCATCAGCGAATAGGTGATCTTTTCGGTCGGCTCGCCGGTCGATGGCTTTTCCCAGACGTGGCGCATGAAATCGCCACCCTTTTCCGCATTGAAGATCAGGCCCTGAATAACCGTGTTGCCATTGATATCACGCAGGTTCCAATAGGTCCGCCCGACGCGCCACGGCTGGGGTGGTTCAACAAGCGCTGTGCCATCGCGGTCATAGATAAAGAAATAGCCGTCCTCGCCATAGCTCAGGTCTTCGATGATGGCCTTCACGCGTTCCTTGGATACCGCATCCAGCGGGCTTGCCACCGAATAGATGTGGTCAATGGATGCCATCGCCAGCTCAAGATAGCTTTTGAGCTCATCCTTGCGGGCCTGCAGGATGTTGCGTTCAAACGTCCTGATCTCGGCCTCGGCCAGACGTTCGGCCTGGGCAAAGACCAGCCACGAGATTGCAGAAGCTGCAAGAACCAGCGGCAGGATCGAGAGCAGCAAAAACTTTAGTCGAAGATTGAGCTTCGGCATGGGCATAACCGTTTCGGGATTTCCAGTTTTTCCGAGGGCGGACAATAGCATATTCGCGCCAAAAGTCGCTGAAAGATCGCGGTTTTCTGGTCGCTGTGATTGAAGAGGATCGGTGGCGTGTTCCGTATGGTGAAAAGAAACTGGTCGGGATATTCGAAAATTGGTATTACCAATTCATGAGATCATGCTTTGACAGGGAGAGGGCAATGCGCATATACCAGAACCGTCGCCTGCCCACCGGGCGCCGAAAGCTCTGGATGCATTGCACAAGATCTCTGCGTGCTGGCATCCCGTATCGCCACAAAAGATATGGCGTTGCAGGCATCCCGCACCGCGACGCATTCAAGGACCATATCGTGGCGTTTCACTTGGTTTTGGCAGGCGCGCACAGGCACGCTCCTGCCAGGAAAATGTGTTAGGAGCCCGGTGTCCATGACGCGTTCAGCACCAAAGCGTATCCGTAAACTTCTGGTCGCCAACCGTGGCGAAATTGCGATTCGTGTTCTGCGAGCTGCCAACGAACTTGGCATTCGCACAGTTGCGATTTTCTCTGACGAAGACCGTTTTGCCCTTCACCGTTTCAAGGCTGATGAAAGCTACACGGTGGGCAAGGGTAATAAACCCATTCGGGCCTATCTCGATATCGAGGATATCCTGCGTGTCGCGCGCGATGCCGATGTCGATGCGATCCATCCGGGCTATGGCTTCCTGTCGGAAAATCCCGAATTCGCCGATGCCTGTGCCGAAGCCGGCATTCAGTTTATCGGCCCGGACTCAGAAGTCATGCGCACCTTGGGCAACAAGGTTTCTGCGCGTAATCTGGCCGAAAGTGCCGGTGTGCCGGTCATGCCAGCCTCAAGCGCACTTCCCGAAGACATGGCCGAAGTTACCCGCATCGCCGAGGATATCGGCTATCCGCTGATGCTGAAAGCCAGCTGGGGCGGTGGTGGCCGTGGCATGCGGGTTATCGAAAACGGCAAGGACCTGTCAGCGCAGGTGCTGGCCGCCCGCCGCGAGGCCGAGGCCGCCTTTGGCAATGGTGAAGTTTACTTTGAAAAACTGATCCGCCGTGCCCGCCATGTCGAGGTTCAGCTTCTTGGCGATACCCACGGCACCCTTGTTCATCTCTATGAGCGTGACTGTTCCGTTCAGCGCCGCAACCAGAAAGTCGTTGAACGTGCGCCCGCTCCCTATCTTGATGATGATCAGCGCAAAGAAATCTGTGATGCAGCGATCCGCCTTGGCAAGGCGGCCAACTACGTCAATGCCGGGACGGTCGAGTTCCTTATGGATGTTGATACATCCAAATTCTATTTCATCGAGGTCAATCCCCGCATTCAGGTCGAACATACCGTCACCGAATGCGTGACCGGCTTTGATCTGGTCAAGGCACAAATCCTGATCGCGCAGGGTGGGCGCATCGGTTTCCCGTCCGAAACCGGTATCCCCTGGCAGGACAAGATCAAGCTGCGTGATCATGCGCTTCAGTGCCGTATCACCACCGAAAACCCGGAAAACAACTTTGTCCCCGATTACGGGATCATCAAGGTTTACCGTGGTGCCAACGGCTTTGGCATTCGTCTTGATGGTGGCACGGCCTATTCCGGGGCGGTGATTACACCGTTCTATGACAGTATGCTTGAAAAGGTCACCGCATGGGGCAGCACCCCGCGCGAAGCGGTGGATCGCATGGACAGGGCGCTTCGCGAATTCCGTATTCGCGGTGTTGCGACCAACCTTGCCTTCCTTGAAAACCTGATCAATCACCCGAAATTCCGGGCCGGTGAATACACGACCCGCTTCATTGACGAAACGCCCGATCTGTTCAAGTTCGTGCGCCGTCGTGATCGTGCCACCCGCCTGCTGCGCTTCATCGGCGAGGTTGCGGTCAATGGCAACCACGAAGTCGAAGGCCGGGTTGTTCCGACCAATCTGCATGATCCGGTGATGCCAAAATCGATTGATCTTGGCGAAATTCGCCCGGGCACCAAGCAAAAGCTTGATCAATTGGGGCCAGAGGGTTTCTCGCGCTGGATGAAGGATCAGGAACGCGTCCTGATGACCGACACCACCATGCGTGATGCCCATCAATCCTTGCTGGCAACCCGCATGCGCACCTATGACATGCTCGAAATTGCGCCTTATTACGCGCATGGTCTGCCGGAACTGTTTTCGCTTGAATGCTGGGGTGGGGCGACCTTTGACGTTGCCATGCGCTTCCTTAAGGAAGACCCATGGGATCGTCTGGTCAAACTGCGCGAACGCATACCCAATATCCTGACCCAGATGCTGCTGCGCGCCTCCAACGCGGTTGGCTATACCAACTATCCCGACAATGCCGTGGATTACTTCGTCAAGCAGGCGGCTGAACACGGCATGGATGTCTTCCGCGTGTTCGATTCCCTCAACTGGGTTGAAAACATGAAGGTCGCGATGGAATCGGTTCTTAAAACCGACAAGCTCTGCGAAGCGACCATCTGTTACACCGGCGATATCTATGACAAGGACCGCCCGAAATATAACCTTGATTACTATGTGAATATGGCCCGCGAACTTGAATCCGCCGGTGCCCATATTCTCGGTCTTAAGGATATGGCGGGTGTGCTGCGTCCGGCGGCCGCGACCGAACTGGTGACCGCACTCAAGGACACGGTCAATATCCCGATACACTTCCACACCCACGACACCAGCGGTATCTCGGCGGCAACCGTGATTGCCGCGATTGATGCCGGTGTTGATGCGGTCGATGCGGCCATGGATTCCATGTCGGGTCTGACATCCCAGCCAAATCTGGGTTCGATTGCCAATAACTATATCGGTCAGCCGCGCGATCCGGGCCTTAAGACCGAGGCGCTCAAGGAAGTCTCGACCTATTGGGAACAGGTCCGCCGTTACTATGCCGGTTTCGAAAGCGACATTCGCAGCGGCACATCGGACGTTTATGTCCATGAAATGCCGGGTGGCCAGTACACCAACCTGCGTCAGCAGGCCCGGGCCCTCGGGATCGAGGATCGCTGGCCCGAAGTGTCCAAGGCGTATGCTGCGGTCAACAAGATGTTTGGCGATGTCGTCAAGGTCACGCCAAGCTCCAAGGTCGTTGGTGATATGGCGCTGATGATGGTGACGTCCGGTTTGTCTGAGGAAGACATTCTTGATCCCAAAAAGGACATCGCCTTCCCGGACAGTGTTATTTCCTTCTTCCGTGGTGAAATCGGTCAGCCGGTCGGCGGTTTCCCGCCCGCCCTTCAGCGCAAGGTGCTCAAAGGTGGCGAAGCCCTGACAGATCGTCCGGGCAAGTCATTGCCGCCGATTGATTTCGAAGCCACCCGCAAGGAAATCGAGAAAAAGACCCACCGCAATATCAGCGATGCCGAGGTTGCATCCTATGTGATGTATCCCAAGGTGTTCCTTGATTACGCCGAACATCGCAGCCACAACGCCGACGTTTCGGTTCTGCCAACCCCGGTCTTCTTCTATGGGATGAACCAGAACGATGAAATTTCGGTCGATCTGGAAAAAGGCAAGACCCTTGTCATTCGCTATCTGACAACTTCGGAAGCCGGTGACGAGGAAGGCAACCGTACCGTGTTCTTCGAACTGAACGGTCAGCCGCGTACGGTCAAGGTCGCCGATAAGACTCTGGCAGCGTCGGGCAAGGCAAAACCAAAGGCCGAAGACGGCAATGGCTTGCATGTTCCCGCTCCGATGCCGGGCCTTGTGGTCGAAGTTCACGTTTCCGAAGGCCAGAAGGTCAAGGCGGGCGATGTCATGTGCTCGCTTGAGGCGATGAAAATGGAGACCGCGGTTCACGCGGAAAAGGACGGCACCGTGGCGAAAATCCACGCTCCTGCCGGTACACAGGTCGACAGCAAGGACTTGCTGGTCGAATTGACGGAGTAAACAACCGATGCTTAGGATGCCTGAGCCTGATCAGAACACTCTTGCACGTCGCAAGGACATTATCGCGGCCATGCGGGACATCATCCCGACACCGGGCGGGGTTATTGTCGATGATGATCAGCTCAGGCCCTATGAATGCGACGGGTTGATGGCTTATCGGCAATTGCCGATGATCGTTGTCCTGCCGGAAAATACCGCGCAGGTCGCAGCCATCCTGAAATATTGTCATACAAATAAGATCCGTGTCGTTCCGCGTGGTGCCGGTACCGGTTTGTCCGGTGGGGCGTTGCCGATGGCCGATGCGATTACCATTAGTATGATGAAATTCAATCGTGTGCTTGATATCGACTGGGACAACCGGGCCGCCGTCGTGCAGCCCGGTGTCACCAACCTTGGCATCACGCGCGCGGTCGAACACGAAGGTTTCTATTACGCCCCCGATCCCTCAAGCCAGATCGCGTGCTCCATCGGGGGGAACATCGCCGAAAACTCCGGCGGGGTGCATTGCCTGAAATACGGGCTTACCACCAACAATGTGTTGGGTGTCGAAATGGTCACCATCGAAGGTGACATCCTGCGCATCGGTGGCAAGGGCCTTGATCAGGCAGGCTATGACCTGCTTGGCATCGTTACAGGGTCCGAAGGGTTGCTTGGTATCGTGACAGAAGTCACTGTTCGTATCCTGCGCAAACCCGAAACCGCACGGGCGCTTCTGCTGGGCTTTAATTCATCTGAAGAAGGCGGGAACTGTGTTGCCGCCATCATCGCTGCCGGGATCATTCCGGGCGGTCTTGAAATGATGGATGCCCCGGCAATCAAGGCGACCGAGGAATTCGTGAAGGCGGGCTACCCGCTTGATGTCGAGGCGCTTCTTCTGGTCGAACTTGATGGCCCGCAGGTCGAAGTCGATTACCTGATTGATCGGGTCGGCAAGATCGCCAAGGATTGCGGGGCGGTTTATTCGCGCATTTCCGAAAACGAGGAAGAACGCCTGCTGTTCTGGTCGGGCCGCAAAAACGCCTTCCCGGCGATTGGCCGCATTTCACCGGATTACATGTGCATGGATGGCACCATTCCGCGTGGCCGCCTTTCTGAAGTCCTGACCGGTATGCAGGATCTGTCCAAACAGCATGGGCTTGGTGTTGCCAATGTCTTCCATGCCGGTGACGGCAATTTGCATCCTCTGATCATGTTTGATGCCAACAAACCGGGCGACCTTGAAAAGGCCGAGGCGTTCGGGGCCGACATCCTCAAACTTTGTGTCGCGGTCGGTGGGGTGCTGTCGGGTGAACATGGCATCGGTGTCGAAAAGCGTGACCTGATGGGCGAGATGTTCACATCTGATGACATGAAGCATCAGGAACGCATCAAGATGGCCTTTGACGAGGACCAGTTGCTCAACCCCGGCAAGGTATTCCCGACCTTGCATGGCTGTGGGGAGCTTAAAACCCTGCATGCCAAGGCGGTGGCCGACAAGTTCCCGGACATCCCGCGTTTCTAAACGTATTCGGACAAGACCCAAAGAAGACAAAACAAAGGCCGCCAATCGGCTCCCGCAAATCCGATTGATCAGGCTCAGGAGAGGAAAAGAGAGAGTTATGGTGGACGTACTTTCCCCCACCACGCCGGACCAGCTGCGCGACGCAGTCGGTTGGGCGCTTGGATCAGAGACCCCGCTTGAAATCATCGGTTCCGGCAGCAAACGTGCCTATGGCCACAGCGTTCAGACCAATGCGGTGCTGGATTGCTCCAAACTGTCGGGCATTCTGTTTTATCAGCCCGAAGAACTGGTGATTTCCGCACGCGCCGGAACACCTCTTTCCGACATCAAGGCCGCCCTTGCCGAAAAGAACCAGCAATTCCATTTCGAGCCGGGCAATTTTCCTGCCTTGCTTGATGGCACAAGCGGGCCGAATGCCGGAACCATCGGCGGGCTGGTGGCCTGTAATCTTGCCGGGCCGCGCCGGATCAAGGTCGGCTCTGCGCGGGATCATGTTCTTGGCTTCGAAGCCGTTTCTGGCCGGGCAGAGGACTTTAAATCCGGCGGTCGGGTGATGAAAAACGTTACCGGGTTTGATCTTTCGAAACTGATGTCTGGATCGTTTGGAACCCTTGGCGTCGTGCATACTGTGACGCTTAAGGTCATGCCAAATGATGAGACATCGGCCACCGTGATTGTTGCGTGCAGTGACCCGCGCGTTGCTGGCAAGGCCATGACATTGGCCATGCGCAGTGAAAACGAAGTTTCGGCCGCCGCCTGGATCGCGCCCGAAGACGCGCCGCACCTTGATGTGCCGCTTGCTGGTGAATATGGCAGTGGCCTTGTGGCGTTGCGGATCGAAGGACCCCATCCCTCTGTTGCCTGGCGGGCCGATGCGTTGTGTCGTGCATTGGCCGATTTTGGCGAATGTCACGAAGTCCCGGAAAGTCACAGCCATAATATCTGGCGTGTTGTTGCCGATGTGGTTCCGTTTGCTGCATCTGAAAACGCAGGCAGTATTCTTTGGCGCGTGTCGGTTCCCCCGGCAAGCGGCGGGGATATCTGTGCTGACCTGATGGAAAAAACCGGCGGACGCACGATGATGGATTGGGCTGGTGGCCGGGTCTGGTTGCAGCTTTCCGGTTCTGATGCGCCCGATGGCATGGCCGGTACGATCCGCGATGTGGTCACGTCGGCGGGCGGGCAGGCCGATCTGGTCCGTGCACCAGACGATATGCGCCAAAGCATCGCGGTGTTCCATCCGGAAAACCCGGCTCTTGCGCGCATCAATGCCCGGATCAAGGAAAACTTCGATCCGCATGGCATCCTTAATCCGGGGCGCATAGCACCCGTTTCACAGAACGGGGAGGGCGTGTAATGCAAACCAACTTCACCGCTGCCCAGCTTGAAAATCCGGCGATTGCCGAAAGTGAACAAATCCTGCGCAAATGTGTGCATTGCGGTTTCTGTACCGCGACCTGCCCGACATTTGTGACCCTGGGTGATGAGCTTGATAGCCCGCGTGGCCGCATTTACCTGATCAAGGACATGCTGGAAAATGACAAACCGGCGACCGATAAGGTGGTCAAACATCTTGATCGCTGCCTGTCATGTCTTTCCTGTACAACCACATGTCCTTCCGGTGTTGATTACATGCACCTGATCGACAATGCGCGCGCCCATATCGAAGAAAACTATGAGCGCCCGCTGGGTGATCGCTTGTTGCGCAAGCTGCTGTCGATTGTTGTACCCAACCCGACCCTGTTTCGGATGTCGCTGATCGGGGCGAAATTTGCCGCACCCTTTGCACGTTTGATGCCCGGTCGGCTCAAGGGCATGGTCAAGATGGGGGCACGTCATATGCCACCGCCAAGCTGGGTTGATAAACCACAGGTGATCCCGGCGATTGGCGAACGCAAAGGCCGCGTTGCCATTCTGATCGGCTGTGCACAGCAGGTGCTTGAAACCGAAATCAACGAATCGACGGTTCGTCTACTCACCCGTCTTGGGATCGAGGTGGTGGTTGCCAAGGGCGCTGGTTGTTGCGGATCGCTTGTCCATCACATGGGCAAGGAAGAACAATCGCATGCCCAGGCCAAGGGCAATATTGATGCCTGGACCAATGAGCTTGAGGGCGAGGGGCTTGATGCAGTCGTGATTACCGCATCGGGCTGTGGCACCACAATCAAGGATTACGGCCATATGCTGCGCCATGACCCGGCTTATGCCGACAAGGCGGCCACGGTCTCGGCCCTAGCCAAGGATATTACCGAATATCTGGCAAGCCTTGATATTGATGACACGGTCTTTGCCGGTGCCAGCCACGGGAACCCGCGTGTTGCCTATCATTCGGCGTGCTCAATGCAGCATGGCCAGAAGATCACCCGTCCGCCACGCGATCTTCTTAAACAGGCCGGTTTTGAAGTTGCCGAAATTGCCGAAGGCCATCTGTGCTGCGGTTCTGCCGGGGTCTATAACCTGTTGCAGCCCGAAATCGCAGGCCAGCTTCAGGAGCGCAAACGCGGCAATATCCGTGCGACCCAGCCAGATCTGGTCGCCACCGGTAATATCGGCTGCATGGTGCAGATCGAAACCGACGACCTCAAGGTTCTGCACACTGTGCAATTGCTTGATTGGGCGGCGGGCGGTCCGGTACCGGAAAAACTGCGCGACCGGATGCCCGTGGCCGAGCTTGCCGGTTAGGCCCGGTACTTCAGGAACAACAAACACAAAGGACGGCAGTGGAAAACCCTCTGCCGTCCTTTTGATTTCTGACCACCACGTTCGGATGACGGGGGATGGTCGCTTATTCTTCTTCCTTGCCAAGCAGGCTTTGCGCAATGCCTTCGGCGGCGGAACTTTCGCTGGCGTCTTCGGCATAGGCAGCTGTCTTGTCACGAATCCATTTAAGGGCTTCGGCTTCGTCGATGTCGACTTTCTTTGCGACCAGCGACAGGACCGCCTCAATGGCCAGAACATGCGATGCCACGTTGTTCACCGCGATATGCAGATCATCAATATGGCGCGAAGCGGCCTCTGACATATCTCCGAGTTCACCAGACAACTTCTGGATCAGTTCCTGAATCTCATCGAGTGAGGCGTTGCTCATGTTTTGCTCCTGTTTTGGCTGCGCACGCGCGCGGCAAGTATGTATCCCTTATGCCCAACAGTTGCGTGGAAATGGCGCCATGTAAAGGACTTGCTGGCAATTGCCCCCAATTCAGCGCCCAAACCCGTGCCCCAAGCCATGGTTGCGGGAAATGTGACAGTTTTTGTTACAGCCTGTCGCAAACAATGTGTGTTTTGCCGTGTTGGAACGAAAATCCGGTATTTTCAAGCGCACGTTGGTTAACGTTAAGGCGTTGATTTAAAATGAGTTTTGTGTCGGTTTTTACCGCTCTGATACGTTGTCACATAACGTTAACAAAAGCGACACAATACCGTAAGCACCCAGCGTTAGAGTCCGCCTCGCAGATCGTTGCACCGTTCCGAAGTGGAACAACCATTGGGGAATTTATGATGAAGAAGACTCTTGCTGTTGCGGCGCTGATGAGCGTTGCCTTTGCTGGCGCTGCCGAAGCACGCGACCAGATTCGTATCGTTGGTTCGTCCACCGTCTTCCCGTTTGCAACCGCGGTTGCAGAAGAATTCGGTAAAACCACCTCTTTCAAAACGCCGGTTATTGAATCGACCGGTTCTGGCGGTGGTCTGAAGCTGTTCTGTGCCGGTGTTGGCGAACAGCACCCGGACATCACCAACGCTTCGCGTCGCATCAAGAAGTCCGAAGTTGAAAAATGCGCTGCAAACGGCATTTCGGAAGTTACCGAAGTTAAAGTTGGTTACGACGGTATTGTTCTGTCGAACTCCAACGCTGCCCCGCAGCTTGACCTGACCAAAGAGCAGATCTTCCTTGCTCTGGCAAAAACCGTTCCGTCCAAAGACGGCAAGTCGCTCGTAGACAACTTCTACACCACCTGGTCGGAAATCGATCCGAGCCTGCCGGACGTTAAAATCGAAGTTCTCGGCCCGCCGCCGACCTCCGGTACCCGTGACGCCTTCACCGAGCTGGTACTCGAAGAAGCTTGCGAAGAGTTCCCGGTTATCGCTGCTCTTGAAGAAACCAACAAAGACCAGTTCAAAGCTGTCTGCGCTGGCGTTCGTGAAGACGGTGGTTATGTTGAAGCAGGCGAGAACGACAACCTGATCGTTCAGAAGCTTGAAGCAAACCACGATGCCCTTGGCATCTTCGGCTTCTCCTTCCTTGACCAGAACGGCGACAAGCTCCAGGGCTCCATGATTGCCGGTGTTGCTCCGACCTTCGAAGCAATCTCTGCTGGTGATTACCCGGTTTCCCGTTCGCTGTACTTCTACGTGAAGAACGCGCACGTTGGCACCATCCCGGGCATCAAGGAATACCTGGCTGAATTCACCGCCGACAAAGCTTGGGGTGACGAAGGTTACCTTGCTGACCGCGGTCTCATCCCGATGGATGCAGCAGAGCGTGAAGCTGTTCGTAACGCTGCGATGAACCTTTCGCCGCTGAGCATGTAACGCGATCTTTCAACCGGTGGCAGCCTTTTCTGCCACCGGTTTCTTCAGGTTCAGAACCCATGAATTTGATTTGAATGGCAGACGTTATATTTGTAAAATCCAAGGAAAATCCCGCGGGGCGGGTTGGTATCCCGGTCAAGGGGTTTGACGTCGGAGTTTGCAAATATAACGCCTGTCCTTCGGATTAACCTGATTTGCACGGGCTACTTTGTCGTAAAACCTTGCAAGATATTAATCTTCCTGCGGTTTTGCTCCGCGTATCCGCACAAATCAGGTTAACCATCAAAACCAAATTCATGGGTTCTGAGCCTGATCATTGCTTGATTTGTTTATTGTTTCTGTCCTATTGGCCTCACGAACTGACCTTTGCAGGCTCATCTGGCGAACGGATCTAATATAATGTCCCTGTCTTTCCTGTTGCTCGCGGTTGCCGCACTTTGCGCGCTGTCCTTTTATTTTGGACGCCAGCGAGCCGTAGCGCTCTCGGGCGGCCGACACAGCAATCTTCATTCCTTGCCGGTTCACTACGGGGCCTATACAGCAGCCTGGTGCGGGCTTCCCGCGCTGTTTTTGCTTTTGATCTGGTATTGTTTTCAGGGATCAGTGATCGAAGCCCTGATCGTTTCAGATCTGCCACAGGAAATTGTCAGTGACTCCGGTCGCCTGTCGCTTGCGCTTAACTCTATTTCACTGATTGCTGACGGAAATGGTCAGCATCTGACGGTCGAACCGGAAATTGTTGATGCCGGTCGCCGTCTTGCCAACATTCAGACGATTGCCAATGCTGCTCTTGTGGTCGTGATGCTGAGCGGCGCTGTGCTTGGCCTGTCGCTGTCATATCGCAAAATCACTGCTGACATGCGGGCGCGCAACAATATCGAACGCATCGCGCGCTATGTGATGATTGCCTGCTCGGCGATTGCGATCCTGTCGACCGTGGGCATCGTCTTTTCGCTACTGTTCGAAGCACTTCACTTCTTTACCAAGATCAACCCGCTTGAGTTCCTGTTTGGTCTGGAATGGAGCCCGCAAACTGCCATTCGTGCCGATCAGGTTGCCTCTGAGGGGGCCTTTGGTGCGATCCCGCTCTTTGTCGGCACGCTTCTGATTACCCTGATTGCCATGTGCGTGGCCGTTCCGATCGGCCTGTTTTCGGCAATTTATATGGGCGAATATGCATCGCCGAAATTCCGCGCGGTGGCCAAGCCCGCACTTGAAATTCTCGCGGGTGTGCCGACGGTTGTTTATGGCTTCTTTGCTGCGCTGACCGTGGCTCCGTTCCTACGTGACAATGGGGCGATCCTTGGTCTTGATGTCAGCTCCGAAAGCGCGTTGGCGGCTGGTCTTGTCATGGGTGTGATGATCATTCCGTTTGTTTCGTCACTGTCTGATGACGTCATGTCGCAGGTGCCGAAATCCCTGCGCGATGGTTCTTACGGTTTGGGCGCAACCAAATCCGAAACCATCCGCAACGTGATTTTCCCGGCCGCACTTCCGGGTATTGTCGGCGCGGTTCTGCTGGCAGTGTCTCGTGCGATTGGTGAAACCATGATTGTGGTGATGGCGGCTGGTCTTGCCGCAAACATGACGGCAAACCCGCTTCAGGCTGTTACGACCGTTACCGTGCAGATCGTGACCCTTCTGGTCGGGGATCAGGAGTTTGACAGTGCAAAAACCCTTTCGGCCTTTGCGTTGGGGCTGGTTCTTTTCCTTGTCACCTTGGGCTTGAACGTATTTGCCCTTAAGGTTGTTCAGAAGTATCGCGAGAAATATGACTGATATGGCATCTCTTATGGAAGACAGAGCTGCGGCCAAGGTGATCTCTGACAATCTGCGTAAGCCGGTTGACTGGGATAGTCCGAAGATTGCGCGTCAAATCAAAAAACGTTACGCCGCTGAACGCCGCTTTAAAATGTATGGCCTGGTTGCGATTGGTATCGCGCTTCTGGCCCTGTTCGTTCTGGTATTTTCGATTGGATCAAAAGGCTACAGCGCCTTTTACCAGACCTATGTTCAGCTCGAAATTACCTTTGATCCGGCGATCATCGATCCCGAAGGGACCGGTGATCCGGACGTGATTGGTCGTGCGAACTTTGATGGCCTCATCAAACAGGCCTTGCGGGAACGTTTCCCGGATGTGACCTCGCGCAGTGAGAAGCGAAACCTTTATGGCATCGTTTCAGGTGGTGCATCTTATGACCTGCGCGAACGGGTTCTCGAAAATCCGAGCCTGATTGGCCAAACGCGCACCATCTGGCTGATCTCGGGTGACGACTTCGATATGCTCAACAAGGGCTATATTGATCCCACCGTCGATGAAGGCGACCGTCGCCTCAATGATCAGGAAGTAAGCTGGTATAACCAGCTGGTCGAAGCCGGTGCGGTGGAAAAACAGTTCCACACCCGCTTCTTTACCAGTGGGGATTCCCGCGAACCGGAACTTGCCGGGATTTGGGGGGCGGCTGTCGGGTCGTTCTATACCCTGCTGGTGACGCTGGCGCTGTCCTTCCCGATTGGTGTTCTGGCTGCGGTCTATCTCGAAGAGTTCGCGCCGAAGAACCGCTTCACCCAGATTGTCGAGGTCAATATCAACAACCTGGCGGCCGTTCCGTCCATCGTGTTTGGTCTGCTCGGTCTTGAGGTTTACCTCAATGTCATGCATTTGCCGCGTTCGGCCCCGGTTGTCGGTGGTCTGACGCTCGCACTCATGACCTTGCCAACCATCATCATTGCATCACGTGCAGCGATCAAGGCGGTGCCGCCGTCGATCCGGCAGGCAGCACTTGGTCTTGGCGCATCACCGGTTCAGACAGTGACCCATCATGTCTTGCCGCTTGCCATGCCGGGCATTCTGACCGGCACGATCATTGGCATGGCGCAAGCATTGGGTGAAACCGCACCGCTTCTGATGATCGGTATGGTGGCCTTCATTGTCGATATCCCGGGCGGGGCTCTTGACCCGGCAACGGTTCTGCCGGTGCAGATCTATCTGTGGGCAGACAGCCCGGAACGTGCCTTTGTCGAGAAAACCTCGGCTGCGATTATGGTGTTGCTGGCCTTCCTTGTCCTGATGAATGGACTGGCTGTGTATCTGCGCAAAAAATTTGAACGGAAGTGGTAAAATGGCTGCTGTATCTCAGAGCGCAATGACGGCGGAGCCGTCGGTCGAAAAACCGAAAATGACCGCGCGTAACCTTGATCTTTTCTATAGCGATAATCAGGCCCTTTATGAGGTCAACCTTGATATCGCCGAACAGCAGGTGACCGCGCTGATTGGCCCGTCGGGCTGTGGTAAATCCACCTTCCTGCGCTGCCTGAACCGGATGAATGACACGATTGACGGTGTCACCCTCAAGGGCGAAGTCACCCTTGATGGTCGCGATATTTATGACAAGCGCATTGACGTGGTTCAGCTGCGTGCGCGCATCGGTATGGTGTTCCAGAAACCGAACCCGTTCCCGAAAACCATCTATGACAATGTGGCCTATGGCCCGCGTATTCATGGTCTGGTCAATTCGCGCGATGAACTTGACGAAATCGTCATGACCTCGCTTGAACGTGCCGGTCTTCTCAAGGAAGTCAAAGACCGCCTGCAGTCTCCTGCAACCGGTCTTTCCGGTGGTCAGCAGCAGCGTCTTTGCATTGCGCGTGCAGTGGCCGTCAGCCCGGAAGTCATCCTGATGGATGAGCCGTGCTCGGCACTTGATCCGATTGCGACCGCCAAGGTCGAGGAACTGATCGATGAGTTGCGTTCGAACTACACGATTGTGATCGTCACCCACTCCATGCAGCAGGCCGCCCGTGTGTCGCAGCGCACCGCGTTCTTCCACCTTGGCAAGCTGGTTGAAGTTGGCGAAACCGATCAAATCTTTACCAACCCGAAGGACGAACGCACCAAGGGTTACATTACCGGCCGCTTCGGTTAAGCGACACCAGGAGTACGCATAAATGGCTGAAGATCATACCCATATCGTAAGTTCGTTCGACGAGGAACTGACCCGTCTGAACAACATCATTTCGCAGATGGGCGGGCTTGCTGAAAGCCAGCTTATTTCGTCGATCCGTTCCATCGTTAAACGCGATTCCGAGTTGGCCGAGAAAGTCATTCTGTCCGATCAGCGCATTGACGTGCTTGAACAGGAAGTACAGGACTTTGCCGTCCGTCTTCTGGCCCTGCGTCAGCCGATGGCAGATGACCTGCGTCAGGTCGTTACGGCCCTTAAGCTGTCAAACGATCTTGAACGCATCGGTGATTTGGCAAAGAACATCGCCAAACGCGCACAGGTTCTGAACCAGATCCCGCCGATCCGCCCGGTTCAGGCGATCCCGAATATGGCCAAGCTGGCCCAGGAAATCATCAAGGATGTTCTGGACGCCTATATCGAAAGCGACGCCGAAAAGGCACACCGGGTTTGGGAACGCGATCAGGAAGTGGACGACATGTACAATTCGCTGTTCCGCGAATTGCTGACCTACATGATGGAAGATCCGCGCAACATTACCGCGTCGACCCATCTGTTGTTCATCGCCAAGAACATCGAACGTATTGGCGACCACGCCACCAACATCGCCGAGACGATCTATTACCGGATCAAGGGCGAAGACCTGCCGGGGATTGATCGGCCAAAAAACGACGCTGCGAATTTCGCGGTCGTCGAACCGAATGAGTGACACTGGAGCATAGGAAGATGGACCCAACGGTTCTTATCGTCGAGGACGAGGCTGCAATCGTAACCATGTTGCGCTACAACCTCGAACGAGAGGGGATGCAGGTTGTCGAAGCCGGAGACGGTGACGAAGCGTTGAAAATTCTGGCAGAAACCCATGTCGATCTTGTTTTGCTCGACTGGATGCTGCCGGTGATGTCGGGCATCGAAGTCTGCCGCCAAATCCGTCGCAAACCTGAAAGCCGCGATTTGCCGGTGATCATGGTTACGGCCCGTGGCGAAGAAGGCGACCGTATCCGCGGTCTTGATACCGGGGCTGATGACTATGTCACCAAGCCGTTTGCCATCGGTGAATTGCTGGCCCGCATCCGCGCTTTGCTACGCCGCTCCGGTCCGGCGCAACCACAAGGGCAGTTGATCTATTCCGATATCGAAATGGATCTCGCCGCCCATCGTGTCAGTCGTAACGGCAAGGCCATCCATCTTGGCCCGACGGAATTCCGTCTTTTGCGCTATTTCCTGGAACATCCGGGGCGTGTTTTCTCGCGCGAACAGCTGCTTAACGCGGTTTGGGGCCCGAACATCTATGTCGAAACCCGCACGGTTGATGTTCACATCCGCCGCCTGCGTAAAGCGCTGAACGACGTCAAGGGTACGCGCGATATCATCCGCACCGTCCGTGCGGCCGGTTATGCACTGGATGCGGAAACCGCCGTCTAAACGTCATTTTCCCGACCGACGTCATCAAAAACCCCCGTTGCGTGTCGCAGCGGGGGTTTTTTGTTTCGTACTGTTGATGATCAGGACTTGTCCTTAGTGGCGCTGTCCTTGGTGCCGCTTCCCTTGGCATCCCCGCTGGCCTGTTTGCGCTGCATGCGCGGGGCCAGTTCGTTCATCAACAACATATCCGCGCGGCGGAACTTCGCGATTTCCGCATCGATATCTTCTTGTGGCACGTCGCAGGCGGCCAAAACATGATCGGATAACCGCAACCCGGTTTCGAGAACCTCGGGAATGGCGGCATCCGCGCCATGGCGCGACAGCGGACCGATATGGGTGATGTCCTGAGCGCGGGCAAAGATCTTCAGGTGCGGGTAATGTTGCCGCAAAAGGGCAACGGTTTTTTCCGTGGCATGCGGGTTCCCCATGGCAACAACCGCAATTTTTGCTTCATCCGTATGTGCGGCCCGGAAAGTTTCCGGTCTGGACCCGTCGGCAAAGTAAACCGGAAGGCCTTCTGCCCGCCCGCGCGAAACCTGCTGTGCGTCACTATCAAGGACAAGAAACGGAATGTTGCGGGTTTTGAGCAACCGCGCCAGAACCCGGCCAACACGACCGCTGCCGATCACCAAAACATGCTGATGAATGCCCTCGGATTCCTCGGAAATCTTGCCAAGCTGGTCTTCTTCCTTGGGATGCAGCTTTTCCTCGATCTTGTGGCCCAGACTGATCAGGGTCGGGGTCAGCGCCATGGAAATCGCCACCACCGGGATCAGCATCGCCGCAATATCAAGCGGCACCGCACCGTTTTGCGCGGCCAGGGCAAACATCACAAAGGCAAACTCGCCGCCCGCCGCAAGGCTAAGCGCGACACGAATGGCAGAACCGGTTTCAAACTTGATCGCGCGTGCCAGAACAAAAAGCACGGTCGTCTTGATCACCAGCAGCAACACCAGCCACATCATGATGGTGCCAAATTCGTTGTAGACCACGTCGACATTGACCGACATGCCCACCGACATGAAGAACAGCGACAGGAACACACCACGGAACGGCGCAATGTCGGCTTCGATCTGATGGCGGAATTCGGTTTCGGCCAGCATCACACCGGCAATGAAGGCGCCAAGCGCCATGGAAAGCCCGGACACTTCGGTAAGTGTGCTGGCCGCCAGAACGACAAACAGTGTGCCTATGGCAAACAGTTCCGGGTTTTTAAGAGAAGCGATATAGCGAAACAGGCGTGGCAACAAATAACGCCCGACCAGCAACAGCAACGCAACCGCCCCGAAACCAAGCAGGATGCTTATCCACGGGCTTGTTTCCGTCCCCGCATCGCCTGCGGCCTGCACCATGATCAGGAACGGGCCAACCGCCACGTCCTGCAAAAGCAGGATGGCAAGGGCCGCGCGCCCGAAACGGGTATTGAGCTGCCGGTCATCCGAAAGCTGTTTGAGGATGATGGCCGTTGATGACAATGCCAGTGCGCCTGCAATGACCAGCGCGGTCGGCAGGGCAAATTCCATGACGATCATCAGGCCCAGAAGGGCGAGCATCGAGACAAGTATCTGAAACAGCCCAAGTGCGGCAAACCGCCCGCCAATAACGCGCAATCGTTCGCGCGACAGTTCCAAACCGATCATGAACAGCAGAAAAACAACGCCAAGTTCTGCAACCGTGGAGATGTCTTCACGTTCACTAATCAGGCCAAAGCCGAACGGGCCGATAAAGAAACCACCAATCAGAAAGCCGATGATCGAATTGGCACGCAGCTTGTGAGCGATGGGCACCGCAATGATTGCGGCAGTCAGAATAAGGAACAGCTCGAACAGGACGCTGTGATGCATGGCGAAAAACGATCCGGAAGGCGGTCAAACAGTCACTGGGTTTCAGGCCCCGTAGTCAGGGCTTAAATATCTGAAAATAACGAGAATAACAGGATAACGAAAATAACCCTGCCAGTCGTGGGTAAATTTAGCGCAATTGCGAAATTCACAGAACGTGCACCAGAACGGTACGCGTCCCGGTGAATGCGAAATGCCATAAGACGTCCGGGACATGTGGGCGGGTCGTGAAGAATGTCATCTTCTGATGGCTTGCCATCCGGTCTGCCAAATGCCATCTTCCGCGAGCCCGATCAAGGGCCGGTTTAATCGCTTTTCAGACGAGCATATATTTTGGAACAGCTTATCCCCTATCTTCAGATCGTCGCGGGCCTTGTCTTATTGACGGCGGGTGGTGAATTTATTGTGCGGGGTGCAGTTGGTCTGGCCCTTTTGCTGGGCGTTTCCAAGGTGATTGTCGGTTTGACGATTGTGGCGGCTGGCACGTCGGCACCCGAATTTGTCGTATCCCTGAACGCGGCACTCAAAGGCACGGCCGATATCGCCATGGGTAACGTGGTTGGCTCCAACATCGCCAATATTTTGCTTATTCTCGGGGCGGTTGCCTTGCTCAAGCCTGTGGCGGCCGCGCGCGTCACTGTTGTTCGGGATGGTGGCACCATGTTGCTGGGCACGGTGCTTTTCATCGGGTTGTGCATGTTTGGCGTGATCGAACGCTGGGCCGGGGCGCTCATGCTCTGTGTATTGGCTGCGATCTGGTACTTTACCTATCAGCATGACAAGAATTCACCCAGTGATGCCAGCCATCTGCACGAAGAAGAAGTCGATGAAATTGGTGAAAAACCCAAAGGCTGGATCAAACCGATTATCGCGACCCTGATCGGTATTGTCGGTTTGATGCTCGGTGCGGACTGGTTGGTTGAAGGCGGAGTAACTGTGGCCCGTCAGTTTGGCGTGTCCGAGGCCGTTATTGGTCTGACCCTTGTCGCATTCGGAACCTCCTTGCCGGAACTGGCCGCATCGGTTGTTGCCGCCTTCCGCGGACATGCCGATGTTGCGCTTGGCAACGTGTTTGGATCGAACCTTTTGAACCTGCTTGTTATTATTGGCGGTGTTTCACTGATCGCCCCGATCCCGGTGCCTGAACAGATCATGAATTCCGATATCTGGATCATGTTGGCAGTTACGGTCCTGTTGCTTCTGGTGGCTTATGTCTTGCGCAAGATTTCGCGTATCACCGGCATTGCATTCGTGATCGCCTATCTGGTCTATGTCTTCCAACTTGTCGTAGCATAGTCAGTTCAATCAGTTCCCGGCTGGTCAGTCACTGGACGGGACCATATGGTAAGGATCGAGGCAGCAATGACAGGTCAATTTCCAAAGACGGCTTTGATTACCGGCGCGGCAAAGCGCATTGGCCGGGCCCTGAGCCTTGATCTGGCGCGGCAGGGGTATGACATCGCCCTTCATTGCAACAGTTCGAAAAGCGATGCCGAAACGCTGGCCGCCGAGATACGTGATCTTGGCCGGCGGGCCTGTGTTGTTTCGGCCGATCTCACCAACGAAGAAGATACCCACCGCCTTGTCGCAGATGCCGTCAAACAGCTTGGCCCGATTGGCGTTCTGATTAATAACGCCTCGACCTTTGAATTTGATGATGTCGGCAGTGCGACGCGCGACAGTTGGGATCTGCATATGGAAACCAATTTGCGTGCGCCGTTTGTCCTTTCGCAGCAATTTGCCCGTTATCTGCCAGACGACTGCAAGGGCGCGATCCTGAACCTGATTGATCAGCGTGTATGGAATCTGACGCCGCATTTCATGACCTATACCTTGTCAAAGGCTGGCCTTTGGACCCTGACCCAGACGCTTTCGCTGGCTTTGGCCCCGAAAATTCGGGTGAATGCCATCGGACCGGGGCCGGCACTGCCTAGTAGCCGACAAACACAGGAAGATTTCGACGCGCAATGTGCTAAAACGCCCCTGAAAATAGGGACAAATCCGCAAGAGATTTGCGACGCGGTTCGATTTTTCCTTGCCGCGCCGGCCATCACCGGGCAAATGTTAGCGCTTGACGGCGGGCAGCACCTTGATTGGGCGCCCAGTGGCGAAGAAGACAAGCCAGTCGAATGATGCCCGGCGGTGATCTGTGAAATCACAGCCTGACATCGGGCCGGACATGTGTGGTTCTGTTGATCAAACCGCACAGGAAAGCAGCACAAGGAAGACCGGAATATGACCGCAGGCCTTAAAAAGGATGCCAAAGTTACGACATTGCCATTTGCCGATCTGCCCCATGCTGATCTGGCAGGCAGTCTGCGCCGTGTCTTCGTGCGTGACATGATCATTCACACCTCTATCGGGGTGTATGAACATGAAAAAGAAGCGCCGCAACGCGTTCGAATCAATCTTGATCTGGAAGTACTTGAAGGCGATGGCGTTCAGAATGACGACATCACCACCGTGCTTAGCTACGAAGATCTGGTTGTCGGCACGCGCCGCATTTGCCAGGACGGTCACACAAACCTTGTGGAAACCCTTGGGGAAAAACTCGCCGATATGTGCCTTGCCGATCCGCGTGTGCAAAAGGTGATCGTCAGGGTTGAAAAGCTTGATGTTTTTGAAGACGTCACAGCGGTTGGTGTAGAAATCGAACGCCACAATATCGCGCGCTGATCTGCATCGTCTCTCGCTAAAAAATTTACTTTTTCGAACCGGTATCACAAGGGACTCTTTGATTCCTATGGCCCGAATCGCGATTGTGCTTATGCACAAGCATCTGGCGCATGTGAATCAAAGGAAAATATTCAATTTTTACGACTCTATTACCGAATGATTTCAGGTTGACAGTATTTTTATTGATTAATTTCAATTACTTAGATGTTTTGCTCAATAATTGAGCACTTCACAGAACGTTAAGACTCTCAAGGGGTGTAGGAAGTCACCCCCCGATTACCCACATAGTTATCCACAGTCTTGGTGGACATCTTTTTTGGCATGGCGATTCCCCCTGATGCTATTGCGATGTTAATCTTTTCAGCTATGTTCCAAAGCGCGCCTGCCTGTGACGACCGTCACAACTTTGAATGTATTTTAGGGTCTATTGCAGCTCGCTTGAACCGCAACAGATTCTGGTGATTGTGGAGTGCCTTGATGAAGCCACCTGTTTCCTCCGAAAACCCGACCGGGGATGACACCCCGAGGCGGGAAATCGGTTTGTCGCTTGATGGTGATAAAATCGACGGCGGGGCAGCACGCGGGGTGGAGGCGATCAAAAATGCGCTGAAAACCATGCCGGGCTCGGCGGGTGTCTATCGCATGATTGATGACAAGGACCGCGTTCTTTATGTCGGCAAGGCCAAGAACCTCAAGAAGCGCGTGGTGGCCTATACCCGCATCATGCAATTGCCGATCCGCATTGCCCGCATGGTGGCCCAGACGGTGCGGATGGAAATCATCACCACCCATACCGAGGCCGAGGCGCTTCTTCTTGAATCCAACCTGATCAAGAAGCTCAAACCGCGCTACAACATCCTGCTGCGCGATGACAAAAGCTTCCCATACATCCTGATCACCGAGGATCACGACTATCCGCGCATCGTCAAACATCGCGGCGCGCGCGCCAAGGATGGCAGTTGCTTTGGCCCGTTTGCCTCGGCCTGGGCGGTCAATAACACCATCAACCATCTGCAACGCGCCTTTTTGCTGCGCTCTTGCACTGATGGGGTGTTTTCCAACCGGTCGCGCCCGTGTTTGCTTTATCAAATCAAACGTTGTGCAGCACCCTGCGTCGATCGCATTTCCAAACCGGAATATGACGAGCTTGTGGATATCTGCCGCGACTTTCTGACCGGGCGCAGCCAGAAAATCCTCAAGCAGCTCGAAGCTGACATGATGGACGCGTCCGAAAAGATGGAGTTCGAACAGGCCGCGATGTATCGCGACCGCATCCGCGCGCTCAGCCAGATTCGCTCCCATCAGGACATCAATCTCGAAGGTGTCGAAGAGGCCGATGTCATCGCGCTCCATCAGGAAGGCGGACAAAGCTGTGTGCAGGTCTTCTTCTTCCGTTCGGGTTCGAACTATGGCAACCGGTCCTACTTCCCGCGCCATGAACAGTCTGCTGAAATCCCGGAAATCCTGTCGGCCTTTGTCGGGCAGTTCTATGCCGACAAACCCGCTCCCAAACAGGTCTTTCTGTCTCACGAAATCGAAGGTCAGGAACTGGTCGAAAACGCGCTTGCGATCAATAACGACCGCAAGATCGAATTGCTCGTACCCAAGCGCGGCGGCAAGCGCAAGCTGGTTGAACATGCCCTGACCAATGCCAAGGATGCCCTAGGGCGCCGTCTGGCCGAAAGTGCGACACAGCGCAAGCTGCTTGAAGATCTGGCCGACAAGCTTGATCTCGAAAGCACGCCGGAACGCATCGAAGTTTATGATAACTCCCACACGCAAGGCACCAACATGGTCGGCGGCATGATTGTCGCAGGACCCGAAGGCTTCATGAAAAATGCCTACCGCAAATTCAACATCAAGGGCGATATCGCGCCCGGTGATGACTTTGCCATGATGCGTGAAGTCCTGACCCGTCGTTTCGCCCGGGCACAAAAAGAAGACCCGGACCGTGAAAACGGTACCTGGCCGGACCTTTGCCTGATTGATGGTGGTTTGGGTCAGCTCGGCGTGGCGCGCGAAGTTCTCGAAGATCTTGGGATCGAAGACGTCATGCTGGTTGGTGTCGCCAAGGGCGTTGATCGCAATGCCGGCAAGGAAGTCCTGCATATCCCCGGCAAGGCCCCGGTACGTCTGGATATGAAAGACCCGGTGCTTTATTTCATTCAGCGCCTGCGCGACGAAGCCCACCGTTGGGCGATTGGCACCCACCGGGCCAAACGCGCCAAACAGATCGGCAAAAGCGTTCTGGATTCGGTGCCCGGTGTTGGCGGTGCGCGCAAAAAGGCGCTCCTGCATCATTTCGGCTCTGCGCGCGGGGTCGCGGATGCCGGTCTGGCTGACTTGGAAGCCGTCGATGGCATCAGTGCGGCACTCGCCCGAAAGATTTATGATCATTTCCACGACGAAAAGTGATCACTTTCGCGCCTGAATATTGCGATAGCGAACAATGGGAAAGCAGCCCTTGTGGTAAGCGCTTCAAGCCATTAATAATTGCGCGGCTTTGGGCGGTGATGTGCCCCTTGCCATGACTAAACCCGTGACGTCATCGCCATAAAATCCATCAAACAGGCCGCTTATGAAAAACCAGATTCCCAATCTGCTGACCATGTCGCGCATATTCGTAATCCCGGCGCTGATCGCGTCGTTTTACATCAATGGTCCGGTTGGCAACTGGGTCGGCTTTGCCCTGTTTGCCTTTGCCGGGGTGACCGATTTCTTTGACGGCTATCTGGCGCGCTCGATGAATGTGGTATCCCCACTTGGTCGGTTCCTTGATCCGATTGCCGACAAGCTTCTGGTGGCGGCAGCCTTGATGATGATGGTGGCGTTCGAACGCATTTCCGGTTTTGCGGTATTGCCCGCGGTCATTATCATGTGCCGCGAAATCATGGTGTCGGGCCTGCGCGAACATCTGGCGGAGATTAAAGTGCCGTTGCCGGTGACCGTGCTTGCCAAATGGAAAACCACCGCACAGATTCTGGCCATCGGCTTCCTTCTGGTCGGTGATGCATCGCCTGAATTGATTCCCTCGATCCTGATTGGTGATATCCTGCTATGGATTGCCGGGATCGTCACGGTTCAGACCGGCTATATTTATCTTCGGACCGGCCTTAAGCATCTCGACTAGGGCTTGGCCCCAACTCACCCAATCCGGGACGGCGACCATGTCACGCGTTTCTGTTCAGCAACATGATTTTGACCCAGGCGTCGAGCTTTCGGCCCTGACCGATGGTCGTAACGATATCGGGGCGGCGGTCAGTTTTGTCGGGCTGGTGCGCGATATTCATGGTGGGGAAAGTGTCTCGGCCCTGACGCTTGATCATTATCCGGGCATGACCGAACGCGAACTGGAAAAGATCGCCGATGAGGCCGCTGATCGTTGGCCGCTTGACGACATCCGCATCGTTCATCGCTTTGGCCGCATGCTGCCCGGTGAACGCATTGTTCTGGTAATCGTGTTATCCGCCCATCGTCGTGCGGCGTTTGAGGCCTGCGACTTCATCATGGATTTCCTTAAAACCCGCGCACCCTTCTGGAAACGCGAAGAAACCCCGGACGGTGGCGATAAATGGGTTACGGCAAAGGCATCTGACGATGCCGATGCCGACCGCTGGCAACAGTAGCAACCTTCCACCCAAGCCAAGCCGAACAGATTTTGGCTGCCTGACCCTAGACAAAAGTAACGAGGATCGATGCCAGTTTTGTCAGTGTTTGCTGCAAGGTGGCGGCAGAATTAATCTTCTCGCGCAGTTCGCGCATTCTGGTGACATCTTCGGGGGTCACCACGACACCTGCCTTAAGTTGCCGGGTTTCCAGTTTTTCAACAAGCTTCCGGGCCTCTTCGACTTTGGGCCGCAGGGTCAGTGCTTCGTTGATATCAGCACTTTGCAGCGCGACAACCGCATTCTGATAGGCAAGTCGGGCTTCGGTGATGAGTTCGTTAAGATGATCAGACATATCGGCCTCCTTTGCTACTGCGTTGCGGTTTCGATCAGGTCAGTGCCGTGGCTGAGCAGTTCCTCCGCTGAGAGATCGTTAATGTTGTCAACAAGGGTGATGCCTTCTTCGACGGCCTTTATCAGGGATGCGACATCAAGTTTGGCGTAGTTATCAATCTGTGTCTGAAGCTTGGCGCCAAGTGTGGATGCGCTAATGAAATGGCGCAGCGTCGTTGACTGCAGTTCCCGTTCTGCTGCCATCAGGGATTGCCAACTTTGCAGCCAGAGCTCATAGCGCAGCTTTTTGGCCGCGGCATCGTCATTGTCATCAGCACGGATCGCGTTGAGCTGTGCCACCAGTGTCGCGCGCCGATTGAGGTATTGTGGCGGGGTTTCCTGCAGGTTTTTGGTGATGCTTGCCAGTTGCTGGCGCAACTTTTTCAGGATCGGGCCGGAGTTGGTAACTGCCGATGCACCAAGGGCGGACCCGCTTTCGATATTGTCAAAGATCGCGACAAATTCCTGATATTGCTGACGCAAACTGGCAAGGGTCGCCTTCCATTCGGAACTGCTGCCAACGGTGCCACTGCTGGCGTTTCGGTCAACCAGTGCTTCAACGTTTGCAGGTGTCACGGAACTGTTGAACGTTTCCATATTGTTGAGGAATTCAGCGCGCTTTTCGTCGGCTGATTTCGCAAAAGGCTCAAACTGTGCGCTTTGCGCCGTGCCATAGGCGTCAAAGGCGGATTCAGTTGCCGTTCCGAACTGCGTTGCCGAAAGTTTCAGCATTTCGGCCTTTTGCGAGCAGGCCGCAAGAAGTCCGACAAAGCAGATAACCAGTGTTCTTGATGCGAAATCACGTAATGCCATGCGCGCCCCCTTTGAGATGAATGACAGCCTAGGGTCAGGACCTGTTTGTTTCGTCCGAACAGTCGATCCGAAGAGCAGAGATTTTATTTGCGAACCGCGCCGTCAAAACCCGTGTGGGGATGCCAACATGCTTGGCGGGCTTTTTTCCGGATTTCACAAATATAAGCTCTGCCATTCCAATCGAATTGACAGGTCCTGACCCTGCTGACGCGTCAGCAGGGTATTTGTGACCTATCAATCAGGTGGCAGACGGAGGCAGCGATTTTTCAAATCAAGGATTAGTCTGGAGGCGACCGCCCATAGGCAACCGTTCCGTAACGCGCCTGCGTCACGGATAGATGATAATATGAATCACATCTTATTCAACCAAAAGGTGATATTTGGGCGGATTGCTAGCCGAAATGAACTTATTTGCTCAGCATGAACAAGGCCTGATTGCCCAAGAAATTGGAAAACCGGGTTTGGCTGCCCAGGCTGAGTTTTGATCCGCTTTCATTGAGAACCATTGATCGTTCAATCGTAAGGTTCATTTCTTCGCACAGCGCGACGAAGTCCAGAACCGTGCAGAAATGGATGTTTGGCGTCTCGTACCACATGATCGGCAGGTTGGGGTTTTGCGGCATCCGACCGCGAAACATCAGATCAAACCGCGCGCGCCAATGCCCGAAATTCGGAAAGGACACAATCGCCTGCTTGCCGATGCGCAGCAGCTCCGACAACACTTCCTTGGGACGCTGGGTCGCCTGAAGCGTTTGACTGAGAATGGCATAGTCAAACGCACCATCGGGATAATCGCCCAGATCACGGTCGGCATCGCCCTGCATCACCGGCAGGCCCTGTGCGACGCAGTTGCGCACCCCTTCGTTGGACAGTTCAAGACCGCGACCATCAACCTTTTTGGTGCGCGTCAGATAGCCCAGAAGTTCACCGTCGCCGCAGCCAATATCAAGCACACGGGTCCCCGGATCGATCATGTCGGCAATCAGCTGCAGATCGACGCGGATGCGGTCGCTATGCGCAGGTACGTCAGTGCCGTTTGACATCGTTTCTTCCATGATTATTTCAGTCCCCGACCTTCGGCAGCACCTTCGATAAAGCCGCTTAGCACCATGTGGAAATCCGGTTCATCAAGCAAGAACGCGTCGTGGCCCTTGTCGCTTTCGATTTCCACACAACTGACATTGCACGATGCGGCATTGAGTGCATGCGCAACGATGCGGCTCTCAGCCGTGGTAAAGCACCAGTCACTTGAAAACGACACAACGCAGAACCGGGTTTTGCAGCCCTGAAACGCCTCGGCAAGGCGTCCGTCATATTCAAGCGACAGATCGAAATAATCCATCGCACGCGTGATATAAAGATAGCTGTTGGCATCAAACCGGTCGACGAAGCTTTTGCCCTGATGGCGCAGGTAACTTTCGATCTGAAAGTCATTGTCGAAGCTATAGGTGATCGCACCCCGGTTCTGAAGCTTGCGGCCGAATTTGCGATGCAGGGCGGGCTGCGACAGATAGGTGATGTGCGCAGTCATGCGCGCCACTGCCAGCCCACGCGACGGTTTCTTGCCTTCAAGCAGATAGTTGCCCCCACACCAGTCCGGGTCGGCCATCACGGCCTGACGCCCGACTTCGTGGAAAGCGATGTTTTGCGCCGAATGGCGGAACGAGGTCGCAATCGGGGCCGCAGCATAGACGCGCTCCGGATAGCTTTTGCACCATTCAAGAACCTGCATGCCGCCCATCGAGCCGCCAATAACCGCAAACAGCATATCAATGTCAAGCGCATCAATCAGCATGGTCTGGGCGCGCACCATGTCGGCAATGGTAATGACCGGGAAATCAAGGCCCCACGGCTTGCCGGTTTCGGGATTGACGTCCTTGGGGCCGGTGCTGCCAAGACAGCCGCCAATCACATTGCTGCAGATCACGAAATACTTGTCGGTATCAATGATCTTGCCCGGACCCACAATTTCGGACCACCAACCGGCTTTTCCTGTGATCGGGTGCACGTCATCGGCGACATATTGGTCACCTGTCAGCGCATGACAGACCAGAATCGCGTTGGATTTATCCGCATTCAGTTCGCCATAGGTCTGATAGGCCAGCGTGAAGGGGCCAAATTCCACACCGCTATCAAGGCGCAGCTTTTCCGTTTCGCCGAGCACCATGTGGTGACCGGGAAGCGGTGGGCGCTTTTTTGTATTGGTCGCGGTGGACATATTTGGTTGGTATCCCTTTTATCTGACGTTTTTTTGCACAATCGGGCTGCGGACTGCGCAGCAGGTGCCAGGTTTGGTGAAAATTCCCTTGCTCTAGCTATGAAGCAGAGCCGGTGTTAGTCAATCTTTTCTTTGCATTTCTGCGGCCCTGTCCTAATACTGTGCGCCGTTCAAAAGAAGAGTAGATTATGGCGTCTGACGATAAAAATTTGGCAAATCTTGACCTGGATGACCTGCGCGGAGAGATCGACGAGATCGATCAGGCGCTGCAGTCGCTGATCATTCGCCGGACAAAGGTTGTGCAGGCTGTCGGTGCCTACAAGGACCGGATGATCGCCGCTGGTGGCAAGGTAAAGGTCCCGTATCGCCCGGCACGCGAAGCCCGCATCATGCGCACATTGGTTGAACGCCATGAAGGGGCCTTTCCGAAAACCGCCCTGATCCAGATCTGGCGCGAAATGATCGCGGCCGGAACACGCCTTGAAGCACCTTATACGGTTGCGCTTTGCCGCAATGCGGACGGGCTTGATTGCTGGGAACTGGCGCGCCTGAATTTTGGCTGCCTGAACGAGATTATCGAGTTTGATACCCCGCGTGAAGCGTTTGGCGCCCTCGAAGAAGGCCGTGCGGCTGTTGGGGTGTTTCCCAAGCCCGAACTGGGCGAAGCCATGCCATGGTGGACCAACCTGACGGAGCAAAGCGCGGTCCGTGTCGTATCCAAATTGCCGTTTGGTGGTCGTCCTGTCGGGCGGGGCGAGCAGACCGAAGGTTTTGTTCTGGCTGCCATCGAACTGGAAGACAGTGGTGATGACCGGACTCTGTTTGTTGTCAGCCTTTCGAAAGAGATTTCGATGGATACGGTGCGCAAAAAAATTGCGGATGGCATCGATGGATCGGTAATCCTTGGCTTTTCTGACGAAACGGCATCGGATCGGCGTTTTGTGCTTGTTGATGTGCCGGGATTCTTTTGTAATCGCGCCAATGCGTTTCAGGCGACACTGGATGCACAGGGTCTTCGCCCCGAAAGTTTACGCGTCGTGGGTGCCTATGCCGTGCCGATTGCTGAAGACGCACTGAGTTAAATATGCTTGGTGGTCATGACTGGCCACCGTTTCCCTTGGGAGAACTACCTGATGTCTGCGCCCACCCCACGCCCCGGAATTCTTGATATTGCGCCGTATAAAGGCGGCAAATCCAGTGCTGATAGCGCCCAGCGCGTGATCAAGCTGTCGTCAAATGAAGGCGCGCTTGGCCCGAGCCCCAAGGCCATGGAAGCGCTTCGCAAGTCGGCTGAACGCCTGCATCGTTATCCGGATGGCGGCTGTGATGTTCTGCGTCACAAGCTGGCAGAGAAATACGGCCTTGAGTTTGATCAGCTGATCTGTGGCAACGGGTCTGATGAAATCCTGACGCTTTTGATCCGTGCCTATGCCGGTCCGGGCGATGAAGTTTTGTATTCGGAACATGGTTTCCTGATGTATCCGATCGCGACCATGGGGGTTGGTGCAACCCCTGTGACCGCCAAGGAAACCAACATGACCACCGATGTTGATGCCCTGTTGGCCGCGGTCACCGACAAGACCAAAATCGTCTTTGTCGCCAACCCGAACAACCCGACCGGCACCTATATTTCAGACGCGGAAATGAAACGCCTGCGCGATGGTCTGCGCGATGACATTGTTCTGGTGGTTGATGCGGCCTATGCCGAATTCATGACCGGTCAGGAAGATTATTCGGCGGGCGAGGAGCTTGTGAAAGCGGGCAACAACACCGTGATGACCCGGACATTTTCCAAGATCTATGGTCTTGGTGGCATTCGTCTGGGCTGGTGCTATGCGCCGCCGGCAATCGCCGATGTGCTGCACCGTTTGCGCAATCCGTTCAACGTGCCGCTGCCAACCCAGGAAGCCGGGGCCGCAGCCCTTGATGATGATGATTTCGTCAATGAATGCGTACGCCACAATGCCGAAATGCTTTCGTGGTTCCGCGACGAGGTGAACGCGATTTCGGGCCTTAAGGCACATCCGAGCTATGGCAACTTCGTTCTTGTTGAATTCCCGGCAGAAGAAGGCAAGAACGCCGATGCTGCCAATGATTTCATGATGGCGCGTGGCGTAATTCCGCGCAAAATCGGCGCCTATGGCCTGCCGCAGATGCTTCGTATCTCCATCGGTACGAAAGAAGAAATGGAAATCTGCCTTCAGGCCATCAAAGACTTTGTGAACGCATAAAATGACCAACACTGCATCCCAACCGCTGTTTGAAACAGTCGCCTTTATCGGCATGGGCCTGATCGGCTCGTCCATGGCACGTCGCATCAAGCGCGACGGTCTTGCCAACAAAATCACTTGCGCGGTTCGCTCTGAGGCGACCCGTGACCGGGTGCTTGAACTTGGTATTGCCGACGCCGCCTATTGCGACATCAAACAGGCGGTTGGCGATGCGGATCTGGTCATGGTTTGTGCGCCGGTTGGTGCCAATGAAAGCATTGGTGCGCAACTGACGGGGGCGCTTAAAAAGGGTGCGATTGTTTCCGACGTCGGGTCGGTCAAGCAATCGGTGATCCGCGACATTGCCCCGCATCTGGATGAAGGCGTTCATTTCGTTCCGGGTCACCCGCTGGCCGGTACGGAACATTCGGGGCCGGATTCCGGTTTTCCGGAACTGTTCGAAGAGCGCTGGTGCATTCTGACCCCGATCCCGGGCGAGAATGAGGAAGCCGTCGCAAAGGTTCGCGGCCTTTGGGAAGCTTGCGGAATGCATGTCGAATGCATGGATGCCGATCATCATGACCGCATCCTTGGCATTACATCGCATTTGCCGCACCTGATTGCCTACACGATTGTCGGCACCGCAACCGATCTTGAAGATGCGCTGCGTCAGGAAGTGATCAAGTTTTCTGCGACGGGTTTCCGCGATTTCACCCGTATTGCCGCGTCTGATCCGACCATGTGGCGCGATGTGTTCCTGAATAACCGCGAAGCGGTTCTGGATGTGCTGGGACGTTTTCAGGAAGACCTGATGGCGCTTCAGCGTGCCATTCGCTGGGGCGAGGGCGACAAGCTGTTTGATCTGTTCACGCGCACCCGCGAAATTCGCCGCGGCATTGTCGATGCCGGACAGGATTTCACCAATTTCTCCGCCGAGGGTGAAGACCGCCAAAGCGATGAAAAAGCCAAGAAGAAGCCCGCCGAGTAATACCGTGATGCCCGACTTTCCGGGATAAACCGACGGACAACTGCCCCACATGTTGCACCGTCCGGTCCAAGGGGATTGAAATGTCTGCCACCAACCATGCCGCACTGACTCGGTTCATGCCGTTTGTCTTTGTGTTCCTTTGGAGCACGGGCTTTGTCGGGGCCAAATTCGGTCTGCCCTATGCGGATCCGTTCGTTTTCCTGTTTGTCCGATTTGTCATCGTTCTGGTCCTGATGGTCCCGGTCATCTTTTTGATGGGCGCGAAATGGCCAAAAACCTGGCGTGAGGCGGCCCATATCGGCACCACCGGTGTGTTGGTGCACGGGGTCTATCTGGGGGGCGTGTTCTGGGCGATTGATACCGGGTTGCCGGCGGGGCTAGCTGCGCTGATCGTTGGTCTGCAGCCGGTTGTGACCGCATCGGTCGTGGGTTCGATTTTGGGCGAACGGGTTTCGATGCGCCAATGGGGCGGATTGATCCTTGGCCTGATCGGGGTTGCGTTAGTTTTGCTGCCCAAGATTGGCGATGGTGTTGGCATTACCCCGTTTGGCATCGGGCTTGCGGTGTTTGCGCTGTTTGGCATGACGGCAGGGACCCTTTATCAAAAACGTTTTTGCACCGGCATGGAACTGATGAGCGGCACAGTCGTTCAATATGTTGCTGCCAGTGTGTTTGTCGGGATCGTCGCGCTGTTCAAGGAGCCGCTGACGGTTGAATGGAGCATGGACTTCATCCTGGCGATGGCGTGGCTGGTGCTGGTTCTGTCCATCGGGGCGATCATGCTGTTGATGGTTCTGATCAAGCAGGGCGAAGCGACCCGGGTGGCCAGCATGTTTTATCTTGTGCCGCCAACGGCTGCGTTCTTTGCGTGGCTCCTGTTTGACGAGCAACTTGGCGTGCTTGGCTTTGCCGGTTTTGCCATTGCCGCCCTTGGGGTGGCATTGGTGATCATGAAGCGGTAGTTTCGCGTAACTTTACGAAACCGGAATACAAGTTACTGGAGGAATGCGTGACCAACGCGCGCGAAAAATGGGTGTTTGGATATGGGTCGCTGTTGTGGCGGCCGGGCTTTGAGTTTGTCGAGTGCGCACGCGCGCTGCTGCCCGGCTACCATCGGTCGTTTTGTATCTATTCCCACCATTATCGCGGCACGCCGGAAAATCCCGGTCTGGTTCTTGGCCTGAACAAGGGCGGGGAATGTGTTGGCAATGCGTTTCGTATTTCGCCTGAAAGCTGGTCAAAGGTGAAAGCTTATCTTGATGAGCGTGAACTCGTGACGAACACATATATCCCGGCCGATGTCGAGGTTGAGCTTGCAGACGGGCGCAAAGTGATTGCGCACACCTATGTTGCCGATCCGACCCACGAACAATATGCCGGCAACCTTCCGGTGCGTACGGCAGTCGAAATCATTGTTGCGGCACATGGCAATGTCGGGCCGAACCTTGAATATCTTGAAAACACGGTGAGCCATCTTGATGAAATGGGCATCGTTGATCCGCCGCTGCATGATCTGATGGATCTGGTACGCCGCGAATATGGCGAGATCAATATGGGGGCCGGTATTTAATGAGTCAGTCCAATGCAACGACCGTCGCAGCAGGACAGAGCGGATCACAAACGCCCCTGACGGTGGCCTATATGATGCTGGTGGCCTGTTCGCTAATGTGGGGGTCTAACCACGTGGTGGCGCGCGGTATCAATGAGACCGTGCCGTTTGAAGCGCTTTCCTTCTGGCGCTGGATCGTCGCGATGTGTTTGTTGCTGCCGTTCTGCGCCAAATATCTGCGCCGCGACCTCGCGATCATGTCCCAGCATAAGCTGTCGATGTTTTTGATCGGCTTTACTGGTGTATTCCTGTTTTCCGTGGTGATCTATCTGGCGGCCTATAACACGACGGCGGTCAATACCGGGCTTTTGAATGCGACGACACCGATCTGGGTTCTGTTGTTCGCAGCCCTTCTGACGGCAGACAAGCCGCGGCTTGGTCAATGGTTGGGCGTTCTGATCGCCGGGGCGGGTACTGCGACCATCATTGCCAAGGGTGACCCGTCGGTCTTTGCCAGAATGGATTTCGTTCTGGGCGATGTGCTGGCGATGATGTCGGCCATGGTCTGGGCGGCCTATTCGATGTTTTTGAAACGTGCGCCCAAGGGTGTGCACCCGCTGAGCCTTGTATTTGTGTCGGCCGTGATCGGTTTGTGCTTCCTGACGCCGCTTTATATCTGGGCGCTGGTTGTGAATGGAAAGCCGTTCTTCACCACGCTTGATCCGGTTTGGCCCGATATGCTCAAGATCTTCTATATCGGGGCAGGCCCGGCGTTTTTGGGGTACATGTTCTGGAACAAGGGTGTCTCGATGGTCGGCCCGGCCAAGGCCGGGGTGTTCATGTATCTGATCCCGGTCTGCTCAAGCGGACTTGCCATCGCGTTTCTGGGCGAGGCGCTGCATCTTTACCATCTGGCAGGCATCGTTTTGATTGTGTCGGGCATCTGGCTTGTGACGCGTAAAAGGCGATTGGCAAAGCCGACCTGAATGCGAACATGATTGGCGTCAGGTACGCAGCACTTCCTCGCTAAGGAAATCAGAGACCGGACGCGGAACCCGCCCCAGAACGCGATTAAGTGTTGGGTCGACGGTTTCGAATTCACCAGCCTTGGCCGCACGGTAGTAACCGATAATGATTTCAAGAACGGTTCCTGAGAGTCCTGCGCGGCGCAGGCTTTCGACCATCATATCTTCACCGATAATCTGACGTTCGAAGGTTCTGCCTGTAAGTACGCTTGCGATCTGTGCCAGGTCTGCAAGGTCAAGGGCTTCATTTCCGGTAAGTGGTGGTGTGATGCCTTCGATGGTTTCATGCCCGCTCAGCAGCCGGGCATCGGCCTCAGCCAGATCTTCGTGGGTTACCCAGGCAACCTTGCCATCCTCGGGACCTGTCAGTGTGCCAGTGGCCAAGCCATGTCCATGTATGCTCAGGATACTGTCGGCGTAAAAGCCGTGGCGCATTGAAGTCCATGCCAGACCGGAGTCCGCCAGCATCGCCTCAGTCGCGGCGTGATCACGGCCCGGCGGGAAATGAGAGAGTGGGTTGCTTGATAGCTGACTGGTATAGAATACACGTTCGATGCCGATTTCCTTTGCCACTGAAATCGCTTTTTCATGCTGATCGAGCGGATTGTCGCCACTTGCCCTGGCATTGGATGACACCAACAATAGTCGTTTGGCCCCCGCCCAAGCGTGGCGGAGACTGTCGGTATCGTTGTAGTCGCCCCGCCTGACACGAACACCCGCGGCTAGCCGTTCAGGAAGCTTTTCCAGGTTGCGCACGCTAACACCGATTTGATGGGCTGGAACAAGGCGCTTTAGCGCTTCGACGATAAGGCTGCCGAGTTTTCCCGAGGCCCCTGTTACGATGAACATTGGTTGATCTCCAATTACGTTGGCGCCCCACTGGACGCTTCTTGGATTTGTCGTCGACAGGATGACTGTTCTGGATTATCGAATTAAGTGGGTAAATTCTGAACAGGTTGTTCTCTATGAAGAACGGTGTTTCTGCGGATGATCTTGCCGTTCTGGTTGCAGTTGTGCGCGAAGGTGGCTTTCGTTCTGCTGGCCGGCGGCTTGGCATGGCCGCTTCGAATGTCAGTACAACGGTCTCGCGGATTGAGCAGCAATTGGGCGTTCCTGTTTTGCACCGTACGACACGCAGCGTGCATCTGACCGATGCGGGCAAACTGCTTGTGGATCGTGTCGATCCATTGCTTTCGGAACTGCATGCGGCCTGCAACGAGGTGAAGGCCCTTGGTGGTCAGGTTCAGGGACGGTTGAAGCTGAACGTTCCCGGTGCGGTCATGCGCGACATTCTTCCTGCGCTGATTGCCGAATATCGTGTGCGCCATCCAGCCGTAGAGGTTGAAATCGTCGTTGAGAGCGATCTTGTTGATATCGTTGCGGAGGGCTGTGATGCCGGGATTCGTTATGGCAGCGTTCTCGAACAGGACATGATTTGTATTCCGATTGGTCCGCGTCGCCAACAGATGGCGTTGGCCGCGGCCCCGGCGTATCTGGAAGCGCGCGGGATGCCGGAAACCGCTGAGGATCTCGTCGGTCATGATGCGATCCGCTATCGCCTTGATCGGGGGCCATTATTACCGTGGGATATTATCAGTGCACAAGGATCGGTTCGGGTGGAGCCATCCAATGTTCTGGTACTAAGCGTTGCTGCACTTGATACGGGGCTTCGTTTTGCCCGTGCGGGGGTGGGGATCATCCATACTTTCCGCAATTGGCTGGAAGAAGACTTCGCGGCTGGAAACCTTGTGCCTGTCCTGCCTGAATGTTGGCCGGAAATGGAGGGGCCGCGTCTTTATTATCCCAGCCGGTCGGCCCCTGCACCGTTGCGCGCTTTTATCGATATCTGCCTGCATGCATCCAGAAATTGATGATGATTGGTAACTGAGGTTGCGCCGTCCTGGAAATGGTATGCAGTCCACCATGAAAAAAGGCCGAGGTGCTAACTGCACGTCGGCCGTTGGTTTAATATCTGCACTTGGCAGAGTTATGACGCGCTTTTTTGATCCACGCTGTCGGTGTCGTCCACCTTGGCTTCGAGATCATCGGTGGTGAGCGTCGGCAGCTGGAATTCGGCCTGTGCTTCGGCCTCAAGCTCGCGCGTGCGGGTATCGATGCGGTGCTTGATTTCCTTCATGAAGGTCTTGCGATCAAGACCCGGTTCCATGGCAGGCAGAAACTCCATGGTGACGCGACCACCATATTTCATGAAGCTGTCGCGGCCCCAGAACATGCCGGAATTCAGCGCGACGGGAATAACCTTGGTATCCGGGAAGGCCTTATACAGCGCGAAAATGCCCGGATGATACGGGCGGTTGGAGCCCGGCGGGGTGCGTGTGCCTTCGGGAAAAATGATCACCTGACGGTTTTCTTCGAGCGCCTTGGAAGCCCCCTTGATCATGTCTTTGAGGGCTTGACTGCCAGCCGACCGATCGACGGCAATCTGGCCCGAGAGGATCAGGAACTGCCCGACCAATGGAATGCGGGTGAGTTCCTTTTTCAGGATGTATGCCGGGTCAGGAACCACCGTGTGGAAGGTCAGGGTTTCCCAGGCAGACTGATGTTTGGCGACAATGATGCAGGGGCCGTCCGGCAGATTTTCCAAACCGGTAAAGCGTTTGCGCATGCCCACCGAATAGCGCAGCATGAACTGAATCAGTCGACACCATGCATGCCCGACAAACTGGTTGGCCTTGCGCCCAAACAGCATCAGCGGCAACAGAACGATGCACAAAAGCGCCGTTCCACCGAAAAACAACACGTTAAAGAGCAACGCGCGCAGGGCTATCATTCAGACAAATTCCTTCATGGGCTTAGGGTCCTGATCCTAAAAATCTGATGTTTTGTAACAGCAATATGACGATCAGAAAATGCCGATTGTTTACCCACCCTTGCGCACCCCGTTTGAGGCAGAATAGTCATCAAGGTCGGGCGCGTCACCGGACGTCCCACCCGGACTGCGCAGGGCCCGTCGGTCGCCGTTCGGCAACCAGTTCAGCAGTGTGTTGCGCAGGCTGGCAAAAACATACTTGTTATATTCGCTGGCGATCAGGGCGGTACTGCCCGGGAAGCGCCACCAATTTTCGATTTTGACGTTATCGGGAAAGACCGGATGGGCGACGATTTCGACATCGGGCATCAGGCTTTTGAATTCCAGAAGCGACCTTGGCATGTGGTAGTTGGCCGTGACGATGCGCAGACTTTGATAGTCTTCCTCATACATCCAGACCGCTGTTTCAATCGCGTTGCCACGGGTATTTTCTGCCACATGACCCAGCACAACACAGCATGAAATCAGACGCGGATCGGATTTGCCGACTGACAGCAATTCATCAACCTCCACGCCGCGATAGACGCCCGATATGAAAAGTTTATCGGCAAGGCCACGGACCAAAAGACGTCGACCTTCGGACAGGCGTTCGCTGCCGCCGGTCAGAACGACAATCGCATCGGTTTTTTGGGTGGGGCTATCGACGCTTTTGGGAATGTAATCAACATACCAGACAAAGCCGGCTGCCCAGATCAGCCCGCAAAAAATGAGAGCCGAGAGCAAAAAGCGAAACCGCCGGAAGCGGCGGCGGTGCTGCACACTAAGCGGGGGTTTGTTCATAGATGCGTGCCTGAATAGCGGCGATCTGGCATGAATTCGGATCTCCTCAGAGGGCCAAAGAGGGCCAAGGCCATGATCCCAAAAGGGAAGTGGTGACAAACGGACTATACGAAGACCGCCAGCGGGTTACAACATCCGGTGTAGAACACGGAGCACGGTTCGGGTTGCCGTAATGCCCGCGACCATTGCCACAATAAACGGAATGGCGACAATCAGACCGATAAAGGTCGGGCTGAGAACCAGGGACGGCACTGGCCAGCCCGCACGCAGGCCAAGCCAGCCAATCAGGGCGGAAACCGGCAGCGCAATCAGAAGACCGATCAACGCGCCAAAGAAGGCAAGGCGTCGATTATGTCGGCCGAATTGACTTGCGATATAGCCGTCCTGCGCCCCGATCAGATGCAGCAATTCAATGATGCGGTGATGGATCGAAAGACCTGATCTGGTGGCAAACACAACCGACAGCATGGTCGCGCCAAACAGCACAACAATCAAAAGTGCCAGTGCCAGTTCAACCGAAAAGGCGACATCGGCAATGCGTTCGATCCAGATGCGATGATCATCGAGCACGGCCTCGGGGGCGATCACCCCCAAACGGCTTTCAAGCGCATCGAAATTGAACCCGGTTTCAGGCGTAATTTCGATGATGCGTGGAATGGGAAGCTCGCTTATGACCTCGTCCGGGCCAAGCCAGGGTTCAAGCAGGGCGGCCATGGTGTCGGGGCTGAGTTCCTCGATCCGCGCGATACCGGGCAGGGTGGAAACCTGTTCGATGATGCTGTCCACGGTGCCTTGCAGGGCGGCCTCACGCTCGGCAGGGGTGCGATTGGCAAGCTCGGTCGGGGGAACCTGGATCGACAGGCTGCCTTCGATCTGACCCGACCATTGACCGACACTGTCATGCAGGGCGGCAAGTCCGACGATGGAGAATGTCAAAAGGGCCACCATCAGGGCAACGATGCTTGGCAAAAAGCGCGCCGAAGAGTCGCTTTCTAGGGGAAGGTGCGATGGTGGTGCGCGAAATGCCATGATCGTTTGTTGGTCCTGTTGATCCCGTGGTTACGAGTCTTGACGGTTAAAGTGTCGGGTTTCAGCCGCTGTTGGAGACATCATGCAAGGTACCACCTTCGAGCAGCCATTGTGTATGGCCAAACCGCCGCACAAGATTACGGTTATGGGTGGCGATCAGAACGGTGGTGCCCAGTTTGTTGAGTTCCTCAAACAGATAAAGCAATCGCATGGCGATTCGGTCATCGACGTTCCCGGTCGGCTCATCGGCCAGAAGCAGGGCCGGGCGACCAATGACGGCGCGCGCAATGGCAACGCGCTGTTGCTGGCCACCAGACAGGCGTGACGGCTGTGCATTGATGTGATCGCCAAGGCCGACCCATTCGAGAAGTTCGGTGACGTTTTTGCGAATCTGAAGGTCTTCGACACCCGCCACGCGCAGCGGCAGGGCGACATTTTCAAAGGTTGTCAGGTGATTGATCAGGCGGAAATCCTGAAACACGACACCGATCTTGCGGCGAATCGCGGGCAGTTCCTCGCGCTGGATGCGGATATTGTCGCGCCCAAAGATCGAAATTTCGCCGCGCGTTTGACGCAGGGCCAAATATAAAAGCCGCATCAGCGTGGATTTACCGGCACCCGAAGCCCCCGTCAGGAAATGAAAACTGCCGCGGCCCAAAGAAAAATTTAGATCGCGCAGGATTTCCGGCCCGGATTCATAGCGGACTCCGACATTCCTGAAACTGACAACGTCGGTCAAAACTCTTGCTCCATATGGCCGAATGACGGTCGGTGCGGGCGAAAGCCCTGTGTCCTGACCCTAGCAGCTTATAACGGTTTTCGTCATTATCTGACAGGGTTGGAAACTAGCGCTGTCATGACAATATCGAAAATGAATTAACCTGTTAGAGCAGTTTGTCATCTATTTTCGGCTACCATGAAAAGCAGTGCTATACCATGGTTTGAGACCCAAATCCGGGCAGCTTCTGTTATCTGTGCTTAACAGTCTGTTAAATCGCGGCTATTTACATATAGTGTAAGTCTTCACTGACGGCACAGGGGGACCGTCAGTCGCAAACACCTTCACGCCTTCCCCCGTGTTAGATGCCGCCGTCATCGATATGCCAGGTTTGCAATGATCATTACTTGCCCAGAGTGTTCCAAGAAATACTCAGTCAAAACAGAAGCCATCGGCCCGAAAGGCCGAACCGTGCGCTGTAAAAGCTGCGGCAATAGCTGGCATCAGGACCCGCCCGGGGCAAAGAAGGCTGCACCAGCGCCAGCACCGGAAAGTGATATCCCGGCCCCGTTTAACGAAGAGGGATCGCTGGGGGCTGATTTCAACGCAGATCAGATGGGCAACGGACCTGTTGATCCGGGCTTTGAAGAAGCCGACAAGATCCCTGATCCGCCCCCGATTCCCCAACAGCTGATTCGCAACAATCCCAAGCCGGAACCCAAAAAGAAAAAGGGCATCATCGGCTGGATCATCTTCCTGCTGTTGCTGGCAGGCATTGGCGCGGGCGGATATTTCGCCAAGGATCAGGTCATCGAGATGTGGCCGCCAATTGCCAAGGTTTATGACATGGTCGGCCTTGATGTGCCGCATGTGGGCGAAGGCCTTGATATTCGCGAACTGCCGCCGACCCGTGAAGAAGAAGACGGGGTCGATGTGCTGGTGGTCCGGGCCGAGATCGTCAATATCAGCGAAGAACCGCGTGCCTTGCCGTACCTTCTGATCGAGCTGCTTGACCCGCTTGATCGTGTGGTTCAGCGCAAAAAGGTTCCGCTGATCTATGATGAATCGCTTGTGTCGACCGGTGCTGAAATGCCGATGCAGCAACAGATGCTGCCGGTTGGCGAAAGCATGGAAGTCGAAACCAAGATCCGCCGTCCGAACCCGACGGCGACCCGCTTGCAGGTGACTTTCCTGGATCCGCGCGAGGCGATTGAGCCTTAAGCAACCCGGAAGCAGACCCAATAACAAAAAAGGCAGCACATCGTGTGCTGCCTTTTTTGTTTGGTGGTTGGCAGGCCTATCAGAACCGTTTGAGCAGGCGGTCGATATATTCCTGTTCGATTTGCGGGCGGTCGGGATCGCCGGAACGGCGACGGAGTTCCTGCAAGATACGCCAGGCGCGTTCAAGGGTGTTTACGTCCGGGATGATGGTTGGACCATTGCTGCCCCCCACCGGACGGCCCAGCGGGTCACGCCGCCCCGATCCGTCAAGCTCTTCGAGCATGGGGGCCATCTGGCTTAGACCTTCGAGCGCGCGGCTGATTTCGCCGATGCCCTGTTGAAGCGCATCCATGGCTTGTCGCTGATATTGCAGGGCTTCGTGCGAACGATCATGTCTGAGCGCATCGGCGGCCCCACGCATGGCATCAATCACCGAATTCATACCACTGACATCGCCGAACTGACCCAGTCCCGGACTATTAAGGATTTCACCAGCATCATCGGCAAGCCCCTGTTGCTGGCTGGCGCGCGGGCCATTGCCGTTTTGTGCGGTGGCATTGTCACCATCATTCATCAGGTCTTGCTGCCGGCGGGACAGATCACGCATGCCATCAAGCATCTCGCGCAGTGTTGATGTGATGTCCATGCCGCCTTCGCCGCTGGTGACCTGCATGTTTTCGACCAGTTCGCGCAGGCGATCAATCAACTGACGGGCCTGATCACGGGCCCCGGCGCGCATCAGGGCATCAATCTGGTCGATGATGCGCGACAAGTCCTGCTGTTCGAGTGTGGCACTGGCAGCGGGTTGTTCTTCGGTCGCCTCAGGGCTTTCGCGCATCAGGGCGGCGAGATATTCGTTCAGCGCCTGCCGGTATTCGTCAATCAGTTGGGCAATTTCACGTTCGGTGACATCGGGATTGGCAAGTGCCTCAAGCAGGCGTTCCTCGGCCTCCATCAAATTACGTTCGGCAATGCCATAGGATCCGCGTTCGATCTCCTCTGCGATGTGCCAAAGAAGGCCAGCGACATCCTGGTGGGTGTCACGATCATGCAGGTTGGCCGACAGGCGGTTCTCGGCGACAGACAGGGTCAGGAACACGCCCAGATGACCGTTAAAGGCCTGCGGGGCGAAAAGGACAGGCAGCATGGCCTGATGCATTTCAAGCGCACGATCAGGATAGCGCAGCAAGCCGCGGCGAATGGCAATCAGCTTTTGCGCGACCGGGTGGCTAAATTCCCGTTCAGGCAGTATCAGCGAGCGGATATCGCTTTCACCCGGTTGATCGGCATTGTCACGCGATACCATCTGGATATTGACCGGCAAGCCCGCCCACGGGTGGGCCACCAGATCAACAAAGCGCGGGCCGTCAATGCGGGTCGGCATGGCACCGGCGCTGCTGGCCCCACTTCCACCGGTGCTGCTTGTGCTGCTTGTGCCACCAGCATCACCCTTGAGGTCAATGACGACCTGCTCAATCGGGCCATACTGTTCGATCAAGTCCTGTTCGGCGGCAGGTGTGATCACAAGGTCCAGACTGGCCAGCCCGTAATCATCACTGGCGACATAATCAAGGCGAACATGATCGCGACGGGTGACACTGGGCGGACTGATGAAGGAAAGGCTTGGGACCTTGTCTGCCAGAAGTTCGATATCGAGTGTCAGACGGTCATTGCCCCAGACCGAAATCCGCCAAAGGCCCGGCTGGTCAATGGCGGTGGAAAGGACGTAGCTGTTTTCGCTGCTTTCGGTGAAGGATTTTTCACCGCCCGGCGTGGTCAGGGTCGGTTCCCAAATGCTTGAAATACTGCCATCAAGCGTGGCGCCCACCGGAACTTGAACCGACATGATGTTGCCGTTGGCTTCTGATGCGCTATTGCTATCATTTTGCTCTGATAGCGAGCTGAACTGCAAAATGCGCGGGATTTGTCCGGTATAGGCCGGTGGGGTGACCCAAAGGGTGGCGGTGAAATCCGCAGCCCCCAGACGTTGAAGCGGGCTGAAGGCCTTGGAAAAGCGTTCCGTCACGTGATCCGCCCCGGTCATCAGGCCGACAAACAACAGCAGAACTGGAATTGCGGTCAGGCCAAAGCGATCCACCCGCGTGATCGCGGGCAAGGGCCGCGACAGCCGGAGCTTCGACAGAGCGGCTTCATGCAGGCCCAGTTGACGCTGCCAAAGATAGCTGGTCAGTGGGTCGTCGGTTTCGGGGATGTGATCTTCAAGGCTTTGCAGGGGGTTGTTATCAAGCCGGTTGTCGATCTCTATTCGGTGCAGGACGTCCCGGCGCGTGGGCATTTTGAAATTGCGCCATGGGACGACCACGGCAATCATGACGGCGACCGACAGGATGGACAGCAAGATGATGTGCCCGGTGGCAGGCAGAAGTTCAAACGTTCCGGTCAGTGTCAGACCAACGACCAAAAGGCCGAAGGAAAGAGCCGGGATCAGGCAGGGCCAGACAGACTCCCACACCATCACCAAGTGCGTTTTGCGCACATGGCGTTCCATCTCGGGATAGGGTGGTATCAACGACATGCGTCTGGTGGTTCCTGCTTGCCGACATAATGCGCGTTGTATCCGGGATTCCAGCACAACCCGCTTCTTTAGAGTTTGGGCTTTTGGCCGTAAGGGTCAAGCAGTTCGCCCGATTGGCGCAAAATAAAAGAGCGGCTGGCACATGGCCAACCGCTCCGAAAGCAAATGCAGATCAGAAAGTAACCGCGCCTCAGGCGTTGCTGAGCCAAGAGGGCACCTGATCCATATTGATCAGGTCATCGATTTCCTGACGTGGACGCACGATGGCAAAGTTGTTGCCCTTGACCAGAACTTCCGGCGTCAGTGCACGAGTGTTGTAGGTCGAAGACATGACCGCACCATAGGCACCAGCCGACATCACAGCGACCAGATCACCGGCCTTGAGGTCATCGGGAAGGTCGCGGTCCTTGCCAAAGGTATCACCGGTTTCACAAACCGGGCCGACCACATCGACTTTCACCTGTTTGTCGTCGTCACCCTGTTCATCGACCGGGATGATTTCATGATAGGCGCTGTAAAGTGTCGGGCGGATCAGGTCATTCATCGCGGCATCAAGAATGACAAAGCGCTTGGCTTCGCCTTCTTTGATATACATGACGCGCGAAACCATGATCCCGGCATTCCCGGCAATCAGGCGGCCCGGCTCAAGGGTGATGTGGCAACCAAGATGGCCGACGGTTTCACGCACCATCTGACCATAGGCATCGGGAAGCGGCGGTGTTTCACCCTGATAGGCAATGCCAAGCCCGCCACCGAGATCAAGGTTGCGAATATCAATGCCTTCGGAACGGAGCTGTTCAACCAGCCCGGCCAGACGTGTAAACGCCTCGCGGAACGGGGCAAGGTCGGTCAACTGGGAGCCGATATGCATGGCGATCCCGGTGACTTCGATACCGTCCATGGCGGCCGCGTCCCGGTAAACTTCAATCGCGCGGGTCCAGTCGATGCCGAACTTGTTCTCTGCCTTGCCGGTTGCGATCTTTTCATGGGTTTTGGCATCGACATGCGGGTTGACGCGCAGCGCAATGCGCGCCTTTTTGCCCATATCGATGGCAACACGGTTTAGCTCGTTCAGTTCGGGAATGCTTTCGACATTGATCTGGGCAATGTCGGCCTCAAGGGCTTCGCGCATTTCGGCATCGGCCTTGCCAACCCCGGAAAAGATGATCTTGGCCGGTTTCATGCCCGCACGAAGCGCACGGCGCATTTCACCAACCGAAACCACGTCTGCACCCGCACCAAGATTGGCAAGTGTTTTCAGGACTGCCTGGTTGGAGTTTGCCTTAACGGCAAAGCACACGGTGGCATCAAGGCCGTCAAATGCGTCGGCATAGACTTTGTAATGGCGTTCCAGGGTCGCGGTCGAATAGCAAAAGAACGGGGTTCCGACCTTGTCAGCCATTTCCCGGATCGAGACGCCTTCGGCGTACAGTTCGCCGTTGATATATTCAAAATGGTTCATTGGGCCGGGTAATCCCTTGGATATTCATAACCTTTATCGGTCGGCGGTTCGAGCGGGCCTTTTTTGCCACACGCCGCAACCGACAGTCCCAGCATGATGGCCAGTGTGACCACGGTGCCGCGTTTCAACAGGCTGTTGTTCATTTCAAAAACCTTTTCTTTGCGGCCGCAACGGATTCCTTCACACGGACCGGGGCGGTGCCACCAAAGCTTTGGCGGGCGGCAACCGATGCCTCGACTGTCAGCACATCATAAACCGCATTGGTGATCTTGGGTTCAATCCCCTGAAGGTCTTCAAGCGACAGCTGATCAAGATCGCAGCCCTTGGTTTCGGCCAGTTTAACTGTCGCGCCAACAACGTGGTGGGCATCGCGGAACGGCATGCCCAGTTCGGCAACAAGCCAGTCGGCAAGGTCGGTGGCGGTGGTGTAACCCGCACCGGCAGCCGCACGCATATTGTCGGCAAAGACTTTCATGTCGGCGATCATGCCGGTCATGGCCGCAACGCACAGGCCAAGATGATCATGGGCCTGGAAAACCGGTTCCTTGTCTTCCTGCATGTCCTTGGAATAGGCCAGCGGCAGGCCCTTCATCGACAGCATCAAACCGTTATAGCAGCCAACAATACGCCCGATCTTGGAGCGGATCAGTTCGGCCGCATCCGGGTTGCGTTTTTGCGGCATGATAGAAGAGCCGGTCGAAAACTTGTCAGACATGCCGATAAAGCGGAACTGGGCAGAGCACCAGATGACCATTTCTTCGGCCAGTCGCGACAGATGCATGGCCGCAATCGATGCAGCATTGAGGTATTCAAGCGCAAAGTCGCGATCCGATACCGCATCAAGCGAGTTCGCCGTCGGGCGATCAAAGCCAAGTGCACTTGCCGTCATGTGACGGTCAATCGGATAGGGGGTGCCAGCAAGCGCCGCAGACCCCAGCGGGTTTTCGTTCACACGTGCGCGGCAATCGGCAACGCGCCCGCGATCACGGCCAAACATTTCGACATAGGCCAGAAGATGATGACCGAACGTGACCGGCTGGGCCGCCTGCAGGTGGGTGAAGCCCGGCATGATGGTTTCAGCATGGGTTTCAGCCTGCGTGATCAGGGCTTCCTGAAGGCCCTTCAGACCGGCTTCCAGATCGCCAAGCGCAACATCACGGACCCACAGTTTGAAATCGGTCGCGACCTGATCATTGCGCGAACGTGCAGTATGCAGGCGCCCTGCGGCCGGGCCGATCAGCTCGCGCAGGCGGCTTTCAACGTTCATGTGGATGTCTTCAAGGGCGGCTGAGAATTTGAATTCGCCACTCTCGATTTCTTGAAGAATCTGGTCTAGACCATTGGTTATCTTTTCGCCATCTTCAGCGGGAATGATGTTCTGCTTGACCAGCATGGCGCAGTGGGCCTTGGAGCCCTGAATGTCCTGGGCGTAAAGGCGCTTGTCAAAGCCGATGGAAGCGTTGATTTCTTCCATGATGGCTGACGGGCCTGCTTCAAAGCGGCCGCCCCAAAGGGAGTTTGCGTTATTCTGGTCAGTGGCGTTTTGGTCGGTCATCGTGATCCGCAGTCTTGGAAAGGTGGGTGCTGTGAAAGCATTGCTTCGTTACGTAAAACTTGGCGTGATTGTCGCCATCTCGGGCATTTATGCAACCCCTGCCTTTGCTGATACGCAATTACCGCAAGAACTTTCAAAGATGGTCATGCCATCGGATGGGGGTTCTTTGCCCGAAGATCTGGCGTTTGTCGATGAAAATGGCAATGAGATCGCCTTTAACAGCCTGAAAGGACAGGTTGTTTTGGTCAATCTGTGGGCGACCTGGTGTGTTCCGTGCGTCAAGGAAATGCCCGATCTGGATCGTTTGGCGGTCGAAATGGCAGACAAGCCGTTCCGTGTTCTGGCCCTCAGTCAGGACCGTGGCGGTGCCGATGCGGTCAAAGAATTCTTTGAAAAAAATGGAATCGAGAACCTTGATGTTGTTCTCGATCCGCGTGGTGCGATTGCCCGCCAGATGGGCGCGCGGGGCCTGCCGACCAGTTTTGTCTATGACGCCAATGGTGATTTGCGCGGCAAGCTTGAAGGCATTGCGCGCTGGGACGCGCCAGAGGTCATCACGTATTTCGATCAGTTGATTGATCAGACGTCCTGAGGATTAACCCCCGGCCTCAGGCCGCGCGGCTTTCGATCAGGTTTAAAACGTCTTCCAGAAGGGGGGCGGCGTCTGCAGCACCTTCGCTTGTCGTGGCAAGGGCGCCGGTCGCGCAGGCAAAGCCGACAGCGTCATGAAGTGACTGACCGCCATGCAGGGCGACAGCCAGACCGCCATTAAAGCAATCCCCGGCACCGACAGTATCAACCGTGTTGACGGTGAAGCCCGGGACCATCCCGGTTTGTCCGTTTGATGAATAAAACGCACCAGCACCACCCATTTTGAGCACCACGGTTTCCGGGCCCATTTCATGCAGTTTGGCGCTGGCGGCGCGGGCGGAGTGCTCATCAATGGGAGCAATGCCGGTTAAGGCACGGCATTCGCTTTGATTGGGGGTGACGATATGGGTCAGGGCCAGTAAATCGCGCATCACCACCAAATCAGCAACAGGTGCCGGATCAAGAATGATCTTTGCCTGTCCTTCACGGGCGTATTTGATTGCGCAGTCAACCGCGACCACGGGACATTCAAGTTGCAACAGCAGGTAGTCACAGTCGCGCAAGCATGCCTGTCTTTCATGCAGGTCAGACCGGGACATGGTCATGTTGGCACCACCGACAACCGTGATCATGTTTTCGCCTGCGTCATCAATCGAAATAAGCGCAATACCGGTCTGGGCTTCGTTTGATACCACCATATTGGTGGTATCAAGCCCTTCGAGAGTAAGCGTTTCAAGCAGTTGACGCCCGAGAAGGTCATCACCGATCTTTGAAATGAAAATCGGTGGCACACCCAGACGTGCGACAGCGAACGCCTGATTGCATCCCTTGCCACCTGGACCCGTTCTGTAGTTATGGGAGACAACAGTTTGTCCCTGCGTGGGAAGCTTCGCCACCTTGGCTGCGAAATCAAAGTTCGAGCTTCCGACAACTGCAATTGTCATATCTGTCCGTACGTATAAGTTAATTCCACTAAATTAATGTTGGCACCAATTCAGAGGTTTAAAGGGCGCGGTCGCCAAAATTCACCGATATCCCAAAATTTTCAATGCCATCCGCCTTGGGCCAAGGTATCAGGCTTGCTCAAAATACCTGTTCAAGACGGCTTATTCGGGGGTGAATTCCGCCGACAAGGCGGCATAAATGCGCTGAAACTTCGCAAAGCGCGGCTGATAGGACGCATTGCGGGCAAGATCGGGTTCGATGACTTCCTCGATTGCCGGTTTGACGCAGACATCCCCGACCGGTTCATTGGTCAGTGCGAGCCGTGCCAGACGTGCTGCCCCAAAGGCCGGGCCTTTGGCCGCCCCTTCATAGCGGGCAAGCGGCTTGCCCAGGATATCGGCGATGAGTTGTATCCAGTAGCGGCTGCGTGCGCCGCCGCCAATCACGCCGGGCAGGTCACAATGTGCGCCCGCCTGATGCAATCTTGATTGTGCATCACTCAGGGCAAAACCGACCCCCTCAAGCACGGCCTGGACCATGGTTTCGCGGCCTGAATCACTGCCCAGTCCGAAAAACACGCCACGGGCATGAGGGTTATTATGCGGGGTGCGTTCACCGTTCAGATAAGGCAGAAACACGACGTCTGATGGTGCTTTGTGTTGTGCCTCGACCCGGTTGAGCAAGGCGGCAATGTCGCTTTCGCCCAAAAGGTCGGCGGCCCATTTCAGGCAACTTGCCCCGTTAAGCAGCACGGCCATCTGAAACCAGTGGTTCGGGATGGCGTGGGCAAAACTGTGCAGGAGTTCTTCGGGCTTGGGACGGTATTTGTCCGAGGCGATGAAAATCTGTGACGAGGTGCCCAGCGAAATGAACCCGTCGCCGTGCGAAACCGCCCCGACACCGATTCCGCCTGTTGCGGCGTCACCACCACCCCCGGCAATGATGACGTTTTCGGCCATTCCCCAGCGGTCTGCCAGTTCGGCGCGAAGCGTGCCGGTGATATCGGATCCTTCAACCAGTTCGGGCAATTGATCAGGGGTCAATCCACAAGCCTCGATGGCGCTTTGGTTCCAGCTTCGGCTTTGTTCATCAAGCCACAGTGTACCTGCGGCATCCGACATTTCGGTGACCTTGTCGCCCGACAGGCAAAAGCGGATGTAATCCTTGGGCAGCAGGATGGTTTTGATTTTGGCAAACAGATCGGGTTCGTGTTTTTTCAGCCAGACCAGTTTGGGCGCCGTCATGCCCGACATGGTTGCCACCCCCGCCCGTTGCCCAAGGTCGGGCAGGGCAGCGTCGAGTTCGGCGCATTCTTTGGTGGCACGCCCGTCATTCCACAGGATGGCGGGGCGAAGCGGTTCATCATCGGCCCCCAGCAAGGTCGCGCCATGCATCTGGCCGGAAAGACCGATGGCGCGCGTTGCCTTGATTGCTGCCGGGGTTTGACGGTGCAGTGCGTCGACGGCCTTCAGGGTGGCGTCCCACCAGTCGGCGGGGTTTTGCTCGCTCCAGAACGGGTGGGGGCTTGAAACCGACAAGGAGACATCGGCCTCGGCAAGGGTTACCGAGTTTTCATCAATCAGCAGTGCCTTGACTGCCGACGTGCCGACATCAATTCCGAGATACATGTTCGGACGGCCTCCAGAACCGTTTGATTTTTCCCGACGTCATGATTGCGCAGGTTAAACCAGGCACCATTCCAGATGGTTAAGAAAGGGAATGCAACAAAAAAAGCCGCTGCGGGGCAGCGGCTTTGATGTCTTGATGCCTGTCTTGGCCTGCGACCGCTTAGCGGGTCGGTGTCGGTTCGTCGCCGCTATAGTCATAGAAGCCACGACCAGCCTTGCGGCCAAGCCATCCGGCTTCGACATATTTGACCAGAAGCGGGCACGGGCGATACTTGGTATCGGCCAGACCATCATGCAGGACATGCATGATCGACAGGCAGGTATCGAGACCAATAAAGTCGGCCAGCTGCAGCGGGCCCATCGGATGGTTCGCACCCAGACGCATTGCAGTATCGATGGACTCGACGTTCCCCACACCTTCGTAAAGGGTGTAGATCGCCTCGTTGATCATCGGAAGCAGGATGCGGTTGACGATAAAGGCCGGGAAGTCTTCGGCACTTGCCGTGTCCTTGCCAAGCTTTTTGGTCAGTTCATGAATGGTGCGATAGGTGGTCTCGTCTGTGGCAATGCCGCGGATCAGTTCCACCAATTTCATCAACGGTACCGGGTTCATGAAGTGCATGCCCATGAACTTCGCCGGGCGGTCGGTATAGGACGCCAGACGGGTGACCGAAATCGATGAAGTGTTGGTCGCGATGATCGCTTCCGGGCCAAGCACCGGGCACAGGGCCTTGAAGATCTGTTTCTTGATCTCTTCGTTTTCGGTGGCCGCTTCGATAACCAGATCACAGTCAGACAGGAAGGAATATTCCGTTCCGGTTGAGATCAGTTTCAGCGCAGCGTCTTTTTGCGCTGCGGTAATGATCTCTTTCTTGACCTGTCGGTCCATGTTCTTTTCCATCACGCCGATGGCCTTGTCCAAGGCTTCTTGCGAGATGTCGAGAATTCGGACGTCGTAACCAGCCAGTGCGATCACATGTGCAATACCATTGCCCATCTGACCAGCGCCGATTACGCCAATGGTTTTAATATCTTCCAACGAAGCCATTTGTTCCCCACTCGTCCCCAAGGGTCAAAACAACAGTATGCGTCGCTTTGACCCTAACGGGGATCAGATTATTTGTCGAGTTCACTCGCCAGAGCGGGAAGGGCCTCGAACAGGTCACCGACAAGTCCGTAATCCGCAACCGAGAAGATCGGTGCTTCTTCGTCCTTGTTGATTGCCACGATGACCTTACTGTCCTTCATGCCGGCAAGGTGCTGGATAGCACCCGAAATGCCTACAGCAATGTATAGCTGCGGTGCAACAACTTTGCCGGTCTGGCCAACCTGCCAGTCATTCGGGGCATAACCCGCATCAACTGCAGCGCGAGAAGCGCCGATGGCAGCGCCGAGTTTGTCGGCAATCGGTTCGATCAGGTGGAAGTTTTCACCCGAACCCATGCCGCGACCGCCAGAGATGACGATGCCAGCAGCGGTCAGTTCCGGACGTTCCGACTCGGTCAGTTCCTGACCGACGAAGCTCGACTTGCCAGCGTCAGCTGCAACAGCAACGTCTTCGACAGCAGCAGAACCGCCCTCGCCAGCAACCGCATCAAAGCCGGTGGTACGAACAGTAATCAGCTTAAGCGCGTCAGACGACTGAACGGTCGCCATGGCGTTACCGGCATAGATCGGACGGACAAAGGTGTCCGCATCAACAACATCGGTGATGTCGGAAATCTGTGCGACATCTTTCTTTGCTGCAACGCGGGGCATGAAGTTCTTGCCCGTGGATGAAGCCGACGCAAGAACGTGGCTGTAATCATCAGCCAGTTCAACCACCAGACCTGCCATGTTTTCAGCCAGGAAATGGCCGTAAGCGGCGTTGTCCGCGAGGAGAACCTTGGAGACACCTTCGATCTTGGCTGCGGCTTCGGCAACGGCCTTGCAGCCTTCGCCCGCGACCAGAACGGTGATGTCGCCACCGATTTTCTGAGCAGCAGCAACGGTGTTAAGCGTGCCACCCTTCAGTTCGGTGTTGTCGTGTTCGGCAATTACAAGAATGCTCATTTGATTGATCCCCGCTTAGATTACTTTTGCTTCGTTGCGGAGCTTGTCGACAAGCTCTGCGACATCGGCAACTTTGACACCTGCCTGACGTGCTTCCGGTTCGGCAACTTTCAGGGTTTTCAGGCGCGGCGCGGTATCAACACCAAGATCGGCCGGGCTCATGGTATCGAGTGGCTTTTTCTTGGCTTTCATGATGTTCGGCAGCGATGCGTAACGCGGCTCGTTGAGGCGCAGGTCGGTGGTCACAATTGCCGGAAGATCAATCTTGATGGTTTCAAGGCCACCGTCGATTTCACGCGTGACATCAAGTTTGCCGTCAGCAACGGCAACCTTGGACGCGAAGGTGCCCTGCGGCCAATCCAGTAGCGCGGCCAGCATCTGACCCGTCTGGTTGGCATCATCGTCAATTGCCTGTTTGCCGAGGATCACAAGATCCGGGCTTTCCTTGGCAACGACTTCTTTCAGGAGCTTTGCAACAGCCAGCGGCTGGAGTTCGTCCTCGGTTTCGACCAGAATGCCGCGATCGGCACCCATGGCAAGGGCGGTGCGCAGGGTCTCCTGGCACTGTTTAACGCCGAGCGATACAGCAACCACTTCGGTGGCAGTACCGGCTTCCTTGAGGCGGATGGCCTCTTCAACGGCGATTTCGTCAAACGGGTTCATGGACATCTTAACGTTGTTCAATTCAACGCCAGACTGGTCCTGTTTGACACGGATCTTGACGTTGTAATCCACAACGCGCTTAACGGCGACAAGAACCTTCATGACAGACCTGTTCGTTTTTGTTGTCGAAACTGCGGGCTTTGCTCCCTACCAAGGCAGAAGGCAAGCGGACCCGCATGGTAATGTTTTCCCCGCGACGCACAATAAGTAGTGCTACGCAGGTTGTCAATTTACGTAAAGGTGTTGACGTTAACGACAACTTCTTCACGAAAATCTTGATGCCCTTCGCGGTCTTGATACGGCAAAAATCCGCAAGGGAACAAGGATTTTGTCCGATAATCCTTTTATCGGGCCAGATTATCGGGTCAGTCCGGGCTGCCAGAGAACATCCTCCTTGCCGTCGTTATTGGCATGGCGGGCAAGGACAAACATGTGGTCTGACAGTCTGTTGACATATCGCACGGCCTCCGGGTTGATGGTCTCAACCCCGGCAAGCTCGACAATCAGGCGCTCCGCCCGGCGCGAGACAGTGCGCGCCACATGAAGCTGTGCAGCAAGCGCACTGCCACCGGGCAGAACAAAAGATTTCAGCGGGTCAAGCGAAGCGTTGATCTGATCAATTTCGGTTTCAAGACGTTCGGTTTGCTTGGCAGTAATGCGCAGGGCGGGTTGTTCGGGATTATCATCGCTGCCGTCCCCGGGCGTGCAAAGATCCGCGCCCAGATCGAACAGATCATTCTGGATTCGCGCGAGCATCTCATCGACTTCGCCTTGTGCATGCAGGCGGGCAACACCGATCACGGCATTGGTTTCATCCACGGTGCCATAGGCGTCCACGCGCACGGAATTTTTGGGAACGCGGGTGCCATTGCCAAGGGCGGTTTTGCCCTTGTCACCGGATTTTGTATAGATACGAGTCAGTTGAACCATGTGCCGTCCGTAATCTTGGTTTGTGTGGTCAAGGCGTATGCCTGGCTTAGGAACCGACCGCCATCAGCGACAGGATGAAAAGCAGCAACAGGGCCAGACCCTGCAACAGGACGCGCATTTGCATCAGTTTGTTTTGCTTGCGTGCATCCTTGCCGCGCGCCATGGAAACAATGCCCATGACCAGAACACCTGCGACAGCTGCCATCGCAATCAACACACCAATCTGTAAAAAACCTGCCATTCCTGTTTCTTCCCTGTTTCTGCCCGCAGACTTCTACCGCGCCCGGCGGCGACATGCTGCGCCAAACGGACGCAACAGGCAACCAGACGATAGGATATTTCGCAATTAGTCGATGGTTTCGCTTTCCCCGAAGCTGCGGCGGTCGATTTTGAATTTCTTGATACGCGAGGCCAGCTCGGATGGTTTGATATCCGGAAAGGTGACCGCGCCATTTTCGCCAAGTACCTATGGTGCTTTGTATCGGTCCATCCTGGATCTTGGTCATTTTGCCCTGTAGATCGCTGCCACGGAACGTCTTTTACTTTCTTGGGGTGTTTGAGACCGGGAGTGTTGGCGGAAACAATTAGTTGCCTGATTTCCGGTGGCACAATCGTTGTGATAGCCTAAATGTATTGGTCAACAACCTATTGACTTTGAAAGGGCTTTATCATGGCTGATCTGTCGAGTTTCGATATTACCAAGCGCTGGCCGGCGCAAAATCCGGACGTTATCCAGCTTTATTCCCTGCCGACCCCGAACGGGGTAAAGGTTTCCATCATGCTGGAAGAGACCGGTCTGGACTATGAGCCGCATCTGATCAATATCGGCGAAGATGAAACATGGACCCCGGAGTTCCTGTCGCTGAACCCGAACGGTAAAATTCCGGCAATCATCGATCCGAACGGACCGAATGGTGAGCCGCTTGGTCTGTTTGAATCCGGTGCCATCATTCAGTATCTGGCCGAGAAAACCGGAAAATTCCTGCCCGCCGATCCGGCGAAACGCATTGAGGCGATCCAATGGGTTTATTTCCAGATGGGCGGACTCGGTCCGATCTTGGGCCAGCTTGGCTTCTTCCATAAATTTGCAGGCAAGGAGATTGAGGACAAGCGACCACTTGATCGTTATCGCAAAGAATCCAAACGTTTGCTGGGTGTTCTCGAGACCCGTCTTGAAGGACGCGACTGGATCATGGGTGATGAATATACCATTGCCGACATTGCATCGCTTGGTTGGGTGCGCAACCTGATCGGTTTTTATGACGCTGGTGATCTGGTTGATTATGACGAATTTAAAAACGTTCCGGCCTGGCTTGAACGTGGTCTTGAGCGTCCGGCGGTTCAGCGCGGTGTGAATATTCCCGCCCGCGACTGATCTGTGCATATCGCGGAAATTTCGCCGAAACCTGACCGGATGATCAGAAATACTTTTCATCCGGTCAGACTGGCTTTAACTAGGGGGCAGATTTTGTCCCACGAAGTTAAGAGACCAACCCCCATGACGACCTTCAAGACAAGCCGCATCAAGGACGCTAGCCTTGCCCAGCAGATCACTGACGAGACCCTTGCCTGGCGCGAGGTGATTTGTCCGGTGACGGCGAAGTACGGAAACTATGTTGCCAAGCGCGACCTGCGCGACAAGACCATCGTCAGTTTCCAGCACGTTCTTGAAGATACCATTCCGACCTTGCTGCCCTTTGTGAAGGCCGGTGCAAAGGTCAAAGTCGGCGCGTGTAACCCGGATAGTACCGATGATGTCGCGGCCGCCTACCTTGCCGCCAACGGGGTTGAGGTCCATGCCTTTTCCGGAATGACACCCGAAGAATACGCCAAAAGCATCGATATCCTGTCGTCTGAGCCCGCCGATATCGTCGCGGATATGGGTGGCGAGCTGATCGAGGCGTTTGTTAACAAGGGCCACAAGGTTTCAGGCGCGCTTGAAGCCACCACGACGGGTGTACACCGCTTGGAAAAGCTTGAGTATTCCTTCCCGGTGTTTAACTGGAACGACATTGCGATCAAGGACCGTCTGCATAATCGCCACCATGTCGCGCAGGAAATGTGGCCGGTCTTTTCGAATGTGACGGGTCTTGCCCTTTATGGCCGGTCGGTTCTGGTGATCGGGTTTGGCCCGGTCGGGCGCGGTGTGGCGGAACGTGCGCGTAATCTTGGGGCGGTGGTCTCGGTCGCCGAGCGCGATCCGGTCCGCGCCCTTGAGGCACAGCATCATGGTTGCCGTGTGGTGAGCCTTGAAGACGGCCTGAAGGAATGCGCGATCATTGTTACCGCCACCGGCCTTTCTGGCATTCTGGGCGAGAAACAAATCAAGCAATGCCGTCGCGGTGCAATCCTGGTCAATGTCGGCCATTCGAATACCGAGATCGATGTCAAATGGCTTGATACCCAGCCGCGCACCAAAATGCGCCGCTATATCGAACGGTTCGAGCTTGATAACAGCCGTGAGGTCTATCTTCTCAATCGCGGAAGCTTGCTTAACCTGGCGCCCGGCATGGGCGGATCGGGCAAGGATCTGTTTGATCCGTTCTCGGCCATTCTGATCCGCGGTATCGACTGGTTGGCATCTGGTGGGGCGACATCTTTCAAGCCGGGCTTTTATGCATATCCCCAGGATGTCGAGCGCGAAATCGCCGAAGCAATCCTGCAGTCCCATAGTTAAGGCTCAGAAGACCCGTTAAGGTTCTTTCGGGGATTTGGACCCGATGAACGTCGTTTTATCAAACATCAGGGCAGCTGCAGGGTCTTGCAGCTGCCCTGATACGTTTTGATACAGTTTTGCGGGCTTCCCGACATAATTCCACGAAGTGTTTTTGTTTAAATCAAAGCGTCGGATGGCGCGTGTTGGTATCGTTACTTCACGGGCCTTTATTGGATTGTCAGGAACCAGCCCCATGAAGAACATCACGCGCCTATATTTTGGAACGCTTCTTGGCCTGTCCGCCCTGTGGTTGGCGGTTAATCCCGATGTTTTTGCCGATCATGACTTTATCGGTTTTCGGAACCTGATGGTTCAGTATACGGGGTTTCTGGCTGTCGGGATGATGAGCCTGATCCTGTTTTTGTCGATCCGTCCGGTTTGGCTGACGCGTCGTCTGGGCGGTCTGGACAAGGCGTACCGTCTGCATAAGTGGCTTGGCATTACCGTTCTGGCGGTGGCGATCCTGCATTGGGCATGGCGGATGGCACCGAAATGGGCGGTGGCGCTTGATCTGCTTGCGCCGCGTCGGCGTGGGCCACGATCGGACGGGGCGGGCATGCATTGGGCGCAGTCGCTGTTTCTGGAACATCGCCATCTGGCTGAAACAGTCGGTGAGTGGGCCTTTTATATCGCCGTTGTCCTGATCCTTGTCGCCCTGATCAAGCGCATCCCGTATCGCTGGTTTGCGAAGACCCACACGGTTCTGGCGGTGATTTATCTTGTGCTGGTGTATCACAGCATCGTCTTGCTTGATTTCGCCAACTGGGCAACGCCGGTTGGTTGGGCGTTGGTCGCCATGCTGCTGGTTGGCACGGTATCGGCGATCATTGTTCTTTTCGGGCAAATCGGTGCCAGGCGTCGATCCAAGGGCGAGGTGGTTGAAGTTGACTATCTTCCCGAGATGCAATCGCTTGAGATCGCGATTAAATCCGATGGTGACTGGAAAGGTCATCTTGCCGGGCAGTTTGCCTTTGCCCGCTTTGGCAACAGCAATGAACCGCATCCGTTCACCATTGCATCTGCCTGGCATGACGGGGTTCCCGGGCTGACCATCATCGCCAAGAAACTGGGCGATTATACCAGCACGCTTCAGGAAACATTGAAGCCGGGTGACCCGGTGGAGCTTGAAGGCCCGTACGGGACTTTCACGCTTGACCGTGACCAAAGCCATCAAATCTGGATTTCCGGCGGTATTGGGTTGACGCCATTCGTTGCCTGGCTTGAGGATCTGGTGGCCAACCCGACACCGCGCGAGATTGATTTTTATCAGGTGGCGCCACATTGCGATGACAAGCTGATGGCGCGGATCAAGGATCTGTCAAAGCATGCTGGCGTGCGGTTGCATGAATGGCGTGATGGGCGCGATGGTTTTTTGACCGGTGAACGACTGCGAAGCGATGTTGCTCATTGGCAAATGGCCGGTGTGTGGTTCTGTGGGCCAAGCGGCTTCGGACAGGCGATCAGGGACGATCTGGTGGCGGCAGGATTACCAAGCAGGGCCTTCCATCAGGAGCTGTTTGATTTCAGATAAGCGTTAAAGGCATGAAAAAGCGGGCGGTTCGTGATTGAACCGCCCGCTTTTTGCTTGCTCGTTATCCAGATGGTGTGCAGGGGCTAGGACTTGTAACCGATCCGAAGGTTCCCCCACTGTTTCCCATTGACCATGATCGGCACGTCGCATTCCTTCATGAAGACGACGCTATCGCCCATGTCACGGAAATAGGTCTGCAGCAGATGGGGTTTGGTATTGCGCCCGGCCATCAGACCGGCACGGTCATCAAAGATGCGTCGGTTGCGGCAATTGCCCATGTTCCAGGCGGGTTCACCCGGTCTTTGTGGCTGGCTATAGACCTTGTTGTGGGTCGGCAGGTAGCCGTTGGTGTCCACCCCGGCGGCAAAGACGATATGTTCGTCTTTACTAAGCATCGCTTCCTGCAGCGGTGTGAAATTGCGGTCAGTAAATGGAATATAGGGCGTCATGAACTGCTTGGGATCGGTGTCTGGGATCGGTTCATACCGGGTATTGAACAGATCATCTTCACTGAATTCCTGATTGCGCAGTCCGCTTTCAAGAACCCTGCCCAGATCAGCCGCCAGTTCGGTGCCAAGACCGGCGATCTTTTCGTCATGTTCGCTGGTTTTCTTGAGCAGTCCGAGGATGACCTGCGTTGCCGCGTCGTCAACTTCGGTAAACTGGATGTGGGTACCAAGTGTCGAGTAGGCCTTGACGATCCCCTTAAGGCGTGTGCCGTCTTCCATGGTGATGGAAATCACCTTGTTGCGATCTTTCTCGCTGGCATCGATACGGGCAAGAAGACCAGCAAGCGACATGTCCGCAGTGACACCTTTGCGAACATCGCCATTGCCGAAATCAACATTGATGTCGACCGCAATCGGGACGCGTTCCTCGTGACGTCGGTTTGTGCTGTCTGCACTGCGCAGGACCATGCGGAAGCGCGTTTCCATCTCGTTGATGTCGTTGCGGATATTTGACGACAGAATGCGCAGGTTTTCGGCCGTCTCGCTGGCGTTATGCGATTTGTGGCTGGCCAGTTCGATGTCACTGGAAATGCCCTGCATATGGGTGGAGACTTCCTGTGCGCTTGTCGAGATTTCTGCGATGGCAGCGGTTTGTTGTTCAACAGAGGCTGAAATATCGCTTGAAAGCTGGCTGACTTCGTCAATAGCCCCGCCGATGCCCTCAATTGCTGTCACCGCCTCTGATGTGGCGCCCTGAATGGCGGTAATCTGGGCGTTGATATCAAGGATGGCTTTTTCGGTCTGAGTGGCGAGGTTTTTCACCTCGTTCGCGACAACAGCAAAACCCTTGCCGGCGTCACCCGCCCTTGCGGCTTCAATCGTTGCGTTCAGCGCGAGCATCTTTGTCTGATCGGAAATGCGCTTGACGATATCAACGACCTTGCCGATCTCGGTGGCGGTTTCCGACAGGCTGCCCATCGTGTTTGATGTTTCCTGCGCACGGGTTACGGCCTGACCGGCGATGTCATTGGTTTTGTGAATACGTTCGGCAATTTCGTGGCTGGATGCCTGCAATTCCTCGGTGGCGGATGCCACGGTGGCGACATTGCTGCTGGCGATTTCCGTTGTTGCGGTGATGCGCTCGACCAGTTGTGACAATTCGCTGGCGTCAGCTTCCATGGCCTGTGCCACATCATTGGTGCGCCCGGCCTGAAAACCTACTTCCGAGATGATGTTGTCCGTTTCACGTTCAATGATCTCAGACATCGACTGGATTTCGGAGGCGGATCGATGTTCGGAAAGCGCATTCTGGCGTGCGGAAATCAGGCTTCCCATATCCGACATCAAAAGGCATCGTGCCGCGTCCGCAATCGATGCGCCGCCTTTGGAACGTGCCGCCAGTGTTGCGCAATTCGTCGCGACCTTGTGATAGGCCAGGACAAGTTGATCTGTGCTCAGTCCGGTGACGGCATTGGCCAGAACGTGATCGTTAAGGCAGTCATTAAACGCGGCGGGGCTGCTTGCATTAATCATTGCCGAGAAGCGGGCGGCGAGACCTGCAACGTGGCTTTTCGGGTCACTTGGCGCGGCACTGTTTTGCCCGGAGCCCAGCAGTTCCGAAACCAGATTTTCTGCAAGCTGTTCGCCGTGTTGCGCGAAAAGGTCTTTTGCATCCCCGATACGCGCGTAGATTGTATTTTCCGGCATTGCAGAAGTGTGATTCATTTACGTTTCACTCCCTAATTCCATGCGTGCGGTTTAGCCCGCTTTTCACAGATTTTCCGCGATCTGTATGTGCTTTCGGAGAGTGTAGCACCTTAGGTAAGTCTAGAAGATATCATACTTTAGGTTGATGGGGAAAAAAGGCCCGCCACGGATGGCGGGCCGAGTTCGCCCTCGTTGTTCACAGGGGCCACGGTTCAAATGTCAATTTGATCAGTAATTCAGAATGTTATCAGGTTTAGCGGCCCAGAATGCCCCGCGTGACGACCTGTGCCTGAATCTCTGCAGCGCCTTCAAAAATGTTGAGGATTCGGGCATCACACAGCACGCGGCTGATCTGATATTCAAGCGCATAGCCGTTGCCGCCATGAATTTGCAGGGCATTATCGGCATTTGACCACGCGACACGCGCGCCCAGAAGTTTGGCCATGCCCGCCTCGATATCGCAGCGAATATCCTGATCTTTTTCAAAGGCAGAGAAGTAGGTGAGCTGACGTGCAATCATGGTCTCGACAACCATCCATGCAACTTTTCCGTACACCCGCGGGAAGGCATAAAGCGGTTTGGAAAACTGAATGCGATCCTTGGCATAGCGCATGCCGATTTCAAGCGCGTTCTGGGCAACGCCAACCGCGCGGGCGGCCGTTTGAATACGTGCCGACTCAAAGGTCGCCATCAGTTGTTTGAAGCCCTGGCCTTCTTCGCCGCCCAAAAGGTTTTCCGTGGGGACTTCAAACCCGTCAAAGGAAAGCTCGTATTCCTTCATGCCGCGATAGCCAAGCACCTCGATCTCGCCACCGGACATGCCATCTGCCGGAAACGGGTTGTCATCCGTGCCACGTGGCTTTTCGGCCAAAAGCATCGAAAGGCCGCGATAACCGGCTTCATCCGGGTTGGTTCGGGTCAGAAGCGTCATCAGATCAGACCGCGCAGCATGAGTGATCCAGGTCTTGTTGCCGGTGACCTTATAGGTATCGCCATCCTTCACTGCACGCGTACGCAAGTGTGCCAGATCCGATCCGTTGTTGGGCTCGGTAAAGACCGCTGTCGGCAGAATTTCACCCGATGCCAGTTTGGGCAGGTAATGTTCCTTTTGCGCCTCCGTGCCGCCAAGGCGGATCAGTTCAGCGGCAATTTCGGAACGTGTTCCAAGTGACCCGACACCGATATAGCCCCGCGAAAGTTCTTCGGTCACGACACACATGGCGGTCTTGCCCATGCCAAGGCCGCCGAATTCTTCGGGGATGGTCAAACCAAAGACGCCGAGTTCCGACATTTCAGTCACGATCTCAATCGGGATCAGTTCATCGCGTTCATGCCAGCCATGGGCATGCGGAGAGACCTTTTCCTCGACAAAACGGCGGAACTGATCGCGGACCATATCAAGGGTTTCGTCTTCAAGGCCGGTTTCGCCAAACCGACCGGTATCAAGGCTGTCTTCGATCTCGGTCGCAATCGCACGGCGTGCGGCATCCGAATTGCCGTATTGGGCAAGTGTTGCCACCGACGGGTTTGCCGCAAGCGATGCAATGAGGTTGTCCGCGACGCCAAGGGTCGACAGACGGATGATCTCGCCTTGTGACATGGGAATGCCACCAATGATCTGGGCGAGATATTCACCAAACGCCGATTGCAAGATGAGGTGTTCGAGCGTGCCGAACTTGTCCTGATCCTTAAGCCTGCTTGCCCATGCCTTCATCTGACCAAGGGCTGTGACATAGGTGGTGAACCAGGCAAAGCCGTGTGCGGCGAACTGATGATCATCAAAGGCATCCGCATTGATCCGGCCATCGACCGTTACAGCCGTGCGCAGCGCATATTCGGCGGCGTCATAAACGGGGCTGAGTGCAGAAAGCGCGTCGTCGCACAAACGTTCGAGGTCAGGCAAAAGGGCGTTATCAGTCATTTTTCGGGTCCTCGGATCGGGGCCTTGGTTCGGCAATCCTGTGGGGCGATTGCGCGGATCAGTTATGATTTGAGAGGGTGGTGGCACCCCGGCGCAAATCGGGCGAGAACGCGCGCAGGGTGCCAGCAATCAGTCAAAGGCCGGGTGACGGACGACTTGGGAGAATAATCCGCCACCCAAGTGGGATTAACCTTCGACTGCTTCTTCAAGGGTACGCATGCCGGGGCGTTTGGCCTGAACCAGAACGGCCATGTTGCCGGGCTTGTGTTCGTTGCGCATCATCTTCATGTGGGCGCGCGGAATGTCTTCCCACGAAAACACTTCGGACATGCTTGGATCAATTCGGCGTTCAATCATCAGGGTATTGGCCTGTGCCGCCTGTTTCAGGTTGGCAAAGTGGCTGCCCTGAATACGTTTCTGGCGCATCCAGACGAAACGCGCATCAAACGTCAGGTTAAAGCCGGTGGTACCAGCACAGAACACAACCATGCCACCACGCTTTACGACATTACATGATACCGGGAAGGTCTGTTCGCCGGGGTGCTCAAAGACGATATCAACATCGTTGCCTTTGCCGGTGATATCCCAGATCGCCTTGCCGAATTTGCGGACTTCTTTCATGTAGTCGCCAAATTCCGGACCGTTAACGGTGGGAAGCTGACCCCAGCAATTGAAGTCCTTGCGGTTGATCACGGCCTTGGCACCGAGTCCCAGCACAAAATCGCGCTTGCTTTCATCGGATATAACGCCAATCGCGTTGGCCCCGGCGGTGGTGATCAGCTGGATCGCCATGGAGCCAAGACCACCCGAAGCCCCCCAGACCAGAACATTGTGGCCCGGACGCAGGATATGCGGGCGATGGCCAAACAGCATGCGATATGCGGTGGCAAGGGTCAGCGTGTAACACGCACTTTCTTCCCAGGTCAGATGTTTGGGGCGCGGCATCAACTGTTGCGCCTGTACGCAGGTAAATTGTGCGAACGACCCATCCGGGGTTTCGTAACCCCAGATTCGCTGCGTCGGGGACAGCATCGGATCACCACCATTACATTCTTCGTCGTCGCCATCATCCTGGTTGCAGTGAATGACAACTTCGTCACCGACTTTCCAGCGGGTGACTTTCGAACCAACCGCCCAAACGATGCCCGATGCATCCGATCCGGCAATGTGGAACGGGCAATCATGGGAGTTAAAGACCGAGATCGGCTTGCCGAGCGATGCCCAGATCCCGTTATAGTTCACGCCCGCTGCCATCACGAGAACAAGCACCTCGTGACTGTCAGGCTGGGTGACTGGCAGCACTTCGCACTGCATCGCGGTGTCGGGTTCACCGTGGCGTTCTTCGCGAATCGCCCACGCATACATGTTTTTCGGCACATGGCCCAACGGCGGAATTTCGCCGATTTCATAGAGATCTTTCTCTTCCTGACCGCCACGGAAAGGCAGCACTTCAGCAGTGGTATTCATGGCCTTCACTCCTTGTTCGGGGTCGATCCGGTATGCAGGGTAACAAAATTACCTATGCTGCGTTGCGGTCGACGAATCCTCCAAGCCACGGAATTTGTTTTATTTCCCTGGTCATCTCCCGGTTTTCTGCGGGGTTCTCGCAGTTGAAACCAAGGAGATATGTGTTTTCGCTTTTATCGCGTTGCACAAATTGTTATATAATTACCAATCTAATGTCTAGTGGATAATTTAATAACGTTTAGGCGTAATTATCGTAAATAAACACGGTAATAAAAATACAAGAGGTCGCGATGTCGATGGAAAACAAGCGCAATGCAGCAAAGTCTGAACGCGATCGCCCGTGGCTGATCCGGACCTATGCCGGGCACAGTTCAGCCCAGGCGTCGAATGCGCTGTATCGTCAAAATCTGGCAAAGGGGCAGACCGGCCTTTCTGTGGCCTTCGATCTGCCAACCCAGACCGGGTATGATTCGGATCATGTGCTTGCGCGCGGCGAGGTCGGCAAGGTCGGTGTGCCGGTGTCGCATCTGGGCGACATGATGACCTTGTTTGACGGCATTCCGCTTGATCAGATGAACACGTCGATGACGATCAATGCGCCGGCGGCGTGGCTTCTGTCACTTTATATTGCGGTGGCCGAAAAGCAGGGCACGGCGCGTGCAAGCCTGCAGGGCACAACCCAGAACGACATCATCAAGGAATATCTGTCGCGCGGGACCTATATCTTTCCGCCGGCCCCCAGTCTTAAGCTGATTACAGATGTGGCAGCCTTTACCTATCGCGAGGTTCCCAAATGGAACCCGATGAATGTGTGCTCGTACCATTTGCAGGAAGCCGGGGCGACGGCCGAACAGGAACTGGCCTATGCGCTGGCAACGGCAATTGCGGTTCTTGATGCGGTGCGCGATTCGGGACAGGTACCCGAAGAAGATTTCGCCAAAGTGGTCGGGCGCATTTCGTTCTTTGTGAATGCCGGGATTCGTTTTGTTACCGAGATCTGCAAGATGCGGGCATTCTGCGAGCTTTGGGATGAAATCACCCGCGATCGTTACGGCATCGAAGATGCGAAATACCGCCGGTTCCGCTATGGCGTGCAGGTCAACTCGTTGGGCCTGACCGAACAGCAGCCCGAAAACAACGTCTATCGAATCCTGATCGAGATGCTGGCGGTGGTTTTGTCAAAAAATGCGCGGGCCCGTGCGGTGCAGTTGCCCGCCTGGAACGAGGCGCTTGGTCTGCCGCGCCCGTGGGATCAGCAATGGTCGCTGCGTCTGCAACAGATCATGGCCTATGAAACTGATCTTCTGGAATATGAAGACCTGTTTGACGGCAACCCGGCGATTGAACGCAAGGTCGGCGCGCTTAAGGAAGGCGCGCGGGCAGAGCTTGCAAAGATTGATGAGATGGGCGGGGCGATTGCCGCGGTGGATCGCGGCTATATGAAACAGGAACTGGTGCGCTCCAACGCGCTGCGTCTGGCCGATATTGAAAGCGGTCTGACAAAGGTGATCGGTGTAAATGCTTTTACCGAAACCGAACCATCGCCGCTGACATCAGGTGAAAAATCGATCCTGACCGTTGATGACATTGCCGAACAGGAACAGATCGAAAAGCTGAAAGCCTGGCGTTCTGATCGCGATCAGAAAACAGTCGAGAGCGCATTGGCAGATCTGAAGTCTGCGGCAAGTGAAGAGCGCAATATCATGGAGTGTTCGATCGCCTGCGCCCATGCAGGTGTGACCACCGGGGAGTGGTCGGAAACACTGCGTGACGTGTTTGGTGAATATCGTGCCCCAACCGGAATCACGTCGATGATCGTCACCGGGGATGCGGAAAACCTTCAGGATTTGCGCAAGCGCGTGGATCAGGTTTCCGACAAGCTGGGCGAACGTATGAAGATGCTGGTGGGCAAACCGGGACTGGATGGTCATTCCAACGGGGCAGAGCAGATTGCCGTGAAGGCCGGGGATGCCGGGATTGAAGTGCTGTATGAGGGCATCCGCTGGACGCCAGAGGAACTTGTGCGCAACGCCATCGAAGATGGTGCGCATGTGATCGGGCTTTCGATCCTGTCTGGCTCGCACGTGCCGCTGGTGCGTGAAGTGGTCAATGGCCTGCGTGCCAAAGGGGCCGGTCACATCCCGGTCGTCGTTGGCGGGATCATCCCGGAATCGGACATGCTGGTGCTGCGCCAGATGGGCGTTTCGGCGGTCTATACGCCAAAGGACTATCAGCTGGTCAAGGTGATCTCGGAGATCGTCGATCTGGTGGATCGTACGTCATCAACGTACCCGGTTGGCGGGGGCATCCATCCAGATGGCGCGGGCGACGAAACGTCTATCTATTGATGATTGAAGTCTCGGCCTAACTCGAAGACAAGGATGTCTTGATCAGGGTTGGCCATGTGGCCATAGCCGCCTCGGCAACAGCGGTCAGGGCGGCGCGGTTCATGCCGTCCCGCGCCTGAATCGACATCCCGTGCTGAACGGTGGCGTAATAGTTTGCCATGACGTTGATATTTGCACCGCGCGGGATATGGTCGCGACGCAAGCCTTCTTCATACAGGTGTTTCAGGGTTTCGACATTTTTCTGGCGGTGTGTGCACAATGTTTGCGTGACGTTTGACTGTGATGATTCTGTTTGTGGTGCGGCCAGAACAATCAGGCATCCTTTTGGTGTGGTTTCATCACAAAACGCATTCACTGTCGCAATCAGGATGTGGCGCGTTGCATCGCGCGGGTGTTTGAACCGCTCAAGATCGCCCCAAATCGCCCCGCCATACACTTCGCTATAACGTTCGACGACTTCTTCGAACAGCGCTTCCTTGCTGCCAAAGGCCGCATAGATGCTTGGCGGGCGCAGCTCCATGGCATTGCTCAGATCAGACATGGACGTGTTTTCATATCCCCGTTCCCAAAACAGGACCAGTGCCTTGTCCAGTGCGTCGATCCGGTCAAATTGTCTGGGTCTTCCACGTGTTGCCATGATGCGCCTGTGTTTTTATGTAATGATCACTAAATAAATTAGTTGACGAAAAAAATCAAGCCTGCCACGAATTATGTAGTCATCATTACATAAAGGATTTTCCAATGCAGAACCTTTCGGGAAAGGTCGCCTTCGTAACAGGCGGGAGCCGTGGCATCGGTGCCGCAATCGCCAAGCGCCTTGCGGCAGAAGGCGCGCAGGTTGCCATTACCTATGCCAACGCGGCGCAAAAAGCCGATGAGGTCGTAACCGGGATTGAAGCAAATGGCGGACGGGCCATCGCCCTTCAGGCGGATAATCAGGATGAAGCGGCGATTTCAGCGGCCATTGATGAAGCTGCCCGTGTTTTTGGCAGGCTTGATATCCTCGTCAATAATGCCGGGGTGTTTGATGTTGCGCCGATTGCCGATCTGTCGCTGGATCGATTTGACCGAACAATGGACGTCAATGTGCGTGGGGTGTTTGTGGCTGTTAAGGCAGCCCTTTTGCACATGTCTGATGACGGACGCATTATCACGGTCGGCAGCAACCTTGCCAAACATGTGCCCTGGCCGGGTTTCAGCCTGTATTCCATGTCCAAGTCAGCCTTGATCGGATTGACCCGTGGTCTGGCGCGGGATTTGGGAGCGCGTTCGATCACGGCGAACATCATTCACCCGGGGCCAACCAACACGGATATGAATCCTGCAGATGGCCAGATGTCAGACGCGCAGCGGGGGTTGATGGCAATACCGCGCTATAGCCAGCCCGATGATACTGCCGGGCTTGTTGCGTGGCTTGCGGGGCCGGAAGCCCGCGTGGTGACCGGTGCGGAATTCACGGTTGATAGCGGTGTAAACGCCTGACCTTGTGCCGGACTACCGACAAAAGCAAAACGCCACGGGCTTTGATCCGTGGCGTTTTTTATGATGTGGATACCTTTGCGACAGCGTTATGACTTTGCGGAAACGCTTTCCAGTTCAATGCCATGACGTTCACAGACCCAGCTTTCAAATGTGCCTGCCGGAAGTGGCTTTGCAAACAGGAAGCCCTGAATGAAGTCACAGCCCTTTTCCTGCAAATAGACAAGCTGTTCGACTTCTTCCACGCCCTCGGCAACAACTTCGAGGTTCAGGCTGTGGCCAAGGCCGATGACCGCATCAACGATTGCCTTGTCATCCATATCGACATGGATGTCGTTCACAAACGAACGGTCAATCTTGATCGAGGTGACCGGGAAGCGTTTTAGATAGTTCAGTGATGAATACCCCGTACCGAAATCGTCAATCGCGATCAGAACCCCGAGTTCCTTGAGTTCCTTGAGTGTCGAGACCGCCTTCTCCGGGTTGTTCATCAGAATGGATTCGGTGATTTCAAGTTCCAGCGTCCCCTCGGGCAGGGCGGTTTCCTTGACGATCTTGGTGACGCTGTTGACCAGTTCGGCGTCCTGGAACTGGGCAGGCGACAAGTTGACCGCAATACGCAGACCCGCAAGCGTTGTGTCACGCCAAATGCGTGTCTGGCGGCAGGCTTTTTCCAGAACCCACGCCCCCAGACGGTTGATCAGGCCGCATTCCTCGGCAACGGAAATGAATTCGCCGGGCAGGATCAGTCCACGTTCCGGGTGATGCCAGCGTACCAGTGCCTCTGCACCGACGACGCGTTCTGTGCGGCAGTCGATTTTCGGCTGGTAATAGAGTTCGAGTTGATCATGCTCGAGCGCGTTGCGCAGATCTTCCTCGATGGTTTTGCGTTCCTTGACCCGTTCGTGCATCGACGGCAGGAAGAACCGGTAATTGTTGCGGCCTTCGGCCTTGGCAGCATACATCGCCATATCGGCGTTCTTGACCAACTGTTCGGGGTTTTCGCCGTCTTCCGGGAAGAGCGTGATACCGACACTGGCTGTTGAATGCAGGCGGATCCCGCGGCAATCAAACGGCTGGGACAGCTCGTCAATGATGCGCTGGGCAAGGGCAATGGTGTCTTCGATATTCTGGACATCGGTCTGGATGATGGCGAATTCATCACCGCCAAGGCGGGCGGCCGTGTCAGAATCGCGGATAATGCGCGACAGGCGCTGACCCATTTCCTGAATCATCAGATCGCCAACGTCATGGCCGAAGTGATCGTTAATGTCCTTGAACCGGTCAAGGTCGACAAACAGAACCGTCACACCGCGCTGGAAGCGGCGGGCGGAGAGCAATGCCTGACGCAGGCGGTCAAGGAACAGGGTTCGGTTCGGCAGGCTGGTCAGAACATCATGGACCGCAAGGTGGCGCATGCGGGCTTCGGTCTGTTTACGTTCGGTAATGTCGGTATAGGTCGCAACGTAACCGCCGCCCGGCATCGGGTTGTGATCGACCTGAATGACACGGCCATTCGGGCGCGTCCGTTCCATACGATAGGGTTCACGACGCCGCGCAATCGCGACACGGTCGGAAATCAGCGCCTGAATGCTGACATCGCCATATTCGCCGCGTTCACCATTATAGCGCAGGATATCGGAAAGCGGGGTGCCTTCCTTGACCAGATCACGCGGCAGGTTCAGCAGTTCGATATAGCGTTCGTTCCAGACCATCAGGTTCAGGTCCTGATCGAACAGACAAATGCCCTGGCCGATATTATGCAGGGTGGCTTCAAGCAGGGCCTGCTTACGCTGGGCTTCTTCCTGTGCCTGCCCCTGAAGGGCGACCATTTCGTTATATTCGCGGATCAGAAGACCGAGTTCGTCCGAGCTGTTCCATTCCACCGGACGGCGCAGACGGCCGTGCTTGGTCATTCGGATGGAATGCAGCAGACGATTGAGCGGTTCCTTGATCGAGCGTTTGTTGGCGATCAGAAGGCTGGCTGCCACGACCGAGATCAACAGCCCGAACAGGATCATGTCAATGGCAATGCGGCGGAACAGCAAGTCCTGCACGCGATCATCGGTGAAGAAGATAACCAGTTCGCCAACGTCATGGCGGACATTGTTGCGTTCGAAATAGACCCGGCGCGACAGGCGGAGCGTGTCGGTCAGTTCGGATTGGGAAACGCCGGTATGGGCAAATTCAGTGCCATCGGCACCCAGCGCCTGCACAGCAACAATGTCGCGGTCGCGCGCCATCGCGTTAAGGGCTGATTCGATATTATCGACGTCAAGATACCAGAAAGGTGTGGCCAGAACGCGTGCGTTAATGTCGGCGGTCTGTTCGACCTTGCCGTTCAGATCATCGCGCAGCACCTTGTAGCTGACATAGCCAAACACAACGAAAAGTGCGAGCGAGAACAGTGAAACAAGCGGCAATGCAATAAACAGCAGCCGACTGCTCAAAGACTTTCGTTGTAAAAAACCGTACGATCCGCGCGACAAGCGTTCTCTCCTCGGCACCTACTTTGGATTAGTCGAATATACTGTACTCGACGTTTGTATGGGTGCCAACTCCCCCCTGAATTAGTCTCAAGTCAAACCGCAACTTGATGAAAACGCAAGGTCGATTTCATTTAATCAATCTAATATCTGACCAAGGCCGACAAGCCTATCTATTTTGGTGCGAAACCCTTTCGCTTCAAGCAGCTTTTGTGCGATCTGCGAAAAATTCGTTACCGTGGTACGGCTTGGCGTGCAAGCTCATCACATCTTTCATTTTCCGGATGCCCTGCATGGCCTTTGACCCAGTGCCATTCGACTTGATGTGGTTCAAGGGCTTTTAGCAAGCGTTGCCACAGCTCGACGTTCTTGACCGGCTTTTTATCCGCCGTTTTCCAGCCGCGCTTTTGCCAGCCGAAAATCCACTTGGTAATGCCATCGCGGACGTAGCTGCTGTCGGTATAAATATCGATCACACAGGGCCGTTTCAGGGCCTCAAGTGCGCTGATCGCAGCCATCATTTCCATGCGGTTGTTGGTGGTTTCGGGGTCGCCACCCGACATTTCCTTTTCGACACCCTTGAAGCGCAAAATAGCGCCCCAGCCACCGGGGCCGGGATTGCCGCTGCACGCGCCGTCTGTATAAATCTCGACGCGATTGTCGCCGTCAGTTGAAGTCATGGTTTTTATTCCCCGGCGATGCTGTGGGCTTAGTCCAGGCCATAGGCCGATGCATTATCCACGCGCTGATGGAAGCGTAGTTTGTTGATATATTCGCGCGGGTTCTTTGGCGTTACCAGCGCATCCTTGGGCGTATTTACCCAATCATACAGACGGGTCAAAAGAAACCGCAGGCTGGCACCGCGCGCCAGAATCGGCAGGGCGGCCTTTTCAGCGTCCGAGATCGGACGCACTTTGCTGTAATGCGACAGAAGGTTTTTGGCCTTGGTGACATTGAAGCTGTTGTCAGGCTCAAAGCACCACGCGTTCATGCAGATCGCGACGTCATAGCAAAGCAGGTCATTGCACGCGAAATAGAAATCAATCAGGCCAGAGACTTCTTCCTTGCCCGGGAAGAAGAAAACATTGTCGGGAAACAGATCGGCGTGAATGACGCCCTTGGGCAGTTCGTGCGGCCAGTTGGCTTCGAGATAATCAAGCTCCTCACCGATCATGTCGCCAAGACCGGGCACTTCGTCATTGGCGTGTTCCTGACAGCTTTCAAACAGTGAACGCCATCCCGCAACACTCAGCGCATTGGGCAGGTGCATCTCAAAATCGAGACCGGCACTGTGAAGCTGTGCCAAGGCCGCGCCAACACCGGCACAATGATGGGGCTGGATACGGCGCGGTGACATGCCGCGCAGGAACGATGTAATGGCAGCCGGGCGATCACAGAGTGTGCGCAAGGCTGCGCCATCCTTGCCATGGATCGGCGTCGGGCAGTTCAGTCCCTTGCCTGACAAATGATCCATCAGGCCAAGGTAAAAAGGCAGGTCGTCAGGATTTACCCGCTTTTCATACAGGGTCAGGATAAAGGGCGCGATACTGGTCTGAAGCAGGAAGTTGGTGTTTTCGACACCTTCGGCGATGCCCTTGAAAGAGACCACTTCACCGATATCGTATTCGGCAACAAAACGGGCGATATCTTCGTCTGAAACATCGGTATAGACGGCCATGGGCTTTATTGTCGTCCTGATCTGAGAGTAAGCATGTCCGCAGAATTAGCTGGCAAGCTGGCGCGGCAGTTTAAAGGTTACGTTTTCGTTGGTCAGCGTGATGGTTTCGACCGTCACGTCATAACGTTCGCGGCAGGCATCAATCACTTCCTCGACCAGGATTTCCGGCGCAGAGGCACCTGCAGTGATGCCAAGGCTTTTGATGCCTTCAAGCTTGGACCAGTCAATATCTTTCGCGCGTTCGACCAGAACAGAACGCATGCAGCCTTCACGCTTGGCGACTTCGACCAGGCGATTGGAGTTCGAAGAGTTCGGCGCGCCAAGAACCAGAATGGCGTCAGTCTTTTCTGCAATCAGTTTGACGGCATGCTGACGGTTGGTCGTGGCGTAGCAGATGTCTTCTTTCTTTGGCACCGAGATCGACGGGAAGCGCCGCTGCAGAATTTCGATGATCTTGGCGGTGTCATCCAGTGACAGCGTCGTCTGGGTGACAAAGGCCAGGTTTTCCGGATCTGTAATCTCGATGGTTTCTGCGTCTTCTTCGGTTTCGATCAAGGTCATGCTGCCCGGTGGCAACTGGCCCATGGTGCCGACAACTTCCGGATGGCCCGCATGGCCGATCAGAAGAATGTGTTTGCCGTCGGCGTGATGGCGTTCGGCCCCGCGATGGACTTTTGAAACCAGCGGGCAGGTTGCATCAAGATATTCAAGCTTGCGGGTTTCTGCGGCCTCGGGCACGGATTTTGGCACACCGTGGGCCGAAAAGATCACAGGCACGCCATCAGGAACGGCATCAAGTTCATCGACAAAAACTGCCCCCATGTCGCGCAGGCGATTGACGACAAATTTGTTATGCACGATTTCGTGGCGGACATAGACCGGTGCGCCATATTTTTCGAGCGCCTTTTCGACGATTTCGATGGCGCGATCAACCCCGGCGCAGAAGCCGCGCGGGTTGGCAAGTACGATCTGAAGGCTGGCTTTGTCAGACATGATACAGGTCCGGCTTTCCCAATTGCGTACGGGCGTTGCCGACGCATTTTTCAAACATTCACGTTACATAACCCGCTTGATCATGTGGTGCAATGACTCTGCGGCAATTGGGCTGTGTGCCTTGGCAGGAAATTTGACCTTTTCCAGACGGGCAGATCCTTCAAGCGGGTTGTGCCGACAACCGTGACGGAATAGACTGCGCGCGGGCCACTTGCGAAAGACACAGGCCTGAAAACATTTGGTTTGATAGAGGCTTGGATGACAATCGGTAACGGACTTCGGCGCGTTTATGCATTGGGTATGGTATCGCTTGGCGGATTGCTAAGTGCGTGCGGCGGCGGAAACCCGTTCGAAGAACAGCCCGTGCCGGTTTGCCCGGCGGCCTATCTGCCAAAGGATACGGCAAAACTTGTCGAGTTCAGCGGCGGTGGCCGCGACCTGACCGATGTGATCGTCGAAGCCGAATTCACAGGCTACGTTGGTGACTGCGGCTATGATCTGGATGACAAGGAACTTGATGTCATCATCAGTCCGATCATCACGGCCGAGCTTGGACCGGCGGCACAAAATCGCACCGTGCAGTTCCAGTATTTCGTCGCCCTTCGTGACCCTGCGGGCAACTTCATCCAGAAGTCCGTATTCGACGTGAATATGCCGTTTGCCGACAATCTGAACATGGCTCGGATCCGCGATGAACAGGTCACGCTGTCGGTGCCGCTGAATGATGTCTGGACCGGGCCGGATTATGAAATCTATCTTGGTTTTCAGCTGAATGCCGAGCAACTGGAATATAATCGTCGCTTCGGAACCGATTGATTTATTAACGGTTTCTGGCGTTTCGTGCCGGTTGTCAGCCGCCTTTTGCAAAATAGGGGCTGGTCGCTTTGCGCGGAAACCCGTATAAACAAAAACATACCCAAATGATCCCCGTGGGAGAGGCCGCAGTCCTTATGGATGAGCGGACGCCGAAGGAGCAACCACCCCGGAAACTCTCAGGCAACAGGACCGCGCGGAGATGGGACTCTGGAAAGCAGGTGCAGTGATCAACCTGATCAAGTGTACCTCGCCGAAGATGTAAGCAGACCAGTTTCGACCATTGGCTGTGATTCTTTCAGGCTCCGAGACAGAGGGGGAATGTGGTTGGCCAGTGGTCGGCTATGTTTCGCAACGATTGTCCCGGAGAAGGAAGAGTGGATCAACAGACCGAACTGCTTCAAACAGCCCTTTATGACCTGCATGTGGAACTCGGTGCCAAAATGGTGCCGTTTGCTGGCTATGCCATGCCAGTGCAGTACCCGCTTGGCGTAAAAGGCGAACATCTTCATACCCGCGCCAAAGCCGGCCTGTTTGATGTCTCTCACATGGGTCAGGTGCGCCTGACCGGCGAAAACCGTGTGGCAGAGCTTGAAAAACTTGTGCCCGGTGATATCGCCATCCTTAAACCCGGTCGCACCCGCTATTCCGCGTTTACCCAGGATGATGGCACGATCCTTGACGATCTGATGATCACTAACGCCGGCGACAGCCTGTTTCTGGTGATCAACGCGGCGTGCAAGGATGACGATATCGTTCACATGCGCGCCAATCTTGGTGATGGCGTCTCCGTTGAAGAAATTGACGATCGCGCGCTTCTGGCATTGCAGGGCCCGGATGCGGCCAAGGTGCTGGCACGTTTTGCGCCAGCCGTTGCCGATCTGAAATTCATGAGCTTTGCCGAAATCGAAATCGCTGGCAGTCCGTGCTTTGTCACCCGTTCGGGTTACACTGGTGAAGACGGCTTTGAGATTTCGGTTCCGAATGCGGATGCAGAGGCACTTGCACGCAAATTGCTGGCCGAAGAAGAGGTTGAGGCGATTGGACTGGGCGCGCGTGACTCGTTGCGTCTGGAAGCGGGCCTGTGCCTGTATGGCAATGACATTGATACCACCACGACCCCGGTTGAAGGGGATCTGAACTGGATCATCAACAAACGTCGCCGCGCAGAAGGCGGGTTCAAGGGTGCGGATGTGATCCTTGATCAGCTTGAAAATAGCGCGGACCGCAAGCGTGTTGGCATCAAGCCCGAAGGCAAGGCACCAGCGCGTGAACATACCCAGATCCTTAATTCCGATGGCGAAGAAATCGGCGAGATCACTTCGGGCGGATTTGGCCCGACCGTCGATGGCCCGATTGCAATGGGGTATGTTGCCACAGAGTTTTCCGAACCGGGGACGAAGATCGACCTGATGGTGCGTGGCAAGGCGCGCCCGGCCGAAGTGGTTGAGCTTCCGTTTGCACCGCATCGCTACTTCCGCGGTTGAGCACCAGAAATTTTTGAGAGAGCGGCCAACGCCGCATTGGCATTGAATTGATCAAGAGGGACAAAGGGAAATGACGAAGAAATTTTCGCAGGAACATGAGTGGATCGAGTTCGAAGATGGTGTGGCGACCGTCGGCATTACCGATTACGCGCAGCAGTCGCTGGGCGATATCGTCTATGTCGAGCTGCCCGAAGTTGGCAAAAAGCTGACCAAGGATGGCGACGCAGCGGTTGTTGAATCGGTCAAGGCCGCAAGCGACGTCTATGCCCCGCTTGATGGCGAGATCGTCGAAATCAACGAAGAACTTGATGCCAACCCCGCCCTGGTGAACGAAGCACCGGAAGCCGAAGGTTGGTTCTTTAAAATGTCCCTTGCTGATGAATCCCAGCTTGATGAGCTGATGGATGAAGCAGCTTACAAAGAATTCGTCGAAGGCCTTTAAGCATGCGCTATCTCCCACTGACACGCGCTGATCGTGCTGCGATGCTCGATACCATCGGGGCATCATCTGTTGATGAACTTTACGGTGACGTTCCGGAAGGTGCGTTGCTTGATGCACCTGTTGATTTGCCATCCCACCTTGGCGAAATGCAGGTCGAACGCGATATGCTGGCCCTTGCCGGGAAAAACATGGGTGCCTCAAGCGTGCCCAGCTTCCTTGGCGCGGGTGCCTATCGCCACCATGTTCCGGCGACGGTTGATTACGTGATCCAGCGCGGTGAGTTCCTGACCGCCTATACCCCGTATCAGCCAGAAATCGCACAGGGGACACTTCAGTATCTGTTTGAATTCCAGACCCAGGTTGCCTCGATCACCGGGATGGATGTTGCCAATGCCTCGATGTGGGATGGTGCAACATCCTGTGCCGAGGCCGTTCTGATGGCATGCCGTGCGACCCGTCGCAAAAAGGCGGTCCTGTCGGGTGGTCTGCACCCGCATTACCGCGAAGTGACCGAGACATATTGCCAGTACAGCGATACCGAAGTTGCAGGTCGCGATGGTCATCCCGAACATCAGGCAACTGCCGAGGAACTCAACGATCTGATTGATGACCAGACCGCTTGTGTGGTTGTGCAGTATCCAGATGTGTTTGGCCGCATTCAGGATCACACCCAGTTGGCTGATCTTTGTCATGCCAAGGGTGCGCTTCTGGTGGTGGTCTTTACCGAGGCGGTTGCCTTTGGTGCGGTGAAATCGCCGGGAAGCTTTGGCGCAGACATCGTTTGCGGCGAAGGCCAGTCGATCGGCAATGCGCTGAATTACGGTGGGCCGTATGTCGGGTTGTTTGCCACCACGCAGAAACTGGTGCGTCAGATGCCGGGCCGTCTTTGTGGTGAAACGGTTGATCAGGATGGCAAGCGTGGCTTTGTCCTGACGCTGTCGACCCGCGAACAGCATATCCGTCGCGAAAAGGCGACCTCGAACATCTGCACCAACTCTGGTCTGTGTTCGTTAGCCTTTACGGTGCATATGAGCTTGCTTGGTGAAGACGGTTATCGCCGTCTGGCGACATTGAACCATGAAAATGCCTGCAAGGCGGCAGATGCGATTGATGCCGTTGACGGGGCATCGGTGGTCAATGACAGCTTCTTTAACGAATTCACCGTCAAGCTGACCAAACCGGCTGCTGACGTGGTCGAGACGCTGGTGGCCAAGGGGGTTCTTGCCGGTGTGCCGTTGTCGCGCCTGTATCCGAACCGTTCGGATCTGGATAACTACCTGTTGGTCGCGGTAACCGAAACCAACACGGACGAGGATATCGCGGCCCTTGCGGACGCATTGAAGGAGGCGCTGGCATGAATTTTACAACCCATACCGGCAACCGCGGCCTTGTTATTGAAGAACAACTGATCTTTGAGCAGGGTCAGCCCGGCCGAACCGGCGTTGATTTGCCCGAACCGAAGGGCACGAAATCCCGTCTTGGCGGACTTGATCGTGATAGCGAAGTTGGCCTTCCCGGACTGTCCGAACCGCAGGTCGTGCGTCACTTCACGCGCCTGTCGCAGAAGAACTATGGCATCGATGCCGGTTTCTTCCCGCTTGGTTCATGCACGATGAAGCATAACCCGCGCCTGAATGAAAAGGTCGCGCGTTTGCCCGGTCTTGCCGATCTGCATCCGATGCAGCCCGAAAGCACCGTTCAGGGCGCGCTGGAACTGATTGATCAGTGTGCACACTGGCTTCTGGTTCTGACCGGCATGCCGGCCGTTTCCATGTCCCCGGCAGCGGGTGCGCAGGGCGAGCTTTGCGGCATGATGGCCATTCGTGCGGCCCTTGATGCACGCGGTGAAAACCGTCGTCGTGTTCTGGTGCCGGAATCCGCACACGGGACCAACCCGGCGACAGCAGCAGCCTGTGGCTTTACGGTTGATTCAATCCCGGCGACCGAGGATGGCCGTGTTGACCTTGCCGCATTCGAAGCCAAGCTTGGCGACGATGTGGCGGGTATCATGCTGACCAACCCGAACACCTGTGGCCTGTTTGAACGTGACGTGCGCAAGATTGCCGATCTGGTGCATGAAGCGGGTGGCTATTTCTATTGCGATGGTGCGAACTTCAACGCCATTGTCGGTCGGGTGCGTCCGGCAGACCTTGGCATTGATGCGATGCATATCAACCTGCACAAGACCTTCTCGACCCCGCATGGCGGTGGTGGGCCGGGTTCCGGGCCTGTTGTCTTTTCCGAGGCACTGGCACCGTTTGCCCCGATCCCGTATGTCGTCAAAAAAGGCGATGGCTTCCATCTGGTTGAAACCGCAGACGAAGAAGACGGCATGCAGCCGTTTGGCCGTCTGAAGGGCTTCCATGGTCAGATGGGCATGTTTATTCGTGCGCTGACCTACATGAAAAGCCACGGTGCGGATGGTCTGCGTCAGGCGTCCGGTGATGCGGTGCTGAATGCCAACTATCTGCTGGCGCGTCTGAAAGACAAGCTCAGTGTCGCCTTCCCGGGATACTGCATGCATGAAGCGTTGTTTGATGACAGCTTCCTGAAGGATACCGGTGTTTCGACCCTTGATCTGGCAAAGGCAATCATCGACGAAGGGTTCCACCCGATGACGATGTACTTCCCGCTGGTGGTCCATGGGGCATTGCTGATCGAGCCGACCGAGACCGAAACCAAGGAATCGATCGATCAATTCTGTGATGCGATTCTGTCCCTTGTGGCCAAAGCCGAGTCGGGCGATGCCGAATTCTTCAAGAATGCACCGTACCTGACACCGCGCAGACGCCTTGATGAAACTGCGGCTGCGCGCAAGCCGGTTTTGCGCTGGAAACCTGAAACAGCTTGATAACCCAAGCAACCTGACTGTTTAGGGCACCCCGGTCATCTGACCGGGGTGTTCTTTTTCAAAGACTTGTACTTGAAACCCATTGGACTTGTCGCAATCTGCACCCTTATACTTGTCAGAATTGTAATGAACGACGTCATCAAAGACGCGTTTTGGGGATTTAGTGATCGGACTACCGTCCGTTCCGGAGGTTTGGAACAAGTCATGTCTCGTCGCGTGCAAAAAGTATTCACTGCCGAACGTCGTCTTAAAGAACGGACAGGTGGTGTTGTTGAAGACTGGTCGGATTCCTTCTTCGATCCGACGCTGGAAAGCGGGATGGGGGCAGGCGAACCGATGCCAGCTTCTTTGCCGTCGGCGGCGAGTGTTCCGGATAACTCCGGAATTTCCCAGGCGGTTCTTGATGAAATCCGCGCGCTGCGCAGTGAAGTTTCGCAACTCCGTCAGGCCGTGGCGTCCGGTGGGGTGGCCCCAAGCGATGTCGGAGCACCCGTTGCGTCGAACGACGCACCGATGGACGAATTGCCTGAGCCGGTTACAAGCAATCCGACCCACTCCAATCGACCGGGGGCAGCAGAGCCTGATCGTGACGATCTGGAACTGATCCGTACCCAGATCGAAGAAATGAACGAGCACATTCACAAGGCCAAGGTGCAAATTGCATCATTGCGCCATCCCAAGGCGCAGGACGACCGTCTTGTCAGTGCTGCCTCGGAACTTGATGCGATCGTCAAAGACACTGAAATGGCGACCCACACCATTCTTGAATCGGCTGAGCAGATCGACGATCTGACCATGGCGCTCAAGAACTCGGCGCCCAGCGATTTTGTTGCTGATCACGTCGAGCAGATTGCCTTCATCGTGACCAAGGTTTTTGAAGCCTGTAACTTCCAGGACATTACCGGCCAGCGCATCAACAAGGTGGTTAGTACCCTTGAATTCGTTGAAGAGCGCGTCCACAACATGATCTCGATCTGGGGTGAAGACGCCTTCGCCGAACTGCCGGTCCCTGAAGTTGAAGAAGAAGCGCGGCCCGAAGATTCAGACCTTTTGAATGGTCCGCAGCTTGATGGCGAGGGTATCAGCCAGGACGACATCGATAAGTTATTCGAATAACTCGAAAAATGCTTGGTTTTGTCGGGTTAATTAGGTAGTAGCGTTACACAGTTGAACTCGCTAGGCGAAATGATAGCGTTTTGTGCGCTGTCTTTCGTCAACCAAAAGTTTACATGTGCTAAGGTAAGTTCTTACCTATAAGAATAAGAAGCTATGTTGGGATGCGTGTGACATTCGGTTGCACGTGTTTTGGCGTGCTTGGAGGTTACTATGGGATTTTGGTCTCTCGGTGCTATTCGTCAGCCTAAGGCGCAAGATATCAAATGGCGAAAAAGCCCGCGTGGGGATTACTACCGTCTTTTCATGATCGATGACATTTCTGAACTTGGTCTGAATAATGTCGGTGGCGTCTACTTGCTGTGGCATGGCGGTTTGAAACCGTCGTGGCTGGTAGCAGGTGCGACAGAGGATCTTGGACACAGTTTTTCTGAACTGATGCGCGATCCCGATATTCGCGAATATGATACCCGCGGCGGGGTCTATATGAGCTGGTCGCCGATCAAGGGCAGCTTCCGGGAAGGTGTTGTGCATTTCATTGCCAAACACACCAACCCGACCTTTGAATGCGACTACGACAGCAAGGAAGACCCGATACCGGTTTTGCTGCCGCGCTGATCCTGTGCGCAAAGATGTATCTGAAAAGCAAAAAGCTCCGCATCAGTCTGCGGAGCTTTAAGCGCTTGTGCGTGTAATTTATCGCGGGCCTAGAGTTTTTCCAGAATCGCTTCGGCACTTGATACTTCAAAGGCGCCGGGTTCTTCGACGGCAAGCTCGGTAACCTTGCCGTCTTCCACGATCATGGCAAAGCGGTTGGCACGTTTGCCAAGGCCGCGTCCGGTCAAATCAAGTTCAAGACCCGTTGCATCGACAAATGCAAGGTCACCATCTGACAGCATGGTGATGTTTTCTGCATTTTCGGCATCTGCCCACGCATGCAGAACAAAAGCATCATTGGATGCCAGGCAGGCGATTTCGTCGACACCTTTGGCTTTGATCTGATCGGCTTTGGCGACAAAACCCGGCAGATGTTTTGCCGAGCATGTCGGGGTAAAGGCACCCGGCACCGCAAACAGGACAACTTTGCGTCCTGCGAAGAATTCCTTGGAATTGATGGCTTCGGGGCCATCGCTGGTTGCGCGGAAAAGGGTGACTTCCGGGAGTTCAGTACCGACTTTAATGGTCATTGGTATCTCCGTTATTTGGCGCAATCACGTTGACTGCGCGCTGGATCGCATGCCGGAATCAAACACCATATCTGTTTGGCATTCAATGCTTTCACGCAGAGTTTTTAACAGGTTTCATCTGGTTAACTTGTAACGTTGGCATCCCCGCCCTTGTTCCTGCAAAAGCGGGGATGCAAATCGGGACGGTTGGAATACGCATCCTCAATCAGATGTGATTACTCTGCCGAACTGGCAAGGCTGGCGGAACCATTTGCATCGTCAAGCGCACCAAGAACTTCGTCCACGCCAAGCAACTCCGAAAGCAGGATGCCATCCGGTGCACCGGGTCCAAACACGGCATTAAACGGAATACCAAAGCGGCCATAGGATGCCAGATAGTCGGCAATCTGTTGATCCGGGCGGGTCCAGTCAGCCTGCATCAGCACGATATTGTCCTGTGTCAGTGCCGCGCGGACATTGCTTTTTTCCAGAACAAGCTTCTTGTTAACCTGACAGGACACACACCATTCTGCCGTCACATCAACTAGGACAGTCTTGCCGTCGGCAACCAGCGTATCGATGGTCTCTGGCGCAAAGGGCTGCCAGGTGAGGGTGCCGTTGCCAGATGACGTGCCGGGCAATGACGGCGGTTTGGAAAATCCGGGCGCAAACAACGCAATCAGGAAACCCAGAACTGCCAAAGAGGTAAAGGCAAGGCGCGGACGCAGGTTTGATGTGCGTTTGCGCGCCCAGATAAAGACGCCACCAGTAATCAGGCCAAGTCCGACTGCAATTGCACCGGTCAATCCGACCTGAACCGAAAGCACACCGAGTAGCCAGATCGCCGTGCCGATCAAGGCAAGGCCCAGCACGAATTTCACACCGTTCATCCAGCGACCCGGTTTGGGAAGGATGCGGGCGACGCGTGGCTGAATGGCGATGGCGAAATACGGTATTGCCAATCCGATACCAAGCAGCGTGAAGATCCAGAAAATATCAAAGACACTGCCTGCCAGCGCAAACCCAACAGCGGTGCCAAGGAACGGCGCAGAGCACGGTGTTGCCAGCAAGGTTGCAAACATGCCGGTCAGGAAATTGCTGCTGATATGGCGGCCATGACTTTCACTGCGTGTGATCGCATCATTGGCGGCATTGCCAAGCTGATCTGGGCCGGAAATCTCAAACAGGCCCCACATATTCAGCGCGAACAGGGCCAGAATGATCGTCATGACGGTCAAAAACAGTGGTTGCTGGAACTGAATGCCCCAGCCGATTGTGCCGCCGGCCAGTTTGATGCCAATCAGGACCGCGGCAATCACCCAGAAGGATGTAATGATCCCGGCCGCACTGGCCAGAAATCCGATGCGTACGCGGTTGGTATCCTGTGCGTTTGCCTTAAGTGCAGACATCACCTTGATTGACAAGACGGGCAGGACGCACGGCATGATGTTCAGGATCAACCCGCCAAGCAAGGCAAACAAGCCGATCATCCAGAAGCTGTTGCCAGCGCTTGCACCGGTGCTGGCCGGGGCAGCCTTGGGCGCAACCCCGTCACTGGCTGCGCCAACGACAAGGTCTTGTTCAACAGATAGCGGACCAGCGATGACCGTGACCGTAAGCGGTTGGTCAACCAACGACTGGTCCTGTGCCAATCCCATGACCGCGATGTCGAAATACCGGATATCGTCGGCCTGATCATCGAAAGATCCAGCAGGCTTGGGCAGGCCATAGCCAGCGCGAAGGTCGCTTTCAATCAGGATGTCTTCGACCTCCACCCCGGCGGCATCAAGCCCCTGAATCCCAATACGCAATTTACGCGCATCGCCGCTATTTACGCTGCTGATACTGGTGACCTCGATCGGCAGGCCTGCGCCAGTCAGCGGCACCTTTGAAACGAATTTTTCGATCTGATGGGCGTGGGCGCTGGTGATTGATCCACCAGCACTGCCGGAACTGCCCGCCGGTATGTCGAGATTGAAGGTGGCAGTCGCTGGAATGCAGACGTCGCTGCAAACCAGATAATCGACATCAAGGCGGATCGCGACTGGTTCAGTCGGGTCCATGATCGCGACATCAATCGGCAGAATGATGTGGTCCTTATAGCCGAACGTCTCCAGCCCGAAGATCGAAAACCGGTATGGTGCGGGCCAAAGCATGTCGGCCTCGCCAATGTTTTCGGACCCGGTCCAGTCAAGTTGCGGCGGGAAACCGGCATCACCCGCACTGCGCCAGTAGATTTTCCAATCCGGCTGCAATTCGTATTCAAGACCCAACCGCAGGACTTCTTTGCCGCCGGTTTCGGTCTGTGCACTGATCAGGCGCACCGAGGCAAAGTCTTCGTCAAACCAGTTGGTGGCCATGTTCGACGCCGCCATTGCGGTCGACGTTGTGCCGATGATCGTAAGACAGAGGGCAAATAACAGGGTCAAACGGGCGATAAGGTGGCGAAACACGTGTTGTTCCTTAAGCACGAAAAACGGTTGGCGCAGTGTGAGCCAGACTTGTGGCACAAAACAGGCGTAGTTCGAGCCCGTGTTCAAATCAAGCCACGACTGTGTGAACGGTCTATCAGTACCACAAAACCGCTGTGCCTTGGCCTGATCCAGAACAACTGTAATGCCGCCCAATGGCAGAGCACGGCGTTTGCACCTACATACGATATATGGGATGGAGCAATGTCAAACGACAAATTGTCGCGGTTTCCGGGGTTCTTGATGGTAATGGAAAGGCATTCGCGTTAGGCTTGATGAAACTGGATAAAGAGAGTTCTCGAGATGGGTGAAGGTATAGACACTGGCGATTATCTTGGCGGGAAGCTTTTGGTAGCGATGCCGGGAATGCGTGATCCGCGCTTTTCGCAAAGTGTAGTCTATATCTGTGCGCACAACAAAGACGGCGCGATGGGGCTTGTCATCAATCGCCTGATCGACAGCATCACCTTCCCCGAACTCCTTGAACAGCTTGGCATTGCGCGTCCGGCCCCCACCATTGAAGACATTCAGGTGCATTTCGGTGGCCCGGTCGAAAGCAGCCGTGGCTTCGTTCTGCATTCAACCGATTTCTCCAACGAAGCGACACTTCACGTTGATCGTGGCGTATCAGTAACGGCGACGGTTGATGTCCTTGAACAGATTGCCGTGGGCGAAGGTCCGCAAAGCCGTATTCTGGCCCTTGGCTATGCCGGGTGGCGCAGTGGTCAGCTTGAAAGTGAAATTCTGGCCAACGGTTGGCTTCATGTCGATGCGGATGCAGACTTGCTGTTTGACACCGATTGCGAAGACAAGTGGGAACAGGCGTTCTCACGGCTTGGATTTGCGCCCGAACTGCTGTCGGGCGAAGCCGGACACGCCTGAGGCACAGATTTTCACAAACTGCCAAAAGAAAAAGCCTGCCAATCCGGCAGGCTTTTGTTTTGCGCGGGATTGTGCGGATCAATCAAACAGGGCGTCAATTTCTTCCTGTGAGAAGATCTGGTCAACTTCATCCTGAGACACGCGATTGGCGTTCTGCGGGGCCTTGGTGACAGTTTTGTCCAGATTGTCGAGGCCCTTGGGATCTGGCGGCAGGTCAAAGTCGCCAAAGTCGTCTTCGCCCCAAATCTCGATCACGCGGTTCACGCGTTCCTCGATATATTTCATCGTGTTGACGACTTTGGTGATCCGCTGCCCGGTCAGATCCTGGAAGTTACAGGATTCAAAGACCTTGACCACAAGCTCGACAATGTCATCTGCCAGCCCCTGCGTGTAGTCATCCGTGGCAGCTGAGCGAATATTGTGCGCGACCGCATCAATCTTCTCGACGGTTTCAAGGATGTTCGCCGTTGCGTCCTCGGTCGCGGCGACAACGGAATCAAGTTCGCCCTTCACGATATTCAGGCGTGTACCGCTGTCGTCTTCGGGGGCGGTGTAAAGAGCAGCGATTTCCTTTTTTGTTTCCTGAATGGAATTGGCAAGTGCGCGGACTTCGTTTTTGACCAGACGCAGTTCCTTGCGGGCATCTGCCTGTTCGTCATCGTCCGGGGCTGCTGCCGCGTTTGCCTTTTTCTGTTCGTCGATCATCAAGCGGATGTCGGACAACAGTTCAAGTTTGAGCTCTTCGATTGCGGTGTGCAGGCTTGAAATGTCAGCGCTGCCTGCAGCACTACCCGTGTCGGTCGGCATTTCGGTCGGCAGGGCGACCATGTCACTCATGGTTTCGAGCTTGTTGAGCAACCGCATCTCTGCGGTGAATAGTCTTTTACTTCCTGAGCGTGCCATAGACGAACCTCTGTCTTTGAACCGTCAGCATCGGACAAGGGCCGGTTTGACCATCTTGCACGGAACATCGGGAATGCATACGTGATGGTAGAATAGTCCGCAAAGCTGATATATCCAACCGAATTTCTATCCGTGATATTGGGGAAAAGCCAACGCAGTTAAAGGGTTTGGACCATAATTTTGCTGCATGTAGGATCGAAGCGCCTCAAAGTATGCACCGAATCGTTTCCTGAAAGGTTTTTTCGGCAATGCCCGGTCAAAATCGGGGCATCCTGCGATGTCATCAATGTGACGTAGCGTTGAGTTGATCCGCACGGATGTCGGCTGCGTAGGACGGATGACGAAACGGCTTTAGCCATTGGTTGAAGTGATTCTAAGGTCTGTTGCGCATATATTGCAAAGCAGCAAACGCTGGCGAAGCGAAAATCGGCCGAGAGGAATGGCGGTTTTTCTATCCAAGGGTGGGTATTTAGAACGGCTTCAGCTAAAACCGGGGCGCTAATTTGATTTGTTATCAAATACATTTTTTGTGCAACGCAGCGAGGTTTTTTCTGGAACAGGTGTCGAAGATACGCTATTTGCCTGCGTTACCAATGTACTTTCATGTGCAGGCTATTTAAGAATAAGATATGTCAGAGGAAATGCTCCGGCCCGTTGTGCTTTAATCTTTGGTTGAGGTTGGGATGCATCCCGAGAAGGGGATGATACACCAAGTCACCAAAGCCCAGCGGGGGTGGGGAAGAGTGAGGCATATCGCCTTGAGATGTAATGCGAGGGGGCAGATTCGCATGTCGATCAAGAAGCTATTTCCCATTCTTTTGTTGGGATTGGCGGTACTTACCGGGTTTGATGGCGCAGCACTTGCGGCTGTTGGTCAACCCGAACCGTGGCAGCTTGGGCTGCAGGATCCGGTTTCGCCTGTGGCTGTTGAAGGCCAGAAATTCTTTAATTTGCTTACATGGTTGATGACGATCATTACCGTGATCGTGTTGGCTTTGTTGCTCTATGTGCTTTTCCGCTTCAGCGCGAAACGCAACCCGGTGCCGTCGAAAACAACCCACCACACCCTTCTTGAAGTGGTCTGGACGGTTGTGCCGGTGCTGATCCTCCTTGTTATTGCGATCCCCTCATTCCGCCTGCTGTATTTCGCAGACCGCGTTGAGGATGCCGATATGACGCTGAAGATTATCGGCAAGCAGTGGTACTGGACCTATGAGTATCCCGATCACGGGAACTTCACGTTTGATTCCCTGATGATCGATGAGGAAACCGCCGTTTCCGAGGGCATGAACCGCCTTCTGGATGTGGACAATCCCGTTGTCCTGCCGGTGGACCAGAACATTCGCCTGATCATGACGTCAGACGACGTGATCCATAACTGGGCGATGCCATCGCTGTTCATCAAACTTGACGCCGTTCCTGGCCGACTGAACGAAACCTGGACCCGCATTCCAGGCGAGTATGCTGGAACGACATTCTATGGTCAGTGCTCCGAGCTGTGCGGCGTGAACCACGCCTATATGCCGATCGCAGTCAAAGCTGTTACCATGGAAGAATACGAGGCCTGGGTAGCCGAGGCCCAAGAAGAATTCGCATCTGCTGATCTGCCGTCTGCGGTATCAGTGGCATCGGCAGAGTGAGGGAGAGATTGATGGCTCACGCTGATACACACGATCACGATCATACCCCCGGCTTCTTTACCCGTTGGTTCCTGTCGACCAACCACAAGGATATCGGGACTCTTTATCTAATCTTCTCAGTGCTTGCCGGTTTGATCGGTGGTGCGTTTTCGGTCTGGTTCCGTATGGAACTGGCACAACCGGGAACCCAGGTCATTGATGACCCGCAATTCTTTAACGTGCTTGTGACCGCACACGGCATGATCATGGTGTTCTTTGTTGTCATGCCCGCGATGATTGGCGGCTTTGGCAACTGGTTTGTTCCGATCATGATTGGCGCGCCGGATATGGCGTTCCCGCGTTTGAACAACATTTCGTTCTGGCTGATTGTTCCGGCCTTTATCCTGCTGATGCTGTCGGCTGTTGTCGGCAGTGGTGCCGGCACCGGCTGGACGGTTTATCCGCCACTTTCAAGTGTGCTTGGCCATCCGGATGCCTCGGTGGATATGGCGATCTTTGCCCTTCACCTTGCCGGTGCCAGCTCGATCCTTGGTGCGGTGAACTTCATTACCACCATCTTTAACATGCGTGCGCCGGGCATGACCCTGCATAAGATGCCGCTTTTTGCTTGGGCAATGCTGGTGACGGCATTCCTGCTGCTGCTGGCGGTGCCGGTACTTGGTGGCGCGATCACCATGCTTCTGACCGACCGTAACTTTGGTACGGATTTCTTTAATCCGGCCGGTGGCGGTGACCCGATCCTGTATCAGCACCTGTTCTGGTTCTTTGGTCATCCAGAAGTGTACATCATGATCCTGCCGGGCTTTGGCATCATCAGCCACATCATCTCGACCTTCTCGCGCAAGCCGATCTTCGGTTATCTCGGGATGGCCTATGCGATGGTGGCAATCGGTGTTGTCGGCTTCATCGTGTGGGCGCACCATATGTACACGGTGGGCTTGGATGTTGATACCCGTGCATACTTTACCGCAGCGACGATGGTGATTGCGGTGCCGACCGGGGTTAAGATCTTTTCGTGGATCGCGACCATGTGGGGGGGCTCGATCACCTTGCGTGCTCCGATGCTTTGGGCAATCGGTTTCATCTTCCTGTTTACTGTGGGCGGTGTGACAGGTGTGATTCTGGCGAACTCGGGCATGGATCTGCCGCTGCATGACACTTATTTCGTTGTGGCGCACTTCCACTATGTTCTGTCGCTTGGCGCTGTCTTCTCGATCTTTGCTGGCTTCTACTATTGGTTCAGCAAAATGTCGGGCTACGAGATTTCCGATCTCGGTGCGAAGATCCACTTCTGGCTCTTCTTCATTGGCGTCAACCTGACCTTCTTCCCGCAGCACTTCCTGGGGCTTGCCGGCATGCCGCGTCGTTATGCCGACTACCCGGATGCGTTTGCCGGATGGAACATGGTTTCGTCTTATGGTGCCTATATCTCGTTTGCGGCGACGATCTTCTTCCTTGGTGTGGTGGCGCATGCCTTCATCCGTGGCAAGAAGGCCGAAGCAAACCCGTACGGGGAAGGTGCAGATACACTGGAATGGACCGTCAGCTCTCCGCCGCCGTTCCATACCTTTGACGAACTGCCACGTATCAAGTAAGTGATCCTGGTTTAAGTCCCCCGCAGGCCCCGGTTTGCGGGGGGCATCCTACCGCCCCAAACGAGAAGACCAGAGTTCAATGACCAAGCAGGTTGCAGATCAGACCCTAGCGCTTGAAAACGCAGTATCCCTGCCGGTTTCGGATGTGCGTGACTATATCGCGTTGCTCAAACCCGGTGTGATGACGCTTGTGGTTTTCACCGGTGCTGTGGGGTTGCTGATTGCCCCGGGTTCGATCCATCCGTTTCTGGGACTCGTCGCAATCGCCTGTATCGCTATCGCCAGTGGTGCCGCGGCATCCATTAACATGTGGTATGATCGTGATATCGATATCCACATGAAACGTACCCAAAACCGACCGATCCCGGCCGGGCGCGTGCCCGCCGACGAGGCCTTGTCTCTTGGCATTGCGCTGTCGATTGTTTCGGTCACGATCATGGCGGTTGCCATCAATATTGCTGCTGCGGTTTTGCTGGCTGTATCGATAGCGTTTTACGTGTTCGTCTACACCATCTGGCTGAAACGCAGCACACCACAGAATATCGTCATCGGCGGTGCCGCCGGGGCCTTTCCCCCGATGATCGGCTGGGCGTCGGTGACGGGCGGGATTGATATCAATTCAATCGCGCTGTTCATGATTATCTTTATGTGGACACCGCCGCATTTTTGGGCGCTGGCACTGTTTCGGTGCGGCGACTATGCCAAGGTCGGTGTTCCCATGATGCCGGTGGTTGCCGGTGACGCCGCAACCAAAAAGCAGATGCTGGTTTATACCATTCTGCTTTTGCCGGTGACCTTTGTTCCGGTCGCGACCGGATTGCTAGGAACGATTTACGCCGTGACGGCGGGTCTGACCGGGCTTTGGTTCCTGCGCCATGCGGTACGGGTTTTGCGCAACGCCGAAGAACGCGCGCCGCACAAGATGTTTGGATATTCCATTTTGTATCTGTTTGTCCTGTTTGGGGCGATGGTTGCAGATGTCTGGCTTGGCGGGTTCATCGTATGACGGAGCACCCCAAAATGAGCAAAGCCGAACTCGAAGCGTTTTACGCCAAGCGTAAAAAGAAGAACTGGGCGTTTTTGGTGATTTTGACCAGCCTGATTGTGCTGTTCTTTGCCATAACCATTTTGAAGATGAGCTAGGAAACCATGGCTGATCAACAACACACAGATACAGTAAAGAAGCGCAACAAGCGCGTGATGCTGAGTTGTGCCGCCGTCGTTGGCGGCATGATTGGCCTGTCCTATGCGTCGGTTCCGCTTTATGAGCTGTTTTGTCAGGTAACCGGATTTGGCGGCACGCCACAGGTTGGCAAGGATGCCGGGGTCGAGGTTTCGGAAAAAACCATCAAGATCCGTTTCAATGCAGATATCAATTCGGGTTTGCCCTGGCAGTTCAAACCCGAACAACGTGAAATCACCGTCCGTCTGGGCGAAGACAATCTGGCCTATTACATGGCCGAAAACATGTCTGTGAAGCCGATTACCGGGCAAGCCGTTTACAATGTAACACCACTTAAAGCAGGGCAGTATTTCAGCAAGATCGCGTGTTTCTGTTTTGACGAGCAAACCCTTGAACCGGGTCAGCGCGTCGACATGCCGGTCAGTTTCTATGTTGATCCTGCCATTGCCGAAGACATCAATACCCAAGACGTGAATACGATTACCCTGTCATACACCTTCTTCAAATCCGAGGCATCGGTGGAAGCAGTTGACGGGAACGAAGATCATGGAGGCTGACAGTCCACTGTTTGGTGGCATGTCCAGTCTTTGGTTAACAAAGCGAACTTAGAGTTTCTTTTGTAAGGATTGAGGGGGGCAAGGAATGAGTGATCATGCACAAAAGCATCCGTTCCACCTGGTAGACCCGAGCCCGTGGCCGCTGGTGGCTGCGGCATCTGCTGGTCTGTTCACCGGTGGCATGGTCATGTTCATGCATTCGGACCGTGCGCCGGCTGACTTCTGGCTGGCAGCGATCGGCATTGCAGGCATTCTGTTTGTGATGTTCCGTTGGTGGAGCAACGTGATCAGTGAATCACACATCTATCATAACAAGGTCGTTCAGATTGGCCTGCGTTACGGGATGTCACTGTTCATCGCATCCGAGGTGATGTTCTTTGTCGCCTTCTTCTGGGCATTCTTCCACAACGCGTTTGTGATCTTCAGCCCGGGTGTGACCGAATGGCCGCCTGCCGGTGTTGAAGTCCTTGATCCGTGGGATCTGCCGTTCCTCAATACCCTGATCCTGCTTCTGTCGGGGTGCACCCTGACATGGGCACATCATGGCATCCTGGAAGGCAAGAAAAAGGATCTGGTTCAGGGACTGGCATTGACCGTCGGCCTTGGCGTCATCTTCCTGTTCCTGCAGGCCTATGAGTACAGCCACGCGGCATTCGGCTTCTCTGACAACATCTATTCCTCGACCTTCTACATGGCGACCGGTTTCCATGGTTTCCACGTGTTTGTCGGCACGGTGTTCCTGGCGGTTTGCCTTGTGCGTGCCATGAAAGATGGCTTCAAGCAGGATCATCACTTTGGTCTCGAAGCAGCAGCCTGGTACTGGCACTTCGTTGACGTTGTCTGGCTGTTCCTGTTCTTTGCCGTTTACATCTGGGGTGGCGAATAAGCCACCCGTCAGGTCAGACACAAGATCATGGATGATTACTATCCAAACCTTTCCCCCATTCGTACCGGGTTGGCATGCAAATGCCCCCGCTGCGGTGGGGGAAAGTTGTTTTCGGGCTTTTTGACAGTGCGTGAAACCTGCGAGGTTTGCGGACTGGATATGCGCGGCCATGATTCCGGCGATGGCCCGGCCGTCTTTATTATCTTTATTCTCGGATTTCTGGTGGTGCCGATGGCGCTTTGGGTCGAGATGACCTATATGCCGCCATTGTGGCTTCATGCTGTTGTTTGGGGACCGGTGATCCTCGGCATGACCTTGGTCTTGCTAAGGCCGCTCAAAGGTATCATGGTGGCGCTGCAATATCGTCACCGATCGACATCCGAACAGGACTGACCCTTCATGCCTCTTCTTAAAATGCGTCCCAGTCTGGCGATGAAAATTTCCGCCGGGCTGTCTTTGGTGATCCTGTTGGGGCTTGGCTCCTGGCAGGTCGACAGACTGTTCTGGAAACAAAACCTGATTGAAAGCCGCCAAGCCCAGGCGCAAATGGCGCCAATCGCGGTGCCGACCGACACGACGCTTGATCCGGATATGGCGTTCCGCGCGGCCTATGCCGAAGGCGTTTACCTGAATGATCAGGAAAAATACCTGATGGCGCGCACGCGGCGGGGCAATGTCGGTTTTCAGCTGATCACTCCGCTTGAACAGGAAGATGGCCGGGTCATTCTGGTTAATCGTGGTTGGGTGCCGCAGGATTACCGCGACCCCGCAACCCGCCCGGAAAGCCAGATCGAGGGGCCGGTGCGCGTATCTGGCGTTCTGCGTTTGCCACGCGAAAAGCATTGGGCGCAGCCGGAAAACGACGCCCTGCAAAATCAGTGGTTCTATGTCGATGTCAATCACATGGCCGAAGATACCGGGGCGGAGCTTGCCAGCCCGTATTATCTCGAACTTGATGATACCGAAGTCCCGGGCGGATTGCCGATTGGTGGGCAGGCAAAGGTTCAGTTGCCCAATAACCATCTTGAATACGCGATCACCTGGTACAGTCTTGCACTGACCTTGATCGTGATGTTTGTCCTGTATCATCGCCGCCAGCCGGACGATAAGCAAAACGATACGCCGTCCTGATTGCACTTTGCCGAATTTGACTGTTTTTTATGCGGACTGTGACCAACCAGACCGCGCAGGAGCCCCCATGACTGAAGCATACAAAAAGCTTGAATCCCGTTTTCACCGCATGAGTGTCCTGTCGGGCATTGGCGGGATGTTGCATTGGGATATGGCAGTGATCATGCCGGGCGGCGGTGCAAATGCCCGCTCCGAACAGTTGGCAACACTGAGCGTTCTGGAAAACGAGCTGATCAATGCGCCGGATCTGCGGGATCTGATCACCAGTGCCCAGAGCGAAAGCCTTGATGACTGGCAACAGGCCAATCTGGCGGAAATGAAGCGCGCATGGGTTCATGGGACAGCTGTTCCGGGCGAACTGGTCGAGAAGATGTCACGTGCTGGAACGCGCTGTGAGGTCGCCTGGCGTACTGCGCGGGCTGAAAATGACTTCAAGGGATTGCTGCCGCAACTGCAAGAAGTTCTCGATCTGTCGATTGAGGCCGGAAAAGCCAAGGCAGAGGCACTTGGGACGTCTGTTTATGACGCGCTGCTTGATCAGTATGACCCGATGATGCGTTCTGATCGGATTGATACGCTATTTGCCGAGCTGGAATCCTTCCTGCCTGATTTCACTGCAGATGTCATCGAGCGTCAAAAAGCCGAAGACAAGCCGCTGAAACCGAAAGGGCCGTTCCCGGTTGAAACACAAAACCAGATCGGCCTTGAGCTGATGAAGGCGGTTGGTTTCGACTTTGATCACGGACGTCTGGATATTTCGCATCACCCGTTCTGTGGTGGCATCCCCGAAGACGTACGCTTGACCACGCGCTATGACGAGGATGATTTTACCTCGGCCATCATGGGGGTTCTGCACGAAACCGGCCATGCCATGTATGAGCGCGGGTTGCCAGCCGACTGGCAAAACCAGCCTGTTGGCAAGGCGCGTGGCATGACCATGCATGAAAGCCAGTCGCTTCTGGTTGAAATGCAGGCCTGCCGGTCAGAAGAATTTCTGACCTATGCCGGACCGGTTTTTGAGTCGGCCTTTGGCGGCGACAGTGCGGCATGGAAACCGGCCAACCTGCATCGTCTGTATACACGGGTTGAGCCGGGGCTGATCCGTGTTGATGCCGACGAGGTGACCTATCCCGCCCATGTGATCCTGCGCTATCGCATCGAGCGTGCATTGATCGAAGGTGACATGAAGCTTGCCGACCTGCCATCGGCCTGGAACGAAATGATGCAGAAACTTCTGGGCATTGTGCCCGAAGATGACCGCAATGGCTGCATGCAGGATATCCACTGGCCTGCCGGGGCGTGGGGATATTTCCCGACCTATACGTTGGGTGCGATGGCCGCAGCCCAGATCTTTGCCGCTGCCAGGGAAGCCAACCCTGAAATTCCAGACGCACTTTCGCGCGGTGATTTCGCCCCGTTGATGCGCTGGCTTGGCAAAAACATACATGGTCAGGCGTCGAGCAAATCCACCGATGCGATCCTTGAGGCGGCAACAGGAAAGGCCCTTGGCGTCGATGCATTCAAGGCCCATCTTGAGAATAGGTATGGCCAGTAAATTCAATTGAATGGATCGGGCAATCTGCTAGCATTGATTGATGGATTGGTGATATACGCTGCCATCAATGATCGGGGGCAGAATCCCGGCTAATTTACATGGGCACTGCAAAGACATGGGCATAACTGACGGCAACAAGAAGGTCATGGACCGACAGGTCTTTGCCATCGATCAGGTCATTTTTCGCGAAGGCAAGCCCGGCAATGCCGCCTATGTCGTGCAGGAAGGCAAGGTCGAAATCTACAAGACGCTGAGCGAAGACAAAGAAGTCGTTCTGGGAACGATTGAGGCCGGTGGTTTGTTTGGCGAGCTTGCCCTTGTTGATAATCAGCCCCGGATGGCATCCGCCCGTGCCAAGGAACGTACCGTTCTGATCGCAATCAATCGCCAGACGTTCGAGAAGAAAATGTCGGGCTCGGACCGGTTTATCAAGGCGGTCTTGCGAATCCTTCTGGGTAATTACCGCACCGTTGTCCGTCGTGCTGCGCTTGCGGAAGCCAAGTTGAAGGAACATGACATCCCGCTTGATAGCTAAGTCATCACGGATGTTTGCAGCGATGGCTGGTGTTGATCGCGTATTATCGCCAATGCGTGCCAGACCTGTTGTATTGACCCTTGACTATAGCGGCGCAAACCCTCACTAAATCAGGCCTTGCCGTGTTTATGGGGGCGTACTGCGCCTGTGGGCACGGAACCGGTATTCGCCTTACGCAGGAGCAGGTCTAGTGCGCTATGTCAGCACGCGGGGAAGCGCCCCCGTTTTGCAGTTCGATGAAGTTCTTCTTGCCGGTCTGGCCCGTGACGGGGGGCTTTATGTTCCCGAAACCTGGCCGACTTTTTCCAAGGATGACATTCGTGCGCTGCGAACTCTGACCTATGCCGAGGTGGCGTTCAAGGTGATCCAGCCATTTGTGGCGGGCACTGTTGATGACGATGCCCTTAAGGCCATTCTTGACGACACATATCAGGGCTTTGATCACGAAGCAGTCGCACCACTTAAACAGCTTGGCCCGAATGACTGGGTGATGGAGCTGTTCCATGGCCCGACGCTTGCGTTTAAGGACTATGCGCTTCAGGTGGTTGGTCGTCTGTTTGACCATGTTCTGGCCAAACGCGGCGAACGTATCACGATTGTCGGTGCGACGTCGGGCGATACCGGATCGGCCGCGATCGAGGCCTGCCGTGATCGTGAAAATATCGACATTTTCATCCTGCATCCCAAGGGCCGCGTTTCAGAAGTCCAGCGTCGCCAGATGACGACCATCCTGTCGGACAATGTGCATAACGTTGCCGTTGAAGGATCGTTTGACGATTGTCAGGATCTGGTCAAGGCACTGTTTAACGACCATGGCTTCCGTGACGAAGTTGGCCTGTCGGCGGTGAATTCGATCAACTGGGCGCGTATCATGTGCCAGATCGCCTATTATTTCTGGGCGGGTGTGCAGCTTGGGTCGCCGGAACGTGAAATTTCCTTCTCGGTTCCGTCGGGCAACTTTGGCAACGTTTATGCCGGTTATGCCGCGATGCAGATGGGCCTTCCGATCAAACAGTTTGTGGTGGGTGCCAACCGCAATGATATCCTTGCGCGTTTCTTTGAAACCGGGACCATGAAGATGGAAGGCGTTGAACCATCGCTTAGTCCGTCGATGGATATTCAGGTCAGCTCAAACTTTGAGCGTCTGATGTTTGATCTTTATGATCGTGACGGGCTTGCGATTGCCGATATGCTGACCAAGTTCCGTGAAACCGGTGTCATGGAAATGTCGCAGGGCCAGTTCGGCCGCGCGCGCGAACATTTTGACGGTTATCGACTGGATGACGAAGAAACCAAAGCCGCAATCAAGGATGTGCTGGCAACCAGCGGCGAACTGGTCGATCCGCATTCCGTGATTGGCATTGTGTCCGGCCGTCAATGCAATCGGGACAATTCGGTGCCGATGGTGGCACTGGCAACGGCACATCCGGCGAAATTCCCGGATGCGGTCAAGCAGGCGTCGGGCATCTACCCGGACTTGCCGCCGCGTCTTTCCGATCTATATGACCGACCTGAAAAGGTCGAACCCATGTCCAATGATGTGGCCGCCTTGATGGCGCACGTTCGTAAAAACCGACGTGCCGCCTGAAGACAAGCCATGATTGGGCCTGAAATGCGAAACAGGAGTAATGCTATATGACAGTCGAGCTCACCCGGCTTGACAATGGAATGATTGTCGCGACCGACCGTCTGGATCACGTAGAGTCGGTTGCCTTGGGCACATGGGTTGATGTTGGGGCGCGTAACGAGACGCCAGACATCAACGGCATTTCCCATATGCTTGAACATATGGCGTTCAAGGGCACGCGTCGTCGTTCCGCACTTCAGATTTCCGAAGAGATCGAAGCAGTTGGCGGGCAAATGAATGCCTATACCTCGCGCGAGAACACGGCCTATTATTGCAAGGTCCTGCACGAAGATCAGGAACTGGCGATTGATGTGATTGCCGACATCCTGCAGCACTCCACACTGGATGCGAAGGAACTTGAACGCGAACGTCAGGTCATCTTGCAGGAAATCGGTCAGGCCAACGATACGCCCGACGACATCATTTTCGATTACTTCCAGGAAACCGCCCTGCCAAATCAGGCATTGGGGCGCTCGATCCTCGGCAGCCCGGAAAATGTATCGTCGCTCAGCCGCGATCACTTGTTTGATTACATGTCGCGCCGCTACAGCCCGAAGCGCATGGTGTTTTCAGCATCAGGCAAGGTTGAGCATGATCGCGTGGTCGATATGGTCGCCAAAAAGTTCGACAGCCTTCCGGCTCATGAAGACCACGAGATGGAGCCGCTCAGATACGAAGGCGGCAGCCGGATCGAAAACCGCAAGCTTGAACAGGTGCATGTGATCTTTGGTCTTCCGACCGTGTCCTACACCGATGACAGTTTCTATGACCTGCAGGTGTTCAACACCCTGTTGGGTGGCGGCATGTCCTCGCGCCTGTTCCAGGAAATCCGCGAGAAACGCGGGCTGGTTTATTCGGTTTATAGCTTCTCGTCGCATTACGTGGATGGTGGCCTGTTCTCGATCTATGCCGGGACGGGGGCCAATGACATTGGCGAATTGATGCCGGTCATGTGCGATGAACTGGTTCGTGCGACCGAAGACCTTTCCGAGGAAGAAGTCACACGTGCCCGTGCGCAGCTCAAGGCATCGGTGGTGATGGCGATGGAAAGCAATTCCGGCCGCTGCGAAACACTCGCACGCCAGATCCAGATTTTCGGTCGTCCGCAAAGCATGGAAGAAATCGTAGGCAAGATCGACGCGGTTGATCTTGAAAGCGTACGCCGATCCGGTAAGGCGCTGCTTGATGGCAAGCCGACCATTACGGCGCTTGGTCCTGTGGACCAAATGCCGTCCTATGACGATGTGGCAGCACGCCTGCGCAGTTAATTGACCGCGCATCGAGACGTATCAGAGAAGTATCAGAACGGCACTTGCCAGTCGGGCAGGTGCCGTTTCTTTTTGCTGCGCTGCCTTGGCTGGTGTATCCCGTTAACAGTCAGGATTAGGGAACGTGCAGTATGCAATATGCCTTTGATATCGGTGGATCGAACATTGAGTTCGGGGTTTTCGATGCGGATGGATCGTTCGTTGATCATCGCAAGGCATCGACACCGCGTGAAGATCGCGGCGCCTTTATTGCCATCCTGTCCGAATGCATCCGTGACGCCGATGCCAAATACGGTCAGGCGCAGGATATAGGCATCAGCCTGGCAGGCGGGATTGATCCGAAAACCGGTGCCGTGATTTCGGCCAATATTCCGGCGATCAAGGATTGGCCGCTGGCTGCGGAACTTTCCAATATTCTGGGGCGCAAGGTTCTGGTTGAAAACGATGCCGACTGTTTTGCCCTGGCCGAAGCGACAAGTGGTGCTGGCCGGAATGCGGACATCGTGTTCGCCATCATCCTTGGCACGGGTGTTGGTGGTGGCATTGTCGTTGATCGGCAGTTTGTCGGTGGCAATAGTGGTATTCGTGGTGAATGGGGGCATGGAAATGATGTCACCGGAACCCTGATCAAGCATGGTCTTGCCCCGATTGCCTGTGGCTGTGGGCGTACAGGGTGTCTTGATGCCTGGGGTGGGGCCCGTGGCCTTGAACGCATTTATGCCCAGATTGGTGGCGCGGTACGGGCCAGTGAAGACATTACGTCAGGTTGGCGCGCCAATGAGGCTTTGGCCGCCAAGGCCATCGACATTTACTGCGATCTGGTTGCCCGTGAACTGGCTTTGATGGTCAATGTTCTTGATCCTGATTGCATTCCCGTTGGGGGCGGTCTGGCATCCGAAACCGCATTGATCGAAGAGATTGATGTACGGGTCCGCAAGCAGGCACTTGGTCGATATGATACGCCGCTGGTGGTCCCGGGCACCTATGTTCGTGATGGCGGCTTGCGTGGGGCCGCATTGCTTCATCAGATGCCGGCGCGCCCGAAAACGCGTTGATTGATCCGGTCATATCAGAAAAATATTATCCATCCAGAAGAATGGCCTATGCCTTGGTATGCTAAGCGTTTAGAATTTGCCCTGTGCGACCAAGGGTTTTAAATGTTGCAGTATAACAAGACTTTATGGCTGGCGTGTCGGGGGAAAACCGTGCCAGTCACAATATGGGAAACATCATGACGACCGAGTTTGAGACCGATCATCAGGCAGAAATGGCCAAAATGTTCGAACAGCGTGTTGAGGCGATCCTGAAGCTCGGCATCGAGCAGTTTGGCCTGCCTGTTGGGATCTTCAGTGCCATTGGCGAAGAGACCTATGAAATTCGGCAGGTCCTCCACCCGGAAAATGCCCTGACGCCGGGCATGGCGTTCGACCTTGATGAGACGTTCTGCAGTCATGTGATTTCGGCCAGCAAGGTTTTTGCCTTCCATGATGTCAGTAAAAGCGAACTGGGCGACCATCCGGCTGGTGAAAAATTTGGGTTTGCCGCCTATCTTGGTGCGCCGATTGTGGTTGAAGGCGAATGCATCGGAACGCTTGCATTTGGCAGCCCAAATCCGGTGACAGCCTTTGGCAAGCATGACATTGATCTCGTACAGCTTTTTGCCGACTCAATTGGCCAGACCGTTGCGCATATTCATGACCGCAAGGCGCTGGATCAGGCACGAAAAGATCTTGAACGCACTGCCAATACCGATCCGCTGACCGGGCTTTATAACCGGCGCTACATGGAAAGCATCCTGCGTACCGAGCTTGAGCGCTCAAACCGTTATGGCAATGCGGTCGTTGTCGGGATGGTCTATTTTGACAACCTCAAGAGCCTGAATGAAAGCCTTGGCTATGCTGCTGGTGACGCGGCATTGAAGCTGTTTGCCAAGGTGGCATCGGAGATGATGCGCGAAACCGATGTGATCGCGCGCTGGAGCGACAAGGAATTCATCATCCTGATGCCGGAAACCGGGGCGGCAGGGGCCTTGAATTATCTGCAGCGTCTGACGGATCATGTCGGGGCAGAGGACTTTCAGGCAGGAAATGAATATCCCGCTCTGACCCTAAGCGTTGGTCTTGGCATTGCCGAGCCGGGGGATACCCTTGCCAAACTGGTATCGCGGGCAAACATTGCCATGCATCAGTCAAAGCAGTCCTGAGCACGAAAATAAGGGGGGGGGCACGTTCGTGTGCTGCCCGCCTGCAAAAGGCAGGAAAAAGAAAACCGCTTTGAGGAAAACCTCAAAGCGGTTTGTCTTGGCTGGGGCGGTAGGATTCGAACCTACGATACACGATACCAAAAACCGATGCCTTACCACTTGGCCACGCCCCATCAGCGTGTGTGGCGCGGAAAATAGCGCCCCCATGCGCAGAGTGCAACCCTCTATTTGAAGGTTTTTTTATCCGGTCCTGCCCCGGCTGTTCAGTCCGGAAAGGCTGCGCCGATTTCGGCCTGCTCGCGGGTCTTTTCCGAGAGGATATGCGTGGGTGAAATCCACCAGTCCGGGTTCTGTGTTGCGATGGCATGGGCGGCACGTTCGGCCTGACTGGTTGTGTCGTATATGCCAAAGCAGGTGGCACCACTGCCCGACATTCTGGCCAGCAAACAGCCGTCTTCACGCGCGAGTGCATTGAGCACATCACAAATTTCCGGAAGTATTCCCGTTGCGGGCAAAGTCAGATCGTTGCCACATTCCGACAGCGCATCGGCAAGCGATGCCGCACTTTGGTATGTCTGTTTGCCTTGCCATGCGCCCGTTGGACTGAACCCCTCGTCAGCGCGGGCCTTGAAAATTTCCGGTGTTGAAACCGCTTTGCCCGGATTGATCAAGACAATCGGTACTGGCGGCAGGTCAGGCAGTTCGGTGATTTCTTCGCCAATCCCCGACATCACGCAGGTTTTGCCGTGCAGGCAAACCGGAACATCCGCCCCCAGCGACAGGGCGATGCGCGATAAAGTATGCGCATCAAGATCAAGCTTCCACATTTCGCACAGCAACCGGATGGCGGCAGCTGCATCCGCTGATCCGCCACCGATGCCGGATGCAATCGGCAAGCGTTTATCAAGGATCAGATCCGCCCCCTGTTTGGGCGCGCAGGTGTCTTGCAGCAGCTTTGCGGCCTGCATGACAAGATTTTCGTTGATGTCATTCTGGGCAAGGGTGGCCGCCATGGGCCCGGTGATTGAAAGCGTGATCTGGTCATCGCTGCGCAATTCACCACTAAGGACATCACCGGTTGCGGTAAAGCAAACCAGACTTTCAAGCAGATGATAGCCGTCATCGCGTTTGCCGGTGACATGCAAAAACAGGTTAACCTTGGCAGGTGCCTGCTGGCGATAGGTCGCAGACATGAACGTTTCTTCCCAAATGTGTCAGTTCACGACAATCGGGGCCACGCTTGGTACCTGGCCATTGATTTTGGCTTCTACGGTACTGCGCAGGTCTTCGGTCGGATTGAATGACAGGGCGCGGTGCCACTGGAAACGGGCTTCGTGATAGCGCCCGATTTGCCAATAGGCATCCCCCAGATGATCATTGATTGTCGGGTCGTCAGGTTTCAGTTCGACAGCCTTTTCAAGCTGTTCAACCGCATCATCGAACCGGCCCAGCTTGTAATAGACCCAGCCGAGGCTATCGACGATATAGCCGTCATCAGGCTGCAATTCGACGGCACGTTTGAGCATGTCTTCGGCCTGATCGAAATTCATGCCCATATCAACCCAGCTATAGCCGAGATAGTTCAGAACATAAGGCTGTTCGGGTTCGATTTCGAGCGCTTGAAGGAAGTCTGCTTCGGCCTTGGCCCAGTCGCCCGCCCGCTCGTTTGCGATGCCCCGACGATACAACAAGCGCCAGCCAACCTGGGTCTTGCCGCCCAGACGTTCTATGGCCTTGTCATAGGCATCGGCAGCAGGGCCATATTCCTGCTGGAAGCGCAGGATATCGCCAAGCTGGATCAGGGCGTCCGGGCGGTCCCGGCGTTCGCCAACCATGTCTTCAAGGATATCAATTGCTTCGTCCGCACGGCCAATTTGCTCAAGGCTGGATGCGATGCGCAGTCGCGCATTCCAGCTGTGCGGTGAAGACACTGGAATGGCGCCGTAAACGTCAATTGCCGTTTCAAAGCGATTCTGGATTTCCATGACTTCGCCAACCAGAAGACGGGTAATGTCATCATCAGGGCGCAGCGACAACGAATAGCGCGCCATCAACAAGGATGGATCAACTGCGTTTTCCTGACTGAGCAAGGTGGCGATATCAAGATAGGCCTCTGCCAGACCCTCTGCCGGGGTCAGCATGGTCGCGATTGGCGGTTCGCCGCGATCAAGGCGCGCCAAATGGAAGGGCATGGCAAGCGATTGCGGATGCCGGTCCATGTAGCTTTCATAAAGAAGGGACGCCTTTTGCACCTGTCCTTTGCGCTCATAGACGGCACCAAGGGCCTCTGCCGCGCGAAGTGGCGCATCAGCCGGGTCGCCATAGGCGCTGGCAAGGGCGCGTTCGGCAGCATCAAAATCGCCAAAATGTGCAAGTATCAAGCCGCGATGATATTCCGAAAGCGGGTTCAGCGAACCATTGCCCTGCATGCCGTCAAGTGCGGCCATGGCTGCGGCCTTCTGATCAAGGCCGGTATAAAGCCATGCCTTTGCCAGCGGTGCAATCAGGGCGTTGATGCCGCGTTCGGGCAGGCTTGAAACAATATCAAGCGCATCCTGATAGCGATCTTCGCGAATGGCGGCATCCATGACCGTCAGGGCCGCAAACAGATCCTGATCGTTTTCCGACTGCAGTTGTTTGGCAATATCGACCGCATCACTGATACGCCCGTCGCTGATCAGCGCGAGGAAAGCGCGACGGCGCAGTTCTGCGTTATCGGGATCAAGGTTATGGGCACGCAAAAGATACTGCGCGGCATAGCCCGACTGGCTTTCAAGCTGTGCGGCCTTGCCTGCAAGGAAGTTGCCCGAAAAACCGTTGGATTGCGGATACTCGAAAACGGTGTCGTCGCTTTGTTGCGGCATGGTGCCACAGGCCGAAAGTGCAACAGCCGTCATCGGGATGAGGAGGTGTAACAGTTTACGTTTCAAAGGCTTTTCCTGCGTCCGCAATTCCGGTTCGGAGATGTAAGGTCGTATGCATCACCATAGTGAATTTCGGGTTTAGCCTACTCAGTCGGCAATTATAAGGCAAAGCATTTGCAACACGGAACCATGCGCAAGGGCCATCACAATAAAGTAATGATCCGCAAAGTGCCGAAAGCAGCGGGCAAAAGCATCATATTGGCTAGCAATAAAGTGGACGCTTGGCCGGGATATCCAACTGTTTGCCAATGATTTCGCGGGCCTGTTTGGCAAATTGAGAACGCTGTCCAACCGGGGCAACTGTCTCAAGCACGGCAATGGCCTTATCCAGGCCGACTGCCTTGGCAAGGAACCAGCCGGCAAGATAGCTTGACGACAGGCAGCCACCGCTGGTGACGATGTTGCCCTGTGCGACCAGCGGGCGGTCTTCGATCACGGCTTTGGTGCGTGCTATCAAGGGCCGGGTTTTGTTATCTGTTGTCACGGTCGCGGGCAGCAGGCCCATGCGATACAGAAACAGAATGCCCGAACATTGTGCGCCAATCAGTTGCCGGGACGGATCAAGCGACAGCTGCTTCATGATATCCGGATCATTGATGTGATCTCGTGAATGAATGCCGCTGCCCAACAAGACCGCGTCGGCTTCCTGTGCAAAGGACAGGGGCCTTTGCACCGAGACAGAAACACCGTTCATCGATGTAACGGTGTCGCCGGTGCCAACGATTTCGGCATGGACGCCATCGGCCTTGGCGCGGTTTAAAATCGCCAGAGCGACGAAGCTGTCGAGTTCGTTGAAACCTTCAAGGGTCACAATTGCGATTTTCATGTTGTTCTTGCCTGCGCGTTGAAAAGGGCCGGTATTGAACGCTCAGATTGAAATTGAAACAAGTGAAAACTTGTATGCGGCTTTGACCGGCAGAAATCCAATCATCAGACCAAAAGAAAAAGGCCCGCATGACACGGGCCTTTTTGTGTGATGAAAGCCGGAAGGCTTACATGTTCGGATAATTTGGTCCGCCGCCACCCTCGGGCACGACCCAGACGATATTCTGGGTCGGGTCCTTGATGTCGCAGGTCTTGCAATGCACGCAGTTTTGCGCGTTGATCTGCAGGCGGTTGCCGCCATTTTCTTCATCTTCGACAAATTCATAAACACCGGCCGGGCAGAAACGGGCTTCGGGTCCATCATAGACGGCAAGGTTGGTGTTTACCGGAACGGTGTCATTCTTAAGCGTCAGATGGACCGGCTGATCTTCACTGTGGTTGGTATTTGACAGGAAGACCGATGACAGCTTGTCGAAGCTGATTTTGCCATCCGGTTTCGGATAGTCGATTTTCGGCATTTCTGCGGCTGGCTTCAGGCAGGAATGGTCTTCGTGGTTTTTGAAGGTCCAGGGAGCCTTGCCACCGAACAGATAGGTATCGACCGCGCTATAGGCCATACCACCCCAGAAGCCCCATTTGGCGAAGCTCGGGCGGATGTTACGGACCTTGTGCAGTTCCGGATAGACCCAGCTGTCTTTAAGACGCTGCGGGTAGCTGTCCATCTGTGCAGGCGTTTCGTCGGCAGTCAGGGCCTCAAACGCAGCCTCGGCGGCCAGCATGCCGGTCTTCATTGCAGTGTGCGAACCCTTGATCTTTGGCACGTTCATGAAACCGGCCGAACAGCCGATCAGGCAGCCGCCCGGGAAGACAAGATCGGGGATCGACTGGAAACCGCCTTCGTTTAGCGCACGTGCACCATACGAGATGCGACGACCATTTTCGAAAATCTTGCGGATTTCCGGATGCGTCTTGAAACGCTGGAATTCATCAAACGGGCTGAGATGCGGGTTTTCGTAATCAAGACCGATAACGAAACCGACAACCACCTGATTGTTATCAAGATGATACAGGAACGACCCGCCATAGGTGTTCTTGTCAAGCGGCCAGCCAACCGTGTGCTGAATCAGGCCTTCCTTGTGTACCTCGGGATCGACTTCCCAGAGTTCCTTGATCCCGATGCCATAGGTCTGCGGATCGGAGTTCGTGCGCAGATCGAACTTCTTGATCAGCTGTTCGGACAGCGAGCCACGGCACCCTTCGGCAAAGAAGGTGTATTTGGCATGCAGTTCCATACCCGGTTCGTGGTTCGGGCCCGGCGTGCCATCACGCTGCAGGCCCATATCACCCGTGGCGATGCCTTTGACCGAACCATCATCGTTGAACAGAACTTCGGCGGCGGCAAAGCCCGGATAAACCTCGACGCCAAGGGCCTCGGCCTGTTCACCAAGCCAGCGGCAAACATTGCCAAGGCTGACGATATAGTTGCCCTTGTTGTGCATCTGCGGCGGGGTCGGCAGCTTTTTTGCGCCGGTTTCGCTCAGCATCATGAACTGGTCTTCGCCGGCAGGCACGTTTAATGGTGCGCCACGTTCTTGCCAGTCAGGGAAAAGTTCATTGATCGAGCGCGGCTCCATTACGGCACCTGAAAGGGTGTGTGCGCCGACCTCGGAACCTTTTTCAACCACACAGACGGTGATTTCTTTTTCCTGTTCCTGGGCGAGTTGCATTAGCTTGATGGCAGCCGACAGGCCGGACACACCGGCACCAACGACGACCACGTCAAATTCCATGGATTCCCGTTCCATTTGGCCTCTCTCCTTTGGCTGGCGATCTTGTCGAACTGTTTCCGTTCGTTGATCGTGAGCCGGTATTCACCGTTCAGGGTCTCGCCCAAGCCCTGATTTCTCAGATAGTTCTTGCGTGGTTAAGCTATAGCGATCATGGCATCGGTTGACAATCCATAGTCATAACCTGTGTCGCGTTTGTACTCTGGCACAAAGGACCCAAAATCGTATAAGGTCTTCCCAAGCAGTGCCGACGATCCTGATTGCGGTGCAACATACATCGCCTTTGTGTAGATGAGCAAACCAATTACAGACTTTGATGTAAATAATCTCGACCCGTTCGAGGCCCTTGTCTGGCAGTTTGAGATGGGCGCGGACGAGGCCATCGCCGACGAGCCGCTTGACCGTTTCAAGGCATCTGAAAGCCTGCGCCAGAATGCGGCCAATCGTCAGGGATTTGGCGCGAATGGTCGCCCGGGGTCACAGCGTCCTGCAGGGGCTTCCGCACGGCCGGCTCAGTCGGCTGGAACTGCTGGTCCTGCACCGGTTGCAGCTGGCGGAGACGGCGGGTTCCTGTTGTCTGATACGCCGCACGAGGCGCGCCAGTCCGCACGCGATGCAGCCGCTGCGGCAAACAGCCTTGATGAACTCAAGGCCGCTATTGAAAAGTTCGAAGGCTGCGCCCTTAAAAAGTCCGCCAGCAATACGGTCTTTGGCACCGGGAATGTCGAAGCAGATCTGGTGCTGGTCGGTGAAGCACCGGGTGCCGAAGAGGACCGTCAGGGCCTTCCGTTTGTCGGGCCAAGCGGCAAGTTGCTTGATGCCATGTTGCGGTCCATCGGACTGGCGCGTGAAGAGGCCTATATTACCAATATCCTGCCATGGCGACCGCCGGGAAACCGTCAGCCAACAACAGCCGAGGTTGCGGTGTGCGAACCGTTCATCCGCCGCCATCTTGAGCTGATTGGTCCGAAGGTGGTTGTCTGTCTCGGCGGCAGTTCGGCCAAAACCCTGATGGAAGAAGATCGCGGCATTACGCGTTTGCGCGGCACGTGGAAGGAAATTTCCTTTGCCGATGGCAAAAATGCAGCCCTGACCGCAATGTTTCATCCGGCCTATCTTCTCAGGACGCCGGAACAAAAACGCCTTGCCTGGCGTGATTTGCGTGCGATTGCGCAAAAGCTTTAAGGAATTGGCGATAATATCGGCGTATGCATGGGAGATATGCAAGTGTTTCGGGTGCTTTGCGCGGTCCGCGCCAAGTGATTGATTCCAGATAAATGATTTCGCGGTTTGGGTGTTTTCTGCTATAAGACACGCCGTTGCACGAGGGGGAACACCGCAGGCAACGGGTTGCGAGACCAAACTGCTTCGGGATAAACACGCGGCTTGAAAACAAGCCTCGTTGGGGAAACTGATTTTGATCGAAGCAATAAGAACACGCCTGCCCGGTGTAAAACGCACCGTAAGGCAGGGACTTTTCTTTGCGTTTATGGGCACCATGACGGTCATGGGTGCCATGTCGCCTGCTGCTGCCAGCACGCAGGAACAGGCCGCCCTGAGCAGCCCTGTTCTGGACGACGCGCTTTCGACCCTGATCCCAAAGCCGCTTTCCGAACGTGATGCCGAACTTTACGAACAGATTTTTGCCGTACAGGAGCAAGGTCGCTGGGACGATGCCGACCGCCTGATTTCGCGCCTGTCTGATGATGTCCTGATGGGGCATGTGATGGCGCAGCGCTATCTGCACCCGACGGCGTATCGGTCGCGTTACAACGAGCTTAAGGGCTGGCTTGCGAAATATGCCGATCACCCGCAGGCGCCGCGCATTTACAAGCTTGCGCTGACACGCCGCGGATCTGCCAATTATCCGAAAAAGCCTGTGGGCAGCTATGTTTCGGGGGCCGGCTATGATTACGAGAACATCACGCCCTATTATCACAAATCGACCAAGAAGCTGTCATCCAAGCAACGTTCGCGCGTTTCGACGCTGAAACGTCGTATTCGCCATCGCATTGGAAATGGCTGGCCGACCGGCGCGCTTGAAGTTCTTAACAGCGATGAGGCCCAGCGTATTTTTGATGCCTATGAGCAAGACCATGCCAAGGCCGCAATTGCATCGGGTTACTATTATTTTGGCAAACCTGATCTTGCACTGAAATATGCCAGTGAAGCAGCAAAGCGGTCGGGCAAATACCTGCCGCAGGCGCACTGGACAGCGGGTCTGACCGCGTGGCGTCTGGGCAAGATGGATGAATCGCACGCCCATTTTGCAGCCCTTAGCACGAACAAATATGCCTCAAGCTGGACCCGGACCGCAGGTGCGTTCTGGGCCGGTCGTATTGATCTGGCCGCAGGTCGATTTGACGAAGCCGATGCCATGTTAAACCGGGCGGCGGAATATCCGCGTTCGTTCTATGGTCAGTTGGCGATGCGCGCACTGGGACGTGATGACGTTTTTGACTGGGACAGCCTTGAGCTTGATGAAAACCGTGCCAACAAGCTGAAACTTGATCCGCACGGCCGTCGCGCGCTTTCGCTGTTGCAGATTGGTCTGCGCGATGAAGCCGAACGCGAATTGCGCAAGGCAGCGGCAAAGGATGACGATTCGCTGCGTCGCGCTGTTCTGGCCCTGACCGATACCGCGAATTTCGCATCACTTACCATGCGCCTTGGCAGTTATATCGCGCAAAAGACCGGTGATGTGTTTGTAAACGCACTTTATCCGGTTCCGCCATGGGCGCCGGAAGGTGGCTATGAAGTTGACCGTGCGGTGATTTATGCCTTCATGCGTCAGGAATCGGGTTTCAACACCGACGCGCGCAGCCATGCCGGTGCGCGTGGTTTGATGCAGCTGATGCCGGCCACGGCAAGCTATATCGGCAACACCCGTTACCGTGGTGCCAAACGCGCCGAGCTGTATCAGCCGGAAATCAACCTGTCGCTTGGACAGAAATATGTTGATCACCTGCTTGAGCAGAATGGTGTTGATAACGGCTTCTTGCAGTTGATGGCGGCCTATAACGGCGGTATTGGTAATCTTGGTCGCTGGCAGAAGGCGCTTAAGGACAATGTCGATCCGCTTTATTTCATCGAAAGCATCCCGTCGCGTGAAACGCGTTTGTTCATCGAACGCGTGATGGCCAACCTTTGGATGTATCGTTCGCGGTTCGGTCAGGAAACGCCGTCGCTTGATCTTCTGGCTGCTGGCGAATGGCCAACCTATCAGCCGCAGGATCAGGACACAGAGCGCGGCCTGACAGCGCAGCGTTAAGCATCAAGTACCTGCGATGACAGCCAATAACGGCGACAGCCCGCAAAAATCCAGAACAACTGACAAGGACCGTGCCCCGGATCAGGGGACGGTCCTTGATCGTATCAAGATGCCCCCCATGAGCGGCGAGGAAGCCCTGCGCCGGTTTGGTGAGGGGCAGGGCAACCAAATGGGTGATGAAACGGAGCGTCCGTTCGGGGAACTTGAAAGTCTTCATCCTGTCATGAAGCTGGTCGCACTGGGCGGCACATTGTTGCTGATCGTTGCTGTGCTGTTGGGAACTTTGTATTTGTTTGCGGCCTAGTTCAGCGCCAAATACAGCGCTTAGTCAGCATCTGCGTTGGATTGCAGGGCCTCGATCTCGCTTTGGGTAGCATTGCCAAGCGGATCGTCATTGGGCAGGTCGCGATAAAGATCACTTAGAACACGCAGCGCCTGATCGGGCTTGTTGTTCTGTTTTAGCATCATACCGTAATAGTAGCGCGCCAGCAGATGGTTGGGCATTTGGCCCAGCGCATGCAAGACCAGATCACGTGACGTGCTGTCGATCTGTCCGTCCTGGGCGGTAATGCGGGTGTCGGCATATTCGATGGCGAGTAACGGGTTCTCGCCCGAAAGGGCATAGGCCTGTGCAAAGGCGGCCACGGCCCGTTCAATATTCCCCAGCCGCAACGATCCACGTGCCAGGGCGACCCAGCCTTGAAGGTTGCGTGGGTTGACCTCCAGCGAGACGACAATCTGATTAAGCAGTCGCCTGATCTGCTGATCGGTTTTGAAATCGGGATCGGTGGCGTTATCGGCAACGGCAGCTGCGGCGGCGAGGTTGCGTTCGCCAGCACGATCCGCATAGGGCCGCGATGGAAGGGTCGGGCTGCCCAGCATGGCGTAAAGCCCCAATGCCGTGATAACCGGCAGGGCGGCAAAGGCAACGCGGCGCGCACGTGATCCTTGCCCCGCTGATTTCGGCAGGCTTGCATACAGGGCCGCACCCGCCAGAAGTGCCAGAACCGCCAAGCCAACCCAGATCACAGGAAACCTCCGGTGGGGTGATAATATGTCAGGCGATCACGTTGCATCAGGACTTGCCGTCGTCTTTTGAAGAACCAAGAAGTTCGTCCAGCCGTTTCTGTTCGTCCTTTGACAGCGATGCAGATGCCGGGGATCCATCGCGTTTCTTGCGACGGTAAAAGGCAAAAACAGCCAGAATTGCCAGCACCACCAGAACCGCCGGGCTTGCCCAAAGAATATATGTTTCGGGTTTCAGCGGCGGGTTCAGCAGAACATAGTCGCCATAACGGGCAACGATATAGTCGATGACTTCCTGATTGTCGTCCCCGGCGACAAGGCGTTCGCGGACCAGAACCCGCAGATCACGCGCCAGTTCGGCATCAGAATCATCAATCGACTGGTTCTGGCACACAAGACAGCGCAGTTCCTTGCTGATTTCGCGCGCACGTTCTTCAAGGACCGGATTGGACAGCATTTCATCGGGATTGACTGCCAAGGCGGGGGTGACCGCCAGAACGGGTAACAGAACGGCAAGCGCGCTGACAAGAAAACTCAAGCGTCTGATCATCCCTTTATCTCCGCGATCTTGGGCAGCAGAACCTTTTCAAGAACTTCGACGGTGACGGGGCCGACATGCTTGTATCTTATCTGCCCGTTGCCATCGATAATGAAGGTTTCAGGCACGCCATAAACCCCAAAGTCAATTCCGGTCCGCCCGGACAGATCCATGCCAACAGCGGCATAGGGATCGCCAAGTTCATCAAGCCATTTAACGCCGTCTTCCGGGGCCTTTTCCTTGTAGTTCAGGCCATAGACCGGAACATTGGCTTCGCGTGAAAGGCGCTTGATCAACGGATGTTCTGCGCGGCACGGAATACACCAGCTTGCAAAGACGTTGAGAACCGATACTTCACCCTGGGTCAGATCGGCACGCGACAAGCCCTTTTCGCGACCAGGCAGCGGCGGGAGTGAGAATTCCGGGGCCGGTTTGTCGATCAGGACCGATGGCACGACGGAGGCATCCTTGTCGATATTCAACAAAAATACCCCGGCCAAGGCGGCAAATAAAACCAGCGGGATTACGGCGATCGAAAATCTCATGAAGCGGGAACTCCAGTGTTCTTAAGGCGCAATACCACGCGCGTGAGGATGCTGAAACATCCACCGATCAACATCAATAACATGCCACCCCAGACCCATGGCATCATCGGCAAATAATGCACCGTCACCACCCGGCCGCCATCATCAGCACGGTCCCCGATTGAAACATGCAAATCGCCGTCGCGACCATGCCAGATATCTGCTTCGCGGGTTTCAACCCCGCGGGTCGGATAGTAACGAATTTCGGGGAAAAGCTCAGTCACAGGCAGGGAGTGGCGATACAGAATAAAGGTCGCCTGACGGGTGGCGTAGTTTTCGCCTGCCAAAAGTGAGACACCCTCATATTGCAGATTATAGGGGCCAGCCTGAATGCTTTGTCCGGCACGTGCCGAGACGACAACCTGTTCTTCCCAGATGCTGCTGGCCGATCCACCGGCAATCAGAATGGCCAGGCCGATATGGGCCAAAGTCATGCTGACATAGCGTGGTCCAAGAAGTTGCAAGTTGCGATATTTGCTTTCGCCATGTTCCGGATGACGCCAAAGCCGCGCCCATAAATCACTGAGCGACGCTGTTAGCACCCAACCCGCAAGGCCAATGCCGATCAGCGGGGCCGGGGACATCTCGATAAAGCGGATGGAAACAAACAGGACGGTGATCAATGACAGGATGGCGGCCAGTTTCATGCGCCGTCCGATCATCCATATTTCATCCTGACGCCAGCGCAGCGCCGGCGCAAAAGCCATCAAGAACAGCAATGGCAGAACAATCGGGACCAGGACTTTGACATAGAATGGTGAGCCCACCGTAATGGGGTCGCCGGTAATCCATTTCAGGACCAGCGGATAGATGGTGCCAATCAGCACGACAGCAGCAACCAATGCCAACATGACGCTGTTAAGGAACATCGCACTTTCGCGTGAAATCACCTCGAAATAACGACTGGTGGCCATCTGATCAACGGATCGCCAAAACAGGTAATAAGCGCCTGCAAATACCGCACAGAAGCTGACCAGAAGGCCTGTGCTGTCGCTGGGCAGAAGCTGGGTTTCCGGCAAGGGGACAAACAGTCCCGAACGGGTCAGGTAAACCCCGAACCAGCCAACGGCAAGGGCTGTGATGCCAAGAAAAGCTGTCCATCCGCGCAGGGTTTCGGTTTTTTCCAGTACCGCCCGGCAATGCAAAAGTGCGGTGGCCAGCAGCCACGGCAAAAGCAGGCTGTTTTCGGCCGTATCCCAGTACCACCAACCGCCCCATGCCTGTTCGCTATAGGAGCGATAGGCATTGATCGCGATCGCAGTGCCAAGGCAGACCCAGGATCCAATCGTCCAGGATCGCATGGTTTCGGCCAGTTGCCGGTCGATCCTGCGATCAAGCAACCCGGCCAGTGTCAGCGCAAAAATACCAGCCAATCCCGCCAGACCAAGATAAAGAAACGGTTCACGCAGAACTTTTAGCAGGTCCTGACTTTGCGGGTTCATACCCCGACCATCAAGCGGCGCGACACTGCTGCGCAGGAACGGATCAGCATCAATCAGGGTCACAACACCCAGAACGGCGATCAAAAGCCCGAGTATCGAAAGCGCGTTGCGGCCAAAGTGGTCATCACCGGTTTTCGCGCTTTTGCCCATCTGAAGCGCCAGAAGCAGATTGACCAGCGACAATGCAACAAGCCAAACCAGCATCGCCCCACCATCCGGTGTGAAGGCGGCACCGATCCGGTAAAGCATCGGCGTGGATGAATGACTGACATCGGTTACGACAGGAAGGGTGAAATCGCTGACGATAAAGGCGTTTAGCAATGCACCCTCGGCCAGAAGGCCAAGCAAAAGGATCACCGCAGGCAGCAAGAACAGATTGGAGGGTTTCGCCGCTGTGCCTGCGGCGCCAACAGGATCGTCATCGGGAAGCTCGGGGCTGCCCTGTGGTGTAGCGGTGCTGGTTTGGGGGCGAAGCATGCGCAGATAGGAATGGATCCACAGCGGACTGAACAGGACGGCCTGTCCGATCCCGGTGACCACCATCAGAAGCAGGGCAAAATGTCCTAACTCTGCAAGCATGTGCGTCTAAGGCTTCCCCAAAAAGTTCCCCTGCAACCTATTGCCCGATCTGCTTGGGGCGGATCAAGAGGCAATGGTCGCGGCTGTGTTCTTGTTGCGCGCGATCGGGCTTTATGGCGGCAGAATGTGGCTTAATTGCGCATTTGTTCAGCGTTTTTAGCTTCGATTTCTTCCCAATAGCCGCTTTTCTTAAGCGATTCGGCGACTTCGGGCGGCATGTAGTTCTCGTCGTGCTTTGCCAGAACTTCCGATGCGACAAACGTACCTTCGCTGCTCATATGGCCTTCGGCAACAACGCCCTGACCTTCACGGAACAGGTCGGGCAAAATCCCGCGATAGGACACCGGAACAGTTTCAGCCATGTCCGTGACAACAAAGGCAATCGTCTGGCCGTCATCAAGTTTGGTCACTGATCCTTCGACGACAAGCCCGCCGACACGCAATCGCTGATCCGGGTCAATTGGTGACTTTTCAGCGATTTCGGTCGGGCTGAAGAAGAACACGACTGAATCTTCGAAGGCGGTCAGCAAGAGTGCGGCTGCACCGCCAACGGCGAGCAAAATGGCGGCGATGGCATACATGCGTTGGCGTTTGCGGATTTTCGCGCGGGAAAGTGACACGTTCGTTCTCCGGTCAGGATGCCTTTGGGGACTTTTTGGTGCGGCGCGGGCGCCTTGATTGCAAGACAGTTTCGAGTTGATCGCGTTCCGTCTCGCTGCTGCGCAGGCCGCGCAATGTCGAGATCAGCAAAGCAATCATGGCCAAAGCTGTCAGGCCATAGCTTGCCCAGATATAACTGCCATAACCGCCCATTGAGAAGAATTCACTCATTGCTTGGCCTCCGCATTGTGACCGGCATCATAGGATTGTTCCTTGGCAGTGGCCGGATTGCTGCGTTCGTCGAACATGCCCGAAAGATGCAAGGCACGAATGCGTCGCTCATTGAGTTCCAGACGGACACGCAGGATCAGAACAACGAAGTAGTAACAGGTAAAACCGAGGATCATCAGGGCAAGCGGCAATTGCATGCTTGGATCAACGGTGGGACCATCCATCCGCACGATGGATGCCGGTTGATGGAGCGTATTCCACCAATCGACTGAGAATTTGACAATCGGTACGTTGACCGCGCCGACCAGTGCCAACGCAGACCCCGCCTTTGATCCGCGTTCCGGATCGTCAAAGGCGTTCACCAAAGCCATGTAGCCGAGATAGAGGAACAAAAGGATCAGCATTGATGTCAGGCGGGCATCCCACACCCACCATGTTCCCCACATCGGTTCACCCCATAGCGATCCGGTAACCAGGCAAACGACGGTGAACATGGCGCCAATCGGTGCCGTGGCGCGCGCGCAAATATCGGCCAACGGGTGCTTCCAGATCAGGCTCATCGCGCCGCAGATCGCCATGCCGACATAGCAAAACAGGCCCATCCAGGCAGCCGGTACATGGATATACATGATCCGTACGGTATGGCTTTGCTGATAATCAACGGGTGATGCGATCAGGGAGAAATACAGCCCGACCGCAATCAGAATTGCGGTCAAAACCGACAGCCACGGCAGGATCGGGGCTGTGAATTTCAAAAACACACTTGGTTTGGCAAAGCGATGCATTTTTTCTTTTCCTTGGTGCGGAAATCCGCAAAGGGTCATCCCGTATCGTATCTTGTTCTATTCCATGGCCTGTCGAACGGCATGGGCGGTGGCAAAGGGCGCTGCTGCCAGTGTCAAAAGCAGGATCGCAGCCATGATCTGTAGTTGCGCAGTCGCTGAAATGCCCAGAAGGGCGGCCTCAACCGCACCGGCCCCAAAGATCAGAACCGGAATATAAAGTGGCAACACCAGAAGTGAAACCAGTACACCACCCCGGCGCGCCCCTAGTATGAGTGCTGCGCCAATTGCCCCGATCAGGCTGAGTGCCGGTGTTCCAAGCAGCATAGCAACCATAAGAATGATGAAGCCGTCTTGATTCATGTTAAGCATCACCGCCATCAGCGGTGCCGCAATGATCAGCGGAAGCCCGGTTGTCAGCCAATGTGCCAGCACTTTACCCAATATAAGAAGCTCCAGCGACACGGGCGAGAGGGTCAAAAGTTCAAGCGAACCGTCTTCGTAATCGGTCTGAAAAACGCGTTCGAGTGACAGCATGGCAGCAAGCAGCGCCGAGACCCAGATCACACCAGATGCAATGCGTGCCAGAATGTTGGCTTCCGGCCCGACACCGAACGGAAACAGGGTGGTCGTGACAATAAAGAACGCAACCACCATCACGGAATCGGCCCCCTGGCGCATGGCCAGACGCAGGTCGCGTTGCAGGATCGCCCAAAAGCCGTTCATTGCGCGGCCTCCGTCGATGACTGGCTTGTTGCGTTGTCCGATTGATCGTCATCCATTTCGTCTTGTTCGGCCAGCCACTCAACCATCGGAACGGCGAAATCATCAAGATCCAGAATGGTCGGGTTTTTGACATCAAGATCGATATGGGTCGAATAGATCACGATCCCGCCATCGTTGCGGAAACTGGCAATCAGTTGCGCCAATTCAGCACAGCTTTCACGGTCCAGACCGACGGTTGGCTCATCAAGGAGCCACAGATCACTTTGCCCGATCAGAACGCGGGCAAGGGCACTGCGTCGTTTTTGCCCACTTGAAAGGTATCGCCCGGTGATACTAGCCAGATGATGGATATCAAGCGCATCCAATGCCCGGTCAATGGCGGCGTCAAGATCACGCACACCGCGCAGCTGTCCCCAAAGGCGAAGATTGTCACGGACTGTCAGGACAGGTTTGATGGCATCCTGATGGCCCAGATACTGGGTGCGGCCATGATGGGCGATCCGGTCATCGGCAATGTTTTCACCGTTCCAGTACAGTGTGCCGGATCGCGGTGCCAGAAGACCCGCCATCAGGCGCAACAGGCTTGATTTGCCAGCGCCGTTTCGACCACGCAGCATGATGGCGTCACCGGAAGCGGCCGAAAAGGACAGGCCACCAAACACCAGTCTTTCGCCGCGCAGGCAGGTCAGATCAGAACCGCTAAAATCAGCCATATAACCCGTTAGATTGTCTGAAATTCATTCTGCAACACGTCATGATATAGCGCGTTACAGTGCATTATTCATGCAATAACCGACAATGGGCTTAAAGGCATTGTTTCAAATCAATCCAAATTCACCCTTGCACGGTGAAGTCAGTCATCGAAGCGGATCATCGCAGCGCCGCTGATCGGGCCGCCGCGGCCATTCTGGACCAGAATGGCAATGCCCCCGTCATAGGGTTCTGACATGGCAAACGGAATTTGGCGGGTGGTGCCATCCCACTGCCCAAGACTGATCATTTCACGTACGACATTGGCATGCACCAGACGTTTGCCGGCGTTTTCGCCTGAGAGCACGTCGCGCGCATGTTCGCGGTCAAAGCCGATCAGCCAGATTTGGCCACCATTTCCTGCGGCCTGTTTGCCAACGCCGCGCAGGGAAACAGTTCCGCGTGCCGCCTGGCCGGTGTCAGATGTGGCCAGCTTGATATCGGCAACGTCACGCAATGGTGCAAGGTCGCTGCTGGTTGCCCGGATCTGTTGTTGGGCCGTTGCACGGACCACATGATCCCCATTGATGATGACCTGTGGCGTGTAAACATAGCGTTCGCGCATGCGATCGGCGTATTCGCGCTGGCGCTGGCTATATCGGGCATCAGAAAATGGATCGGTCCATCCAAGATAGTTCCAGTAGTCGACATGATAGGACAGCAACAGCAGGTCGTCATGCTGCTGGGCAAGGTTGTAAAGAACCTTGTCGGCAGGCGGACAGGAGTTGCAGCCTTGTGACGTGTAGAGTTCCACCACGGCGCGCGGCAATACACTTTCAGCCGCAGTCGCAGGGCCAGTGACCATCATAATGGTCAGTGCAAGGGTACATAAAAGGGGGCGAGTGTTTTTCATGACATTGATGATGCCTGAAAACAGTCTTCACCGGCCAATCACAAGGCGTTGAAAGCCACGCGACCCTGTAAAGCGTGATGATTTCGTTGCGCTTTTTTATGACGTTCGGGCGTTTTTTGCCTTGGCAAGTTCCGAAACCTGGCTGGCTGGCATCGGCTGGCCAAGCAGGTAGCCCTGTATAATGTCGCAACCGGCATTTCGCAGCACTTCAAGCTGTTTTTCGTTTTCAACGCCTTCGGCAACGCAGGTTTTGCCAAGGTTGCGCGCCATATTGATGATGGTGATCGGAAGCGTTGCGCCATCCGGGCCATCTTCGATATCCCGCACAAAACTGCGATCGAGTTTGATCACATCAAACGGCAATGTGCGCAGGTAACTCAGGCTGGAAAAACCGGTTCCGAAATCATCAAGGGCGATCCTTACGCCAAGATTGCGCAGGCGCTGCAGTTTGGTGCGCATATCGTCGATATTGCGCATGAACAGGCTTTCGGTGACCTCGATCTCCAGTCGTTCGGCGGCGACACCCTTTTCGACGAGGATTGCGCGAAGTTGATCGGCAAAATCCATCGAGCCATAGAATTGCTGAACCGATACATTCACCGCAAGGCCCAGATTGAACAGACCTTCCTGCCGCCAGGCGATCAGCTGGTCACAGGCGGTGCGAATGACCCAGCGGCCCAGTTCGCCAATGACTCCCATTTCCTCGGCAACCGGCACAAAAGTCGAGGGTGGGATGGTTTTGCCTTCGGCCGTGGTCCAGCGCAACAAGGCTTCGACGCCGGTTATGTCACCTGTTTTTGCGTCAAACTGTGGCTGGTAAACAAGGTGGAGTTCCTGATTGTCGATTGCGCGCCGCAAGGCGGTTTCAAGGGCAAGGTCTGCACCCTTTTGACTGTGCAGATTGACACTATAAAGCCCGACGCGGTTTCTGCCCTGTTCCTTTGTCTTTTCCTTGGCCTGGGCCATCGCAAGTTCGGCACAGCGAATGATATTGCTGGTGTCATTGGCATCTTCGGGGAAGGAGGCAATGCCGACGCTGGCGGAAAGATAGACATCTTCGCCCTTGCGGGTCTGGTGTGCTTCATCCAGACGGCTGAGCAATTTTTCGGCAATATTGACGGCTTCCTGTTCGGTTTTCACGTGTGGCAGAATGGCCGCGAATTCGTCGGCGCCAACACGGGCAACAACCGCATCATGCCCAAGCTCGCGGCTGATCCTGCGCGCGACTTCAACAAGAACGTCGTCCCCGGTGCTGTGACCAAGGGCATTGTTCACACGCTGGAAGTTATCAATATCGAGCATGGCAATGCTTAATGGGCGTCCGACCCGGCGGGCGCGCCCGATATGAAGAGACAACAGTTCCGAAAACCGGCGGCGGTTTGGCATGCCGGTAAGTTCGTCGGTAAAGGCAATGCGCAGCACGTCTTCGCGGTTTTTTTCCCGACCGCTGATATCGGTGAAAATCGATGCGTAATGCGTCACATTGCCTTCGCCATCGCGCACGGCCATGATCGAAAGCCATTCGGCATAAATCTCGCCAGATTTCCGGCGGTTCCAGATTTCGCCTTCCCATTTCCCAGTACGGGCAAGGTCCGCCCAGAGCTTGTCATAGAATTCCTTGCTTTGACGCCCGGACTTCAAAATGCTGGGTGTCTTGCCGATGACTTCTTCAGCTTGATAACCGGTCACCCGGGTGAAGGCCGGATTTACGGCCTCGATTTCCGACTGCGCGTTGCAGATCATCACGCAATCGGGTGAATTTTCGATCAGTTTGTTGGCAAGTGCCAGTGACTGGCGTGCCTTGGTCAGTTCACTGCCGCCGTCCTCGGCCAGATTGCTGAGATGAACCAGATAATCCTGTTCGATAAATTCCAGAAGGTCGGCAAATGACAAAACCCCGATGGTCTCGTCATGGTGGTTGTGAACGACAAGATGCCTGAAATTGTCACGCATCATCATGTTGCGCGCTTCATCAAGGTTCATGTCCTGACGGATAAACTTTACCGGGCGGGTGGCAATGTCACCGGCTGTCAGGTTTTCATGCTCAGTGGCCAGATGGCGCAGAATATCGCGTTCGGTGATGATGCCGGTTTTTAGTTCTGCTGGCAGATCTTCGGCAAAGCCCGAAATGATGGCGCTGTCGCATTTCTCGGAATGCATGCGTTGACGCAATTCCCAGACACGAATGTCCTTGTGCGCAAATACGGTGGATTGACGAACGGCATCAGCAACGTCATTGGCGATAAACGGCTTTTTGTCGCCGACATGACGGATCAGGTCCGTCTGGCTGATAATGCCGACCAAACAGCCATCTGCGTCGATGGTGACAAGGTGACGAACACCGCGATCACGCATGCGAACGATGGCCGATTGCGGCGTGGCATGAACCGAAATCGTATGAACCGGTGCTGACATCTGTGTCGCAACCGGTTCCGAAAGTGCCGCCGCAGTCGTGGCTGGCAACGAGAGCAAATCATGCTCGGTGACAATTCCCACAGGCTTGTTGGCGACGACAACAACAACCGAACTGCTGTTGGCACGTCGCATCTTCGCGATGGCCTCGCCAAGCGTCGCCTGCGGGTCACAGCTTAAAACTGTTCCTGGTGAAAGTGTACCGACCGTCAGCCCAAATGGACGTCCGTCTGTGGATGAAGGGCGTATCATGCAGGTTTGCTCTGTTGGATTGTTCTTGTTCGCATTTATTCTTAAGGGTGAATCGTGCGCGCCTTTCCTAGCAGGTTCGGCGTTCTTAAGAATTGTTCTGGATCAACTTGGCAATTTTCAGTTGAGCATTGTTCAGTAAGAACCATCCCAAACAAAAACACCCCACCGGAAAACCGGTGGGGTGTCAATATCTCTGCCAAAGATTTCAGGAAGAAATCAGGCAGCTTTCATCATGTTACGCAGAACGAACTGCAGGATGCCGCCATTCTGGTAGTAGAGAACTTCGTTCTCGGTATCGATACGGCAGGTGGCGATGCATTCTTCGGTGCTGCCATCCTTGCGCGTGATGCGAACCGTGACATCCTGCAGCGGGGTGATGCCATCACCGATGCCCAGAACATCAAAGGTTTCCGAACCGTCCAGCTTATAGGTCTCACGACCTTCGCCATCCTTGAACTGCAGCGGCAGAACGCCCATGCAGACCAGGTTGGTGCGGTGGATACGCTCGAAGCTTTCGGCGATAACAGCTTTGACGCCAAGCAGGTTGGTGCCTTTGGCTGCCCAGTCACGCGAAGAACCGGTGCCGTATTCCTTACCGGCAACGACGACCAGCGGGGTGCCTTCGGCCTGATAACGCATTGCAACGTCATAGACCCAGCCCTGTTCGCCCGACGGATAATGAACAGAAACACCACCTTCGGTGCCCGGTGCCATTTCGTTACGGATACGAATGTTGGCAAAGGTACCGCGCATCATGACTTCGTGGTTGCCACGACGTGCGCCATAGGAGTTGAAGTCACGAACCGCGACGCCATTCGCCTTGAGGTATTCACCTGCAGGGCTTTCTTCCTTGATCGAACCGGCCGGGGAAATGTGGTCGGTGGTGACAGAGTCACCCAGGATCAGGAGCGGGCGTGCGCCGTGAACTTCAGCGAAGTCACCCGGCTCTTTCGCCATGTTGACGAAGTAAGGCGGGTTCTGCACGTAGGTGGACTTGTTGTCCCACGCGAAGGTTTCGCCTTCGGTGACTTCGATTTCCTGCCACGGTTTCGGACCGGCAAAGATGTTGTCGTAGCGATCTTTGTACATTGACGCCGAGATCGAGGACGCAATGGTGTCAGCGATCTCTTTGTTGGTCGGCCAGATGTCTTTCATGAAGACGTCATTACCGTCCTTGTCCTTGCCGATCGGATCCTTGTCGAGGTCGATCTTCAGGTTACCGGCAAGCGCATAGGCAACAACCAGCGGCGGGGAGGCAAGGTAGTTTGCCTTGACCTGCGGGCTGATACGGCCTTCGAAGTTACGGTTACCCGACAGAACGGCGGTGACGAGCATGTCGTTACCATCGATCGCATCAATGATCGGTGCCGCCAGCGGACCGGAGTTACCGATGCACGTGGTGCAACCGAAACCGGCAACGTTAAAGCCAAGCTGATCCAGGTAATCCTGAAGGCCTGCTTTTTCGAGATAGTCGGCAACAACCAGAGAACCCGGTGCAAGCGAGGTTTTCACCCACGGCTTGCTCTGAAGGCCGAGTTCGACAGCTTTTTTCGCCAGAAGACCTGCTGCGATCAAAACGCTCGGGTTCGAGGTGTTGGTGCAAGAGGTGATCGCGGCGATGACGACGTTACCGTCTTTCATTTCGAAGTTTTCGTTCGAAACCGGGACGGAACGATCGGCATCAACACCCGGTGCCATTTCGGCAAAGGTGTTGTTGAAGCTTGAAACGGCATCTTTGAGCAGAACACGGTCCTGCGGACGCTTCGGACCCGAAAGGGCCGGCTCGACGGTTGAAATGTCAAGCTCAAGCGTTGCGGTGTATTCGGCTTCATGTGCCGGGTCACGCCACATGCCCTGTTCTTTGGCATATGCCTCGACCAGAGCAATCTGGTCTTCGTCACGGCCGGTCGAACGCATGTAGTTCAGCGTTTCGTCATCGATCGGGAAGAAGCCACAGGTCGCACCATATTCCGGTGCCATGTTACCGATGGTCGCACGGTCCGGCAGGCTCATGTGGTCAAGCGCATCGCCATAGAATTCGACGAATTTGCCGACAACACCTTTTTCACGCAGCATCTGAACGACGCGCAGAACGAGGTCAGTTGCGGTGATGCCTTCTTTCATGGAACCGGTCAGCTTGAAGCCAACGACTTCCGGGATCAGCATCGAGATCGGCTGACCAAGCATTGCTGCTTCGGCTTCCAGACCGCCAACACCCCAACCCAGAACGGCAAGGCCGTTCACCATGGTGGTGTGGGAGTCCGTACCAACCAGCGTGTCCGGGTATGCAACGGTTTTGCCGTCTGCGTCTTCGCCGGTCCAGACGACCTTGGCAAGATGCTCGACATTGACCTGGTGGCAGATACCTGCGCCCGGCGGAACAATACGGAAATTGTTGAAGGCGTTCTGGCCCCAACGCAGGAATTCGTAGCGTTCGCCGTTACGTTCGAACTCGACTTCCATGTTTTTGTCGAGTGCGTCGTCGGTGCCAAAGAAGTCAATCATGACCGAGTGGTCAATGACGAGGTCAACCGGTGAAAGCGGGTTCACCTTCTGGGCGTCGCCACCCATGTTGACGACGGCATCGCGCATGGCAGCAAGGTCAACGACGGCGGGAACGCCGGTGAAGTCCTGCATCAGAACGCGGGCCGGACGATAGTTGATCTCGTGGCTGCTCTTGTGCTCTTTGAGCCAGTCAACAACAGCTTTGACATCGTCGGTTTTAACAGTGAAATCGTCTTCGTAACGCAGAAGGTTCTCAAGAACGACTTTCAGCGTGAACGGAAGTTTTGAAACGTCGCCGAATTTCTCGGAAGCAACTTTGAGGCTGTAATAGTCGACGGACTTGTCCCCGACTTTCAGCGTACGGCGCGTTTTCAGGTTGTCTTTGCCACAAATGGACATCAGACCCTCCTCAAGGTGGTTTAAAGGGCTTGTCGTGACAAGACACCCCGACCGTCGGAGCGCCGAGCGGTGGGCTATCTGTGTTGCGTGACGCGGGTCACGGCTACATATCTATGTGCAACGGGGTTACACCACAATTCCCTGTGAAAGTCCAGACCCCGAAAAGGGGTATTGGGGAAAACCCGTTGATCACAGTGTATTGGCAAAGTCCAACAAGCACTAAAGCAGCTGTAAACGATATGTGCCGTGGCATTTGACCTTTCAATAGGATGGTCGGCGACACGGAGTCTGTTCTTCATGACATGTTGATGATCGCCGATGGCGACACGGCAAAGTGCGTCACCACGGGTGCCGTCCATTTGCGTGCTGTTGCGACTCCGGCTGTGCTTGGGAATGCCAAGACTCGAATCAAGCAAGAAGTGATGATGTTGGGCCGGTCCGGATTGTGCGGTGCATGATTGCCAAAATTTTTTGCAATGCGGCGATTGAAATTGCCCCGAATTGGTCATGCCGCCAGATAACGCTACGTAATCAAGGGTAGAATGACCGGTTTAATATACAGGCAAATAATTGTGCGCTGCAAATTTGTAGAAAAGTCCCAACCCGTTGAGAATCATTGCATTGACGCAATATGCTGAAATTGGTACTTAAATGCCTATTAAATGTGTCAGGCCCGGTTTCCGTAAGGTCAGGGTCATAAAATAAAACGACACATCATCAGGGAAACTGAACAGCGGTTTGCAAATTTTCACGCGAAAGAACCCGAAATGCGGTTCTGCGGTATTTGCGGCCCAAGTCAGGGAGGAATGCGACGGCATGACGTCACAGGGTCCTATTTTACAGATCAGCGACGTGTCGCTTGTTTTCGGCGGTGTGCGTGCGCTGAGTGATGTCAGCTTTTCCGTTCAGCCGGGCGAGCTTTTTTCGATCATTGGCCCGAATGGCGCTGGCAAGACATCCATGTTGAACTGCGTATCGGGGCGTTACACCCCGACGATGGGTTCGGTGTCCTTCAAGGGGCAGGATGTTACCGGGCTTAAACCCAATGATCGCGCCGAGCTGGGCATTGGTCGTACCTTCCAGAACCTCGCACTTTTCGGTCACATGAATGTGCTTGATAACATCATGGTCGGCCGTCACCACCTGCTAAAGAACAACTTCGTGAACGGGCCGCTTTACTGGCTTGGCGGGGCGCAGAAGGAAGAGCTGGAACATCGCCGCTTCTGCGAAGATGTTATCGATTTTCTTGAAATTTCGCACATCCGCAAGGCAACAGCCGGAACGCTTTCATATGGTCTGCGCAAGCGGGTTGAGCTTGCGCGTGCGGTTGCGCTGCGCCCCGATCTGATCCTGCTGGATGAGCCGATGGCGGGCATGAACCTCGAAGAAAAAGAGGACATGGCGCGCTTTATCATCGATCTCAATGAAGAGTGGGGCATGACCGTTGTCATGATCGAGCATGACATGGGTGTGGTCATGGATATCTCAAACCGGGTGATGGTACTTGATTTCGGTCGCAAGATTGCCGAAGGCCTGCCAGATGAGGTGATGGCCAACAAGCATGTGAAGAAAGCCTATCTCGGCGAAGAAGACGACGAAACGGACGAAGACGAGCAGGTGGCCTGAGCATGAGCAGCAATATCCCGGAATATGCCGACATCAAGTCGCTTGATACCTTCCCGAAAGTACTGGCCTATAACGCGCGCAACTGGCCCAAAGAAGTCGCCATGCGCGAAAAGGAATTCGGTATCTGGCAGGAATTTACCTGGCAGGACTATAACGACCGCGTCAAATGGATGACGCTTGGCATGCGGGCCCTTGGCCTTGGGCAGGGTGATGTTGTCGGCATCATCGGCGAAAACCGCCCGGAATGGGTCTGGGCCGAAATTGCGGCCCACGCACTGCGCGGTATGTCGGTTGGCCTTTATCAGGACAGCCTGCACGAAGAAGTCGCCTATCTGATTACCTATTCAGGGGCGCGTATCCTGATCGCCGAAGACGAGGAGCAGTGCGACAAGCTTCTTGAGCTTGGCGATGATATTCCGACCGTGGAGCACATTGTTTATTGTGACCCGCGCGGGATGCGCAAATATGACGATCCGCGTTTGATGGATGTCGAAAAGCTTTACGAGCTGGGCCGGAAATTCGAGGAACAGAACGCGGGTTCTTATGACCAGATGGTCGCCGACACCCGTGGTGATGAATGCGCCATCCTCTGCACCACGTCAGGGACGACATCCAAGCCGAAAATGGCGATGCTTAATTCCGGTGATTTCCTTGATCACTGTGCGGCCTACCTTCGCGCCGACCCGAAATATCCGGGTGACAACTATGTCTCTGTCCTGCCGTTGCCGTGGATTATGGAGCAGGTCTATGTCGTTGGTCAGTCGCTGATCAGTCGCCAGATCGTCAATTTCGTTGAAGAGCAGGAAACCATGATGGCCGACCTGCGCGAGATTGGTCCGAACTTTGTTCTTCTGGCACCGCGCGTCTGGGAAACCATTGCCGCAGACGTTCGCGCACGGATGATGGATTCCACACCGTTCAAGCAAAAGATGTTTGATTTCGGAATGGCGCTGGCACGTACCGCCATGGACAATGGTGGTCGTTCGAAAATGGCCGACATCGTCCTGATGAATGCGCTGAAAGACCGGCTTGGTTTTTCCAATCTGCGTTCGGCCGCAACCGGTGGCGCGGCGATTGGGCCGGAAACCTTCAAGTTCTTCCACGCGATGGGCGTGCCACTGCGTCAGCTTTATGGCCAGACCGAGCTTTGCGGGGCCTATACCATCCATCAGCCCGAAGACATTGATTTCGATACGGTTGGCGTTGCCTTTGATAATTCCGAGATCAAGGTGATCAACACGGATGAAAACGGGGTTGGTGAAATCGTGGCCCGCACGTCGGGCATGTTTACCGGATACTTCAAAAATCAGTCCGCCTATGACGAGGATGTCCGGGATGGCTGGATGCATACCGGTGATGCCGGATACTTCAAGGACGAGAACAAGCACCTTGTGGTGATTGACCGTATGAAGGATCTGGCGGAAACCTCGACCGGGGTGCGTTATTCGCCGCAGTTTATTGAAAACAAACTGAAATTCTCGCCCTTCATTGCCGAGGCCGTGATTCTTGGCAAGGACCTGCCGTTCCTGTCGACCATGATCTGTATCCGCTATTCGATCATGGCGAAATGGGCCGAGCAGCGCGGGATTGCCTTTACCAACTATACCAACCTGTCAGCCCAGCCGCAGGTCTATGACATGATCACCGAGGAAATTCGTGAAGTGAACAAGACGCTTCCCGAAGCCCAGCGGATCAAGCGGTTCCTGCTTCTTTACAAGGAACTGGATGCCGATGACGGCGAGCTGACCCGCACGCGCAAAGTGCGTCGTGGGGTGGTTGCCGAAAAGTATGCCGACATCATTGATGCGGTTTACGCCGGGAATGACAAGGTTGATATCGACACCATGATCACCTTCCAGGACGGGTCAAAAACCCGCATCCAGACGAGTGTGAAGGTCGTCGATCTTGATAATGACAAGGCCGCACAGACGGCCCCGAAAGCCGCCGAATAAGGCAGCAGCATAACTGTGACCCGGGCCAAGGCCTGGGTCGCCATTACAGGGATGGCAACATGAATTTCGAACTTCTGTTCCAGCTTCTGCTGAACGGTTTGATTGTCGGGACACTCTATGGCGTTGTCGCCATGTGCTTTGTCCTGATCTACAAATCGACCCAGATCGTCAACTTTGCCCAGGGTGAGTTCCTACTGATCGGGGCATGGGTGTGTTATGCATTCCTTGTCGAGATGCAAATGCCCTTCTGGCTGGGTTTCCTGTTTACCTTGCTGTTCATGATGGCGTTTGGCGTCGTCTTGCAGATGGTCGTGTTGCGACCGATGATTGGCGAGCCGATCATTTCGGTCATCATGGTGACCATCGGGCTTTCGATCTTCTTCCAGGCCGCAACCAAATGGATTTTCGGGGCGACCACAGCAACCTATCCGCAGGTGTTTGAAACCCGGTCGGTTAACCTGCTCGGCATGCAAATTGAGACGGCCTATATCATGAGTTTCGTGATCTCGTTGTTCATCATGGCCGGGTTCTATTGGTTCTTTAAATATTCCAAGCTTGGTCTTGCCATGCGCGCAACCGCCTTTGATCAGCAGGTTGCCCAAAGCCTTGGTATTTCCGTCAAAACCGTATTTGCGATGTCCTGGGCAATTTCCGCGCTTGTATCGGGCGTCGCCGGTATCGTGATCGGCATGGTCAACGGGGTTTCATCGGCGCTTTCGGTCATCGGGATCAAGGTGTTCCCGGCGGTGATCCTGGGCGGGCTTGATTCGATCGTTGGTGCGATTGTCGGTGGCGTGATTATCGGCCTTCTGGAAAACACCGCAGAGTTTGTCGATGGCCAGTATCTGCACTGGGGCAACCTGTTCTCGATCGCACCATTCTACGTGCTGATCATTATCCTGTGCATCAAGCCGTATGGCCTGTTTGGCACCAAAGACATTGAACGTATCTAAGGGACGAGGAAAAGTACTATGGCTGGATTTTCTATACGTCCTTGCGGTGACTTCCGAACGACCTATCGGCAGGATACCCGAATCTTTGATACGACCTATATCCGCAACGCCGCGATCCTTGGCATCTTTGCCGTTGCCATGATCCCGTTTGTTCTTGATGGCTATTACGTCAACCTGTTCATTCAGATCTCGTATTTCGCGATTGCCGCACTTGGTCTGAATATTCTGGTTGGTTTTACCGGACAGATTTCGCTCGGCCATGCCGCGTTTTTTGGCTTTGGTGCCTTTGCATCGGCCTGGATCAACAACACGACAGGCATTCCGGTTTTGCTGTCGATCCCGCTGGCGGGTTTGATGACGGCGGCGGTCGGTATGCTGTTTGGATTGCCTGCGGCACGGATCAAGGGGCTTTATCTGGCAATTGCCACATTGGCTGCACAGTTCATTCTTGAAGATTTCTTTGCCCGTGCCGAATGGTTCACCGGTGGTTCCTATGGGGCGGCAGCCAATCCGATCAATGTGTTTGGCTATGAAATCTACGATGATTTCAGCTTCTTCTATGTCGCGTTGTTCTTCCTGGTGGTGATGTATCTGCTGGGCACCAACCTGATGCGGACCCGTGATGGTCGTGCCTTTGTCGCGGTGCGCGACCACTACCTTTCGGCTGAAATCATGGGCATCAACCTGACGAAATACCGTCTGATGAGCTTTGCTATTTCATCTTTCTATGCCGGTGTCGGCGGGGCGATGTATGGCCATTATCTGGGCTTTGTCTCGGCGGAGGGCTTTACCATTCTGCTGTCGATCCAGTTCCTCGGCATGATCATTATCGGTGGTCTTGGCTCGGTCAAAGGAACCCTGATGGGCACGGTATTCATGGTTCTGTTGCCCGAAGTCATGGAAAGCGGTGTCAGCGCGCTGAGCGTATTCGAATGGGCCAGCTCGACGGCTGTGACCGACGGACTGGCTTACATCAAGGAGATGGCAATTGGTCTGGCCATCATCCTTTTCCTGATCTTTGAGCCGGATGGGCTTGCCCATCGCTGGCAACAGATCAGGGCGTACTGGAAGCTTTATCCCTTCTCGTACTGATCAAAACCCCGAACCCGGCCCGCTTACAAAAAACCAAAAGGGCCGGGGATAAAACGGGGCGACCGGGAGGCTATCTTTGATGAAAACGTCCAAGGGAGACGTCGTTATGAAGAGACTAATTGCTGCAACCGCGATGGTTGCGACCGGCCTGTCATTCTCGGCAGCACAAGCAGATGACGATATGGTCTTTGTCGGCCATTTGATGGATATCACCGGCCCGACCGGCTTCATCGGCAAATTCTATGCAGATGGTGTGCGCGATGCGCTGTCATACATCAACACCCATGGCGGTATTGATGGCACGGTGATGGATTCAGAGTCCGTCGACTATGCCTATAAGGTTCCGCAGGCGATTGCCAACTACAAGAAATGGCGTTCGCGCAATGAAATGGTTGCGATGCAGGGTTGGGGCACGGGTGATACCGAAGCCCTTATCAGCTTCGTTGCCAAGGACAAGGTCCCGGTCTATTCCGCGTCCTATTCCGGTCATCTGACCGATCCGACCGGCAAAAACCCGAAAACCGCAAAACCGGCACCGTATAACTTCTTCTACGGTGCATCCTATTCCGATGCATGTCGTGCACTGGTTCAGTGGGCTGCAGAAGACTGGAAATCCACGGGCGGTTCCGGCAAACCGATCTTCTCGCATATCGGGGATAACCATCCGTATCCGAATGCACCAAAGGAAGCCTGTGCGGAATATGCAACCGAGCTTGGCTTTGAGGTAACCGCGCCAGTCGTGGTTTCGATGAAGCCGGGTGATTTCAAGGCACAGTGCCTGACCCTTAAGGAAGCCGGGACCAACTATGGTTACCTTGGCAACCTTGGTCCGTCGGTTGTGTCGCTGGTAAAATCCTGTGACACGGTTGGTGCCACCCCGAAATGGCTCGCCAATATTTGGGCGGGTGACTACGAGACGCTTAAAACCATCGGCGATGTTGAAAACTATGTCTTCCCGGCGATGACCAGCTTCTGGACGGACGAAGGCGTTCCGGGCATGGAACTGGTGCGTGAAATCTCCAAGATGTCGGACAGCTCTGGCGAAGAGTTCCGCACCCATCACTATATCCGTGGCATTTGCTCTGCCTATTACATGAAAGAAGCGATGGAATGGGCAAAAGCCAATGGCGGGATCACCGGTGAAAACATCAAGGCAGGCATGTATGCCCGCCAGAACTGGGTACCTGCCGGTCTGGAAGGCGTCTGCATGGAAGCAACCTGGACCGCCGAAGACCATCGCGGCATCAATACCGTCAATATCTATAACGGTAGCGCCAAGGGCGGTGAAGCAACGGTCGAAAAAGTAACGACTGTAACGCTGCCGCGTCGTGACGACTGGCTTGGTTACTAAGACCATCCAGTAAGACGAATGTCTCCCAGACTGTTCGGGGGCAGGGCAAAAGACGCGAAATGCCTTGCCCCCGGCAGCTGGAGATCACAAGACGAACATTCGAAAGGGACACCATGGCTGAGCCCGCCCGCAAAATTGAAACCGCCGAGCCGATGTTGTCGGTCAATAACATCGAAGTTGTTTACGACGAGGTGATCCTTGTCCTGCGCGGGGTATCGCTTGAAGTGCCGCAAGGCAAAATCGTGACCCTTCTTGGCCCGAACGGTGCTGGTAAATCCACAACGCTCAAGGCGATATCGGGTTTGCTGAAAACCGAAGACGGTGAAGTCACCCGTGGGGACATCAGTTTCATGGGCAACCAGATTGCCAATGGCAATCCCGAGGATATCGTGCGCTCCGGCCTGTTCCAGGTCATGGAAGGTCGCCGTATCATCGAGGACATGACCTGCATCGAGAACCTGCGTCTTGGCGCCTATACGCGCAAGGACAACAAGGTCAAAGAAGATATCGAGATGGTCTTTGAATACTTCCCGCGCCTTAAGGAGCGAACAGGCCTTGCCGGTTACCTTTCTGGCGGGGAGCAGCAGATGCTGGCCATCGGGCGCGCATTGATGGCGCGACCCAAAATGATCCTGCTTGATGAACCGTCGATGGGGCTTTCGCCGCTTCTGGTCAAGGAAGTGTTCGGGATCATCGAAAAGATCAATCGTGAACAGGGCATCACCATGCTCATCGTTGAACAGAACGCCAACTTTGCGCTCAAGGTTGCCGACTATGGCTACATCATGGAAAGCGGTAAGGTTGTTCTGGATGGTACCCGTGACGAGCTTCTTAATAACGAGGACGTCAAGGAGTTCTATCTGGGCGGCGGTTCTGAAGAACGCAAAAGCTTCAAGAACATCAAGTCCTATAAGCGCCGCAAACGTTGGCTCTAGGATGAATGCGCCAACCACACCCATGTCCGTGGTTGGCGGCCTTTGAATGAAAGACGGGTATGATGCTGAAGACTTATTTTGACGAACGCGAAACGCGAACCCCGGCAACTCGCGAAGCCGGGCTGATGGCCGCACTGCCGCGTATCTTGCATCATGCCAAGTCACAATCGCTGGCTTATGGCAGGCTATTGGCCGATGTCGAGCCGCAAACAGTCACCACCCGCGAGGCGCTGGCGAAACTGCCGCTTACGCGCAAGTCGGATCTGATTGACGCGCAGGCAAAGGAGCCGCCGCTTGCAGGCCTGAACGCGACGCCGGTCCCGGCGATGGCGCGCCTGTTCCAAAGCCCCGGGCCGATTTATGATCCGCAAGGAAAAGGCGATGACTGGTGGCGGATGGGCCGTGCGTTCTTTGCGGCTGGCTTCCGCCCTGGCGATATCGTGCATAACTGCCTGTCCTATCACCTGACACCGGGTGGGTTCATTTTTGACAGTGGTGCCCGAGCCTGTGGGTGTGTTGTCGTTCCGGCCGGAGTTGGGCAAAGCGAAGCACAGGTCAAGGCGATCAGCGATCTTAAACCAACCGGATATAGCGGTACGCCATCCTTCCTGAAAATCCTGATCGAAAAGGCCGAGGAACTCGGTGCGGATATTTCATCCATAAAGCGCGCACTGGTATCGGGCGAAGCGCTGCCTGAAAGGCTGCGGTCGTGGTTTGCCGAACGCGATATCGCCATGCTGCAATGTTACGCCAGTGCCGATCTAGGTCTGATTGCGTATGAGAGCGATGCCAAGGACGGCATGATTGTTGCCGAAGACATCATTCTTGAAATCGTCCGCCCAGGAACTGGTGAACCGGTGGCAGAGGGCGAGGTTGGCGAAGTCGTCGTTACCACGCTTAACATGGACTATCCGCTGATCCGGTTTGCTACAGGCGACTTGTCGGCAATTGCCGAGGGCGAAAGTGCCTGTGGGCGAACCAATCAGCGGATCAAGGGCTGGATGGGGCGTGCCGATCAGACCACCAAGATCAAGGGCATGTTTGTTCATCCGCAACAGATCGGCGAAATCGTCAAACGTCATGGCGATATTGCCAAGGCGCGCCTGGTCGTTACCCGCGAAAAGGATAATGACGTCATGACCCTGACCTGCGAGGGTATTGATGACGGCCAGATTGAAGCGATTGCCGAAACGCTTGCCAGTGTTTGCAAACTGCGTGGGACGGTTTTGGCCGCAGAAGTCGGCAGTCTGCCCAATGACGGCAAGGTGATTGATGATCAGCGTGATCTGACCTGATTAGGTTCACTGACTTAGTGTTTCATTCCCGCTCGGGAAACCTGTGCCGCTCGGCTTTGCCGGCGGCACTTTTTTTCTAGAGCAAGCTCGCTGCTTTAAGCACCAGACCACCTGCAAGCAGCGTAAGCGCCGTTCCGACAATCACGTTTTTTAGGGAAAGCACAGACCCGTCGCCATGGTCGTGGTCGTGATCATGATCGTGCCCGTGGTCGTGGCCACCATGATCATGCTCGTGGTCGTGCTGTGCTGCTTTCTGACCTTCGCGACGAAGCCACAGCAGGATGCCAATCAGCCCAAAGGCCGCGATGTTGAGGAACAGCGTATAGTTGACGCCAAAGGCACTGACCTCGGCGATGTCACGGCTGCTTTCAGGCAGGGCACCAATTGCGACAAAGGCATAGTGCAGGATAAGAGCCGTTGCGACGATACTGGCATACATGACCCCCGCGATATAAAGCGCGGTTTTCCAGCCATAATACCGGGCATTAACCTTGACCAGTGGCGGGACCATCAGGTCTGAATAGATAAAGCCCATAATCCCGGCAAAGCTGACACCCCCGGCGCTCAGAACAGTGGCCAACGGAATGTTACCCATCGAGCCGATAAAGGTCGCGGCGGCGACAAATGGCGCAACAAGAGCGTTTTCGAGAACGGTCACGAACGGCAAGTCTGCGGCTTTACCGGTGCCGTCCCCGGCAAGGAACAGGGTCTGCCAGAATTCGGCAGGCACAAAGACCGCAATAAAACCGGCAATCGTGAAACCAATCAGGATTTCACGCCAGACCATCTGCCATTCCATGACAAAGCGGTTGCCGACCTGCTGCCAGCCTTCCCGCGACTTGATGCGTTTCTTCCAGTCGAAGTCGTCTTCCTCGCTGCCGGTTTCTTCATCGGCATGCTGCTTTGCGGCTTCAATCATCTCCTTGGGATATGTCACGCGAATCAGAACGGCGGAAATCGCAATCATCAGGATACCACCGATGATTTCGGCGGCCAGAAACTGCCAGCCAAGAAACAGGAAGATCAAAACGCCAAGTTCAATCACCAGGTTGGTCGATGCGAACATGAAAGCGACTGTGGCAATGAAATGCGCGCCTTTCTGAAACAGGGATCGTGCTGCCGAAAGGGCGGCAAACGAGCAGGAACTGGATATGGCACCAAACAGACCGGCAAGCGAAACACTACCGACCCCGGCGTCGCCCATATGCGCAGTCAGGCGGTTTTTGGGGACGAAAACCTGGATCGCGGCACTGATGGCGTAGCCAAGCACAAACGCCCACAGCGCGTTCCAGAAGAAACCAAGTGCGGTGGTGACGCCGTTTGAATATTGATCAAGCAAATCCATTGTGGCCTTCCTGCGATTTCAGGTGTCGGGGTATTGAAGGAACGGCTGGAAAGATGAAGTGTTCCAAGATAGGCATTCGCCAACATCTGTGTATGATGGCCGAAATACCAAAAAAGCCGCGGGGGAAGCACGGTGCGTACGGGCAAGAGTTTTGCCGTTTCCATGATTACAATCTGCCAGTTGATGGCGCTTGCGCTGTGGTTTTCCGCAACAGCGGTGCTGCCACAATTGCGCAGCGAATTTGGCATCGGTGCGTTGCAGTCGTCGCTGTTTACCAGCGCGGTCTTGCTGGGCTTTGTTCTGGGAACCGTGATCAGTGCGATCCTTGGTCTGGCGGATCGGATCGAACCCCGGCGTTTCTGGGCGGCATCGGCGATTATTGCCGCGACCGCCAATCTTATGATCCTTGTTGTCCCGATTGACGGGGTCGTGGTGATTGTACTGCGCCTGATCACCGGGGTCTGCATGGCGGGGATTTATCCGATCGGCATGAAGATGGTGGCAACCTGGTCACGCGGAGATACCGGGTTTCTGGTGGGGCTTCTGGTCGGGGCACTGACCATGGGGTCTGCCATGCCGCACCTGTTTGCGGTCGCCGTACCGCTTGACTGGCGGTACGTGATCATTACCGCCAGTATCACGGCTTACATCGCGGCAATTGCCGTCTTGTTTGTACATCTTGGCGGCACACCGGGACGGTCGCCCCGCTTTGATCCAAGAATGGTTGGCAAGATCTGGTCAAACAAGGCGCTGCGTCATGCCTGCTATGGCTATTTCGGCCACATGTGGGAACTTTATGCCATGTGGGGCTGGATCGGCCTGTTCCTGTATGGGGCGTTTTCGGATCGTGTGATGGATAATCCCGGTGTCTGGTCCGCGCTTTCGACCTTTGCCATTGTTGGCATCGGTGCGTTCGGTTCCTTGGCCGGGGGCTATTATGCTGACCGGATTGGCAGAACGACAGTGACGATAGCCGCGATGATCGTGAGTGGCGCCTGTGCGATGGTTGCCGGTGGGTTGTCCGATGCCCCGATCATCGTTCTTCTTGTGGTCTGCATCGTTTGGGGGATCTCCGTGATTGCGGATTCCGCGCAGTTTTCGTCCTGTGTGATCGAACTGGCCGATCCCCATCAGGTCGGCACGGCATTAACCCTGCAAAATGCCATCGGTTTCCTGATCGCGCTTGTTTCGATCCATCTTGTGCCGGTGGTTGCGGATCATGCTGGTTGGTGGGGGGCGTTTGCCATGCTGGCCGGAGGTCCCGTTTTGGGGACCATTGCCATGGTTCGTTTGCGCATGATGCCAGAGGCAATACAGCTTGCGGGTGGTAAAAAGTGACTTTTTGACCGCGCCCGGTTGTAATTTTTGGTGATCGTCTTCACTTGACAGCAGCAAGGTAAAAAGCTGCTCTGTTTGGGTTTTCTTGACCAATATCAGTACTAATATTAACTTCTGGCGGAATTTTCTTGCTGTCTCGCGTTGGGGGCGATGCGGCGAATATCCAAAAATAAGGGTCCTTCATGAGTCTCACCCTCATTGTTTTGCTTCCCTTCATTGGGGCGGTCTTACCCGCCATAATGATCAGGGCCGGGCGCAATGCATGTGCCACAGCGACCGGTTCTGTCACGCTGCTTGCCCTGATCTTGCTAATGGCAAAGGCCCCAGCGGTCATCGCCGGCGAGGTATTTCAGGTCAGTTATAGTTGGCTGCCGGAACTGGGTCTCAATGTGACCTTCTTCCTGGATGGGCTTGGGTTGCTGTTCGCGACCCTCATCCTGGGCATTGGCTTGCTGATTATCATTTATGCGCGGTTCTATCTTTCCAAGGACGATCCGATGGGCAGGTTCTATGTGTTCCTGCTTTTGTTCCAGGGGGCCATGGTCGGTATCGTTCTTTCTGATAACATACTGCTGCTGCTGATTTTCTGGGAACTGACATCGCTGTCTTCGTTCCTGTTGATCGGGTATTGGAAGCATCTTCCGGCCGGCCGACAGGGGGCGCGTATGGCGCTTGCCGTGACCGGGGCCGGTGGTTTGGCGATGATTGCCGGGATGCTGATACTTGGCGACATTGTCGGGTCCTATGACCTGACTGACATCTTGCAGAATGCCGATCTGATCCAGGCATCGCCGATGTATCTGCCGGCCTTGATCCTGATTTTGCTGGGGTGCTTTACCAAATCCGCACAGTTCCCGTTCCACTTCTGGCTGCCGCACGCGATGGCGGCACCAACGCCGGTTTCGGCCTATCTGCACTCGGCCACAATGGTGAAGGCGGGCATCTTCCTGATGGCGCGCATGTGGCCGGTTCTGTCCGGCACGCCGGAATGGTTCTATATCGTTGCAACGGCTGGTCTGGTGACCATGGTGCTGGGCGCATGGATTGCCATCTTCAAGCATGACCTTAAAGGGCTTCTGGCGTTTTCGACGGTCAGCCACCTTGGTCTTGTGACCATGCTGCTTGGTTTCGGAACGCCGATGGCTGCTGTGGCCGGCGTGTTCCACATCATCAACCACGCGACCTTCAAGGCCGCCCTGTTTATGACGGCCGGTATTATCGATCATGAAACCGGAACCCGTGACATTCGGCGCTTTGGCGGTTTGCTTAACCTGATGCCGATTGCCGGGACCATCGGGATCATCACTGCGGCTTCGATGGCCGGTGTCATTCCGTTCAACGGTTTCATTTCCAAGGAAATGATGCTCGAAGAAGCATGGCACACCATGTGGCTGGATCAGAACTGGGTGGTGCCGCTGTTGGCGACGGTGGGTGCCCTGTTCTCGGTGGCGTATTCCTTCCGGTTTATCTTCCATGTCTGGCTTGGTAAGCCGCGCGATGAAAACCTGCCGCACCATCCGCATGATCCGCCATTTGGCATGTGGGCACCGCCCGCACTGTTGACGGTTCTGGTTGTGCTGATCGGCCTGTTCCCCTCCGTCATTGCCGGTCCGCTGGTTGCGGCGACCGCTGGTGCTGTTATCGGGGGCGAATTGCCGGAATATTATCTGTCCCTTTGGCATGGGCTGACACCGGCCCTTGGCATGAGCGTGATTGCCCTTATCGGTGGTTCGCTGTTGCTGATGCGCCATGGGGGGCTGATGTCAGTGACCGCGAACCTGTCGCGGCCGGATGCCAAGGCAATGTTTGATTGCGGGATTGCCAAGGCCGTCGCACTGAGCCGACTGGTTTCTGACAACCTGCATAACGGATCGCTGCAGCGTTACCTTGCGATCATGGTGATCGGCTCGATTGGTATTGGTCTCTCGGGCTTCTATGCCCAGCCGGACTTCCAGTCGGGCTCGCGCGAGCTTCTTGAAGTTTCACCGCCTGCAGCCATTGGCTGGCTGTTGTTGGTCGTGACCTGTGTGGCCGCCGTCTTCATGCATCACAACCGTTTGCTGACCTTGCTTCTGGTTGGTGTGGTTGGCCTGATCGTGTCGCTTGGCTTCATCTATCTTTCCGCACCCGACCTTGCCCTGACGCAGATCTCGGTTGAGGTGGTGACGGTCATTTTGATGTTGCTGGCACTTAATATCCTGCCCAAGGAAACACCAAAGGAAAGCACGCCAGGACGCAAAATGCGCGATGGCATTGTTTCCATCGCCGCGGGTCTTGGTGTCGGCGGGGCGATCTGGGCGATCATGACACGTGACCTGACAAACTCGATCTCGTCCTATCATCTGGCGAATTCCAAGGTCGAAGGTGGCGGGACCAACGTTGTTAACGTGATTCTCGTTGACTTCCGTGGCTTTGATACCTTTGGCGAAATCATCGTTCTGGGGATCGCGGCACTTTCGATCTTTGCACTGATTGAAACCGTAACCCAGGGCGAGGCCGCAAAACGTCTTGCCAACTGGGTGGTGGATCATCGTCGCTCGGCCGATCGTCATCCGATGATGATGGTGGTCGCCACGCGTGTGATGCTTCCGCTGTCATTGATGGTGGGGGTTTATATCTTCCTGCGCGGCCATAACGAACCGGGCGGTGGCTTTATCGCTGGTCTGGTCGTCTCAGTTGCACTGGTTATGCAGTATATGGCGTCTGGCTTTGGCTGGACCCAGAACCGCATGAAGGTCAATTACCATGGCATGATCGGCCTTGGTGTGATTGCGGCGGCGATTACCGGTGTGTCGGCGTGGGTGGCTGGTTTGCCATTCCTGACCAGCGGGTTCGTTCATGTCCACCTGCCCATCGTTGGCGAGTTCGAACTGGCATCGGCCATGGGCTTTGACCTTGGTGTGTTCCTGACCGTGGTCGGGGCCGTGATGCTTGCCCTTGCCAAACTCTCGCAGGTCGAACGTATGGCCGAACATGTCGATATAAATGCCGAACCGATGGATCATGATCCGTCGGCAACGGCAGCACCGGCAGCATCACCGGAAAAGGAGGCCTGATATGGAATTTCTTGTAGCAAGCAGTATTGGGCTTCTGACCATGTGCGGCACCTATTTGCTGCTGCGTGGTCGAACCTTCCCGGTCGTTGTCGGCTTGGCCATGCTGTCCTATGCGGTGAACGTTTTCCTGTTCGCCATGGGGCGCCTGACCATCAATATGCCGCCGATCCTGCGCGATGGTGTTACCGAATACACTGATCCGTTGCCACAGGCGCTTGTCCTGACGGCGATTGTGATTTCATTTGGTATGACGGCACTTATCGTTGTTTTGTCGATCCGGACTTTCCTTGAGATCGGCAATGACCATGTTGACGGTCGCCCGGCTGGCGCGCCATCCGAAGCAGGAGATAAAAACTGATGGGTGACTGGATCGTTGTTCCCATAGTGCTGCCCGCCGTGATGGCCGCCCTGATTGTTCTGGCGGTGCGTCACGACATCATTTTGCAGCGCGTGTTTTCGATTACCGCAACCGTTGCCCTTGTGGCGGTGACGCTGTCGCTTCTGATCTTTGCCAGCGGCAATGGTCCGGAAATGTATGCGTTGTCCGACTGGCCGGCACCGTTTGGCATTGTTCTGGTGCTTGATCGTCTGTCAGCGATGATGGTGTTTCTGACATCGCTTCTGGGTCTTGGTGTTGTTCTGTTTGCCTCAAGCGAATGGGACAAGCGGGGCAAACATTTCCATGCCCTGTTCCAGTTCCAGCTGATGGGGGTGAATGGTGCATTCCTGACCGGTGACATCTTTAACCTGTTTGTCTTCTTCGAAGTTCTGCTAATCGCATCCTATGGCCTGATGCTGCATGGTGCGGGGGCTGATCGCCTGAAGGCGGGCATGCAATATGTCGTCATCAACCTGACCGGCTCGTCGCTGTTCCTGGTTGGGGTTGGCATGATCTATTCGGTTACCGGTACCCTGAACATGGCCGATCTTGCCATTCAGGTCCCCAACGTCGCATCCGGTGATGCGGCCTTGTTGCGTGCCGGGGCCCTCATCCTGCTTCTGGTGTTCTGCGTTAAGGCCGCACTGGTTCCGGTTCATTTCTGGTTGCCGGGCACCTATGCCAATGCGCCCGCACCTGTGGCGGCCCTGTTTGCCATCATGACCAAGGTCGGTGCCTATTCGGTTCTGCGTGTCTATTCGCTGGCCTTTGGTGACACAGCTGGCGATATGGCATGGCTGGCAGCGCCCTATATCCTGCCTGCAGCACTGGTTACACTGGTGCTGGGCATGACCGGGGTTCTGGCCGCCAAGCGCCTTAACAGCCTGATTGCCTTTTCGGTGATCGGATCGATGGGGACCTTGTTGATTGCCGTCGGGCTGTTCACGCCCGAAGCCATTTCGGCAGGTCTTTATTATCTTCTGCACTCGACCTTCTCGGCCGCGGCGCTGTTCCTGATTGCTGATCTTGTGGTGTCACGCCGCGGGCAGTTTGGAGACAGCCTGCATACCGCGCCACGTTTCCATCAGTCCGGTTTTCTTGCCGTTCTGTTCTTTGTCGGGGCGATTGGCATGGCCGGGATGCCACCGCTTAGTGGCTTTATCGGCAAGTTGCAGATCCTTGATGCGGCACGCGACAGCGATGCCATGGTCTGGATCTGGGCAATCATTCTGGTGACGTCGCTTATGTGCATCGTCGGCTTTGGCCGGGCGGGCAGTGTGCTGTTCTGGAAAAGTGCCTCTGTCGATGGGGAGATCACGGTCGAAGGTGCGAAATGGCCGGTCCTGCCGATTATCGCAAGTTGCGGAATGCTTGGCGCTTTGGTCGCGCTGACGATCTTTGCCGGGCCGGTAACAGATTATCTGCAAGGCGTTTCGGTGCAGCTCTTTGACACGTCGCAATATATCGAAGCGGTGCTGGGCGAAAATGCCCTGTCACTGATCGGTCAATAAGGGGAGAGGATAGAAAAGATGATGAAACGTTATCTGCCCCATCCGCTTTTGACCCTCGCACTGCTGATTGTCTGGGTCTTTCTGGTTAATGAAATCTCGGCCGGTGCGGTGATCTTTGGCCTTATTCTGGCGATCATCATTCCGTTGATCACGGCCAATTTCTGGCCAGGCCGACCCAGCGTGCGCAATGCCTATGCGATTTGCGAGTACGGGCTGGTTGTGTTGTGGGACATTCTCGTCGCAAACGTGATCGTGGCCGGATTGATCCTGTTTCGCAAAACCGAAAGTCTGGAATCAAAATCGGTTGTTGTGCCACTTGATCTGACCTCGCCCGAGGCGATTACCACACTTGCCGGCACGATCACCATGACGCCGGGAACGGTGACCATTGATCTGAGTGCCGATGCCAAAAGCCTGCTTGTGCATTGCCTGCATGCGCCGGACCCGCAGGAAGTCGTCGATGAGATCAAGCATCGCTACGAACGCCGTCTGAAGGAGATTTTCGAATGATCGAATATGCACTGAATTTCGGCTTTGTCTGTGTGGCGCTGGCACTTTTGATGAACCTGTACCGTCTGACTGCTGGTCCGACGACCGCAGACCGGGTTCTGGCCGTCGATACCATGGCGATCAATGCCATCGCGCTTTTGGTTCTGTACGGGATCGGCAAGGCAACTGCGATGTATTTCGAAGGGGCGTTGCTGTTCGCAATGTTCGGGTTTGTTTCAACCGTGGCCTATTGCAAGTTCGTCTTGCGCGGCGACATCATCGAATAAGGTAGCGTTGCAATGCCGTTCGTTATTGAACTTATCATCTCGCTTCTGATCGTCATCGGTGGTGCCTTCTTGCTGATCGGGTCATTCGGGATGATCAAGCTGCGCGATCTTCTGCCGCGCCTGCATGCCCCGACCAAGGCCAGTACGGTGGGACTAGGAAGCCTGTTGATCGCTTCCATGCTGTTCTTCTGGGTTGAACGTGGTCACTTCACGATCCATGAATTGCTGATCACGCTGTTTATCTTCCTGACAGCGCCGATCACGGCCAACCTGATTGCCAAGGCGTACATGCTGCTGAATGTTGATCCGAACAAGGATCTGCCGCCGAGCAAGCAGGATGAAGGTTGGGCCACCTTTGATCCCATCGGGCCAGAGGGCTATGACCCAAGCGAGGAATATCAGGAAAAGGAAACCTGAAAGGGTCAGGACCTTTGATGAAATAAAACGGCACCGGGAAACTGGTGCCGTTTTTTTGTTTCACGGGTGGCTTGTTGCCTGCGTTGTGCGTGCTTGCTATGACCATATGACAAAAGAAACGCGACAGGGGCACCATGCCGGATTTTGCCATCGAAGATCAGTATCACGGTCGGATCGCCGGGATCGACGAGGTCGGTCGTGGGCCGTTGGCAGGCCCGGTGGTGGCAGCTGCCGTTATTCTGCCGCGCGACGCACGCCTGCCCGTGGAGCTGGTGTCAGAGCTCAATGATTCCAAAAAGCTGTCTGTCAAAAAACGTGAACGGCTTTATGAAATCATCATGCGCTGCGCCGAGGTCGGTATCGGGGCCGCATCCGTGCGCGAGATTGATCAGATCAATATCCTTCAGGCGACCTATGTTGCCATGCGCCGTGCCGTGGATCGACTTGATGGGGTGCCTGATCAGGCGCTTGTGGATGGCAACCGTGATCCCGGTTTGCCCTGTGCGGTGGAGACGGTTGTTAAGGGGGATAGCAAATCTTTGTCGATTGCGGCCGCATCCATCGTTGCCAAGGTGGTTCGTGATCGCGCCATGGCGCGCCTGGCTGTGCGTTACCCGTTCTTTGGCTGGGAAGGCAATGCTGGCTATGGCGTGAAGAGACATATGGCCGGGTTGGGCGAAGTTGGCCCAACCGCCCACCACCGCAAAAGCTTTAAACCAATTGCCGATTTGTTTGAGGCGATGATGGATGGTCGCTAGGACGACCAGACCTAAGCCATTGCCGTCTGGCTGAACGGCACAATGTGGGCGCGCACCAGATCAGTGCCGTCTTCTTCACGGGTGACGGCGGCAAAACCATTGGCGTGGCGGATGGAAGCGCGTTCTTGCACACGGCATTCGGTGCGGAACTGGATATCAAGGCTTTCGGGGTGAAAGTCCGGTTGACCATCCGGCCCGGCAACACCCATGACCCACTGCATCAAACGCACATTGTTAACATGCCCGTAAAGGTCCAGATCAGATGGTCGCGCCTTGATGTTATCGACTGTCGGTAGCGGATCCTTGGTGAATGGCGGGCGCAAAGGTGGCTCCATCAGTTTGGGGCCCGGCGGGTTGGGTAGGCGTTCCTCGATCCAGTCCGGCCACTGGGCCGCGCGACGGGTGGTCAGGTCAAACATCACCCAGAAACTTTGCGCGACGCCGATAACCTCGCCCTTGCTGTTGGTCAGGCGGAAATCACGCGTCGCCACCCGGCGCGATACACCCGATGGCCAGGTTTCAACCAGAATTTCCTCGCCGTTGCCGGGATAGTCGCGGATATGAATAACCATCCGTGCGAGCACCCAGGCCATCCCGTGATCAACTGTGTCGTCATATGCCAGTTTCAGAATGCGTGCGCCCCAGCCCGCGGCATCCTGCATATAGTCGGCGAGTGCCGACATCATGACCTTGCCATTGTCGCCAATCTCGGAATAGCGCACACGATAACTGCCCTTCCAGCCGCAATTGGCGGGGAGTTCCGCCTTTGAAATATGGTTCCAGTCAATGGTCATGGCGGGGCCTATGGTTGGGGCACGCAGATCGGTGGTGGCTTGCGCGCGCGGAATTCTGCCAGTTTAGTATGAGGGCTTCTGACGCATCTTTTTGGTATCGCCGCGCTTCTTTTTGGAATCGACGCGTTTGCGTTTGGCCGACAGGCTTGGACGGGTTTTGACCCGGTATTTCTTGCGCTCGGCCGCCTTGCGCAGCAGGGCCAGAAACCGTTCGACGGCATCCTGTTTGTTGCGTTCCTGGGTCCGGTGGCGCTGGGCGTCAAAGATGATTTCGCCGTCATTGGTCAATTTGCTGCCGGCAAGTTCGCGCAGGCGATTGCGCACGCGCTGCGGCAGCTCTGTCAGGTCATCGATGCGGACACGCATCTGAACGGCGCTGGAGACCTTGTTGACGTTTTGCCCGCCCGGGCCAGAGGCACGAACAAACTGAAAATTCAGATGCCGTTCATCCAGATAGAGGCCATTTTCAATTTCAAGCATGGCAAACCGAGAGGATTTTTGATGCGTTTCAAGATGATAAATTAACTGAGTGCAATGGTCGGCTATTGATTGAATTTACGAATTTCTATGCCTACATTACGCAGACCTTAACCTGTCAGGGGTGGGGCCGACTGTAAACAGGAAATCAATGCTGCGCCTTTCGCATATCTATCTTGCCCTTGGATGGCTTTCTGTTGGACTGGGTGTGATTGGCATATTCTTGCCGCTTCTGCCAACCACGCCATTTATGCTGCTAGCCGCCGCATTGTTTGCCAAGGGATCGCCGCGTTTGCATGACTGGCTCTGCAACCATCCGCGCTTTGGTTTGTCGATCCGTCAATGGAACGAATATGGGGTGATCAATCGCCGCGCCAAAACCCTTGCCATGGTGGCATTTCTTGTCGTGATTACGGCATCATTGGTGTTGATTGAGAACCGCTGGGTGGCGTTTATTCAGCTTCTGGTCGCGATACCGGTTAGCTGTTTTATTCTTTCACGCCCGTCTGAACCCCGCTTGGCCAAGGTGCAAAACACCACAGCCAATGGTCAATAAAGCCAGCACAGAGCAAAGCTTCTAGCCTGCCTTTTTGCGCGACAGTTCTTCCTGACATGTTTCTTCAAGCTTATCGAGCTCATCAAGCGTGGCATCAATATCTTCACGCTGTTTGCGCAATGTTTCGCGCCGTTCGTTGACCTTGTCGACCAGCGTCGTCAACTGGGTGATTTCGCTGCGGTCGCCGTCATAAAGATCCAGCAGGTCACGAATTTCCTTAAGCGAAAAACCAAGCCGTTTGCCACGCATGATCAGCCGCAAGCGCACGCGGTCACGCTGACGATAGATTCTGGTCTGGCCTTGCCGTTCGGGCGAAATCAATTCCTGATCCTCGTAGAAGCGGATCGTACGGGTGGTGACTTCAAATTCACGGGCAAGGTCGGTGATGGTGTAGCTATCGGTCATTGTGGCTCAATCATCTTTACGCTTACGTAAACTGAAAGCTACATGCTTTCGGATGCGGCGACAATCGGCAATTCTTTGGGAAGCTCCACACAGAAGGTGCTGCCGTCCCCGGGCTTGCTGGTGACCTGAATGCTTCCGCCATGGCGATCGACAATCTTTTTGCATATGGCAAGGCCAATGCCGGTTCCGGCGTAATCCCCGTATCCATGCAGGCGTTTGAAAATCTCAAAGATCGTTTCGTGATATTGCGGGTCAATGCCAATGCCGTTATCGGCAACAAAGATTCGACAAGTGTCTGGTGTTTCAGAGGCAAAAATACGGACCTGACCGTTTTTCGGGTCGCTGTATTTCAGGCCGTTCGAAACCAGATTCTGGAACAGCAACAACAATTGACTGGCATCACCCCTGACAGTCGGCAGGGATCCTTCGCGAATGATATTGCCTTCGGGGGCCGAGCCAGCGCGCTTGAAATTGGTAACGATGGCATCAAAAAGACTGTCGAGCGGTACTTGGGTGAACGGTTTGCCATGGCGACCAACCCGTGAAAGGGTCAGAAGGTCGTCAATCATCCGCTGCATCCGTTGCGTGCCATCGACGGCATAGTGAATGAATTCGTCGGCCGTTTCATCCAATTGGCCTTCATAGCGGCGCGCAAGCAACTGGGTATAGCTTGAAACCATGCGCAAGGGTTCCTGCAAATCGTGCGAGGCGGCATAGGCAAACTGTTCAAGTTCGGCATTTGACCGCTCAAGTTCCTGCATCGTGCGCTGAATTTCTTTTTCATGGCGTTTGCGTTGGGAAATATCGCGCAGGGTAATGATGTAGTGATAGCGCTGGTCGGCAGAGAAATGGCTAATAGCCACTTCAAGCGGGATATTGCGGCCACTGAGTGTGGATGCCAGAACTTCGATTACGCCGGTCCCAAGGTCTGTCAGAAGCCGGTTGGGTGGCGGCGGTGTAAGTGGCGTATGCTCGCTATCGGGTAGCAAGAAACGGATGATGTTGCGAAGCTCGGGATCGCCCGTTGGGCCGCAAAGTTCCTGCGCGCGCGCATTAAGCGGTTCAATGTTGCCATCGTCAGAGGCCACCAGAATGGCATCAACGGTATTTTGCAAAATAGCGCGTGTACGATCCTCGCTGCGCTTGGATTGCGTGACCAGATCAGCCAGTTCAGCAGCCTGCTGGCGGAGCAGCCGGTCACGTTGCACAGCAAGTGTGACATCACGAATGATCAACGAACACAGCGTGCCGTTGCGCTTGGTTTCGATTGGATGAATGCGAATGGATTGTTCCATCCGCTCGAAACTGGCGGCAAATTGCGGCAAGGGCCGCAGCGGCAGAGCCCCCTGATTAAGGGACGGGGAAATCACCGCCGGCATGCCGAACTTCAGGCAATCCTCGATTGCCAAACTGACCCGGCCAAGTTTTGTGCCAGGAAAGACATCGTGCAATGATTTGCCCATCACATGATCTGCATCCATGCCAGACCGGCTTTGCATCCATTGATTCCAGTGACAAATCGTGCCGTCGGGGGCAAGCGCAATCAAACCGGTATCTGCCGTATCAAGGAGTGCCGCGAAAAGGTCGGCAGCATCACTGTCACGGTTGAGATCAAAGGATGGGGTTTGATCCGTGCTTGCGGATTTCGACTTGGTCATTCACCTCACCGGCTATTCAAAGGAGTTGGCCAGAAAACGCCGCACCAATTCACGCAGCATCTGGATGGATTTGAGATCCATGACGAACAGGACATAGCCATCAATATCGTTTTGGCGCAGCATGAACTGTACATGCAAAATCATCAGAACCGGCTTGATGCCAGCTGTTGCTTCGGTCGCATCGTCTTCGAGCAAGGCGCGTGTTTCCCGCTTGCGGAATGTTGGCATGGAACAGTTGATCGGCTCACCCAAAACATTCGAAATACTGCCAAGGCAGGCATTGAGAATGATATTGCCGACCTCCATCAAGGCTTCTTGTTCAAGATCTGTCAGGGTATCAAGCGGGACGTCGACCTTCAAAAGGCTGCGCACAAGCTCCAGACTTCGCACTTCGGGAAAGACCAGCATGGCTTCCCCGGTAAAAGGCCCATGGAAGCGCTGGCTGACTGCGGAAACAATTTCGGTCGGGGCATTGGCCAGTTCGCTGTCAGAAAACCGCTCCACAAAGGAAATGGTGGGCACGGTCAGCTCAACAGGTTGTGCGACCATTTCCGAAAGCGATGATGCCGCACGGCCAACGCCAATATTGATCAGCTCGCTGATGGTATCATGTTCAAGCTCGGTAAGTTCGATCATCTGGCTGCTTCCCGCGACGCAATGTAGTCGCGAATTTTCTCTTCGGTCGGGGGTTTGGGTATGAAATCAAGTCCAATGTTTTCGGCCTTGTTCTGGATTTCCTGCTGAATATTGGCAGTCAGAAGTGCAATTACAGCATCCGGGAACTGTGCGCGCAGCTTTTCGCCAAGTTCGAGCCCGTTCATACCGGGCATGTTAAAATCAACCAGCATGTAGTCATAGGTCTTTGCACTGACCATTTCCAACGCCTTGTTTGCGTCCTCGGCCTCGTCAATTTCCCAACCTGCAAAGTTGCTGGAAATGAATGCCTTTACCAGAAGGCGAGCGAACTTGCTGTCATCAACGAGCAAAACGGATTTGGTGTTTGGCATTTTCTTCTCAATTATATGGTGCTGTGGTGCGGCTGATGTCAGCCTGACAACGCAGCGGGGCTAAAGTTCGGTTTGGATGTCGATGGATGGTCGTCGGATATAGTCGACAACATCGCCTGCTGGCAGGGGCGTTGCAATCAGGAAACCCTGAACTTCGTCACAATCGCACTCCCTTAAAAAATGCATCTGTTCATGTGTTTCGACACCTTCGGCAACGACCTTGAGGCCAAGATTATGGCCCATCGCGATGATGGTGCGTGTAATTGCCGCATCATCGGCATCAATTGTCACATCGCGAACAAAGGATCGGTCAATTTTGATCGTGTTGATCGGCAGACGCTTGAGATAGGCGAGCGACGAATAGCCAGTGCCAAAATCATCGACCGCAATTTTCAGGCCCAGATGTCGCAGTTCTTCCAGGATCGTCGCAGACTTTTTGATTTCCTGCATCATTGCTGTTTCGGTGACTTCAAGCACGATCCGCGCTGCGGGGGTGTTGGCCTCGGCAAGGATGCGTGAAATGGTTTCCGTAATGCGCCCTTCGATCAGCTGGCGTGGCGACAGATTAATGGCAATCGGGGTTGCTGGAACCGATTGTGCATCCCATTCGGCAATTTGTCGGCAGACCTCGCGGAAGACCCATTCACCGATCTTGCCAATCAGGCCGGTTTCCTCGGCGACGGGAATAAACTGCATGGGGGAAATATACCCCCGGCCGGGTTGCTTCCAGCGGATCAGTGCTTCAAGGCCGCAAACCCGGTTGGTGCGAAGATCGACTTTTGGCTGGTAATGCAGTTCGAACTGATCTTTTACCAACGCTTCACGCAGATCGTTTTCAATGACGAGGCGCGCCATCGCGCTTTCGTTCATCGTCTTGGTAAAGAAGTGATAGGTGCCACCGCCGCCCGACTTTGCGCTGTACATCGCGGTATCAGCATTGCGCATAAGTGCCGGGAAATCATCGCCATCAGACGGATAAAGGGCAATCCCGATTGAGGGGGTTACAAACAGGACCCGTCCATTGATGTCAAAGGAAGGCGCAAGCGCATCAAGTACTGCTTGCGACAGGATGGCGGCATCCTGGGTTTCCTTGAGCTCTGGAATAATGATCAGAAATTCGTCACCCCCCAGACGGCCGACAATTTCCTGTCGCCCGATCACGCGTTGCAGTCTAAGGGCGACCGCCCTGAGCAACAAGTCGCCGACATCATGCCCCAGGCTGTCATTGATCACTTTGAAACGATCAAGGTCGATAAACAGGATCGCTGTTGCGCCGCTGCGCTTGGCTGCGGAGTCTTTGTGCGTTTGCAAGGCGTCTGACAGGCTGCGTTCAAGCATGCTCCGATTGGGCAGGTTGGTCAGCGTGTCATGGTTCGCCATATAGATCAGTTGTTCTTCATAGCGTTTGCGCACAGTGATGTCGTTCAGCACTGCAGTCATCAGCGGGGTCGCGCTATCGGGGATCGGTCGCAACGCGATGGAAACATCAATTTCCTTCTGGTCCGCACGTATGATCGGCAGCGTGAAGCGTTTTTCCACCGTTCCGCTACCCTGAGCATGTGCGGCGAGTTCTTCAAGACTGTGTTCCAGAAGCGGTATGGCGTGGGGCATCAAAAATTCATGAAGCGTGCGGCCTTTGGCTGTTTCGTCACGCAACATGCCAAGGATTTCTTTGGTTGCTGCATTATGTTCGACAATGCGACCGTTCGGCGTAATGGTCAGAATGCCGTCCGCGACATTTTGCACGATGGCGCTCAGGCGGTTTTCGCGGTCACGCACTTTCTTTTGCGCCTCCAGCAATCGGTCGAGGTTTGTCGATACGCGCTCCATCAGACTGCGCATGGTCTGCAAGATCATGCCAAGTTCGTTGCGGCTATGATGGGTCGGAATATCAATGGCAGCGGAGTCGGGCTTTTCCGGGTCGATTTTGCGCAGTTGGGCCGCAATGCCCAGAAGCGGTTTGGTTAAAGTCGTATAGAAAAACGCAACCAAAACCAGCCCCAGCAAAAGGTTGCGAAGTATGCCGGACAACAGAACGCGCGAAGCACGGTTCAGAAAGCCATCCGCGATCAGATCGGTATCAATTTTGACACGAAGATGCCCCACAAGGCCGCTGGGGGCATCTGTCTGAAGCGCGATCTCGTATTCCTGATTCTCGCCAAACATAAGCTGGGTCAGGAAAGCGCGGTTTGAACTGCTTGGCTGTTCGACTTTGCGTGCCAGCACATTGTTGAAATTGTCACGCAGTTCTGCTTCGTAGACCGGGTCATATTCGAATATGCCGGAAACGACCCGGGCCGCCAACGTCTCGTCAAGCCCATAGGCGGCCTGTGTTGCAGACTCGCGCAGTGTTGCCAGAACCTGGTTCACGGTCCTGTCGATCAGGTGCTGTTCTTCGCGCAAGTCCCACATGATCTGGATGCCACTGAACAACAGGCCAATCAGCAAGGTGAGCCCGACCGCAATTCTTGCCTGTTTGACAGACAATCGGTCGCGCCATCTAAGCCGTTGTTGGTCCCGGGCTTTTTCTGGCAACCCAACCCCCGTTGATCTCGGTAATATAACCCCTGCAAAGCAGATTATGGCTTTGTGGGGCCAAAAGCAATTCTCGGCGGGATTTAGGAACTGGAAAAGCCGCGAGAAATCTGTATGTTCTGCGCTGCACTGCAGCGCTGAGGGCGAACTCGAAGCAGGCGCCAAGCAGCCTGTCAGTGCGTCGTGAAGAAAATACTACGCAAAAAATTAGGGTTTTATTGGAGTTGCACACAACAGCTGTGCGTGATAACCCAATTCCCGAGAGAGAACATGGCCGAAAGCGGGTGCAGCCGCAATCTGGCCCCGCAACCTGTACGGAGTTACACCATGACCTATGTGGTGACGGAAAACTGCATCAAGTGTAAGTATCAGGACTGCGTCGAGGTTTGCCCCGTCGATTGCTTTTATGAAGGTGAAAACTTCCTCGTGATTCACCCTGATGAATGCATTGATTGCGGTGTCTGCGAACCGGAATGCCCCGCTGAGGCGATTATTCCCGATACCGAGCCGAATCTGGATAACTGGTTGGAAATCAACCGTAAGTTTGCAGAGGTGTGGCCAAATATTACCCGCAAGGGCGATGCACCTGCTGACGCTGATGAATGGAACGGCAAATCTGGCAAGGCTGAAATGCTGTCCGAAGCGCCGGGAGAAGGCGACTGATTTTCGGGCTAACTCCCGAAATTCCAAGAGATTTTAGACCCACTGGTGCTTGCCAGTGGGTTTTGTGCATGGCTGCATTGAATACGGTTCCGGGAAAATATCTGTAAACTGATGACGTGTTGTGTTATTGTTCACAATTCGCGCTAAGGGCTCGACAGGCTCGTTCCGAATTGTCGGATTTCCGTATTTGAAATTCCTGTCTGAACCGCGACTTTGCCAAAAAAGCTTGGTCGTGTGCAGCTCTTTGTGTCGCTGGTTCTGTAATGTTGCAGTTGAATGACCAGGCCTGATTTGGCCGGAAGGATGCTTGATGTCGGATAAGTTGCCGTTTGCTGTTGGCGATTATGTTGTTTACCCCGCGCACGGTGTTGGCTGTGTCGATGGCCTGGAAACCCAGGAAATTGCGGGGCAGGAACTACGCCTTTATGTAATTACCTTTGATTCCAGCCGCATGACCTTGCGCGTGCCGGTGAACAAGGTTGGCAACTCTGGTCTGCGCAAGCTGTCCTCGAAAAAGCAGATGGATTCTGCGCTCATTACCCTTAAGGGCCGTGCGCGCGTAAAACGCACCATGTGGTCGCGTCGCGCGCAGGAATATGAAGCAAAGATCAATTCCGGTGACCCGGTTTCGATTGCAGAAGTTGTTCGCGACCTGCACCGCAGCGCGACCCAGCCAGAACAGTCCTTCTCTGAACGTCAGATCTACGAAGCAGCGTTCGAGCGCCTCGTTGATGAACTTGCCGCGATTGAAAAAATCGACAAGGACAAGGCGTCTGGCAAGCTTGAAAAGCTTTTGCAAAAGGCAGCCTGATTGCGAAGGCACCTTTAGACAACTATTTATAAAAACCGGCCCGCGATATACGCTTGGGCCGGTTTTGTTTTTTGTTTTGGGCAGGTTACAGCGATGAGTACAGTCTTGGCGCCGATCAAACCGGCAGAGAGAATCTGGGTCGTCGGCGCAATAAATGGTGATCATGACGCTTTGCGTGATGTTCATCAGAAGCTTGCGCAGCGCATTCAGCCGGGCGACAGGCTTGTCTATCTTGGGAACTATTGGGGTGATGGCTCGGCTGAAAATGTCATTGCCACCATCAACGAGCTTTTGCTGTTCCGTCGTTACTTCATCGCCAAGGATGGTGTTGATATCACCGACATCGCATTTCTGCGTGGCGCTGCCGAAGAAATGCTGTCCAAGCTGCAACAGATCCAGTTCGCCCCCAATCCGGGTGAAGTTTTTGAATGGATGCTGACCCGCGGAATTGCCGGTGTGGTTCGTGCCTATGGCTTTGACCCGGCCAACGTGCAACGAACGATGCATCAGGGGGCGCATGCGATTTCACAGTGGACCTCAGCATTCGGCGATGCTGTACGACGCCATGGCGGTCACAATGCGCTTCTGTCTGATCTTAAACATGCGGCCTATTCCACCGATGGCAGACTGATCTTTGTTCATGCGGGGCTTGATGGCTCCCGGCCTTTGACCAGCCAAACCGATACATTCTGGTGGGGCGGATCAATGTTTGAAGCGATTACCGAGCGCTACTACGATTGCGCGCGCATTGTGCGTGGTGCATCACAGGGTCACGCCGGGCTGCAGGAACGCGAATTCACCTTGTCCCTGGATGGTGGCGCCGGTCGGGGTGGTCAATTGATTGCTGTGGCGCTTGACACCCAAGGTGTGATCATCGAACAGATCACAAGCGGCTAATCGATTATCCGAACTGACCCAAAAGCATGTTCCGGAACAGAAAAGGCAGCATTTATCATGCTGCCTTTTGTCGTTCTGGGGTGGTTGGTCTTGCTGTGGGCCTACTAGTGGCGCACAACTTTGACCAGTGATCCAACGGCCGGCGGCTGGCCTGTGTCGAGACCGTTGATGGTTGCAAACACCTCTGCGGGAGCCTTGTCGACTTCCATGGCGTCAATAAAGGTTTGCAGGTCATATTCCGGGTTTGCGGCGCGCACCTTGATACGAAGCGGCGTGTAGATCTGTTTCTCACGCTCTGTTAGCGGGCGGAAGCTATAGGTCGTGCGACGCAGTGGCAGATTGTAGCTGTCGGCCTGATCAAGCGGGGTGACAAACAGGAACTGATAGGCAGAACTGCGATGACGGATGACAACCACCCGCAGGCGCGCCGGGCCGGACCGGAGTGATATGTCGGCACTTCCGGTAGCGGCTTCCTGACCTTCGATATCAAGCATCTCGATGTTGCGAATGTCGACCTGCTTTGAGAACCCATTCTCAAGATAATGATCAAGACGAATGTCTTTTGCGCCCGGTGCACCTTCGAAAATGATCTGTGCACCTTTACCGTCTTTGGCGATGACTGCGGTTGGCTGGTTGGTGATGTTGAAGCCGCCTGGAACCTCAAACCTGAAATCCAGCGGCACATGGACAAATTCCTGTCCCCGGACATAGCCCTGATCCGGACCATCACCATAAAGAATGCCATCAATGGCGGTCATGTAACGCACGGTGCCGCGTTCCGGGTTGGCAACGGCTGTAACGTTGGCGCTTTGATGGGCCTGTTCGATGCGATCAAGCGTACGCGGGTGGGTTGCCATGAAATCGTACTGGTCGACATCATCGGGTGATCGCCCGGCAAGCTTGGCCTGAAGACGCGAATGGGCACGGAGCTTTTCAAGGAAGGTCGCCATCCCATCGGGATCATATCCCGCTCGGGTGATATATCGAATGCCAAGCATGTCAGCTTCGAATTCATGCTCGCGCGAGAAGGATTTAAGATAGGCGTTTGCCCCGGTCCCGATCAACTCGCCGGCACCGTTTCCGATAGCTACCGCCAGACCGCCAGCCAGAATTTGCGTCAGGAGTCCCCTGCTATAGCGCTGCGCGGAATGACGGGCAACGACATGGCCGATTTCATGGGCCAGAACACCGGCCAGTTCTGCTTCGTTCGTGGCAAGGGCAGCAAGACCACGCGTGATATAGACATAACCACCGGGCAGGGCAAAGGCGTTGACAACCGGGGAATCCAGAACGGTGAAAGTGAATTTCTCGTTCGGAGTTTCCGAAACAGCAACAAGCTTCTCGCCGATCTCGGTTACATAAGATTGCAGGTCCTTTTCAGTGTATTGACCACCGAATTCCCGGACCATTTTCGGATGTTCCTGCGAGCCGATTTCTTTTTCCTGCTCGGGTGACATAAAGGCCGTAAAGCTGTCCTCGCCGGTCGCCCGGTTTGTCGAGCACCCGGCAACCGCAGTGCTCAGTGCAATCGCGGCAAGCACACCTGCAAGACGTTTGTGTGATCCGAAATTCAGCCAGGCCATTGATATCTTTCCTCGTGTCGTTTGGCCGCGTAAGCTGCCATGCATGGTAATTGCGAAACCAACCGGGAATTGGTAGCGCGTGTTTTGTGATCGTTCAATCTTTTCAGTTTCCCCGATCAAACATCAAGAATGGGGAGATTTTCGGGCCGGTTTGGTGCCAGCTCGGTGCCATGCTGCAATGCTTGTCTTTGTCGGTTTGACTTGCGCCACAAACCTTTCTGCAGCGGCAAGTGGATGGCGATGTGGAAATGGCAGCATCGAGGCCATGGAAACAGCAGAAACCGAACGTGGCGAAATCCTGGGCGCTCTGCATCTGAATATTGATGCCGTCGACGCCTTTACACCAAATGGTGCGATGCACGGGCCATTTCGACTGGCAGATGTTGCCTTTGTGCCGGGGTATGAACATCAGGCAAAGGCAAGGCTGCAAGAACTAAGCAGGCAAAAGGTTCTGGTCAAAGCTGCTTCTGATCGCCCCGATTTCCTTGGCCGACGACCGGCCCGTATTGAGAGTTCCGTGGACGGCGATTGGCGCAAGGTGTTGCTGGCAGAAGGCTTGGCGATGCTTGTCCCCGATAACGGCCATGAAATTGATAGTCTGATCAATGTCGAAGATGCTGCAATCAGAGGCAAGCTTGGACTGTGGTCGGAACGTGACGCAGATACGTCCTTTTACTTTCTAGCCAACGGATCGCGGAAAAATGCAATCCCGACGGCAAGCGACGCTGTTGGCAGATTTGCCGTGATAGACGGTTCGATCAAGAGCATTGAGCATCAGGAATGGCGTAGCTACCTGAATTTCGGGGCAAACTGGCGTGAAGATTTCACCATCGCGTTGGATGCCTCAATGCGCGATGCCTTTGCCCGGGGCGAAGATTTTCAAAACGTTCTAAAGGGCTGGATCGGTCAAAAGGTCCGGGTCAGAGGCGTCATCGAAAATCGTGGCGGTCCCTATATCGCTTTACGCGACCCGACATGGCTATGTCTTGCCCAATAGGCGGAATTGCAGGGATACCCTAATAGGGCTTGTTCTTTTGGCGCGGTTCATGAGACTTGTTGTTCACGCCACCACTGGTCATCGCAATATTTTGCTACGAAAACAAAGAGGTCCTTCGCGTGCTCTATCCCGAAATTTCGCCCCATCAATCAGGTTGGCTTTCGCGTGACGATGGTCACGAAATCTATTGGGAAGAAGTTGGAAACCCGTCGGGTATCCCTGTCATCTTCCTGCACGGGGGGCCGGGTGCGGGCATCTCGCCAAACAGCCGTCGGTTCTTTGATCCTGAAAAGTACCGTGTGATCCTCTTCGATCAACGCGGAGCCGGAAAATCACGCCCGTTCGGCAGTCTTGAAAACAACACAACCGACCACCTGATTGGCGATATCGAAGCCCTGCGAGAACATCGCGGTATTGATCAATGGTTGGTGTTTGGTGGCTCATGGGGCTCCACACTGGCTCTGGCATATGGTCAGGCCTGTGCGGAACGGGTTATCGGGTTTGTTTTACGCGGTATATTCCTTGGCACCGAAGCCGAAATCAAATGGTTCATGGATGGCATGGGGCGTTTCTTCCCTGAGGCAGAGCAGCGCTTTCTTGACGCTGCCGGTTTCAAGGAGAATCCCGGATTTCAGGCGCTTCTAGATCGCTATGCCGATATCTTTGCGAACAAAGATGGCGAAGAAACTGCAATTCATGCTGCGCGCGTTTGGTCCGCCTACGAAGCAACTTGTTGCACACTGTTGCCCGACGATGGCCTGGTCGAGGACTTTGAAGGTGATCAGATCGCGCTGGCATTGGCCAAGCTTGAACATCACTATTTTGTTCATCGTTGCTTCTTTGAAGAAGGCCAGTTGATTGCAAATGTAGATCGCATCGCCCATCTGCCGATCGTAATTGTGCAGGGCCGCTATGATGTGGTTTGTCCGCCGGTTTCGGCGTTGGCGCTGCATCAGGCATGGCCGGGGTCTGCACTCGTGATTGTTGATGATGCTGGCCATGCAGCAAGTGAGCCCGGAATCATTCGCGAGCTTGTCCGCGCGACCGATCGGTTTGATGGGAAACATTTTGCGTAAAATAGCAATCACATAACAATGTGTTGTTGAGTTTGATTCGCCGTTGAGTAGTATAGCCTACCGATTGATCTAGTGGGGACTTGGTTAATGAAGTTGGTTTTGGGGAAGCTGCTTGCAGCTTGCGTTGTGTTTGGGCTTTGGAACACGGCACATGCGCAGCAAATTCTTGGTAATGATAATGATTCTGGACTGCTCGAATTTTCAACCGGTATGGTTGATATCACTCAGGATGAAGAAGCAGCAGAATTTCGTGTAAACTATCGTGCGCAGCACGCAATGTTCGATGTTGCCCGTCCGATTGGCGGTGTGATGGTGACCTCTGAAGGTGCCGCTCACGGTTACGGTGGTCTTGCTGTTGATGTTCTGTGGGGCGATCACTTCGTTTCCAGTGTTTATACATCGGTTGGAGCATACCATCAGGGTAACGGCGAAGATCTTGGTCACTGGATCGAATTCCGTTCGGGTCTTGAGCTTGGCTTCCGCTTTGACAGCCATGAACGCCTGAGCCTTGGTATTTCTCACATCTCGAACGCCAGCATCGGTGACGAGAACCCGGGTACGGAAATCCTGTCTTTGACCTATTCCTTCCCGATTGACCGCCTTTTCGACTAAGGCAATCATCGATCTAAAATTTGATCAGCCGGGGGTTTCGCGCCCCCGGCTGATTTGCTTTTGGGGCGCAGTTTTACCCGAAATGGCGGCAATATGCGTGTCGTCGCGGATTGATTGCCATCGGATTTGCTGCTAATTGAAAGCGGCTTCTAAGCAGTGCGCCCGTAGCTCAGCAGGATAGAGCACCAGATTCCTAATCTGGGGGCCACAGGTTCGAATCCTGTCGGGCGCACCATCATCCTCTTTTTATTTCCATGACAATGACCTTGGTTTAGCGCTTATGTTGTGCGTTGCCATTGGTCCGTATTGCTTGAAACGCAATCCCTTCTTTCTCATATCGCTAGTAAGGGGGCTTGTTGCGATCCATGTCGTTTGGTTCCCGATAAACCGATCTGGGAGGAAGCAATGACAAACTGGATCAGGGTTCCAAGTAGTGAAGGTCAATGTGTGACGCGCCCGGACGGGCAGGGTGCGCACAAAACCTATCAGCGCGAAGTCGGGCGTGCCGGCTTCCAGGGTCCGGCTGCGCAAATTTATCATCGCCACCCGCCGGCAGGTTGGGCGACATTCGAAGGCCCATTGCGGCCGCGTGCATTTTCCCTTGGCAAGCTTTCACCGGGACCAGCTTGTCCACTTCAGGCCCGCCGGGTTCTTCATAATGACAAGATGGAGCTAAGGTACTGGAAAACTGAAAGCAAGATGCATGCGCTTGCACGTAATGCGGATGGAGACACTTTGATGTTTGTCCATGACGGCGCGGGCGAACTGTTTTGCGACTATGGGCATCTATCCTATGGCGACGGGGACTATATTTTACTGCCACGCGGCACGGCATGGCGGATTGAGCCCAAGGAAAGCTCAGAATTCATGATGATCGAGGCAACATCAGACGCCTTTAAGCTGCCTGACCCATCCTCAGGCGGGGAAGGTGCTGTCGATCCCATGTCATTCACATTGCCGCGAATTGACGACGCCTTTATCGCCCAGCAAGACGAGGCATTCTGGGAAATTCATATCAAACGCAACGGACATGTTTCGACGCTGACCTATCCATTTAATCCGCTTGATGCGCTTGGGTGGGAGGGCGATCTTTGCGTCGTGAAGCTCAATTGGCGCGATATTGTCAAACGTCGTAACGATGGTCTCGGGTCATCGCCCGCAGCCCATTGCACCTTCGTATCTGATACCTTTTCGGTCAGCACCTTTATTCCCAAGGTTGGTGAGGGTGAATCTGGGGTGATGCGTGTGCCGTTCTATCATTCCAACGAAGATGCTGACGAGTTCATCTTTTACCATCGTGGCGAGTTCTATAGCCGCGGGGATATCAAGGCCGGGATGGCGACTTTCCATCCAAGCGGGTTTCCACATGGCCCGCATCCGAGCGCCTATCAGGACAAAATGATCAAGGCGCCTGTGGAGACGGATGAGGTGGCCATTATGATCGATAGTCGGGTATTCTTGAATGTCGATGAGACCATACCCGATGGTGCGGAATGGAAGGCATATGTAAAAACGTGGGAAAAGGCGGAAGAGACGCTATAAACACTTGATGACATTTAGCGAAAAATGGCAATTTGGTGCAGCGAGTTGTTGATGGTAATTTCGCGGAACATTGTTAATGTAGTGGTCACCTTGTCGGGGTAATCTGAACCTTCCCGAACAGGTTTGCACTGTTTAACAAGGTGTTCTTCACCCATTGCTTGCCAACGCCGGACATCCTGATCTCTGTGGGTATCAGGGTGACCGCTAGACATCAGCGTCGTTACCGGTTAACCAAAGCCAATAATGAATAAGCAAAAGTTCGTAAAATCCGTCAGTCACAAGACTCCCGAACCGCATGAGGTGTCGGAAGACCCACTGTTGTGTCTGCCCCAGACCTTTGAGTCGCGTGGCGTCAGAACTCCCTTTACGACCAAAACCTTGCGCTATGCCCGTGTTTCGATAGGCAAGGGTGGGCGCAAGATGATCATGTTGCCAGGCCTTTCCGGGGGATTGGGGACCTACGAAATGCCCCTTGATACCTTGCGCGAGGTTTTTGATCTTTCGGTTCATGACCGGATGATGTTTGATCGCGTTCTTGAACTTGAAGATGTGCGTCCGCAAACCGTGCTTGAGCATAGCCGCATGGTTGGTAGTACCGGTGTTGGCGGGGTTGAGCTGGCGCGGGTCTGCATACGCCGGAACTGGAACGAAAAGGCATCGCGTGAACTTGGCCAGATGGCGGTCCTGCATCAGGCCCTGCGCCAACTTGGCGGCAGCGCTGTCAAGGACATGAAGCGCGAAGAACTGATGACGACCGAGGGCCAAATCCGCGCCAGAAAGGCCCTGAACCGATTTGCTTCCGAACACAAGGTCGCCAATGATACCATCATTGATAGCCTTGGCGAATGGAGCAAGATGATCGCCCCTGTCGGGCTTGATCTGGAAGGCTGTCAGGGACAATTGCGCGTTCTGGCCAACGAGCTTGGCAAGTTTGCCAAGGACATTGATGAATGGGCGATTTCCGAGCAGTCCGATTTCCGGTTTATGGCCGGACGTGTGGTGAGCGCAACCCGTTCCACCAGAGATCACGCGTTGAAACGCATTGACGAAGTCGATAGCTGGAATAGCGAGCTCGGCAAGGTTCTGACAGATTGGGACCGTGCCAAACAGGATATTGGGAAAACCATCGAGTATCTTTGGTGGCTGCTTGATGGTTGGCAGGAACTGATTGATGTCTGGGAAAAGCGGTCGCTGACAGATCGTGCAAAACAGCGCGAAACGGTTGAGGAAATCGCCAGTTTTGCGCCGGTCTTGCCGCTGTCGGAAATTTCCGTTTCCGAGCAGCAGTTCTGGGTGGATGTGCGTGTCAACCAGATGCTCTGGGCCGGTGAGTTGCGTAAACTTGGTAGCGGCGAAATTGACGCCGATATGATGGATCGTCTCGAACGTTTCAGGAGACAGTCGGCATGAAGATTGAAGACGCCGGAAAGCTTGGCGCTTCGCAACTTGGTCAGCTGTTTGAATCTCTCAGCAGCAACGAGATTGCCCGTTTCACGCGTGCAATCGAAAGCGACCGTGCCGATCCCAAGCTGCCCTTGCCGCACGAGACTATTTTGCAGGTTCTGCGCCCGCGCCTGGCATCGCTTAAGCCGGAACGCTATCCGACCCCGATGCGCCAGTTCTGCGATCCCTTTGAGGATTTGCTGACCTCTGATGATCCGAATGACAAAAGCATTCGGATCAGCCGATCCTCTTTGATGCCGATCTGGAAGGTGGTTGTTGAGTCCGGTGGTCCTGACTTTCAGCAGGCCATGAAGGATATCGAAAAAGCTGCGGCAACCCGTGATACCGCCAAACTGGCAATTGCTGAACGCACACTTTGGAAGCTCGGTGCGCGCACGATTGAGGCGCAACTTGAAGACTCCCACACAGGTGTTAAGCAGGAACGTGCATTGGCGACCCGGTTGGGATCGCGTGTGCATATGACGGCCTTTACCGAAGTAGGTAAAATCCTGAACGTTGGCGAAGAAATTGCCCAATTGCGCGAACGGTTCCCGTCTGCCCCGATCAGGGTCCTTGATAAGAACGATGTGAAATGGCTGCGCGACCTGTTCATATCGATTTCCAAGGAAAAGCCCGGGTTCGAACCGATGTTCCTGCTTGCGGTTCTTGCGCGCCTGTTGCGCCCGAGCGAGCTGTTCAAGCTGATCCGGGTGCTCTCGACCAAGGCCGATGACCGCACGATTGAAAAAACCAACCTTGCCGAGACCGGCGACCTTATTATTGACCTGCTTGCCGAAACCGTGACCGAGATCGAACAGGGTGTCGGAACGGGCAAGGATGAGGCCTATATCCTGTCGCTTGCGCGCTGGTATGCATCCGAGTTTGTTCGCATCACGCGTGAGTTCAAAATCCGCAAGGATGGCCGTTGGGGTGAAAAACTGCTTGAAACCCGACGCCGCGTTTCGCGGGCGCTTGCCGATACGATGTTTGGCGCAACGCCTGAACGCGTGATTGATGCGCTGCCAAAACTTGAAGCTGCGCAGGGTCCGGGATCTGGCCGAGGCGGGCTCGCGCGGCCCATCTTTTCGCAGGAATTCGATGATGAAAAGATCCTTGCGGCCGAAAAGTCGGCAGAGGCCATTGCCGAAACGGCCCGCATTGCCGATGTTCTGGCAGCCCAGAGCTCGGCCGCCAAGGCGGTGGTAGAGCTGAAGAAAAAGCTCAATCAGATCGGGCGTGCCGGTGTCGACAGTATGCGTCGACTGACACCTGAAGAGGTGCCCAACGCGCAGCGAAACCTGATGGCAACGGTGCGCTTGCTTGAAATCGTCGATGGTCCGGATGATGCCGACGTGCTGCGTCGCCGCGGGATGAATGCACTGCGTGCATTGACAGCCGATCAGAAGGCAAGCTGACCGGGCGGGTTCACCTTAAACGGTCGTTTCCCGTGTAAGGTTCTTGACCGTATCAAGTTGATCAAGCCAGTTCATGAACGCCCGGATTCTCGGTAGCCGCGCACGGCTTTTCGGGCAGCAGGCGTAATAGTGAAAAGGACTGGCCTTGGGTTGTCCGAACGGGGCAATGATCCGGCCGGTTGCAAGCTCATCCGTGATCGCAAAGGTCGGCAACAACGCCACACCAAGTCCGGCAACGGCGGCCTGCATCGCCATGGTGAAATGTTCAAACTTCGGGCCGTTTTCCCCGTCAATATCACTGAGCCCACTTGCAGCAAGCCAGTCGGCCCAGCCGCGCGGGCGGGTCGCGATATGGAGCAACGGGAAATTTCGCAAGTCTTCTGGCTGTGGTGTCCGTCCCAGATTGGCAACCAGTTGCGGGCTGCAGATCGGGACCATTTCCTCACCATGCAGGATGTGGGCATCAAGTTCAGACCACTTTCCTTCGCCAAACAGAACCGCGATATCAATCTGTTCACGATCAAAATCGGGCATGCCGATCCGCGAAATGAAATTGATCGCAATATCGGAATGTTTGGTCCGGAAGTCAGGCAATAATGGAATAAGGCAGCGTGACCCGAATGTTGGCGGTGCGGCAAGCGTGAGAACCCCGCTTTCCGATCCGCCAGACAAAAGGGTTAATGTCGCACTTTCAAGCTGATCAAGGGCCGGGCGGATGGATTGCAGATAGCTTTCGCCTTCAGGGGTTAGCACCAGTCGTTGCTTTTCACGGGCAAACAGCTTGCAGCCCAGCCAGGTTTCAAGGCCCTGAATTTGGCGGCTTACCGCACTTTGGGTCAGGTAAAGTTCTTCGGCGGCGCGTGATGCGCTGCCAAACCGGGCGGTCTGTTCGAAGCAACTCAATGCCTTCAGACTGGGAATGCGACGGGCCAAATGGGTGTCCTGTTGTCGTGTGGCAAAACAAGTTTATGAGTTTTATGCATAATCTATGTCGCTTTTATCATTTGCAAGTTGCGCTGCCAATTCCTAGCTTACTCACATAAGCAACTAAGCTTTTCAGGGGTAGCGTCATCTCGCCCTTCTATGGCGCTGCCCCTGCTTTCTGTACAAAAATTCATAAAAGGACCAGGCGAATGGCAAGCCGCGCACCGTTTCATTGGGAAGATCCGCTCCTGCTTGAAGAGCTGTTGAGCGAAGACGAACGCATGATCCGCGATGCGGCCCGTGCATATTGTCAGGAAAACCTTCAGACCCGTATTCTTGAAGCCAACCGTCATGAGATTTTCCATCGCGAAATCATGACCGAGATGGGTGAACTTGGTCTGCTTGGCCCGACCATCCCCGAGGAGTATGGCGGACCGGGCGTGAACCACGTCGCCTATGGTCTGGTGGCCCGCGAAGTTGAACGCGTTGATTCCGGTTATCGTTCGGCGATGTCGGTTCAAAGCTCGCTCGTCATGCATCCGATTTATGCGTATGGCAGCGAAGAACAGCGCAAGAAATATCTGCCGAAACTGGCAACCGGCGAATGGGTTGGCTGCTTTGGCCTGACCGAACCGGACCACGGTTCCGATCCGGGCGGCATGAAAACCCGTGCCCGTAAAGCCGATGGTGGTTTCACCCTGTCGGGTGCGAAAATGTGGATCACCAACAGCCCGATCGCAGACGTATTTGTCGTCTGGGCCAAGGATGACGAAGGCGTCATTCGCGGCTTCATCCTTGAAAAGGATATGAAGGGTCTGACCGCGCCGAAGATCGAAGGCAAGTTCTCGCTGCGTGCATCGATCACGGGCGAAATCGTCATGGACAATGTCTTTGTGCCCGAAGAAAACATGCTGCCAAGTGCCAAGGGCCTTGGTGGTCCGTTCGGTTGCCTGAACAAGGCGCGTTACGGCATTGCATGGGGTGCGATGGGCGCTGCTGAATTCTGCTGGCACGCTGCACGTCAGTACACGCTTGATCGCAAACAGTTTGGCCGTCCGCTTGCGGCAAATCAGCTGATCCAGCTGAAACTGGCCAACATGCAGACCGAAATCACCCTTGGCCTGCAGGGCGCGCTTCAGCTTGGCCGTTTGCTTGACGAAGGCAAAGGCGCACCAGAAGCGATTTCGCTGATGAAGCGTAACAACTGCGGCAAGGCGCTTGATATTGCCCGTGTTGCCCGTGACATGCATGGCGGGAACGGTATCGCCGATGAATACCATGTCATTCGTCATGCGATGAACCTTGAAGCGGTCAATACCTATGAAGGCACCCATGATGTTCACGCCCTGATCCTTGGCCGTGCGCAGACGGGTCTTCAGGCCTTCACCACCGAAGGCTGATCCAAAGACCTTGATCGGGCGACGGCAGAAATGTTGTCGCCCGATTTGATTCCAGCTGCTTTTTCCCAGCTGCCTTTTTCAAAGTCGATATTTCGGGATATTCAGATGACTGGCGCACTTTCCGGGCTTCGTGTTCTTGACCTTTCGCGCGTATTGGCGGGCCCGTGGGCCAGTCAGACCCTTGCCGATATCGGGGCAGAGGTCATCAAGATCGAACGTCCCGGTGCCGGCGATGATACCCGCGGCTGGGGCCCACCCTTTGCCAAGGATGCCAATGGTGAAGACACCACCGAGGCGGCCTATTACCTGACGGCAAACCGTGGCAAGAAGTCACTGACCATCGATATCACCAAACCCGAAGGGCAGGAGATCGTTCGCAATCTCGCTGCCGAAAGCGACGTGGTTCTGGAAAACTTCAAGGTTGGCGGCCTTGCCAAATACGGTCTGGATTACGCATCGCTTGCGAAGGTTAATCCCAAGATTGTCTATTGCTCGATCACCGGATTTGGTCAGGACGGCCCCTATAAGGACCGGCCGGGCTATGATTTCATGATTCAGGGCATGGGTGGATTGATGAGCATCACCGGCGCGCCTGACAGCACACCGGGTGGTCAGCCGATGAAGGTTGGTGTTGCTGTTGCTGATATCTTTACCGGGCTTTATGCAACGATTGGCATTCTGGCGGCCTTGCGTCACCGCGATGCTACGGGTGAAGGGCAATATATCGATTTGGCCCTTCTTGATGTGCAAACAGCAGTGCTTGCCAATCAGGCAATGAACTATCTTGCAACCGGCAATGCACCGGGTCGTCTAGGTAATGCGCATCCCAATATTGTGCCTTACGAAGCCTTTCCGACCGCCGATGGCTATCTGATCCTGGCGGTCGGCAATGACAGCCAGTTCAAAAGTTTCTGCGCAGTGGCCGGGCTGGGTGCCTTGCCGCTTGATGAACGTTATGCCACCAATCGAAAGCGCGTTGCGAACCGTGACGAACTGGTACCGCTGATCCGTCAGGCGATGGTTGGCAAAACCACAGATCAATGGATTGATGCGCTGGAAAAAGCCAACGTGCCGTGCGGTCCGATCAATACCCTTGATCGTGTCTTCGAAAATCCGCAGGTCAAGCATCGCGGCATCGTAAAACAGCTTGATCATCCGACTGCGGGAACCGTTCCGACAGTTGCCAATCCGATCAAGTTCTCGAAAACACCGATTACAGATGAAAAAGCCCCGCCGATGTTGGGGCAGCACAGCGACGAAATCTTGCGCAAGGTTGCAGATCTAAGTGATGACCAGATTGCCAAACTGCGTGAGGCGGGCATCGTCTGATTTGATGTCGTGACATCATATTTGGTTCTTTTGATTGCCTTTCTGCCCCAGAAGTCCCCGTTTTACGCGCATAGTGCGGTGCACATTATTTTGTAATGTGTCTATATGACGCAATGTACACCAGCTTGGATGCCCTTTTTACGAGGATATTGCGGAACTTCTGTAAATCGCGACGCTTTTGCGACCGCTGGATTGCAAGTCTCTGTAGATTTTATATCATTTTACAAAATACAAAATCGGGGAACTGCATGTCAGACGTAGTCATTTCAGCGCGATCTGTTGGAAAAACATTCGGATCGGGCACCGACAAGGTTACCGCACTGGATTCAGTGTCGGTGGATATCTTTCAGAACGAGTTTTTCACCATGCTGGGCCCGTCGGGCTGCGGCAAAACGACTTTGCTGCGCCTTATCGGCGGGTTTGAGCAGGCGACCTCCGGCCAGATCCTGCTTGAAGGCAAGGCACTGAATGATCTGCCGCCATTCAAGCGCCCGATCAACACGGTGTTCCAGTCCTATGCTCTGTTCCCGCATCTGACGGTCAAACAGAACATCACCTTTGGTCTGGAAATGCAGGGCATAGGTCGCAAGCAGGCCGATGGCCGGGCAGAAGAGATGCTCGAACTGGTGCGGTTGGAAGAATATGGTGACCGTGTCCCAAGCCAGCTTTCCGGTGGTCAGCAACAGCGTATCGCACTGGCGCGTGCTCTTGCACCTGCGCCAAAGGTTCTGCTGCTTGATGAGCCGTTGTCCGCGCTTGATTTGAAATTGCGCAAGGAAATGCAGGTCGAACTCAAACGCCTGCAGACAGAAACCGGGATTACCTTCGTATTCGTCACCCACGATCAGGAAGAAGCCCTGGCGATGTCGGACCGGATTGCCGTTATGAAATCTGGTGAAATTCTTCAGATCGGCGCGCCGCGCGAGATTTACGAAGCACCGACCCATCGCTTTGTTGCGGACTTTATCGGCGACAGTAACTTCCTGGTCGGTGAACTTGTCGATGGCGGGGCAGGCGAACGTGCCGTCAAACTTGCAGGCGGTAGCGTCATCGCACTTTCGCAGGATGTATCGGATCAACGCAAAGGGTCGGTGACCGTATCAGTTCGTCCGGAACGCCTTGGACTGATCGCAGGAAATGATGCCAATGCAGATCAACTGACAGGCACGGTTTCCACGGTTATTTATTTCGGAACGGACACCACCTATCAGATCGATCTTGGCAATGATGCCCGGCTGACGGTCCGCATGCAAAACGGTGCAGGCGCCAAGGCCGACTTTGCCGAGGGTGACCGTGTGGCCATCACCATGTCGCCCGATGCCGTTCGGGTACTGGCAGATTGATCATGGGCAACTTAATACGATCCAAACGATTTTGGTTGGTCGCGCCCGCGGTGGTCTATATCGGGTTCTTCATGGCCGTGCCGCTGTTGCAGATGGCCTATGTTTCGATGCTCGAACGTGGCGATTATGGCGGGGTGAACTGGGGCGTGTTCTCGATGGATGCGTATATCAGTTTCATCTTTGAACGCGATCTGATGGACAATCTGGTGGTCAATACCGACTACCTGGAGATTTTTGCCCGTTCCTTTGGTCTGTCGGCAATGACGACGGTCTTTGCACTTTTGCTGGGCTTCCCGACAGCGTTTTACATTTCAACCCAACCGCAAAGCCGCCGCAACTTCCTGATCTTTCTGGTCACAATCCCGTTCTGGACCAACATTCTGGTGCGGAACTATGCTTGGATGCTGTTGCTGCGCAATGGCGGACTGATTGATGGGGCGCTTAACTGGATGGGAATTGAAACCGGTGGGCTGGATGTCCTTTACACGCCGTACGCGGTTTCCATCGGCCTGACATACACCTATTTGCCATTCATGGTTCTGCCAATCTATGCCAGCCTTGAAAAGCTTGATCATCGACTGGTCGAGGCCGCCTTTGACCTTGGTGCGGACAAACGTCGTGCCATGAGCCGGGTGATCCTGCCGCTTGCGGCACCGGGAATCGCGGCAGGAAGTATCCTTGTCTTCATTCCGTGTCTTGGTGCCTATGTGACGCCGGAACTTCTTGGCGGTGGCAAATTCATGATGATTGCCAACCTGATCGGCAGCCAATTCGGTGCAGCACGTAACTGGCCGCTTGGGGCAGGGCTTGGCTTTGTGCTTCTGGCACTCGTCCTGATCTCGATGATGGTCTATTCGTTCAAGTTCAAATCATTGCCGGAGGAAAGCCGATGAAAGTCGATGCTTCCAACCCGCTGTGGCGTTTCCGCGGGATCACCTCAACGGCAATGTTTTTCTTTGCCTATCTTTACCTGCCGATTGTCGTTCTGATCGCGCTTTCGTTTAATGAAAACCGTCTGGCGACGATCTGGACCGGCTTTACCATGGACTGGTATGTCACGGCCCTTTCCAACGATGACATGCTGCGTGCGGCGCAAAACTCTATCGTTGTTGCGATTTCGGCCACGGTTCTGGCCACCATTGCGGCCACTCTTGCTGCGATGGGCATGTCACGCGGACGGTTCAAGGGAGAGGCAGGCGTTTCAGCCATGCTGGTCCTGCCATTGCTGGTGCCCGAAATTGTCACCGCGATTGCGACCCTTCTGTTCTTTGTCGCTTTGGGGATCAAGCTTGGGCTTCTGACCGTGATTATTGCCCATACGGTCTTTTGCATTCCCTTCGCCTATCTGCCGATCCGCGCAAGGCTGGAGGGCATGGACCCCGCATTGGTCGAGGCGGCAAATGATTTGTATGCCAACGACTGGAAAGCCTTCCGGCGGGTGACGTTGCCGTTGCTGTGGCCAGGGATTTTGTCGGGCGCGATGTTGTCCTTCATCATCTCGCTCGATGACTTTGTCATTTCCTATTTCGTTGGCGGTGCGGGGGCCACGACCCTGCCAATCTATATTTTCGGGATGATCCGGATCGGGATCACGCCCGAAGTGAATGCTGTCTCTGCCATGATGTTGATTGTCTCAATCGTGTTTGTCAGCATCTCGTTCATGATTGATCGTATTCGCTACTAGAAAATTCCAAACGGGATGGCGGGTTCACCGGACGGGCCGGCCATCCGAATAACAAAACGATGCACCGTCCTAATTTGGGAGTCTCACGATGAAACTACGTTCCGTACTTCTGGGAGCATCCGCGATCGCCTTTTTGTCGGCTGGTTCAGCGCAGGCAGCTGGCGATCTGTTCTTCTATAACTGGTCGAACTATTTCCCGCCTGAACTGATGGAAAAGTTCGAGGAAGAAACCGGCATCAAGGTGACCCTTGATGTGTATGATTCCAACGAAACCATGCTGGCAAAGCTTCAGGCCGGCGCATCGGGCTATGACATTGCTGTCGCGTCCGACTACATGGTTGATGTGATGATCAAGGAAGGTCTGGCAACCAAGTTCGATGCCAAAAGCCTTGAAAACTTCAGCAATGTAGCCAAGCCGCACGACACCATGAAATACGATCCGGAGCGCGAATACTCCGTGACATATCTGTGGGGGACCACCGGCTTTACCTATGACGCGGCCGTTGTCGATGGCGAGCTTGAAAACAGCTGGAAAGAATTCTTCGAACCGCGCGAAGAGTTCCGTGGCAAGATCGGTGCGCTGAACGACGAAGTCGAAATGTTCAATGCAGCGTCCTACTATGCGGGCGTTGAAAAATGCACCGAGGACCCGGCACAGGCACAGAAGGTTCTTGATGTTCTGTTGAAACAGAAACCCTACATTGCTGTTTACAGCTCCGAGGGGACCATCGACCGTATGTCGGCCCGTGAAGTCCAGATGCACATGCAGTGGAACGGTGCAGCACACCGCACCAAGGAAAGCATTCCGGAAGCTGTCTTTGTCTATCCGAAGGAAGGCCTGACCTACTGGGCTGACCACTTTGTCATTCCCGATGGTGCGCCGAACCTTGAAAACGCCAAGACCTTCATCAACTGGATGATGCAGCCGGAAAACGCCGCTGCTGCGTCGAACTATGCCGGTTATATGAACTCGATCAAGGGCACTGGCGAATTCATGGATCCGTCGCTGACGTCCGACCCGGCCGTGAACATGCCGGAAGAATACGCAGACCTTCTGATTCCGTCGCAGAACTGTTCGGTCAAGGCGCGTGATCTTCGCAACCGTGTCTGGACCAAACTTAAAAACTAAGTCTGGCTCCGCTCAGGACTGAAATGATCCGGCTGTCGTCTGATGGCCGGATCATGCTATTTTGCGCACACCACCATTTTGATTTCCAGGAACGCTGATCATGACTTCGCCGGCATCCTTTCCCGAATATGTAACGCTTGCCCTTTGGGCGACGAACCTTGGACGACCGGTGGCTGACTTGGCCGGATGGGCCGATCATATCGATGCCAAGATGGCCGAGGCCGCCAAACAAGGTGCCAAGATTTTCGTGCTGCCGGAATATGCCAGCGAACAATGGTTGGCCTTCAAACCAGAAGGGCTGCAAACGGCTCAGGAAATCGCCTGGATGGCGGACCTTGCGCCCGAGGCGCGTAAACACGCCGCCAAGCTTGCCAAAAAGCATGACATGCTTTTGGTTGCGGGCAGCATGCCCTGGCATATTGATCCGGAAAACCCGGCAGCCGGGCAAACCAACAGTGCGATGATCTTCACCCCCGAAGGCGATGCCATCATTCAGGACAAGCTGTCGCTTACCCCCGGGGAGCAAGAGCCGGAAAACTGGAACCTGACACCGGGCAAGGCATTCAATGTGATCAAGTGGCGGGGCCTGAATGTTGCCGTGCTGATCTGTCTTGATATTGAAATGCCGGCCTTGTCCTGCGTTCTTGCGCCGCTTGATATTGATTTGTTGCTCGTCCCGTCGATGACCCTGACGCCATCGGGCTATAACCGCGTGTTTGGTTGTGCGAAGGCGCGGGCGGTCGAACTGATGACGGTGGTTGCGGCCTGCGGCACCACGGGTGCGGCAGTCAACACCACCAACAATCCGACCAACTATTCGGGCTGTTCGGTTTATACCCCGTGCGAACCGCAATTGGGCCATACCGGCCGCTTTGCCGAAACAGAGCCGACCTATGATGACGGTGCCGATGGCGAACTTCTGATTTCCAAGGACGTGCCGGTTGGTCTGATCCGGAACCTGCGAAATGGCGAAGCCGAAGTCTGGCCGGGTGGCTGGACCGCAGGCCATGTTTCGGTCGTCAGGAACGGCTGACCCCGGCCTTGATAGAATGAAAAATCCCCCCGGAGGATGAAGAGCCTCCGGGGGGATTTTTTGCTTGGCGGAATGCCTACGACGTCAGAATGTCAGATGACTTCATGCGGGCAACGCCTGCTGTTTCCATTGCAGCCCATGCCGCTTCAAGCGACCCGTTCAGGTCAATCGCTCGACAGGCATCCTCGATCACCGATACATTCAGTTCAGCCTTGCGCGCATCCTGTGCCGACCAGCTCACACAAAAATCGGTGGCAAGACCGCAAACATAGACGTTCTTAAGCCCGCGTTCCTGCATGTAGCCGGTGAGACCGGTTTTGGTTTCGCCGTCTGCTTCCACAAAGGTGGAATAGCTGTCGACTTCACTGTGATAGCCCTTGCGGATGATCAGTTGCGCATGCGGGATGTCAAGGCCAGCGGCAAGCTTGGCATCGTCTGATCCCTGAACACAATGATCAGGCCACAAGACCTGTGTGCCGTAATCAAGCTCGATGGTCTCAAACGGGGCCTTGCCTTCGTGGCTGGATGCAAAGGATGCATGGCCCGGCGTATGCCAGTCCTGGGTGAAAATGACATTTTCGAACTGCTGACCAAGCTTGTTGATCAGCGGGATAATCTGGTCGCCGTCACTGACCGGCAAGGTACCACCCGGCAGGAAGCAGTTCTGGACATCAATCACCAGAAGCACATCTTCCTTGCTCTTGCCGATCACGCCCGAAGCAAGTGCTGTACGAACAGATCCAAATAGGGATGCAGATGCAAGTGATCCTGCACCAATGACGCCAAGTCCGGTAAGGAACCGACGACGATTCAGGGAATAAGAGGAATTGTTCAAGATCGCCTTCCTGATATGGATGACCGGCGCGTCTGTTATGGTTCTTTTGCGCGGCCACTTGTTATAAGGGCTTGAACGTTCCTCTGATTTGATCAGGATTGGACGAGAACGCATGAAAGTCAAGCGGCACTCGCGGGTGCCAGTCCGACAGGGAAACCCCATCGGACGCAAGATCAGGATCAGGAGCAAGACCGAAGATGAAAATTGCGGTAATGGGTGCCGGGGCCGTTGGGTGTTACTATGGGGCGATGCTGGCCCGTGCGGGGCATGACGTTACCCTGATCGGGCGTCCCGGCCATGTCGATGCCATGAACCGGGATGGCTTGCTTCTCGATTTCGGTTCATCGCAGGAATATGTCACCGTGACGGGGAATACCGATGCCGCCGGTGTTGCCGGTGCGGATATGATCCTGTTTTGCGTTAAGTCCACCGATACCATTGAGGCTGGCGAACAGATCAAGCCATTCATCTCTGCCAACACGATTGTGCTGAGCCTGCAAAACGGTGTGGATAACGCCGAAAGGCTTGGTGGTGTTCTTGGTCAACCAGTCATTCCGGTGGTGGTTTATGTCGCGACCAGTATGGGCGGACCGGGCCACGTCAAACACCATGGCCGGGGTGAACTTGTCATCGGCCCATCTGCGCAAAGTCAGGCCGTCGTCGATACACTGGTGCCTGCCAAAATTCCGGTTGAGGTTTCCGACAATGCCGAGGGCGCCCTTTGGGCCAAGATGATTTTGAACTGTGCCTATAACGCGCTTTCAGCGATTACACAGCGCCCTTATGGCGAGGTCGTGCAAGGTGTCGGCGTCTGGGATGTGATGCGTAATGCCGTGGATGAGTGTCTGGCCGTTGCCAATGGGTGCGGTGTGACCGTGCCGGGTGATGTCTGGGGCGCAATTGAAAAAATTGCCGAAACCATGCCTGGTCAGTTTTCCTCAACCGCCCAGGATCTGGCACGCGGTAAAGCAAGCGAGATTGATTTTCTGAACGGCTATATCGTGCGCAAAGGTACGGAACTTGGCATTGCAACCCCGACAAACCTTGCCTTGCATGCCCTGACCAAGCTTCAGGAAACCAAATCAGCTTGATTGTCGCGGGCGTGGGGCAACGACGTTTATTCTGCCGGTGAGTTTGCTGGTTTCGTTGCTTCTTCGGGTGATCGACCGAATTTGCGGGCAACGGCGGCAACGATCCGGTCGTTAAACATCACCAGTGCCGCGGCGGCTACAATAAATACGCCGCCCATCAGGCTGATCGGCGCAGGCAGCACGCCAAACACGATAATATCAAGAATGATCGCCCAGATCATGGCGGTATATTCAAAGGCCGACAGGGTCGATGCAGGGGCACGCGCCAATGCCTCGGTCATGGCGATGTGGGCAAGACCGCCGGTCAGCCCGGCACCCACCAGAAAGACAATGTTATTTGCTGAAACTGGTGCCCAGCCAAACGGGATGGTTAAAAGGCCACCAATGGAACAAATCACCGCAAAATAGAATGCAATTGTGCCCGATGGCTCCGTTGTTGTCAGGGCCTTGATTTGCACTTTGGCGAAGGCTGTTGTCACGGCAAAGGCGACACCGGCACCGATGCCGATCAGGGTGTTATGATCCAGCCCCGGGGTCGACAATGTTGGCCACAGCATCAGAAACACACCGGCAAACCCGCCAATGGTTGCGCCGATCACAAGCCAGCCGGGATTTTCCCGCAGTGTGGCGATTGCAATGGGGATCAGGATCAGCGGGGCAAGAAAACCAAGTGCGGTGGCCAGTGCCAGTGGCAGATAGGCCAGCGAAACAAACGCAAGAAACATTGAAACACAGCCATAGGTGCTGCGTTTGAGATGCCCGATCGGGCGTTTGGTGCGCAAGGCTCTTGGAAATTCATTGCGCCACATCAGGTAAAGCACAATCGGGATCAGCGCGACACTGCTGCGCCAAAAGACGATCTGCCCGGTTGGGGCTTCAAACGAGGCTAGCCGGACAAATACGTTCATCACGCCAAACAAACCGGTCGCAGCAAGGCGTAACCCAATTCCAGACCAGAAACTGTTCATCGTGAATACCCTGAATGGTGGCCGGTCAAGTGACCTGCGTTCAGGAATATCGTAAGTTCGGACAGGGCAATACTGATAAAATTTCATGTCTGAGGGCATGAAATTTCAATGCCTTCGGTCACAAGTCAGTCGCATCACAGCGAATGCAGCCACTTCTCGTATCGGGTATCTTGTTGTCCATCGCTGGTATCGGGCAGGTCAATGCGTCCTGTCTGGGCATTGCGCCTGAAGTCACCGGGCGTCATGTCGTACTTCTCACGAAATGCGCGGATGAAGCTGGTGTCGCTGGCAAAACCACATTCAAGTGCAATGTCGTAAAGAGACCGCCTGCGGTCCGTCGGCGATCCAAGCAGGGCCATGGCGTGGCGCAGGCGCAAGTCGCGGATAAAGCGATAGACGCCGCCGTAATCCTCCATCAATTGATAGAGCTTGGAACGTGATATTCCCAATTCCCGTGCTGCGCGGTCCGGTGTCAGATCCGGAGACTTGAAGTTCTTGCGGAAATATTGCCGGATGAGGGCCATGGTTTCGAGGTTTTGCCTTTTGTGGGCCGTCTCGGAGGTCACCCCGCGGGTCGAGTTCAGGCAGGCGGCCAGAACTTCGACAAAACTGTTTTCCAGCACGCTGGCCTGTTCCGGGCTGAAGGAATGTGCGTTTTCCTTAAAAGACAGCATCATACTGGCAAGAATTCGAACCATGGGATCACGCGGGCTCAAGAACCGCATATTGTGATCTTCCGGCAGGGTCAGGCGATCTTCAAGAAGCTGCCTTGGAAGTATCATGACCAGATTGTCAAAATCAGTGGTCACAGCGGTTGCGACCTGTGACAGGTCCTGAAACAGCAACCCGCCATGGGCAATTGTATGGCCTTCCTTGCCCTCTTCCGAGGACATGCCGCCACTATGAAAATACTGGATCATGTAGTGGTCCATGCCATCATTGGCGATTGCTGATTCGCTGCGCGACCAGAACTGATGTTTGCTGACGGTGCGCGCCAACATCATCGATCCCATAAGGTCGGCATCAAGCGTTGCATGGAATTGATTTTTGCGGATGTCGGGTACGGTTTCGACATCGAAGATGCAGTCAATGCTGCTTTTCCAAATGTCATAACGCACTGACATAGGAAGGTCATTGACCGTAAAAAAGGTGTGGGTGTTCTGTGGTGTCTCTGTCATGCCTGATCCCCGGTTTTGCATAAAAGCAAACAACGCTACTTGCGCCGGTCAATTCTGGTATCGAATGCTATGGTCGAACATCTCCATAAGTTTTGTATAATATGATTAGTCCTGCCTCCCCGTCAAAGTCCAAAAGGTATAGTTTGGCGTGTTAACAGGTCCAAAAATACAAGGGCCTTGTCGCGTCAATGACTTAGTGCTGCTGACCCTAACCGAAAGGACAAGTCAGTCTGATGCGGGTTTTGCCACAATCTGTCGATCTTGGACGCTATGCATATTCTTTTGGACGCCTCGTGCATCGGGGTTGCAATCAACATGTTAGACTTATGAAAAATTTGACCGGCCTCTGATCAGAACAAAATAACGAGGGCCGGTGTTATCAGTGTGACGTGATATTTTCTCTGGGGGAAAATATGGATTTGATTGAGATGCCGTCAGCGCGACCAAAATCGTGCGCGGATAAACGTGATTACGACCGCACAGAAAGGGCCGTTTCGTCAAACGTGCCTGACGCGAAAGCGTCGAACGCGCTTAGCGATCGTTCACCCAAAGTTGCCAATACAGAATTTGGCGGACCTGATGGCGAGACACTCGCGCCGCTCGCGCGGATGATCTTCGTTCTTGAGGGTATGCGGTCTTGTGCCAATGACAAGGTATTGTCAGCACTAAAGGCCGATAGCGATGAAATGGCAGGGGACAGCCAAAGTTCCCCGACGCAATCTGAGGCCGCAACAGGTTGGGCTCCTGGCGTTATGGCGGACATCCAAAGCATGTTCGAATGTGACTGGACCCCGGAACCGAACAGGCGCGAAAGTGCAAAGTTGTTTGGGACGACCATCATTCCGGTGAATGATACAGGATCTTCGGCCGATCATTCGGAAACACGACGAAACTAGTATCCAGAAACCTTGTGGCAGCAGCGCCCAGGCGCGCCATCTGAGGCGTCACAAAGCATCTTTTGTGTGCTCGATAGGTGCAAATCGTCCATTTTCTGGATGATTTGCACATCTATTTGGATGAAATGTGCATCGGGACAAAGAAATCCTGGGTAGTATGTTTCGCAATAATAAAACACATGTCCGTTCACAGAGTGGGAAGATCTGCGTTCATGTAAGGGCATGAATATCAGTGAAGCTTAATGTTTTTCTCTGGGGTTAGATATGATGTCTTGTGCACCACATCCGGCACGCCGTAAGGGAGAAGTCCATTGTCGCGGTACAGGCCGTGATTGGGGACCGAATAGCCACATTCTTCCCGGGCGTCGCGTGAATGAACCTAATCATCAGGCATGGAAGTATCTGGTCGAAACTGACGCCGATGATGGGCCTTCTGAAGCGGCAATTGACGCGGTATTTTCCGATTATATTGACGAAGCATCAGTCGCGGTAACGCGAACCTTCGAAGACAGCTTCAGAATGCTGAAGTCTGTAATGGAGATGATGGCCTTTATCGAAGGGCTCCGTATCAGGCGTCATGACGGGGCAATTGCACAGACGGCTGATAAACGCCTTGATCGTCTTTGCAATGAAAAGTCTTCCGGTCAGAATGACCAAACTTCGCCATACCGACAAAGCGGTTGGTCGTCAGAATTGATGGTGCAGCTCCACAATATGTGTGCGACCGGGCAGAACCCCCGGCCTGACCACTTCAATGTAACAGAGCGCTACGGAACCTATCTTGAACCTGATCACGAGATTCTGCCGCCACAATCGCCCGTGACGAGATACAAAAACTAGGTTCCGAACCCCAAGAAATCCGGCCTTAACGGAAATAGCCACCTGGCGTTCGGCCTGTTGCCTTGCGAAACATCGCGATGAAAGCTGACGGGGTTTCGTACCCCAGATCAAGGGCGATTTCCGTGACGGGCCGGTCATTGGCAAGTTTTTCAAGCGCATGCAGCAAGCGAAGCTTTTGCCGCCATTCACGAAACGGCATGCCTGTTTCGCGTTGGAACAGGCGTGCTAGGGTGCGGCTGGATGCGCCGCAAATCTTTGCCCAATCTTCAAGTGTGCGGTTGTCGGCCGGATCGCCTTGCAGGTGATCGCAAATGCGGGCCAGTCGGGCATCTTTGGGCGCTGGCAGATAAAGCTTGTCCTGATCGGGCGCCTTGATCTGATCAAGCAACACACGGATCAGGCGGCCCTCTTCACCGTTTTCATCATATTCGACCGGAATTTCTGTGGCCGCCCGAATGAGTTCACGCAAAAGCGGGCTGACTTCCAGTACCATGCAGCGATCAGGCAGATTTGCGGCGACGTCCCGACCGATATAAAGGTGGCGCGCACGGGTAAAGCCCGTGCAGGTCACGGCATGCTGGGTATGGGGTGGAACCCATACCGCGCGTTGTGGCGGGACAACCCACATGCCCGCCTCTGTCACCACGGTCATCGTTCCTTCAATCGCATATAGAAGCTGGTTCCAGTCATGGCTGTGCGCCGCAACATGATAGCCAGCGGGCATATCGCTTACCCTGACATAAACCGCGCGGGGCAATTCGCGTGGGCGGGGCACCTTGTTGTGGTGTTCCGGGCGTCCGTCAAAGGTATTGAGGATATGAACCATGGTGTGGTGAAGCTCAAAACTGTCTTTATTGCGATATATATTGTCAGATTACCGTAAGACAGACGCATCGGACAGGTTTAACTTGGTCGCATTCCAAAGCTCACAAAACGCGACGTGACGTGCGCCACCCATGCGGTCATGTCCCAGGAGAAGAAATGTCCAAGGAAATCATCCCGGAAGCCAGCAACCATGCAGCCCCACTTGGCGATACCACCGACGCGCCCGCAGCACCGGTCTATAAAGGCTGGCGCAATCCAGAAGTCCTGCTGATCGTGATGGCGGCTGCCATGCCACTGTCGTTTTCGACATGGATGGCGCTTTTGAACAACTTTTCGGTCGAAATGGCCGATTTCACCGGGCGCGAGATAGGCATCCTGCAATCGCTTCGTGAAATCCCGGGTTTCCTTGCCTTTACCGCTATTTTTGTCCTGCTGGTTTTGCGAGAACAGACATTTGCCGTGCTGTCATTGCTGGTCCTTGGCATTGGTGTTGCGATTTCTGGCTATTTCCCGACGGTGATCGGGCTTTATTGCACGACAGTCTTGATGTCGATTGGTTTTCATTACTTTGAAACCATGCAGCAGGCCTTGTCCCTGCAATGGGTGCGCAAGGATCGAACTGCCATGGTCATGGGGCGGCAACTCTCGGCGAAGTCGATCTCGTCGCTGGTGATGTTTGGCATGGTCTGGGTGATGCTCGAAGTCTTTGCCGTTGAATATCGCTATGTCTATCTGTTCGGCGGGGCGTTGACGGTCCTTGCAGCCCTGTTTGTCTGGGGGGCTTTCCCGAAATTCGCCGATGCCCATCCGCAAACCAAGAAGCTGATCCTGCGCAAACGTTATTGGCTTTACTATGCCCTGACCTTCATGAGCGGCGCACGTCGTCAGATCTTTACCGTCTTTGCCGGTTTTCTGATGGTCGAAAAGTTCGGATATGACGCGGCAACCATTACGCTGCTTTATCTGCTAAACCATGTGATCAACATGTTCCTCGCGCCAAAGATCGGCAAGATGATCGGCAAATGGGGCGAACGACGCGCTTTGGTCTTTGAATATGCGGGCCTGTTCATTGTTTTCGTATCCTACGCCTTTGTCGAAAACCACATTCTGGCCGGTGGTCTGTATGTGATTGACCATTTGTTCTTTGCCTTGGCGATTGCCATCAAGACCTATTTCCAGAAGATTGCCGACCCGGCGGATATTTCTTCGACTGCGGGTGTCAGCTTTACCATCAACCATATTGCGGCGGTCTTTATTCCGGCTGCATTTGGATTGTTATGGCTGATTTCGCCAGGGGCGGTGTTCCTGGCAGGGGCTGCCATGGCGTTCGTGTCGCTGGTTCTGGCACTGAATGTGCCGCATGACCCTGAACCGGGGAACGAGGTTTTGCGCGGTTACAAGTCAACCGCAGTGCAGCCTGCTTGACTGGCATATGTATTCAAGAACGCAAACGCCTGTCCTGTGTGGCAGGCGTTTCTATTTGTGTTTGCCGTGGCTTTTTCGCAAAATCTTCAAAACCCCGCCACTTGAACGGGATTAAAGTTTGATGGTTTCACGCATCAGCAGGGATACGAATTAATGGCATTTACTTACAAAAACATGATCCGGGTTACCGGAGTTTCAGTGGCATTTGCACTGGCAAGCGGCACGGCACTGGCCGATAGCACCGTATCGCTGCGCATCCTTGAGACCACCGATATTCACACGCATTTGGTCAATTATGATTATTACCGCGACGCAGAGTCTGACACGGTCGGGCTGGCAAAGGTTGCAACCCTGCTGAAAATGGCGCGCGGCGAGGCGGAAAATGTTGTCTTCATCGATAATGGCGACCTCATTCAGGGCAATCCGCTTGGCGATTACATGGCCAAGGAACGCGGCCTGAAAAAGGGTGAAATCCATCCGGTTTTCAAGGCGATGAATTTGCTTGATTACGATGCTGCCAATATCGGCAACCACGAATTCAACTATGGGCTGGAGTTCCTTGATAACTCGATCGCAGGGGCAAATTTCCCTTATGTCAGCGCCAACGTCTTTGTCGATGATGGCGATGGCAATGCAGAGAATGACAAACCCTATTTCGACCCGTACGTGATCCTTGATCGTGAATTTACCGATAATGACGGCAAGGTGCATAAGGCCAAGGTCGGTGTCATCGGTTTTGTGCCGCCCCAGATCATGCAATGGGACAAGGCCAATCTTGAAGGTCAGGTGATTTCCAAGGATATCGTCGAGATGGCCGAAAAGTATGTCCCGGAGATGCGCGAAAAGGGCGCGGATATTGTCATTGCCGTTCCGCATTCCGGCCTTTCGACCATGGCGCGCACCGGCATGGAAGAAAACGCCACCTATTATCTGTCAAAGGTTGACGGTATTGATGCGATCCTGTTTGGGCATGCGCATACGGTGTTCCCTTCTGACGCCTTTTCCGACCTCGAAGGTGTCGACCTTGCCAAGGGCACCATCAATGGTGTGGCAGCCGTCATGCCGGGCTTTTGGGGTAGCCATCTGGGTGTGATTGACCTGACGCTGAATGTTTCTGATTCCGGTGAATGGAGCGTGGTCGACAGCCTGTCCGAAGCCCGCGCAATTTATCAGCGCGAAGGCCGCACAGTAACCCCGCTGGTCGAAGCCGACCCCGAGATTGTCGCAGCGGTCAAGCAAGAGCACGAAGCCACCATTGCCTATATGCGCGAGGGTGTGGGGACGACATCTGCCCCGATCAACAGCTTCTTTGCGCTTGTGGCTGATGATCCGTCAATCCAGATCGTAACCAACGCGCAGAAATGGTATCTTGAGAAGATCCTGAATGGATCGGAATATGACGGCATCCCGATCCTGTCGGCCGGTGCACCGTTCAAGGCCGGCGGGCGCGGTGGCCCGGACTATTTCACTGACATTCCCGAAGGCAAGATCGCGCTCAAGAACGTTGCTGATCTTTACATTTATCCAAACACGGTCCGTGCCGTGTTGCTAGATGGTGATCAAGTGCGCGAATGGCTCGAAATGTCGGCAGGGCAGTTCAATCAGATTGATCCAAACAGCAGTGAAGAGCAGATGCTGATCAATCCCGACTTTCCGACCTACAATTTTGATGTGATTGATGGCGTGACCTATCAGATCGATGTCACCAAGCCTGCGCGCTATAACAAGGCGGGCGAGGTCGTGAACCCGGAAAGTCACCGGATCATCAATCTGCAGTTCGAAGGCGAAGCGGTCACGGCAGATCAACAATTCATTGTTGCGACCAACAATTACCGTGCTGGCGGTGGCGGGAATTTCCCGGCACTTGATGGATCGACCATCATTGTCGAAGCCCCGGACGAAAACCGTACGGTGCTGGCCAATTACATCCTGACGGAAAAGGCAATTGATCCCAAGGCTGATGGCAACTGGACCTTTGCCCCGATCGGCGAGGCGTCAAAGGTTACCTTTGTCACCAGCCCCAAGGCATCCGGTGCTGCCAATGCCCCGGCCAATATCAGCTTTGTGGGTGAAGATGCCGATGGCTTTGCGAAATACGTCCTGCAAAGCAAGTAAGGCAGCCAGATAAATCCACAGCAAACAAAAGCCGCCCTGATGAAAGGGCGGCTTTTTGATTTTGTCCGAATGGTTTGAAACCGGGACCGGACTTATTTCTTCGCTGCGGCCTGAGGACCCTTTTGGTTCGGGCCCCCCTGTTGTGCAGGCGGATTATCTTCGCGCGGATTTTTGCCGTTCAGATAGGCCTGCGCGCAATGCTCATCACAATACGGTTTGCTAGGCACGATTTTTTTGCCACAGAAATGGAAGTCATCATCACCCGGATCACCAAACGGCCAGCGGCACATGCCCGGGCCCAGATCAAAGATCGAAATGCCTTTGGTCTGCTGTTTGGGGGCCGGTGCCTTTTTCTGTTCTGCTTCCTCGGCACGGCGCTGGATCGGGGACGGGCGTTTGGGCAGCCCAAGGCGATGTGCCTTGCCGACGACGGCATTCTTGCCAACGCCGAGTTCCTCTCCGATACGTGCCGTGGTCCAGCCCTGATTCCAGAGCGAGGTCAGCAATTCAATCTTTTCCGGCGTCCAGCTCATTTCGAGTATATTCCGTATATCTTTAACTGCCCGTCGGAGTATCCGTGGGCAAGGGCTTGTTGTTCTATGTCAAACAGGGGTACAGAGGTATCCCCTAATATCGCGTAGCGCAAGGGCCTTGGAGATTCGCATCCTGCTCCGAGCGCGCGAACAGGGCAATTTGCATGTTGAGGCGGTATTGTAAAGAGGGGATCGTGTTTTGACCTGGTTTTTCGTCGCCGTAGCGGTTTTTCTTGCGGGGCACATTATTCCGGGCATCCTGCGCGAGAGGCTTGTTCGGTGGGTCGGATATCGTACCTATATCTTTGGCTTTTCGGTCTTGTCGCTTTTCCTGTTTGGTTGGGTGATTCACGAAGTTCTCGTCGCGGAGTCGTTTTTCCTTTGGGGGTATCAACCCTGGCAAGCGCAGCTTCTTGTCATTGTAATGCTGCCTGCCTGTATTTTGTGGGCCAGCGCCATTCTTCAACCCTGTCCGTTATCAATCGGACGAAAAACCGGATTTGACCCGGCCAGACCCGGGATCAACCGTTTTTGCCGCCATCCCTTGTTGCTGGGCATGATCATCTGGGGGATCGGGCACATGATCGCGAATGGGGATCTGGTTGCCGTGCTGTTCTTTGGCGGCAGTGCTGCGTTTGCCCTGATCGGGTTCTGGCGTATGGAGAAAATCCGTCTAAGGGCCGTTGCACCTGAACAACAGGCTGTTTGGCTTGGCGCGACCCGTCGCTTTGATCCGTCCGCATTGTTGCACGGTGCGATCGGGTGGCGTGATGTGCTTGCCGGGACTGCGATTTACCTCTTGATCCTGTTTGGGCATGGTCATGTGATTGGCGTTAATCCGCTTGACATGGCAGGTTGGTAGGACTGGGTTGAACGGGTCTGATTGCAAGGCTTGTCAGTCAAGGAATTGAAAGGGATACTAGGGGTGAACGTAGCAGAGCTGCGTTGGCCCGGTTTGCTGTGTTGGACGGCAAAGGGCAGTTTCAAGCGAGGTAACATGACGTCTCCTCAACTTGCGAGCAATCTGGCCAAATTCGCAGAAATGGAAGGTCGCCATCCGCGCCTTCTGTTGGCGACTGCATCCTCGGTCGAAGAAAAGCATCACAAGCAGGTCGCGACCCTGTTTGCCGATGGCGGGTTTGACGTTGATGTGGCACCCGGACACTCGGATGCACAATCCATCGTAAGGCAGGTCATTGATTGCGATGCCGATATGCTGGTTCTGATCAGAACATCCCTGACGGCAGAGGACCGGGTGAGTGTTGCTGATCTGATTGCAGGCCTTGATGCGCTGGACGGTGAATACGTCAAGGTTGGCATCGTTGGCCATTCAGACGACCCGGCAGCAAGCAACGTTGATTTTGTTTGTGATCTTGAACATCTGCAAACAAGCGATTGCGAGGCCTTGATCGATTATATTTTGGCAGTTGAAGAAGGTCGGGTGGCTCAACATATTTAGAACATTGATAAAACCCGCAATCCAGCGGGGCAATGTTTTCGAAACTCTTTTGGCGCATAATGGTTGTGCGTCAATTCAGGCTGCTAAACCAAGGATGAATGGATGGGATTGCTCAAGGAAACGCTGATGCGCGTCTTTGTCGGCAAAAAGGGCCGGGACGCGATTCAAGCTTATAACGATGCGCAATCCCTGCATGTGCGTGACAGTGCGACGGCTGAGCAAACAGCAGCTCAGGCGCGTCAGGCACGGCGCATAGAAGACCGCGCCCTTGCCCATCAGGACGAAGGCATGTCAGTTGAAGAGGCCCGTGCACTTGCGCTTGCCGAAACGCTGACCGAACAGGCCGAAGCGCCGCACACCGAAATCATGAAGGCGCTGAATGCTGCTGACGCCAAACTTGGCAAAAAGAAAAGCAAGATCGCAACGCCCGAGGATGAACGCCGTCAGGAGCTGATTGCCGAGGCGGTAAAGGCATTGCGCAGCAAGCAAAGTGATCTTGATAAGCTTGACCCGGACTTGCGCGCCAAACTGACCGTCATGGCCGTTGGCGCATTGATGGGCGGACCAAACACCCCGCGGCAGTAACCAGATTGACATACGCCTGATAGATGGCACCACCCTCACCAACCGGACCGGGTCGGTGCCGTTGTCTTGACCGTGGGCTTTCAAACGCCTGGTTTATGGGGCGAGGCTGCGGTGAAGCCCTGTGACGAGATCGCAATAGGACGGCTCGTTATCGGCGGTTAGCTGACCGTGACGTATCAGGAAGTCAATGACCACCAGCGCGCAGTTGAACTTGAAGTCAAACCCGGTGCGGACGATCTCGGCGACCTCGGCGATCGGAAGCAGATCAAACTGTGCGACTTCGCCATCTGCACAATGCGGCACGAAGTCCTCTGGCAATTCCAGATCGAAATTGACCATCACATCGGGTTTCAACCCTTCGTCGGTTTCATACAAATATGACACCGTGCCGATCGCAACGATCTTTTCGGCAAGGCTTGTCGGAATACCGGCTTCTTCGGCGCATTCCTTGATCATGTTTTCACGAAAGCCAAGCCCGGTCGGCTGGCCGCCAGCGACCATGTTATCAAGCATGCCGGGATAGGTCGGCTTGTCCATGGCACGCTTGGCAATCCACATGTGAATGCCATCTGCCTTGCGCACAAAGCCGTTCATATGGACGCCCCACGACCGGCAACCAAAATAGGGCATGGCAAACCGGTCAAGCTGACAAAGCGGGTCATCGGCCAGATGATTGCGAATATCAAACTTTTCGCCGTGCAACTGCTTGATCACGCCTTGCTGACACAGGGTGTGGGTCGCTTCGATCAGTGTCTGGTTACGTGCATCAATGGTCTTGATATGCGGGGCAAACCCGTACTCGCCATTCTCGTCACGGACAAAGTTCCCATCGAGCCCCGTGAGCGCAGTGGCAAAGTCCGATCGGATCGCCCCGACCGGAAGGCCGTCAATCCTGAAACGGGCATAGCGCGACAGATTGGCGTTGTTACAGGCGTGGATATGATCAAGATAGGCCAAGTCGAACTCCTGTCGGCAAGGGCGCTGCCAAATGCTGCAGCGCCGCGCACCGACACAGCCTACGCGCTAAGCGCAGAGTTTGAATAGCCTTTTTCCGAGGTCAGAACTGTATTCACATGGATGATCTGACGCAGGCAGCGCGCGATGTGCTCGGCCACTTTGGTTTCAAGTTGCTGGACCTGAATGTCGATCTGAAGCTCTTCATAGCCGCGCAGCCCGTCAGCGACGGTTGAGTGCCAGCTGGCGGGAACAAGGTTGCGCTTGGCAAACAGTTCAAGAACGCGCGGCATGACATCAGGTTCGGCCGCTGCGTGGACAGAAAAACAGTAAACGGATTTTGGGGTATGTGCGTCCTGTGTGGACGCAGCAAATGCATGATCGGTCATGACAATGCTCACAGAAATTCAGTGCATCAAAAAGGCGAACAGATACGTCCCGGTGTCCTTAGACAACCGGGCTGATAATTCGCGCAATAATGACCGAGAAGATGCTGTGATGCGTCATGAAGCTATTTAAAACAGGGTCTTTTCAAAGCCGGAAGGTTTGAAAGGTCATGCAGATGATGAAAGCGGAAACTGGATCAGATAACCAGAAGCGATGCGATGACGGCCAGAATGGTACCGGCGAACAGGATTTCCATCGAGCGGGCGATCTGCTGTTCACGGGCAATGGCGATTGCAACGGCTTTGCGCTTATTCATCATGTTTACTCCGTCTTATGACAGGTAGTGTCAATGTGCCGGGCTCGGCACACGTCAAATATAGGCAGGCAAAAGGGCGAGTTACAAGGGTCCAGAGTCAAAAAACGTCAAAAAACTTTCAACCTCATGGAAAAGGTAACGTTTTTGATGCGTGTTTTGTCACAAATTCCATTCGTTCCAGATAAAACCGTTATCTTGCGCAAGGCTGGGTAGTCTGGTCCTCAGACAGTTTCAAAGCCGGGGCCTCGATTCGCTGGTTTTGTCGGGGTTTCCGTCCGGTTTACGACGTGCCAGTAATCCTTGATCGGTTTGGGATGGCCGTACTTGTAGCCTTGCACCGAGCTGCAATGATGGTCGGTCAGGAAACTAACCTGCTCGTCTGTTTCAACGCCCTCGGCAATGACATCAAGGTGAAGATCATGGCCAAGGTTAATGACAGCGCGGACAATCGCGATGGCCTGGTCGTTACTGATCAGTTTCTTGATAAAGGACTGATCAATCTTGATGCGGTCTACAGGGAAATTCTGCAAGGTGGCCAGCGATGAATAACCTGTCCCGAAATCGTCCATGGCGATACGCACGCCAAGTTTCTTGATATCGGACAATATCTTCATTGACCGTGCCGGGTTGTGAATAAGTGCTGTTTCTGTGACTTCCAGTTCAAGGCGTTTTGGATCGAGCCCCGTTTCAGCCAGGATTTCGGCGACCAGTTCAGGCAATTCATGCTTTTGCAATTGCACGGCCGACATGTTGACCCCGATGCCAAGCGGGTTCTTCCAGCTTGCCGCTTCCTGGCACGCCGTTCTGAGAACCCATTCGCCCAGCTGCACGATCAGGCCAGTTTCCTCGGCAATCGGGATGAAGCGGCCCGGTGGGATTGAACCCATTTCCGGATCTGTCCAACGCAGCAGCGCTTCGAATGAATTGATGACCTTGCCATCCGTGTCGCATTGCGGCTGGTAATATAGTTCCAGCTGGCCGCTATCCATTGCTTTGCGCAGGTTCGATGAAAGCTGGCGCTTGAAACGGTATTCTTCATCCATCTCCGGCGAATAGAACACCATGTCATTGCCACCTGATTGCTTGACGCGATACATCGCAAGATCAGCGTGGAAAAGGATGCTTTCGGCGTCGTCTCCATCGGATGGATAATGCGCGATCCCGATACTTGATGACAGTTTTGCCCGGTGTTCGGCGTTGATAAAGACCGGTATCGCAACGCAATCAAGGATCTGTTGCGCAACTTCACGTGACCGCGCAATAACCCCATCCATGTCCGAGCGCGTCTGATGATGCAGCAAGGCGACAAACTCGTCTCCGCCAACGCGTGCGATCACGACATCGTCGCTAAACAGTTTCGACAGACGTTCACCCAGTTCACGCAGGGCATGATCACCGGCAATATGGCCAAAGCTGTCATTCAGTTCCTTGAAGTGATCGAAATCGATACACATCACCGTTACAGGCGTGCCGGTTTCGTCCGATTCTGCAAGCGCTTCGCTCAGATGGTCGTTGAATGTTGTCCGGTTCAAAAGTGTTGTCAGGGAATCATGTTCCGCCAGGAACCGTATGTGGTGTTCGGCGGCATACCGTTCGCGCAGATCGCGCAAGCCAAATATTACCGTGGCGTCGGATATTTCATCTGCAGGAATTTCGCGGCGAACGACTTCGACCGGTATTTCGGTGCTATGCGACCATGACAGGTTGGTTTCGATATAGCTGATTTCGCCGGACTGAAAAGCAGGCGGGGTATCCGCAAGCCATTCGGCCAGAAAATCCTGATCAAGGATTTCGGCGCGGGTCACATCAACAAGTTTCAGGAAGCTGTCATTGGCATCGATCACACGCCCATTCTGGGTCAATACAAGTGCTTCGATCGCTGAATCGCCCAAAATGCGCATGCGATTGCGGACATGATCGCGCAACTGTCGATCAACAAGCGCTGTGACAAAGCCGATGGCAATTAGCAAAATCGCGACAACTGCAACGCCAATAGCAAGGTAGTCCTGCGATATAAGCTGGGTCGGCACCGGCACGGTCGGATCAGGCGTGATCACCAGTGCGCCCATTGCGCTGAAATGCATGGTGGCAACGGCAATGGTCAGGTTGAACTTGCCCAGCAGCTTTTGGCGTTCGGTTTGTGCTGATCGGGCAAGCCAAAGGGAAATCATCCCGAACACGGCCCCCATCAAGATCGCCCCAATCACTATATCCATGTGCCAGCTGATGACGCCCGGGACACGGATTGCCGACATGCCGGTAAAGTGCATGGCTGAAATGCCAAGACCGACAACAAGCCCGCCAACAATGCGCGAAAGCAAAAGATGCGGCCCAACGACCGATGCAATGGCAAAACCGGCGGTCGTTGCCGCAATCGCGATCAAGAGTGAAACGGCGGTCAGGACCGGCTCATAGCCAACAGGTACAACCGGGTCATAGGACAGCATCGCAATGAAGTGCGTCGCCCAGATGCTCCCCCCGGTGACGACACCGGTTAAAAACAGCCACGCGATTTTCTGACGAAGCCGCCCGATACAGGCACGCGCATACATGTTGAACGCCGTATGGATGCCAGCCAGTCCAATCAGGAGGGCAATTATGACCAGAACGATATCGTGCTGGTTGGCCAGACAGTCATATATCCTGTACATGCACGTGCCGATTCTGTGATTTATTCAATAGTTTCAATAACTATTGCTATTTACTGATGTAATTTTAAGTCGGCAGACATAGGCGAGGCAACCCAAAACGGATTTTTCAACGTTCGTCGGACTGGTCAGTCCGACTGGTCCGCTAAGTGGATGCTGGCGACGGTCGCGCGGGCTTGGCCGATGATCGGACGTCGCCTAGCGGATGACGACGTCGCTTTGACCAATCAGGCGGGGGGGATTGTCACCGCGGGTAAAGGTGACCTCACCATGATACGTTCCCTCCGGCCAGCGGCTTCCCGGCCGGTCCATGTTGATAAAGAACCATTTTGCGCGTGGTCCTGCGTCATTCGGCAAATCAATTACGAAATCCCGGTGCCCACCTTTTCCGTCTGGCGTTTGCATGCTCATGCGGATGACGTCGCCGTCATTGGCCCCGATAAGATAGGCCCAGAAATAAAGCCCGGGGCTGGTGCTTGGCAGTTCCTTGTCCTTGCCATAGCCGCGCTTGAGATCGGATGCCGTCGGGCGCGCCATCGAAAATCCATGCCCATAAAGCGAGATTTCGTTATAGCCCAGCTGTGCACGTGCCTCGGGCGTCCACAGTGCTGCATTCTCAACCCTGCAATCATTCGGATTGCTTGCACCCATGTTCGTGCCGCTGAACGGATCAACAAGATTGCCATCCTTGCGCAGGTTGAAATGCAGGTGCGGGAAGGTTGCCTGGCCAGAAAGGCCGATCCGTCCGATCACCTGACCCCGGCTGACACGGTCGCCTTGTTTTACGGCAACCCAGTTGCGGCGCAGGTGGCAATACTGGCTTTGCCAGCCGTCATCGTGATCGACCAGGATGCCATTCCCGCATTCGATTCCCTCGAGACTGTTTGGGGATATACGTCCGGAATCAATATCCTCGACCCCTTCGCGAAGCGCCCTGACAGTGCCATCGGCAATGGCGCGCACAGACACGCCGTCAAGCATCGTGGCTTCGTCAGGAATGGCGAAATCCGTGCCGCGATGACCATCATAGGTCGTGGTCCCGCAAGCATAATCACGAATTTGCGGGCCCGGATCGTGGTCAACGTAATGCACAATGTCGCACGTATTGTCGGCACAATCGACCGGCAGATCAAACGGCGGGCCATCTGCAAGGGCGATGCTGCCAAAGGACAGGGTCGCGAACACCGAAAGAAAGAGTGTCCGAAAAGATCCTGATCGTTCTGGCATAAGGCCCCCTGTATTGAATTTTGGTCACTGCACGCAGGCTATTTGGCGTGAATCGCCTTTTTCTAACATAAAGGTGATGGCGCTGCGACCTGCAAGATATTGTTTGTATGTTGCGTTATCCGCTATCACTTCAAGATGGCAACTATGAACACGATCTCATCACGCAAGGCAGGATGAAATGGATCAGAGCGGATTATTTCGGCTGGGTATCTTTGCCGCCATTCTGGCGGTGATGGCCTTGTGGGAGGCCGTGGCACCCTATCGCCCCAAGGAAGCCGTACGTCGCCCGCTGCGCTGGCTGACCAATTTTGGTCTTTTGTTGCTCAGTGCTGCTCTGGCACGCTTCACCATTGGGGCTGCGATGATTGCAACCGCGATCTGGGCGCAGTCAAATGGTCTGGGGGTGAATAACCTTGTCGGCCTGCAGGGTGTTCTGGCGGGGCTGGTCACAATTGTCGTTCTGGATTGTGCGGTTTACTGGCAGCATCGTCTGACACATATCGTGCCGATATTCTGGCGGTTTCATCGTGTGCATCACTGCGATACTGAATTCGATGTTTCAACCGCTGTGCGTTTTCATCCGTTCGAGATCGTTGTATCGGCGCTCTACAAGTCGTTCTTTGTGTTGCTGATCGGTGCCGATCCGTGGGCAGTCGTGATTTACGAAAGCATGCTAAGCGGCTTTGCCCTGTTCAATCACGGCAATGTGCATCTGCCCAAACGCCTTGATCGCAGCCTCAGGCTGTTGATCGTGACACCCGACATGCATCGGGTTCACCATTCCAGTGTGATGCGCGAAACCAACAGCAACTACGGCAATATACTGTCGATCTGGGATCGGCTGTTTGTCAGCTATATTGACCATACCAAGGTCAATGATCACGACATGCAGATTGGCCTCAAGGAATTCCGTGATAAGGACAGCCAGAGTTTGCTCGGCGTTCTTTGGATGCCTTTTGGTCGTCGATGATCCCGGCGGCGCTGATTACGCTGGTACCACACCGCGCACTGCCATGGCAGATGCCACCAGGGATCGTCGGCCGTCTGTTTTCCCGCCGAGATAGGCCAGACGCGTGGCCTGCTGAATTTCGTAGGCCGTGTCGGCATATTGCCGGTTAAAGAAATTGCGGATCAGGCTGTGTGCCCCCATTAGCGACTGCCAGTAATCATCAAAATCAATGAAATCCATGCGCACGGCCAGGGTTGTAGTATCAATTTCGCCCAATCCCGCATCCGACCACAGATCATAAAGGTCATCTTCGTCCTGATAGGGGACGTCGAAAACTTCTTCGCGCAATTTTTCGCCCTCAACCCCGGCCAGAATGGCTGCGGCATCCAGAAACAGGCGGATGAATGTCAATCCGCCCGCACGGTCCCAAACGGACGCGGCGATTTTACCGTTCGGTTTGGTGACGCGCACCATCTCGGCAACCGCCTTTGCCGGCTCTTCGAGATCATTGACCAACAGCTGCGAGAAGGCAGTATCGAAACTGTTGTTCTCGAACGGCAATGACAATGCATCGCCGGTTTTGAGTTCGATATTTGCTGCTTCCTCACGCAAGGCGTCCGTCAGGTAATCAGGGATCAGGTCAATGCCGACAACCCGCGCATCCGGATAACGGTTGGCCGCAGCCAGGGTCAGACTGCCCGTGCCACATCCGACGTCAACCAACGAACCGCAAGACGGTGCGGCAACAAAGTCCAGAAAGCTGCGCGACAGGCGGCGGCTCCATCGACCCATGGCAATTTCATAGTTGTCTGCAATTGTGTTGTTCATCAGGGGCGTTTCCCAAAGGTTTGTTTTTATAGGGATCAGGGTCCAAACTTATTCACATAATCGTCCCGGTCTCCCGGATTTGTCCGGATATGCGGAGCAAAACCGCTGGAAGATATTCATCTTTCAAGGTTTTGCGACAAAATAGCCCGTGCAAATCCGGGTGATCCGCAGGACAACTGATATGAGAGAAAGCCCCTACGTCAAATCCCTTGACCGGGGATCACCCCGCTCTGCGGGCTTTTCCTAGATTTTTCTCTCATATCGGTTGCCGGGGCGGTCATGTGAATGAGTTTGGACCCTAGATCATTGATATCATAGGTGAGTAAGCCCTGATATGTCCCCGTTTCTGACAATTTCAAGCGCCTGCCAATAGGCCATTCGACGAAATAGGCATTGCTCATTTCGAAAAATGCGCAATAAAATTACAAATATTGCATTGCAAAATAATCATAAGCGCGGCATCTGCAGTATGAGTGCGCGCAACAGGCAAGGGGTTCCAAGGAAATGAACGAACGTGACGGACTTCAGGGTTTGTATCTCGAAGATCTGGAGATTGGCCTGACAGCAAGCTATGGCAAGACGGTAACCGAAACCGATATTGTCATGTTTGCCGGGATTACCGGTGACACAAACCCGGTGCACCTTAATCAGGATTATGCTGAAACCACCATGTTCGAAGGCCGCATTGCGCACGGCATGCTCTCGGCTGGGTTCATTTCCACTGTCCTTGGCACCCGCCTGCCGGGACCGGGGACAATTTATCTGTCCCAGAACCTGCAATTCAAGGCACCGGTCCGGATCGGCGATACGGTAACCGCCCGCGTTACTGTGCGCGAAATCATGGCTGGGAAGAAACGCGCAATTCTGGAAACCAATTGCTATGTCGGGGACCGCTGCGTGATCTCGGGCGAAGCAACGGTGATGGTCCCTTCGCGCGGCTAGGGCTGGAAAGCTGCGTTTTTTTGTTGGAAAAGTCTTTACGCTTTGGGCCTGCGCCCTATATAGCTGCCTGCTGGATTTGCCGATATGTGATCGGTAGACATGGACCGCAGCAAAGAGAGACCGGCGCGAATGCGCGTTTTTCGATCTTTTGAGAACCTCACCGATGATGCGCGCGGCGCCGTAGTGGCGATCGGCAATTTTGACGGACTGCATCTGGGGCATCAGTCGCTTCTGGATCAGGCCCGTGCAATTGCCCGCGACCTCGGTGCGCCGCTTGCGATCCTGACCTTTGAGCCGCATCCGCGCATGCTGTTTCGTGCCGATGATCCGCCTTTCCGCCTGACCTCGGCCGAAGATCGCGAAACTGCGGCTGGCAGCATTGATATCGATCTGTTCTATGAAGTCGAATTCAACCGTGAATTCGCTGCCATGACCGCCCAGGAGTTCATCGAACGGGTTCTGGTGACGGGACTTGGCGCCAAGCATGTTGTGGTCGGTTGGGATTTCTGCTTTGGCAAGGGCCGGGCAGGCGATGTCGAATTGCTCCGCGCTATTGGCGAAAAATCGGGATTTGGCGTGACGGCGGTAAAGGCTGTGACCCATGACAACGGCATTGTGTATTCCTCGACCGCAATCCGTCAGGCCCTGCGCGAAGGACGCCCGGAAGATGCCAAGCATCTGCTGGGCCGACCTTGGGAAATTGGTGGCGTTGTCGCGCATGGTGATGCGCGTGGCCGCACCATCGGGTTCCCGACAGCCAATGTGCCACTGGGCAATCATCTGCGTCCGAAGTTCGGTGTTTATGCCGTCGAGCTTGGCCTGATTTCCGAGGCGGATGACAGCACCGTGGAACGCTGGGTGCCCGGAGTCGCCAATATCGGCGTGCGGCCAAGCTTTGGCGGCGATGACGATGCTGGCCTCGAAGCGCACCTTTTTGACTTTGATCAGGACATCTATGGCCGCCGCGTGCGCGTGCGCCTGCACGGCTTTATCCGCGGGGAACAGAAGTTCGATGGACTTGACGCCCTGAAAGCCCAGATCGCGGCAGATGTGATCGCTGCCAAGGATATTCTCGGCAAGATTTGAATTTGTTGACGAACCCGCTATGATCCGCGCGCTTTTCGCAAGATCAGCTTTTCGCGAGATCTCCGGGGGTTCGCCCTTTTAATTTGTTCAAGACGACAGGACCGTCACGATGAGTGTCGAATACAAGAAGACCGTTATCCTGCCCAAGACCGATTTCCCGATGCGGGCGGGTTTGCCAAAGATGGAGCCCACCCTGCTCGAGCAGTGGAAAAACGAGGACCTCTACGGCAAAATTCGCGGTATTTCGGCTGATCGTGAAATGTTTGTCCTCCATGATGGCCCACCCTACGCAAACGGCCATCTGCATATTGGCCATGCACTGAACAAAATCCTTAAAGACGTCATTACCCGTTCGCAGCAGATGCTGGGCAAGAACGCGGTTTACGTTCCGGGTTGGGACTGCCACGGCCTTCCGATCGAATGGAAGATCGAAGAACAGTACCGTGCCAAGGGCAAGAACAAGGACGATGTTCCGATTGCCGAATTCCGCAAGGAATGCCGCGAGTTCGCCCAGAAGTGGCTTGATGTACAGCGTGAAGAATTCAAACGCCTTGGCGTGATGGGTGACTGGGACAATCCCTATATCACCATGGATTACAAGGCAGAGGCATCGATTGCCCGCGAACTGGGCAAGTTCCTGATGAACGGTTCGCTCTATATGGGCTCCAAACCGGTCATGTGGTCGGTGGTTGAAAAGACCGCCTTGGCCGAAGCCGAAGTCGAATATCACGACCATACATCCAAAACGATCCATGTCCGCTTCCCGGTCACCGAGACCAAGGTTGATGTCCTGAAGGACGCCACCATCGTCATCTGGACCACGACCCCTTGGACCATTCCGGGCAACCGCGCGATTTCGTATGGCGACGACATCGAATATTCCGTCATTGAAGTCACCGAAACTGCCGAAGAAGCATGGGCCACGGTTGGCGAGAAGATGGCGGTCTGTACCGACCTTCTTGAGGACCTGTGCAAAAACGGTCGCGTCACCGGCCACAAGGTTGTCGGCACCTTCAAGGGTTCCGAGCTTGAAGGCACGGTTGCTGCCCATCCGTTCCGCGGTCAGGGTTATGACTTTGATGTGCCGCTTCTGGCTGCCGATTACGTCACGACCGATACCGGTACCGGCTTTGTCCATACCGCACCGACCCACGGCCCGGACGATTACCAGACCGGTCTGAAATATGGTCTGGAAGTACCGGAAATGGTTGATGGTGACGGGGCCTATTATCAGACCGTGCCGCTGTTTGCCGGTGAACGTATCTATGATGAAAACGGCAAGGAAGCCGGTGCGAACGAAGCCGTCATTGCCAAGCTGGTCGAAGTTGGTGCGCTGCTCTCGCGTGGCCGTCTCAAGCACTCCTATCCGTGCTCCTGGCGTTCGAAGGCACCGGTGATTTATCGCACCACGCCGCAGTGGTTCATTTCCATGCAGGACAATGACCTGCGGGAAAAGGCGCTGAACGCAATTGATAACACCCGCTTCGTGCCGGAAGCAGGCCGCAACCGTCTGCATTCCATGATCGCCAACCGTCCGGACTGGTGCGTTTCGCGTCAGCGCGCATGGGGTGTTCCGATCACGGTGTTTATTGAAAAAAGCACCCGTCAGCCGCTGCGTGATCAGGAAGTTCTTGATCGTGTCTACGAAGCCTTCTGCGAAGAAGGTGCGGACGCATGGTTTACCCGCGATGCACAATACTTCCTGGGCGACAAATACAACGCTGATGATTTCGAACAGGTCACCGATGTTCTGGACGTCTGGTTTGATTCCGGTTCGACCCATGCCTTTGTGCTTGAAGAACGTCAGGACCTGAAATGGCCGGCCGATCTTTATCTTGAAGGTTCGGACCAGCATCGCGGCTGGTTCCACAGCTCGTTGCTTGAGTCTTGCGGAACCCGTGGCCGTGCACCGTATGAAGCGGTTCTGACCCATGGCTTCGTTCTTGACGGCGAAGGCCGCAAGATGTCCAAGTCGCTTGGCAACGTTATTGCGCCGAACGATGTGATCAATAAACTTGGTGCAGATATCCTGCGTCTGTGGGTTGTCAGTTCGGATTACCATGATGACCTGCGCATCAGTCACGAGATCATCCAGCGCCATTCCGACATCTATCGTCGTCTGCGAAACACGCTGCGCTTCCTGCTTGGCAACCTTGCCGAGTTTAGCGAAGAAGAAAAAGTCGCCGATAACGAACTGCCGGAACTTGAACGCTGGGTCCTGCATCGTCTGAGCCACCTTGATGACATGGTGCGCAAGACAACCGCAGACTACGACTTCCACAGCATGTTTATCGAACTGCATAACTTCTGCGCCCTCGACATGTCGGCCTTCTATCTCGATATCCGCAAGGACGCGCTTTATTGCGACGCGCCAAGCAGCCTGCGCCGCCGTGCGGCACGTACGGTCATGGATCGCGTGTTTGATTGCCTTGTGCGCTGGTTGGCACCGGTTCTGTGCTTTACCGCTGATGAAGCATGGCGTGCGCGTTACGGTGCGGACAGTTCCGTTCATTCCGAAACCTTCAATACGGTTTCAGATGGCTGGAAAGATGATGCGCTGGCTGAAAAGTGGGCGAAAATCCGCAAGCTTCGCCGGGTTGTGACCGGCGCGCTTGAACTTGAACGTGCAGAAAAACGCATTGGCGCAAGCCTTGATGCCGCACCGAAGGTTTATGCGGCCGCGGAATATGTCGAAGCGCTTGATGGCCTTAATCTTGCCGAAATCGCCATTACATCTGACATCGAACTGATCACGGGCGATGCCCCGGATGGGGCCTATACCCTTGATGATGTCGCGGGTGTTGGCGTTGTTCCGGCGCTGGCAGAGGGTGCGAAATGTGAACGTTGCTGGCAGACCCTGCCGGAAGTCGGCAGCCATGCCGAGCATAAAACCGTTTGCAACCGCTGTGCGGATGCCGTCGATGAAATGGGAATCGCCGCCGAATAAGGTTGGCGTCCGGGGACGCCCTGCGACGGTGCAGGGCGCTTTCCCGGCAAGTCGGAAAGAGTGTTGATGAAACATCGTGCCTTTGTGTTTGGTCTGATCGTCATTGCAATCGTCTTTGGTGTCGACCAATGGACCAAGGCGCTGGCCATTGATGGTCTTTCAAACCCGTTTCGCGTGATCGAAGTCACGCCGTTCATGAACTTTGTTCTGGCCTGGAACCCGGGCGTTTCGTTTGGCCTGTTTCAGGGGCAGGCGCCTTGGGTCATGATCTTGGTTACCGCTGCCATCACGATTGGCTTTGGTGTCTGGATGTGGCGGACGCGTGATTCCATGCTGCGCTTTGCGCTGGCGATGATCATTGGCGGGGCGGTTGGCAATCTGGTGGATCGCCTGCGCCATGGTGCTGTGACCGACTTTATTGATCTGCATGTCGCAGGATATCACTGGCCGGTCTTCAATATTGCCGATAGCGCAATCACGGTTGGTGCCGTGCTACTGTTGATCGATTCCCTTTTTGGCGGTAAAAAATCTACCTGATGAATTTTCGCCGGGCGATCATGGCCCGGTGTCGGAGTGGTAATGAGGCACAAATGGCCCGGAAACTGACGACCAATATTTTCAGAATTGCACTGCTGGGCGGACTTGCGCTTGGTGTTTCCGGTTGTGAATCAACCCGTGAAACCTTTGGCCTGAACAAACAGTCCCCTGACGAGTTTGCCGTTGTCTCGCGCGCCCCGCTCAGCTTGCCGCCTGATTTTACGCTCCGCGTACCCGATCCGGGGGCACCGCGCCCGCAAACCGGCTCGACCACCGATCAGGCCCGTCGCATTCTGGTCGGCGATGACCCCAACGCGGTAAAGCGTGACATTACCGAAGGCACACGCAGCAAAGGTCAGGTTGCCCTTCTGTCGGCATCTGGTGCGCAATATGCCGATCCAGAAATCCGCAACACGGTTGATCGTGAAACCTCGATCTTCATTTCCGAAAGCGAAGGTGTTGTCGATAACCTTCTGTTCTGGCAGGACAAGCCGGAATTCGGATCCGTGGTTGATCCGTCCGCCGAGGCCAAGCGTATCCGTGATCAGCAGGCGCTTGGTGACAATGTTTCCGGTGGTGCCGGCACACCTGTAATCGAACGCAAACAGAAAGGCTGGCTGGAAGACATCTTCTAAGCTGTGCCAGATGGTCCTGCGACCACACGACAATTTGATGCATTCACACAAGGGCGCGATGGTTTCGCGCCCTTGTTCTGTCATATTCGGTTCTTAAGAAATGCCTGTTGGAAGCTGCCATCTAACATAGCGGCATTCGAACATCTGGTTTGCACAACCATGCCTGAATTGGAATGGGACGCCACAATGAGATTTTCTGGAACTTTCCGATCAAAGATGCGCACGCCGATACTTGCGATTGCGCTGGCCGCGATTACGGTCTTTTTTGCCCCCGCTTCTTCATATGCTGCGGTTTTCAATCCGCAAACTGCCACGCTGGATAACGGGATGCAGGTCGTGCTGGTGGAAAACCACCGCGCACCGGTTGTTACCCATATGGTCTGGTACAAGGTCGGTTCGGCCGACGAACCACAGGGTGTGTCGGGCATTGCCCATTTTCTAGAACATCTGATGTTCAAGGGAACCGATGATATCGCGCCCGGCGACTTTTCAAAAATCGTTGCGCGCAATGGCGGCAATGACAACGCCTTTACCAGCTGGGACTATACCGGATATTTCCAGAACATCGCCCGTGACCGCCTTGATCTGGTCATGGAAATGGAAGCCGACCGCATGGCCAATCTGAAACTGTCAGATGATGTGGTTCTGCCCGAACGTGATGTGATCATCGAAGAACGCCGGTCCAGGCTTGATACAAGCCCGGGCGCGCTTCTGGGCGAACAGATGCGTGCATCCCTTTACATGGCCCATCCTTATGGCCGTTCGATCATTGGCTGGCGCCACGAGATGGAACAACTCACCACCGAGGATGCGCTTGAATTTTATCAAAACTGGTATGCGCCCAATAATGCCATTCTGGTTGTTGCGGGCGACATCACGATGGATGAATTGCTGCCGATGGCCGAAAAATATTATGGCGTCATCCCGCGAGGCAAGGACATGACGCGCAACCGGGTTCAGGAACCGGTTCAGCACGCCCCGCGCAAGGTTACGATGCGCGACCCGCAGGTTGGTCAGGCATCCTGGTCACGCTATTACCTGGCACCATCCTATAATACCGATGCGGCCGATGCCGCGCCGCTTGATGTGCTCAGCGAAATTATCGGCTCTGGCACCACCAGCCGCTTCTTCAAGTCGCTCGTCGTTGATCAGCAACTCGCATCAAGTGTTGGCACTTTCTATAATCCGGTTGCGGTCGATCTGGCGACATTCGGGGTGTATGGCGTTCCGCGCGGCGATGTCGAACTTGCCGACCTTGAAAAGGCGATCGAGGCCGAAATCGACAAGGTCGTTGCCGATGGCGTGACGCAGGATGAACTCGACCGAGCCAAGCAAAAGCTGCTTGATAGTGCGGTCTTCGCCCGTGATTCGCTTTCGGCAGGTGCGCGTGTTCTGGGGCAGTCGCTTGCGGTTGGTTTAAGTGTCGATCAGGTCGAAAGCTGGCCGGACCGGATTTCGGCCGTGACCGTCGATCAGGTCAATGACGCTGCCAAACGGGTTTTCGATGACAAGAAATCTGTCACCGGCTGGCTGATGCCGCCCGAAGGTGGTCCGGTCACGCGTGGCGGTGCCGCGCTGCCAATCACGTCTGGCGAAGGAGTGCACTGATATGAACAAGCTGTTTAAACAGATTGCCGGTGTTGCCTTTGCCGCGACACTGGGCATTGGCTTTGCGCCACAGGCCAAGGCGGTCGAGGTTCAGGAAGTGATTTCGGATGGCGGCATTCGCGCCTGGCTGATCGAAGATCACATGAACCCGCTGATGACCATGGATATCGCCTTTACCGGTGCCGGGGCATCCACCGATCCGGAAGGCAAGCTTGGTCTGGCCAACATGGTTTCTGGCCTGATTGACGAAGGTGCCGGCGAAATGGATAGCCAGACCTTCCGCAGCGAGATGGAAAACCGGTCTATCAGTCTGTCTTTCGATGCCGGGCGTGATGACTTTTCAGGTTCCCTCACCACTCTGACGCGTGAACGCGAGACCGCGATTGATCTTTTGCGGCTGGCTTTGTCCGAACCCCGCTTTGATGACGAGGCGGTCGAACGTATCCGTGCCCAGATTGTCTCGGGCCTTAAACAGGCGGAAAACAATCCGCGCGATATCGCAAGCCGGACATTCTTCGCCTCTATCTTTGGTGACCATCCTTATGGACGCCAACCGTCAGGCACGCTTGAAACGGTGGCGGGGCTCAATGCCAATGATTTCCGTGGCTTTGTGCGCCGGGCCTTTGCCAAGGACAACCTGATTGTCGGGGTTGCTGGCGACATCACCGCAGAAGAACTCGGTCCGCTGCTCGATGAGGCCTTTGGTGCGCTGCCTGATCACAGCGATCTGCCAAAAGTCGCCGATGTGGAGCCGACCTTTGGCGCCATCGAGGTGGTCGAACAGGACATCCCGCAAAGTCAGGCGATCTGGGGCCAGAAGGGGATTGCGCGCAAGCACCCGGATTTTTATGCCGCCTATGTGATGAATTATATCCTTGGCGGTGGCGGCTTCTCATCGCGCCTGACAGAGGAAGTCCGTGAAAAGCGCGGTCTGGCCTATGGTGTGTATAGCTACCTTGCCAATCTGGACCATGCCGACCTGATGATGGGCGGGGTCGCCACGCGCAATGACGCGATCGGGCAAAGCCTGTCGCTGATCAGCACCGAATGGACCAAGATGAAGCAGGATGGCATTGATCAGGAAGAGCTTGAAAATGCCAAGGCCTACCTGACGGGGGCCTTCCCGCTGCGCTTCACAAGCCTCGGCAACCTGTCGGGCATGCTGGTCGGCATGCAAAAGGAAGACCTTGGCATGGACTTCCTGGATCGCCGCAATGACATGGTCAATGCCGTCAGTCTTGATGACGTCAACCGTGTTGCCGCCGATCTGATGGACCCGGCCAATGTCACAGTGACCGTGGTCGGCAAGCCGGAAGGTGATCTGGTCTTCTGATCACAAAGCCATGTTGGAAAAGTTGCAAAGCGCGGTGAAAGGGATTTCGCCGCGCTTTGTGCTTTGGTAGGTTCATTTCAAACAACAATATCCATCCGAACATCACGAGCACCGCCTTTATGACCCTGCGCGTCCTGCCACAGAACCTGATCAACCAGATTGCCGCCGGTGAGGTGGTCGAACGTCCTGCGGCTGCGCTGAAGGAACTGGTGGAAAACGCGCTGGACGCCGGGGCGACCAAGGTGGATGTCAATCTGCGCGATGGTGGTCGGACGTTGTTGTCGGTCACTGACGATGGCAAGGGCATGACGCCCGAGGAACTTGGACTGGCGGTCGAACGCCACGCCACATCCAAGCTGCCCGATGATGACCTGTTTAATATCGGCTTTATGGGCTTTCGCGGTGAAGCCTTGCCATCCATCGGGTCAGTGTCACGGATGCGTTTGACCAGCCGTGTGCGCGGCTCTGAAAATGCCTGGACGCTGGCAGTTGAAGGCGGGGCCAAGGGCGAACCGGAACCGGCCGCCCATCCCTATGGCACGCGGGTCGAGGTGCGTGATCTTTTCTATGCCACGCCGGCACGTCTGAAGTTCCTGAAAACGGCGCGAACCGAACAGATGTACGCGCGCGAGATCATGGATCGCCTGGCCATGGCGCGTCCGGATGTTGGCTTTACGCTCAGTGGTGATAACAACAAGACGATCCTGAATTACCCAGCCTGCGAAGGCGATTTGTTTGATGCGCGTCTTAAACGGCTGGGTGCTGTCATGGGGCGCGAGTTTCAGGACAACGCCCTTCAGATCGAGGCAGAGCGTGAAGGCATCCGCCTGACCGGCTATGCCGGGGTGCCAACACTCAACCGTGGCAATGCCCAGATGCAGTTCATGTTTGTCAATGGCCGCCCGGTCAAGGACCGGCTGTTGCAGGGGGCTGTGCGTGGTGCCTATCAGGATTTTCTGGCACGTGATCGTCATCCGTTACTGGCCCTGTTCTTTGAACTGACCCCGCGCGACGTTGATGTCAACGTCCATCCCGGCAAGACCGAGGTCCGCTTCCGCGATCCCGGACTGGTGCGCGGATTGATTGTCGGTGCGCTGAAACATGCGCTGGCCGGGGCCGGGCATCGTGCCTCTACCACGGTGGCCGACATGGCCCTGGGCGCTGTGCGCCGCGAAGGTGAGGGACCCTCACTTCCTTATGGCGGCGGTGCGCGCACCGGAAGTGGTGGCGGGTTTAACATCGGCCAGTATCAGCCCAGCGTGCCGGGCCACGCAGCCATTGAACGCGACTATGCCGCCCAGGCCCCGGTGGAAAACCCCGGAAACTATGGCGGCCTGTTTGATCGCGGGCGCGAGTTCGGCGGGAATGGTAGCGCTAACATAGCAGGTGGCGAGGGCGGCTTTGCTGCCGCCGCGGCAGCAGCCCTGTCAGGGGGATATGATAGCGCCGCACCATCGGCGCGCATTGATAACATCGCCGATGAAGGCAAGTTTGTGGATCATCCCCTGGGGGCAGCGCGCGGGCAGGTGCATGCCAATTACATCATTGCGCAAACCCGCGATGGTCTGGTGATTGTTGACCAGCATGCCGCACATGAACGCATTGTCTATGAGCGCATGAAGGCCGATCTGGCCGAAAGCGGTGTAAAGCGACAAGGGCTGTTGCTTCCCGAAGTCGTCGAACTTGACGAGGCATCCGCAGATCGCATTGCAGAGCGGGCCGAGGAATTTGCCGAGCTTGGTCTGGTGATCGAGCCGTTTGGCCCCGGTGCGATTGTGGTCCGTGAAGTGCCCGCCATGCTGGGCAAGGTTGATGTCAGCGCACTTGTGCGAGACATGGCCGATGAAATTGCCGAACTGGGGCAGGGCATGGCACTGAAAGATCGGTTGATGTATGTCTGCGCCACCATGGCCTGTCATGGATCGGTGCGATCTGGCCGCAAGCTTAATGCCGATGAGATGAATGCGCTGTTGCGCCAGATGGAAGCTACCCCGCATTCCGGGCAGTGCAACCATGGCCGGCCGACCTATGTCGAACTGAAACTAAATGACATCGAAAAGATGTTCGGGCGCAGGTAGGGAAGTTGATGGCTGGTATCACGCTTCATATTGCCACCCCCGACGATGCACCCGCAGTAAGCGCCTTGTTTGCGCGCTCCTATTCGGCGCTTCTGGTCGATGACTATGCGCCCGAAATCCTAGAGCGCGGGATGACCTTTCTGGCAAAGGCCAACCCGGATCTTCTGGCGTCCGGGACCTATTATTTGGCCAGGACCGAAACCGGCGACGTCGTTGGCGCCGGGGGCTGGACGGCAGTGCGTCCGGGCAGCAAGGACGGTGATGTTCAATCGGGGCTGGCCCATGTTCGGCATTTCGCGGTCGATCCGGCATATGCCCGCAAGGGCATTGCCAGTATGCTGTTTGATCGTTGCGTGCGCGATGCGAAGGCGTCCGAGAATGTCACACGTTTTGAATGCTATTCCACACTTTCGGCCAGACGGTTCTATGAATCGCGAGGTTTTCGGGTCATTGGCGATTTCGCAGCACCCTTTGCCCCGGATTTCACCTTTCCGAGCCTGCATATGGTTTGCGACCTTGATTAATCACGCAGTTTAAGGTCACGGGGCAGGCGGGTATTGGCATTCACACGGGCGCGCTGGATCTGCTCGGCAAACAGGCCCCGTGTGCCGCTCAGGTCGGCATCACGGAAATCGGCGCCCGCAAGATTGGTACCGCTCAGATCGCAGTTGGGCAGCCTTAACCCGCGAAAGTTGGCGTTTGACAGATCAGACCCCAGAAACACCGTGTTGTGCATCATCGCCTTGTTAAAGCGCGCCCCGGACAGGCGGCTTGCAGCCAGATTGGCGTTATCAAGATTGCTTTCAACGAAGTCGGCGGCAATCAGGTTGCAACGGCGCAGAACCGCATCTTTGCAGTTGGCACGCTGAAAACTGGCATAGGGCAAGCCACAGCGACTAAGATCAATGCCTTCAAGCTCCGCCTCGCGCAGATCGGCATGTTCGATTGACATGACCGTTCCTTCACGCCCACCGGTATCGACCCACAGCTTGTGACTGATCAGGGCTGCATGCAGATCAATTTCGACAAGCTCTTCATCTTGCTCGGCAATCGTGTCTTCGGCGTCAACTTCCTGTGTGGGCGCTTCTGAAGGTTTGTTTTCGGTCTGCGGGGTTGCGGTGGGCAGGGCCTCTTTCGTTGATTGCAGGGCTTCCAAATTCTGCGCGCCTGTGCGTTTGTCGCGCGCCGTTGGCACACCGACAAGCTCGCCGTCATCAAAGGTCTGTCCCGCGCCATTCAGGCGTGGACGGGATGCGGCGATATCAAGGTTTGTCGTCGTTCCAACCACAGGGGATGAAGGGGATGAAGGAGATGACTTTGGCAATCTTGTGCGTGTTGCCGGGCCAACAGTGCCCTTTTCTGATTTTTCCGGTACGTCCTTGCTGTTGGATAGCTCGGCGGCGGGGGCTGCTGGTTTTTTGGCAGTATCGGGTTTAGCGGGTTTATCGGGTTCTTTTGCGGTTGGCGCCGGTTCGTTGGCTTTTGCAATATCCTGCGGGCGGGCCGGACCGAAATAGTTTTCTTCAAACACAAAGCGTCTGGGCTTTTTCAGAACGGCTTCAATGATCTTTGTCAGACGCTGGGGATCGACAGGCTGGCGGAAAACGCCTTCTATCCCGGCATCGACGGCATCACGCATGCCGCGCCGGTCAAGTTTTGGTGCCCCCAACAAAATCGGCACAATGCGTCCGTATGGATTGTCACTGGTTGCGGCATCGCGAATGGCACGAATGGTTGAGATACCCCGAATGCCATCAAGATAAAGACCGATCAACACGATGTCAGGTTTGAGTTCAAGGACCAGCTCGACCGTGCGTTCACGGTCGTCACAATCAACAAACCTGCCAAAGCCAAGCGGTTCCACAGCAGCACGCGCAGCACTGATATTGCGTTCGCTGTAGTCCGCATACAGGATCGTCTTTTTCTTGTTGTCATGGCTGACCATGATGCGCGATGCCCCCTTCTCGCGGCAGGTTTTTGCCAAACAGTTCTATGGACGGGTCGTCCTCAGAGACCATCAGGAATGCTAAACGTACGGCGTCTTTCCGGTGCCGGATTGGTGCTTTGACTGTCACCACTAACTGCGCCATCACCGCTGCCATTACCATTTCCTGTGCCAACTTCGCCTTCTGTCGGTGCCGGGCCTTGCCCGTCATTTGCTGCGCCGTTCGCACCTGCCTCGTAGTTGGTGTCGACCATTTCAATGGTGATTTCGACCCGACGGTTCGTTGCGCGGCCTTCCGGGGTGTCGTTGGTATCAAGCGGGCGGCTGTCGCCGTATCCCTGGATCACCATGCGGCCAGGATCGGTGCCGTTCTGATCAATCAGGAAATGCAGAACAGACGTCGCACGTGCTGCCGACAAGTCCCAGTTTGATATATAGGGTGACGAAGCCGATACCGGAACATTGTCGGTATGCCCGGCGACCTGAATTTCGCCCTCGGTCTGGTTGATCACCGGGGCGACGCGATTAAGAATGGCGGCAAATTCCTGCGTCATGCCTGAAGAGCCGGACGGAAAGGCCAGTTCGTTGGGGAACCGCATTACAACTTCGCCATCAATGCGTTCAAGCCCGACTTGATCCTGAAGGCCCATATTGTCCAGAACGGAGCTTAGGGTTTCTTCAAGCGCCTCGGCCTTTTCTTCCTTGCTGTCCTTGTTCTGGTTCTCAACTTTTGGCGGATCGACGGGGGGAATTTCCGACACCACGCGCGGCGTATCTGGCGTCGGTGCCTTAAGCGATTTGCCAACAATCGAACCATCAAGTTCAATCACGCCTGCCAGCTGGTCCTGTTGCGAGAACCCGAATGCGGCTTTAACCGACCCGGCAATCTGTTTATAGCGGATGACATCCATCTCGGCGAAGGTCAGCAAAAGCACAAACAGGACAAGCAGCAACGACATCAGATCGGCGAATGTCGCCATCCAAGCCGGTGCGCCTGCTGCGGGTTTCTTTGCCATGGCTTATGCCCAGCCTGTTGCCTGTTTGCTCGCGACCATCAAGATCATTCTCCACCGCCGTCTTCGTCGGCCGGAACGCCGCCCGGAAGGTAGGGGCCAAGGATTTCCTTCATGACCATCGGGCTCTGGCTGGCTTGAATCTGCACGACCGATTCAATGATCAGCTGTTTGGTGTTTTTGAGCCGGTCAACCTTAAGCGCGAGCTTGTCGGCAATCGGCAGCGCGATCAGGTTTGCCAGAACCGCACCATAAAATGTTGTCAGCATGGCGATCGCCATCGCCGGGCCAATGGCGTCCGGGTCTGAAAGGTTGGCCAGCATCTGTACAAGGCCAACCAGGGTGCCGATCATGCCAAAGGCTGGCGCGGTGTCGCCAATGCCGCGAAACATCAATTCGCCAAGCTCGTCATTCTGGATGGATTTTTCCACCTCGCTTGAAATAGAGCTACGGATCACTTCGCCACTGTGACCGTCCACACACATGCGGATGCCACGGGCCATGATTTCATTCTCGATCTCGACATTCTCAAGACCAAGAAGGCCGTTCTTGCGGACCAGTCCTGCAAGCTCAATCGCCTTCTCATAGATGGAAAGCGGATCTTCCTTGGGGTTCTTGAATGCAATACCAACACCGATCTTGAGCGACTTGATAACATCGCGCATCGGGAATTTGATCAGGGTTGCCGCGGCTGTTCCGCCAAAAACCACCATGACTGATGGAGCATCGACAAACGAATCAAGGCTGCCGCCCATCAAGATGGCGCCAAAAATAACGCCCATCCCGGCGATAATTCCAATAAGTGTCGCTATATCCATATCGGTTTTTGGTATCCGGCCTTAAAACAAATTCCTCAAACGTGTCCTTAACGCATGACGGCGGGCAACACGTGGCGGGTCATAACTAATCGGTTGTCTGACAGCCATGCGAACAAAAACGGGTGCATGGAATGCTACCAGATGGAAATCAAACGCGGACTACACTCCTGAAATTGGGTTTGCGTTACCGGTTTTCCATACGTTCGGGGCAACTTCCTGTGCGCAAACATAAAAAGTGTCACGCACGCAGCACCCCGAATTGCAAAATCATGGCGTTGGTCCCCCCTTTGCCATGCATTTAGGGTTAAATGTTTGTTGCCAGACTTTCGTATGGTTCTCAACCCCACCCTAAGAATAACAGGTTGTCTTTCCTAGGTTTGCACTGTTTGCTTTTACACGTTGGCTACGCTCAAGAACAGGACTGGAATCCTGACATATTCTGATATTTGAGTGGCTTGTCCGGCAAATTAACCCAGCTCAAACGATGAAATCCCGAAGATGTTATCGAGATCCAGTTCGGGTGCCGGGCCCTTATACATCCGTGCAGTTTCAAATTCCTGCACCATGCCGTGCATCTTGGCCAGGTCGACGGCAGCCTGATTGGGTTCGGGTACATCAAGGTAGACCTTGCTGCCTTGATCAGAACGACTTTGCAAAAGGGCACCAAACAGGGTTTTGGCATCCTTGGTATCCTGTGCGAATAGCGGGCCGATCTTGTGGCCCTCAAGACATGGTCGAATAACGCCATAACCACGAATACCCATCGGGCCCTTGAGGGCGAGGGCAGTGTGCTTGGCGTTCCCGATCCAGCCGCGCAAGAAGTTCAGGCGGCTTTCCGGAAACAGGTTACAGGTCTGTTCGAATGCATCGACAATGGCGATGTCATTAATTTCAAGCGTGATCAGATCACCAGGGATGTCGACATCGGTTTCTACCACGCCGCCGAACCGGATGTTGCGATGGGCAAACTCAAAACCCGATTTGCGATAGTTGTCCTGCTGATCGACCACACCATCAAGGCCAACGGTCTTCAGAACGCTGTCTTCAAGCACCGTTTGCCACAACCGATAGCCAAGACCCGATCCGCGACGGTCCGGGCGGCAGATGTAAAAGCCGACAAACCCGAAGTCCGAACTGTACTGAACCGCTGATATCACAGCCGCCAGTCCCTGCTTGTCAAACGCGCCCCAGAACCCTTCGGTATCGGTGTTGAAGAACACCTCTGCATCATGAATGCCGGGGTTCCAGCCTTCTTTGGCAGCCCAGTCAACGGCAACGGGAAACTCGAATGATTTAAGACGTCGGATCTTGTCAGGCATCGCTTTTTTCAGACTTCCGGTAATCAATAAATGTCGGGCTTACCGCGCGGGGGCGGGGCAAGCACAGGTGACAAACATCTAGCACGGGCCGGCAAAATCAATGATAATTTTTATTGAGAATGCCTATCATTGTTATTATTAACAGTGGCTCCATCCTGTTCGCCCATTTATCCGGGAAATCATGTCCACATCGCTTCTGACCGCCAAAACGCGCATTGCGTTGCCAAACTCTGCCGCCCTGATTGATCATGCTGCCGCATTCTATCGGGAGCATGATTTCGAGGTTTCCTGTGAGGGTGATCGGACACGGATTTCAGTTTCTGTCGGCCAGATACAACTGAGCTGTACAGAAACCGCGCTTGAGGTTGAAATTGCTGCCAAGAGCGAAGTGGATGTAATGCAGATGAAGTCTGCGATTATTTCCATCCTGCAACAGGCCGTGCCACACGCCGATCTTGATTGCCGCTGGCAGGGGGCAGGCAAAGGCAATGGAAAGTTGCCCAATTTCTGCGAACTGACCGTGGGCGAGATCACCGACCTTTCGCCGCATATGCGGCGCTTGCGCCTTCATGGCAGTGATCTTGATGCTTATGACAGCGAAGCCATCCATGTGCGGTTGCTGATCCCGCCACGTGGGCAGGAAAATCCGCAATGGCCGACCCTGGCGGACAATGGCATGCCCGTCTGGCCCAGTGGTGAAAACACAGTCGAACAGCGCGTTTATACGATCCGCGCAATCGACGCCGGGGCCGGCTGGGTTGATGTCGATTTCGTCATGCATGGCGATAACGGCCCGGGTTCGGCTTTTGCCATGCATGCCAGTCCCGGTGATGTGGTTGCCATGACAGGGCCACTTGGAACCGCCTTGCCCGACGCGGATTGGATGCTGTTGGCGGGGGACGAAACCGCTTTGCCGGCGATCGGGCGGTATCTGGCCGAAATGCCGGATCATGTATCGGGCCACGCCTTCATCGAGGTCGGCAGCCAATCCGACGTGATTTCGGTACAAACAGAAAGTCAGATACAGGTGACATGGCTGTTTCGCGATGACGCGAAGGTGGTGGAGCGTCGCCTGCTACAAGATGCCATTCGATCTGTCTATCTGCCCGATGCGGGTCAGAGTGTGTATTGCTGGGCCGGAGTGGAACAGTCCGATTACAAGCCCATCCATAATTATTGGCGCAAGGAGCTGGGTCTTGATCGCGACAAGTGTCTTGCCCTGACATTCTGGCGCAAGGCGGGGCGCTAAGTCTGGTTTCGGTCAATTTGCCCTGACATTGGCGACGGATTGATGCAGGGCTGGTGCAAAATGCGCAATGGCATCATCGAGCGCGATCAGGATTTCGACAGTTAGCGGATCACTTGATCTGCTCGTTTCCTGCCCGGCTTCTTTCCGCAATTCGGTAACGGCACGAATCAGTTCCCGGTTGGTGGGATTGATGGCTGTGGCAATTGATTTTGCCCGCCGGTTTATCATCGCGCGTACCGTTTGAAAGGCGGCCATTTCCACGCTGGCATCAAGTGGAGGCCTTTCTTCAATAGTACGCTTGAGCGACAAGCCTGTCATATGGCTTGGCCGGGCAATCAGGGCAGATGTGATCATGCGAAACGCCGTGATATCGATGGCAAGCTGATCGCGGTTTTGCGCATTTGCCAGTTTGTTGAATGCAAACAGGTCGGCTTCGTGTTCGTCGCGATGATCCTTAAGCGCGTCACCGCCGAAATGATCGGGCTGGCAATGACGTGCTTCATGAAAGATCAGCCAGCGATAGGTAAGGTCGGTGTTGCTGGCATAGTTAAGGTTTGTGCCAAACCAGTTGCGCATCAGTTCGGCAAAAATTTCGGTGTTGTTTTCCGGGGTGAGCCCGGCTGGGACAAAAATCCGGCAGGTCGTCAACGCTTGACCATTTTGACGCCCGGTCACGGTGAACGGGGATCGCGGCAGTCTGGCAAATGTCTGATCCGGGTCCTTGATATTGCCAAGCCCGAGTGCCGTGTCGATCTTGCTCAGGAAGTCCTCGCGTCCTTCAAACGTTATGAGTTCGATGTCACCGAATTGATGGAGTTCTGCTTCCAGTTGTTCTGTTTGGGCATGGCTTATCGTCGCACTGGCCAGAACCAGCATGCCGATTAGACATATCCCTTGAAGGCTATTTCGCACGAGACCATTCATCGCATCACTATGCATGTGCTTGGTCTGGCCTGCCAGATGAAACAATCAGGTTTCGGCCTGTTGGCCGGTGCGTTTGCGTTGCGGACCAAACAGGCAAGTAAGGAGCAGGATCACACCTGATACCGTGGCAATCATGCCCGCGGCACTAACCGCATAGGGTGACCCAAACCAGCCCGGACCGTACCCTGCAAACACGTAACCCAGAACGGCCGAAATGGTTGCAAAGACAACTGACCAGCCAACCTGTCGAGCCAGTTGGTTGGTCATCAGTCGCGCACTGGCTGGTGGGCAGACAAACATCGCAATCACAATGATCGACCCGACCGCATCGAAGGCCGCGACGGCTGCAACGGCTGTTGCCACCACCAGCGCAAAACCAAGTGTACGGGTGCGAATGCCAACCGCACCGGCGAAGGCCGCGTCAAAGGTCGATATTTTCAATTCTTTCCAGAACAGGAAAATGAACAGTGTGATCGCAACAAGAACAACGGCCAGACGCGGCAATTGGGGGGGCAGTGTGGCCAATGCTGCGGGATCAAGAAGCGATCCCCAACCGTCTGCGTCAAACCAGATCAGGCTTTCAAGATTGCCCAAAAGCGCGTGCTGCACATCAATATGGACCGAACTGGTATCTGTGATTTCAAGAAACAGGACGCCAGCGGCAAACAGGGTGGTGAAAACCAGGCCCATGGCCGCGCCCGGCTCCACCCGGCCCAGCCGTTTGACGATTTCGATCATGATTACCGCGATAATGGCGGCCGCGCCGGCACCGATCATCATCGGTACGGCGGTAATTGTGCCCGTCACCAGAAAGGCGGCAACAATACCGGGCAGCACGACGTGGCTGATTGCATCACCAATCAGGGCCTGACGGCGCAGCAACAGGAAATTACCGGGCAATGCACAGGCAATGGCGGCCAATGTTCCAATCACAATCGGCGTCAGGCTCAGCTGCACAAACTCCGCACCAAGGGCTGTGATCAGGTCATTGATCATGCTTTGGCTCCTTTCGCGGCTTGTGCGTTCTGGATCATGCGGTCGATTTCGGCGATCTGGTCCGGGGTCATCATCCGTTCGATCGGGGTCAGTCCGTCATAACGTTCAATGGCTGAATCGTCGGACAACATCCGGCGCGCCATCGCCCAGCGCGCTTCATCACGGGCGGCCTTTTCTGCGGCAATCCGTCCGCGTGCGGTGGCAACCCCGTCTGCGCGGATCATCCCGGCACGACGCAGGATGCGAATGGTCAGACCATCATAAATCGGTTCACGCCGTGCAAGCGAAAGCAAACCCTGCCGACGATGGACACGGCGCTGAAAACGCTGATGTCGCAGGGCTGATGCCAACCCGCCGCGCAATGGCGAAAACAGGGCGGAAATCAAAAAGAAACCAAAGGCAACCAGAACAATGATCGGACCGGTCGGAAGCGATGCTTCGGCGGCGGATAATACCGCACCGATATAGCCAGAAAGACCACCGATGACCGCAGCAATGCCAATCATTTTGCCGACCTGGTTGGTCCAAAAGCGTGCGGCAACCGGCGGAATGATCAAAAGGGCAACGATCAGGATCAGCCCGACGATCTTAAGGCCAATGACCGTGACAATCAGGGCGAGGCCCATCATGGCAAGGTCGATATTGCGCACATTAACACCGGTCGTTGCGGCATATTCCGGATCAAACGCCACCAGGGTCATCGGACGCCTAAGCAGGAAAACAAACGCGGCGGCCAGCGCACCGGCAACGGCAATGGTGGTGGCTTCTGAAATCAGCATGCCAGCTGTTGAGCCCAGCAGGAAGTTCTCAAGCCCCGCCTGACGGCCTGACGACATGGTCTGGATGACGGTTAAAAGCACGATGCCGAACCCGAAAAACACCGACAGAACCGCGCCAATGGCCGCGTCCTCTGTCAGGCGGGTCTTGCGTGTGATCCATTCGACCATCAAAAGCCCGATGGCCGATGAAACCGCCGATCCCAGAATAAGTCCCGGCAACCAGCGCCCATCACTGCCAAAGGCCACCATGATGATAAAGGCAAGCCCGACGCCGGGCAGGGTGGCGTGGCTGATCGCATCGGAAACAAGGGCGCGCTTGCGCAGGAAAATAAACGCGCCCGCACTGCCGGCCGACAGGCCGAGCAAGCCCGCACCGATTGCAACAAGCGCGCTGTTATAGCCAGCCTGCAGGAAAAGGGCGCTTATGAAATAATCAAAAAAACCCATGTCGCTCAGGCCAGATGCAATTCGTCAATGTGGGTCGTGGCAAGACGCCCGCCATAGGTTTCCTGAAGGTTCTCGGCCGTAAAGGTCGTTTTGACCGGGCCTTCGGCAATGCGTCGCACATTGATCAGAAGAACCCGATCAAAATACTCCGCAACGGTCGATAGATCATGATGCACGCAGACCACCGTACGGCCTTCGGCCTTAAGCTCTTTCAAGACCGAAACAATGGCGCGTTCGGTCGCGGCATCGACACCGGCAAATGGTTCGTCCAGCAAATAGAACTCTGCATTCTGGGCCAGGGCACGGGCCAGGAAAACACGTTGCTGCTGGCCGCCGGAAAGCTGGCCAATCTGGCGGTCCGCGAAATCGACCATGCCAACACGCTTCAGGCAGTCCATCGCCTGTTCACGATGGCGCGCCCGCCACAGACGAAACAGCCCGACCGATCCGTAAAGCCCCATAAGGACAACATCGATGACGCGCGCCGGGAAATCCCAATCGACACTGGCGCGCTGCGGAACATAGGCAACCCGGTCACGCGCATCTTCAAACAGTTTGCCAAAAATACGCACTTCGCCGGAGAGACGCGGCACGATACCAAGTGCGCCTTTCAGGAAGGTCGATTTGCCAGCACCATTCGGGCCGATGATGGCTGTCATGGAGCCCGCCGGGATTGATGCATCAACGGAAAATACGGCTGGTTTGTTGCCATAGGACACCGTCAGGCCACGCACAGTCAGCGGCGCATCCTTTGCCGCGACGTCCAGTATCTTGCCTGATTCTGCAACCAGTTTGGCGTTGCTCATGGTTCGTGTCCTGTTTCGCTTTGCGTTGTCGGCTCTACATTATGCTTGTCGGGGATCAGGACCCGGCGGCAAGTTTGCCCTGAAAACCGCCTTCGGGTGCATCCCCGCCAAGGGCACGCGTGATCAATGTGGCATTGTGATCGATCATCCCGATATAGGTACCTTCATAGGTTCCCGGCTCACCCATGGCATCGGAATACAGCGTACCACCAATCGCCACGTCCTGACCACGGGCAGAAGCCCCTTCAATCAGGGCACGGACATTGCGCTCCGGGACAGAGCTTTCAACAAACACTGCTGAAATCTCGCGCTCGACAATGGTATCAACCAGCTCCTCGACCCGGCGCAGACCGGCTTCAGACTCGGTTGATATGCCCTGAATGCCCAGCACCTCGAAATCATATCCGCGTCCGAAATAGCTAAACGCATCGTGCGCGGTCAACAGAACCCGGCTTTTCTCCGGCACGGTGGCGGTGACGGACGCCATGTAGTCGGTCAGTTTTTTGATCTCCGCAACGTGTGCTTTGGCATTGGATGTGTAGGTCGCCGCACCATCGGGATCAGTCGCAATCAGCGCATCACGCACGGCATAGACAACGGTTTCCCAAAGTTTCGGGTCCATCCAGACATGCGGATCAAACCGGCCATCATAATCAGCATGGCTCAAAAGCTTGTCGCGCGCCACAGCTTCGCCAACCGCAACGACATTGCGGCGTTTGCCAAGATCAAAGAAGAATTCTTCAAGCTGTGCTTCCAGATACAGGCCATGCCAAATAACAAGGTCCGCGCGCGCCATGGCGGCGATATCGCTTCGGGTTTGACGATAGGAATGCGGATCGACACCCGGCCCCATCAGCGCCTTGACCTCGGCGCGATCACCAGCAATCTGGCGGGCGGCATCGGCAATCATGGATGTCGTTGCAACCACATTAAGCGGTTTTGCATGTGATGTCGCCGTGCTCGCGAATGCAATTGCTGCAAGCAGGGCAAGGCAGGTGATGATTGGACGAAGTGGGGAAAAGATCTGCATCAGGGCTTCCGATAGCAAATTGGAATTACTCTGGTGAATGTCCCCTATTTATGTGCGGACTTTTAAAGTTAGTCAAGGCTAAATTGCTATTTGCGAGCTTACTTGTTATGAAGGTTCCGGAAGTCTGTAGTGGAGAGATCAATGGGCGAAGACACGCCGCTTAATCCGCGTCATAACAAGGCCGAAGTGTTCGCACGCCTGCGTGATGCGCATGCCCGCGAAGTGACCGAAGATTATGTCGAAATGATCGGCGACCTGATTGCCGAAGAAGGCGAGGCGCGCTCCGTCGCGCTGGCAGAACGTTTTGGCGTGACGGCGGCGACGGTCAATAACACCATCAAGCGTCTGGAACGCGACGGTTACGTCACCTCACGCCCATACCGCTCGATCTTCCTGACAGAAAAAGGCGAAACGCTTGCCAAAAAATGTCGCGAACGCCACCAGATCGTTTATAACTTCCTCGTCTCCATCGGGGTGGATCCCGAAATCGCGGAGTTCGATGCCGAGGGTATCGAGCATCATGTCAGTGAGGAGACGTTGAGGGTGTTTTCGTCATTTTCTCCTGCTAACTTTAAAAGGTAGGCCCTCAGGCTTGGGGTGTGATAGGGCCTGATAGGGCATGGTTACGCTAGGTTTTCTTGCCCCCAAGCTGATAGTATCAGGATTGGCCAAAGCTCGCCTTCAAGGTTTGCGCCCCGTTGATGATCTTCGAAGCATTTCTCAATTTCAGGCATGTTGAGCCGACTTTGAAGTGCTTCAGGCATCTCTTCAATCTGCTCTGAGGCCCAAGACCTCAATTCGTTACGCAACCATTCTCTAATTGGTGGGTCAAAACCTTGTTTTGGGCGATCAACTAGTTCGGCTGGTACATGGTCATAAAGGATGTCGCGCAGCAGAGCCTTCAATCGACCATCTTGGCCTTCATTCCACGATTGCGGTAATGACCAGCAGAGTTTGGCAAGATCACGGTTCAGGAATGGGGTGCGTGTCTCAAGCGAGGTGCTCATTGATGCACGATCAACCTTTACCATAAGGTCTTCAGGCAGGTAGCAAAGGCTGTCGGCGACCATAAGGCTGTTAGCAACGGGCAAAGTTGAAACTGCTTCTGGTGATAGCGGCCAGATGTCGTCAATCACCATAGTGTCATCAAGATAAGCGGGGTTGACTGGAACTCCATGGCGCCAGAAACTACTGTGATGATGATTATAGGCCGACAGTGTTTTTGCGCTGTCGCGTACCATCTTTGTGTAGCTTCGCCGGGCTTTGACGCTCGGTTTGCCACGCAGCAGACCCAATGCGCTGTCTATCTGCCTCCAAGGGAACAACCTCGTCCGTGAACCGCGCTTGGAAGCCTTTCTGGTGTCCCAGCCTGACTTAACAATCGAGTAACGGCCATATCCATAGAAAAATTCGTCGCCACCATCGCCGGACAGGGCGACTGTCACATGCTCTCGTGTCTTTCGGCAAAGTAGCAGGGTCGGAATTTGTGATGGATCAGCGAATGGTTCGTCCCAGACCTGTGCAAGTTGTGGAACCAGTTTTGCCGCTTCCTCCGCAGATCCACGAACCTCGTGATGGTCGGTTCCCAGATGATCAGCAACCTTTCGGGCATGATCTGCTTCATTGTAGCGCGGATCATCAAATCGTATTGTGTAGCTTCCCACTTTGTCTGGTGAAGCCTTCGAAGCCAAAGCGGTTATCAGGGATGAATCGATCCCGCCCGAAAGAAAACATCCAAGCGGTGTATCAGCAATTAAACGCCTTTTGGTAAGTGTTCCGAGCATCTCGGATAATTGAGCTTTGGCGTCTGCTCTTGAGCCTTGGAAAGGGCTTTCGTAAGCAGCAAGAGCTTCGTGTTCACCATCCCAGTACTGGTTATGAGCGGCTTCATTTCCGGTTTCAACGGACCAGCGAACAAATTCTCCAGCCCGGAGTTTGCGGACGTGCTTCCAAATTGTCCTTGGTGCGGGAATGTATCGGTGGCGCAGGAAGCTTGCGAGCGCGCTGTCATCGATCTCGCCATTCGGTACACCGAGTGATGGTAGCGCCTTGATTTCCGACGCGAACGCGACCGCACCATCAAACGCAGCGTAATATAACGGCTTCTCGCCAAATGGATCGCGCGCAAGGGTGAGTGACTTCTGCTTCTTGTCCCAAAGGGCAAATGCGAACATTCCATCAAGTGTCGATAGCGTCTTGTCTAATCCCCAATGAGAAATAGCTGCGACAAGTGTTTCTGTATCAGAGTGCCCTCGCCAATGCAGATGCGCTGGGTTTTCAGTTTCTAGGATACGCCTCAGGTCCATATGGTTGTAGATTTCACCATTGAAGGCGATCACGTAACGCCCACAACTGGACAGCATTGGTTGGCGCCCTGCCTCACTAAGGTCCTGGATGGCAAGGCGTCGAAAAGCCAATCCAATATGACCATCAGCATCAGTCCATAAACCTTTGTCGTCCGGTCCACGATGAATGATCGTTTGCCCGGCAGCCTGCAATCGCCGGACAAGCTGGTTCTGATCCATCGCTGTGTTGGCCGTGTATAGGCCTGCAAAGCCACACATAGTTTCCTGCTTCCCCGCGTCTTCGGTTAGGTTTTGTCGGTTGTGCCAGCTTGTATAGGCGTACTTGACGAGCTATAAGATCTGCCGTTTATGCTCGATCTGTTGGCGGGCTCCTATCCTTGGCTAATAGTCAGAAAGGCATCCATGCGCAAGGTGATTTACACTGTGATTGTCGGTGGATATGACGATGTTCGTTCATTGCCGCAATTCCCTGGATGGGACTTTGTGCTAATGACTGACAGGAAGCCATCTCTCTGGAAGCGGTTGCTGCGCCGTTCTCGTTGGCAAGTAAGAGTTTTTGAAAATCCAGGCCTTGATCTGACACGCTATTCCCGATTGCCCAAGCTGAAACCACATCTGTTTTTTCCAGATTACGACTATTCCGTCTATATTGATGGGAATGCAAGGTTTGAACGCAACCCAACCGAGCTTCTGGAAGGGTTGAACTGGCCAGACTTTGCGGTATCCGAACATCCCTTCCGTAATAACCTTTATGACGAATTCAGCGAGTGTTGTCGCATGGGATATGATGACCCTGATGTTTTCGAAAGGCAGAAGAGAAAATACTGCGCGGCAGGGCTTTCTGACCCAGCACCTTTGTACGAGAACAACCTTATTTTGCGGCGACACAATGAAGCCAAGATCAAGGAACTGGGCGAGGTCTGGTTTCAGGAACTTAGTGAGCAAAGCAGGCGTGATCAGCTTTCGCTACCCTACGTTTGTTGGAGTAACGGATTCTCTCCGACTACGTTCCCGCAAAGCGTAAAGACACAGTACTTCGTCACCCGATCCCATCATCGGTCATTTTGGGAGCGGTTTAGAAAATCCATGCGCAAAAGACTGACGCGGCTATGAATATAAGCGTCTTAGAATGATTTGAATGAGATGTGTAGGGAGGAAATGGCGGAGAGGGTGGGATTCGAACCCACGGTACTATTGCTAGTACAACGGTTTTCGAGACCGCCCCGTTCGACCACTCCGGCACCTCTCCGCATGTGTGGTCTTGGCGTTCGAGGCGGTGTTTACCGGGATGAGCGGCAGATTGCAAGAGGGAAATCTCAAATTTCGTGGACTCTTTTGTGCCAGCTTATCGGGGCTGACGTTCGCACGGTTTCGAGATGCGGGCAGGCTCGCGCAAATCTGCGGCTTTGGCGTGCGGTCCCGGGCGGCGTAAAAGGTCACTCTGTGGTTGACTCTTCGGGGTAAAAGCGGTAATTCACCCGTTCTTCGCAGCGGTTCGGTATCTGTTAGCAGCGGCACCGAGCTGCGCGTTTGTGTTTCCAGAATGTTTTTCAGGAACTTTTAGATGTACGCAATCATCAAAACTGGTGGCAAACAGTATAAAGTTGCCGCCAACGACGTTATCAAAGTCGAAAAGATCGCTGCCCAGGCTGGTGATACCGTGAAACTTGAAGAAGTTCTCATGGTCGCTGGCGACGGTGCGCCGAAGGTTGGTGCTCCGTTGGTCAAAGGTGCTTCTGTTACCGCAGAAGTTCTCGAGCAGGCCAAGGGCGACAAGGTGATCGTTTTCAAGAAAAAGCGTCGGCATAACTACCGTCGTAAAAATGGTCATCGCCAGAACCTGACTGTTCTGCGCATCAAGGACATCAAAGCCTGATTTATCAGGTTGAGATGCAGTTTTAGGAGAGTTTCATGGCTCATAAGAAAGCTGGTGGTAGTTCGCGCAACGGTCGTGACTCCGAAGGTCGCCGTCTCGGCGTTAAAAAATTCGGTGGTCAGGCAGTTGTTGCAGGCAACATTCTCGTTCGTCAGCGTGGCACCAAGTTCCATGCCGGTGACAATGTTGGCCTCGCCAAAGACCACACCCTGTTTGCGACTGTGAACGGTTCTGTCCAGTTCAAGTCGGGCTTCAAGGGTCGTACCTACGTAACCGTCGTTCCGGCCGAGGCGTAAGCCTCCCGTCGGCTGCGCGATACGTAGCAAGATTTCTAAGGGAGGAATGAGCAATCATTCCTCCCTTGTTTTATGTGATATATGAATTTTATGCCTCGTTGATGCGCGATCCTCGCGCGCCGGGGTGCCAATACAAAATGATAAACGGGTGCGCCCGAAGGACCGGTTATGAAGTTTCTCGATGAAGCCAAGATTTATGTGCGCAGTGGCCGCGGCGGTGCCGGTTCGGTCAGCTTCCGCCGTGAAAAATATATCGAGTATGGCGGGCCGGACGGCGGTGATGGCGGCCGGGGTGGCGATATCATCCTCGAGGCGGTCGAGAACCTCAACACCCTGATCGATTTCCGCTATCAGCAGCACTTCAAGGCCGAAGTCGGCATGCATGGCATGGGCCGGCAACGCACCGGTCGGTCCGGCAAATCCATCACCATCAAGGTCCCTGTCGGGACGCAAGTGCTGGCCGAAGATCGCGAAACCCTGATTGTCGATATGATCGAACCAGGCCAGACCTATATGCTTTGCCGGGGGGGCGATGGTGGCCGTGGCAACACGCATTTCAAATCATCGACCAACCAGGCGCCGCGTCGTGCCGAAGAAGGCTGGCCGGCAGAGGAAATGTGGGTCTGGTTGCGCCTGAAGCTGATCGCGGATGCTGGCCTTGTGGGGCTGCCCAATGCAGGCAAGTCGACCTTCCTTGCCGCATCCTCGCATGCGCGCCCGAAAATCGCCGACTACCCCTTCACCACCCTGCATCCACAGCTGGGTGTTGTGAATGTCGATGATCATGAATTCGTTCTGGCCGATATTCCCGGCCTGATCGAAGGCGCGTCCGAAGGCAAGGGCATCGGCACCCGTTTCCTTGGCCATATCGAACGCTGCGAAGTTCTGGTTCATCTGATTGATTGCGCCGAAGAAGATCCGGTCGCAACTTATAAGACCGTGCGCGAAGAGCTTGAAGGCTATGCCGAAGAGCTGGTCGAAAAGCCCGAGATCGTCGCACTCTCCAAGGCCGATCAGCTCTTGCCGGAAATGGTCGAGGAACAACGCCAGATCCTTGAAAAGGGCATCGGCAAAAAGGTCTATATCGTCTCGGGCGCGACTCATGAGGGGCTTAAGGAAATCCACCGCGAGATCCGCGCCTATATCGAGGGCGAGCGTGAACGCCGCGCTATGGAAGGCCGCGAAGATGAGGGCTTCCAACCGTGACAAACCACGCCCTGGCGGATGCAAAGCGCCTGATCATCAAGGTGGGCTCGGCCCTGCTGGTTGATGAAAATACCGGCAAGCTCCGTCGTGCCTGGTTGGAAGCACTGGCTGATGATATCGCCCTGCTGCGTGAACGCGGGGTCGAGGTGATTGTGGTCTCAAGTGGTGCGATTGCGCTTGGCCGTCGATTGCTGGGGCTTGATCACCGTACGATCAGCCTGGCTGACAAGCAGGCCGCTGCGGCCACCGGCCAAATCAGCCTGTCACAGGTCTGGCAGGAGGCCCTTGGGCGCAATGGCCTGACCATGGCGCAGGTGCTGGTGACGCTTGAGGACATGGAGGGTCGTCGGCGCTATCTTAATGCCCGCGGGACACTGAATGCACTTCTGGCCCGCGGGGCCATTCCGCTGATCAATGAAAATGACACGGTCGCGACTGAAGAAATCCGTTTTGGCGATAATGATCGTCTGGGGGCGAAGGTCGCACACATGATTTCGGCCGACACACTCGTGCTGCTTTCAGACATTGATGGCCTTTATACCGCCGATCCGCGCAAGAACCCGGATGCCGACCTGATCCCGGAAGTCCGCGAACTGACGCCCGAGATTTTCAATATGGCCGGTGTTGCGCCAACCATGTACAGCTCCGGCGGCATGGTGACGAAACTTCAGGCGGCCGAAATCGCCATGAAGGCGGGCTGTCGCATGATCATCGCGCGCGGTACTATTTATCATCCGCTCAAGGCCCAGCTTGAAGGCGCACCCAATACCGTCTTCCTGCCCAGCGAGAGCCCCCTTGCTGCGCGCCGTCACTGGATTGCGACCTCGCTCAAGGCATCAGGCGCGATTGTTGTCGATGCTGGCGCGGCCAAGGCCATGCATGCAGGCAAGAACCTTCTGGCGGCGGGCATAACCGGTGTGGATGGCCGCTTCAAGCATGGCGATGCTGTGCGGGTGCTTGGTCCCGATGGGACACAAATCGCGCGCGGCATCACATCCTATGGCGCGGAAGAAACCCGCCTTCTGATAGGCCATGCATCGGCTGACATCGAATCCACCCTTGGCTTTACCCGGGGCAACGCGATCATTCATTCCGATGATCTGGTGTTGGTCGACGCCTAGGCGCGCATCTTGCACCATTTCAATTGGCACAAAGGGGACGTTCGCGTCCCTTTTTTTTGCATCTGCGAACCAGTCATAAAAAAGGCCGCCTTCGCAATGCAAAAGGCAGCCTTTTTTGAGGTGGCACCAAGGTCCGTTAAACGGACTTAAGCAGCCTGGTCGGCAAGGGCACGTGCCATCTGGCTCAGTGCTTCCTGATGCTTCTCGTGCTTGATGCTTGCGAAGTTACGCGCAAGTTCAAGGCACATGCGCTGACGCGCATTAAGCTCGGTTTCCTGATTGCCTTCCAGACCTTCATAGAAATAGCTCACCGGAACGCCCAGAACCTGGGAGATCTCGTAAAGGCGACCTGCAGAGATGCGGTTAATGCCGCGCTCGTATTTGTGAGCCTGCTGGTAGGTGACGCCAATCAGATCGGCCATCTGCTGCTGGGAAAGGCCCAGCATGATGCGACGTTCGCGGATGCGCTGACCAACATAACGGTCAGTGTCTGTGGCGCGGTTTGCGCGCTTCGGTTCTTCGTTTTGAGCGTTCTCAGTCATTTTATAATCCGTTATCAACCGCCAGTTATTAATCCCCACTTCGGATGCTGTCGGGCTTGTTAATTTTTCCCGAATTGTCAGTTGTCGCGACACCGATAAAGCGTTGCGAGTTCGTGACATGTACCTGAACATTGGTCAGATAATCATTACAGCTTTCCGCCAGAAGCTAGCTATATAGGTCAATCGAGCTGTCTTTGTCTAGTGCAGAAGGCGAAAAAAAGACGTTCGTTTCTACGCTGTCTGGTTTGTGATGATGTGCATAGCTGGCATGCGCTGCTTGAATGACCGGCGGTTGCAAAAGGTTTTCCTGAGGTAAGACCTGTCCCAAAAGCTGGGTCCAGAATGCTGCGCTGCCCACAAGATCATGGGGTTGCAGCCACGCGCCACCATTCTGCGCAATTTTCTCCACTGGCGAAATTCGCGCAAGTTGCTCGATCCCGATCCCGGCAGGACCATCGGTTCCACTGCTCGCAGTTTCGGTCCTGCGGGCCGGGAGCATGGAAATCGGTGTGATCGCGGTCATATGTTTATCGGTCTATTGGGTCATTGTTGCCTGCGTATTTCGGGACTCCGTGGATTTGTGTTTGTGGTCACGACATGCACCCGGCAAAAATTGCCGCCTTGCGGCGGTGCCGGGCGTTCGAAAAAAGTTAATGAAAAGTTTATGCAGGATTGGTGCCGACAGGGCGGGGCATCATTTGCCCTGATTTGCGCGCCCTAGATGCAGGCACGAAAAAAGGCGAAGCGCTGGTGTGCAGCTTCGCCTTTTGGATCTTATGGCCGCGGGATGCGGGCAGGATAGTTTATTTGTCGGACTTGCCACCGGCAAGATTGTTGAGCTGTGCCTGCATGGCTTCAAGCTGGCTTTTGAGCTCATCCAGCGAGGCATCTGATTTTGCACCCGCCGGAGCTGTCGGCTTTTTCGGGCCATCGCCAGTCTGCTCGCCGTTTTCATCCTGCGCGAAAGGCGAGAACATTTTCATTGTCTGTTCAAACAGTGCGATATTCTGTTTGTTCATTTCCTCGAACTGGCCAAACGGGAACATGCCCTGCATGGTGCCCTGCATATATTCGCGCATCTGTTCCTGATTATGGCCAAAGGCGCGCATGGCCTGTTCAAGGTAACTCGGCACCAGCCCCTGAAGGCTGTCGCCATAGAAGCCGATTAACTGTCGCAGGAAGCTGATTGGCAGAAGGTTCTGCCCCTTGTTTTCTTCCTCGACAATGATCTGGGTAAGGACCGGACGGGTGATGTCTTCGCCCGATTTCGCGTCATAGACAACAAAGTCGGTATTGTCTTTGACCATCTGCGAAAGGTGATCAAGCGTCACATAGGAACTGGTCGCCGTGTTATAGAGGCGGCGGTTCGCATATTTCTTGATAACGATGCGGTCCTGATCATCTGATTTCTTGGTGGTCATGGCGTCTTTCCTGCTTCCCTGTTTCCCGGACGTTTGTCTGGCGAACCTTCTGGTGGTGTCGTTCCACCTGCTTTGCGCCCCGGCAATTCACATTGTTGCGTTTACGATGTTGCGCAGCATTTTCGATTTTGCATTCGCTCAGAAGATTGTGAGAGTGCCGCGAATTTTCCAATGTGTCCAGTATTCAACGCGAAGTGCAGTGCGAAAAACAACTCCGGATGTCGTTTGTTGCCGTGCAGCACGGGAATTCGTTTTCCCGCGACCCTCAACCTCCTATAGTGGTCGGCAACAGATATGCGTCGCATCTGGGAACAATACCGGGAACAATAAGGGTATCGCCGATGGCCAAGGCTACGAACGACCCCGACCAATCACAAACCACAGGGGCTTCATCGTCAGACGCCGATGACGAACGGCTTGATCAACTTGCCCGCCAGTTCCTTGAACTCTGGCGTGAACAGGTTGCTGCAACCGCGGACGGCGCAACGGCCGCAAGCGCCATCGGGCGTCTTTATGCATCTCTTGGTGCGGACACCACCCGCATGGGCGAAGGGTTTGAAGCCTGGGGCAAACTGATCGGTCAGATGGCGATGGGTCAACACCCGGCCGCCGCGATTGGCAATCCGATGGGCGATGCCATGACGGCTGCCAACCCGCTGCAGGCGATGATGGATCAGATGGCCAAAGCCGCAGCCGAGCTGCCGGCATCTCCGTTTGCCGGTATGCCGTTCGCGCCTGATATGTCGGCAATGGCGGGCATGACGCCAAAACCAAAGCCCACCAAAACCGAACCCGAGAGCGCGGGTGCCGCCAGTGCTGCCGGGAATGCCACCGACAAAGACAGCGCGGAAACATCCGCGACCGCCAAGCCGAAAAAGACTTCCAAAACCAAACATGCTGCAAAAAATGCTGCAAAGGGGCAGGGGAAGAATGATCAGTCCGCCAAAACAAAAGCCGCTTCCGCCAAAACGCGAAACCCAGAGGCGGGCGGGACCAAGACCGCTTCCGATGCACATGGCAGTCGAGATGACGAGCTGGCTCAGCTCGCGCGCCGCATTGCCGATCTTTCTGAAACAATTGCTGCCCTGGAAGCCGGAACTGAAGGATCAGGCGGAAAGTCTTCTGGCTGAGCTTGAAGCCTATCACCCTGATGATGTCGCACAGGCTCTGGACCGGGTCGCCTTTGATCGCCATGCCGGGTTCCACGATGGCGTGCGGGCCTATCAACGTCATCCCTATCGCCGCCCACGCGATCAGGACCGCAAGGACCTGCCGGTCATATGGGAAGAAGGCTCGACGCGGGTGTATGACTATGCTCCGACCGCCGGGAACAAGTCGACCGGAAGTGGCGAGGTGGTCCTGCTGGTGCCATCGCTCGTCAATCGTGGCTATATCCTTGATCTCAATGAAAAGCGCAGCTTTGCGCGGTATCTTGCCAAATGCGGTTATCGCCCGCTTCTGGTCGAGTGGGGCTATCCCGGCATGGAAGAGGCCAATTTTGGTCTCGATGATTATGTTGCGGGCCGGTTGGTAACGATCCTTCAGGACGTGGCCGACATAAATGGCGGGCCGGTGCCGGTGGTCGGCTATTGCATGGGCGGGGTTCTTGCCCTTGCCGCAACGCTTCTCGATCCGGCACAGGTGTCAAAGCTTGTCCTGCTGGCTACACCCTGGGATTTCATGGCCGCCGGTCCGACCCAATCGCGCATTGCCGCGGCCTTTGCGCCGTCATTGCCACAGATGCTGGCGATCCATGACACGCTTCCGGTCGATGTGCTGCAAAGCCTGTTTGCCAGCCTTGATCCCTTCATGATGGGCGAGAAGTTCCGGCGTTTTCAGGCCATGGCAATGGATTCCCCCAAGGCCCGTGATTTTGTGGCCCTTGAAGACTGGCTGAATGATGGCGTGCCATTGCCGCGCCGGGTCGCGGTGGATTGTCTGATCGGCTGGTATGTCGAAAACCGCCCGGCCAAGGGCCAGTGGCAGATTGACGGTATTGATATCACCCCGGCGGACTTGTCCTGCCCGGTGTTGGCCGTGATCCCGGAAAATGACCGCATCGTCCCGCCCGAAAGTGCACAGGCCCTGTTTGAAACTTGCCCCGAAGATATCCGTACCGAACTTCACCCGTCTGCCGGTCATATCGGGATGATGGTCGGATCACGGGCAGAAAAATCCACATGGAAGCCCGTCGTCGATTGGCTGTCAGGCTAAGCCGATTTCCTTACTCCGCATTTTCGGTTGCAAGTTGGGCGCGCTCCGGCGCCCAGCGGAGCGTCAGTCGGGCCAGAAAAGCGATGATGATCAAAGTCAGGATCACCCGCCCGACAAGGACGACCCAGATATCGGCACCAAGGGCCAGCATGATCGCGGTGTCCTCGATCAGGGAATGCGAAAGCGACAGCCAACTCAGCGACAGGAAAAGGGTGCGTTTGGGGTAATTGTTCTTGCGCGCCATTATCAGCAATCATGGTGATATGTTGCGTTTGGTTCAAATCTACAAACACAAGTTCAGTTCGCAAAAAAAATTGGTATCGGCGGCTTTGTTTGCAGCCAATTTCTGACCCTATATCCCTATAGAGATTCAGCTTTACTGTAGTTATATGTATAGGCGCTATTCGCTATTGTTTGGAAGGTATGCAAATGTTAATCGAAAGCCCTGATTTCTGATCCATGTAACGTATGCTGAAGTAGGGGGGGCTTGATAATCCAGCGTGGGAGTAACGCCAAAATTCTTTACGCTTGTGCACATGGAAAACTAATTTTCATCTCTTGCTAGCAAAGTGCACTAGTATCTTTTTGAACAACCTAGCTTTGGATAGTAGTGCAAAGTGTTGACGTAACTAATAAGGAAAAGCTGTGAACAGGAAGATCCTTGTAACTGGGGCAGATGGCTTCATTGGTTCCCATCTCGTGGAAGAGCTCGTTCGCCAAGGTCGCGAAGTTAAGGCTTTTGTCCTCTATAATTCCTTTGATAGTTGGGGCTGGTTGGATCAGGCGCCACAGGAAATTAAAGATGCAATCGAAGTCGTTTCTGGCGACGTTCGTGATCCGATCTGCGTGAGAAATGCGATGGCAGGTTGCGGTGCCGTCATGCATTTGGCAGCATTAATTGCTATTCCATACTCCTACGTTGCACCACATTCCTATGTCGATGTGAACGTTGTCGGAACGCTAAATGTCGTTCAGGCGGCTCGGGATTTGGGTGTCGAAAAGGTTATGCATACCTCAACCAGTGAAGTTTACGGAACAGCTCAGTTCGTTCCAATTACAGAAGAGCACCCTCTGGTTGGGCAGTCACCCTATTCGGCGAGCAAGATTGGCGCGGACCAACTTGCCATGTCTTATTGGCGCTCATTCGAAGTCCCGGTGGCAATTGCCCGACCATTCAACACGTACGGGCCACGCCAATCTGCGCGTGCAGTAATTCCGACCGTAATTACACAAATTGCTGGTGGTAAGAAAATAATTGAGCTTGGAGCACTCAGTCCAACCCGTGACTTCAATTTTGTGAAAGATACCGTTCTTGGAATGATTGCTATTCTTGACGGACAAGCATCGGTCGGCAAAGTCATAAATATCGGTAGTGGTTATGAAATTTCGGTAGGCGATATGGTGAAGCTGGTTGCTGAAATCATGAATTCTGAGGTGGAAATTGTTTCTAAGAATGAGCGTATTCGTCCGGAAGCGAGTGAAGTAGAGCGTCTGCTTGCGGATGCATCAATAGCCAAATCACTATTGGGTTGGGAGCCTAAGATTTCTGGTCGGGAAGGTTTGAAACAGGGGCTTTCCGAGACCGTTAAGTGGTTTTCGTCGGCAGAGAATCTGGCGCAGTATCGCATTGGCCAATACACAATTTAACGAGGAGATGCGAGCTTGGACAAGCCGTTGACATCTGCAATGATCCAGAATCTGGTCGATACTCTGCGTTCAGTGTTGCCCAAAGGCCAGAAAGTCTTCCCTTTACATGAGCCGGAATTTCGTGGACGGGAATGGGACTATGTCAAATCTTGCCTGGACGAAGGTTGGGTTTCTTCCGTTGGTGCTTTTGTTGACCGATTTGAGAATGAGCTTGCAGAAATATGTGGGGTTCGTCACGCGATCGCAACAGTAAATGGCACTGCTGCGTTGCATGCTGCTTTAATGGCAACAGGTGTGCAGACAGAAGATGAGGTCTTTGTTCCTGCACTAACCTTTGTTGCAACGGCAAATGCTGTTTCTCATGCTGGTGCGGTGCCGCATTTCGTCGATTGTGACAAAGATCGTCTTGGCGTAGATGTGCCGAAATTGGCGAAATATCTCGACGAAATTGCCGTGGCGGATGGCGAGGGACCAAATGGTCCAGTTTTCCGAAATCGCCAAACAGGTAGGGTGCTGCGTGCCATTGTGCCAACGCATGTATTTGGTATCCCAATGGATATCGAAGCTTTGGTCGAGCTTGCCGAAAGATACAATCTGCTCATTATTGAAGATGCCGCAGAGGCATTGGGCTCTAGATATAAAGAAAGACCGGTTGGGTCGTTTGGCAATGCAGCAGCGTTAAGCTTCAACGGCAATAAAATCATTACTACTGGTGGTGGAGGGGCTGTCTTGACAAATAACGACGAGATTGCTGCACGTGTCCGCCATCTTTGCACAACCGCGAAGCGCCCCCATCCATGGCTCTATGAGCATGATTGTGTCGCCTATAACTACCGGCTCCCGAACATCAATGCGGCTTTGGGGTGTGCTCAGCTGGAGCAATTGGACGCAAGGGTAACCCTGAAAAAGACGTTAGCTGCGACTTATGAGGATGCTCTGAAGGAAGTGGCTGGCATTGATGTGTTGTTAGTTCCCGATGACTCTGTTTCTAACCACTGGTTAAATGCGATAGTTCTGAAGTCTGGGACGTCATTTGAGGAGCGAGATAGAGTTCTGGGAGCTCTTAATAAGGCTGGCCTTCAGTGCCGCCCAGTTTGGAATTTGATGCATACGTTGCCAATGTTTGCTAACAATCCGCGGATGGATTTATCATGTGCTGAAGATATGGCAGCGCGTGTTATAAACACGCCTAGTAGTTCTTACTTGGCGGAGGGGTCCCATGGTCTCTAAACGCAAAATTTGCGTTGTGACCGGTACACGTGCCGAGTACGGAATTCTATCGACTTTGATGAGCGAGATTGCGCGTGATCAACAGTTAATACTTCAGTTGGTTGTTACTGGCGCACACCTCTCTGCAGAATTCGGTCACACTTATAGGTACATTGAGCAAGACGGATTTCACATTGATCTGAAGGTCGACATATTGCTGGATGGTGATACTCCTTTAAGTATAACCAAATCAACAGGGAAGGGAGTTATGGGCTTTGCAGATGCCTATGACACTTTGAAGCCAGATATTGTTGTGGTTCTGGGCGATCGATATGAAATTCTCGCTGCAGCTCAGGCGGCAATGTTGATGCAGATTCCTTTGGCTCACATTCATGGAGGAGAAACGACCGAAGGTGCCGTTGACGAGAGTATTCGTCACGCTGTGACCAAAATGGCGCACCTGCACTTCACTTCAGCTGCGCCTTATCGGCAGAGAGTAATCCAGATGGGGGAAAATCCAAAAAATGTATTTGCAGTAGGGGCACCTGGGTTGGATAACTTCGTTGGTATGGATTTGCCGGATCATGCTTCATTAGAAGAGAGCTTGGGTTTCGAGCTAAAAAAACCACTATTCCTTGTGACATTTCATCCAGAGACTCTGATAGGAAAAGACCCCGGCGCGACCGTTAGGCCGTTGTTGGATGCTTTAGCTGCTTTTGATAACGCAACCTGCATTATTACTAAGGCGAACGCGGATGCTGGTGGTCGGGCTATCAACACCGAGTTAGGTGATTTCGCAGATAAGTATTCGGATAGAGTTTTGCTCGCTTCTTCACTTGGTCAGTCGCGCTATTTGGGTCTGTTAAAACTTGTTGATGTGGTAGTAGGCAATTCCTCGAGCGGTGTTATCGAAGCACCAGCTGTTGGCGTTCCTAGCGTTAATATTGGTGACCGTCAGAAAGGTCGGTTGCGTGCTGCATCTGTTGTGGACTGCGAGAATACATCGCTGGATATAACCGAAGCGATACACAAGTGTATGTCAAAAGTATTCCGTAAGCAGGCATTTTTATGTGGAAATCCATATGGTGAGCCAGGAAAAATTTCGAAAGAAATAAAAGAGATTCTTAAAGGTGCTGATCTTGACCGCATACTAGTGAAGCACTTCTTCGATTTAGTTGAAGATAAGGAATAAACCAAGGCATGAATAAGGTTTATATTATAGCCGAAGCAGGCGTTAATCATAACGGATCATTGCAAATTGCGAAGGATTTGGTTGAAAAGGCAGCCGAAGCTGGCGTAGATGCAGTTAAGTTTCAAACTTTCTTTTCGGAAAATCTAGTTACAAAATCTGCTCCCAAAGCGCGATATCAGAAGTTGAATAGTAAATCTGAAAGTTCTCAGTATGAAATGCTTAAGGAACTTGAATTAAACCGAGATGCGCATTTTGAGCTAAAGAATCATGCGGAAAGTATGGGTATTGAGTTCTTGTCTACTCCATTCGGATTGGAGGAGCTTGATTTTCTTGTCCAAGACTTAAAGGTAAAAAAGCTGAAGATGTCTTCTGGTGAAATAACAAATGGAATGTTGTTATTGGAGGCGGCCCGCTCTCATTTGCCTATCATTTTTTCAACAGGAATGAGCACTTTGGAGGAAATTGCCGACGCGCTGGGAGTTCTTGCATTTGGGTATATTGCTTCAGGAGACGAAAGGCCGCGGATGACGGAATTTCACGTTGCCCGCGAGAGCAAAGCTGGGGTGGATACGTTAAGGAAAAACGTCACGATTTTGCACTGCACCACTCAATATCCAACACCATTCGATCAAGTTAATTTACGTGCAATGGCAACGTTAGCAGCGCATTTTGGATTGCCTGTTGGATACTCGGACCATACTGAAGGCATTATGGCCTCGATTGCGGCTGCTGCTCACGGGGCAAAAGTCATTGAAAAACATTTCACATTAGATAGGGAAATGGTTGGGCCCGACCATGCTGCGTCTATTGATCCTCAAGAGTTGCAAAGAATGGTTTCTGGGGTGCGTGAGGTCGAGAGCCTGTTAGGGCAGCCAAAGAAAGTTTGTAATGATATTGAAGGGGAAAACTTGAACGTTGTTCGGAAGAGTTTAGTGGTGAAACGTGACATAAGGTCGGGTGAAAAATTTACTCTAGCGGATGTTACAGCGAAGCGCCCCGGCGGGGGGCTCTCTCCAATGGCTATCTGGGATATTCTTGGGCTCACAGCAAACCGTGATTATCTCGAAGATGAGATGATAGATAGTTCAATCTTGGAAGACAAAAATTGATGCAGGGTATAGAAGAAATCATACTAAAGCCTGAAGATGAAGTTAAGGTCGCGATTGCGATTTTAGACAGTCATCCTGCAAGAATTGTACTTATTGTTAGCCCAGAGAACAAGCTATTAGGGACTGTTACTGACGGCGATATCCGACGTGCTATTTTGAATGGCATGCCTTTTGACACCCCTGTTGCCCGTGTAATGAATTCCCAGCCAACTACCGCCAACCTGCTTGACGATAAAGAGCACCTGTTGAGCATGATGGTTAGTAGAGTTTTGCGGCACGTTCCTATTTTAGCGCAAGATGGAAAATTGGTTGGGCTTGAAACCCTCGATGCATTACTCAACCAAAAGAAGATTCCAAACACAGCTGTGATTATGGCTGGTGGCCGAGGACAGAGACTGCGTCCATATACGGATTCTGTGCCTAAGCCGATGGTCCATGTTGCAGGTAAGCCGATGCTGGAGATCATACTTGATAGGCTTGCAAGTGAGGGGTTTGTTAATATTATAATTTCGCTCAACTACAAAGGGGAAATGATTAAAGAGTATTTTGGAGATGGGCGGTCCAGAGGGTTGGAGATAAATTATGTTGAGGAGACGAGCCCTTTAGGTACAGCGGGAGCTCTTTCTCTAATACAACAAGATATTAAGCACCCTTTTCTGGTTATGAATGGGGATGTGTTGACACAGGTTGATACAAGGAATTTGATTGATTTCCATCATGCACATCCCTGTAAAGCAACGATGTGTGTGCGTGAGCATTCTTACGAAGTACCCTTTGGCGTGGTAAACGTTGATGGATATAAAATTTCAAATATCGAAGAAAAACCAACATCAACATACTTGGTCAACGCGGGTATATATCTGCTTGAACCAGATGTCTTGAAGCTTGTTGAGCCAAATCAGTATTTAGACATGCCAACTTTATTTGAGCATATCAGAGATTCGAATTATGCGACCCATGTGTTCCCTATCCTCGAGGCTTGGCGAGATGTCGGGAGACCGGACGATTTAGAGCTCGCGAATGAAGAATATTCGGATAAGTAATTTTTAAGTTCTAAGGTTTTGAAAGTCGCAAGAGATGATCTCAAGAAGCAAGAAAAGACTAATCGCGCGTTTGGATGTGAAGGCTCCGAATTTAATCAAATCTATAAATTTAGAAGGGCTCAGAAAGTTGGGGAATCCGGCTTCATTTGCCGAAGACTACTATGAGCAAGGAATTGACGAGATCATCTATATGGACGTTGTTGCTAGTCTGTATCAAAGAAACGGCCTTGGAGATATTGTTCGGTCGACAACGGAAAATGTTTTTATACCGATTACGGTTGGTGGCGGTATTCGTACAGCCGATGATGTCGGGGAGATGTTGCGATGTGGTGCTGACAAGGTGGCTGTAAACACTGCTGCTGTTAGAAAACCAGATCTGATTTCGGAGTTGGCAAATATTTATGGATCTCAGTGTATCGTTTTGTCAGTCGAAGCAAAGCAAGTTTCCTCAGGGAAATGGGAAGCTTACACAGACAATGGTCGGGAAAAAACAGGTTTGGACGTTATCGAATGGGTAAAACAGGCGACTAGTCTTGGCGCGGGTGAGGTTCTTGTCACTTCTGTTGATCGAGAAGGTACGCGCAAAGGATTTGATCTTGAATTGAGCGAGGCAGTTTCTTCTGTGGTTGAGGTTCCGGTAATTGCTAGCGGTGGAATGGGAGGGCCAGCTGACATGATCGCTGCTTTTGACGAGGCGCAAGTTGAGGCGATCGCTATGGCTGACATTCTGCATTACAAGCGGATGTCGGTTGAAGATGTTCGGGCCAAGGCGATCGAAGCTGGCATTCCCGTAAGGAAAATTCGATGACTGAACTCTTAATAGTAAATTATGACGCAGGAAATATTCGAAGTGTCGAAAGAGCTGTTTCCGTTTGTGGGGCAACTCCAATTCTATCAAGTAACAGAGAAGAAATTTTGAATGCTAACCTTCTGATTCTGCCTGGGGTTGGGGCATTCGGCAAATGTATTTCCTCGTTGCGAGCAAAGAATCTCGATAAGGCAATATTGCAATATATTGAAAGCGGCAAGCCAATCCTGGGGATTTGCGTGGGCATGCAAATGCTTATGGAAGGTAGCTACGAGTTTGGTTATCATAAAGGTTTGGGCTTGGTCTCAGGCGAAGTTCGGAGAATTCCAGATAAAGGTGCGGATGGTACCTCGCATCGAGTGCCCCACGTAACTTGGGAAGGGTTGAAACCCAAGAAGCAAGTGTGGACTGGAACAGTACTCGACGGTATTGAGCCGGAGGCAGACTGTTATTTTATTCACTCATATGCCGCATATCCTAACAATGATCAGGATATTTTGGCCACATGTTCATACAACGGTGTAGAGCTATGCGCTGCAATACGGAAAGAAAATTTATACGGGCTGCAATTTCATCCTGAGAAAAGTGGTCCGGTAGGTTTGCAAGTTATTTCAAATTTCATTTCTTTGAGTAGTTCCTCCTGTTAGGTTCGAACTTTCTTAAAATTACTACAATCCCTGTGGAGCTGACGTGATTAGCAAATCAGTCTATTTAATTGGGGCCGGTCGCATGGGAAGAGCTCACGCTCAGGCTGCGGTCGACCTTGGGCTTTCTTTAGAAGCAATCTGCGATACTAGAAAAGAAGTTCGGGAAAGTTTTGCTAAAGACTTTGATGTGGCTAAATCTAAGTGCTTTGCCAATGCTGAAGAAATGTTTGATTCTTTGGGGGGCGCCGAATTAGTTATTGTTGCGACAACAGCTGATACCCATTGCGAATTGGTTTGTCTCGCTGCAAGCGCAGCTTCCAAAGCCGTCCTGTGTGAGAAGCCGATGGCTGTTTCGGTGGAGCAATGTGATAGGATGATTGATGCCTGTGAAAAATCAGGAACTTCTCTTGCAGTTAACCACCAGATGCGCTTTATGCCGCAGTATGCGTTGGTTAAGAAGGAGCTCGAGCGTGGTGAATTGGGTCTCCTTGCTTCGATGAATGTTGTTGCAGGGTGTTTCGGGCTTGCAATGAATGGGTCCCATTACATCGAGGCATTCAATTATTTAACCGGGACATGGCCTTCAAAAGTTTCTGGCCATTTCACAGGTGAGCCATTTCAGAATCCTCGAGGCCCACGTTACTTTGATCAGGCAGGAGAATATCTTTTTATTTCTGAGAGTGGTCAAAGGTTGAAGTTGAGCATTGGCCATGATCAAGGGCACGGAATGACGTCAATGTATGCGACCCAATTTGGTCACGTATTTGTTGATGAGTTGCAGGGCGAGATGATCGTTACAGCGCGCCTCTTGGAGCATCAAAGTCAACCGATGACCCGATACGGGATGCCGTGGGATAGAAAAACAATAGCATTCCCGCAAGCAGATAACGTTGGGCCTACCCGTGAGGTTATGTCAGCGTTGTTGCAAGGGGAGAATTATCCGTCCGGTGGGAACGGCAAGAAAATTGTCGCATCTTTAGCCGCAGCTTACGCTTCAGCACAAAAGAACTCGGTCCTTGTTAGGATCGATTCAAACGATAATTCTTATGATCAAGTTTTCCCTTGGGCATAGAATTTTGCAAAAGGTGAGTGTTGATTAATTGCCTTAATCTTAAGTGGGCGCTTGAATAATGCTGAATGGGAAAAGGGTCGTTTCTCTAACTCCTGCTAGAGGAGGAAGTAAGTCGATTCCTTACAAGAATCTTTGTGATCTGGGTGGCAAGCCTCTACTAGCCTGGCCTGTTGATGTTGCTTTTGCCACGCCCGAAATTGATGAAGTGTTTGTTTCCACAGATGACAAGAAAATCGGTACGGTTGCCGCGGGTCTAGGAGCAAAGATTCACTGGCGACCGGATGAACTTGCATCGGATTCTGCTCTTGTGATCGATGCTGTTCGGCATTTCTTTGGTCAGCAGAAGCAAGAGGGCAAAGCCCCCGACATCATTGTGCTGCTCGAAGCGACATCTCCGTTTCGCACTCCAGAGATGATCTCAAATTGCCTGAAAAGAATGCTGGATGAAGAATTAGATTCAATTGCCACTTTTCATACTGCGGAGATCAATCCAGAAAGATGTTGGAAGATTGAACAAAGTATCCCAAAACCTTTCATCGATGGTGCTATTCCATGGAAACCCCGTCAGGAACTTTCCGCCGCTTATCAGCTGAACGGTGCTGTTTACGCTTTCCGAGCTGATAGACTTCCTACAAACGGACCCAATATTCTGTTTGGTAAGATCGGGGCTGAGATTATCTCTACGGACAAAGTGATAGATATTGATGATAGAAAGGATCTTATAATTGCAAACGCCATACTCGAATCCTAAAGAAGCGCGCAGCCTAAACGACCTTTTGTCATTAAAAGGTCGAGATGCGCTAGTTATCGGTGGTGCTGGTCTTCTTGGTGGTGAGATCTCGTACACTCTTGCAGAGCTTGGTGCTCGGGTAATTGTCGCTAGCCGCGACAAGGGAAAGTGTCAGACATTCGTGAAACAGTTGTCTGAGAGGTTCAAGGGTGATCACCAAGCTTTGGACGTGGATATTACGGATCGAAATTCAATCCGAAAGCTTTGTGAAGGGGCGTCGAAGATTACAGAGGGCGGACTGGATATCTTGGTCAACACCGGTTGGTCTGGTCGCAAGAATACATTTGAGTCCATTTCGGATGACGACTGGGATTTGGATATCGAAGTTTGCTTGAATGGAGTGTTTCGAACCATTAAATCAGCGGTCCCGCTCCTGTCACCGCGACAGGGGGTTATCCTGAATATTGCATCCATGTACGGTCACGTTGCACCAGACTATCGGATGTACGACAGCGAGCGTTTTGCTAACCCGCCAAGTTACGGGGCTGCAAAAGCCGGTGTTATACAGTTGTCGAAGTACTTGGCGAGCTTTTTGGCACCTCAAGGTATCAGGGTCAATTGTATTAGCCCTGGCCCCTTTCCATTCGAAAGCACGCAGTTAGAAAACCCGGATTTTATCGAGCGGCTTAAAGCAAAAAATCCCATGGGACGTATCGGCAACCCAATTGATATTAAAGGAGCTGCTGGGCTGCTATGCAGTGACGCAGGTGCCTATATTACGGGCCAGAACATATGTGTTGACGGGGGATGGGCAGTATGGTGATCCGTACTGGCATCATTGGCTTCAGCGAGGGAAACGGTCATCCGTTTTCCTTTTCGGCGATCGTAAACGGCTATGACAGCAAAGCATTTTCTGAGGCCGGTTGGCCAGTTATTCTTGATTATCTTAGTCGGCAGCCTGCTGACATGTTTGGGATTGGCGACGCGAGAATCTATTGTGCATGGACGCAGGATCACTCTCTTACTCAGAAGCTATGCGCAGCTTGCAACATTGAGCGGGCAGTTAAAGCGCCTGAAGAAATGCTGGGGCATATTGACGCTTTAATTATTGCGAGAGACGATTGGCAGACCCATGCGAAATTTGCAATGCCATTCCTTGAAGCCGGTATCCCTGTATTCATAGATAAACCTTTGAGTTTGGATGTCGCCGAACTGGCTGCCTTCCGCCCTTACCTTGAGTCTGGTCTACTTATGTCAACCTCTGGTCTTCGGTATGCAATCGAACTTGACGAGTATACGCAGAACAAGGACAAAATTGGTAATATTCGGTTTGTATCTGCAACAGTGGTAAATGACCTAGATAAGTACGGTATTCACATGTTGGATGCTCTTTCTGGGATAGGTTTTAGTGAGCCGCAGTTTATTTCTCGGGCTGACACTGAACACCAGTCCTATGATATTCGCTACGAAAATGGAGTTACTCTTCGCTTGGATTGTCTTGGAACGGTCTCTAAGACGTTCCGGATAAACATCTACGGAGACAAAGGAAACTTGCATTTGGAGTTATCAAATAACTTTATGGCTTTTCGCCGAACTCTTGAGTGCTTCTTTGGTATGGTTGTGAATCGTAAACCTCCAATAGCGCCGGATAACGTTATCAAGACGATGAACCTGATCCGACAGGCGAAATCGATCGCTCCGTGTCAGATGCTTGAGGTATCTGATGCATAACCACTTTGATCTGACGGGAAAAACTGCCTTAGTGACGGGCGGTGGAGGTATTTTAGGCAGAGGGTTTTGTAAGGCCCTTGCGGAATACGGTGCTTCAGTAGTGCTTGTTGAGTTAAGCGTTGAGCGAGCTCAAGAGGCCTGTGAAGACGTTCTCCAAGCTATTCCAGATGCCCGTTTAATACCGTTGGCCTGTGACGTAGCTAATAAAGATAGTGTGAAATCCATGGTGGATTCCGCTGTCAGAGCATTTGGTTCTATCGACATTCTTTTGAACAACGCGGCAAGTAAAGCCGAGGACCTCAACGCATTCTTTGCTCCTTTCGAACACTATGACTTGGATCTTTGGCGCAAGGTCATGTCGATAAACATCGATGGTGCCTTCTTGGTGGCTCAAGCCGTAGGGGCCCAAATGGTCAAGCAGGGCAAAGGGGGGAGTATAATTAATACGTCGTCGATTTACGGTGTATTGGCTCCTGACCAACGCATTTATGAAGGCTCTGAATACATGGGTGTAAATATTAACACCCCCGCAGTGTATAGTGCCTCTAAAGCAGCCCTGATAGGTCTCTCGAATTACCTTGCGACCTATTGGGCCAACGAAAATATTCGTGTGAACGTTTTGTCGCCCGGCGGTGTTGAAAGCGGCCAAAATGAGACCTTCAAGAAAAAGTACAGTGCACGTATTCCGCTTGGACGCATGTGCAGGGATGAAGAACTGCATGGTGCGATTTTGTTCTTGGCGTCAGACGCTTCAAGCTATTTTACCGGCCAGAATGTGATGGTTGACGGTGGTTTGTCCGTTTGGTGATTAATTACCCGACCAGTTAGCTTAAAGCGTAACTCTACAAACAAGTCCGTTTTTTCTCAGGTCGGTAAGTTCTCGATTATGCCCTCCCAATTACACCAAGGTAAAGTCTATGTGTTTTGATACACCATACGGGTTGAAGATGGCATGAGAATCAGATACTGCAGAGCTAAATTGAAGCTAGTAGGATAGCGCACCAAAATTCACTCACTATACCAGTGTTTAACCAGATTCGACCGGATTAAATCCTAATGAATTGTTTGGCGCCAGAGCCACAACAAAGCCGCTTGAACGCTGCAGTGATTAAGAGCTACTCAGGTAGCCACTAATTACGAAAAATTCGCGTATTCTAGCGAAATAGCCACAACAGGATAGCATTATGGAACCGATTCCGTACCCCAAGCCCGTAGATTTGTCGCGATATACCTCAGATGTTTCCGATGCCAAGCCATTTTACGGCCTGCCTTCGAATGTTAAATTCTGCAAATCTTGCACTTACAGTAACCAAAAGCCGAATTCCGAAAAGGAGTACACGCATACTCGGGCCTCAAATAAGCCAACTGTTGATTTTGACGGTGAAGGTGTTTGCGCTGCTTGCAGAATTGCGGAGAAAAAGAAGAGTATTGACTGGGGTGAACGTGAAAAACGCCTGCGAGAACTATGTGACAGGTATCGACGTAAAGACGGCGGATACGATTGCCTTGTGCCTGGTTCAGGAGGTAAGGACAGTTTTTTTGCCGCTCACAAGCTCAAATACGAATACGGGATGAACCCGCTGACCGTAACTTGGGCCCCTCATATCTACACAGACTGGGGATGGAAGAATTTCCAGGCATGGATGCATGCTGGGTTCGATAACTATTTGTTCACACCTAATGGACGAGCCCATCGGCTATTAACCCGTCTTGCTTTGGAACAAATGTTCCACCCTTTCCAGCCATTCATAATGGGACAGATGTATTTCCCGCCGAAAATTGCGGCGCAGCTTGGGATTCCATTAGTCTTTTATGGCGAAAATCCAACTGAGTATGGAAACTCATCTGCAGGCGATGATAAAGCGACGAAAGACTGGGAGTTCTTCTCGAGTCCAGATCAGTCTCAGATTTACTTGGCAGGAACGTCTGTAGCAGACCTTAAACACTCTTTTGGCTTAAGTGACCATGATTTGAAGCCATACATGCCACCCAACCCAGATCTATTGAAGCAGGCAAACGTGGATGTACACTATCTAGGCTACTACATTCCATGGCACCCACAAGAGTGCTACTACTACTCTGTTGAGCATGGCGGCTTTGAGGCGGCGCCGGAAAGGTCCGCCGGAACCTATAGTAAATATAGTTCCATCGACGACAAGATTGACGATCTGCACTATTACACGACTTTTATTAAGTTCGGTATTGGGCGGGCAACTTATGACTCATCGCAAGAAATAAGAAATGAAGAAATTGACAGAGATGAAGCAGTTCGTCTTATTCGCCGATTCGACGGGGAATATTCAGAGAGATTTGAGAAGGAAAACTTCGAATATCTAAGTATTAATCCTAGAGAGTTTCCAGTGGCATCCAGTATGTTTGAGCATCCGGAGATGAATAGAGAGTATTTCGAGAGATTGACCGATACCTTCCGTTCTCCACACCTTTGGAAATTTGAGGGAAATCAATGGAAGTTAAGGCATACCGCTTTTGATCACTCTGAGTGATAATACTTAATTGTGCCAAGATTGGCGAGTAAGGCCTCATGTCTAAACTTCTGAAAATGCTCAGGCTCACTTTGTCTCCCATTGGGTTGGACTTTGTAGCATCCGAAATATCTGTTCGTTGGCCTCAATTTTGCGGGTTCGTTCTTCTCAGTTTTGTTGCCGCACTTATCGAAATGACAGGAGTGGGACTTGTGTTCCCGCTCTTAGTCGTTATTGTCGCGCCAGAAAAGGTCGCAAATATTCCATACTTGCCTCAAGTAATAGACTATATTGGAATTGAATCAGAAACGACTTTGTCAATTGCTATTATCGGGCTTATTGGGATGGTCCTGATTGGCAAGAATGCATATATGCTCATGTTTAATTGGATGCAAATGCGAGCTTTAGCCCAATGGAAAGGGGATTTGTCGAAGCGATTGATGAATATTTACCTCTTCTCAGACTACAGCGTTCATTTGGCCAAAACCAGCTCCGAAATTATTAGAAACATGGCTTTGACGGCTGCTGTTTACGACCAATTTATTGCACCTTTTATTAACTTATTGGTTAATTTTGCAATTCTAATCGGGCTGTGTATTCTTCTCACTTTTGTTTTGCCAGCAGAAATGCTGCTTAGCTTGTTGCTGATTGCTTTCGTGTCCTGGGCGCTTTACGCCCTAATGAGAGGGCCTTTTAAGAAAATTGGAGCTGAATTAAACGACCTTTTTAAAGTGCGCCAGAGTATCATGCGTCAGTCTATTGGTATGATAAAAGAAACGAAGCTCACTGCAAAAGAGAGTTTTTTTCTCGATGCTTACGCGAGGGTAGAGTTCCGAAATTTTGGCCGGCAAGCTCATTACAACTTTATGGCTACGATTCCTCCATTGGTGACAGAGGGCGCAGTAATCGTTGGCATTCTCTCGGTGGTTACATACGTAATGTTCTTTAGCACGCAAGAGCAGCCCGGACTGGCTATTCTAGGTCTCCTCGCAGCGTCGTTTTTTCGCCTAACACCTGTGATCAATCGAATACTAGGCTCTCTTCAGCTAATGAATATTAGCAATAATACCGTAGATATAATTGCTAGCGAATTCCATCAGTTGGAGAACAGGATCTTTAAACCAGTTATCGAGCCAGATCCCTTACCTTTCAGCTCCAGAATCTCTTTCAAGGGAGTGTCTTACTGTTATCCTGAGACGCAGGCGTGTGCTTTAGAAGGTATCGATTTCGATATTTTCAAGGGCGAAACCATAGGGATAACCGGTGCCTCCGGAGCAGGGAAAAGCACTTTGGTTGCCCTTCTAATGGGATTGGTCGCACCAAAAAATGGCACTATATCGGTTGATGGTTTGCCCCTCAGTGACCAAAAGTACCTACGTGCTTGGCATAAGCACATTGGTTATGTCCCTCAATCTGTTTTTATCATAGAGGACTCTGTGGCGCGCAATGTAGCCTTTGGGGAAGCACCGGAAAATATTGATGAGCGTAGAGTTTGGGAAGTTCTCGAAGTTGTTCAGATGAAAGATTTTGTAAAAAGTCTTCCAAATGGAATCCATGAATTCGTAGGAGAGGACGGGTCCCGTTTCTCCGGAGGGCAGAGACAGCGGTTGGGTATTGCCCGTGTCCTCTATGAACAGCCAGATTTTTTGGTGCTTGATGAGGCGACATCCGGCCTAGATTCCGCAAACGAGAAGGCGTTTAGCGATGCTCTTTGCGAGATTAAGACAAGTTCAACTATAGTCATGATCGCTCACAGACTGAGCACGCTGCGCGACTGTGACAGAATCATTATGCTTGACAACGGTCGTATATTGCAGATCGGCACTTTTGACCAGCTTTACAATGACTGCTCGACTTTTCGATCACTGGTTGACCTCTCTCAAATGAACCCTTCACAATAGTCGGTAAGGCTGCATGGAAAAGACACAGGTGAAAGCAGTTGCAGTTATACCTGCTCGCGGAGGTTCGAAGGGAATTCCCCGTAAGAATATGAGATTGCTAGCTAATAAGCCGCTATTGGTGTACTCAATCGAAGCGGCGTTAGACGCCGAATCGATAGACGCAGTCTATGTGTCTACTGATGATGGTGATATAGCTGATTGTGCTCGAAAGGCTGGGGCAAATGTGATTGAACGCCCCGATGACCTCGCATCCGACACTGCACAAAACCACGAAGTCGTTCTTCACAGCTTGGACTGTTTAAATGAGCAAGGCGTGCAAGTAGAGACGCTGGTATTGTTGCAGCCAACATCTCCATTGCGTACAGCTGCCAATATTGATGATTGTATGCGGGTCTACCAAGCCGCCAACGGTGTCTCGGCTATGAGTATTTGTGAGGCCGCGGTGCATCCCGGCAAAACTATCATCGTTGAGGATAACGAAGTTCGGCCATTTACGACCGAGCAAGATATGGAAGAGCGTAGACAAAACATGCCTTCTGTTTATCAACAAAACGGCGCAATATATATTGTAAATGCGGATATTTTCCGAAATGAGAAAAGATTCTATTGTAAGCCAAGTGTACCCTACGTAATGAGTAGGGTAGATAGTATAGACATTGACGAAGAGTTTGATTTTCAGTTGGCAGAACTGATTTTGCAGGGCCGCAAGGAGACGAGTTTTGAGTAAGGCAACCTATAGCAACCATCAACATTATATAGATGAGGGTTGGAGCGAAGAGCCCAAAGAGACTTTTAAAAGTTTGTTGAATATCCTTGGAAAACACACTGGCACGGACCCTTTGAGTGTTTTAGACGTTGGTTGTGCTGCAGGTGAACTGCTTGGCTTTCTTTCAACTCAATTTGAGCATTGTGAGTTGGTTGGTGTAGACGTGACTCAGAGCCTTTTAGATGTTGGTTCACGACTGCTGCCTGAAGCGGACTTTTCGCTCGCATCTGCGTTGGATTTACCTCAGTCGTTTTCTGGGAGATTTGATCTGGTTACGTCAATAGGCTGCATGTCCATATTTAACGAATTGGAAATACTGGCATACTGGCAGAATCTGTATCGGGCTGCGAAACCCGGTGGAGTCATCGTTGTCTTATCCCCGCTGAATGAATTTGGTGTTGATGCGATGATCCGTCACCGAAAAAGGACAGGCGGTTCTCCGGGTTCTTGGGAGACTGGTTGGAACATCTTCAGCTGTGAGACTATTTCGGAAATAGTGAATGGGCTAGGGGCGAACGTGGAGTTTGAGCGATTCCAAATACCCTTCAGTATTACTAAACGAGATGACCCTATAAGAACTTGGACGATGCAAACACAGGACCGAGATTTGCAACTGACCAATGGTCTCAAGTTAATGGTAGATCATTATTTTATGATCGTGCACAAGCCGTCAGATACTTAGACAATTTGAATATTGGATTTTCCAAATTTGAAGTTCTAAGGCTGTGTGAAACCAAAGGGTGAAACGTATCTGCATGATTAACTTAGCAGAAGGTACTGAAGTTTACCTGTTCTCCTCTGTTGCATCATACGGCTTACATCGCTTGATGATGAAGCAAGCGATGAAAGGTGGCAATAAAATTGTGGGCGTCTATGCAGGTGAACAATCAAGCGATTATTTAAAAATAAAAGCGGATGCCACCGCATATGGTGTGAGGGTCTTGTTTTTTGAAGAAGAAGTGCAAAACACGCGATACCCGCGTTTTTGGGAATACCTCCCAAAACCCTATATACTGAATTTTTTGAGGGTTCTATCGCTTTTTGCGTGCAGAAATCCAGTCCGATCCCTTTCTCTCAGGAAAATGTTTGCCCAAAGAAAACATGCGGCCAGAGAGCTGCTAGTAACGGAAGGCGCTTCAGTTTTAGTATGTAGTGAAGACGGTGTGAGCGGTGATCTTGCAACACTCTCGGCTGCCAAGGAACTCGGCATCCCAATTGTCGATGTTCCGTATGGCAATGCAACTGAATACGATTTTGATGTTGCTTTGAAGCAGAGGATTGAGGCCGGACAGTCAGTCGTCCCGTCAGGACGAGAGTTTTGGCTTATAAAGTTCTTTGCAAAAAAGTGGCTGAAAACCAACACATTTCCTAATGCTCTTCTACTTAATCCTGAGCATGTGCTGGCACTAGAGTCATTAGGAATTACGCTCCAGAATCCATGGATTGTCCATGGAGGTCATTCCGATGTCCTTTGCGTTGAAAACGATATTGCTTTTCACCAATATCAACGCGAGGGTATTCAGCAAAAAAAATTGGTGAAAACCGGTACTCCATATTGTGATGTGCTTTCTAGAGCTCGTTTGGATTCTTCAGGTGTCCGTCAAGATGGTCCTACAAAGCTCCTGATATCATGGCCACCAAGTTACCATGATACCTTTCCGGGGATAAATGAGTTTGAGACCTACTTGGATATGACGCGAGAAATATTCAATTTTTTGAGAAGTTTACCGGGGGTTGCGTTAACTGTTTCGTTGCACCCTGCCTGCTCAAATGAGGTCGCTGATCTTCTTTCAGAGATGGGGGTTAATGTTTCAGGCGAGTACATTTTGGAGTTAATGGCGCATCACGATGTTTTTTCGACCTATTTTTCCAGTACAATCAGATGGGCACTTGCATGTGGGATTCCGGTTGTAAATTATGACGCATATCAACTGAAGATAGATACATACAACTCCGCTTCAGGCTTCTGTAATGCAGACAACTTTAGAGATTACTGTCGAATTCTTGAAGAACTCACTCAAAACTATGACGTGTATTCAAAGTTGTCTAAAGCTCAAGCTAAAGAAGCTGCCTTGTGGGGAGTACTAGACGGTAATAACACTGCACGTGTTCTTTTCGAAGTTGGTCGTGTGAAACAGGGCATCTGATAGTATTTTTCTTGTATGTATCTAAGTTAGGGGTTCATTTTTATGGCACATTCTTTTTCTTTGGGCGGTTATGAGCTCAGTCCAAAAGATAAACCTCCGGTGTTTTTGGCGGAAATTGGAGGTTTTTTTGGGCAGGATGTTGGTTTGGCGTCAGAGATGGTCCAGCGGATCATTGCTATCGGCCAAGCTAACCGAAATCAGCCAATGGTGCTTAAAACAGAAATATTGCATGATGCCGAAATCTGTCTACCGGGCGAGACACTTGAGACTTATGCATCTAAAGATGGTAGAGTTCAGAAGGAGAACTACAGAAAACTTATAGAGCGAAAAGTCCTATCTCTAAGCAACTATGCAAAGATTCTGCGTAACTGTACTGATACGGGTACCCCTTTTATTGTGTCGGTATACGATTTCAAGGGTGCCGATTTCGCTTGTGAAATGGGTGCATGCTCGCTGAAGATTGCTTCAGCTAATTTGGTTCATATCCCGCTAGTTCGGCATTGTGCTTCCAAGGATATCCCGTTGATCTTGGATACTGGAAGGGCGACGCTTTCTGAAGTGGAGAGGGCGGTATTGGTGGCAAGGGAAGCTGGGTGCAATGATCTTGTTATTGAGCATAGCCCAGATGGTCATCCGGCATTACCAAAAGCGCACAACCTGAGAATCCTGGAAACGTATAGCGATGTATTCAGTCTACCAGTGGGATTGTCGGACCACCATACCGGTATTGAGATGTTGTATGCGGCAATAGCACTGGGGGCTGCGGTTGTTGAGAAGGGCGTTCATGTCGCCCCGGATGATCTCGATATCGACATTTCGCATACCATGGATCTCTGCGATCTAGGCGATGTTTTGAACAAAGTACATGACGTTTGGCTTGCACTTGGACGCCCTGAGCGTGATTTGGGAGTGCCTATTGAAGGAGTGATTGGCACGTCTCAGCGCCAGTGTTTAGTCGCGGCTAAAAACCTGGTTGTTGGCGATCGGATCAACCTTGATAATGTGCGTTTTGCGTTTCCTTGTCGCGGAATCCCAGTTCAGGACTGGGACGTTGTTCTTGACAAGGCGCTGTCGAGTGACGTGTCAGCAGGGCTACCGATACAGTGGAACGATGTCGGGTAATTCAAATATGCGTCCGCCAGCTTGGGAGGGGCTAAAGCCTGCGTTGCCGGACTGGCAGCCTGCTTCGGAGGAAATGGTTTTCCGCATACGAAGCGCGGTGGGATCCGTTGGAACAGTTAGGGCTGCAAAGTTCGGTGAAATCGTATCTAGCCGCATGTTTAGACTTGATCTCTCTGATGGCCAAAAATTCATTATTAAAATTGTTGAACCGAGCGCAGTTGCTCAATCCAACGAGGCAGAAAAAGCTATCGCTTGGCTCTCTGCTAGACATGTTCCTGTCGTGGCGACTACTGATCAGTATAGATTTCCAACTGGTGAAGTTTTGCAGAAGACACCCTTTTTGGAAGGTCGTCGCGTCGGTTTGGGGGCAGAAGAGCTTTTTACATTTGGAGTTGGCGTTGCACAGTTACATCATGCGTTAGCTAAAGTTCCATATAAGGGGCGGTGGACAAAAAACACTGTTAATAGATTGCAGGCATTAGAAAAAACTCGCCAAAATGTTGCAAAAAGGGGATTGGAAGTAGGACCGGATCCTCAGCGCCTTTTAACCTTGGTTGCCGACGAGCAACTGGATTTTCAAAAATCAAGGTGTTGCGTGCAGCCATTGCATGGTGACCTCAATCCCGGAAATGTACTAATCGTAGATGAGAAACCTGTTTTTATGGATTTTGAAGATACGGTGCATAGTGTACTTTCGATCGACTATGAGATTTTGTTTGCCATCGAGAGATTTGTGTTAGTTCATGTGAAAAATGATAAGGAAGCGGTCAGCCTTGGAAGGGAATTTCTCAGGGGGTATGCTTCTCAGGAAAATAAAAAGTATACAATAAGAAATATTGATCCTGTTAACGTTCTTCGTTCTCTCGCACTCAGATCTCTAATGGTGCTCGTAAACGGTGAGCTTACTGGGAATTCAGTTTCGGAGAGAGAGTGGAAGAAGTTCTTCTACCTCGAAGAGATGTCTCGTTCTAGAGCTGAAGTCATTTCTAGAATTTTTGAGGACTAGGACGTTTGCAACACAAAATTCTTCTTACGGCGAGAGACCCGGCTGCGGCGCTTCATCTAATTGAAATCGTTAGGTGCGCTGGTCAATTTGATCAATTACATATTGATATAGCTACGCAGCAACCAGCAAGAAGGTATTTTGAAGAGGCGGGATTTGATACAACCCTGGTTGACCTTCCGCCAGCTAGGGAAATGCCCTCGCTAGAAGCTGAGGAGCTACTGCAGAAATGTCGTGAGCTTATAGATTGGTTTCAGCCTGACGCTGTGTTGTGCGGCTTGTCTACTCCGTTTGATGGAGGTCTTGATGAGGCAATGACAGCAGTTTTCAGTGGGCCAAAATTCGTGATGCAAGACTTCTGGGGGGAGGCCAACCAGTTTTTTGGGGCTCGGGCTCAGACTTATTTCGCTCTAGATGAGGAAGCTGTCAGGCTCAGCAAATTCCGTCATGGACTCAACGCAATTAGTGTGGGTTCACCTCGACATTCGGCCTACCAATACATGGATATCCCCTTGATTAGAGCGAGGGAAAGAAAGCGTATTGGTGCAAGCGAAGAAACAACAGTTGTTGGGTTTTATGGGCAAGCTTTACATCGAGTTTCCGGCTACAGAAACACTCTAAATGCTTGGGTTGATGCAATGATCTCCCAACAGACCGAATTCAAGGCGCTATACCGACCCCATCCCAGGGAAGATAACAGTGACGTAATTTGGACTATGCAGCGTTTTAAAGAGGCAGGAATGTCATGTGTCATCTCCGAAGGGAAAGAAGTCGAGCGCTCGCTGTTGGCTTGTGATGTAGTATGTAGTGCATTTTCGAACTGTACTTACGATGTTGCCTATCTGAATTATTTTTCTAAAGATCCTATCATTACACCAGTGTCATTGTTCTTTGATCCTGAAATTGTCGAATATTTCCATAAGATGGTTAAACTTGAAGAATTTCCGTATCTAAAATCAGGGCTAGTCCTTCCCGTTAATGAGGCTGGTGACCTACCAAGTGTTCTGACCTCTGCAGGCGCTAAGCATGTTAAAGAGAAATACTGGTGCGCAGCAAAGCATTTGCCAAGTCCAGTTAAAGCGCCTGAGCTGGTTCTCAGCCATATTCAAAGTGCTCTTGCGGAAAAAATTTCGCGCTAAGGTTATTCCCATGCGAACTCATGACGACGTAAACAGCCGATTTATTCGCTTGGATAGTAATCAGGTGATTTTAGGGGCGGCATTCCGTGGTTGGTGGGCATGGCCGATAGTGAAAGAGAGACTTTGGTTATATTGCTTGAATGACCGTGTAGATGAAAGTCAGAGCCAGAGAAAAAAAATTACGGAAGTCTTGCGTCGGCTCTCGTCTGGGATTTGGCAAATTTCCTTAAACCTACTTTTCAGTTTCACAAAAGTCGGCGCTGTTTTTTATGAGGGAAGATCAGTTTCTTTGCCTGATGGGCGTAGACTTCATCCGCATCTAGGAAGTTTAGAACGACTAGAGCGTAGTGGGCCGTGGTTACATTATCGATTTCCTTGGGCCAAAGTGGGAAGAAGATTTCCTTGCTTAGGTGAGATTGAGGACTACGGTATTAGTTCGGTAGTGGCTGTTTTTGCTAGTGTATTAAGGTTCAAATCTGAAGAGCGGATGGTCGGTAGGCAGATAGCCAGCGAGCTACTAAAAGAATTTCCTGAGCTTGATGCTGAGGTGTTATATCGCATAACTTCAGACCAACTCGCTCGCTTTAGTCTCCGGTTTTTATTTTCTAGGCATCTATTGGCTCGGTCTCAGGTCAAAACAGTCATTGTCCTCGACTCAGATGGCAAAATTCCGGAGATTGCTGCCGCAAAGTCGTTGGGGCTAAATGTGTCTGAAGTTCAGCACGGCATGTTCAGTACTAGGGAGCCCGACTACTCTTGGCAAGAATTCCACAGAGAGGTACCGCTTAAATTGCCGCTTCCTGATACTCAAGTGGTCTTCGGAGAAGTTTGGGCAGAGCAACTGCGTGAAGCCGGATACTGGTCGCAGGAAAACATTGTTGTCGCGCGAAATCCTCTAATTAGTGAATACCATCGATTGTTTTTGCGACAGAGGGAAGCAAGAAAAACTTCCGAAGCTAGACCACTGCAGGTGCTATTTCCCACTCAAGGTTACGTCAGAGAAGCTGCTGTAAAGTTTTGGGTGAGCGTTCTTGAAGCAAGCAATCATTTGCAGACAAACTTTTTCCAATTGTCCATTAAGGTTCACCCTCTTGAGCGGGATTATACGAGGGATTACTCGGAGCTAGCCGAGAAGTACGCAGATAGGGTTTCGATCATATCAGAAGATATTGAGTCCTTTGATGCAATGCTATCAGCAGATGTCGTGGTGGGTTATACATCGCTCATGATGGTAGAGGCGATTGGGATTGGGTTACCAGTGATTGGTTTGGAAGGCCAGAGCATTGGCGCGGGGATTGCCAAGACATTTAGAATGCCAGAGTTGGCTAACTACATTTTCCCGTGCGCTGGCGAAGAAGAGTTCTTCAGGATAGTCCGGCTTATGGTCAGTGACTACAAGGATAGTCTAAATGGCTGCTCTGGTGTGGCATCTCCCACCGAAGGAGGGATATATTGCTTGGATGGGCCTTCAGTTGAGGATTTGTTAATTGACTAAGAAGCTTAAAGATTCTCCACGTAGGGCGCTTATTATTTCGCAGCGGCCGTCGGACTATGTCGAAATGAGTCGGTGCGCGAAGATACTAAAAAATAATGGATGGGAAATTCATTTTTTGTACTTCCATGGGGATGCCGAGAGCGATTCCGACGTGATTGACCTTATTAAGCAACAAGAGAGCGAAGGTGGTTTTTCACACGTTGAGTTACGTCAGATAGGGATGCACAGGCGTTCAGAGGCGGAAACGATGTCGCCAGGTTCCATGGTTCTGGCTAGAGTGCGTCACTTGTTTTTAGTGTTTTTTCGGAAGACTATTGTTGGCAATCTAAAGGAGTATGCAAAGAGAAATGCAAATTCTCTGATTAATAATACTTTGATGCTTTACAATTCAATTAGGATAATATTTTTTTATTTATCAGAAAAGAGTAGCCTCAAGGATATTGTGAGTAAGTCGGATGTGGATGTTATTATTGTTCCTGAAGATGTGGTTGGGTATATTTCTCCATTGGTAATAAAGGCGGGCCATGAGCTTAATATACCTTCAGTGATAATTCCATACACAATAGCAAACGAGCAGGAAGCATTTAGAAGTCTGTTAGGGAATTCGCATTATCATCTTGAAGGGGTCTGGAACAGGTTAATGGGAAAGCTTTTCCCAAATTGGGTTATGAGCCAAGAAGGTGTTTCTCTGGTTAGAATGCCTGCGCCGTATATTCTTGGGCAGGTATTGACTAAAACTTCTCCTCCCAACCCTTGGATGATGAACTCGGGGTTTGCCAATATAATTGCCGTCGAGAATTTGGCAATGAGGGAGTACTACCTGAAGTCTGGAATTCCGGACACTAAGATAAGAGTTGTTGGTGCTATTTCGGATGATAGTTTAGCCGAGTTCAAGCTTAACAAAGCTCGTGAATTGAGGGTCCTTAAGAGAGAGCTTTCCATAGATGGAGATAAGCCTATTCTGCTCGTTGGTGGATGCCCTGATCAATCAGGTTGTTGTCCGCCAGGTTTTGAATACAGCGATTTTCAACAATTCATCTTGAGGTTGGCGGATCTTTTGAAGCCGCTCAGTAGTTCATACGATCTAGTGTTTCGCCCTCATCCAAATAATATGGGGGTAGGAGAAGTGCTGGAAAAGGCAGGGGTTTCAGTTACTAATATAGATACAGCTAGATTGGTTTCTTTATCAGACGTATATATTGCATTTGCGTCAGCAACTATCAGATGGGCGATTGCTTGTGAGGTGCCCGTTGTTAACTACGACCTCTTCCACTACAACTACGACGACTTCAAAGGCGTGCCTGGTGTTCTAAACGTGACTACCGACGAGGAGTTTAAGAATGCTCTTGAGAGTATCAAGCCAGACTGCGCCAGGTTTGGCGCTCTTCAGCGTGACATAAAGATCTCTGCGCATCGTTGGGGAATGTTGGATGGAAAGTCTACGGATAGAATAATCGCACTCATTGATGAAGTGTGTGGACAAGAGTTCGTCCCCAGAGTTTCAAAGTGATAACTCTGTTTTGCCTTTCTAATAGAGAGAAGTTAAATGACAAAAGTAGCGATAGTCGGCGCAGGATCAATGGCAAAAGAACATATACGTGCTTTTGGTGCGCTTGAAGGTGTGCGGGTGACAGGGTTGTACAGTAGAACCCGTGAGAAAGCAGAAGCTCTAGCTTCAGAATATAACATAAATAATGTGTGCAATAGTGTTGCGGAGCTAAAGCAAGAAAGTGATGCCGACTTGGTTGTGGTCGCTGTTCCCGAATTAGCAGCTAACGCTGTAGCGAAGGAAGTTTTAAACCACGATTGGGCTGTTTTTCTTGAGAAGCCCGCTGGATATGACTTTAGTGATGCCAAGGATATCGCTGTCGTTGCAAAGGGGCATCAAAAGCCAGTCATGGTAGGGCTAAACCGTAGGTTCTACAGTAGTCTTCAACGCGTTCTTGGTGATGTAGAGCAAATAGATGATAGCCGCTATGTTCATATTCAGGACCAGCAGAATTACGAAGAGGCTCGCTTCCATGGACATCCGGAAGAAGTAGTCCAGAAGTTCATGTATGCCAATTCAATCCACGTCATTGACATGATCTTTTGCCTTTGTCGGGGAGAAGTTAAGCATGTTCAGTCAATTATGCCGTGGAAAGGTGCAGATACGGAAGTGGTTCTTGCGCACGTAACCTTTGATAGTGGTGACACTGCATTGTACGAAGGGATTTGGAAAGGGCCAGGGCCATGGTCTTGCTCCTTGAGCACACCAATTCGCAGATGGGTTATGCAGCCTTTGGAAAAGGCAGCATACCAAAATGCGAATGAACGCATTCAAAACTCAGTTGAGATTGATCCTGTTGATGTCGAGTTTAAAGCTGGTTTTTTGCGCCAGGCAGAGGCTGTAGTTGCGCGTGTTCGTGGAGAGGATAGTCCGGTAGCGAGTATTGAGGATAGCCTCAATACGATGAAGTTGATCAACCAGATTTTTGGTGTGTGATCTTTGTTTGGGAGGTCTCAACCACGCATCTACCGGCAAACAACGCGGGGGGTAACTTCCCTGAGCGGTTTTGGAAGGCCGTTTGGGCTAACTGCAGATTCAGAGGGGCGAATTCATGTCGCTGACATGGATCTGCACTGCGTTTTCAGGTTTGATGCCAATCTAGAGGCTTTCCAGTGGCTAGACGATCCTGTTGGATGGTCTGCTCCATACAAAGTACTTGAGGGGCTTGTGAAGCCTCATAAGCCAAAGAAGCCCCTGAGTTTTAATGGCCCTCATTCGATTGCCGTTACTGCTGATGGTAGGATGTTTGTTACTACATACTATGACCCTGGTGTTTTTGTGCTCTCGTCAGAAGGAAAGCTGCTTGAAGTGTGGGGGCGTGAGAAAGGCAAGGGGCCAATTTTGGTAGGACCTGCTACTGGGACCTTAACTGCCGAGGGGGTTCTTTGGGTGGCCGAGTATGGTTTGAATGCGTTGTTTGCCTATGACACTAATGACATGACATTCATAGGTGTGCTCGGTGGAGGGGAGTCAGGATTCCAAACTAGTGAAGGTTTTAGGGCCGGTCATGAACCTTTCGCGTTTGATAGACCTCACATGGCAAAATGCGATCCAGATGGGAACCTGATCGTTGTTGATACCTGGAACCATCGTTTGCAGAAATTTTCGCCTAACGGCGTTTTTCTGGGGAGCTTAAGCGGAGCTGGTAAGGGATGGCGATTGACCGCCAATTGTATAAACGCGTCCAATGAATTTGGATGCTTTAGTGCTCCCGTGGCAATTAGTTTTGACAACAATGCAAACATGGTTGTCACCGACTGGGGGAACAGTAGATTGCAGTGGTTTGATGCAGATGGGAAATTTTCCTCGGTTGATAAAAAACCACAACTTACTAAGCCTTATGATGCTCAAATAATCGACAAAGACATTGTAATAGCAAACTCGTCTAAGGGTGAGGTTTACATCAAGAGTATCGTTGAATATGGATAGTTTAATCATTGCAGGTGCGTCTGGCCATGCCCGCGTGATTGCCTCAGCTGCGCGGAAGACTGGTTTGTTTTCGGTGATTGGATATGTTGACAACGAGTTGCCGCAAGGGCGTCTAGTGGACGGTTTGCCTGTGCTTGGAGGAGATGGCATTTTGCCAAGCCTTAAGCAGAAGATAAGTGATTTAAAGGTAATAGTTGGCATCGGAGACAACGCTCTTAGGGAATCCGTTGTGTCGAAGTTTGTTGACGCGGACTATGCAACGGTCATTCATCCAGACGCTGTCCTAGCAAATGATGTTCAGGTTGGATGTGGCTCGTTTGTTGCCGCTTCTGCAACGATTAACATTGGTGTCCGTATTGGGTGCCACGCCATTGTAAATACAGGTGCGTCAATTGATCATGACTGCACGATTGCGGACTTTTCGTCAATATCACCAGGAGCGACACTGACAGGAGGCGTGTCGTTAGGGGCGGGAGGCATGATTGGTGCTGGAGCGGTAATTGTGCCTGGAGTCGAGATTGGGGAACATTCTGTCATAGGCGCGGGAGCGGTCGTGATTCATTCTATTCCGAAAGATACACGATGGGTTGGGGTGCCTGCCCATCAGATCTCCAATTCCTAGTAAATGTAAGGTTTAGGAAATGTGCGGAGTTGCTGCTCTTATCTCACGGACTTCCAATATACAAGCGCGCGACTTAGTCAATATGTGTGATGCTATTGCACATAGAGGGCCTGACGGACAAGGGTATGCTCTCTTTTCAAGCGATGGCGGGCGGGAGTACGCCAAGACTCAACAAGAAGCACTACAGCTGCCGTCCAATGAGATACGGGCGGCTCTTGGGCATAGGCGGTTAGCTATCACTGATGTATCTGATGCTGGCAGTCAGCCCATGAGTTTTGGGTCCAAAGGTGAATACTGGATTACATTCAATGGAGAGATTTATAATTTTAGGGAACTTCGTGCGCAGCTGAAAGCTAGTGGGCACACATTCAGTTCGGATTCCGATACAGAAGTTTTAATTTGCGCTTATGTAGAATGGGGAACGGATTGTTTGCGGCGTTTAAACGGAATGTTTTCGTTTGTAATATTCGACTCAGTTTCAGATACAATTTTTGCAGCTCGTGATAGATATGGTGTCAAACCTCTATATTGGTGGCGACCTGATCAGCAGTCTCTGGCGTTGGCGTCTGAAATAAAGCAGTTTACGTATTTACCGAATTGGAAACCCATTCTGGATAGAGAGAGAGCTTTCGACTATCTGAATTGGGGTTTAACTGATCATACTTCGAAAACTTTGTTTGAAGGAGTTTGGCAATTACCCCCTGGCCATTACTTTCGATCTAGTATTGATAATATTTCTTCTGAGTTGCCAATCAGGCAATGGTATCAGCTGCCTGAAACGCCAAGGAAAACGGGTTATGCAGAGGCCGTCAAATCTCTCAGAGATACGTTATTTGATGCCGTTAAGCTTCGACTGCAAGCTGATGTTGAAGTCGGGGCGGCATTGTCTGGTGGATTAGACTCGTCATCGATTGTTTGTATTGCGGATTCAATTCATCGAGAAACCAGCAATAGCAAAATACATACCTTCTCCGCGCGGTCCATCGATAGTCGCTTTGACGAGGGTGAGTTTATTGATTCTGTCGTAGCACAAGCCTCGACGGTTCCAAACATGATTTATCCCGATAACACGAGTTTGTTGGAGGACTTGGACAAGTTAATCTGGCATCATGATGAGCCGTTTGGTTCTACAAGTGTCTACGCGGAGTGGAGGGTCTTCGAGCAGGCAAAAAAAACTAAAATAAAGGTTGTGCTTGATGGGCATGGAGCAGATGAACTTCTAGCAGGGTATAGAAGCAACGTGGGATTTATTCTTGGTTCTCTTTTGAAAAAAGGCCGCTTCCTTTGCTTGCTTAGAGAGATATATGTGCAGCGGAAAGAGTACCATAAAGCGCTTCTATCCCTTATGATGTCGTTAGCTGATAATCTATTACCTAGCAGATTACGTCAGCTAGCTAGAGAACTGTGTGGGCATTCTGTTTTTAACCCGTCCTGGATAAACATGGATGTTTTAGGAGTCCAGCCTTTCGATCCAATCCGAAGTCTTGAAAGACGGCAAAAAACAGATTTATCTGGTTTGTCTCGGGCTCAACTGACGGGTACGAGTTTGCCTATGCAGCTGAAATGGGTGGACCGGGACTCAATGGCTCATTCAGTCGAGAGCAGAGCGCCGTTTATGGATTATCGCTTGATTGACCTCGTTCTCAACTTGCCAGATGAGTACAAGTTTGAGGGGGGGGTATCCAAGAAAATTTTAAGATCTGCGATGGAACAAATATTGCCTGAAAAGATAAGGCAACGAAAAGATAAAATGGGTTTTGTTACCCCAGAAGAAATATGGGTTTGCAGAGATAACCCTGAGGAATTCAAAGACATGCTGAAATATGCGATTGAGAGTTCCAAGGGAATACTTAACGAGGAAGCCTTTGAAATGGGTTCTGCTATGATAGATGGTGATATTCCATACAATACAAGATTTTGGAGAATGGTTTGTTTCGGACTCTGGATGAGCCGTTTTAAAGTTCGGGTTTAACTATGATTACCATTGTGAATTGGGGGGCAGGAAATATTGGGTCTATAACCAATATGTTAAATTATCTAGGAATTGAAGCTAAGGTCGCTGTAGATCGGACGGAAATAGCATCAGCACAGAAGATAATTTTACCCGGGGTTGGGGCTTTTGATCATGGAATGCGGAGCTTAAACAGTTTGGGTTTTACTGAGGCGCTCCATGAAGCAGCCATTGAGCGCAAAGTTCCTGTTCTTGGCATATGTCTTGGTATGCAGTTGTTATGCAATGGGAGCGATGAAGGCGATTTGCCGGGGTTAGGATGGATCGAGGGCAGGGCGGCCCGAATTGATCTCCGCGATAACTCTCACAAGCTTCGAGTGCCTCATATGGGGTGGAGCGAAATGAAGCTTGCCCGGACTGGGCGTTTGTTCCCTAGCACAGGAGACCAAGACAGATTCTATTTCGTGCACTCCTATCATGTCATCTGTAAAAATTCTGAAGATGTGGTCGGGACAGTGTGGCATGGCACTGATCTAACTGCGGTTGTGGAGAGAGGAAATATATTTGGAGCGCAGTTCCACCCAGAGAAAAGCCACCGCTTTGGCATGAAGCTTTTTGAGAGATTTTCAGGGCTCGAACTATAATGAAAACTAGGGTTATTCCATCTCTTTTGATCTCTGACGGAGGCCTCGTTAAGACAACTTTCTACAAGAATCCATCTTATGTCGGAGATCCAATTAACGCGGTGAAAATATTCAACAGTAAGGAAGTTGATGAACTTACAGTGCTAGATATCTCTGCGACAAAGAAGGGGGTACCTCCTGATTTCGATGCAATTAGGGAAATAGTGAGCGAAGCGTTTATGCCTGTTGCTTATGGTGGAGGGATAACAACCTTGGATCAAGCTGCAGAGCTGTTCTCATTGGGAGTTGAGAAAGTTGTTCTGAACAGTATTCTGGCAGAAAAGCCCGATTTGGTTGACGTTTTGGCTCAGCGATTTGGTTCGCAGAGTGTTGTCGTTTCAATAGATGTGAAAAAGACGGGTATAACCCGGCGGTATCATGCAATGACGCATAGTGGAGCAAGAAAAATGGGGCAAAACCCAACTTGTTTCGCACAGGAGATGGTTAGCCGAGGAGCGGGAGAAATACTTCTGAATGCAATTGATCGCGATGGAACACTCTCAGGCTACGATGTTCGGTTAATCTCAGAAATCTCAAGTAGCGTCGAAGTACCTATTGTGGCTTCAGGAGGAGCTGGCAGCATTGCAGACTTTCTAGAGGCAACAGAAGCTGGGGCCTCAGCGGTCGCTGCTGGAAGTTTCTTTGTTTATCACGGCCCGCATCGTGCGGTGCTTATATCGTATCCCGACCACAGCGAACTTGAGAATGCTTTGCCGTAATGAGTAATCAAAGTTTAGAACGCGAAATTTGTTCGAAATGTGTAATGGACATTTCAGATCCGGAAATCTCATTTGATGAAGATGGGGTCTGTAATCACTGTCATCATGCAGAAGAGAGTCTTAACCGTATTCAGCTGACTAAAACTGAGTCCCAGCAAAAGATTAACCAATTGGTTGACCAAATTCGAAGGGGCTCGGCCAATAGAAGGTATGATGTCGTTGTAGGTATGTCTGGAGGGGTGGACTCCTCTTACGTTGCCTTGCTTGCTCATAAACTTGGCTTGCGGGTCTTAGCCGTACACTTCGATAATGGCTGGAACGCCGAGGTTGCTGTAAAAAATATTAAAACTCTTGTTCAGTCTTTTGGATTTGATCTTGAGACCTACGTAATTAATTGGCCGGAATTCAAAGATTTGCAAAGGAGTTTTATCCGAGCGGGTGTTGTCGACATAGAGATGCTTTCAGACCACGCGATAATGGCGTCAATGTTTGATTTAGCTAAACGTCACAACGTTCGTTATGTTTTGTCTGGTACTAACATCGCTACAGAGCATGGCATGCCTCGATCGTGGGTATGGAACAAGAATGATCTGACAAATATTGAAGATATTCATCGTCGGTATGGGGAAATTAAGCTCAATTCATTCCCTCGGATGGGGTTGTTAAAAAGCGTCGTTAGGCGGAAACTGCAAATGGGGTTTGAATTTATCGAGATCCTTGATTTGGTGAATTTCCGGAAAGATGCGGCCATAAAAGTTTTGAGCGATAAAACTGGGTGGACGTATTATGGTGGAAAGCACTACGAATCAATATTTACCAAATTCTATCAAGCATACATTTTGCCAGAGAAGTTTGGTATTGATAAACGTAAAGTTCATCTCTCCGCATTAATTAGAAACTTAGAAATCACACGATCTCAAGCTTTGCTGGAGCTGGAGCAGCCTTTGTATAGAGCTGAGGACCTTCGACGAGACCGGGCATATGTCCTTAAGAAACTTAACATCAGCCAAACTGAGTTTGATGAGATAATGTCAGCAGAGCCTGTCCCGCACAGTAACTATCGCACCGATCAACATGTTCGTCATTTTCTCAAGTCGACGTTAGGTAAATTGGGATTATGATATCTGTGACGGTGAAGAAGTATCGCCTAACTTATTTTAGTCCTGAGCCCAACCGGCAGGGGCATGCGTCTTACACACATGTTCAAGAGATCGTCCGTAATCTTGCCATTTTGGGTTGGCAGGTTGGTTTGTTTTGTCCTGAATACACGCAAAAAAGGCTTCCTGGTGCGGTGGCAAGAGCGATTGGTATCGCTAGTACATTAATGCGAGTTATTTTCAGGAGGAGGCCTGATGTCTACTATATGCGGTGGCATTTTGCAGCATGGCCACTAGCGTGTTGGGCTAAAATAGTCGGTGTTCCAACCGTTGTAGAAGTCAACGGGCCAATAGATGATTTGTTTATCGCCTGGCCGTACACAAGAAGATTCAGGGCATTCTTCTCGTGGTTGATGAAGAGCCAACTCAATTGGTCGGATGCTGTGGTGGCTGTTACGCCCGGTCTGGTAAGTCTTTCCAAGAAAATCTGCGGAGAAGAGAAGTTTGTCTCGTTAATCCCAAACGGCGCAAATACAGATGTGTTCTCTCCTGAAGCTGCCAAAGAAGTGAACGGTTTAACAGAAATATTGCCTAGAAGGTTTTTGATTTTTTTTGGCACCATGGCTCGTTGGCAGGGTATTCGAACTATTCTAGAAGCAATCGAAGAACCTGCTTGGCCAGCTGGGATGCATGTGGTTTTTGCGGGGGATGGTGAAGATCGTGAATTTGTTGAAATGGCAGTAGAACGCCTAGACCACGTGCACTATTATGGCCGGGTACCTTACCAGACATTAGCTACAATTGTTGCGCGCGCGACAGGGGCTTTAGTCTGCCCCGAAAACTTGGAGGGACGGGCAGTCACAGGGTTGGCCCCCCTCAAGTTGTTCGAAAGTTTGTCGTCCGGCGTTCCAGTAATCGCTACTGATCAGCCGTTTCAAGCAGAACTCATACGTGAAGAGAATTGCGGCATAGTTATCGAGCCAGGGCAGCCGGAGGTTTTGGCAAATGCCGTTTCGAAGCTCGTCGAGTCAGAGGATCAGCGCCTGAAATGGTCTGAAAATGCGCGGAGAGTAGTTGTTCAAAGCCATTCTTGGCTAGCTAGGGCTAAGGACACAGATAGTGTTCTTCAGACCGTTCTTTCATTTAAGGCAAAGTAAAATAAATATTACAAAAGTAGCATGTCTCATCACTATTTCATAAAGATTCTGGGACTTTCTCGATATGAATAAATTCGCGTTAATCGGAGCTGCCGGATATATCGCGCCACGGCACATGAGGGCGATAAAGGAAGTTCAGGGTGAGCTGGTTGCGGCTTTTGATCCTGCAGACAGCGTTGGGGCTATTGACAGTTATTTTCCAGACGCAAGTTTTTTTACTGAGTTTGAGCGCTTTGACCGTCATATTGATGTCCTATCCCGTTCAGGAAACGGTGTGGACTACATGTGTGTTTGTTCGCCGAACTATTTGCACGATGCGCACTCACGCTTCGGTTTGAGATCCGGGGCAGATGTAATATGTGAAAAGCCTTTGGTGCTGAATCCATGGAACCTTGATGGCTTGCAAGAGATGGAGCAGCATACCGGTAGGACGCTTTACACAATTTTGCAGCTCCGACTGCATCCTGCGATTATGGCTCTAAAACAACGCATTGATGCGGCTCCAATCGATAAGATATTTGAAGTCGACCTGACCTACATTACATCACGCGGTGCTTGGTACTATGTTTCATGGAAAGGAAATGAAGCGAAATCAGGCGGAATTGCTACGAATATTGGTGTGCATTTTTACGATATGCTTTCATTTGTGTTCGGTGATTTGCAGTGTAATATTGTGCATGTACGTGAGCCGAGCCATGCAGCAGGATATCTAGAATTCAAACGTGCGCGTGTCCGCTGGTTCCTCTCAGTCGATCGAAATGACCTTCCAACCCAAACTCCAGATGGTCAAACGACCTATCGATCAATCACCGTCGATGGTGATGAAGTTGAGTTCTCTGGTGGGTTTACAGACCTGCATACGCGGAGCTATCAAGATATTCTTAACGGCGGTGGGTTTGGTATAGATCAGGTGCGTCCATCAATTGAGTTAGTATCGTCAATTCGCAGCAAAGCTTTGGAACCGCAAAAAGGCGATATGCATTCCTTTGTTAAAGAGCGAAACTAACGTATGGCAGATTCTCGATTTCGTGCCCCAAATTTTGCCTCGGTGACAGTTCATGAAAGTGCCTATGTGGACATGCCTGTTAGAATTGGCAAGGGAACCAAAATCTGGCATTTCTCGCACGTTTTGCAGAATACAGTAATTGGTGAAAACTGCGTTTTAGGTCAGAATGTTGTTGTTGGCCCCGATGTAACCATCGGTAATCAGGTTAAAATCCAGAACAATGTTAGTGTCTATAAGGGCGTGACGCTGGAGGACGACGTTTTTTGTGGTCCTTCATGTGTATTTACAAATGTGAATAATCCAAGGGCTAATATTGAGCGCAAGGATGAGTTTCGCTCGACCTTAGTCAAGCGAGGTGCGAGCATCGGCGCAAATGCTACAATCGTATGCGGTCATACTTTAGGTGAGTATTGTTTCGTCGCTGCAGGATCCGTTATAGCAACGGACGTACCTGACTATGCGCTGATGGTTGGAGTTCCAGCCAAACGTGTTGGTTGGGTTAGTCGTGCCGGTATGAAGCTAGATAAAGACCTAGTATGTCCACATGATGGCTCTCAGTATCAGTTAACCGATTTTGGGACGCTGAAATTTTTAGGCGGCAAACCAGAATGAGCATTCCTTTTATTGATTTGCAGGCCCAAAGAAAAGCTTTGGGGCCGCTTCTAGATGAAGCTATTCAGCGTGTGCTGGAACGTGGAGATTTCATTCAGGGAAGGGAGGTTCAAGAGTTCGAAGAAGCTCTTTCCCTTTTTACCGGTGCAGTTCACTCCTTGACCTGTGGTAATGGCACTGATGCGCTCACTTTAGTCGGTATGGCCGAGGGCTTGGGCGCTGGAGATGCTGTATTTGTTCCAGCATTTACATTTGTCGCTACTGCTGAAGCATTCAGCGTTCTCGGTGCAACTCCATATCTGGTAGATGTTGACCCTATAACGTTTAACTTGTCAGTGGAGAGCCTGAAACAGGGAATTGCTGAATCAAAATTGGCTGGCCTAAAACCTAAGATGGTGGTCGCTGTTGATTTGTTTGGTCAACCGGCTGACTACAACTCAATAAAAGACGTTTCAGAAGAACATGGTCTGATACTAGTTGCTGACGCAGCGCAAGCATTCGGTGCATCGCTATATGGCAAAAGTGTAGGTACTTTGGCCGATTACACTACGTTGAGTTTCTTCCCGGCCAAACCGTTGGGGTGCTACGGCGATGGTGGTGCGATATTAACAGACATGGATGGCAAGGCTAAACTTATCAGATCGCTAATGCAGCATGGTAAGGGGGGTGAAAAGTACGATAATGTTAATATCGGTTTAAACAGCCGCCTTGATACGATCCAAGCTGCTATTCTTCTTGAGAAACTCAAAGTATTCGAAGATGAGCTGAGTTCGCGGAACGAAATCGCGAAAAGATACAGTAAAAGTCTTGAAGAATTTGCTGAAACGCCTTCTTTGATAGAAGGCGCGATCTCAAATTGGGCGCAGTATACCATCAAATTAGAGCGAAGAGACGAGGTTCACTCCAAGCTTAAAGAGGTAGGGGTTCCTACCGCTGTTTACTACCCAAAACCACTGAATCAGCAAAACGCATACATGCATTACCCTGTAGTCTCTAGCGGCGTAACCGTGTCAGAAAAACTCGCTAGCAAAGTACTCAGCTTGCCGATGCACGCATACATGCCTGAAAAGACCCAGCAGCAAATTATAGAGCACGTTATTGATGCCATAACCCAATAAATACCCTGGGTACTAACTTCGCGACAAATCGATTTGGGTTTGTCCCTTGGTAGCAACAAGTTGGGTGGTGCTTCGTCTTTATGCGCCCTGAAGTCTAAGTTCTGCAGAACTCATTTAACTGAGCTCTCCGTGGCAAGTTGGGCGCGCTCCGGGGCCCAGCGGAGCGTCAGTCGGGCCAGAAGGGCGATGATGATCAAAGTCAGGATCACCCGCCCGACAAGCACGACCCAGATATCGGCACCCAGGGCCAGCATGATCGCGGTGTCCTCTATCAGGGAATGCGAAAGCGACAGCCAACTCAGCGACAGGAAAAGGGTGCGTTTGGGGTAATTGTTCTTGCGCGCCTCATCAATGATCAGCGCCCCGCCATAGGTAATGCCAAGCAATACGCCAATGGTGGTTACCGGTGCCACATCGCGCGAGATGCCCGAAATGCGCAGCATCGGCATCATCGCCTGCGTGATGCGCGCCGTGATCCCGGTTTTTTCCAGGATATCAAGCAGCACGAGCAACCCGACAATCACGCCAAAGGTCACCAGAAGCGATTTGACCATCTGGATTGACCAGTCGATCCATCCGGCCAGACCGCTGGCGGCGGCTGTCGTGTCGCTGCCGACCATCCAGGAAAAATCAACCGGCTCTGACAACCATCCGGTCATGTCACTGACCCATGTTACCAGCGCGCCATAGGCAACCGCTGCGCCAACGCGAAGGGCGGTGGTGGCCCAAAAACTTGCCCCGGCCCGTTTGACAATCGCCTGTTCGACCGGCAGGCCGTGGGCAAACAGCATCATCGCACAAAGCGCGCTGAGCTGTGCGGCTGTCATATCAAGATGGGCCGCCAGCCCGACAAAGGCCCCGACCGCGCCATACATGCTGACCAGCATACAGGTGGCCCAGATCAACCCGGCCTCTGGTGGCAGGCCGATCAACGCCATGACGGGTGTCAGCCACGCGGATACCAGATCAACCGCCCCGAATTCCTCGGCAATCCGGACGATCACCATCACCGGCAACATTACCTTGATCAGGGTGATGAACAGTTTCTGGCTACGGTTGATCAGATCAAAGGCATAGCGGTGCATGGGGCGGCAATCCATCTTCGGTGTTCGGGCACGTCCGGTCTGTTGCCGGTCGCGGTTTTTAATGGCTTCACGTTCTCGTCGGCAACATCGCGTGGGGCGCAGGTGCCAATATTCCCGTACCACAACCTTTATCGTTGCGGCCCAAGTCTGTCGAGGAACGCGATCATGCCACGGCCTTTCAAATTTAGTGCAGCGTATTTGTGTGTCTTCGTGCAATATAGCAGCGTTGATTGACCTATTGACGCTGTGGAGTTGTGCAAAGTGCCTGAGCTGGATCAGATCGATACCAAAATCCTGCGCCAGTTGCAGGAAAACGCCGATATCCCCAATGCCGAGCTGGCCGACCGGATTGGCCTTTCGCCATCTGCCTGTTTGCGCCGCGTGGCAAAATTGCGCCAGTCGGGCGTCATCCGCAAAACCGTCGCGGTGATTGATCCGGCGATGGTCGAACGCCCGCTTGGGGCGGTGATCAATCTCGAATTTCATCGCCATGGCAATCAGTTCCGGCAGGATTTCATTCGCAAGGTTCGTGAACTAGATGCCGTGCGCCAATGTCATGTCGTCACTGGCGAGGTCACCGGTGTCATGATCCTGCAAATGCGCGATATGGTGGAATACACTGCACTTTGCGAAACGCTTTTTGATGCCGATGACAATATCGTCTGGTACCGCACCTACATCATCACCGAAACGCTCAAGGACGAATATGGTCCTTCATTTTAGGGTTCCGGGTCTGGCCTGGTGCGCGTGGGTTTTGGCAATGGTCATGTGATTGCCACAGTTTGATATGATCAAGATCATGGACGCGCCAATCGGACCGGGATACCTTCCGCCTATGAAGAAGCTGTTTCACATCCTCATGACGTTGTGTTTGCTTGCGACCTCGGTTGTGGGCATGGCGCATATGTCCGGCCCGGCTTCGGCAATGCCGATGGCGGCTGTGAGCATGTCTGATGGTGCCATGGAACAGATGATGGCCGACTGCGATGATTGCACGGTCACACCCTCTGTAAGCGATACGTGCGATATCATCTGCGCGGTCCCGGCCGTGATTGCCCGCAAGGAACCGCTTGCAAAGGTCTTTTTGGTCGCAGGAATTTATATCCTGCCGGTGGCTCATCTTGCCAATGGCATCACCCGGCGCCCCGAAATCGCCCCGCCCCGACTTCTTTCCTGACCAGACGCGGCTGCGGGATTTTTCATTCCGCGCGTCGCCATACGCCCGGCTTTGATGCCGGGAATTCTCCATATGTCAGGAAAGTCATTCTTATGAAGACCCAATCCATTTTGCGTCCGTCGCGGCGCGGATTTCTGCAAACATTGGGGGCAGGCAGTGCAGCTGTGGCGGCCCTTGGTGTTATCCCCGCTTTCGGGCGGGGCTTGGCCCATGCAACCAATAGTAACGCCACTCACCATGTGACAGCCGCCCCCACCAGCGTCAATCTTCTTCCCGCTGGGGGAATGCAAACCCCCGTCTGGGCGTATAACGGCACGGTGCCCGGCGGTTTACTGCGTGTGAAACAGGGCGAAGACGTCCATGTCCGGTTTGACAATCAGCTGTCTGAGGCCAGCAGCATTCACTGGCACGGGGTGCGTGTTCCCAATGCCATGGATGGTGTGCCCGGCCTGACCCAAAAGCCGGTCGCCCCGGACGAGACATTTGATTATCGCTTTAACGCCCGTGATGCCGGGACCTATTGGTATCACCCGCATATCAATTCACCGACCCAACTCGCCCGCGGGCTTTATGGCGCCCTGATTGTCGAGGAAGCCGAACCTGTTGCCGTTGATCGGGAATTTGTCTGGCTGATTGATGACTGGCGTCTGGGGGAAACTGGCGAAATCGATCCGACCTTTAATGGCGGGCACGATGTTGGTCACGCCGGGCGGCTGGGCGAACTGGTCACCATCAATGGTGTGGCAAATCCCGCTATTGCGGTGCGCCCGGGCGAACGTATTCGTTTGCGTCTGATCAACACCGCCAATGCCCGGGTGTTTGCCATCGACTTTGCCGGTTTGGCACCGCATCTGGTGGCACTTGATGGCCATCCGGTAACGCCACATGTGCCCGACACGCCGGTCTTCTTGTTTGCGCCGGGCATGCGGGCTGATTTCATTCTGGATGTACCGCCAGATGCCAGCGGTGATTTTGCCGTGATCGACCGCTTTTTTGATGGGTTGGAAAATCCGTTGGCAGGCCTGCGCGTGCAGGGGAAACCGGTACGCGGTGATATCGCGCAGACCAGCATGGCCTTGCCAGACAACTCCTTGCCGGAACCCGATCTGCAAAATGCCCGCCGCGAACAGTTACTATATACCGGCGGCATGATGGGCGGGGGTGTTTTGCGTCATCTCGTTGAAACCGGCAAGATCGAGGCCGGCTTCCTCGGTGAAGTGCGCAGCATGGCACAATCCATGATGGGCATGATGACCGGCGGCGGTGTCTGGATGGTCAATGGCCGCGATCCGGAACGTGATGAGTTGGGGCCGCTTTTTTCGCTCGGAAACGGCGAGAGTTGCGTGGTGACTGTGACCAACGCAACGGCCTGGTATCACCCGATCCATCTGCATGGCCATGCCTTCCGCGTGCTGTCACGTGATAGGCAGCCGACCCGCTATCAGGAATGGCAGGATACGGTTCTTCTCGCTCCGGCCGAGCAGGCCGAAATCGCCTTTGTTGCCGATAACCCCGGTGACTGGATGCTCCATTGTCACATTCTCGAACACAAATTTGGCGGCATGTCGGGCTTCATCCGAACCGCCTGACACCCAAAATTGAAATTACAAGAAACAGGATCAAAACCATGAAACGCTTCTTTGCATTTATGTTCGCAGTCGGGCTGATAACAATTGGCCTGAACACCCAAAGTCACGCGGCCCCCTTGCAGGCAACAGTCTACAAGGACCCGAATTGTGGTTGCTGTGCGGTCTATGCGGATTACCTGATCAGACGTGATGTTGAGGTCGAGGTGGTTGAAAGCGATCAGGTCGTTCAGATGTCACGCATGACGGGAATCCCCGAAGACATGCAGGGCTGCCATCTGACCATGATCGACGGCTATGCCATTTCCGGTCATGTTCCCTTTGAAACCATTGAGCGAATTCTGGCCGAACGTCCCGAAGCCAAGGCCTATACCCTGCCAGGCATGCCGATGGGATCGCCGGGTATGGGCGGGGTCAAGAATGCCCCGTTCCAAACCTATCAGATCCATGATGGAGCAGCCGAAATCTACGACGTTCGCTAAGAAGGCCCAAATGCCCGGTCCCGGGCGATGGGGCCGGGCCAGTTATACAAAAATATTTGTGACATAGGCCGGAAACTTGTGTTTGGGGCTTGCGATCCGGGCATGAGCAACACACACTCTATGTATCAGATGTTAAGAGCAGGCGCTGAAACCGCGCTTTATGGTTGTGTCAAATCGGACTGACCGAAAGTGGTAGGGATCAGCGCTTGGAATTCTGCTGCGGTGCGATAAGATCATGTCTGGATCTGAGCAAGGCCCGCAACGATCTTTGCCCGATCTTTGGAAACGTAATCAGGATTAATCGGAGGATCTCATGACCGACGTCGTAATTGTGGGTGCCGCACGGACACCAATCGGCGCATTCAGTGGCACGCTGGCCAATACCCCGGCGCACGATCTGGGTGCTGTTGCCATCAAGGCCGCACTTGAACGCGCAGGCGTCGAAGGCGATGCCGTTGACGAAGTGATCCTTGGTCAGGTCCTGACGGGCGGTCAGGGGCAGAACCCGGCGCGTCAGGCCGCGATTGGCGCAGGTATTTCTGACCGCGCGACCGCGTTTCTCATTAACCAGGTTTGTGGCTCGGGTCTGCGTACGGTTGCCCTTGCTGCCCAGCAGATCATGAGCGGTGATGCCAATATCGTTGTTGCTGGTGGTCAGGAAAACATGTCGCTTTCGGGCCATGTGGCGCATTTGCGCGCGGGCCATAAAATGGGCGATGTCAAATTCATTGACAGCATGATCAAGGATGGTCTGTGGTGCGCGTTTAACGGCTATCACATGGGCAACACCGCAGAAAACATTGCCAACAAGTGGGGCATCTCGCGCGAAGAGCAGGACGCATTTGCCGCAAGTTCCCAGAACAAGGCCGAAGCCGCCCAGAAGTCTGGCCGCTTCGATGACGAAATTGCCGCGGTAACCATTCCCAACCGCAAAGGCGACATTGTCTTTGATACGGATGAATATCCGCGTCACGGTGCCTCACCCGAAGGCATGGCGAAGCTTCGCCCGGCGTTCGATAAGGAAGGTACGGTTACCGCTGGTAACGCATCGGGCATCAATGATGGCGCTGCAGCCCTGATTGTCATGTCAGCGGCTGAGGCTTCCAAGCGCGGTCTGACCCCGCTTGCCACCATCAAAAGCTGGGCAACGGCCGGTGTCGATCCGGCGATCATGGGGTCTGGTCCGATCCCGGCGTCGAAAAAGGCGCTTGAAAAGGCGGGCTGGTCGGCAGCCGACCTTGACCTGATCGAAGCCAACGAAGCCTTTGCCGCGCAGGCGATTGCAGTCAACCGTGACATGGGCTGGGATACCGACAAGGTTAACGTTAATGGCGGTGCGATTGCACTTGGCCATCCGATCGGCGCATCCGGCGCTCGTGTGTTCACCACATTGCTGCACGAAATGCAGAAACGCGATGCCAAAAAAGGTCTGGCGACGCTCTGCATTGGCGGTGGCATGGGGGTTGCGCTTTGCGTTGAACGCTAAGCGATCCTTTGCCGGAAAATAAAACATGCGGGGCGTCCTCTTGGCGGGGATGCCCCGTTTGCATTGATGCAACTTGTGCTGCAGTGCGACGAAAGACTAAGCGGCATTGCAAAAATCGATGATGGAGATGAAATAAAATTACATATATAACGCTTTTTATGGACTAATATTACGCAAGTCGTAGAAGGGCAAACTACGGAAATCGCGATAATGACACGTTTGATGAACGAAGTTTAGGGAGGCGACCATGACAAAAACAGCACTGGTAACCGGTGGAACGCGCGGCATTGGCAAGGCCATCAGCCTGTCACTCAAGGACGCGGGCTATACCGTGGTTGCGAACTATGCTGGCAATGACGAGGCCGCGAAAGCCTTTACCGATGAAACCGGTATTGCGACCTATAAATGGAGTGTCGCCGACGCTGATGCGTGCGCTGCGGGCATCGCCAAGGTCGAGGCTGAAGTCGGGCCAATCGATATTCTGATCAACAATGCCGGCATCACCCGCGACGGCTTCATGCACAAGATGGAGACCGAGCAATGGAACGCGGTGATTGATACCAATCTGAGCTCGCTGTTTTACATGACCAAACCGGTTCTTGAAGGCATGCGTGCGCGTGGATTTGGCCGGGTTGTGAATATTTCCTCGATTAACGGGCAGGCCGGTCAGTTCGGCCAGACCAACTATTCCGCAGCCAAGGCAGGCGTGCACGGCTTTACCAAGGCACTCGCCCAGGAAGTCGCGCGCAAGGGGATTACCGTCAACACCATCGCGCCGGGCTATATCAATACCGACATGGTGGCGGCTGTTCCGGAAAAGGTGCTTGAAGGCATTATTTCCAAAATTCCGGTCGGCCGTTTGGGCGAAGCAGACGAGATCGCGCAGGCGATCCTGTATCTCTGCGGCCCGAATTCCGGCTTCATCACCGGCTCCTGCCTGTCGATTAATGGCGGTCAGCATATGTCGTGATGCGGCTTGATCTGATCACATGAACCAAAACACCCCGCAAAACTTGCGGGGTGTTTTACTTTGGGCCTTTGTCGTTCTGGCATGACGTGGTTATGCCGCAAGAATTTCTTTCATCGTGACAATCTTGGCAAAGGCATCGGCCAGCATCGCCAGTTCGTTGTTATGCAGGTCCGCTGCCAGTATGGTTTTGCCGGTGAGGGTGTCGGGCAAATCGCGGGTTGCGGTGGCATCTGCCACGACGGTGACCTGATAGTCCTTTTCGTTGGCGACACGTGCGGTGGTCGATACGCACAGATGGGTCATGAAACCCGTCAGTACGACATGGTCAAAACCGCCTTGTTTCAGCAACTCTTCAAGTTTGGTACCGCCAAAAGAACTTGGCACGGACTTGGTCAGGATCGCCTCACCCTCATGCGGGGTAACTTCGGGCATGATTGCAGCATAGGGACCACTTGGATCAAACAGCCCCTCTGCATGGTGCTGCACATGGATCACCGTGCCGCCCTGATCGCGCCAATGGGCAAGCAGCGTCTGGATATTTGCAAGGGCCGGCGAAAGCCCGGACAACTTCAGTTTGCCATCGCGGTATTCTTCCTGTGCATCAATCACAATCAATGCGGCGTTCTTGGGCGTTCCGGTCGGAAGAACAGCACCGGCAATATCAAAAATAGTCTGTGCAGTCATATCGGGATCCTTGAGTTATCTTTTTGATGTCTCATTATTGATCTGCGAATTTGCATTATCCATCGGCATTAATTCGGCTAATATCTGCAAATATGCAGAAATCTGGAGCGTCAAATGCCCCTTGATTGGGAAGGATTGCGGACCTTTGCACTGGTCTGCCAGGCCGGGAATATGAGTGCCGCTGCCCGTGAACTGGGTGTTAATCAAACCACGGTAGCACGGCGCATTGCCCGTCTTGAGGAATGGGTCGGCTATAGCGTCCTTCATCGCGATGGCCGGGCTGTTAGCCCGACAGCCCGCGCACAGGCCCTTCTGCAAGCTGCCTTGCAAATGCAGGAAAACGTCTCAGGGCTTCTGGCGCAGGAGCCGCAGGCGGAAAACGATACCAGGCAAATCAGTGGCATTGTCCGGCTGACCGGTGTTGATGCCATCTTGCAAGATTGTGTTGCCCCGCATGTGGCGTCCCTGCATCGGCGCTATCCGGGCATTGCACTGGAATTGATCGGCGCCAACCGCAATCTTAGCCTTGCGCAACGCGAAACCGATATTGCCATCCGCCTTGCCCGTCCCGAAACCGGTGCGTTTCATATTCGACGTCTGGGGTGTCTGCAATTTGGCGTCTTTTGTAACCCCGACGGGTTGCCACCTGATGCCCTTGATCCGGCAAAACTGCCATGGATCGACCTTGATGAATTTTTTGCCGATAAGCCCGAACAGAAATGGCTGTCGGATCATTTCCCGGATCGCAAGACAATCGGATACGCCAATCGTGGGTCGATCATGGCATCAATGATGGCGGGCCATGCGTGTTGTGCGCTCCTGCCGATGTGCGTGGGCGCGCGGATTGATGGCCTTGCCTTGCTTGAAGGCTATCATCCGGTTGGTCGCGAAGTCTGGCTTCTGACCCATCAGGACAAACGCCACCTGCCGCCGGTCCGTGCCGTTGCCGACTGGTTGGTGGATATTCTTCTGGATGGGGAATTTATCAGCCGCCTGTAACCACGATGTCGGCCAGTTTGCTGAGACGTGCAACGGTTACGGCATTGGGCAGGTCGTTTCGTTCCGCCTTGGCGCGTGCGCCCTCATCATCAAAGCCAAAAGAGCGCCACCGTTCCATCAGGCGCACACGAAGCTTTTCTTGGGGCACATCAAGATAGATCGACAGATCAAACAGCGTATGCAGCTGGTTCCAGGGTGTCTGATCAAGAAGCAGGTAATTGCCTTCGACAAGAATGATTGTGTGGTTTGGTGTGATCACACGGGCGGAGCCGCGCGATATTTCAAGACTGCGGTCAAAGAGCGGAACGCAAATGTCCTCAGACGGGGTTTCGCGCAGCGCATTCAAAGTCCGTTTGAGGCCGCCGACATCGAATGTCTCTGGCGCACCCTTGCGCTCCAGAAGATCGCGTTCTTCCAGAACGGCATTGTCAAAATGAAACCCGTCCATCGGCACCACAGCAGCCCCGGCTTTATCACCCCCCAGATGGTGATAAAGCCGGTCGGACAAGGTTGACTTGCCCGAGGCTGGTGCACCGACGATGGCAACAAGAATGCGGCCCTTGTCGGCGTGCTTGGCGCGAATGGCGTCTGCCAACGCGTCGAGATCAGGTGTCATGAAACTGGGCTTCTCATATCCGGGTACGTTATTTTATGCGGCTTCTTCTGCCGGTGGCTCCTTGGCCCCCGTCATGAAGGCAACCGCGTCTGACATGCTGTAATCATCGGGTTTGATGGTGCAAAGACGTTTGCCCAGCCGATGTACATGAATACGATCGGCGACCTCAAAGACATGCGGCATGTTGTGCGAAATCAGCACAATCGGCATGCCGCGCGCCTTCACATCGGCAATCAGATCAAGCACGCGACGGCTTTCCTTGACGCCAAGGGCGGCGGTCGGTTCATCCATGATCACCACGCGCGATCCGAATGCTGCCGCACGGGCAACCGCAACACCCTGACGCTGCCCACCCGAAAGGGTTTCAACCGCCTGATTGATGTTCTGAATGGTCATCAGGCCAAGCTCAGAAAGCTTTTCACGCGCCAGACGCTGCATTTCCTTGTGGTCCAGCGCCCCGAAATACTTGCCCATGACGCCCTTTTTGCGAAGCTCGCGGCCCATGAACATGTTATCGGCAATCGACAGGGCTGGCGAAAGTGCAAGGTTCTGATACACCGTTTCAATTCCGGCTTCGCGGGCTTCCATTGGCGATGTGAACTGGATCGGTTTGCCATCCAGTTCGATACTGCCTTCATCAATGGTCACAGCGCCCGAAAGCGCCTTGATCAGCGATGATTTGCCCGCACCGTTATCGCCGATCACGGCAAGAACCTCGCCAGGATAAAGATCAAAATCGGCATAGTTCAGGGCGGTGACGCGTCCATATCGTTTGACGATGCCGCGTGCCTTAAGAACAGGTTGCACAGATTGGGAAGTGTTGCTCATGACGACACCTTTCTGATCCACTGGTCGATGGCGACAGCAATAATGGTCAGCCAGCCGATGGCAAAGACCTGCCAGAGAACATCCACGCCTGCCAGTCTGAGGCCGGAATTAAACACGCCAACGATCAATGCCCCGATCAGCGGACCAATGATCGATCCACGTCCGCCAAACAGCGAAATGCCCCCGATGACAACAGCGGTAATCGATTGCAGGTTGGCTTCCTGAAAACTCTGTGGCGAAACAGAACCCACACGTCCGATGGATGCCCACGCGCCAATCGCGCAAACCAGCCCGGCCAGGCAATAAACCATGATCAGGGTGCGGTTGGTGCGAATGCCCGAAAGCTCGGCGGCTTCCTTGTCATCGCCAATGGCATAAACATGCCGACCCCAACTGGTATGATTAAGGATGTACCAAAGCACCCCAAAGATCACCAGCATCAGGATCGACCCATAGGTGATCCGGGCCCCGCCAAGCGCGATGCTTTCGCCAAAGAATTTCAAAAGCGGGGCGATTTCATCCAACGTCTGGCTGCGGATTGATTGTGCGCCCGAAAGCCAAAGATTAAGCGCAAAGAAAATATTCCACGTGCCCAGCGTCACGATAAACGGCGGCAACTTGATCCGGGTTACCAAAAACCCGTTCAGCGCCCCGGCACAGATCCCGCCAATGCAGCCGATCACAATGGCAATCGGGGCCGGGATGCCGATGGTCACGGCAAGCTGCCCCATAATGACCGACATCAGAACCATGATCGCCCCGACCGAAAGGTCAATCCCGGCGGTCAGGATCACAAGGCTTTGGGCTGCTGCCAGAATACCGATGATCGACACCTGCTGCATGATCAGCGACAGGTTAAACGGTGAAAAGAATTTGCTGCCGGCGACAAAGCCGAAAATGATGATCGAAAATATCAGAACAATCACCGGCACCATCGTCGGGTTGCCGTGCAGGAAGTGCTGCACACTGTCAAATAGACTGCGGTGTTTGTGTTCGAATTGCGCGACATTGCTGTCGCTGGAGTCAAGCGCGTGCTCGAATTCCTGTTTCTGGCGCGACGATTTTGGTGTCTCGCTCATCGTTTCCTCCGGACCTGGTCAAAACGGGATCAGGTATTCCTGATCCGGTTGTTGTCACCGCCCGGCTCTGATGGCTGGTTGGTTCGGGGTGACAGACCAAGTGTAAAGCAATGTGGGACAAGGAGGGCAGGGGATAATACTGCCCTCCTTCGAAGCAGGTCAGGATCAGCCCCGGATTAACCCCAGCAGCGATCCATGCCTTCGGCAACGTCAATCGACGGAACACCGTCTACCGGCTGATCGGTCACAAGGTTCACACCCGTGTTATAGAAGTTAAGGCCCTGGCTGTTCTGCGGCTTTTCACCGCTGTCAGCCCATGCCTTGATCGCTTCGATGCCCTTGGATGCCATCAGCAGGGGATATTGCTGCGAGGTCGCACCAATCACGCCGTCCTTGACGTTGGCGACACCCGGGCAACCGCCATCGACCGAGACGATCAGAACACCGTCTTCCATGCCAAACGACTTAAGTGCTTCATAGGCACCAGCTGCTGCCGGTTCGTTGATGGTATAAACCACATTGATGTCAGGATCGCGCTGCATCAGGTTTTCCATCGCGGTGCGGCCGCCTTCCTCGTTGCCGTTGGTCACATCGTGGCCAACGATCCGGTCGTCATCCTCGTCCCCGATCTTGTTAGGGTCCTTGATGTCGATCCCGAATCCTTTCATGAAGCCCTGATCGCGCAGCACATCAACTGATGGCGCGCTCGGTGCTAGGTCAAGCATGGCAATTTTGGCCTCCGATGCCTTGTCGCCAAGCTTGGCGGCCGCCCACTGACCAATCAGTTCACCGGCCTTGAAGTTGTCCGTTGCAAAGGTTGCGTCGGCCGCATCAATCGGCTCAAGCGGCGTGTCGAGTGCGATCACGATCAAGCCAGCGTCGCGTGCCTTTTTCACGACCGGTACAATTGCCTTGGTGTCCGACGCGGTCAGAAGGATTCCCTTGGCACCTGATGCAATGCACGATTCGATGGCCTGAACCTGCGTTTCATGGTCCCCGTCAATCTTGCCGGCATAGGTCGAAAGATCGATGCCAAGTTCTTCGGCCTTGGCAGATGCCCCTTCCTTCATTTTGACAAAGAACGGGTTGATGTCGGTTTTAGTGATCAGGCAGGCGCCGATTTCATCGGCTTTTGCGGTGTTTGGTGCAGCGGAAATACCAAGTGCAAGCGCACCAAGGGCCGCGCCAAGAAGTGCTTTCTTCATTTGTTTCCTCCCAGGATTGAACCTGAATATGTGGCCATTTGGGCCTGATTTGATTGTTTTCCAACAGGTCGTGGCGCAGTTTTTTGGGTTGGGCCTTCAACCTGCATGGCGCTTACGACACACCAAATGGGCGAGGCTGTCAATTAATAAATCCGATTGATTTATTAATTATTCCTGTCACTGTGAACGGTAATCAGGCTATCTAATGTCTGAGTGGGAGGACCAAATGACAGACAGCATCTCTGCAAACCCGGATGATACCGGGGCGGATGATCGCAATACGCGTCCGTTGCATCCTGGCGGGGGCGCAAATCAGCTTCGCGTGCGTGCCTATAACGAACGGCTTGTGTTGTCGCTTGTGCGTCGAAATGCCGGTTTGTCAAAGGCCGATATCGCAAGGCTTTCGGGCCTTTCTGCCCAGACCGTTTCCGTGATCATGCGTGCCCTTGAAAAAGACGGCCTCCTGATGCGCGGCACCCCGGTGCGTGGCAAGGTTGGCAAGCCCAAAGTACCCATGGCGCTCAATCCCGACGGGGTCTATTCCTTTGGTCTTAAAATCGGCCGACGCAGTGCTGAATTGATCCTGATGGATTTCGTTGGGTCAGTACGGGCAACCAAACGCGAAGCCTATAAGTATCCGACACCTGATGGTATTCGCCGGTTTGTCCGGGAATCGGTCGATGACATCATTTCCGGTCTGTCCCGCAATCAGATTGACCGCATCGCCGGGGTCGGAATAGCCGCCCCGTTTGAGCTTTGGAACTGGGTCGATGAAGTCGGCGCGCCCGTCGAAGACATGAATGCCTGGCGTGAAGTAGATCTTGTCGAAACCATCGGCGCCATCGTGCCATTCCCGGTCTTTCAGCAAAATGACGCGACAGCGGCCTGCGGGGCGGAACTGGTCTTTGGCCTTGGTCCAAACTATTCCGACTTCGCCTATTTCTTTATCGGGTCATTTATTGGCGGTGGGGTGGTGCTTAATCAGGCGCTTTACGCCGGGCGCACAGGCAATGCCGGGGCGTTTGGTTCCATGCCGGTATCCTCGCGCAGCGGTCACCCCAGCCAGCTGATCGATCAGGCTTCCATCTTCGTACTTGAAGAAATGCTGACCCGCGAAGGTCGTGACCCGGCAATGCTGTGGCGTGATCCGGACTACTGGTACGGGTTGGGCGATACCCTTGATATCTGGATTTCTCATACCGCACGCAGTCTGGCGATTGCCATTACATCGGTTTGTTCGGTGATTGATTTCGAAGCGGTTATCGTTGATGGCGGTTTCCCGGCCGATGTCTGTGACCGGGTGGTTGCGGCCACACGCGCTGCCATTTCAGAACTTGATCTACAGGGAATTGAAAGCCCGCGCATCGAACAGGGGCAGGTAGGCAGTGCCGCGCGCGCTATTGGTGCGGCTAGTCTGCCGCTGTTTTCGCGTTATCTGCTTGATCAGAACGTGTTGTTCAAACAGATGGCCTGATCTGAGATCATCTTCCTAGAAATTATCTTTGCGTTTGCGAATCTCGGTAAAGATCGCAACCGGGCTTTCGCCGCTCATTCCAAGCGCCTCGGCAACGGACGGGTCATCGGCGCGCAGGAACGGATTGGTGGCAAGCTCCACATCCAGACGCGATGGAATGGTTGGCAAGTTGCGGGCACGAAGCCCGTTAATATCCTGACATCGCGCGGTCAGGATCGGATTATTCGGCTCAATCGTTTTGGCGAAGTTCGCATTGGCCTGGGTATATTCATGACCGCAATAGACTTGCGTGCTCGCCGGAAGGCCCCGGAATTTCTGCAAGGAATGCCACATCTGTTCGGGCGTGCCTTCAAACAGGCGCCCGCAGCCCAGCGCAAACAAACTGTCACCTGAAAACAGCGCGGTGATCGCCGGGAAGTAAAACGCAATATGCCCGCTGGTATGGCCCGGGACATCGAAAACCTTGCCCTCAAGATCGCCAATCAGAACCTGATCACCCTCGGCACAGGTTTCATCCATGTTGGGAATACGTGCGGTTTCCGCCGCCGGACCCAGCAATTTGGCACCGTATTTCTCGATCAATTCGGCATTGCCGCCGATATGGTCATGGTGGTGGTGGGTGTTGATCACCAGATCAAGGTTCCAGTCACGCTCTTCAAGTGCGGCAATCACCGGGGCTGCTTCGCCCGGGTCGATGATGGCAGTGACTTCGCTGCGGTGGCAGCGCACAAGATAGGTGTAATTGTCTGAAAGACAGGGAATGACGATGACTTCACCCGCAGCCATAGCGTACCTCAAAATGTAATTTATCTGTTGGGGCAAGACTATCAGGATGTAGGCTCAGGACCTATTAATTTGGTTTGAATGGTTCACCGGGTTTGTGCGGATACGCGAAGCAAAACCGCAGGGAGATATGTATCTTTCAAGGCTTTGCGACAAAGTAGCCCGTGCAAACCCGGTGAATCCAAAGGACAGACGTTATATTTGCGAACTCTTGCGTCAAACCCCTTGGCCGGGATACCAGCCCGCCCGGCGGGCCTTTCCTTGGATTTCACAAATATAACGTCTGCCATTCCAATCAAATTAATAGGTCCTGAGCCTAGTGTCTTGAAACAATCACGCAAAAACATTCCCGTGCAGGACCGGGGATGATAGGCTGCTGCCATGCGTCAGGATGTCGTTGATCTTCACCGTTTTTATGCAAGCAGCATCGGGCAGGCCGCACGGCGCCTGATCCGCAGGCGTTTGCGCGTCATGTGGTCGGATGTCCGTGGCATGCGGGTGCTGGGCTTTGGCTATGCCACGCCCTATCTGCGCCCCTTTATTGGCGAGGCAGAGCGCGTCATGGCCTTCATGCCAGCCCAGCAGGGCTGTGTTCATTGGCCTGCCGGTGAAGACAACCGTGTGGCGCTGACCGAAGAAACCATGTTGCCGCTGTCTGATAGTTCGGTGGATCGCATTTTGGTCGTGCATCTGGTCGAACATACGGACTCGATGCGCCGCCTGATGCGCGAATGCTGGCGCGTACTGACGCCAAATGGCCGGATTGTTGTGGTGACACCCAACCGAAGCTCGCTCTGGTCGTGGTCGGAAAAAACGCCCTTTGGCTATGGCCATCCCCATAGCGTGTCGCAGCTGCAAAACCTGCTACGCGAAAACATGTTCCTGCCGGTCCAGCACAGCCGTGCGCTTTTCATGCCGCCAACCAACATCCGGCTTTTGCTGCGGTGGTCGCAGATGTTTGAAAATATCGGTTCGCGCCTGTTCAAGGCCTTTGCCGGTGTCTCGATTGTCGAGGCAGGAAAGCAGCTTTACGCCAGTTCCGGCACACCGCAACGCAAACGCCGTCTTGTCCATATCCCGGTCACGGTCCCGCCACTGCGTCCGGCCGATGGCAACCGGCAGCACAGGGAGTGTTGCGAAGATGCTGATGACGGGCAGGCGACCAAGCCCAAAACGGCGTCAGATCATCAGACGGTCAAGAAATCCGACTGATCTGAAACATGGTGTTACGCCATCGCAATTGACAGGCAGCACAGGTTTGTCTGAATAATAGAACCATGAATTTCAGGAACGCATTGCGAAATACAGTCAGATTTGCAGGTAGCATGCTTGTCGGCCATGCGCTGGCCGGGGCATATATGGCGACGGCCCAAACAGTGCAGGACAGCAACGTCGCGCGGACCATCACGCTCTATGCCGAAGACAGCAACAGACCCTATGCCTTTCTGGATGGTGCGGTGGCTGACGGCATTTATGTCCGCATCCTGCAAGAGGCGTTTGAACATCTGCCAGCCTATCAGCTTGATATCGTTAGCGTCCCGTTTCGCCGCGGGATGGATCTGCTTGAGAGCGGCAAGATCATGGGATTTTTCCCACCCTATGAACGTGCGGACCGGGACTGGATTGAACGTTATTCCATCCCGATTCTGCGCGAAACCGTGGTGGTGATATGCAGCAAGGATTACGCCCAAAGCAACGAGCTGCACCTTTTCCCGGAAGATTTCAGAGGCGCACGCTTTGCCAATAATGCCGGGTATCGACTGGCAGGTCCGGCATTCTTTGACATGGTCGAGGCTGGCCGGATTACGCTTGAAGAAGCCAACACCACGGCCAGTAATCTGCGTTTCCTGATGGCAGGCCGCGTTGATTGTTATGTCAATGAGCGGATGGCCATTCTGGCGGGGATGCGCGAACTGGGTGTGGATAATGCAACGTCCCGCCTGTTTAACGAAGTCGCGATCATTGGTCAGGAATTTGGCTATGTCGCATTCGGGCCCGATCCGGATGGCAACTGGCCCTATCGCGATCAGTTTGCCGACGCGCTTGATCAGGTCTTGCGCGAGATGCGCGATAGCGGCGAGATTGACCGGCTGGTTGTTTCCTATTTTGCCTATTGATTGCCTGACGATTTAATCTGCGGGCACAAAAAAAACAGGCCACCCGAAGGTGGCCTGTCTTAACGTTGTGTCTGAAGCGACGTCTTAGTGTTCGACGTCGCGCCAGATTTTGCGTTTGACCGCATAAAGCATTGCGGTGAACACGATCAGGAACAGGATCACTTTCATGCCAAGCGCCTTGCGGGCTTCAAGCTCTGGCTGTGCTGTCCAGTTCAGGAACGCGGTCACATCACGTGCATGCTGTTCCAGGGTCATCGGCGTGCCGTCCGTGTACTCGACCGCTTCGTCATAAAGCGGCGGAGCCATGGCGATCTGATGGCCCGGGAAGTAGTGGTTGTAGTACTTTCCGTCTGCAAGGTCGAAGCCCTCAGGTGCTTCTTCCTCATAGCCGGTCAGAAGGCCGAACACATAGTCCGGGCCATTGACACGTGCCTTGTTCATCAACGAAAGATCCGGCGGAACCGCGCCGCCATTCGAAGCAGCCGCAGCCTTTTCGTTCGGGAACGGAGACGGGAAGTAATCAGCCGGGATGCCCGGACGGGTGAACATGTCACCATCGTCGTTCGGACCATCTTCGATGTCATACTCGGCCGCAATCGCCTTGATCTGCTCTTCGTTGAATCCAATGCCTTCAAGGTTACGGAAGGCAATGAAACGCAGGCTGTGACAGCCGGCACAAACGTTCTTGTAGACCTGGAAGCCACGCTGCAGCTGTGCACGGTCATAGGTGCCAAACAGACCCTGCCAGCTCCAATCCTGTGCCTCGGGCACCGGCGCGTCGCCGGCAGCCTTGGCTGCACCACCAGTGAATGCGGTTACCGCGAAGGCGGCAGCAATTGCGGTCAGTGCGAACTTACGCATTTGCACCCTCCTTCAAAACAGATTCGCTGATGCTTGCAGGAAGCGGTTTGGTTCGTTCCATTTTTCCAACCAATGGCATGACCACAAGGAAGTGCGCGAAGTAATACAGCGTCGAAAGCTGACCCATCACGATGACTTTCAGACCCGGGATACCGAGGAAGTAGTCATCCGGTGCCTTCGCCCCGCAATAGCCGAGGATGAAGGTGTCGATCACAAACAGCCAGAAGAACCATTTGTAGACCGGACGGAATTTCGAGCTGCGAACCTTCGAGGTATCAAGCCACGGAATAACGAACAGGATCACGATCGAGGCAAACATCGCCAGCACGCCAAGCAGTTTCGCCGGGATGCCAAAGATGGTGAAGTCGATCGACCGCAGGATCGCATAGAACGGCAGGAAGTACCATTCCGGCACGATGTGCGGCGGGGTGACCAGCGGGTTCGCCGGGATGTAGTTATCCGGGTGACCCAGATAATCCGGTGCAAAGAACACAAACGCCGAGAAGAAGATCAGGAATACGCCCAGACCGTACAGATCCTTGATCGTGTAGTACGGGTGGAACGGAATGCTGTCTTGCGGCGTTTTGATTTCAACACCGGTCGGGTTGTTCGAACGCACGCTATGCAGTGCCCAGACATGCAGGACAACAAGGCCCAGAATGACAAACGGCATCAGATAGTGCAGCGAGAAGAACCGGTTCAGTGTCGGGTTATCAACCGAGAACCCACCCCACAGCCAGGTCACCAGCGGATCGCCGATCAGCGGGAAGGCAGAGAACAGGTTGGTAATAACCGTCGCACCCCAGAAGGACATCTGGCCCCACGGCAGGACATAACCCATGAACGCAGTTGCCATCATGGCAAGCAGGATCAGGATACCAATCCACCACAGAACTTCGCGCGGTGCTTTGTATGACCCGTAATACAGGCCACGGAAAATGTGAATGAACACAACGATGAAGAACATCGAAGCGCCGTTCATATGGATATAGCGGATCAGCCAGCCATAGTTCACATCACGCATGATGCGTTCGACCGACTCAAAGGCCATATCGGTATGGGGGGTGTAGTTCATCACCAGGAAAATCCCGGAGAGGATCATCGTCACCAGAACAAACCCGGCCAGGGAACCAAAGTTCCACATATAGGACAGGTTTTTCGGTGTCGGATATTCGTATGCAGAGTGGTGCAGCATGGAGATGACCGGAAGACGGTCGTCAACCCACTTGACCACTTTGTTGTTCCACTGAGGTGCGCTCATCTACCTGCTCCTTACCCGATCCGGACCGACGTGTCGGTCAGGAATTCATATTCCGGAACGACAAGGTTCAACGGCGCGGGGCCGCGGCGGATACGGCCCGACGTATCATAGTGCGAGCCATGGCATGGGCAGTACCAGCCATCATAATCCCCACGGGTTTCGCCTGTGGCCGTGCCCATCGGAATGCAGCCCAGATGGGTGCAGACGCCGACGACAATCAGCCACTCTTTCTTTTCGACGCGTGCATCGTCGCTCTGTGGATCGACGAGTTCGTTCAATGCGACGTCTTCGGCCTCATTGATTTCGCGTTCGGTACGATGGCGGATGAAGACAGGTTTGCCTCGCCACATGACCTTAATTGCCTGACCAACGGGGATGTTGGCCAAATTAACCTCAACCGAGGCAAGTGCGAGAACGTCCTTGGACGGGTTCATGCTGTCCACGAACGGCAACAACGCGCAACCAACGCCAACGGCGCCAACTGCTGTGGTCGCCAAGGTCAGGAAATCCCTGCGGTTCTCGTCCGGCTGGTGTTCGCCGGAGGAATGCACCGTTTGCGACATAATTAATCCCTCTTTCTGCCCCCAAAACAGGCATGCGGAATGCCAAACCAAGACTTAGGGCAAACCCGTTTGCTTTCCATTGATGAAAATCAAACAATCTTGCCGCTAAAAGCCCTTAGGCCTGTTTGACGGTCCGTATACTAACAAAAATTCAGTTTGTTAAGGAGAACTTGGAGTTGCAAATTGTTTGCATTCAACCAGATCATTGGGTTTTGCGCTGCACAATTCGGTAAAACATAGCGTAATTGCGGGTATCCCGGCTTTTGTTCGCCAAGGACTTGGCGGTTTAGTTCTTCATATTCCAAAAAAGTCTAATAGGGGCGTTAACGGGTAATTATATGTCCCTGACGAACTGATTCGACATTTGTTCACCAACGATTCTAAAAGACGCCATGAGAATTTGTTTATTCGAACCCGACATTCCGCAAAATACCGGCACGATCCTGCGCATGGCCGCCTGCTTTGGCCTGCCGGTCGATATCATCGAGCCGTGCGGATTTTTGCTGACCTCGGCGGCACTCAAACGTGCGGGGATGGATTATCTTGAAAAGGCCGATTATATACGCCATGCCGACTGGCGCGCCTTTGTCGAGGCCCGCGAAGACGGAACCCTGCCGGGACGTTTGGTGTTGCTGACGACCAAGGGGGCCGAACCCTATTGCGATTTCGAATTTCGCGCCGATGATATCCTTATGCTGGGGTCCGAAAGCAAAGGGGTGCCCGATCAGGTGCATGATTATGTCGATGCCCGCGTCGTCATTCCCATGAAGCCGCAAATGCGCTCGCTGAATGTCGCCATGGCAACCGCAATGACATTGGGCGAAGCGCTCCGACAGACCAATGGCTTTCCCAAGCCCAGTGAATGAACCAAGTGAGTGACGCAATGACGGACGCAAAGATTGCTGCAAAACAGGCAATGAAAACGAGCACCGACCACAAGGTCGACGATGCCGTCGTTGCCAAACGCAAACAGATCGCCCAGGACTGGTTCCGCCAATTGCGTGATGACATTTGCGCCAGTTACGAGGCGCTTGAGGACAGCTACGAAGGACCGCTTTCCGATCGTGCACCGGGGCGTTTTGAACGCACCGTATGGGAACGCGGCGAAAACGAAGGCGGCGGCGAGATGTCGGTCATGAAGGGCCGGGTGTTTGAAAAGGTCGGGGTCAATATCTCGGTTGTGCATGGCGAATTTTCCGAAAAGTTCCGCAAGGAAATCCCCGGTGCCGATGAAAACCCCAATTTCTGGGCCGCGGGCATTTCACTGGTCGCCCATCCATGCTCGCCCCATGTTCCGGCCGTGCACATGAACACGCGGCACATCGTCACCACCAAGGCATGGTTTGGCGGTGGTGCCGATCTGACCCCGGTCTTCCCGCAGGAAAAAGATACCGCCGATTTCCATGGCGCGCTTAAATCTGCCTGCGATGCCCATGGCGATGACTATTACGACCGGTTTAAACAGTGGTGCGATGAATATTTCTGGCTGCCCCACCGTAACGAACCGCGCGGGGTTGGCGGCATTTTCTATGATTATCTGGATGCTGACTGGGAAGCCGACTTTGCCTTTACCCAGGATGTCGGGCGTGCTTTCCGCGATATCTATCCGGAACTGGTCAAACGCCACTACAACAAATCCTGGACCGATGACGAACGCCGCGCCCAACTGATCAAGCGCGGCCGCTATGTCGAGTTCAACCTGCTCCATGACCGTGGCACGCGCTTTGGCCTGATGACCGGTGGCAACACCGAAGCCATCCTGATGTCGCTTCCGCCCGAAGCCAACTGGCCGTAAGGCTGCATCAATCTGCATGGATGCCCATACCCGCCTTCGCGGGCATGACGGAACTAAAGCCGGGCGAGGGGAACCACCGTCATTCCCGCGAAGGCGGGAACCTCGCCCCGCAGGCTTTCAAAAGTGGCCGCTATTTCTTCGCGGCGAAAATCCGCCCAATGGTATTAAGCAATATCTGTGCAGCCAGAATGGCGGTCGTTCCGGTGTGATCGTAATCCGGCGCAACTTCGACCAGATCAATGCCGACGATATCGCCCCGTTTGGCAAGGCCAGCGATGATTTCCAGCACGTCATAATACAGGAACCCGCCATGGCTGGGCGTGCCGGTGCCGGGCGCAATCGACGGATCAAACCCGTCAATATCAATGGTCAGGTAATACCGCTTTCTGGCCGGAATACGTTCCAGAACACCTTCGACACCAAGCTTGCGAACTTGGCGCACAGACAGGATGTCTGATCCCTGTTCGCGGGCATAGTCGTATCCTTCCTTGGCGGTGGACGACACATTGCGAATGCCAAGCTGGGTCATGCCCGTGACCCACGGCTTTTCAATTGCGCGGCGCATCGGGTTGCCATGGCCATTACGCACCCCGTGGCGTTCATCAACGAAATCCAGATGGGCGTCAAACTGCACCACATGCACCGGTTCCTGATCGGAAAAGGCATTGATACAGGGAATATTGATCGAATGATCGCCGCCCAGAACCACGGGCAGGGCACCGGCAGCCAAAATCTTGCGCACGCCAAACTCGATATTGGCGTGGCTGTTGATCGTGTCGGTATGAATGATATCGGCATCGCCAATATCGATCATCCGGACCCCTTCAAGATAGGTCACGTCATCTTCATGGTCATAGGCCCCGGCATGGCCAAAGGCAAAAAGTGTCGATGCCTCGCGAATGCTGCGCGGCCCGAACCGGGCACCGGATCGCCACTGGGTGCCGAAATCAAACGGTGCGCCAAGGATCGCAACATCGGCATCAATCGCATCCCAGTTCTCGACATAGGGGCTTTTGGAAAAGGTCGAAATGCCAACGAAGGGCAGGTTCAACCGCCCGCTGTTATAGCCATGCTCTGTCATGAAAAATCCCCTGTCGATTGTGGTGTACGCGAACCACCACTCTAGGGAACACTGCGCCAAGGTTACAGCAAAACAATGCAAGATTTCAGAGGTGTCAGGTCTCGTTGGTCAACCAGTCCAGCAACGTGATTGTCGTATCGCTGACCGACCGGCTGGGTACCACCCAGTATCCGCGATCCGGGCGGCTGACTTCCGCGCCAACCGTGACAAGTGACCCTTGGTCGATGTGATGCTCAATCAACCCCCGCCACCCCAGCGCGACGCCCTGTTCGGCAAGGGCGGCCTGAATGACAAAGCCATAGGTGTTCAGACCAAGATCGCCTTGTGCCGGTTTGCGGTCAATCCCGTGATCGGCAAGCCAGCTTTCCCATGTCAGCCAGCGTGACTTGCCGGTAACTTCCAGGTGCAGTAGCGGTGCACGGGCAAACTGCGCGGGATCATCAAACGGGCCAAACCGTTCAAGAAAACCCGGCGTGCAGACCGGTACCACCCGCTCCGGGATCAGAAGCTGTGCCGTCTCGGGGAAATCTTCTGCTGCCCCGAATAACATGGCAGCATCGGTTTCGCGGCCAAGTTCATCATCAAGGCCTTGCGATGCAATGATATGGACTTCAGCTTCGGGGTGCAGGCGACGGAAATCGGTCACACGCGGCATCAACCAGAAGGCCGCAAACCCGAAATCGGTAAAGATCCGCACCGCATGGTCCTGTGAAGACCGGCGGGTATCGCGCACGGCTTTGTCAATATTTTCGACACTGCTTTTGACCGCCTCAAACAGGACTTCACCCGCATCGGTCAATCGGCTGCCGCCCTGTGACCGATGCAGCAGCGATACGCCCAGCTGATCTTCGACCCGCTTGATCTGATAGGTCACCGCAGGCTGGCTCAATCCCAGTTCATTGGCGGCCCGTGTGAGGCTGCCCAGCCGCCCAACGGCTTCAAAAATTCTCAGCCAGCCAATGTCGAGTGGTCTTTGCATTATAAAAATTCTTTATGGAAGTGATTAAAAAACACCGGGTTTCTTTGAGTGTCAATTTATGAATTTAATGTCGTTAACGAAGCATGCGTCAAGCGGAATAACAATAAGACCCGATAAAACGCACCCGAAAAGGGGCAGGGTTTACGGCTGGCGCGGGCTCGAACCAAACGACCCAGGGGTGCTTTTCTCGTCAATGCTGCCATCTTGGTGATCGGCGGATTGCACCCTGTGAAGGAGTGCATAATACATGACGTCCCCGAATATTTTGATCCTGATGGCCGACCAGTTGAACGGAACGCTGTTCCCCGATGGCCCTGCAGATTTCCTTCATACGCCGCATTTGCGCAAGCTAGCACGTCGCTCGGCACGTTTCCGCAATTGCTATACCGGCTCCCCGCTTTGTGCCCCGGGACGTGCATCCTTTATGGCCGGTCAGTTGCCCCATCGCACCCGGGTCTATGACAACGCCGCCGAATTTTCCTCGGACATTCCGACCTATGCCCATCACTTGCGTCGCGCGGGGTATTACACCTGTCTGTCGGGCAAGATGCATTTCGTCGGTCCAGATCAGCTTCACGGGTTTGAAGAACGCCTGACCACCGATATCTACCCGGCCGATTTCGGCTGGACGCCGGATTATCGCAAACCGGGTGAACGGATTGACTGGTGGTATCACAACCTCGGATCCGTCACCGGTGCCGGTGTTGCCGAGATTTCCAACCAGATGGAATATGATGACGAGGTCGCCTACAACGCGACGCACAAGATTTATGACCTGTCGCGCGGCCATGACGAACGCCCGTGGTGCCTGACGGTCAGCTTCACCCATCCGCATGACCCGTATGTTGCACGCAAGAAATTCTGGGATCTGTATGAAGATTGCCCGGAACTTGAACCCGATGTTGCGCCGTTTGACTTTGATGATCAGGACCCGCATTCCCAGCGCCTGATGCATGCCAGCGACTACACCGCCTTTGACATCCAAAAGGAAGATGTCAGACGCTCCCGTCAGGCCTATTTCGCCAACATCTCCTATATCGATGACAAGGTCGGTCAGATCATGGAGGTGCTTGAAAACACCCGTCAGCTCGACAACACCATCATCATCTTTGTCTCCGACCACGGCGATATGCTGGGCGAGCGGGGTCTGTGGTTTAAAATGAGCTTCTTTGAAGGCTCTGCCCGTGTGCCCTTGATGATGGCCGGGCCGAACATCACGCCGGGTCTTTATACCGATCCGGTCTCAAGCCTTGATGTCACGCCGACAGTCGCTGATCTCGCGGGCATTTCCATGGAAGAGGTACAGCCATGGACTGACGGGATGTCACTGTGCTCGATGCTTGATGGCAAGGCGCGCACCGAACCGGTGCTGATGGAATATGCCGCCGAAGGCTCCTATGCCCCGCTGGTCTGTATCCGTGAAGGCAAATGGAAATACACCTATTGCACGCTTGATCCTGAACAGCTTTTCGATCTTGAAGCCGATCCCAAGGAACTGACCAACCTTGCAGCGGATCCGGCCTGTGCTGAACAGATGGAAGCATTTCGCGTGCAGCGTGATGCGCGGTGGAACCTTGATGCGTTTGACTCTGCGGTTCGCGAAAGTCAGGCGCGCCGCTGGATTGTCTATGAGGCGCTGCGCAACGGCTCTTACTTCCCGTGGGATTATCAGCCGCTGCAAAAGGCCTCCGAACGCTACATGCGCAATCACATGGATCTCAACGAACTCGAAGACAAACAGCGCTTCCCGCGAGGGGAGTAAGAAGCAGCGTCGGCCAGCCATGTGGGACGGCTGGTCGGCGCTGCCTTAACTCGTCTGCCAAAACAGCTGAAGAAAGACCTGAAGTGCCTAATCAAAGCCGCCTCGCAGTCCGGCTCGGGTACGGACCGCATGTTTGATCAGTTCCGGGAGCCCCCCTGAACTGGACAGGGGCATAAACAACGAAAAGTTGGATACCCGAAACAGTGAGGTAATCATGGACGACAAAATGAAGGTGGGGCCGCTCGGGCCCTTCCCGCGGGTCAGCAAGCCGGTCTTCTCGGTATCGGCCGTCCTGATCTTGGGATTCATCATATTCGGCGCGGCCTTTACCGAAACCGCAGGTGCGCTGTTCTCCGCCGCGCAATCGGTAATCGGGAACTATTTCGGCTGGTTTTTGATCATTGTGGCCAATCTGGCTGTTGTGGTCAGTCTCTATCTTGCAATCGGGCCTTATGGCCGGGTGCGTCTGGGCCGTCAGACCGACAAGCCGGAATATGGCCTGTTTTCCTGGACGGCCATGCTGTTTAGTGCCGGCATTGGTATCGGTTTGCTCTATTGGGGGGTGGCAGAGCCACTTTATCACTATTTCGCACCGCCCATGGCCGAACCCGAAAGCATTGCCGCGGCCGAACAGGCAATGACGATTTCGTTCCTGCATTGGGGCATCCATGGCTGGGCGCTTTATTGCATCGTTGGCCTGTCGCTGGCCTATTTCCACTATCGCAAGGGTCTGCCGCTTTCGATCCGCTCCGCCCTTTATCCGATCATTGGCGAACGGATTTATGGCACCTGGGGCCATGTGGTCGATATTCTCGCCGTGTTTGGCACGATGTTTGGCATTGTCACGACCCTTGGTCTTGGCGTCATGCAGATCAGCTCGGGTCTGAATTCGCTGTTTGGTATTCCCGACACGATGCCGGTCCAGATCATTTTGATTGCCATCATTACCGTGTTTGCGACCATTTCGGTCATGGCGGGCCTTGATGGCGGCATCAAGCGGATCAGTAACCTTAATATCCAGCTGAGCTTCCTGTTGCTGGGCTTTGTTCTGATATTTGGCCCGACCCTGTTTGTGTTCGACAGCTTTGTTGAAAATGTCGGCAACTATATCAGCAATCTGGTCGTCATCAGTTTCTGGAGCGAAGCCTATACCGATACCAACTGGCAGACCGGCTGGACGATTTTCTATTGGGCCTGGTGGGTTTCGTGGTCGCCGTTTGTCGGCATTTTCATTGCCCGCATTTCGCGGGGCCGCACGGTGCGCGAGTTCACGCTTGGCGTTCTGTTTATTCCGGTCTTCATCCTGTTCTTCTGGTTTACCGCCTTTGGCGGGGCTGCGATCCATATGGAAATGATCGGCGATCCCGGTTTGATCGAGGCCACCAAGGCCAGTTACGGCAGTGCGATCTTCAAGCTGCTTGAATTCATGCCGCTGACCAAGTTTGTCACCACGGTTGTCATCGTGATGATCGTGATCTGGTTTGTCACCTCGTCTGACAGTGGATCATTTGTCATCGACATGCTGACTGCCGGTGGCGATGCCAACCCGCCGCGTATTCAGCGCCTGTTCTGGGCCACGACCGAAGGCGTGATTGCGGCGGTCCTTCTGGTGGCAGGCGGGTTATCGGCCCTGCAGGCTGCGGCCGTTGTGGCGGGCTTCCCGTTCGCGGCGGTTATTCTGGTTATGATGTATGGGTTGTTGCGTGGCCTTGGTCGCGATTCACTCGTTCTCTACCGCTACAAGCAGTGGTACGAGACCGAGCACGAGGCTGACCATAACCTGCCCGATGCCTATGTCGACGAGACCGAACTTCCGGATGTTCATCCGGGTCCGACATTCACTGCACCAAAGCACGCTGAATAACGACGCTAAATTGGTGCGGTAAGACACAAACAGAAAACGGACGGATGGCCTGTGCCATCCGTCCGTTGCTTTGAGGGGGGTAGACCATCTTGGTTGGTCTTATGCTGCACGCTGGTGATGCGTGCCTTCGCTGACTTCCTCGACGATTTTGCTGACAAAGGCATCAAGATCCTGCGGTGAACGCGACGTCACAATGCCGTCTTCGCAGACCACAGCCTCGTCGCGCCACAGCGCACCGGCATTGAGCATATCGGTCTTGATCGACGCAAATGACGTTGCATGACGATCACGCAGCGCGCCGACCTCGATCAGAAGCCACGGGCCGTGGCAAATGGCCGCGACCGGTTTGCCCGATGCGACAAACTCGCGCACCAGACTGACAGACGCTTCGTCATTGCGCAGCAGGTCGGGGTTGATCTGCCCGCCGGGGATGACCAGCGCGTCATAGTCTTTGATATCGACATTTTTGACTTCGACATCGACATCGACCGTGTCGCCCCAATCGCTTTTGTCCCAGCTTTTGATCGGATCAGATTTGGGCGATGCGATTTTGACGTTGGCCCCGTGGGTTGACAATTTTTCAAGCGGAACACGCAGTTCAGACCGTTCATAGCCATCGGTGGCAAGAATCAGGATCTTTGCGGTATCAATCGCAGGCATGATGTCGCTCCTTTCATTGGTCGGGCATTACACCTTGCCAACGGCTGCGAGCTGCTCTCGTTCCGGATTTCAATGTGATCATTTTGTGGCACGGGCGCAAAATTGCTGTGAAACACCGAATTGCCTCTGATGCGTTTTTAATTGTATGAGGATTTATATTCCGCCTTGCCCGTGGTCTGTTCGACTGCCGGGTAAAGGGCGGAAATCCCGCGTATCCGTCTGAAAAACAGCCGACTTCTAATCCTCATACTTAAGGGATGCGGCTTGTTTGCTGCCGGGCGGGGGCAGCTCAGTTTGACGGGACGGTTTTCTGGTGTGCGCGCTGGTCTTCTGTCGGGTTCAGGATGCGCCAGTCGCGGACCTGTTCATTGATGATGCCGCTATTCACAAGGCATTGGTGAATGAAGCCATTGGTGTGAAGCGCGCTGATCCCGGCATTGATTGCTCTGACGACCTTGTTTGCGTTCGGTAAATGGCGCGAGATCATGAAATGCTGGCTTGATGGCAGGATCACCTTTACCCCGGGCATCGGATAAAGCTTGATGCCCTCCAGAACGCGAACCATCCTCGGCGCGCTGGAAAATTCAAGCAGGGTGAAATCTGCCCGACCGGCATCGATCAAGGCATACATTTGCTGTTTGGTTGCTGCACTGGTCAGGCTCGCCGGTGCAAGGTTCTCAAGCACCTCCCAATCCAGCCGCCAGGTGCGGATGGATACTGCACTCATGTGGTGGACATTGGAAATCGGTTCATTATAGCCACGCGTCACGCTGCCTTGGCGGACATAGATGCCTTTTTCAAAGTCGCCCCGGCGCAGGATCGGGGCGGATTTCAGGGCATTGGGATCCGCATCAATATTAAACTCCCAGTCCGATTTGACATCGGCATTGCCGTTGCTGACCATCATGCGGCTGCGTTCGGAATTCGGTGATGGCACCACGTTTATCTTCGCATCAAGCCCGCCTGCCGTCAGGGATTGGTGCAAGATGGAATACATCACAAGCGACGCACTGCTCGACCTGCCGGCAAGGCAGGACCGGCAGGCTGGATTGGTGTCATTTTGGCAGGACAAGACAGCGTCGTACTCGCTTTCGCGCACGGGAAAACGGAGTTCGGCCGCCTCCTCGGCATAGGCGGGACTGCTGGTAACCGCTGCCAGCACAGACAACGCAGACAACGCAAGCGTCGTAGCAACAAAGATGCTGGTTCTGACGATGGTTCTCGAAGCACCCGTGTTAGGTGTCATGCGGTTGTCCGGTAATGGTGGCATTACATATGATAGCAGTCGACAGCATATGAGACCACAAGATCGGAATGTCATCCACCACTGGATGAAAAATTTCGCCGCGCGAGAGAATGCAAAGAAAAACACCCCGGCGTGAAACATCCGGGGTGTTTTTTAAAAAATGTGAATAATCGGTCCGATTATTCAAAAAAAATTACTCAGCCGCGACAGCCGTATTCTCACCGCGGACCAGTGCCATATAGTCTTCCATCATGGTCTTGCAGACCTGACCCGGGGTGAAGCTGTATGGGCCGATTTCAGCCACCGGCGTGACTTCAGCCGCCGTTCCAGTCAGGAAGCATTCTTCGAAGTCTGCCATCTCTTCAGGCATGATGACGCGTTCGATAACCTCATACCCGCGCTCTTTGGCCAGCGCGATCACGGTACGGCGGGTAATGCCATCCAGGAAGCAATCGGGTTTCGGGGTATGGATCTGGCCATCCTTGATGAAGAAGACGTTTGCCCCGGTCGCCTCAGCCACCTGACCACGGTAATCAAGCATCAGCGCGTCGGCATAACCCTTGCGTTCCGCTTCGTGCTTGGAAAGCGTGCAGATCATGTAAAGGCCCGATGCCTTGGCATTGGTCGGTGCCGTGTTCGGTGCCGGGCGGGCCCATTTCGACAGATCCAGACGAATGCCCTTAAGGCGTTCTTCCGGCGCGAAATAGCTTGGCCATTCCCAGCAGGCAATCGCCACATTGATGCGCGTGGTCTGGGCGGAAACACCCATCATTTCACTACCGCGCCAGGCAATGCGACGGACATAGCCCTCGGTAATGTTGTTGGCAGCCAGTGTCTCGACGACGGCATCATCAAGTTCTGCGGCGCTATAGGGGATCTTCATATCCAGAATTTCACCGGATTTGATCAGACGTTCGCCATGTTCGGCCAGCTTGAAAACCTTGCCGTTATAGGAACGTTCCCCTTCAAATACCGCACTCCCGTAATGGACAGCATGGCTGAGCACATGCAAAGTACTTTCACGCCACGGTTTAAGTTCACCATTATACCAGATATAACCATCGCGGTTATCAAAGGTCGGAGTCGTCATTTGCCAAATTCCATTTCAAGAACGTTCCTGGACGTAACTTTATGTCCTTATTTGTCTGGTCGGGGTAACATTCATAGATTAATGTGTCAATATAACTGACATAACGGATAAGCATGGCAGATATCTCTACACGCAAGGTCAATCCGCTTTTTCTGCGGGAAGAAGAGCTTAGACAAGGCATTGAATTGCTGTTCTATGCGTATCGTGATTTCACCGAAGTCGCGGACCAGATGCTTGCGCAATATAATTTCGGTCGCGCCCACCATCGGGTCATCTATTTCGTGAGCCGAAATCCCGGAATTACGGTCAGCGACCTGTTGTCGATTCTCAAGATCACCAAGCAGTCGTTGTCGCGTGTGCTGGGCCAGCTGGTGCGTGAAGGCTTTATCGAACAAAAGACCGGTTTGCAGGACCGCCGTCAGCGTTTGCTGACCCTGACTGAAAAGGGTGAGGCACTTGAACGCGAACTGACCGAACAACAGCGCGCCCTGATTGCGGCCGCCTATCGCGAGGCCGGGGCAGAATCGGTCGAAGGTTTCCGCAAGGTCATGCTGGGCATGATGGAAGAGAAGGACCGCAAACGGTTCGAGGATGACGGCCCCGGTGGTGTACGCCGCCGCGCAGGCTGAGCCACGTTTGCGAATCAGCCACAATTTTGACGTGGTCATCCTTACGCTTTTGAAAGATTTTGCGGCCAAGTTACTGTTTAAAGGTCCAGATTGATTTCGGTGTTTAGGAACCCCCAATGACCGGTGCTGATCTGCCACATGTTCTTGTGGTCGATGATGATGACCGTTTGCGTGATCTTCTTACCCGTTATTTGGGCGAGAACGGCTTTAACGTGTCTGCTGCACGCGATGCCAGCGAGGCGCGCGCCAGCCTGTCGGGGCTGCAATTTGATCTGATCGTGCTTGACGTCCTGATGCCAGGCGAAAAGGGCGTCGATTTGGCGCGCAGCCTGCGCGAGACAGGCTCAAAGGTTCCGATCTTGCTACTTACCGCACTCTCGGAAACCGAAGACCGGATTGCAGGTCTCGAAGCCGGGGTAGATGATTATCTTGCCAAGCCGTTTGAGCCACGTGAACTGGTGCTTCGGATCGAGGCGATCCTGCGTCGCTATGGAGAGTTGCCAGACACTGAAGATGCGGTATTGGCCGAAGAAGCAGAAAGCAAAGCTTCTTTCGGGGCATTTCGTTTTGATCTGAGCCGGATGATCCTGCAACGCGGCGAGGAGCATGTTTATCTGACCACAGCCGAGCAGGCATTACTCGCCGCGCTGGTCAAGCGGCGGGGCCAAACGACATCGCGCGAACAGCTTCACGGCATGGTCAGTGGCAACGCCATTGATCCGACCGCGTCACGCAGTATCGATGTGCAAGTCACGCGCCTGCGCCGCAAACTTGAAGAAGACCCCAAACAACCAAGATACTTGCAGACAGTGCGTGGTCAGGGCTATGTCCTGTATACAGACTGAAAAGCGTCGGGTAATCGACCATGAAAACGGACAAGGATAATCAGCGTGGGTAGCGAACAGAACGGGCGGATCAAATCACTGATGCCGACGGGGCTTTTGGGCCGGTCGCTTCTGATCCTGATGACGCCGATGCTGCTATTGCAGATCGTTACCGTCCTGATCTTCTTTGAGCGGCATTGGGACACGGTGGCCCGCCAACTTAGTCGTGGGTTGGCAGGTGACGTTGTTTTTGTGATCGACTATCTGGGCCAATATCCGGATCCGGAACATTACGAATGGATTCAGACCTCGGCGCGGGCACGTATGCAACTTGATATCGTGTACGAGCCCGATGCGATTCTGAAGCGTCAGATTACCGAACCCCCACTTGGGCTTGTGTCTGAGGAGCTGTTTAATGCGCTGGATGAGCGCCTGCAGCGGCCATTCTTTTTTGATCTTGAGCTTGATGACCGTCAGCTTGAAATCCGGGTGCAGACCAAAGAAGGGGTCTTGTCCATCATCGCGCCGCGCAAGCGTCTGTATAATTCCACCACCTATATCTTCTTTATGTGGATCGCGGGATCGGCATTGATCCTGTATGGGGTGGCGGTGATCTTTATGCGCAACCAGGTCCGTCCGATCCGCCGACTGGCCAAGGCCGCCGATCAGTTCGGTCGTGGTGTTGATGTTGAGGACTTCAAGCCCGAAGGTGCGGCAGAAGTCCGTATGGCGGCAACGTCGTTTATGTCGATGCGTGATCGTATCGGACGTCATTTGTCTCAACGTACGGCCTTGCTTGCCGGGGTGTCGCATGATTTGCGTACGCCACTGACCCGCATGAAGCTTGAGCTCGCCATGCAGCAAAGCTCGCCTGGTGTCGATGCTCTGAAACAGGACGTCGTCGATATGGAACGCATGGTCGATGCCTATCTGGCTTTTGCGCGCGGTGAAGAGGGCGAGAAGGCGGTTCTGACTGATATTGGCAAGCTTCTGACCGATCAGGTTGGCGAGGCGCTTCGCGACGGACAGCAGATCGACCTGCACATTGAAGATAGTCTTGAGATGGAGCTGCGCCCGCAATCGGTGAAACGGTGTGTGGCGAATATCATGTCCAATGCCGGACGCTATGCCAACAACCTGTCGGTGCGCGCCGGACGCCGTGGGCAGGATTACGAGATCATCTTTGATGATGATGGGCCGGGCATCCCGATCGACAAACGTGAAGAGGTTTTCAAGCCGTTTTACCGCCTTGAGGAGTCCCGCAATCAGGCGACCGGCGGGGTCGGCCTTGGCATGACCATCGCACGTGATTCGGCTCGTGGTCATGGCGGCGAAGTTTTGCTCGAAGATGCGCCGGGCGGTGGCCTGCGGGTGCGCCTTGTGCTGCCAATCGGGCACTAAGAACCTAGAGTGCCAAAGTACAAAAAGCCCCGCTTGATGCGGGGCTTTTCTTGTTTAAGCGGTAAAGACCAATCAGAAAAACGTCGCAATTTCCGATAGTTCCTTTTTCTCGGTCGCGTGGGCCGGGATGGTTGCATCGGTCGCCGGGTAACCGGTGACAAGCAGGATGTAGGGCTTGTTGTGATCCGGCCGGTCGCAGATATCGGTCAGGAAGCTCATCGGGTTTGGAGTGTGGGTGAGGGTGGCAAGACCAGCCCGATGGAGGGCCGCAATCAGAAAGCCTGTCGCGATTGAGACGGATTCTGGCACGTAATAGTTTTTGCGCAGTTTGCCATCAGCAGAGGTGCTTTTGCGTTCGCCAAAAATACAGATCAACCATGGCGCGGTTTCCAGAAACGGTTTGCTGTCATCCGTTCCCAGTGGTTTGAGCGCATCAAGCCATTCTTCGCCCGCACGGCCTTCGTAAAAGGCGCGTTCTTCTTCTTCCGCCGCCAGTCGGATTTTGCGTTTCATCGACGGGTCGCCAATCACGGAAAAATGCCAGGGCTGGTGGTTGGCCCCGTTCGGCGCAGTGCCGGCAGCACGAATGCAGGTTTCGATGATGTCACGCGGGACAGGACGATCCGAAAAATCTCGCACGGTGTGGCGCGTTTTGATGTCGTCGTAAAATTCTTGCGCGCGGGCGCGCATTTCATTGAGGTCATATTCCTGATAGTCGGGCAGCGGGATGGGAACGAAGTCGGTGGTCAGCGTTTTCGGGGACGACATGGCGCTTCCTGATGTGTTCGGGTTTTTAATTGTCTGCGAAGTGTATGGGGCACGAATCTGAGCAGCAAGCCCAAAGTCCAGTGGGCACACAAGCATCACAAAGACGACCAGCAGGGCAGAATCAGGATCAGCGTATTGCGATGCATCATTGTGCGGATGGATGCGCGGGCGTATCAAATCAACAGTCATGAGCCGGAAAGGCGTGATTGCCCCGGTTTGTGGGAGTGCTCTATTTTACACTAAATATACATAAAATTATGTAATTCACACAAAATGACAATAAATTTTGATTGTTTCCTTGCGATATACGTCTGATTGATGTTAAATCGCGGCAACTTGGCATGGAATGCGTGCCGGGATATATACTCCGTGTTTCCCGCCACGGTTCCACACACAGACAGACGAAACGGATTGATGTAGCGTTATGGCCAGCAATTTAAACGAAGAAACCGTCACCTATGTCCACCATTGGACCGACACTCTCTTCACGTTCAAAACCACCCGTGATCCGGGCTTCCGATTCATCAATGGTCAGTTTGCGATGATCGGCCTCGAAGTTGAAGGCAAGCCGCTTTTGCGCGCCTATTCGATGGTCAGTGCAAACTACGATGAAGAACTTGAATTCTTCTCGATCAAGGTGCCGAACGGACCGCTGACATCGCGTCTGCAACATATCAAGGTTGGCGACAAGATCCTCGTTGGGCGCAAGCCGACCGGAACCCTGATCCATGACAACCTTCTGCCGGGCAAAAATTTGTGGCTGCTGTCGACCGGGACGGGCCTTGCGCCGTTCATGAGCGTGATCCGCGATTACGAGACTTATGAGCGTTATGACAAGGTGATCCTTGTGCATGGTTGTCGCGAAGTGCGTGAACTGGCCTATCAGGAATTCATTCATAGCGAACTGCCAAACAACGAGTTCTTTGGCGAGGAAGTGCAGAACAAGCTGCTGTATTACCCGACGGTAACCCGTGAAGAGTTCAAGCATCAGGGACGTATCACTGAACTGATGGAATCGGGCAAGCTTTATGAAGACCTTGGTCTTGAAAAGCCGACGCTTGAAAATGATCGTTTCATGCTGTGCGGCAACCCGCAGATGATCGCCGATACCCGCCAGATGCTGCTTGATTGGGGTGGCAAGGAAGGCAACATGAACGAGCCGGGTCACTTCGTGATCGAAAAGGCGTTTGTCGAGAAATAATACATCCGCCTCAATGGATGCTTGGATATTGCAAAGGCAGTGCCCGATGGGTGCTGCCTTTTTCTATGCCCGGAAGAATGGCTCTTGGGGATTTAAAAGGCTCCTCAAATGGGGATATTGGCATTTGAAGTGACCGTATAAGTTGCGCCCATGTCGCGTCAGGGATTGAACACTTTGAAATGTCCTGATGCCGTGTGAAAGGAAAACACGATGGGCTTTTTCAACTTCTTCAAACGTTCCGATTCCAAGAATGCTGCCATGACCCTGAGCGCACTTGAACAGGCTCTTGCCGTGATCGAATTCGATCTGCATGGGAAAGTGTTGCGTGCAAACAAGAACTTCCTTGCTGTGATGGGCTATGAACTCTCAGAGATCGTTGGCAAGCATCACGCGCTTTTCGTGCCTGAGGAAATTCGTAAAAGTGCTGAGTATGACGCTTTTTGGGCTGATTTGCGCAAGGGCATGTTCAAAAGTGCCGCATTCCCACGCATTACCAAAACCGGACAGCGTGTCTGGATCGAGGCAACCTATAACCCGGTATGCGATGAAAAAGGTAATGTCACAAAGATTGTCAAATTTGCTTCAGACATTACAAAACGTCAGGAAGCCATGGCCGATTTCGAAGGCAAGGTAACCGCGATCAACCGCAGTCAGGCGGTCATCGAATTTGACCTCAATGGTTATATTCTTGATGCAAATGACAACTTCCTGGCTGCTATGGGCTATCAGCTTTCGGAGATTGTTGGGAAACATCATCGGATGTTTGTCGAACCATCCTATGCAAGCAGTCAGGACTATGCAGTGTTCTGGCGCGAGCTTGCCAAGGGGAACTTTGTGTCACAGCAGTTCAAACGGTTCGCCAAAGGGGGGCGTGAAATCTGGATCGAGGCATCCTACAACCCCATCTTTGATGCCAATGGCGTACCATACAAGGTTGTCAAATATGCCAGCGACATTACAGAGCAGGTCAAACTGTTGACCGATCTGAAACAGATGATCGACAGCAATTTTGGCGAAATTGACAACAGTCTGACTGAGCTGGAACAGCGTTCCACGGTCGCCCATTCGAGCTGTGAAGAAACGTCTTCGAATGTGCAAACCGTCGCTGCGGCCGCCGAAGAGCTTGCCGCTTCTATTGCCGAGATTTCGCGCGGCATGACAGAGGCACGCGCATCAACCGATCAGGTGTTTGAAAAATCCATCGCCGCAGGCGCATCAACCGAAAAAATGAGCGAAGTCGTCACCGCGATGAGCAGCATCATTGATGTCATTCAGAACATTGCCGGGCAGATTAATTTGCTGGCACTGAACGCGACGATTGAGTCGGCCCGCGCCGGCGAGGCAGGCAAGGGATTTGCGGTTGTCGCTAACGAAGTCAAAAATCTGGCCAATCAGGTTGCCAAGGCTACCGAACAGATCACCGGCGAAATCGAAGGTGTGCAGAACATTGCCGGCGAAGTCGCAGGCGTGCTTGGGGCAATCCGGACTGAAGTTGAAGATGTGCTGAACAATGTCACCACGATTTCCTCGGCCGTCGAGGAGCAGACTGCCGTAACCCAGCAGGTTTCAAGCAACATGCAGAGCATGGCGAACTCTGTCGAGCAGTTTGCAAGCAGCGTGAATTTTATCCGCGACGCGTCCTCAATCGTGTCGGGCAACGTCGGGCGAACCCGACAGACTGCAATGGTGCTTGCGCGCTAGGAGTTCCGGGGAGTAGGAGCTCGCTATGGCGAGGGGAAGGCAAGGTCGGGAAACTGACCTTGCCTTCTTTTTTGCCGATACACCGAAAATATACATAGGTATATGTACCTCCCCAAATGGGGATGTCGAACCTGTCGCGATCTGGCGATACTTGGCGCATCAAACATTCGATGTTCAGAGTTGTTCCGAGTAGCCGGAGATATCCATGAATTCGCTGACGTCCATCCCAGTTGAACCCAACGATGTCTTCCCGGATGTACCGGGTATGATCGATGCATGCTTCTCTGTTGCCGAGTTCGATCTGAAGGGCAGGCTCGTGCGTGCAAACGCCAATTTCCTGTCATTGACCGGATATGATGAAGATGAGGTGCTTGGACAGCACCATTCCATGTTCTTGTCTGACGATGTGGTGGATGCGCCCGAATATGGCCTGTGCTGGGTCGATCTGAAGGGCGGGAAAACCAAGCGTGTGGTCCTGCCCTGGGTCACCAAGAGCGGTCAGCGCAAGTGGGTCGAAGAGAATGTTGGGCCGGTAAAAGATTGTAATGGCAATGTGGTCCGCATTATCCGGCTTGGTACAGATGTTACCGAACGTCATGAAAGCCTTGCCGATCTGCAAGGCAAGGTCGACGCGATTGAACATAGCCAGGCCGTTATTGAATTCGACACCGAGGGCAACATTCTGACGGCCAACTACAACTTCCTTGTTGCCATGGGATATAGCCTGTCGGAGGTCGTCGGCAAACATCACAGCATGTTTGTTGACCCCGAATATGCGGCAAGTGCCGAGTACCGTACTTTCTGGCGATCGCTGGCAAAGGGAAGTAACAGGGCCTGCCATCTCAAGCGTTTTGGCAAGGACGGTCGCGAAGTCTGGTTTGAAGCAAGCTATAGCCCGGTTTGCGGGCCGGACGGCAACGTCTGCAAGATCGTCAAGGTTGCCAATGATATTACCGATCAGGTCGCCTCGCTGACCGGATTTAAAACAGCAATTGAAGCCGGTTGCGAAGAAGCCGATCAAAGCGTCGGCAAAATTGATCAGAGCCATGACGATATTTCGCAGGCCTGGCGCAAGGCGTATGCGCATCTTGAAGTCAGTACGATGGTCGGCGCACGGCTTGTCGGCAGTGTTGATGAAACGACCCAGCGTTTGACGGAGCTGCGGTCTGTTGCCGATCAGGCATTTGATCACGCCATAGAAAGTGATTGTGCGATTGCCGCACTTGAAGAGGCCGTTGACGCATTGCGTGACTGTGCATGCGAAGACCCTGCCATGCTTGAACAGATCAACATTCTGGAAAAGCGCATCTGTGAAAACGCGCGCATTTCTTCGACAGTTCGAACGGACATCAATTTGATGCGAAGCCGTGTTGCCGTGGTATCGCTTGCCGTCACGGAGCAGGGCGAGATCACCAATCAGATCAGTGGTGAGTTATGTAGTGTCCAGACCGCCCTTGAGTCGTCAGAAGGTGCGTTTCAGGACCTTGTCAAGGCAGCCGAGGAAGTTTCGGCTATCCTTGGACAGACACGGGAAGCATCGGGCATTTTGGCACGCTAACCTTGCCGGGAGCGTGGCACGAGCGGGAAAAGGCGGGTATCGCAATGACGATATCCGTCCTTTTCTTTTGTGATCTGAGCCAGTGTCGTCAGAACAGGCGTGCCCCGTTCGGTACATCCTGATCCGGGCGGATCAGAACGATGCCCTTGTCGTCATCGCCATCGGGAAAACCAAGGCAAAGAAATTCCGACATGAACGGGCCAACCTGTTTTTTAGGGAAATTGACCACGCCAGCCACCTGACGCCCGATCAGTTCTGTGGGCGTGTAGTGTTTGGTGATCTGGGCTGATGTTTTCCTGGTCCCGATCTCGGCGCCGAAATCGACCCACAATTTCAGGGCGGGGCGGCGGGCCTCGGGAAATTCCTGGGCATCGATCACGGTACCGACACGGATATCGACTTTGAGAAAATCATCAAAACTGATTTCGTCACTCATAGCTGTCTCCTTATTTTGGAGTCAGCTTAGTAAGATCGAATGTTTCATGTAAGCCCAAACCACCACAGGCAGACGAATTCCGGAGTTTGAGCAAAAAGCCGGGGGAAAAGATTGTCGGACAAAAGAAAAATGGCAGGACCATAAGGCCCTGCCATCAAGTAGATTACGGGAATTTAACAGCCAAAACTGTTACTTCGTAGCTGCGGTCTTTTCGATAGCAGCCTTGAATTCGTCAAGGGATTCGGTAAAGCGAGTCTGCAGAAGAGCAAGCGCTTCTTCCTGGGACTTGGTTACCAGACCTGACAGTTCCTTGGCATTTGCAAGGGCTTCTTCGTAAGCCGTTTTTGCAGCTTCGGTCTGTTTGGCAGCCGAAGCCATGGGGTCGTCAGCAGAAGTAGCAGTGAAATCTTTGCCCTGGGTCTGAACTTTATCCAGCAGCGTTTTGAAGATCTCACTCTGGCGCTGAGCGACAGCCTGGAAACCGTCGAAGGCTACCTTGTTGGCTTTGGTGAGGGCTTCCACGTTTTTACGCTGGAAAGCCATCATTTCGTTCACGTCTACACCCGGAACTTTGAAGTCCGCAGTGTATTTGGTGAAGTCGAGATCAAAGAACGGATTGGTTGCCTTTTTTGCGGCGGTCATGGTTTGCACTCCATTAGTTTGCGACAGATATGCAATGAGGCGCTATTGTGCGCCGCACAAATTCAACTGCAATATGCCGGAATGATCGCCTGTCGTCAAGGATTATTTTGCACTGCACAAAAACTTATAGGTTATTGTTTTGTGTCAAAAGCATAACCTTGGGTGTGTATATTGTTTTTGCGTTTCAGATCAGGGAATTAGGTGTTGGTCGCGGTTGATGTCGCCTGATCGGATGGTGCATCTGCAGGGCTGTTATCGCCCGGGGACGGTGATTTTTTGACCGAAAAACTCTTGCACCGTTTGCTGATCTTACCACAAATCGATGATGCTTTTCCAAGGCCCTTTTCAACCCGGCGGTCCCACCCGGCCGCTTTGGACAGTTCCCGATCAAGATAGGCCATGGTCGGACCGAAATCCGTACTGTCGTCATCAAGCCAGTATTTGAAGGTCCTGGCGTAGACCGCCGTCAATCCGGCAACGCGCATGCTGCCATGCAGGCCGGATGTCTGGAAACCCGCGGCCTCAAGCATCCAGCGCATGGCGCCGAAATGGGTTTTGATCGCGCGAAGTCCGTCAGCCGGGCCAAGGTCGCCGCCCGATGCAATGATCGAGCGCAGGGCCGGGCGGTATTCCGACAAAATGTCAAATCGGGCCATGATGACCGCGATCAGGCGGTCATGACCGGGTTCGTTGAAGTCCTCGGAATCCAGATCGGCAAGGACTTCACGGTCGACGCGTTTGACAAAGCGGCGCAGAAGGTTGCCCTTGCCACTGCAATGATCGTAGCAATCGGCAACAGACACGCCTGCTTCGTTTGCAATGTCGATCATGGTGACGTCATGCCAGTCGCGTTCGGCGGCCAGTTTCAGGGTCGCATCAATCAGAAGATTGGGGATATCCTTTTTGGGTGGCATGACGTTCTCCTTGGTTTCACAGTTGGTTTGCGATCAGCCGGCCAGTTCCTTGGATCGGTCGCGGGCCGCACCGACCGCGCGGGTCATCAATTCCGGCAGGCCGGTTTTGGGATCCATCAAAACATCAAGAGCCGCAGCGGTGGTGCCGCCCGGGCTTGTGACATTTTCGCGCAAGGTGGCGGCACTTTCTTCGCTGGCATCAAGCAGGAAGCCGGCACCAACCACGGTCTGGCGTGCAAGGGTCATGGCCTGATCGGCGGGAAGGCCGGCGGCTTCACCTGCCTGTGCCATGGCTTCGACCAGATGGAAGATATAGGCAGGTCCGCTGCCCGACAGGCCGGTGACGGCATCCATCAGACCTTCATCCTCGACCCAGGATACCATGCCGACGGCCTCAAGCAGGGTCTGGCACATGTCACGCTGGGCGATGCTGACATTTTCGGTCGGGCACATCACGGTCATGCCACGCGAAACGGCCGCTGGTGTGTTGGGCATGGAACGCACAATGCGCGCGGTGTCGCCAAGGTGGCTTGTGAAGAAGTCGATGGTTTTACCCGCCGCGACTGACAAGAAGACCGTTTCGGCACGGACCAACGGTTTATAGGCGTCAATGACATCGGGCAGGACCTGTGGCTTGACGGCAAACAGCACGACCTGCGGGATAAAGTCGGATCGCATGTCGGCAACATCGGTAATGCCGTTGATGCCGTATTTGGACTCGAGCTTTTCGGCGGCTTCGGCTTGCTCGACGATAAAGACATTGGATGCCACCAGCCCGCGGGCCAGCCAACCTTCGAGCATGGCACTGCCCATCTTGCCACAGCCAACCAGCAAAAGACGCGTATTCATAAATTCTGCTCCGCTTTAACCATCGGGTTCTGTTGATCGTGGCGCGATCAAAACGCTTGATGCAATGCCGTAGCGATCTTCTCAAGGTGGGTCAAGTCAGTGCCAAGAGCAAGAGGCGTCTGTATTAAACCCCGATGGGGTGCCTGTTGCCTGACCTGTGGATGCTTTGGCTGGGATGGCGCCGCTTTGCCGGATTTTCTGTCGTCCAGGGGGATTGAGAAGCTGGGGTTGAGGCGTTTTGTATTGTTTTCACAAGGCCCGGCGCGAACTTAAAAAAAACGCCTGAATATGCCAAAGGACGGCGGTAAAGCCGTCCTTGCAATGTCTGCGGTGCTGTTTTGTTTTTAAGCCTGACCTGCCGGTTCGAGCATGGCATGCATGAGTGCCTCGTCCGGGGACTTGCCCTGACCAAGAACGAAATTAAACGCCGGGAAGAAGCGTTCGCATTCCGAAAGGGCGATTTCGATCAGTTCTTCGAACTGCTCGACCATCGGGGGCACGTCACCACCAAACAGCAGGGTATGGCGAAACAGCGGCATGTTTTCTTCGAGCCACAGGCCGAAATGCCCGATCCAGAGCTGCTCGTTGCACTTGGCAACCAGTTCATACATCCGCGGACGCAGCGGTTCTGGCACGAACAGGTCAAAGCAACATGCGATGTGGAGTGCCTCGGCATCGTCGCGCCAGGTGAAATAGACCAGATAGGTGCACCAGTGAGCCGGGATTTCGACCACGATCTCGTCCGAACCGCGCCGTTCGAGATGCCACTGGTTGGTGCGGGCAATATCCTCGACCAGCAGCAACGGATTTTCGTCGCCGATGTCGCCGATATCTTCCATTTGGTCGTTCATCTATACCCAGCCTGTTCAAGCATATGCGAAAGGGCGCGCACTATATGCCGGTGAACGCTTTGTTTCAACCGCCGCTGCGCGCAGGACTGCAATGAATATTCTGATTGCGCTCTAGATGGTGCTTCAATCGACCGTTAAGCGCGCCTGCTTGTGACGGCAAAGTTCGGCCCGGGTGCGACAAGCACCCGCGACCTTGGTTATATATGTGGGGATGAATTACCCGATCTGGCGTCTGTCAGGCGTCTTTTTTCGCTGTGGTTTTTGCCGCGGATTTCGGCGCTGCCTTGGCGGTGCTGCGCTTGGCAGCCGGTTTCTTGGCCGGTTCAGCGGCATCAAGGCGCTTTTCCAGATCGGCGATCTTGGCTTCGAGTGCATCAATGCGTTCAGCGGCACGGATCGCAACATCATGAACGACGTCATATTCTTCGCGGGTGACCAGATCCATGTTGAGCAGGATCTTTTCGAACTGCTGGCGGATCATGGCATCTACTTCGCCTTTGACACCGGTCATGGTGCCCAATGCGGAATTGGTGACACGGGTCAGGTCATCGAGAATGCGGTTGTTGATCTGCATGATGGTCTCCGGCTTTTGAAATTTTATGTTGGGCATAATATGGGCCTATATGGCCACAGGGCAAGCGGCGCGTTATGAACCGGGCGTGACGATATCGTTATTTTGGTTTGCTTTTCTTGCTCCAGATCAGGGGCGGTCTTATAAAGTGTCGTCAAACATGATCTGTCGTCTTGGTCTATCGGGGCAGGGCGGCCTCGTCAGGAGAATGCAATGCTTATCGTCACTGGTGGTGCCGGGTTTATCGGTTCCAATATTGTTGCCGCCCTTGAAGAACGTGGCGAGACCGACATCGTTGTCGTTGATCGCCTGCGCGATGGCATCAAGTGGAAGAATATCGCCAAACGCAACCTGCGCGACATTGTCCATCCCGATGAGTTGCCCGCATTCCTTGATCAGCATGCCGGTGATGTCGAAGCGATTTTCCACATGGGCGCGATTTCCGCGACCACGGAAACAGACGCCGACAAGATTGTTGCCAATAACCTGAAACTGACAACCTGGCTTTGGGAATGGTGTGCACGTCATTCTTCGCGCCTGATCTATGCATCTTCGGCTGCGACCTATGGTGATGGCAAGCAGGGCTTTGATGACAGCTTTGATGAAGCTGATCTGGCAAAGCTGGCACCGCTGAATGCCTATGGCTGGTCAAAGCATGCAACAGATCGCCGGTTCCGCCGGATCCTCGATCAGAACGGGTTCCGTCCCAAACAGTGGGCGGGGCTTAAGTTCTTTAACGTCTATGGCCCGAACGAATATCACAAGGGCGGTATGCGGTCCGTGGTGTCGCAGCTGTTTGACAAGCTTTCAAATGGTGAGACCGCGACCCTGTTTAAGTCGCACCACCCCGATTACGAAGATGGTGGCCAGCTGCGTGACTTTGTCTGGGTCGGTGATGTCGTTGATATCATCATGTGGCTTTATGACAATCCGCAGGTCAGTGACCTGTTCAATATCGGCACCGGCAAGGCGCGCAGCTTCAAGGATCTGGCGCTGGCAGTATTCAGTGCGATGGGCAAGGAGCCCGATATCAAATTCGTGCCGACCCCGGAATCGATCCGCGACAAATACCAGTACTTCACCGAAGCCAATATGACCAAGCTGCGCAAGGCGGGCTATGGCACGGAAATGACATCGCTTGAGGAAGGCGTGCGGTCCTATGTGCAGGATTATCTTGCGACCGAGGATCCGTTCCGCTGATAAAGTCGTGTGACGGGTATGCGCGCTGCCATGATGCTGCCCTTATCCTTTGCAACTCCAGCACAGTCCATGTCCTGAGCCTGTCCATCATCACCCAATAGCTGATCCGGAGTTTTCCCAGATGCTGAGCCTTGCCTTTCCGGCGATAGACCCGATTGCGATTTCCATCGGCCCGATTGCCATTCGCTGGTATGCGCTGGCTTATATTGCCGGGTTGCTGCTGGGGTGGAAGTATGTGGTGTATTACTGCACCAAAACGCCCAACATCATGAGCAAGCGCGATGTCGATGACTTGCTGTTCTGGGCGACGCTGGGGGTGATCCTTGGCGGGCGGTTGGGCTATATCCTGTTTTACAATCTGGATTACTATCTTGATAACCCGGCCAATATCCTGAAGGTCTGGCAGGGCGGCATGGCCTTCCATGGCGGGTTCATGGGCGTGATCCTTGCGATCATTCTGTTTGCCAGAAAGCGCGGGATTTCCATCCTTGCCGTTCTGGATGCGGCCGCTGTTGCGACCCCGATTGGTCTTTTCTTTGGTCGGATTGCCAATTTCATCAATGGCGAGCTTTATGGCCGCACGACGGATGTAGCATGGGGCATGGTGTTCCCCAATGGCGGGCCGGAACCACGCCATCCAAGCCAGCTTTATGAAGCTTTGCTTGAAGGGCTTATCCTGTTTGTTGTGCTGTTTATCCTGTCGCGCAACGCGTTTATCCGCCACCGTCCGGGGATCCTTGGTGGGACGTTTGTTGCCGGTTACGGCATTTCGCGGATCATTGTCGAATTCTTCCGCCAGCCCGATGCCCAGCTGGGCTACCTTGCCGGGGGCATCACCATGGGCCAGATATTGTCCATTCCGATGGTGCTGGCCGGGGTTGGCTGTATTGTCTACGGCCTGAAATCCAAGCCGATTGAAACCCGCATTCACCCCAAAGAAGCCGAAAACGCGTAAATTATGAGTTCTGCGACCGACAGCCCGCTTTTGGCCCATATCAAGCGCCGGATCAATGTATCCGGGCCGATCACCATTGCCGATTTCATGACCGAGGCATTGGCCCATCCCGAGCACGGCTATTACCGCAAGCAGGACCCGTTTGGCCGTGCAGGTGATTTCATTACCGCGCCGGAAGTCAGCCAGATGTTTGGCGAACTGATCGGGCTTTGGGCCGCAGTAACCTGGCAACAGATGGGCAGCCCGCCGAAAATCGATCTGATTGAACTGGGGCCGGGGCGCGGGACATTGATGTCTGATGCGTTGCGGGCTGTGCGCAATGTGCCGGGATTTGGCGATGCATTGACCGTGCGGTTTGTTGAAACCAGTCCGGTTCTGCGTACCCATCAGCAAACATCGATCATGGCGTACGGCATTCCGGCCACATGGCATGAAACATTTGATGACATTCCCGCCCGTGCGAATGTTCCGGCAATTGTCATTGGCAACGAGTTCTTTGATGCACTGCCGATCCGTCAGTTCGAGCGCGGCGAGAAAGGCTGGGCTGAACGGCTGGTTGGCGTGGATGCCAAAACCGGCGCACTTGGTTTTGTCCGCGGGGCAGAAACCCCGATCACCGATGCGCTGATCCCCGCAGTTCTGCGCGGTGCTGCGAAAAAAGGCGACGTTTTTGAAAGCTGCGCACCAGCCATTGCCATTGCCGATCAGATCGCACGGCGCTTGAATGAAACAGGCGGCGGGGCATTGTTTATTGATTATGGCCATCCCGGCAGTGCGTTTGGCGATACGTTTCAGGCGCTCAAGGGCCATGAATATCACCCGGTTCTAAGCGATCCGGGCGATGCGGATCTGACTGCGCATGTTGATTTTGCCGCTATTGGGCGCGCCATGAATGAAGCCGGGGCGCGGACCGGTGCGGTTCTGACGCAAGGAACATTTTTGCGTATGCTTGGCATTGAACAGCGGGCCGAGCTTTTGAAAACCAATGCCGATGACGCCCAACAAACCGCAATTGATCAGGCGTTGTCGCGGTTGATTGATGCCGATCAGATGGGAACGCTTTTTAAAGTTCTGATCGGCTATGGTCGGGATACCACCCCGCCGCCTTGCGTCAGTGGCGTGGCGGGCTAAATTGATTGCGACCGGAACGGTTTTGGGAACGGAGCAGGCCAGCATGACACATCCGATCAGCCAGGTTACAAGCGGGATCGAACGCAGCACCAACGGGCTGACCTGGTTTGAAGCCGGGAACCTGTCGGACAAGGATGGATTGCGCCATGGGTTCCTGAGTCGCAAGGGCGGGGTCAGTGACGGTATTCACGGCGGGCTGAATGTTGGTTTCGGGTCAGATGATGACAAGAACCGCGTTGCCGAAAACCGCGCCCGTGCGGCGTCCGCGTTTGACACCAGTGCCGATCGTTTGACCACGGTTTATCAGGTGCATGGCACCGATGTTGCTGTTCTGGATAAGCCGTTGTCGCGCGACGCGGCACCCAAGGCCGATGCGATGGTGACGGATCGGCCGAACATCATGCTGGGTATTCTGACAGCGGATTGCACGCCGGTCCTTTTTCATGATCCCTTTGCCGGTGTGATTGGGGCGTGTCATTCCGGCTGGCGCGGATCGCATGCCGGTATTTCGGCCAGTACGGTTGATGCCATGGAAAAGCTTGGTGCCAAGCGCGAAAACATTCACGCTGCTGTTGGCCCGTGTATTGCGCGCAAGTCTTATGAAGTTGATGGCGCATTTCGTGACACCATCCTTGCCGGACCGGAAGGCGAGGAGGATCTTTTTGATCCGTCGGTTCGCGATGGGCATTTCATGTTTGATTTACCGGAATATGTGCGTCGTCGAACGATTGCCACCGGGATTGCTTCGGTCGAGCTGGTCGCGCGCGACACGCTGGCCGAGGAAGAACTTTTTTACAGTTACCGCCGGACGACCCTGCGCAAGGAACCCGATTACGGGCGGCAGTTGTCGGCGATCATGTTGAAAGAGGCGTAACATCATGCCGCATCTGATCATGCTGTTCTTCTTTATGATCATTGCGACCATGGTTGGTTGTGTGATGATGTGACGACGAAAATTGCCCCAATGAAGTCTTTCCTGCGTTCGGTTGTATTGATCCTTGGTCTGGCCGGGTTGCTTGCCGCCTGTGGTGATTTGCCGCGCCCGTTTGAAGGGGCCGGTCGCGCCGGGGATCCGGGCTTGCTGGAGCTGCGTGATACCGGCACTGTTCGGGTCGAGGCGACCGAAGATTTGCCCGAAGGCGCATCTGCCCATCTTGCGCGTGCCATGGCACGTGCACTGCGCCTGCGCGATATTCCGGCCTATAGCGAAACAGACACCGGTGGGGATTACATTCTTCGGCCCAATGTGCAGGCGAAGCTGACGGAAAGTGGCGCTGCCCTTGATATTACGTGGGTTTTGATGCGCCCGGACGGGCTTGCGATTGATACAACGCATTCGGCCGGTGAGCTTGGCGCGGATCAATGGTTCGTCGACCAGCCCACAGGGCCAGAGGAAAACAATCTCGCTATCCCGCAGGAACTGGTCGAAAAAGTCCGCGAGCTTGAAGGCAGGGCCGACGACCCGTTGGCAAAAACCTATGAGGGACTGGTCGCGCAACCAGCAGACGACATCGCCTTTATGATTACAGGCGACCGATCATCCCTGCGGGCGGCACCTGTGATAAAAATTGCCCTGATTGATTTTGCAGGGGCCCCCGGCGATGGCAATACAGCCCTTGCCAGATCGGCCGGTGCCTTGTTGAAATCACGCGGGATTACGGTTGATAACCGCGAGATTGACGAAAACAGCGTGATCCTGTCTGCGACAATTGATGTCAGCCCGGTGACCGAAAAAACCACCACACCACTTGATCGGGTATCTATCGAGTGGATCATAATGGAAGTCGACGGCACGGAACTGGGGCAAATGAACCAGAATAACGTCGTGCCGCGCGGCCAGCTTGATGAAAGGTGGGGGACGGTTGCATCCCTTGCCGCACAGGCCGCGGTTGAAACCCTTGAAGGGGTTCTGGGGCAGATCGCAACGAACAAGAAGCTTCAACTGCGCGTCGATAACAAAACGGCATCGCTGCGCTAAGCCCGGATTGCTTCGGTTCTGCAAAGGGCCGATGGCAGGTTGATGGGCAAGGCATGCATGACTGCCTTGTCGTTATTCGGCATTGGCCCCATTTACAGACTGTTAACGGCTGGTTATAAAGCCGCCGCGATCTGCCGATATGCAGAAGTGCTGAAACTTGGTCTTTGAGTGTCGTGAATGTGTCGTTGGACCGGCGGGAAATTCCCAGATTCCGGGCTGTTTGGCGGCAAGGGCAAACAGGGCTGATGACGGCTTTCTGTTGTGAGCGGAGTCGCACAGGATTTAATTATTCGCTTTCCCGGCACCCATTAACCGAGGCCCCGCTATGAAGATCCTCGCTGGTAACAGTAACCGCCCGTTGGCAGAGGCAATTGCTGACCATCTTAATCTGCCGCTTACCCGTGCAGATGTGAAGCGTTTCTCTGATGAGGAAATCTGGTGCGAAATTCAGGAAAACGTCCGCGGTGAGGACGTTTTTGTCATTCAGAGCACCTCTTATCCCGCAAACGACAACCTGATGGAACTGCTGGTGATGCTTGATGCGCTGCGCCGTGGTTCGGCACGCCGTATCACCGCTGTGATGCCGTATTTCGGCTATGCCCGTCAGGACCGCAAATCGGGTCCCCGTACTCCGATTTCGGCAAAGCTGGTTGCCAACCTGATCACGGTTGCCGGTGCAGACCGCGTTCTGACCATGGATCTCCATGCCGGTCAGATTCAGGGCTTCTTTGATATTCCGCTTGATAACCTGTTTGCATCGCCGGTTCTGACCAGCGACATCCGCAACAAGTTCGAAGGCCAGAAGCTGGTGATCGTCAGCCCGGACGTTGGTGGTGTGGCGCGTGCGCGTTCCGTTGCAAAACGTCTGGATGCTGAACTGGCGATCATCGACAAACGTCGCCCGCAGGCCGGTGTTTCCGAAGTCATGAACGTTATCGGTGACGTCAAGGACGCGGCTTGCATCCTGGTTGACGACATCGTTGATTCTGCTGGTACGCTTTGCAATGCGGCCGGTGCGCTGAAAGAACGCGGTGCATCGTCTGTTGCGGCCTATGTTTCGCATGGTGTGCTGTCTGGTCCGGCGGTTGAGCGTATCGCGAATTCGCCAATGACCGAAGTTGTTACCAGTGACTCGATCAAGGCATCCGATGCTGTTCGTGATTGCGGAAAAATTCGACAGCTTCCGATTGCGCCGCTGATGGCAGAAGCCATCCGTCGTATCTCGGAAGAAAAATCTGTTTCCGTTCTTTTCGATTGAGGGTATAAGGCCCTCGCCGTGGTGGCACCCCTGGAGGCCACCACGCTTGTTTTTGTAGGCTTTCAGCGGTGATTTTCACCAACCTGCAGAAGCAACTTACTTTTAGTTCAAGGAGATTTTCCGATGGCAAATTCTGTTATCACTGCGGAAATCCGTGAACGGGCCGGAAAGGGGGCCGCCCGTGCCGTGCGTCGTGCCGGTATGGTCCCTGGTGTTATTTATGGTGCAAAACAGGAACCTGTTCTGTTCCAGATTGACCCGCGTCCGCTTTGGAAACTTCTGCATCAGCCGGGCTTCTATTCCCACGTTCTGACCATTGAGGTCGGCAAAGAGAAATACGAAGTCCTGCCGCGCGACGTTCAGTTCGACAAAGTATCTGACGAAATCATGCACGTTGACCTTCTGCGCTTCTCCAAAGGCCAGACCATCAACGTTGAGGTTCCGGTTCGCTTCGAAAACGAAGAGAAATCCCCGGGCCTCAAAAAAGGTGGCGTTCTTAACGTCGTTCGTCACGATGTCGAAGTTCTCTGTGCTCCTTCCGCTATTCCGGAAGAGCTGGTCTTCGACCTGTCGGGCGTCGAAGTTGGTGACTCGATCCACATTTCGGCAATTAAACTGCCGAAAGGTGTTGAGCTTACCATCACCGACCGTGACTTCACCGTTGCGACCGTTGCTGCACCGTCTGCACTGAAATCGGAAGAAAACGAAGCTTCTGACGAAGAAGGTGAAGGCGAAGAAGAAGCAGCGACCGAAGAATAAGATCGAGGTCTTACGATGTTTTTGGTGGTTGGATTGGGAAACCCGGGATCGGGATATGCCGCCAATCGTCACAACATTGGCTTCATGGCGGCGGACGAACTCGTCCGCCGCTATTCTTTTGGTCCCTGGCGCAAAAAGTTTCAGGGACAGATTTCCGAAGGTGAATTGAACGGGCAAAAGGTTCTGGTTCTCAAACCGGAAACCTTCATGAACCTGTCGGGACAAAGTGTTGGCGAAGTCCTGCGCTTTTACAAGATTCCGGTCGAAAACGTTATCGTCCTGCATGATGAGCTGGACCTGCCACCGGGCAAGCTGCGCGTTAAACGCGGCGGCGGCCATGGCGGGCATAACGGTCTGAAGTCCATTGATGCCCATTGTGGCAAGGAATATCGCCGCATTCGTTTGGGAATTGGCCATCCCGGGGATAAGTCCCGTGTGCATGGCCATGTGCTTGGGGATTTTTCCAAGGCCGAACAGGATGGCTGGCTGATGACCCTTCTGGATGCGGTGGCGGCCGAATTCGGGCGCCTGACAAAGGGCGATGATGGCGGCTTTATGAGCAAGGTTTCCGCCATCGTGTCACCGCCCAAGCCAAAGGCACCGAAAAAGGACAAGCCAGCGGCCGACAACACCAAGGGTGCCAGTGGTGCCAGTGGTGCCAAGGGTGACAAGAATTCAGATGCCACAAACCAGCCACAGGCCGGTGAGGGGATAGACGATATTTCGGGTGCGGCAAAGGTGCGTCTTGAACGTGCCGATACCCCGGTCAGTAATGCAGCCTCGGCCATGGCAGAGGCGCTTGCCAAGGCATTTGGCAAAAAGAAATAGTCTGGTTTGCAAGCATGCAGACCGATCATGATAAACAGAAATTCAAGTTACGGAGCCCGGAAAGATGGGATTCAAATGCGGTATTGTCGGTCTGCCAAATGTCGGTAAATCGACCCTTTTTAACGCCCTGACCCAGACGGCAGCAGCCGAGGCAGCAAACTTCCCGTTCTGTACGATTGAACCCAATACCGGTCGTGTCAGCGTTCCTGACGAACGCCTGGACAAGATTGCGGCAATCGCAAAGTCGGCCAATATCATTCCGACCCAGCTGGAATTCGTTGATATTGCCGGTCTGGTACGTGGGGCATCCAAGGGCGAGGGGCTTGGCAACCAGTTCCTGGCCAACATTCGCGAAACCGATGCCATCGTGCATGTTCTGCGCTGCTTTGAAGATGATGACATTACCCATGTCGATAACTCGGTCGATCCGGTGCGCGATGCGGAAACCATCGAAACCGAACTGATGCTTGCCGATATGGAAAGCCTTGAAAAGCGCGTTCCCGCCCTTCAGAAAAAGGCGCGTTCGAACGACAAGGACGCCAAGCTGACCATGGATCTGATTGAGCGTACGCTTGAAGTGCTGCGCGAAGGCAAGCCGGCGCGTGTTGTCGAGATTGATGGCGAAGAAGAAGCCAAGGCGTTTCGTATGCTGCAGCTTCTGACCAGCAAGCCTATCCTTTATGTCTGCAACGTTGATGAAGACAACGCGGCCGAAGGCAACGAACTTTCGGCCAAGGTTGCCGAAATGGCCGAAGCACAGGGTGCGCGCTCGGTTGTGATTTCAGCCGCGATTGAAGCCGAGGTTGCCCTGCTTGAAAGTGCCGAAGACAAGAAAGAGTTCCTTGAAGGTCTTGGTCTTTCGGAAACTGGCCTCGCGCGTATTATCCGCGAAGGCTACAAGCTGCTTAACCTTTTGACCTTCTTTACGGTGGGGCCGAAAGAAGCGCGCGCATGGACGGTCTTTACCGGTGCAACGGCCCCGAATGCGGCCGGCGTTATTCACACTGATTTCGAGCGCGGCTTTATTAAGGCCGAAACCATCGCCTATGATGATTTCATCGAATTCAACGGTGAATCCGGCGCGCGCGATGCGGGCAAGCTGCGCCAGGAAGGCAAGACCTACATCGTCAAGGACGGCGATATCTTCCACTTCAAATTCAACGTCTAAGCTTCCGCTTTTTCGTAATTATTCCAAAGGCCACCGTAACTTATGCGGTGGCCTTTGGTTTTTGCGCAGGCTGATCTGGCCTGGGGACTTGTCAAAACAGCCCAACGCGGTCTACCTTCGCCTTTACAGCAAATGGGGAGCGCATGAACGATCTAAGCCCGAAGAAACGTATTTTACTGGTTTTCAACTCTGCCACCGGACAGCCGGGACGGGTGGGAGCTGTCATGCGTCGTTACGGGTTTGAGTTTGATATTCGCCGTCCGGGTGAAGGCGACGAATTGCCGACCGATCTTTGCAAATATCATCTGGTCGTCGTGTTTGGCGGACCGATGAGTGCCAATGACGATCATCTTGATAATGTCAGTGCTATCATGAACTGGTTGCCGACCGTGGTTTCCAGTGATGCGATGTATCTGGGCATTTGCCTGGGCGCGCAGATGATGGCGCGTAATCTTGGTGCAGAGGTCCAACCCCATCCCGAAGGCATGACTGAAATCGGCTATTACCCGGTGCAGCCAACCCCGGCCGGTGACCATCTTTTCCCTGAGGAAATGATGGTCTATCACTGGCACAGCGAAGGGTTCGGACTTCCCGAGGGCGCGGAACTGGTCGCGACCGGCCCGACATTCCCCCATCAGGCCTATCATGTTGACGAACGGATCTGGGGCATTCAGTTCCATCCCGAAGTCGATGATGAAAGCCATGAACGCTGGCTGGCCAATGCCGGGGACAAAACCGACCGTCCGAACGGCCAGTGTCCCGATACCCAGCGGGCGGGACGGGCCAAATATGACGCCGCATTTGGTGCGTGGTTTGAACGGTTTGCCAAGAAGGTTCTGGTCAAGGGGCTTGTACCAGCCGACGCCGGGCACAGCAGCTAAGGCACAGCTGAGGCAAAAGGCAGCTCACTGCCAAAGCGATGTCAGACGGCAGCCATATCTGCCGGTTCTTTGGAAAGCCAGATCTCAATCGCCGTTTCATCAAAGGCAAGTGCGTTGGCAAAACCGCCATGGAAGTCATTCCATGCGTCGTTATATTCATCGCGCACCCCGACCAGAACCGGGATTTCCAGATCCAGTGCGCGTGAAATCACATCACGAAGCCCGCGCCCCTCGGCCTCGCTTCGGCCAAAGCGCGCGATGATCAGGATGTCGGATCCGGCCTCGACATCGCGCGAAAGCTGCTGGGCAAGGCTGGACAGCGCATCGCCATCAAGCTTGCAGCCCTTGGCCATTTTGCCGCGATTTCTGGTGATCGGCATTTCATCGCCGCTGCGCAGATTGCGGACATGGACCAGGGTTCCGCAATCGGCATCCTTGCGGCGTTTTTGCACATAGCCGGCAACCGATTTGCCATTCGCCAAAAATGTATCGGCAATTGCGGCAAGAAGGTCGTCAATCGGGTCTTTGGGGTGAAAGGCAATCCCGGCCAGCATGGATCAGAACCGATCAATCACAGTGACACCCGTGCCAACGAAACTGTCCATATTCATAAGTGCGGTGGCCCCTTCGGCCAGTGTGACGTGATCGCCAATCAGCTTTTGCGGTGCCAGTTTGCCCGACTGGATCATGTCGAGCATGGTATCATAGCGAAAGGCCTGCATGCCATGGCTGCCCAGAATTTCAAGCTCATGGGCCACCACACGGTCCATCGGGACTTTGGCGTGGGCGTGATCATCGGTCATAAGCCCGATCTGGACATGCTTGCCACGTTTGCGCAGGCACGCGACTGAATTAAAGCAGGTCACGGCACTGCCCAGCGCATCGACTGATACATGGGCGCCGCCACGGGTGATGTCCTTGATCGCAGTCGGAATGTCATCAACACTGTGGGCATTCAGCACTGCATTGGCGCCCAGTTCTTTTGCGAAGTCGAGCTTGGCATCATCAATATCAACGGCCACCACATAGGCACCGGCAGCGGCGGCAATCATGATGGCGGAAAGACCAACGCCGCCTGCACCATGGACGGCCACGATCTGACCGGCGGTGACTTTGCCCTGATCAATCACGCCGCGGAAACTGGTGGCGAAACGGCAGCCAAGGCTGGCGGCGGTTGCGAAATCCATTTCATCAGGCAGGTGGACAAGGTTGGTGTCGGCATAATCAATTGCGACATATTCGGCAAAGCTGCCCCAGCCGGTAAAGCCCGGCTGGAATTGCTGATCGCACACCTGATGATTGCCGCTATGGCATTCCGGGCAATGACCGCAGCCCGACACGAAGGGCACGGTAACGCGGTCGCCTTCCTGCCAGCGCTTGATATCCTTGCCGACCGCAACCACGGTACCCGCGAATTCATGGCCGGGAACATGGGGCAACTGGACATCGGAATCGTGTCCCATCCAGCCATGCCAGTCGCTGCGGCACAGGCCGGTTGCGCCAACCTGAATGACGACACCGTCATTACCCGGGGTCGGGTCGGGGAGTTTCTGGACCTCAATCGGGCCCTGATATTCGGTGAAGTAGGCTGCGCGCATGATGTTCCTCCCGATTGTTGTTATGTTTTTATCGGATGCAGTGTTCAAATTTTCAAGTGTCGTTATCGTCGCGCTCGGGATGCAAGCGGACAACCTTCGGAACGCCGACCGATGGTTTGGATTTTGGTTTCGGTTTTGGCTCTGGCGAGGCATTTGGCTGATAGCGACCCCATGGGGATGTGTCGCGATTCTCGCCCTCTTTGCCCCACGGACCACGCTGTTCGCGGCGCATGTTGGCCCGTTTGGCCGCGCGTTCTGCCTCATAGGCGGCAGCCCATGGCGGGATGTTGGATGTGGCCCCACGCGTTTTACGGCCGGGACGGTAGATGCCAAAGGCCGGTGCAGGTGATCCGTCATGCCAAAGTGGCACATTGCGATGCTTGAACAGTGGGATCAGGGCAAGTCCTGCAAGGAAGCCCGCGATATGAGCAACCCATGCAATGCCAAGGTCTGCGCCACTGCCGAAATTGATCACCTGACTGATAAACCAGAAGCCCAGCACGACCACGGCCGGCACATAAAAGATAAACACCCAGAAGAACCAGACCAGCACGCGGGCCTTGGGGTAGAGCAGGAAATAGGCGCCAAGCACCCCGGCCAACGCGCCAGACGCGCCGATCATTGGAATTTCCGATTGGGTATCAAGCAGGCCATGCCCAAGGGCGGCGGCAACACCGCAGGCGAGATAAAAGATCAGAAAACGGAAATGGCCCATCGAATCTTCGACATTGTTCCCGAAGATCCAGAGATACAGCATATTGCCGCCCAGATGCATCCAGCCACCATGCATGAACATTGCCGAAAAGATCGACAGGAACCCGAAGCCAGCCGGAAAGGGCGAAAAGCCCGGCGGCAGTTCCGCATGACCAAACAAGACAGCCGGGATCGCCCCATATTGCAGGGTCATCAGAACCGTGGCACGCGGATCAAGCGTGACGGTGCCGACAAACACCACGACATTGATCGCGATGATGGCATAGGTGACCCACGGGGTGATTGTTGTCGGATTGTTGTCCTTGATCGGCAGCATTGGCTATGCCCGTTGTCTGTGTCTCCGATTGACGAGATCGGTCCAGCGCCCCCGATCAGGCGACCACGGCTTCATCCCGCGGGGCAAGGCGATCACGCAAATAAGCCGCCAGTTGGCGATATTCACTTTTACGGGCGGAACTGCGCCGCCAGACCATACCAATGCGCCGAATCGGAACCGGATTTTTAAACGGAATAATTTTCAGCAAATCCGGCCGACGCGCTTCGACTTCAAGCGACATTTCGGGCAATAGTGTGGCACCGATGCCAGCCCCCACCATTTGCACCAGGGTCGACAGGCTGTTGGCCTGAAAATCGGCCGATTTGCTCCAGCCTGCTTTCTGGCAGACTTCAAGTGCCTGATCGCGCAGGCAGTGCCCGTCTTCAAGCAGCAAAAGCTTTTCATCCTTGATGTCGCCGATTTCGAGATGCTTTTTGTGTGTCAGCGGATTGTTCGGCGCACAGGCAAAGACAAAGCGGTCTTCAAACAGCTCGAACTCTTCGAGCCAGTTTTCATCAATCGGCAGGGCAATCAGGGCAATGTCGAGTTTGCCAGCCATCAGTAGTTCGATCAGTTTGGCAGTCTGGTCTTCGCGCAGCAACGGCTGCAATTTTGGAAAACCGGCTTTCAGTGACGACATCACGTCTGGCAAAAGATACGGGCCAATGGTGGGAATAACCCCGATATGGATCGGGCCCGACAATGGGTCAGAGGCGGCCTGCGCCATGGTGGTCAGTTCGTCGACTTCTTGAAGGATACTTCGCGCCCGCGAAACGACTTCTTGACCGAGCGGCGTCATCAGGACCTGACGCTTGTTGCGTTCGACCAGTTGCGCACCCAAAAGGTTCTCAAGCTCGCTGATCGCAGCAGACAAACTTGGCTGCGTAATGAAGCAAGCCTCTGCTGCGCGGCCAAAATGTCCGGTTTCGGACAAGGCAACAAGGTATTTGAGCTGCTTGATGCTGGGTTGGGCAGCCATAAATTTTTCCTATCAAACGTCGAAGTTTTATCTATTTGTCTTAGGTAATGCATTTCTCTACAAATCGCTAGCAAGCAGTGCATTTTTTGCACCTGCACAGTAAAGTTTCGCGGCCTGTCGGGGGCCGCGCATTGTTGTTAAAACTGGGTTAGGAGAAACATAATGCTTACCGTTGGTGATACGCTTCCTGAATTCAATCTGACCGGCGTTTCGGGCAAGACCCCGGACAGCTTCGCACCGGTGACTGACAAGTCCTTCGAAGGCAAATGGAAGATCCTGTTCTTCTGGCCGAAAGACTTCACCTTTGTTTGCCCGACCGAGATCGTCGGTTATGGCGAACTGAACGGTGACTTCGAAGACCGTGACGCGGTTCTGCTGGGTTGCTCGACCGACACCGATTTCGTCCACGCTGCATGGCGTACCCACCACGAAGATCTGGGCGACAGCCCGTTCGTATGGCTTGCTGACGAGAAAAAAGACCTGTCGGCTGCCCTTGGTGTTCTGGCGAAAGACGCCGGTGTTGCGCTTCGTGCGACCTTCATCATCGACCCGGACAACATCATCCGTCACGTACAGGTCAACGACCTGAACGTTGGTCGTAACCCGCAGGAAGCGCTTCGTATTCTGGACGCCCTGCAGACCGACGAACTCTGCCCGTGCAACTGGAACCAGGGCGACGAAACCCTGTAAGTCCAGTCCGGACCTATTTGCGGGATCGGGCCTTGGCCCGGTCCCGCTTTTCAGCCCATGAAATTTGCCGTCATTTGAGTTATCCGCCCCGGACGGGCGCGGGTCCGGCATGGCTGAATACCAATTCGTTATTGAATTACGCGTTTATCGCTTCAGACAGTTTCAGAGGATTTTCCCATGACGTCGATCGTTGAAATCAAGGACTCCATGCCAGCCTATGCCAAGGACCTTAAGCTGAACCTTTCGAGCATGGCCAACAATCCCGGCATGACCGATCAGCAGGTTTACGGTACTGCACTGGCGTGTGCCTTTGCATCGCGCAACGCCAAACTGACCAAGGCTGTTGCCGCAGAAGCAAAAGAAAAACTGACCGATGAGGCCATTGAAGCAGCCAAGGGTGCGGCTGCCATCATGGGCATGAACAACATCTATTACCGGTTCAACCATCTGGTATCGGATGAAGAATACAGCTCCATGCCGGCCCGCTTGCGCATGAACATCATCGGCAAGCCGGGCATTGATAAAGCCGACTTCGAACTGTTTTCGATTGCTGTTTCGGCGATCAATGGATGTGGCATGTGCATCGATTCCCACGACAAGGTGCTGAAAAACGCTGGCATCAAAAAGGAAACCATCCAGAACGCAATCCGCATCGCATCGGTTGTTCATGCCGTTGCCGTCGTGATCGATGCCGAGGATGCACTGGCCGAGTAACCGCCAAACATCTGCCATCAAGACAAAAAAAAAGAGGGTGTCATTACGACGCCCTCTTTTAGTTTGTGTCCGGCAAGGACAGCTTATTTGGCTTTGCGTCTGTTGCGGATGCCGATGATGACAGGCAGTGCGACAATCAATACAGCCATCACATACAGACCAATACTTTCCCAAGTCGATACCAGGATCGACCAGTCCCCGCGCGAGATCGAAAGTGCACGGCGCAGGTTATCTTCGAACAGGTGACCCAGCACAAAGCCCAGAATAATCGGGGCCAGCGAGAATTCCAGTTTACGCAGGACCCAGCCGAAAATCCCGAAAGCGATGATCAGGAACAGATCGAACGGGTTGCCGACCACAGAATAGACGCCGATGAACGCCAAGACGGCAATCAGCGGGCTGAGATATTTCTGCGGGATGGTCAGCATTCTGGCAAACAGACCCACCAGAGGAAGGTTGATCACCAGAAGGGCCAGATTGCCGATGTACATCGATGCGATCAGGCCCCATGCGATCTCAGGGCGCTGTTCAAACATCAGCGGGCCAGGCGTCACGTTAAACAGCATCAATGCGCCAAGCAGGATGGCCGTTGTGCCAGACCCCGGAATACCAAGCGTCAGCATCGGGACCATTGCCCCGCCAGCCGCCGCATTGTTGCCAGACTCCGGTGCAGCCAAACCACGCGGATCACCGGTGCCGAATTTCTTGCGGTCTTCACCGGCCATACGCATTTCGGTGCCATAGGTCACAGCCGAGGCAACGGACGCACCGACACCGGGCAAAACGCCGATGACAAAGCCGATGATTGAGGACCGCAACATGGTCCAGCGGATTTGCATCAGGTCTTTCCAGCTGACAAAGCTCTTGCCAATCGGAAGCAGCTTTAGTTTGCCTGATATCTGTTGTTCGACGAGGTGGATCAATTCCGCCATGCCAAAGAAACCGATCACGACAACAAGGAAATCGAACCCGGCAAGGATATCGGGAATACCGCCCGTATATCGCGCCACACCGGTATTGGCATCAATACCGACCGTTGCCAGCATCAAGCCGATTGCCGCGCCCATCAGGGTTTTGACCTGATTTTTGCCAACCAGTGATGACAGGCTTGCAAAGGCAAAGACCATCAACGCAACGTAGTCGGCTGGCGTAAAGGTCAGCGCAAACTTCGCAAGGAACGGCCCAAACAGCGACATCAAGATCACGGCAATCGTGCCGCCAACGAAAGACGCAATCGCCGAAATCGACAAAGCACGTCCGGCTTCGCCGCGCTTGGCCATCGGGTTGCCATCAAGTGTTGTCATGACGGCCCCCGCATCACCGGGAACATTCAAAAGAATGGACGAGATGCGTCCGCCATATTCCGCACCATAATAGATGCCAGCAAGCAGGATCAGGGCTGATTCAGGTGGAAGGCCCAGGCTATAGGCAATCGGCAGCAGAATGGCGACACCGTTGATCGGACCAATACCGGGAAGTGCACCAATCAGGGTTCCGGCAAAACAGCCAATCAGCACGAGAAACAGGTTCAAAGGCATCAATGCGACACCAAAACCGCCGCTCAGGCCACTTAGAACTTCATTCATGGGAATAACTCACAAAAACGGTGCCAGCAGACCTTCTGGCAGGTTCAGGCCCAGCAAATAGTCACAAATGCCATATCCGATGATGCCGGTTGCACATCCGAAAGCGACGGAGTGCAGGCGATTTGCACCCAGCATGACCGACAACAGGCAGCAAAACAGGGCGGTCGAAATCACAAAGCCGAGCGGCTCATAGAGTTCCGCGTAGCCGCCAAGCATCACAACCAACATCAGCAAGCGCAGCCATACACTGCGTCCGAGCGCAAACTGGATATGATCGGGGCGCACGAGGACGTAGAGGCTGCATAGCAGGAAGACGACTGCCAGTACCTGCGGCCATGTTTCAGGTCCGAGCGGGTCATACTGGAAGGGGGCCTTGATAATGAAAAAGGCGACATAGGTGTAAATGCCGCCCGCGATCAGGGCGAACAGGGCAAAGAGGCGATCAGCCATCGGAGATCTCCGGCCTAGGGAACGCTGGAAAAACTGTCGGTCCCCCATCCGAAAGCGGAGGACCGACATGTTTGGCGATTACTGGATAAGGCCAGCTTCTCTTGCGATTTCGCGAAGCTTCTTGATGCGTTCCTTGACGTTCTCGTCAAGGTCCTTGCCCGCAATGTTAAGCGGCAGCAAGCCCTTGTCTTTCTGGATTTTCGCGAACTCTTCGGTGCCATAGGCTTCCTTGAAGGCCGCTACCCATTTGTCATAGGCTTCGTCAGAGACGTTTTTGCCCATATAGAAACCACGCATGATCGTCCATTCCGCGTCGTAGCCAAGTTCCTTGGTGGTCGGAATGTCTGCGAATGGTTCCGGCAGGCGTTCTGGCGACATGACGGCAAGAACACGCAGCTGGCCTGTGCCGAGATGGGCGGTCATTTCGCCGATATCACCGGTGTAAACGTCGATGCTGCCGCCCAGAAGGCCGGTCAGGGCATCGCCGCCGCCATCATAGGCGACATAGATCATTTTGCGCGGATCACTATCGACAGCCTTGAGCAGCAGGGCCGCTTTCATCCAGTCTTGTGACCCCACAGAACCACCAGCACCGATTGCGAGGCTGCTTTCGTCTTCCTTGACCTTGTTCATCAAGTCATCAAGGGTTTTGTACTCGCTGTCTGCGCGGACGATGACGGCACCGAAATCAGCACCGACAGTGGCGAGAAAACGAACATCGTTCTCGGTCCATTCACCGTATTTGCCGGTCGCGATGTTCAGAAGAGAACCTGACGAGAATGCGACGATGGCGTTGGGGTCGTCTGTACGGGTGGTGTTGAAAAGGGTGATGGCAACCGCGCCAATGCCGCCAGGCATGAAGGTCACCTGCATCGGTTCGCCCAACTTGTCGCCGACACCGCCCTGGGCGACACGGCAGGTCAGGTCAAAACCGCCACCCGGTTTCGCTGGGGCAATGCATTCGGGTTTTTCAATGTCTGCGGCATTTGCGGTGCCAAAAAGGCAACCGGCCATAACGACAGATGCTGCGAACAGCTTTTTCATAGTTGTATCCTCCCATTGGATTATTCTTTTCGCGTATCAATGTTCGATCCGCATATCAGCTATACGTTACGAGACTGACATTGCCTTGACGGTATGCTGACGGGAGGCTGACTCCTTCCTGACATGAAGCTGACGTGATGTGTAACAATTTGTAAGAAGCTCCGAGCAAGCCTAATATCGGGGCATGCGTATTCTTTTGATTGAAGATAATGAAACATTGGCGGAAACGATCATGGATCGTTTGCACGCGGATGGGCATGCCATTGATTGTGAGTATGACGGAGAGCTTGCAAACGATTTGTTGCGCCACAAGCAGTTCGATCTGGTGTTAATGGATGTCAACCTGCCGGGCCGCAGCGGGTTTGATATTTTGCGATCCATGCGCGCGCGCGGGGATGCCACCCCGGTTCTGATCCTGACGGCGAGGTCGGAAATAGATGACCGATTGATTGGGCTTGATGGCGGTGCAGATGATTATATCGTCAAGCCGGTTGATCTGCGTGAGCTTGCGGCACGGTGTCGTGCCTTGATCCGTCGCCGAAGCGGGACAGCATCAAATCAATTTTGCGCCGGAAATCTTGTGTTTGACCGGGCATCAAAGGTTGCAACGATTGACGGTCGCGATATTGAATTGCGCAACAGAGAAGTACAGTTGCTTGAAATTTTCATTGGCAATTTGCAGCGGGTCCTGACCAAGGAAGATCTGGCGGACAAGGTGTATTCGTTTGATGAAGCGCCCAGCATGAATGCGGTCGAGCAAATGGTTACCCGACTACGCAAGAAACTGGCTGGTGGGCCGATTATCCTCAAGACCATTCGGGGGCTTGGATATATTGCCCATATTGCGGATGAATAAACGGGTCGGACATCATTCCCTGCGCCAGCGTCTTTTGACCAGCATGGCGGTGGGATTCGCGATCATCCTGGTCAGCATTGCGATTGGGATCTGGAGTTACGCAAGGGATGCGGCAAACCATTCCTATGACAGGCTTTTGAGCGGGGCAGCGTTTGCCATTCTGGAACGCACATTGGTGACGCCAACCGGCCCCAGTGTGGAGATTCCTTATTCGGCGTTGGAACTAATCGGTCTGGCTGAAAGTGATCGCGTTTTCTATCGTATTTTTACCGCTAATGGCGAAACCCTGACAGGGTCAGAGAATTTGCCATTGCCCGAGCACTACAAACCAACCGACCAGCCGGTATTTTTTGATACCCATTACAGCGGCGAAGATGTTCGTTTCCTGCTTCAGGGACGGTTTCTTGCCGGTGCCGGGTATGGCGATTGGGTCGTTGTTCAGATCGGCCAAACCCGAATTGCAAGAGATGCCTTTGCACGGGAAATGATGATCAATGCGATTGCACTTTTGTTGTTGGTTACCGTCATCGGACTGGGCTTTGTCTGGTTCGGGATCAACCGTGCATTGTCACCCCTGATCGGGATTGAACGCCAGCTTCGGCACCGCGAACCAACCGATTTTTCACCCATCGTGATAACTCCCCCGCGTGAGGTTGCCAGTCTGACCCGTTCGATCAATGGTCTGATCCTGCGTCACAAGAAAAGTCTTGATAACGCGCAGGCCTTTATTGCCGATGTTGCCCATCAGACCCGAACATCGCTTGGCGCGCTACAGGGGTTGCTTGAAAGTGCCAGCCGCCAGGCGGATGTGAAACAACAACAGGTCCGTATCGCCCAAGCCGAAGAACAGACAGAAAGAACAATTCGCCTGACCAATCAGCTGTTATCGCATGCAATGATCATTCACCGCGCCGATAACAAGCCGCTGGAACGCAAGGTGTTTATTGATGTGGTCCGTACCGTCTTTGCCGAGATCATTCGAGATTATCTGAAATATGACACGGACTTTTCCATCGACAGCGAACTGGATGGGGACGAGGAAACCTTTGTGATGCTTGACGAGATTGGCATCCGCGAGGCGTTGCGCAATCTTGTCGATAACACCATCAAGCACGGCAAAGCACCTCACAAGATCGGCATTCTGGTACGAAAAACCGGTGGGAATTGCTTGTTAATTGTCGATGATAACGGGCCGGGCATTAACGAGCAGATGTATGCAACCGTATTGGAAAGGTTTTCAAGCATGAGCAGCGGCAGCGGTCTTGGTCTGTCGATTGTCAGTGCGGTGGCCGATCGCCATCACGCGGAGCTCAGACTGGGACAGTCGCCCGAGGGCGGGTTGCGTGTCGAAATGGTCTTTCCCGTCGTCGAGGGGGAACTGACATGAAGATGCTTGGTGGTTTCGTTCCGGCGAGATGGTTTGGCGTTATTGTTCTTGTCGTCGGGCTATTGTCTGGCAGTCAGGCATTTGCGCGCGTGCAATTGCATGTGTGGTCAGCGACCGATACGTCGGCGTTCGAGCCGATTATCAAGGCGTTCGAAGAAAGATACCCTGACATTGAAGTGATCTATCGCGAGTTCAATACGAGCGAACTTTATCAGGTCGTCATGTACAATATTGATAACCCGGATATGGAAGCAGATGTCATCATAAGCCCGGCCATGGATTTGCAGGTCAAACTGGTCAATGAGGGGCTGGCCTATCAGTTTGAGCCGGAAAATGCCGAAGCGATACCGGCGTGGGCCAAGTGGCGCAACGAACTCTACGGGTTTTCGTTCGAACCAGCCGCACTTGTTTATAATAAACAGGCCTTCCAAGGCCTTACCAAACCGACGTCGCACACCGATTTGTCCAGTCTGGTGCGTGACTATCCCGAAATGTTCAGGGGAAAGATTGGGACTTATGACATTCGCAAATCGGGTATCGGATATTTCTTTGCCACACAGGATGCGATTCAGAACAACCAGTCATCGCGCTTGATTGAGACATTCGGGCGTGCGGGGGCGCGGCTTTACTGTTGCTCGTCCGAGATCCTGAACCGGGTTGCGACCGGTGAGCTTGTGCTTGGCTATAATGTGATCAGCTCATACGCGATTGAAGCGGCTAAAAACTTGCCGGAAATCGGGATATATTTCCTGCGTGATTACACCATCGCCATGAGCCGTACGGCCTTTGTGCCCAAGACATCGCAAGCGAAGTATGAGGCTCAGGCCTTCGTCAATTTTTTGTTGTCGCATGAAGGTCAGGAGGTTCTGGCCAACCAATCTGCCCTTATTCCGATCAATCAGAAAGTCCAGACGGAGCTCAGTCCGCACATAGCAGACATTCCGGTCTTTCGCGTAAAGCTCGGCATCGGTCTGCTTGGTTTTCAGGACCAGCTCAAGAAGAGGAGCTTCCTTGAAGACTGGCGATCCTCGATCTTGTGGAATCGTGAGGATGAATAGGGCCAGGTACTCGCCTGCACCTTAAGATACGGCTCCGTTCTCATCCCTGGTGATCGACATATTCGCCAATCGACAAGTGGTTAAGAGTTGCTGCGATCACTTGATCGGGCTGATCGAAATGCGGGATGTGGCCGCAATCCTTGATCAGCATTTTGGTCACCGGGCCGCCGGTATTTGCACAGATGGTATGGACCTGTTCATCGCTGCCAAACTGGTCATCATCGCCCTGAATGACCAGAAGCGGACAGGTGATGTGGGCCAGTTCATCGACCATGTTCCAGTCAAGAAACGCCGGTTGGCGCCAGGTATCGACCCAGGCGCGGAAGACATCGTCGGTTTGGGTAAAGTGATGGCGTTCGAGTTTGGTTTTCCAGTCGGTCTCGGCATAGATTTTCGCCGCCTCGGTAATGCCGGCGACTGTGACATCCTCGACAAAAACGTGGGCGGCTTCTGAAATTACCGACGTTACATTGTCCGGGAAGCGCGCGGCATACTTCAGCGCGATGGTTGCCCCGTCACTGTGGCCAAACAGGATCGGTTTGGCGAGGCCCAATTCCGTGATCAGGCCATGCAGATAGACATCACTTTCGGCGTTGTGGAAGTCAATCGCGCGCGGAATGTCACCTGCCGCGTGCGGATCGGATTTCCCGTGGCCGCGCCGTTCATAGACAACTACCGGGTGATGGGTGGCGGTTGCCAGTTTGGCGGGGAAGTCACGCCACATGCGAATGGTGCCAAGGGCCTCGTGCAGAAACAGGATGGTCGGTGCATCGGCACGCACATCATCTGGAACGATCTGCTGGCAAGACAGACTGATACCATTCACGGTGGCATAGAAATTTTCGATCTTCATGTGACTTATAGCTCTTGTGGGGCAATCTTTGTTGGGGCGATATATCGGTAATTCGGTGCGTAATTATTTGATTACGATCATGGACAAAAAAACAGGGCCCGGCAAGTGCCGGACCCTGTTTGGGTGTTTTTAGGCCCGAAGATCGGGCAGGCAGACCTTATTTCAGGGCAGCGCAGGCACGTTTGATACGTGCGCAAGCTTCGGTCAAAGCAGAATCCGAGGTCGCATAGGAAATGCGGAAATACGGTGCCAGACCAAATGCCGAACCCTGAACTGCCGCAACGCCTTCTGCTTCGAGAAGGTAGGTCACGAAGTCGGTATCGGTTTCGATTTTCTTGCCATCCGGGGTGGTTTTGCCAATCGCGCCCGCGCAGGACGGATAGACATAAAACGCACCTTCCGGGGTTTTGCACGACAGACCTTCGCAGTCGTTTAGCGCTGCAACGACAAGGTCACGACGCTTTTTGAAGACTTCGGCACGCTCTGCCAGGAAGTCCTGAGGACCGCTAAGTGCTTCGATCGAAGCTGCCTGACTGATCGAGGAGGTATGGGTGCTGCTTTGCGACTGAACCTTGTTGATCGCCTTGATCAGGTCTTTCGGTCCTGCGGCATAACCCAGACGCCAGCCGGTCATCGCATAGGATTTCGACACACCGTTACAGGTGAGCGTACGGTCTTTGAGCTTCGGTTCGACCTGGGCGATGGTGGTGAATTCGAAACCGTCATAGACAAGGTGCTCATACATGTCGTCAGACATGACATAGACGTTTTCGTGTTTCAGAAGCACGTCAGCAATCGCGCGGAGTTCTTCACGCGAATAGGCCGAACCGGTCGGGTTGGACGGGGAGTTCAGAACAACCCATTTGGTTTTCGGCGTGATCGCGGCTTCAAGTTCTGCGGCCGTGATCTTGAAGTCGTTTTCTTCCTGACACTCGACAATGACCGGGGTGCCTTCGGCCATCAGGGTCATGTCCGGATAGGAAACCCAGTACGGTGCCGGGATGATGACTTCGTCGCCCGGGTTAAGCGTTGCGAAGAACGCATTGAACAGGGTCTGTTTGCCACCGCAACCGACAGTGATTTCGTCGATGGTGTATTCCAGATCGTTTTCACGCTTGAACTTTTCGACAATCGCCTTGCGCAGCTCGGGCGTGCCAGCGACCGGAGTATATTTGGTCTTGCCAGCATCGAGCGCAGCTTTTGCGGCTTCTTTGATGTTGTCGGGGGTATCGAAATCCGGCTCACCTGCGCCAAGCCCGATCACATCAACGCCAGCAGCCTTAAGCTCGGCAGCCTTGGTCGTGACAGCAATGGTGGGGGAGGGTTTGATACGGCTCAAACGGTCGGCAATGAACGCCATTGGTCTGTTTCCCTGGAATTTATGAGAATTGAAAAGAATCGTGTTCTTTCGGTTCGGACCCTACGCCTGCGCTTGTTCCAATTCAAGGCTGTTTAGGGCCTTTTGCGGGTTCTTTGGGATGATTTTATCCAATTTTGTCGCCTTTAAGAAGTGCGGTTCGAAGTCCGAGCGGAAAGAACTGATGAGCAAACGTATCAAGTCACCCGATGTTCCCGGTGTTTCTTCCTGACGTCTCCTGACATTCCCTGACAGGAACTGTCAGGGGCAGGGCTTGCGGTTGGGTTTATGTGGCCTATAACTAGAGGCAAGATGAAAACAGGATTTGCCCGATGAATGCGCTACCGGAATTTTTGACCAAACGTCGCCCGCCTGTTGAAGGATCACGGGAATTCAAACTGGTGACGGAATATGAGCCTGCCGGCGACCAGCCGCAGGCGATTGCCGAACTTATGGCGGGCATCAATGATGATGAGCGCGATCAGGTTCTGCTTGGCGTCACCGGGTCGGGCAAGACGTTCACCATGGCAAACATCATTGCCAAAACGCAGCGCCCGGCATTGGTTCTGGCGCCGAACAAGACGCTGGCCGCCCAGCTTTATGCCGAGATGAAGCATTTCTTTCCGGATAATGCGGTCGAGTATTTTGTTTCCTATTACGACTATTACCAGCCGGAAGCCTATATCCCGCGGTCCGACACCTATATCGAAAAAGACAGTTCGATCAATGAGCAGATCGACCGGATGCGCCATGCTGCCACGCGTGCGATCCTTGAGCGCAACGACTGCATCATCGTGGCATCGGTATCGTGCATTTACGGTATCGGGGCGGTGGAAACCTATCTTGAGATGACCCAGCGCATTTCGGTCGGGGACGAGGTTGATCGTAACGACATCATGAAGCGTCTGGTGGAGTTGCAGTATACCCGTAATGACGCTGCCTTTTCGCGCGGCACTTTCCGGGTGCGTGGCGACGTTCTGGAAATCTTCCCGGCCCACGCCGAAGACCGGGCATGGCGCGTGTCGATGTTTGGTGACGAGGTCGAGGAACTGGCAGAATTTGACCCGCTGACCGGGCACAAGTTTGCCAGCATGGACTCGGTTACGGTCTATGCAAATTCCCACCATGTCACCCCGCGCCCGACACTGGTGCAGGCGATGTCCGGCATCAAGCAGGAGCTTAAAGACCGTCTGGCGCAGTTCCAGGCCGAGGGCAAGTTGCTGGCGGCCGAGCGGATCGAGCAGCGCACGACCTTTGATCTGGAAATGATGGAAACCGTCGGGCACTGCAAGGGGATTGAAAACTATTCCCGCTGGCTTTCGGGCCGTAATCCGGGGGAGCCGCCCCCGACCCTGTTTGAATATTTGCCCGAAAACGCATTGTTGTTTGTCGATGAAAGCCACGTTGCCGTGCCTCAGATCGGCGGCATGTATCGCGGGGACTACAATCGCAAATTTACGCTCGCCGAGCATGGCTTCCGCCTGCCAAGTTGTGTTGATAACCGACCGCTGAAGTTCGAGGAATGGGAAGCAATGCGACCGCAAAGCGTGTTTGTTTCGGCGACCCCGGGGAACTGGGAGATGGAGCGCACGGGCGGTGTGTTTACCGAACAGGTTATTCGCCCCACGGGCCTGATTGACCCGGTCTGTATCGTGCGTCCTGTGGAAACCCAGGTCGATGATTTGCTGGGTGAGGCCAAGGAATGTGCCGCCAAAGGCCAGCGTGTTCTGGTCACGACCCTGACCAAGCGTATGGCAGAGGATTTGACCGAATACCTGCATGAGCACGGTATTCGGGTGCGCTATCTGCATTCCGATATTGATACGCTGGAACGCATCGAGATCATCCGTGATCTGCGGCTTGGTGTGTTTGACGTTTTGGTCGGCATTAACCTTCTGCGAGAAGGCCTTGATATCCCGGAATGTGCGCTGGTTGCGATCCTTGATGCCGATAAGGAAGGCTTCCTGCGTTCCAAGACATCACTGGTTCAGACAATTGGCCGCGCGGCGCGTAACGTTGACGGGCGTGTGTTGCTTTATGCCGACAAGATGACCGACAGCCTCGAATACGCGATTGGCGAAACCAACCGCCGGCGTGAAAAGCAGATGGCCTATAACGAGGAACATGGCATCACGCCGGAAACCGTGCGCTCGCGGATCAATGATGTTCTCGAAAGTGTCGCCGAACAGGATTACGTCACCGTTGATACCGGGGTATCTGGTGACATGATGGTTGGTCATAACCTGCGCGCCCATATCGAGGATCTTGAAAAACGCATGCGTGACGCGGCCGGGAACCTTGAGTTCGAGGAAGCTGCAAGACTGCGTGACGAGATCAAGCGTCTTGAGGATCAGGAACTTGGTCTGGCAGAAGCCGGGCCAATGGCGCGGACGATTGGAACCGCCGGGCCGGGATCAAAATCGGCCAACAAACCGAAATACAAAGGCCGGCGTCGCAAGGGGCCATAAGGCAGGTAGCCAAACGAAAAGCCGGTGTTTGATGACACCGGCTTTTGTTTTTTGACGATGGAGTACGGTTACATAAACAGCCGTTCGTTTTCCATGCCCTTGTAGATGTCGGCAACATATTCGCCGTAGCCGTTATAGATCCGGGTCGGCACGCTTTCGCCGTTATTGAGCAGCCTCTCATGCGCCTGTGACCAGCGCGGGTGGGGAACTTCCGGGTTAACATTGGCCCAGAAACCATATTCGTCGCTGTTGATTTCTTCCCAGAAGCTTTTCGGGCGCTTGTCGGTAAAGGTAAAGCGGACGATGGATTTGATGTTTTTAAAACCGTATTTCCAAGGCGTCACCAGACGCAGCGGTGCACCGTTCTGCTTGGGTATTTCTTCGCCATAAATGCCCGTAGCAATCATGGTCAGTTCATTGGTGGCCTCTGCCATGGTAAGGCCTTCGATATAGGGCCACGGATACCAGAACTGACGCAGGCCCGGCATGGTGTCCTTTTGGCTGGCGGTTTCCATTTCGACATATTTCGCGCCTGACAGCGGCTTGGCGAAATCAACCAGTGCCTTCATCGGAAAACCGGACCACGGCACGGTCATTGCCCATGCTTCGACACAGCGGAAGCGATAGACGCGCTCTTCAAGCGGCATCTTGCGCACAAGTTCTTCGAAGTCGATTTCAATCGGCTTTTCAACCAGCCCGTCGATTACGACGGTCCATGGGCGGATGCGCATGGCCTGAGCTGCCTGCGAGATCGATTTGTGCGACCCGAATTCATAGAAGTTGTTATAGGTCAGCGCCTTGGACTTTTCGGTCATATCGCGTTCGACCGTATATGCCGGGTTGCGATCCACCGGATAAAGGTCGGCAGATGATCCCGACCCCTGTGCCATTGCAGAGCCCAGCGGGAGGCTTGATGCTGTTGCGCCGATCGATCCAGCGGCGATCCCCTTAAGGAATTGGCGGCGGTTTTTGTAGATCGACTCTGGCGTGGCGTCTTTCTCGGGGATTTCCCACCCCTTTTTGCGGCGTATCAGCATGGTGTCCTCCGTTGATCCTTAGCATACTGTCCTTGGAAAACCTGTTTCGGGCAAGTCACGCCTCGGTGAGCGGGCGGTGAAAGGACTTGGAATCACGTATGTTCATTTGTCTGTACGGGATAAAACGGCGATCCGATCCTTGATCGCAGTGATGGGTAAGCCTATGACAGTGGAAAGCTTTTGAGCGGAATCAAAGCGGTATTCCGCCTCAAGATATCAGGACAATGTAATTAGGGTGCAAAAATGGGTGCAATAATCGACAGGGCCAAGGCCGCAATTGATCGGGTCAACGCGCTTGGTGATCTGAAGGGCAAAATATTCACCGAGTTTGACGAAGATCGTATTTTGCGCGCTGCCAAAACGGCAGAAGACCTTGTTGCTGCCAACCCAGATTTGCCGCTTGCCGGGAAACTGGTGTCGATTAAGGATCTTTACGATGAGGCTGGTATCCGGACGACGGCCGCATCAGAACTTCTTAAGACTGCAGCCCCCGCACGAGAGGACAGCGAGGTTGTGCGCCTGATCAAAGAAGCCGGGGCTGTGCCATTTGGCCGCACCAGCATGAGCGAATTTGCCTATTCCGGCGTCGGGTTGAACCCGCATTACGGCACGCCGGGCAATGTCTTTGATCCGGAAGGTATTCCCGGTGGATCGTCATCCGGTGCCGGGGTAAGTGCAGGCCTTGGTCTGGTGGATATTGCGATGGGGACGGATACGGGGGGCTCGATCCGAATTCCATCCGCGATCAATGGCCTTTACGGTTATAAGCCAAGTCGCCTTTCTGTGCCCAGAGCAGGTGTTTTGCCGCTGGCCGACGGCTTTGATACCCCCGGGCCTTTGGCGCGCGATCTTGAAACCGCAATTTCGGTGTTTGAGGTCATGAGTGGCCAAAGCGTTCCCCGGGCTGAGGATAAAAAACTTCGGATCGGAGTTCCGGTCAACGCCTTTACCAATGACATTTCTGAACGTGTGAAGGCCGACTTCGAGATGATTTGCGATACGCTTCGCAATGCAGGCCATGAGCTGGTCGAGATTGACATGGGGTTTGTTGCTGAAAATGCGCTGGTCACCCGTGATCTGGTGTCGAGCGAAGCAAACGCCATCTATGCAAAGGACTTTGCCGCCCTTGAGACCTGCGGAGACCCCTATGTCCTTTCAAGACTGAAATTTGCCGATAGCCTGACCAAGGACGACGTCATCGCAGCCTATGCCAAACGCACAGATGTGATTTCCCGTTTCGGGGCTGCGGTTGCGGACGTGGATGTCATGATTGCGCCGACCCTGGCAAGAATGGCCCCCAAGATTGCCGAGGTCGAGGCGGATATCGAAACCCTGAACCCGCTCATGCTGCGTAATACGGGCATGCTTAATCTGCTTGATGCCTGTGCGATTTCGATCCCGGTTGGCGTTGCCGGTGAAACGGCACCCGCGGCGCTTATGATTGCGGCCACGCACGGACGGGACAAAACCGTATTAAACGCTGCACGCCTGATTGATCCGCTATTTGACTGATCGTCCCAATCGGACGGGAAAATGGCCCGGACACGCTCCGGGCCGTTTTTGTTTATAGATCCAGCGTCAGGCGACCGCTGCTTTGCATGCGGGAGACGCAAATACACATCTGATCGTTCTGGGCTTTCTGGCTGTCGCTGAGATAGGCGTCGCGATGCGACAGATCGCCATCATGTTCAAGGACGACCGATGTACAGATTCCGCAATTGCCCTTTTTGCAGTCGTAAAGCGGGTCAACGCCCTCGTCGATCAGGACATCCAGAACTGATTTGCCAACCGGGACTTCAAATGTCTGGCCGCTTTGGGCCAGGTGAACCTCGAAACTGGTGTCGTCAAGCTGGGCGGCAGGCGTTGTAAAGCGTTCATAATGAACATTTTCCGACACCCAGCGATTGCGACGTGCAGTATCAAGTACAGCATCAATCAGGCCGCCCGGACCGCAGACATAGACGTGCTTGCCGGCCTCAGCTGGGCCAAGGATAGTGGCGAGCGGCATACTGCGTTTTGCATCGCCGCCATCAAAGTAAAGCGCGCAACGCCCGTTGGCGGCATCAAGCGCCTCTGTCATCAGGGCCATGTCTGTGTGGTTGCGGCTGGCATAGTGCAGGACAAAATCCTTGCCGGCCTGCTGCAACGCGGTCGCCATGGCAAGGATTGGCGTGATGCCAATGCCGCCGGCAATCAGGATGGTTTTGGCCGCACTTTCAACAATCGGGAAGTCATTTTGCGGCAGATCGATTTCGATGACATCACCGGTTTTGACCTTTCGATGCATATACATGGACCCGCCTTCGCCGCCTTCTTCGCGCAGTACGGCGATCCGGTAGAGATCAGGCTCCCCCGGATTGATGATCGAATAGGACCGTTTAACAGACTGGCCGGCTGTGTCGGTGACGGTGAGTTTGATATGCGCACCCGGTTCGGCGGGCGGCAGGCTTGTGCCATTGGCGGCGACAAGATCAAAACCGCGTATGCGGTCGGTCAGGTCATGGACCTGTTGAACGGTAACTTCAGGCATGGCGATTTTCCTTCCCAGGCCCCTGGATTTTCTCCAGGTGTGTTTGTCTGTGGGCTTGACTGGATCCAGATTAGATCAATTGGATCCAATTTTGTCAAACCTAACGGGATCGGAAAATGCGGGTCGGTGTGGATTATGCGGTATCTTCGCGTTCGATGACGGTGAAGTTGTCAGGCATATCCTGTGTCGGGCCAAGGATTTGCGTATAGCGCAGTGCGGCATTTGCATGTTCGCGCATCAGGGCTTCGGCGCGTGCGCCCTGGCCATTGTCGATGGCATCGAAAATGATGTGATGCTGCATGTGGCTGAAATTGAATCGGCGGAATTCGCCGATCATGTCATCGCGGTTAAAGGCGATGGATGATACAGACGCAAATGGCAGGTGGTCGTTGCGCGAAAGGGCATCTTCGATGGCGACATTCCGGCTCGACTCGATGATGGTGTTATGAAAGCGCATGTTGAAATCGTGATAGGTTTCCATGTCCTCGTCGGTCAGGAATCCCTTGGAAAACAGGGCGTCACCCGTGGCCAGGCATTCGATCAAATGGCTGCGCGCCGGAAGGGAAATGCCGCGTTCACTGGCAAGACGGGCGGCAAGTCCTTCGAGGACTCCACGCACTTCGATGGCATCGGCAATTTCCGTCGGGGTGATGGCGCGCACGGTATATCCGCGACGATCCCCTTTGCGCAGCAGGCCTTCCTGTTCAAGTGTGCGAAAGGCAATCCGGACCGGTGTGCGTGATACGCCAAGTCGTTCAGCAATCGGGATTTCTGCCACCCGCTCGCCGGGTGGAAGTTCCCCGTTGGCGATCATTTTTCGCAACGTAATCAGGACGCGCTGGCCGTGTTTGCTCATGCCGGTTTCCGTTCTTGTGACTGTCGGGCGATCATAGTTCAGTTCGGATTATGAAAAAAGCATCTTGCCAAATTGGATCCAATTTGATTACGGTTAGAACCATAACAAAAACTTGGGTGGATTGAATTCCACTTGAACGTAAGCGTTTTAAATGACGCCAAGGGAGAGAACGATGTTCCTGCGTAACTTCTGGTACGTCGCAGGCTGGGACGGCGAAATTGGCCGCACCCCCGTCGCGCGTACGATCTGTAATGAAAATATTGTTTTGTATCGCCGTGCCGACCGGTCATTGGTCGCGCTTGAAGACAGCTGCCCGCATCGTCTGTTGCCGCTAAGTCAGGGCTATGTCGAAGGTGACCGTCTTGTATGTGGCTATCACGGACTGGAATTTGATGGTGATGGTGCCTGTGTTCACATGCCCAACCAGCAAAGCATCCATCCCGAGGCCTGTGTCCAGGCCTATCCGGTGGTCGAGAAAGACCGGTTTGTCTGGGTCTGGATCGGCGACAAGGAAAAGGCTGACGAGGCGCTTGTGCCGGAAATTCCGCATGCGTCCGAAGAAGGCTGGGTCTTTGATGGCGGTACCTATGATGTGAAGTGCGGGTACGAGCTTCTGGTCGATAACCTGATGGATCTGAGCCACGAGACTTATGTGCATCCATCCAGCATCGGTCAGCTTGAGATCACCGAAAGTCTGCCCCAGACACGGTCCGATGACGAAAGCGTCACGGTCGAACGGTGGATGGAAAACATTGTCCCGCCGCCGTTCTGGGCCAATAACCTGAAATCCAAGGAAGTCTGCGACCGCTGGCAGATCTGTACCTTTACCCTGCCATCCAATGTGATGATTGATGTCGGTGTTGCGCTTGCCGGGACCGGTGCGCAACAGGGCGATCGATCCAAGGGTGTAACCGGCATTGTCGTGAACTGCATGACCCCGGAAACAGAAACCACGTGTCGCTATTACTGGGGCATGGTGCGCAACTTTGACATCGATGATAACGGGCTGACCCAGAACATCAAAGATGCGCAGGCCAAGGTGTTCTATGAGGATCTTGAAGTCGTCGAAGGTCAGCAGGCCAACATGCTGCGCCATCCGGAACGCAAGCTTTTGAACTTCAATATTGATGCGGGCGGTGTGCGTGCACGGCGTCTGATTGATCGGGCACTTGCTGCTGCTGCGGAATAATCAACGCAAAACAAAGCCGGATCCGAACCGGTTGAAGAACGCTACTAAAAGAGAGAGACGCTCAGTGCTGTGAAACACCGCACCAAAACCGTGCCAAGCGGGCGGGGGTGCTGAGCGCATTTTCAGGGAAAACGTCTGAGGTTGAAAATGTTAAAACGCCTGTTTGTATCGGCAGCAGTTGCTGCTGGCTGTTTGGCAAGTGCGCTTTCCGCGCAGGCCGAACCGGAATTCACTTTTGTGCTTGAACATGTTCTGGGGCCGAAGGCAACAGCACAAGCCAAGTTCCTTGAGCCTTGGGCCAAGCGGATCGAGGAACAATCTGACGGTCGCATCAAGATCGAGATTTATCCGGCGATGGCGCTTGGTGGCAAGCCGACCGAACTTTACAGTCATATCCGTGATGGCGCGGTGGATCTGGGGTGGAGTGCACTTGGCTATACGCCCGGTGTCTATCCGCGCAGCGAAGTGTTTGAACTGCCGTTCGTTCATACCGGCAGTGCGGCCATCACCAACATGGCCATTCAGGATATTTATGAAGAGCACCTGTCGCAGGACTTTGACGACATCAAGCCGTTGCTGATCCATGTCCATACCGGGCAGGCAATTTTCACCACCGAGAAAAAGATCGAAAGCCTTGCTGATGTCGAAGGCATGAAGCTGCGTGCGCCGTCACGTACCGGGGCATGGATGCTCGAAAGCTGGGGCGCACAGCCGGTCAGCATGCCGGTTCCTGATTTGCCGCAGGCCTTGTCGCTTGGTGTCGTGGATGGTGCGCTGATCCCGCACGAGGTCGCCATTCCGTTCAAGATTCCGGATATGACCCAGTATGCCATCGAAGGTGATCAGGGTGTTCGGTTCGGAACGCTGGTCTTCATGTTCGCCATGAACAAGGATCGTTACGATGCCCTGCCGGATGATCTGAAAAAGGTCATCGATGATAATTCCGGTCAGAATATCGCGCGCGAAATTGGCGAGGAGTGGGATGCGATTGAACCGCGCGGAGAAGAGATCTTTGCCAAATCCGGTGAGTTGGTCACGCTTTCGGCGGAAGAAACCGCAAAGTTTGCCGCAAAAGCCGACGAAGTGATTGACCGCTGGATCGCGGAAATGAACGACAAGGGTGTTGATGGTGCCGCCATCGTGGCCGCCGCACGTGCAGCGATTGCCAAACACAGCCAGTAAGATGTTTCAGCCCGGTGACCGGGTTGCTCCTTTCCCGGTCGCAGGCATCGTGCGTCGCAAGGGTGTGGTGTTCTTGTGACGCACATATATAAAAACGGCCCGGAATGTTCCGGGCCGTTTTGCGTTGGGGACGCGAAAAGTCGGTGCTTAGCCTTCAAGCAGGGAGCGCAGCATCCAGGCGGTTTTTTCATGGACCTGAATACGGGCCGTCAGAAGGTCTGCGGTGGCGTCATCGTCCGAGCTATCGCAAATAGGATAGAGCGAACGCGCAGTCTTGATCACCGTTTCATGGCCTTCGACCAGTTGCGCAATCATGTCCTTGGCGGCGGGCACGCCTTTTTCTTCCTTGATCGCGGTGAGTTCACCATAGGCGGAGAAGCTGGCCGGGGCATAGGCACCCAGCGAACGGATACGTTCGGCGATTTCATCAATCGCGGTGGCCAGTTCGGTATATTGTTCCTCGAACATGGTGTGCAGGGTCTGGAACATCGGGCCCGTCACGTTCCAGTGGAAGTTATGGGTTTTCAGATAAAGCGCATAGCTGTCTGCCAGAACACGGCCAAGGCCGTCGGCGATTGCAGTGCGGTTTGACTCGTTGATGCCAATATCAATCTGCATGGTTATCTCCTTTCCGGGGTGGGGAGCCCCTCTTGCTCCTTGGTTCTGAAAACAGTATCGGACACAGGAAAACTTTATGCCAATCAATCATTTAATTCTTTGTGATAGGACAATTCTATTACAAAAAATGTGGTTATTTGGCTAATCGGCACGCACGTCTATTTTGCGGTTTTCCGAGACCGGGCGATAACTGCGTCGGCCTGTTTGCCACCAAGTTCTTGCATGTGGGAAAACTGTCGGGTGAAGAAGCCGGTTCCTTGTGACAGGGATCGGAGTTCCGTCACCATATCGATGGTTTCGGAGGTGGGTATGCGCACCTCGATCTCATCCCAGCCCTGCCAGCCTTCCTTGGCGATAAAGCCCAAGATCTGCCCGCGTCTGGAACTGACCAGCCGCTGTGCTTTTGAAGTGAAATCAGACGGGATCGACACCGTGCAGGTATCAATCGGTTCCAGCAATGTTGGGGCGGCAGATTTAAGCGCCTCGCTGATCGCGATCCGTCCAGCCATCTGGAAGGCTTGATCGGAGCTGTCCACGGCATGAAAGGAGCCGTCGGTGAGCGTAACAGCGATATCCACCACAGGAAAGCCGAACGGACCCGATCGCAAACCATCACGAACACCCTTTTCAACGGCCGGGATATATTGGCGGGGAATGGCACCGCCGACGATTTGTTCGCTGAATTCGAAACCTTCGCCACGGCCAAGCGGGCGAATGTCGATTGCTACATCTCCAAACTGGCCGTGCCCGCCGGTCTGCTTTTTATAGCGTCCACGTGCACTGGCCGGTTTACGTATGGTTTCCTGATAGCCGGTCTGGACGGGTGCTGTTGAGATATCCAGATGGTAGGTCTCGGCAAGATGTGCCAGCGCGCATTGCAGATGAATGTCGCCCTGACCCGATAACAGAAGTTGTCCGGTTGCCTGGTGATGGCCAAAACCAAGCGCGCGATCCTGTTCGCAAAGATGACGCAGGGCTTCGTTCAGTTTCACATCGTCGCCGGGGTTTGCAACCTTAAGCCCTGTTTCATAAAGCGGGGGCAGGGGATCGGGCCAGAGATTTTCCATTTCACCATCCGGGCCGATCAGCATGCCGGTGCGCAAGCGTTCCATCCTTGGCAGACCGACAATCGCGCCAGTCAAAGCCTGATCAGTCTTTTCATGTTTGTCGCCCAAGACGGTGCAGATTCCAGATAGCTTGTGGCCACCCAAAGTATCACCGTTTGACAAGCGGCCCGAAAGAATGCGGGCAAAACAAAACCGTCCGGCATGGGAAAGGTGAACGGTTTTGAAAACTTGCAGGATCGTCTGGTTTTGGTCGGGTTCGACGCCGAGACGGTGGGCGCAGACATCTGAGCAAGGCGCTTCATGACGCAGTGCTTTTAGCAGTCGGATGATCCCGCGGTCATGTTCGGCGGACCCGAAAAACACCGGTACGATCAGGTCCTGTGCCAAATCCCGTTCAAGATTGTCATAGATGGTGGCCGTGGCGGGTGTCTGGTCTTCAAGAACCTGTTCAAGCAATGCGTCATCAAAGTCCGCCAATGCTTCGAGTAATCCTTCGCGGGCCTCGTTTTCGCGATCCTTGATGTCTGATGGAAGGGCCGTGAGTTGTGATGGCTGTCCTTCGAGATAGGCATAGGCGCGTTCCGAGACGATATCGACAAAGCCGGTAATGTGTTCATCATTGGCATCAGCATCACGAATGGGGATTTCGCGCATGACAAGCGGCCGCTCTGAAATGGCTTGCAGCGCATCAAGATAACTGCGCAGGCGTACACCGGAATGGTCGGTCTTGTTGATGAAAATCAGGTGCGGAATACGGTTTCGGTCCAGAAACTTGAGGATCGGGGCCACTGTCATCACCCGAGCAGGATCCGGGTCGACGACCACGATGGCGACATCACAGATCATTGCGGCTTCACGGGCATCCTGGGCGAAATCGACAGAACCCGGACAATCAATGAAGTGCCATTCTTCACCAAGATAGGTGGCGTGTGCGCAGCTAAGTTCGGTGCTCATACCGCGGGCGCGGGCTTCGCGTCTGGCGTCACCAACGGTGTTGTGATCGCGCACAGACCCCTTGCGATGGAGGGTGCCGGTCGCAAGAAGCAGGCTTTCAAGCAGGGATGTCTTGCCGCTGGAATTGGGGCCGATCAGGGCGGCAACCCGCGGGGCATGCGGCTTGGTCGATGAAGCGCTTTCAGGTGTGCTTGCAGGCATTGGCATCTCCTTGACGAGGAAGACCGATCCCCCAGCCATCGGTCAGCACAAAAGGGCCCCAACCATTATGATCCGCAACCATGACCTGTTCTGGCAGCATTATCGGGGCCAGCATCCTATGGTGTGCTTCAGCCTGTCATGTTTGATGCGTTCACGCGACCGCGACAAAGAAAAAAATGTCGTCCTGACCGAGACACCCCTGATTAGATCATGATCGACGCCAATGAAATCAAGGGGTTGGTTCCGGCTTGCCTTTATTGGAACACAATTCGCCCCGAAATGGCCCAATGTGACCTGTTTTCCCGCCTTGATTTCAGGGCATATTCACAACTGTCAGTCGAGGACGCGGTCAGCAGTCTCTGTCCCCCCTCACGTTGCTGGCCAGATTGATTTCAGGTTGTTCCCCCACCTGAAATACCCCGGCTGACCTGGTCTCCCCAAGACCATAATGACCCCGAATAGATTGGGGCGGGTTTTATCCCGCCCCACTTTTTTGTCCGGGTCCGGGTGCGTGGTGCACTGAATGGAAACGCTGCCGCAATTGCCCCAATTTGCCCCCAAAAGGTCACCAAACACCGATTTTTGAGCCGCATTTTAAAGGCATATTCTTAATCGTCGGATGCGAAAACATCGATGCCGTGCACTCCCTCACGTGCATCGAGGCCCGGATCGGCGCCTGTCCTCCCCCAAGGCGTCGTGCACCCCGCGGGCAAGGCAGCGTATCCGACCGGTCTCCCCAAGACCATCTGTCCCCAAAGCCCGGGCGAGCTTCCAGCTCCCCGGGCTTTTAATTTGTCTGCAAACCGGGAAGAATCGGGTTTGATCAATCGCGTGACGTGATCGGGCTGTCGGATTTTTGTTCAAGTACTCTTGGCGCAGATTTCAGCGATGGAAGGGAAAAGATTTTTGTCGATTTCTCACGGCCACGCACGGTGACGTCGCCGCGTTCTTCCCATTTCGGGATGTCGTCGTGATTGCCGCAGGCGTGCACGGTGTCCTCGGTTGCAAGGATATAGGTGCCAAACTCCTTGTTGAGCGATTCGAGCCGGGAGGCAATATTGACGTTGTCACCATGGACCGTGAATGTCAGGCGACTTTCCGACCCGATGGCGCCAATGACAATTTCACCGGAATTAATCCCGCAGCGAGTCTTAAGCGGACTGCCATGGCTGTAAATGCGGCGTTCCGAGAGGTCCTGAATGGCAAGGGCGGTGCGCACGGCATTGAGCGCGTGATCGGTGTCTGGCGTGACGGCGTTGAAGGTGATCAGCATGGCGTCGCCTTCGAACTGCGTGATGACACCGCCAAAGCGCGAAATCAATGCGCTGGTTTCGGTGAAATACTCGTTGAGCATTGTCGCCAGTTCTTTTGGCGAAAGTTTCTCGGAAATCGATGAAAAGCCTTCGATGTCGGTAAACATCACTGTCGCATTGACCGCATCACCGTCGCCCGGCCGGATCTGTTGTTCGGCATGGGTAATTCGATTGGCAATTTCGGGCGAGACAAACCGCGACAGGTCACGGGCGGCGATTTCATCAGTAACAGCCCGGATAAACGATCTTTTGGCGCGCATCACGGCAATCGCCAGAACGGCCGTGACCAGGACAATGGCAATGATCTTGTCGACTTCGGCCCCGATCAGAATCGAGTTTGAGGTCAGATAGGTCACATAATCACGTGTGATCATGCTTTTGCCGCCCTCCGACCAGATGACATAGCCAGTCAGAATAACCCAGCCAGCCGCCGCTGTGCCGCCGGCAATCAGGATATAGCGCGGATCAAATCGCAAGCTGCGCAGGGCAATGAATATGAAGACATACAGAACGGTCGGCGCCTTGAGATAGAAGCTGGCAGGTTGCATGTACTGGATATGGAAGCTCCAGATCAGCACCATCAACAACCCGATATCAGCCACCACCGAAAGGGTCAGGAACCAGGTCGACAGCTTGTTGCGATAGGCAAGCGCCAACCGCTTGAGGGTAAAAAGATAATACAGTCCCAGCGCCCATGGCACAGGCTGGATGCCATCGGACATCGGCTTATTGGGCGAGATGATATAAAGGGTGGCAAAGATCGTCACCAGCAACAGCTGCACCCAGCCGATCAGCTTTTCGCTTTCATATTGCTGCTTTTCAATCGCGTTGTGCACACGTTCAGGCAGGTGACTGTTGGCATTCTTGCCAAACAGGAAGGCACTAAGCGTGCTTTTCATGGTGCCGATGTCCCGATCATGTCGATGGATGTCCTTTGTGGACATATTGAATGCACCATAGTGAAACGATAGGCGCAACTTGCCAAGTCGCGATGCGATGACAGGTGATCACAGCTACGTGCGGGTCAACAGGAATGGCTGGATGTTGCCGGTGAACCGGGCAAAAAAAAGCCGGGCAACAAATGTGCCCGGCAAGTTTATCAGGGAGGCTTCACGTCTGGGAGACGTAGGACCCTTCTCAGGGCCCTGGGTAAGCCGGACAGGGCGTCCGGCTAAGACCGACATAATCGGTCAGGGAGAAAACTCTGTACCGCGGTGCGGTGTTTGCCGCTGCGGTTCGAGAGGAAAGATAGCGTTTTTGACGATAATGACCACTGCCAAATTGCTTTTTCAGCCATGCATTTTCTGCATAAATGTTCGAATGTGCAAATTACGGGGTTAAGTACTTGAATTATAAAAATAATATTGGGAATTGATTGTCATGTTTGCCTCTGGATCACTTTTCAGGGGCTGAGATCATTGTGCGGTCGCGCAAAAAAAAGCCGGTAGCGGGGGAGCTACCGGCGAGATCAACAGGGAGGCTTACGTCTGGGAGACGTAGGGAATCCGGGGGAGATTCCCGTGCCGGATATCGCTCCAGCGGGCGGATCGTCCAAAGATCAGGGAAGTTGGTGCGATCTCGCTTTTTGCGGATGCTCACAACTTATGATGAGAATATAGACGAGCTCTGAATGGATTTAAAATTGAATAACCACAAATCAACCATGCATCTGATGCATGACAACAAAATGTCAGCAATTTTAAGACATTATGGCGTTGTTGGCGTTTGTGTGCGCTGTGATGGATATGGTGCGCACCCAAAATCGCCTTCTGGTGGGTGAAAGATTTGATCCTGATCTTGGATGTTTTTCTGTGCCGGTGGCCGATGTATCTATGATCGCCATAAACGACAACAGCCCGGCATCGCCGGGCTGTTGTCGTTTTTAACGTCAGGATGGATGTCGTCCTGATTGTCTATTTCTCGGCAGCAGCGTTTGCAGCAGCGGCGGCCTTTGCCTTGACCTTTGATATCTCCTCGATCAGGAAATCGCGGAATACAGCGATGCGTTTTGAATGACGCAGTTCTTCGGGGTAAACAAAATAGGCATCGAAGCTTGGCCCTTCGAGTTCCGGCAGAATACGCACCAGATTGCTGTTGGATGGCAGCAGATAGTCGGGCAGGGCCGAAATCCCCAATCCGGACTCGGTTGCACGGAAGATGCCATAGATATTGTTCAGCTTCAGGATCGGGCGCATGTCCGGTTTGAACTGCTGGGCTGTCGCCATCATCCAGTTGACGTTGGAAACCGGCGGGCGGGCATCCGCACCATAAATAATAAGGCGGTGATCCTTGAGCTCTTCCGGGGTTTTGGGCATACCGTACTGCTTGATATATTCCGGCGATGCAAACACATGATAGCGCAGGGTCATCAACTGGCGCTGAACAAGATCGGCCTGACGCGGCGGCTGCATGCGGATGGCGACATCGGCCTCACGCATGGCAAGGTCGAGTTCCTCGTCATTGAGCACCAGCGACAATTCGATTTCCGGATAGCGTTCAAGGAATTCGTTGATTCGCGGCGTTAACCAGGTCGATCCAAAGGCAACAGTTGTCGTGACCTTGAGCGGGCCGCTGGGCCGTTCCTTTGATTCGCGAATGCGGGCCTCGGCCATGGACAGTTTGGCAAAGACATCATGGGCGGTGCGATAAAGCAGCTCGCCCTGCTCGGTCAGGATCAGGCCACGCGCATGGCGATGGAAAAGCGGGACCTTCACGCTTTCTTCGAGTGCGCTGATCTGCCGGCTGACGGCAGACTGGCTCAGATTAAGGTTTTCCCCTGCGTGGGTGAAGCTCCCGGCTTCGGCAACAGCGTGAAAGACACGCAGCTTGTCCCAGTCCATAGACCTGCTCCTAGATTCACCAGCGCACGGTCGATGCGCCAGACCCCTGATAATGGTTCTCTTCTTTTATGGTCAAACTGGTTTCAACACTGTTAAGTGCCTCACAGGCTTTGACCAAGTACATGATTATTCAATCAATATGAGGCCTGTAGCATTTTCTGCAAGAAGACATTTTCATGGTCTGATCACGGTGCGTCACGATTTGCGGCGCAATGTGAGGGATCCGGCGGGGTCGCGGAAGGTTGGAACTATTAAAAAAGGGGACGCCAGAAGCGTCCCCTTTTGGTGTTTGCATCACCTTGTGCCAAAAGATCAGGCTTCGTGCTCGGCGATGAATTTTTCAGCTTCAAGGGCCGCCATGCAGCCCATGCCCGCTGCTGTCACGGCCTGACGGTAAACCTTGTCGGTGACGTCGCCTGCGGCGTAAACGCCTTCGACGTTGGTCACTGTGGTGCCCGGTTTGACGAGGATATAGTTTTCATCATCCATTTGGACCTGGCCCTTGAACACGGCAGTTGCAGGGTCATGACCGATGGCAACAAAGAAACCGTCTGCCGGGATATCAAGTACGGCATCGGTTTTGACATTGCGCACACGTACGGCCTCTACCCCGTCCATCGGGCCGTCACCGCCCAGAATGTCGTCGACAACGCTGTCCCAGACGACTTCGATCTTTTCGTGCTTCAGCAGGCGTTCCTGCAGCATCTTTTCTGCTCGCAGCTCGTCGCGGCGGTGGATCAGGGTCACCTTGGAGCAGATGCCCGCCAGATAAAGTGCTTCTTCAACGGCGGTGTTGCCGCCACCAACAACCGTGACCGGTTTGTTGCGATAGAAGAAGCCATCACAGGTCGCGCAGGCTGAAACGCCGCGACCATTGAATTTCTCCTCGCCGGGCAGGCCCAGCCAGCGGGCCTGTGCACCGGTCGAGATAATGACGGTCTCTGCAATATAGGTATCGCCGGAGTCGCCCTTGCAGACGAATGGACGCTTGGAAAAATCGACCTCGGTGATCAGGTCATGCACCATTTTGGTGCCGACATGTTCGGCCTGCGCCTTCATCTGATCCATCAGCCATGGGCCCTGGATGACATCGGCAAAGCCCGGATAGTTTTCGACATCGGTGGTGATCGTCAACTGGCCGCCCGGCTGAAGGCCCATAACCATCATGGGTTCGAGGTTGGCACGTGCTGCATAGATCGCGGCGGTGTAACCGGCAGGGCCGGAGCCAATGATAAGGACTTTGGTCTGATGTTCCTGGGCCATGGTGTCTGTATATGTCCGAGATGAGTAAAAACTGATGTCGAACATATGAGGAGACCGCGAAAGACGCAACCGCCAGAGAAAAAGTTTGCAGACCGAGGCAGAGCGCCTGATGCGGGATAAAATTTCACGTCTGAAACCAGTAAAACCCGGAAGGCAACAAGGGACGTTGTTTGAATGGCGTTACCCCGGCAACAGGGTGCCCGGAAACCGGATTCTGCAGCATTTTCAGCTACGGTATCCAAGCACAAGATTGCATTATGACGTGGATTATATTATTGCCAGCAACCTGCCTCGCTGTAATATTGTTTCAATCGGGGTAACTTTCGCGCACAGAATCGAGGAATAAATGCAACGGGTCAAACTCGACAAGATCGACCGCAGAATCTTGCGCGATCTGCAGGAAGATGGCCGCATGACCAATGTGGAACTTGCACGCCGTGCAGGTATTTCAGCACCTCCCTGCCTGCGTCGTGTGCGTGCTCTTGAAGAAACCGGCTTCATTCAGGGCTATCACGCCGAAGTGGATGCACAGGCGCTTGGCTATAATGTGACTGTGTTCGCGATGGTGGGGCTGGCAAGCCAGGCCGAGCACGACCTGCGCGCGTTCGAGGCCCGTGCTGCGGAATGGCCGGAAGTCCGGGAATGCCACATGGTGGCTGGTGAAATGGACTTTCTGCTTAAGATTGTCTCACACAGCTGGGACGAATATCAGAAATTCCTGACCACCGAACTGACCGTTGCCGAGAACGTCAATCACGTCAAATCGGCCCTTTCGATTCGCACGGCGAAAAACATGCCGGGCGTGCCGATTGATATTGATGTCGAGGACTGATCAGGGGCCTCTCATACCTGCTCTTAAACCTATGATGTTGACAGTAAAACCGGCGCCAATTTGCGCCGGTTTATTTGTTGCATGACCCTTGTAAGGATAGGGGCAAGGTATCATCTCCAATAAACCTATACGTGTTGCATCCGGTCTATACAATATCGGCAATGGAGCCATGCGCGTGCGTGAAAGTGATCCGGACGCGAATTTGATCGTAGGAAGAAAGTCCCTGCAAAACAGATATTTAGCAAGGGGCTATCTATAGATGTCTTGCATCTTTCTTCCTAAACGTCCGGATGAAAATCCTTGTCAGGAACACTCGATAGCAATAAGTATAGTACCTATACATAAGGTTTGCTGTTTATATCTTAGGATAGTAATTGGAAGCATTTCGAAAAGCCCCGGAAACCAGCACGAACTATGCCGTTGAAGAGGACGGTTGGCGCGGGATCGTGCCGACGATCCTTTTTGCGATTGTCGGGGTGACGCTTCTGGCTGTCCTTTCTTATCGGCCATCTGATGCCATGCAGGGTGTCGGGATGGTTTTTCCGTTCACGATGACCGAGCAGGAAATTCTCGAACAAGTCGGCGAGGCTGGTGGTCGTGTTGCGAGATTCGGGGGCTTTGGGCGCATGGCTGTCGTCGTTCGTGACGATGGCGCGGTGCCGGAAGCCGAGGATTTCGGTGCTTTGTTTGCAATGTCGCCGTTGATTACGTCAGCCTGTTTCGATGCTGGCGCAGCGAAGAACGCCTTTTGAGAGTTGGGTGAAAACCTATGGAAAAGTTACAAGAAATTCGCGCCAATGCGATTAAAGCCCTGTTTGTCATCATGGCTGTGCATATACCGCTGAGCGCGATTGCCGGGCATTTTGCAAGCGGTGAGGCTGTTTCGCCGCTGATCGCGAGCGCGATATTTGCAGTTATTGCATTTGTTGTTTGTCGTGCAGCTGGCCCGCAGGCGCAGATTTCGCGCTTTATTGTTGCCTCTGCATTGATTTTGCAGGTCGCGGTGCTGGTCTATGCCTTCCGCGGGCATGAATGGCAGATCGACATCCACATGTATTTCTTTGCCGCCCTGGCTGTGCTTGGCGCGCTGGTGTGCTGGAAAACGATTGTGGTGGTGTCCGGGGTGATTGCCCTGCACCATCTGGTTTTGAATTTTGCCGTACCGTACTGGGTATTTCCCGAGGGTGCGGATTTCTTCCGTGTCGTGCTGCACGCCGTTGTTGTGATTGTTGAAGCCGGCGTTTTGATTTGGTCAAGCAAAAGCCTGTACCAGACGCTGGCCAATGCCGAAACGGCACGCAGTGAGGCCGAAGAAGCGGCAAGTTCGGCGCAGACGCTGCTTGCCCAGAACGAGCAGCTGCGCAAACAGCGCAATGTTGAACGTGATAACTTCAAACGTGAACTGGCAGAGCAGATTACCGCAATGATTGGTAAATCTGCGAGCGCGGTTGACGCAGAATCGGTCCAGCTTCAGCAGCGCGCCCAACATCTTAATGAACGTGCGCGTCGGGGGCGTGACGCCTCTGTCGGTGCTGTACACGCGTCCGAGGAAACATCGCAAAACGTCCAGTCAGCGGCATCGGCTGTCGAGGAGATCAACGCATCGGCTGACGAGATTTCGCGCCAGATCGTCCGGGCGCGCGAGATCACCGACAATGCGGTTTCGCGTTCCTCAACTGCGAGCGAGCGGATCGAATGGCTGTCAAACGCGGCTGATAAAATCGGCGAGGTCGTTAACCTGATTACCGATATCGCGTCACAAACCAACTTGCTGGCGCTGAATGCGACAATCGAGGCCGCCCGTGCCGGTGAGGCGGGCAAAGGCTTTGCTGTTGTGGCCAATGAGGTGAAGAACCTTGCCAACCAGACAGCCCGTGCGACCGATGAAATCGCCCAACAGATTGCAGACATTCAGTCAGCGACAGGTGATTCAGTGGCTGCTGTGAATGGTGTTTCGGAAACCATCGGGGATCTGGTGGAAGTTGCGGCAACTATTTCGTCGACGATGGATGAACAACAGAACGCAACCCGCGAGATTGCCCAAAGCCTGAATGTCACTGTTGATGCGACACGTGATCTTTCTGACCTGATCCATCAGCTTTCCGAAATTTCAGATCAGACTGGCGAAACCGCAACTGATCTTTTGGGAAGTGCGGATCATCTTGGGTCCGAGGCAACCGATCTTAACCGCAATGTCGAGGCGGTTCTCGATCAGTTGGCGAAATCCGGATAAGTTCCAGCCTGCGTCCCAACCAGCAAAAAAGCCGGGCATCTGCCCGGCTTTTTTTGTCTGTGTCTCGATGAAATTCTGAAATGAAAAAGCCCGGGAATTTCCCGGGCCCTGATCTTGATCAGCTGTTTCCCGGTCAGGAAAAATCGACCTTCAGAATTTCATAGCTTTTGGTGCCGCCCGGTACGGTGACTTCGACAGAATCACCAACCGACTTGCCAATCAGCGCACGACCGATCGGAGACGTGGTCGAAATACGACCTGCGTTGATGTCGGCTTCAATCGGGCCGACCACCTGATAGGTGGTTTCCTCTTCGGTGTCTTCGTCGACAAGTTCTACCTTGGCGCCGAATTTAACAACATTGCCAGCCAAAGATGGCACGTCGATCACTTCGGAGCGGCTCAGAACGTCTTCGAGCTCGGCAATACGACCTTCGCAGAAACTTTGGCGTTCGCGTGCGGCATGGTATTCGGCATTTTCCGAAAGATCGCCATGCTCACGGGCGTCCGCAATGGCCTTGATGATTTCAAGGCGTTCAACGGACTTGCGATGCTTCAGTTCTTCTTCGAGACGCTGATGCCCCTGGGGGGTCATTGGTACTTTTTCCATCGCGCTCACAGCCTATTCTTATTAGCGGTCGATACTACAAAATCAACCGCCCGGCATCCCGCCGGGCGGTCTGAATTCTTCCGTCAGGTTCGAACGAGAACCTTAGTACTTGTCCCCAAGATATTCCTGAACGGGTCGGACTGCAAGTGCGCCGCGTTTCAGGTTGTCGATTGCACGCAAAGTAGCACGGGCACCGGCAACTGTGGTGTAGTACGGGATGTCATCGGTAAGAGCGGTCCGGCGGATCGAGAAACTGTCGACCACGGCCTGTTTGCTCTCTGTGGTGTTGAACACCAGTTTGATATCGCCGTTCTTCATCATGTCCACAATGTGGGGACGTCCTTCCTGTACCTTATTGACCGGGGTGACGTCCAGCCCTTCTTTTTCAAGAACTTCCGCCGTTCCGTGGGTTGCAACCACACCAAAACCAAGGGCAATGGCGTCGCGCGCCAGTTGAACAGCGGCAGGCTTGTCATAGTTTTTGACAGAGATGAACACCTTGCCTTCAAGCGGCAGGGTGTGACCTGCTGCCATCTGTGCCTTGGCAAAGGCGCGACCGAAATCGGTATCAAGACCCATGACCTCACCGGTCGAGCGCATTTCCGGGCCAAGCAGGGTGTCGACACCCGGGAAGCGGTTGAAGGGAAGGACCGCTTCCTTGACGGCAATATGCTTGAACGGACCGTAATCAATGTCAAAGTCACCAAGCTTTTCGCCAGCCATGATGCGGGCGCCGATTTTGGCAATCGGGTTGCCGGTGGCCTTGGCGACGAACGGAACCGTACGCGAGGCACGCGGGTTGACCTCGATCAGATAGATCTCGTCATCCTTGATCGCGAACTGAACGTTCATCAGGCCGACGACATCAAGCGCCTTGGCAAGTTCAACCGTCTGAGCCTTGAGGCGTTCGATCATCGCATCATCAAGCGAATAGGGCGGCAGCGAACACGCCGAGTCACCGGAATGAATACCGGCTTCCTCGATGTGCTGCATGATGCCTGCGACAAAAACGTTTTCGCCGTCTGACACCGCATCGGCATCAATTTCAATCGCATCAAGCAGGAAGCTGTCGATCAGGACCGGGCTTTTGCCAGAGACCTGTACTGCTTCGTGCATGTAGCGCAGAAGGTCTTCGGTGGTGTGGACGATTTCCATCGCACGACCACCCAGAACATAACTTGGGCGGATGACGATCGGATAACCGATGCCCTCAGCGATCTGGACAGCTTCGTCGACCGAGCGGGCAATGCCGTTGGCCGGCTGCTTCATGCCAAGCTTGTTGATCAGTTCCTGGAACCGGTCGCGGTCTTCGGCAAGGTCAATGCTGTCCGGGCTGGTGCCGAGGATCGGGATACCGGCATTTTCAAGCGCGGCGGAGAGTTTCAGCGGGGTCTGACCACCATACTGAACAATTACGCCAAGCAGCTCGCCCTTGGACTGTTCAAGCTGGCAAAGCTCGATCACGTCCTCGGCGGTCAGCGGCTCGAAATACAGGCGGTCGGAGGTGTCATAGTCCGTTGAAACCGTTTCCGGGTTACAGTTGACCATGATGGCTTCAACGCCTGCTTCGCGCAGCGCATAGGCCGCGTGCACACAGCAGTAGTCAAACTCGATCCCCTGACCGATACGGTTCGGCCCACCACCAAGGATGATGACTTTCTTGCGGTCGGTGACTTCGGCTTCGTTTTCCGGCTCGAAGAAGCCATCACCTTCATACATGGAATACATGTACGAGGTGCGTGACGGGAATTCGGCAGCGCAGGTATCGATACGTTTGTAAACCGGACGCAGGCCAAGCGCCTGACGGTCTGCACGGACAGCGTCTTCTTCCTTGCCGGCCAACTCGGCAAGGCGGGCATCCGAGAAGCCAAGCTTCTTGAGACGCAGCAGTTCCTGCTTGTCGGCCGGGATGCCATTGGCACGGACTTTTTCTTCTTCGCCGACCAGCATTTCAAGCTGTTTGAGATACCAAGGATCAAACTTCGTTGCCGTCTGGATTTCTTCAAGCGTCAGGCCATGACGGAAAGCCTGGGCGGCGTAAAGAATACGGAACGGGATCGGCTGGGTCAGCTTCGCACGGATAGCGGCCTTGTCCGGGGCACCTTCGATTTTGACTTCATTCAGGCCGGTAAGCCCGGTCTCCATCGAACGCAGGCCTTTTTGCAGGCTTTCGGCAAAGCAGCCACCGATTGACATGGCTTCACCAACCGACTTCATCGCAGTACCCAAAAGCGGCTTGGCACCCGGGAATTTTTCAAAGGTGAAGCGCGGGATTTTGGTGACGACATAGTCGATGGTCGGCTCGAACGAGGCCGGGGTCACGCCGGTGATGTCGTTATCAAGTTCATCAAGGGTGTAACCAACTGCCAGCTTTGCGGCGATCTTGGCAATCGGGAAGCCGGTCGCCTTGGATGCCAGCGCGGAGGAGCGCGATACACGCGGGTTCATTTCAATGACGATCAGACGACCGTCATCCGGGTTCACCGCGAACTGAACGTTCGAGCCACCGGTATCGACACCGATCTCGCGCAGGACGGCAAGCGATGCGTCGCGCATGATCTGGTATTCTTTGTCGGTCAGGGTCAGGGCCGGGGCCACCGTGATCGAGTCACCCGTGTGGATGCCCATCGGGTCGACGTTTTCGATCGAGCAAATGATGATGCAGTTATCCGCATTGTCGCGGACGACTTCCATTTCATATTCTTTCCAGCCCAGAATGGACTCTTCGATCAGAACCGTGTGGGTCGGGGAAATTGCCAGACCGTTGCGCACGATCTGTTCGAATTCTTCACGGTTATAGGCAATGCCGCCACCTTCACCGCCCAGGGTGAAGCTTGGGCGGATGATCGCCGGAAGGCCGGTAACCTCAAGCGCCTTGACCGCGTCTTCGAAGGTACTGACCATCGCAGAACGGGCACTTTCAAGGCCGATCTTGTCCATGGCTTCGCGGAACAGCTGACGGTCTTCGGCCTTCTCGATGACGTGCTTCTTCGCACCGATCATCTCGACGCCGTATTTTTCAAGCGTGCCATCATCATGCAGGGCAAGGGCCGTGTTCAGAGCCGTCTGACCGCCCATCGTCGGCAGGATCGCGTCCGGGCGTTCGTTTTCGATGATCTTGGCAACCATGGCCGGTTTGATCGGCTCGATATAGGTTGCATCGGCCAGGTTCGGGTCCGTCATGATGGTCGCCGGGTTCGAGTTGACCAGAATGACCCGGTAACCCTCTTCCTTGAGCGCCTTACAGGCCTGAGCACCGGAATAGTCAAACTCGCAAGCCTGACCAATAACAATCGGGCCGGCGCCGATGATGAGGATTGATTTGATATCTGTACGTTTCGGCATGTCGTTTTCCGCTTTTCGCAAGGGCAGGCGCGATGGCAGCACCGCCTCGTTTAAGTCCGTTAATCGCGTAGTCTTGGGCGTGTCCTGATTATCGGGTCAGGCTTTGGCGTCCTCGATCAGACCAACGAAACGTTTGAACAGGTAGTGGCTGTCATGTGGCCCCGGCGATGCTTCGGGGTGGTACTGAACCGCAAAGACCGGCTTGTCCTTAAGGCGCAATCCCGCAAGCGAACCATCAAACAGCGAGAAGTGCGTTGCTTCGACGTTGTCAGGCAGGCTGTCCTTGTCGACGACAAAGCCATGGTTCTGGGATGTGATTTCAACAACGCCGGTGGTCGTGTCCTTGACCGGGTGGTTCGCACCACGATGGCCGACATCCATTTTCATGGTTTTCGCACCAAGTGCCAGCGCCATCATCTGATGACCAAGGCAGATGCCAAAGACCGGCTTGCCGCTGTCGATCAGGGTTTTGATGGTCGGAACCGCATATTCGCCAGTGGCTGCCGGATCGCCCGGGCCGTTGGACAGGAAGATACCATCCGGGTTCATCGCAAGAATTTCATCGGCCGGGGTGGTGGCCGGAACAACCGAGACCTTGCAATCAAGGCTGGCCAAGTTGCGCAGGATGTTGCGCTTAACACCGTAATCGATGGCAACGACATGGTGCTTGGCATTGCCGACCTTGCCATATCCGCCTTCGCGGCTCCAAAGCGCTTCGTCCCAGTCGTAACCGGTGGTGCAGCTGTTGTCCTTGGCAAGGTCCATGCCTTCAAGGCCCGGCCAGTCATTGGCCTTGGCGATGAGTGCCGGGATATCAAAGGTGCCGTCCGGGCTGTGGCAGATCACACCGTTTGGTGCGCCTTCGGTCCGGATGCGTTTGGTCAGGTGGCGGGTATCAACGCCTGCAATCCCGATCCGGCCATGTTCTGCCAGCCACTCGTTGAAATGCTTCTGTGCACGGTAGCTCGAAGGATCGGTAATGTCCTGGCGCAGGATGCAGCCAAGGGCGACCGGTTTGGCGTTTTCGATATCTTCGTCGTTGGTGCCGACATTGCCGATATGGGGGAAGGTAAAGGTGATCATCTGACCGGCGTAAGACGGGTCGGTCATGATTTCCTGATAGCCCGTGATCGAGGTGTTGAAGCAGACTTCACCAACGACCTCTCCTCGGGCCCCGACGCCGCGTCCCCAAAAAACTGAACCGTCTGCGAGAACCAGAACGGCAGAAGCACCAGGTGGCGGGGTGTGCGTGGGCGCTGACATTGGCAAATGTCCTTTCGATCTTTCCACGGTGAAACACGGAGTCTTTTTATATATAATATTTCTACGCAAGCCGATAAAAACGGCTGCAATTAACCTGCATACCGGCCATGCAGACGTGCCAAGCGGTTTCCAGCAAGATGAACTGACGATGGTTAAAGCGGCAGTGTTGCATGCTGAAAGCGGGGCAAAGCGTGATCCCGGCAGGCAAATTGGCGGATGTCTACGGGAGTCGGCATGGCATGTCAAGAACGCATCTAAACTTTTATTTATTCAATAAAATCAACGACTTAGATATTAATGTTTTCTTTGCTTCAATTGCCGATTTGCGGTATGTTCGCTCCTTTCTTCCACAGAATCAGAGATGAGCCATGCTGCGATCGCAGCTTAATGACGCTTTGAAAAAGGCTGTCCTCGAAAAGGATGCCTGCTCCGTAACCACCGTGCGCCTTATTCTGGCTGCACTGAAAGAACGCGATATTGCCGCGCGGAGCGATGGCAACACGGACGGCATTTCAGATGACGAGATCATCAATCTGCTTCAGGCGATGGTAAAGCAACGCCGCGAAAGCATCGAAATGTACACCAAGGGCAACCGCCCGGAACTGGCAGAACAGGAAGCGCAAGAAATTGCGGTGATCGAAAAGTTCCTGCCAGCCCAATTGTCTGATGACGAAATCGAAGAAGCCGTGCGCGGTACGGTTTCGGAAATCGGTGCAACCTGCCTTAAGGATATGGGCCGCACCATGGCCGCACTTCGCGAGAAGTACAGCGGTACGATGGATTTCGGCAAAGCTGGCGGTGTTGCCAAAAAACTGTTGGGTTAATCCTAACAGCACACTGTAATTTGGAAGCCGGGCGTGTAAAATCGTCCGGCTTTCGTCGTCCCGGGACCGGGCAATAATCACATCAAATCAGGTCAACCGGGGCAGGGACCAATCAACTTCGTCGCAGCATGTCGCTGTGGCATTACGGGAACGGGGCACACATGAGCTTTCCCCAGTCGTTTCTTGACGACCTGCGGGCACGGGTGGGGCTGGCGGATGTCGTCGGTACATCGGTGAAGCTGATCAAACGCGGCCGGGAATATTCCGGGCTGTGCCCGTTCCATTCTGAAAAATCCCCGTCGTTTACGGTCAACGAGCAAAAGGGTTTCTATCACTGCTTTGGCTGCGGGGCGCATGGCGATGTCATCAGCTTTGTGATGAATACCCGCGGCCTGACCTTTGTCGAGGCGGTCGAAGTACTGGCCAACCAGGTCGGTATGGAGGTTCCCAAACAATCGCGCGAAGCGCAGGAACGCGAAAAAAAGGCCAAAACCCTTTACGAGGTCATGGAAGCAGCCTGTGCGTTCTTTGAGCGCATGCTGCGCATGCCCGAAGGCAAGGAAGGGCTTGATTACTTCCATCAGCGCGGGCTGGATGACAAAACCATCTCTGACTTCCGGCTGGGGTATGCCCCGGATAATCGCGGGGCCCTTAAGGCCGCCCTTAAACGCGAAGATATCGATGAAAAGCTGATGGTCGAGGCCGGGCTTCTGATTGAGCCCGAAGATAGCGGTCGTCAAAGCTATGACCGGTTCCGTGGCCGGGTGATGTTCCCGATCCTTGATCGGCGCGGACGGGTTGTCGCGTTTGGTGGCCGTGTGATGGGCGACGGCAAGCCTAAATACCTTAACAGTCCGGACACCCCGTTGTTTCACAAGGGGCGGTTGCTGTATGGCCTGCCGCAGGCACGCGAAGCATCACAACAGGATGCGCCGATCATCGTGACCGAAGGCTATATGGATGTGATTGCCCTGCATCGTGCGGGCTTTCGCGGGGCAGTAGCCCCATTGGGCACGGCAGTGACCGAAGAACAGATTGGTGAACTTTGGAAAATGACCAACGAGCCGATCCTGTGTCTGGATGGGGATGCCGCCGGAAAGCGGGCCGCTGTGCGTGCGGCCGAACGTGCCCTGCCGATCCTGCGCCCCGGGAAATCATTGCTGTTTTCCATCCTGCCCGAGGGTGAGGACCCCGATAGTTTGATGGCAGCCCCGGACGGCTTTAACAGTTTTCGCAAAATTATTGATCATGCCGTGCCGTTGGCAGAGCTTGTCTGGCGCATGGATGCAGGGACGCACAAGATTGATACCCCCGAACGGCGTGCTGCCCTTGAAGCCACAATCAATCAGCGCATCTCCGTGATCGCCGATGAAGCGGTGCGGTCACAGTACAATTCGTTTTTCCGCGACCGCATCTGGAAACTGTTCAAGGGTGATCGCGGCGGGAAGGCTGCAAACCGCTCCGGGTATTCCGGTGGGTTTCAAAATAAAAAAAGCGGCTGGGGTGGCAAACGCGGAAAAAATGACCATTTCTGGGGTCCGGCCGGTAAAGCGGTACCGGGCATGTCGCGACCGCCCATGCAAAAGAAGCGCGACCTGCAGGACTCCATTCTTTTGCTGACGCTGATCAATCATCCTGCCTTGCATGACGAGATCGGCGAACAGCTTGGAATCTATAGTTGTGCAGACTCCGCGCTTGACAATCTTCGTCGGGCCGTCTTAAAGCTGCTTGACGATGATCCTGGACTTGATTGCGAAACGATCAAGGCCCATTTGGAGCGCGACGGGCTGTCAGAGACAGTTTTGCGGGTGGTTGGTGCGGATGTAATTGCGCACGCTGCTTTCGCCAAGCCCGAAACGCCGCTTGAACGGGCCCTGACGGGTTGGAAGCAGGTTTTTTCCATGGCTGTAAGCTCCCTGGAGGACGAAGAGGCAAAATACGCCGTCCGACAGTTGGCAGCAGATACCAGCGAGGAGGAATGGGAGAGGTTTTCTCATCGACGAGACGATCTCGCCCGACGCCGGGAGAAAGTGTTTAAGCTCGACGACTGATCTTGGATCAATGTGTGGTCTGGATCAGCGATCGGGCTATTTGTGATTTGCGCTAAGAGATACGGCGCTTGGGACAACAACGGTACGAACGTACCCAGCGGGAAACGGGGAATAGATGTCGTCTAAGACTTCGAACGCTGAAGAGAAAAAGAACTCTTCTGAAAACGCAGACGGACCTCTTCTCGATACATACAAGGCGGCCATCAAAAAGCTCATTGCCAAGGGCAAGGAGAAAGGCCACATCTCGGTCGATGAGTTGAACGCGGCCCTGCCATCCGAGCATTTCTCCTCGGAGCAGATCGAAGACGTGATGAGCAATCTCAACGAGATGGGCATCAATGTCATCGATGCTGACGAAGCCGACGACAATGACGACAGCGACGATGCCGAAGCCGATCCGCGTGGCAACATCTCGGAAGAAGATGTTGGTCGGACCGATGACCCGGTACGTATGTATCTGCGCGAAATGGGCAGTGTTGAGCTGCTTTCGCGCGAAGGCGAAATCGCCATTGCCAAACGTATTGAAGCCGGTCGTGACATGATGATTGGCGGGATCTGTGAATCCCCGCTGACCATTCGTGCGATCGTGAATTGGCATGACCAGCTTCAGGCTGGCGAGCTTTTGCTGCGTGACGTTATTGACCTTGAAACCACCTATGGCGGTGGTCCGGAGGCGGAAATCGCCGCAGCCGAGGGTGAGGACGAAGAAGATACCGACGTCGATGCGGAAGCCGATGTCGAAAGCTTTGAATCTGCCAATGACGATGATGACGAGGCAGAAACCGAAACCCCCGCGGGCATCACCGACGAGGCCGAGGAAGAAGAGGACGACGAAGAAGAGTCCGAAAAATCCGAAGGCGAAGAAGGTGAGGGTGACGGCGACGACGACGACGAGAACGAGCAGGTCAACGTTTCGCTTTCCAAAATGGAAGAGGAACTGACCGAGCAGGTTCTTGAGAAGTTCGAACTGATCGCCAAGACCTATGAGAAATTGCACAAGGCGCAGGAACAGCGTCTTGTGGCGCTGAACAAGGGTGAAGCCGTTCCGGCCGCAACCGAGAAGCGCTATAACAAGCTCAAGAACGAGATGGTCGATCTGATGGAAGATGTTCACCTGAACAACTTCCGTATCGAAGAGCTTCTGGATCACATGACCGGTTTGAATAACCGTCTGCTGGGTCTTGAAGGCAAGCTTCTGCGCTTTGCGGATCGTTGCAAGATCAAACGTCCGGACTTCATCAAACAGTATCAGGGCCATGAACTTGACCCGAACTGGATGGAGCGCGTTGGCGGCTTGCCGGGCAAGGGGTGGAAAACCTTTGTCGAACGCTATTCCGATGAAATTGCCAACCTGCGCGAAGGCGTTGGTGGTGTTTCCGCCGAGGTCGGCCTGCCGATTGGTGAATTCCGTCGCGTTTATGGCGTGGTCAACAAGGGCGAACGTGAAGCCGGCCGCGCGAAAAAGGAAATGATCGAGGCCAACCTGCGTCTCGTGATCTCGATCGCCAAGAAATACACCAACCGTGGTCTTCAGTTCCTTGACCTGATTCAGGAAGGTAACATTGGCCTGATGAAGGCGGTGGACAAATTCGAATATCGCCGCGGGTACAAATTCTCGACCTATGCGACCTGGTGGATCCGTCAGGCCATTACGCGTTCGATCGCCGATCAGGCGCGCACGATCCGTATTCCGGTTCACATGATAGAGACCATCAACAAGCTGGTGCGTACGTCGCGCCAGATGCTGCATGAAATCGGCCGTGAACCGACCCCGGAAGAGCTGGCTGAAAAACTGCAGATGCCGCTTGAGAAGGTCCGCAAGGTTCTGAAAATCGCCAAGGAGCCGATCTCGCTCGAAACCCCCATCGGGGACGAGGAAGACAGCCATCTTGGCGATTTCATCGAAGACAAGAACGCCGTTCAGCCGCTCGATGCTGCGATCCAGGCCAACCTGCGTGAAACCACCACGCGCGTTCTGGCGTCGCTCACCCCGCGTGAAGAACGTGTTCTGCGTATGCGTTTCGGGATCGGCATGAACACCGACCACACCCTCGAAGAGGTTGGTCAGCAGTTCTCTGTGACCCGCGAACGTATCCGTCAGATCGAAGCAAAAGCGCTGCGCAAGCTCAAGCATCCGTCGCGCTCGCGCAAACTGCGTTCGTTCCTCGATTATTAAGAAATTACGCGACGTTCGGGCTTGACCTTGGCCCGAAAATCGCTAGTTTTCGGGACCGCACCGGTGATCTGGTGCGGTCTTTTCTTTACCCGGACATTTTGTCTTGGGGGCCCGTAGCTCAATTGGTTAGAGCCGACCGCTCATAACGGTCTGGTTGGGGGTTCAAGTCCCTCCGGGCCTACCACGGGTAATAATCATATAATATGATTATTACCCGTGGTCTGATTGCTCTCCCGTTGAATTGTCTTACTACTTGTCAAAATGGCGACTGCCCTGATTGTCGTGGCTCGGGGTATCGAATGGGTTGAGTTTCAAAGTCAGTGGCGGGGCTTGTGAAAGTCGCCTGATTGGCATGCAATCGTCAGGCAGGTACCGATTAAGCACGCACTGTCATTGTTCCATTCCGGTACCCCATAACATGTTGGCCATGCACAGCGAATTTGGACAGCAGTTATGACCGCGTATCTGTCAGAACGTTTTTTCCACTGATTGACCCATAGAGGCTGAAACATCAATCATGCCAGCGAGGGAAAGGGTCTATCATCGACGTGGTTGCGATGGTCCGTATGATTTCGCTGTATGCAGGGATGTGATCAGATCTGTCACGATATTCTGACGATTTTCTGCCGAGTGCGCTACGTCTGTGAAATTGAGCATGACGGTGTCAAGTTTATCGCCAGCGGCTTCTTTTGACATCGTGCTGAGATCGCGGGCCACTTGCCAGGGATCAAGCCCAAGCCTGGCCAGCATTGACAGGGTTGTAACAGGTGTTCCGTTCGAACCTGCGCCGATTATTGTCTGTAGGAAACGGTCGTATCGTGTGTCGAGGCCGGTTCGTGTATTTTCCGTCATGCTTGACCAATCCATAAAAATGTCTGCTTAAGGCCCTTGTTGGGAAGCCTGATTTAGCCATCGTGGTTAAATCGTATTTACTGGCATTATGGACGCGGCTGAATGCAGGGGACTTAATGTGGATTAGTCGATCCGTTCATTAAGGTAATTTGTGTGTTCACGGGCCGCTTTGTTTTGCCGGAAATGACCCGGTATCAGGGCGTGGTGTGCGTCCGGATGCCTGAGGACGATTTTCTTAAAACTAACCTGTATTAGTTCGTCCGGGGCCCAATCGGTGTAAAAGAACAGTCTTCATTGAATGTTCTGCGATGTTGGATCGCAGGCGGCAAAATGTCGCCTCGAATTCAGATCAAGAAAAGGTCTCTTCCTGCAGGTATCAAGCAGGGGGCCTTTTTGATCGCTGTATTAATCAGCAATTCTCCAACTATTTGAAAATTGAGAGGTCTGTTCGCCTTCGAGATTGCGAACGCCTCAAAAGGCAAAAGAGCGGTGATTTGTTGATCGCTGTTTGCACGCGAAGAATCCCGGACATTCGAACTATTCATCTGCCCTTTTGGAGGACACGATATGAACTATCCCGACTGGTTGAAACCCTATGTTCTTGGCGCGGCTTCCGGTGCGGCGCTTGCAATGGTGGTCGGTTTTACATGGGGAGGCTGGATGACGGGCAGCGATGCGCGTCAAATGTCAAAGACGATGTCCCATGACAATGTGATTGCGGCATTAGTGCCGATCTGTGTTGCCAAGGCAAACGCGGATTCAAGTCGTGAAGCAAAACTTGAAACAATCCGCGATACTTCACGCTATCAGCAACGACAAGCCCTGATGGACGCTGGCTGGGCGACAATGCCGGGCACAGAAATTCCAAACCGTGATCTTGCTCAAGCCTGTTTCGATGCGCTTGAACCAGAGTTGTGATAGCCGCCGAAATCAAGGAGATGAACACAGTGTCAGAACAGAGGAATACCTCTCCGTTGCCGCCAGAGGCGACTGCCTTGGAGCGGCGCGTCCTTGCACATGAACGGATTTTGCAATCCCTTCTTGCATACATGTCACGAAGTGACCCCCGATTTGTAGAGCATCTGCAGGCCAGGTTTGTCTTGCCGATGTCGCGGGTGTCTCACGAGCATGACTACAAAGAAACCGATGAATACGCTGAAGATTTCATTCGTGCGGTGATGCAGCTTGAGGCGAAAGGCCGGTCAGGCGGTGACAAACCCAAACAAAACGAAAGCACCGCAGGCACGCAAAAAGGTGTCATCAGCCCGGCGCGTGCCCCCTATGCAGAGCGTATTGAAAGCAGCGGGCGGGTTGAGCGTGTAAGGATGGTAAAAAAGAACAGCATCTGGGAACTCAGTGTGGATGGCGTTTTTCGGGCGCACTACCATGACCGGGATCACGCCCTTGCCGCTGAGGCTCTTGCGAAGCTGTCATTGTCATGAGCGCCAGTCGCACGGTTGCTTCGTTGCCGCACTATGGACTGTCAGGACAAAGCAAATGCGCTTGAGCATCGGTTGCCATTTTGAGTACGAGCTGCAGCAGATCACACCAATGATTGCGCTTCTGAATGTGCATCATTCCCGTGTGGATGATCTGGAGGGCGAAGATCGCCTGCAGACAGTGCCGGAAGTGGCGCAAACGCCCTATGTCGACGGGTTCGGAAATGTCTGTACCCGTTTGATTGCGCCGGTCGGTACTTTTGTCCTGAAGTCAGACGGGATGATTTTTGACGACGGATCCGAGGATGAGCAATGCCGGGATGCAGAACAGCATGCGGTGGAAGACTTGCCTTCTGAGGTGCTGGTTTACCTGCTGGGCAGCCGATATTGTGATACGGATCTTCTGTCAAATGAAGCCTGGCGGCTTTTTGAAAACACGCCACCCGGATCCGCCAGGGTTCAGGCGATATGCGATTTCGTTCATGGACATATCGCATTTGGATATTTGGATGCGCGCGCGACGCGTACCGCATCTGAAGCGCTATATGAACAACGTGGTGTTTGTCGCGATTTTACGCATCTTGCGATCGCATTGTGTCGCTGCATGAACATACCGGCGCGATATTGCACCGGGTATCTCAGTGATATTGGTGAACCTCTTCCGCATCCAAGCGGTGATTTTGCTGCATGGATGGAAGTTTATCTTTCCGGCCGATGGTGGGTTTTCGATCCCAGAAACAATTCCCCGCGGATCGGGCGTGTCCTGATTGCCAGAGGACGGGATGCGGCGGATGTGCCGCTATTGCAAACCTTTGGCGAAAGCACGTTGCGCGATTTCCGGGTGTGGACAGAAGAAATATGATTTTCCGCCAATCTGAACCCGAACAAACCGCATATGCGTTGGTAAGGCAGTCTTATGCCGTCTCTTGAGCTGATCCATTCGACGATCTATCGCTATCGTCGGCCCGTTTTGCTTGGGCCGCACAAATTGATGCTTCGCCCGCGAGAAGTGCGTGACATCCGTCTGGTGTCCTTTGACGTCACGATGAACCCGCAGACGGAGTTAATCTGGACGCATGATGTAGCGGACAATGCAATCGCAACGGCAAATTTCAAGGAGAAGACCGACTATCTTGAAATTGTAAGCCGCTCCAGGATCGAGATGAATACGACGCAATGGCCGGTCTTCGCGATTTCGGCATCGGCGTGCAACTTTCCGTTCTCATATTCAGATGATGAATGGATCGATCTTGGCGCGCTGACGGCTCAACATTATCCTGACCCGGATGGGCAGTTATCTGAGTGGGTGAACAGTTTCATTTTCAGCCGTCCGACGGACACGCTTTCGTTGCTTAAGGACATCAGCGCCGGGATTGCACAAAGAACGAACTATCAGATACGTGAAAGCGAGGGAACACAGACGCCGCTTGAAACGCTCGACAAGCAGGAGGGGTCGTGTCGTGATTTTGCTGTTCTGTTCGTTGCCGCCGCCCGGTGTTTGGGGCTTGGTGCGCGTGTCGTGTCAGGCTATCTGGTGAACACGGATGGCTTGCTGAGCGGATCTGACGGTTCAGGGTCCACGCATGCGTGGGCCGAGGTGTTTCTTCCCGGTGCAGGCTGGGTTGCTTTTGATCCAACAAATCGCAGTATTGGTTCTGGTAACCTTATTTCGGTTGCCGTGGTTCGGGAAATGTCCCAGGCGGTTCCCGTCTCGGGGCAATTCATCGGTGATAAAGACGATCTGCTTGAAATGAGCGTTGCGGTGCGAATCACGGAAACCTAGGCCTCCTTGGACGTCTGCAGTGCAATGTGCAGTGCAACGGCAAACACTTGCGGCCGGATAGGGTGGTTTTGCCAGTCATCCCGGTCGAGCGTGAACCTGGCTAGCCCAGTTTCAGCGCGTTTCCACCCTTGATAATTCGGTCGATCAGGTTGTGAACCGCCTGATGATCTGTTTGAGTTGAAACCTGTTCCGGTACGGCGATATGTGCATTTTTCGCGTCTTCAAGAATGCCAGCAATATCCCCTGCACCGAGAATTCCGAGATCCCCCAAGCATATTAAAGTAGACTCGCATATCGAGAGCGCGGCGGATCCCTGGATATCCATTGCATAATTCATGGTTTTTGCTCTCTTCTAGGTTTGGTTTGAAAAAAAACTGCGCGTCAGAAGCAGTGTGTTCATACCACCCCCTCGTACCCGCTCTGCATACACAGGTTAGTTTGGCGAGGGTATTCTCATATCAGTGCGACACTGAGGGGCTCCGATATTTGATGAGGAGAACGAGTTTGATGCTTTCCCCGACCGAGGCCGTTTCAAAGAAGCTGAAAAACTATATCGATCTGACGGACCAAGAGCTTGATACGCTTGCAAGAATGCCGGGAAGGTCGCTTGTGATTCCTGCCGGTGAGGACATCGTCCACGAAGGTCAAAGTGGACACCGTGCTTTTATTCTGCAGGACGGTTGGGTGATGTCCTACAAGTTGCTTCCCGAAGGTGCGCGACAGGTCATTGATTTTCAGGTTCCAGGTGACTTTCTGGGATTGCGGAGTTTGCTGTTGCGTACGTCCGATCACAGCTTTGAAGCGGTCACGGATGTCCGGGTCGCAGAAGTTAAGGCACAGGACATGCTGTCGGCATTCTCATCTTCGCCACGACTGGCGATGGCGATCCTGTGGGCTGTTTCCTGCGACGAGGCGATGGTTGTGGAGCATCTCGTCAATATCGGAAGGCGTTCAGCGATCGAACGAACCGCGCACTTTCTTTTGGAACTTGGTGCGCGGCTCAGATTGATTGGTGTCGGCAATGCGCAGGGTTATCCGTGTCCATTGTCGCAATATCAACTTGCCGATACGCTCGGGCTGAGTGCCATTCATATCAATCGCGTCTTGCGCCAGTTGCGCGAACAGAAGTTACTGACCTTCCAAAAGGGACTTGTTCGCTTCGATGATCTGGAGAAGCTGATCGAACTTGCTGAATTCGAAATGGGCTATCTGGATCAAGTTGGTCCGATCCTTGTAAAATAAGTCACTTGGTGCGCTGCGCCGGGTTAAGAGAAATTTTTGCCAGCCATCCATTTCTCAACGTCAGCAACGGCCTTTCCCTCGGAGATGGCGCTGCGTACCTTGATCATGTTGCACAGCTGACCCTTGGTTTTTATGGTCGTTAAATCATAGTGGGTCAGGAAGCTCCACTTCTTCCGGGCTTCGGCAAGATACCCTTTTTTTCGTGTGACTGTTTCGGGTGATTCGCCACCTTTAAATCCAAACATAATTTTTCCTTTTGTTTTTTGTAGTGCTCGATCCTGTATCTGTAATTTTTATTATGATTGAATTTTAAATTCATAAGCTAACCTATGATGTGTATTTGATTTTTATTTCATGAGATTATTGTGAATATCCCCATTTAATTGTTTTACGGTGCATTCTGGCATTGCATTCGTTTTACATCAGGAAGGTTGGTCTTCATGAATGCGATCAGAACGACACAGAAAACGTACGAATTCACCCACCCGTTCAGCCTGGACGGTTACGCGCAAGGTTTTCAGCCGGGCCGTTACAGCATCGAGATAGAAGAAGAGTTATCGGCAGGCATTGGCCGTCTTGATTTCAGGTGGGTTAAGGCACGTTTGTACTTCACCCCAAGATCAGGTGCGCCGATCGAGATTGATACCTGCGGTATCGATCCCGATGATTTTGATCGAGCTGCCCTGCAAGATGGATTGAGGACGTTAAGCGATCACCACAATTTACAAAGTGGCTCGAATATTTCTTCGTCTGATCGCTTTGCCATTGAGCGAAGTGAGAATGAGGGGATGAGCGTAAATTGAACTTTTTTTCAGATACTTAGATAAATTTCAGCTTTCGTGGCATGTCGCCATAAATGATCCTGTGACTTGCACCGGATCGTAATGCTGTCCATCGGTCCAGCCGGTTTACCGCGTGCTGTCGCGGCGAAGATCTGGATCGAAGTTGTTTAAGGTCCTTCTTTTCTTGATCTTGCGCCACGCAAGGCAGCTTCCAGTTGATCATTGTCAAGGGTGTCTACGATCAAAGCATTATGCTGATTGGTGTTCACAATGTTATGCCGTGCTAACTCCCCGAATTGTGAATGTATTGAAGGGCTGCGATCCGTCAGATTGCAGCCCTTTCTTTCATGGTGGGTTCTGGCGTGGTTCTTATTCTGCCTGCTGAGCGTGCGTCTGACGAAACTCGGCCCCCGGGGCTTCGTGCAAGAAGCCGTTGGCAAAGTCCATGGGGAAACGCATTTCCTTCAGGCGGTGCCTGAGTTCGTCCGGATCGGTTTTACGCGCGAGAACCTGACGATAGAGATCCGAAACCCTGGTCATGTCCAGACTATGTGGCGACAGGCGGAACGCTGTCACACCGGCGTTTTGCATCTGTGCGATATTGTCCGACATTTCAACATAGTGGCTGGACAGGGTTTGCAACCCGTTGACCGCCAGAAACGGCGTATCGTCGAGTGTTTCGACATCCATGCCATCAAGGTGGTCCCCGCAAACGTACCGACACCCATCCTTGTGCAGGCCCTGCGCCCGTGCTGAATAGCAGCGGGCCGAAATGGCCAAGGGCATTCGGCCAAATACCTGTACCTCAATCTCGGCTGCGGTCTGCGCGCCACATAATGCTGCGATCGAGGACATCGGTAGTTCCCATGGCAGGGCGATCCGTTTAGCGCCTTTTTCGGCAAAGTAGGACAGTGTCCCTTCATTATAGGTGTTGATGTAGGGACCAATCATGTGCGGCTGACCTGCGAGCAGGCGCACAACCGAAATATCGTTGGCCTCAATCATGATGTCGGGCATCTGGGCAATGTCGCGTATTTGACTAACTTCGCGCTCATTCATCACCAGTGCGAGTGTCGAAAGAATAACTTCCTTGCCGCTGCGCTGAAGTCGTTCGATAACGTCTGGGAGGTGCTTGTCAAAGAAGGGCATCCGTTTTGCGCAGACAACTTCGCCAACATGGACGGTATCGACGTCGGTTTCATCTGCAATGCGGCTGTAGAAATCCTTTTTGCGGTCCTCGTCCCAGTGAAAAAGAACCGGGCCCATAACAAGTCGCGATCTTTTCATTGCCAGCTTCTCCGGTATGCACCTGTGGTATCGCTTTGACCTTCACTCAGCGTGCTGAGTTTTGATCGCGCGTTGAGTTGTCCCTCGGCGATCTTGTCCAGTGATGTTCGAAATGCGCCAACGACCTGCGATATATATGCCTTCCCGCGTTGCCGCCCTTCGATCTTGAGCGCGGAAACGCCTGCATCTGCCAGTTCCGGCAGCATGGCGGTGACATCAAGGCTGGTGGGTTCTTCAAACAGATAGCCGGATTTGTCCATGGCGCGAAACCGGCCCTTGCACAGCGTCGGATAGCCGACCTTTTCATCGCTGTCATAGATGTTGATGGTGAAATTCCCCAGTCGGGAAACTGTCGTGTCGCCGCGTTCTTCATAGTGAACATGTGCTGCCGGCGAACAGACGCCGTTCATATTCGGACTTTCGCCCGTCGCGTATGAAGACAGTGAACAACGACCTTCGGCCATGACGCACATCCCGCCGAATGCGAATACTTCTGTTTCAACCTGTATGCGCTGATTAAGCGTGCGGATCTCATCAAGCGACAAAACACGGGGCAGCACAACGCGTCGTACACCGAATTCCTGATGATAAAATCGAATGGCTTCTTCGTTCGAGGCCGATGCCTGTACGGATAAATGCAAACGTGCGTCAGGATGATGATCGCGCGTATATCGCAGCAAACCGATATCAGCAAGGATGATGGCATCGACACCAATTGCCACGGCATCATCAACTGCCTTATGCCAGATTTCTTCGGCCCCGGCTTGCGGATAGGTATTGCAGGCAAGATAGACATGAACTCCGTGCTTGTGCGCATGTTTGACGGCATCGCGCAATTCAGCACGTGAAAAGTTCAATCCCGGAAAGTTTCGGGCATTCGTTGCGTCCCGAAAACCGCAATATACAACATCAGCACCCGCCGCGACGGCGGCATGCAGGCTGGCAGGTGTTCCTGCAGGACAAACGAGTTCCATATTGAACCTGTGAATAGTTGTGGATCAGGGATTGGCGGGCAGCGCGAAATCATCCTTGGCCGCACCGGATGGTTTGGGGCGCGTATGGCGGTTCCGCCTTTGTATTGTTTTTTCCATCTCAGCCAGTGTCGCCGCTTGCGCGGTTGTGCGTTTTTCCAAGCCGAGCAAACGTTTGGCGGTGGGGGACGTCAATGCATCTGCCGTCCGGTTCATGTCGTGCTGAAGTTGTCGATAAATCTTTTCGGCAAGGCCAAGTGCTGCCCTGGCTGCAGGGCCCATCACGCCAAAGCTTTCCGCCACGGCGGATCGCAGATCAATTGATTCTCCATCCAGGGCATTGCGAAGTGCGACAACAAGTTCGGTGCGTCCCTCGATCCGCAATGTGCGCGAAAAGAACAGTGCATCACCATCTGATGTCCCCTGAAGAAGCTCCAGCAGTGCGGGTAACGGTCCTGATATCTGTGCTGCGACAGTTTCTGCTTCGATATGTCTTGCGGGGCGGAGTTCTGGATGATCGGCATCTATTTTTAAATAGAATTGCAAATCCAGATCAGTCGGAGAAATCAGCAAGGAGAATGCTTCTTGCTCTGACACCCGTTCAAATACCGGTCTGTAGCGATGATGCATCGTCGCCATCGCGTGGCGGCATATGCGCTCGACCAAAAGGGCTGGCGCATTGCGTATGAACGGGTTTGCCAGCAAAAATGGCGTAAAGGATGGATAGCTTTCTGTCACGGCATACTCCCACGGCATACTCCGGCGTTTTGCATGGCGAAGTATCACTGGCCCGGGCGGGTTGGCGTTTGATGTTTGTCAATTCACCGTGAGATTGGAATTACGCTTAGTTGGAACAACCCGACAGGATGTTACTTTGACGTGATAATCAAACAGAGCCGACCGCAACATTTTTTGGCATAAATCCATTTGACCATCGTCAACCTGCCAAATTATCGCTGGTTTAAACTCCCTTTCGTTTGCTGGATGCCGATCTTAGGGAGGATACCTTTATGCAAGATGCGTTGAACACGGCAACACAGGACGTTAAGCCCGCCGAACTGCTTGATCAGAGTCTGGGGGGCTTGATTTCATGTTTCCCCGGCGCAACGCTGGTTTTTCGCCGTCATCGCATCGGGTTTTGTTGTCATCCTGACCAGACACTTCAAGAAGCTGCAAAGCGCAAGGAACTTGATCCCCGCGTGATTGCCGGGGAACTCTGCAAGCTTCCCAAGGGACCTTTGACCATGCCCGATGTGGGGGATGTTGATGGGTTTATCGATTTCATCCTTACGCGCTATCATGATGTTCATCGCGAAGAGTTGATCGAGCTGATTGCGCTGTCTCGCGAAATTGAAATTGTGCATGGTGACCATCCGGACGCGCCAGTAGGGCTGGCGGATGCATTGATGGAAATGGCAGAGCAACTTGATATGCACATGATCAAAGAGGAAAATGTTCTTTTCCCGGCGATGCGTGAAATGAGCAGGAATACCTCGATTACGTCGGCACTTGCCATGCCCATCCATTGTATGCGCGAAGAGCATGACGATCACGGCCAAGCCATCCACAAACTGCAGAAATTGACAAACAATTGCACCTTGCCTGACGGGGTATGCGGTTCGTGGCGCAGGTTGTACAGCGCGATCGGTAAGCTGATCGAAGATCTTGTTGCACATATGTATCTGGAAAATTCGATCCTGTTCCCGCGTTTCGAATAGTCTGCTGCAAAATGTGACGGCGATGTCGTCGCGTGTTTTCTGTGACAAAGCCCTGCTGACTGGCGGGGCTTTTTTGCTGGACGGTGCACTTTGTTTTATGGGCCTGACGGACTTGTTTGACATGGAACAATCCACCCCGGCCGGTTGAATGTTAGATTTGTTCCAATGCTTAGGCTCAGGACCTATTGATTTGGTCTGAATGGCAGACGTTATATTTGTGAAATCCAAGGAAAGGCCCGCCGGGCGGGCTGGTATCCCGGCGAAGGGGTTTGACGCAGGAGTTTGCAAATATAACGTCTGTCCTTCGGATTCACCGGATTTGCGCGGGCTACTTTGTCGCAAATCCTTGAAAGATAAATATCTTCCTGCGGTTTTTCTTCGCGTATCCGCGCAAATCCGGAGAACCATTCAGACCAAATCAATAGGTCCTGAGCCTAGCTACAACCGCGTTTTTCCATGGAAACTTCACAATGAGAGATATTGATCGAATCTCGGGTGTTCTCCAGTCTGGGCGCTATTTCAAAAACTGGCCGAAAGACGACATTCTGGAACTGGCGTCATTGTGTACGTGGGTTCGGTATGATCCAGATACGGTAATCATCCATGCCGGAGACCCAGCATCGGCCCTTTTTCTGATTGTGAATGGGCATGTTGAGTTGTCCTACACGGACGGGGAGGGCAAGGACGGTGTTATTGATTTGCTGGGTGACGGACAGCTTGTAGGAGAGTGTGCGCTGGCACCGGAAGCCTGTTACGCCGTTTCAATCAAAACGCTGGACGCGACGACTGCCATCCGGATTGACGGAGCCGCCTTTGCCGATTTTCTCTCGGCGCACTTTGATCGGGCATTAACCATGATGTCGGTCGTAACCGAAAGACTATGTCAAATGTTGCGCCAGACCGAGGAACTGAAATGCCGGTCAGCGGCCCAACGTTTGGGGATATATTTGCTTGCCGATGCCGTTCCTGTCGGGGATGCGCATGAAACGCCGCTTACCGTGGAAAAGTCTGCGTTGGCACGCAAGATTGGCATGACAAGCGAGACATTTTCCCGAGCGCTTAAAAAGTTGTCGGAACATGGCGTTTCCCAACACTCCAACGGGTACATCATCCGTATTGCAGATACCGAGATGCTGGCCGAGTGGTGTGGTTTATCAAGCAGTGAAGCCAGGGAGGAACAGTCTGATGGTTTCAAGGTCGCTGTCTAGCGCAGATCACGATGTAATCTTTCAGGTGCCGCTGTTGTCGGCACTTGGGGAAGAACGGCTAAAGACACTGCTGGGAACATGCAAGGTCGAAAGCCATGTCCGGGGGGAACATCTTTTTCGGGCCGGAGATGTGGCCGAATATTTCTACATTCTTTTGTCCGGTCATTTGCGGCTTGTGAAAACCTCCTCGCAGGGGGATGAAACAGTGATGCATTTCCTGACGGAGGCCGGTTCCTTTGCGGAGGCAGTTTCCTTTGCGGGCCGGTCCTATCCGGTTGAATGTCAGGTTGTCGAGAATTGTGAAATCGTGGCCATTCCGCGCACAGCCTATCTTGGCATCCTCAAAAGCGCGCCTGACGTTGTCGGAGATGTGCTGGCAAGCCTGTTACGGTGGGAACGGTTCTTCCTTGAGGAAATCTATAAACTGCGCCATACGCGTCCGATCCAACGGATTGCTGCGTTTCTGATCGATTTTGAAGACCGAAATGGCGCGGCCATCGACGGCTCAAGTGGCAAGAATTTTCCCGATAAGCGCCAGATTGCCAGCCGGATCGGTATTACACCAGAAACGTTTTCCCGGTCCTTGCGCAAACTTGAAGCATCTGGCGCCATATCAGCGGGGCCGAAACTGCAGATACTTGATCGTGAGGCACTTCTGGACCTGGCCCACTAGGTCAGCGGCGTTCCAAACGTTTGCCAGAAATGTCATCCAGTATGGGAGGCAAAGCTAGACCAGTTTTGCGCTTGGGAACTGTGCGAGCAATTTGTCTGCCTCGCCTTTATTCATAAGGCAAATTGCCGTGCTGAGCCCATCGGCCACAGCTGCCTTTGTTGCCGTCACACTAACCGCCGTTGGGCGTGCTTGTGCGGGAAGGCCGGTGCGCGGATCAAGAATGTGACCAACAAGGCCCGCCTGATCAAAGAAGGTGCCGTTCGGCAGTGATGTTGCCAAGGCGTTGTCGCGCAACATTACTCTTTCTTTTCGAATTTCTGATCCGGTATTGATTGAAACAGGCCAGTCTTCACCTTCAGGGTGGCCGCCCAGTGCCGCGAACTCGCCGGTATTGATCAGGACGTTGTTCAATCCGTCATCGCGAAGCAACTGGGCGATACGGTCTGCAACGTAGCCCTGGGCAATTCCATTCAGGGTCATTGTCATGTTCGGTCTTTTGAAGCTGATCCGGCTCTGATTGATAACAACCTTGTCCCAGCCTGTTCTTGAAAGTGTTTTACGGATCAGCACATTCTCGGGCGCCCGGCCTTCTGAATAGCTTTGCGCATAGACTTGCCAAAGCGACTGAACCGTTGGATCAAAAAGCCCGCCACTTGCCCGGTTTATGGTCCCGCACAGTCCGAGGCATTCCAAAAGTTCGAAAGGCGGATTGTTAACCACACCATCGCGGTTCAATTGTGCAAGCGTGGAGTTTTCCCGATAGAGACTGAAGATATTTTCTAGTCGTTCAAGTTCGCGGGTTGCACGCAAAAGGATATCGTCAGCGTTGGGGTGCGACAGGCTGATCGATGCAGCAGACCCCATTGCAACGCCCTTCCAAGTGCGGACCGGATGCTGTGCCTTTAACGTAAACGGTGCAGCCGAGAGTGCGCCAGCGGCGGCAAATATGGTCAGAAATCGGCGTCGTGAAAAGTCGGACATGGCGGACCTCATTCTTTGCGAAGTTTTTCAAGACGCGCGCGATAATCGTCGTCATCTGGCACGATCGCCGTTTCGTGTGTGTCGGCGGATGGTGTGACGGGCGCACTGTTTAGAACCAGCACGTCATCAATGTCTTCAAGGCGCATTATCTGGCCGCCATGGCGACTGACGAAATTCTTGGCGTCGTCCTGATCAGAGAAGGGAACAAGTTCCGGTGCCCCCATACCCCCGGTCTTGGCAGAGGCAACGACATAATGCGCGCTGGTTGCCGGTATCCAGTTTTCTTGTCCGACATTTTCCCAGTCATGGGCCCTGGACATGTCGGTGACGTAAATCGCACGGATTTTATAGTTTTGTTCGGGCATGCGTTCATAGGCAATGCCATCGCGAACCTGGCTGAAAAACAGGGGGTAGGGCAAACCTTCAAGATGAATTTGTGCCTTCGGGCCTGCATGCTCAAGAATGTTCATCTGGCAGAAATGTCCGACAGCTTCTTCGGTCATGGCGACCGGTGGCGGCATGGTATCTTTCGTCTGCTGCTGACATCCGGCAAGAATAAGCAGGCCGATTGTGACTGAAGATAGCGCAAGTCGGGAGATCATGGCGTCACCCTCCTGAAAATCTGCCAGGCGAGGATCGTGGCAATCACCGGCCAGATCAGAATGGATATCAGGGCATGAACAGCGGGGATGCTATTGGCAGCCCCCGTCAGGCCGGCTGCAGCAGCGGTCGCATCCGAAACGGCAAGGTTATATATCCGAAAGGCATCTGCCGGATTGCCGATTAGCAACCAAGGAAAATAATGCGTTGTGAAGGTTCCGCCATCATCGGCGACGATGGCCGCCAAGAGGCCAAGATCATACAAAACGATCAGAACCAGCCAGAGCCCGATCACCAATCCTGCTGCTGCGCCAGGTCGGCGTGCGAATGCCGATATGCCATAACCGATCCCAAGGAAAGTCGCGCCAAGAAGAAGCGACGACCAGAACAGGCGAAACAGTGCAGGGATGCCAACAAGCGCATTAGGGTCCGTTGCAATAGCAGCGAAGGCGGCAATTCCGTAGCCAGCCAAGACGGCGATACTCAGGATCGCCAGATGGGCGATGAATTTCCCAAGGACCAGTTCCCCGCGGGCGACGGGATAGGTCAGAACAAGGGATAAGGTGCCGCGTTCGATTTCGCCTGCGATTGCGTCAAATGACATCAACAGTGCAACCAACGGCACAAGATACACCGCAAGGGATGTCAGGCTTGCGACGGTGACGGACAGTTTATCCACACCAACTGCGCCGGTCGGGGCACTGCCCGCAGCCGATAACACAAGTGAAAACAACACCATCATCGCGACAGAAATCGCCACCCAGCGGTTACGAAGCGCAATGATAAATTCGCTATGGGCTGTTGCCAGAACCTTGTTCATGCGTTCCCCCGTTTGCTGAAATGGCTATAGATATCTTCCAGACTTGGCGGAATGACATCGACATCATCGACCAATGGCCCCAGTGCCGAGATATCGCCAAGACGTGCGAGCTTTTCCTGGGAATTGCACACCAGATCGACCATCACGCCGTTGCTGCGTTCCCCGGAAAGCTTTTGGGCGACCTCGTCCGCCTTGCCGCGTTGGGCGGATACCTGAAGGCGGATAGGCAGCGATGCCTGTTGACGCAGGTTTGCCAGGGTATCGTTTGCGACCATTACGCCTGAGGAAAGAATGACGATCCGGTCGGTTCTGGCCTCAACCTCGGTCAGGGCGTGAGAAGACAAAAGAATTGCGGTGCCTTGTGCTGCCAGTTCATCAAGAATGACATAGAACTCGCGCCGTGATACCGGGTCGAGACCGCTTGTCGGTTCATCAAGGATCAGGAGTTTCGGTTCACCAATAAGCGCCTGAGCCATGCCGACACGTTGGCGCATTCCCTTGGAATAGGTTCCAATGCGTCGGTTTGCTGCTGCCCCCAATCCGACGCGTTCAAGAAGCGATGCGGCCTTTCGGGGATCTTCGCCGCGAAGTCGAAGATAATATCGAAGCTGTTCTTGTCCGGTCAGCGATGGGTGAAAGGACGCGTTTTCCGCAAGATAGGCTGTTTGCATGCGGGCCCGGTAACTTCCGGGTGCAAGACCATGGACAGAAACCGTTCCCCCGTCGGCAGTGACAAGGCCGAGAATGATCTTCATCAGTGTCGACTTGCCGGCACCATTATGGCCGAGCAAGGCAACGCGTTCACCTGCGGCAACATCAAAGCCAACCGCATCAAGAACAGTATGATCATCATAGCGTTTAGTGACTTGCGAGAGGGTCAGACACATTTTCAGTCCTTTCACGCAGCCAGACAGGATTGGTGCGAGCAGCCATTTCAAGGGAGACGATTTCTTCGGGAACCGGAATTTCGATCGGTTTCATGAGCGGGAAGCTGTCGACGACTCCGCCCGGCAAGGTTGCGGGGAAGTGTGCCTGGCTCCAGCGGATCAATTGAACGGCGGGTGATCCCAAAAGCATTCCGGCTGCGGGTTGGGACCATAAAATATGATCGACAAGATCGTTGGGCCGGAACCGGCTGTCAGCAATGCCGTTGCCATCAAGATCGAATACCGGATGATCGGACCAGAAATTTCCCCGGCCATCGAAACTCCATTCGACGTCACGGGTCCCGACATACTTGACCTGGGTTTTGTTGGCGATAAAGGCATTGCCTGTCAGGGCATTGCTTTCGGAACCAGCGGTGAAATGTATGCCGGTCTGGCAGCCCTCGAACCGGTTGTCCCCGATCAGATTGTGATGCGCGTTATAGATAAACAGGCATTTCCCGCCTGCGCCGCGTACCAGATTCCCGACCAGATCAGACTTGTTGGTATAGTTCAGCATCAAGCCCTGGTCGCGATCAGCAAGAGACAGATTATCGCGCACCGTGATGCGGTTCGAATACATCAGGGCAAAACCAAGGTGATTGCCAATCGACACATTGCCCGAGATTTCTGAATCATGGGCATACATGTAATGCACCGCAAATCGCAGATCGCGCATCAGATTGCCACGGAAGACGCCGCGACTGGAGGTGTTCACGAAAATGCCGTCGCGCCCGAACTGGATCTCGTTGTTTTCGACCAGTGTTCCCGGCGCGTTCCAGACATATATGCCGTTGCCACGTGAATTCAGTCTGTGATCGCGACGTCCGATAATGACATTGTCGCGCACCGTGGCTTGTTTGGCGCCGTGAATATCAACCCCATAGAGGTTTCCGAGGATGCGGTTATCCTCGACCAGAATACGTGCGGCTGTCCGATGGAGCTGGATGCCGGAATCAATTGTTTCATGTGCTGAACCCGAACCCGCGATCTCAAGCCCACGGATGGTGATATCCGTTCCGGTTACAGAAATGACGCTTCCGGTCTTGTTTCCATAAATTTTTGCTTTGCCCTGACCATCAATGGTGACGGGCCTATCGAGTTCTATGGGACCCTGATGGGGCCCCGGATCAAGCAGCAGCACATCGCCGGGGGCAGCCCCGGCGATGGCAGAGATCAGCGCCCCGTCAGTTGACGGCACAGATTGCGTAGCCGCAAGAACCTGCAGCGGCAAGACAGCCATGGCCAAGATCATCATGACGGGGCGCAACATCACAGGTTAACTCCGCGGTTCAACGAACATACGGCCACGCATTTCCATGTGCAGGGCATGACAGAACCACTGGCAATAGTACCAGTAGACACCCGGTTTGGAGGCGACAAAGGTTGCCGATGCGGTTGCTTGTGGGCCGACCTCGAATGCAACGCCATGGTCCCCCATGGTGAAGCCGTGTGTCAGGTCATCGATGTCGTCCATGTTGGTGATGATGACGGTTACTTCATCGCCTTCCTTGACCTTGAAGGACTCAAGGCTGAAGGTCGGTGCTGAAGAACTCATATAGACACGGACCTTGTTGCCATCGCGGACAACGGTTTCGGTCCAATCGTCAATGTCGACGCCATCTGCCTCGGCCTGTTCGCGGGTTTTGGCCCACATCGGATCCTGACGATTCCAGACACTGGCCGGGGTGACCACCGAACGGTGAACAATGATCGAATCATGGGGTTCGGCGAATGTCGGACCATCATGCATAAGCACCAGATCATCGCCCTGCATCGAGAACAGCTGTTCGTTTTCTGGCTTAAGCGGGCCGACATTCAGGAAGCGGTCCTTGGAGAACTTGTTCATTGAAATGAACCATTTCCCGTCAGCTTCCAGAGTTTCCCCCATCGAGGTGGAGTTGTGGCCCGGCTGGTAATGGACATCGACCTTTTTGATGATCGGATCGACATTTTCACCAGCGTAGGCACGCACGGCTTTTTCAATGTTCCATTTGACCACCTGACTGTCGAGGAACAGGGTGGTCAGTGCGTTACCCTTGCCGTCAAATGCGGTATGTAGCGGGCCAAGTCCCAGTTCCGGTTCGGCAACAACGGCGGAACGCGGTTCTGCGCCGTTATAGAACACGGCATCCAGCTTGGTGACATCAATCACCGATACAGTCGGGGAAAGCTTGCCGGCGATGCAAAGGTGTTTCTTGTCCGGTGCCATGTTACAGCCATGCGGGCTGTTGGGGATCGGGATGTATCGGGTGTAGTTCTTGTTCTTGCCTTTGCGGCCGTCGACAACTTTCACACCATTGAGTTCGATGTAATCGCCTGCTGCGATGCCTTTTTCGATTTCCTTGATGTTAAAGACAACAACGTGATCAAGCTCGGATGCGGTCATTTCCGCAAGGTTCATCCCCATTTCCGAGTTATAGCTGGTTGAAAAGGCATATTTGCCGTCATAGTCGGCGTCGGTGTTATCAAGGTTGCCCGATACCATGACCTGCCATGCGACCTGCATCTCGTCTGCGTCGATTGCAGTGTAGAAGTTTACGTATTGCGACGGATCATCAAGCACCTTGCCGTCATTGACCATCGGCGTCTCGTCCTCGCCATTGGCAAAGACATAGTTGGTACGCGGCCATTTTTGCGGACGCAGGCCGTGAATGGCCTTTGCGTTCGGGATTTCCAGGACCTTGTCAGCCTTCATGACATCGCAACGCACACGCGCCACACGCGTATTCGCCTTGTCATTCATGAACAGGAAACGGCCGTCATACTTGCCTTCGGTGAAGGACATATGGACGTGGTGCAAGTCGCCGTTATCATGGATCTTCTTGCCGTTGGCAGCGAGAAATTCCTTGGTTTTTGGCAACATGTTCTCGGTAAGAACATTCAGGCTTTCATTGGTCTGCCCCCAACCCGTTGCCGAGCAACGGTTGAAAACAGGGACGCGCATCAGTTCACGCATGGACGGGATACCCAGAATCCGCATTTCGCCCGTCTGGCCCGACGACCAGAAACCGTAATACTCATCAAGCTGACCGGGGGCGAGGCTTGCCTCTGCGCCGGTTGAAGCCTGGGCGCTGCCAATCGAAAGGGCTGTTGCAGCACCGGTTGCGCCACCGACTGCTGCCAAGCGTGCAGCACCTGCCGCACCGGCAAAGGCAGCACCGCCAGCGGCTACGCCAAATAGATCACGTCGGCTGATTCCGGGTTTGGATGTTTTGTCAGACATCATGACTTCTCCTTGAGATTTTGCTTTGTCGTCCGGGTCCGGTTCAGCGCTTTTTGTGCGCCTTCCATGCTCGCCAAGAGGCTTTCCTGCCGCTTGAGTTTCTTGATCACGACCGGACAGATTTTTTCGCTTTGATACAGCACCTGACAGTGAAGGCAGTTGTGACACTCGTTGGGGTTGATTTCTCCTGTGGGGTGGATGGCTTGAACCATGCATTCATGCGCGCAGCTCTGGCATGGGCTGCCGCATTCCTTGTAGCGTTTGAGCCAGTCAAACATGCGCATACGCGCCGGGATCGCGAGGGCTGCGCCCAATGGGCACAGATACCGGCAATAGAACCGTTCGACGAAAAGCCCGGCGCCAAGAAGGACAAGGGCGTAAAGAACAAACGGCCATGCCCGATCAAATTTGAGGATGATGGCGGTCTTGAAAGGTTCGACCTCGGCCAGTTTCTCCGCCTGATCAATGGAGGCCAGCATGGTGCCAAACAGGCCAAGGAAGATGATGTATTTCACCGCCCAGAGCCGTTCATGCAGCCCCCATGGAAGCGTCCATTGCGGGACATGGAAGAATTTGGCAATCCGGTTGGTCAGTTCCTGAAGCGCGCCAAACGGGCACAACCAGCCGCAATAGGCGCCACGCCCCCAGAAGATCAGCGCCGCAGCAACCGAGAACCACAGGATAAAGGTCAGTGGATCAAGCAGGAACGCTTCCCAGGTAAAGCCCGTCACAAGCGAGTTGGTCAGCGCCATAAGATTGACAACGGAAAGCTGCGCGTTGGCATACCAGCCAAGGAACACCAGCGTGACAGTCAGGAAGCAGATGCGGAACCAGAAGGTAAATTTTGCAGAACGTGTCAGAAAGCCCTGGAAGAAGAATGCAGCCGTCAGAACAATCAGCATGATGCTGAGTACGACGATTTCGACCGTCTTGTCACGCCAGATCCGCTGCCAAAGGGCGGTTTTGGCAGCCTGTTCGTCGGTTGCGAAACCAGCCCCGGTTGAGTTGTCTGCCTCCGGCGTCGGCGAAACTAATTTGGTGAGGTAGTTGGCTGGCGGCTGCCAGCCGATGTCAAAGGTGGTGTAGAGACGTTCAATTGCGCCGACATCACGATGGACCAGAAGTTCCAGACGCCAGGGTTGTGTCGGATCAAAGTTGCTGCTTGCCGGGATCTTGAACAGATCCATCTCTTTGAATTGCGGTGCGCCATCGGCCATGATGTCACCAACACGGCGATGGTTGCGGTCGCGGAAACGTACCGACATATCGCCCTGAATAAGCTGGATACGGTCAAACAAGCCGCCGCGGACATATCCCGAACCCTTGAAGGAGTATTGTCCCCGGGCGGTAACAAGAATGGCTTCTTCGCCATCCTTGAGCCAGGTTTTCAGATTGTTGTAGCCGCGCTCGCCAAGTGTGGCCTTGCCAATGGCCGGGATGCTGACAAGCGAGACATACATGTCGATGAAGGTTTCTTCGGCCGGGGCTTCAATCGGGCGCTCAAGCGCCCTTGGATCATCCATCGTGGCAAAGGCGTCGTTCACCTGACCGACATCAAGCGACATGCGACGAATTGTCCCGTCGCCAACCAGTGTGAACCAGTCTTCCGGGGCGGTCGCATCCGATCTGATTTTGAATTGTGCTGCATTGGATTGCTCGGGGGCACTCAATCCACCCAGTTCGAGCATGCGCGCAACCTTGATGCCCGAGCGCAGGATCGAGTCATCGATGACCATAATGGTCACCGTTGCACCGGAAATAATATTCAGCTCGTGGTCCGCATCTTTTGTTGCGGCAACCAGGTCAAAGCCGACATATCCCTCGGTGAGTGACGCGATCCGCTCTTCTGGAATGCCAATCAGGACAATCGGTTCGGAATGCTTGACCAGTTTGACACCGATGATCCGGGCCTGTGAGTCAACAGCGACCATCACATGGATCGGTTTGCCGGAATAGCCGGTGGTGCCAACAAAATCAGAGGTAATAAAAGCCCAGCCGATCTGCTCACCGTTCTTGAGAACCGGTGCGACCGGCACGTCTTTTTGAACCGGACCATAACCATCAGCGCCCTCGACCAGGGATGCTGCGGGAACTTTTTCAAGGAACTGCGCCAGAACAGGTTTGTTTTGCGCGTTTGCCTGGGAAACCCACAGCACTGAAGAAAGAAGACAAACAACAGCAATGACCAGAAGACACTGCAGGAGCATCAATGCGCCGGGTGCCTGGTGTTTGGTCTGAAGGTGACGTGGGGCAAATAGGATGTTCATGAATTCAAACCTTGTGCAGAGGCGCGCGTGCCGTCGCCGGCGCAGTCGGTGTTGCGCCGGCGTGGTCAAATGACATGGGGAAGATCGTCAGAACGACTTTGCGGTCATGTTCGGGCACGCCAATTGGGTCTGAAAGCTGGAATGCAGATCCGCTCAGGCAGTTCATGCAATTTGGGTAGTCGCATTCGACAGGTGCGGGTGCTTTGTTGCCGTTCCGGTCGATCAATATTGTCACGGGAGTCTGGTCTGTGCTGCAGATCGTGATTTGAACAAGGTCAGCAGCTGCAGTTTGCTTCGTCACTTGAGCAATAGCCTGAGCAACACCGGTTCCGCTCAGGGAAAGTGCGATCAGAAACAACAGAAATGTGCGAAGCATTTTTTCCATAATGCTTCTCATATTCCATCGCAGAATCCTGATTATTGACAGTGGTCAAGTGGAAGGGGGGCTTGGTCGTCACGCGAATGAGCTGATCGATAGAAGACTAAGCAGTCAGCTGAAGCACGACGATGGGATATCTAACATATGTCGTTAAAGTGACGTGCGAAGCGGGCCAGACAAATTTAAGCTTTCACATAAACGCAAGCGTATGTGGCAACAGTTAAAGTCTTTGTCATTCAAGACGTCAGCTGGTTTCAGACTGCGGGGCAATCAGGAAACGAAGTGACAGTTCATCACGAATGAGGGGGCACCCCGTTTCATATGAGTTCGCCCTTTAGGTCCGGTTATCATCAATAAGTGATGTTGGTTTGGCGAAGGTCTGGAGGTCGTCCATATTATTAATGACGACATTTTCGCCATTAACCTGCACGCCATATGCTTGCAAAGCCTTGAAAGCCCGGCTCAGATTTTCGGGTGTCATTCCAAGAACGGATGCCAGCTGCCGTTTCTCAAGATCCAGCACGAAATTCAGTGCACCATCGTGATCCTGGGAGCGACTGAGCAGATAGTTTGCCAATCGTTCAAGTGCTGTGCGCAATTTGAGATTTTTGGTGGTTTTGATCACGGACCGGTAACAAGCGGCCAATTCAACAACAACCGCACGGGCAAAGCCTGCATCAAGATCAAAGATCGCGCGGACATCCTGACTGGGGATCATGACAATCCGGCTTTTTTCCATTGTTCTGGCCGACATCAGATAGCGCGCATCGCGAATGGTGGCGGCAAGAATGAATGTTGAGACCGGCTTGACGATCATGACGCTTGTCTCCCGGTTGCTCCAACTGGAAAACAGATCAACTGCGCCTGAAACCAGGACATGGAGAAAATCGGCATCTTCTCCTTCGCCAATGAGATCGACGTGCGGCGGAAATGTCTGCAAATAAGCGCCACGCATGAGCTTGGCATAGTTCTCGTCGCTCATATCAGCGAAGAGATCCAGACTACGCACCTCCGGGAAGGTCGAATCGGGCATTTCTTCCTCACTTCTTAACTCGCGCAGATTCATGTCTTGTCGTCACTTGATATTTATCAAGTGGGTATTTGTCTTAGTTCTCTCTCTGGTGACAAGTTCGGCAATTCGCCGCATGAAATACTTTACGAGCCCGTTTATTTCACCAAAGCGTTCCACGTTTTCTGATTTAGATCAAGCCTGACGCGCACCCCCTCAACCAATGATCAGGCACTTCGAACGCGCTCCAACGTAACGACAGATGCTTGAGGGGATTTACCATGCACACGTTAAAAGGGGTTTCTCAAACTGATCAGTATCGTGCACTTGGCCTGAGTACTTTCGCCTTCACGGTATGTTTCGCGGTATGGACAATTTTTTCCATTATCGGGGTCAAGATCAAACAGGAACTCGGGCTGAGTGATACGCAATTCGGGCTTTTGGTTGCGACACCGGTTCTGACCGGTTCTGTCAGTCGTATCTTTCTCGGCGTATGGACAGAGCAATTTGGCGGCCGGATCATGTTTCCGCTGCAGATGCTGATCACAGCCGTTTGTGTTTGGCTCCTGACATCTGTCCACACCTACGAAATCTTTCTTGTTGCTGCCCTTGGTCTTGGGCTTGCCGGCGGATCCTTCATCGTTGGTGTCGCCTATACATCCCGCTGGTTTGAAAAGGATCGCCAGGGCACAGCACTTGGCATTTTCGGCGCAGGTAACGTTGGCGCGGCTGTCACGAACTTTGCCGCACCGTTTCTTGTGGTTGCTCTTGGCTGGGAAGGCACAGCGCGTGTTTACGCCGTCGTTCTTGTCGCAACTGCGATCCTGTTTTATCTGCTGGCGAAAACCGACCCTGTCCAGCAACACCGCAAGGAATCGGGCGAAGGTCCGGTATCAGCCAGTTCGCAGCTGGAGCCTCTCAAGAACATGCAGGTCTGGCGGTTTGCCACCTACTACTTCTTTGTCTTCGGCGCCTTTGTTGCACTCGCAAGCTTCTTGCCACGCTATTATGTCGGCGCCTATGGGCTGGAACTGACGACGGCGGGCGTGTTTGCCGGACTCTATTCGCTGCCCGGCTCGGTCTTTCGGGCACTGGGGGGCTGGATGTCGGATAAATGGGGCGCACGTGCGGTCATGTATCTGACCTTCATCGTCTCCCTGATCGTACTGTTTATCATGAGCTACCCGCAAACAACCTATCAGGTCGCGGGTATCAACGGCCCGATCGAATTTAACTTCGGTGTGTCGCTTGGCATGTTTGTGGCGCTGACGGTTGTTCTCGGGTTCGTCATGAGCCTCGGCAAGGCCGCCGTCTACAAACATATCCCGGTCTATTATCCCCATCATGTCGGTTCTGTCGGCGGTCTGGTCGGCATGATCGGCGGCCTTGGGGGCTTCTTCCTGCCAATTGCATTCGGAATGCTTCTGGACCTGACCAATGTCTGGACCGCGCCTTTCATGCTGCTGTTCATTCTGGTCGCGGTCTCCACCATCTGGATGCATGTCGTGATCCGTCGCATGGAACGTGCACGTCATCCGGCACTGGCCGACGAGAGATACCTTTCGGATGTGCCCGAGAAACCACTGGAAAAGCCAGCACCTGAAGCTGGCAAGACATCGGGCGTTACCAAACCTGCTCAGTAATACAAGCCGGCAGAGCGCAAGGTTGCGCTCTGCCTCCCATACAGTTTCATCGGGAGGTTCCCTTGGAAACCACGCATGCAAACAATGGTCAAAAAGGCGCTGTCCTGACCGAATGGCGACCAGAAGACACAGAGTTCTGGTCAAACAAGGGCAGCGCAATTGCCACCCGCAATCTCTGGATCTCCATTCCGTGCCTTTTGTTGGCGTTTTCGGTCTGGATGGTTTGGTCGGTTGTTGTCGCCAAACTGCCGGTTATCGGCTTTACCTACACCACCGGGGAACTGTTCTGGCTGGCCGCACTTCCGGGCCTGTCGGGGGCAACGCTTCGTATTTTCTATAGCTTTATGGTGCCAATCTTTGGTGGCCGCGTCTGGACGACGCTGAGCACAGCATCCCTGTTGCTGCCAGCCCTTGGGATCGGCTTTGCCGTACAGGACCCTAATACGTCCTATAGCTGGTTCCTTATTCTTGCACTGTTGTGCGGGTTCGGGGGCGGCAACTTTGCCTCATCGATGGCAAACATCGCTTATTTCTATCCGAAAAGAGCCAAAGGCAATGCCCTGGCCCTGAATGCCGGACTTGGCAATCTTGGGGTTTCGGTCATGCAATTTGTCGTGCCGCTTGTGATCACTGCCGGTGTCTTTGGCGCCTTTGGCGGCGAAGCCCAGAGCGTCGCAGGTGGTGGCGAGATATTCTTGCAAAATGCCGGTTTCATCTGGGTGCCGTTTATCGTGGTTTCGACCATTGCAGCCTGGTTTGGCATGAACAGCATCGCTGATGCCAAAGCCAGCTTCAAAAAGCAGTCCATCATCTTTAGCCGCAAACACAACTGGATCATGTGCATCCTTTATACCGGCACATTTGGCAGCTTTATCGGTTATTCCGCTGGGTTCCCGCTGCTGATGAAGACACAGTTCCCGGAAGTCGATGCATTGCAATATGCGTTTCTCGGTCCCCTGGTCGGTGCGCTGAGCCGTGCCGGCACGGGCTGGATTTCTGACAGGCTTGGTGGGGGCCGGGTTACGTTCTGGACCTTTATCGGCATGATTGCTGCGGTTGTCGGTGTGCTTCAATTCCTGCCGCTTGGCGGAACGAGCGGTCATTTCTGGGGCTTCTTTGCCTGCTTTATGGCGCTGTTCTTCCTGACCGGTGTTGGCAACGCATCGACCTTCCAGATGATCCCGTCAATCATGCGTCAGGAAATCCCGCGCCTGATGCCCGATGCAGATCAAGCTGCCCAGCTCAAACAATCCGAACTCGAAAGTTCAGCCATCATCGCCTTTACCAGTGCGATTGCGGCCTATGGGGCATTCTTCATTCCCAAAGCCTATGGCACCTCCATCGCACTGACCGGCGGTCCTGCCGGCGCGCTTTGGTGCTTTGCAGTCTTCTATGCGGTCTGTGTTGCCATCACCTGGTTCTACTACAGCCGCAAAACCGCACCGGTTCCGTGCTGATCACCCACAATTCTCCCTGCCCGATCTGATCGGTTCGGGCAGGGCCTACAGCCTTCAGGAGAAACGCCATGAGTCACCTGTTAGACAGACTGAACTTTTTTCAGAACAAAGAACTGGAAAGGTTTTCAGACAACCACGGTCAGGTCACCCGCGAGAACCGCGACTGGGAAGACACCTATCGCAACCGCTGGCGCCATGACAAAATCGTTCGTTCGACGCACGGTGTGAACTGTACCGGTTCATGCAGCTGGAAAATCTATGTGAAATCCGGGATTGTCACCTGGGAAACGCAGCAGACAGATTACCCGCGCACCCGTGCCGGACTGCCAAACCATGAACCGCGCGGCTGTGCCCGTGGCGCCAGCTATAGCTGGTATCTGTATTCTGCCAACCGCGTTAAAAACCCGCTGATCCGTGGCAAGCTTTTGAAGCTGTGGCGTCGGATGCGCGCGACGATGAACCCGATCGAGGCATGGACGGCAATTCAAAATGATCCCGTCCTTCGGGAAAGTTATGTTGCAAGCCGGGGCAAAGGCGGCTTTGTCCGTGCGACCTGGGACGAAGCCACCGAACTGGTTGCTGCTTCAAACGCCTTTACCGCAAAAACATATGGTCCGGACCGGGTGTTTGGTTTCTCGCCAATTCCGGCAATGTCGATGATCAGTTATGCGGCAGGATCACGTTATCTTAGCCTGATGGGCGGCGTATGCATGTCGTTCTATGACTGGTATTGCGATTTGCCACCGGCATCGCCAATGACCTGGGGCGAACAGACAGACGTCCCGGAATCGGCTGACTGGTACAATGCTGGTTATCTGATCTTGTGGGGTTCAAACGTCCCGCAAACCCGTACCCCGGATGCGCATTTCTATACCGAGGCCCGCTATCGCGGGACCAAATCGGCCGTTATTTGCCCGGATTATTCCGAAGCCGCGAAATTTGGCGATGTCTGGTTGAACGTCAAGCAGGGTACGGATGCTGCATTGGCAATGGCCTTTGGTCACGTGATCCTGCGCGAATTCCATCTCGACCGTCAGACAGACTATTTCGAAGAGTATTGCCGCAAGTATTCGGACTTCCCGATGCTGGTGAAACTTGATGAAAAGAACGGTTCCCTTATTCCGGGGCGGTTCCTGCGTGCCGCAGACCTGAGTGACAAACTTGGTGAAGAAAACAATCCGGAATGGAAAACCATCGCACTTGACGAAAAGTCGGGCAGCATGGTCGCACCGAACGGATCCATCGGGTATCGCTGGGGCGAAGCGGGCGAATGGAACCTTGAAGAACGTGCTGCTGGTGCCGACACCAATCTCAAAATGTCTTTGGTCCTTGAAGAAGATCATGACGAGATTGCCGGGGTCGATTTCCCGTATTTCGGGGGGGATGCCTCGGAACACTTTGCGACTGACGCGCAACACCCCGATGTCCTGACCCGCAACATTCCGGTTAAACGCATCCAGACCGCCGATGGCGAGATCATGGTGGCGACTGTCTTTGACCTGTTTTGTGCCAACTATGGTCTGGATCGTGGGCTGGGTGGCGAATGGGTTACCAGTGACTATGCCGATGGCATGCCGGGCACCCCGGCATGGGCCGAAAAGATCACCGGGGTTCCGGCCGACAAGATCATTCATGTGGCCCGTGAGTTTGCCCAGAACGCCGAGAAGACCAAAGGCAAGTCGATGGTCATCATCGGGGCGGCGATGAACCATTGGTACCACATGGATATGAACTATCGTGGTGTGATCAACATGCTGGTCATGTGCGGCTGTGTTGGCCAATCTGGTGGCGGCTGGGCGCACTATGTCGGGCAGGAAAAGCTCCGTCCGCAGACCGGGTGGCTGCCGCTGGCCTTTGGCCTTGATTGGGGACGTCCGCCCCGGCACATGAATTCTACCAGTGCGTGGTATGCCCATACCGATCAGTGGCGTTACGAAACCCTTAGGGCCGATGAAATCCTGTCGCCGACCGCACCGGACGGGGACTGGGATGTTTCAATGATCGACTACAATATCCGTGCTGAACGGATGGGGTGGTTGCCATCAGCTCCACAACTGAAAACCAATCCGCTGGATGTTGCAAAGGCGGCAAAGGAAGCCGGTAAGGAAATCCCGGCCTATGTTGCCGAAAAACTGAAATCTGGCGACCTGGAAATGTCGTGTGAAGACCCGGATGATCCCAAGAACTGGCCACGCAACCTGTTTGTCTGGCGGTCCAACCTGTTGGGGTCGTCGGGCAAGGGCCACGAATATTTCCTGAAACACCTTCTTGGCACCGATCACGGTGTTATGGGCAAGGATCTTGGCGAAGAAGGCCGGCAATTGCCCAAGGAAGCCAAATGGCATGAAGAAGGCCCGCGCGGAAAACTTGATCTTTTGGTCTGTATTGATTTCCGCATGAGCACCACAGCGGTCTATTCCGACGTCGTTCTGCCAACCGCAAGCTGGTATGAAAAGAACGACCTGAACACGTCGGATATGCATCCGTTCATCCATCCGCTTCAGGCGGCTGTCAACCCGGCCTATGAAAGCAAATCGGATTGGGAAATCTTCAAGGCGATCGCCAAGAAGTTTCAGGAAATCGTACCGGGTTATCTGGGCAAGGAAACCGATATCGTTGCCCTGCCGATCCTGCACGACACACCCGGTGAAGTCGCCCAGGATCAGGTCAAGGACTGGAAGAAAGGTGAATGTGACCTCATTCCGGGCAAAACCGCGCCGAACTATATCGCGGTCGAACGTGATTACACCGCAATCCATGATCGCTTTACGGCACTTGGTCCGTTGCTTGACAAGCTTGGCAATGGCGGCAAGGGCATCAATTGGAAAACCGAGGACGAGGTTCAGCATCTTCGCGACCTGAATGGCGTGTGGCAGGAAGGGTCTGCCAAGGGCTGTGCGAAGATCGATACCGATATCGATGCCACCGAGGTGGTTTTGATGCTGGCACCGGAAACCAACGGTGAGGTTGCGGTCAAGGCATGGGATGCTCTTGGCAAGATTACCGGACGTGATCACAAGCATCTTGCCCTGCCCAAGGAAGATGAAAAAATCCGCTTCCGCGACATTGCTGCCCAACCGCGCAAGATCATTTCTTCGCCGACCTGGTCGGGCCTTGAGTCCGAGCATGTCTGTTACAACGCGGGTTATACCAACGTTCACGAGCTGATCCCGTGGCGTACCCTTACAGGACGTCAGCAGCTTTATCAGGATCACTTGTGGATGCGGGCCTTTGGCGAAGGGTTTGTTTCCTATCGTCCGCCGGTCGATCTCAAGACCGTGACAGAGGAAATCAACGACGAGGCCCGCGAGGGTGTGCCGCATGTGGTGCTGAACTTCATCACACCGCACCAGAAATGGGGCATCCATTCGACCTATAGCGACAACCTGTTGATGCTGACTCTCAACCGTGGTGGTCCGGTGATCTGGATCAGTGAAAACGACGCACAGCGTGCGGGGATCGTCGATAACGACTGGGTGGAACTGTACAACACCAATGGTGCTTTGACGGCACGTGCGGTCGTTTCCCAGCGCATCAAGGATGGTACGACCTTCATGTACCACGCGCAGGAAAAAATCGTGAATACCCCCGGTTCCGAAAAGACCGGCCATCGCGGCGGTATTCATAACTCTGTCACCCGCACGACACTTAAACCCACACACATGATCGGGGGCTACGCCCAGCAATCATACGGTTTCAACTACTACGGAACCGTGGGTGCCAACCGTGATGAGTTCGTCATTGTCCGCAAAATGCAGAAGGTCGACTGGCTCGACGAAGAAGCAAACGACAAGGAGGTCGGGAAATGAGAGTCCGCGCACAAATCGGCATGGTGCTGAACCTCGACAAATGCATTGGGTGCCATACCTGTTCGGTCACCTGCAAAAACGTCTGGACCAGCCGGGATGGTGTTGAATACGCCTGGTTCAACAACGTCGAAACCAAACCTGGCACCGGCTATCCGACCGACTGGGAAAACCAGAACCGCTGGAATGGTGGTTGGGAACGCACGAAGTCGGGCAAGCTGCAGCCCAAACAGGGATCGAAATGGCGTATCCTGGCAAACATCTTTGCCAACCCGGATCTGCCGGAAATCGATGACTATTACGAGCCATTTGATTTCGATTACGATCACCTGAAATCCGCACCGGAGATGAAAGCCTTTCCAACGGCCCGTCCGCGTTCGCGCATTTCTGGCGAACGGATGGAAAAAATCGAAAAAGGCCCGAACTGGGAAGAAATTCTTGGCGGTGAGTTTTCGAAACGCTCGGAAGACTACAACTTCGAGGGCATCCAGAAAGACATTTACGGCGAATACGAAAATACATTCATGATGTATTTGCCGCGTCTGTGTGAACACTGCCTTAACCCGGCATGTGCCGCGAGTTGCCCTTCCGGGGCGATTTATAAGCGTGAAGAAGACGGCATTGTCCTGATCGATCAGGAAAAATGCCGGGGATGGCGCATGTGCGTATCGGGCTGCCCGTACAAGAAGGTTTATTACAACTGGTCAACGGGCAAATCGGAAAAATGCACGCTGTGTTATCCGCGCATTGAATCAGGCAATCCGACGGTCTGTTCGGAAACCTGTGTCGGGCGCATCCGCTATATCGGTGTCATTCTGTATGATGCTGACAAGATCGAAGCGGCGGCCAATGCCGAAGAAACCACCGATCTTTATGATGCCCAGCTTGGTGTGTTCCTTGATCCCAAAGATCCGGAAGTTATCGCGGCGGCCCGTGCCGATGGTATTCCGGAAGACTGGATCAAGGCAGCCCAGGACAGCCCGATCTGGAAAATGGCGATGGAGTGGAAAGTTGCCTTCCCGCTGCATCCGGAATACCGCACCCTTCCGATGGTCTGGTATATCCCGCCGCTTTCCCCGATCCAGAATGCTGCCGAAGCCGGTGCAATCGGCATGGACGGCGCGATGCCCGATGTCCGCAACCTTCGCATTCCTTTGAAATACCTTGCCAATATGCTGACGGCTGGCGACGAGGAACCAGTGGCATATGCGCTTGAGCGGATGTTGGCAATGCGGGCCTATATGCGTTCGAAAACCGTCGAAGGTGTCATTGATGAGTCGGTCGCCAAGCGTGTAGGTCTTGATGGTGCAACCATTGAGGACATGTACAAAATCATGGCGCTTGCCGATTACGAAGACCGGTTCGTCATTCCGACCACCCATCGCGAACAGGTTGAGGAAGCCTATGACCTGCGTGGCGGCGAAGGGTTCACCAACTGCAACGGCTGTTCGTCTGGCATCAGTCAGGGGTCCCTGTTTGGTGGCAGCAAGAAGCCGCTGAAAATGCCCGAGGAGGTACGCTGATGGACCGCACACTCAAATCGCTCTCGCTTCTGCTGAGCTATCCGACAACAGAACTGCAAGAATCCATGCCCGAAATTGGCGGCGTTCTGGCATCGGACACCCGCCTTACGGCGGCGGCACGTCGCGGTTTGCGACCGCTGGTCGAGGCGCTGTCAAACGATGACATTTACGATCTTCAGGAACGTTTCGTCATGTTGTTTGATCGTTCGCGCAGCCTGTCACTTAACCTGTTCGAGCATGTCCACGGTGAAAGCCGTGACCGTGGTGGCGCCATGGTCAGCTTGCTTGAAACATACCGGGCTGGCGGGTTTGAACCGGCCACCACGGAACTGCCCGACCATCTTCCTGTCCTGCTGGAATTTTTGGCAACGCAACCGCGTGCAGAGGCACAGGACACACTTGCTGATGCCGCACATATCTTCGAGGCCATTCGCGCGCGTCTGGAAAATCGCGAAAGCCCCTATCAGGCGGTGTTTGCCGCCTTGCAGCAGCTGTCGAACGTTACGGCAGATGCCAATGCGGTTGCCGAACTTCTTGAACAGCCCGAAGACGATCCCGATGACCTCGAAGCGCTTGACGAGGTCTGGGAGGAAAGCGAGGTCACTTTTGGACCGGACCCGAATGCCGGTTGCCCGCAGGTGCGTGACATCCTGTCGCGTATTGATCAACCCGCTGGACCGGTGCCCCCGGAAGCAGCAGAGTAAAGGAGGCCCTCATGCATAACTTCCTTTTCGGGATATATCCCTATATCGCGCTATCGGTCCTGATTATCGGCTCTATCGCCCGATATGAACGCGATCCGTTCACGTGGAAAACATCCTCAAGCCAGCTTCTGCGTCGCAAGCAACTGATGCTGGGCTCGGTTTTGTTCCATGTTGGCGTTCTGGTGATCTTCTTTGGTCATTTGGTCGGACTGCTGACACCGATCTGGATCTTTGATGCCATGGGTATCAGTCACAGTGCCAAGCAAACACTGGCCGTTGTTGCGGGTGGTATCGCCGGTGTCATGGCACTGGTTGGCGGTCTGATGCTGTTTCATCGCCGGATGACCGATCCGCGTATCCGCAAAACGTCCAGCTTTGCCGATATTGGCATTCTGGCACTGTTGCTGGCACAGCTTATCCTTGGGATCGGCACGATCTTTGTGTCGCTTGAACATCTCGACGGGTATGAAATGACCAAGTTCATGGCCTGGGCACAGGGGATTTTCACCTTCCAGTCTGATGCGGCCAGCCACATTGCTGATGTGGCCTGGATATTCAAACTGCATCTTGTTCTGGGCCTGACGATCTTCCTTGTATTCCCGTTCACGCGTCTTGTGCACATGCTCTCGGCGCCAGTGCGGTATTTCTTGCGTCCGGGGTATCAGATTGTCCGGTCACGCCGCACCAAACCTTTGTCACATCGATAATGGACAGTCGGCGCATTCGTGCGCCGACGACCTCCTGCAAACAAAGGACAAAGCGCTATGAATACGCAAATGTTTCCCGATCTCGTCATTAATGGCGAAACCATCCCGCAAACAGCGGTAGCTGCGGAATTGCAGAACCATACGGCGTCAAAAGACAATTTTGCAGACGCCCTGCGTAACGCGGCAAATGCACTTGTTATTCGCACCTTGTTGCTTCAGCAGGCGCGCAAAAACGGTATTGAGGCCACCCCACAGGAAGTGTCGCCAAACCGGTTCGAAACAGAGGACGAGGCCAAGATCCGCGCCCTTTTGGAGAGTGAAATCGACATCGCGCGCCCGACTGAGGAAGATATTCGCACCGAATGGCAGAAGGATCCCGAACGGTTTCGCACCATGCCTTTGTGGGAAGTTTCCCACATTCTTTGCAAATGCGACCCGAATGATGCCGTAGAGACAGAACTTGCCCTGCGACGGGCAACCGACATCCTGAGCGACCTTCGCAAAGGTGGCCAAACGTTTGAAAAGATTGCACGAGCGCAAAGCGACTGTGGATCGCGGTCAGAAGGCGGATCGCTTGGTCAGTTGCGCCCCGGCGATACGGTGCCAGAATTTGAAGCCGCTCTTCGTCAGCTTTCTGAGGGTGAAATCGCGCCCGAGCCTGTGCTGAGTAGATATGGCTATCACGTCCTCCGGCTAGATGCACTGGCAGAGGGGCAGCCACTACCGTTCGAGGCCGTGAAACCAAAAATCTCCGAAGCGATGGAAAAAGCCCAGTGGGCACGCAAGGCCAAGCTGTTTGTCGATGGCCTTATTGCCTCAGCCGCTATTACCGGCGCCGATCTCGGCACGGCCAGAAACACGAAACCGAATTAGACGCGCGGTTATAGCGCATATAACCCACAGAAGGTGTGAGGTTTGCATGCTTGAAAACCTTTTGGAACGAAACAGGGTCTGGTCACGGTCACGACAAGACGAAGAGCCCGGATATTTTTCCAGACTGGCAAGCCACCAGGCGCCAGAGTTTTTCTGGATCGGATGTTCGGACAGCCGTGTACCAGCCAATGTTGTTGCCGGGCTTGATCCCGGGGAAGTCTTTGTTCACCGCAATGTTGCGAATGTGGTGCATTCATCGGATTTGAACCTGCTTTCTGCACTTGAATTTGCCGTCGAAAGCCTGAAAGTCCGGGAGATCATTGTCTGTGGCCATTATGGCTGTGGCGGGGTGAAAGCCGCAACCGAAGACCTTCCCCATGGCTTGGCCGACCACTGGCTTGAACCCATCCGACGCCAGGCCCGTTTCCACGCCAGTGAACTTGCTCGGCACAACGATATCGAGGGCCGCCGCGACAGGCTGGCTGAACTCAATGTCATCGAAGGTGTTGGACGGGTTGCTGAAACGCCGATCATGAGACGTGCGTGGCGGGCAGGGGCAGACATCAAGATTCACGGCCTGATCTATAGCCTTAAAGACGGGCTTTTGCGTGATCTGGAATGCACGATCCGGCCGTCTGACATTCAGACATCTGATAAAGCCGCGTTCCAAGGCAGAGCGCAGCAGTAACATCAGCGGAAGACAAAGGAACATTGAGATGAAAATCGCTTATACGATGGCGCCTGGCAGGGGAGATACCGACTTGCTTCTTTCGCGTGTGGCGCGGCGCATTGCCAAAATGGGATTGCGCGTTTGCGGCACTGTGCAAATCAATTCAGAGCGCGAGACCGATGGCCCTTGCGATATGGATGTTCAGGTTCTGCCAGATGGTCCGATCATTCGTATTTCCCAAACATTGGGCGCACATTCTCGTGGGTGCCGACTGGACACAAGTGCTCTGGAAGAAGCTGTCGGGCATGTGACACGTGAAATCCGCAAAGGTGCGGATGTGCTGGTGATCAACAAGTTTGGCAAACACGAGGCCGAGGGGCATGGCTTTCGCGATGTCATCGCCGACGCACTGGTCAATGACATCCCGGTTCTGGTGGGGCTTAACCAGCTAAACCTTGCTGCGTTCAAGGAATTTGCCGGCGGGCTTGAAACAGAATTGAGGCCGGAGGAGCATAAGCTATTCGAATGGCTGGAAGACAACTGTTCCTGCGGTGAATTGGTCTGATACCAGCGAGTTATATGCGAATAGCTACTTTTTCCGGATGTCATGGTAACTTGGGAGGCGGTAATATTCTCTGGCTGACGCACAAGCATCAGACATTGGTGCATATTGTGTTTAGCCCTGATAAGGATAGGTGACAAACGTTCCCAAGAGCGATTTGCAGTGCGGCTTTAGTTCTTGTTTTTCAAAGTGCATATGCAAGTGCTGCAATTATTGTTTCATAGTGCTCTTGGAGTAATCATAAGTATGGTTGCTTAAGAATAGTGCCTAATCCAGAACGAGATTGGTTGATGACGTCGCATCGGGAAACAGAAGATGTTGCCAAGGGCAATGGGTCCGGGGCGGCAGTTGTTGGTACACGTTATGAGATGACGCTCGAGCTTTCGACGGGCGAGCAAGACAAAATTCTGGTGGATGAAGAGCGTGACCTGACGGACCGGGTTATCGACCGTCATCATCAGCGTGTTTTATTGTCGAACGGCGGTAGCGTCGATTTTCAACAGTTCCCTGTCGATGATGACATGGTCATCAAGGCCGAAAGTATCTCGGGAAGACGGCTTATCATCGCGATGGTTGCGCTTGAGGGCGAGTATTCGATGATCCGCCCTGAAGATGGCGCTGAATTCGTTTTTTCCCCCATGCAAGGACATCTGTTTGTACATGATGGCCTGAGCACGACCTTCAAATTGCCAGCGGGACAGAATGTGCAATCTTTGGGGTTAAGTCTTCCCACGGATGTTTTCAAACGTTACTTCGACAATCTTGTGCCAGAAGCATTGCAACCGCTTTTCGAGCCCAATACGAACGATATCCAGCCCGTCACGTTCGTTGTGACCAGCGCAATGCGCGATACATTGCTCAAGAACCTGAACATTGATGCTGCCCCGTCATTACAGCAAATCAAGATGGAAGGCATCGGACTTTTGTATCTGGCACTGATTGAGGAGTCTTTGCGCACAAACAGTGCAGACCAGCGCATTGTATTGAAGAACTCTGATGTCGATAATGCGCAGCGTGCCTACCAGCTGTTGCAGAGCAATCTGCGCGAACCACCCTGTCTTGCGGACCTTGCAGAGCAGCTTGCAACAACCGAGAAGCGGCTTAATCAGGCCTTCCGGGAGCTGTATTCTGATACCGTTTTTGAGGTTCTGCGCGGCATTCGTCTTGAAACGGCCAGAGATCTTCTTGAAAACACCGACATGGCGATCAAGGAGGTCGCCTGGGAAGTCGGGTATAACCATTCAACCAACTTCTCAACCGCCTTTAACCAGAAATATGGTGTTTCCCCGGCGGAATACGCCAAAAACGCCAGATCAACGACCTTGCGCCTGGTCAAGAACGCCTAAGCCATAAACAATGCCGCAATTTCGTTTTCGCGGCGCAGGTTTTGGTGGTCCGTTGGTCATACAAGTTCGTCCGTTTCCCATACATCCATTGCCTGTAACTGTGCCTAAAGCCTGAGTAATCTGTCGAAAACATGTTCGTGCCCGCGAAGATTGTGCCGCAAAAGCAATCAGTTCGAACATGGGGGGATGCGTAAAGACGCGTCGGGGACAGATTGAGTAGGATTGGATGCAGAATTTCCCGTTACGGCTAAGCCGGGCCGTGGCCTTTTCGGCCTTGCTTGCGGTGGGCGCCTGTCAGACGCTTGACAGTGGTGGACCTTCGCAATTGCTGCCAGGCGAGCTAACAACGTCGTCTCAAGAAAACAAGTCAGGAAGTGTAAATCAGGTACAGCTTCTGGTCACAGAGGCGTTTAACGCACTTGGACGTGGCGAGCTGGAATTGGCATCACGTGCAGCCAACCTTGCGCTGAAGCTTGATATCACAAATCCGCATCTGCAGTTTTTAAACGGCTATGTTTATCATCAACTTGGTGATGACGGTGATACGGCCAAATACACCCTTGCCGAACAAGGATACCGTCAGGCTCTGAAGTTTGATTCAGGCAATCTTGCTGCGCACTATCACTTGGGTCTTCTTTATAAAAGTCAGCGGCGCTATCAGGAAGCCAAAGAGCATTTCTCATATGTCGCGATTTACCGTTCTGACAGTCCGGATGTTTTGTATAATCTTGCGGTGGCATCCTACTTTTCCCATGATGCGCAAACAGCTGATGCCGCACTTTCGCGCCTTTCAAATATTCATCCCGATGCCGAGAACCGACCGGAAATCCTGAAAGCCAGGATGATGGCGCTTGCGGCGATGGATGATCGTGCAGGTGTAGATCGCTTGATGGCGCGATATGCCGATGTGGCTGCCGATCACGGTGAACTGCCATTTTTACATCGGCGTGTTGATAACTGGCGGTCGTTTTACGAAAGCGATGCAAAGATCATTTTGGCGCAGGGCGGCTATGATCCGTATGCGGGCGGTGGCACCACCTATCAAAATGATCCGTATGGCGATCCATATGGCGGCGGGTCATCTGATCCCTTTGATGCGTATGGTGACAGTCCGGCAAGCGCCTATGGCGATGAGGTCGGGGCAAATTCGACGGACGCATCGATGGTTGTGGTTGATGTTGTCCTGATAGGCACACAGGAAGACCTGCGTGATTCGCGCGGGGTAAACCTTTTAAATGGTTTGCAGCTTCAGTTTGGGGACCCCCTGACGGGCGCGCCGGCAGCCGGAATTACGCGTACCAGAACACGGGATTTTCTGGGCACCGGGCTTGAGGAAAGCACCAAGACCATCACCTCGCAGATCAGCATTCCGGCGGTCAACTATTCACTGAATATTGCCAACTCACTGAATGCGGACAATCAGGTTCTGGCCAAACCCAGTTTGGTTGCACAGAGTGGTAAAACGTCTGAATTTTTCTCTGGCACGGAAATTCTTGCAGCGGCCGTTTCGGGCGGCAACGGGGACAGTGTTTCTGTTCAGAAAGAAGTCGGTGTGAAACTTGCCGTCACGCCAGAGGTTCTTCAAAACGACGAAATCAGACTGCATGTTGTTGCCGAACGGACCTTCCTGACCGATCCATCGAACTCCGTCGTCTTTGAGTTTCGTCTTGATACGACAAAGACAAACGTCAATTCGACCGTAACGATGAAGTTTGGCGAAACGCTGATTCTGGGTGGACTGAGTGAGCGTGAGACATCAAAGGTTTCTGACGGGGTGCCGATCCTCAAGGATATGCCGATCCTGAATTATCTGTTTTCCGAACGCACGGAACGCAATTTCGAAAAATCGATCCTGATCCTGCTGACACCGCGACGGCCGCACTATGTGCGCCAGTCTGCAGAAGATCGCGACCGGATCATTGGCCAGTTGTCGGCGCTCGAAAAGGAAACGTCCCGGCTGGAACGCCGCCACAGTGACTGGTTCACGCCGCGCCCCACGTTCGAGAGCATTCTGGACAAGCTGCAGGGCAAGGCGTTCTTTGATGAATTCCGCAGCGGCGACATGGATCTCAATTCATCGTTTGAGGACACCAGTGTCGAAGAAAACCTGACGGCCCTTCGCAAACATCTTCTTGCACAGTCCTGAACCGGATCCGTCAACAGAAAGGCTTGATTATGGCAAGACTTTCATACCGCATTGTTTTGGTCATCTTGCTTGCAGGCGCCTTGCAGGCCATGGCCGGGATAAGCCATGCAGCCCAGGTGCTTGATGACGGGGTGTGGTTTACCTTGCCGGGTCAGGCGCAGGATATTTCGGTAACAGAAATTGGCGAGGCCTATGCCATCTCGGTGGACGGCACCCCGCTTCGCTGGGATCCACGGGAAGAACGCTGGCGCACCATGTCGGGCTCCTTTGTTCGGATCACGGGGGCCGCTGAACGCCGTCCATGGGTCATTGACGGTGATGGGGATGTCTATCGCTATAATGGTCTGTGGTGGGAGCGCAAAGGCAGTGATGTCGTTGATGTAGCAGGCAACGCACGTGGCGAAATCTATATCGCCAAGACGGATGGCTCTGTTCATCGGTGGCTGGAGCTACGCCATAGCTGGGAAACCATAACCGGTATTGCAAAGCGGCTGGCAGTCGATCCGGATGGAAGGCTATGGGCGGTTACCCCGACAAATGAAATTCGCATGCGCGATGATGCTGGATGGCACACGCTTCCCGGTCTCGCACGTGATATCGCTGCTGGTGTAAATCAACGTGTGGCAATGGTCCACCCGGATGGTCGGGTGATGCTTTGGCGGATGCGCGACCAGCGTTGGTTCGTTCTTCAGGGGGTGGATACGGCAACCGACATTGCGGTGACACGTTCCGGGGCACCTTGGGTCGTGTTACGAGACAATAGCATTCTGGCCAAGGTTCGGATTGCCTTGTCATCCGGTATTGATCCGCAAGATCAGGAAACTGGTGCAGAGGGCCTTAGCGCGCCGGAAGCGCGCCCGGATGACATAAAGGCCGACGAGATAGCGGCAGATGAAATTTCCTCTGCCTATCCATCCGCAAGTCCGCCCAAAGCACCGGTCGCGCGTGCGGACCCGTCACGTGCAGAACCAATTGCACCGCCGCCGTCAGAAACGCAAACGGTATCAAATAATGATACTCGTGCGGGGAGTGGCGATAAAACTGAACGACCTGTTTCGGACAATCTTGCCGATGATCCGGCAAGCCGGACCTATGACGGCAACCTGACTTTTACCGATACGCGTGACAGTGCCGACCGTTTGGCGATTGGCCGGGATGGCAGTGTTTTTGCCATTCGAGGTGGTGATATCCTGCGTTGGTCGAACAGCCAAGGGCGGTTTAGCGGTTTTCCCGGCAGTGTGGTTCGTATTGCGGTTGATCCGGATGGCAATCCGTGGGGCGTTTCTGCGCTTGGCCGTGTGTTTCGCCACACCGGGAATGATTGGCAACAGGTTGTTGGTCAAACTGCAGCAGACATCGCCATTGCCGCAAATGGCGACGTTGTGACGGTAAATGCGCAAGGGCGACTTTACCGCATTGATCGCAATGGCACGGGCTTTACACCAATAGATGGGCAAGGCGTTTCGGTTGCCCTGATGCCTGATGGAAGTCCGTGGACCATTCTCGAAAACGGTTTTTTGCAATATTGCGGTGATACGGGATGCAAAACCGTTCGTCAGAAGGCAACAAGCCTTGCCACTGGCATTGACGGTACCCTTTGGATCGTGACACCCGACAATGTTTTGCGCCGGTATAACGATGATATCGGTGATTTTAAAACCGTCCGACTTGCGCGCAAAACACCCAAAAGAGTTGCGGCCGGGCCGCAAGGATACCCGTGGATAGTCGCTTCGGATGGGACGATTCTGGCAAGTCAGTTCTTTGAACGCGATGAAAGTGGCGACCTGCGCATTGCGGCGCGAACGTCCGAAGACATGGAGGGCAGGGGTGATACGGCCTCCGTCACGTCGAACATCTTAGAAGGCTTCACCTTTACCAAAAATATTAGCTTTGAAACCGTCGAAACAGATGCGGCACCTTCCGGGGCTGATATCGAGATTGCTACCGGCAATGACGGCGTTGTCTATGGCTATTCCTATACCAACAGCCCAAGCCAATCAGGCTCCATGTTTGTTTATGACGAACGGCGCAGAAAGTTCGTGGCAGAGGCCACCGCATTTGGCGACCAGAATGCCAATATTCAGGATTACGATGTCGCAAGTAACGGGGATATCTGGGCTTCGACCTTATCCCCGTCTGTAGGGCTTTTCCGTGAACGCAACAAAAGCCAGCAAGAATTCAAGGTTAGCGGCCTGACACCCGCAGGCGTCGCGGTTGCACCAGACGATACAGTTTACGCGATATTCTATACCGGCGGCGATTACTGGCTGTATTCCAAAGGTCCGGGCAGCAACAGCTTTACGCGCTTTGACGACTTCAATTCCTTGTACGACGTTTCGGTGGGTGCCGGTAACGACGTCTGGATTATTGATCGCAGTCTTTATGTCCGGCAATGGACAGGCACGTCATTTGAAGAGCGTCCCAGTCAAGGGCAAAAGGCCGAAGCAGTCCGGGTGTCACGCAACGGCGAGGTCTTTATCCTGACCTCCGATAATGGCGTGTATCGCTGGAATGCGACGAACAAGAGCTTTGATCTCATCAAAAATTCCACAGCTGAAAATTTTGACGTCGAGGAAGATGGACGTCTGTGGCTCAGTGTGAACAACACACCGACCATCAAGCGGGCACGCGACTAGGAGCAAGGACATGACAGACGAAACCCAATCCCGGGTCCGGGAAATACACTTGGTTGATCAAACGCTTCGACATCTGATGTTTGCTTTTGTCGGTGTGCTGATTGGTCTGGCGGGGATGATGATCGTCAACGCGCCAGCCCGGGCCGAGGCGCTTTGCGGTGGTCTGGATGAACGTGGCCAACTGCAACAAAGCTGCCAGGGGCGGCCGGCAAAATATGAAGGCAAACCTGCCACGACATGTCCGGATGGTCAGTTCTATGATCTTGAAGCGTGCTGGTCCTGCCCAACAGGTTATAGCCGGTCTGGTGATGCGGTAACGACGAACTCCGCGTGTCACAAGATTACGAGCAAAGATGTGTTCAATGATGCTGTCCCGGCACAGCTGCTTGAAGGCGTATCGCAGTGCCCGCCGGGCAGCTTCTTTGACATGTATAATGGCGGTACCTGCTGGCGTTGCCCAACGGGCTATAACCGCACTTTGTTCGATCCGATCAATTCCGACAAGGCGTGTGAACGGGTTGCGGGGCTTTTGCAGTTCAGTTGGCGCAACGCCGAATTCAAGGGACCTGAATGTGGTGATGACAATGCCGTCTTTGACCTGATCGACGGTGGAAGCTGCTGGTCCTGCCCGGATGGGTATGTTCGCACCATCAATTCGGTAAAAAGTGCTCAGGCATGCGGGCGTCCCGTGTTTGAGACCGCTTCGGCAGAGAAAAAAGGCGAAGCAGGTTGCAAGCAATATGGCAGCAACGCGTTCTGGGACCCGAAGAATTTCGGCAGCTGCTACAGCTGCCCGGCAGGTTACACCCGCTCTGAGGAATCAGTTGATTCCCCGCGTGGCTGCCTTGCACCGAGTATCGAATGGGAAATGGATCCTTATCCTAGCAAGGGCTTCATGCAGATGGATGGCGCTACGGGTGTCATTCTGAAAGTGATCGAGGAACGTGCGGAGCTTGAGCGGATTGCAGTCAATATGGGGCGTGCCGAAGGTGTTGACCGGACCCGTGCGATTGAAGCTCTTTGGCAGGAAATTGCACACTATCCCGAAGAAAGCCTTGCTCTGCGGTATGCGGTGCTTAATCACCTGGTCAATGCAGTGATGAGCGGTTCAGTCTCTTCGAGTAGCCCGGAGGGGCGCCTGATCCGTGAAATTGAACAGTTCGCCAACGGGTATCGTGTCTATTTGGCGACAGAGGCCGTCAAAGCATACGACGTGTGGCATGCTGCACAGACCTTGAAACTGAAAGAAAAGCAGACCGCCGACTCAAAGGCGGGACGTTCGAACCTGCAGTTTCTGATCAGCGATCAGCTACCCGTGCCACCAAACTTTAAGCAGATCACGAACCGTGCGGCGATGGTGAATACAGTGGCAGCTGTTCCGACGCTGGGTATGTTCTCTACCGCTCTTATCCCGCTTAAGGATGAAACGGTCGCAGATGCGATTATTCGGAAAGCCTATCCAAACAGGACCAAAATTGATCTTGCTGATGATCTCGTTGATGAGATTTACGATATCGACGACAAGATGAAGCTCGTCTCGCAAGAACTTGGTGATAACGTCGATGACATACTGGGGTCGAGCGATGATATCGGAAAGGTTGCATCAAAAGTAGGCCGGGAAATCGGTGACGTGGCCGATGACGCAGCGCGTGCCGCGGTAAAAACGGCCTTTAAGGCATCAAAGAAACTGGTCACTAAGATGCTTTCCATAAGCGGACCGCAGATCGTGATCGAGCTGGCGGTTGCCATTTTTGAGGCCGAGCTTAACAAGAACCTCGCCAAAGCAGATGCGCGTCCGGCACTGATGCGGGCGCTTGAACATGCGAAATCCTACAAGCCCAGCCTGAAAGTCTGGCTGCAAAACAAGGATCAGGCGGCAAAGGTCTATTCATACTGGGCCTTGGCAACAAGTAACGAAGTGCGGCCTTCTGCAAGCGACCTGAAACAGATCGAAGCAGCGGCGATGGCGCACTATGAGGAGTCCCGCTTCAGCTCGGATCCGCTTTATTTCGTGTATGACGAAGGTCGCTGGCATAATTTTGACGGTAGTGCGACGGCCATTTCAGCAGGTCCTTCCGGTGACGTCTGGCACATTGGCGGCGGCAAGGCTTATTGGGCTGATCCGACAAATGATCACAAATGGTCTGAAATTGGCGGCGGTGACAATTTCGTCGATATCGCGGCAATGCCAGGTCGAAAAGCGGCCTTCGCGCTGGCAGAGGGTGGGGCCATGAAGATGTATGATGGTCGTTCCTGGCGTAATGTGCCCGGAATTGGCCATGCGGTATCCGTTGGGCCTGACGGACGCAAATGGCACATTGGTGGCAGCAATAGCCTTTATGTTGCCGACCCCGATGATTTCAACTGGCAACGTATCAATGGCCCGAAAGCCAAAAAGATATCTGCAGGGCAGGGGGGCATGCTGTGGGTCATCGATACCAATGACAAACTGCATTATTTGCTGAATGGCCAATGGAAGGACTTCGGCCGAAAAGCAAAGGATGTCAGCGTCAGCCCGTATGGTGCGGTGTGGATTACCAGTCTTGAAAATGAAGTTTTCCGACTGTCGTACAATGGCAGTTGGAAAGAAGGACGCGGTGGCACGATCAGCCAGATTGATGCCGGACCTTCGGGTGCGCTGTGGGCATTGCGCCCGGATAATGCGATTGTCGTATATCGCCACAAATCCACGCCGCGTCCAGCGATGGCCGATCCCGGCAATTTGGTGGATTCGACAAAAACCGTTGTTCAGGATAACGGAATTACCATCACACAGATCGAGGTCGATGAGCCGACGGTTACCTATGCTGTAATGTCTGGTCCGAAGAAATGGCGCAATGTTGCTGGCCGGGCAAGTCAGGTCAGTATCGGTAAGAGTGGTGATGTCTGGCATATCGGTGGTAGTGGTTCGCTGTATATCCAGCCCCGGGGGCAACTGGGCTGGAAGCAGGTTCTTGCTTCCGGGGTTGCACGGGTCGAAGCCGGACGACTTAAGAACAATGCCTTCATTCTGACCACGGACGGCAAAATGTGGAATATTGATTCCCTGGGCAAGAAAACGCCGATTTCGGGTTGGGCGTCAGACATCGCCGTCGATGATGTCGGAACCCAGTGGCATATTGGTGGTCATGGCAGCGTCTATCGCATGGGGGATAGTGGCTGGATCAGGGTTCCGGGCAATGTCGCGAAAATTGCGGCGGGTGCCGATGGCAAAGTCTGGTCTGTAGGCAGGCAAGGCGAAATCTATCGACTGGAAAACAATCAATGGAACCAGGTTCCGGGACAGGCACGTGATGTTGCTGTTGGCCGGGACGGGTCGGTCTGGCATCTGGGCGGTCCCGACGGAAACACACTTTACCAGTGGGATGAAAATGCCAAGAGCTGGAAAGTCATTGATGAAACCAAAGCGCAGACTGTGTCAGTAAGTGCTGCTGGAGAAATCTGGGTTGCCCGCCCGGATGGCTCAATGACCGCCTATGACTGATAAGCAAAAAGGGTTGGAAGCCTAGATCGGCTTCCAACCCGAACTGTTTTCAGTCAAAGGCACAAGACGCATTAATCAAGTTCGACACAGCTGCAAGACGTTCATCCCTTGTTGCGTGAAGAATTGTATCTGTTTCCCAAGCGTTTCTTCGCTGTCAAACGTAGCGGCCGTGAGGTCTACAAGCGTTGCATCACGGCGTGCCAGTGCAAGGATGTCGGGGGCGATATCATCATTGTGAAAAATGATATCGGCGGTTTCAACATGACGCGCGATGCCATGGGGAATGTCGTACGCATTGTTTGCGTCAACATCCAGCCGCAAGGATTGTCCTGAGGGGACGGTGGCACTGCTACCTTGCGGGACAAAACTGCGCAGCTCGTCGCTGAGGTCGTCTTGGGTAATTTTTTCGGCGCTATCGGCGCGCAAGGCCTTCTGAAAGAACCGGGTCCAGAAGCGCTGGCGCGATAGCCCGTCGGACAGATGTGTTGCGACCGTTTCGCGGGCATCGCGGGCGATTTTGGCAATGTTTGACAGGGTTGCGGGGAACACCGTTTCAAGCCGTTGACGCAAGATGCGCGCAAGTGCCGGGGCGCAAGCCCCGGTGGAGATCGTGATCATCACAGGGGCACGGTCAAGGATGGCAGGCACGATGAAATCACAATGCGCTGTCTTGTCGACGACATTTAGCAGAATGTTGCGCCGCTTTGCCGCCGCCTCGACCCGGGCGGTCAAATGTGGATTGTCCGTTGCATCAAACACCATGGCGGCACCATTGATCATGGTGTCGACAAACGGGCTGCTTTCCCACCTGATCTTTCCGTTCGCATGCATTCGGGCGATGTCATCGCAGAGTTCGGGGGCGATGACTGTTATGTCGGCGTGGCTGCGCATCAGAAGGCGGAGCTTGCCCGCAGCGACATCGCCACCCCCAAGCACAACAACCTTCTTGCCCTGCACTTTCACAAATGCCGGGAAATAGGCGAACTTTTCGTCCGGCTGATCGGCAATTGCCGGAGAGCCAAGAGCTTTATTCTGCGGCGCGCGGTAATACGTCATCGAGAATCTCCTTTATCTCCGGCAAACAGGACCCACAGCCTGTTCCGGCCTGTAGCACGCGGCCAATATCGGCTGCAGTGACGGCTTTCTGTTCTGAAATGGCAGTGGTGATCGCAGCCAAACCGACCGAGAAGCATGAACAGATCAAACGATCATTGATGGCACCGGCATCGGGCATGCGCCCGGCCAGAAGTGCATTGCGTTCCATCGGTGCAATGGCATCCGCCCCGAACAGTTTTGAAACCCATTCGCGACCAAGTGCCGGCCGTTCAGGGCCGACAAAAAGCGCCCCTGTAATGCGGTCACCCTCAAGGCGGGCGACGCGATGAACACCCTTTTTCGCGTCCGAATATTCAATGATTTGTTCGTCATCCTTGTTGGTGGCGATCGGCAGCAGGGATTTGAATATCATTGGTGTATTTCCGGCGATCTCGTAGACCATGCTGCCGACACCGGTTGCGCTGACCCAGTATGGCAGGCCGGATAAATCAAGAGGTGTGCTTGAAAACAGAAGTCCCTGCCAATTGGCGACGAAGGGCTCGACGGCAATGGGAATATGCTTGCTTTCAGGTTGGCCGGAGTGGGGGTCAACATTTGGGGGGAGAAGGCGACCAATCCCACCCGCGGCCGAAAATGAATCACTCCAATGCATTGGAATGAAAACTTGTCCGGGCATTTGCGCATCGGTGACTGCAACACGCATCAGCGCTGTACCGTTTTGACTTTTGATCCAGGCGATCCCGCCATCAGTCAGGTTGTACAGCCCGGCATCATCAGGATGAATTTCAAGCAATGGTTCCGGGCGATGTGCGCTCAGTCGTGCTGCGGTGCCCGTCCGGGTCATTGTGTGCCATTGATCGCGATAGCGACCACTATTGGCAATTAACGGGTAATCCCGGCTGGTTTTCGATTGTGGGCCACGATGACTGAGGCCAAGCATCTTTGCCCGCCCACTTGAGGTCGTAAAGATGCCGTCCCCGTAAAGGCGGGTTGCGCCGTGCGCTGGCTGATGTTTACGCGATGCCGGCCATTGGAAGGGGGCCATGTTGTCATATGCCGATTTCCGGGCCTTGTGCCATATGCCGATATCAAAGGCGCGCAAACCATCATTTTCAAATTCTGACAGGGCGGCATGTTCGGCGAATATATCGCTTGGGTCCTTGTATTTGAACGCCTTGGTATAGCCCATGGCTTTGGCGACTTCGGACATGATCCACCAGTCGGGCTTGGCGCTGCCCTGGGCTTTGCGGAATGGACGTTGGCGCGAAATTCGGCGTTCGGAATTTGTAACGGTACCGGATTTCTCGGCCCAGCCAGCAGCAGGAAGTTTTATATCGGCATGACGCAGAGTGTCGGTGTCCTTGACTGTGTCCGATACAATCACAAGCGGGCATCGCGACAGCGCAAGGCGCACACGGTCCGCATCCGGCAGGCTTACGGCCGGATTGGTTGCCATGATCCAGACGGCCTTGATTTCCCCGCTTTCAATCGCGCGGAACATATCGATCGCCTTGTGGCCCTCGCCCGGTTCGAGGACATCTGATTTCCAGAAACGCCGGACGCGGTCGACATCGATGGCGTCATTGGGATTCATGTGGGCGGCAAGCTGATTGGCAAGGCCGCCCACTTCACGGCCGCCCATGGCATTGGGTTGGCCGGTTACCGAAAACGGGCTGGAACCCGGTTTTCCGACCCGTCCGGTTGCCAGATGGCAATTAAGGATCGAATTCACTTTATCCGATCCGCTAGAAGACTGATTAATCCCTTGCGAAAACACCGTTATGGTGCGTTCAAAGGCAGCAAACCAGTTAAACAACGTTTCCAGTTTCCCCAGACCTGAGCCGTTTTCATCGACACTTTCGTGGGTGTTGAGCCCGCATTTTTCTGCGGTTGTCTCAATATCAGGGCAGTCGGCGCGTGCCTCTGCCACTGCACCGTCATAGCCACTTACATGACGGGCAACATATTTAAGGTCGGTATTGCCGGTTTGGTCCAGCCACGCCAGCAAGCCGTTAAACAGGGCAACGTCGCTGCCCGGTTTGATTGGCAAATGCAGATCGGCGATATCACAAGTTGCAGTCCTACGCGGATCAATAACAACGATCTTTGTGCCATGTTTTTCCTTGGCGGTGCGCAGGCGCTGGTTGAGCACCGGGTGACACCATGCCAGGTTCGACCCGGTGAGAATCACCAGATCCGCAATTTCAAGATCTTCATAGCAGCCCGGCACCACATCGGCACCAAAGGCGCGCTTGTGGCCGACCACGGTTGATGCCATGCAAAGCCGCGAATTGGTATCGATATGGGGGGACCCGATGAAGCCCTTGATCAGCTTGTTGGCGACATAGTAGTCCTCGGTCAGGAGCTGACCAGAGACATAGAACGCCACTGATTTCGGGCCGTGCTTTTCGATGGTATCGCGCAGGCGCTTTGCCGTCTCGCCAATAGCATCATTCCATGGGACCTGCTTGCCATCGACTTCGGGTTCCAGCAGACGGATGTCTCGCTTTTCCTCGGCCATGATGGTGTCGATAAGTGCCGCCCCCTTGGAGCATGTCCGCCCAAAGTTGGCCGGATGATCCGGATCGCCACCGACGGCCCATCCATCGCGGGTTGGTGAAATGATCAAGCCACAGCCAACACCGCAATAAGGGCAGGTTGTTTTGACCTCATCCTGCATGGCGCAATCCAGCTTGCAGTTCTGTCAGGCCAACACGCACAACGCCGTTCACGACCTGACATTCGACTTTGGCGGCACACCCGTCATCGGGGCCTTGGGCTTCACCGGTTTCAAGTGAAAACACCATGTTATGAAGCGGGCAGGTCACGAAATGACCATGGACGATGCCCTGTGCCAGCGGTCCCTGTTTGTGCGGGCAGCGGTCGAGCAGGGCAAAGACCTGATCATCAAATGTTCGGAAAATCGCGATGCGATCGGTTTCGGTTTGCAAGGTGCGGGCCCCCTGCTGCGGGATAGCAGAGGCAGGGCCGACTTCTACCCATGTCAGATTATCGGTCATCTGTCTTACTCCGCTGCAATCATGGAAAGGGAATTGAATTCATGCGCATCAACGCCTTCGGAGGCGCGCTCTGCCCACGGATCAATCTGCGCTGTTTTCTGACTGATCATGAAGCGATCAAACAATGCTTTGCGATTGGCTTCATCATCGACAACACGTTCCTGAACATGTTTGAGGCCAACTCGCTCGATCCAGGGGGCGGTGCGTTCAAGATAGCGGGCCTCTTCACGGTATAGCTGGATGAAGGCGCCGCAATATTCCTTGACCTCTTCGTCGGTTGTTACCTTGCACAGAAGGTCGGTTGCGCGGACGTGAATGCCGCCATTGCCGCCGACATGAAGGTCCCAGCCACCATCGGTTGCCACAACACCAAAATCCTTGATCGTGGCTTCCGCGCAGTTACGTGGGCACCCCGAAACAGCCATTTTGAATTTGTGGGGCATCCATGATCCCCAGGTCATTTTTTCCAGCTCAACAGCCATGCCCATCGACATCTGGGTGCCAAAGCGACACCATTCCTGCCCAACACAACTTTTGACCGTTCGAAGCGATTTGCCATAGGCATGACCCGATACCATGCCCGCCGAATTCAGGTCGGCCCAGACCGCTGGCAGGTCTTCTTTCTTGACCCCAAGAAGGTCAATACGCTGACCACCTGTGACCTTGACGGTCGGGATTTCGAATTTATCGGCGACATCGGCGATGGCGCGCAGTTCGCGCGGGTTGGTCAACCCACCCCACATGCGCGGAATGACCGAATAAGTCCCGTCTTTCTGGATGTTGGCGTGCACACGTTCGTTGATGAAACGCGATGCACCATGATCAACATATTCACCTGGCCATGCAGCCAGCAGGTAATAGTTCAAAGCCGGACGGCAGACATGGCAGCCATCGGATGACTTCCATTCCAGTTCCTGCATGACAGCCGGCATGGATTTCAGGTTTTTGGCAACGATCAGGCGACGGACACTGTCATGATCGTGATCGGTGCAGGTGCAGATCGGCTTGACCGTTGCCGCCTCATAATCCCCGCCAAGGGTTGCTGCCAAAAGGTTTTCAACAAGGCCAGAACATGAACCGCAGGATGCCGACGCCTTGGTGTGACCCTTAACCTCGTCAAGGGTAGTCAGATCTTTTTCATTGATGGCGGCAACAATGGAGCCCTTGCAAATGCCGTTACAGCCGCAAATCTCTGCATCGTCTGGCAGGGCTGCAACGGCATCAAGAGGGTTTCCGGCGCTACCTCCGGCGAATGCCTGACCGAAGGCAAGTGTGTCACGCAGTTCGGTGACGTCTTCGCCGTCCTTCATCAGTTGGAAATACCAACCGCCATCGGACGTGTCCCCATACAGAACCGTGCCCTTGATCTTGCCGTCATCAAGAACGATGCGTTTGTAGACACCACGTCCGGCATCGCGGAAAACAATTTCCTCTGTTTCGTTGCCGCCGCTGAAATCACCGGCAGAAAACACATCGACGCCGGTAACCTTGAGTTTGGTCGATGTCATGGAACCTGTGTAGCCATCAGTGTCGATCTCGGCCATGTGATCGGCCAGCGACTTCGCCATTTCAAATAGCGGCGCGACAAGGCCGTAACATTGGCCACGATGCTGTACACATTCGCCAACCGCAAATATTGCCGGATCACTGGTGGTCATGACATCGTCAACGACGATGCCGCGTTCAACGTTGAGGCCTGCTTCTGTGGCAAGGCGACCGTTTGGTCGGATGCCAACAGCCATGACCACCAGATCAGCCGGGATCATGCGCCCGTCCTTAAGGTGGACGCCGGTTACGTGGTCTGTACCAACGATTTCTGCTGTATCGGCCTCGGTGATGACCTTGATACCGCGTTGTTCGAGTTCCTGCGCAAGAAGATAGCCCGCAGATGGATCGAGCTGACGCTCCATCACGTGACCTGCCAGATGAAGAACCGTGACTTCCATGCCTTGTGCTTGAAGGCCGACGGCGGCTTCGAGGCCCAAAAGCCCGCCGCCAATCACAACCGCCGGGCCGCCTTTTGCCGCGGCACCAAGCATGGTCTCGACATCATCGACATCGCGGAAGGTGACAACACCATCGAGCTTATGGCCCGGAACCGGGATAATGATCGGATCGGAACCGGTGGCAAGCAGCAGTTCGTCATATTCGGTTTCCGTACCGCTTTTGGAAATCACCACCTTGCGGTCGCGGTCAATCTTGACCACCGGGTCGCCGGAATAAAGATAGATATTGTTTTCCGTGTACCACTCGGGCGTGTTGATGACGATTTCGTCGAAGTCCTTTTCGCCCGAAAGCAATGGCGAGAGCATGATACGGTTATAGTTCACGCGCGGTTCGGCACCGAAAACCGTAATGTCGTATTTGTCTGGTGCGCGTGACAGGATTTCTTCGACGGTGCGCATGCCAGCCATACCGTTGCCGATGACAACCAGGCGGGATTTTGCGGTTTTTAATGCTGCAGTGACGTGGTTCATTTGTCTCTGGCTCCTCGTCGCGGGATGCGAAGTTGGCACAAAAAAACGCCCGATGCGGCCTGCTCCCAAAAGAGGCATTTCGCAACGGACGTCATTATCCGGTGAACCCGTCGTTGGATTCTATATATATGAGATCGGCATTTCGCCGGAGCCGCAGGCGACACTGCCCGCGCTCATGCCTTCCTATATGCAAGTGGCATGCCAAAAATTATACTTTGGAAAAATATCTGATAAGCGTTTGAAAAGTATCTGATATTTTCACCTTCCTGTTTTACCAGTGACCAATGGGAATGCCATGTGTGATTAAAATGTAAACACTGAAAAATGAGGGTGATCTTTTTTTTGTGCATTTTTCGGGTATTTTGAGTTCTGCGAAATTTCTCTGTGCAGATGCAGTGAGATAAAATTCCCTTAAATCAGCTGTTTGGTGCGTTTTTCCCGCATCGCGGAAAAATTGGCGCGGTGTTTGCAATGTGGGGTTCGTGTGAGCAGCTTTGACGAAAGCAGGCCCAATGACGGGTGGCTCACAGTTCTTCGTCCAACGGCGGACGATCAGACGTATGGAATTGCAGCGCGATGACCGCGCAGCCTTTCCGATACGAATGACGGGCCGCCTGCAGACATCTTCCAGATGAAGCATTTAGGCCCATGGGGAAAAACCGTCGGTCGCTTACAACAGACATTCAGTGCTGTGCGGCCTAAACGAAGGGCTTCTGATCATGGAAATCAAGAACAAGGCTACACGCATAAATCTATTCAGTCTCAAGACTGTCCAGATGCGTACTTTCCACCTTACCTGGCTTTCATTCTTCCTGTGCTTCTTTGGTTGGTTCGGTATTGCACCGCTGATGCCGCTGGTGCGCGATGACCTGGGGCTTACCAAAAGCGAAATCGGCAGTACCATCATTGCCTCTGTCGCCATCACGGTTCTGGTCAGGCTTTTGATCGGGCCGCTTTGCGACAAGATCGGGCCGCGCAAGACCTATACCGGTCTTTTGGTGCTGGGCTCGCTTCCGGTCATGCTGATCGGTCTTGCCGACAGCTATGAAACCTTCCTGCTTGCCCGTTTGGCTATCGGCTCGATCGGGGCATCGTTTGTGATCACGCAGTATCACACGTCGATGATGTTCGCACCGAACGTGGTTGGGACGGCAAATGCCACGACCGCTGGCTGGGGTAACCTTGGCGGTGGCGTGACGCAGATGGTCATGCCGGCGATCCTCGCCATGGTTCTTGGTTTCGGTGTTGCTGAAACCATGGGCTGGCGTCTGGCGATGGTATTTCCGGGCGTGATCATGCTGGTGGTTGCGGTGCTTTACTGGGTCTTCACCACGGATTGCCCGGATGGCAACTATAGCGATCTGCGCAAAAGTGGTGCGCTGAAACCTGAAGATGACACCGCTGGTGCGACCAAGGGAATGTTGGCTGCAGTATCGGATTACCGTGTCTGGGCATTGTTCTTGGTTTATGCGGCGTGCTTTGGTGTAGAGCTGACCATCAACAACATTGCTGCAATCTATTTCTTCGACAAGTTTGACCTGTCTTTGGCAACGGCCGGTATGATCGCTGGTCTGTTTGGCTTGATGAACATCTTTGCCCGTACGCTGGGCGGTGTGTTTTCTGACAAGTTTGCTGCCAAGGGCGGTCTTTCGGGTCGCGTGAAGTTTCTGTTCATGGCACTGTTCATCGAAGGCATCGCCCTGATTGCCTTCTCGCAGATGGAAGCACTGGTTGTTGCGGTTGCCGTGATGATCGTCTTCTCGCTGTTCGTTCAGATGTCAGAAGGGGCAACCTTCGGGATTGTTCCGTTTGTTAACCGCAAGGCGCTTGGCTCGGTTGCGGGCATTGTCGGTGCGGGTGGTAACGCCGGTGCGGTTGCTGCGGGCTTTCTGTTCAAGTCCGAAGCGCTTACCTATGAAGAGGGTCTTCTTTATCTTGGTGTTGCGGTGCTAATTTGCTCGTTCGCCGCACTGGCTGTGCGGTTCTCGGTGGAAACGCAGGCCGAAGAAAAAGCACGGTTTGAGTCGGCTCAGGCGGAACGTATGGGTACTTCCGGCTCAACGCAGCCGGTTCCGGCTGAATAACCGCGCGTTTGACAATATCTTTTCGGGATGCGGCCTGTGTCGCATCCCGAACCATTAATCCGTATCCGACAACGGGCGGAAAGATAAAAAGAGTTATGAGAGATCAGGCCAAAAGAGGCTGTAAGGGAGTTAAGGGGTAATTTGGTAAGGCTGGAAGAATACAATATTCTGGTGATCGACGAAGATCCCGACCGCGCGGCCATTGTTGAACGTGGTCTGGTCGAAAGCGGTTATGCGCGCGTTTCGCGAATTGGGACGTCACACAATTTGGTCGAACGCATTCAGGCGCTTGCCCCGGACATTATCATTATTGATCTTGAGAATCCGGACCGTGATACTCTTGAACAGATGTTTCAAGTTTCACGCGCGATCGCGCGCCCGATTGCCATGTTTGTCGACCAGAGCGATGCGTCGATGATTCAGGAGGCTGTTTCAGCCGGTGTCAGTGCGTATGTCGTTGACGGTTTACGTCAGGACCGCATTCGCCCGATTGTCGAGATGGCGATTTCACGTTTCAACGTTTTCGATCAGCTGCGCCGTGAGCGCGACGAGGCGCAGGCCAAGCTTAATGAGCGTAAAATGATTGAGCGGGCCAAGGGATTGCTGATGAAAGAAAAAGGTTTGTCCGAGGAAGAATCCTATAACCTTTTGCGCAAGAATGCCATGAAGCAGAACCGCAAGATCTATGAGATTGCGCAAAGTGTCATCACGGCGTTTCAGTTGGAGTTTTAATTGATGGCAAATAAGGTTCGTCTCGGATTTGTACCGCTTGTCGACTGTGCCATTCCAGTCGTGGCGCGCGCGATGGGATTTGCCGCGCGCGAGAATATCGAACTGGAACTTGTGCGGGAAATGTCATGGGCCGCCATTCGCGATAAACTGGCTTTTGGCATGCTGGATGCTGCACACCTGCTTGCCGGCATCCCGATTGCCGCGCGTCTTGGGCTTGGCGGACTGCCGGTTCAAAACATTGTCGTGCCGATGGCCCTGGGCCGTGGCGGCAATGCGATCACGGTTTCAACAAAGCTGTATCAACGTATGCTCGAAGCCGATCCTGATGCGATGCACGGGCCGCGTGGCTTGTCCGCCAGGGCGCTTAAAAAGGTCATTGATGAGGACAAGGCTGAAGGTCGTCCGATCATGTCCTTTGCTACTGTGTTTCCGTTTTCAAGCCATAACTATGAGCTCCGCTACTGGATGGCAGCTGCCGGAATTGACCCGGACGCGGATGTGAATATCGGCGTCATTGCACCGCCCAGAATGTTTGACAGCTTGCGAAATGGCTGGGTTGATGGCTATTGCGTCGGGGAGCCATGGAACCAGCGCGCTGTCTTTCATGGCGATGGCGTCATCGTCGCCCTGAAGGACGATATCTGGTCCCGCAGCCCTGAAAAAGTTTTGGGATTGCGCGAAGACTGGGCGAACTCCAACCCGGAGCTTGTTTCATCGCTGGTGCGTGCATTGGTTTGTGCTGCAGAATGGGCAGATCAGCCGGGAAACCGGGTTGAACTTGCGCACATCCTGTCTGAGGAAGCCAATGTCGGCGCCCCGTTTGAAGTCCTCAATGCATCGCTTAGCGGCAAACCGGTATTGCGCCCAGGTGAACCGCCACTTGATCTGCCCGACCGCCATGTATTTTATCGTTACACCGCAACCTTCCCCTGGCTTTCACAGGGGCGCTGGCTTGGTGAGCAAATGAAACGCTGGCGGCAAATCCCAGAGGATTCTGACCTTACGACTGTCATCCGGGAGGTCTATCGCCCGGATCTGTATCGCACGGCGGTCGACGGGCTTGATGTTCTGGTGCCACAAGATGACTGGCGTGTTGAAGGCGCCGCGAATTCAGCGGACCAAGCACTTGTCGGCCGCGATCAGTTTCTTGATGACAGTGTCTTTGAAGTCGAGTGTTAAGGGCGCATACCGTTCTCAGACATTTGCTGCAAGGTGTTGTTCTGGGCATCAAAGGCGCGCCGACTGGCGCAGGAGAAATCGATCCCACCTTCTGTCATCTAACAGAAGGAAGCTTCGGCCATGTGCGTGTATGCAAGAGTTCGCAGCCTTGTTCGGTGATCACGATGTTTTCTTCATGAACCATCATCTTACCCGGTAAGAAGCTCATGCCCGGTTCGAGGGTTATGACCATCCCGGGTTTGAGCGGTACATCACCGCCTTCCTGAAGTGATGGCCATTCGGTGAGTTGCATGCCAAGGCCATGACCCATGCGCCCGACTGAATTGCCAAGTGCACCTGACTTGGTCAATTCGTCTGACATGGCACGCCATACGTCGCCGGTGGTATGTCCGGGCTTGGCAGCTTTTAGCCCCGCCTCTGTGGCTGCAAAGACAGCGTCATAGGCAGTCAGGGTTTGCGGATCGACTTTGCCAAAGGCGAAGTTTCGGTCGAAATCACTGAAATAACCGTCGAAATTGGCACCGGCATCGATAATCAAAACGTCGCCATCACCTAACGCCCGATCTGTCGGCCCCATGATGATGTTGTCATAGCCGCCCGGGCCGGATGCCGCGATCAGATAGGGGCAACTGTCTGCACCCAAACGCAACATTTCGATCTGCATGGCCTTGCAGGCTTCGCGTTCGGTTATGCCGGGTTGAATGGTATTACGCAGGAAATCGAACCCGGCGGCGGTAACTTCGCAGGCAAAACGGATTTTGGCGATTTCGGCTGCCGATTTCACTGCACGAATGCTGCGCACAAGAGGGCTGATATCAACAATTTCATGATTGTTCAGGTTTTCACAGAGCTGCCTGAAATTGGCGGCGGGCATACGTAAATGGGTTTCCGGCCCCATCATGACGCCGATTTTCTGACGGCTGCCAGCCGCAGTTTTAAGCGTGTCAGCCAGAAGACTGATGCCATCATCTTCCGGGCGGGGCGAGGGCCAGCTTCGGACATCTTCAATCCATGTTTGTTCAAACCCGACGACACCGATTTCGGGCACAACGGCAATTGGTTTGCCGTTTGCCGGGATCACCAGAAACCATGGCCGGGTTGGGCTTTCCCAGAATTGCGACTTGAATCCGCTGAAGTAACGAAATTCCGGTTCAGTCGTGACAAAGAGCGCGCCGATATCCTGCGCAGCCATCAGTGCCTGAAGGCGATTGGTGCGGTTTTCAAATTCGGCGGTCGCAAACCCGCGGGAAGGGGGAATCAATTTAACGGTTTCCATCTTTGCGGGGCTCCTGCGATGGGCGATCAGCCCAGAATGTCTTCGGCCAATTGCACCCAGTACTCTGCGCCTTTGGAGAGGATGCGGTCATTGAAATCGTACTTCGGATTATGAAGCGCACAGCCACCAACCGTCCCTGTGCCGTTGCCGATCAGGGCGTAACAACCGGGTTTGACGCGTAGCATGCTGGAAAAATCTTCGGAAATTGTCAGGGGAACACAATCGGGAACAACATTTTCGGCCCCAAAGACAGCCTGTGCCGCCTTGATCGCCTTGGTGGTTTGGTCGGGATTGTTGATGGTGGAATGAAAGGTGTTTTTGAAACTGAATTCATAACTGGCACCAGCGGCCTGACAAGTACCAGCAACGATGCGTTCCATGGCGGTTTTGATTTTCTTCAGGCTGGCATCGGTAAAGCAGCGGCAATCACCCTTGATGGTGACTTCGGACGGGATCACATTGACTGTGCCATTGGTGATGAATTCGGTTGCAGAGACAACAGCAGTTTCCTCGACCGCGCTGAGATTGCGTGACGTAATGGTCTGAAGGGCCATGATGATCTGCGAGCCCACCACGATCGGATCGACACCACGATGGGGCATGGCGGCATGACCGCCAATGCCCTTGATCCTGATTTCAAAGCTGCTTTCACTCGCCATAAGGGAACCGGGCCGGACGGTGAAGGTGCCCTCCGCCAAACCGGGCATGTTGTGCAGGCCATAAACTTCATCAACGGCAAAGCGTTCAAACAGGCCATCATCAATCATTGCCTGCGCGCCGGCGCCATGTTCTTCGTCAGGCTGGAAAATGAAATGGACGGTGCCGTCAAAGTTTCTGGTTTTTGCCAAATGGGCGGCCGCCCCCAAAAGCATCGCCGAATGGCCGTCATGGCCGCAGGCATGCATCTTGCCATCATGGGCGGAGCGGTAGGGTGTTGTGTTTTCCTCGGCAATGAAAAGCGCATCCATATCGGCACGCAGACCCACGGATCGGTCTGAGCTGCCATTGCGCAGAATGCCGACAATACCGCTTTGCCCGATGCCCCGAACGGTCTCAATCCCGAAGCTTTCAAGCTTTTCGGCAACGAAGTCTGATGTCATGGGCAAGTCAAAACCGCATTCGGGATGGCGATGAAGGTGCTGACGCCATGCGGTCATGTCTTTGATCAGGGGCATATCAAGGGGCATTTAATATCCTTTGTTTCAGGCGCGGGCTTGCGGTGCGGTAGTGCCGAGGTGATCGCGCATCAGGGTGCCGAAACCCGATATCGGTTTGGGGTAGTTCATCAGTTTCAGGCTGTGCCAGGCAAGAGCCTGATTGGAACTGATGACCGGGATATTCAGTTGGGCTTCGAGATCCGCGATCAGGCCAGAGGCCCGAAGGGCGGTGCAGGAAATGAACAAAAGATCAGCCTGTTTGGCGCAGGTTTGAAGGGCTGCGGTTTTGATGTCTTCGGGCGTGATGAAGGTCATGGCGGTGTCGTCTTCAAACCCGAAGCCGGTCATGTTGATGACCTCTGCGCCACAGGATTCAAAAAGGGCCGCAACATCGCGGTTTACCGGTTCGGTATAAGGGGTGAGGATCGAGATTTTTTTAGCCGATAGTGTTTTAAACGCCGTTATGGCGGCGGTGGCGGGGTTCGTCACCGGCACACCCGGATGCACTTCTTGAACAAGGCGGGTGACTTCATCAACACCAATGGCAATGGCACCCGATGTGCAGGCATAAATCACCGCATCAAGACCGGTGCCAGGCAGGATTTTATCGGCAGCATCGCGGATGCCCGGCGTCATGCGGCGAAGATTTTCAATTGTCAGCGGATTGTGATTTCGCACCCGACTGGTAAAGAAGCTGACATCTGATGGATAGAGTTGTTTGAGATCGGTTTCGATATTGAAATCAGTCGCCAACGATATCAAGCCAACCCGTCCAGCCGGGGCCAGATGGTCCAGTGGTTTCAAAGGATTGATCGTCGCAAAACTGGTCATTGCGGATGAAAACCCCAAAAAGGGATGCCAAGATGTAATGAGCGCCCCTGACATGGATGCAGAACGAAAAGCGTAGCGCAATCTGATGCGGGAATTCCGACATTCGGGCAGCCATGGCGTCGAAACGCCGCATTATTTGCCGGAATATGATCGGCAAAAGGGGTTTACATTGCAATCAAAGCCCGCACACTGAGTACAATGTGCCGGATCGGCCGGCCCGATTTTTCAGGTGTTTTCAATGAGCAACGCCCCCATTGGCAAGATCGACGGCTTTGATGCGAAAATCCTTGAGATCATCCAGAAATCAAGCCGGGCAACCTCCGATCAGATCGCCGAGCAGGTGTGCCTGTCCCCGGCGGCAGTTCAGCGGCGCATCAAGAAAATGCGTGAACAGAATATCATCAGCGCCGAAGTCGCCGTGGTAAATGCCAAGGCGGTTGATCGCAATGTCACAGCCATCGTGCAGGTGACGATGGAGCGCGAACAGCTTCATCTCCTTGATGAATTCAAGAAGACGGCAAAGAACCACCCGTCTGTTCAGCAATGCTATTATGTAACAGGCAGTGCCGATTTCGTCCTTGTCGTGACGGCACGCGACATGGACGAATACGAAGACTTCACCCGTGAGGTTTTCTTCGAAAACAACAATGTCAAAGGCTTCCAGACCAGCATTGTCATGGACAATGTGAAGGTCGGCCTGTCGGTGCCGGTTGATGTCGATTAATCCTGCGCTGTTTGTCCAACAAGGCGGTCATACATTTCCGGATCCGTCGCCCCCTCAGTCCCGATGACGAAAACCTTGCTGCTCGGGCCAAGGCCCAGTGCCTTGGCAAAGGTCGAGTTTTGTGATGCCAGAATGGCAGCCCCCAGACCGGCAACGGCAGATTCTCCTGCCTCTGCCTTGGGGTCAGTTTCGTAGCCCCGGGCAAGAAGTTGCATTACTGGTGCGACCATGTCCTCGCTCAGCGTCATGAAGTCATCCGCCCCGTTTGACAGGATCTGCCAGCCGAGAAGGGATACCTCGCCACAGGCCAGGCCCGCCATCAGGGTCTCAAGATCGCCTTCAACCGCGACCGGGTGACCGGCCTTGGCACTTTGCTGCAGGCAGTTGGCCTGTTCGGGTTCGACCACGACGATACGTGGCCGCTTTTCGCCCCAGAGGTCCCAGAAATAGCCCGTTACGGCCGAGGCCAATCCGCCAACACCGCCCTGAATGAAGACATGGGTCGGGATGTCGCCGTGAAGCTGCTCGACTGCCTCAGCCAGCATGATGGTATAGCCAAGGGCGACGTCCTTGGGGACCTCCATGTAGCCTTCATAACTGGTGTCCGAAACGATGATGCGTCCCTTGGCCTTGGCTTCGCTGTCGGCGAGCCGGACAGATTCGTCATAGTTGCCAGTAATGCGGATGACTTCGGCGCCAAAGGCCTCCATTGCTTGTTTGCGGCCTTCGGAAACATCGCGATGAATGTAGATTACACAGCCGCAGCCAAACATCTGTGCACCCCAGGCAACAGAGCGCCCGTGATTGCCATCGGTGGCGCAGGTAACAACGATTTCTGAGACTGTGTCCTTGTGTTTGCCCGCAATAATGTCCGAGATGCTGGGGCGGATGCCGGTTTTATCTTCGATGATGGCCTGAAGTTGCCTTGCAACGGCATAGGCGCCGCCAAGTGCCTTGAAGCTTTTCAGGCCGAACCGGGTTGCCTCGTCCTTGTACCAGATCTTACCAAGCCCGCAGTCGCGCGCGAGGTTGGTAAGGCTGTGAAGCGGGGTTGGCTGATAAGACGGCCACGCGGTGATATTCGCAATGGCTTCACGTGATCTTGCAACGCTGATGACAGCCTTTTGGGTGTCGGAATAGGCGATTTCCCGGTTTGCCAACGGATTTGCAAAATGGGTCATCGACCCTTTGGCGTTAATCATGCTCATCACTGCCCTTAAATGTTCAAGACACGCAACCATCACCGATGGCCCGATACGTGACATTTTATTGGCTCGGCATGCGGATTTTCCTTTGAATTGCGATCAAATCCGACGCGCGCCATCAGATTTGGGGTGAATCTGAGGCAAGCCATCAGAAGGGTGGTGCAGGATCAGGGTTCGAAATTGTGTCGCGCATAGAACCGGTTGAGTTCATTTGGCGTGGGTGCCTGTCCACAGAATGTTTCGACATAGCCTGGAATGCGCGCCATGCGCACGGCAAGGTCTTCGTTTGATTGCATGGAAATATAGCCGATCTGCACCAGATAGATGGTGCGTGCACGGACATCGGCCATGCGTTCATCCTGCCCGAAGCGGATGAATAGTTTTGCGAGCGCATCAAGGCGTTGCTGATCGGCCTTTTCAATCTCGGCCATGACATCGTCGGACTGCACCGACCAGCTGCGCACGGCGAATTCAAGGCGCGCGTCAAACAGGTCGGGCATCAGCCAGCAATCGATAATGTTCAGCATCGCTTCCGAGACGCTTTCGGCATAGGCCTCTGTCTGTTTGATCAGGTTGCCGGTGTTTTTTTCGCGCCACAGATCAAGCAGGGCACCAAGCAATTCCCTCCGGTCCTTGAAGAACCAATAGAAGCTGGTGCGCGACAGGTTCAGGCGCTTTGCCAATGGCTGGATCTTCACGCCATCAACACCGGTTTCAAGCAGCGCGTCATAAGCCGCGTTCAGCCAGACTTCGGCTGATCCGCGCCAGCCACTGTTTTGCCCGGCGGTATCTTCAATCTGTTCTTCCATGGGCCTGTCCTTAGCAAACTGCCTGGATCGCGACAAGCAGAGTGTACATGAATGTATCTGAAATATACATCAATGAACTTAAAATTGACATAACTGTACATTTCTGAATATCGTCATGGACAGAGAGTCCAAAACCGGAGCCCCGCACATGTCCAACGACCCGCTTCTTCAGCCCTATCAGCTTAAACATCTGACGCTGCGCAACCGCATTATCATGACGTCGCACGAGCCGGCCTATCCCGAGGATGGCATGCCAAAGGACCGTTATCGCGCCTATCATGTTGAGCGCGCCAAGGGCGGTGTTGCGATGACCATGACGGCGGGGTCGGCTGCGGTGTCAAAGGACAGCCCACCGGTTTTCAACAACCTTCTGGTCTGGAAGGATGAAGTCGTTCCGTGGATGAAGGATCTGACCGACGCGGTGCACGAACAGGGTGCCGCGGTCATGATCCAGCTGACCCATCTTGGCCGTCGCACGCGTTGGGACAAGGCAAACTGGTTGCCGGTAGTCTCCCCATCGCACAAGCGCGAAGCTGCTCACCGGGCCTTCCCGAAAAAGATGGAAGACTGGGATATCGAGCGCATCATCAAGGATTATGCCGATGCTGCCGAACGCATGAAGGCGGGCGGTATGGACGGGATCGAGCTTCAGGCCTATGGCCATCTGATGGACCAGTTCTGGTCGCCGCTGACCAACGAACTTGAAGGCCCTTATGGTGGCAGCATCGATAACCGCCTGCGCTTTACCTTTGATGTGCTGACCGAAATTCGCAAACGGGTCGGGCCGGATTTCATTGTTGGTGTGCGTTATACCGGTGATGAAGACCTTGAGGGTGGATTGACCAAGGAAGATGGTCTGTCGATTTCCAAACGTCTTAAAGACAGTGGCATGGTCGATTTCCTGAATGTCATTCGTGGGCATATCGACACGGATGCCGGTCTGACCGACGTGATCCCGATTCAGGGCATGGCGAACTCGCCGCATCTGGATTTTGCCGGTGAAATTCGTGCAGCTACCGATTTCCCGACATTCCATGCTGCCAAGATCCCCGATGTCGCGACTGCGCGCCATGCGATTGCGTCGGGCAAGGTCGATATGGTTGGCATGACCCGCGCGCACATCACCGATCCGCATATTGTCCGCAAGATCATTGAAAAGCGCGAAGATGAAATCCGCCCGTGTGTCGGGGCGAACTATTGCCTTGATCGCATTTATCAGGGCGGATCGGCCTATTGCATCCATAACGCCGCCACCGGGCGCGAACTTTCGATGCCCCAAATCATTGAAAAGGCCGAAGCCCGCAAGAAGGTTGTAATTGTCGGATCCGGCCCGGCCGGGATGGAGGCCGCGCGTGTTGCCGGCGAACGCGGGCATGAAGTAGTTGTCTATGAAGCCGCCCCCAATCCGGGCGGCCAAATTCGCCTGACCGCACAAAACGAACGCCGCCGCGAAATGATCAGCATCATTGAATGGCGCATGGCCGAGTGCACCCGACTTGGCGTGAGTTTCCATTTCAATACCTGGGCCGAGGCCGACACGATTACGGCAGAAAACCCCGATGTCGTCATCATCGCAACGGGCGGCATGCCCGATACCGAGGTCCTGTCAAAGGGCAATGATCTGGTGGTGTCGACCTGGGATATCATCTCGGGTGACGTCAAGCCGGGGACCAATGTTCTGGTCTATGACGATGCCGGGGATCACGCCGCTCTGCAGGCAGCCGAACTGATTGCCAAGTCAGGGGCCAAGGTCGAAATAATGACGCCGGATCGGTCCTTTGCGCCGGAAGTCATGGCAATGAACCTAGTGCCCTATATGCGCAGCATGCAGAAGCTTGATACCACCTTTACGGTGACCTATCGCCTTGAGGCGGTGGAAAAGCAGGGCAACCAACTCATCGCGCATGTCGGCAGTGACTATGGCGGGGTCGCAAAGCACAGGGTCGTCGATCAGATCGTGGTCAACCACGGCACCATTCCGCTTGATGATATCTATTTTGATCTGAAGCCGGGCTCATCGAACCATGGTGAAATGTCGCATGACGACCTTCTGGCCGGAAAACCGCAATCGGTTGTCCGCAATCCCGACGGGACCTATCAGCTGTTCCGGATCGGGGATGCCGTATCGGCACGCAACACCCATGCGGCAATCTATGATGCGTTGCGTTTGTTGAAAGACGTCTGATCTGTGCGGCAAGTGTGGCGATGTGCTGCGCTTGCCGTTTCCCGTGATCTCAGGCGGTGTTGATCAGCCAGTCGACAAATATGCGGGCCTTTTCGGACGCGCGGGGATGGACGCGCAAGTAAAACCCCATGGGGGATGCGATTTCGTCCGGCACAAGTTTGATCAGGCGTCCATCTTCAAGCAGCGGTCCAACCAGTTCGTCCCATCCAAGCATTGCACCGACATCGTCCTGTGCGGCCTGCAATGCAATCGTGTAATTGTTGAGCTTGAAGCTGCGGCCCTTTGGGGCGGGGCGTCCTAATGCACGGAACCAGTCGGTCCATGTTGTCCAGTCTGTTTCCTCGTTATGCAGATGGATCAGGGGTGCGCGCAGCAGATCATCAATCGTTTCAATGTTTTGTTCGGCCTTGAAGGCCGGCGTGCCGATGGCGGCCACACGGTCCTGAAACAGTTTGTAATATCCCTCCGCCCCGTCATCGGGGTTGCTGTAATGGATGCTAAGGTCGCAATGGCCTGTCATGCCAGGCACGTCCGAGACAATTTGCGAGACCGTAATACTGGGATAAATTTTCCAGAAGGCGGCAATTTTTGGCGTAAGCCAAAGTGAACTGACAGCCGTTGTCGTTCGGATCGTGACATCAACGGTTTCATGTTGATCGCGCAACTGGATAACCGCGTCGGAAATGGTTTCAAAACCCCTTTGCAGGGCAACGAGCAGGAAAGCACCTTTCTCGGTCAATTCCACCCCGCGGTTGCGGCGAATGAAAAGCGCACTGCCAATATCGGCCTCAAGCGCCTTGATCTGATGGCTTACAGCCGCAGGCGTCACATTCAGTTCCGCTGCCGCATCCTTAAAGCTCATATTGCGACCCGCTGCTTCAAAGCAGATCAGGGCATTTATCGACGACAGATCATATGGGCGGGCCAACGGCCTCTCCTGAAAACAGCGCAGGGTAATTTCTGTGAGTTTTTCAGATTAGGTGAGCTAAACCAAGATGAAAATTAATGCCGTTGTAAATCGTGGCATGAAGTTCACACTTTTGGTTGCTTTTAACCATCAAGAAACGGATTTCCGCCATGCCCGTTATGCCGCATTCAGTCCAAGAGCTTTTGGCGCGTCGTGTTCCCGGATATTCTCTGGAACAGCCGTTCTATACGGATCAGTCGATCTTTGAGCTCGACCTTGAAAACATTCATTACAAGGAATGGCTGTTTGCGATCCCGGCATGCGAAATACCCAAGGCGGGCGATTACGTCATTTATGAAGTCGGTGCTTATTCCGTCGTGATCGTGCGCGGCAATGATCAGATGATACGTGCCTTCCACAATTCGTGCCGCCATCGTGGGTCGGTTCTGTGCAAAACAAAAAAGGGCCGAAATCCACGGCTGGTTTGCCCGTATCACCAGTGGACCTATGACCTTGATGGCAAGTTGCTTTGGGCGCGTGATATGGGTCCGGACTTTGACAATTCAAAATTCGGGTTAAGCCCGGTTCATTGCCGGGTGATCCATGGATTGGTTTATATCTGCCTTGCTGAAAACGCACCGGATATCGAACCGTTTGCCAAGACCGCAGAACAATATCTTGCCCCGCACGATCTGGAAAATTCCAAGGTCGCGTTTGAAAGCACGATCATCGAAAAGGCCAACTGGAAGCTGGTTTGGGAGAATAATCGGGAATGCTATCACTGTGGCGGCAACCACCCGTCGCTGTGCCGGACCTTCCCGGAAGATGCGCGTGCGATTGGCAGTACGTCTGATGGTGTTGTGGCCAGTGTGCTTGATGATCATGTGGCCCGCTGCGAGGCGGTCGGTGCGCCATCTGCCTATCAGATGGCCGATAGTGGTGAATGGCGTCTGGTGCGTGTGCCGCTTCTGGGGGAAGCCGAAAGCTACACACTTGATACCAAGGCGGCTGTCAGCCTGCCGAACTCCAATATCCCGTTCAAAAATGCGGGATCACTTTTGAAGTTCCATTATCCGTCAACCTGGAACCATTTCCTGTCTGACCATGCGCTTGTTTTCCGTGTGACGCCGATCAGCCCGATGGAAACCGAAGTCGTCACCAAGTGGCTTGTGCACAAGGACGCGGTCGAGGGCCGTAACTATGATCTGAAACGACTGACCGAAGTGTGGCTTGCGACCAATGCCGAGGACAAGGAAGTGGTCGAAAACAATCAGCGTGGCATTGCGACACCGGCCTACAAGGTCGGCCCGTATTCCGAAATCCACGAAGCCGGTGTTGCCCAGTTTGGCAACTGGTATGCGAAAACCCTGTCGGACAGGCTGACCCAGACCAGATTGGTCGCGGCGGAGTAGGGCGATGTCTGTGATCGAGAAACCAAAGCTTGCGTTCTGGTCGGACTCCGAGGAACTGGAATGTGTTTCGTTCCTGCCAGAAGCCCCCAATGTCATGACATTTTGCTTCCAGTCGGTGTCGGGTGCGTTGTTTAGCTATGACCCCGGGCAATTTTTGACCCTGGAGCTCCCGGTGCCGGGCGGGCCGCTTTATCGTACCTATACGATTTCATCTTCACCATCGCGGCCGACATCCTTGACTGTGACGGTCAAGGCACAAGTTGGGTCGGTCGGTACGCGTTGGATGCTTGATCATTTGCGTCCGGGCATGCGCATTCGGGCCAAAGGGCCGTCTGGCAGCTTTTCACTGATTAACCATCCGGCGGATAAATACCTTTTCATTTCGGCGGGGTCGGGCATTACGCCGATGATGTCGATGACGACCTATCTTTATGACGCCGGGCGTGATCCCGACATTGTATTCGTCAATTGTGCAAAACGCCCCTCCGAGATCATCTTTCGCGAACGCCTGGAACACAGCGCATCAAGGATTAACGGTATTGCCCTGAAATGGGTGGTCGAAGAAGCCGATCCCTACAAGCCGTGGACCGGATATCTTGGGACGTTCAATCAGCTGATGCTCGGCCTGATGGCGCAGGATTATCTTGAACGTGAAGTGTTTTGTTGTGGACCTGAACCTTTCATGCAGGCCGTGCGAGAGGTTCTTGTCGGGCTTGGCTACGATATGGATCGCTACCATCAGGAAAGCTTCCACGCGCCGACACTTGAAGCAGAAGACGTGCCCGATGATGTCGTCCCTGATGAGGACAGCAAGGCCATCATCGCATTCACCGCATCTGGCATCACGGCAAATTGCACCCAGACCGATACCGTCCTTGCCGCGGCGCGCACGGCAGGCCTCGTAATCCCGTCAGGCTGTTCGATGGGGATTTGCGGGACATGCAAGGTGCGCAAGACCGAAGGGCAGGTTCATATGGTTCATAATGGCGGGATTACTGACGACGATATCGAGGAAGGCTATATCCTTGCCTGCTGCTCGAACCCGATCGGGCAGGTCACCATCGATGCCTGATGATGCCCGGCGGCTGATCGACTTCGACCTGTTGTCAGGGCAGGGTGGCTGGGACCGGAACCGTATTGCGATATTCCGACGGGTTCATGCCGATTTCGGCCTTGAAGGCATGAATGAAATGCGATGCGTCGCAAAAACCGGTACTGAGCGCGATCTGGGTGGTGGTCCTGTTCGACTCGCCAAGCAGCTTTTTCGCAGCATCAAGCCGAATACGTAGTGCCGCGCGCGAAGGTGAAATGCCCAAATCGGCACTGAACGCGCGTTCAAGCTTGCGGCGCGTTACGCCAAGCTTCTCTGCCATTTTGGCGACGGTTTCGGGCGACTCGATATTCTGGCGCATCCGCAGAAGCGCCTTCTTTACCAGCGGTTCGCGGGCAACCAGATCAGTCTGGAAGCCCGGCTGCGGATTTTCGCCGGTCATCGCCTCGTTGATGATCATGATGCTCAGACTCTTGGTCGCGGCCGTGCGTCCGATATGCTTTTCCACCACCCAGGCTGCCAGATGGGCCGCGCCATGCCCGCCCGAACAGGTCAGCCGGTCACGATCAACCACAAAGATCTGATCTGAAACCGGTTGGGCCGCCTCAAACCGTGCGACAAATTCGTCATGGTGGAACCAACTGACACAGCAGCGGTATCCCTCAAGAAGGCCCGCCTCATACAACGCGAAAACCCCGGTGCATAGGCCGATCAGACTTTTGCCTTTGGCTGCAGCCGCCTTGAGATAGGCGATACACTCAGATGAAAACCCGCCTTCTTCTTGAATAAGCCCGCCAACAACCACGATATAGTCGTAGTCACCGGCTTTGCGCAGGCGCGTGTCGGGCTGCACCTTGACCCCGCAGCTTGAACGCACCGGGTTCATGGTATCAGACAGCACCGTCCAGTCGCAGTTAATCGGCCGCGAACGGTCCGCCTCATCGGCGGCCAGGCGCAAGACATCGACAAAGCTTGCAAACGCTGTCAGCGTGAAATTGTCTGCCAGCAGAAAGGCGACGCGAAGACGCTTTTTTGCATTGGGTTTGCCAGGATCGAAACGAGGGTTCGAAAAAGAGTTCATGGCAAAAATATACAATGAATTTGTCGCAATTATCCAGTCCGCAAACCAAGGACATTGATAGAGTTCCGGCAATGGTAAATCGGGGGATCGTACAATCATGACCCATTTTTCTGCGCTATCGCTTATAAAGAACGCCCTGAGCGGGCAAAAGAACTGGGAGCCCCAGTGGCCCGACAGTGAGCCAAAGGCCGAATACGATGTCATCATCGTCGGCGCAGGTGGTCATGGTCTTGGTGCGGCCTATTATCTGGCCAAGGAACACGGCATCACTAATGTGGCCGTGATCGACAAGGGCTGGCTTGGCGGTGGGAACACCGGCCGTAACACGACCATCATTCGCTCGAACTATCTCTATGATGAAAGTGCGAAGCTTTATGACCACGCACTTGATCTGTGGGATGGGCTGAGCCAGGAACTGAACTACAACGTCATGTATTCGCAGCGCGGCGTACTGATGCTTGCGCACAACGTGCATGATGTTCAGAGCTTCCAGCGCCACGTACATGCCAACCGTCTGAACGGTGTGGACAACGTCTGGCTGTCTGCCGAAGAAGCCAAGGAATACTGCCCGCCACTCGATATTTCGCCGACGGCGCGGTATCCGGTCGTTGGTGCGGCTCTTCAGCGGCGCGCAGGGACAGCACGCCATGATGCGGTGGCATGGGGCTATGCCCGTGGCGCTGCGGCACGTGGTGTCGATATCATTCAGAACTGTCCGGTAACCGCCATTCGCCGTGGCCCGGATGGCCGTGTCACCGGTGTTGAGACTGCCAAGGGCTTTATCGGCGCGAAAAAGGTTGCTGTTTCGGCTGCCGGTCATACCTCGGTTGTGATGGATACGGCCGGTGTTCGCATGCCGCTTGAAAGCTATCCGCTGCAGGCGCTGGTGTCCGAGCCGATCAAGCCGATCTTCCCCTGTGTTGTCATGTCCAACAGCGTTCATGCCTATATCAGCCAGTCTGACAAGGGTGAACTCGTGATCGGGTCGGGGACCGACCAGTATACCAGTTATTCCCAGCGTGGCGGTTTGCCGTTGATCGAGCATACGGTTGCCGCGATCTGCGAGATCTTCCCGATCTTCAACCGTATGCGCATGCTGCGTAAATGGGGTGGTATCGTCGATGTGACCCCGGACCGTTCGGCCATTCTTGGCAAGACGCCGGTACCGGGTCTTTATGTCAACTGTGGCTGGGGTACCGGCGGGTTCAAGGCGACCCCGGGTGCCGCCCATACACTGGCATGGACCGTCGCCAAGGATGACCCCCATCCGGCCAACGCGCCCTTCACCCTTGAACGTTTCAGCACCGGTCGTCTGATTGACGAAGCCGCTGCTGCAGCAGTTGCGCACTAAGGAGACCGGACATGCTTCTGATCCATTGCCCCTATTGCAATCAGACCCTGCCGGAGGCGGAATTTACTTATGCCGGTGAAGCCCATATTGCCCGCCCGGCTGATCCATCGTCGGTCAGTGACGAGGAATGGCGCGATTTCTTGTTCATCCGCACCAACGTCAAGGGCCCGCATTATGAACGTTGGCGCCATTTCCATGGCTGCGGTCGATATTTCAACGCAGTGCGTGACACTGTCAGTGACCGGTTCCTGATCACCTATAAAACCGATGATCCCCGTCCTGAACTGTCCAAATTGTTGGAGAAATCGAAATGAGCAGCTTCCGCGTTTCCGGGCGTGGTCGCGTCGATCACACCCAACCGATCCAGTTCACCTTTGATGGCAAGAAAATCAAAGGTTTCAAAGGCGATACCGTTGCGTCGGCCCTGCTGGCCAATGGTATTCACCTGATGGGTCGATCGTTCAAATATCACCGCCCGCGTGGTGCCGTGACCGCTGGTTCGGAAGAACCGAACGCACTGGTCGGTACCCGTCGTGGTCCGGGCCGGTTCGAGCCGAACACCCGTGCAACCGTCCAGGAAATCTGGGACGGCCTGCAGGTCAACAGCCAGAACCGCTATCCCAGCCTGTCGTTTGATGTTGGTGCGATCAACGACAAGGCCTATATGCTGTTCTCCGCCGGGTTCTACTATAAGACCTTCATGTGGCCGAAATCCTTCTGGGACAAGGTATATGAGCCGTTCATTCGTGCGGCTGCCGGTCTTGGCGTTTCACCGACCGAACCGGATCCGGATCATTATGCATCGCGTTACCTGCATACCGATGTGCTGATCATCGGTGCTGGTCCTGCCGGTCTTGCCGCGGCTCTTACTGCTGCGCATGCCGGATCTCGCGTGACGCTGGTGGATGAAAACCCCGAAGCAGGTGGTTCGCTTCTGTCTGAACCTTCGGCCATGATCGAAGACATCCCGGCCTGGGACTGGGTTGCCAAAACCGTCGCAGAGCTCAATGAGCTTGGCGTCAAGCTGATGACCCGAACGACCGCAATTGGCTATTACCACCAGAACTTCGTGGGCTTGTGCGAAAAGCTCACTGACCATCTTGCCAGCCCGGATGGGGAAACGCCGCGCGAACGCATGTGGCGTGTCCGTGCCAAGCAGGTTGTTCTGGCGCAAGGTGCACTAGAAAAGCCGCTGGTGTTTGATGGAAATGATCGCCCGGGCGTGATGCTGGCCGGTTCGGCGCAGACCTACCTGAACCGTTATGGCGTGCGTGTTGGTGACAAGGCTGTCATCGTCACCAGCCATGACAGCGCATGGTATGCGGCCTTTGATCTGGCCGATTCTGGCACCGCGATTGCCGCCATCGTTGATACCCGTTCCGAACCGAATGCCGATCTGGTTGCCGAGGCGACCCGTCGCGGCATCCGCATCATGGCCGGTCATACCGTTACCGGGACCGAAGGACGCCTGCGTGTCAAATCGGTTCGGGTCAATGCGGTCACCGGATCGTCGGTTGGTGCACCCGAAATAATCGGTTGTGACTGCCTTTTGATGTCGGGTGGCTGGACGCCGTCGCTGCATCTGTTTTCCCACACCAAGGGAACGCTGAAGTGGGATGAGGAACGCCAGACCTTCCTGCCCGATCACAAGGCAGAGGAATGCGAAATTGCTGGCGCAGGCCGTGGCCTGTGGGGCATTGAGGCGGTCCTGAATGACGGTGCGGAAATGGGCGCGGCCGCAGTCAAAAGCCTTGGCAAGACTGCCAAAGCTGCATCCTATACCGTGGCAAATGATCGTCCGGGAACGGGGGTCAGCCATAAGGAATTGCCGACCGATCTGGATGCTGGCAAGGCACGTGCCTTTGTTGACTATCAGAACGACGTGACCGCAAAGGACCTGCGTCTGGCGGTACGCGAAGGCATGCGTTCGATTGAGCATGTCAAACGCTATACCACCAACGGCATGGCAACCGATCAGGGCAAGATGTCGAACATCAACGGCCTGAACATTGCCTCTGACGCATTGGGTGTGCCACAGCCAAAAGTCGGCCTGACGACCTTCCGTCCGCCCTACACCCCGACAACCTTCGGGGCGTTTTGTGGCTATCACAAGGGCAGTCACTTTGAAGTCACGCGGAAAACCCCGATTGACAGCTGGGCCGAAGAAAATGGCGCCGCTTACGAGCCGGTCAGCCTGTGGCGCCGCGCATGGTACTTCCCGAAAGACGGCGAAGACATGCATGCCGCTGTTGATCGCGAATGCCGTGCGACGCGTGCAAGTGTCGGTATCTTTGATGCATCCACCCTTGGCAAGATCGAGGTGGTTGGCCCCGATGCGGTTGAATTCATGAACCGTATGTACACCAACCCCTGGACCAAACTTGCACCTGGACGGGCACGTTATGGCCTGCTTTTGGGGGATGACGGGTTTATTCGTGATGATGGTGTTATTGGCCGTCTGGCCGATGATCGCTTCCATGTCACCACTACGACCGGTGGTGCGGCGCGTGTTCTGAACATGATGGAAGACTACCTTCAGACCGAATGGCCGGACCTTGATGTCTGGCTGACCTCGACGACCGAGCAGTGGGCGACCATTGCGCTGAACGGTCCGAATGCCCGCAAGGTGATTGAGCCGTTTGTCGAAGGGTTGGATATGTCTGATGAAGCCTTCCCGCACATGTCGGTTGCCGAATGCCGCGTGGGTGGCTTCCCGGCACGCTTGTTCCGCATCAGCTTTACCGGCGAAGTCGGCTTTGAAGTCAATGTTCCGGCCCATGCGGGTCGCGCCCTTTGGGAAATGCTGTTCGAGGCGGGCAAGAAATACGATATCTGCCCCTATGGGACCGAAACCATGCACGTGCTGCGTGCCGAGAAGGGCTATATCATTGTCGGTCAGGATACCGATGGTACGGTCACCCCGCATGATGCCGGGCTGAGCTGGGCTATTGGTAAAATGAAACCAGACTTCGTTGGCAAGCGTGGTCTGGCGCGTCCGGACCTGGTTGCCGAGGGCCGCAAGCAGTTGATTGGTCTTCTGACCGAAGATGGCAAAACCAAGCTTGAGGAAGGGGCGCAAATCGTTCTTGATCCGAACCAGCCCAAGCCGATGAAGATGGTCGGCCATGTGACATCAAGCTATCACAGCGATGCGGCAGGTCGCCCGATTGCCATGGCGCTGCTTGAGGACGGTTTCAATCGTATGGGTGAAACCATTTACATTCCGATGCCAGATCGTGTGATCAAGGCGACAGTCACCGGGACCGTATTCTACGATCCCGAAGGTGCACGGTTGAAACTTTAGGCGGGGAACAGAAAAATGACGGTACTTACACACGCATTTACGCCAGGTCCGATCGTTGCTTCCGGGCCGGTCAAGCTGACCCTTATGGCACCGGTTGCCCGCTTCTCGTTGCGCCTGCGTGCAGCCAACATACCGGCTGTGTCAAAGGCTCTTGGTGTGGATCTGCCAACCACGGTTGGTGAACGTGCGGCCAGCGGCACGACAGAGGCCATCTGCCTTGGTCCGGATGAATGGATGATCATCGCCAAGCCGGACGATACCGATACCCTGGTTTCGGCCTGTGCCGACATCTATGCATTGGCCACCCACAGCCTGACCGAGGTTTCCGCCCGTGAAACCACGGTTCGGATCGAAGGCGACCGTGCAGCAGAACTGCTAACCATCGGTTGCCCGCGTGACATCGACAGCATCCCGGTTGGCGGTGGTTGCCGCACGGTGATTGACGGTGTCACGGTGGTCCTGTGGCGTGACGCGGAACAAAGTTTCCGCATGGATATCTGGCGGTCCTTTGCGATGCACATCATTGATTTGCTGTGTACTGGCTGCAAGGAATTCGCAGCGGAATAAACTCGGTTGGGGCGGGGTTTGGGTGATTGCCAACTCCGCCCCAGCTGATTCGGACAACTTGACTGAGTTGAGTTGGGTCGCCTGACGCATTGAAGCGTTGGATCAGCTTGTCTCAGGTGATTGAGATCGCTAGTCTTTGGGGCACCTTCCGCCACTGAAAGACGCCCTCCATGATCCGTTCCGTGCTTGCCCTTCTTGATATTCGCCCTGCTTATACGCGTCTGATGGCGGAACGTCATGACTTCCACCGATATGACCTTCTTGATGACAAACACGTGTTTCTTGATGAAATGGGTGCACAGATCCGGGCGGTTGTGACATCGGCACGCTTTGGTGTGCCCGCGGATTTATTGGCCCAATTGCCAAATCTTGAGGTGATCACAAGTTTTGGCGTCGGGCATGATGTCTTTGATCTTAAGGCACTTCGTGACCGCGGCATTCGCGTTTCAACGACGCCTGATATCTTGACTGACGATGTTGCCGATACGGCAATCATGTTGATGCATGCCACCATGCGACGGCTGATTGCCGGGGATAACTGGGTGCGCAGTGGAATGTGGGCCGCAAACGGCCCGATGGCGCTGACCAGAACCGTTCGTGGCAAGAAACTTGGCATTGTCGGGTTGGGCCGTATTGGACAGGCAATTGCGTCACGCGCGGTGCCAAGTGGTTTGGAAGTCGGCTATTTCGGGCGGAGCAAAAAGGACGTCGATTATCGGTTCTTTGATCAACTAAGTGCCTTGGCGGAATGGTCCGATATTCTGGTGCTGGCCTGCCCTGGTGGGGCTGCGACCAATGGAATTGTGGATCAACTGGTGCTTGATGCCCTTGGCAAAGACGGGGTCATTATCAATATCGCGCGTGGATCGGTGATAGATGAACCCGCCTTGATCGGGGCTTTGCAGCGTCGATCGATTGCCGGTGCAGGGCTTGATGTTTTTGAGGGCGAACCAAACATTGATCCGGCATTTTCCAAGCTCGACAATGTTGTGCTCTATCCGCATCTGGCAAGTGGAACGGTGGAAACCCGTGATGCGATGGCGCAACTGGTTGTTGATAATCTGAATGCCTGGGACGAACGCGGCGAACTGATCACGCCAATTATATGATTGGTATTCTGGGTCAGGCAGGGACCTGATCGCGCAGCCATTGCCGCAGTAATTCTGCATCAGATGACAGGGTATGTGCCCCGATCAGCCAGTAATGCTTATCGGTGTCGGCAGCGTCTTCTGACAGCACAACGAGATTGCCGGTCGCGATATCGCTTTCGATCAGGGACGTCGGGCAAAGACCGATGCCATGACCTGCTTGTATGGAGCTGATCAGAAGGTTGAAGTCACCAAACACGGGCGCGCTATCACCTGACAGCTCAAGACCATGTTTGCGAAACCAGGACCGCCACGCATCTTCGGTTTCATCATGCAGCAATCGTGCACCCATAAGGGCATCGGGACCGGCAAACGGCCCGGCCTTTTGGAGATAAGATTTCGCACAGGTCGGGCGGGTCGCAGCGCTTAGAAGTTTTTCCGCAGACTGTTCTGGTGTCTTGCCATGGCGGATCAAAAGATCTGCCCCGACTTCCTCGGGCGTGGTAGCCCCAAACGGATAGACAATCGAAACCTGAATTTCCGGATATCGTTCCATAAAATCGGGAAGGCGGTTTGTCAGCCAAAGCGAAACGACAGAGGGTTGGCAGGCAAGACTAACTTTGCGTTTGGTCTTTTGCGGGGAAACCCGTGCGGCAGCATCTTTGATTTCGCGGATCGCAATGTGGCAGGAACTGGCAAACTCTTGGCCCTGTCTGGTCAGTTGTACGCCACGTGCCTTGCGTATAAAAAGCGATGTACCAAGCCAGTCTTCAAGGGCCCGAACATGCTGACTGACCGCCGTTGACGTAATGCCAAGGGCCTTGGCGGCGCGGACGAAACTTTCAAATCGTGCCGCAGCTTCAAAAGCCGGAATATGCGAAAGTGGCGGGATGTCCTTCATAGAGTATGGGTAAGTATTTCTTGGTCTATTGGCAAGAATAAACACGCTTGTCAGATGATGGCACTGTGCCATCCTGTCGCGAATTCGTTTCCCCTGATGAAGGCCAAGCCATGACTTTCAAGCCCCAACATCCCGCCCCCACTGACGCCGATGCACGCCGTGCCGTGAAGCCTGTGGTGGTTTATCCCAATGGTACTCTGCCCGAACCGGACTTCGCGACGTTGGCCGAGTTCAAGGCATCAATGAAAAAGTCCGAGGAAGTCATCGTTCCGCCGCGTGACGCGCGAACGTTTCGCGTGCCCAAGGGGCATTTCTTTCGCATCGTCAGTGTTGATGGGCCCCAGGTCGGGGATCTGAACCTTTGGAATGCCGATAACCTTCAGGAACGGTTCTTTAGTGGCAAGACGCGTGCTTTGCACCGGACCCATGTGACAACCGGTGACCGGTTATGGTCAAACATGCCGTATCTGCGCTCAATGGCGCTGATCAGTGAAGATACATTGGACTGGTATGGCTTTGATGATGATGGTGGCAGTGTGCATGACGTTATCGGGACCCGGTGTGATCCATTCACCAACCGTTTGCTCTCAGGGCAGGATTATCACCATTGCTGTCATTCCAATCTGTGCCGTGCGCTAAGCGCTGAAACAGGCATGTCGATGCAAGAAGCCGATTACTATGTGCATGATGTGCTCAATGTTTTCATGTGTACCGGTTTCACCAAGGACACTCATCAGTATTTCATGAAAGCAAGCCCGGTACGTCCGGGGGACTATATTGAAATGTTTGCCGAAATTGACCTGCTTGGCAATCTGTCCACCTGTCCGGGCGGGGATTGCAGCACCGGGCATTCAAGTGATGAGGCCGCATGCTATCCGCTGAAGGTCGAGATTTATGAAACCGACCCGGCCTTGCAGGAAAAGTGGGATTGGCCTGCACCCAACGCCTATCATCATCCATAAGGTCTGATGCAACCCCGGTTTGGGAGCATCGACGGGGTTGCGTGCCTTGTCTGAATACCTGATCGGTATTGATCAAGTCCACCTAGCGGTCACGCCACTGCCCATTGACCGTGACGGACTTGATTACGGCAAACACCTTTTGATGGGGTTGCAGCTTCAGGCGAGACCCCGACCATTTCGTGATCCGGGCATGGATCTTTGGACGTCCGCTGGTTTCGGCCAGTAGGGTGGCGTCGGCATCCTGACCAAAGCACATGGTGACGTCGATGGTATCACCGGGTTCGTCACTGATTTTTGTGATGGTAACCGGGATGATGTTGTTCGCACTGATGTCGCGTGGCGGGGTGCGGGCAATCATGACATCGCGTGCGCGTACATGCAGCCGGACCTGATCGGTTTTCGGGCGCCCCAAATAGGGCACAACAAGGCGCTGTTCGCCGCATTCAAGGAAGCTGACTTCGGCCTTGGGGTCACGGCTTACGATCCGGGCGGGCAGGACGGTTCCGGCATCAAAGCGCCCGGCAAGTGGAGCCAGGTCTGTGCGTCCCAGCATCTCGAACACCGATCCGGTAGCAAGCGTTTTGCCCTGATCGATCACCACCATGTGGTCGGCAAGACGGGCGACTTCGTCAATGGCGTGCGTAACATAAAGGATCGGTATCTTGCGATGATCACGCAGCCATTCGAGATAAGGCAGTATTTCCTGCTTGCGGGCGTGATCAAGGGCCGAAAGCGGTTCATCAAGCAGCAATACATCCGGATTGGATAAAAGCGCACGGCCAAGTGCAACGCGCTGTTTTTCCCCGCCAGACAAAAGGTTGGGGCGGCGGTCCATCAAGTCCGCGATATCAAGCATCGCAAGGATGGCCTGCTGTTCGTCCTGCGGCAGTTTGCGGGGGTTGCGGCGTGCGCCGTAAAACAGGTTGTCGCGCACCGATTTGTGCGGAAACAGGCGGTTATCCTGAAACACGCAGCCAACCCGGCGTTCGCGAACTGGCACGTTGATGCCGCGCGAATGTTCAAACAGGACGTGATCGTTGATCTGGATATGACCGCGGTCAGGCCGAACCAGACCGGCAATCATGTTGACAAGCGTCGTTTTGCCGCTGCCTGATGGGCCAAACAGGGCTGTGATGCCCGGTTCAGGAATGTTGAATTCGGCCGAGAGCCGGAAATTCCTGAAATCATGTTCAACATTGACACCGATGCTCATGACGCGGCCCTCTTGCGGATACGCCGGAGCGCCAGTTCGGAAAGAAGCAACCCGGTAAAGGCAAGACCGATTGAAAGGGCTGCGAGCCGGGCCGCCGCCAGTTCGCCGCCCGGTGTCTGGATCGCGGTATAGATCGCAAGCGGCAAGGTGCGGGTTTCGCCCGGAATGTTGGATACAAACGTTATGATGGCACCGAATTCACCAAGGCTTGCGGCAAAAGCCGTAATTGCACCAGCAATGATGCCTGGAAGTGCCAAGGGCAGGGTTAATGAGAAGAACCTGTCAATCGGTCCTGCCCCCAACGTTTCGGCCGCCTGATAAAGACCGTGATTGACGTTCTCAAGGCTCAGCCGGATGGCGCGAACCTGAAACGGGAAGCTGACGATGGCAGATGCCAGTGCCGCCCCTGTCCAGCTAAAGACAAAGCGCAGGTCAAAGGTTTCATACAGCCACGCCCCCAGGGGCGCACGGGTGCCCATCGCGATCAACAACAAATAGCCCATCACAACGGGCGGAAGGATCAGCGGTAGGTGCACAATGGCATCCAGTATAAAGCGCCCGGGAAAACGACCGAGGGCAAGCGCGGTTGCGACAATAATCGCAAAGGGAAGGGCGCACGCAACAGCGACGCCAGAGATGCGCAAGCTTAGAAGAAGTGCCTCAATTTCGGCGGGGGTCAAACTGATCATTGTTCGGGCACAGTAGCCTGCGTTGTTGCAAGGGGTTCAAAGCCATAGTCGGTAAAAATCCGGCCCCCGTCATCCCCCAAAAGCCACAGCAGGAATTTTATTGCCTTGGCTTTGGCATGACCGGTGATCGACGCAATCGGATAGGTGATCGCCGGGTGGCTGTTTTCTGGGAATGTACCAATGATTTTGACCTTGTCTGAAATGCTGGCATCGGTCTGATAGACAATACCGAGCGGTGCCTCGCGGCGTTCGACAAGTACCAGAGCAGCACGAACATTATCGGCACGGGCCAGCCTCGGATTGATGGTTTCCCATTTCCCCAGGGAAGTCAGTGCCTGTTTGGCATAAATCCCTGCCGGCACGTGGTCCGGGTCACCAACGGCAATACGGTCATCCGGTCCGATTAGTGATATCAGGTCGGTGGTTGCATTTATGTCAAGCGGGGCCAGGGTGCTGTTTGTTGGTGCAATAAGTACCAGCCGGTTTGCCAGCAGGTCATAACGGCTATTGGGGGTGATCAGATCCTGACCTTCAAGCCAGTCCATCCATCTTCCGTTGGCAGAAATAAAGATATCGGCTGGCGCACCTGCCGATATCTGCCGGGCCAGTGTCGATGAACTGGCAAGTGACAGGCGGATTTTATCACCTGTTTCGCGTTCATATGTGCGGGCCGCAGTTTCAATGGCGTCGGTAAGGCTGGCAGCTGCAAATACGGTAATGTCGCGCGCCTTGGCTATTGGCGACATGCTGCCAATCGCGACAGTAGCGATCAGAAGGAAAGCAAATGAACGAAACAGTTTGCAATGGGCGTGGGCCATGGTGTTCGTAAGCGCCTGTGAATGCGAGCATTGCTTATCACTATAGCGAAAGTCACCCTTAATCAAAGGGATGCGCGAAGTGGTTCACATAAATCGCATTTAAACGGCAAGGCCCGCCGAATGGCGGGCCAAAGATCGCAAGTTCAGGTGAAAGTTTCAATTAAGAGCAGACAGCCGCACGCAGCGGATCATCTGCATCCATATTGAACCATTCATCCATATTTGTCGGAAAACCGTTTTCATCAAGCGCAGTTTCAGGCGTGATATAGCCGCGCCGTCCCTGTGCACAATTGACAAGATGAGTCAGGGCAAGGGTTTCGCCGCCCTTGCGCAGCAGCAACGTCATGACCCGTTTTTCATCCGGGTTTTCGGGATTGGAAACAAGTTTGTCGTGATCAATCGCAGTAAAGCGATTGGTGGGCGCGGAAACCAGTGTCCACGGCGCGAAGATGTTTTCGTCGGTGAAGGTTTGAATGACGCTGATGGTCTGGGGAAGACGTGCTTCGTAGCGATCAAACCATGTGTATTCATCCCAGATCATATAGCCAAACATTGCAATTGCGGCGACAAAGGGAATGACATATTTCGGGGCTTTGCGGCCCCAAAGCCGGAACAGCAACATCACCACACCAGCCGATGCAAACCCGACGACAACGGTCGTGAAGATAAAGACGTACATGCGGGGGTGGCTCCCAAATTTCTGTTATTGTTGATGGGGGTTGTTGAACCCTGATAACCGATTAGCGCAGTATCCGGTCTAGCTCAAGTTCGCCTTTCGGATCACGCTTGGCGATCTGGGCCAGAAACAGGCCCGAGGCTGCGATGGCATCAGAAAGCGCATTATGCGCCCGGAAGGGCGGCAGGTTGTGATTTCGGCGCAAGGTATCAAGTCTGAGGGCTCCGGCCTTCATTGGTTCGCCGCTGCGCCGTATATCACGCAATGCCAGAACCAGTGTATCGACCGTCGGAATTTGCAACGGAGCCCCAAAGCAGCGTTTGCACGCCTGACCAAGAAAGCCCAGTTCAATCGGCGCATGGTGGGAAATCAATACCCGGCCAGCCATTTGGGGTAACAGATGTTCAAGGGCGCTTCCGATATCGGGGGCGTTGGCGACGTCACTGTCAAAGATCCGGTGCACCACGACCGAGCTTTCGCTAAGTTCCTTGGTCGGCCGCACAAGAATATGTTCACAACTGGAAAAATCGACAGAAAGCTGGCGAATGATCACCCAGCCGAGGCTTACGATTTCGTCCTTTTTGGGATCAAAGCCGGTCGTTTCAAGATCAAGGGCGATGAACTCTGTTTCCATCACCGACCTTTCGGGATCGGCAGGCGGCACATCGTAATAGGTTCGCAAAGGCCCGGTGGCCTTGCGTTGAATGAAATCACGATACAGGCGGCTATCAAGGATCTTTTCGCGCAATCCCATAGGGTTTATGTCCCGCTTTTGCCAAAGGCGTGCTCAAGGGCACCCTGAAGGTTCTTGATCACCGAAAAGGCATCTTTCAGGTGGCTGCGCTCAAAGGCTGACAAACTTTCAGGTTGTAGAAAGTTATCGGGGGTTTCGCCGCGCCGGATCTGGCGGACCTGATGTTTAAGGCGCGTGATGCTGATGAATTCAAAGGCATCAAGAAGATCTGATGCGCCCTGATTGCTGATGGACGGGAATGCTTTGACCGCATTGAGGCGCTCGTAGGTGTTAACTGACTCCACCCCGTTGGCCAGAGCATGGATGCGGGCCAGATCAACAATCGGTACGACCCCGTTATGCTTAAGGTCCAGTGTCTTGTCATGCTCGCCGCCGCGAATCATGACGAAGTTTTTAAAGAACCCGAGCGGTACGTGATGGGTCAGGGCATTGCCCACCATATAGGCCTGAAAGATACGGTTGTCTTTGGCCTTTGAAACGATCATGCGATGTAGTTCATCAAACAGGCTTTTGGTGCCATGAACCGGGCGCAGGTCAAACCAGACGGAGCAATACATCAGGGACTTTGGTTCAGGCTGTTCGATCCATTTGTTGAAATACCTCTGCCAGGTGCGAACCGGCTGACGCCATTCATCGATCTTTGCCATCATCTCGCCGGGGCAATAGACATATCCGACCTTGTGCAGGCCATCACAAACGTATTCGGCCAGCTTCTTGAAATATTCCCCATGCTGATCGGCATCATAGGCGTCATCGATAATCAGACAGTTATCCTGATCAGAAAGGGCGGTCTGTTCCTGCCGGCCCTGCGATCCACCCGCCATCCAGACATAGGGAACAGGCGGTGGGCCGAATTGTTCCTCTGCCAGTTGCAGCAGGCGCGCGGTGGCTGCATCCGACAGGGTGGTTACGATATGTCCGGCATTGTAAGATGTCGCGCCTGCTTCGATCAGGTGGCTGAGAAGCTCTGGTACCTGAGCAATGACCTTTGCCATGTCTTCCGGGGTGGTCAGCTTGCCGATGCGTCCGGCCATGTAAACGGCCGACAGAGATTGGCGGGCGAGTAGATTGTTGGTGGTGATCATGCCAACCGCCTTGCCATCCTTCATTACGGGCAGATGGCGGATGTTATTGCGCGTCATGGTCAAAAGGGCATCGAATGCAAACTGGTCCGGATCGATGGAGATCGGCTTTTCAGTCATGATGGCCGATACCGGCTCGTCATAGCTGCGCCCAACGGCAATAACACGATTACGTAGATCGCGGTCGGTCATGATCCCGGCAACAGAACCATTGTCCTCGGTGATCAGCAGGCAGGATACGCGTTCCTTGCTCATCAATTGGCCTGCGTCGAGGATGGACGCAGATTTGTCGATGCTGACAAGATCACGTGCGATCAGGTCACTGACCTTCACACTCATCAGTTTGAGCTGGTCGTCGTCGCGGCTTTCAAGCAACTGCATACCGCTGCGCAGGCGTTCGCCACCCATTTTCGCGAAGAAATAGCTAAATTGTGGATACTTGCCCGTCAGGTCGTGGAAATCCTTTTCCGGCAGCAGGTAGCAGAGGCTGTCCTCCAGGGTTGTAATGTTATTGGCTGCGCGACCATTTTGATACATGGCGCGCACGCCAAAGCATTCGCCCTCTGACAGGCGGGCAAGCAATTGCCCGTCAGGGTCCCGGGTTTCGGTGCCGCCAGTGCGAATGATGTAGAGGTGAAGGCATTCCTGTTCCGGCGAGAGGACCTTGGTCCCCGCGCGGAAATAGCGGGCCTGCAGGCGCTTGGGCAGTGCGTTGATTTCTTCGTCTGGTAACAGATCGAACGGGTGATGCTGTTTTAGAAATTCGGCAATTTCTTCGAGTTCGATGCTCATGATTGCTTTCCTTCGCAAGGCCACGCCCTGAGGTCATTGTTGCCTGACAATGATCGAAAAGAAAAGCCCCCGGATCAGCGATCCGGGGGCCTGCAACAGTTTTTGGCAAACCGGTTGACCGATTAGTGGTCAACCGCGCTACCGGCTCCTTTCGGAACACGGATGTCTTCAATCATGACCTGGATATGCTCTGGCGGCTCAGCGGTGACTTTCGACACAGCGAAAGCAACGATGAAGTTCAGAACCATACCAACTGCACCAATGCCTTCCGGCGAGATGCCAAACAGCCAGTTTTCCGGCGTGTTTGCAATGATTGGGTCAAAGAACACACCTTTGTAGGCAAGGATATAGCCCATGGTGAAGACCAGACCGGTCAACATGCCAGCAATCGCGCCTTCGCGGTTAACCTTCTTGGAGAAGATCCCCATGATGATAACCGGGAACAGCGAGGATGCGGCAAGACCGAAGGCGAAGGCCACCACCTGTGCCACAAAGCCCGGAGGATTGTAGCCCAGATAACCGGCAATCAGGATGGCGACAGCTGCGGCAATACGCCCGGCCATCAGTTCCTGTCCTTCTGTCATGTTTGGTGTGAAGGTCCCTTTGAGAATATCATGTGATACGCCCGAAGAGATCACAAGCAGCAGGCCCGCAGCCGTTGACAGTGCCGCGGCGATACCACCAGCTGCGACCAGGGCAATAACCCAGTTCGGGAGCTGTGCGATTTCCGGGTTGGCCAGAACCATGATGTCACGGTCAACGCTCAGTTCGTTACCCTGCCAGCCGAACTCGGCTGCCTTGGCGGCAAACTCTGCGTTCGCATCGTTGTAGTACTGGATGCGGCCGTCACCGTTCTTGTCTTCGAATTTCAGAAGGCCGGTTGCTTCCCAGCGCTTCATCCAGTCCGGACGCTCTTCGAATACAAGGTTCCCGTCTTCTGCGCCAACTTCACCAGTCTGGATGGTTTCGGTCAGGTTCAGGCGGGCCATTGCACCAACTGCCGGAGCGGTGGTGTAGAGCAGCGCGATGAAGACCAGTGCCCAACCGGCCGAAGAACGTGCATCACGTACTTTCGGAACGGTGAAGAAGCGAACGATAACGTGCGGAAGACCAGCAGTACCAACCATCAGGGCAAGGGTGATTGCAAAGATATCAATCGTTGACTTGCTGGTGGTGGTGTATTCGAGGAAGCCGAGTTCCGTCACAACCTGGTTCAGGCGATCAAGCATGAATTCGCCCGTGCCATTCACGGTCGAACCGAATGCCAGCTGTGGCAGCGGATTGCCGGTCAGCTGGAATGCGATGAAGATTGCCGGAATGGTGTAGGCAACAATAAGAACGCAATATTGTGCAACCTGGGTATAGGTAATGCCCTTCATGCCGCCAAGAACGGCATAGATGAAGACGATACCCATGCCGACGATCAGGCCGGTAAGGATTTCAACTTCAAGGAAGCGCGAGAACACGATACCAACGCCGCGCATCTGACCTGCCACATAGGTAAACGAGATAAAGATCAGGCAGATAACAGCAACGATACGGGCTGCTTTGGAGTAGTAGCGATCCCCGATGAATTCCGGCACGGTGAATTTACCGTACTTACGAAGGTAAGGTGCCAGAAGCATCGCCAGCAGGCAGTAACCACCTGTCCAGCCCATCAGGTAAACCGAGCCGCCATAGCCAAGAAAGGCAATGAGACCAGCCATGGAGATAAAGGAAGCAGCCGACATCCAGTCTGCTGCGGTCGCCATGCCGTTGACGACCGGGTTAACACCTTTGCCAGCGACATAGAATTCGCCGGTGGTGCTTGCCTTGGCCCAAATCGCGATGCCGATATACAGCGCGAAACTCAAGCCGACGGCAATATATGTAAGGGTAGTAAGATCCATCTTGTCTGTCTCCCTGATCCTGCGTCAGTCGTCTTCACGAACGCCGAATTCGCGATCCAGTTTGTTCATCTTGGCCACATAGACAAAAATCAGTGCGACAAAGACGTAAATGGACCCCTGTTGAGCAAACCAGAAACCAAGCTGGAAGCCCGCTATTTCGATAGAATTGAGGGCATCGACAAACAAGATGCCGAAACCGTAGGAAACGATGAACCAGATCGCGATAAGAACCGAGACCAGCTTCACGTTTCTCTTCCAGTAGGCTGCGCTTTGTTCATCCATCGCGCGTCTCCTTCCTAGAAATGATAACTTTCCCTGCCGACATCTTTTTGTGTTGTCTTTGTCGGCTACATAAATGCGTGGCTTTGAATGCACCGAGACACACTCATTGCCCGTAATGGTCGATATCAGCTTTCGGGAGTCGCCATAAGCTAATCATTAGTCGTATAGAACAGGGTGTTAGGGCCTGTTGCCGTGGGTTGTCGGCTAAAAATAATGACGGAATCCGGTCGGTTTTTAAGGTGTGCAATGCAGCAATTCAGGCGTGCAAAATCCGAGTTGTTCGTGCCTAAAAAGTGACGTTTTTGCGCAGTACCCGACCTCTGACAGGCTTTTTGACAGCTTTCTAACGTAGAATCGTCTCCGGACTTGGCCGGTTGGGGAGGATCGTTTGCGGCTTCTGTTGTTTGAAGTTGTTAAGACAGTGCCTGTCGGTTACAAACGGGCACAGTATTTCAGGCACGTATGCATACATGCCACAGTGATCTGACCCGCAAGGGGAAGGCCCAACGAATTTTGGATGGGGAATTTAATGGCATCCTACCAGTATATTTACGTCATGAAGGACCTGACCAAGATCCTTCCGGGCGGTCGCGAGCTTTTCAAGGGCATCACGCTGTCCTTTCTGCCGGGCGTAAAAATCGGTGTTCTCGGTAACAACGGCGCGGGTAAATCAACCCTGCTGAAAATTATGGCCGGCATCGAAAAGGATTATGCCGGTGAAGCTTGGCCCGCCGAGGGCGTCAATGTCGGTTATCTTGAACAGGAACCGCAGCTTAATCCGGAAAAAGACGTTCTTGGTAACGTTATGGAAGGCTGTGGTTCGATCGTTGATGATCTTGCACGCTTTAATGAAATCAGCGGCAAATTCGCCGAGCCGATGACCGATGACGAGATGACAGAACTCCTTGCAGAGCAGGGTGAGCTGCAAGAACGCATTGATGCGGCCAATGGCTGGGATCTGGAACGCACCCTTGAAATCGCGATGGACGCCCTGCGTTGCCCGCCCAAGGATTCAGACGTTTCCAAACTTTCCGGTGGTGAGCGCCGCCGCGTGGCCCTTTGCCGTCTTCTGCTTGCAAAGCCCGACATTCTGCTGCTTGACGAACCGACCAACCATCTTGATGCGGAATCGGTTGCGTGGCTTGAACGTCACCTTGAAGATTATCAGGGTACCGTCATTCTGGTTACCCACGATCGTTACTTCCTTGATAACGTTACGGGCTGGATTCTTGAGCTTGACCGAGGTCAGGGTATCCCGTTCGAAGGTAACTATTCCTCGTGGCTGGAACAGAAGCAGAAGCGTCTGGAACAGGAAGCCCGTCAGGAAGGCAGCCGTCAGAAACAGTTGGCGACCGAATTGGACTGGATCCGTCAGAACCCGAAAGGCCGTCAGGCGAAATCCAAGGCCCGTGTTCGTGCCTATGATGATCTTGTTGCCGAGGCGGCAAAAGCTGTCCCGGATTCAACCAAGATCGTTATTCCGATTGCCGAGCGTCTCGGGAATGAAGTCATCACCGCCGAAGGCCTGACCAAGGCGTATGGTGACAAGCTTCTGTTCGAGAACCTTGATTTCCGTCTGCCGCCAGGTGGTATCGTTGGTGTCATTGGTCCGAACGGTGCAGGTAAAACGACACTGTTCAAGATGCTGACCGGCAGCGAAACCCCGGATGCAGGCGATCTGAAGATCGGTGAAACCGTTAAGATGGGCTATGTCGATCAGTCGCGTGACTCGCTTGATCCGAACAAGACGGTTTGGCAGGAAGTTTCCGATGGTCTTGACGAGATTCTTCTGGGCAAGCGCCCGATGAGCTCACGCGCGTATGTTTCGCAGTTTGCCTTCAAGGGCGCGGACCAGCAGAAAAAGGTCGGTCAGTTGTCCGGCGGTGAACGTAACCGCGTTCATTTGGCCAAGATGCTGAAATCCGGCGCGAATGTCTTGCTGCTTGACGAACCGACCAACGATCTTGATGTCGATACGCTGCGTGCGCTTGAAGAAGGTCTTCTGGAATTTGCCGGTTGTGCTGTGGTTATCTCGCACGATCGCTTCTTCCTTGACCGTATCGCGACCCATATTCTTGCTTATGAGGGCAACTCGCATGTCGAGTGGTTCGAAGGTAACTATCAGGAATATGAGGCGGATTACAAACGCCGCTATGGTGAAGAGGCAAGCCGCCCGCACCGCATCAAATACAAGCCGCTTACCCGTTAAGCTGGTTTGTCGCGTTAAGGAAAAGGCCACCGTCAGGTGGCCTTTTTTTGTTTTGGTGATAGACAAATAAAAAAGCCACCGTCTCAAGGAGGGTGGCTTCTGCATTCTTTTTTGCGGCGTTTCTTAAAGGCCGGTTTTTGCCTTAAGTGCCTCTGTCAGGGCGCTGACATCGTCATTATTCTGCTGGATGACCGATGTGAATTCGTCACGCTGGGTGATGCCCATGCTCAGACCTTCGATGGAAACATCAATGATCTTGTAGCTGTCATCAAAGACCCGCATCCGCCAGACAATGTTGATTGGTGGGCCGTCAGGACGGACAAATTGCGATTCTACAAAGGTATCCTTGTTCTTCTGGACCTCATTGCCGACGACAAACTGCTCGCCGTTAAATTCCTTGAACTGGTTGGCATAATTCAGGGCCAGATAGTTCTGCAGAAGAACAGAAAACTCTTCGATCTCGTCTTTGGAAATTGACCGCCAGTAGCGCCCGAGAACGAATCGCGACACAACGTCCATCGCAAAGTAGCGATCCATCAGGGAGACGAACTTCTTGCGACGCACATCATCAGCAAGTGTCTGGTCGGTGAGTTCGTTGATGGCTTGATCAGCCATCGTCTGAATGACGTTGGCCGCACTGGTTTCCACAGCGACTTCTGCGATGACACCCGGATGCGAGCTGTTTGCCATCGACGGACCAGGCCAAGCCGCTGCGATGGCGATCATCGCGGCGGCTGGTATGGCGATCTTGCTGTTTGCCATGACGGGCTCTTATTCGCTTGCAGCTTCGACAGCATCGTCGAAGTCAAAAGATGCGCTTTCGTCTTCAACAGCCGTTGCCGGTGCCGGGGCACCGTTACGGATCAGCGTGTTGCGCTGCTGACGATAGAGGCTGCGAAGTGCTGCATAGTAATCAATTGATGATTTCTGCAGTTCGTTGAGCTGGTTGATCGTCGCATAACGATAATGCAGCGCGCTCAGACCGATCGAACCAAGATAAAGAGCTTCTGCAGTGTCGCTGTTTTCAGCGCCCCAGGTCAGCGGGTTGGCAAAGTAATCAACGGCAAGGCCGGTTGTATCACGCAGGTTGGACGGGCCAAGCAACGGCAACACAATGTAGGGGCCGCCGCCAATGCCATAATGCGCAAGCGTCTGACCAAAATCTTCGCGGCGATACGGAATGCCGAAATCAGTGGCAACATCGTTGAAGCCCAGAAGACCAATGGTCGAGTTCATGATGAAACGCTGGAATGAGGCAGCAGCCTGATCCGGGTCACCTTGGAGCAACGCGTTGAACGAGTTCAACGGTTCGTTGATGTTGCGCACAAAGCTTCTGACCGACGTTTTGACCGGTTCCGGGGCGATGTCGCGGTACCACATGGCAGCGGGATACAGGACCATAAAGTCCACAGCCCCGTTTACGCCATGAACGACGCGGTTTACCGGCTCAATCGGATCGTAGTCACTCATGTCCTGAGCAGGTTCTGTGGATGCGCACGCGGTCAGCAAAGACAGCGATCCTGCGGCACAAAGTGAAAGCAAAGCTCGAAACTTCATTATTTTTAGCCAACCGATGTTCGATACACAGACTTCCCCTGACCCAAAACGCTTTTCAGTGAAAACACCAAAAAACGTTACCGATCAACCTTCTGTCGGGAAGGGCGATCACGTAACGCGCACGCCTCAGATAACCATCTGGTTAGCATAGGGGGAATTTAAACACCAGCATACAAAAAGTTGATCGGGATCAAGCAGTTTTGTGGTGTGATGTTTATGCAACACAATTGTGTGCGAAATTATCCCTTGAACAAATATAAACATATCTTTATATCTTTGTCATCGACGTGGAGGTCATTGACATGGAACAGGTTCTTGCAAGATTGCGTGCGGCTGCCGAGGCAACGCGGCTTCGTCTGTTGGCAATCTGTGCCGAGTGCGAACTGACTGTCAGTGAGATCACCCAGATCATCGGTCAAAGCCAGCCCCGCGTATCCCGGCATCTTAAACTGCTGTGTGAGGCGGGCTTGCTGGTCCGTTTCCGCGAGGGCACGTGGGTATTTTACCGCACGCCGCATTCCGGCCCCGGGGCTGATCTTGTTCAGCCTGTGCTGGATCTTTTGCCCAAGGATGACGAAACACTGTCTTTGGACCGTGCCCGTCTTGAACAGGTCAAGGCCGAGCGCGAGAAAATCGCGACAGAGTATTTTCGCGCAAACGCCAAGGACTGGGACCGGATCAGATCACTGCATATTGATGAGGCCGTGGTCGAAAAGGCACTGCTTGAAGCGGTTGGAGATCTGACGGGTGGACGGATTCTTGATGTTGGTACCGGCACCGGGCGCATACTTGAACTTTTGGGGCATGAAGCCGAAGAAGGCGTTGGCGTTGATATGTCGCGCGAAATGCTGGCCGTGGCCCGTGCAAGATTGCAACGTGCGGATTTGTCCAACTGTCTTGTTCGGCAAGCAGATATGTATCAGTTGCCTTATCCGGGCGGCATGTTTGACCTTGTGACTCTTCACCAAGTGCTTCATTTCGCTGAAAAACCTGAAGCGGCCCTTGCTGAAGCTGCGCGGGTGCTCGCACCGGGGGGCAAGCTTGTCATCGTTGATTTTGCCCAGCACGAACATGAAGAGCTTCGAGAGGAACACGCGCATCGCCGTCTTGGATTTGATGATGCGTCACTTAATGCCTGGTTCCGCGCAAACAAGCTTGAGCCCGACAATGTGATCAGCTTGCCCGGCAAGCCGCTGACGGTTCGGATATGGGCTGCGCATCCGGCTCCGGGGGACGTTGCGGATGCAGGTGAAAAAAGATCAGAGAAGGCCGCAGAGTAACACGCGCCAGTTTACGAAATTACCACGATAAAAAGACCCGAGGATCCACCCCAAGGGACATCGAAGACAGGATTGAAATATTGATATGATGACGGTTCAGGAAATTAAGGCAGTACGCAAAAACCTTAAGGTTTCTTTCGAATTCTTCCCGCCGAAAACCGAGAAGATGGAAGAAACCATGTGGCGGTCAATCCGTCGGCTCGCGCCGCTCAACCCGTCTTTTGTGTCAGTGACCTATGGTGCTGGCGGCACAACGCGTGGTCGTACTCATGGCAGTGTGACCCGAATTCAGGGCGAAACCGGTATTCCTGCCGCCGCCCATCTGACATGTGTCGGCCATACCAAGGAAGAAATTGACCAGATCGCCCGCAGCTATTGGAACGAAGGTATTCGATCAATCGTCGCCCTTCGCGGTGATTTGCCGGATGCAGGCGATACATACGAACCGACGCCGGGTGGCTACGCCTATGCAGTGGATTTGGTTGCGGGCCTTAAAGAAATCGCTGATTTTGATATTTCGGTGTCGGCTTATCCTGAAACGCATCCGGATGCCCCGAGTGCGGATTTCGAGATCGAGTATCTCAAACGCAAAATCGACGCGGGTGCGAACCGGGCAATTACGCAGTTCTTCTTTGACAACGAAACATATCTTCGGTTCCGTGATAAATGTGTGGCTGCGGGCATTGATGCCCCGATCGTTCCGGGGATTTTGCCAGTAACCAACTTTGGCTCTCTCTTGAAATTTGCGGACATGTGTGGTGCTTCTGTACCGCAGCGTTTGCATTGGCGTTTCGAAGGATTGGACGAGGATCCTGACACGCGCCGCATGGTTGCTTTCCACGAAGCGATTTCGCAGGTGGAAGGTCTGATCAGCGAAGGCGTTACCGACTTCCATTTTTATACGCTTAACCGTGCCGAACTTACATATGCCATCTGTCATGCGCTTGGCATTCGCGGGCCTGAACAGGCAGCCGCCTGATCGTCCCTTTTGCTTATGACCATGACGCATGAAGAATTGACTGGATAAAAATGATGAATGACCGCAAGGAACGCATTGCCCTGCTGCGCAAACGGGCCGAGGAAAAGATACTGATCCTTGATGGCGCGATGGGCACGATGATCCAGAAACACTCGCTGTCCGAGGAGGATTACCGCGGAGCGCGTTTTGCTGACTGGAAGCAGGATGTAAAAGGCAATAACGATCTTTTGTCCCTGACCCAGCCGGACATCATCAAGGATATCCATTTGCAGTACATCGCGGCGGGTGCGGACCTGAACGGGACGAACACGTTCAGCGCGACGACGATTGCCCAGGCTGATTACGGCATGGAAGATCTGGCGTATGAGATCAACTATGAAAGTGCCAAAATCGCGCGTGCGGCTTGTGATGAGTGGGAAGCATCCCATCCTGGGGATGTGCGGTTTGTGAATGGTGCAATTGGTCCGACCAACCGGACGGCTTCGATTTCGCCGGATGTGAATAATCCGGGGTTCCGTGCCATCACCTTTGACCAGCTCAAAGAGGCCTACAAGGAAGCGGCCAAGGGCCTGCTTGATGGCGGGGCGGACACGCTGCTGGTTGAGACGATCTTTGATACACTAAACGCCAAGGCGGCGTTGTTTGCCATTGATGAAGTTGTCGAAGAACGTGGTGAAGATGTTCCAGTGATGATTTCGGGCACGATTACCGATGCATCGGGTCGCACCCTTTCTGGGCAGACCACCGAGGCGTTTTACAATTCTGTGCGTCATACCAAGCCGTTTTCAATTGGACTTAACTGTGCATTGGGTGCCGAACAGCTGCGCCCCTATGTTCAGGAACTCTCGCGTATTGCGGAATGCCGTGTCTCGGTCTATCCGAACGCCGGTCTGCCGAACGAGTTTGGTGAATATGATCAGTCGGATTCCGAAATGGCCGAGCTGGTCAAGGAATGGGCGGAGACGGGTATGGTGAACCTGTTGGGTGGATGCTGCGGTACAACGCCACCACACATCAAGGCGATTACCGACGCCGTTGCCAATGCCAAACCGCGCACCGTGCCGAAATTCGAGCCGCGCATGCGTCTTTCCGGCCTTGAGCCGTTTGATGCCGCATAGTCCCGATATTGATTGCTGAAAAGAGATCGAAAAGACCCATGACCGACATTTCCAGATTTATCAATATTGGCGAACGGACCAACGTCGCCGGATCGCTGAAATTCAAGAAGCTGATCGTCGAGGAAGATTACGATGCAGCGGTTGAGATTGCCCGTCAGCAGGTCGAAAATGGCGCGCAGATCATCGATATCAACATGGATGATGCGATGCTTGATGCCGAAACGGCGATGGTCAAGTTCATCAACCTGGTTGCAGCGGAGCCTGACATCGCGCGTGTGCCGATCATGGTCGACAGTTCCAAATGGAACGTGATTGAGGCCGGTCTGAAATGCCTGCAGGGCAAGGGGATCGTCAACTCAATCAGTCTGAAGGAAGGCGAAGAACCCTTCATCGCACAGGCCAAGATGCTGCGCCGCTATGGTGCAGCGGTTGTCGTCATGGCCTTTGACGAGAAAGGCCAAGCCGACACGGTTGATCGCAAGTTCGAGATTTGCAAACGAAGCTATGACGTGCTGGTCGAAAAGGTCGGTTTCCCGCCCGAGGACATCATTTTCGATCCAAACATCTTCGCCGTCGCAACCGGCATCGAAGAACACGACAACTATGCTGTCGACTTCATCGAAGCTTGCAAGCTGATCAAAAAAAACCTGCCATACGCCAAGATTTCAGGCGGTGTTTCCAACGTTTCCTTCTCGTTCCGGGGCAACAACCCGGTCCGCGAGGCGATGCATTCGGTGTTCCTGTATCACGCCATCCAGGCGGGACTGGATATGGGTATCGTTAATGCCGGTCAGCTGGTTGTTTACGAAGAAATTCCCGAAGAACTGCGTGAACGCGTTGAAGACGTCATTCTGAACCGTCGTTCGGATGCGACTGATCGTCTGCTTGAAGTCGCCGAGAAATACAAAGGCACAGGCGGGCCAGAGAAAAAGGCCGACCTTGAATGGCGTAAAAAGCCGGTCAATGAACGTCTGGCCCATGCGCTGATTAACGGTATTGCCGAATATGTCGAGGAAGATACCGAAGAAGCCCGTCAACAGGCCGACAAGCCGCTTCATGTGATTGAGGGTCCGTTGATGGATGGCATGAACATTGTTGGTGACCTGTTTGGCGCCGGTAAGATGTTCCTGCCGCAGGTGGTGAAATCCGCCCGTGTGATGAAAAAGGCGGTCGCCTATCTGATTCCCTTCATCGAAGAGGAAAAAGACGGCAAGCACGAAACCAATGGCAAGATCTTGCTGGCGACGGTCAAGGGCGATGTTCATGACATTGGCAAGAACATTGTGGGTGTCGTTCTGCAATGTAACAACTTCGAGGTCATTGACCTTGGGGTGATGGTGCCGACCCAGAAAATCATCGAAACCGCCAAGGCGGAAAATGTCGACATGATCGGTTTGTCGGGACTGATTACGCCGTCGCTTGAAGAGATGACCTATGTCGCAGCCGAAATGGAACGCCAGGAGCTTGATATCCCGCTTCTGATTGGCGGGGCGACAACGTCGAAAGTGCATACTGCGGTTAAAATCGCGCCGAACTATCTGAAGTCTTCGGTGGTTTATGTGATTGATGCGTCGCGCGCAGTGGGTGTGGCCAGCAATCTGCTTTCAAAAACCAACGGCGAACGTTTTGCCGAGGAAATCCGCAACGAATATGTTGCGATGGCTGAAAAGCATGCCGCACAGCAACTGCAGAAAAAGCGTTTCTCGATCGTCGATGCGCGTGCAAACAAGGTTCAGCTTGACTGGGAGAACTTTGAAGCACCGGTTCCGCTCAAACCCGGTATCACCCTGTTTGAAGAGTTCGATCTTGAAGAGCTGGTGTCACGCTTTGACTGGAAACCGTTCTTCGAGACTTGGGAACTTCATGGGCGTTTCCCAGACATCCTGAAGGATGAAAAGGTCGGCGAAACGGCGCGTAGCCTTTACGCGGACGCGCAGGAAATGCTTAAAAAAATCGTTGCCGAGAAATGGTTCAAGCCCAAAGCAGTTGTCGGTCTGTGGCCTGCCAACTCGGTAGGTGACGATATCGAGGTGACTCCGGCGCCAGAGAAGAATGAGCCGGTGATGCTCCATACCCTGCGTCAGCAGATGTATCGCGAGAACAACAAGCGTCCGAACCGCGCGTTGGCCGACTATATCGCGCCAAAAGACAGTGGCAAGACCGACTATATCGGCGCCTTTGTTGTTACCGCCGGGCCAGAAGTCGAAGAAATCTCTGGCAAGCTTGAAGCCGAGCATGATGATTACAATGCCATCCTGGTCAAGGCTCTTGGCGACCGCTTCGCCGAGGCTTTTGCAGAGCATATGCACGAAAAAGTTCGTAAAGAGCTTTGGGGCTATGCACCGGACGAGGCGCTTGGCAATGATGATCTGATTGCCGAAAAGTATCGCGGTATCCGTCCGGCACCTGGCTATCCGGCCTGCCCGGAACATACCGAGAAAGGCATTCTTTGGGATCTTTTGGATGCAGAGAAGAATGTTGGTGTGTCACTGACTGAAAGCTATGCCATGACGCCAACCTCTTCGGTGAGCGGTTTTTACTTTGCCAACCCGGATGCCAAGTATTTCGGCCTTGGCAAAATCGAACGCGATCAGGTGGAAAGCTATGCCGAGCGCAAAGGCATGACCTTGGCCGAGGCGGAACGTTGGCTTGCCCCGAATTTGAATTACGATCCGCGTCAGGCGAAATAACCGCCTGTCCGGTCGCAATGAAAAGCCCCGCAGACTGCACTCTGCGGGGCTTTTTTTACAGGCATGTGCTGAACGGCTCTAGTGCGTGGCGTGACAAAACTTGCCGCGCTCGGTAATGCCAACAATCACGATGGCAATCAGCCCTAATACAAAGTAACCAGCCAAAAGCGGGATCACAGTACCATTGAACTGCTGGCCGATGATGCCGCCAGCAATCACGCCAATCAGCGTGCTATAAACACCGATCATCGAGGACGCGGTGCCAGCAATTGCACCGACCGGTTCCATGGCCAGTGAATTGAAGTTTGGCATGGTCAACGAGAAGCAAAACAGGATCGTGGTCAGTCCGATGCCAAACAACAGCAATGGCGGTTGTCCATCGAACCAGATTGCAATCAGAACATTGATCAGGCTGCTGGCGGTCATGATGAACAGGGCGATATGCGATATCTTGTGCATCCCGATCTTGCGCACCAGGCGCGCATTGACGAATGACGAGAAACTCATGCAGGCGGCAATCATTCCAAAGACCAGCGGGAACCAGACACCAAGGCCATATACTTCGGTTTCAAAGACTTGTTGCGCAGATCCGATATAGGCCATCAGGCAGGCGAACATCATGCCCATTGCCGAGGCATAACCAAATGTCTGACGATTGGTGACAGTGGTTTTGATGTCGCGACCGATCCGCGGCAAAGAAAGTCTGTGTCGATATTCCGGGTGCAGTGTTTCGGGCATGCGCAGCAGATACCAGCAGACAATCGCAATCGCGAGGACAAGTGTGCTGACAAAGATCATGTGCCAATCGGCAAGCGCAAGGATAAGGCTGCCCGATGCCGGTGCAAACACCGGCAAAATGATGAAGACCATCATGACAAACGACATGACGCGCGCCATTTCACGTCCTGCAAAACAATCACGTGTGATTGCCATGGTCAGAACCCTTGGTGCAGCAGCACCAAGCCCCTGAACAAAGCGCGCAATAAGAAGATGTTCATAGCTGTTGGCAAAGATCGCCATCACAGTGCCAATGCAATAGATGCCAAGGCCAGCGATAAGCGTGGGGCGGCGCCCAAAGCTGTCGGCAAGTGGGCCATAAACAATCTGCATCAGGCCAAATGCGATCATGAAGACATAAATCAGCATCTGCATGCGATTGCCGTCCTCAATGCCGAAATCTTCTGCAATCGGGCCAAAGGCCGGCAAAAGGTTATCAATCGACAGGGCAACAAGGCCGATTGTGATCGCCATCAGACAGATGAATTCAACAAGTCCGGGCAACGGGCGAGCTGTCTGCGTACCCGTTGGTCGAGGGTCATTCATTATTTTTGGTTCCGTTGAGAACGGTTGGTGGCGGCATTGCTCTTACGCAATATGCGCAGAATGGTGCATTTCGTGCGTTTTTGGCAATGACGGTTTTCTTAAACGGGATCGCGGCATTGTGGGGCGCTGAATCCAAGTCACTTGTTTTTGCATATCCACCCCGATCAATCAATGGGCGTCAGCAATGCGAAAATATCCGTGGTGGTACTTGTCTTTACCCTTTATTCGCAGGAAAAGCTGATCCTATGATCACTCCAAATCCCGCATCGCCAACTCTGGTATAGTTGAAATGGCTGAAAAGCTTCTGAAATCGAACATTTTTCTGAACCGTCTGCGCCGCATCGTCAAAAGCGAACAGCTGGTTCTGTCGATTTTGGCTTTGCTGGTCGGGGCATTGGCCGGGGGCGGGACGATCCTGTTTCGTGATGGCTTGTTGTTCATACAGTCGCTGTTTTTCGGAACTGCCGAAGAAGACCTTCATCGTCATCTAAGCGAAATCCCCGTCTGGCAACTTATCCTTGCACCGACAGTCGGTGGTCTGATCGTGGGTGTTTTCATCTATAAGTTTCTGCCCGACAAGCGCCCCCATGGAGTTGCCGATGTGATTGACGCGGCATCATTTCATGATGCGCGTATGTCGACCCGTTGCGGGATCAAAAGTGCAATTGCCAGTGCGCTGTCGCTGGGCAGTGGTGCGTCGCTCGGTCGTGAAGGGCCGGTCGTCCATATGGGGGCGTCGTTCGGGGCGTGGCTTGCGCGGATACTTCATTTGCGGCGTTCGGCGTCACGAACGCTTTTGGGCTGTGGCGTGGCATCAGCGGTGGCCGCATCGTTTAACGCGCCGCTGGCCGGTGCATTGTTTGCGCATGAAGTGGCACTTGGCCACTATGCCTTGACGGCATTCGCACCGATTGTGCTGGCATCCGTGACCGGCACAGTCATTACGCGCATCTATTTCGGAGACGAGGTCGCTTTTCTTATTCCCGGTCATGAGATTCAATCTTTCTGGGAATTTCCGGCCTTTGCTTTGTTGGGGATTATTGCCGGTATTGCCGCCGTTCTGGTCGTGCGTGCCATTCCGGTCGTGCAAAAGACCGCAAATCGGACCAATGCACCGCTTTGGCTGCGGCCAGCTGTTGCCGGTTTGGTTGTCGGTTTGGTTGCCTTGATCTTTCCGCAAATTGTTGGCGTTGGTTACGGGGCGATGAACGACGCGCTCAATGAAAGCTATAACCTGACTTTCCTGTTTGGTTTGCTGATTGCCAAGGGTTTTGTGGTGTCTGTGTGTATGGGGCTCGGCTTTGCAGGTGGCATGTTCAGTCCGGCCCTTTTCCTTGGTGCTATGTTGGGCGGCGCTTTCGGAATTATCGCGACCAGTGCTTTTCCCGAACTGTCATCAGGGTATTCGGCTTACACCCTTGTGGGAATGGGGGCGGTGGCGGCAGCAGTGCTTGGCGCGCCAATCTCAACGACGCTGATCATTTTTGAGCTGACCGGTGACTACGCCCTTACGGTGGCCGTGATGGTGGCGTCTGTTCTGGCGTCCGTTGTGATGGATCAGTTCCAGGGTGGATCATTTTTCCAGTGGCAGTTGAAATGCCGCGGTTTGTCGACCCGTTGGGGTCGGGAAGTCAATTTGTTGCGCACGATCAAGGTCGCCGAGATCATGAAGCGCGAATATGAGACAGTCCCGCTGACAGAAGGGCTGACCACCGTGCGCGAAAAATTGATCAATGCGCCATATTCCGAACTGTTTGTGATTGACGATCAGGGCAAGTTGCATGGCACGATCACGTTGACGGATTTGCGCCACGCCGCATTTGACCCCAATCTCGGCGACGAAGTCACGGCCGGTGAGGTCGCACGTTCAAAACCGCCGGTATTGTATCGTACAGACAGTATCGAAAAAGCCATCAAACTGATGGAGCAAACAGGCGAGGAACATTTGCCAGTTCTTAACAGTGCCGAAGAACGCCATATCATCGGCTTTGTGCATGAAAAGGACGCGATGATGGCCTACAACAACGCCTTGCTTGAACTGCAAAGCGAAGAGCGCGGTGATGCGCCGCCCAAACTGTTCTAGTGGGCGATCCCCGATAAAAAAGAGCAGCGCTATACCGCGCTGCTCCGTTCAAGGTGTTAAGGCCTGCCTAATCAGGCGGCCAACGCGGGTTGCTGTCGTGCTGGTTGACCAGACATGACTTGGGCTGCAACCCGACTATCAAGGCCGGCAACGTTTTCCGGAAGGTCAGCTGCAGCCTGTTGAGCTGCATCATCAATTTCCAGCCGTTCTTTGCGTTTCTCGATCTCGGCCTTTTCGTCACGTTTCTCGTCCTTTGTTGGCGGACTCAAACTGTCACGAAGGGCGGATTTGAATTCTTCCTCGGCATCCTGCTCAGCAGTTGCAGGATCGTCACTGGCCGGATCAGAATTTGACGAGAAGACTCCATTGGAGGCCTTGTCGCCGGAGGTGGCATCGTTGCTTTGGTCCGCAACATTCGCCATTGCGTCGGCAAAGGATGTCGACCCGCTTCCGGTTGTTTGCATTTCCAGCATGACCGCCTGCACCGAGTCAGACAAATCGCTGAACTTGGTGCCATAAAAGGTCGGTTGTGCAGATTTGCTGCTTTGTGGTGTTGCGCTAAATGCGCTGTATTTGTCGATACCTTCGGGTCCACCATCCTTAGATACTGAAGTTTTGGGCGACGATATCGGAAGCCCAAACCCCAATCCAAGAAGACTGTTCATGAAAAATATCCTTCTTCATGGATATACACAGCACCACGCCAAACAAAAGGCGAAGCTTTTGCAAGGCGTGACGCGAACCGGAAAAATTCATGCAACTTCAAGACCATTGGCACTTTTCCAAAGGTCTGCTGATCTCATCAGCCTTGCATTCAGCCAAAAATCTTTGGTGTGGGGATTTTATCTGTCTTGAGCGGCATAATTTACCCATTATCCAACAGGTTATAAGCTGCCACCCCTAACGGACGATCGGATAAGTGCAAGGCGACGGGCAATATGCCTATGATACTGACAGCATGAATGATGCCGGGTTCGGAGGCCTTTAATGCACCTTCATCTGATTGGGGGCGCGCGTCCCAACTTCATGAAAATCGCACCGCTATGGCATGCGTTGCGTGGGCACCTGAAAATCCGGCCGGTATTTGTTCACACCGGTCAGCACGCCGATGCAGTTATGACCAGTGACATCTGGCATGATCTTGGACTTCCGAAGCCCGATCATGTTCTCGGTTGGAAATCGTGCGAAACCCGTGATCCGATGGCAAAGATGATGCAGGCCTACGAGGCACTTTGCCATGATCACAGGCCTGACATGGTTTTGGTGGTAGGGGATGTGAATTCATCGCTGGCAGGAGCGATGGTTGCAGCTGAAATGCGAATTCCCATCGTGCATCTTGAAGCAGGGCTGAGATGTTTTGATCCCGCCATGCCAGAGGAGCAAAACCGTATCGCCATTGATCACAGGGCGGATCTGTTGCTGACCCCGTCGATGGATGCGGATGACAATTTACGGGCCGAGGGGATCGCGCCAAACCGCATCAAGCTGGTTGGCAATATCATGGCCGATACACTGTCGATGGTGGGGGCACAAATCGAGAAGGCCGATACAGTCGGCAAAGCCGGGCTGAAAAAGCGGCGCTATGTCCTTGCCACTATACACCGCCAAAGCAATGTCGATGGTGCCGCTCGGTTGAGGCAGATATGCGGGGCGCTGGTTGAACTTGCGAGGAACGAAGAGGTCTGTTTCGTCCTTCACCCGCGTACCGAACAGCGTCTTGATGCATTGGGTTTGACTGACGAGTTGACCGCAGCAGGCATTCGGTTGTTGCCGCCGATGGGCTATGTCGGGTTTACCAGTTTGATGCGTCATGCTGGTGTGGTTGTTACAGACTCTGGCGGGGTACAGGAAGAAACCAGCCTTCTTGGTGTTCCATGCCTGACGCTGCGAAAATCAACCGAACGCCCAATCACCATTACGCAGGGAACCAATCGGCTTGTCGCGGTTGATCAGCTAACCGGGGCGGTCACGGCGGCACTTCACGCTTCTGGTAATCGCACCCGTGTTTCTGCCAAGATTCCGTTATGGGATGGCAACACTTCTCCGCGTGTAGTGACGGAACTCGAAGCCTTTCTGGGCTTCTAGGCTGGTTGGTGAGAACGTTGGTGCGAAAGGCTTGGTTGATGCCCGCGATGTGGTGCAGAATGTAAAAATCGACGGGTCAATATGGAACGACACTGGCCCCGTTCGCACAGCGTGATATATATGCGGTCATGATGGATGATCCCTTCGAAATTGATGAATTCGCAGCCAGCCCTGAAATGCGTCTGGCCGATACACCGACCCCGGCATATCTCAACAATCTGAATGCCGAGCAGCGCGATGCTGTCGAAATACTTGATGGACCTTTGCTGGTTCTGGCGGGGGCAGGCACCGGGAAAACGCGCGTTTTGACCACGCGCCTGGCGCATCTTCTGGAAACCAAGGCGCAGAGCGAACGCCTGCATCCCCAGCAGATCCTTGCCGTGACCTTTACCAACCGTGCGGCAAAGGAAATGCAGGAACGTGTCGCTCAGGCGCTTGGGCGTCCTGTTGAAGGCTGGTGGTTGGGAACCTTCCATTCGCTTTCGGCGCGCCTGTTGCGCCGCCATGCGGAACTGATCGGGCTGCAATCAAACTTCACCATCCTTGATAGCGATGATCAGGTCCGGCTGCTTAAGCAGATCATGGATGCCGAACAGATCGATCCGAAAAAATGGCCAGCCAAGCAACTGATGGGCATCATTCAGCGCTGGAAGGACAAGGGTTTGACGCCCGAACGGGTCAATGAAAGTGTCGAGTTCGCCAATGGCGGAGCCAAGCACCTGTATAAGATTTATCAGGAACGCCTCAAGGTCCTGAATGCGTGTGATTTTGGGGATCTGTTGCTGCATTGCCTGACCCTGTTCCAGCAGCATCCGGAAGTTCTGAAGCAGTATCAGAATACCTTCCGCTACATTCTGGTCGACGAGTATCAGGACACCAACGTGGCCCAGTATCTATGGCTGCGCGCAATGGCGATGGTTCATCGAAATATCTGCTGTGTCGGTGATGATGATCAGGCGATCTATAGCTGGCGCGGGGCAGAAGTTGGCAACATCTTGCGCTTTGAGTCTGATTTCCCGGGCGCGAAAGTCGTTCGTCTTGAGCAGAATTATCGCTCCACGCCGCATATTCTGGCCGCGGCATCCAAACTGATCACGTTTAACGACGGACGTTTGGGCAAGCAGCTTTGGACGGAAATCGATAGTGGCGAAAAGGTCTTTGTCAAAGGTGTTTGGGACGGTGAAGCAGAGGCGCGCCTGATCGGTGACGATATCGAAGCCCTGCAAAGCAAGGGTGTTGGTGCATCTCAGATCGCTATTCTGGTGCGGGCCGGTTTCCAGACCCGTGAGTTTGAAGAACGGCTGATCACGCTTGGTATCCCTTATCGGGTTGTTGGCGGCCCACGCTTCTACGAGCGTCAGGAAATCCGTGATGCGCTGGCCTATATCCGACTTGTTGCGCAGCCCAATGACAGTCTGGCGTTTGAGCGCATCGTCAATGTGCCCAAGCGCGGGGTGGGCAAGGCAACGCTTCAAACCCTGCATCAATATTCGCGCGATCAGGCGATCTCGCTTCCGGATGCGGCGCGGGATCTGATTGATACCGAGGAACTCAAGCCCAAGATGCGCCAAAGCATCGGTGGGCTTTTGGCTGATTTCAAACGCTGGCGCGAGATGCTTGGCAACAGCAGCCATGTCGAAGTCGTTGAAACCGTTCTGGATGAAAGCGGCTATAGCGACATGTGGCGGACATCAAAGGAAATTGATGCGCCCGGCCGTCTGGAAAACCTGAAAGAACTGGTGTCTGCAATTGGCGAGTTCGAGAACCTGACCAGCTTCCTGGAACATGTCTCTTTGGTGATGGAAAACGCGCAGAACGATCATGAGGAAAAAGTCACCATCATGACCCTGCACGCCGCCAAGGGACTTGAGTTCGATTACGTTTTCTTGCCCGGTTGGGAAGAGGGCGTCTTTCCCCATCAACGCGCAATGGATGAAAGCGGGGTCAAGGGCCTCGAGGAAGAACGTCGTCTGGCTTATGTCGGGATTACCCGGGCGCGTAAACGTGCGACCATTTGTTATGCAGCCAATCGGCGCATCTATAACCAGTGGCAATCGGCCCTGCCATCGCGCTTTGTCGATGAATTGCCTGATGAGCACATTGAACGCAGCAGTGACACCGGCCTTGGCGGGCATGGTGGCAATCATTCGCCCGGTGCCTGGGGTGCTGATGACTGGATGAAGATGCCAAGTTGGGCCAGCGACAATACCCCGTCGCGCAATCCGGTATCCGGTGCGGGGGAGCGCAAATTCGCATCCAGTGGTTGGCAGGATCGCGTACGCAAGAACGTGATTGATGTGAAGCCGGATGGTGAAGCCAGCTATTCCACCAATTCGAAATCGTCGAAATACAAGGTGGGTGATACGGTGCGCCATCGTAAGTTCGGCTCAGGCACCGTGCGGGCTGTCGATGGCAATAAGCTGGAGATCCAGTTTGAAAGTGTCGGCACGAAGAAAGTGGTCGACAGCTTTATCCTGCCGGGGTAAGCCCCGGGCAACATTTTCGGATGACCGATTTAACCGGGCAGGGCACATTCGCCGCCCACACAAGCGAGAAGCGACATGACTGAACCCGTTCTTTGCTACAACTTTCAGTTCGAAGTTGATAGCGCCTATGCGCAAGTCTTTGCCGATGCGCTGTTTGATTATTGCGATGCGCTTTCGCATTTCGAACGTGATGGTGATCCGGCAGCACCTTGGCGGGTTGAGGGGTTCGCTAGCGAGATGTTTGACAAGGGCGCTGTCGAAACGGCGGTTTCGATCATGGCATCCGCTGTCGGGATCGAAACACCGACCGTGACATTTGGCACCTATGAGCCAAAAGACTGGGTTGGTGAAAACCTGCGCAGCTTCAAGCCGATCTCGGTTGGGCGGTTCTTTGTTCATGGCTCGCACTGGGAAGAGGAACTCCCGGTATCAAAAACCGCTTTGCAGGTCGATGCCGGTCTGGCGTTCGGGTCTGGTGAACATCAGACCACCAAAGGCTGTCTTGCTGCAATCGATTGGCTGGCCAAACGCGGACCGCGTCAGAATGCGCTTGATATGGGCTGCGGGTCGGGCATTTTGGGCATGGCATGTGCCAAAACCTGGCGCTGCCCGGTGATGATGGCCGATATTGATGCCGCATCGGTTCGGGTCGCCCGCGAAAATGCCAAAACCAACAAGATCGCCGATCTTGTCACAGCCATTCATTCAAACGGTTTTCAGGATTCCCGTATCCGCGATGCCGGTTATTACGACATCGTTTGTGCAAACATTCTTGCCCGTCCGTTGCGCGGCATGGCGCATGACCTGACCAATACGCTCTCGGAAGATGGCGTTGTGATCCTTTCAGGGCTTTTGGCACATCAGGAACAGTTCGTATTGTCTGCCTACCGTGAAGTTGGCTTGTCTCTGGTCAACCGTTTCAAGGTGGAAAACTGGACAACGCTGGTCGTCGGCTAATCTGACCTCTTTGAAAACGAGCTTTTGACGGCTGCCTGTCGCATTCGACGGGCAGCCGTTTTTTATTTCAGCTTCAACTTGTCTTTCGAGCGCCTCAGACCTTCGATTCGCGACGAAAATGGATGTTGGCGGGCAAAATTACGTCCCCACCAGAAAATCTCCCGCGTTTTTCAATCATTGGTTTTGTGTTTTTCCCGTGAACTACCAAGGGAAACTGCTGTTGTTAAATCTGAGAACCGCTTCTTCACCTTTTGCGTATATTGCAATAAGCAATACTTACGGATAGGTTTATTCTATTCGGTTGTAGGGATGTGCCTCAGAAAGGGAGCTGAGTGATTGAGCGAACTCGAACACCGCATTCTCGTTGTCGATGACGAGCCACCAATCCGCAAATTGCTTTCGCGCATTCTCGAGCGTGCGGGGTTTAATGTGGTCGTTGCATCGGACGGCCTTGAAGCGCTTGCGCAAGTGCGGGGCGATGCGTCTCTTCGACTGGTCGTATCAGATCTTCGCATGCCCAATTGCAGCGGACTTGAATTCGTCAAACGGGCGATCAATGAATACAAGCGCGATTTTGAGTTCATTCTATTGACCGGGGACGGTGACAAGTCTGACGCGGTTACCGCTTTGCGCCTTGGCGTACGGGAATTCCTCGATAAACCGATTGAACGTGCCGACCTCGAACGCGCAGTCCTTGATGCGCAGGCGCGACTACTGGAACGCGATCAGGAAGCTGAACGGGTTCGCAAACTTGAACTTGAGAATATCAGTCAGTCAAAAAACCTTGATGACATGAGTCGCAAGCTGGGCGGTGCCGAACAGGAAATGATCGACCGGCTCAGCCTGATCTCCCAATACCGGGATATTGAAACCGCCGAGCATTGTGTGCGTGTCGGGCTCTATTCCCAATTGCTGGCCGAGATGGCAGGGCTGGACCAGAACGTTCAACGCATCATTCGGGTTGCCGGTATTTTGCATGACATCGGGAAGGTCGGGGTACCCGATGAAGTGCTTCTCAAGGAAGGGAAACTGACCGAAGAAGAATTCAAGGTGATGCAACGCCATACCGAAATCGGTTTTGCGATGCTGAATTCATCCGATAACCCGGTTTTGGGCCAGGCTGCCATCATTGCACGACACCATCACGAACATTGGGAAGGGTCCGGATACTGCACGGGCCTGTCAGGTGCGGACATCCCGATGGTCGCACGGATTGTCTCGCTGGCAGACGTTTATGACGCCCTGCGCAGCTCGCGCCGCTACAAACCGCCTTACGGTCATCTGGATGCTGTCGAAATCATCACCAGAGGCGACATGCGCACATCACCCGAGATGTTTGATCCCATGCTTCTGGGACTTTTTGCCGAGCATCATGGCCGCTTTGAAAGCATCTATAACAGCATGCCCGACCAGTTGGTCTGATTACGGAACAACATAGCCGATGCCAAAAAGATTAAATACCATTCTGAGCCGCACAAGAAACCGCATCGCGGACTTTATGCTGTTTGTGATGACTATTGGTGGGTTGCCCGCGCTGGTTTCCTCGGTTCTGCGTGAGGCCAGCCTGCGGTCCATCGTGGTTGAGGCAGTTCACCTTCTGGTTTTCCTTGCTGTCATCATCTGCCTTTTGGTGCGCAAACGTTTGTCGACGCGAACCAAGTCGTTTGTGATTGTCGCCGCGATGACAAGCATGTCGTTGCTTTACATCGTAAAGTTTTCACCTGCCAGCGGCATGGCGATGATGATTGTTGCAACGGTGATCGTGGCCCTGTTCTGTTCGCTTGCGGTAACCATTCGATACGCGGTGTTCTGCTTTCTGGCGATCGTCGGTGTCGGTGCGATGCGGATTTTCGAGCTGGATGGCGGGCTGATTACGGATAGCGGTTCTGTTCCGCATACGTTGCCGGTCTGGGGCTCAGCGCTGTTTGGTTACATCTGGATGACCGCGTCCATTGTTGTTGGTGTGGTCTGGATGCGTCAGGCGCTTTTGCAAACCAGTATGGATCAACTGCGTTCGCAAAATGAACTGATGTCTGGCAAAAGGTTTCTGGAGCAAATCCGCGAGAGCGCATCGGAAGTTGCCAATCATTTCACGTCGCTTGATCGAATTGAGAACGCCTCATTCCGACCAACCTTGAAACGCTTTGCCAATCTGATGGATTGTCAGCGCGCAAGTCTCTGGCTCCAGAGAGATGATGGTGATGTGGAATGTGTTGGGCTGTTTGATGCCAACAATCCATCGGCCACGCATGAAGGTATGGTACTTCGGCGCTCGGTTTTACCGCGATATTTCGCGGCACTTGAGACCGGCCAAGTGGTGGATGCAGAAGATGCTGTGAAAGATCCGCGAACCTCGGAGCTAAAAGACGCATATCTTATTCCAATGAACGTCAAGGCGATCCTGGATGTTTCACTGATTTCGGCCGCTGGTCGAATGGGCATTCTATGCTTTGAGTCGGTTGGGAAAACCAGAGCCTGGCGACCGGAAGAAATCGTCTTTGCCCATATGGCAGGTGCCTTGCTGGCTGCGGCGGCGGGTATGAAAAACGTCATGGAAGCCAATGACGAACTCAGCTTCTCGCGCCGACGGTTTGAGGCGGTTGCCAATTACACGTATGGCTGGGAAAGCTGGATCGCACCTGACGGGAAACTGATCTGGGTAAATCCGGGGGTCGAACGTGTTCTCGGCTACTCAGTCGATGAATGCATTGCGCTTGAGGATTACCCGTTGTCATTGGTCGCGGCAGAGGATCGTGATCGCGTGCGCCATTATATCAACGAGGGGCTAGAGGGTCTTTCGGGAAGTGACCGTGAATTCACCGGGGTCCACAAGGATGGCCGCAAAGTCGGTATCGATATCTCCTGGCAACCAATTGCCGATAGCCAGGGCGGCAATCTGGGGATCAGGGTTAGTTGCCGCGATATCACGGAGCGTATCCGGTATCGTCGCGATCTTGAGGTCGCCAAGGCAGATCTTGAAGCCAACCAGCGTCGTCTGCGCGCGCATTTCAATAACGCGAAGATCGGTGTCTTTTACTGGAAGCCTGACAGAACGATCATCGAGGTCAATGAAACGGCTTGCCAACTGTTTGGCTATAATGCGGATGAAATGGTCGGTAAGAAGCTCGAACTTCTTGTGCCAGAGGAAGACCGGGCACGCTTGCATACGTTGATCAAGCGGATTATGGAAACCAAAGACAGCGTTAATAACAGGTTCGAGAATATCAGGCGTGACGGCAGCCGCATTATCTGTGAATGGTATGAAAGCCCGATCTTTGATGCGAATGGCGAGCTTGATTGTATCGCAAGTTTCGCCCTCGACGTAACAGAGCGTGAGCGCCATCAGGAAACGCTGGAATCGATTTATCGCGGTATTCGTTTCCAGGTTGGTGAAGGCTTCTTTGAAAACCTGACCCAGGTTCTTTGCGAAACACTTGGTATGACATATTGCCACGTTGCTGAAATCGTCGGTGACCGTATTAAATCCGTTGCATACTATTCACCGGAAACCGGGCGCGGCGGTCTTGATTTCGCAATAGCTGGATCGGCCGGGGAACGCGTCATCAAAGATGGCGTTTTTGTCTGCCAGGACAATTTCAAAAGTGTGATGCCCGATGTGACACGGGTTACCGACATTGATGTTGTTGGTTATGTCGGGGCGACTCTTTACGACAGCGAAGGTCAACCGATCGGTATTCTGGTGACAGTATCTGACAAGCCGCTTGGGGACCCGCAATTGGCCAAGTCCATTGTCGAGGTCTTCGCATCGCGCGCATCCGCCGAACTTCAACGCCTGCAATCTGAACGCAAGCGTGAAAAACTTGAACAGCAGCTCCGCCATTCCCAACGTATGGAAACAATGGGTGTTCTGGCTGGTGGCATCGCGCACGATTTCAACAATATCCTGCAGCCGATCAGCGGTTATGCCGAGTTGCTCTATACCGACCTGCCCGAAGATTCGCCACTGCGTGAAGATGTTATGGAAATTCGTCAGGGCGCGGATCGCGCCCGTGACCTTGTTCGACAGATTCTGGCCTTTAGCCGGAACTCGGAAACGGAACGTTCGCCAGTTGATGTCGGGTCCATGATTAATGGCGCTGTCAGGTTTGCGCGCGGTTCTCTGCCGTCCAGTGTGTCCCTCAGGGTTGATCTGGCTGCGAAATCCATGACCGTCATGGGCAATGCCACACAACTTGATCAATGTCTGATGAACCTGATTACCAACGCATATCACGCCATTGGTGATCACGGTGAAATCTGTGTGAAGGCCAGCAGGTTCGAAGTCACCGAAGACAGCCTGGAAGTCCATCCGTTGTTATCAACCGGACACTATATCCAGATCAGTGTTCTTGATAACGGTGCCGGGATGGACCCGGAGACAGCCAAAAAAATATTCGACCCGTTCTTTACGACCAAGGAGCCCGGCAAGGGGACCGGACTTGGCCTGTCGACCGTGCATGGGATTATTTCCGGGCATAAAGGCGAAATCTCGGTCTATAGCCGTCTGGGGCAGGGGACGCGGTTTTCCATCCTGTTACCGGAACATGACCGTGAAGCCCCAGACGAGAAACGCGACACACAAGGTTTGTTGGCCAGTTCTTGCGGGCATCTTGCCGTTGTCGATGACGAGGAAAAGAACCTCAAGCTTTGCGCGCGGATGTTGGCCCGGATCGGCTATTCCGTGGAAACCTTTAACGATGCTGCCACCGCCTTGGATGCCTTGAGCGCACCAGACGCGGATTTTGACGGGCTTCTGACGGATCAAACGATGCCCGGCATGACTGGTCACAAATTGATCGAAAAACTTCGCGAAGCGGGCAATGATATTCCTGTCGTCGTCATGACGGGATATGCCTCTGACGAAGTGACGGCATCATTTGAGGCGCTTGGTGTTGCGCGCATCATGTCCAAGCCGCTTGATATCATTGAATTGCATGATGGCTTGGCGGCCGTGTTTGACGATGCCAGTAAAACCGAAAAGCCATCAAGCTCCGCCTCTGCGCCAGCAAAGGCGAAAGACAGCGCAGGTTTGAAACCGGTTGAGTAATCGGGCAAAGAATGTCGGGTTACCGCCCGCCTGAAACATCGACAATGCTGCCAGTAACATAGGACGCATCGTTCGAGATGAGCCAAAAGATACTTTGTGCGACTTCCTTGGGATCTCCGGCACGTCCGAGCGGGCACGCAGGGCCAAGTTCAGCAATTCGTTCTGGCCGGCCACCACTGGCGTGAATATCAGTTTCAATAATGCCCGGCCGCACGGCATTGACCCGAATGCCCATTGGGCCAAGTTCCTTGGCAAGACCTGTGGTAAGGGTGTCAATTGCACCTTTTGATCCGGCATAGTCGATATACTCACCCGGTGATCCAAGCTTTGCCGCGACCGAAGAAACGTTGACGATGGCTGTTCCGGAATGAAGGGTCCGTGCAGCTTCGCGCGCGACCAGATAAGCACCGAGCACATTGGTGTCAAACACGGTCTTCATGCGTTCAATATCCATGTCTGCCAGCGTACTTTGCGGGGCCACGATGCCAGCGTTATTAACGACGCCTTCAATGGAACCAAATCGGTCGCGAGCGGCTTGAAAAAGGGCGATGACGTCTTCCTCGTTTCGGACGTCGCATTTGCGGGAAATCACATTGCCGGTGACCCCGACCCGTTCACACATGGCACAGGTTTCATCTACGCTTTCCTGATTGCCGACAAAACTGAAAGCGATGTTCCATCCCTTGGCTGCGAACAAGACGGCGGTGGCACGTCCAATGCCACGCGACCCACCGGTGATCAGAACTGTCTTGGCCATTTTCACTCCGCATCATGACATGGTGTTCTGATCACTATGGCGCGCAGGGTCGGAGCCGGTCAAAAAGAAACGGCCCTGCTGTGGAGAAGCAGGGCCGTTTCAGAGGGAAAAAGACAAAAATGCCGCAAGGATCATGAACCGTGATCCTGCGCTTCGTCATTTGATATCAGACCAACCCGGGCGGGACTGATCCATTATTCCGTGTCTTGGGCGTCGTGCTGATCGTATGGAATACGATCGGCGATGTCGTCTGCCAGATGGGCAGGGCCAGTATCAAGGCCGAGCGCTGCTTTTTGACCCAGGGTCAGGCGCTCAAGGCCGTCATAGGCCGTCTGGCGGCGACGAGATTGTATGACGCTCAAGGCAGTAATTGGAAAACGGATCACCGTTCATGGTCTCCAGCAAATTGACGTCCCGACGGGCCATCTTTTTGTCACGGGAATGTCATACGTTAACCTTTGGCTAATTTGCATTGCGAAGGTTGCAAGGCATTCATACGCCGGATGCATGCACAGGTGTTTCCGGGATGAAAAATGACGTAGCATAGTGCTGATAGCTTTGGTGCTTGCGTGATATCGGTACTAACCCTTACATAAGTCGTACGTACCACCCACCCGATGCCCCACATGATTAAAGAGGACCTTCATGGCCATTTCCGGTGATGCTCAACTTGCCAAACTGCTTGAAGCCGCCAATGTCGACAAGGATGTCAGCGCTGTCATTGATCTGGTTGACGGTGTTCTGGCCGCCGCCGAAGGCAGTACGCGAGAAGACTGGATCGATCTGATCTGTCCATCCCCGGATGACGAATTGCGCGCCGAGTTGCTGGCACTTCGTGATGAACGCAAAACGCTTTTCAAAATGGCCAAGGACGGTTTTGACTCAGCCCATCGGCTTGATGCATTGCGCAAATACCTTGCGGCCAAGGGCGTTGACGGGTTCGTCGTGCCGCGTGCGGACGAACATCAGGGCGAAAACGTTCCCGCGCGCGCCGAACGTCTGGCGTGGTTGACCGGCTTTACCGGTTCAGCCGGGGCGGCTGTTGTTCTGCGCGACAAGGCGGCGGTTTTTGTTGATGGACGCTATACCATTCAGGTGCGCCAGCAAGTTAACCGTGATCTGTTTGAGTACCGCCATTTGGTCGAAGAGCCGGTGGTGGGATGGTTGCACGACAATCTGAAATCCGGGCAAAAGCTGGCCTATGATCCTTGGCTGCATACCGTGCAACAGGCCACGCATCTGCGTTCTGCATGTGAAGCTGCCGGCGCGGAACTGGTTGCCATTGATACCAATCCAATAGATGCAATCTGGCATGCGCAACCGCACTTGCCGCTGGGGCCGGTCCGACCGCATCCGATGGAATATGCCGGTAAATCCAGTTTCGAAAAACGCACCCAGATTGCTGAAATCCTGTCGCGTATATCATGTGACAGTGCCATTTTGTCCGCACCTGACAGCATTGCGTGGCTTCTGAATATCCGTGGTGCCGATGTGCCGCAGACACCGCTTGCGCTTGGCTATGCAATCATTAATGGCGATGCATCGGTCGATCTTTTCATGGATGAACGCAAAATTGCCGCCGAAACCGCCGCATGGTTGTCGGGTGAAGCCAATCTGCGTGCGCCGGGGGAACTTGCAGACGCCTTGCAGTCGATGGGCAATCAATCGGTGCGGCTGGATGAGGCGACTGCAGCCGACTGGTTGCGGATGCAACTGGCTGAGGCGGGCGCAACCGTGCGCGTTGGGCGCGATCCGGTTGCTATTCCCAAGGCATGCAAGAACGAGGTCGAACTCGAAGGATCGCGCAAGGCGCACAAGCGCGACGGCGAAAAGATCATTCGGTATTTCAAATGGCTTGATGAAGCCGCAAGCGGTGGTGACATCGACGAACGTGCTGCTGCAGACATGCTGCTGTCGATGCGTGCCGAAGATCCGCTATTCCGTGATTCCAGTTTTGAAACCATTCCCGGCAGTGGCCCGAACGGGGCGCTATGTCATTATCGGAATACCCCGGAAACCAACCGTAACCTGACGCCGGGCGAAATTTTCCTGATTGATTCCGGTGCGCAATATCTGGATGGCACCACCGATATCACCAGAACAACCGTCATCGGCGAACCGACACAGGAACACCGTGACCGCTTTACCCGCGTGCTTAAGGGCCATATCGCCCTTGCCCGTGCCGTGTTCCCGGTGGGAACAACGGGTCAGCAGCTTGATACCTTGGCCCGCATGCCGCTTTGGGAGGCCGGGCTCGACTTTGACCATGGCACCGGCCACGGCGTTGGCAGTTATCTTGGTGTGCATGAAGGTCCGCAACGTATTTCCAAGGCGCCGAACAAGGTGCCGCTAAAACAGGGCATGATCCTTTCGAACGAACCGGGCTTCTATAAGGAAGGCGAATACGGCATCCGGATCGAAAACCTGATTGCGGTAACAGAAATTGACGCGCCAATCGGTGCGGACCGCAAGATGCTTGGCTTCGAAACGCTGACTTTCTCGCCGATTGAACGCAAGCTGATTGATCCAGAATTGATGAGCAGGGACGAGCTGCAGTGGCTTAACGATTACCACGCACAGGTCTATGCGATGTATGCCGATGATCTTGACGATGACCATCGGGAATGGCTGCAAAAGGCAACTGCACCAATCAAAAAGAAATCAGATTGATTTCACGCCACGGACTTGGCGCTGACAAACAGGGTCGAATGTCCTATTAAAGCGGCATTGGATCGATTCAAGAAAAGCGGTAAACCGCTTCTGAAAGCAGGAGGAATGTATGGCTGAAGTCGAAGCCCAGTGGATGGCTAACCCTGATCGCTATAACGACGAAAACTGGAACCGTTGTGGGCGCAGTGGATTGCTTCTGCCGAAAATCACACTTGGTCTGTGGCAGAATTTCGGTGGTGTGGACGTTTATGAAACCCAACGGGCGATGGTCCGTCGCGCCTTTGATCGTGGCGTGTTTCATTTTGACCTTGCCAATAACTATGGCCCGCCGCCGGGTTCGGCCGAAGAAAACTTTGGCAAGGTTCTGTCCCAGGATCTCAAAAGCCATCGTGATGAACTGATCGTTTCGACCAAGGCAGGTTACCGTATGTGGCCAGGGCCGTTCGGGGAATGGGGATCGCGCAAATATCTGATTTCAAGCCTTGATCAAAGCCTGAAGCGGATGGGGCTGGATTATGTCGATATCTTTTATTCCCACCGTGTCGATCCCAACACCCCGCTTGCCGAAACCATGGGCGCACTTGATCAGATCGTGCGGTCTGGCAAGGCGCTTTATGTCGGGATCTCGTCCTATTCACCGGAAATGACCCGCGAAGCGCATGCGATCCTTAAAGACATGGGAACACCATGTGTCATTCATCAGCCGTCTTATTCTATGGTTAATCGCTGGGTCGAGGATGGTTTGCTTGATACCCTTTCTGAGCTTGGCATGGGCTGTATTGCCTTTTCGCCGCTCGCACAGGGGCTTCTGACCAACAAGTATCTGAACGGCGTGCCGGAAGACTCCCGTGCAGCCCTCGAAGGATCTTTCCAGCCGGGAATGTTGTCGGATGAAAACCTTGATCGTGTTCGTGCCCTGAATGAAATCGCCAAACGCCGTGGTCAGACTCTGGCTCAAATGGCGATTGCCTGGGTGCTGCGCCGTCCAGAGGTGACTTCTGCCCTGATCGGTGCACGCCATGTTCAGCAGCTTGATAACAGTCTTGATGCCCTTGATAACCTTGAATTCAGTGCAGAAGAACTGGCTGAGATCGACAAGTATGCAGGGGATGCGGGCATCAACCTTTGGCAAAAGTCTTCGGACAGTCAGGCACCTGTCTGATCCCGGCGCCACATATGATACCGAAAGCCCCGAGCGGACCATGATCCGTTCGGGGTTTTTGTTTGCAGCCGGCCGGGCATCTATTGATTGGCCATCGGGACCGTACCGGCAAGATCACGCAATGTATCGACCACGGCCTTGCCGCCCGCGCTGAGCGGGCGTTCCTGCAACCACGATAACATCACCTTGCGTGACAGTTGCGGATTTGTAATGCGCCGAGCCGTCAGCCGCCCGGTTGAAAGTTCCTGAACAAGCGAACTGCGTGGCAGGACAGTATGTCCGAGATTGCGGGTAACAAGATCAATCAGCACGCGAAGGGCATCGGCCTCGACCACCGGGGCTAGGGGGCGACCGGCACGGAAAGCGGCTTCCTGCATCATGGCCCGCAATCCGTGTTTGTTGGTTGGCATGATCAGGGGCAGGGACAGGACATCTTCATATGCGATTTCAGTTTCCTGTTCGCCCACCTGTGATGGATGGGAAATCAAAAACAGGTCTTCGCGCCATAACGGTTCGGCATACAAGCTGCGTGAAATCATGCCATCATGCAGAATCCCGATATCAAGCCGTCCTGATAGCAATCCTTCCTGCACATCACCGGTCAGGTCTTCGGCAACCGTCACATTCAGGTCCGGATAGCGATCACGCAGATTTTCAATCAGCGCCCCTGTTATGACGATCCCGGCGCTGGGTGGAACGCCAACATGAACATGGCCGGTAATCTGACTGCTGCGGGCCGATAAGTCCGCCTCAAGCCGGGCAAGGTCTGTCAGGATAACGCGTGCCCGTTCCGCAAGCATTTGCCCCGCTTCGGTCAGTTTGACGCCACGGCCGGTGCGTTCCAGAAGTTTCGTATCCAGTGATTCTTCAAGCAGATTAAGCTGCCGACTAAGCGCTGGTTGCGACAGGTTCAGGCGTTCAGCTGCGCGTGACAGACTTCCGAGTTCGGCGATATGCACAAAACTTCTAAGTTGTTTGATATCCATGCGTGGCGGTCCTGCGCGGGGAAACAGTAGTGGTATCTTAACAAGATATAGCCAAAGCTGATATCTGATAGCAATTAATTCGAATTGAATAATGACAGCTTGCAGGGGACTATGGCAACCAAGAGAGGATCGGAGAATTCCAATGACGCCACCGTCGCATCCAACACCGTTGTCTAACCCATCCGGACCGGAAGGTCAGAGTGCCAAGGAAAGTACGTCAGAGACAACGACGCCGTCTGTCATCTCGCCTGTAGGGTCAGCGCTGACCATTGTCTTGCTGGCAACCGTTGCCCTGGCGATGAAGGGGCTTTTGGCGAAGTTTGTCTATGCGACAGGTATGACGGTAGATGGTTTGTTGCTGTTGCGCTTCCTGATTGCCATGCCGTTTTTCTGGCTGGGCGTGTTCATGTTTGGCAAGAACCGGCCGGGCGAACGCAAAATGAAGCCGGTCGATGTGGCATGGGGTGCTCTGTATGGCGGGTTGTTCTTTCTTGCCGCTCTGTTCGACTTCACGGCGGTATCGCTGATTGATGTTACCGTTTCGCGGATCGTGCTGTTTACATTCCCGGCTGTGGTCATGATCCTTGAAGCCGTTCACAAAAGGCGTTTCCCGCCATTTCCGCAAGTTGTCTGCTTTGTTGTGACATATGGTGGCTTGGTGATGGTGCTTGCGCCCGATGGGTTTGGAGAGGTGTCAGATCAATTGTGGTATGGGGCTGCGTGGGCGTTTGGCTCTGCCCTGACCTATGCGGTTTATCTTTATTTTGGCCAACGGATGATTGCGGTCATCGGTTCCATGCATTTTGCCGCCCTGATCAACACTGCGGCTGGTATCTGCATGATGGTTTATGCGCTGATGATGCAAAACCCACTGAACCTGAACCCGGTTGGTATCCTGTGGACGGCGGGCATATCCATTTTTTGCACAGTAATCCCGTTTTTCCTGCTTTATGAAGGCATTCGAAGGGTCGGGGCGACACAGGCATCGCTGATTTCGCTGTCCGGTCCGGCCATGACATTCTTTGCCGCCTGGCTCTTCCTTGGTGAAGTCCTGACCGTACCGCAGTTGATCGGGTTTGTTGTCGTTACACTGGGGGTGGCGTCTCTCAAGAACAGTTTCACGTTGGCGGGACTGGGGCGTTTGCTGGCAAGACCATTCGGTTCTGGTGGGACGTCGCAGCGCTAACAGGTGGAATTCTCCGGGCGCCTATTCCTCGCGCTGCCAACGGCGAACTTCAATTTCATGTTCGGGTAGACGTTCACCGCGCCGCCATTTTAGCGGGTCGATAAACTCCCCGGCCCAGACACCGCTGCGGGCTTGCCGGGCTTGATCTTCATAGGCTTCATATTCCGGCATCTGATCGGGGCGGGCAACGGCCAAGCCACGCAGGATCAGGCTTTGGCCGATATTAACCCCATTGGCATTGTGGCACACGGCCATGTTGCGATGATATCGGTTCTTGCCGCGCACCTCGCAGGTGACCGGGGTGGCGACCAGAAGGTTGGTGGTAAGCTGCCATGCCTCCGCCCCGCAAGCCGTGCTTTGACCGTTTATCCGGCATTGTTGAAAACGGTTCATGGCATCCGCGCCCCAAAGGTCAATGCGCTTGAAACCGAATTCGAGCGTATCGGCATCAATCGCACGTGCCGGACCTGACAGCGTGTCAAAGTCCGGATCGGCCTGTGCCATAGCGGGAATACATCCCAGCATCAGGGCAAGGGCCAGTCTGATCAGGCGGAGGGGAAGGGCGGGCACCATGCGGGCCTCAATACAGGTCGCTGTATCTGATTTCGTCAAGCTGCGCGAAGATGACTTTCCATTGGTCATCCTGCTTGAGCAGCGCAAAGGCATAATCGCAATCAAAGATCAGGTTGTTTTCCGAATTGCCAAAACGGAACGAGACAATCGCGCGCGCGCCACCGGGAAGGGCGGAATGTTGCTCAACGACCATGGATTTTGCCATGGCCAGATCGGCATTTTTCAGTTCTTCGAAAAAGGACTGGTGATACTTGTGCAGGTCTGACGAATTCGCAATCGCCTGAACGCCGGACAGATCGTTGATCAGGCAGGGGAAGTGAAAGAAATCATCAAGCGCGTTTTCTTCGAGCTTGAGATGGGCGTCGACATAACGGCGAAAGAAATTTCCAAGGTCTTCCATCAGCACACTTCCCCAGTGAGAACGTTTTTATTCAACTGCAATCAGATCAAGCCATCCTTGTTCATCAAGCACTGTAACACCTAATTCTTCTGCTTTCTTTAATTTGGAACCGGCACCCGGCCCCGCAACCAGATAATCGGTTTTTGCCGAAACCGATCCGGCAACCTTTGCACCAAGACTTTCGGCTTTGACCTTGGCTTCATTACGGGAAAACAGCTCAAGCTTGCCGGTAAAGACCACGGTCTTGCCGTTGACCGGATTGTCGCTGACGGTCGGGGCTTCGACGTCGGTGATGGTCAAAAGGTTTTGCAGATCATCAAGAACCTCGCGGTTGTGATCTTCGGCCATGAACTCAATCAGATCCTTGGCCACACCCGGGCCGATCTGATCAATATTGATCAGTTCACGAAGCGCTTCACTGTCGGCTTCATTGGCGGCAACCATTGCTGCGCGCCATTCGGCAAGGGATCCGTAGTGACGGGCGAGAAGTTTTGCCGTGGCCTGGCCGATCTGGCGAATGCCAAGTGCATAGATAAATTTGTCGAGCCCAATGGTCCGGCGTTCATTAATGCCATCGAACAGCTTGGTGGCAGATTTTTCGCCCCAACCTTCAAGCTTGCGAATGGCATCACCATGATCGCTTTCAAGGCGGAAAATATCGCCAGGCGATTTCAGCCAGCCCAGTTCAAAGAACGCCTCGACATTTTTGGCGCCAAGGCCATCAATATCAAAGGCGTTGCGCGACACAAAATGTTTCAGGCGTTCAACGGCCTGTGCCGGGCAGATCAAGCCGCCGGTGCAGCGTGTGACGGCTTCACCTTCTTCGCGCATGGCGTGGCTGCCGCATTTCGGGCACGTATCGGGGAACTGGTACTCGGTGGTGTTTTCCGGGCGTTCATCAAGGATGACTTCAACCACCTGCGGGATGACGTCACCGGCACGCTGTATGACCACCATGTCGCCAACGCGCACACCAAGACGTTCGATTTCGTCACGGTTATGAAGGGTGGCGTTGGAAACAACCACGCCGCCAACCGTGACGGGTTCCAGACGGGCGACGGGCGTTAGCGCGCCGGTGCGGCCAACCTGTACTTCGATGGCGTTCAGGCGGGTGCGTGCCTTTTCGGCCGGGAATTTGTGGGCAATTGCCCAGCGTGGCGAACGGCTGACAAAACCAAGGCGCAGCTGAAGTTCAAAGTCGTTGACCTTATAGACGATGCCATCAATGTCGTAATCAAGGTCAGGACGCTGTGTCGCCAGTTCGTCGTAGAACGCCATGATGTCATCAGCATCATTCAGCAACCGGGTCAGCGGATTGGTGACAAAACCCCATCCTTCGACCTTGTTGAGGAAATCCCACTGGGTCTGGGCCAGGCTTTCGGAAAGTTCGCCAAAGCTATAGGCAAAGAAACGAAGCGGGCGTTTGGCGCTGATCGACGGATCAAGCTGGCGAAGCGACCCTGCCGCGGCGTTGCGCGGATTGGCAAAGGTTTTGCCACCGGTTTCTGCCTGTGTTGCGTTCAGTTTCTGAAAGGCAGAACGTGCCATATAAACTTCGCCACGGATTTCGACCACATCGGGCGCGTCATCGGGAAGGGTCTTGGGTATATCGTCAATGTGGGCGACATTGGCGGTAACATCTTCGCCTTCTGATCCGTCACCACGGGTGGCTGCGGTGACAAGTTCCCGGTTCTCGTAACGCAGCGACAGGGAAAGGCCATCGATCTTGGGTTCGCCCACCACTTCGACAGCGCTGTGCGCCGTCAGGTTCAGGAACCGGCGAATACGCGCCAGAAAATCAACAATGTCTTCACGCGAAAATGCATTGCCAAGCGACAGCATCGGGCGGGCATGCTTGACCTTGGCAAAGCCCTCTGCCGGGGCAGCACCGACTTCTTGTGTCGGGCTGTTTTTCTTGAGCGTTGGATAGTGGGATTCAAGTTCGATCAGGCGGTTGAACAGCGCGTCATATGCTGCATCCGACACCAGCGGATCGTCATTCACGTGATAGGCCTCGTTATAAGACCGGATACGTTCAGAAATCTCTGCATGCTGTTTGCGCGCCTCCGTGCTTGAAGACGGCAATTCAGGAAGTTCGGACATGTTTGACGCGTGTTCGGCGTTCATATTCTTTTTGTTCCGTATTCAAGGTTGGGCCGACGCGTTGGCGTCGGGGTCAATTGGGTTGTTCAAGCAGGCTGTCTGCGGCTGCGCGTGCCTCGGCGGTCACGGAATGACCGGCCAGCATGCGTGCAATTTCCTCGCGCCGGGCACCGTCGACCAGGGCGTCGACGCGGGTCACCATGGTGCCGTCTGCCTCGCGCTTGGCTATATAGAAATGCGTGCGCCCCCGGGCTGCGACCTGCGGGCTGTGCGTAATGACAAGGATCTGACGTTCCTGAGCCAGCAGGTGCAGGCGTTGACCAATGGCGGCTGCCGTTGCGCCACCAACACCGCTGTCGACTTCGTCAAAGACCAGACTGGGCACGGCTGATACGCGTGCCAGAACGACCTTGAGTGCCAGAAGGAACCGCGAAAGCTCCCCGCCCGATGCGATCTTGTTGAGCGCCCCCGGAGGGCTACCGGGGTTGGTCGCGACCGTAAACTGCACCCGGTCAATGCCATCCTGCCCCCAGTCGGCTTCTTCAAGCTTGGCAATGTCGGTAACAAAGCGCGCCTTTTCCATACGCAGCGGCGGCAGTTCGGCATTGATCGCGCCATCAAGTTTGGCGGCGGCTTCCTTGCGCGCCGCATGAAGCTTTTCACCAGCCTTGATATAGGCGTCGCGATGTTCAGTAACGGCTGCCGTCAGGCGGTCCAGTTCCTTTTCCCCGAACTCAAGCTGATCGATCTGGGATCGGAAGTCCTTCATCAGGGGGTTAAGGCCATCGACGGGAACATCATATTTGCGCGCCGCAGCACGCAGGGCGAACAGGCGTTCCTCGACATTTTCCTGATGGCCGGTATCAAGGTTAAGGTCCGCCAGCGTTGCTGAAATCGACCGGTTGGCTTCTTCAAGTTCTATGGCAGCACGATCAAGGGCCTCAATGATCGGTTCAAACCGGCCATCGGCCTTTTCAAGTTCACGTTCAAGGCAGCGCTGCGCACTTCTAAGCGCACTTTCAGCACCCTTGCCACGCGAAAGTTCCGATCCGGCGTCATTAAGCGCAGCAACCAGCTTTTCACCATGCATCAGGAACTGGCGTTCCTCGGCAAGGCGTTCTTCTTCGCCTTCTTCGGGGGCGAGCTTTTCAAGCTCGTCCACGGCATGACGCAGCCATTCTTCTTCTTCACGGGCTTTTTCGATCCGGGCGCGCGCGGCATTGAGTTCCTTTTGCGTTTCTCGCCAGGCGCGCCAGTGGTCGCGCACGCTCATCGCAAGCGTTCCAAGATTGCCATGCGCATCAAGGGTCGCGCGGTGGGTGGTCGGATCCAGAAGTCCGTGCTGGTCAAACTGGCCCTGAATTTCAACGCAGTAATTGCCAACATCGCGCAGCAGCCCAACCGAGACCGACTGATCGTTCACATAGGCGCGTGACCGACCATCGGCCGTCACCACGCGGCGAACGACAAGGTCTTCGCCTTCAAGGTCAATGTCCTGATCGGAAAGAAGTCTGAAAACCGGATGTCCCTGTGGCAGGTTGAAGGTTGCCGTAACACTGCATTTGTCGCAGCCATGGCGGACAAGGCCACTGTCTGCACGCGCGCCCAAGGCAAGTCCAAGCGAGTCAAGCAGGATCGATTTACCGGCACCGGTTTCACCTGTGAGGACGCTTAGTCCATCGTGAAAATCGAGATCCAGTTTATCGATAAGGACGACGTTCCGAATGCTGAGGCGTCGAAGCATTGCTGGGTACTGATGTTGTTAACGGAGCAGCAGACAGGTACAGCTAGGTTCAGGACCTATTAGTTCGTTTGTGAAATTGCAGAGTGCCCAATCCCGCCCCGCCTTGCAAGCCTTGCGAAGGCGAAACGGTCTCAATTCGACTGCGACAATGATGATTGGTCAAAGTGCAGTAATTTCAGGTGTTAACCACGGGTTGTTCTTTTTTTGTTCTATATTGTTGCAAGGCGGACTGTCAAGCAATCCCTTGGGTTTGTTGTGGTTTGGTTACCTGAATTCAGAACAGGCTGGAAATGGAGTTTGTTGTTGAGTCCCACCAGCTTTCCTCTTCGCGCTCCGGGGCGTCTTCGCCCAGCAGAAGGCTATAGGACTCGCTGTAATATTCACTGCCCGGGAAGTTGTGACCAAGGACAGCGGCAGTGCGTTTGGCCTCGCCCTCCAGACCCAGCGAGAGGTAGCATTCCGTCAGGCGCGCAAGGGCCTCGGGCACGTGGGTTGTGGTCTGATAGTTTTCGATCACCGATTTGAAACGGTTGATCGCGGCCAGATATTGGTTGCGGTCCTGATAGTAGCGCCCAACATCCATTTCCTTGCCGGCCAAGTGATCGACCGTCAGGTCCTTTTTCAGCTTGGCGTCACGGGCATATTTACTGTCCGGGAAACGGCGGATGACGTCATCAAGTGCATCCATGGCGTGCTGGGTCATCTGCTGATCGCGGCCAACATCAGAAATCTGTTCATAGTAGGACAGCGCCTTGAGGTAATAGGCATATGGCACATCCGGGTTCGCCGGATGGAGCGAAATGAAGCGATCCAGTGCACTGATCGCATCGTCATACTCGTTGTCCTGATAATAGGCATAGGCCGACATCAGCGTCGCCTTGGTTGCCCATACTGAATAGGGGTGTTGGCGTTCTACCTCGTCAAACGCTTCGGCGGCCTGCTGGTACTCCTTGGCGTCCAGCAGGTCCTGCGCGCCGTTATACAGTTCGGAAACCGGGCGTTCGACATATTCCGGCGCCTCATTGCTTGAACATGCCGCAAGCATCAGCGACAGGCCGCAGGTGGCAATGATCTGTTTGGCGCGAACGGTACTGAGCACTGTGACCTATCCTCGAAATTTGTGACGCATTCACCAGAAAATCCGCCGGACTATATCATGTGAAGGGCGTGCTTGGGCAAGTGGTTGTGTCGTCAAATGCAGACTTTTCTTTGATCTCGAAATTCATCGCCATCATCTGCAGGTGCAAAACCAACCCTGAAAACAAAAATGGCGACCACAGGGGCCGCCATTTTCAGGAGCAGGGGACAGCCAGCGCCTGACATCAGGCGGTGGCAAGAATCGGTTCAGATACGCCGCGCAGGGCAGACTTGGTCAGCGGCACAACGCGATAGGCATCTTCATCAGCCAGCAACGCCTGCAAAAGCAAGTTGTTGACGTGATGGCCGGATTTATAGGCCGTAACCTTGCCCTGAAGCTGCTTGCCTGCGGTGTAAAGGTCGCCCAGCGCATCAAGGATCTTGTGGCGGACGAATTCGTCTTCGTAACGCAGGCCTTCTTCGTTCATGACTTCGTCACCGGACAGGACAACCGCGTTATCAAGCGAACCACCACGGGCAAGACCAGCAGAACGCATGGCTTCGACTTCGTGCAGGAAGCCAAAGGTACGGGCACGGGCAATATCGGCAACAAACACGCCGTCATCGAATTTAACCGACATGCGCTGGTTGGCGATCGCCTTGCTGGCGAAATCAATCTCGAAATCGATCTCGAACCCGCTGGCAGGTTCGATCCGCGCGGTGCAGCCGTTATATTCGACTTCTACAGTTTTTAGGACTTCAATGACCTGACGCGGTGCACCAAGCTCTTCAATGCCAACGCAATCAATCAGGAAGTTGAACGGCGCAGAACTGCCATCCATGACCGGGACTTCGTCGGCATCAATGTCGATCAGGACATTGTCAATGCGCGATCCGGCAAGGGCGGCCATCAGATGTTCGATGGTGCCGATCTTGATGCCCTTGGATGCATCGCCAAGGCAGGTGCAAAGACGGGTATCAATCACGCCATCGTAACGTGCCGGAAACAGCGGCTGGTCATCCAGGTCCGTGCGGCGAAATACGATGCCATGATCAGCAGGGGCAGGGTGAAGGGTAATGCGAATCTTCTGGCCGGAATGCAAACCGACACCTGCACAACCGATGGAGGCCTTCAATGTGCGCTGGGCCACATAGCCGTCGCCGGAAAGGTCTTTCTGCGCGATGGCAGAACCAAGATCGGCAATTTTGTTCACAGGAACCCCCAAATCAGGTCATTCAGTTTGTCATCAATCACGGTCAAAGCATGTTTAAAGCCATCGGCCCCTGCTTTGTTAGTTTCAGACATTACTGACGAACACACAATCACTCAAATCACTCTTTGTTACGCTTTGTAAACTTCGTAAATAACTGAAAATAAACATTAAATTTGGATTTGTCTTGATGTCTTTTTGCCGTCTGCAACCGTCCGGCTTCGGGGCTTTGATCACAATCACTGCAATATTGCGTCATCTACTCTGGTGCATTCAAAAAAAAGGGGAAGGCATCAAGCCTTCCCCATCTTCGCGCGGAGATCGTCGTCAGTTGGCCTGACGACGAAGGAAGGCCGGGATCTCAAGAAGGTCATCCGACGCGCCTTGCGTCTTACCCCGGGAAGCGGGTTCCTTCTTCATGACAGGTTCTCTGTCTTCGCCAAGGGGCATCTCGGTCTGGCGTGGTGCCGGTGCTTGCGGCTGCGAGACCTTCGGTTCCGCATGGTGTTGCGGTTCCTTGGCGGTTTTGTTCTTGCCAAACAGGCTGCTGAGTACCGAACGCGGCGAGGTTGCGTTCTGGGCATCAGCTGCTTCGAACACATCCGGGCTGTGTGAGGTGTGCTCAGCCTGGCTTGGCGTTACAGCGCGTGGCGGGATGAAAGCCATGTCGCCGTTGCTGTTGGTTTTTTCGGTCGGCTTGTCAGCACGCAGGACAGGTTTCGGCTTGAGAACCGTCTGGCCCATTTCAATCGAACCGGTTTCCTGTGCTTCGGCCTGATGGCTGATTTCCGGTTGCTGTGCGCTGCCGGTTGCGGCAAAGCGATCAGCCGGGATGTGGTCAACTGATCCACCGCCTGCGTAATCACCTGCGCCGGTGCTTTCAGCGGCCGCAGCTGCTGCGTTACCGGCACCATGCTGTGCAAAGGACGGTGCGGCTGCTGGCTGTTCTGCCGATTTTTGTGCCACAGGCTGTGCGACGGAAACCGTGGTCGGCTGAGGACGACGGACTTCTTCGGCATCGATGCCGGTTGCCACGACAGAAACGCGAAGGGCGCCTTCGATGGTCGGATCAAAGGTCGAACCAAAGATGATGTTGGCTTCGGATGCGACTTCTTCGCGAATACGGTTGGCAGCTTCGTCAACTTCATAAAGCGCCATGTCCATGCCGCCGGTGATGTTGATGAGGACCGCACGGGCACCCTTCATCGAAGCATCTTCAAGAAGCGGATTGGCTATCGCGGCTTCGGCCGCCTCAAGTGCACGTTTTTCACCCGATGCCTCGCCGGTACCCATCATGGCTTTGCCCATCTCGCTCATCACAGTGCGGATATCGGCAAAGTCAAGGTTCACAAGGCCCGGAACCATCATAAGGTCGGTGATCGAACGCACACCATTGCGCAGAACATCATCCGCCATCTGGAAGGCATCTGCGAACGTGGTTTTTTCATTCGCAACCCGGAACAGATTCTGGTTTGGAATGATGATCAGGGTGTCAACATACTGTTGAAGCTGCTCTATACCCTGTTCGGCTGTGCGCATGCGGCGCGTGCCTTCGAAATGGAACGGCTTGGTAACGACACCAACGGTCAGGATGCCGGCCTCTTTTGCGGCACGTGCAATGACCGGCGCAGCACCGGTACCCGTACCACCGCCCATCCCGGCGGTGATGAATACCATGTGGCTGCCTTCAAGCTGCGCCTGAATTTCTTCAATGGATTCTTCTGCTGCGGCGCTGCCTGCATCAGGACGGGCGCCTGCACCCAGCCCCTGGGTGATCTTGCGGCCAAGCTGCATCTTGCGCGTAGCTTTTGCCTGGGTCAGGGCCTGAGAATCGGTGTTGGCAACAACGAAGTCACATCCTTCGAGTTCGGATGCGATCATGTTGTTAACGGCGTTGCCGCCGGCACCGCCGACACCGATAACGGTAATCTTCGGTTTTAGGTTTTCTTCCGTTTCAGGAACGGAAAAACTGATTGTACTCATTGTTTGCTCTTCCTCTCCGCGCTTTAGAGCTGAGGGTCCCACACAAGCCTTCCCTTTGCCTGTGCGTGCCAGAAATGCTTCGGACACAAGACCTCCAAGTTCGTTTTAGCTGGCAAAGAGTTATTGCCTTCTTAATACGGCTAAAAGTTTTCAGGAAAATGGAGAAAAAAGTACGGCTGATTTGCGTACTAGAAGTTCTCTTTGAACCAGGCGCCCAAACGGCCCCAGCGTCCGCCCGATTGACGGATTTGCGCCATGGCTTCGCTAAGCGGGTCATTTTGCTGGGCGACAGCGCGCAATAACAGGCCCGAACAGGCCGAAAAGGCGGGGCCGGCGGTCGCTTCTGCAAGGCCTGATACCCCGTGGGGCAGGGCAACGGTTGCCGGGCGTTCAAACATTTGGCTGGCAAGATCGGCGATGGCATTCAACTGGCTCGCACCACCGGTCAGAACGATGCTGCGTCCACCAATCTGTGACAGGCCATGTTCTTCAAGCTGATCGCGAATCAACTCAAAGGTTTCCTCAAGCCTGGGCTTGATGATGTTGATCAGCATGGAGCGCGGCACATGATTGAAATTGTTTTCGTCTTCATCGCCGATGGTCGGAACCGCAAGGATTTCCTGATCATCTGATGGAGAGGTCAAAGCGCTACCATGCAAGGTTTTCATCCGTTCCGCATGGCTAAGCGACGTATTGAGACCATAGGCAATATCGCGCGTCACATGTGCGCCACCGACCGGAACCGACGTGGTGTAAACAACTTGGCCCGCGTTAAAGACGGCAACACTGGTTGTGCCAGCACCCATATCAATCACGGTCGCACCCAAATCGCGCTGATCCGGCGTCAAAGCGGCAAGACCAGATGCCAACGGCGTCACAACGGTTTCTTCAATCGCAAGATGGCAGCGTGCCAACAGGGTATCGAGATTGCGCAAAGGTGCTGTCTGGGTTCGAACGAAATGCAGATCGAGACCAAGGGTCGACCCGTACATGCCGCGTGGGTCGTTCATTGTATTGGCGCCATCAAGACGGAAGCCAAGTGGAACGGTGTGGATCAGCTCGTCACCGGCCTGACGCAAAAGGGCTTCTTTCTGGTCATTGAGTTTGCGGATCTCAAGATTGCCAATCGGACGGGAGCCAAGCGGTAGCTCAACCGTGTGCGTTTCAGATTCTGGACGGCCGCCGGACAGGTTCACAATAACCGAGTCGATGGTTTGACCTGCCATCTTCTCAGCGGCGTTAACTGCGGCAAGCACGACTTCCTGCGCGGCATCAAGGTTGGAAATGGATCCACTTTGAAGGCCCTTGGACATGTTGTGTCCAATGCCGATGATCTTGGGCGGCTGGTCCTTTTCGCGTCGCGCAATAAAACAACAGACCTTGGACGTTCCAATGTCCAAAGCCGCAATCAATCCTGATCTGGTTTTGCCGCGTGCCAATTGAATGCTCTGAATTTTTTTATGGGTTATGTGGTGAGACTTTTGTGACCCTACCTTATTACGCCCGTTTTCCACCAAAAGCCGTTGCAATTTGGTTAAGGCAGACCGTCACGTAACGCATCTTTTATGCGAATGTGCGCAAGAACTGCGTAAAAACAATAGAGGCAGTCTTGTAAGAACTGCCCAAGCCGCTTTTTCGGCGGAAGATCGGTAAGAATGCAAAAGCGCGGTCAATTCAGACTGCGCCCTCCTTCTTTGGCGGGTTGCGCCGTTGTTCTGCCGCACCCGGTGTCAGGCGAACAAATGTCCGGTCTGGAAGTCGCAGATCTACGATCAAGACATCCCGGTCAAGAATACCGTGTTCGCGATCAAGCATTTCAAGACGCCGCCAAGCCAGTTCCATGTTCTCTTCGGGCAGGCGGATAAACATGCCGTTGGCAAGCTGAATGTTCCAGCGGCGATGACCAATCCGTTGTGCACCGGTGATCTGATCATAAAGATGCGGGATGGTCTGCAAGGTGGTCAGCATTTCTGCCGCGGCCTTCGGGGCGTCATCACCAACCAGAACCGGCAGATCAAGGTAGTCGCCCAGCTCGTAATTCTGGAGCTGTTCGCCATCGCCATCAATCAGGACATGGTCGCGGCCTTCGGTTTGCCAAAGAGCCAGTGGTTTGCGTTCAACAATCGATACGATAAGGGTATCGGGCAACTGGCGTTCGACTTTTGCGCTGCGTACCCATGATAGTTCCTCGACCCGTTCGCGTGCGGCTTCCACATCAAAGGTAATGATCGGTGTGCCGGGTTTTTGGCCGATGGCGGCCAGAAGGGCATTGGTGTCGGTCTTTTCGCGGCCTGAAACTTCGATGTTTTTGACCGTCATGCCGAATTCAGCTGACAGGTGAACACTTTCCTGTTCCGCCATTTCGAGCCATTTGTCGGCCTTGCCTGTATACCAAAGGGCAGCCGGAATGATCGTGATCGCGCCAATAAAGCCACTCCACCACATGACCCGGGCGATCTTTTTGACGTTTGATGCAACGCCATGTCGTTTATCGAGCTTTTCGCGCCGTTCGCGGGCCTGTTCTTCTAGCGTTCGCATGAGGCGTCCTCCACCATCCATGCGACGATATCGGCAAAGCTAAGGCCCTCGTGGCGGGCGGCATCGGGAACAAGTGATGTAGGCGTCATGCCCGGCTGTGTGTTGATTTCAAGGATCGCCAGATGGTCCTTTTCCGGATCATAGCGGAAATCAGCACGCGCCACGCCCCGGCAGCCAAGCGCCTTATAGGCTTCTTCGGCGTGACGTTGCAGACGATCACGCAGATCGCCATCGATGTCGGCAGGGACGATATGTTCCGATCCGCCCTGGGCGTATTTGGATTCAAAATCGTAGAAGGCATGGTTGCCGGTAAGGATTTCGATGACTTCCATCGCCTTGCCATCCTTGACGGCAACGGTCATTTCGCGACCGGGAATGAATTCTTCCTGCATTACGCCGTCGCCGTGATCCCAGTCCCGGGCAAGCATGTTTTGCTCTTCCTCGGCTGTCAGGATGATTTCAACCCCGACAGAGGAGCCTTCGTTATTGGGTTTCAGAACATAAGGTGGTGGCAATGCCTTGCCAGATGCAATGTCTTCGCGTGTGACCCAGACGTGGCGCGCACAGGGAATTTCATATTCGGCAAACATCGCCTTTGCCGACATCTTGTCCATGGCAATGGCCGAGGCGCGCACACCAGAATGCGTGTAGGGGATGTTCATGATTTCAAGCAATCCCTGAACCGCACCGTCTTCGCCCCAGCGGCCATGCAGGGCGTTAAAGATCACATCGGGTTTGGGATCAATCGCCACGAGTTGGCTTGCAAGGTCACGCGTCGCATCAATCTCGGTAACCTGATAACCTTTTTCACGCAGCGCTTTGGCGCACTCGTGCCCGGATGACAGGGAAACTTCCCTTTCTGCTGACCAACCGCCCAGAATGACAGCGACATGTTTGCTCATGCGTCTTTTCCTATGATCGAGTGGCCAAGGCGCTCACCAATGCGCCGGATTTCCCAGCGCAGCTCAACGCCGCTATGTTCTTTGACACGTCTACGGACTTCATCGCCAAGCTGTTCAAGATCAAGGGCTGTGGCGCTGCCTGTATTGATCATGAAATTGCAGTGCTGCTCGGACATTTGCGCACCACCGATTTTAAGTCCGCGACACCCGGCCGCATCAATGACTTCCCATGCGCGTTTTGGGACCGGATTGGCAAAGGTTGAACCCCCGGTACGCGATTTGATCGGTTGCGATTCTGCACGGGACTTCTGGATTTCATCCATGCGTTTGGCGATGTCTTCAGGATCACCAGAAGATGCGCGCAAGATTGCAGACGTGAAAATCCAGTCCTCTGGAACGCCGCAATGCCGATAGGTCATGTTCATTTCATCGGGGGTGAAGGTATGGATATTACCGCTGCCGTCAATTGCGGTTGCCGATACAAGAACATCCTTGATCTCGGTTCCATAGGCCCCGGCATTCATGCGCAACGCCCCACCGATGGTGCCGGGAATGCCAGACAGAAATTCCAGACCGGCAATGCCATTCATCTGGGCGGTTTGTGCAACATTGAGATCAAGTGCACCAGCACCCGCGTGAACCGCGCCGTCCTCGACCACGACATCGGTAAACGGGCGGCCAAGGCGGATGACGACACCACGAATGCCGCCATCACGGACCAAAAGGTTTGAGCCGACGCCAATGACGGTCACGGGCAAATCTTCGGGTTTGCCTTTTAGAAAATCGGCAAGGTCGGCTTCATCTTTTGGGCGAAACATCACGTCTGCCGGGCCACCAACCTGAAACCAGGTGACTTTGGCAAGTTGTGCGCCTTCGCGCAGCTTGCCGCGCACTTTTGGCAGGCGGTCGATCAGGGGCGTATGGTGTTTCGGCGTGCTCATATCTGCCTCAGTTCTTGATCGCTTCAAGTTGGGCGGGCAGGGCATTTGCCCATGCGCTGATTGAACCAGCACCAAGGCAAACGACAAGATCGCCCGGTTTTGCTTCGGCTTTGATGACTTCGGCCAGTTTTTCCGGGCCTTCCAGTGCGCTTACATGGCGGTGGCCACGGTTGCGCAGGCCTTCGACAAGTGCATCACGCGAGGCACCCTCAATCGGGCTTTCACCGGCCTCAAAGACGTCGGCGACAATGACGTTATCCGCATCGTTAAAGCAGGTGCAGAAATCTTCGAACAGGTCATGTAGACGCGAATAACGGTGCGGCTGAACGACTGCGATTACGTTGTTTTGCGTTGCCTGACGGGCAGCTTTTAGCACCGCCTTGATTTCAACCGGGTGATGACCGTAATCGTCGATGATCGTAACGCCATCAACCTCGCCGGTTTTGGTGAAGCGACGTTTAACACCGGTAAAGCCGTCAAAGGCGGAGACGATTTTCTCATCGGGGATGCCAAGTTCCAGCGCGACAGTAATCGCTGCCAACGAGTTTGACACGTTATGATCGCCAACCATTGGCAGGCGGACATCCTTGATCACGCGTTCTTCGCTATCAACCCGTTCGCGGATAACAACATCAAAGACACTGTCGCCGATATTGGTCCGCACATTTACCGCGCGGACATCAGCCTGCGGTGAAAAACCGAATGTGAAAATACGACGATCCGTCACGCGCCCAATCAGGGCCTGGACTTCGGGATGATCGATGCACAGAACCGCAAAGCCATAAAACGGGATGTTCTGAACGAAGTTCTTGAAGGCTTCGCGCAGCTGATCGAAATCTTTCCAGTGGTCAAGGTGTTCGGGGTCAATGTTGGTCACAACCGAGATGGTGGACGGCACTTTGACAAAGGTGCCATCAGACTCATCGGCCTCCACCACCATCCAGTCACCTTCGCCAAGGCGCGCGTTGGTGCCATATGAATTAATTATCCCGCCATTGATGACGGTCGGATCAAGCCCGGCGGCATCCAGCATGGTGGCCACCAGTGACGTGGTGGTTGTTTTGCCATGGGTTCCGCCAATCGCGATTGCTGCCTTAAGGCGCATCAGTTCGGCCAGCATTTCGGCACGGCGCACGACCGGGATCATGGCCGCGCGTGCGGCGGTGACTTCGGGATTGTCGGGTTTGACGGCTGTTGAAATGACAACGACCTTGGCGTCTTCGACATTTTCGGCCTTGTGCCCGACAAAGACTTTAATGCCAAGGGCGCGCAGGCGCTGCACGTTTGCATTGTCGGAAATGTCCGAACCCTGCACCGAATAACCCAGGTTGTTGAGGATTTCGGCAATACCGGACATGCCGATGCCACCAATACCGACAAAGTGGATGGTGCCGATGTTGAGCGGCAGGGTGTTCATTGCATGTCTCCTCGGTCTTGCGTCATGTTCTTGTTATCCGGGCTTCCTGCCGGGTTCAGTCCCAGCATATCAAGCACCATGTCGGCCAACCGCTCGGCGGCGTTGGCGCGTCCGCTGCTTTTGGCGGCCTTTGCGGCACGCGTCAAGGCGGCAGGGTTGGTCAAAAGTTTCGCCAACCGATCCGTCACCGCCTCGCTGCTAAACCGGTCTTGTGGCATCAGCCATGCGCCACCGGCATCTTCGACTTGCTGGGCGTTGTAACGCTGATGATCGTCAATGGCATGGGGAAGCGGCACCAGAAAACCAGGGCGCCCGGCTGCGGTTAGCTCGGCAACCGTCGATGCCCCTGAACGGGCAATCACCAGATGGCAGTCGCGCAAACGTTCCGGAATGTCATCGATGAAGGATGCCAGTGTTACGTCGATCTGCGATCCGTCATAGGTCTTGCGAACAGCATTAAGATCTTCTTCACGTGCCTGCTGGGTTACGACCAGACGTTTGCGCAAACCTTCAGGCAGATTGACCAGTGCAGTCGGCAGGATTTCGGACAGTATGCGCGCCCCTTGTGACCCGCCTGTGATCAAAAGCCGGATCGGCCCGTCATTGGTTGGCGCATCATACTCACTTGATGCAAGGGCGGCGACTTCGGCACGTACCGGGTTGCCGGTCCAGATTACTTTGGCCTCGTCACCCGGTGCAATCATCCTGACCTTGGCAAAGGATGTTGCAATACGCTGTGCATTGCCTGCCACCAGACGGTTTGCGCGGCCAAGAACGGCGTTTTGTTCATGAATGGCATATGGAATACCAAGCCACTTGGCCGACATTGTCGCGGGGATAGAGGCATAGCCGCCAAATCCGATCACAGCTGCCGGTTTGGCCTTTTTGATGCGGCTTCTGGCTTTAAGCGTGCCAAGGCCAAGGCGGGCGGCCCCGATCAGGCGCCCCTTGATGCCTTTGCCGGCAATGCCGCCAGCAGGCAAGATGACGGCTTCGACACCTTCAACATCCTCGGTATAGCGGGCCGCGCGGGCGTCGGTGAAAAACAGTACCTGTGCGCCACGACGCACGAGTGATTTGGACAAGGCAACAGCCGGAAACATATGCCCGCCGGTACCACCGGATGTTACGGCGATCACCTGACCTGCCAGCGGCGTCTCGGCGGCAGAAAGTTCTGGATTTGCGAAGTCAGTCATCTTGTCCACATGTAAAACGACGGCGGTGCAGGGATGGTCCCCGACAGTTACCCCCATCAGAACCCGACAAAGGTTAATATCCCTTCAAACCGGATCCTGAATAAGGCCTGATTTTGTCGTTTTAATGCAGAAAGTTTTTGGGAAGCAGGTTGGTTATTCACCGGGCCGCTTGCGCGTCAGGGCAAGGACAAATCCCATGCCGATCGCAATGCCGATCGTCGCTGAACCACCATAGGATACGAACGGCAATGTCATGCCCTTTGGCGGGACCAATTGCAGGGTCGATGCCATGTTGATCACGGCCTGCAAGCCGAACTGAACCAGAATGCCGGTCACCGCCAGAACGACGAACAGGTTGCGTTCCCCCATCAGGCGCGAAAGACCGCGCATGATGATGAAGGTAAAGACACCAACCACCAGGACACAGAACAGAAGACCAAACTCCTCGCCGGCAACGGCAAAGATGAAGTCGGAATGGGCATCGGGGATGGAGTTCTTCACCCAGCCTTCACCCGGGCCCCGGCCCATAATGCCACCATTCATGAAGGCTTCCATGGATCGTTCGATCTGATAACTGTCACCCGATGCCGGATCAAGGAAGCGATCCACGCGTGACTGGACGTGCGGCATGATCAGATAGGCCGTTACTGCCAACCCAACCGCCCCAAGTCCAAGGCAAAACACCAGAATGATCGGAAGACCCGCAAGGAAGATCTGAACTGACCAGATTGAGGTGATCACAACTGTCTGGCCGAAGTCTGGCTGGATCATCAGAAGGAAGATGCAAACAGCAAGGATCAGGCTTGAAACGATATAGCCCGGGAAGTTCGGGTTCAGTCGCCCTTCGGCAAACATCCAGGCAATGACAACCGCAAAGGCGGGTTTGAGGAATTCTGACGGTTGCAGGTTGATCCCGGCAACATTGATCCAGCGTACCGCACCCTTGATGTCTGATCCGATGAACGGGGTAATGATCAGTAAAAAGATCACGCCCAAAAACATGAAGGATGCCAGACGCCTGACCCATTTCACCGGTAACAGCGAAATGCCGAACATACAGATCGTCGCCATGCCAAGAAAGACAAACTGGCGGGTGACAAAGTGGAAGCTGTCGACATTGATGCGATCAGCAACCGGCGGACTTGCCGACATCACCAGAAGTGCGCCAATCCCCATCAAAAGGATGATGGCTGCCAACAGCCAGCGATCTACGGTCCACCACCAGATCCCCAGAACCGAGGTATCCGCACGGGAAAAGGCAATATGCGTGTTATGACCAAACAGGGACTTCATGCGCTTTCCTTCCCGGTCCGGTCACTATTCGCCAGGGCGGCATAAAGGTCGCGGAATGCATCGCCGCGCGCCTCAAAGCTTTTGAACTGGTCAAATGACGCACAGGCGGGGGTCAGCATCACCACCGGTTTGTCATCGCCGCTTGCCTTGGCATCCGCAAAGGCCGCCTTGGTTGCGACATCAAGGGTTTCGCATTTCTCCCAGGGCAGGTCATTACCAAGGGTTTCTGCAAATTCGTTGGTCGCAGCGCCGATCAAGTAGGCTTTCTTGATATGGGGATAGAATTCCTGCAATCCCTCAATCCCGCCTTCCTTGGGTTTGCCACCGGCAATCCAGTAGATGTTGCTATATGCCGAAAGCGCCTTTGCCGATGCCTCCGCATTGGTGGCCTTGCTGTCATTAACAAACACAACACCGTCAATTGTGCCAAGCAGTTCCTGTCGATGGGCAAGACCCGGGAAGGACATGACGCCATCAATGATCCGGGTGGCATCCACACCCCGCGCACGGCACAGCCCATAAGCAAAGGCAATGTTTTGCCAGTTGTGTCGACCGGGCATATGGGTGACGGTCGCAAGATCCAGAATACGGGTCTGCGCACCGGTCATGTCATCAATCAGCCAACCATCCGCATCAACATAGATGCCGTGATCGACCGGTTGTTTGACAGAAACTTCGATGATGTGACGACCGCCTTCGCGTGCCAGTTCAACCGCCATTTTGGCGCAGGGTTCGTCATCAACGGAAATGATTGCCCATTTCGGCCCTTTGGAACGTGCAAAGATCAGGTGTTTTGCACCGATATAGCCATCCAGCCCGCCATGGCGATCCAGATGATCCGGGGTGATGTTCAACAGCGCACAGGCATCAAAGGCCGCATGTTCAAGCAGTTCGAGCTGATAGGATGACAGTTCAAGCACAAGGCAGTCATCGCGCGTTGACGGTTCAAGCCCAAGGGCCGCATTGCCAAGGTTGCCGCCAGCCTGCGTTTTAATCCCAGCCTGTCCGATAATGTGGGCGGTCAGTGCTGTGGTGGTTGATTTGCCATTGGTGCCGGTGATGGCAAGTGTCGGCACATCAGGCAGTGCCGCACACAGCAACTCGACATCGCAAATGATCGGCTTGCCCGCACGGCGCGCCTTTTCGGCCGCCGGATGCGGGGTCGGGAAGGTGGACGGAATGCCCGGGCTGATCACCAGCATGTCGGGTTCAGACCAGTCACATTCCGCCAGATTGATGGGCGCAATACCAAGTGGTTCGATCTGTTCACGCGATGATGCGGTGTCGTCCCACGCCCAGACAATTGCGCCTGCATTGATCAATGCTTTCACACTGGCCAGTCCGGATTTTCCCAGACCGAGAACCGCGATGGTTTTGCCGCGCAGATGTGAAAGATCAATCACGATGGGGTGTCCTTAACGAAGTTTCAGGGTCGCAAGACCAACCAGTGCGAGGATGACGGCAATGATCCAGAAGCGGATGACGATGGTTGCTTCCTGCCAGCCTTTTTTCTCGAAATGGTGATGAAGCGGGGCCATGCGGAACACGCGTTTGCCGGTCAGTTTGTACGACCCGACCTGAATAATCACCGACAGGGTTTCCAGAACAAACAGACCACCAATGATGGCCAGAACCAGTTCGTGCTTGGTGACAACAGAAACCGCACCCAAAGCACCGCCAAGGGCGAGTGAGCCGGTATCGCCCATGAACACCATCGCAGGCGGGGCATTGTACCAGAGGAAGCCAAGGCCAGCACCGACAAGTGCGCCAAGGAAAATGGTCAATTCGCCCGAACCGGCAACGTAATGGACTTGCAGATATTCGGCGAACTGAACGTTACCGATCAGATAGGTAATCAGCGCAAAACTGGCCGCGGCAATCATCACCGGTACAATCGCCAGACCGTCAAGCCCATCGGTCAGGTTGACCGAGTTTGAGGCGCCGACCATGACAAACATGGCAAACGGCACAAAGAACCAACCCAGATCCAGCAGGAAATTCTTGAAGAACGGGAAAGCAAGCGCTGTCGAAAGTGGATCGGCGGTATTGTACGAAATCCACCAGGCGGCAAGGGCTGCGATGGAAAACTGCCCAAGAAGCTTAAGCTTGCCCGGAAGGCCCTTGGTGTTGCGCTTGGAAACCTTCAGGAAATCGTCCAGAAAACCAAGGAAGCCATAACCGATTGTCACCAGCAAAACAGCCCAGACATAAGGATTGGTCAGATCAGCCCAGAGCAGGGTGGCAATCGAGGTTGACAGCAACAGCAAAAGCCCGCCCATTGTCGGCGTGCCTTTTTTCGTCAGAAGGTGACTTTCGGGACCATCTTCACGGATCGGTTGGCCTTCGCTTTGTTTGGAACGCAACCAGTTGATCAGATGCGGACCGATCACAAAGGCAAGAATAAGCGACGTGATGATCGCACCGCCCGTGCGGAAGGTGATATACCGAAACAGGTTCAGTACCGGCATCTGATCAGCAAATTGATAAAGCAGATTATAGAGCATTGCTCTGGTCGTTCCTTTTGCGACTGAGGGTCAGCACTGACCCTCTTCTGTTGCGGTTGTGGATTTTTCCACCACGCCACAGGATTTTAAGGCCGATACAATTTTCGAAACGTAAATGCCAAGCGACCCTTTGATCAAAACCACGTCGCCATCGCGCAAATCGGCCTTGATGGGCTCTATCGCGTCTTCGGCAGTTTCAAAGTGGCCGGCATTTCGTTCGGAAGGCAAAGTTTTGTCGAGTTCGGCCATCAGCGGCCCAACCGAATAAACCCGGTCAATCTCAAGCGAGGTCAGCGGATGATAAAGATCGGCGTGCATTTTGGTTGCACTGTCGCCGAGCTCGCGCATTTCACCCAGAACTGCGATCTTGCGACCGCCTTCGCCCGGTTTGGTCTGCGACAGGACCTTGATCCCAGCCATCATCGAGGTCGGATTGGCGTTGTAGGCATCATCAATCAGCGTAAAGGTACCCTTGCCAGACGGCAGCTTCACGGTGTGGGTCTCGCCACGTCCGGCAGGCGGGGTGACATCCGCCAGATCCTTCGACGCTTTGACAAGGTCTGCACCAATCGCATCAACACACCCCAGAACGGCAAGCGAGTTCAAAACCCAGTGTTCGCCGGGGCAACCGATGAAGTATTCCAGATCCTGGCCTCCGACGCGTGCGCGAACAGCGCTGCCATCGGTGACGATATTTGCTTCAAACAGACGATAGTTTGATACGGCATCCGTGCCAAAGCACTTGATGTTGGAAAGGCCAAGTTCCTTGGCGCGCCGGGCCAGGGCAAAGTAATGCAGATTGTCACGGTTCAGGATGATGGTACCGTCGCTATCAAGGCCTTCAAAAATCTCGGCCTTGGCCATGGCGATTTCGGCTTCGTCCTTGAAGAACTCTGTATGCGCGCCGACCACAGTGGTGATCAACGCCACAGACGGCTTGACCATTTTGACAAGTGTGCTGATCTCGCCCGGATGGTTCATGCCGATTTCGAAAACACCAAACTCGGCATCAACCGGCAGGGTCGCCAAAGTAATCGGCACACCCCAGTGATTGTTGAAGCTGGCCGGGCTGGCATGGGTTTTACCCTGCTGGGACAGCACATATTTAAGCGCTTCCTTGGTGCCCGTCTTGCCGACGCTGCCGGTGATGGCAACGATCTTGGCTTTGCTGCGTTCACGTCCGGCAATTCCAAGTCGCTCAAGGGCGACCATCGTGTCATCAACCAGAAGAACCTTGTCGGTATCGTCAATGCCATTGGCATCCGAGACCATGACGGCGTGCGCACCGGCATCAAGGGCGGCCTGCGCAAATTTCTGACCATCGAAATTCGGGCCCTTCAGGGCGATGAACAGATCGCCTTTACTGACTTTGCGGCTGTCAATCGAGATGCCGGTTACCGTCCAGTTCCCTGTGGTTTTGCCACCGGTTGCGGTTGCGGCATCCTGTGCGGTCCATAAAACAGCCTTCGTCATAACGTCACTTTCTTTTCGCTCAGACCATCACGGCCAAAGCGCCGTAACGGGAGTTAAGGTCAGTTGCCGCCGACAAGGATGCTGCGGGCAACAGATGCATCATCGAATGGAAGAACCGTATCACCGACAATTTGGCCTCTTTCATGGCCTTTTCCGGCGATAATAAGGACATCGTTGCGCTGAAGGATGCCGATGCCCCGTTTGATGGCTTCGGCACGGTCACCAATCTCGACGGCACCTTCGCACTGTTCCTTGATTGCAGCACGAATGGTGGCCGGGTCTTCGCTGCGCGGATTGTCATCGGTGATGATGGCAATATCGGCAAAGTCACGGGCAACCTGTCCCATCAACGGGCGTTTCCCGACGTCACGGTCTCCACCGGCCCCGAATACACAAACAAGTCGGCCTTTGCAATGCGGACGGACAGCCTTGATCACGGTTTCAAGCGCATCGGGCGTATGGGCGTAATCGACAAATACCGGCGCACCGAAGCCGGTTTTGCCAACCAGTTCAAGTCGGCCGCGGACACCTTCAAGCTTTTCAAGCGCAAGAACCGCCTGATCAAGGTCGGCACCCGATGCCACAACGATGGAAAGGGCGGCCAGCGCATTCATCACCTGGAAGCTGCCCATCAGTGGCAGGTGGATGTTGTATTCACCCTTGTTCGCAGCAAGGCGGATCTGGGTGCCGGTGCTGTCAGGCGTTGCCTTGACCAGTTTGATGTCATCTGCGTTCTGTCCATAGGACAGAACATTCACACCGCGCTTGGCGCAAAGCTTTTTCAGAAGGTCGAATTGCTCGACATCGGCATTCAGTACAGCCGTGCCATCCGCGACCAGAAGATCAGAGAACAGGCGGGCTTTGGCGGCAAAGTATTTTTCGAACGTGCCGTGATAATCCAGATGGTCGCGCGACAGGTTGGTAAAGGCGGCAACGGTGACCTTCACGCCATCAAGGCGATATTGATCAAGCCCGTGTGAACTGGCTTCCATCGCGACATGGGTCACGCCAATACCGCACATTTCATCAAGGCTCTGATGAAGTGCCACCGGATCTGGCGTAGTCAGCGAGCCGGGAATTTTCGCGCCCGCTGCGCGAATGCCAAGGGTGCCGATGGATCCCGACATATTGCCAAGGATCGTCCAGAGCTGTTCGGTAAAGATCGCAGTCGATGTCTTGCCGTTCGTGCCGGTGATCGCCGCGATGTTTGCGGGTTGCTGACCGTAGAAACGCGCAGCAAGCTGGGCATAACGCTTGCGCGGGTTTTCCACCGGGATCAACGGAACGGTGGGGGCTGCCGGTCTTGGCGTGCCATCCTTTGCAAGGATGGCTGCGGCACCAAGCTTGATCGCATCTTCAATATACTTGGACCCGTCATCACGCGCACCGGACAGGGCGGCAAACATATAGCCGTCCTTTACAGTGCGTGAGTCTGCTGTCAGGCCCGTGATATCCGGGTCCTGTCCTTCGGCATGTTTCAATGCCGCTTGATCACCTGCCATGAGCTCAGAAAGACGCAAGTTTGCGCTCCCCCTTGCGAAGTTCGATCTGCAGCGCTTGCTCAATCTCCGGCGCCTTCGCATTCGCCGGTTCAATGCCCAAAAGGGGAGCAATACGTGTCACAACCTTGCCAACTGCAGGGGCGGACACCCAACCTGCTGTGGCAAATCCATAAGTTTCTTTGGTGCCTTTGGGCTCGTCCAACGTCACCAGGACCACATATTTCGGGTCCTGCATCGGGAAGGCGGCGACAAAGGTCGACATGCGGGCGTTCTTGACGTAGCGCCCGTTCACGAGTTTTTCCGAAGTCCCGGTCTTCCCGCCAAGGAAGTAACCCGCTACTTCGGCCTTCTTGCCAGAACCTTCGGTAACGACCAGCCGCATCAGGCGACGCATCAGTTCCGAAGTTTTCTGGGAAAACACACGTTCGCCTGCCGGTGCACCATCCTGTTTGAGTATGGTCGCCGGACGACGAATGCCACCATTGACGATGGTGGAAATGCCGCTGACAACCTGAAGCGGGGTAACGGCCAGACCATGACCAAACGAAATCGTCATGGTGTTAATCTCGCGCCACGGATTGGGCACAAGCGGTCCGCCAACTTCAGGAAGCTCGATCTGCGGTTTGTCGAGCATGCCCAGCTTTTTGAGGTACTTACGCTGGTTCTCGCCGCCAAAGGCCATTGCCATGCGCGCTGAGCCGATGTTTGAGCTGTGCACAAGAATTTCCGGCAGGGTTAGCCACCGGTTCTCGGCGTGATAGTCGCGAATTCTGAAGCCGCCAATGGCAAGCGGCTCCGTCGCGTCATAGACCGAGTTCAAGGTCGATGTGCCGGTTTCAAGGGCGATGGCCGTGTTAAACAGCTTGAAGACCGAACCCATCTCGTAAACGCCAAGTGTTGGCCGGTTAAAGCGGGCATCAGCCGGTGCCTGACCGGGACGGTGCGGATCAAAGTTCGGAAGCGACGTCATCGCAACCACTTCGCCGGTATAGACGTCCATCACAAGGCCTGCTGCCCCAACCGCGCTATAGGTTTCCATCGCGGTTTCGACTTCTTCGGCAAGCGCGTATTGCACCCGGGTATCAAGCGAAAGTTCCAGCGGACCGTTATTGATGCGCAGCTCGTTATCAAACTCCCGCTCGGCGCCGGCGATGCCGTTATTGTCGATATCGGTGAAGCCCAGAGCGTGCGACAACAGACGTCCATGCGGATAGACGCGGCGTTCTTCACGCTGGAAGTTCAGACCGGGAATGCCCAGTGAATTGACTTCATATTGCTGCTCGGGCGTCAGGTTGCGGCGCAGCCAGACGAATGCCTTGCGCGAACTCAGGTGACGGATCAGCGTGTCGCGATCCAGATCAGGTAAAACCGTCAACAAAAGATCCGCGGATTCAACCGGGTCCTTGACCACACGGGCGTCGGCATAAAGCGAATTGGTCGGAAGATCGGTCGCCAGCAGCATGCCGTTGCGATCAACGATATCGGCGCGCTCGGTCTTGAGTTCACGGGTGTCGGTGCCGGATGCGACGGCGGGTTCATTGCCCTGACGCAGAACCGATGCATCAACCAAACCATAGGTGATCCAGCAAAAACCGATGATGAACATCGCGCCGGTAATAAAGATACGGTTGCGTGCAGTTTCAAGCGCAAGACGTTCGCGCTGATCCGGGCCCAGTTCCGGACGGTCGCCGCGCAGCCAATATGAAAAACGGGTAAGGCTCATTGTGCGCCCCCCGTTTCGGTCGCAACCGAAGGCGCATCAATGATCATTGAATCCGCTGCCTCGTCATACATCAGATCACCCGGACGGGCGCGCGGTACCGGCATAAAGGCAACCGCCTCGCCAAACTTGTCGATACGATACTGATGCAGATCGGCATCTTCTGGCAGATCGTTGATGCTGGCCATCTGCAGGACTTCAATCTGAGCCAGGCTCAGATACTGCTGGGACAGGCGCTCGATCCGTTCCGGATTGTTCAGATAGCTCCATTCCGCTTGGAGCACATGGATGCTTTCCTGCTCGGCCAGAATGTCGGACTGGATTTCGGCGTAGCGCTTTTCAAGACGTTCGACCTGATGGCTGACCCAATAGGTGCCGGTGCCGATCAGGATGGTCATGATGAGGCCGATGATGGTTACCGCACGGGTCATTTGCGACCTCCTTGCGGTGATGCCGGTTGCTCGTTACGTGCAACGGCGCGCAACTTTGCCGAACGTGCGCGCGGGTTGGCGCGAATTTCATCTTTCTGACCGGTGACAGCCTTGCGCGTGATCGCCGTAAAGGTCGGGATGGCAACTTCTGGTTCGCCGGGCAGGCGGCGTGACATCTTGTTCGGATCGCCTGAGCGTTCCTTCATGAAGGTCTTGACCTGCCGATCCTCAAGCGAGTGGAAGGTTACAACCACCAGACGGCCGCCCGGTTTCAGCAACGTCTCGGCGGCATCCATGGCGCGTTCAAGTTCGCCAAGCTCGTCATTCACATAGATGCGCAAGGCCTGGAAGGTGCGGGTCGCCGGATCAATTCCGTCCTTGGACTTGCGCACGACAGAACGTACCGCACGCGCCAGTTGGGATGTGGTGGTAAAGGGTTCCTCTGCACGCATCTCGATAATCTTGCGTGCGACCTTGCGCGATGCGCGTTCCTCGCCATAGCGATAAACGACATTGGCGATGTCTTCTTCTTCGGCGGTATTGACGAAGTCGGCCGCCGTCGGCCCGGACATGGACATGCGCATGTCAAGCGGGCCGTCTTCGCGGAATGAAAACCCGCGATCCGCCTGATCAAGCTGCATGGATGAAACACCGATATCAAGAACGATGCCATCGACCTGTTCTGGACCTGCTTCGGGGATAAGGCGGCCCATATCGCCAAAGCATCCCTCGACCATGTGGAAGCGACCGTCATATTCGGCTTCAAGCTGTTTGCCTGTGGCAACGGCGGTTGGATCGCGGTCGATGCCGTAAAGCTCGCAATTGGCAGAATCAAGAATGGCGCGGGAGTAACCGCCTGCGCCAAAGGTGCCGTCAACCATGATCTCGCCGTCACGCGGTGCAAGGGATTCCAGTACCTCGCGTAGCAGGACCGGCTTATGTGGACGGTCTTCGGTGGCAAAGCTCAGGTCCTTGTCGCTCATGATGCGCCCTCCTCATCCGCGGTGCCGGGACGTGCACCTTTGGGGAGTTCGGACATCGGTTTGAGCTTTAATGTCGCACCACGGTTGAGCGTGCGGGTCCGGCTGGCTTCTTGCAGGGGCTTGAAGATGTCAGGGTTCCACAGGCGGAAGGTGCGACCACGGCCGACAAAGGCGACCTGATCTTCGATACGTGCGAATTCGATCAGTTCTGCAGGCAGAATGATGCGGCCTTCGCCGTCGTAAGGAAGCATATGCGAGGAGCCAAGGATGGTGTCTGCCAGATCGTCGGCCTCGTCAGAGAACATGTCGAGTTCATCAAGCGATGCGGCAATGCGCTCCATATGGCTGTGGCTACAGCCTTCAAGCGCGCTTTCCTTGTGGGATTGATACAGATAGATGCCGGCGAATTCTTCTTGGTCAAGGGCCGCACGGAACCGCTTGGGGACGGATACGCGCCCCTTCCGGTCCAGCTTGTGAATGTGCGTCCCTGTGAACAGCACGTCGCCATTCCCCTGATCAAAAATCCGATCTCAAACCTCGGGCCCTGATGGGCTGTCTTGCGACTGTGTGATGTCTGAAATGGATATGCCCCGCATGGCACGGAATTTGTGCCTCTTTATGGGGTACCATGGGAAATGATGGGGGTCAATGGGATTTGATGGGCTAATACGTGATGTTTTGGCGCTTCCCGAGGGTTTCTGCGGTATATGCAGAAAGGCTGAATTCGGTCAAAAATCGCGGAAAACCGGCATGGTTCCATTATGTGCCCATAAAATCCCAAACTCGTTCCATGGGGTCCCATGGGAAGACCATTGAAAAACCGGAATTTGGGTTTTTATGGATCAGATTTGGCATCGGGTTTTGATGGAGTGCCGAAGACAGTTTGCGATTTGATGTCCAATCGGGTTTGATGCGCGGGCAAACTCCTGCAAAATGTCAAAATGATCTCTGATGGTCTTTTTGATCAATTTGATCGGCCATCAGGGTTGAATATGGCCCCGAACGGGGCAGCATCATCTGGCGCGGGGCAGCGTCAGTGAAACGAAGGAAGCGATTGTTGCGGATAAAAGCTGCCATTCTATTAATGGGTTGCGCATTCTCCGGTGCGTTTTTCCTGCCCGGGCTTGGTGCTGTTTCTGGCGGGACGGCGTTTGCGCAAGGCTTGCCCCTTGATCCGGCCGGTGGCGGATCAAACTCGCCAGAAGTCTCATCGCCGCAGATGCGCGAATTGCTGCCCTTGATTATGAAACAACTGCAAAACAATCCGGAACTGATGTCGCAATTCGGTTTGGGCGGACTTTCAGGGCTGAATGGTCTTGATGGGGGCGGTTCCAGCACAGGTATGCCTGGTGTGCCCGGTATGTCAGCTGACGGTGCTGCCAATATCCCCGGACTGAGCGAAGCAATTGCAAAGGCCCTTGCCCAGCAAAATGGTGGAACGGGTGTTGCACCGTCCGGCATCCCTGAACAGGTCAGGGTGTATCGCGAACAGTATCATCCAATTGATATTGATCAGGATGGCCGTATCAGTCCAGACGAAGCCGCTGCCTATGCAAGCTGGATGTTTAGGCGCCGTGACATTAACGGCGACAATGTGCTTGTCGCACGCGAATTTGCCGCGGTTGAAAAGCTGCCCGGTTCTGCAGAGGCCAATCGCCAAAGACTGCGCACGGAAAGCCGCCGACTGGATTTATTGTTTCCCGATTACGACGCGGACGGGGACAAGATGATCACCAAGGAAGAGTTTCTGGCAAAAGCGCGTACGACTTATGATGAAAAGCGTGGAAACGATCCGGATATCGACCCGTTTTCCTTTCAGACAGTGTTGCCGTTTTAGGCGTGATTTCGTCTGAAACGCATTCATCGCATGACAAGCAAGACATAAACTGGCATCCGATATAGTCGGTAAGCCGGAAATGACGGAGAGGCTCATGGACACCAACGAATTCTTTGCTCCGGTGCGCGCGACGACTGACGACACCAACACAGCAACTCCGATTGATGCGCAGACCACTACCGGTGTTGTTGCTGGTGAAGTTACGCCTGCCAAGCCTGCGGCAGGAAAGGCTGATCGTCTTCCGGTCTGGGTCGATTTGCATTCTCCGACACCCGAAGAAATTCACGAGATTGAAGAACGATTTGGCATTGAGATGCCAACCCGTGAAGAAATGCAGGAAATTGAGCTGTCATCGCGCCTGTATGAAGAGGACGGCGCGCTGTTCATGACCGTTTCGGTTCTGACCAAGGCAACCACCGATGCGCCCCAGACGACCGCTGTTACCTTCATTTTGGTCAAGAAAACGCTGATAACGGTGCGATATGCTGATCCGGTGCCATTCAAGACCTTCATCCGCCGGGTAAAGCGCAGCCCGTCGCTTGCCAACAGCGCAGAGACGGTTTTGTTTGGTCTGCTTGAACAGATCGTTGATCGTCTTGCTGATTTGATGGAGCAGACCACGATTGATCTTGAAAAACTGTCCAATCAGGTCTTTGCCAGCCCCGAAGATCAGGATTCTGATGGTGATCATCGCGAAACCCTGCGTCAGATTGGACGTACCGGCAACCTGTCGGGCAAGGCCAAGGACAGTCTTTTGAACCTGCATCGTCTGGGCTTGTTCCTTTCAACACAGGCGCGATTAAAAAAGGATGCCAAGGCGCGTCTTAAAATCCTGTCGCGTGATATTGTCTCAATCACCGAGCACGCCAATTTTATCGCCAACAAGGTAACCTTCCTGCTTGATGCGACACTTGGCATGATCAGTCTCGAGCAGAACAACATCATCAAGATCTTCTCGGTTGCTGCGGCCGCGTTTCTGCCGCCGACCCTGATTGCCAGTATCTATGGCATGAACTTCGAATTCATGCCCGAATTGGGGTGGCAGTTCGGCTATCCGGTCGCAATCGGCCTGATGGTGCTGTCAGCCGTCCTGCCGCTGCTGTATTTCAAGCGCAAAGGCTGGCTTTAATCCTGCTGGCAATATTGGTGGGACTTCTGTCCTTTCAGGCATTCTTTTTGCTGCTAAATTGATCAGCGCATTCCCCAAATATCGGAGCCCCACAAATGAGCCAAACCGCCCTCATCCTGATTGATTGGCAGCAAGGATTTGATGACCTCAATTACTGGGGAAATCGCAACAACCCCGAAGCCGAAACCAATGGAGAAAGGCTGTTGGCCCATTGGCGGACACAAGGTTGGCCGGTGTTTCATGCAAAGCACAATTCAACAGAACCGCAGTCCCGCCTGCATCCCGACCATCCGGGCAATGCCTTCAAGCCGGGGTTTGAGCCCCGCAACGGAGAGCCGGTCTATGGCAAGAACGTAAATTCTGCCCTGATCGGGACGGAGCTTGAGGCCGATCTGCGTACGCAGGGTATTTCAAAGCTGGTTCTGTGTGGAATCACGACTGATCATTGCGTGAATACCACCACGCGTATGGCGGCCAATCTTGGGTTTGAGGCCACCATTGCCGCAGATGCCTGTGCGACCTTTGGTCGTGGCTTGCCCGATGGCCGCACTTTCCCGGCTGAACTGGTGCATGATGTGGCGTTGTCCAGCCTGAATGGCGAGTTCGCGGCAGTCAAAACCGTTGATGAAATCATTGCCGGTTAATCGGCAATTGACTTGCGTTCGCAACTGAAGCAGTTTCTGCCTTCAGTCCCCGCGAAAGGTATGCCATCCATGACCAAAATCGATACTCAGGAAAAGCTCCGTGACATCTATGGGGAGCCCAATGGACTTGCTGCTGCCAAATGTTTGTCGGCGCTTGATCCTCACTGCAAGCATTTCATTTCGCTGGCGCCTTTTGCGGTGATTTCCTCGGCAGATGCGGATGGCAATGCGGATGTCAGTCCGCGTGGTGACGGCCCGGGTTTCATCAAGGTTCTTGATGACAAGACATTGGTCATGCCTGATCGTCCGGGAAACAACCGGGTTGATAGCCTGTCAAACATTGTCGACAACCCAAAAGTCGGCATGCTGTTCTTCGTACCCGGTGTGAATGAGACACTGCGCATCAACGGTATTGCCGAGATCAGCACCGATCCCGACCTTTTGGGGCTGTTTACCGATACACCCAAGTCGCCGATTACGGCGATCAAGATCACGGTCGAGGAAGCCTTCCTGCATTGCGCAAAGGCCCTGATGCGATCAAAGCTGTGGGATCCTGAAACCCGGATTGAACGCAAGACGTTGCCGACCTTGGGCAAGATGCTCAAGGACCAGACATCGTCTGATGTTCCGGAAGGCACACAGGAAGAGGCAGACAAGTATTTCGCACAATCGATTGCCGAGCGCGGATGATCTTCTGCCTGCAAGCAGGGGAAATTTTTGCGGGCGATGACGGGAAACTGTCATCGCCTTTGATCTGTCTGGGAAAGATAATACCAGATGGCCTGTAAGCCGGGTTCTGTCCATGCGGCGAACCGCACTGGATGACTATTCATCTGGGACGTCCGTCGCCGAACGCCTCCTGCAACCAACCCGAATGGTGGTGCGAAAACTCACCTGCCGACGATGCCGAAGCATCCGGCCGACCATTCCTATTAGGTTTTGCTCCCGGTGGGGTTTACCATGCGTCCCGCATTGCTGAAGGACCGGTGCGCTCTTACCGCACCCTTTCACCCTTACCGGATGGCTTGCGCGATCCGGCGGTATCCTTTCTGTGGCACTTTCCCTAGGGTCGCCCCCGCCAGACGTTATCTGGCACCGTGTTTCCGTGGAGCCCGGACTTTCCTCCCCGATTGCAAGCAATCAGGGCAGCCATCCGGCCATCTGGTGATCGGGATGTAGGTCACATCATTGTTGGCGTCAAGAAAAAGCAGTGCGGGCAGGCGCGCCTAGCGGGTGATCGCGCTGGCTAGCAGCTTGGCGATGGCAAGGCATTCGCTATCGGCATCACCTGAAATGTCGTTTTGCCGCCAATGACGCTGGAAGGCGATGGTGCGTTTGGTCCGGTCTTCTTTGCTGGCTGCCGGGCCATAGCCGATGGCATCCAGCAGGGCATGAAAGTCGTCCGGGTTGGCTGGCGCGTCGGTCGTTTCGGAAGGGACGGTCGGAATGCCATTGCATCCGGGCCAAAGCCCAATGCCGTTTTCAGCCAGTTGCTGCCATGGGAAAAGTTCGCCCGGATCGTCCTTGCGGTCCGGGGCCATATCCGAATGTCCGATAATCCGGCTTGCCGGAATGTCATGGCGCGCAAGGATATCATTGGTCAGGTCGATAACCGATTTAATCTGAATTTCGGGGAAGGGACGGTAGCCATATTCATGCCCGGGATTGACGATCTCTATCCCGAGAGAATGGGAATTTACATCCCGGCATTCCTGCCACACCCCGACGCCCGCATGCCATGCGCGCTTTTCTTCGTCCACCAGCCCAAAGATGCGGCCATCTTCCTCGATCAGGTAGTGCGAGGAAACAGAACTGTCCGGGTCACACAGGCGATCAAGTGCAGCTTGGCCTGATTGCATCCCGGTGTAATGCAAAACCAGTATGTCAATTGGGCAGCCATCAGGGCGGTCACCGAAATTGGGGGAGGGATGGGAAATGATGCATCCCTGCAAGCTGTTGTTATGCAAGTCGTCCCCCATTGGGATCAGTCCATCCCTTGTGCTTTGCGCTGTACCGGCTTGCGCAGCATGATGACAGCCACACCGCACAGAACAACGATACTGCCGATGATTTTAAGCAGTGAGAACTGTTCGTCAAATACAAGGAGCGAGCCGATAACACTGACCACGGGGGCCAGAAGCATCCATGGAACCACCACATTCACATCCTGAGTTTTCAGCAAGTGATACCAAAAGCCATAGGCAACGATAGAAGACATCACGACGGTAAATGTCAGATTGGCCCACGCCACCCAGCTTGCTTCGGCAATCGCCTGAAAGGCATGTGGTTCAAAGATCAGGGACAAGACCAAGAGTTGCGGCGCTGCCATCAACGCCATCCAGCCATTAAGCTGAAAGGTGTCGATGTCGCCCAGTTTCTTGATCATGACATTGGCAACCGCCCACATGAAGGACGCAAATACCACGAGTAACAGCGGCAATTGCAGCTCTGTCATGGTAGGATCCCAGAACATGATGGTCACACCGATAAAGGCCAGTGCCATGCCCGAAAGCCGTTTCCATCCCAGTCGATCATTGAAGAAATAGGTCGCAAGCATAGATGAAAACGGTACGCCCAGAAGGATGATGACGGCGACTGGACCCGCATCAATCATCGACAGGGCATAAAACAGAACGCCAAAATGCAGTCCGCCGAATGTTACCGAGATAAGCGCGAGTTTTCCGATACGCCCCCGCGGTACCTGTGTGAATGGAATCAACAGGATCGCCACGGCAGCAAAACGCATCGCGGTCAGAATAAAGGGCGGAATTTCGCCAACCGCGCCTTTGACGGTCAGCATATTCACCCCCCAGATGACTGCGACAGTAAAGGCCATAAGCAAGGCTTTGATCGGCATGAGGAGGCCTTTCGGTAAAAGGGGCGGTATCGACATCAAGGATATCAGACAGATGGTCAAGCCCGCCCATTTTTTAGACGGCCTCTAATCCCTTGATCCGATGTTTTGGCGCGAAGCGCAAATGAGTTGTTCTCAACTCTGGCCTAAACTGTCACGAAATGGTTTGCCTTCGGGTTAACCCTGACCAAGTTCTTCGCGCAGCATTTCAAGCTCGAGCCAGCGTTCTTCCGAGGACTCCAGTTCCGCACGGGCAGCGTCCAGACGGTCCACCTTCTTCTGGAAGCCGTCCGGGTCCTTGGTGAACAGGTCACTATCAGAAAGCGCGTCCTCAAGAGTTGCGATTTCGCTTTCGAGTTTGGCCATGGCATCTGGCAGGTTATCGTATTCGCGCTGGTCCTTATAGCTCAGCTTGCCAGATGGCTTTGACTTGGGCGCGCTGGCCTGCGCTGTTTTCTTGACCTGTTTCGCAGCAGTTTTTTCTTCCTTGGCCGCCTCGGCGCGCGACAGTTTGCGCTGGGCGATATAGTCGGAATAACCACCGGCATATTCGATAGCAGTCCCATCGCCTTCCATCACGATGGAGGATGTAACCACGCGATCAAGGAAATCACGATCGTGGCTTACCAGAAGAAGCGTGCCTTCATAGTCGCTCAGCATTTCCTGAAGCAGATCGAGCGTATCCATATCCAGATCGTTGGTCGGCTCATCCATGATCAGAAGATTGGTCGGCTTTGCCAATTGCTTGGCCAGCAATAACCGATTGCGTTCACCGCCCGAAAGCGCGCCAACCGGGCTTCGCGCCTGTTTTTCATCAAACAGGAAATCACGCAGATAGCTGACGACATGGCGCGGATTGCCACGTACCATGACCTGATCACCGCCAACATCACACAACGTATCCCAAAGGGTTTTGTCGTCATCAAGGGCGGCGCGTTTCTGATCGAAGTAACTCGGATTAAGGTTGGTGCCGATCTTGATCGAGCCACTGTCGGGTTCAAGCTGGCCGGTCAGCATCTTCAAAAGCGTGGTTTTACCCGCGCCGTTCGGGCCGATAATGCCAACCTTGTCGCCGCGCATAATGCGGGTGGAAAAGTCCGATATGATCGGGCGGTCGCCAAATGATTTGGCGATGTCGGTGGCCTCGATCACGACCTTCCCCGATGATTCACCGGCATCTGCCGCAAGCGATACATTGCCAATGCGATCAACCTGTTGGGAACGCTGTGCGCGCATGTCATAAAGCCGGCGCAGGCGACCCTGGTTACGTTTGCGGCGCGCGGAAATACCCTGTACCGACCAGACGGTTTCCTGTGCAATCAGCTTATCAAGTTTGGCGCGTTCCTCGGCTTCCTTGCGATAGATTTCCTCGGACCATTCCTCGAACTTGGCAAAGTTGATCGCACCTTGATGCATCACACCGCGATCCAGCCACAGCACGCCATTGGACACGGCATTGAGGAAGGCACGGTCGTGCGAGATCACGACAACAGCACCACGGAAATTCTTGATCTCGCCTTCAAGCCATTCAATCGTCGGCAGATCAAGGTGGTTGGTCGGCTCGTCAAGCAACAGGACCTGTGGGTCCGCAATCAAGGCGCGCGCGATGGCTGCCCGGCGGCCTTCACCGCCTGAAAGCTGCTTGGGATCCGATTTCGGATCGATATCGACCGATGCCAGCAACATGTCGGAGCGATAGGAATATTCTTCTTCGTGCTCGTCCAGGGCTGAAAGAACAAAATCCTCGACCGTGTCATAACCGTCGAATTTCGGTTCCTGATTAAGATAGGCCACCTTGCAGCCCGGCTGAACAAACCGTTCACCACCGTCAGGTTCGATTTCCCCGGCGATGATTTTCAAAAGCGTCGATTTTCCGCCACCATTACGCCCGACAAGGCACAGGCGATCACGATCCCCGATGGCAAACGACACATCGGAAAACAAATCGTTCCCGCCAAAGGTCAGGTGAATGTCATTTATATTGATCAGCGGTGGCGCCATGGAAAAACCGATAAGCTTGAAAGTTTAAATCCGGTCACAATAACCGGCCCCCTGCAAACAGCAAATCAGGCGCTGTTGCAAGGGAAATCATCTGTTGACGCGGCAGATCTGGCGGGCGGATGCATTCGGGGCCGGTTATCTGATGCCACGTTCCTTACGGATCTGATCCCAAGCAGCATTGATCCGCGCCATCTTTTCATTGGCCTGTTCGATGAACTCGGGCGGCATGCCCTTGGCCATAAGGGTGTCAGGGTGGTTTTCGCGCGACAATTTGCGATGTGCCGATTTCAGATCGTCGTCACTGGCATCACGGGTCAGACCAAGCTGTTCATAGGGATCCGGTCCATTTGATGCGGTAAACGCATGATGGACACGGTCAAAATCAACATCGGCAAAGCCAAAGATATGGGCGACCTTCTTGAGGTAATTCTGTTCTGCCGGATGGAGTTCACCATCGGCCATGGCAATCTGATAGAGCGCCTCAAGCACGCCTTCAAGGATTGCGCGCTCGCCACGAAACATGGTGGCCATCTGTTGGGCATAAATCTCAAAACCGTCAGATGACTTGCGTGCCATATCAAATATGCGGCCGACATTCTTCTCTTCGCCCGGCGGGATATGAAACACGCGTTTGAAAGTGTTGATTTCATCGCGACTGACATGGCCATCGGCCTTGGCCATCTTGGCGGCCAGCACGATCACGCCAGTGGCAAAAGCGATTTGTCTGGTATCAGGACCCCCGATATGAGGGCCGCTTGCGCTTTTACTGTTCTTGAGTTTGTCAACTACGTGGCCAGCTGCCGCGCCAAGAATTGCACCCAGTGGTCCGCCCAAGGCAAAACCTGCTGTGCCACCAATTATTTTACCCCAGATGCTCATGGGTGATCATTGCCCTGTTTGTAGTTTCACTGCGAAGCACCATATCCCAATGAATAGGTGCCACGCGTTAGCCAGAGCACAAACATAGTGTGCACCCGTTAAAAGGAAATGCCCTAATTTTGGGGTAAGTATGTCCAAAGGTAGAGGGAATTAATAATTAGTCTATACTTTAGTGTTTAGATATCTACTGATGGTAGAATGTTATACGGTGAAGAAATACCGAAATAAAGAAAACTGAAGTAAGAAGTGGGGTGGAAATATGTCTTTCTTGTCGCGCATGAAGCTGCTTTACCAGATATCGTTGCTTAGTCTTGTAGCGTTGGTGATTTTCGCCATCGTTGGGGCGACGCAGTTCATTGCCGATCAGCAGCGTCAGTCTGCACAGGTGATCGCCAAGGATGCGAGTGAGGATTCCCAAGTTGTCGGGGACGTTGCGCGGGCCTTTCTTGATGCCCGCCGTCACGAGAAAGATTTCGTTCTTCGAAAACGTGAAGAATATGTCGTCGCCCATGGTGAGGCCGCGGCTGCAATTCGCGCCGGGTTGGAAAAACTTTCGGGGCGTGAAGAACTCGGCGCACTTCTTGAACAGGTCAATCAGGTGCAGTCAGCGGTCGATAATTATGTTGTCGAATTCGCGACTGTCGTCGAACTGCAGCGCAAGGTCGGACTGGATAAGAGTTCCGGATTGCTGGGGGAGATGCGCAATGCGGCCTCAGAAGTCGAAGGTGCCCTTGGCGAAGTTGCCAAGCTGGAAGCGATGTTGGGGTTGACCAACACCAAGGATTTGTCGATTGCGCTGCTAGAAATGCGTCGAGACGAAAAGGACTTTCTGGCGCGTCTTGATCCGGCCTATGTCCAAAGCGTCGAAGAGAATGCCAAACAGTTTTCTGCGGCTCTTGAGCGCGCAGGCAGCATCAAGGATGACAAGAAAGAACAACTTGGCAACCTGATGAAATCCTATGTAGAGGATTTCAAAACGCTTGCCGCGGCAGCCCTTGAGCGCGAGGCTTCCCTGGATCGTCTGAGTACCTATTACGCGGCGGTCGAACCCATTCTCGATACTCTGCGCGTTGAAGTTCAGACGGTTGCAGAAAACATGCAATCGCGGGCTGAGGAAATCGCACATACAGGGGTTCAGGTTACCTTTGCGATCTTTATCGCTGGCGCGATCATCATGGTTTTGCTGTCGTTTGTTTTGGCGCGTGCCATTGTGCGTGCGATCACCGGCCTGACAGCCAAGATGGCCCGACTGGCCAAAAACGACTTTGACGTCAAGCTTGATGAGGCCGACCGCAAGGACGAAATCGGTGAAATGGCCCGCTCTGTGATGGTGTTCCGTGAAAACGGGTTGGAGCGCCAGAAACTTGAAGCCCAGCAACGCGAGCTTGATGAAAAACAACGCCAGCGCATTGAACAGCAGGAAAAACACATCCGCGAGTTTGATGATGACGTTGTCGCGATGATGAGCGAGGTCGGCACCGCGGTACAACAATTGCACTCCGTGTCAGAAGCTTTGCGCAATAGTGCGGCCACGGCCAATGAACAGTCCACGACTGTTTCCGCAGGCAGCGAGGAAGCATCATCAAATGTGCAACTTGTGGCCACAGCCGCGACCGAGCTTTCCGCATCCATTCATGAAATCGCCGGACAGATCAGCGATACCTCCAATATGGCCAACAGCGCCAGTGAACGTGCCCAAACAACCAATGACGACATTCAGGGTTTGAACGCTGCTGCTGTGCGGATCGGCGAGGTCATCAGTCTGATCAGTGATATTGCCGAACAGACGAACCTTCTGGCACTGAATGCAACGATTGAGGCGGCGCGGGCCGGTGATGCCGGCAAAGGGTTTGCGGTCGTCGCCAGCGAGGTCAAGAACCTTGCCAATCAGACTGCCAAGGCGACCGAGGATATCTCAAGCCAGATTAACGATATTCAGCAGGCAACCCAATCAGCAGTCGATGCGATTGACGGCATCGTGCAAATGATCGCCGATATAAGCGAGCGGGCCTCGGCCGTGGCGGCTGCTGTCGAGCAACAGACTGTCGCTACGAGCGAAATCTCCCAGAATGTTGAACAGGCCGCATCTGCCACCAGCGAAATTTCAAATGCCATGCAAGGCGTTTCAACTGCGGTGGCCGAAACGAGCGAGGCGGCCAACGACGTGCGTGGGTCGGCTGACAACCTTGGCCGTCAAAGCGATGGACTTAGCGAACGCATCGACAGCTTCCTTGCCAGAATGCGCTCGATCTCCTGAAACACTTGGCGAGGCTATGAGTATGGAAACAAGGGGGAAGAGTGATCTTCCCCCTTGTTTTGTTTCGACTGAAAACAAATGTGACTCACAGGCAAGGCGAAACAACGGGCGCGCCAATTCAGCTGGCTTGGCGACAAAATACTGCGGGTGGGCACATTTGAACGATCGATCTGCATCGTAATCAAGCTGTGCGACTTCTCAGATGCAACGATTGCAAGCCCTTGGATGTCTTCAATTCGTTTTGAATTTTATCTGCGCTGATGACTAAGCCGAGTGTCGTAGCATCAACGCGATCAATCTCTGTGGGGCTGAGATGAATTTTCTTTCCAGAATGAGGCTTCTTTATCAAATATCCCTGATCGGTGCCGTGTCACTTGTAATATTTGTTGTGGTCGGTGGGGTTCAATTTGCAGCCGAGCATCAAAGACGATCTGCGCAATCAATTGCGGATATGACCCTTGATAACAGGTTGGTCGCGGATGCTATTTCAAAGGACTTCCTGAACGCCCGCCGGCGAGAGAAAGACTTTCTTCTGCGCAAAGATGAAAAGTACGTTGCTCAGCATGCGGATGTCGTTGCCAGTGTTATCACGGGGCTTGAACAATTGTCGCGCGAACCAAGTCTTGGGGCGTTCGACGCGCAGATCTCCCAAATTGAAACAGCTTTTGCGAATTACACAGCGAAGTTTGCCACGGTTGTCGCGCTGCAGCGGGATATTGGCTTGAATGAAGAAGAGGGCCTTTTGGGGCGCCTTCGTGGTTCAGTGCACAATGTCGAAGAGGCGCTTAAGAAATACAACGCAGATAACCTGACAGTGATCATGTTGATGATGCGCCGCCACGAGAAAGATTTTCTCGCCCGGCTTGATCCAAAATATGTTGGGCGCATTGATGATCGTCTTGCAGAGTTCGGGCCAGCTTTGGCTGCATCAGCCATTCCAGCAGACGACAAGGCAAGAATCTCAGACCTCATGAAGTCTTATGTAACTGACTTCAAAGCGCTTTCAGCCAAAATCCTTCAGCGCGAGGAAGAACTGGGCTTTCTTTCTGCATTCTACGCGGAAGCCGAACCAATTCTTGATGACATCAGTTTGGCGATTGGCTCTATCGCAACAGCGGAAAAGCAGCGTGCCGAACAAATCGCTGCGACCAGCCTTACAGTAACTATTGTCATGTATGTGGCGGGCATTGTTGCGCTGCTGGGACTCTCGCTTTTGTTGTCAGGCGCAATCGTCAGGGCAATTTCGGGCCTGACAGGCAAAATGACCCGGTTAGCAGACAACGATTTTGATGTCGAAATCAATGAAGTGAACCGTTCGGACGAAATCGGCGAGATGGGGCGTGCCGTGCGTGTATTCCGCGAGAACGGGATAGAGCGAGCCAAACTCGAAGAGGCCCAGCGTGCTCAGGATGAACGACGTCGCAAGCGGATGGAAATCCAGGAGCAGTACATTAAAGAATTCGATGAGGCCGTTGTTGCCGTGATGTCAGATGTTGGGTCTGCGGTCGAGCAACTTCATCAGGTCTCAAACGTCTTGCGTGACAGTGCCAAAACCGCAACCGATCAATCAATGGCGGTATCATCGGGAGCCGAGGAAGCATCATCAAATGTTCAGCTTGTTGCTACGGCGGCGACGGAGCTGTCCGCATCCATTAACGAGATTTCTGGTCAAGTCACGGAAACCTCAAACATGGCTGTTTCAGCAACTGAACGTGCGCGCAGTACGAACGACAATATTCAGGGGCTAAATGACTCAGCAATCAAGATTGGCGAGGTCATCAGCCTGATCAGTGATATTGCCGAACAGACGAACCTTCTGGCACTGAATGCAACGATTGAGGCTGCCCGTGCTGGTGATGCAGGCAAAGGCTTTGCTGTTGTTGCAAGCGAGGTCAAAAACCTCGCCAAACAGACAGGTAAGGCAACGGAAGATATTACCAGTCAGATCAACGATATTCAGGAGGCCACTGGCCTTGCTGTCGGCGCAATTGACGAAATTGTCAAAATGATCTCCGATATCAGTGAACGCGCCTCAGCCGTTGCTGCTGCGGTCGAGGAGCAAACAGTTGCCACAAGCGAAATTTCGCAAAATGTCGAACAGGCGGCATCGGGGACCGAGGCAATATCGTCGGCAATGCAAGGCGTTTCGGCAGCGGTCGGGGAAACGAATGCCGCGGCAGGTGATGTCAATGATGCAGCCAATAATCTCGGGACGCAAAGTGGTGATCTTCGATCCCAGATTGACGGTTTCCTGGAACGTATGCGGGCACTTTAATGACGAATTGTCGATAAGTATAAGGCAGCAGGGGTTTGCTCTGCTGCCTTTATCAAGATAAAATGCCGACAAACTTGCAGTGATATTGGTTGAAAATAGCTGCAATACCTCATCATACAGGACAACGGGGAACGTCGGATGGCTGATAAAACACGTATCGTCTCATCGTCACATCTTGTCTCGGAACGCGCCGCCGAGCTGTCGGAACTTGAATTTGCGCTGATCCTGTCAGGCAATGCGTTTAACCGATGGATGGTGCGGTGCATGCGTGCGGCCGGTATGCCTGATGTGTCGGTTCTCGATATTCTGGTGTTGCACAATGTTAATTCGCGCGAACGGGAAAAAAGTCTGTCTGAGGTGTGCTTTGTCCTTAATGTCGAGGACAGCCATCTTGTGAACTACTCGCTCAAAAAGCTTCGCAAACTAGGTTTGGTCGAAGGGGTTAAGCGCGGCAAGGAAGTGCATTACGCAACCACGGCCGATGGGCGCGATATGTGTGAGAAATATCGTCAGGTACGTGAAGACTGTCTTGTTGAAACCTTCCAGCGTCTGGGAGTGAACAGCGAAGAAGTCGGTGATGTTGCCAAAACCCTGCGTGCAATCTCGGGCGTGTATGATCAGGCATCACGGGCGGCAAGTTCGATCTAGGTGCCCAAACCGATCACGTTGCAGATTTTACTTTATTGATCCTAAAAAAGTTGCGGGCGGCAGTTGATATCGACTGTCGCCCGTTTTCTATGGTTTAACAAACGCTTAGAGATCTTCAGTCCATTTTCGGACAGTTTTTGGGTTGCAGTTTTTGCATGGTAGTTATGAATCCACATTGACAATTTATCGGTAAAATGTGATCAATGTGTCGGGAGGCTACATTAGAGTCTCGATACGCGTAAACGTGTATCGGCTTGCATCACACACAGGGAGACTTGAGAAATGTTGAAAAAAGCACTTTCTACCGTCGCAGTTGCAGCGATCACCATGTCGGCTGGCTTTGCATCGGCTGAAGAAACCTGGGATATGGCGACCCCGTATCCTGACGCGACTTTCCACACCCAGAACATCATCGAATTTGCCAAGGACGTGAATGAGGCATCTGGTGGCGAACTGAACATCACCGTTCATTCCGGTGGTTCGCTGTTCAAGCATGCAGATATCAAACGTTCGGTTCAGCGCGGCCTGATCCCGATCGGCGAAACCCTGATTTCGCTGCTGGCCAACGAAAACCCGATCTACACCGTTGATGCGATCCCGTTCCTGGCGACTTCCTATGAAGGTGCCAAGAAGCTTTGGGAAGTTTCACGTCCGGGCATTGAAGCGGCTCTGGCAGAAGACGGCCTTAAAGTCCTTTATGCTGTTCCGTGGCCGGCTCAGGGCCTTTACACCGCAGACGAAGTCAACAGCGTTGCTGACCTCGAAGGTGTCAAGTTCCGTGCCTATAACGCGACCACGTCCGAACTGGCGTCGCTCACCGGCATGGTTGCTACCCAGGTTGAAGTTCCGGAAATCCCGACCGCATTCGCAACCGGCATTGTCGAGGCAATGATCACCTCGCCGTCGACTGGTGCGAACTCCAAGGCCTGGGACTTTGTTTCCAACTTCTACGACGTTCAGGCATGGTTGCCGAAAAACATGGTTGTCGTAAGCGAAAGCGCATTTGACGGCCTGTCGGCAGACGTTCAGGCCGCTGTTCTTGAAGCGGCAGCCAAAGCTGAGACCCGCGGTTGGGAAATGAGCATGGCAGAAGCCGAAGCCAAGAAGAAAATCCTGGCTGAAAACGGCATGAACGTTGCTGCACCGAGTGCAGAACTCAAAGACGGTCTGGCAGAAGCTGGTGACAAAATGGTCGCCGGTTGGCTGGAAAAAACCGGCGACGAAGGCAAAGCAATCGTCGACGCGTTCAAGAACTGATCATCAGTACTTGCCATTTGTCGGGGCCGGACGGTTTTCGTCTTCCGTTCGGTCCCGGACAATCCGCACATTTTAATGCTACTGTCCGTTGATTGCGATAGTTCGCTTTGGGAATGATCGTTGGCGGAAAGGGGGACTGCTGTGCGCAGACTGCTAGACTATTTGTTCAAATTCAGCGCCGTTTTGGCGGCCGCGTTTTTGGTAATCATTGCTCTGCTGATTTTGGCTCAGTCGCTGGGGCGTCTCGTCGGGATCGCCGTGCATGACGCCAACGAACTGGCAGGGTTTTCGCTGGCTGCCGGTACGTTCCTTGCCCTTGGTCCGGCCTTGCGTGCCGGAACCCACATCCGGGTCATGATCGTTCTTTCGCACCTTAAAGGGCGCGCCCGCCGTACAGTCGAGGCAATCACCTTGCTGGCTGCGATCTATCTTGCCGGTTACTTCGCCTGGTGGATGGCGGTTCTGGCACAGGAAAGCTTTTCATACGGTGATACGTCGCCGGGCGTTCTGGCTTTCCCGCTATGGATCCCGCAAACCGCCATGGCTTTCGGACTTGTTGTCTTCACCATTGCCCTGCTCGAAGCGTTTGTTGACCTTCTGGCTGGCCGCGAACCCGCTTTTGTTGGCGGCGAAGCAAACGAATTGAACGAGTAGGGGGCGGTCATGGACGTACTTCAAATTGGTCTTATCCTGATGGGCCTGCTGTTCCTGTTTCTGGGCGCTGGTCTGTGGGTTGCACTTGCACTTTTTGCCATTGGCGTTTTTGCCATTGATGTTTTCACCAGTGCACAAACCGGTCCCATCATCGCGACCACAGCATGGTCAAGCCTTGCGACCTGGTCCTTGGCACCGCTGCCGCTGTTTATCTGGATGGGTGAAATCCTGTTTCGGTCCCGCCTTTCCGAAGACATGTTCACCGGGCTTGCCCCATGGCTGAACAAGCTTCCGGGCCGGTTGCTGCATGTCAACATTCTGGGCTGCGGTATTTTTGCTGCGGTGTCGGGGTCTTCGGCCGCGACAGCGGCCACCATCGGGCGCATGTCGATCCCCGAACTTCGTAAACAGGGCTATGCCGATAGCCTGATCCTGGGCACGCTTGCCGGGTCCGGCACGCTGGGTCTTCTGATCCCGCCGTCGATCATCCTGATTGTTTATGGTGTCTCGGCCGAGCTTTCCATCGCCCGTCTGTTCATTGCCGGTGTGATTCCCGGCGCCATGCTGATCATCATGTTCATGAGCTTCGTTGGCATCTGGGCCACGATCAACAAGGACAAGATGCCAGCCGCCGAACCCAGCATTCCGTTTGCCGAAAAAATTCGCGCATCCGGTCGTCTGATCCCGGTCATCCTTCTGATCGCGGCTGTGATCGGCTCGATCTATGGCGGGGTCGCTACCCCGACCGAGGCTGCGGCCTTTGGCGTGGTTGGTGCGCTGATCCTGTCAGGTCTAAGTGGTTCGCTTTCAAAGGAAAGTCTGCTTGATGGCATTATGGGTGCGACCCGTACGTCCTGCATGATCTGCTTTATCCTTGCAGGGGCCGCAGTATTGACCGTTGCCATGGGCTTTACCGGGGTGCCGCGTGAACTGGCCGCATGGATCGCCCATATGGATCTGTCACCATATGCGTTGCTGGCAGCCCTCACGGTCTTCTTTGTCGTCCTTGGCTGTTTCCTTGACGGGATTTCGGTGGTGGTTCTGACCACCTCGGTGATCCTGCCAATGGTGCAGGCGGCTGGCATCGATCTTTTGTGGTTTGGCATCTATGTGGTGCTGGTGGTCGAAATGTCGCAGATCACGCCACCGGTCGGCTTTAACCTTTTTGTTCTGCAAGGACTGACAGGCAAGAACCTGTTCAAGATTGCGGTTTCTGCTTTGCCATTCTTCTTCTTGCTGTTGTTTGCAGCCCTTCTGATCACCGTTTTCCCGGGGATCGTCACATGGCTGCCAACGCAAATGAGTGGCTAACAGTTCATTATTTGAACTGACCAAAATACTCGAATTTTCTGAATACAGATGCCTGAAGGAGTGCGCATCATGGCACCGCTCGACCAAAAATCGCCCAACTCGCAGACGACTGGACAGCCAAAATGGCAGTTCTGGATCGATCGCGGCGGCACTTTTACCGATATCGTTGCCCGCAAGCCCAATGGCGCGCTTGTCACCCACAAGCTGCTGTCGGAAAACCCCGAGCGTTATAAAGACGCCGCCATTCAGGGCATCCGCGAATTGCTTGAAGTCCCGGCAGAAGAGAAAATTCCAGCCGAGAAAATCGAAGCCGTCAAAATGGGCACAACGGTTGCAACCAACGCCCTTCTCGAACGCAAAGGCGACCGCACTGTTCTGGTCACCAACAAAGGCTTCCGCGATGCGCTGCGTCTGGCCTATCAGAACCGCCCGCGTCTGTTTGATCGCAACATCATCCTGCCTGAAACGCTTTATGAAACCGTGATCGAGACCGCTGGCCGTTTTGACGCGCAGGGCAAAGAGCTCGAAGGGATGGACCTTGATGCCCTGCGGGCGGACTTGCAGAAAGTCTATGACAGCGGCATTCGCGCCTGTGCCATCGTGTTCATGCATGGTTATCGCTATACCGCCCATGAACTGGCGGCTGAAAAGGTTGCGCGTGAAATCGGCTTTACCCAGGTGTCCGTCAGCCATCAGGTCAGCCCGTTGATGAAGCTGGTCTCGCGCGGGGATACCACCGTGGTTGATGCCTATTTGTCGCCGATCCTGCGTCGTTATGTCGAACAGGTTGCCGGTGAACTGGGCGGTGTGAAACTGATGTTCATGCAATCCAACGGTGGTCTGACCGATGCCGTCAAGTTCCAGGGCAAGGACGCGATCCTGTCGGGGCCTGCTGGCGGCGTTGTCGGCATGGTCCGTACCGCAGAAATGGATGGCTACAAACAGGTCATCGGTTTTGATATGGGCGGCACATCGACCGATGTTTCGCACTATGACGGCGAATACGAACGCGACTTCGAAACCCAGGTTGCCGGTGTGCGCATGCGCGCACCGATGATGAAAATCCACACGGTTGCGGCCGGTGGTGGCTCGATCCTGCATTTTGATGGGGCGCGTTTCCGCGTTGGCCCGGACAGTGCCGGTGCAAATCCGGGGCCTGCGGCCTATCGCCGTGGCGGTCCGCTGGCGGTGACTGATATCAACGTCATGCTGGGCAAGGTCCAGCCGGACTTCTTCCCGAATGTTTTTGGCCCCGAAGGTGACGAACCGCTCAATGCCGAAGTCGTCCGCAAGGGCTTCGAAGACATGGCGGCCGATATCGAAAAGAATACCGGTCAGGTCCGCACACCCGAAGAAGTCGCCGAGGGTTTCCTGCGCATTGCCGTTGAAAACATGGCAAACGCCATCAAGCAGATCTCGGTACAGCGCGGCTATGATGTCAGCGACTATATCCTGCAGTGCTTTGGCGGTGCTGGTGGTCAGCATGCCTGTCAGGTTGCCGATACCCTTGGTATGACCAAGGTCTTTGTGCATCCGTTCGCCGGCGTTCTGTCGGCCTATGGCATGGGCTTGGCCGATATCCGTGCCATGCGTGAACAGGCTGTTGAAGGCCAGCTTGCCGCTGAAGGCTTGGCTGATCTCGATAAGCAGCTTGACGCTCTGGCAGTCGATGCTTTGGCTGAACTCAAGGAGCAGGGTATCGGGGATGACAAAATCCGCCTGCTGAAACGTCTGCATCTGCGTTATGACGGTACCGACACCCCGCTGATCGTTGATTTTGGTGATGTCGATGCCATCAAGGCCCAGTTCGAAGAGCAGCACAAACAGCGTTACGGCTTTGTCATGAGCGAGAAGCCGCTCGTGGTAGAGGCCGTCGCGGTTGAAGCCATTGGTGAAACCCAAAGCCTTCCGGCGTCGTCAACTGAACTTGATGGTGCGGAAGTCATGCTCAAGCCACTTGCGACCCGCCCGGTCGTATTTGATGGCAAAACCGAACAGACCCCGTTCTATAAACGTGAGAACCTGAAACCGGGTGCGACTGTGCGTGGTCCGGCGGTGATTGTGGAGCCGGTCGGCACCACCGTGATTGATCCGGGTTGGGAAGCCAAGGTGAATGGTCTTGATCATCTGATCCTGACCCGCGTTGTCGCGATGAAACGCACGGAGGCGATTGGTACCCAGGCCGATCCGGTGATGCTTGAAGTGTTCAACAACCTGTTCATGAACATTGCCGAACAGATGGGTGTGACCCTTGCCAACACCTCATATTCCGTCAACATCAAGGAACGTCTGGACTTCTCGTGTGCGGTGTTTGATCAGGAAGGCCTTCTGATCGCCAACGCCCCGCATATGCCTGTTCACCTTGGTTCGATGGGTGAATCGGTTCAGGCCGTGATTAAAAACAACGCCGGGAAAATGAAGCCGGGCGATGTCTATATGCTCAACGACCCGTATAACGGTGGCACGCATCTGCCTGACATTACCCTGATCACGCCGGTCTTTGGCGATGATGGCAAGGAAGTGCTGTTCTATGTCGCATCGCGTGGTCACCATGCCGATGTCGGGGGCATCACGCCGGGCTCGATGGCGCCAAATTCGCGTGTTCTTGAAGAAGAAGGCGTTCTGATCAACAACTTCAAACTGGTTGATCAGGGCACGTTCGATGAAAAAGGTCTGACCGACCTTCTTGAAGGTGCGAAATATCCGGCCCGTAACCCTTATCAGAACATCGCCGATCTTCGGGCACAGATTGCGGCCAATGAAAAGGGTGTGCAGGAACTGCGCAAGATGGTCGAACACTTTGGCCTTGATGTGGTGCATGCCTATATGCAGCACGTTCAGGACAACGCCGAAGAAAGCGTGCGTCGTGTGATCGACGTCCTTAAAGACGGTGAATATGCCTACGAGATGGATAATGGCGCGGTTGTCCGCGTCAAGGTCACCATCGACAAGGCAAGCCGTTCGGCGACGGTTGATTTCACCGGCACCTCCGATCAGCTTGATAACAACTTCAATGCACCATCGGCTGTTACCCGTGCGGCTGTGCTTTATGTCTTCAGAACACTTGTCGATGATGACATTCCGCTCAATGCCGGGTGCCTGAAGCCGGTCAATCTGATCGTGCCCGAAGGATCGATGCTTAATCCGCGTTATCCGGCCGCTGTCGTTGCCGGTAACGTCGAAACCAGCATGCATGTCACCGATACGCTGTATGCGGCCCTTGGTGTGCTGTCGGGTGGTCAGGGCACGATGAACAACTTCACCTGGGGCAACGATACGCACCAGTATTACGAAACCATCTGTGGCGGTACCGGTGCCGGGCCCGACTTTGATGGTACGGCAGCTGTTCATTCGCACATGACCAACTCGCGCCTGACCGATCCGGAAGTGCTTGAATGGCGTTTCCCGGTCCTGCTCGAAAGCTTTGAAATCCGCAAAGGATCAGGTGGTAACGGCAAGCACAAGGGCGGCGATGGTGCGATCCGTCGTGTTCGCTTCCTTGAAGACATGACCGCATCCATCCTGTCCAACCACCGTCGTGTGCCGGGTCAGGCCTGTGCGGGCGGTGAACCCGGAAAGCTTGGCCGCAATGCCGTTGAGCGTGTTGATGGCACAGTGATCGAGCTTAACGGCACCGATGGTGCGGAAATGCATGCGGGGGATGTCTTTATCATCGAAACCCCGGGTGGTGGTGGCTACGGCAAGGCCTGATAGCGCCACACAACCAGATGTCCCGGGCCGGGAATGTGTTCCCCCCTTTAAACACCTGATGTTTCCGGTCCCCAAAGCCGCCTTGCTTCCCTGTTGCAAGGCGGCTTTTTCTTGATGTTCTTTTGCGCATACCCACATTCAGTTGCGATTAGTCACTGAAATCAACGACATTGCCCATTGAGGCCCGTGGTCAAATCAACCATGATCACGGGTGTTGCTGCGATCTTGGATACGAAATGCCATGCACCTCCCCGCACAGGCGGTGTTTCGGGGATCAGATTGGCCTGAACAGGACAGGAAAAGAGCGCCGTGAAATTCTTCATATTGAACCAGCGTTATTTCGTCATCGCCGGTGTCGTGGTTCTGGCATTGGCATCAGTGATCCTTGCGCTTGCGATAGATATCTGGTTCTGGCTGCCTGCCATCGTCTTCGGACTGCTGGTGGTGGTTGGGTTTCATGACCTGTATCAGAACAAGCATTCGATCCTGCGCAACTACCCCATAAGCGCGCATATCCGCTTCATCCTTGAAAGTTTCCGTCCGGAAATCCGCCAGTACCTTCTTGAAAGCGATCAGGACGAAATCCCGTTTAGCCGTCAGGCGCGCGGTCTTGTCTATCAGCGCGCCAAGGGTGTCGAAGACAAACGTCCGTTCGGCACGATCGAGGAAGTTTATAAATCAGGCTATTCGTGGATCACCCATTCCGTTGCGCCCAAGCACATTACCGATACCGATTTCCGGGTGCGTGTTGGCGGCCCGCATTGCAAGCAACCCTATGACTGCAGCCTGTATAATATCTCTGCCATGAGCTTTGGCGCGCTTTCAGGTAATGCGATCCTTGCCCTGAACAAGGGGGCGAAAAAGGGCGGCTTTGCCCATGATACCGGCGAAGGCAGCATTTCACGCTATCACCGCGCCGGGGGCGGGGATCTGATTTATCAGGTGGCGTCGGGCTATTTCGGGGCGCGCAATGAAGACGGCAGCTTTTCCGAGGAAAAGTTTGCCATAACCGCTGCCGACCCGCAGGTCAAAATGATCGAGGTAAAGCTTAGCCAGGGCGCAAAACCGGGCCATGGCGGCATGTTGCCCGCAGCCAAAATTACCCCGGAAATCGCCGAGGCGCGCGGGATTCCGATGGGACATGATTGCATTTCACCTGCGGCCCATAGCGTGTTTTCAACCCCGATTGGTCTGATGGAGTTCATTGGCCGTCTGCGCGATCTCGCGGATGGCAAGCCCGTCGGGTTCAAGCTGTGCATCGGGCACCGGCGCGAATTCATGTCGATCATCAAGGCGATGCTTAAAACCGGCATTACGCCGGACTTTATCGTGGTCGATGGCAAGGAAGGCGGTACAGGTGCTGCCCCGGTCGAATTTGCCAACCATGTCGGCATGCCGATGCAAGAAGGCCTGACATTTGTTCATAATGCACTGCGCGGGGCTGGTTTGCGCGATCAGATCAAAGTCGGTGCTGCGGGCAAGATCGTCTCGGCCTTTGACATTGCCCGGACCCTTGCCCTTGGCGCGGACTGGTGTAATGCCGCGCGCGGCTTCATGTTTGCTTTGGGCTGTATTCAGGCCCAAAGCTGTCATACCAACTGCTGCCCGGTTGGCATCGCGACACAGGATAAAATCCGCCAGCGCGCCCTTGATCCGGGTGACAAAAGCGAACGTGTCGCACGCTTCCATAAAAACACCATGCATGCGCTCGCCGAAATCACAGGCGCTGCCGGTCTGACCGACCCGCGCAATTTCATGCCCTATCACTTCATGGTGCGCCAGAAAGAAAACGAATTCGTTGATGGCAACGAAGCCTATCCCTATCTACCAGAAGGGTTCCTTCTCTCAGACACGGAAATCCCGGAACTGCATGAATGGCATTCACGTTGGGGCCGCGCATCACCGGAAACCTTCGAGCCGAAAGAAATCCCGGTGGGACCCTATAAACGGGCACAGGCGATTGCGGGGGAAAAAGCTGCGCAGTAGCAAGATTGCGAACGACGCCCCAAAAGACAGGAGCAGACAGCGCAAATGGTTGTGAAAAGGATTGTCTCAAACTTTGCGGTGGATGATATCGCAAAGGCAATAGACTTCTACGAGGGCATTTTAGGGCTTGATACCATCATGGATCATGGCTGGATCAGAACCTTTGCCGCAGCAGACCAAACCATGACCACTCAGGTCAATTTTGCCACCGAAGGTGGATCGGGTACACCTGTTCCAGAGATGTCGATTGAGGTCGATAACCTTGATGAAGTCCTTGGCAAAATGAAGGATGCCGGGATTGCTATTGAGTATGGTCCGGCAGAAGAGCCATGGGGTGTCAGAAGGTTCTACGTCCGCGACCCGTTTGGCAAACTGGTCAATATTCTTGAGCATAAATGATCAAAGCCCGGCTTTTGAGGCCGGGCTTTGCTGTTAGCGTTGACATAGTTCTGCGCGCACTGCGAGCAGGCCTTCGCGGGTAATACGGTAAGGTCCGCCGCCTTGTGAACGGATCAGTCGGCGTTTGCGCAGCTTCTTGAAGACTTCAAGCGTACAGGCGGTCAGAAACCAGCCATCGCGTGTGATGCAATCTGTTTCAAGAACATGGTTTTTGTCGTCCTTGATCACTTTGATCAGGCCGCCTTGTGCGAGTGCATGAAGCACGCGCTGTTCATTTTTTGAAATATTCATCGGTCAAAGTCCGAAAACCAGTTGGGAAAACGGTTTTCGATCGGGACGGGCACAACAGTACCGGTCACGCGCACCCGATTTAAGGTCGGGCAGGCGGTCCGATCTGCTGATCAGCGGTCTGGAAGCTGGAAAGACGCTAGGCTGTCAAACCGCGATCAGCGGCTGTGCCGGGACTCTGACATAAAATCTCCGATTAGTGTTCGGATGCAAATTTGTCCGATTGCGCGCAGTTGTCAAGCCGCGCGCTGCATTTCCAGCATCGGAACGTGTCGGTCATTGATCGGGCCGGTGACCATAAAGCCGAATTTGCGATAAAACGCCTTGGCACGTTCATTGGTCACCGGAACGGTCAGGCGTACATTGCTGCGCACACCGAGATCTGCCAATGCATCAAGGGCCGTGATCATCAATGCTTTGCCGGTCCCGTTACCCTGGACCGAGGGATCGACCACGATCCAGCGGATTTCCGGCGTATCATGAATGGCTACAACATAACCCAGAAGAACATCGTCACGTGTTGCGACATAGACGGATTGATTGTCGGAATCGATTCCGGTGACAAATGCTTCGATGGCAGTGTTGGTCAGGCAATGGTCGAGTGAAATGGGCGTTTCGTCGGTGTCATCAACAACACAGCAGGCTTCATTTGCGCGCTCTGAAATCGCACGAACCTCTGGCAGGTCGTTGATAGTGCCTTTGCGTATCTGCATATCATGCTCTAAGTCATTGTTCTTAGGGGCGTACCCTTTGCGAGGAGTTTCGCCCAAAAAGAATACCGGGAGGTTAATGCTTCGCAGTTGCCAATGGGCGGCGTGGCATTTCGGTGATGACTTGCAGGGGGCTTGTGGTGAAGGGCCGGGCGCTACTTGCGTCGACTTTTCTTGTCACGATACATTTCCATATCGGCAACCGCCATCATGTCTTCCAGGCTTTTATCCAGAGGATGGAAAAATACCGACGCACCTGAGCTGATCTGCGGTGTTTCGCGGATGGGGGATTTTGAGTTCGGCACGGTCAGCTTCACCTGATCAAGTGCGTTGCGTACCCGGGTGACGATGGTGGTCAAGTCACCGCGGTTACGCACATATCCAAGAACGGCAAATTCGTCACCGCCGATGCGTCCGCAAATATCGACTTCGCGGATACTTTCGGTGATGGCGTTGCCAACCGCCCGCAGGGCTGCATCCCCGGCAGCATGGCCATAGTCATCATTCCAGTGCTTCATATTATCAAGGTCGATAAAGATGATCCCGATGTGATGGTGATAACGTTTGGCAATGCGGATTTTCTGATGGGCGAGCAATTCAAACCCTGCACGATTGTTCATACCCGTCAGCGGGTCACTCATCGACAGATTGCGCATGATTTCATATTGCTCGTAAAGGCGCAGGTCAGCTTCGATCAAATCGCGGAAGACTTCCATCAACTCCTGAAGCGTGTCGTCATATCCGGTCGGCTTTCGATCAAAGACACACAGGGTCCCAAACACGGTCCCGTTGGGCCACAACAACGGGATGCCGAGATAGGAAACATATCCTTCCTCGGTCAGTTCGGGGTTGTCGGCCCATTCCGGCTTGTCGCGGGCATCGCGTTCATAAAGAGCCAGCTTTGTTTCCACCACCCGGCGGCAATAGACATTGGAATCCAGTGGTTCGGGTTTTTCCGAAATGTGCGGATGCGGATTGTCAGGGTTCTGACTGGTTAGCGCGGCGCGATAGCCGTATTTTTCATTGTATTCAACAACGTAACCTGCCGTCGCACCCAATAGCTTGGTCATCAGGTCGACAACACGTTGCCATTTATCAAGCGACGCCGTCATGGCCTCGTCCTGAGTGATCCAGTCGACTTTCCTTAGCAAGACCATTGCATGCGCCTTTGCCCCTTTGCTGATCAAAGTACCCAATCAGCGTTATCTACACCATAGCACAGTACTATAAGGAAGTATAAGAAACCTCTTAACAAAATGCTTTCCCATCAACATCTTGAGGCTGATTTTTCAAACAAGCCCATAAAACAGTGAAACCGTGTGTTTGCGGCGTGTGGAGCGCGCCCGTTTGTCGTGTTTTTGCCCCTTTTTCTTGCGATTGGAACCGACAAGTTCCAAACTTGTCCGATAGATCCGATCAATTCAGATAAACAGGAGACGCCCGGATGGCAGACGTGATCGATTATACGATCCATGGCGAAGAGATGCAGTTGGTTGAAATCGAACTCGATCCGGGCGAAGGCGTTCGGGCCGAGGCCGGGGCCATGATGTATATGGGCGATGGCATTGCCATGCAGACCGGTACGGGTGGCGGCCTGTTTTCCGGGTTCAAGCGCATGCTGACCGGCGAGGGCTTCTTTATCACAAGCTTTGTCCATGAAGGATCGGGCAAGGGGCATGTTGCCTTTGCTGCGCCGTACCCCGGCAAGGTCGTGCCGCTTAATCTGGCCGAGCACGGCGGCGAGATTGTCTGTCAGAAGGATGCGTTTCTGTGTGCGGCATCGGGCATTGATATCGACATCGCCTTTTCCAAGAAGCTTGGTGCCGGTTTGTTTGGCGGCGAAGGCTTTATCCTTCAACGTCTGAGCGGTGATGGCATGGCTTTCATGCATGCCGGAGGGACAATCATTCGCAAGGATCTGCAGGCGGGTGAGACTCTTCGGGTTGATACCGGCGCGTTGGTGGCCATGACGCCGTCGATTGATTATTCGATCAAGTTTGTTGGCGGTTTCACCAATGCCCTGTTTGGGGGCGAGGGCCTGTTTGTCACAACCCTTGAAGGGCCGGGTACTGTCTGGCTGCAAAGTCTGCCATTCTCGCGTCTGGCAGACCGTATTGCCGCTGCCTTGCCGCAGGATCGTAACAAGGGCTAAGCCCGACAAGTGATCCGGATGTTGGGCACAGCAAAAAAGCACTGGGGATATCGTCCTTTGATATCGGCACGGTATCCCCGGACCCTTCACAGGGAAATGGTGTGATAATTTTTTGCTGTTTTCCGGCAAAAGGTAATACCAATTTCAGGCATCAGGGCGTAGGGTGTTTGCCAAATTTCTGCCTGTGTTTGTTGCCCCACAGTCACACAAACACAGGCCATACGCCATCAGGAACACAAAGGCCGAAAGAGTAAAATCATGTCAGATCGTCAGTGTGAACGTATCGAAACCCCGGAAAGTCTGATCAGTGCTTTGCGCGAATTGCTTGGTGATCGTCTTTCCACTGCCGCGTCCGTGCTTGAACAGCATGGCAAGGATGAAAGCTGGCATGAGGCATCACCACCCGATGCGGTGGTCTTTGCAAACTCGACCGAGGAAGTGGCCGAAGTCGTAAAGCTGTGTGCTGCGCACGATGTTCCGATCGTGCCGTTCGGCACCGGCTCGTCGCTTGAAGGCCATGTTGCCGCGCTTCGCGGCGGGATCTGTATCGACGTATCGCAGATGAACCAGATCCTTGAAGTGAATAACGAGGATCTTGATTGCCGTGTTCAGGCCGGTGTGACCCGTGAACAGCTCAATGATTATCTGCGCGATACAGGTTTGTTCTTCCCGATTGATCCGGGGGCCAATGCCTCTATCGGCGGGATGACCGCGACACGTGCCTCGGGCACCAATGCGGTGCGTTATGGCACCATGCGTGAAAACGTCTTGAGTCTGACGGTTGTGACCCCGGATGGCAAAATCATCAAAACGGCCAACCGTGCGCGTAAATCTTCGGCGGGCTATGACCTAACGCGGTTGTTTGTCGGTTCCGAAGGAACGCTGGGGGTCATCACCGAAATCGGCCTGAAGCTTTATGGCATTCCCGAAGCAATGTCGGCTGCCGTCTGTGCCTTCCCAACTGTCGAGGACGCCGTTAACACCGTCATCCTGACCATTCAGGCCGGTATTCCGGTCGCCCGTATTGAATTCCTTGATCCTTTGCAGGTCCGCGCGGTCAACAACTATTCCAAGCTGGACCACAAGGAAGCACCGACCCTGTTCTTTGAATTCCATGGCACAGAGGCCGGGGTGAAGGAACAGGCAGAATTCGTGCAATCGGTCGCCGAGGAATTTGGTGCCGAGGAATTCCAGTGGGCCACCCGTCAGGAAGACCGCAACAAGCTTTGGGCAGCACGTCACAAGGCCTATTACGCGTCGCTTCAGCTTGAACCGGGCAAGGCCGGCATGCCGACCGATGTCTGTGTGCCGATTTCAAAGCTGGCCGAGGCAATTTCAGAAACCCGTGCGGATTGCGATGCCAGCCCCCTGACCTGCACGATCATCGGGCATGTTGGTGATGGCAACTTCCATACCCTGATCCTGCTTGATCCCGAAGATCCGGCCCAGATGGAAGAAGCCAACCGCCTGCACAAGCGCATGGTAGAACGTGCACTTAAACTTGGCGGCACCTGTACCGGCGAACATGGCATTGGCTACGGCAAGCTTGATTTTATGGTGACCGAGCATGGCGAAGACACCATCGCGGTCATGCGTGCGATCAAAGCAGCGATTGATCCCAAAGGTCTGATGAATCCGGGCAAGCTGATTCCGGGTCTTTGATATCATCAGACAAATAAGCTTATCTCATTGAAAACGGGGCCACTTGGCCCCGTTTTTTGTTCTCGCCTCAGAAGCGGAAGGAAAGCGATAGGGAGCCGAACTGGTCTGCCCCGCTTTGCGCGGTGAATTCCGGCGTGCGGTAAACATGGGTATAGGTCAAGCGTGCCTGTCCAATGATGACCGCCAGACCGACCTGCAGATCGCCCACCCATGGTTCCTTGTCCACCGACGCACTGTCGGCAAAGGTGTTGCCATCAAGGGTGATGTCACGCGCGACATAGCGTCCCGCAAACCCGGCAAAGACATAACCGCTCAGCGGGAAGCCATCGGTGTCTGGAACAAAGAAATCCGATCCCGGCAGGCTGGGGCGGATGCGTGGCGGGCCATAATCAGCCGGCAGGTCAAAGCCCATCCGGAACATCGTGCCCAGTTCCGCATTGGTAAAGGCATTGCCCAGCGTCACGGCCCCGTGCGGGGTGGCGTCGAACTCAACACCCAACAGATCAGCCTCAAACCAGCCACGATACTTCCGTTCATAGGTCACACCAATGATCGGTTCGTTCTTGATTTGGTTGTCCCAGCCTTCGGGATGGGGGCTATCGATCAACTTGTGGACAAACGATTGCGTTTCATCGGCAAGTGATGCCGGACCAACCACACCAAGGGTCAGTTCCAGGGTATCAATCCGCGAATAGTTGCTGTCCGAACCAGTTTTCTGCTGACCGGTGTCGGACAACAGTCCCGCCGTGCCATACAGCATCCCGGCCCATGGGCGGTCATTGGGCTGATTTTCCGCAACCGTAATGTCATCGGGCGTGTACATGGTCTGGCCCAGCGAGTAACTGGTGCGAATTCGGCCTTCCGATGCAAAGAACGGGACTTTCTTGGCAACGTTCAGAAAGCTCGCCGGGGCGCTATCCTCTGGCGAGATAAAGGCAAGGCGGACACCGTTCGTGTAATGCTGATCGCTGTTGGTGGGCGTGAACAGATCATTTTCAACCGACAGGGATACGCCCCACTTGTGATCCGGGGCACGGGTCGATTGCGGGCCATCCGCGGTATCGGTCTGCGCAAGTGCACCTTTCATCCCCATCAGCAAGACAAAAAGCGGGGCGGAAATGGTGATGAAATGACGAAGCGCACTGGCCTGATACATGATCGAAATTACTCGTAAAAGCAGTTGGTTGCGATACACCGATCTGGTGCCGTCCGATCTTGGACAATTTATGGCAAGCATGCCAGCGAAGTTTGGGATCTGTGAACGATGTCTCACCCGTCGTGGCACAGGTTGATTACCACAAATCTTAAACCGCCAGATACGGCGTTTGTTCCGTCGCCAGCGATAAGATAGTTGAGCCGGGCCCCCAACAGAAAACGCCGCCCTTGTTCAGGCGGCGTTTACGCATTGATCTTTTATCGGTTTGTTTTAGGGGACCTGTCGGCGCAACCGGGCGACTTCGGCCTTGCTTTCATCAATGATTCCGCGATAGGCGTGCCAGCTTGAAAAGCCCAGAAGCGGCATCGTGATGGCAAGCCCGAACAGGAAGACGACCATGCCACAGGCTGACAGAATGGCGATAACAGCGCCCCAGCCGATCAGAACTTTCCAGTTTTTGCGAAACGCCGAAACGCTGATGATGACGGCGGTAATCACATCCACATCGCGATCAACCAGAAGCGGGATCGATACCACCGATACCGCAAAGGCAATCACCGCCAAAACACCGCCCAGCAGGCCACCGGTAATCAGGAATGTAATGGCATCGCGCGAGAAGAAGGTTTGCCACACCAGAACATCAAGAGATGGCATGGTCCCATTGTAAAACAGTGCAAAAAGCAGCATTGCAATGCGCGTCCAGGCCAAGAAGAACAGCATCAAGAGTATGCCGATAGCTCCGATCTGCCCCGGATTGCGGCGGAAACCGTTCAGGCTGTGCCACAGGGTGACGTTTTCGCCCATCTCAAGACGGCGGCTTGTTTCATAAAGCCCAACGGCCACCAGCGGTGCAAGCAGCATGAAACCGGCCGCAAGGGGCAGCGTCAGGTAAGGCTCTCCTGACCGGAAAATGCTGAGCACGATCAGCCAGCCGGCAATGGTGCAAAGCGCGCCATACGTCAGACCGATGGCGGGCGTTCGTTTGAAATCGCGCCACCCGGCTTGCAACCAGGCACCCGATTGATCTGTGGTGATGGTACGTATGACGATTCCGCGCTGACCGGGATCGACCGCTTCTTTCGGCGTTTCGATTGTTGTTTCGGTCATTTTAATCCTCCCTGTCGCGATTGCGTACAACGATCATTCGATTTGAATGAAAGTCAGGATCGAGTTTCTTTTTGTTTTTTAAAATGTATCATTTTGAAAGCCGATTTCCACATCCAATTGATTTTAAACTATGTATTTCGCCATTTGGTAAATTCGAAAATCACGTTAAGGGTTTACTTTCCGTGGATTCCGGTTTTGTTTGTAATGCTTCAAAACAATGCAAATTCAAGATGATGCTTGATCCTCGGGCTGTGTTGGCACACATGAAGATGGTGCGAATGGAACACGGGGCGTGATCCCGGCGTTACTGAATGATCAAACGTGCCCGAAATAAGCTATAATCTTTGGCCATTTTCTGTTGCGAGAGCGATCACGAGCCTTATGCTTTCGGACATAAAATCAAACCTTTGAGGGTCGCGGCCACATTCGGCGGACGACCTCGCGATCTAGCGGAGCCCGACTGTTGAAAAAAATCCTTGCCGCAATTGGTGCACTTCTCGTGGTTCTTGTTGCCGCGTTGCTGATCATTCCGTCCCTGATTGACTGGAATGGCTACAAGGCACAAATCAGTCAAGCCGTTCGCGATGCCACGGGCCGTGAGCTTGATCTGGCGGGCGATCTGTCGATGTCGCTGATCCCATCCCCGTCGCTGACCGCGGCTGACGTCAGCCTTGGGAATGTGGCAGGCGCGCAGGATGCCGAGATGGTGTCGATTGGCGAGGTTCGGGTATCCGTCGCCCTGATGCCACTTCTGACCGGCAATGTGCAGGTTACGGAAGTCAGCCTGATCAATCCGGTAATCGCCATCGAGACCTTTGAAGATGGATCAAACAATCTGGTGTTTGATCCTGATCAGGCCGCGCGCTCTGGCCCGGATGCAGGCCTTATCACCACCCCGGGTGAGACAGATGGTGGCGCCGGATCCGCCGATGGGGGCGAGGCAACAGCAGAGTCCGCTGATGGTTCTGATGGCGGTTTTGCCAATACCATTCAGGTTGATCGGCTTGAGATTGAAAACGCGACCATTATCTATCGCGCCCCGGGTTCCGAAGAACGGATCGAAGGCCTTACCCTTGGCATATCAGCAGACAGTCTGAATGGCCCGATTGAGGGGGAAGGATATGTCTTCTATCGTGGTATCCCGCTGACATTTGCATTGAATGTCGGACAGATAAGCCAAACAGCGCCGTTCCCGGTCAGTGTCAAACTTGGCATTGATGAGGTTGATGGTGGCGTTACCGTTGCCGGACGTGTCGATCTTTCGACTGATACACCGGGTTTCGATGGTGAAATTGATGGTGATTTCGAAGACTTGCGCGAAGCCGCCCTTCGGATTGCCGGTGACAATGCCGATATCCCCGACATTGCAGCCAAGCCGTTTGATCTGGGCGGGCACATTACGGCCAATGCCAAATCCGTCACCCTGAATGATCTGTCGATCCGCTTTGGTGAAACCCGTGGGTCGGGCGCAATTGCCATTGATCAGGAACCAAGCCTGAGTGCCGATGTCGCGCTGCGCTTTAACCAGCTTGATCTTGACAGCATTCTGGTGCTGGCCGAAGTCGGTGATGCAGGCGCGTCACCCGCATCGGGCAACGGTGAAGCAACCTCCAATGCATCTGGCGATGCAGCAGGTGGCGCACAATCGATCCCGTCGCAAAGTTCGGTCAAGAAATCTGATGCGGCCAATGCGCCGGCTATTCCTTCGGATCTTACGGCTTCAATCGACTTTGAAGTTGAAACCCTGATCTATAACCAGACGCCGGTTCACAATGCGCGGATCAATGCGGCAATTGCCAACAGCAAGATCACGCTGAACGAAGTTTCGGCCGGTCTGCCGGGCGGAACCGATGTGGCTGTGTTTGGCAGCATTTCCGGTGAAACCCCAAAGCCAAGCGCGGCACTTAGCTACGAGGTCGCTTCGGAAAACATCCGTGCAGTTATTCGGTGGTTGGGCGTTGATGTCGATGGCATTCGTGCAGATCGCCTGCGTCGCTTCTCGTTGACCGGTGGTATCGAAGGCACGTCCGAACAGCTTAACATTTCCAATCTTGATCTGCGGGTGGATGACACGGCAATTCGTGGTGCCGTCGTTGCCAATCTGAACGAGTCAGGGCTGCCGGCTTTGGGGATTGGGCTGAAACTGGACCGGATAAACCTTGATCAATATATCGCAGCCGCGCCTGCTGCTGATGTTTCGGTTTCGTCGACTTCTAATGCCGGTGATAGCGCATCTTCCGGCGATGCCGAACCGGGGGCAAGCATTGGTGCTGCTTCCGCCCCGCAGCAGGATATGGTCAAGATTATCAGGGATGTCCTGGCGCCGCTTGAAGGTTTGGCTGCCAATTATCGTCTTGCAGCGGACGAGGTCATCTCCTCAGGTGTTGCGTTGCGGGGCATTGCGATTGATGGCAGCATCAGTGGCCCGAACATCACACTGAATAATTTCGCGATTGCGGATGCCGCGGGTCTTTCGGCCAGCGCGAAGGGTGTCTTCAACGGCGGCGCTGCTGTTCCGGCATTTGATGATCTGTCTGTGCGTGTAACAGCCAAGACGCTTGAGCCATTGGCCAAGCTTACCGGCATCACGTTGCCTGCGCCGGCCAGCAGCTACAAGAGTGTTCAGGCAAATCTTGGCCTGAACGGTCCGGTCACCGGCCCGACGATCGACCTTGATGTTTCTAACCCGCTTATGCAGGTGGCGCTTGAAGGTGTCGTATCGGATTTGTTGGGCAGCACGCCCGGGATCAATGGCAGGCTTGCATTGCAGGCATCCAGCCTGAACCGCGCTTTGGAACTGTTGGCGCCGGCCTACACGCCGTCTGGTAACCTTGGTCGTTTGGCCGTTTCCGGGGACGTTAAGGGTAATGCCCAAAATGTTGCACTGGACGGCTTGAAGCTGATCGTCGGGGCCTTTGAAACAGGTGGGACGGTTCAGTTCGACGCATCGCAGGCGCAGCCAAAAGTTTCTGTGACCCTTTCCGGTGGCAAGCTTGTGGTGGACCCGTTCCTGCCTGCGGCAGAGCGGGCAAGCCTGATGCCTGGTAGCGGCAGTGGCCCGCGCAAGGCGGCATTTAACTTGCCGCAATCCATGATGATCTCGCGTGTTGATGCCCGCGACGGCACGCCGTGGGATGACAATGTGATTGATGTATCGGCCTTGCGGTCGATTGACGCGGATATCGCCATTGCTCTGGACCAGCTTGATTTTGATACCTATAGCCTGATCAATCCTGATCTCACGGCCAACCTGGTCAATGGTCTTTTGACCATTCCATCCTTCACCGGGCTTCTGGGGCAGGGGGACCTTGCGATAAACGGGACATTTGATGCGCGCAACACCGATGTCCCGCAATTGGCACTTGCCGGCAAGCTTGACGGGGCACGGATTGAAAGCCTGACCCCGATCCGTGTTGCCAGTGACACCATTCTTGGTGGTGCAGGCCTGACATTTGATGTCAACGCACAGGGCAATACGTCGCGTCGTCTGGTATCCGCACTCAATGGGACGGCCAATCTGGTTCTGAACAATGTGCGCTTTAGCAACGCGGACAAGCGTTCGCCGGATCCGCGACTGAATATCGAAGCATTGTTGCGTCAGGGGCCGCAGGCCATGGTCGTCGAAGGTGTAGGTAACAACGACATCATGCAGTCGCTGGAAGCCGACATGACGATCACAAATGGTATCGCCAAAACCACCCGTGTTGCCGCAGTTTCAAGGGTTGGGACGGCGGACGCGGATGCAACGCTTGATCTGCCACGTTGGGTGATGGATACGCAGGCCGATTTCGACTTTTCCGAAAAGATCGAAGAACTGCCGCCATTCAGTGTCTATGCCAAAGGCAAGATTGACGATCCGGTCATTACAGGTCGTATGGACAAGGTTGCCGTCAAGGTTCTTGATAACATTCTCGACAAGGCGCTTGGCGGGGATGGATCAAGCGGTGGTTCGGCAGGCTCTGATGGCGGTTCTGCCGAGGATGCGGCAAAGGGACTGCTAAAAGGTCTGCTGAACCAGTTTGGACGTTAAGGATCTAACGCGTAAATTGAGTACGAAACGGCCCTGCTTTGCGGGGCCGTTTTTGTTTGTGTTCAGCCGTTTGAGTGATGAGTGTCACAAATAAGCAAAAAAACCTTAACAAAGAGGCTCGGCTTCGACATGATCCGCCCGTCGATTCCCTTTGATGGTAACGGTTGATTATGTCGGTAAAGAAAACTGCTCTGGATAAGGATCTCAAGTGGCAAAAGCGCATGGATGCGGGGCTGGGTGAAACAGCATCGATCAGCGCCAAGCTTGGTCTTGCACTTGTTTTCCTCCTTGCCTGTAGTGCGTTTGTCGCCTTCCACATGGGCGGACTGCCGCAAAGTGGCTTTCTGATCGCTGCTGCCGTGATTGGCGGCTATATGGCGCTCAACATTGGTGCCAACGACGTTGCCAACAATGTTGGTCCGGCGGTCGGCTCCAAGGCGCTGACCATGGTTGGTGCCTTGTTGATTGCCGCCGTTTGCGAAGCGGCCGGTGCGATTATCGCCGGCGGCGATGTTGTTGGCACCATCAAAAAGGGCATCATCGACCCAACGGCGATGCCTGACGCGCAGACATTTGTTTGGGCGATGATGGCTGCGCTTCTTGCCGCTGCTCTTTGGCTGAACCTTGCGACATGGCTTGGCGCGCCGGTTTCCACCACCCATTCGATTGTCGGTGGTGTTATGGGGGCTGGCATGGCTGCGGTTGGCATTGGTGCGGTTAATTGGCCGACCATGGGTACCATCGCCGCAAGCTGGGTGATTTCACCGGTTCTGGGTGGATTGATTGCTGCTGGTTTCCTGGCCTTCATCAAATTCCGGGTCCTTTATCAGGATGACCGCGTAACGGCTGCCCGCAAATGGGTGCCGGTTCTGGTGGCGGTGATGGTCTCGGTCTTCTCGGTCTATCTGATGATGAAGGGGGTCAAGAAACTCTGGAAAGCCGATATTTCCGTCGTGATCGCGATTGGTATTGCCGCCTTCTTCCTGACCCTTATTCCGATGCGCAAGGCTGTCATTCGGGCATCGGCCAATATGGAAGGCCGCCGCAAGGAAATCGCATCGCTGTTTCGGGTTCCGCTGGTTGTGTCTGCTGCCCTGTTGTCCTTTGCCCATGGTTCGAACGATGTGGCCAACGCCATTGGTCCGCTTGCTGCCATCGTCTCAGGCATCGATAGCGGCCAGATCGTGACGTCAGCTCCAATTCCGATTTGGGTGATGGTGATCGGTGCACTTGGTATTTCAGCCGGTCTGATCCTGTTTGGACCCAAACTGATCAAGACGGTTGGCTCGAAGATCACCAAGCTGGATCCGATCCGCGCCTATACCGTGGCGCTGTCCGCGGCAATTACGGTGATTATCGCTTCTGCCCTGGGGCTGCCGGTTAGCTCGACGCATATTGCGGTTGGTGCGGTGTTCGGTGTTGGCTTCCTGCGTGAAAGTCTTTCACACCGTCGTCGCAAGATTGCACCGCCGATGCTGGTTGATCGTGCCGAAAACGAAGAGACCGATGAACATATCGAGGCGCTTCGTCAAATCGATCCGCGCGAGGCAGAAAAGGCCGAAAAGAAAATCCGCAAACGCCTTCTGGTGCGTCGTCGCTATGCGGTGACGATCGCAACCGCCTGGGTGGTGACGGTGCCGGCCGGTGCCTTCCTTGGCGCACTGCTGTTCTTCACCATTCGCGGCATCATGCTGTAATCGCATACGAATATAGTTTCGCGGCGCGGCGCCCCATTTTCCCCGGGGCGACTTGCAGCGATCTGCAGCGGCGATCAGGTTTTCCTGATCGCCGTTTTTCCTTGACCGGTCTTTGGTCTGCGCGTAAACAGCCGCACCAAAGTTACACAGAATCCGTTCGTGATCGTCGCCCAGTTCGGTGGGCCGCGAGATTTGTTATGCGTGGGTTCACTTGCTTAGAAGGGCTAAAACATGAAAGCGATCATTTTCGGTGTTCTCGCCATGGCGGTGACCGTTGTCGCATCGAACATTCTGGTCGAATACCCGCTTCCGGGCGTTTTGGCCGACTGGCTGACCTATGGTGCATTTACCTATCCGGTTGCTTTTCTGGTAACCGACCTGACAAACCGTGCGCGTGGGGCTGCGGCGGCGCGCGTTGTGGTGCTGGCCGGTTTTGCTTTGGCGGTTGTTCTGTCGTTGATCTTTGCCGATACGCGCATTGCCATCGCATCGGGTTCGGCATTCCTGATTGCCCAGATGCTGGATGTCACCGTGTTTGACAAACTGCGCCGTGCAAGCTGGTGGAAAGCCCCGCTGATCTCGTCGGGCATTGGTTCGGCGGTTGATACCGCTCTGTTCTTTTCGATTGCGTTTGCCGGTACCGGTCTTCCATGGGATACGTGGGCGATGGGCGACTTTGCCGCCAAGGTGATCATGGCGCTGACGTGTCTGGCACCGTTCCGCCTTCTGATGACCGTGGTTACCCCGCGCGCCGATGCGCAACCAGCCCGGGGCTAAGACCGGCCTGATGCATGGCCGGGGCGGATCAGATATGCCGACCGTGGCCTTGTGATTTATTGCGAAGGGGCGCATAAGACGCCCCTTCATTTGTGTTTCAATTGACCCGGAATTGCCCTGATCCATGAAAGTCGATCTGTTCGATTTTGAATTGCCGCGCGACCGCATTGCCGAACACCCGGCAAATCCGCGCGATGCAGCCCGCATGCTTGATTTGTCCGGCGATGGGACACAGGACCGCATCGTTCGGGAACTGCCTGATGTTCTGCGTCCAGGTGATTTGCTGATTTCCAATGATACCCGTGTGATCCCCGCCCGCCTGTTTGGCAAACGCGGTGAAGCCAAGGTTGAAGTCACCCTGCACAAACAGGAAGGCCTTGGCACGTGGGTGGCATTTGCCAAACCGGCCAAGAAGCTGCGCATCGGGGAAACCTTCAAGGTTAATGATGAATTCGAAGCCGAAGTTCTTGCCAAGAAGGATGGCGGCGAAGTGACCCTGCGCTTTAACAAAACCGGCGCGGACCTGATTGCGGCCCTTGAAGAATTCGGTGTCATGCCGCTGCCGCCATATATCCGGCGTGATGCCGGTGGCGATGATCAGGACAAGTCTGATTATCAGACCATCTTTGCACAAAAGGATGGTGCTGTGGCCGCCCCGACGGCAGGCCTGCATTTTACCCCGGATCTTCTGGCCAATCTCGATGCGCGCGGGATCAATCGCCGGACGATTACCCTGCATGTCGGGGCAGGCACATTTCTGCCGGTCAAGGTCGATGATACCGATGATCACAAGATGCATGCCGAATGGGGATCGATCAGCAAGGAAATCGCCGACCTGATCAATGAAACCCGTGCTAATGGCGGGCGTGTGGTTGCGGTCGGGACCACGTCGTTACGTCTGCTTGAAAGTGCCGCACGCGAGGACGGGGTGGTTGAACCGTTCGAGGCAGAGACCGACATCTTTATCACGCCGGGCTATAAATTCCGCGCAGTGGATATGCTTCTGACCAACTTCCATCTGCCGCGTTCGACGCTGTTTATGCTGGTGTCGGCCTTTGCCGGGTTTGACCGGATGAAGGCGGCCTATCAGCACGCTATCGACAACGAATACCGCTTTTATTCCTATGGCGATTGCAGCCTGCTTGAATGCGCCAACAAAATTGATGCACGGACATAAGAACCGATGACCGAATTTCGCTATGAATTGCTTGCCCAGGATGGCAAGGCCCGGTTGGGGCGCATTCACACGGCTCACGGCGTCATTGATACGCCAACTTTCATGCCGGTGGGAACAGCCGCCACGGTCAAGGGCATGCTACCCGAAAACGTGGCTGATACCGGCGCGCAGATCCTTTTGGGCAATACGTACCATCTGATGCTGCGTCCGGGGGCCGAACGCATTGCGCGTCTGGGTGGCCTGCACAAATTCATGAACTGGGACAAGCCGATCCTGACCGACAGTGGCGGGTATCAGGTCATGTCGCTGGCGAAACTGCGCAAGATCACCGAAGAAGGTGTCACCTTCAAAAGCCATATCGATGGCCGCAAGTTCAACCTGACACCCGAACGTTCGATGGAAATCCAGCATCTGCTGGGGTCGACCATCACCATGGCGTTTGATGAATGTACCCCGTTCCCGGCCACCGAACAGCAGGCGCGCGAAAGCATGCAGATGTCGATGCGCTGGGCGAAACGGTCCAAGGATGCGTTTGTTAACCGCGAAGGTTATGCGCTTTACGGCATTCAGCAGGGCAGTGTGTTTGAAAACCTGCGGCGCGAAAGCTCTGAAAAGCTGGCGGAGCTCGACCTGCCGGGCCACTCGGTTGGTGGTCTTGCGGTTGGCGAAGGCCAGCAGATCATGTTTGATACGCTTGATTTCTGCGTTGATATGCTGCCTGCCAACAAGCCGCGCTATTTGATGGGCGTTGGCAAACCGTCTGACCTTGTCGGGGCGGTGATGCGCGGGATTGATCAGTTTGATTGCGTTCTGCCGACCCGTTCCGGGCGCAATGCACAGGCCTTCACCCATCGCGGAACGCTGAACCTTAAAAACGGGCGTCATCGCGATGATGATCGTCCGCTGGATGATCAATGTGGTTGCCCGGCTTGCACGAAATATTCGCGGGCCTATCTGCATCATCTGATCAAGGCTGGGGAAATCCTCGGTGCGGTTCTGCTGACCTGGCACAATCTTGCCTATTATCAGGACTTGATGCGTGGCATGCGCGAAGCCATTTCCGAAGGACGTATGGATGCGTTCGCGCGCGATTTCCATGCAGGACAGGAAGGCGGGGATATTGATCCCGTGCCGATTATCGAGGACTAAACCATGGCCGACCAAACGATCTACGACAACCTGACCATGCTGGGCGGTGATACCCAACAGCCGGCATCCCCGGATGAGGCCGTTCTTGAGCGCGTTTCGAACCCGCAGGCCGGAACCGATTACTGCGTGCGGTTTGTCGCACCGGAATTCACCTCCCTTTGCCCGATCACCGGCCAGCCGGACTTTGCCCATCTGGTGATTGATTATGTACCCGGTGACTGGCTGGTCGAAAGCAAGTCGCTGAAGCTTTTCCTGACGTCATTCCGCAACCATGGGTCTTTCCATGAAGATTGCACGATCAAGGTCGGCAAACGCATCGTCGAAACCCTTGATCCGAAATGGCTGCGCATCGGCGGGTATTGGTATCCGCGCGGCGGTATTCCGATTGATGTGTTCTATCAGACCGGCCCGGCACCAGAAGGTGTCTGGATCCCCGAGCAGGGCGTGGCCCCGTATCGCGGCCGCGGCTAGAACCTGCGTTTATGAGTTTTTTAAAAAGGCCGCAGCATCATGTTGCGGCCTTTTGCGTTATGATCGTAGGGCGATATAACGCGCCAAAGAATAAACAGGGCAAATGACTGAACTGATGCCATGACCACCAAGACGCGCCAAAATATCACGTTTGACATGCTTCAGGCCAAAGCCCGTGAAATCGGCTTTGATGTCTGTGGTGTGGCGCGTCCAAAGGTTGATGCGCGCAATCAGCAACGTCTGGATGAATTTGTCGCTGCTGGTGAATACGGCTCCATGGCGTGGATGAATGATCCCGAACGCCTGCCGCGTCGGCGCGATCCGGAAATGCTTTGGCCCGATGTCAAATCTGTGATTGTGCTTGGTAGCAATTATGGCCCGGCGGAAAATCCGATGGCACTGCTGGATCATCCGGATCGGGCGATGATTTCGGTTTATGCCAAGAACAAGGATTACCACGACCTGATCAAAAAGCGCCTGAAGCAATTGGCGCGCTGGGTTGTTGAACAGTCGGGCCGGACGGAACAGGTCAAGGTTTTCGTCGATACCGCCCCGGTTCTGGAAAAGCCGTTGGGGCAGGCATCAGGAATTGGCTGGCAGGGAAAGCACACCAATCTTGTGTCGCGGGAATTTGGCAGTTGGCTGTTTTTGGGCGAGATTTTTACGACCCTTGATCTGCCGGAAGCCGAACCGGAAATCGATCATTGCGGATCCTGTTCAAAATGCCTGTCGGCCTGTCCGACCGATGCCTTTCCAGAACCCTATAAGCTTGATGCGCGCAAGTGCATTTCGTATCTGACGATTGAACATGACGGGCCGATCCCGGCGGAGTTCCGTAAACCCATGGGCAATCGCATTTATGGCTGTGATGATTGTCTGGCTGTGTGCCCTTGGAACAAGTTTGCGACCCGGACCGAAGAACTGGCCTTTATCCCGCGCGTCGAACTGACGGCACCACGATTGGCCGATTTCCTTGATCTGGATGACGCAGGGTTTCGCGCGTTCTTTACCGGATCGCCGATCAAGCGCATCGGTCGCGCGAAGTTCCTGCGCAATGTTCTGATTGCGGCAGGCAATAGCAAGGCACCGCGCCTGATCCCGCGCATTGAAAATCTGCTGTCAGATGAAAGTGCATTGATCCGTGCCAGTGCGGTGTGGGCCCTGTCGCAACTGATGAGTGCTGCTGAATTTGCCAGCCTCAAGGACATTCACGCGAAAATCGAAAGTGACCCAGTTGTTCTGGCGGAATGGGATCAGGCCAGTAACGCCGCCTGATCACAATTGCATATCGAACTTCACGAAATTGAAGTGATAACGAAGCCCGCCCTTGGCATCGGCAAAGGCAATCCCGTAACCCGGTCCAAGCGGATTGGGGTCCTGAAGCTCTTCTTCTTTCTCATGACGGAAATCAAGCGGTTCACCCGACTGGGTGCTGTTGCCCAAAACGAACGGCACGCCAAGCCATGTGCCCGTTGCCGGGCGATGCAGATGGCCAAAGAACAGATGCTTGATTTGCGGGTTGCTTGATACGATTTCACCAAGCGCATCTTCGGCATCAAGGCGAATTGTATCCATAAACGGCAGGCCCATTGCCATCGGCGGATGATGCATGAAAAGGAAGGTCGGTGTGTCCCGATGCGCGGTCAATTCATCGCGCAGCCAGTCAAGGCGCTGCGCACATAGTGTACCGTGATGATGACCGGGTACGATGCTATCCATCATGACAAACCGCACACCATTAAACGTCTGCCCGAAATTGACAAAGCCATGGGTGTCGGTCTCGATCGTCGGGAAGGCATCGCAAAATGCTTCGCGGATGTCGTGATTGCCCGGAATGATCAGATAGGGAATCGCAAGGTCCGAGAGGATCTCAACCGCATTTTCATACTGTTCCGGCGTGCCGCGATGGGTGATGTCACCGGTGATGATGCAAACTTCGGCATCCGCGTGATAGGTGTTTACCTCGTCAATGACCTTACGAAGCGTTGCGGCGGCATCGGGTAGGCGCGAAGCATCATTTCGGGCCAGAATGTGAAGGTCGGAAAGATGTATGAATTTCATGTCGATGGCCTATCATGGCGGAAAGCTTTTGAAATCATGGTCGTTTTTGCTCAAGAATCAAAGATTAAACACCGATGGAAGATGCCGTTCGTAAAAGATCAGTGACAATTGCCGGGCACCGTACGAGCTTTTCACTTGAAGATGCCTTCTGGGACGAATTGGTCGGCATTGCGCAACGGCGCGACATGACCTTGGCCGAATTGGTTGTTGAGATTGACACAGATCGCGAAGGCAACCTGTCGAGTGCCCTGCGTCTGTTTGTTTTGCGCGATCTGCAAGGCCGCGTTCCGAGTGCAGATGGCGATGCCAAGCTGTCGGATCCTGAAAGTCACAGCGACCGGATTTAAGTGAGGAATCCATGTGTGGCATTGCTGGCATCACCGAACCAAACGACCCCGGTTCCGTTCGTGCCATGCTTCAGTCTATTGCCCATCGTGGGCCGGACGCATCGGGCGTTTGGGATGATCCGGTCGGGAAGGTGTCTGTTGGTTGTGCTCGGTTGGCCACGACGGACCTGACGCATCAGGCCAATCAACCATGCGTCACATCCGATGGGCGGTTTGTGCTGGTGTTTAACGGGTATATCGCGGGACATCGGCGCAGGACAGGTGATGCAACTGCCCGCGGGCTGACATGCGAAACCGGGAATGATGCTGAACTTGTGTTGCTGCTTCTGGCCGATGCCATCCGACGCGGGCATGAGCCGACAAAGGTGCTTGAAATCCTGTCCGGGCAATATGCGCTTGCGCTGTGGGATACTGTGCAATCTTGTCTTTGGTTGGCGCGGGACCCGCTGGGTATCAAGCCGCTCTATGTTCTGAATCTGCCAGCCGGACAAATCGCATTTGCGTCCGAGATATCGGCGTTTTCTTCAATCGCACCGACAGCACCGGACGAGAGCATCAAGCCAAGCTATCTTGCGCATCTGTTCGTGCATGCAGCACAGACCGGGGCACAGGGCGTGACGCTTTTGCCGCCGGGCAGGGTCCTTTGCTGGCGCGGTGGCAGTGTTTCATCAGCAATGATCGCGCACCCGGCACAAAGCCCAACGCAGGCGGTGGCACCGCAAGTGTTGCTATCGGCTGTTCGACAATCGGTTGCCGATGCAATGGATGTGGACTGCCGCGTTGGAACACTGGTGTCCGGCGGTCTGGATAGTGCCGGGGTTGCCGCATTGGCCAGCGATATTGCCCAGGAACGCGGGCAGGAACCGCCAGTGGCATTTGTCATGGGGTTCGAAGACCCGGCTTATGACGAAACCGCTGCCGCGCATAACCTGTGCAAGCATCTCGGGCAAGAACTGCATGTTGTATCTGCTCCGACAACTGCTGAGGAAATCCATCAGGAACTTTGTGCCGGTTTACAAGCTGTCGGTGGGCCGTTTGCCAATCCTTCGATTGTTTTGATGCGGTGTCTTTCAAAAGCTGTAAGTGCAGAGGTCAAAGTATGTTTGTCAGGCGATGGCGGGGATGAGCTTTTCGGCGGCTATCCGCGTTACCGGGCCGCGCAGCTTTACGAGAAATACTGGCGCCATGTGCCGGGACCTGTGCGGCGACTGACGGCAAAACTGTCCGGGTTGGGTGATCACAGGGAAATGCATCGCTTTCTTGCTGGGGCGTCATCGGGCGCTGAACATGCTTTTGCCAGCTGGAATACCCGATGTCCTATTCCTGAATGCGACGCCCGGATGGTGATGCGACCATATCGGGACGCAGGGCTTGCGGATGCGATGATGGGCTTTGACCGTGATGTAACGCTTCCGGGTAATCAGCTTGCCATGTCAGATCGATGCGGGATGGCATTTGGTCTGGAATATCGCTTGCCGCTTTTGGGGCATGATGTTGTGCGCCTTGCCACTTCAGTGCCTGCATCGCAGCATCTGAGACAAGGTCCCAAAACACTCTGGCGTCAGGCAATTGCGCCATACCTTCCGGCCAGGCATGTGCAAAACCGCAAGATCGGCTTCAATCCGCCGGTGGCGGACTGGCTCCTCGGGGTGGCCAGATATCATTGGGGCGATGAGACCGATATCCTGAACGCCATTTTTGCGGGGGTGGATATCCCGAACGACAGCAAATCCCGATACTGGCAGCGGGCCGTTTCCGGAAAGGATCTGGATATGGCGCTTGGTGTATGGGCGCTGATGGTCTGGCAGATATGGCTCGGGCAGGTCGGCTCAGGCGTGCGGGGAACTGCTGATACTGCGTGAACGGCGATACAGGTTAAGTGCGGTTAACGCCGTCGGTGCCAATTGAACCACCTGACGGGAAAGCGACAACAATCGACCTTCGTCTGGTTCGTGGTCTTCAAAAATCGACTGGGTTGTCTCGCATAGTTCAGAAAGCTGGCGCAGACCAAAAGTGCCCGACGTGCTTTTAAGTGCATGGACTTCGTTGCGCACCGTTGTCATGTCATCTTCTGACAGGGCTTTGTCAATTTTGACCAGCCGGGACTCAGTTTCATTGATGAAAATCTCGATGCCGCATCCGGCCCCCTCATCTCCGGCATCTGTGTAAAGCTGTTCAAGAATGCGAACATCAAGAACCGGGCTGGTCAGGGATTGCGGGCGGACCGTACGGCCAATCCTTGCGCCCTTGCTGCGTTTCTGGACAGGACCGTCATCAGGCGTGGTGCTGCCACGCCGGTTGATCAAATCCTGCATGGTTTCGATCAATTTTTGCCGATGAATAGGCTTGTTGATGAAGTCATCAACACCAGACTGGCGGGCAATTACATTCCAGTCCCGTGACTGATGGGCTGAAAGCGCAATGATCGGGGTGCGTGATACCGGGCCGCTCATGTGGCGAATGCGTCTTGTCGTATGAAGCCCGTCCATATCGGGCATCTCAACATCCATCAATATCAGGTCTGCAGTCACACCACGCTTGAGCATGTTCAATACAGTCTGGCCGTTACTGGCTTCGACAATGCTATATCCTTCTGCTTGAAGGATACGCTTGGCGACCAAACGATTGCTCTCGCTGTCGTCAGCAATGATCACCGTGCCGATCTTGCTATCGTTGGCAGAGGTTTCAAGGTCAGGGCGGTCGGCTTGCGGGACCTGGGGTTTTACAAAACACACCGAAATCATGCCACCATCGGCCAGTTCGGTTTCACTGAAAATCAGGTCTTCCTCGGCAACACCGGAAATCAGTTGTTCCCACGCCGGATTGGCAAAGACAATCCGCTCGTCTGCGTCAAAAAGCGCAATGCCTGCCTGCGCTTGTTTAAGGGAATCAATAATCTTCGTTTCCATGGTGTGTCCAAGGTTCGTCAAACGATTCGGTGTTTTGATCTCCACCAGTAAGCACTTTCTGTCGCCCAGTATGAAACGCTTGGGTTCATCCGGGATGCCAATTTATTTTTACAGTTTTTTCTAATAAGTCCATGTTTTTTCGAGAACACACGAAATGCACGCGGTGTCGCAACGAAACATTTCTTCGAAACACATGTTTCATATGGTTAATTTTTGAAACATGTGTTGCGTGATGATGCGAGCTGTGTCGTAATCCTTCGTTCCTTGTGGACTGGGGATCCGGGTGATGGGTGTGCAAACAGATCTGCGTGAAAAACTGATTTCGGACTATGCGAAGCTAAGCCCGCAAATGCAGAAGGCTGCGCGTTACATTCTGGATCATCCAAACGATGTGGCGCTGCGCTCGATGCGCGCACTGGCGCGCGCGGCCAACGTTCCGCCAAGCACGGTTACCCGCCTGATGAGTGCAATTGGTGTCGAAACCTGGCGGGATTTTCGCGATCATTATCAGGATCGCTTGCTGGACAATCCCGCAAGCTATGCGCAGCGGGCCCGTGAAACCCAGCGCACTGACAATGATTCCAACCGTGACGCGCACTTGCTTGAAAGCATATGCCGAACGGAAATCGACAATATCAGTGCCGCATTTTCCCCGGATTTTGTCCCACACATGATTGATGCCTGCGAGGCAATTGAAGATGCCCGACAGGTCTTTATCGTTGGCAGTGGTGCTGCGTACCCGGCAGCATTTCAGTTTGCCTATGCCTATCGGCTGTTTTGTGACAATGGCGTTCTGGTTGACGGGCGCTCAGGTGCCTTTGGCGATGAATTGCGGGGCATCGGGCGACGCGACATTTTGATTGCGGTCGGGGCGAAACCCTATATCCGCGATACGGTGCGGGCTGTCGAATATGCCCGTTCCCAGCATTGCCCGGTTATCGCCGTTACTGATTCCGATGTGTCACCAATTGCGGTGGATGCGCGAACCACGTTGGTTGCCCGTGATACATCGCAATCCTTTTTCCAAAGTTTTACCGCCGCCCTTTCGGTCATGCAGGCCCTTGTTGCCCTGCTGGTTGCACGCGGTGGCCCGAAGGCCCTGCAACGAATTGCCGCTGCAGAAGAACAACTTGCTGTCTTCGATACATACCTTGAAGACTAGACATTTTACGGAACGTCCGAACATGACCAACGCGTCACACTCTGCCAATTCCTCAAAGCCGGCTGCTAATGCCGGAACCCGTGTGCTCCATCGTACGAGTACATCCATTCCGCCGCGCGCTGTTCGCGGCGAGGGGATCTATATTTTTGACCAGAATGGCAAAAGCTATCTGGATGCTTGTGGTGGTGCTGCTGTGTCATGCCTTGGTCATTCCGATCCGGATGTCCGGGCTGCAATGCATGCGCAGATTGATCAGATTGCCTATGCCCATTCCGGGTTCTTTTCATCCGATGCGATGGAAGAACTGGCCGATGAACTGGTCGCTTCGGCACCCCAAGGCATCGACAAGGTCTATTTTGTTTCCGGCGGATCAGAGGCGACCGAAGCAGCGCTTAAAATGGCGCGCCAGTATTTTCTGGAAATCGGCCAGCCGGACCGCAAATACGTCATTGCCCGCCGCCAGTCCTATCACGGCAATACGCTGGGTGCGCTTTCGGTGGGTGGCAATATGTGGCGGCGCAAACAGTTTGAGCCGCTTTTGATCACGGCAAGCCACATTGCACCTGTATATCAGTATCGCGATCAACGCGACGATGAAACGCCAGAAGCATATGGCCTGCGCGTCGCCAATGAACTGGAAACCGCAATCCTCGAACTTGGGTCTGAAAACGTTGCGGCATTCGTCGCCGAGCCGGTTGTCGGGGCAACCGCGGGTGCGCTGGCACCTGTGCCTGGTTACTTCAAACGCGTGCGCGAGATTTGCGATCAATATGGTGTATTGCTGATCCTTGATGAAGTCATGTGCGGCATGGGGCGCACCGGCACCCTGCATGCGATTGAGCAGGAAGGCATTTCAGGTGACCTGCAAACCATCGCCAAGGGACTTGGTGCCGGATATCAGCCGATCGGGGCGGTGCTTGTTTCCAAGAAAATCAACGATGCGATTGCCAATGGATCGGGTTTCTTCCAGCACGGTCATACCTATCAGGGCCATGCCACGGCGTGTGCGGCGGCCCTCGCGACCCAACGCGCCATCAAGGATCGCAACCTTTTGACCAACGTCGTCAAACAGGGCGAAAACCTGGTCGGTTCGCTACAGGCAAAACTGGGTCAGCATCCGTTTGTTGGTGATATTCGTGGTCGCGGTCTGTTTCGCGGGGTGGAGCTTGTCGCAGATCGTGAAACCAAGGAGCCGTTTGACCCGGCCCTTAAAATCAATGCCAAGATCAAGAAGGCCGCGTTTGCACGCGGTCTGATGGCTTATCCCATGGGCGGCACGATTGATGGCGTGCGCGGTGACCATGTTCTGTTTGCGCCGGCCTTTATCATCAATGAAAACGACGTCACCAAGATCGTCGAGTTGTTTTCAAGTGCGCTTGATGATGTGTTCACGGCAGAGGGGCTGGCATAATGGCACATGGCGACAAGCCGTTTTTAATTGCATCGGCACCGAACGGCGCGCGCAAGACAAAAAGCGATTTGCCAAATATTCCGATCACACCGGCTGAGGTCGCCAAAACGGCGGCAGAATGCAAGGCCGCTGGTGCGGCAATGATGCATCTGCATGTTCGCGATGAAGATCAAAAACACAGCCTTGATGTTGGCCGGTATCGCGAAATGCTGGCAGAGGTGAGATCATCGGTTGGCGACGACATGCTGCTGCAGGTTACGACCGAGGCGGTGGGCATCTACACAGCGCAACAGCAGATGGAGGCGATCAGGAGCCTTGTGCCCGAAGCCGTTTCCATTGCCATTCGCGAAATTGCACCGTTGGACGCAGACCTCAATGCGTTGAAATCATTCTTTGAATTCATGCGCGAAGCCAAAATCGCACCACAACTGATCCTGTATGTGCCCGAAGATGTCGCGCGCTTCAATCAGCTCGTTGAAATTGGTGTCCTGCCCGGTGACAAGTTTCCGGTTCTGTTTGTGCTGGGGCGTTATACAGCGGGGCAGGTATCAGAACCTTATGATCTTTTGCCATTTATCGGAACCAGTCCGTATGTGTCGGAATGGATGCTGTGTGCGTTTGGTCGTTACGAGAATGCCTGCATTCTGACCGGTGCCGGACTGGGTGGTCATGCGCGCATCGGGTTCGAAAACAATCACCTTAGGGTTGACGGATCGCCTGCTTCGAACAATGCTGAACTGATTGCCCAAGCGCACGATGGTGCGATCCTGATGGGACGCAAAATCGCAACAGGTCAACAGGCCCGTCAAATCATGCAGCCCATCTGGTAAAACGGGCTCGCGAACAAGAAAAAATGAAGGAATACCTGATTCCTCAGGGAGAATTCGGGGTTATAGGCTTTTATTCCGACGTGTCGGACACTATAATCCCGCCGCCGAAACATCTGATTCTTCTGATGTTTCCGTTAAATTCAGTTGTTCGATGTCGAACGCTGAGAATGCCTAATAATTGGGTGTAAAAAGGGAGCGAATCCTTATGAAAAAACTTATCGCTGTAGCGGGTGCAGTCGCTGCAATTGCTGGTGCTTCACTGTTTTCCGGTCAGGCCTCGGCACAGGAAAACCGTTTCATCACCATCGGCACTGGTGGTGTGACCGGTGTGTACTATCCGACTGGTGGCGCGATCTGCCGCCTGGTCAACAAGGATCGCAAAGAGCACGGTATTCGTTGCTCGGTCGAATCCACTGGTGGTTCGGTTTACAACATCAACACCATTCGTACCGGCGAGCTGGACATGGGTGTTGCCCAGTCTGACTGGCAGTACCATGCCTATAACGGTACTTCGAAATTCGAAGACCAGGGTCCGTTCGAAGACCTGCGCGCCGTATTCTCCGTCCATCCGGAGCCGTTCACCGTCGTTGCCCGTGCAGATGCCGGCATCAAGACCTTTGACGACCTCAAAGGCAAGCGCGTGAACATCGGTAACCCGGGTTCCGGTCAGCGCGGCACCATGGATATCGTTCTTGCTGCCAAGGGCTGGACCCTTGATGACTTCTCGCTGGCATCCGAACTGAAGCCGGCTGAACAGTCCCAGGCACTTTGCGACAACAAGATCGACGCGATGATCTACACCGTTGGTCACCCGTCCGGTTCGATCCAGGAAGCAACCACTGCCTGTGATTCGGTTCTGGTTGAAGTTGCCGGTCCGGCAATCGACAAGCTGATCGCGGACAACCCGTACTATCGTGCAGCCACCATTCCGGGCGGCATGTATCGCGGTAACCCGGATGATGTTGTTACCTTCGGTGTCGGCGCGACCTTCGTATCCTCGACCAACACCGATGCAGACATCGTCTACAACGTTGTCAAAGCAGTCTTCGAAAACTTCGATGACTTCAAAAAACTGCATCCGGCATTTGGTGTCCTGCAGAAAGACGAAATGATCAAGGACGGTCTGTCGGCTCCGCTGCATGACGGCGCTGCGCAGTACTACAAAGAAGCAGGCCTGATGTAATCAGGTTTGGGACGGAGGGCGTTTTTTCGCCCTCCGTTTTGCTTTTGCGCCCAGCGGGTTTGCTCACAAAAATTGAATAATACGAACACCACCATTTGGGTGTTGGAGTACTCCGTTGGGGACCGGGTGTGTGTCGACGGAGGCTTTTTGTTTCTGGACCACCAGTTCAATTGGCTTTCGTAGTGACCGGGAGTTTGTGATGACTGACGATAAGAAAACCGAAAATCGGTCCGTCGATCAGGGGCTGCAGGACCTGATTGCGGAAAATGATACAGGGGCCCGTCAGCCGACAGGTTTGACGGCGAAAATATTACTCTGGCTTGCAGTTGCATGGTCGCTGTTCCAGCTGTGGATGGCCTCGCCATTGCCATTTATCTTTAATTTTGGCGTTTTGAACTCGACCGAGGCGCGGTCGATCCATCTCGCGTTTGCAATTTTCCTGGCCTTTATGGCTTATCCGGCCTTCAAGAATTCGCCGCGCAGTTATATCCCTATCATTGACTGGGTTCTGGCCGCCGTAGGCGCGTTCTGTGCGGCCTATATTTACATTTTCTATCGCGAATTGTCGGATCGTCCGGGGCTTCCGATCACCGCTGACCTTGTTGCGGCCGGTGTTGGTCTTGTCATGTTGCTTGAAGCAACCCGTCGCGCACTCGGCCCGCCCTTGATGATCGTTGCGATGGTGTTCCTGTCCTATGTCTTCTTTGGCAATGCACCGTGGGTGCCCGATGTTCTGCAATGGAGCGGGGCGAGCTTCTCCAAGGCGATGTCGCATCAGTGGATCACGACCGAAGGCGTGTTTGGTATCGCACTTGGCGTGTCGACCAGCTTTGTCTTCCTGTTTGTCCTGTTTGGATCGCTTCTCGATAAAGCCGGCGCAGGGAACTATTTCATCAAGGTGGCGTTTGCCGCCCTCGGTCACATGCGTGGTGGTCCGGCCAAGGCAGCGGTTTTGTCATCGGCAATGACGGGTCTTATTTCAGGGTCCTCGATTGCCAATGTTGTGACGACCGGTACCTTTACCATTCCGCTGATGAAGCGCGTAGGCTTCCCGGGTGAAAAAGCCGGGGCGGTCGAAGTGGCTTCCTCGGTCAATGGTCAGATCATGCCACCGGTCATGGGGGCTGCGGCCTTCCTGATGGTGGAATATGTAGGCATTCCGTATCCGGAAGTCATCAAGCATGCTTTCCTGCCAGCAACGATTTCCTATATCGCGCTGATCTACATTGTTCACCTTGAGGCGCTTAAGGCGAACATGAAGGGTCTGCCGAAACGGGTTACTTCCACGCTTGGTCAGACCTTGATCAGATCGCTTCTGTTCGTTCTGTCGCTCGTGGTGCTTTCCGGTATCGTGTATTACGCCATCGTCTTCCAGAAGGGGCTTTTCGGTGATGGCGTTGGCTGGGTCGTGGCGATTGAGTGTGCCGCAATCTATCTCGCAGGGCTCTATTACGCGGCCAAGTATCCGGACCTTGAGATGGATGATCCCAACCAGCCGGTCCTGGAGCTCCCGCCGTTGGGTGAAACCGCGAAGGCCGGTCTGCATTATCTGTTGCCGGTCGTGGTTCTGGTCTGGTTCCTGATGATCGAGCTGAAGTCACCCGGGCTCTCGGCATTTTGGGCAACGGTTCTGATGATCTTCATCATGCTGACCCAACATGCCGCCAAGGGCGTTTTCCGTAAAAGTCATGATGTGGTCAATGACCTGAAACTTGGCTTGATCGATGTGATTGACGGCTTCGCGACCGGTGCCCGCAACATGATCGGGATCGGTGTGGCAACGGCGGCAGCGGGTATCATCGTTGGGACGGTGTCGCTGACCGGTATCGGTCAGGTGATGGTTGAATTCGTCGAACTGATTTCGGGCGGCAACCTCATGCTGATCCTGATCTTCACCGCCGTGATCAGCCTGATCCTTGGCATGGGGCTTCCGACCACGGCGAACTACATCGTGGTGTCGAGCCTGATGGCACCGGTAATCGTTGAATTGGGGGCCGCGAACGGACTGATCGTGCCGCTGATTGCGGTTCACCTGTTCGTCTTCTATTTCGGCATTATGGCCGATGTGACGCCACCCGTGGGTCTGGCATCCTTTGCTGCGGCTGCGGTTTCGGGGTCAGATCCGATGAAGACAGGCCTGGTCGCGTTCTTCTATTCGATGCGCACAGCCGTATTGCCATTCCTGTTCCTGTTCAACACCGAGCTTCTGATGATTGGTCTGGATCATCCGGTGGATGTGGTGATCGTGGTGGTGGTGTCGACAATTGCCATGCTTATCTTTGCCGCAGCAACGCAGGGGTATTTCTTTGCCCGTTCGAAGCTGTGGGAAAGTGCGGCATTGCTGTTGATTGCCTTCACCCTGTTCCGTCCGGGCTTCTGGCTCGACATGATCGCGCCACCTTATGAAAACCTGCCGGCAACCACGATTGTTGAAGACGCAGCCAACATGCCGCCTGAAACCAGCATTCTTCTGGATGTTGAAGGCATCAGCATCGAAGGCGACGAGGTTTCCAAATCCGTGATGTTGCCACTTGGTCCGGCCGCATCGGGTGAGGATCGCCTTTATCATGCGGGTATTGGCATTCGTAATGAAGATGGCCGCATCTATATTGATGATCTGGTCTTTGCCGGTCCGGCCGAGAAAGCCGGTCTTGATTTCGATTTTGAAATCACCGCGGTAAAGGTCGAAGCTGATCGTCCGGCCAAGGAAGTCTTCTTTATCCCGGCCTTCCTGTTGCTGGGCGGGATCATAGTTCTTCAACGCCGACGCAAGCGCAGTGAAGATGCGCTTGGTACGGCCTGACAGGGAGAGTGAACATGTACAAGGATATTCTGGTCACAGTAGATCTTGATCATGAGTCTTCCTGGAAGAAGGCCGTTCCGGTCGCCATCAAGCAAGCGCAAAGCTTTGGTGCGCGTCTTCATGTTCTGACCGTGGTGCCCACGGTCGGGATGTCGATGGTCGGCCAGTTCTTCCCGAAGGGCTATGAAACCAAGGTTCTGGATGCCTATAACGAACGTCTGCACGAATTCGTGTCCGAGCACATACCCTCGGACATCAAGGTTCAGCATATCGTAGGGCAGGGCACGGTGTATGAGGTTATCTTGCAGATCGCCAAAAAGACCAATTGCGATCTGATCGTGATCGGCTCACACCGTCCGGAATTGAAAGACTATCTTTTGGGGCCCAACGCAGCCCGCGTTGTGCGCCATGCGGATTGTTCGGTCATGGTCGTTCGCGACTAGTTCGCGCACGCAGTTTGCATTGAACAAAAAACGGGGGCGATGCCGAAGCATCGCCCCCGTTGCCGTTGGGACGGATAAAGTAATCAGTTCGCTGCACACGGGTTTGCCGCGCACGGATTGGCAGCACATGGATTGTTTGCTGCACATGGGTTGGCGGCACACGGGCTGCACGGATTAACGACTTTCTTGGCTGCGCAAGGATTGGCAGCACAAGGGTTGGCGGCACAAGGATTGGCAGCACACGGGCTGCAGGGCGAGCAGCTGGCGACTTCGGCAGTCGGTGCCGGAAGCGGGGATGCCATTGCCATGGGGGTCGCCATGGCAAGGCTGGTGCCGATTGCCATTGCCGGGATCAGTGCCTTTTGCGTGAAGGTCATGGATTTCTTAGTCATTTGGTGCCTCTCTGACGGTTCGGTAAGTTTAACCTCGGGCGTTCCTTCGCCCATCGGTGAGGGCACTATGGTCCAAATTTCACAAGAAGCGGCGTCACATGGTTTCACTGTTATGTGAGTCGCGCGTGTTTCGTGCGCGTGCTGCAATGCGCTTGACTAGGGGGCTGTTCCATAAAGAAAATGTCGTAAATCCTTCAACGTGATGGTCAAACCGATTGAAAGTGCGGTGAAATTTCCTCATGTTGAAAGGATGGGTGAATGATACTGAACGTGCGGCCCGGCTTGAAGAAAGTGTGAGCCGCGCCACCGATCGGAACGGAAGTCTTTATGAGATTAGGGAACTGTATCGTCGATATCGGGAAGTTTTGCGCTGTTGCGTGTGTTGTCGGAGTTTCCCAGGCACAGGCTGCGAACGGCGAGATTCCCGAAATGGTCCAGATTCCTTCAGGATGGTTCTGGCAGGGATCGGATTCCGTCGAACGCCAGTATGCTTATCAGATTGATGAGCAGGTCTATGGTCATGACATCAGCCGGCGTAATCGCTGGTATGATCTCGAAAGCGACAAATGGCACGTTCACCTTTTGGGCTATGATATCGGCAAAACACCCGTCACGAATGACCAGTATGCCGCTTTTGTTCAGGAAACCGGGCACCCGGCACCAGACATAAGTCAGGAAGATTGGGAACGTCAGGGGCTGATTTACAACTACGAAACCATCTTGCCGTTCTTGTGGAACGATGACAGTCCGCCAACAGGGCGGGGTGATCATCCTGTGGTTCTGGTGTCATGGCAGGATGCCAATGCCTATGCCCAGTGGTTGAGCGACAAAACCGGTGACACCTGGCATTTGCCAGACGAACTGCATTGGGAAAAGGCTGTACGCGGACCGGATGGAACTTTTTATCCATGGGGCAATATTTTTAACGCGGACCGCCTGAACAGTGCGGACAAGGGGCCGTTTGATACCATGCCCGTCGGTCAGTTTGATGAAGGTCCCTTTGGTCTTTATGACGGTGTTGGACAAGTTTTCGAATGGACGTCATCATCTTCCCAGGCAGGCTATCGGATTGTTAAGGGTGGTTCCTGGGATGATCGCGGTTGTGGTGTTTGCCGTCCCGCTGCGCGCCATGGACGTCCGGAATTCCTGAAGCATATCCTGATCGGTTTCCGGGTGATGCGCGATCGATAACGTCGCGTCTGCCACAGATTTTGCAAGCCAACCAGGAATCACTAACTGTTGATAGGGTTTCATTGGCGCGACGGGGCAAAAGCCATCTTAATTTGCATCGGCAAAGTATTGGATGGATTGCAACAATGTTGGTGAAGAAATGACTGAAGACACACTTGATTTGGCGTCGATCCCGACAGCCCAACTTGAAAAAATGTTGGCCGCCGGTCGCGATGTTATGGAATGTCATCGGGTGCTCACAGCAACGGGCGACAACATTGTTGGCGAACTGATCAAAAGTGCCGGCACATTCTATGAATGGACACATTACCCCGAAGGTGATGTCTATGATCGCCAGTCACATGCCCAATTCTATTATCATGCCCATCCCAAGGAAGAACGCCGGGACTGGGATGAGCACGGACATTTCCACACATTCATGCGTCCGCGCGGGATGCCGGAAGGCTGCAAACCAAAAGAGATAGAAGGTTTTGACTATCCCGAAGGCCCAAATGACGCACTTTCGCATCTGATCGCATTTTCGATGGACGAATTCGGCTTCTGTCAGCGTCTGTTTTCGACCAACCGATGGGTCACTGGCGAGGTCTGGTATGACGCAGAAGACGTGATTAGCATGCTTGACGGGTTTGTCATTGATCATGCGCAGCCATCCTGGCCGGTCAATCGCTGGGTCTCGGGCATGATGGTGCTGTTCCGACCACAGATTGAAAAACTGATACGTGAACGCGATCAGGCTGTCGCCGACTGGAAGGAAAAACACCCGGACCGTGATGTTTATGAAGACCGTGAACTCGAAGTCACATCGACGCTCAATGTGGCGACGGTTGAGCAAATGCGCGCAGTCGGTGAAGAGTTGCTGCGTCGGCGAGAAGCCGCCTAACGCCAGAGTTTTTGTCTGACCTTGCAGGCATCATTGGTAAATCACAAACAAAATTGAAAATGGCCGGGCACAAAGCGCCGGCCATTTTGCATTTCGAACGGAACGCAAAGATTACTGCGTTTTGAGGAATTCGATAATGTCGGCGATATCCTCATCCTTCTTGAGTTTGAAGGCCATTTTGGAGCGCTGCTTGGAGCCAGCGATTTCGCTGAGCTTGGCAGACGGGTCCCGCAGGTAGTCGGTCAGGAATGCCTCGTCTGCTACGAAGCCTTTTTCACATGCAGCCTGATAACCACTCCCGTATTTATAGCCTTCAACCGTACCGCATTCACGACCGACAGAATCGGCAAGGCTGGGGCCGACCTTGTTTACGCCTGCTTCAAGGCTGTGGCAGGCAGCGCAGCGCTTGAACAGTTTTTCACCTTTTGCCGCATCACCGGCAAGCGCAGGAGCCGCAGACAGGAAGGCGAGGGAGCTGGCAACGAGAGCCAGTTTGCGCGGAAACGTCATTATGGAGCCTCTCTCTTCTTTCAATATTCCCGGTGATCGGGATGATGCGCCAGTTGTTGGCACATCTGTGGGTAATCAAAAGGTCAACGCGGTATATTGTCATGCGTCGAACACGTGCAAGACCGGTTGATCTTCAAAAACTGGTAACCAGATTTAACATAGTGTCGATAAGAACAATTTGAGTTTAGTCAATTTGTGGTCGGTGCTGACGGAATTTGCCAGATTTCTCGTTTTTTGATTGCTGGCAAATAATTTACGACTCAAATAGTGTGTTTCCGCCATGGCGGCAGGCGGTCAGATTTCATCCTTTTGGCACCGGGGAAACGTTCCCGATGTGTATTGATCAACAGGATGGTTGAAAATCAGGGCCTTGTGCCCCAACTATGGAAAATATGTTTGTCGATTTCCTGCCAGAAGTATAATCTTGCCCAGTAAATTGGCAGCCATATGAGAAGCGTGCCAGGAGATATCTATTGCCACGTATCACCAAAGAAGATCTGAGCAAGCTGGTTCAGGACCCGTCAGGGGAAAACCGTGCGGATACCGCCGAAAAAATCAGTCGTGAATTCACCACTGAAACCTTGACGGACAGCGAACGTGTTCTGGCGGAAGATATTTTCCGTTTGATGATCCGTGACGCCGAAGTGCGTGTGCGCAAGGCCCTTGCCAAGAACCTCGCCCAGACACCTTTGGTCCCGCACGATGTTGCGGCAACACTTGCACGTGATGTTGATGATGTCGCGTTGCCGGTTCTGGAATTCTCCGAAGTCCTCAATGATGACGACCTGGTCGACATCATTGGTGACAATGCAGACAGCGTCGAAAAGCAACGGGCCATCGCCTCGCGCGCCCACGTGTCCGAGGTTGTTTCTGCAACGCTTGTTGATATCGGTCATGAAGACGTGATGGTCGATCTGATGTCAAACCAGGGCGCGGAAATCAGTGAAGTTTCGCTGCAAAAGGTTGTTGATGATTTCGGCGACAATGAGCGCATTCAGAAGCCGATGATCGAACGTAATCACTTGCCGATCACGATCGCCGAACGCATGGTGACACTGGTATCTGAACGGATGCGGTCGCAACTGATTTCGCGTGGTCATATCCCCGAGGGCATCGTGAATGCCGTGATGACCCAGTCGCAGGAAAGTGCGACCATTGGTCTGCTGGGTGACGGGGTGGAAGAACGCGATGTTGAACTGCTTGTCGAGCATCTTTACACAAACAATCGCCTGACCAGTGGCCTGATCCTGCGTGCGCTGTGCATGGGGGATGTGTCCTTCTTCGAGGCCGCGCTTGCGAAAAGGGCCGGTGTTTCGCTGATCAATACCCGTATTCTCATTCACGACAGCGGCCCGTTTGGTCTCGAGGCGATTTACAACAAGGCCAGCATGCCAGAGCATTTCTTCCCCGGTGTTCGTGCCGCCATCGAGGTTGCGCGCGAGACCTCCTTTGATGGCGAAGAACACGACAAGGAACGTTATTCCCGACGGATGATCGAACGGGTTCTGACCCAGTATGGTGATCTTGGGGTAGAGTTTGACTCAGATGATGTTGACTATCTGATGGGCCGTATGTTGCAGCTCCCCGGTGAACGGGCCATGCACCACTGATTACAGCCAATCACTATTGACCAAATCACTGCGAAATCCAGACCGCCCGATGTCCATCATCCGGGCGGTTTTTTGTTGAGCTGTTCTTGCCAAATCGGACCAAATCAAAAAGGGCGCTGTCTTTGCAACAGCGCCCTTTGTCGTTTGTTTCGAAAGCCTCTTGCTACTCAAGCAGCGTATTAGGCATCCAGAGTGCAAGTTCAGGGAAGTACATCACAAGCAACAGCCCCACAACCTGCAGAAGGACGAAGGGAATGATCCCCTTGTAGATCTGCTGGATAGAGATCGATTTTGGCGCCACACCCTTGAGGTAGAACAGGGCAAACCCAAACGGTGGCGTTAAGAAGCTTGTTTGCAGGTTCACCGCCACAAGGACTGCAAACCAGGTCAGGACCTGTGCCTCGGTTGCTTCAAGGCCACCGATATCCAGGTGATGACCGAAATCAAGCTGGGCAATGACCGGTGCGAAGATCGGAAGAACGATCAGGGTGATCTCGACCCAGTCAAAGAAGAAGCCCAGAATGAAGACGATGAGCATCAGCAGAAGCAAAATGCCCCACGACCCCAAACCGGCACTTTCCACCAGATCGATCACCAGATCATCGCCGCCCAGCGAACGGAAGACATAGGAGAACACTGTTGCACCGGCAAACAGGAAGAACAGCATTGCACCCGTCAGGGCCGAACGTTCACAAACATCCTTGAGGACCGGCCATTTAAGGCGCCCCTTGACCAATGCAAGGAAGGTTGCACCAACCGCACCAACACCTGCGGCCTCGGTCGGGGTGGCAAATCCGGCAAAGATCGAGCCCAGAACAAGAACGATCAGGAAAACCGGGGGCAGGAAGCTGCGCACGACCATCATGGCAAGATCCTTGCCATGGATGGCTTCACCCTCTGGAAGGGGTGGGGCAAGGCCCGGGTTCAATTGGCAGCGCACGAAAATATAAACGGTATAAAGACCCGCAAGGATCAGGCCCGGCAGAATGGCCGCCAGGAACAGGTTGCCAACCGACACCGACAGAAGGTCGGACATCAGAACCAGCATGATCGATGGCGGGATCAGAATGCCAAGCGTTCCCGATGCGGCAATTGTCCCCGTCGCAAGCGACGGATCATAGTTGCGGCGCATCATCACCGGCAGGGCCAGCAAGGTCATCATCACAACGGATGCGCCGATAATGCCGGTTGTTGCTGCCATGATGGTGCCCATCAGCGTTACCGACAGTGCAAGGCCGCCCGGTACTTTACGCAGCAGCATGTTAAGGCATTCCAGAAGGTCTTCTGCAACACCACTTTTTTCAAGCATCGTGCCCATGTAGATAAACATCGGCACAGCAACCATCACCATGTTTTCGGAGATGCCGCCCCAGATGCGAGAGACGATATTGAAAAATTCGATAAAGGAGAAAACGTCATAGGCGATGCCCAGGAAGCCAAAGCCGATCCCGATACCTGAAATGACGAACGCAACCGGAAGTCCCGTGAAGACAAGAATGCCGAGCGAGGCAAACATGAACAGCGGAAACCAGTCTTCGATATAGAAGTTACCCATTTGGAATTATCCCCGTTCCGCTCAGTCTTCGATCTTGGCAGCGCCAAGGTCTTCAAGGTGGTGAGTGCCGACATAATAGCCTGCGCGCTTGTGCAGGTTTGCCGGGCCAAAGACAAAGACGAAGCATTTCAGGAAGATTGAAAGCCCCGCCATGGCAAGAAGGCCAAAGCCGATGGGAATAGTTGATTTGATGATCCAGCGATGGGTCAGGCCGGTTGTCGCAGCCGATACCTCGTTGTTCTCAAAGGAGCGGGCAACAAAATCAAAACCGAAATACAGCACCAACGCACAGAATGGCAAAACACAAACAATGCCACCGATCATTTCGACGATGGCGCGGGTGCGGGGGCGAAGATTGTCACGAATGAGTTCGATACGAACATGTGAGTCGCGAATATAGGCGAACCCAAAACACAACATAAACAGACCGGTATGCAGATGCCACTCAAGCTCTTGCAGCTTGATGGAGCCCTGACCGCCAAATTTACGTTGGATCACGTCGTACAGGATGACGATCATCAACGGTATCGCCAGCAGGCTGGCCCACTTGCCCACACGGGTCACGATGGCGTCGATGCCGTCACTAAATTTCAGTAGCGCTTCCATAGAAGGTCTCCCGGGTCTTCTTATCGCGGTCAAGGCCGGGGCACGTGGCACCCGGCCTTGCCGAGATTTGCTTTTGTCGACTGTCTTAACAGTCGTTCAGACCTGTTGGATTATTCGAGATATCCGATGTCTTTCCAGATCTTGTAGTCTTCACGGAAGCTCTGGAGGCTTTCATAGGCCATTTTGAAGTTTTCGTCTTCAGCCGAAAGCTCGGTTGCAACTTCTTCCCATGCACCGCGCATGGTTGCCAGCATTTCCGGCGACCACTTCTTGATGTTCACGCCTTTTTCCTGAAGTTCTTTCAGAGCGTCGAACTGGATTGCTTCACCTTCTGCGAAGCCATATGCAAGGTTGTCGTTACATACAGATTCGATCTGGGCGCGCTGGGTGTCGGAAAGGGCATCCCACTTTTCCTTGTTCATCATCAGATCGAACAGGGTCGACTGCTGATGCCAGCCCGGGAAGTAGTAGTATTTCGCGACCTGATGGAAGCCGAGTTTCAGGTCAATCGCCGGCATGGAGAATTCGGTGGCATCAATGGTGCCAAGCTCAAGCGCTGGATAGATGTCGCCGCCTGCCAGAAGCTGGGTGGAAACACCAAGTTTTTCCATCACTTTCGCGCCAAGACCGAAGAAGCGCATTTTCAGACCTTTGAGGTCTTCTGGCGAATTGATCTCCTTGGAGAACCAACCAGATGCTTCCGGTGCGATCAGGCCGCAGAACAGCGACTTAATGCCATGTTCGGCATACAGCTTGTCAAAGATTTCCTGGCCACCGCCAAACTTGACCCATGCCAGATATTCACCAGCCTGCGGGCCGAACGGAACGGCACCAAACAGCTGCAGTGCCGGAACCTTGCCTGCCCAGTAACCAGGGGTGGAGAATGCGGCATCAATCGAGCCGGTCGAAACAGCATCGAAAACTTCCAGTGCCGGCACAAGTGCGCCCGGCTCATAGAACTTGATGCGGACATTGCCGCCGGAAACCTGTTCGATTTTCTCTTCGACGCGTTTGCCAAGCGTACCCAGCTGGGTCAGGCTGCCCGGATAGGTTGAGCCCATTTTCCAGCGAACGCGTTCCTGTGCATCCGCATCAGACGGAGCTGCCGTGAACGCAGCCGCAGCAAGAACGGCAGCGCAGGTTGCCGATTTAAGCACTTTAGAAAAAGTCATTCGTCTTCCTCCCTAAGAAGTCCGAAATTGGTAATACCACGTGAGGCCGACCACCGCCTTTTGCTTTTATTCTTGGGCGGTTTTTTCCCCGATTTTTATGTTGCAGGGCGAAGCATAAGCGTATTTCGCAAGGATGAGCAAGTTTGTTTCATCGTTGGCGAAAGAAAATATCCATATTGCAGCGCAAAAACGCAACTTGCTGTCGGGCGCAAAAGCAGGAATTCCGCACGGGAATGCGTATTTGGAACTCTTCTATCTTGTTCGAAAGTTGAATGCCAAAAAGCTCTATGATCCCCGTCGTTTACGCATCAGCGGTGTCTGTACCCCACTTGTCGTATGGGGATTCGCTATCCGTTTGGATCATTTTGTCTTGTTGTTGGTGGAGCTGTAGTCTTGCTGCCTGTTGCAGGCATGCAATAGCGCAGGCGCAGCAGATCAGGTATCCGCAACGGTGTTTACCCGCGGAAATGAAAACGGGCGGCCTTTCAAAGAAAGACCGCCCGACTGATGGTCGGAGCGAGAGGATTCGAACCTCCGACCCCTGCCTCCCGAAGACAGTGCTCTACCAGGCTGAGCTACGCTCCGTCAGTGGGCGGAGGTTTATCCCTTCTTTCCGCGCGGATCAAGCATAAACCCGACGTTTTGGCGGAAAAAATGCCAGTTTGGTGTTGTTGTGGAGCGGGGAAGAAACAAGCAATTGAAATTCATGGCCGCGCGCATGTTGTTGGCGCGACAGAACCCGGATTGAAACGCAAAAGGCCCCGAAACGCATAAACGTTTCAGGGCCTTTGAATGATGGTCGGAGCGAGAGGATTCGAACCTCCGACCCCTGCCTCCCGAAGACAGTGCTCTACCAGGCTGAGCTACGCTCCGTCATTCTGCGAAGCCGGGTGATAATGGTTTATCGCAGGCGACGCAAGATATTTTTGCGCCTTCCCATGTGACCCCGGCATGCGTCACGGGAATATCGATCAGTACGGGCGTGAAATGCAGAACTCGACAGCCTCAATCATGGCGTCCTTGATCGGGCCATCTTCGAAGCGTGACAGGGTGTCGATTGCTTTTTGGCCAAACTCACGCGCACGGTCCATGGATGCATCAAGCGCATTATATTTGCGGATCAGTTCCTGGGCGCGATCCAGATCGCCATCCTGAAAGTCCTGATCTTCCATGCAGCGACGCCAGAAGGTTTTTTCCTCTTCGTCACCATTGGCGTAGGCGATGATCACCGGAAGCGTCACCTTGCCGTCGCGGAAATCATCGCCGACGGTTTTGCCAAGGGTTGCCTGATGGGCGGAATAATCCAGAACATCGTCAATCAACTGGAAGGCGGTGCCAAGATAGATCCCATACAGACGAAGCGCTTCTTCGTCCTCGGCCGTTCGGTCGGCAATGACGGCGCCAATCTGCGATGCCGCGCCAAACAGGGCGGCAGTTTTTGCGGTGATGACTTCCAGATAGGCCTCTTCGGAGGTGCCCATGTCATTGGCGGTCGAAAGCTGCAGCACTTCGCCCTCGGCAATGACGGCAGATGCCTGTGCCAGAATATCAAGAACGCGCAGCGAGCCGGTTTTGACCATCACGACAAAGGCGCGCGCAAACAGGAAATCACCCACAAGAACGCTGGCTTCGTTGCCAAACAGCGCATTGGCAGATGCCTGACCACGGCGCAGCTGGCTTTCATCGACCACGTCATCATGCAGAAGGGTCGCGGTATGAATAAACTCAACACAGGCCGCAAGATCGACCGCATGCGGGCCGTCGCCATAGCCACAAAGCCGTGCCGATGCCAAAGTCAGCATCGGGCGCATGCGTTTGCCGCCGGCAGCCACAAGATGGGTGGCCAGTTGCGGAATCAGGGCGACTTCACTGTGCATGTTGTCGATGATCACCTGATTGACGCGCTTCATGTCGCCGTCGACGAGGTTGACCAGTGAATCAAGGCTCGGCTGAGTCTTTGTCTGCGGTGCGGTATTGGTCACGCTGTATTCCGACTTCTCAAATGGCATCTTCGCTGCCTGCGTCGGCGAAGATTGCAAATAACAGCAGGCGGCCTCAACATAGATAGGCCAAGCTGTTGTGGTCAAGTGGACAAATGCGGTTCCAGTCCTGCTTTAACCGCAGACAATTCAGGGTTTCTTGCAGAGGATTTTGTAAACCACGACTGCAAGCTCTTACATTATAGAGATATTATCGTTTTTTGGATTTCTTCTTATTTCACAACGTATGCAAGACCAGATCACAGTTTGAAGGAAAATGCAGATGATCGAACTTTTTCGCAGTAACGATCCCATCGAGCTGAGCTGGGCACAGGCTGTTCTGGCCGATGAGGGTATCGACAGCCATATTTTTGACTACCACGCCAGTATCATCGAAGGGTCCATCGGTGCTTTGCCAAGGCGTTTGATGGTGGATGGTGATGCAGAAAGTCGCGCGAAATATGTTCTTGATCTTGCCAGACGCGAACTGGATGAGCATAACGCCAAAAGTGACGCTTCGGACGCAGTGACGTCTGAGTAACATTTGCATCAACCCGGAATGACAGATCAGGACATTTGATGGTGAGCACAGCCATACGCTTTGAAGTGCCAGACTTCCCGGAAGACCGGATCAGTCATGATTATCTTCTTGGCGGGTCGGTGGTGCTCAAGCAGCCTGTCGACGGTTATCGTGCGGCGGTGGATGCTGTGTTGCTGGCGGCATCGGTTTCGATCAATTCGCGTCGAGACGAAAAGATCCTTGATGTAGGTGCAGCTGTCGGATCGGCCGGGCTATGCGTGGCGCGTCGCCTTGAAGCAGCAAGAGTTACAGGTGTCGAGCTGCAAGACGACCTGTACGCCCTGTTTTGTCGCAATGTGATGGAAAATGATCTGGCGGGGCGTGTGACGCCTGTTCATGGCGACATCAATGACGCCCGCCTGCCGCTGGTGGCAGAAAGTTTTGATCAGGTCATCTCCAACCCGCCTTATTATGCCGGGGGCACACGGCCCAGCAATGAAAGCCGTGCGAAAGCCCATCAGGAAGGCACCGCAGACCTTAAGGGCTGGATTGCCTTTTGCCTTAAAATGGTTCGGCAAAAGGGACGGATCACGTTGGTGCATCGCGCCGATCATCTGGACCGGATCATTGGTCTTTTGCATGGGCGAGCCGGTGACATGACGGTTTATCCGATCTGGAGCAAGGCCGATGCAGACGCGCCTTTGCGTGTCATCGTTTCGGCGCGCAAAGCTGTTGCATCGCCTTTAACCATGCGGCGCGGGATCGTTTTGCATGATGAAGGCGGGGCTTATTTGCCCGAAACGGATCGCCTTTTGCGCAATCCAATGGCATTGCCCGGTTTCTAAATCGGTCGAACTTCAATATAAGGGCACAGTGGCTGCGATGGATGTCGCAGATAAATCCGTGCTTTGGGACCTGACATGCTGAGTTTTTCGAAAATCCTTTTCACCGCGCTTGTTGTCGTTGTCGTCTGGCAGGGCTTCAAGCTGTTTAACCGCAGCAAACAGGTTTCCAGCAACGAGCAGCCCAAGCAAACCGGCCAGGAAAAGAAAAAACAAACCAAGCCGATTGCCCACGAGCTGGAAAAATGCCCGCATTGCGGCGTTTACCATGCCGAAGGCAATGCACATCGCTGCGATACGTAAGCCTTTTTAACGACAAAATCCGGGCTCCGATCAGATCGCCTTTGCGGCATTCGACTTTGGGGCAATCCGCGCGAATTTGGCTTGGATTTTTCCCGATAATCGATGATCTATGTTGCTGCAATGCGGCATGATGGCGTTTGGCAGGATGGAAGGGTTGCAAATTCAGCGCGTCTCAGGGCTTTTGCCTTCTTGACCGCGCGGGGGCAGGGCGGTAGCTTGCCGCACTAAATTTACAGACAACAGAAATAGAGAGTTCGCGCCATGGCGCTCGACGGGTCGCAACGTCCCCCTTCATTCCAGGAAATCATTCTTCGACTGCAAAGCTATTGGGCTGATCAGGGATGTGTCATCCTGCAGCCTTATGACTTGGAAGTTGGTGCCGGTACCTTCCACACCGCGACAACCCTGCGCGCGCTTGGTCCGGAAACCTGGAATGCAGCCTATGTTCAGCCGTCGCGGCGCCCGACCGATGGTCGTTACGGCGAGAACCCCAACCGTCTGCAGCACTATTACCAGTTCCAGGTGCTGATGAAGCCGTCACCCTCCAATTCGCAGGATTTGTATCTTGGGTCGCTCAAACATCTGGGCATTGACCCGATGGCCCATGATATCCGCTTTGTCGAGGATGACTGGGAAAGCCCGACGCTGGGCGCATGGGGTCTTGGCTGGGAAGTGTGGCTTGATGGTATGGAAGTCACCCAGTTCACCTATTTCCAGCAAGTCGGCGGTTTTGAATGCAACCCGGTTCCGGTCGAGCTGACCTATGGTCTGGAACGACTGGCGATGTACATTCAAGGTGTCGAGAACGTTTACGACCTTGATTACAACGGCGCTGGCGTAAGTTATGGCGACGTGTTCCTTCAGAATGAGCGCGAACAGTCGACCTATAACTTTGAAGTCGCAAACACCGACATGCTGTTCCAGCACTTCAAGGATGCCCAGGCCGAGTGTGCTGTGAATATCGAACGCGGTCTGGCCCTGCCGGCCTATGAGCAGGCCATGAAGGCATCCCATCTGTTTAACCTCCTTGATGCGCGCGGTGTGATTTCCGTGACCGAACGCGCGGCCTATATCGGCCGTGTTCGTGACATGTCGAAATCCTGCTGCGAAGCGTGGCTGCGGTCGCGTGGCCATCTGAACGAGGAGGCTTAAGTCATGGCCGAATTGCTGCTTGAACTGTTTTCCGAAGAAATCCCGGCCCGCATGCAGGCACGTGCTGCCGAAGACCTGTCCAAACTGGTCACTGATGGCCTGAAGTCGGCCGATCTTGGGTTTGATAAGGTCGAAACACTGGTGACCCCGCGTCGCCTGACCCTGATTGTCGATGGTCTGCCGGAAAAACAGCCAGACCTGCGCGAAGAGCGCCGTGGTCCGCGTGCCGACGCACCGGAAAAGGCCATCAATGGCTTCCTTGCGGGCAATGGTGTTACCCTTGATCAGTGCGAAAAACGCGAAACGCCCAAAGGTGTTTTCCTGTTTGCCATTGTCGAACAGAAAGGCCGTGCTGCATCCGAGGTCATCAAGGACATCATCGAAGATGCGATGAACAAACTGCCCTGGCCGAAATCCATGCGCTGGGCAGATCAGAAAATCCGTTGGGTGCGCCAGCTTGACCGCATTCTTTGCCTGTTTGACGGCAAGGTTATTCCGGTCACCTACGGTCCGGTCACCGCCGGCGATACCACCCGTGGTCATCGTTTCCTGGCCCCGGCAGAGTTCAGCGTTGCGAACGCCGCTGACTACAAGGAAAAACTGCGCGCAGCCAAGGTCATGCTTGACCGTGAAGAGCGCAAGCAGGTCATTCTTGAGGGTGCGAAGAAACTGGCAGCGTCCGAGGGCTTCGCGCTTCTGGAAGACAATGGTCTTCTGGAAGAAGTCTGTGGCCTGGTCGAATGGCCGGTTCCGGTCATGGGCAAGGTCGATGACCAGTTCATGGACATCCCGCGAGAGGTTCTGGAAACCTCGATGCGTGAACATCAGAAATATTTCGTGGTCGAAGACAAGGCAGGCAAACTTGCCGCGCGCTTCATCACGGTTTCGAACATGGTTACCGCAGACAAAAACGCCAAGATCATTGCCGGGAACGAACGTGTTCTGCGCGCACGTCTGCATGATGCCAAATTCTTCTGGGATCAGGATCGGAAAGTGACGCTGCAATCGCGTCTGCCGAAACTCGATAACATCGTCTTCCATGCCAAGCTGGGCTCGCTTGCTGAACGTGTCATGCGTTTGCGCGGTCTGGCACGTGAACTGTCAGCCGACATTCCGAATTGCGATGTCAAACTGGCAGACCGCGCAGCAGAAATCGGCAAGGCCGATCTGGTGTCGCAGATGGTGTTTGAATTCACCGAACTGCAGGGACTGATGGGGAAATACTACGCCGAAAATGATGGCGAAGCCCCGGAAGTCGCCAATGCCATTGCCGAGCATTACGCGCCGGCCGGTCCGTCGGACATGTGCCCGACAGCGCCGGTGTCGGTTGCCCTGGCTCTGGCTGAGAAGCTTGATACCCTTGCCGGGTTCTTTGCGATTGATGAAAAGCCGACCGGTTCAAAAGATCCGTTTGCTTTGCGTCGTGCGGCATTGGGTGTCATTCGTCTGGTTCTGGAAAACGGTTTGCGTTTGCCGCTTGGGCGTATCTTTGCCTTTGCAGTTTCCCAGTACCCGGCAGATATTCGTCGTGACGAGGCGGTCGAAGACCTTCTGGCCTTCTTTGCTGACCGTCTCAAAGTCCATCTGCGTGAACAGGGTGTGCGCCATGATCTGGTGTCGGCCGTGTTTGCCCTGGATGGCGAGGACGATCTTGTCCGCCTGTTGGCCCGTGTTGAAGCGCTTTCCGATTTTGTCTCTGGCGAAAGCGGCGTCAACCTGATGGCCGGATACAAGCGTGCGTCTAACATTCTGCGCATCGAAGAGAAAAAGGACGGAACGTCCTATGACGCGGACGTTTCCGCGGATCTTCTGAGCCTGGAAGAAGAACGCAAGCTGTATGAGGCGCTCATTGATGTCCGGCACAAGGCCTTGCCACTTCTGCGTGACGAGGACTATGCCGCGGCCATGACCGAATTTGCGCGGTTGCGTGAACCGGTCGATACATTCTTCGAAAAGGTCACGGTCAATAGCGACAATGCCGTCGAACGTGCCAACCGCTTGAAGCTGTTGGCACAAATCCGGACGGCGTTGCACGATATTGCCGACTTCTCGAAGATCGAATCATAAAACAGGTCAGGGTTTAGGGGCTTTTCCCCATCCCGGGGAACGGCCCGCGGGCCGTGACCAGATGAGGAAAAGGCAAGATGACCAAATGGGTTTACGGTTTCGGTGGCGGTAGCGCCGAGGGCCGTTCGGATATGCGTGAACTTCTGGGCGGCAAGGGTGCCAACCTTGCCGAGATGTGCAATCTCGGACTTCCTGTCCCGCCCGGCTTTACCATTACAACCGAAGTCTGCACGGCGTTTTACGACAATAACCGTGCCTACCCGGATGGTCTGAATGCCGAGGTCGAAAGTGCCTTGGCCTCTGTTGAAAAACTTGTTGGCCGCACATTCGGTAATGCCAAGGACCCGCTTCTTGTGTCGGTCCGTTCTGGTGCACGCGCATCCATGCCCGGCATGATGGACACCGTCCTTAACCTTGGTCTGAATGACGAGACGGTCGAAGGCCTGGCAACAGTGTCAGGCGACCGTCGTTTTGCCTATGACAGTTACCGCCGCTTCATTCAAATGTATGGTGACGTCGTTCTGGGCGTTGATCATTATCACTTTGAAGACATCCTTGAGACCGTCAAGGAGGACAAGGGTGTTACCCTGGATACCGACATGGGCGCAGATGACTGGGCCGAAGTCGTCGAGGCATTCAAGAAAAAAGTCAAAACCGAACTGGGCGAGCCATTCCCCCAGGATCCCCGCGAACAGCTGTGGGGTGCCATTGGTGCCGTGTTTGGCAGCTGGATGAATGCGCGTGCCAACACTTATCGTCGTTTGCACAACATCCCGGCCAGCTGGGGCACGGCGGTCAACGTGCAGGCGATGGTCTTTGGCAATATGGGCGATGACTGTGCTACTGGTGTTTGCTTCTCGCGCAACCCGTCAACCGGCGAAGACCGGTTCTATGGCGAATATCTGATCAATGCGCAGGGCGAAGATGTGGTTGCCGGCATTCGCACACCAGCCCCGCTGACCGAGATTGAAAAACAGGAATCCGGTTCGGACCTGATTTCGATGGAAGCCGCCATGCCGGTCGTCTTCAAGGAGCTTTGCGACATCCGCGAAAAGCTTGAATCCCATTACCGCGACATGCAGGACATGGAATTCACCGTTGAGTCCGGCAAGCTTTACATGCTCCAGACCCGGGCGGGCAAACGCACGGCAAAGGCCGCCTTGCGGATCGCGGTCGAAATGTGCCGCGATGGCGTGATTTCCCAGGAAGACGCCATCAGACGCGTCGACCCGGCACAGCTCGATCAGTTATTGCACCCGACCCTTGATCCCGATGCGGCCCGCAAGGTCGTTGGCATGGGCCTGCCGGCATCACCCGGTGCGGCTTCTGGCCAGATCGTCTTTTCGGCCGAGGTTGCCGAAGAATGGGCAGGCAAGGGGCGCAAGGTCATTCTTGTGCGCATCGAAACAAGTCCGGAAGATATCGCGGGCATGCATGCCGCGCAGGGCATTCTGACATCGCGCGGCGGCATGACCAGCCACGCAGCCGTGGTTGCACGTGGCATGGGTACACCGTGCGTTTGCGGTGCGGGTGCGATCAAGATCGACTACGCCAACAAAACCATGATGTCTGGCGGTGTGACCCTTAAGGAAGGGGACGTCATCACCCTTGATGGCGCAACCGGCGAAGTCATGCTGGGCGAAGTCGCGACACTGAAGCCCGATCTTTCTGGTGATTTCTCGCAGCTTATGGAATGGGCAGACGCCTTGCGTCGCCTTAAAATCCGCACCAACGCCGAAACCCCGGAAGAGGCAGAAACTGCGCGTGGTTTCGGGGCAGAAGGCATTGGACTTTGCCGGACCGAACACATGTTCTTTGATCCGGAACGCATTGTCTCGATGCGCGAGATGATCCTGGCCGAAACAGAGCAGGGCCGTCGTGCCGCATTGGCAAAACTCCTGCCCTATCAGCGTCAGGACTTTATTGACCTGTTCCGCATCATGAAGGGGCTTCCGGTTACCATTCGCTTGCTGGATCCGCCGCTCCATGAATTCCTGCCGCATGGTGATGCCGAAATTGCCGAGGTGGCCAAGGCTGCCGGTGTGTCCGAAGCCATCGTCAAGCGCCGCCTGCTCGATCTGGCCGAAGCCAACCCGATGCTGGGCCATCGTGGATGTCGCTTGGGGATCAGCTATCCGGAAATCTATGAAATGCAGGCCCGCGCCATTTTCGAGGCCGCGATTGAGGTTTCCAAAGACGGTGGCGATCCGGTCATTCCGGAAATCATGATCCCGTTGATCGTTGGCAAAAAGGAACTCGAAATCCTGAAAGGCGCCATCATCAAGGTCGCAGCCGAGGTCGAAGACGAAAAAGGTGCCAAGCTGAAATATCTGGTCGGCACCATGATCGAATTGCCGCGTGCAGCATTGCGGGCGGGCGAAATTGCCGAAGAAGCCGAATTCTTCAGCTTCGGCACCAACGATCTCACCCAGACCACGTTTGGTCTGTCACGTGATGATGCGTCGCGCTTCCTTGATACGTATATCTCCAAGGATATCTTTGCGGGCGATCCGTTCGTATCGCTTGATCAGGAAGGGGTTGGCGAGCTGGTCAGCATTGCCGCAGAACGCGGCCGTGCGACGCGCGGTGACATCAAGCTTGGCATTTGCGGTGAACATGGTGGTGACCCGGCATCCATCGCTTTTTGCGAGGCACAGGGACTTGATTACGTGTCATGTTCGCCGTACCGCGTGCCGATTGCGCGCCTTGCCGCCGCACAGGCAGCCCTGGGCAAATAAGCGCCAGACGAATATCGTTTCGCGATCACGAACGGCAACGGGAAATCCCGTTGCCGTTATTTTTTGCCTGATTGCGAGGTGGGATCGTTGCGCTGGGCATGGTGTTTCATCACCAGCATGCCACCCACCGATAGACCAAGAAGCAACAGGATAATGCCGCCAATCTTGAAGATTTTCTCGTATAGAAGCCGGTTGTGATATTCCGCCTCGCGCAGCTCTTTGAGATGCGTGATCACCGCATCTAGCTGCTTGCGATAACGTAACTCCGGGGCAAGTGTGCTTTCGTATCGTACAGCACGCAAAAGCATGTTCAGGCGTTCTACCGCATCCAGGTAGTTTTCCTCTGTCATGCGGGCCTGTTCGATTGTGGGCCTCAGGACCGGTGTTTCTTCCGGGCCAAGAAAATGCCCCGGATAGTTCTTCAGATCCGGCCACTGATGGTCCAGACAGTCACGAACATTGGTAACGATGGCACCACATGGAACAATCTTCTGCGAATAGAATCTAAGCAGCGTGCCAAGCGCCATCTGTTTGATTTGATGACCCTTGCGGTTGTAGGCCTCGGTAATTGTCGCGAGTTCTTTTTCGGCCTCGGTTATCGACATTTCCGAAACAGGAACGTCACTCAGGCCAGGCGCAGGTTGCTGGGCTTTCGACATGGCAGGTCCAATGGCAAGCACGCAAAGTACCGACAAAACGCCCATGCTGGGACGACCCATAATCCAAAGTTTCATTGCAGTTCCCGGTTTCGCTTCTTATGCAGGCCCTATACCTAACATATGGGGTCTTGGTTCGTTGAAACAGGTTCGAACGAAAAACGGGCCCCGCAAGACGGAGCCCGCTCAAAACGTCTGTCTCTGATTGGTTGTCGGTTTCAGGCGGCATTTTCCGGCAACTTAACCCAGTCAGGGACAGAAACGGTGACCTTTGCATCGCCCGCACGCAGGTCTGCATCATCATCGACCCGTTCAAGTCGAACAAGTGCCAACCCGAACTCGCCATGGACAGATCGAATGATACCGGCTTCCTTGTCGCCATTCATGATCGGTGTGCCAGTGTTTGGTGCTGGCCCGTCAATCTTGACTGGCAACAGGCGCTTGCGCACAAGGCCGCGATATTTGGTCCGGGCGGTAAGCTCCTGACCCATGTAGCAGCCCTTTTTGAAATCCACACCGCCAAGCTCTTCAAAGCCGCTTTCAAGCAGGATGGATTTATCGACTTCCATTTCCTCGCTACCGTTTGGAATGCCAAGCATCACACGCATCTGGTGATAGGTTTCGACATCGCTTTCCTCGGCACCGATGGCCGCCATTTCGGCAAGCGCATTCTTGGGCAGAAGAACACGTGCACCCATTGCGGCAAGTCGGGGATCAACTGCCTTGATCCCGTCGGCCATATGCGCGGTCGCACCGGGTGTCGCATCCAGCGACAGGGATGAAAGCGCATCTTTACCAAAGACGGCAATGACATCATAGCTGTCGCTGACATCTGTCAGTTCGGCCTTGGCGCGGAGTTTATACATGCGAAGTTTCTTGAACAGTTCGGCCGCACGCTCGCCATTCTCGCCGCGCTCGCATTCTATCAGCAGGCTGTCTTCATCCTGATGATAGACAAAGAAATCAAACAGGAACTTGCCCTGCGGCGACAACAGCGCGCCATAGCCTGATTTCTCGGGCGAAATGGTTTCGATATTGTTTGATACCAGCCCTTGCAGAAAGCTGAGCCGGTCCGGGCCGCTGACCCGGATCACCGCGCGATCCGGCAAAAGGGCGTATAATGTCTCACTCATGATGTTTATGGCTCCGGTAAATCGGAATTGTTTGAGCGGAATGTGGGGTAATCACAGAATTTTCGCAAGAGCTGTCTGTGCGGACAAGGGCCGGGTAAGCTATAAGAAAACCCTTCATAAAACGCCGTCGAACGGATAGAACCAAACTTATGAAAATCTTGATGCTTGATCAGTCCATCGGCTTTGATCCCAAGGATCGCGAAGCCCGTCCTCTCGGAACATGCCAGCGCGCTTTCATTGCCTTGGCAGAGTCCCTTGTTGCCCGTGGTCACAAGGTCGAAGCACGCCGTAATGGTGGCATCGACAAGGACATGCATGGCGTTGCCTGGCGACAGCTTGAAGCTGAACTGCCTCCCTTTGGCGGTGATGCGGTCAATACCGTGATTGTCTGGCGCGATCCGGCGTTGCTCAACCACGCTTCTGTCCCCGAAGATGCAAACATCGTGTTCTGGTTTGATGGTGACCCGGCTCGGTTGAATGCCGATGATGTGCGTTTGGTCCTGCAGGAAAAGAAAGTTCAGGTCATCTTTACCGATGATGCGCAGGCAAATGCCTTTGATGCTGAACTCGCCAAAAAACCGGTGGTGGTCAAACCGGGGGCGACAACATCCTTTGTCATGGCATCGAACATGCACTGGGCATTTGAATCGCGTGATGAACTGGCCGTAACCGTCGCCAACAGCTCTACCGGCATTGCCCAGATCATTCGCATTTGGGAAACGTACGTTGCGCCCAAAGCACCGAACGCGATCCTTGAAGTCTATGCTTATGACCTGTTTAGTGCCATGGCCGGTGAAAATGACAGCGTATCAGAAGATCTGCTTGATATGGTGCGATCCGCCATCGACAAGGGGGTAAGGGTTCACCATCCCAAGCCTGAGGCCGATATGGCCGAAACCGTTGCCAATGCGCGTGCGTTCCTGCATCACGGCAAGTATGGGACAGATTATGTCGGGCAGTGGCTTGTCGATGCGCTGGGGGCGGCAACACCGGTTGTCTCCTATGGCGGGATTGCCAAAAGCCGGGTTGAGGATGGCAAGACGGGTTACATCGTCCCGGACGAGGCGGCATTTGGCAATATCACAACGCAGCTTCTGACCGACCGTTCCTTCTTTGCCAGCCAGTCCGAAGCAGCGCGGAATGATCGCCGCGAATGGATCCATGTCGCTGGCGAGCTGGAGAAACTGTAAGCCGTGCGCCTGCTGTTCATAACGTCAAACCGTCTGGGCGATGCGGTGCTTTCGACATCGGTTTTGCGCCATTATGTCGAAACCTATCCCGGTATCCGCGTGACGGTTGCCTGCGGCCCGGTTGCTGCACCGATTTTCGAAGGCGTTCCAAACCTCGAACGCATCATCAAAATGCCAAAGCAAAAACGCGGTGGCCATTGGTGGAAACTCTGGAAATCGGTCGTCCTGAACTGGTGGGACATCATAGTCGATCTGCGCGGCAGTGCGACCGCCTATGTATTGCCGGGTTGGAAACGGGTGGTGTTGCCGGGGAATGACGATGATTTGCACCGTGTCGAGCAGCTCGGAAAATTGATTGGCGTTGAACCTGCACCGTTACCAGTTCTCTGGACCCGTCCTGAGGATGAGGCGCGCGCGAAAGAGCTCATCCCTGACGATGGCAAGCCGTTGTTGGCTGTTGGGCCATCTGCGAACTGGATTGGCAAGACTTGGCATCCCGAACGGTTTGAAGAAACAATTGCCGAATTGACCAAGCCCGGTGCTGTGCTTGAGAATGCCCGTGTGCTTCTGGTCGGGGCGCCGAGTGAGCGTGATTCGTCCTTGTCTGTTATTGAGAGTATTCCGCCCGACAGACGCGTAGAAATATTTGGAACAGAGCATCTTTTGACTGTGATGGCCTGTCTGAAAAAAGCAGATCTATATATTGGCAATGATTCTGGCCTTATGCACATGGCAGCGGCCTCCACGCGACCGACACTCGGGCTTTTTGGCCCATCGCGCGAGGAACATTATGGCCCTTGCTCGAAATGGGGGCGGGCGGTGCGTACGGAATGGTCATTTGATAAAATCATGGCCAACCGTGAAAGTCACTTATCCAAAGAAAATTTGATGGAAACCTTGCCGGTTGCCAAAGTTGTCGCGTCGGCAATTCAATTGGTTAAAGACTATCGCAATCAGGAAATCGGCGATGAGTGATAAAAAACCGCGTATTTCAGTCGTGATCTGTGCTCATAACGAGGAGGAAAGACTTCCTTCCTGCCTCGAAAAAGTGACCTTTGCAGACGAGATCGTCGTAATTTGCGATAAATGTACTGACAAAACCGAAGATATCGCCAAGGGCTTTGGGGCCAAAACTGTCGTCGGTAGCTGGGACATTGAAGGTGACCGTCGCAACCGCGCAATAGCCGAAGCAAGTGGCGACTGGATATTCGAACTTGATGCCGACGAGCATATAAATGCAGAGCTTGCAGAGGCCATTCCTCAAGCGGTTCTCTCGGACAAGTTCGACTCATACTTGATTCCGGTCGACAATTATGTCGGGAAGCGCCTTGTGCGTTACGGTTGGGGGGCATCCTTCGGGACGTCTGCTGTCTGGCGGCTTTATCGCAAGGGTTGTAAGAACTGGGGGGACGAGCGGGTTCATCCCTCGTTTGAGTTGACCGGTCAAAAAGGCCCCCGACTTGATGGTGCGTTGGTTCATTTTGTTGATCGCAACATCTCAGACATGATCCGTCGATTTGACAGTTATACCTCTGCACGTGCTGCCGACCTGCGGGCCACCGGAAAGATTGGCAGTTTCGCCCACAACTTCCGGCGCATCATCTCGCGCTTCTGGCGCTGTTTTATATCGCGCAAGGGATACAAGGAAGGAGGGTTAGGCTTTTTGATTGCGCTGTTGGCAGCCCTGTTCCCGATGGTGTCTTATCTCAAGGCGCGCTATGACGACGAGTAACATGGCTGTACCAGAGCCCTGTTGTTTTTAATTTTGGGTATTGGGACCTGTGATGCGCGCCAGAAAACAGCTCAGAATAGCTCAGGTAGTCGCGAGTACCGGAAATGGTGGATTGGAGCGGCATGCCTATGATCTATCTGACGGTCTTGTTGCCAAAGGTCATGATGTAACCTTTTTGACAACCGCCACGCTTATGCCGCGAGTACCCAGCAATGTGCGGGCAGTTGAACTGCCTTTGGACGGCAACCGCAACAATCCTGCGGTATTATATCGGCTTTGGCGGGAACTTCGCGATGGAAAATTTGACATTGTGCATGCTCAGGGAAGCAAGGCCGCTCAGATGGTTTCGCGCGTCAAATGGGCGCTGCCAGCAGGTGTAAAAACCATTGGTACTTTGCACAATCAGAAAAGAAATGTTCAGGCATTTCGTAAACTTGATCACGCAATCGGTGTGAGCAAGGCTCTTTCCAAAGACATCAACCGAGACAACTGCACGACAGTCTATCACGGTTTGAAAACCGAGCTATGGCAAGACGAGCTGCCGACAGTAAAAAGAAACAATCGTCTGTTGATGTTGGCTGTTGGGCGGCTGGTTGAGGCAAAGGGTTTTGATCTGTTGCTGTCAGCTTGGACCAATGTCGATGCCGACCTTCTGATTGTTGGAGATGGTCCGGACAAAGAACTTCTTGAAAATCAGATCGAGAAACTTGGTTTGGAGGGAAAAGTGACCCTCCAAGGCCGCGTAGAGAACGTGCCAGGGTACATGAAGGCTGCTGACGGTGTTGTGGTATCATCTCGTCGCGAAGGGTTTTCATATGTTGTCGCAGAGGCACTCCTTTGCCGTTGTCCTGTCGTTTCGACAGATGTTCCGGTTGCCAATGAGGTTCTTGATAAAAGCCTGATAATGGGGACAGACCCCAGAAGCATATCTGATACGCTATGTCGGTTAATTGATGATACCGAAGCTTGGCGTAGGCAATGCGAAAGTGCATTTGAATTTGCGTTAGACGAATTTGTTTTCGAGAAAATGCTCGAAAAAACGGAGCGGCTGTATTTCGATCTTCTCGACGCCCGGCATTAGGAGGCATCTTGAGACTCCATGTGATTGTTGCGGTGGCGCTGCTAAATTGATTGGACGGATCAAAATCTGTGACAAACGCTTCGGCCTGGATGATCATCCCCAAACTGTTGTGCACCCTTGTGCGCAAGGATGTTGCACTTAAACCCAAGTTGTTGCTCATCGCCGGATTGGTTTATCTGATCAGTCCGATTGATCTGTTGCCTGATATTCTGTTGGGGTTTGGTTGGCTTGATGATCTTGTGATTGTGCCGTTTCTGGGGTGGCTATCGTACCGAAGTCTGCCCAAGGGGGTGCAAAGTGAAATCGTGCCTGACAATAAGGAAAACCGGGCAACCTCACGCCGGATGCTGATCTATCTCGGTATTTTGCTGATCGTGGTTATTGTCATAGTGATGATGGGGGATGCCAATACCTCGTTTGAACCGGTTAATAGCCCCACGACAAATTGAAGCTCCCCACGTTGCGAAAGTTGTGTGCGTGTTTGACGCATCGCGCCCGGACTCATACTCTTGATTGATCATCTGAACAGATCAGACCGGGAGGAACTTATGGGCGAAGCATTCCGAGCATTGGTGCTAGACCAGAACGAAAATGGTGTTTCAGCAGAATTCAGGGACTTGACCACAGATGACCTCCCGGAGGGTGAGGTTCTGGTGCGGGTCAAATGGTCGACACTGAACTATAAGGACGGCATGGTCCTGAACGGTTTGGGGCGCCTTGTTCGGAACTATCCACATGTGCCGGGCATTGATTTTTCAGGCGAGGTCGTTTCATCGAGTGATGATCGCTACAAACCCGGCGATGACGTTTTGCTGACCGGCTGGCGGGTTGGTGAGGCGCATTGGGGCGGCTACGGACAGCTCGCGCGGGTAAAGTCTGATTGGCTGGTGCCGTTGCCTGACGGGCTGGATGCATCACAGGCGATGGCGATTGGCACCGCTGGCTTTACAGCAATGCTGGCCGTCATGGCGCTTGAAGAGCAGGGTGTATCAAAAGACCAGGACGGAGAGGTGCTTGTGACCGGCGCCGCAGGTGGTGTCGGTTCCGTTGCTGTTTCTATCCTTTCATCGCTTGGATACCGGGTGGCGGCATCGACCGGGCGGGAAGAAACCCACGCTTATCTTCGTGACCTTGGCGCGACCACGATCATTGACCGAAATGAACTTACTGATACAAGCAAGCCGCTTTTGGCTGAACGCTGGGTCGGGGCGATTGACAGTGTTGGCAGCACCACCCTTGCCCATGTGCTTTCGGAAATGAAGTATCATGGGGTTGTTGCTGCTTGCGGGCTTGCGGGTGGGCCAGACTTGCCCGGAACGGTTATTCCATTCCTGTTGCGGGGCGTGAAACTGATCGGCATTGATTCGGTAATGTGCCCCTATGACACACGCCTTCGCGCCTGGCAGCGACTGGCGCATGAACTTCCAAAGGATCAACTGGCAGCAGCAACGACCAAGATCGCACTTTCAGATATTCTTCCGTGGGGAGAGAAGATCCTGAAAGGTCAGGTAAAGGGTCGTTTGCTTGTTGATGTTCAGGATTGCTAGCAGCATCAAAACCATGCAGAATCAAAGGGTTTTCAATCCGGCTGTTAAGGATTGAAAACCCGTTCTTTTGTTAGTTGGAATTAATAACGATGCCTGACCAACGGTTTCGAATTCTTCTTGTTGAAGATAATCCCGGGGACGCGTTTCTTGTTCGCACCCTGCTTGAAGAAACCGGTGAAGCGTTTGATGTTGAACATCGAAGTGATCTTGCATCTGCAATGGCTGTTCTGAATAGCGACGGTGCAGAGGCATTGTTTGACGTGGTTCTATTGGACCTGACATTGCCGGATTCATCGGGCGTTGACACCATCAGTCGCATTCGCAGTTGCGCCAATGTCGCGCCAGTAGTGGTCCTGACAGGCCACAAGGATGAAGAGCTGGCTTTCGAGGCCCTTCAACACGGTGCTGAAGACTACCTGACCAAGGAATTTCCGGATGGTCGTACAATCCGACGTTCGATCCGCTACGCGATCGAGCGATCACGTGCCGAGCGTGCGCTTAAGGAAAGTGAAGAACGTTACCGTAAATTGGTTGAGCTGGCGCCAGAACTGATCTCGGTTCTGAGTGGTGAAGAAATTGTCTATATGAACCAGCAAGGTGTCACCATACTGGGGGCAGGTGACAGTGACAAACTGGTCGGCCGATCCTTCATGGAAATGGTCCATCCCTCAAGCCGCGAGACTCTTGAAGAGTATATTTCGCGCTACCAGAACGGATATCCGGGGCGTGCTGATTTCACAATTATCTGTCAACGCCCGGAGGGTGAGAATGTCGAACTAGAAGTCTCGGCCATTGCCTTCACCCACGAGGGGGCTCCCGCCATGCTGATGTTGGCCGAGGACGTTACAGAAAAACGCAAGGTCGAACGCCAGCTGGTCCAGACCTCGAAGCTTGCAACACTTGGCGAGATGGCGGCCTCGGTTGCCCATGAAATGAACCAGCCGCTAAATGTGATCCGCATGGCAGCAGACACCTGTGCCTTGCAGTATGAGCTCAACGCCGTGAAACCGGCCTTTCAAAAAGAACGGCTTTCGCTGATCAGTTCGCAGACTGAGCGCATGTCCGAGATCATCAAGCACCTCCAGATTTACAGCCGCCCAGATGATGACGATTTTGCACCATTTGATGTCATGAAAGCGGTTGAACGTGCAGTGGACATGGTTGAGCATGACTGTCGCTTGTCGGGCATTGCGATTGATGTTGTGCCGCCCCGGCAACGTTGCTTCGTAAATGGGCGGCAGGTTCAGCTGGAACAGGTGCTGGTCAACATGCTGAGCAACGCGCGTGATGCGATCAACGAGAACGGTGATGACGCCGGAAGCATCGGCGGCCTGATCCGTGTCAGCGCAATGATCGACGACGCCGGAAAAACATTGAAACTGGCGGTCAATGATAATGGTGGCGGTGTCCCTGAAGCCGCCATTGACCTGTTGTTCCATCCATTCTTCACGACCAAGGACGTCGGTAAGGGGACCGGGCTTGGCCTGTCTGTCAGTTTCGGCATCGTTGAAGCGATGGGCGGTCGCATTGATGTGCGCAACGAGGGGGATGGCGCGTGTTTTGAAATCACCCTTCCGCTTGTTGACATCGGTGTTACCGAAGACGACGGGGCCTCAGAGAGCATGCTCGATAATGGTTGGTTGTCCAGTCTGCCGACCAATGCGAAGGGACGTGGCAATATCCGCGTTCTTGTCGTCGATGACGAACTTGATGCCATGGAAATCATATCCGGATATCTGGAGGCACAGGGTTTCAATGTATCTGCAGCAAGCAATGGGGAAGACGCACTGGCACTTGCCGGTGTTTTCCAGCCTGATATCCTGATTACCGACATTCGCATGCCGCAAATGGATGGTAACTCGCTGGTCAGGGAGCTCCGCGAACGGAATCCCGCATTGCCGGTCATCGTCATGACAGGCCACCCCGGGGATGCAGAAAAACCTGTCGAAGATGAAGAGGGCTCTGACGCACCCGTCATGGTGATGTCCAAGCCGCTTAACCTCCGAGAGCTTCTGGCAACACTTGATGAGCTTTGCGAGGTGTTTGCGGTGTAACCGTCAAGGTTGGATTGAGCCACACGAAAATCTCATGAAACGATATGCGCAAAGAAAAAGCCCGGCGGCAGCCGGGCTTTGTCGTGTTTTGTCGCTGGTGTTGACCGCGATCAGGCTTCCCAGCCCAACTGCATGGCAATTTTAACCGCTTGCGTGCGGTTGGCAGCGCCCAGCTTTTTAAAGATCCCTGTCAGGTGCACCTTGACGGTGATTTCCCGAACGGTGAGCTGCTTGGCGATTTCCTTGTTGGAAAGCCCCTTGGTAAGAAGCCCAAGGACTTCACGTTCACGATTTGTGAGCTGGCGCAAGGGATTGTCCGGTGCCAGGCCGTCGAGATCGATCTCACCCGGGCGAATTTGTGTGCCATCATCTTCCAGCAAGGCAGATGGTATGTATTTTTCACCAGAGAGTATCAAGCGCAGTGCATTGATCAGCGACTTGCCCGAAAGTGTTTTTGGCAGATAACCAGACGCGCCATGTTCCAGCGCGTTTAGAACATCACTTCGCTTGACAGAGCCCGACAGGATGACGACCGGAATTTCCGGGTGCTTCTGGCGCATGACAGTCAATCCAGACAATCCATTCATGCCGGGCATGTTCAGGTCCAGGATTGTCAGATCGACATTGCCTTCGCCATCAACAACAGAAAGTGCTTCTGCGAAGTCTTTCGCCTGCGCGACTTCTACTTCCGGCGCTGCGAGTTTTAGGAAGGAAGTGATCCCGTCTCTGACGAGGTCATGATCGTCTGCTAGCAGGATGTTCATTTTTATGCCGTACCTGTTCTTGTCCAAAGCTCACTACCAAAAATGGGAAGAGTGGCCCCGGAAACGCGATCCGTACTAGAGATACGAATTCGCGCGATTCTGATATTTTCAATCCAAGCGTCCCCCCCGGACGCGAGCGCAGCATTCAACAAAACCGTGCCCCTGTCAAACGGCAGGATAGTTTTTGATTTCGGTGGCTATCCATCTGAATAGGTGCATTGGCGCAAGGGTAAGTGTTCATTCGCACGTTGAATAGTATATCAGAGGGTTGGAAGGAACCGTGAGAGCAAAATTAGACAGTGATTGAAAGGTTCTGTCGTGCGCCGTTACGAGATGTCTCATCGACTTCTGCGGATTCTTTGGTAGTGCTGTTTATTTCCATACCATCAGCGGTTGCTCTTTGCAGGCTGGCCTGCCGGAAAGCAGCCATGTCTGCTCCTGACGGTGCGTTGGGTGCAAGTGCCGCATTTTGCAATGTGGCCAGCGCTCGGTCGCGATCTGCTGCAGTGCCGGAAACAGAAACGCTGACATCGACATGTCCACCAATAGCATAGGCGTTGCCATCTGGTCCAACCTGATAGGTATATTGCGGTGCAGAGCCATATGGACCGGCTGCCGCTGCATGAGCTTCTTCTTCTTGGCGTACAGCAGAATCACGGGCCCGCAGTTGATTAACCACAGCTTCCTCTGCCGGGTCGAGGTCTCGGCCGGGTGAATTGTTGCCTTGCGAGCTGTTGTTCTTTTCGTTGGCTTCCACAGCTTCGCGGTATTCCGCGCGGCTTACCCCACCGGCAACAGCCTGTGCTTCGGTCAGTGTGCGCGGATCAACAATGCGCGTGCGTGCGCTGTCCGACCCGATACCTGCGACAGAATAGGGTGACTGGCTTGTGGCGTTGCCGCCTTGGCGTTGAAGTTGGACAGCTTCATACTCAGCCAGCACACGCCCATCAGCGGTTTGCGCGATTTCCCGAACATTCAGGATAACGCCCAGTCCGCCTCCATTTGGATTGGCTATGGTTTGACCTGCTGAAATCATCTGTCGCTACGTCGTATTACGTTCAAAGCCGAAATGGAAAAGAAGCATACGATACCAGAAAAGCTGTCTTGAGTCTCGGATTACGATTCAGGGCCTGATTTCCATCATCTCCCAAGCATATTGTGGCGGTTGATGGCTTGCGCATATGTACCCTTGCTGGTATCAGAAATTCCAAATTTTCCAGTGGCGCAGCATGCGTCCCAAAGTGTAATTCAATCAGGAATTCTGACGCGCATGTCCGACTTTATCATTCCAGCCAATGAAAAAGTACTCGTCACTGGTGCCGCCGGTTTTATCGGTTACCATCTTTGCCTGAAATTGCTGGAACAAGGGGCGACCGTTGTCGGGCTTGATAACGTCAATGACTATTATGACGTGAACCTCAAGGAAGCGCGTCTTGCACGGCTGGAAGGCAAGCCCGGTTACAAGTTCGTCCGAATGGACCTCGAAAACCGCGAAGGCATAGCCGATCTGTTCGCCACTGAAAAGCCGACCTATGTGGTCAATCTGGCGGCCCAAGCCGGTGTACGCTACTCGATTGAAAATCCGCATGCCTATATCGATGCCAACCTTGTTGGCTTCACCAATATCCTCGAAGGATGTCGTCACAACAATGTGAAGCATCTGGTTTACGCATCCAGCAGCTCGGTCTATGGCATGAATACGGAAATGCCGTTCTCCGTTCATCACAATGTCGATCATCCGATAAGCTTGTATGCGGCATCGAAAAAGGCCAACGAGCTGATGGCCCATACCTACAGCCATCTCTATCGCTTGCCGACCACCGGCCTTCGTTTCTTTACGGTTTACGGTCCATGGGGGCGCCCGGACATGGCGCTGTTCCTGTTCACCAAGGCAATCCTGGAAGGCAAGCCGATCAACGTGTTTAACGAGGGCAAGATGCGCCGCGATTTCACCTATATCGATGACATCGTCGAAGGGGTCTATCGCTGCATCTCGACTGTTGCCCAGCCGAACCCGGACTGGAACTCGGCAAAGCCCGATCCGGCAACCAGTTCGGCACCCTATCGGGTGTTTAATATCGGCAATAACAACCCGGTCGAGTTGATGTATATGATCGAAACGATCGAAAAGGCGCTTGGCAAAACGGCAGAGAAAAACATGCTGCCGATGCAGGATGGCGACGTTCCGGCAACCTATGCCGATGTTGATGCCCTGACCGATGCCGTCGGTTTCAAACCAGCCACTTCAATTGAAACCGGTATTGGCAACTTTGTTGAGTGGTACCGCACTTTCTACAGCTAGAAAGTGCGGGTTGCTTCACCGGGCAATCCCGTAAGCATACAAATCACATGTATTGGAGCTCACATCAGTTTGGTGTGGGCTTTCAATTATTTGTGCAAAATGTATTTGGAAAATGGTGCTGCTGGGGAGATTTGAACTCCCGGCCTCTCCCTTACCAAGGGAGTGCTCTACCCCTGAGCTACAGCAGCCCGATAAACAGGCTGACCGGTGGGCAATGGTGCTGCTGGGGAGATTTGAACTCCCGGCCTCTCCCTTACCAAGGGAGTGCTCTACCCCTGAGCTACAGCAGCATGAGCCCTTGCGGTGCGGGCGGGTTATAGGCCACGTATCCGTAATTGGTCAAGCCTGAATTGTGCGAAGTTTTTCGATTGTTCCCGTGGCAGGCCTTTTCGCCCTGTTTTCGTCAAGATCGGCTGTAATTTTTCGCGTGTTGTTTTATAACGGGACAATCATTCAAACCCGCAAAAAAATCTGACGGAACCATGACTGCCAAGAAATCCGATATGCGCCCCGCCGTGAACGAGGAACGCCTGAAGCGCGAAGCCGAAGCTCTGCGCGCAAATCTGGCCAAGCGCAAACAACAGCAACGCTCGCGCAAAAGCGATCCACAAGGTCCGGCCACCGAAGAAAAATCTGAGGACTGATCACGCGCGTCATTTTTCATCCCCCTTGTTTGCCGCGGGTGCATCGTTTGGTTGATCTTGATGCCGACGGGCGGGTAAAACCAAGGGTGTTATACGCGGTTGGGAATTTCGCAAAAACAGGGGTGGCACTATGTCGGTAAGACCAGATCACTGGATACGCCAGATGGCGCAGGAAAAAGGCATGATCGAACCGTTCGTTGACGGTTTCAAGCGCGATGGTGTGATTTCCTATGGCGTCAGTTCGTACGGCTATGACGCCCGTGTGGCGGACGAGTTCAAGATTTTCACCAATGTCGACTCGGCCATCGTCGATCCCAAGGAATTTTCCGACGACGGGTTTGTGAATCGCAAGACCGACGTTTGCGTGATTCCGCCGAACAGTTTTGCCCTGGCGCGCACCGTGGAATATTTCCGCATCCCGCGCGACACGCTGGTGATCTGTTTGGGGAAATCGACCTATGCCCGTTGTGGCATCATCGTCAATGTCACGCCGCTTGAACCCGAATGGGAAGGGCATGTGACGCTTGAATTCTCCAACACAACCCCGCTTCCTGCACGCATTTATGCCAATGAAGGGGCCTGTCAGTTCATTTTCCTTAAGGCGGAAAGTGAATGCGATACCTCCTATGCGGACCGTGCAGGGAAATATATGGGCCAAAAAGGTGTCACATTGCCGCGCCTGTGATAAAGGGATGGCACAAATCTGGTGGTGAACCACCGAGACACGCGTTTGCTGTGCCAATGCGCACAGCACAAAGAGGACTGAATGGACAAGATCAAGATTTCCGGTGGTCGCCGGCTGCAGGGCAAAATTGCAATCGGCGGTGCCAAGAACGCGGCTTTGCCCTTGATGGCAGCAGCCCTGCTGACAGATGAAACGCTGACGTTATCGAACCTGCCGCACTTGGCAGATATCACTTCGATGGCCAACCTTCTGGCACAGCATGGTGTGGCGTTGCATCTGAACGGGCATGCACCCAATGGTGGGCACAATGGTCGCGTTCTGGAAATGACCGCCAAGGAAATCACCTCGACCACGGCACCATACGATCTGGTGCGCAAAATGCGTGCCTCTGTTCTGGTACTGGGGCCGATTGTCGCACGCTGCGGTGTTGCGCGTGTGTCGCTTCCTGGTGGGTGTGCGATTGGGAACCGCCCGGTTGATCTGCATCTTAAGGCGCTCGAAGCCATGGGCGCAGAAATTCACCTGACGGAGGGTTACATCGAAGCCCGTGCACCAGAAGGCCTCAAAGGTGGGCATATCCTGTTCCCGCAGGTTTCGGTCGGCGCGACGGAAAATGCCCTGATGGCCGCATCGCTTGCCGATGGTGTTGTAACGATTGGCAATGCGGCGCGTGAACCCGAAGTTTCCGACCTGGCCCATTGTCTTGTCGCCATGGGTGCCGAAATCGAAGGCATCGGTACTGACACCCTGAAGGTCACCGGTAAGCCGCGCCTGCATGGTGCGGAATATTCGGTTGTGCCGGATCGTATTGAAACCGGCACCTACGCGATTGCCGCCGCCATCACCGGTGGCGAAATCGAACTCACCGGCACGCGCCTTGAGCTGATCGACAGCCTTGTTGACGCCATGCGGGCAGCGGGTGTTGAAATCGAAGAGACCGAAGACGGCATGAAGGTGCGTGGCAACCGCGCGACGCTTAAGGGTGTCGATGTCATGACCGAACCCTATCCCGGCTTCCCGACCGATATGCAGGCGCAGTTCATGGCGTTGATGTCGGTGGCCAACGGTGCATCCATGATCACCGAAACAATTTTTGAAAACCGCTTCATGCATGTCCCGGAACTCAGCCGTATGGGCGCGGATGTTAACGTGCATGGTCGCTCTGCGATTGTGCGCGGCAGTGCAAAGCTTTCCGGTGCCGAAGTTATGGCAACCGATCTTCGTGCCTCCGTTTCGATGGTGCTTGCAGGCTTGGCAGCCGAAGGTGAGACGGTTATTAACCGTGTTTACCATCTGGACCGCGGTTATGAGCGGCTTGAAGAAAAACTTAGCTCCTGTGGGGCGCAGATCGAACGTGTCCGGGTTCCGGCCTGATTTTACGGCCACCGGATAACTGAAAAACGCGTAAGGCGACTGATTGATGAGTGACGAAAAGCTGGTGCTTGCCCTGCCCAAGGGGCGCATTCTTGACGAGGTGATGCCGCTGGTACGATCCGCCGGGATCGAACCCGAAGCAGCATTTGATGATCCGAAATCCCGTGCTCTTCGGTTTGCCACCAACCATCCGCATATTGATATCATTCGTGTGCGCAGCTTTGACGTCGCAACCTTCGTGGCTTTTGGCGCGGCCCATATCGGTGTCTGTGGTAACGATGTCCTGATGGAATTTGACTATCCGGATATCTATGCGCCGCTTGATCTTAATATCGGCCATTGCCGGATTGCTGTTGCCGAACCCGAAGAAATGATCGAAGGCGATGATCCGTCGCGCTGGTCGCACGTCCGTGTGGCAACCAAATACCCGAACATTACGCGTACCCATTTCGCCAAACGCGGTGTACAGGCCGAATGCATCAAGCTAAATGGCGCGATGGAGCTGGCACCAACACTTGGCCTGTGCCGTCGTATCGTTGACCTTGTTTCGACGGGTAATACGCTCAAGGCAAATGGTTTACGTGAAATCGAACATGTTGCCGATGTGACATCGCGTTTGATCGTCAATCGTGCTGCGCTTAAAACCCGCCCGACTGATATCCAGCCCTGGATCGACCGTTTTTCCGAGGTGCTCAATGCCGCTTAAGCTCTCCACTACTGACGCAAGTTTTGAGGAAGATTTCGTCAAGCTTCTGGGCATGAAGCGGGAATCGGATGCAGATGTCGATGCGGCCGTTGCCAATATTATCGATCATGTTCGCACACGTGGTGACGAAGCGGTTTGTGAATATACCAATCGCTTTGACCGCCTGAATATCGACGCTTCGGGCATGGCGGTAACCGCCGCCGAAGTTGATGCGGCCATAGGCGAGATTGATGCAGACCTTCTGAAGTCGCTGGAACTGGCCGCAACGCGCATTCGTGCCTATCACGAAAAGCAAATGCCTGCCGATGAACGTTACACTGATGAAAGCGGCGTTGAGCTGGGCTGGCGCTGGCGTGCCGTATCTGCAGCAGGTCTTTACGTACCGGGTGGTCTGGCATCCTATCCGTCGTCGGTTCTGATGAATGCCATTCCGGCAAAGGTTGCCGGCGTTGAGCGCCTTGTCATGGTGGTGCCGACCCCCGATAACAAAATGAACCCGCTGGTTTTGGCTGCGGCCCGTATTGCCGGCGTTGACGAGATTTACCGGATTGGCGGCGCACAGGCCATTGCGGCGCTTGCCTATGGTACGGACACCATCAAGCCTGTCGACAAGATCGTGGGTCCCGGAAACGCGTTCGTCGCGGCCGCAAAACGCCGCGTATTTGGTCAGGTCGGTATCGACATGATTGCCGGGCCTTCTGAAATTCTCGTCGTTGCCGATGGTAGCAACGATCCAAGCTGGGTGGCCGCCGACCTGTTGTCGCAGGCCGAACATGATCCGGTGGCGCAATCCATCCTCATCACGGATGACGCAGGTTTTGCCGATCAGGTGCAGGTGGCGATTGATGTGCATCTGGAAACCCTGCCGCGTGCAGAAATCGCGGGCGCAAGCTGGCGCGACTTTGGTGCAATTGTTTTGGTCGAAAATCTGTCGCAGGCTCCGGCCCTTGTGGATCGGATCGCACCGGAACATCTGGAGCTGGCGGTCGACGACCCGGATGCACTGGCAGAGGAGATTCACCATGCCGGTGCGATTTTCCTGGGCCGTTACACCCCCGAAGCCATTGGCGACTATGTTGCCGGGCCGAACCATGTGCTGCCAACGGCGCGTTCGGCGCGGTTCTCGTCCGGCCTTGGGGTTCTGGACTTCATCAAGCGGTCATCGCTGATCAAGTGCACACCCGAAAGTCTGGCAAAGATCGGACCGGCAGCAATCGCCCTTGCAGAAAGCGAAGGTCTGCAGGCACATGGACTTTCGGTAGCGATCCGGTCAAACCAGATGTAAGCTGTTGCAATGCAGCGTGTGAGGGGACCGCAGGGAGAGAGCCATGGCAGAAAACCAGTGTATTGCCGGTATCTATCTTGACGAGAAATACAAGGTAAGGCGCCGTCCTGAGGTCGAGCACGAGCAGGCGGTGGCGATCTATGACCTTCTGGAAGAGAACCATTTCGAACCCGCGGGCGGGTTTGAAGGGCCGTATTCGGTGCATATGCGCATCGAAGACAATCGCATCTATATGGATGTGCGCGGCGATGATGATACCGAAAACCTCACCACCATTCCCGTGCCGCTTTCGCCATTTCGCCGGATCGTCAAAGACTATTTCATGATCTGCGAAAGCTATTATGACGCCATCAAAAAGGCCAGCGCTGCCCAGATCGAAACCATCGATATGGCGCGTCGCGGTCTTCACAATGAAGGGTCCGAACAGCTGCGCGAACTGCTTGCCGACAAGGTGACGATTGATGAAAATACCGCCCGTCGCCTGTTTACGCTGATTTGTGTCCTTCACATCCGGGGTTAAGGCACGGTGGCAGAAGAACTTCCCGGCTCGGTTCTTTTTGCCTGCAGCTACAATGCCGTGCGTTCGGTGATGGCTGCTGCCCTGATGCGTCACTATCACGGGACCCGCATTTATGTTGAAAGTTGCGGGGTGCGTGCCGGTGACCTTGATGGCTTTGCCGTGGCGGTAATGGAGGAAATCGGTCTTGATATTTCCTCATACAATTCCAAAACCTTTGATCAGCTGGAAGACGGCTTCTTTGATCTGATCATCACGATGTCCCCTGAGGCCCAGCACCGTGCGGTCGAAATGACCCGAACGATGGCGTGCGACGTGGAATTCTGGAATACGTTTGATGCCACGATTGTCGAAGGTTCACGTGAAATCCGTCTGGAAGCCTATCGCCAGGTACGTGATCAGATCAAAAAGCGCATTCTTGATCGTTTTCCAATCGGGCCTGCGCCAAAAGTCTGACCGGGTGGGTCAATTCGATCCCATCAGGGTGTCGAACGCATCACTGTCCAGCACATAGATCTTCTCATCATCGGCGTGACGCATACCAAGCTTCTCATAAAACCGTTGGCCCACTGCATTTTCGGCATCAACCGATAGCCGGATATAGGATTTGCCGCTGGCATGGGCGTGTTTGGTAACCGCGCTGACCAGGCGTTTGGCAAAGCCGCCACCGCGATGGCTTGGCGCGACATAAAGGTCCTGAATATAAAGCCCGGCCCGTCCGCGGAACGTCGAATAGCTTGGAAAGAACAGGCACATGGCGACCGGCGTGTCATCGTCAATGGCGATCAATGCTTCAAATGCACGGTGCTCGCCAAATCCATCGCGCGCCAGATCTTCGGGGGAACTCGCAATTTTGTCCGCGCATCCTGTTGCCTTGCCGATCTCGCAAATCATGGCATGAAGTGCCGGTGCGTCATCGCGTTGCGCAAGACGTATTTCAATGGTGTGAGGATTGGTCATCGGGTGGCTTTCTGCATTGTGTCAAAGACAAGGAGGTATCCTAGGATGCAAGGAGACATTCGGAAAGGGGGCAACCGACGTTCGTTTGGTCGCGGTCGGTTTGGGGGCGGTTTGACAAGACCAAGACTACGCCATTCGTTTAACGCAGTGCTGTAACGCCCTGCTTTGGGCGTGAAAGGACTTGACCTTTTGCCCGGTTCAGAGCAGTTTGCGGCCCACCGGTATTTTGATATTGCAATACGAAAGCTAGGAGTCACATGGCTAAAGAAGACGTTATCGAGTTTCAGGGCACTGTCGTTGAACTTCTGCCCAATGCGATGTTTCGCGTGAAGCTGGACAATGACCACGAAATCCTTGCCCATACCTCGGGTAAAATGCGCAAGAACCGTATCCGTGTTCTCGCAGGTGACCGTGTCAGCGTCGAAATGACCCCTTATGACCTGACCAAAGGTCGTATTACCTTCCGTTTCAAGTAATCTGAAACCACGACCAAGCGCAAATTGACCTTGTCTGGCGGGGCGTTTACCCTTGCCGTCAGGGTGCATTTTGCTGCCTGCATCGAAATGTGAGTATCCATCACATTTCTGATCGGAATGGTCTGGGACGGATATCCGGGAGCCACATCTTGTCGAAACTGATATTGGCATCTGCATCGCCGCGCCGTCTTGAGCTGCTTGCGCAGATCGGAATTGTGCCAGATCAGGTTGTTCCCGCAGATATCGATGAAACACCCGAGCGCGATGAAAGCCCGCGTCGGCTGGCCCTTCGCCTTGCCGAGGAAAAGGCACGTTTTGTTGCCAAGACCAATGGCGGGGCCTTTGTGCTTGCCGCCGATACCGTTGTCGCCTGCGGCCGACGTGCGCTGGGCAAGGCTGAAGACGTGGCCGAGGCGCGAAAGTTCCTGACCCTGCTTTCAGGGCGCAGGCATCGGGTCTATGGCGGCATGTGCCTGATTGCGCCCGACGGCACCACGCGTTCACGTGTGATCGAGACACAGGTAAAGTTCCGAACCCTGGGCGAGGATGACCTGAACCGTTACCTGTCCCATGATGAATGGCAGGGCAAGGCAGGCGCCTACGCCATTCAGGGCTATGGAGCGACCTTTGTAAAGGCGATCTCGGGATCGTACTCCAACGTCGTCGGACTGTCGCTGTGCGAGGTGGACGGTCTTCTGCGCGGCCTTGGCTATACCCCCAAAGAGGTTTGATCATGGCAGTTGGCGGCACCCATCATACCCGCCTGCTGATTGACGCCGTCGCGCTTGAGCGCAGGGTTGCCTTGATCGAAAACAACCGCCTGACGCGACTGTGGATTGATCGCGGTGGTCCCGCACGCTTTGATATCCATCTTGGCCGTGTTTCAAAACTGATGCCTGAAATGGCCGCCGCCATGGTTGCTCTGGACGGTATGGCTGACGGGCTTCTTCCGTTTGATCGCTATCACGGCCCGCTTCATGAAGGGCAGTGGGTTCTCGTTCAGATTTCCCGTCTTGGTTTTGAAGACAAGGGCGTAAAGCTTACCGGGCGGATTGCAATCGAAGGGGTCGGCATGATCCTGCGCCCGGGCGCAAACCATATCGAACTGCCCCGCAAGCTTAAGGACGGCGATAAACGCGCCGAACTTTACGACTTGCTGAGCACACTTCAAACTGACGCAGACGGCATCATGCTTCGTTCGGTTGCGCTGGATTGGACGGCTGATACGATCACGGCTGAATACAAGCTTCTGAAATCACAATTGCAAAAGGCTCAAAAGGCCCTGTCTGAGGCATCCAGGCCGCAACTGGTCAGCAAGGCGCAATCAGAAATCGATCAGGTGATCGAGCGGCATCTGATGGCGGGCGGCGCATGTGTTGTTGATGGCACAGACGAATTCGTACGCCTGCGTGGATTGCTCACAATGCTTGGCAAGTCCGATGGCAATCTTGTGCGTCATGTCGGTAGTCGACTGTTATTCGATGATCAGGATATCGAAGAAGAAATTGCCGCTGCTTTGGCACCGCGCGTTGAACTGCACGGCGGAGGCTGGATCGCGATTGATCCGGCGACCGCACTTTGTGCCATTGATGTAAATGCCGCCGGGACAGACGCCGGGCGCGACAGCGAAACCCGTGCGGTCGACATCAATCTTCGGGCGGCAACCGAAATCGTGCATCAAATCCGCCTGCGCAACATCGGTGGCCTTGTGGTGATTGATCCGCTTCGCATGAAATCACGGGCAGGGCGCGACAAGTTTGACGCCGCAATCCGTGATGTCTTTGGCGACGAACTTGATGGGGCGGTTCAGATTGGTGGCTTTACCCGACTGGGGCTGTACGAATTCAGCCGACAACGTGCTGGCGAATCGCTTCGTGCCACCTTGTTTGCACCACGGGGACGCGCCCGTCTTTTGCCTGATGCAGCACTGAATTCCGTTGTGCGCGCCGTTGTTGCGGAGAGCCGAAACGGGGTGAGCGGGATGGTTGATCTGTCTGTAACCTCCGATGTGGCAAAGGCACTTGCGGACAGGGACGATGCGATCCAGATCCTGACAAATGCCTTTGGGGTTGCGCCGAAAATTGTCGCGGACCCGACCCTTGAAGACGATGCCTATCGGTTGGAGAAGAACTAGCATGAATGAAAAAAAGACAACGAAAACAGCCAGCTCGGACTGCGTGGTTTGTGGCAAGCCGGCCGATGAAAAATACAAGCCGTTCTGCTCCAAACGCTGTGCGGACCTCGACCTTGGCAGATGGATGAATGAAAGCTACGCCATTCCCGCCAGCGAGCCGCCAGAGTATCTCGAAGACCTTGAAGATGAAGAAGAATTTTAATCCGACGCGTGATCGCAAAAAAAATGCGATTTGAGGCTGGACAAGCCCCAAAGGAGTTTGTATAACCCCGCTCGTTCCGCAGGGAACACTCCGGAAACGGAGACGAAAGTCGGATTTGCCCAGGTAGCTCAGTTGGTAGAGCAGTGGACTGAAAATCCGCGTGTCGGTGGTTCGAGTCCGCCCCTGGGCACCATCTTTCGGTAGCCAAAAAAACCCGGCCTTCTGGCCGGGTTTTTTGTTTTTGCGCCCGGTCAGTCCGGAACCGGCAGGGTGAACGAAATCTGTGTATCATGCAGATCAATGCCGGACGCGATTATAGTGCCCTGATCATTGAGCTGAAAGAACCCGCCAGCATAGGTACCATCATCGGCGCAAAACAATTCCCACAAGCCATCGAAATCAGGTACTTCGCTGGTGTACTCAAACCGGCCCCGGCAGGTTTGTTCGCCATATACATCAATCAGGCCTTCAGCTTCGTTGGCTTGAACCAGGGCATCATAGCTTGTCAAAGGGCCCAGGCGCGGCCAGTCAATACTGATCTTTACGACACCTTTTTGGGGATAAGGCTCTTCAAGATCCGTTTGGATGTTTGAAGATGCTGGTTGAGGTGTGCTTGTGCAACTGCCCAAGAACAGGAACGCCCCCAAGCTCACAATGGCAGTCATAGGCCCAATACGCATCTGCTCTCCGATCTTTCGATAGTTTCCTTGCAACTGTACGGTTGCGGCAGCAATGCGCAAGTAACGTATCCGTTTTAGCTGATTTAAGGTGCGTGCGTTATTGTGAAGATCAAACTCGATCTGGGACCGGTAAGTCGAATGTAAATTCACCGCGCGCAGTACTTCTTGACCGGCTGTCGTGATCTCAAGCCGCAGTATTATGCGACAACAGGTTCATCTGGCTTCATAGAAGCCTCGACCAATACACAGAGTGCGTGGGCAGCATTGAATTCTATTGGTTTGGGCCAAGAGCCCTGATGGGCGTGCCGGGCCGTTTATAGGTAACCCGGCCTTGTGGCCGGGTTTGTTGTTTCGGCGGGCTGAGCTTCGCAATTGTATTGGCATCGACCAAAACTGAACGAAGCGCAGAACCTGTCTTTCGTTGGTGCGCCAGATTATGGCTGTGGAAGCAGCAGTGAAAACTCAACCGCATCCTTCGCGTCATTTTCACCTTCCGCGATCAGGCGTCTGGTTTTGTCGACGCGGAAATCGCCGGATGCGAAATCTCCTGCTTTACAATTGGCAAACCATGTCCCGGCTTCGGGGGTGTCATATTTCGTGACACGGAATTGCAAGTTGCATTGATCCTTGCTCGGGCCAGCGAACTTCAATGCGCCGCCGTAATCCCTCACAGAAATATTGGCTGCAAGATCACTATCTTGCAGGTTGTTTCCCCAAGACATATCGACGGTTCCCTCATATGTCCCCAGTTTGGTGTTCGAGACCCAGTCTGTTCCTGCTGTCTGCGATGATACGTCGGCTTGGCCGCCATCTGACCCACAACGCGCCGAAGGCAACCCGTTTACCTGCGCTGCATAAGCTTCGCGGTCGTCAATGACAGAGAGCTGTTGTGTGAAACGTGGCATGTTGAATTCAGACTGACCGCAATAGAATGCCGTGACAATTGTATCAATGGTGCCACGGTCACTGTCGTAGATCTTGACGCCGCGAACTGCGCGCACGCCAAACTTTGCGACTGTGCAGTTTGGAAGATCATTGAGCTTTGCATCGCCGTAATAGCCAACGGCCTTGCCATTTGCGTTTGACGTTATCGGAATGGCATTTTGGATGACGATACCAGTGTTTTTGAACGTCGCGCGAAACTCGTCCTCGTCTGCCAGTTCTGCTTCGGTTTGTGTGACGAACCAGCCATCGAATGTATGTGCCGTCGTCACAAAGCCCTGACCGCAGGCCAGTTCCCATTTGTCATTCTGTACCTGACCATTGTTGCGTTCGTTCTGTTCCAGTTTTGTCACTGGCACGTTTGAGATGGTCGGAACGTTGAACCTGGATTTCCCCAGCGGTTTTTGCTCCCATTCCGAGAACTTGTTGTTCTTCGTTGTCTGGCAACCTGCCAGCAGGGTTGCAATCGCGCCAACGACCAGAAATTTGATCTTCAGTTTGGAATTCATTTTTGCCCTCAGTATTTTATGTCCCAAAACCAAGATAACGACTTGTGAGGGACAAGAAACCTGTTCATAGGTGGGGGAAGGCCTGAGGATGAATCAAAGCTGATTTTACGCATAAAACGGAATGCGGAAGGTTCAATTTGGAATGGCAAGCGCGAACGAGACGTCTTCGCCATTGATTGCCGTGCCAACGCCTTGAATGTTTCCCTGAACATCGATCCGGAAATTCCCCGCGGCATAGCTTTCGTCGGGGCAAACGATTTCCCACCAGCCATGCGCAGGGGACAGGCGGTCGTCACGGACGTATTTCCCAAGGCAGGTCTGCGCACCATAGATGTCGATCAAGCCGCTAAACGCGTTCGCGCGAAGCCGCGTGTTATAGCGCGAGAACGGGCCAATCCGCGACCAGTTCAAGGTGATTTTGACTTCTTCATCGACGGTATACTGCACCGCCGATGAAGATTGCTTTTCCTGCCATGCCTCAAAGTTAACATCAGGTCCGGTATTGCACCCGATTAACTGGCTTACGACCCCAATGATCAGTGTTGTCTTGAAGATCCGGGCAAGGCTTTGCATTTTCACGCTCTGACTAATTGAATTTGCGGTGACTTTAACTGACATCGGACCGTTCGCAAACGACAGGGTTCAAATATCAAAGTACACCATCTCAGCCATTCGGAATCGTTTGTCTGGCAGTGGCTTTGCAACTGTCTTGACCGGTAAACATTCGAGTTATCCCGTTGGAGAAAAGCGTTAAGTGAACCTGATTTATTCAATTCATTTTCGTATGAAAACAAGTGCTTGAGCAAAGTGTTGATTGGCCTTTTAAGGCTTGATTTCGTGGGCGTTTTTTGCCCTTTTGTTGCGAAAATCTTACATTCCGCTAACATCAGTCTCGCTTCGTGTTTCAACCCGCTGAAACATAAAATTGGTTACTACTTGATGGCGGAACAGTGCTGATGCGCTGTTATAATCACTCGCTTAGGGGAACCAGATGGCCGAGAAGCAGATCGAAATCGAACTCAAACTTCGCATCGATCCAAAACACGTTGCGCGCCTGAAAAGCGCACCGGTTCTGCGTGAAGTCAAGGAAGGCCGTCGTCTGGTGACCACGCACCTTGTCTCCATCTATCATGATACGCCCAAACTATCATTGGCTGACAAAGGTTTGGCGGTTCGTCTGCGCAAGAAGGGTACGCAGGGCTGGGAGCAGACCGTCAAGGCAACCAACGGTTTGCGTGAAGCCTTGCCCGAACGTAACGAGTGGACGGTCGAGCTTGAAGAGGGTGTCCTTGATCTTGATCGCTTTACCGACAAGGGTGTCAAAAAGCTTCTCAAGAAGTTTGTGAAGAAAAAGAAGATCGACCGCATCTTTGAAAGTGACCTTAAGCGCGGCGCGGTGGACTTAACCTATCGTGATGCGGTCATGGAGCTTGCCATTGATCAGGGCGTTGTGCGTTCTGGTGATCAGGAAGTGCCGATTTCCGAAGTCGAGTTTGAACTGAAAAAAGGCCATCCAGCAGCCTTGTTTGATCTTGCCCTTGAATTGCAACGCACCGTGCCGCTGTTGCTCAGTATGCGATCCAAGGCTTCTCGGGGGCGTGATCTTTACCTTGGCAAGGGGCGCGGGGCCTATCGTGCCGCAGCGGTCAAACTGACCCCGGATATGTCGGCTGAAACCGCGTTTCGTGCTGTGATAGCGCAAGGACTGCGCATGATCCTGAGCAACGAGGTCTGCGTGCGTCAGGATCTTGATATCGAAGGCTGCCATCAGATGCGCGTCGGCATGCGTCGCTTGCGGGTTGCGCTTAACCTGTTTAAGAAAAACCTGCCTGCGGGCGAGGCCGTCTTGCTGCGCCGGTTGTTGAAGCTTTGCAGCAAGGGGCTTGATGGCCTGCGCGATTGGGATGTGTTCCTGACCGAGACCCTGCCGATGATCGAGGAACGCTTCCCTGATCATGCCGGTGTCGCCGAACTGCGAAAGGCCGCGGAAAAGCAACGCGAGGCTGCCCTTGCCAACGCGCGCGAGATGCTCGATCAACCGGAATATGGTCAGTTGCTGTTGCTGCTTGGGGCCTGGGCAAGCTATTCGCGCTGGGCATCAGGGGCGACTGCCGCGCAGATGAAGGCGATGGCCGCACCGGTGTCTGAGATGGCCGAACCCCTTCTGGCGCAGGCCTATAAACGTGTCACCAAGCGTGGCGATCATGTTGCTGGGCTAAGTACACCGCAACTTCATGCCTTGCGGCTTGATGTCAAACAGATGCGTTACGGGACCGAGTTTTTTGGCGCGATCTACGGTTCGAAAAAGGTCAAGAAGTTCCGCTCCAAACTCACGACGATGCAGGAAATCCTGGGACAGCTTCAGGATGCCGCCGTTGCAGAGGCACGGTTGATGGCACTGGCACCACAGCTTTCAAAAGACGGGATGATTGCGGTGGGGCTTATATCGGGCTGGTTCGGGGCCCGTGCCGATCATCGTCTTGAGGGGATCGAAGGCGCCATGCACGATTTCACCGACCAGAAGGTTTTCTGGAAATAGAAAACCGTCGCTGCCAGTTGCGCAAAAGGCTGTCGGGATTACCCGGCAGCCTTTTTCATGTCCTGATAGGCTTCAAGAGCCCGCTCACGGCCTTCCTTAAGTCCGATCAAGGGTTCGGGGTAGGTTTTCCCCAACGTTACGTCAGCGGCCTTGAGGATGAGCGGGGAGGCTTCCCATGGTTTGTGGATATATTGTTCGGGCATGTCACGCAGTTCCGGTACCCATTGGCGGACATAGTCGCCCTTGGGATCAAACTTTTCGCCCTGAAGCACCGGATTGAAAATACGGAAATAGGGGGCGGCATCAGCCCCGCACCCACCGATCCATTGCCATGAAAACGGGTTGTTGGCAGGGCACGCATCAACCAGCGTGTCATCAAACCATGCCAGACCATCTTGCCAGTGGATCAAAAGATGCTTCACCAGGATCGAGCCGACAATCATCCGCACGCGGTTATGCATATAGCCCGTGTGCCAGAGTTCGCGCATGCCGGCATCAACAATCGGAAAACCTGTTTGGCCTTTTTGCCAGGCACGAAGGCCTTTTGCGTCTTCTGACCACGGGAAATGCTTGAACTGGCCCTGAAGCGGGACAGAACGCAGATCGGTTGCATGATACAGGATGTGATGGGCAAATTCCCGCCAGCCGAGCTCGGCGATGAATTTCGAGGCGGTCTTGCCCTGGCCCGGATTGGCGTCGGAATAGTGATTGGCCGCATGCCAAACCTGATATGGGCTGATTTCGCCAAAGCGCAGATGCGGCGAGAGTTCCGATGTCACCCGGCGATCCGGGCGGTCGCGCATATCGGCATAATCGGTAAGACGATCATCGATAAAGTCAAAAAGCTGGTCTTTTGCGCCCTGTTCGCCGGGGGTGAACCGCTCGTCAAGGCCAGCGGCCCAATTCACCGGCTTTGGCGACAGGTCAAAGTCGGTGATGTTGATTTGTCCATCAACCGCGCCCTTGAACAGTTCAATGCTTTTCGGGGGTGCATGGGGCTCACGTGGTGTCGGCAGCTTCTGACAAGCGCGCCAGAACGGGCTATAGACCTTGAAATCTGTGCCTTGCCCAGTTTTGACGTCCCATGGTTCAAACAATAGATTGGCCTTGTGGCTTTCGCAGGTCAGGCCGTGATCCTGAAGGATCGTTTTGATGTCAGTATCGCGCTTGGTCGATGGCTTGTCATAAAGACGGTTCCAGAATGCGGCCTGAACTGGTTTGTCGTCAGCGATGTTTTCGAGAATGGATTTCGCATCCCCCGTAAACAAGCGCAGTGCGCGATCAGATTTGGTGTCGCCCAGCTCGGCGATATCGCGGTTCAGCGCAGTCAGGCTTTTTTCCAGCCACCATTTCGTCGCCCCGCCCAACTGATCTGAAATCACCGGATCAAGGATAAAGACCGGAAGCACAGCGCCGTCATGTTCCTTGGCCCATTTTTGGGCAGCCAGAAGCGCCGGATTGTCCGACAGTCGGAGGTCGCTTCGAAACCACATGATCGCGATCGGGCGTTCAGTCATCTGTCTTCCTGCTTGTCTGGGCTATGTTCTGGGCAATGTCTTGGGGAGATCTGATGCCGGAGGGGAGAGAGCGTCACGACCGTGACAGCGTCTAGAGGGGAAGTCGAGGCGCTCTCTCTGGCTCGGGGTACATTAAGAGATACGTCTGATGGTTCTGACCAGTTCACCGAAACTTTGCGAAAGAACATCTTTTTTCCATCCGGCAAAGCCAAGCACCAATCCACGCACAGGGACAGCATCGTGTTCTGGCCGGGATTTCTCGAAGTAGGACGACAATGCACGGCAATCCAGACCCACCTTGACCAGTTCTTCCTGCATATTGATATCGTCTTGCGCCCGGGTCAAACGGGCGCATAGATGCAACCCGCCGTCTGATGGCAATACGGACAGGATATCGGATGCATCGTCGGCAATCAGTGATTTGAGATGTGAACGCCGTTCGCCATATTGCATCCGCATCTTGCGCACGTGACTGCCAAAATGCCCCTCGGCAAAGAACGCACCAAGAGCGGCCTGGGTTGTCGGGGCTGGCACGCCATCGGCAAAACCGCGAATACCGCGAAAGGCCGAAACCAGTGCTGGCGGCAGGACCAGGTAACCAAGGCGGATCCCCGGAAACATCACCCGTGAAAAAGTGCCGACATAGATCACCCGATTGTCGGTATCCAGTCCCTGCAGGGATGATAGTGGCGGCCCGTCATAGCGATAGTCGCTGTCATAGTCATCCTCGACAATCCACGCATCGTTATCCTGCGCCCATTGCAAAAGCGACAAGCGCCGCGCGAGCGACAGCGTGGTGCCCAGCGGATAGTTTCGTGATGGCGTGGTGACCACAATTCGGGCAGGCGAAGGGGTCTTTGTCAGACCTTTAACATCGAGGCCGTCTTCGTCGACTGTGATCGGATGTACAACAGCCCCGCTTGCCGCCAGTACACCACGGATGCCTTCATATCCCGGATCCTCGGTCGCAATGATATCCCCCGGATCGACAAGGGCGCGCGCGGCCAGATCAAGTGCCTGCTGGGCGCCCGAGACAATCATCACCTGATCGGCATCGCAATTGACCCCGCGTGATTGCCGCAGCCATTTGGCAATTTCTGCCCGCAACAGCGGCAGGCCAAGCGGATCATCCGGTATGGTCAGATCGATATCAGGCGCGCGCCATGATCGACGCAGCAATCGCGCCCAAAGATCAAACGGGAAGCCGTCAAGATCGGGGGTCGCCGGGTTGAACGGGCGGGCAACGCGAAAGCGCGGAAACCGTCGTTGATAGGTCAGCATGCGCTGAGCACTTTTGCTGAGCCGGACTGGTCGGTCTTTGGGGGCGATGGGGTGTCTGGCCTTGGCGTTTTGGCTGGTTTGCATGTCGCGATCGGGCAGGGTGCTGGCCACAAAGCTTCCGGCACCGACGCGGGTTTCAAGATAGCCTTCTGATGTTAGCAGATCGAAACTGGCCACCACCGTATTGCGCGATATGCCAAGGGACCTTGCCAGATCGCGACTGGCGGGCAGGCGTTCGCCCGGATGCAAACGCCCGTCAAGGATAGCCGATCTAATCCCGTGATACAGACGGCGATAGGCCGTTGTCCTGCCCTGATCGTCGGTATCACTGATCTGACTTGGATAGATCCAGCTGTAATCGCTGCGTGGCATCGCGTCCCCGAGGAATAATTGGTTCTGTCATTTTTATTATAATGGACCTTTTGAAAAGTCCAATTTGATCCATGATCGGGCCAAATTCGACGTCCGGTTTTTTGAAGAAGAGGTCCCGCCATGTCTGATCAATACGAAGTCCAGCCCCACACCAAAGTTGTCCGGGGCCCCAACCGTGCGAGTTATGATCGCACGCAAATTCACGGCATCATTGATGATGCGTTGATTTGCCATGCCGGCACCGTGGTGAACGGGCGTCCGGCGATGATCCCGACGGCCCATTGGCGGGTGGGGGAGCGGATCTATATCCACGGCGCATCCAAGAACCGCATTCTTGCGGCGATTGCCGATGGGGCAGAAGCCTGTCTGTGCATTACCCACCTTGACGGATTGGTGATGGCGCGTTCGGCCTTCCATCATTCGGCCAATTATCGGTCTGTGATCATCTATGGTCACGGCACAGTCGTGGCAGATGACGCCGACAAGATGGAACATTCCCGTCTGTTTACCGAAAAACTTGAACCGGGCCGGTGGGACCATATCCGCCACCCCAACAAACAGGAACTCAAGGCCACCATGTTCCTGGGCTTTGACCTTGATCAGGTATCGGCGAAGGTTCGTGCAGGTGATCCGGTCGATGACGAAGAAGATTACGATCTGGATGTCTGGGCCGGCGTCTTGCCCTGTCATACCGTTTGGGGGGCGCCAATTGATGATAGCCGCCTTAAACCCGGCATCCAGCGCAAGGCGCGCTAGGTCGATCCCGCGTTAATTGTTTCGCCTGTGCTGGCTTCTGTTCGATGTCTGATTTACGAACCGGTCTGTTTTAGGGTACACCGGACGGGAACAGCACAGGATTGAACGATGAAGAAGTGGCTGATTGTCATTTTGGGTCTTTTGGGGGCACCAGGCGGTGCCTTCGCCAATGCCAATAATGTCTCGCTAGAGGAAAACGTCCTTCTGATGGCGACACATGTCGAGAGTATCCTTAATCAGACAGACGGCCTGATGCGCCGCTCTGCCGATTTGCTGCGAAATGCCGGCGGAATGAATGACGTTGTTATTCAGGGAAGCCTTTCGAGCTACACCGAACAGGTTGAAGCTGTACGTGCATTGCTGTTTATCAATGCAAAGGGCATCCTCACGTTCGATACAACGCGCCATCCGGCACCGGATCTTGATCTTTCGGAACGGTCATACTTTAACGAGACCATCAATTTGGAAGATGATCGCATCCATATCGGGACCCCTGTACTTGGAAAGCAGTCGGGCGTTCCGTTTGTTCCGGTTACGCGGGTGTTGCGCGGTGTCTCCGGCTCGGTAATGGGGGTTCTGGTGGCGGTGATGACACCGGATGCCTGGTTGCCCGCAGAACGCGCGTGCCGACTGTGCTTTTATTCTGCCTTTACCACAAGCGGCCAGACAATCATGACCGCACCGGCCCAAATGCAATTGGCCGATGATTTTTTTGAAAGCCTGATGATTGTTGATGGGCGTTCGGGGATCAGCGAAACAAGGCTTAATACCTATCCCGCCCGAACGATGTGGCGTCGTCTGCGCGATTACCCGGTGGTTGTGACCAGTTCGGTCGTTACCATATATTGATGGTCTCAGACGGCTGTTTTTCCATCAGGTAAAGCAGAAAACTAACGGCCTTCATCTGATCATCGGGTGTAAATTCGGCGGCAGGCTTTCCGATATGGCGTTCCATGGCAGCCCATATATCGGCCGGAATTGTTCCCGTTTCGTTACTGATCATTACCGCAAGCTTTCCAAGCTCATCAGTTGGAAGCATTGTTGGCTGCGTAAGCTGGTCATAGGTCAGGACACTTAGTGTTGCTGACAGCAACGCGATCACAATCGCCATAACCCAAAGTTGCGGCGTTGAAAGCCCGGTTTTCGGATCACTTGTCAGTGGCGCTGCCTTGTCCAGTCGCTTTTGCAGATCAATATCGAGCATATGGCCGTCCCGGCACCCTCATCATTTGACTAAAATGTGCGTGACACATCATAGATGGTTGTATCGGTAAATAACAACACGTGAAAGATGTGTAATCCTAGCCCCTTGAACTCTTAGCAAGGGAGCAGGGTTATGATGACGATCCGTTTGGCGAAAAAAGACGATGTTTCAAAGGTTTCGCAAATACACGCCTTCTGCTGGCGCGAAACCTATTCCTTCATGCCGCGCACGGTTTTACAAAGCCGAAACCGCAAGTTTCGCAAGTCGCAGTGGATAAAGTGGTTCGAATCCCAAGCCAAGGACGAAGCTTTGTTTGTTGTCGAGGCCGATCACGTTGTGGTCGGCTTTTGCTTTTGCTGTCCCAACAAGGATGAAGCCATTCAAGGTCGGGGCGAAATGCATGCTGCCTATGTTTTACCCGACTTTCGTGGACGAGAGGTCGGGCCGATGATGATGATGGCCATGCTTGACTTCATGATCGGCCATGAATTGACGCCGCCGGTCTTGTGGGCGTTTCGCGATAACCCGATCAGATTGTGGTACGCCCAAATGGGATGGCGGGCCGAAGTTCGACGTGATCGCGTCATCGAAGGGTGTGCCATTCCCGAAGTAGGATATGTTTGCACGGATGTGGGCGCGCTGCACACGCGCCTGCGTAAACTGATCAGGCGCTATTGCGGTGAAACTGCTTTGACGCAAACTCGACAACGTTTTCAAAGGAATCCGCATCAAAGCTCTTTCCGGCTGACTGCTGTTTCTCCCGACAATAGTCGAACAATGACAGAAACAGGTCGGCAAACTCGTCTGGATCCGCTTTGACCGCACGCGATTTTCTGGCCAGAAAATACGCGATATTGAAAACGATCTTGCGATCCAGTTCTTCCTCGGATGTGTTTGGCTCGTTGACGGGGGCACCCTGGCCGGTCAATAGCCATTCGATTGAAACGTCTGTTGCATGTGCAATCGCAACGCAGGCGGATGCCTTTGGATCGTTGCGCCCATGGCTATAGTTTTCAAGGGTGCGCGCAGATATGCCCGTGCGTTCGGCAAGAGCCGCGCGCGATCCGGCAATCTTTTCACAAAGGCCGATGCGTTGGCCAAGCAGTTCTGTGTCGTCCACTTTCATTCCAGTTTTCCCGAGCGCGTCTATCCGAATGGCCAAGAAGCCTACCCCCAAAGTGGGTGTCTTGAAAGAATTATAATAACAAATTACGCGATTTTTTCGCAAAATCGGTAAATATATGCTGTCATGTCGTTTGTTCTACGTGATTTTTGGTGATAGATTGCAGCATAATTCCGAATACAAGAAAAAAGTGCGTAGGATATGTTAAGCGACCACATCGAACAAATTGCCCGTCTCCTTCGCAAAAACGCCAATCACCATAATGGAAGATTGCAGCTCACAGACAAGACAACAGATATCCTTCTGTCAAATTTGCAGTTCTTGTCAGACGACCTTCGGCGCTATGAGGATGCAGAACTCTGCGCCGATGTAGAGTCTCCGGCAATTGCAGCGATCATGCGTGAACTTGGCTCGGTGACTGCAAATTTTGATGCGTCCGAAGATTGCGACACTGAGCCCACCTCCAGTCCCGCTGACCCTTTGAGCAATAAGAGCACTCAAGAGAACTCAAATGGCAAGCCGGAGACGACAGACTAGCCTGTCTGTTCAAGGGTGTCAGGTCCCTCACAAGGTTTCCCGATGTGCTGCACCAAATGCGTCCCCCAAGTACCGGCTCGGGGAACGCATTGCAATTGCCTGAAACGGGTATGCTTATATCTTTGCGAGTGACGCTGCGATTTGTGCACCAAGTCGGGCATTGTTACGCACCAGCGCAATATTGGCTTCAAGGCTTTTGCCTTCGGTCAGCTGGGTAACGCGCGCCAGAAGGAACGGGGTGACGTCGCGTCCCTGAATGCCTTTTTCCTTGGCCTCGATCAGGGCGTTATCAATCGCCCCCTCGATGGCTTCACGCGCCAGGGCCTTGTCGGCTTCTGGCGGATTGCCAATGACGGCCCCGCCTTCAAGACCAAATTCCCATTTCGAATTAAGGAAGGCGGCAAGTTCCTCGGGGGTGTCAAGGCGCAGCGGCGCTTTTTGACCGCTTTCAACCGAATAGAATGCCGGAAATTCATCAGTGCCATAGGCAATAACCGGTACGCCAAGCGTTTCAAGATGTTCGAGCGTTTTGGGAATATCAAGGATCGCCTTCGCCCCGGCACAGACAACCGCAACACCGGTTTTGCCAAGCTCGGTCAGATCGGCCGACACATCGAAGTTACCCGCAAGGTCGCGATGCACACCGCCAATACCGCCCGTGGCAAAAACGCGAATACCGGCCTTTTCAGCCAGGATCATGGTTGCCGATACGGTGGTGGCACCATCACGTTTCTTGGCAAGGCAATAAGGGATGTCACGGCGCGACAGTTTGAGGATGTCGGTCCCCTTGGCGAAATATTCCAGTTCCTCAGGCGACAGGCCGATCTTGCAACGACCGCCAATCACGGCGATGGTGGCCGGAACGGCACCGTTATCACGCACATCCTGTTCAACCGCACGCGCGGTTTCCAAGTTTTGCGGATAGGGCATGCCATGGGAAATGATGGTTGATTCAAGGGCAACAACAGGCTTGCCGGCGGCAAAGGCCTCGGCGACCTCGGGGGCGATATCAATATAGTCCGACATTCATCATGCTCGTCTTTGAGTTAAAGTTTTAAAGGCCAGAATTAAACAGATCGGCCTTTGAAATCCAGCGCAAAGCAGGGTGTTTTGCGAATGGCTGCTGTGCGTTATGGCATCCGTCGATGCCATCGCGGCACGGCACCTCTGACAGACACCGCATTGTAAGTCCCTGATTTGGCGGCTATCGTAGGACGACCACCAACCGACTTAAGGCCCACCCGAACATGCATGCCAAGCCCACCCTGACAACCGGCCTTCTGGCCTTTATGGCGGTTGGAAGCGGCCTGTCCGTTGCCAGTCTTTACTATGTGCAGCCCCTGCTTGAACTGCTTGCCCGTGAATATGGGCTGAGTGAAACCACGGCCGGTTTTCTGGTGACCGTCGCACAGCTTGGCTATCTGACCGGGCTGATCGCGGTGGTGCCACTGGGCGATCATCATGAACGGCGCAAATTGCTAACGGTGACCTCTGCCCTGACGGCGGTGGGGTTGCTGGCAATGGGGTTGGCCCCATCGTTTCTGATGCTGGTGGTGTTTAGCATCTCTGTCGGGATCACCTGCGTGACCGCGCAAATCCTTGTACCACTTGCGGCCCATCTTGCCACCGATGACAAACGCGGCTCTGCCGTCGGCACCGTGATGGGCGGCCTGTTAATGGGGATCCTGCTGGCCCGGACATTTTCGGGCATCATGGCCGAACTTGCCGGCTGGCGGTCGGTGTTTATTGTCGCGTCGGTCCTGATGGCGATTTATTCGGTGGCCTGTTACCGAATCATTCCCCATATCCCGCCGACGTCACACACCAGTTACCGCACGCTGTATCTTTCGATCCTGCATCTGTTTCGCGATGAGGCGGTCTTGCGTCGCCGCAGCCTGATTGGCGGACTGCAATATGCCGTGTTCGGGATTTTCTGGACGTCGATGGCTTTCATGCTAGTGCGCCAATATGGCATGTCCGAAGCCGTGATCGGGCTGTATGGCCTGATCGGTGCGATTGGCATTCTGGCAGCCCGTATCGCAGGCAGGCTGGCAGACAAGGGCTGGGCGCGGCTGAGTACTGGCGGGTTCCTGATGACAACGGTTTTAAGCTGGGGGCTGCTTTATTGGGGGCAGTGGTCGCTGATTGCCTTTGCGCTTGGCGTGGTGCTGATCGATCTGGGTATTCAGGGGGCGCATATCTCAAACCAGAGCGAGGTTTACCGCCTTAACCCCGAAGCCCGCAGCCGCCTGACCACCGGCTATATGGCCAGTTACTTTCTGGGTGGTGCCTGTGGCTCTGCCAGTTCGGCCATCGCCTATGGCATGGGCGGCTGGCCGGCTGTGGTGGTTCTTGGCGCCGGGGTGTCGGTCCTGTGCGTTTTGATCTGGGCTGCGACCGAATTGCGCTTTCCGATCAGACAGATGAAACAAGGCGCATAGACCAAGCCAGCATACCCCAAAGCAAAACGGCCGCCCCATCGGGACGGCCGTTCGCGTAAGAAGTGTCTAAGCTCCAGGCGGTGCTTAGTTCTTTTCTTTGTCGACGAGCTGGTTGGCAGCGATCCACGGCATCATAGCACGCAGTTTTTCGCCAACTTCCTCGATTTCGTGTTCAGCATGCAGACGACGGGTTGCCTTGAACATCGGCTGGCCGCAATGCATTTCCTGAACGAAGTCACGGACGAACTTGCCTTCCTGAATGTCGGTAAGAACTTCTTTCATGCGTTCTTTGACAGACGGATCAATCACGCGCGGGCCGGTGACATAGTCGCCGTATTCTGCGGTGTTGGAGATCGAGTAACGCATGTTGGCCATGCCGCCTTCATACATCAGGTCAACGATCAGCTTAACTTCGTGCAGGCACTCGAAATATGCCATTTCCGGCGCATAGCCAGCTTCGGTCAGGGTCTCGAAGCCGTATTTGATCAGCTGGGTCAGACCGCCGCAAAGAACAGCCTGCTCGCCGAACAGGTCGGTTTCGCACTCTTCACGGAAGGTGGTTTCGATAACGCCCGAACGACCGCCACCGATTGCCGAAGCATAGGACAGGGCAACTTCAAGCGCGTTGCCAGATGCGTTCTGTTCGATTGCGACCAGGCACGGAACCCCGCCGCCACGCGCATATTCGGAACGAACGGTGTGGCCCGGGCCCTTCGGCGCGATCATCATGACGTCAAGGTCAGCGCGCGGCTCGATCAGGCCGAAATGAACGTTAAGACCGTGTGCGAACAGAAGGGCAGCACCCTGCTTCAGGTTGTCGCGCAGTTCGTTGGCATAGATCGCAGCCTGATGCTCATCGGGGGTCAGCATCATGACAACGTCTGCCCAGGCAGCAGCTTCGGCCGGGGTCATGGTTTTCAGACCGGCAGCTTCGGCTTTCTTGCGCGAGCTGGAGCCTTCACGCAGACCAACAACAACTTCTTTAACGCCGGAATCATGGAGGTTCAGTGCATGGGCATGGCCCTGCGAACCGTAACCGATGATGGCAACTTTTTTGGTTTTGATCAGATTAACATCTGCATCGCGGTCGTAATAAACACGCATCTTTCGATACCTCTGGACGTTGGACCACGCTATTTCATGCGTGGCGGATGGTAATAATTATTATGGGGCAGGCCCCAATGCCTTACCCGATGCGGATCATCGGGCAGGGCAAACTCACATCGTCAGTGTGCCGCGCGAAATCGCTGCCACACCGGTACGCGAAATTTCCGAAAGCCCAAGCGGCTCCATCAATTTGATGAAGGCGTCGATTTTTTCAGGGCTGCCGATGATTTCATACACGAAGGAATCGTTGGTCGCATCCACTGCGCGCGCCTTGAAAATGTCGGCAATACGCAGGGATTCCACACGCTTTTCGCCCGCTGCAATCACTTTGACCAATGCAAGCTCGCGCTCGACACTTGGCCCGGCAAGGGTCAGGTCACTGACCTTGTGTATCGGGACAAGGCGCGAAAGCTGTGCCTTGATCTGTTCGATGACCATCGGGGTGCCCGAGGTAACCACAGTGATACGCGACTGGTGGGCCCTGGCGTCAACTTCGGCAACGGTCAGGCTTTCGATGTTATAGCCACGGCCGGAAAACAACCCGATAACACGGGCCAGAACGCCGGACTCGTTATCCACCAGAACGGATATGGTGTGTTTCGAAATTTCGGTTTCTTTCACGGTTTCGCTCCGCTAGGGCACGGTCGGGGGCAGCACATGCCGCCCGCGCCGGCCTTTTCATTTTGATTTGATGAGTTCGTTGCGCACAGTTTGTGTGTGCGGATCAGACCAGAACCATCCCTTCGTCGGAATCAATGGCTTCGTCGCCCTTGGTTTCCTGCCCAAGCAGCATTTCGTTATGCGGCTTGCCCGACGGAATCATCGGATAGCAGTTCTCCTTGTCATCAACAGCGACGTCCAAAATCACCGGACCATCAATTTCCAGCATCTGCTTGATGGCATCATCAAGATCGGCCGGGTCATTGCAGGTCAGTCCGGTAAAGCCAAAGGCCTCGGACAGTTTGACGAAGTCGGGCAGGGTTTCGCTATAGCTTTCGGAATAGCGCGACCCGTGCAGAAGCTGCTGCCACTGGCGGACCATGCCCATATAACGGTTGTTCAGGATCACGGTCTTGATCGGCAGACGATACTGCGTCATCGTCGCGCATTCCTGAATGTTCATCATGATCGAAGCATCACCGGTAAAGCACACCACGGTCGCATCCGGGTGGGCCACTTGAACGCCAAGGGCGGCGGGCATGCCATAGCCCATGGTGCCAAGACCACCGGACGTCATCCATTCATACGGATGTTCGAACCCGAAATGCTGTGCGGCCCACATCTGGTGCTGGCCAACATCGGTGGTGATATAGGTTTTGCGATCGCGGGTCGCGGCATGGATCGAGCGGATAACATGCTGCGGCTTGATGACGTCTTTGGGCTGCTTGTAGGACAGGCAGCGTTTCGAACGCCATCCTTCGATCTCTTTCCACCAGCCATCAAGTGCACTGGCTTCGATCTTGTACTGTTTGGCTTTCCAGATCTTGATCATGTCTTCAAGAACATGGCCAACATCGCCAACGATCCCGATATCGACCGGAACGTTCTTGTTGATCGAGCTCTGATCAATGTCGATCTGGATTTTCTGCGAGTTCGGCGCAAAGAAATCGAGGTTGCCGGTTACACGGTCATCGAAACGTGCACCAATCGCGACCATGACGTCGCAATCATGCATCGACATGTTCGATTCATACGTGCCGTGCATCCCGACCATACCAAGATACTGGTTGTCCGATGCCGGATAAGCCCCAAGACCCATCAGGGTCAGCGTGATCGGCGCGCCGGTCATGCGGGTGAACTCGGTCAGAAGCTTGCATGCCTGTGTGCCGGAATTGATGACACCGCCGCCGCAATACAGGATCGGCTTTTTGGCCGATGCCAGCATTTCCATGGCTTCTTCGATCTGGGCGCGATCACCCTTGACCACCGGGTTATAGGTCCGGTGCTGAACCTGTGCCGGTTCCAGATACGGGGCCTTGCCAACAAGAATGTCCTTGGGCAGGTCAATCACGACCGGGCCAGGACGGCCGCTTGAGGCAACGTGGAAGGCTTCGTGCATCGTTCGGGCAAGTTTATCGGGGTTTTTCACCAGATAGTTATGCTTGGTGCACGGGCGGGTAATGCCGGTGGTGTCGGCTTCCTGGAAGGCATCGTTCCCGATCAGATGGGTCGGGACCTGACCTGTCAGGCAGACAACTGGAATGGAATCCATCAACGCGTCGGTAAGGCCCGTAACGGCGTTTGTCGCCCCCGGTCCAGAGGTCACCAGCACGACGCCGACCTTGCCGGTCGAGCGGGCGTAACCTTCTGCAGCGTGGACAGCAGCCTGTTCATGGCGCACGAGAACGTGACGAATCCGGTTCTGTTTAAATATCTCGTCATATAGCGGTAGGACAGCGCCGCCGGGATAGCCGAACACGACTTCCACACCCTGATCAGCAAGGGCCTGCAACACTACTTCCGAACCGCTTAAAATACGTTCTGCCATGATTTTCGAGCCTCTTTACTTAACGACAACAACGTGTCGCGTGATAACCGCGTGATTGAAACATGATCCAATTATCCTCGAATTGGAGTTGAAAAATCCGCCGAAACGGCGGTTTTCCGCCATTTAGGCGGCAGAAGCGCCAACCTATCGCCTCACTTTGGCGTGGTCAACAGAAATTGGTTAACATCATGACGCATTTTTGCTGCCAAACTTTCCGAATATTGCGCGTCGATGATTTCCTTGGCTAACATCTGGTGTCGAAACCACGTTAATTGCCGTTTTGCATAGCGTCTGGTTTCGCGCTGTGATTTCTCTTTGGCTGTTGCCAGATCAATCTCCCCGGCAAGGTAGGCCGAAATCTCGCGCACGCCGACAGCCTTCATTACAGGCGCTGTTTCAGGCAATTCAAGGGCAAGCAGCTCTTTGACCTCGTCAACGGCACCTTGTTCAATCATCAGGTCAAAACGCCGGTTACAACGATCATACAGAATGTCGCGCGGCGGCATGTAACAAAGTTTCTTGAATTGCATGTTTTCAGGCGGGGTAATCACCGGTTCCTTGTGCCAGCTTGCCAGTCCGCGCCCGGTATGGGCAAAAACCTCGGCGGCGCGAATCAGGCGCTGGGTATTGCTGCCATCAAGATTGGCGGCCGTTTCCGGGTCATCTGACTGAAGTTTGGCAAAGAATGCTTCGTGACCTAGCTCTTCAAGCTCATGGGTGACTTGCTGGCGAGTCGCAGCTGGCACATCGGGGATCGGCGCAATGCCTTCAGTCAGGGCATTCAGATACATGCCCGTACCGCCCGTGATGATCGGAAGTTTGCCATTGGCGTGACAGTCGGCAATTTCCGCCATCGCCATGTCGCGCCACTTGCCGGCCGAACATGCTTCGCGCCCGGACAGCACACCGTAAAGCCGGTGCGGCGCGCGTGCGGTTTCGTTTTCATCGGGGCGGGCTGAGAGCACACGCAGTTCCTCATAGACCTGCATGCTGTCAGCATTGATCACCACCCCGTCAAAGGCCTCCGCCAGATCAAGGGCCAGCGCCGACTTACCACTGGCGGTCGGGCCGGCAACGATCAGGACGGCTTGAAATTGGGTGTATTTCTCGGTGGGCATGCGATGAGTTTGTCCTGACTGTCACGCTTTCCATGGATTGAACAATTGGGCACCTGTTTGATCGAAGTCTTTGATATTACGGGTGGCAATGGTCATTCCGTGTACCAGAGCGCTTGCTGCAATCAGGGAATCCCGTTCGGATTTCGGGTTAGGAACATGCAATTGCGCGCACCGTCTCGCAACGGCTTCGTCAATCGCCAGTATCCTATTCTCAAATGCTTTGAGGACATGGTCTTCGAACCAGTTACGCAATATCTTTGCCTGATCGGGATCACGCCGTTCGATTTGCAAAATACCCGTTTCGATCTCAAGAACGGTGATGGCTGAAATATACAGGATGGTTGCATCGACGGATTTGGCCCAGTTGACCACATTCTCGTCGGCTTTTCCCTGCCCGGCACGACGCAGCTCGGAGATGACATTCGTGTCGAGAATAAACATTACGATAGGTCAGCCGGCTTTATGTTGATCTTGGCAGGTTGTGGATCAAACTCGATATCGTTTGCGCCAGGCATCGCAAGAAGGTCAACGATGGAGGGCAGTGACCCCGTCAAGCGTTGATACTCTTCGATCGACAGCAACACATGCGACGGCTTGCCGCGGTCGGTAATGACCACCGGGCCGCCTTTGGAAGCCTTTTTCGCGCCGCTGGTATCCTGATTGAAGTCGCGGCTTGAGATCGTTGTAATACCCATCGCTCACCTCGCTTAGTTTGTAGCAACAATACTACATTGTGTTGGCGCGACGGGCAACAAAATCTACGAAAGCAACAAACACTCTTGCCACAGTCCGGTGCAATTCGGATAAAGGCGGCAACGATGTCTTATGCCTTTTCCGCCAAGGAGCCCAAAGACCATGAAATTGGTTCTCACCCTGATTGCCGCCCCGAACTCGAATGCGCTGACCAAGGCTGTGATTGATAACGCGGCAATCGCGCTGACCGGGGCGGGGGCATTGGTTGGCGATGTGACGTGGTTGGCTGATGGCGAGGCCTGCGATCTGACCTTTGATGGTATTCCGCTTGATGTCGCTGATACGACGCTGGCCGAGGCGGAGCTTCCGGTGGATGCCATCACCCAGAAGGTCGCAACACGTCGCAAGAAGCTTTTGATTGCCGATATGGACAGCACGATTGTCACCGGCGAAACCCTTGATGAACTGGCCGAGTTCGCCGGGGTCAAGGACAGGGTGGCGGCGATCACCGCACGTGCGATGAATGGCGAGCTTGATTTCGAAGCGGCGCTTGATGAACGGGTTGGATTGCTTGATGGCATGTCGACGGAGATGCTCAAGGAAGCCTGGAAAACGGTGGAGTATACTGGCGGTGCGCGGGAACTGGTCGCGACGATGAAGGCCAATGGCGGGTTTGCTGCCCTGGTTTCGGGCGGGTTTGATTTCTTTACCGGGGCGGTGCGCGCCGAGCTTGGCTTTGATTACGATCAGGCCAATGTCCTGCTTGAAAAGGATGGCAAGCTGACCGGCAAGGTTCAGAAACCGGTTCTTGATCGCCAGGCAAAGGTCGATGCGCTTGAAAACCTGTCAGCCGAACAGGGCATCGCGGTTGGGGATGCGATTGCCGTTGGCGATGGTGCCAATGATCTTCAGATGATCTCGCTTGCCGGAACCGGGGTTGCCTTCCACGCCAAACCAGCGGTGCGTGAACAGGCGCGCATTTGTGTCAATCACGGTGATCTGACCGCACTGCTTTATATGCAGGGATATGCAAAGTCGGACTTCGTTTCCTAGGAAATGTCCGCGTTAAACAAAAAGGGCGACCTGAAAATCAGGCCGCCCTTTTTTGATGCTTGTTTTAGGCGATGACTTATTCGTCGCCCGAAAGCGTCAGGCCGAAGTAACGCGGGCCAGCCGATGTTTCGATCAACATCAGGATGGTGCGTTTTTCATCTTCGATCGCAGTTTCGACCGCATCGACAACGTCTTCGACGTTTTCAACCGAGCTGTGCGACGCCTCGATGATGATGTCGCCCGGGCGAACGCCCTTTTCGGCGGCATAGCTGTCACCGGCAACCTCGGTCACGATGACACCTTCGGTACCTTCGGCAAGGTTATAGCGTTGACGCAGGCTTTCATCGACATTGGCGATCTTGATGCCAAGTGCGTCGATGCTGGCCTCGGCAACGGCAGGTGCTTCCTGTTCCTGTGCCTCGCCTGCACTTGCGGCGACGACTTCCTCTTCAAGTTCGCCAAGCTCAACCTGAACGGTTTTCTTTTCGCCATCGCGCCAGATTTCGACATCGACTTCCTTGCCAATGCGGGTTTCTGCAACGATGCGCGGCAGGCGACGCATGGATTCAACTTCCTTGCCATCGAAGGTCAGGATGACGTCACCCTGTTTGATGCCAGCAGCCTTGGCCGGGCCGTCTTCTGCAACACCGGCAACCATGGCACCGGTTGAATCTTCAAGACCAACCGAGTCTGCGATGTCTTCGGTCACGGTCTGGATGTGAACACCCAGCCAGCCACGACGGGTGCGGCCATATTCCTTAAGCTGATCGACAACGCTTTGTGCGATACCGGACGGAATGGCAAAGCCGATCCCGACTGAACCGCCGGATGGCGAATAGATCGCGCTGTTGATGCCAATCACATCACCATCAAGGTTAAACAGCGGACCGCCCGAGTTACCACGGTTGATCGAGGCATCCGTCTGAATGAAGTCATCATACGGACCCTGGTTGATGTCGCGGTTTCGTGCGGAAATGATACCGGCAGTCACCGTACCGCCAAGGCCAAACGGGTTGCCGATTGCCATCGCCCAGTCACCGATGCGGGCACTGTCCGAGTCCCCCCATTTGACGAATGGCAGGTCTTCTTCCGGTTCGACCTTAAGCAGGGCGACGTCGGTTTTGGGGTCGCGGCCGATCAGTTCGGCTTCAAGCGTATTGCCATCATGCAGGCGCACGGTAATCTCGTCGGCACCGTCGATCACGTGGTTGTTGGTGACGATATAGCCGTCAGGCGAGATGATGAAGCCTGAACCAAGTGCGGTTGCACGGCGGCGTTGCGGTGCCTGACCGCCCTGGCCACCCTGACCGTTGCGGTCCATGAAATCACGGAAAAGGTCTTCGAACGGCGAACCGGGAGGGAACTGGAAGTCCGGTCCCTGTCGTTCGGCGACCATTTGGCTGGTGGAAATATTTACAACACTTGGCAGAAGCTTTTCTGCCAGGTCTGCGAAACTCTCAGGAGCGGGGCGGGCATTCGCAATCTGCGAAACACTGGCCACGCCAAGGAGAACAATCACCAGTGCTGCGGTTATCTTGGTGCGCACCGGGTTGTATAATGCGTCTAGCATGTGTCTGATCCTGTTCGTTGCCGCGTTCACGGTATTTGTCATTCTCTTTGTGCAGCGCACGGCGGGGCTGTATTTCACCCGTCGCTTAAGTAACCAAATTAACTCCGACTTTGGCAGAAATTAGGCGGTACTGGGAAAAATCAAGGAATTGTAAGCACAAAATCGTGACGAGGGACTTTTGCGTTGCCGTTCCCTGATCCTGATGGCCGTTTACTAAAGCCAGGTCCGTACTGCCCATATTCCGCCAATGGCTATGACAGCGGCGATCAATCCGCCAATGCGCAACTGCGATTCAGGAATTTCCTGAACAAGCTCCATTACCCTTTTCAGGCCGCCGGGAAACAGCGTGTAAAGCATCCCTTCCAACGCGATGGCCAGAAGTATGGCTGTTGCAAGTTCCTTCATGACTAAGGACGTTCCGGCGTTTCTTTGTGATTTGTCAGACTTTCGCCAGACAAATCGAATTTATAAAAACAAAAAGGGCGACCAGCCCAATATGCAGGTCGCCCTTATGTTTTGTCTAGCGGCTTGTCGCTGGGCCAGACTTATTAAAGTACTGGAAAAACTCGCTGTCTGGTGAAAGCACCATCGTCGAGCCGTTATCAAGCGCGATTTTGTAGGCTTCGAGCGAACGATAGAATTCAAAGAATTCCGCGTCCTTGCCATACGCTTTACCCAGAATGACGTTTCGCTGACCATCGCCTTCACCACGCAGGACTTCGGCCTGACGGTTGGCTTCGGCGATGATGCCGATACGTTCACGATCAGCTTCTGCCTGGATCTTCGCCTTGAGCTCTTCACCCTCTGCACGAAGCTGTGCAGCTTCGGCAATACGCGAAGAACGCATACGGTTATATACCGCTTGCGAGGTTTCCTGCGGCAGGTCAGTACGACCGATACGAACGTCAATCAGTTCGACACCAAACTCTTCTGCCGGTTTGATCAGGGTCGCCTGGATTTTCTCCATGATCTGCGCACGGTTGTCCGAAAGAAGGGTCACAAGCGGGGCCTGTGCCAGTTCACCACGGATGACCGAGTTCAGACGCTGACCAAACAGCTGCACAAAGTTGGCAGAGTTGGTTGCACGCTGACGGAAGATCAACGGATCGATGATTTTCCAACGCGCAAAGCTGTCGACATTGACACGCTTCTGGTCAGACAGCAGAACCTGCTGAACTGGCGGATCAAGTTCGAGAATACGACGCTCGTAATATTCAACATTCTGGATCGGCAGCTTGAAATGCAGACCCGGTTCGGAAACCGCATGGACCGGATTACCGAACTGAAGAACGAGTGCCTGCTGGTCCTGACGAACGGTAAACACGCTCATCGAACCAACGACAGCAGCAATAACCAGGACGACGCCAGCGGCAATAAGTTTAGGACTTGCCATTAGTTGTTGCCTCCTGCATTCGCACGTTTCTGGACTTCCGGAAGCGGAAGATACGGGACAACACCGTTACCTTCACCGTTCTGTTCCATGATGATCTTGTCAGACTTGCTCAAGATCTCCTGCATGGTTTCCAGATAGAGACGACGGGTCGTCACATCCTGGGCCGTCAGGAAGGAATTGTAGATGGAGTTAAAGCGTTCTGCCTCACCCTCTGCTTCCTTGGTGACACGATCCTTGTATGCGCGGGCCTGCAGGACCTGACGTTCTGCTTCACCCTTTGCACGCGGGATGATGTCGTTACGGTAGGCCAGTGCTTCGTTCTGGGAACGATCACGGTCCTGACGCGCACGCTGCACATCGTTAAAGGCATCGATAACGTCGCGCGGCGGGTCCACTTTCTGCATTTTCACTTCGGCAATGAAAATACCGGACTCATAACCGTCCATGATTTCCTGAAGCAGGGTACGGGTCTGTTCTTCAACCCGGACACGGCCAACAGTCAGTGCTTCTTCAAGGTCGGTTTTACCGATGACCTCACGGATCGCACTTTCGGATGCCAGCTTGATGGTGTTTTCAGGATCACGCACGTTAAACAGGTAGGAACCTGCATCGCTGATACGCCACTGAACAACAAAATCAATATCGATGATGTTTTGGTCACCGGTCAGCATCAGGCTTTCTTCGGGCACATCACGCGATCCGTTGGACGTCACGGTGCCAGCACCGCGATAGCCAACCTCGATCTGGTTGGTCCGTTCAACGTTCGGCTTGATGACCTCGCCAATCGGGGCCGGAAGGAAGTAGTTCAGACCCGGGCCCGTTGTGCCAACCCATTTGCCAAACAGAAGCGTTACACCCTGTTCGCCCGGCTGGACACGGTAGAAACCGGTCAAAAGCCACAACCCGATCACAGCGATACCGATCAGGACAAAGCCCTTATATCCGCCGCCGCCGGGGAACAGCCGTTTCAGGCGTTCCTGGCCCTTACGAATCATTTCATCAAAATCGGGGGGCGTGCTTCCGCCGCCGCCGCCACCCGAAGGACGCTGTCCCCACGGGTTCTGGCCGCCACCGTTATTTCCGCCGCCGCCCCAGGGGCCGCCGCCCCCTTGATTATTCCAAGGCATCGAGTTTCTTCCTCTTCTTGCCGTTCGGTGTTTATCTTTGCTTACCGAGCACAGATTCTGGACTTATCAATATGTTTGCAATGGTTGCTCGGATTTGTTCGGATACGCGGAGCAAGGCAACAGGAAGATAAGAATCTTTCAATGCCTTGCGACAATGTAGTCCGTGCAAATCCGTTCAATTCGTAGGACAACCGCCAGACCTGCGAACTTCTGCGTCAAATCCCTTGACCGGGGCGCTAGCCCGCTCTAAGGCCTTTTCCTCGTATTTCGCAAGTCTTGCGGTTGCCATTACAATCATATTGATAAGCCCAGAACCTATGGCCTTATATGACAGCTTGCCTTGCAAAACAATGATACGCGCCTGCAAGTTCTGTGTGACCACGGACTTAAGCCAAAATTTGGAGACCGCAATATGACTTCGCTCAACCGTGAACAGATTACTGCCGCACTCGATGCCGTAATCGACCCGGTCGACGGCCAATCAATCACAGCCAAGGGTATGGTGCAAGGTATTGATATTCATGATGAAGTCGTCAATGTCATGATCGCAGTAGACCCGGATCGCGGTCCTGCACTGGAAGATTTACGGCAAAACGCCGAAAAGGCAGTGGCTGCTGTGAACGGGGTCACAACGGCCCGCGTGGCGCTTACGGCCGAACGCCCGAAAGAAGCTGCCAAGCAAGCTGCACCGCAATCACAGCCAAGCCGCCCGTCACAGCCGTCACAACCGGGCCAGCGTCCGCAAGGCGCGGGGCAGATGCCGCTTGAACTGCCGACCGTGCGCAGCATTGTTACCGTCGCATCGGGCAAAGGCGGGGTGGGCAAATCCACAACCTCGGTTAACCTTGCACTTTCGCTGGTGGCTCAGGGCCTGAAGGTTGGCCTGCTTGATGCCGATATCTATGGGCCGAGTCTGCCGCGCATGATGGGCCTTCGCGATGCAAAGCCGACCCCGTCCAAAGAACATCAGGGCAAAATGATCCCGCCGTCGGCCTTTGGTATGCGCATCATGTCTATCGGCTTCATGGTGGATGAAGAACAGCCGGTTATCTGGCGCGGTCCGATGGCGATGGGGGCACTTGAACAGCTTCTGCGCGATACGGACTGGGGCGATCTTGATGTGCTGGTGGTTGATATGCCACCGGGCACCGGGGACATTCAGCTTTCCATGGCACAGCGTGTGCCGGTCACGGGGGCTGTGATCGTTTCCACCCCGCAGGATATTGCGCTTTTGGACGCGCGCAAGGGGCTTAACATGTTCCGCAAGGTCAATGTGCCGGTCTTTGGCCTCATCGAAAACATGTCCTATTACAAATGCCCGGAATGCGGCCATATTGACCATGTCTTTGATCATGGTGGGGCGCACAAGGCAGCCGATGAGCTTGGCGTGCCGTTCCTCGGTGAAATTCCGCTGGATCTTAAAATCCGTTTGGGCGCCGATGAAGGCAAACCGATTGTCGATAGCGAACCCGATGGCGATCACGCCAAGGCCTATGGCGCGATTGCCGAAAAGATCGCAGCCGCGGTCGAAGAACAGGTGGGGCCGGTTAAGGCCCCCAAGAAAAAAAGCCTGTTTCCAAAGATCAATTTTAAATAGTCATACAAAAAAGGCCGCATTCGTTGCGGCCTTTTTTATTGGTCGCACTTAACGACAATCATGCGGTTGCAAAACGCCTGGCATCACCCAGCAAGCGGTACTCAAACACAGCAAGTCCACAGACCGCGATGGCCTGCGCAATTACGAATGCGTATCCAAGCATGGTAGGTGCGATGGATGGCAGGACGAGAATGCCGATGTTGGCAACCGCCCAGACAAAATTGCCAACGATAATCAGCCAGACCAAACCGGCGTTCGGCAGCTTTTGACGCCCGGTGATGATCATCAGGGCCGCACAGGGAAACAGGATCAGCCCGGCATAAAACAGAAGGGCAACGGGCAATCCAAGCCACCCGGCAAGGAACTCTGAACCGGTGGTGAGCAAAAGGCCAAAGCCAAGGCAGGTCAAAGCATCGACAATCAGTACAGTCTTCAGAAAATTCACAGTCGAGGGTGCAGACATTGTCCAATCCTTTCGGGTTGTGGTGATGTCGCAAGCTTGCCGTGAACAGGGAATGAATACGATTACCTCGGAGGTAATGTTTAATCCTTTTCTTTGGTGATAGGCTGTCTTTGCGGTCACAGAGGAAAGTGCATCAATGTCCCACGATTCGTTTGGAATGACGCTGAAAAACTGGCGGAAGCAACGCAGGCTCAGCCAGCTTGATCTTGCGGCCAATGCAGACATATCGACCCGCCATCTCAGTTTCCTTGAAACCGGTCGGTCCCGACCAAGCCGCGACATGATCCTGCATCTCGCCGAATGTCTTGATGTCCCGCTGCGCGAACGCAACGGTTTGCTGGTTTCAGCCGGGTTTGCCCCGATCTATGCCCAGCATGATTTTGAGGGCGAGGGGGCTCTGGGCATTCGCAAGGCAGTTGATCAGATATTGTCGGCCCATGAACCTTTTCCGGCGCTGGCGATGGATCGACACTGGAACATGGTGGCAGCAAACCGGATTGTGCCACTGTTGCTGGTCGGGATTGATCCGGATCTTTTGCAACCCCCGATCAATCTATTGCGACTAAGTCTGCACCCGAACGGATTGGCTGCACGGGTGGCAAATTTTGTGCAGTGGCGGGATCATTTGCAGGATCGTTTGCGGCGTCAGATTGACGTCACCGCAGACCCGGAATTGATTGGGCTGTATGACGAAGCAAAGCACTATCGCTTACCCGACCATCATGAACAGGTGATGGACGCAGTGGGCGTTGACGGGACTGACAAGGACGCGATCAATGGTCTGATCGTGCCGCTGATTCTGAAAACAGATGTGGGTGTTTTGCGATTTATCACGACGACGACGGTATTTGGCACACCGGTCGAGGTGACCCTGTCCGAACTTGCCATCGAGACCTTGTTGCCCGCTGATGAGGATACAAGCCGTGCCCTCAAGCAACTGGCATCGCTACCTCAGGCCGGATGAGAAATCAGTGAAAAGCCGATCCGATTGCATCGTCCACGGCATTGGCAATGAGGGTTTCGATTGTGCCATCCTCAACGAGTTCCGCGATGGCCTTGTTGATCAGGGCCAGTGTCGAGATGTCGGTTGACCGTCTGTTAAAGGCGATGAAGGTCTGGTTTTCATGCAGGGCGGTTTTGGCGCGAAAAACCTGGCTCTGAAGCTTGAGTTTCCTGATCCAGATATCTCCTGCTTCGCGAACAGCGATCACCGCATCAACGCGATTATTCACCAGCATTGCGAAGTTCTGGTCGTCGCCGGCGGCTTCGGACGTTTCAAACATGCCGGAATTGCGCGCTTGATCAAAGGCGTTGCCATAACTCCACCCGCGAATGACGCCAACATTCATGCCTGACAGGTCTTCAAGTCTGGAGTCACTGTCGAACTTGTTTGCCGAACGATAGATCATCAAGCTTTCGCGATGGATCGGGTCGCTAAAAGCAAATTTCTTTTGCCGTTCGAGGTTTTTATATATTCCCGCGACAGCGCCATCACCGTTTTCCAGATGAAGGAGTGCACGGCGCCAGGGGACCGGAACGATATTGATCGGTATTCCGGCGCGGGTAGCAATCGCACGCACGATTTCGGGGTAGATGCCAGCGGCATGACTGTTCGCGCTGTACATGAAAGGTGGATTGGCTTCATCCACATAGACGGTCAAGGCATGCACCCGGTTGACCGGCAAAATGATCAGCACGCCCATTAGGACGGACAATGCAAAGGTCCAGAAAAATGTCCTGCAATGTACGGGCATCCTAACCCCCATCAACACTGGTGCAGTGTGTTATATGGGGCGATCGGCCAGCTCCGACAACGGCGCGTACGCAGGTTTGAAGCCCAAGCACAAAACCCCGCCCGGTTGCCCGGACGGGGTTTTGATTTTGAGGTACGCGACGGTGACTAAACGGCTTCTGCCATGAAGGACGGCATCCAGCCTTCATTGAGGCTGCGCAGCTCAGACAGGGTTACTTTGGCATCGCCATCAATGCTCAGCGCATCACCACCGGCCTGACCGATAATGGCGGCGGCAACATTCGCGCTGCTTGCCGCATTGAGAACCTTGTCCGGATCGCGGGTGGCGATCACGTAGCGGCCCTGGTCTTCACCAAACAGCCACGCGATTTCGCTACCGCTTTCGGGCAGGAAGACGTCCGCACCGATATTGCCTGCAAGGCACATCTCGGCAACGGTGACCAGCAGGCCGCCATCGGCAATGTCATGGCAGGTCCGAACCAGACCGAGTTCGATCAGTTCATGGATGACCGTACCGGCACGCTTTTCTGCACCCAGATCAACCGGCGGCGGTGCGCCTTCTTCGCGACCTTCGATGGTCTTGAGATACAGCGACTGGCCCAGTTCACCGGTGGCCGCACCGATCATGATCAGTGCGCTGTCATCGCGCTTGAGGCCAATCGTTGCATGGTGGCCCAGATCGGAAATCAGGCCAACACCGCCAATAGCGGGGGTCGGCATGATGCCAACACCGTTGGTTTCGTTGTAAAGCGACACGTTCCCCGACACGACCGGGAATTCCAGCGCGATGCAGGCTTCGCCAATGCCCTGACAGGCGCCGACGAACTGACCCATGATGCGCGGGCGTTCCGGGTTGCCGAAGTTCATGTTGTCCGTGATGGCAAGCGGCTTGGCGCCGGTTGCAACCAGGTTGCGGTACGCTTCGGCAACGGCCTGCTTTCCGCCCTCGACCGGGTCGGCCATGACATAACGCGGGGTACAGTCGGTCGTGGCCGCAAGGCCCTTGTTCGTGCCTTCGACACGGACCACACCGGCATCGCCACCCGGACGGATTACCGTGTTGCCACGTACCAGATGATCATACTGTTCCCAGATCCAGCGACGCGATGCCAGATCCGGCGATGCAATCAGGGTTTTAAGCGCGTCGACATGGCTCATCTTGCCCGAAAGGCTTGCCGGATCGATGCGATCCTGTTTCGGGGTCGGTTCCCACGGACGATCATATTCAGGCGATGCTTCGGCCAGCGGATCAATCGGCAGGTCTCCGGCAACTTCGCCGTGCCATTTCAGAACCATGCGCTTGGTATCGGTCAGTGTCCCGATGACGGCAAAGTCGAGTTCCCATTTGTCAAAGATCGCCTTGGCGGCGTCTTCGCAACCGGGTTTCAGGACCATCAGCATGCGTTCCTGCGACTCTGACAGCATCAGCTCGTAGGGCGTCATGCCTTCTTCGCGCATGGGAACTTTATCAAGCCAAAGTTCAACACCAACGCCGCCCTTGGACGCCATTTCAAACGAGGAAGAGGTCAGACCAGCAGCCCCCATATCCTGAATGGCGACGATCATGTCGGTTGCCATCAGTTCAAGGCAGGCTTCCAGCAGAAGCTTCTCGGTGAACGGGTCACCGACCTGAACGGTAGGACGCTTTTCTTCGCTGTCATCATCAAACTCGGCCGATGCCATGGTAGCGCCATGGATGCCGTCACGGCCGGTTTTCGACCCGACATAAACAACCGGGTTCCCGATACCAGCCGCGGCTGAGTAGAAGATGTTATCGGTATCGGCCAGACCCACAGTCATCGCATTGACCAGGATGTTGCCATTGTACGATGCATGGAAGTTGGTTTCACCGCCAATGGTCGGAACGCCCATGCAGTTGCCATAACCACCGATACCTTCGACAACACCGCTCAGCAGGTGGCGGGTTTTCGGATGATCAGGCTCGCCAAAGCGAAGTGCATTAAGGTTCGCGACCGGACGTGCACCCATGGTGAAGACATCACGCATGATGCCGCCAACACCGGTTGCAGCCCCCTGATAGGGTTCGATAAAGGACGGGTGGTTGTGGCTTTCCATCTTGAAGACGGCTGCCTGACCATCGCCGATGTCAATCACACCGGCATTTTCGCCCGGCCCCTGAATGACCCAGTCGGCCTTGGTCGGAAGCGTTTTAAGCCATTTTTTCGACGACTTGTAGGAGCAGTGCTCAGACCACATGACCGAGAAAATGCCAAGCTCGTTGATGTTGGGTTCGCGGCCCATGATTTCGAGAACGAGTTTGTATTCTTCTTCGTTCAGGCCGTGTTCCTTGACCAGTTCCGGCGTGATCGGGGTGCTGTTGAAATCGTTGGAGCTCACGATGCTGCCTCCACCATGCTTTTGAACAGATTGCGGCCATCGGTGCCACCATGCATCGGATCGATTGCGTTCTCGGGGTGGGGCATCATGCCAAGGACGTTGCCTGCCTCGTTGATGATGCCGGCAATGTTGCGCTGTGAACCATTCAGGTTGGTCGCCGGATCAACTTTGCCGTCAACATCGCAATAGCGCAGAACAACGCGACCTTCGCCTTCAAGGCGGTCAAGCGTTTCGCTGTCGGCAAAGTAGTTGCCGTCATGATGGGCCACTGGATAATCGACCACGTCGCCTGCGCCATACAGGTTGGTGAAGCGCGTATCGGTGTTTTCGATTTTCAGATGCGTGTTCTTGCAAATGAATTTCAGGCTGGCATTGCGCATAAGTGCACCGGGCAGCAGGCCTGCCTCTGTCAGGATCTGGAAGCCATTGCATACGCCAAGAATGGTCACACCCTGTTTGGCGCGTTCTGCGACTGCACGCATGATAGGCGATTTTGCCGCCATGGCACCACACCGCAGATAGTCACCATAGGAAAAGCCACCCGGGACCATGATGATGTCAGTCTTGGGCAGTTCGGTGTCGCCATGCCAGACGACGGCTGGTTCGGTGCCGGTGGCCTGCTTGAGGGCCGCGATGGCGTCATTCTCCCGGTTGATGCCGGGGAAGAGGATGACAGCGGATTTCATGAAATACCGTCTCTCGATTAGTGTCCGTTACTTAATCCCGATAGACAAAGGCCACGCCGTCGCGCGGTCCCGCCCAGGTGATCAGGCCAGCTCGATGCTGTAATCTTCGATCACGGTATTGGCGAGAAGCTTCTCGCACATTTCCTTGACCTCGGCTTCGGCCTTGGCGGCATCGGTGCCATCCAGTTCGAGTTCGATGAATTTGCCCTGACGGACGTCATTGACGCCATCAAAACCCAGGCCCTGAAGGGCGTGGTGAACGGCTTTGCCCTGCGGGTCGAGAACGCCGTTCTTCAGGGTGACATGAACACGTGCTTTCACGAGAAGCTCCTTTAAGTTCGCATGCGCGGGTCTCGCGCGAGGTTCTGTTTGCAAACAAAACGCTGTTCGACACACATGGCCGACCAGCCATAAGAAAAGGCCGCGCGAGCGCGGCCTTGGGGTGTTATTTGGTTTCGTCTTTTTTAAGCTGCTCTATTTCGGCGGACTCAGGGAGGACACCGAGACGGCGTGCAACTTCCTGATAGGCCTCTTCAACACCACCGAGATCACGACGGAAGCGGTCCTTGTCCATCTTCTCGTTGGTGATCGCATCCCAAAGGCGGCAGTTGTCCGGGCTGAATTCGTCGGCCAGAACCAGCTGCGGGAAGTCACCTTCCCAAACGCGGCCGAATTCAAGTTTGAAATCAACCAGTTTCAGGCCAATGCCGCGCATCAGACCACACAGGTAGTCATTGACGCGAAGGGTCATGCCAACGATTTCCTCAAGCTCTTCGGCGCTTGCCCAGCCCAGAGCGAGGATATGTTCGTCAGATACCAGCGGATCGCCAAGATCGTCGTCCTTGTAATAGAACTCGACAATCGGGCGCGGAAGGCGTTCGCCTTCTTCAAGGCCAAGGCGTTTGGCCATCGAACCGGCAACAATGTTGCGGACCACGACTTCGATCGGAACAATTTCGCATTTCTTGCAAAGCTGTTCGCGCATGTTCAGACGGCGAATGAAGTGAGTCGGAATGCCGATTTCTGCCAGACGGGTCATGACGAATTCGGTGATCATGTTGTTCAGGACACCCTTGCCGGCAATGGTGCCGCGCTTCTGGGCGTTGAACGCCGTGGCGTCGTCCTTGAAATACTGAATGATCGTTCCGGGTTCCGTACCTTCGTAAAGAACCTTGGCTTTACCCTCGTAGATGGGCTGCTTTCTGGACATTGGCGGGATCTTTCACATCTAGGCCCACCGTCCGACGCAGCGGGCACCCTGAAATTCGCGCCCTCCGTATAGCAGTGCTTGGCGAGAAACTCAATTCCCGCTTAAGCTCTATTTATGCAAACTTGATAATCGAAATTTGCAACCGTCGCGCCAAGGCCTGTGACCGAATTTGACTTTGTGTCTAACCCATTGCGTTCGCGCCAGGTTTGCGACCATTCCACCTTATACATTGACGGGATGGAAAGGTGTTTTATCGGGTTGGCCTTCTGAAAACAGCCACACCGGGCGACGTGGCAATTCGTGTTCGCTTGTGGGAATCGCCGGAAGCCCGATCAGGGATGAACAAACGGTCTCAAATCCGATATTGCTGCGTACCAGCATGGCGTCAGCACGAATGTCGTGATGTTCGGGATCCGGGGCCTCGGTCCCGGTATCTGCCAGCAGCGCCTGCCAGGCAAACCAGTCATCGGCCTCCGGGTTTGGGGCCGGGGCACTGATAAAGCGCGGCAGGTTGCGTTTGGTGCGTGCGCTGTTTTCGGTGTCGTTCAAATCATGGGCGGTCAGAATCGACATGCCTTCGGGGATTTCTGTGATCTCGATCTTGCCAGTGCCGCGGTTGGCAAGCCAGTAGGCGTCACGGTTATCCGCAATGACCATGTTGAACGGGCGATAGGCGTCGCCGTTCAGTTCGGCAAGGGCTTGGGCGGCGTCTATGGCATCGGCGTGATCAAGCGCCTCAAGCGGGAGTTCCCCACGGGACCGTTTGCCGTCTTCTGGCCCAAGGGTGCCATAGCGGTTCAGCACGGCAGCAACCACGCCATCCTCATTCACACCAAGCCACGTGCCCCCGGCTGTTTCATCCAGCCCGGCAATTACGTCGGGCCGGTCGTCCCAGTGGCGCGCAGGCGCTTTCCAGGGGCGGTTATTCATTTCATCTCGATTGGCACCAATGATCACCGGCCAGTCATGGTCGGGGCGGCGCAAAATTATGACTGTACACATGAGCCAGATCAAAGCGTCCTAAAGCGCATTTTGTCAAATTCAAAAGTGCTGAGCAAAGGGGTGAAATCCGTGTCCTTTGTCGTCATATAAAATATGATAACTGACAGTGGCTTGCACGGTTTGATACCCATGGCATTGTAACCAAGTATCAGGAGGGATCGAAATGAGCGGATTTAATGATCGTGAACGCGGGTTCGAAGCAAAATACAGCTTTGATCTTGAACAGGATTTCCGGGTAGAGACCCATCTTTACAAAATGCTGGTCCAGTGGGCAGGCGAACAAATGGGCATGACGCCGGACGAATGTCAGGACTACACGCGCAAGATCATTGGCGAGGTTGTTGCAAACCCGCGCGAAAATGGTGTTGTGGCCTTGTTGCTGGCCGACTTCGGGCGCAAGAATATTGATGTCACAGTCTCGATATTGAACGCAAAGCTCGAGGAACTACGTCCGGTTGCGCGTGCAGAAGTTTTGGCGTGATTTGACCTTCAGGCATGTGCTTGGAAAACTTCTCGTTTGCTAATACGTTCCGGCTTTCGTATCCTAGGCGACCCAGACCGAAAATCGAGTAGGCGCAACCTTTTGGTGTGGTATCCTTCGCAGGTAGGGGAAGGAGCCGGTTAGGTAAAGAAAGGCGACAGCATTGCGTATCCTTTTGGCGGACGATCACGATCTTGTTCGTGAGGCAATCTCGCTACTGTTCCAACAGTATTTCGAAGGCTGTGAAGTGGCCGAAGCAGGGGCACTTGACCCAGCACTCGAGCACATAGAGGCGAACAATACGTTCGATCTGGTGCTGCTCGATCTGCGCATGCCGGGCATGAACGGCCTTGAAGGTTTGAAACGCACTTTGGAAAAAGTGGCCGATTCGACCTTTGTGGTTTTGTTGTCTGGTGCCTATCGCAGCGAAGATGTTCGCAAGGCGATCGAGGCTGGCGCACATGGCTTTATTCCCAAAACCCTGCGCGGGCAGGCCTTGGCCAATGCCGTGCAACTGGTTCTGGCGGGCGACAAGTACCTGCCGTCCTCGATCCTGACGGATATGGGCGATGGCATGTCTGGTTCTGGCACAGGCGAAGGCGAAAGCAGGCTGACAGGCGGCTTTGGCAACGAAGGTGATTTTGCGCGTCTTACGCCGCGCGAACGTGAAGTTCTTGCCCTGCTGTCAGAAGGTCGTCCGAACAAGGATATCGCGCGCCACCTTGACCTGCGCGAGATCACGGTGAAGTACCATCTGAAAAATATCTATCGCAAGTTGAACGTTTCCAACCGTGCACAGGCCGTGAAAATGGCGCTGGAAGACATGGCACGGTCCGGAACGTTGTAAATCTTCGCGCAAATATCCTGAATATAAGAAAACGGCCTGTGTAAAATGACACAGGCCGTTTTTCATTGATCGGTGACGATGGGCGCGATTACAGATCGCGGTTCATCGTATAGGTGCCCATATAGCTTGCCTTGTCGAGCACATGGCCTTCGATGGCGGCAAGGGCATCCGGGCCGGTAAAGGGTTCTGGCAGGTTGATCTTGTCGGTATCAAGCGCATAGACCGTGAAATGATAGTGGTGAATGATCGAGTCATTCCATGGCGGGCAGGGACCGTCATAGTCGCCATAATCACCGCCCATATCGGTATCGCCAGCAAACCAGTCGGTATAGTTGTTCAGTCCTGCCGTGCCATATGGCTTGGTGCCGGGCATCTTACCTTTGGGCGTTACACCGTTGGACGCGACACCTTCTTCAAGCTTTGTGATGCTGGCCGGGATATTGACCAGAACCCAGTGAAAGAAATCCACACGCGGCAGGCTTGCCGGGACTTCCTTGCCTTCGATATTGACGTCTTCGCCCGATGACGGGACATCCGGGTCATGGCAGATCAGGGCAAAGGATTTTGTGCCTTCGGGGATGTCGGACCAGCTCAGTTCAGGGCTGATATTGTCCGATGTTTCAAACCGGCCCTCGGCCGGAATTTTACCAAAGGCGAACTTGGTGGGGATCGGCGCGCCGTCTTCCCATCCCTTGATGCTGAGTTTCATTGCGATGCCTTTCCTGTAGTTGCCATTTCTTGATGAGGTTGCCGTGTTCGATATAGATCAGCATCCAAAGCGCGCAATGTCAAAGGGCGGTGTTCCGGGGGTATGAAATGAAAAAGCCCCGGCCAGATGACCGGGGCTTTGAAGGCAGATTGCAGTATTCTGCTTAGTCGGCAAACACACGGGCAAAGATCGTGTCGACATGCTTGGTGTGATAACCAAGGTCAAACAGCGCTTCGAGCGTGTCCATCGGAATACGCGCGGTAACATCTTCGTCGGTTTTGAGAAGCGACAGAAGATCACCTTCACGGTTCCAGACCTTCATCGCGTTGCGCTGAACGATGCGGTACGAATCTTCGCGCGAAACGCCATGCTGGGTCAGGGTCAGCAGAACACGCTGCGAGAAGACCAGACCACCCATCTGATTGAGGATCTCGTCCATGCGTTCCGGATAGATGACGAGGTTCTCGACAACGTTGGTCAGACGCATCAGCGCGAAATCAAGCGTCACGGTCGCATCTGGGCCGATATTACGTTCGACCGAGCTGTGCGAAATGTCGCGTTCGTGCCAAAGGGCAACGTTTTCCATTGCCGGGATCGCCATCGAACGCACCAGACGCGCAAGGCCGGTCAGGTTTTCGGTCAGAACCGGGTTGCGCTTGTGCGGCATCGCCGAGGAACCTTTCTGGCCCTTGGAGAAGAACTCTTCCGCTTCGCGTACTTCGGTGCGCTGCAGGTGGCGGATTTCGGTTGCCAGATGCTCAATCGAAGATGCAATCACACCAAGGGCAGCGAAATAGGCCGCATGACGGTCGCGCGGGATGACCTGGGTCGAAACCGGTTCCGGCTTCAGGCCAAGTTTCTCGGCGACATGTTCTTCAACACTCGGATCGATGTTGGCGAATGTGCCAACCGCGCCGGAGATCGCGCAGGTCGCGATTTCATCGCGGGCCGCAACAAGACGATCACGGTTACGTTTGAATTCCGCATAGAAGGTGGCAAGCTTAAGGCCAAAGGTCACCGGCTCTGCGTGGATGCCGTGCGAACGGCCCATGCAGGGGACGTCTTTGGTTTCATAGGCGCGCTTTTTAAGGGCGGCCAGAAGCTTGTCCATGTCTTCAAGCAGGATGTCGGTTGCCTGGGCAAGCTGCACGTTAAAGCAGGTATCAAGTACGTCGGAGCTGGTCATGCCCTGATGGACAAAGCGGGCTTCTTCGCCAACCTGTTCGGCCAGTTCGGTCAGAAACGCGATCACATCGTGTTTGACTTCGGCTTCGACGGTGTCAATGCGGTCGATGCGGTCCTGGGTATAGGGCTTGTCGCCTTTTTCCCAGACAAGCTTGGCGGATTCTGCGGGGATAACACCCAGTTCGGCCAGTTTGTCAGCAGCGTGGGCTTCGATTTCGAACCAGATACGGAACTTGTTCGCCGGTTCCCAGATGGATGTCATCTGCGGACGGGAATAACGGGGGATCATGCGGTCGCCTCCGGGCAATATGGTTGGGTGCCGGATAAGGATCTCGATGATCGGAATGCGTAATCAATTGCACGATCACGGCGCCGGCACGCTTTCACGGGGTCGGATAGTCCATTCCGCGCAAATTGGCAACCCTGCAGACGGGTATGGCAGGATTGTGAAAGCGATTTTACCCATCAGAAGCTTGTGCGTTGTTAGAAAAATAGCAACTTATTAGGAATATACCGTGTAAGCAGGCACGATGTATGTGCGAGATGCGGTTAATCCGAACGCGAAGTGGGCAGAATTTGTATGGCGCGTGAACGCGACGAGGCCAAAGAACATCAGAAAGATCTGACCAGGGTCCGCAAAAAAGATGCGAACTATCTGGCGGAACTGGTGGAGCTTGGGATAGCGCTTTCGGCATCGCAAGGCCGTGAAGAGCTTAACCAGAAAATCCTTATGGCCGCGCGCAACTTCACCAATGCGGATGGTGGGTCGCTCTATCTCGTTAATCGCGAGGAAAGCGAACTTCATTTTCGCATCATGGTCAATGATACGCTTGAGACGTTCTTTGTTTCGGGCCGGGAAAGTGAAAAGCCGTTCCCACCCTTGCAGTTGTATGACAGCCAGGGCCGACCCAACTATGCCAATATCGCGACCTATGTCGCACTGACCGGCAAGGCGATCAATATTGATGATGCCTATAGTGCCGAGGGGTTTGACTTTACCGGTACCCGCGCCTTTGATGCCAAAACAGGGTACCGGTCCAAATCCTTCCTGACCGTACCGCTTAAAAATACCAGCGGTGTGGTGATCGGTGTCTTGCAGTTGATCAATGCGCGCGATGATGCGGGCAATGTGATTTCCTTTGATCCGGCGATTGAACCAATCATCAATGCGCTGGCCAGTCAGGCAGCGGTTGCGATTGAAAACAGCCGCCTGCTGGTTGCGCAGCGCGACCTGATGGAAAGTTTCGTCCGTGTTCTTGGGCACGCGATTGATGCCAAATCCCCGCATACCGCAGGTCACTGTTCGCGGGTTCCGATCATTGCGCGCATGCTGGCCCAGGCGGCCGTGGATGACCGGGATGGCACATTTTCCAATTTCTATCTGACAGATATGGAATGGTACGAGCTTGACCTGTCGGCCTGGCTTCATGATTGCGGCAAGATCGTTACGCCCGATCACGTCATGGAAAAGGCGACCAAGCTTGAGACCATCCATAACCGCATCCACGAGGTTCGCACGCGCTTTGAAGTTCTGCGGCGTGATGCCGAGATCGAGATGCTTAAACGCAAGCTTGATGGCGAAGACCCCGATCAGTGTGAAGCCGAATTCGCAAAGCGAGTGTCAGATCTAGAAACCCAGTTCGCGTTGGTCGCTGATGCCAATATCGGCGATGCGGAACTTGATACGGATGCGATCTTTGCCCTGCACGATATCGGCGAGCAGAAATGGACCCGATACTTTGACCGGACAATCGGCCTGTCATGGGCAGAACATGAACGACTAAGCGATTCCGAACTTGCCGAACTGCGCGAACCCGGCATGGAAAGTCTTTTGATGGATCGGGAATTCGACATTTATGACGGCTTTAACCGTGGCGAGGTCTATAACCTGTCGATCCCAAGCGGCACTTTGACGTCCGAAGAACGTCAGGTGATCAATGATCATGTCGTCATTACGCAGGACATGCTGGCCCAGCTGCCATATCCCAAGGAACTGCAGCGTATTCCCGAAATTGCCGGGAACCACCATGAAAAGATGGACGGGTCGGGCTATCCGCGTGGCCTGACGGGCGAGGATATGGGAATCCTTGAAAAGGTCATGGTGATTGCTGATATTTTCGAAGCCTTGACCGCAGTTGACCGCCCCTATAAACGCCCCAAAACCCTGTCGGAGTGTATCTCGATCCTCGCGGACATGCGCGACAAGGGGCAGATCGACAGCGACCTGTTCGAACTTTTCCTGACCAGTGGCATGTATCAGGAATACGGGCGGAAGTATTTGCGCGAAGATCAGTGCGACGATGTGGATGTCCATCAGTTCGTCCTGACCCCAGGCACGGCTTAGATGTAATTTACCTGACAGTTTTTGTAATGTTTGCCAATCACATCAGATAGGCGTTGAGAAAAGCGCGGTAAGCCGCTACGGGTTATCCCTTAGATGGTTCTTCCGGATACATGGCATCTCAATGCTTGAAAACAACAATGTCCTGGCATTTGCAATTGCGCTCGTTGGTTTGTTGCAGGCCGGTTTTCTGTTCCTGGTTTTACGAAACGAAGGCAAAAGCGCCTGGCATGTAAATCGCTGGATGATGGTCTTTCTGCTTGCTGTTAGTGCATCTTTCCTGCGCGACATCATTTTATTGTTTGGCGGGACAGCAATCGCATTGATTTTGGAACCGGTCCTGTTTAGTGCCTATTTTGCGCTCGGACCGGCCATGTATCTCTATTTCCGTGAATTGTCGGGGCATTCTGACAACCATCCTTGGAAGCATTTTTTGGTGCTTCCCTGCGTCTGCCTGATCGCCGGGGCGATGATCGGCCTCGTCTTTTTCCATCATGGCGACGAAATACTGGCTGGCAGCCCCCTTCACATCACATTTGCCAATGATCTGATTGCCAGCGTCATTGCAACCTGCTTGTTGATCGGATTGTTTGGCTTTGCGGTTTGCTATCATGTGGCACTGAGCCGCTGCGTCTATGCCAGTGCCCGTCAACTCAGATTGGCCGGTGATCATCACAGCATGATGCGCAGGCGATGGAGCCTGAATGTTGTTATATGTCTGCATGTTGTGCTTGTGGCGTTTATCCTCTCACAGGTTGTCCAGCTTGTGGCGAGTGACATGCATTGGTCGAATTTCTTGATCAATATTGGTTTTGTCCTAACCCTTTTGCGGTTGAGTTTTTTACTGGCAAGCCAGCCTTTCCGAACGGGCAAAAACAACCCGGAAAAGAAAGCGCGACCGCAGAAGATGACAAATCATTCGGCTCCGCAGGATGACTACGCTGATGTCATTTGCGCAAAGCTTGATCGGATCGTTGCTGATCAAAGGACGCTTTTTGACCCGCTTCTAACGATGCCAAAGCTCGCGGCAACAATCGGTGTGACGCCCAATCAATTGTCACATGTCCTGAACAATGTGATCGGTCAGTCCTTCTTTGAGTTCGTTAACACCGTGCGTGTGCATGAAGCGGCGCGATTGCTGTGTGAGGAGCCAGATCGCAACATTCTCGACATTGCAATGACCGTGGGCTTCAATTCAAAATCGACATTCAATTTGGCTTTCAAGCGCGCGACGGGTATGACACCAAGTCACTATCGTATTCAGGCCATCACCGAACCAGATCGCTTGGATATGGGGGCTTGCTTCAGGTTGACGCCAATCACTCCGATCAGAAATTGAACCTCGGATCCCAATGGACATAGCAGAATGACCACAGAGATCTCCAAACTTGTTCTGATGATCATTGCCATTTTGGGTTTGGCGCAGGCAGGTTTTCTGATGTTGCTGCTTCGCCATGAAGGCAAGCGCGCGTTTCGCGCCAATCGCTGGTTGATGGTTTTTGCTTTTGCATCTTGTCTGAGCTTCATCGAAGATATTACCGATGTTTTCCTGACTCCGAAGTGGATGTTGATAGTTGCGCCGGTTTTCATGGCGATGACCTTTGCCTTCGTGCCGTCCATTTATCTGTACTTCCGCGAAATTGCAGACCGACCGGTATCAAGACCAATTTACCATTTCGTGGTTTTACTTCCGGTTCTGGCGGCAACGTCCGGAATGGTGTGGATTCTGTTTGATCAGTTCGTGCCAGAAATCATTCATGGCACCGATATCGATATCGATATCGCCCTTGATCAACACATCCTGCTGTCGGTTTTACTGATGAGTGTCTTTGTCGGGCTTTATGTGCAACTTTTTGCCTATATGCCCAAGATATGGAAAGTCGGGCTTGGCTATCTGCGACAGGCGGGTGAACAACTTGGCGCGGATAGCGCTGCTTTGCGCCGCTGGATACAGGAGATACTGATCGGGATCACTGCCATTTTCGTGATCTTCACAGTTACGTCGGTGATCGACCTGTTTGTTGAGGATGGAACATGGCTGACCACCATTGTTCAGGGTAGTTTTGCGCTTGTATTTTTCCGGATGTGTCATCTTTTGGCATCGAACCCCGCCCTGTTTGTTCAAGCCGACTGGACGTCTGAGGATGACTTTCACGCCGATGTATCTGAGCCTGCCCCTGCGCGGAACGCGAACCCGGGATCTTCAGAACCAGCCGGAAATAATGTGCGAGGGTTTCTTTATCATGAGGATATTGAACGGATAGCCGCACGGCTTGGTCGGGTCGTCAATGAAACTGACATTCTGTTTGATCCGCTGTTGTCGATGCCAAAGCTTGCCGATGCCATCGGGGCCACACCCAATCAGCTTTCACATGTCCTCAATCAGCATCTTGGCAAGAGTTTCTTTGATTTCGTCAATGAAGCTCGCACGCGTGAAGCGTCCCGATTGCTGATCTGCGAACCTGATCGTACGATCCTTGATATCGCGACAAGTGTAGGATTCAATTCCAAGTCGACTTTCAATCTGGCGTTCAAAAAAATCATCGGTAAGACACCAAGTGCCTATCGGGTGGAATATGTCAAAAAAACAAACACTTAGCGCGTCTGAATGATCATCCGTACCTCAGACGGGGCGTCTGTCGGTTCGATACTATAGAACCGGACGCCAGCAATTTCATGACAGCGCATGTTCGAAGCATCTCATCATTTCAAGGTGTTTCAAAAAATGTCTGTTTCTATCTATTTACGCCGTATTGGCGATGTTTTGGTTCTGACCGGGCTTGGTTTTTGCAGTGCTGCAATCATAATGATGGTCGCCCTTCCGTCTTATGCACAGCAGGCCAAAAAGGAAATTCTCCGCGAGCAGGTCAACCCGAAAACTGGTGATAGCCTTGATCCGTGGTTTGGCGGTAACTGGCAGTTCGGTGCGTTTGGTTCTGTCAGCAACAATCCGTATCGCGGTACAGATAGCGTCGATATGGGTTTGCTGCCGCTGGTTGCCTATGACGCAGAACGCATGCACATCGGCATTGATGGTGTGGATATCAAGTTCTTCCAGAATGACTATTTCTCGGCATCCGTCATCGGGTCGCTTCGCACCGAACCGTTTGAAAACGACGATGGCAACTACCTGCGTGGTATGAAAGAACGCGATATGGCCTATGAAGCCGGTCTTGGTTTTTCTGCACGGATTTGGCGTGGCGAATTGGTCGGTAACTATCTGACGGATGTTAATGATGCCCATGACGGTCACCAGATTGATGTCAGCTATTTCGTCCCGGTCCAATGGGGTGATGTGAACTTCAACTGGGGGGCCGGTGTTGGCTGGCAAAGTGAAAAGCTGGTCGATTACACGGTTGGCGTTCGCCGAAACGAAGTCCGCAGCGACCGTGCCTATTACGCACCTGATGCGGCCTTTGTACCCCATCTTGATTTGACGGTGGCTTATCCGATTACTGAAGAGCTCAATCTGATCGGGACCGGCGGGTTCCAGTACCTGACCGATGAATATACCGACAGCCCCCTGATTGATGAAGACTACATCATGAGTGTCGGTGTCGGTCTGGTGTACACCTTCTGATCTGATGTCCGATTAAACCAGGCCAAGCGTCTTGAAGGAATTATACCCCGCGCGGCTGATGATGATGTGATCATGAACCGTGATTTCCATCGCCTTGGCCGCGTCGATAATCTTGCGAGTCATGTCGATGTCACCCTTTGACGGGGTGGCATCGCCGCTCGGATGGTTGTGCACCAGAATAAGGGCGGAGGCATGTAGTTCAAGCGCACGCTTGATGACTTCGCGCGGATAGACAGGCGTGTGGTCGACCGTGCCGCGTTGATGGCATTCATCGGCAATCAGCCGGTTTTTGCGATCGAGAAACAGCAGGTGCAGTTCCTCGTTCTTAAGATGCCCGATCCGGGCCCGGCAATAATCAATCAGCTGTTCCCAACTGGCGATCACCGGCAATTCCATCGCCCGTTCACGCGATAGATGCAGGGCACTGGCTTCGGCGATCTTGATGGCGGCAATACCGGCATCCCCAAGACCCTTGGCGGTTTTAAGGTCTTCGGGGCGGGCAGCCAGAACATTGGCAAAGCTGCCAAATTGCGCAATCAGGGATTTTGCCAGCGGTTTGACATCCCCGCGCGGCATGGCCATGCACAGCATCAGTTCAAGCAACTCGTAATCGGCAAGGGCGGTGGCACCCCCCTTGATAAACCGATCCCGCAGCCGTTGGCGATGCCCGTGATAATGTGGCTTTGTTGCTTTTGTTTTTTCGGACTGGGGCGCGTCAATCCCCGACGCCAAGGGTGTTCCCGCGACGTGCGTGGGGCGGGCCTGATCAAAGAAGACCCGCGTGCCATCATCAATTTCCGATGAGGTCTGTTGGGCAGGACTGGAAGCAGCTTTGCGATCTTGTTTTTCGCTCAAATCTGCTTCCCCTTGTTTCGTGCCCGTTACTCGGCGGCCTTGTCGAGGTTGTAGGGCGGCTTTTCCAGACCGGCGGGGGATCGGGTAAATACTTCAAACCCGTCTTCCGTCACGCCGAGCGAATGTTCAAACTGTGCAGACAGTTTGCGGTCTCGCGTTACGGCTGTCCAGCCATCGGGCAAAATTTTACACGCATAGGTTCCCTGGTTGATCATCGGCTCAATCGTAAAGATCATGCCCGGTTCCAGAACCAGCCCTTCGCCCGGCTTGCCATAATGCAGGACATTCGGCGCATCGTGGAACACCTGCCCAAGCCCGTGACCACAGAAATCACGCACCACCGAAAAACGCTCGCTTTCGGCATAGGACTGGATGGCATGGCCAATATCGCCAAGGGTCGCGCCCGGCTTAACGGCATTGATCCCGCGCCAAAGCGACTCATAGGTCACATCAACAAGACGCTGGGCCATGACTTTCGGTGTGCCAGCGATATACATGCGCGACGTATCGCCATACCAGCCATCAAGAATGACCGTAACATCGATATTCATGATGTCGCCATTGGCCAGTTTCTTGTCGCCGGGAATGCCGTGGCAGACGACATGGTTGATCGAGGTGCAGGTCGATTTCGGAAAACCGCGATAGCCAAGGCAGGCCGAGATCGCGTTGTGGTCACGGATATATTCATCACACAGGCGATCCAGTTCGCCCGTGGTGACACCCGGAACCACATGCGGTGTGATCATATCAAGCACTTCTGCTGCCAGCTTGCCAGCGGCGCGCATGCCTTCAAATGCTTCGGGGCCGTGAAGTTTGACTGTTCCGTTCGCCACCCGAAAATCTCCTTAAACTCGGCTAGGTATATAACTGTTTTATAGCCCAATGACATAAAGCCACCGGCCAGAATTGGCAAGGATTGGCTGATATGCGCGGGGTTTGATGCTTATAGTCCGGTGATCGGAAGCGGGTTTCGAACCGTCACGGCACTGGTATCAATCGCGCAGTCATAGGCAATGGCCTCAACCCCGCTGTTTCGTGCTGCCTTGAACCGTTCACCGTAATGCGGGTCGATGTCGGTGGCCAAGGTAAAGCGATCACAATCGGTGCGCTGGATCAGGTAAAACATCACCGCCCGATGGCCCTCGGCAACCATATCGGCCATTTCATCGAGGTGCTTTGCCCCGCGTGTGGTGACCGCATCGGGGAATTCGGCAAGACCTGGAACGTCTTCATCGCGTTTGAGATGAACGTTTTTGACCTCGACATAACAAAGGCCCTTGTCCGGATCGGACAGCAGGATATCAATCCGTGAATTCTTGCCGTATTTGACCTCGCGCTTAAGGCTTTCATAGCCTGTCAGTTCGGGAATTGTCCCGGCAAGGATTGCTTCTTCGACAATGGCGTTGGGGTGCGCTGTATTGATGCCGATCCACGCATCGCCGATCTGGCAAAGCTCCCAGCTGTATTTCAGTTTACGTTTGGGATTGTCTGATTGCGACAGCCAGACATCAATCCCCGGCTCCTTAAGCCCGATCATCCCGCCCGGATTGGCGCAATGGGCGGTAATCACGTCGCCACTGTCGAGCTCAATATCGGCGAGAAACCGTTTGTAGCGTTTGATCAGCTTGCCATGGATCAGGGGCTGGGGAAGTTGCATGTCGACCTTTCGGGAATTCTATCCTGACAGAAACTGTCATGTGACGGGCGTTATCAGACTGCCAATTTCGCGGCAAACAGGTCATACATCAACCCCTTGCAGCCACAACCCTTTAGCGGAGCCATCATGCGTCAAAGCCTGCGCGATAAAATCATTGCTGTGTGCGACAAGAAAATCGCGCAAAAGGGACCGGAAGTCGGCCTGTCATTCTATGCGTTCTTTGCCAATCGCAATGATGACCCGGACACATTGATGGAGGCCGCAACCTGGTGGATCAAAACCCACGAACTTGACCACTTTGAAAAGGCGACCAAGATCCGCGAGATGGTCTCAGCCGGGAAGTGATCCCGGCCTGATCCGGCTTTATTGCTTTTTCGCGTCATCACCGAGGAAATCAACAAGGCTGACCTGACCCGTTCCACGGCGCAGCGGTTTGGGTTGGCTTTCATCCGGGGCCCAGGCGGTCAGATAAATCACCTGAAACTTGGCATGGATGCGGCCATCAGGGCGCGCATGGCGTTCGTGATAAATCGCCGCTGCCCGCGCAAGCGTGCTGCGTTTGGTGAATTTCTTGGATCGTTTGGCGATCAGGTTGCTTTCACCCATCCCCGAAAGATCCCGCATTAGTTTCAGGGCATCGGGATAGTCGATATAGATATCATCGGCATCGACCACCGGCAGGGCAAAGCCGCTGCGCTGCAAAAGCGCCCCGGCATCCTTGACGTCGACGAACGGTGAAACGCGCGGTGATACGCCACCTTCTTCCTCGGCCTCTGCCGTCATCAGCGCTTCGCGCAAGTCCTTAAGCGTCTCACCGCCGAGCAGGCAGGCAAGGAACAACCCGTCGGGTTTCAGCGCGCGGCGTGCCTGTAACAACATGCCGGGCAGGTCATTGACCCAGTGAAGCGACAGGTTGGACAGGATCAGATCAAGTGATCCTTCGGCAAAGGGCAGGAACTCCTCGTCGGCGACCAGCGTGCCTTTGCTGTTTTTGGCCTGTGCGGCCTTGGCATAGCCCTGCGAAATGTCGCTTTGATACAGCGTTTCAATGCCGCCGCGGGTGCCGATGATCTGGCCCAGCTCACCACTATGGCAGCCAAGATCGACCGCCAGCGGGAATTTACGGGTGGTGTCATCAAGGCGATCGGCAAGGCGTTCGGCGGTTTCGGCAAACAGGAAATTATAATCCTGTGCCTTGATCGCCGCGCGGTCGCGGCGCAGTTTCAGGATGTCTCGATCAAAGACGGTGATCGGATCGGCCATGGGGCGGGAAGCTCCGGCTAAGTCAGTTAAACAGGTTACGACTTAGATAGAGGCTCTTTCCCCAAGACGCAATCAACCTTCTGCGCCGCCTGCCATACGCATCGGGAATACGCCCCGACGCAGGACCCAGCGTGACGGGCTGAAGCTAAGAAGGCGTTCGGCACCAACGAATTGCGCGACCATGGCGCCACTCATCACAATCTCTGCGGTGCCGGTCAGTTGCAACATGTCACCAGTGGTAAAATCGACAAACACCAAGCCTGCCAGCGGATTGATCACAAGATTGCCCAGCGTGTTGAAGAACCGGTTTCCGGCATAATCGGGAATGATCAGGGCACCCGTATCGTCAATTGTGACAAAGCCGGGCGGGCCGCCGCGATGGGAAACATCGACTTCGCGCCCACGATCCGGCGCAGCGTTATCGACATAGGACGCGATAAAAAACGTATCACTCCGGGAGATGAAGTCGCGGACATCCTTGGTCAATGTCACACCCGTTTGTGGTGACTTCCGCAAATCTTGGCTTTGCAGATCTTCCACATCCGGTGCGAACGCAAGGTTGCGCGGATGGATGTATTTCGGACAATTGCCAAAACTGTGACCGACCTTGACGTCAAAGGATGTCTCATTCCGGCGTGAAATTGTCCCATTCAGACGGTTTCTGCGCCGTGTGTGCAGTTCGATCCCCAAAAGACCGATACCATCACCGTCATTCAGGCCGATATCTGCCGGATCGGTTTGATCGCGGGGTAACGTCACGGACAGGTGATAGGGATCGGTCGCAAAAAGGAAACCCGGACGGTTGGCACGAAGCGTTGCCCATGGATTGTCATCACCATCAACCGTGCCCAGCACGGCAAAGGGCAATTGCGGATAAAACAGGCGATGTTGTTCGATCATGTGATCGCGCAGCACCTTGCGCCCGACCTCCTCCATGCGGGCACCAACGCCAAGGATTTCCTGAAGGCGCACTTCCCCGGGATGCCAGGGCGATGGGGTGCGCCCTGGCATTTTTTGGGGGGCAGTGCGGTGGGTGGTCGTATCAGAATGATCAGACATCTGGGGCTGCTTTGTCTTAGGGGGCAAGGTGGCGCTGTGGCGCAGTGGCGCAGTGGCGCAAGAAGGGTGCTTGATCAGGCAGATTTCAGCATTTCTTCTGGCGCATGCATGAATGGCACAAAACCCGGTAGGTCTTCGATGCGTTTCAGCCAATCGCGCACTTTGCCATAGGCTGCCAGATCGACATTGCCCTCGGGGGCGCGGGCGACGTAGCTGTAGAGTGCGACATCGGCGATGGTCGGGTGGCTTGCGGCCAGCCAGTCATTGGTTTTCAGGTGGTCTTCGATATTGCCAAGCACCGCGTGGGCGCGCGAGATGACTTCATCTGCGTCAAACGGTGCACCAAACAATGTGATCAGGCGTGCCGCAGCCGGACCAAAGGCGATCTGTCCGGCGGCAATCGAAAGCCAGCGCTGAACACGTGCGGCACCCTCAGCATCTTCGGGAAGCCAGTTGGTCGCGCCGGTTTTTTTCGCCAGATAAACCATGATGGCGTTGGAATCCGTGATCACTTTATCGCCGTCTTCGAGGACAGGGACCTGACCGAGGGGATTGAGTTTCAGGAATTCAGGCGATTTATGTGCACCATTGGCAAGGTCGACCCCAACCAGTTCATGTTCAAGGCCCATAAGACCAAGGAACAGGCGGGCGCGGTGGGCGTGACCGGAAATCGGATGGTGATAAAGTTTCATGTCAGCTTTCCTGGAAAGAGGGGAACTGACGCGATGATGTCTGTTTCGATAAAATTATGGAATAATCGAATTATGCAATTTATTATTCCGATTATTGCAATAATTAGCTGACTGCAAGGTGGCGCGAATGGACCGTTTCAATGCCATGAATATCTTTGTGCGCGTGGCTGAGGAGCAGGGTTTTGCCGCGGCTGCCCGTTCACTCAATATAAGCCCGGCGGCGGTGACCCGCACAATCGCGCAGCTTGAACAGATCATTGGCGCACGTCTTCTGGTTCGGACCACCCGTTCGGTTACCCTGACGGACGCAGGTGTTCGCTATCTGGCGGATTGCAAGCGACTTCTAAGTGACCTGAAAGAAGTCGAGGCCGCAGCAGGCGGGGCATATGCCAAGCCAAGCGGGATGTTGACCATCACTGCACCGGTTCAGTTCGGGCAGATGCATGTCGCCCCGATTGTCGGGCAATATCTTGATGCCTATCCTGATATGCGCGCACGCCTTTTGCTGTTTGATCGTATCGTCAATATTGTCGAGGAAGGCATCGATCTTGCGGTGCGTATTGGCGAGCTTGCCGACTCAACGCTGAGTGCTGTGCGGATCGGGCAGGTGTCCCAGACCGTTTGTGCGTCGCCAGAATACTTCGCCAGACATGGAATGCCCAAGACGCCATCGGACCTTGCGGGGCACCGAATTGTTGCCACCACCGGATCATCAGCGCGTCTGGACTGGCAATTCAAATCACCGGATGGCAGTGGCCGTAAAATCAACGTGTCACCGGATGCCAGATGGCAAACCAATTCAATAGAAGCCGCACGAAACGCCGCCCTTGATGGTTGGGGTATTGTTCGAATGCTGTCCTATCAGGCGGCACCGTTTATTGATGATGGCCGACTGGTCGCCGTGCTGGAAGACTGCGCCCTTGAGCCAGTGCCAATTCATCTGGTCCATCCCGAAGGCCGCAACGCCCCGGCGAAGGTCAGGGCATTTATCGACATGGCCGCAGAAAAACTGCGGGCAAATCCATTGTTTGATTTTGGCTAATTCAATCCCTGCGTGTGGTATGTTGTTGCCGATTTAAAGGTGATCGCGGAATTCAATGCAGATGATCGACTGGTTTCGAACGGCGACAACCATGGGCATCAATGCCATTCTGCCGCCGCGTTGCGGCGGGTGCGGTGAGGTAACCGACACCACCCATGCTGTCTGTGCCGATTGTTGGGCGGGATTGCGATTTATCTCCGCACCGCATTGTTCTTGCTGTGGCTATCCATTTGAACTGGATGATGGTGTGCCGGGCAGTGGTGACAACATTGACGGTGGCCGCATGTTGTGCGCGGCCTGTCTGCAAAAGAAACCGGCCTTTGATCAGGCGCGGGCAGCACTAGTCTATGATGATTACAGCCGCGACTACCTGTTGCGATTCAAGCATGCGGATCGTGGTGATCTGACGCCACTTCTTGCGCGATGGGTTTATCAGGCGGGCAGCGGTATCTGGGATCAAGCCGACCTGATCGTGCCGGTGCCGCTGCATCGAAGACGGCTTTTGAAACGGCGTTATAACCAGTCGGGACTTTTGGCCGCAAAGCTTGGGCGCATGACGGGCGTGCCATGGGATGGGCTGGTTCTGGCCCGTCACCGCAACACAAGAAGCCTTGGCGGACTGGGGCCGTCTTCACGCAAACGCGAAGTTGGCGGGGCATTTGTTGTCGATGAAGTCCGTGCCGAGAAATGCAATCTTGCTGGCGCGCGGGTTGTATTGATCGACGATGTGCTGACCACCGGGGCGACGGCCAACGCCTGTGTTCGGGCGTTAAGGCAATCAGGTGCCATGCACGTATCTGTGATCACAGTTGCACGTGTCGTGCGATGACGCATTCTATTAATTCTGATATACAGCGCTCATCTGAACACAATTTCGCACCGTACCAGACGCAGTAGACCCGATAATCCGGGGCATTCGCGATGATCGGTTGCCAAAGAAAGGATGTATGCCACATGGCAAAAGTTGAAGTGTATGCCACCGAATGGTGCCCGTATTGCAAGCGTGCGCGCAAGCTGCTTGAGGAAAAGGGTGCCAAATACCAGCTCATCGACGTGATGATGGAACCGCGCCGCAAGAAAGAGATGATGGATCGTGCCAATGGCAAGCACACTGTGCCGCAGATCTTCATCAATGACGAACATATTGGCGGCTGTGACGAACTGATGGCGCTCGAAGCTGCCGACAAGCTCGAAGCCAAACTGTCTGCCTGAGAGCCAATTGGCTGATTAACGGCAATAGTCATACAAAACCCCGGCCATTTTGGCCGGGGTTTTCATTTGTCTGATGATTGTGGTGTTAGCCGAATGTGGCTTCCATTTCCTTGCGAAAGGCAATCGCCGGGTCCTTGGCATCAAATTCGACATCATCCCAGGTCAGGGTTTGATCCATCGCCACCGGGCGCTTGATCTTGAGATGATGCGCAAGCCCGATGGGCAGGGCACTGCGCGCTTTTGATGTCAGGGCCGGCATCAGTTTGCCATAGACTGTATAGCCGCCCTCGCCATCAAGCATTTCACCGGGCTTGAGGTCACGCTTGGCGGTGGCGACCGCGTCACCCGACCAGGCACGCGATGTGCCGGTGGCCTCCCCGCGCAGGGCGGCTGAGGCCACCGAAATGCCAAGTTCCAACCCGATCAGGTGATAGGGTTTATACATGGTTGAATATTGTCCGCTTGGGTCTGTCAGAAGGCCATATTCATTAAAGCAGCGCGCGACATATTCGCTGGGGGCCTCAAAGGTCACATAAACGCCCCAGCGCAGATCGCGAAACACCGGACGGGTATCGCGTTCAAGGCTTGAAACCACCTCGACCGTGCCTTTGCGATCAAGGATCCCACCACTTTCACGCGGGCATAGAAGACGGGGCAGATCGTCAACGCCACAGGCCGGGAACTGCAATCCGCAATCCTGCGGCACAAGATCACAGGCATTGGATACAGCCGCCATTTCAATGGCGGACTTGGTGCCATCAAGGAAGCTGTTGAAAATTTGCGGGTTCATGCCGCCCGCCTGCGCCTGTTCGGGTGTCAGGCCATAGTGATGCCAGACATCATCGGGCGTGACATGATGATAGATCGGAAGATATTTGGTGCCCTTGCCTGCACAGGTCACGGGCAGGCCAATTGCACGTGCCCAATCAACCATTTCCGAAATCAGGGCCGGTTGATCGCCATAGGCCATGGAATACACAAGGCCTGCGGCCTCGGCCCGTTTGGCAAGAAGTGGGCCGGCAAGGACATCGGCCTCGACATTGACCATGACGATATGGCGGCCATATTCGATGGCCCTAAGCGCAAAGCGAATACCGGCTGCGGGACTTCCGGTGGCATCAATGATGACTTCAAGCCCGTCGGCGGCGATCAGGGCATCGGCATCCTCGGTGATCCAGGTGGTGCCATCGCGGTAAGCCGATGCGCTGTCCTTTGCCGCGAACTGATCATCTGACCAGCCGACACGGCGCAAGGCGGCCTTGGCGCGGTCGATACTCAGATCAGCAATGCCCAGAACGTGATAGCCCGGATGGTGTCCGGCCTGACTTAAAAACATCGATCCGAATTTGCCGGCGCCGATGATGCCAACTCGTACGGGATTGCCTTCATCTGCGCGCTTGCGCAGTTTTGTATCAAGGTTCATTGGCGTTCCTCCCAGACAGGAAACTTGTCGTTCTTATATGGTTCTGCCTTTGCAACGCGGGCGGGGCATTGGCAGATTTTTTGAAGTAGTTGGGGATTGGTGGTGCGAAGGGCGACGAAAAGGCGGGCTGTTGGTGGCAGCGAGGGGCAGGTCAGCTTGGTTATTGCATTCGGGAAATCAGACGGTCACGCGCATTGCGCCCATGATCGCGGGCCAGTTTCTCGGCAAGAGGACCATCGCCGACACAGATGGCATCGGCGATGGCCTGATGTTCGGTCCAGATCGGATCACGGGGGTAACCAATCTGGATATAGGCATGCATCACGCGCCTGATCTGAAGCCAGACTGCGGCTGATGCTTCGGGCAACAGGGGATTGCCCGACAGGCGGTAGATCGTTTGATGAAATGCGACGTCGGCTGCAACAAGTTCTGCGGTGTCGCCGCTGCCCAGAGCGTGGTGTCCCTGTTGAATGGCAGCCCGCAAAGCCGATTCCCGATCCGATGCCTTGGTTTCAGCAGCCAAACGGGCCGCAAGCCCGTCAAATGCTTCTCGCAGGTCATAAACGTGACGGACCAGTTCACTGTCCACGGGCGCAACGCGATATCCGCGTCGTCCCATTGGTTCGACAAGTCCGTCACGACGCAGCAACCCCAGAGCTTGCAACACTGGTTGCCGCGAGACATTGAGTTCCTCGGCAATGGCTTCCTGACGCAATGGCGTCCCGGGAGGGAGTGCACCGGAACACAAGGCATCGACCAGGCGGTCATGCACTTCGTCAGTCAGACTTTTTCGGCCGGAAAGAGGTTCCATCTTCGATCCTCATTGGGTGTACGGAATACTGTATACACTAATTTCTTTTTTGGAAAGAATGAATTTGCGGTGATGAATCCTTTGGGTTGCATTTACCAAAGGAGCGTATGCGGTTTCGGTCGAAATCGACCTGCGCTATTCCAATTGTCTATTGCCGCCCTGGTTCATGCGGCCCATCATGACGTTGGATAATGATAAAAAGGAGACTGCGTCATGACCCGTTTTATTGCGGCCTGCGTTCAGGTCAATTCACGCGATGTCATGTCTGATAACCTTGCGCGTGCGGCAACCTATGCCCGCGATGCGCATGCGGCCGGGGCCAGACTGATCGCCTTTCCCGAAAACGTGTCGATGATGTCCTTTGGCGGATCAAATGTGCGTGCCGCTGCCTTCCCCGAAGACGAACATCCCGGTCTGGTCTTTTTCTGCGATCTGGCCGAGGAACTAAAATCAACCCTGATCGTCGGATCCCTGCATGTCAACGTGCCGGGCGAAGACCGTGTGGCAAACCGGTGTTTTGTGATCGGTCCGGATGGCAAGGTCATCACATCCTATGACAAGATCCACATGTTTGATGTCGATCTTGCCAATGGCGAAAGCTATCGCGAAAGCAAGACCTTCCGGCCCGGCGATGCGGCCCGACTGGCCGAAACCGAATGTGGCAAGGTCGGGGTATCTATTTGCTATGACGTGCGTTTCCCGCACCTGTTTCGTGATTATGCCAAGGCTGGCGCACAAATCCTGAGCATCCCGGCCGCCTTTACCCGCACCACCGGGCAGGCGCATTGGCATACCCTTTTAAAGGCACGCGCGATTGAAAACGGCTGTTTTGTGATTGCGGCAGCCCAGTGCGGCGATCATCCGGGCGACCGCCAGACCTTTGGCCATTCGCTGATCATTGATCCGTGGGGGCAGGTATTGGCTGGTGGTGGCACCGATCCGGGTTTCATCACCGCAGAAATTGATCTGACGCGCGTTGATGAAATTCGCCGGATGGTGCCATCGCTTGGCAATGATCGGGAATATAAACCCTGCTAGTCATCTTTGATCGAAGTGGTCAGGCGTAACTGACCACTTCGAATTCGATGTCGTTTTCATCACGGAAATAGAACCGGCGACCGGGTTCGTAATCGGCATGGTTAAAGGTTTCGATGCCGTCCGCCTTGATCTTTGCCTCGGTCGCATCAAGGTCATCAACGACAATTCCCAGATGGTTCAGCCCACCAATCGTGGCATAGGAATTTTCCTGTCCATGCTTTGGCTTGCCAAGGGCATAGATCGCCACATAGCTTTCATCATTGCCGACATGATAGGTCAGCCCGTCATGAATGGCGGGGCCTTGCCAGCGGATATGCCAGCCAAACCAGTTGCACAGGTTTGCAGCAGTTTTCACCGGGTCTGCGACCGTGAAATTCACATGTTCGAGAAATGCAGCAGTCATGGTGTTTCCTTGTCGGTGTGGTTTTGTCTTTGGGTTCCCTTCGTCGTAATTCCTCAACTATGGTTAAGGTCAAGACCCAATTCCCTTTGCTTTATATAGGAAGCAAATGGTCGTTTGTCGCATCCTCACGCTTTCTCACGCATCCTCACGAAACAGTGTCGCAACGTCATTTCGATTTCTGGCTGTGTCCGGGCACACTGCGTACATCAGGGATTTACAACCGGAGAAACAGCAATGATGTTCAAACAGTTCTTAATCGGATCGGCAGTTGTATTTGGCCTTTCGGGCGCGGCGTTTGCCGGCGAACAATATGTCGATGAAACCGGCTATGCGATCAGCGGATATGACGCGGTGGCCTATTTCAACTTGCCGCAAAAGGATGTCGGCATGATGCAGCCCCACGCCGTACCGGGCCGGGCCGACATTACGGCTGAATATAACGGCGCGACCTGGGCATTTGCGTCCGAGGAAAACCGCGAGATGTTTCTGGCCGATCCGGCAAAATATGCCCCGGCCTTTGACGGGCATTGCGCATACGGGATTGTGAAGGGCGGCAAAGTACCGGCCAACCCCAATCTGTGGCGGATTGTCGACGGGAACCTTTATCTGAATATTACGCCTGCCGTGGTTGGTTTCTGGAGCGAAGATATTTCAGGCAATATCACTGCCGCCAAGGGCAACTGGACCGACCTTGAAAGCAAGTCAGCGTCGGACAAAAGCTGGATGGCGATTTCAGATAATGATGGCACCTATGATATGGCCGCACCGGTCAAGTAATATTGGTGACGTGCAGACAACAAAAAACGCACCGGCAAACTGGCCGGTGCGTTTTGCATTTCAGGACTGTGATGCCGGGGATCAGCCCGCGATTTCACCGCCATCATTTTTGGTTACAGCCACGACGGACGGACGCGGCGGGATTGCGGCCTGGAAGTCCGGCCAGCGGGTGCTTGGCGCGTCATAGGATGAACCGTCTGCCGGGTGCTGAACGGCAAGAAACAGCGTCTTTCCATCCGGGGTGAATTCCGGACCGCACATCTCAGCGCCTGTTGGGCAGGCAAAGAAGAATTTGGTGAGCGCCCGACCCGGACCATCAACATCGGTGGCATGCATGCCATCAGGAATGTCTGATTTTGGTGCGCCATCGGTGGAAATCCACAGGCGGCCACGATGGTCGATTGCCATGTTGTCCGGGCAGGAAACCCAGGATTCTGCGGCCGGATGGTACACCGCCTTGTCATCGGCAACGGCCGGGTTGCCACCGGCAATCATGATGTCCCAGGTAAAGCGCGACGCGGTGTGATCGGCATCCTTGCCACGACCACCCGGAGGGGTCAGTTCAAGCACGTGACCATGCGGGTTGGCAGCGCGCGGATTCGGCGCGTTGCCTTCCTTGCGCTTGGAGTTGTTGGTCAGCATGACATAGACCTTGCCGTTGACCGGGTTCGGCTCGACGTCTTCCGGACGGTCCATCTGGGTTGCACCCAGAAGGTCGGCCGCACGGCGGGCCTCGATCAGAACATCCGCCTGACTGTTGAAGTCGTTTTCAGTTGTCAGCGGGCCTTCGCCAAAGATCAGCGGCATCCAGTCAAGGCTGCCATCTTCGTGGAACTTGGCAACAAACAGGGTGCCGTTTTCCAGAAGGTCCATGTTCGCTGCGCGATCATTCGGGTTGTATTTGTTCGCAGCCACGAATTTGTAAAGATAGTCGAAGCGCTGATCATCACCGGAATAGGCAACAACGGAGTTGTCCTTGTTGATGATGACGGTGGCACCTTCGTGCTTGAAGCGGCCAAGGGCTGTGCGTTTTTTCGGCATCGAGGTCGGATCATACGGATCGATTTCAACCATCCAGCCAAACTTGTTCGGCTCGTTCGGGTCTTTTTCGACATTGAAGCGGTCGAAATATTTGACCCACGAGTACCAGCTGTCCTTGCTGATGCCCAAACGCTTGTAGTTGCGTTCTTCGCTGGTCTTGGCGATATCGCCGCCAAAGTAACCGTTGAAGTTTTCCTCGGCGATCAGGACCGTGCCCCACGGGGTTTTACCGCCCGCGCAGTTGTTAAGCGTACCGATGACACGGGTACCGGTCGGATCGGTGTTGGTCTTGAGGCGGTCATGACCGGCAGCCGGGCCGGTAATCTGCATTTCGGTGTCGATCGGGGAAATGCGGCGCGCATAATCGGACCCGTCAACAACCTGCCATTTGCCACCGGTTTTCTTGACTTCGATGACTGAATGGCCGTGGGCTGCGATTTCGTGCAGGGCCTGTTCCTCGGATGCATCCATCCCGTCTTTAAGGCCGGACCACATCAGTTCGGCATTGGTGTATTCGTGGCTGACGCACAGAAGGCCGTGGTCGGAATTTTGGGATCCGACCGGAAGCGGCATGTAGCCAACATAGTCGCAGTTATAACCAAACTGTTTGTTCTGTGCCTTGGCGTCGACCTGACCCGGAACGAATGCCGGTGCATCGGCGACGACTTTGTCGCCCCAACGGATCAGCACACTGGCGTCATAGCCATCAGCAACTGCATGGGTTTCGGTGATCTTCTGCGGGATCGACTTGAAGGTCAGGGTGGAGGCTGATTGTGCCTTGGCAACACCCTTGGTCGCGATACCGGCGCCTACAACGGCTGACGTCGCCATCAGGCCCTTGAAAAAGCCACGGCGGGAAAAGCGTGCATTGATCAGATCATCAATGCGTGGATTGGTAGTCGGGTTGGATGGGATATCGTCGCTATCTTCGATGATTTCGTATTTATCGCTCATGGCTTTTCTCTCTCTTCACACCATTGCCTGAAACAGCAGCAGGGAAGATGCCAGAAACGACAGCGCCTAATTGTGAAAGTTGTGTTTATTTTTGTAAAATCAATATGTTACGAATTTGTTGCAATCGCTTCCGGCCTGTTGCGAATTGCGCGCTAGGATGGCTTTTGTACGACAATCGATTGTTTTATCGCCGTAATTTCATCGCCATTCACAGTGTAAACCGGGCCTTGCTGATGGGCGATGATGTCCCAGGCGGCAAATGCGTCTGTCAGTTCATCACGGCGCAGCAGGAAGTCAGGGGATCGCGGGCGTCCGATCGCCTCGTTCCCGACCATGAAGGTTTCATAGATCAGGGTGCCGCCCGGCCGGACTGCGGCGCGAAGGTTTGCAAATAGCGGTCGATGCAGGTAATTGGCGACAATGATCAGATCGAATTGCTGATCGCCCAACGGCCAGTTGCCGGTTTCAAGGTCTGCTTCGATCCAGTTGATTGTCGGGTTTGTTTTGGTATCGGTTTGCGAAAGGTCGCGATCAATTGCCGTAACCTGCCACCCTTGGGCGGCAAGCCAGAAACTGTGCCGTCCCTTGCCGCATGCAAGGTCAAGTGCCTGATTGCGGGCCGGGTTGGGCGTTGGGCAATGTTGTGTGATCCAGTTTGATGGCAATTGGGATGACATTTCTGTAAATCTTGTTTATTCAGTGTGACGCTCGCGGGCTGGCGATTTAAGCCGCTGTGGGCCATATAATCTGTATCTAATAGTTTTATCGTCTCGCGACTGGTTCAGCTTATACAAGTACCATCATGATTCTATTTCAGCTCAAATGCGAACATGATCACGAATTTGAAGCTTGGTTCAAGGACGGCGCAACCTATGAAGCGCAGGCCGCCAACGGTGATTTGTCCTGCCCGATGTGCGGGACATCGAATGTTGGCAAGGCCTTGATGGCACCGCGTCTGCGGACGTCACGCCAGAAAGAGGTTGCCGCCGAAAAGCAGAAGCAAAAGGCTGTTGCCGAGGCAACGCAGGCTGCAATTGCCGAAATCCGCAAACAGGTCGAAAGCAATTGCGAGAATGTCGGTAACAAGTTTGCCGAAGAAGCGCGCAAAATCCATTACGGCGAGACGGAAAAACGCGGCATCTATGGCCAGGCCTCGGTCAAGGAAACCGCAGAGCTGGTCGATGAAGGCATCGATGTCATGGCGCTGCCATGGGATGACGAGACCAAAAAGAACTGATCAGGTGATTCTTGATCAGTCAGGTTTTCGCGCAATCACCATGTAATTCACATCAAGATCACGCGGGGCAGGCGACCAGGTGTCGTTGATCGGGTTGTATGCCACACCGGTAATGTCGCTCAGTTCAAGTCCCGCACCGCGCAGATATCCCGACATTTCGGACGGCTTGACGAACTTGCGCCAGTCATGGGTGCCCGCAGGCAACCAGCGCAGAATGTACTCTGCACCGATCTTGGCGAGCGCCAGTGACTTAATGGTCCGGTTCAGTGTGGCAACAAACATCAAGCCACCCGGTTTGAGTACCGATGCACAGGCCTGCATGAAGAATTGCGGGTCATCGACATGTTCGATGACTTCCATGTTCAGCACGATATCGAACTGCTTGCCCTCATCAGCCAGAATTTCCGGCGTGCAGCAGCGATAATTGATTTGAAGGCCGGATTGTGCGGCATGGATTTTGGCGACTTCGATGTTGCTTTCCGATGCGTCAATCGAGGTCATTTTTGCCCCCATGCGCGCAAGCGGTTCGGACAAAAGGCCTGCACCACAGCCGATATCGACGATTTCGATGCCTTTGAGCGGCTCAATCGTTTCCGGATCGCGGCCCAGATGGGCACAGATATTGTCGCGCAGGATTTGCAGGCGCACCGGATTGAATTTGTGCAGCGGTTTCATCACACCATTCGGGTCCCACCACTTTTCAGACATCGCGGAAAAACGTGCGATCTCATCGGCATTGGCGGTGCGGCTGGTTTGTGCGGATGCGTCCGACATGGTGTGGCTCCGAAGGCGTAAAACAACTTTGCTGTATGATGCCCTGTTTACGCCCGCGCGATCTGCAAGGCAATACTCAGCTGTCAAATGACATGGTCACGCAATGGGCCAAGTCATGCGCCAAGCCTCAGTGATATTGGGTAGTTTTCGCATGATATGCGATGCAATTTGCCGCATTCGCATGCCTTGGGGCAATTTCGGGCCAAAAAAATTGCTCTGACGCAATTTATCAGCATCCTTGACGCTTGTTTCATGTGGATTATGGCAGTATTGATAACGCCGCTTGGATCAGGAGAAGCGCTGTGTGTATGGCATGCTATCCTGGGCCGGGACAGGATCACATGCCGTCACGTTCGGACAGCCGATGGACGGCGAGCATAGCGGGGATACTTCATGGCCCGTATTGTCATGAAATTTGGCGGCACTTCGGTCGCCGATGTTGATAAAATCAAGAATGTCGCGCGCCGGGTGAAATCCGAGGTCGATGCCGGCAATCAGGTTGCTGTTGTTGTGTCGGCCATGTCGGGCAAGACCAACGAACTGGTTGGCTGGGCGCAGGAAGTGTCGCCGATGTATGATGCACGTGAATATGACGTGATCGTATCGTCGGGCGAGCAGGTGACTGTCGGACTTTTGGCGATGGCGCTGCAAAGCATGGATGTGCCTGCACGTTCCTGGCTTGGCTGGCAGATTCCGATCAAGACCGACGGCGCACATGCCAAGGCCCGTATCAAGGAAATCGACACCACCGAGCTTGATAAGCGCCTGAATGGCGGCGAAGTCGTTTGCGTGGCCGGTTTCCAGGGGATCGCGCCCGATAACCGTATTACCACACTTGGTCGTGGTGGTTCGGATACCTCGGCCGTTGCCCTTGCCGCAGCACTCGATGCTGATCGCTGTGACATCTATACCGATGTCGATGGTGTTTACACCACCGACCCGCGGATCGTGCCCAAGGCACGCAAGATCGAAAAAATTACCTACGAAGAAATGCTGGAACTCGCGTCGCTTGGTGCAAAGGTTCTGCAAACCCGTTCAGTCGAGATGGCGATGAACCATCGCGTTCGGGTGCAGGTCCGCTCCACCTTTAGCGAAGCAGAAGGAACACTTGTTGTAGACGAGGACGAAATCGTGGAACAGGAAGTCGTCAGCGGAATTGCCTATAGCCGTGATGAAGCCAAGATCACCTTGGTTAAAGTCGCAGACAAACCGGGCATTGCCGCTTCAATCTTCAGCCCGCTGGCTGATGCCAATATCAATGTCGACATGATCGTGCAGAACGTCTCTGAAGACGGCAAAAGCACGGACATGACCTTTACCGTTCCGCGGGGTGAATTCCAGCGTGCGCTTCAGGTGATTGAAAAGAACAAAGAGCAGATCGCCTATCAGGAACTGCTCAGCACGTCTGATGTGACCAAGGTGTCGATCATCGGTGTGGGTATGCGCTCCCACGTGGGTGTTGCCCGCAAGATGTTCGAAACCCTTGCGGAAAAAGGCATCAACATTCAGGTCATCTCGACCTCGGAAATCAAGGTCAGTGTTCTGATTGCCGAGGAATATACCGAGCTTGCCGTTCGTGCCCTGCACACGGCATATGGTCTGGACGCGGAATAAGTTCTTTGCAGTGCTTGCATGCGCAATTAAGCCACTGTTAAAGGACGTATAATATTACATATTAGCTGGAACAGTGTGTTTCGGCCTTTGTGCAGGAGATCACTGGTCTCCTGCATTTCTGCATTTGGGGTACAGAGAATATGAGTGATCCGAAAATTGATGCCGCACGGGCGCGCCTGGAAGACCTGTGGGCGTCGGGCAAGGAATTCCTTGGCACCGATTACGCCATCCTGGCCGGTGCCATGTCCTGGGTGTCAGAGCGTCACCTTGTTTCGGCCGTTTCCAATGCGGGCGGCTTTGGTGTGATCGCCTGCGGGTCGATGACCCCGGATCTGTTGTCGGCCGAGATCGCCGCCACCAAGGAAATGACCAGCAAGCCTTTCGGCGTCAACCTGATCACCATGCATCCGCAGCTCAATGAACTGATTGAAGTTTGCCGCGAACATAGCGTCGGGCATGTGGTTCTGGCTGGTGGTCTGCCGTCTTCCGCCTCGATCAAGCAGGCCAAGGAATTTGCCAAGGTTATCTGTTTTGCACCGGCACTGGTTTTGGCCAAGAAACTGATCCGGTCGGGTGCCGATGCGCTGGTGATCGAAGGCAGCGAAGCCGGTGGTCATGTCGGCCCGGTATCGCTGACGGTTCTGGCGCAGGAAATCCTGCCGGAAGTTTCCGATATCCCGGTTTTCTGTGCCGGGGGTATTGGCCGCGGTGAAGCAATTACCGGTTTGCTTGAACAGGGGGCGTCGGGTGTTCAGGTCGGTACGCGTCTAGTTTGTGCCGAAGAATGCATTGCCCATCCTGATTTCAAGAAGGCCTTTATCCGTGCAAGTGCCCGCGACGCGGTCACCACAGTGCAGCTTGATGATCGCTTCCCGGTTATTCCGGTACGTGCGCTTGCCAACAAGGGTACTGATGAATTCCGCGAGACCCAGCGTGCCGTGATCGAAAAGTTCCGGGCAGGCGAACTTGATCAAGGGGCCGCACAGCTTGAGATTGAGCATTTCTGGGCGGGTGCATTGCGCCGTGCCGTGATCGATGGCGACGTTGAAAGTGGATCGGTTATGGCCGGGCAGTCGGTTGGTATGGTAAAGAAAGAACAACCGGTTTCAGAAATCCTTGAAGAGTTGGTCGAACAGGCCGTTCAATCCCTGGTTAAGAGAGACAGCTAAGTCAAATGAGCATTCCGTCCGCCGCAGTCTCTGGTCCGCGACGCCTTCTAAAGCGCGTCCGCGACGTTATGGCTGGACCGGGGACTGCTGAAGAACGGCTTGGCCAGATCGTGACCATCATTGCTGCTGATATGGTGGCAGAGGTGTGCTCGGTCTATGTCATGCGTGCGGGCGAGGTGCTTGAACTGTTTGCGACGTGCGGTCTGTCCAAAGAGGCCATCCATCTGACCCGCCTGCGCGTGGGCGAGGGGATTGTCGGTTTTGTTGCCGCACATGCGCGCCCGCTTAACCTCAAGGACGCGCAAAGCCATCCGAACTTTGCCTATCGCCCGGAAACGGGTGAGGAAATCTATCATTCCATGATCGGTGTGCCGATCCTGCGCGGTGGTCGCATCATCGGTGTGCTGGCCGTGCAGAACCGGACAGAGCGGCTTTATTCCGAGGACGAACAGGAAGCGCTTGAAAACGTCGCCATGGTGCTGGCCGAAATGGTTGCGGCGGGCGAGCTTGTCAGTCGCGAGGAACTGATCCCGGCGGATGGTATTGCGCTTTTGCCGTTGCGACTTGGCGGGGCGCGTTTGGCGCCTGGCATCGGCAAGGGTCTTGCGGTGTTGCATGAGCCACGCATCGTCATTGACCGCATGGTTTCAGACGACCCGGAAGAAGAGCTCACGCGCCTGCGTGAAGCCATGCATGGCCTGCAAAATCATCTGGATAAAATGCTTGAAGCCGTTTCGGGCATTGATGGCATGGATGAGGGCGATGATCCGGGCGATATTCTGGAAGCCTACCGGATGATTGCCCAGGATACCGGGTGGCTTAACCGGATCACCGAAGCCGTCCATACCGGCCTGACGGCCGAGGCCGCGGTCCAGAAGGTGCATGACGATACCCGCGCCCGTATGGCGCAGGTGACCGATCCTTATTTGCGCGAACGTTTGCACGATCTTGAAGATCTTGCAAACCGGTTGCTGCAACACCTTTCGGGGCAGTATCAGTCCCCTGCGTTTGGTGATCTGCCCGATGACATCATTCTGGTGGCGCGCAATATCGGTCCGGCAGAGTTGCTTGATTACGACCATACGCGTCTGCGCGGTCTGGCACTGGAAGAAGGGTCGCATACTTCGCACGTGGCGATTGTTGCGCGCGCACTTGATATTCCGGTTCTGGGCGGGGTCAAGGGGGTCCTTGACAAGGTTGAGGCAGGCGACCCGCTGATCGTGGACTCAGACAACAGCCAGTTGTTCGTTCGCCCCAGCGAGGATGTCCGCGCCGTGATTGACGGGGCGCTGCGTGCCCGGGCCGAACGAAAAGCACTTTATGCCCAGATGCGCGATATGCCCGCGCGCACGACGGATGGGGCGGATATCTCGCTTAATGTGAATGCCGGTCTTTTGATTGACGTGCCGCATGTGATTGAAAGCGGCGCAGATGGTATTGGCCTGTACCGGACGGAAATTCCGTTCATGGTGCGCTCTGCCATGCCTGACATCACCGACCAAACGCGGCTTTATGACCGTATTTTCGAGCAGGCCGAAGGCCGCCCGGTGGTGTTCAGGACTCTTGATGTCGGCGGTGACAAACTGTTGCCTTATTGGGAGGATATGACAGAAGAGAACCCGGCGATGGGCTGGCGGTCGATACGGATCACACTTGATCGTCCGGCGGTACTGGTCCATCAGCTTCGCGCACTTATCCGTGCTGGACATGATCGTGATCTGTACATCATGTTCCCGATGATTGCCGAAGTTGCCGAGTTCGATATGGCCAAGGCAGTGCTCGACGAGCAGCTCAGGCGTGAAGCCACGCGTGGCTTTGTGCCGCGCAAGGTTGAAGTCGGTGCAATGCTTGAAGTGCCAGCGCTGATCTGGCAGGCTCCGGCCTTGCTTGATCGTGTTGACTTCCTGTCTGTTGGTACGAACGATTTGTTGCAGTTCATGTTCGCAGCAGACCGTGGGAACCCGCGGATTGAAGGCCGATACGACACATTATCACCAAGTGTATTTGCATTTATGCGGCAATTGGTGACATTGTGTGACCAGCGGGACGTCCGCCTGACCATTTGTGGTGAGATGGCGGGACGGCCGCTCGAAGCGATGGCCCTCATCGGTTTGGGAATCAAGCGTTTGTCAATGGCACCTGCGTCTGTCGGTCCTGTAAAGGAAATGGTCAGAAGTATGTGCAAGTCTGAAGTTGAACGTTACATCCTTACCGTGATGGATAATCCAACCAGATCGTTGCGATCACGTCTTAAGGCTTTCGCAATAGATCACGGTGTAAAACTTTAAAAACAATCGCTTTTGGTGGGGATATCTGCTAGTTTTATTGCTAGATCGTAACGTGGGGGTGCGGAGTTGGCGATCAAAAAGCGAAAGGAAGATCATTTGGATGACGAAACCCATGGGCGCCTTCGTTTCAGGCCTTTGTCCGGGGATGAGCCATCAAATGATATCGTGATGGACGTAGAGAACAACCAGGTCGGTGGCTACACCGAAGTCGGGAGCTTGCTGAAGGCAACCCGCAATGGTTTGGGGCAATCAGTCGAAGACGTTTGCCGCATGCTACGTATTCGTAGAATTTATATCGAAGCCATCGAAAGCAGTGACTATTCGGCTCTGCCGAACGGTCCTTATGGCCTTGGCTTCGTGAAGGCATATGCTGAACATCTCGGACTGGATGGCGCGGAAATCGCGCGCCGCTTCCGTGAAGAAAGCAACGCGCCAGCTGTACGCAGTGAACTGTCCTTCCCGAAACCGGTTCAGGAAAGCCGGGTGCCGGGTGGTGCCGTTCTTTTGATTGCGGTTATGCTGGGGCTTGGTGCCTATGGTGGCTGGTATTACCTTTCCAGTCAGGGCAAAACCATTGCGGATCTTGTCGATCCGCTGCCCGAACGGCTTGCAAGCTATTCGACAACGGCAAGCGAAGGAACTGCGCCGCGCACGCTTGAAAACGCTGCGGACGCACAGGCCGCCGAGGCCGAAATGGACGCCCCCGCACCCGTCATTTCGGAGCAGGAGCCATCTGTTGCAGTCGCACCTGAAAGTGCCGTTGAAGAGTTGCCGGTCGAAGAAACTGCCGTTTCCGAAGCCCCGGTTGAGGAACTTGCACCAGAAAGCGTAACCGACCTCGCAGAAGCACCTGCAGAGCCAGTTGAAGCCCCTGCTGTTGCCGAGGATGTTGCAGAAGCAGCGCCTGAAGCTGCACCGGTTGCTGAAGAAGCCCCGGTTGTTGCCGAAGTTGCCGAGGCACCTGTTGAAGAGCAGGTCGCGGAAACACCGGCGGCACCCGCTGCGGAAGTTGCATCAGTTCCGGCCGCACCGGAAGTGGATGATGCCGGTGGCGCCCGCGTCTTTGGTGCCGTCAATGTTGACAGCCGTGTAACCATTTCGGCTGTTGAAACCAGTTGGGTTCGTATCCGCGAAGAAGACGGCAATGTCCTTCTGACCCGTATGTTGACCGCTGGCGATACCTATATGGTCCCGAATCGTGATGGCTTGAAACTTGAAGTCGGCAATGCCGGTGCACTGACCTACAGCATTGACGGTGCAGAAGCCAAGCCGGTCGGTGAATATGGTGCGGTAATCTCGGACTTCTCGCTTGATGTCGGTGATCTTACCCAGACCGAGGAAACCACTGTTCAATAGGTCTGGCTGCCCCCAAAGGGCGGTCAAAACAGACAAATTTCAAAAGGCGATCCGACGGGGTCGCCTTTTTTCGTGACAGCCATGCGAAAACTGGCGGAAAATCTGCTAGCCAACGGTTTCTAATCTGCGTTTGATAAGCTATATACACCCCAAGACATCTAAAACATTTTGGAATCGGAAATGAGCGTCCGCCCATATCGCGATATTGAACGCCGCCAAAGCCGTAAAATCCGTGTCGGGGATGTGGAAGTCGGCGGAGATGCACCTATCTCTGTGCAGTCGATGACCAACACCCTGACCACCGATGTGAACGCGACCGTTGCGCAGATCCATCGACTGGAAGAAGCCGGTGCGGATATCGTTCGTGTGTCCTGCCCGGATCAGGAATCAACGGCTGCGCTGAAAGACATCATCAAACAGGTGCATGTCCCGATCGTTGCCGACATCCATTTCCACTATAAACGGGCCATCGAGGCCGCCGAGGCCGGTGCAGCATGCTTGCGCATCAACCCGGGAAATATCGGGTCAACCGAACGCGTCCGCGAAGTCGTCAAGGCGGCGAAGGATCACGGCTGTTCGATGCGCATTGGTGTGAATGCCGGTTCGCTTGAAAAAGAACTTCTGGAACGTTACGGCGAGCCGTGCCCGGAAGCGATGGTCGAAAGTGCGCTGAACCACGCCAAGATCCTTGAAGATCAGGATTTCCGTGAATTCAAGATTTCGGTCAAGGCATCGGACGTGTTTCTGGCCGTTGCTGCCTATTACGGTCTTGCCGAGGCATGCGACTATCCGCTGCATCTCGGCATTACCGAAGCTGGCGGTCTGCGCGGCGGTACGGTAAAATCGTCAATTGGTATGGGCAACCTGTTGTGGGCCGGGATTGGTGATACCTTGCGTGTGTCGCTGTCAGCGGACCCGGTTGAGGAAATCCATGTCGGGTTTGATATTCTGAAGTCACTTGGTCTTCGCACCCGTGGCGTTCAGATCATTTCCTGCCCGTCTTGCGCCCGACAGGGATTTAATGTGGTGGAAACCGTCGCCGCCCTTGAAGAACGCCTTGCGCATATTTCGACCCCGATTTCGCTGTCGATTATTGGCTGTATCGTCAATGGACCGGGCGAAGCGCGCGAAACCGATATCGGCCTGACCGGTGGCGGTGGTGGGAACCACAAGATGTATATTTCCGGGCGCCCGGATCACAATGTCAGTACGGAAAAGATGGTCGACCATATCGTCGAACTGGTGGAAGAACGTGCCGCAAAAATCGAAGCCGAAGAAGCCGCCAAGAAAACCGCGGCGGAATAGTAAGGCTGTATTGGAGACTTTTGGCTTTCCGCCACACCGGCGGAAAGCTATTTTCATGTTCGCATGTGTTTGCGCCGATTGATGTTTCGCGCAAATATCTGGAATTCAAGTTAGATCGGAGACCCAAAGTGGCATCGCTTCAACCCGTCCGTGGCACGCACGACCTTCTGCCGGAACAGAACCGTCTGCAGGATTACATCGCGAATACCGCACGCGAAATCGGCGAGTTGTATGGCTACCATCGCATGACCACGCCGATCTTCGAATTTACCGACGTCTTTGCGCGCACCCTTGGCGATACGTCCGATGTCGTGACCAAGGAAATGTATACCTTTGAGGATCGCGGTGGCGAACAGATTACCCTGCGTCCCGAGGGAACGGCGGGTATTGCGCGTGCCTATATTTCCAACGGCATGCAGCAAATGTCCCCGGTCAAGGTCAGCTATTATGGCCCGATGTTCAGGTATGAACGCCCGCAAAAAGGCCGCCAGCGCCAGTTCCACCAGATCGGTGCAGAACTGCTTGGTGTTGAGCAGGTCGCGGGCGACATCGAAATGATCGGCTATGGCGCGCATATCCTGAAAGCCCTTGGTCTTTGGGACAGCATCACGCTTGAGCTTAACACCCTTGGCGATCCGGAAAGCCGTGCGGCCTATCGCGACGTTCTGGTTGATTACTTCAAGGGGCATTTTGACAAGCTGTCAGAAGACAGCCGTTCGCGCCTTGAAAAGAACCCGCTGCGTATTCTGGATTCCAAGGATGAAGGCGATCGCGAACTGGTGGCAAATGCGCCGTTGTTTGCAGAATATCTGAACGAGCATTCCAAGGAATTCTTCAAGGGCCTGACCGAAGGGCTTGGCGATATCGGTATTAATTACGACCTGAACCCGCGTCTGGTGCGGGGGCTTGATTACTATTGCCATACCTGTTTCGAATTCACCACCAACACCCTTGGTGCACAGGGCACGGTGATGGCCGGTGGCCGGTATGACGGGCTGATTTCGACCATGGGCGGCCCGCAGACGGCCGGTGTTGGCTGGGCTGCTGGTGTTGAACGCCTGGCCCTGATGGTTGGTGAGGCGCCGGCGGGGGCCCGCCCGGTAGCCTTGGTCCCGATGGGCGATGCGGCGGAAGCCAAATGTCGCAGCCTTGCGCAGACCTTGCGCGAAGGTGGTGTCGCGGTTGAGCTTGGCTATTCCGGCAATATGAAAAAACGCCTGAAGCGCGCGGACAAGGCGAATGCCAAGCTGGCGGTGATCCTTGGTGATGACGAACTTGCAAATGGCGTTGCCCAGCTTCGTGACCTTGATAGCGGCGAGCAGCAGGAAGTCGCGCTTGACCAATTGGCTGATGTGATCGGCAAGAAGTGAGAATGGTGTGACGGACGGGATTTCGCATGAAGATGCCGGGGATTGGCCGCTGGATCGCCTGATGGTGATCGGCACCAATCATCGGCGCTCCAGCGAGGACACCCGAGACCGTCTGTTTATCGAAGAAGCGCGGTTGCCCCAGTTTCTGGCTGCAATCGAGCAGGCCCGATTGGGGCAGGCCGTTGTCGTTTCGACCTGTAATCGCACCGAAATCCATCTTTTGGCATCCGAGGCCGAGCGCGGCCGCGAACGCCTGATTGATTTGATGTCGCTTTGGGCGGATCTGGATCGTGATCAATTGGCGGCCGAACTTTACATCCGGTCTGGCCGGGATGCGCTTCGACACATGTTTGCTGTCGCGGCGTCACTCGACAGTCTGGTAATTGGCGAGCCCGAGGTTTTCGGGCAGGTCAAGGATGCCCACCGGATCGCGCGCAAACATGATCTTGTCGGGCGCGAGTTGGAACTGGTTTACCAGACCGCCTATGCCATTGCCAAAAAGGTGCGCAATCAGACCGGGATCGGTCAGGGTGTCGTGTCCATCGCAGCGGCTGCTCAATCGGTGGCGCGCGACCTTCATGGTGACCTTGGTGATTGTACCTTGCTGGTTGCCGGTGCTGGCGATATGGGCGAATTGATTGCGGCATCGCTGGCAGAACGGGGAATTGGCCGCATTCTGGTCACAGACCGGTTGACGGCACGTGCGCGACTGGTCGCGCGCCGACTGGATTGCCACTGGTCAGAGATCGGGGATCTTGATCGCCTGCTGGCTGAGGCGGACCTGGTTTTGACGGCGGGTGGATCGCGCCGCTATATGATCGACAAGGAACGAGCGCTCGCATCGGTCAAGCGTCGCCGGTTCCGACCGGTTCTGATGATTGATACGGCGGTTCCCGGCGATATCGATCCGCAGGTCGACGAGATTGATGAAGTGTTCTTTTACCGGATCGAGGATCTGGAAAAAATCGCCGCCGAAGGGCGCGGCGGACGTGAAGAAAAGGCCGATCAGGCCTGGGCACTGATCGAGGCGGAGATTGATGGCTTTGTCCGTGACCGCGCGCAGCGCGCGGCTGTTCCGGCGATTGCCGATCTGCGTAAGCGGTTTGAAGCCGTGCGCGCGGAGGCGTTGAACGAAAGCCAGGGCGATGCGGAAAAGGCCACACGGCTTTTGGTTAATCGTCTTTTGCATGCGCCGACACAGGCGTTGAAAGATCTGGCGACGACAACAGACGGTGCGGGCACCGTGGAATGGGTCAAGGCCCAGAAGCTTTTGTCGCGCCTGTTTGAACTTGAAGACAAGCCGCTTGGGGGCGATGGCGCACCCGGCGACCCTGAACAGGAGAATAAAGAGTGAGTTTGGACCTTGGGAAGCTCGAAGGCGTTACGCGCCGGTTCGACGAACTCAACGCGCTTCTTTCAAGCGGAGAGCTTGATGGTGATGGATTTTCAAAGTTGTCGCGCGAACATGCGGAACTGGCACCGGTGGTCGAGGCAATCGAAGCCTATAAAAAGCTGCTGAACGATCTGTCCGAGGCCGAGGAAATCCTGGCGGATCCGGACGGTGATCGCGACATGCGCGAAATGGCCGAAGCCGAAAAATACGATATTCAGGAAAAGCTGCCCGAGGCCGAGCGTCAGATGAAGCTGATGCTGATCCCCAAAGACAGTGCGGATACCAAGAACGCCATCCTTGAAATCCGCGCAGGCACGGGTGGTGAAGAAGCCGCCCTGTTTGCAGCCGATTTGTATCGTATGTATCAGCGCTATGCCGAAGGCCGTGGCTGGAAGTTCGAACAGATGGATGCCAGTGAAAACGACCTTGGTGGCTTCAAGGAAGTCATCGTGAATGTTTCAGGGACCGACGTGTTCGCCCGTCTGAAATTTGAAAGCGGTGTGCATCGCGTTCAGCGTGTTCCGGTGACCGAGGGTGGCGGCCGTATTCACACATCTGCGGCCACGGTTGCTGTTCTGCCCGAGGCCGAGGACGTTGATATCAAGATTGATCCCAAGGATCTGCGTATTGATACCTATCGTTCGCAGGGTGCAGGCGGCCAGCACGTGAATACCACCGACAGTGCAGTCCGCATTACACATATTCCGACCGGTGTTGTGGCCGCCAGCCAGGAAGCAAAGTCGCAGCACAAGAACAAAGAAAAAGCGATGAAGATGTTGATGTCGCGTCTTTATGATCAGGAACGCGAAAGCAAGGACAGCGAACGTGCTGCTGACCGTAAATCACAGGTCGGGTCGGGGGATCGTTCGGAACGCATTCGTACCTATAACTTCCCGCAAGGGCGCGTATCCGATCATCGCATCAACCTGACCCTTTATCGCCTGGATGATTTCATTGCCGGTGGCCCTGCGGTTGACGAAATGATTGATGCCCTGATCTCTGAAGAGCAGGCGCAAAAGCTTGCCGAAATTGAAAGCTGATCATGTCTTCTGACGCGTCTTCAAACCTTGGCGCCCTGATGGCCGAGGCCGTGACGGCCTTGAGCGAGGCCGGTATTGAAAATGCGCGTATGGATGCGCGCATTTTGCTGGCACGGGCGGCAGGTGTGGATAGTGGCCGGATCAGTGCATGGCCTGAAGATGTCGTTTCTGCTGACAAGGCTGATACGTTTCGCGACATGATTGCGCGTCGCATCGGGCATGAACCGGTGGGACGTATTTTGGGCGAACGTGATTTCTGGCGCCATACTTTCAAATTGTCGCCCGAAACGCTTGAGCCGCGACCCGACAGTGAAACACTTGTCGAATGGGCGATCGATTTTCTGGAAGATGCCGACGCGCCACGGATTGTTGATTTTGGGACGGGCACGGGGTGCCTGTTATTATCGGCGGTTGGTGACTTGCCCGGAGCAACGGGGATTGGTCTTGATCTGAGCGAGGGGGCGGTGACCTGTGCGCGGGAAAATGCGCGGCTTCTCGAACTTGATGATCAGGTCGAGTTTCGTGTCTCGGACTGGGATAGCGCGCTTGACGCCAAGGATCGCGCAGAGGGGTTTGATCTTGTCATGTCAAACCCGCCCTATATTACTGCCGATGAAATGACGACACTTTCGCAAGAAGTGCAGAAATTTGATCCCCGTGTTGCCCTGACGGACGAGGGCGACGGATTGGCGGCTTATCGTGTGTTGTCGCAAGTTGCGTTTGATCTGGCAAAACCGGGCGGCTTTGTCATTTTTGAAATCGGTCGCGGTCAGGAAAAGGATGTCGGGCAGTTGTTGATCGAAGCCGGCTTTGTCGGGGTGGAATACCGTGAGGATCTTGGCGGTATTGTACGTTGCGTTGCGGCAAAGAAAACCCGTTGTTCGGTCGGACGTTGCATAATCTGATAAATCCGCACCTGTGATGTAAAAAAAGCATCTGCGAGTGAAAAAAACAGTTGGAATAAGGCGCCAAGCCATATAGGTTGATTTGAACGGGCCGGGTGCCCGACGCGCTTATGAAAGCGCCGTGTTCCCCTGTAAACAGTCTAGAATCTCCGTTCCTTTCAAGGTTCCCGGCAGGTTTGTACGAATGCCGTGATCGGCGCTGTTTAGCGGGAAATATGTTTTTCAGACGGAGTGGTTCCGGGGCCGATGATGCCGCCGGATTGTCCTTCAACACCAAAGTCATGTTGATATGAGAAATAACAATAAACGTCCGCGCGGACGGCAACAGTCGAATAAACGTCCAGTAAATCCAAAATTTCAGAATTTTGACAGCAATGGGCCGGACGGTCGCGTACGCGGCAATGCCCAGCAGGTTTACGAAAAGTATGTTTCACTAGCAAAGGACGCGACTGACGATCCTGTTCTAGCTGAAAACTACTACCAGCATGCTGAACACTACCATCGTATCCTTCAGGCCGCCCAGGAATGGGAAAATCAGCGCCGTGAAGAACGTGGTGAAAACAATCGTCAGCGTAACAATCGTGGCCGTGACGACCGCAATGACGGCCAGTCAAACCAGAACGACGAACAGCAGGGCGACACCAGTGAAAACGCAGAAAATGCGTCGAACAATGGTGACGACAACAACACCCCTGTAGAAGCAGACAAGAATGCTGCTGAAGCGTCGGAAGATGATGGTGGCAAGCCTAAGCGCGCCCCGCGCGCGCGTCGTTCGGATACACGTAGCACAGGTCGTGGACGTCCGCGGAAATCCGACGAAGCGACCGCTGAGGAAAGCGCACCGGCAGAAACATCTGGTGATGACGCAACAGCCAATACAGACGGTGCTGAATCAGGCGACGAAGGCGAAAAGAAACCGCGTCGCGCCGCAAGCAGTTCTGCGCGTACCCGTGGTCGTCATCCGACCGCACGCCGTGGTCGCAGCCGGGCTGCCGGCCGTGAAGATGAAGAAGGTGCTACTTCTGACGAGGGATCCGAACCGGTTTCGGCCTGATCAGAAACGAACTTCAACATGACAAACACCCCTGCAAGCAGGCCGCTTGCAGGGGTGTTGTCGTTTTGGTTCAGAAGAATATAGCTGGTTGTTCCCCCAAAGATGCAGTGCTTTAAGAGACGTGAAACTGTATAAGCATATAATTGAATACCCCGCACAACCTTCGATTATTGTTGGTGCGGGATCGGGGACAAAATACAATTAAAACCGTGAAACCAAGATCGGCAACTTGCAGCCGGCATTCTTTCACGGCATCGGCGCATTTTCGGGGAGTGATTGATGGGGACTGGCTTATTTCGGGTCGTCATGGTTTTGTTGTGGGCTCTTGGTGCGATGGTTGTCGCCCTTGGCCTGTTTAACGGTGATTATGAACTGGCACTCCTCGGTGCTGTGTGTTTCATCATTCCCATGTTCCTGCCGCTGGTTGTCATTGTCCTCAATCGCATGAAATCGCCCGCGTCGAGGAAATCAAAGAAACCTGCCAATGCGGCCGAGGCCGCAAAAATGAAGGCCGAGGGGCAGTGGGCAAGTGTCGAAGACCTCAATGGTCGCAAGCTTCTTGAAAACAGTCCGGATTTGGTTCTTGGTCGCTGGGGTGAGAACAAGCGTTTACTTGGGGCGAGTGGCCTGAAGCGCGTTCTGACCTTTGCCACCAAGCCCGAGGAATATTACCGTGCATCCGCGGAACCAAACGCGCTTTTGCATCCCGGAAATCTGTTTGTTTACGAACGCCACGGCAGCATTTTCCGGGCGATCCATGATCGTAGAAGCAAGATGGGGCAACGGCTGATTGTCATTGACCCGCACAAGCAATCTGGCGCGGAAACAGAGCAATTCAATCCGTTCGATTTCATTCGCCAACAAGGCGAAGGCTTGATTTCCGATACGGGTTTCATTGCCGACACGCTGCTGGCGCCTGTATTTGTGCAGGAACTGGATGAACAGGAAGTTCGGATCGCCCGAACCCTGCTTCAGGGCTTTATTGTTTTCACAATCCAGAGAAGTCCCAAGGAAGACCGCAACCTTGGCGAGGTGCGTCGTAACCTGATCATGCCATCGCACCGGTTCTATAAAATTCTTGAAGAATTGATGAGCATTGAGTCCGCGGACGGCCGTATATCCGAGGTCGCGCTGAACATTCTTGATATGACCGAAGATCAGCGCATGAAGATAATCGAGGCTTGTCGGGCGGCAACCGAGGAGTTTGACAACCCGCAGATCGCGCGTCTGGTGAGTAAAAGCAGCTTCACGCTTGAGGACATCACAAGCGGCCCGGTTTCGATCTTTGTCATTGGCCAGCTTGGCGGTGAAAACCCGCAAGTTCAGCCATCGTTTAGCCGTGTGATGCTGTCGGGGATCATGAACCTGATCAATCAGCGGGGATGGAAGTCCGGTGACCCGGAGTTTCTTGTTTTGCTCGACGGGATCGAACGTGTTGGCCGTATGCCGTTGTTTGAACGCCTTTTGGGCGGTGGTTATGGCGATGGCATGATCGTCTGGCCCGGTTTTTCGGGCGTGAGTGGCTTGATGGATGTCTGTCTGAACTGGGAAAACGTGGTTGGGCGCGTTGATGCCATTTCTGTTCTAAGTCAGGAAGGCGCGTTCAACCTTGATTGGGTTTCCGGCCTGACGGCGATGTCGAGATTCGAGGACACCGGCGGCGGCAAGGATACCAGCCGACCGGTGCATCTGCGCTCGCAGGATAACCAGCCAATCTTGCGATCCGCCGAAGTGGCCCGCTTCCCCAAGGAAGAACAGATCCTGTTTCGCAAGGGATGCCCACCCATTCGCGCCTATCGCATTGACTGGTATCATGACGAAATGTTCAAGGGCATAGCTGTCCATGCCCCGACATTCAATTCCAGCAACGACTAGTTATCTCTATGCGATTGAGATTTCGTCGCCCGGGGTAATGGTGCCATCTTCAATCGCTTCGATGTAAACCCCCATGTAAAGGTGGTTCACGCCCTTGCGCAGCATGAGCGGCACGTTGATATCAGCAATGGCGGTATCCGGGTTGACACTGGTTGCCTTGCATCGGGTGATCGGATGAACAACGCGGAACGACACATCATTGATCTTGATGATCTTGTCCTCGTTCCATTCAAGCTCTTTCCACGGTTCGAGCCCGTCAATCAGAAGGTTGCCGCGAAAACGCATCGGATCGATTTCACTTTGGACAATCCGGCTGCCAAAATCGCGAATTGATGCGAGGTTGAGAAGCGATATGTATGGTTCTTTCATGTCGCCGAAATTGGTGTCGGGGACTGAATAGATTCTTGGTGTGCCTGCGATCTCGTTTTTCAGAAACGCCTTGAGGAAGTCCTCGACCACAGTGCGCCCCATGGCTTCATCAAGCTTGCCCTTGCAAATCGCCCGACCATTTCGAAGAATGGTCAGCGTGCAGGTGGTATCGTCATAATCGGTGCCGATTTCTGCCAGTTTGGGCGTGTTGACCAATTGCAGGAAATTGCTTTTGCGGGCCCATTCATGAACGCCTTCCTGGCCGACAGATGATTGGGTGGCGATCACAAAACGACGATCATCGGTAATCATGTGGTGTGCGCTTATTTTTGCCTCTTTAAGGTCAACACCGCGCATTCCCTTGACCGGGTATCTTTTGATGGCTTTGAGTTCGATCGTCATGATCTGTGTTCCTGTATGGCGCTTTGGCATGCCGAAAAACGGGACGAATGGCATGTCTATTTTATCTGTTCGGGCGACGTTAGAACGTTGTTTTGCCAAGGGCAACCCTTGATGCGTAGCTCGGTGGTGCATACGACAACGCGTTTTACTCAGCGATCTCTGATGATATCTGGAATAATGCCAGAAAGTTGTGTTGCGGTGCACAAATAATTCTTGCAACTTTTGTAGGGGGATATGGTTGCAAACGCGCTAGACTGAGACATATCAATGTTGTCGCTGTCGAAATAATCTATAATTTGAGAATTCGGTAATGACACCAATGCCGTGGACGCTTCAAAGAAGGTCCACATTGTCTAAATACTGTTGGCTCAAGGAGTGACAGGAATGGAATTTGAAAACTTCACAGATCGGTCAAAAGGCTTTCTGCAGTCAGCGCAATCGCTTGCGTTGCGTGAAAACCATCAGCAGTTTGTCCCGATCCATCTGCTTAAAGTGCTGCTTGACGACGAAGAAGGTCTGGCAGCCAATCTGATCAAGGCATCCGGTGGTAAGCCAAAGCTTGCCCAGGAACGCTGCGCGCAGGAACTGGCAAAATTGCCAAAGGTTTCCGGCGGCAATGGCCAGATCTATCTTTCATCCGAATTTGCCCGCCTGATTGATCAGGCACAGGAAATCGCCAAGAAAGCCGGTGACAGCTTTGTCACGGCGGAACGATTGCTTCTGACCATTGCGCTTGATCCAAAATCGACCGCGGGCAAGGTGCTGGCTGATGCGGGTGTTACCGCACAGGCGCTGAACGGTGCGATCAATGACATCCGCAAGGGCCGGACCGCCGATAGTGCCGGTGCCGAAAGCCAGTACGATGCGCTGAAAAAATATGCCCGTGACCTGACCGAGGCGGCGCGTGAAGGCAAACTTGACCCTGTGATTGGCCGTGATGAGGAAATCCGTCGTGCGGTGCAGGTACTGTCACGTCGGACCAAGAACAACCCGGTTCTGATTGGTGAGCCCGGCGTCGGTAAAACCGCAATTGCCGAAGGTCTGGCACTGCGTATCGTCAAGGGTGATGTGCCCGAAACGCTTAAGGACAAGAAACTTCTGTCGCTTGACCTTGGTGCGTTGATTGCCGGTGCGAAATTCCGTGGCGAATTTGAAGAACGCCTGAAAGCGGTTCTGAGCGAGATTGAATCAGAAGCCGGTCAGGTCGTGCTGTTCATCGACGAATTGCACACCCTTGTCGGTGCTGGCAAGGCCGAAGGATCGATGGATGCATCAAACCTTTTGAAACCGGCTTTGGCCCGTGGCGAGCTGCACTGCGTTGGTGCGACAACCCTTGATGAATACCGTCAGCATATCGAAAAGGACGCAGCACTTGCCCGTCGTTTCCAGCCGGTGTTCGTCAGCGAACCGTCGGTGGCTGACACGGTTTCGATCCTGCGCGGGATCAAGGACAAATATGAACTTCATCACGGGGTCCGTATTGCCGATGCCGCGCTGGTGGCTGCAGCCACACTTTCGAACCGCTACATCACAGATCGGTTCCTGCCCGACAAGGCGATTGACTTGATGGATGAGTCATCCGCGCGCTTGCGCATGGAGCTTGACTCCAAGCCGGAAGAAATCGACGAACTGGATCGCCGGATCATTCAGCTCAAGATCGAGCGCGAAGCGCTTAAGAAAGAGCAGGATAGCGCGTCGAAGGATCGACTTGGCCGTCTGGACAAGGAACTGGCCGGGCTGGAAGGCAAATCTGCTGAGCTGACCGCGAAATGGGAAGCCCAGAAGAAGGAACTTGCAGCATCAACCCACATCAAGGAGCAGCTTGATCAGGCGCGCGGTGAACTTGAACGTGCGATGCGTGATGGCAAGCTTGACCGTGCCGGACAGCTTCAATACGAAGAAATTCCGGCCCTTCAGGCACTGCTTGAAAAGGCGGAAAATGATCCGTCACGCGGCATCAAGGAAGAAGCGGTTACCGAAAAACACATCGCGTCCGTCGTGTCGCGCTGGACGGGTATTCCGGTCGACAAGATGCTTGAAGGCGAGCGTGAAAAGCTTCTGGAAATGGAAGACACGCTGCGCAAACGGGTTGTCGGCCAGGATGATGCGGTTCGATCGATCTCTAACGCGGTGCGCCGTGCCCGCGCGGGCTTGCAGGATCCAAACCGACCGATTGGTTCGTTCCTGTTCCTTGGGCCTACCGGTGTCGGTAAAACCGAGCTGACCAAAGCCCTTGCGCAGTTCCTGTTTGATGATGAACAGGCCATGGTCCGGATTGATATGTCCGAATTCATGGAAAAGCATGCGGTGGCCCGCCTGATCGGTGCGCCTCCGGGGTATGTCGGCTATGAGGAAGGCGGTTCCCTGACCGAGGCGGTACGTCGCCGTCCGTATCAGGTTGTCCTGTTTGACGAGGTCGAAAAGGCACATCCCGATGTGTTCAACGTCCTGCTGCAGGTTCTTGATGAAGGGCGTCTGACCGATGGCCAGGGCCGTGTTGTCGACTTCCGCAATACGCTGATCATTCTGACCTCGAACCTGGGCGGGGAAATCCTTGCCAATCAGGAGCCGGGGCATGACAGCGGCGAAGTCCGGGCACAGGTCATGGAAATCGTTCGGGCATCGTTCCGTCCGGAATTCCTCAACCGTCTGGATGAAACCATCCTGTTTCATCGTTTGCATCGTGATCAGATGGGCAAGATCGTTGATATCCAGCTTGGCCGTCTTGAGAAGCTTCTGTTTGATCGCAAGATTGATCTCAAGCTTGATGATGCCGCCAAGGACTGGTTGGCCGAAAAAGGCTATGACCCGGTTTATGGGGCCCGTCCGCTCAAACGCGTTATCCAGCGTTATCTGCAGAACCCGCTGGCGATGCAGATCCTCGAAGGCGGGATCAAGGATGGTGACACTGTTCCGGTCTCGACTGAGGCCAATGACCTTTTGCTCAATGGCAAAAAGGTCGAGGTTGTTGAATAACACAGCCTGATACATCACATGCAAAACCCCGGTTGGTTAACCGGGGTTTTGTCTTTTTCGGGCCATGATTGTTTTTCATGATACTGGCTTCAAATCGTCTTCATCAAAATAACAGGACCGTGCATGCTGAACCGCAATTTAAAACATCTTTTCAAAGCAGGTGCTGTTGCGCTTCTTCTGGGTAACCTCGTTGCGCCCGTTCACGCCCAGTCCTTCTTTGATAAAGCCAAGGACGCCCTTGGCGATGCGATGAATTCAACGGGTTCGGGAAGTGCGCCTGGCGGCAGTGGATTGGGGGCTTCAGCCTTATCATCAGACACGGTCGAGAAGGGGCTCAAGCAGGCGCTTGATATCGGGGTGGAACTGGTCACCGATCAACTTGGTGCGGTTGATGGCTTTAACGCCGATCCGGTGGCGCATATTCCTTTACCGGACGAAGTTCAAACCGCCCAGAAATTGATGACTGCGGCGGGTTTTGGCAGCTATGCCGATGAAATCGAGTTGCGGATGAACCGGGCTGCCGAGCAGACCATGCAGGATGCCGGTGATATTCTGGTCAATGCGGTCCGCCAAATGACCGTGGCCGATGCCAAGGGGATCTTGCAGGGGCCGGATGACGCCGCGACACAATACCTGCGCCGCGTTTCAGGCAATGATATCGAGGGCCGCTTGCGCCCGGTGATTACGGACGCGCTTTCCGATACCGGTGCCTTGTCGCTGTATGATCAGATGCTGGGGCAATATGACCAACTGCCTTTCGTACCCGACCTCAAGGCATCTTTGACCGATCACGCCACCGACAAGGCGATGGAAGGCTTGTTCCACTACATCGCCCTTCAGGAAGCAGATATTCGTAGTGATCCGACCCGGTGGACGACGGATATCCTTGAAAAAGTCTTTTCGAGCGTGAACTGAGCGGCGAGCCCCCTAGCGGTATTTCTCGGGCAGGGGTTCCCAGCGGTCACGCATGTCGGCAAGGGTTTCGTCGGGCACCATATGGATGCTGCCGAAACGGCCATGGCATTCGACGATTTGCAACAGAATGTCGTGCTTGTCGGCCATGTCGATATAGGCCTTCATTTCCCAGAAGCGCGTAAAGGTGTTGGAGACAACAACGTCGTACCCCTCGGACAGAGAGTTGTGGCACTCCGCCTCGCACCTTGCGTGGGTTTGCGACAGGCGGGTGCCATCAAACTCGTAGAACCCTTCATGGTCGACCATGAACATGTCGGCTTCCAGATGAACAGCACCGGTCGCCTGACACAGGTTTTTGGCAAGGGTTGATTTCCCTGATCCGGGAAGGCCTCGGACCAGGGTAAGTGTTTGTTTGATTTCTTTGGGGCGGGTCATCGTTTTCAGGGTCAGTCGTTTGGGCTTCTATTGACCGCCGCGCTTGCGCTGATAAAGGCCATCAAGCTGCTTGGCATAGGCTTCGCGGATTTTATGGCGGCGGATTTTCATCGACGGGGTCAGCATTTCGTTGTCGATGGTAAAGGGCGCTTCGGCAAACATGAAGCTGCGCACTTTTTCAATCGTCGACAGGCGTTTGTTTACCCGGTCAATGGCTGCGCGGATGATTTTGCGGAAGTCCTCGTTTTTGCCAAGGGCCTCAATATCATTGGATAGGTCGTTGTCGCGGGCGAATTCGCGCATGAAGTCTTCGTCGGGCCACAGAACGGCCACCAGATAGGGTTTGTCATCGCCATAGACCATGGCTTGGGAAATCTCGGTCTCAAGGGTCATCAGTCCCTCGATCCGCTGGGGCGAGATGTTGTCGCCACCGGAATTGACGATGATGTCCTTCTTGCGGTCCGTGATCATCAGGCTGCCCTGTTCATCGAACTTGCCGATGTCACCGGTATGCAGCCAGCCATCAATAATGGTCGATGCGGTAACCTCTGGCAGGTTCCAGTAGCCCTTCATCATGCTTTCGCCGCGCAGCAGGATTTCGCCATCATCGGCAATCTTGACCTCGGCACCCACCATTGGCGGGCCGACCGTGCGCAGTTTGTTGTTTTCAGCACGGTTGCATGACACCACCGGGGCGAATTCCGTCTGGCCATAGCCCTGCAGAATGCGAATGCCGCATGACACAAACAGAACACCCAGTTCATAGTTCAGGGGGCCGCCGCCCGATACCATGGCCTTGATCCGTCCACCAAAGCGTTGACGCAGTTTGCGACGAAGCAACAGTTCACAGGCAAGGTTCTGAAGCCTTTCAAGCAGGTTCAGTGGTTCACCTTCGTAATTCTTGCGGCCAAGGCGCAAGGTCAGGTCAAACAGCTTTTGCTTGATGCCGCCTTCCTTTTCGACCATGCGGCTCATGCGTTGATAAAGCATTTCATACAGACGCGGCACAGCCGTCATGATCGTCGGACGGACTTCGGCAAGATTGGCGGCCAGTTTATCAAGCCCCTCGGCGTAATAGATCTGGGCATCAATACTGATCGGGAAATACAGGCCGGCGGTATGTTCGTAGGAATGCGACAGCGGCAGGAACGACAGGAAGATTTCCTTGTCGATGCCAAGGGTCTCGATGATGTCAAACGCGCCCATGCAGTTCGACAAGATCGCCCCGTGGCTTAGCATCACACCCTTTGGCGAGCCACCCGTGCCCGAGGTATAAATCAGGCAGGCAAGGTCATCGCGCTTGATCTTGGAAATCCAGTCATCAACGTCATGGGTCAGGCCGCGCCCCTTGGCAATCAGCTCGTCCCAGCGGGAAATGGTGATGTCGCCAACAAAGCTTTGGCCCCATTCTTCCATCATGATCGCATGGCGGCAGCGTCCGCTATCAAGGGCGGCGTGCAGGAAGGGCTGGGCAAGTTTTTTGGTCGAGATGATGGCAATTGCTGCACCACTGTCTTCGATCGCGTGAAGATGATCGCGCTCGGTATTGGTGGTGTAGGCAGGAACGGTCATGGCGCCAGCGCACATGATAGCAAGATCGGCTATGCCCCATTCAGTCCGGTTTTCCGAAACCAGCAGAACCCGATCACCGGGCCGAACACCAATTTCATAAAGGGAACGGGCAAGCGCGCGCACCTGATCGGCGGCTTCTTGCCAACTGGTGGGTTCAAACTTTTTGCTTTCGGGGTCTTTCGTCCAAAGAAACGGCGCGTCGCCATGTTTCTTTGCCTTGTCGAAAAACATGGTCGGCAAGTTTTGCCAATCGGCATAATCCTGCAAACTCGTCATGACGTTTCCTTGCCTCACTGTCTGTTCCCGGGAACGGGCAATCTTGGCGCTGCCCTGATGGGGACGTTGTCCTCCGTCTTTATACCCATATAAGTGCCGGGCAGATCGGAATAAACGAACGTTCCAAGATGAATTTGTTATCAGGGATTGCGTAATTGCGCAGCCTGAAAATGACATTTTAAAGACCGATTTGTCACCGATGTCACAGCAACGCGCGATTGTGGGCAGTGTTCCGGGTCACACTCGTGTGAAATGCGGTCCTATTTGGTGCTCAACGCGGCTTTGCTGTTGTCCGTGACACAAGGAACGATATGATCGGACCAGCAATTTGAAACCGTATCTGTCAACGGGTCTGGTGATATGGCTTTGACAGGCTATATATCGGGTTCGGATCTTTGAATGCAAACGGGATTGCCCCGTGCTTTGCGGATCGGCGGCCCGCGACCGAAAAGAGACCAAAGAGACTGTCTGGAGGACAAATGAACGCGATCAACAAGAATTTGCCGACCTGGGATCTGACCGATCTCTATAACGATCTGAAAGACCCGAATATTCGGCGCGATCTTGATGATGCCAAAAGCCGCTCTCAGGCGTTTCAGCAGACCTATCAGGGCAAGCTCAATGACCTGTCGGGTGATGAACTGGCAGCTGCCATTGCCGAATACGAAGCCATCAGCGAAATCTGTGGCAAGATCGGCTCCTTTGCCCAGTTGAAATATGCCGGTGATAGCTCGGACGCGGCCATTGGTCAGTTCTATCAGTTCGTTCAGGAAGAAATGACCGGCATTTCCAGCCTGTCGCTGTTCTTTGGTCTTGAAATCAACCGGATTGAAGACGCGTCACTGGATGCGAAATACGAACAAAGCGAAGCACTGCGTCGTTATCGCCCGTGGCTTGATGAAAACCGTGCCTTCCGCCCGCACCAGCTTTCCGATGAGGTCGAGCAGGTCCTGCATGAGCGCCGCGTCGCCGGATCGGCCGCGTGGGTGCGCCTGTTCGACCAGACCATGGCGGAATTGCGCTTCCCGATTGATGGCGAAGAGCTGACCATGTCGGACGCTGCGAACATGCTGTCATCAAGCAAGGTCGAAGATCGCAAGAAAGCCGCGAAATCAATCGGTGACGTTCTGGGCAAGAACATCAAGCTTCTGGCGCACATCACCAATACCCTTGCCAAGGACAAGGAAATTGATGATCGCCTGCGAAAATTCCCAACCCCGGTATCGTCGCGCAACCTGTCCAACCAGGTCGAGGACGAGGTTGTTGATGCGCTCAATACGGCCGTTAAAAACAGCCATGCCGATCTGTCGCACCGGTATTACCGCCTGAAGGCGAAGTGGTTCGGCGTCGATCAGCTTGATTACTGGGATCGCAACGCGCCGTTGCCTGATGACGATGATCGTCAGATTGATTGGGACACCGCGCGGTCGACCGTGTTGAAGGCGTATGGCGAGTTTTCCCCGGAACTGGCGGAAGTTGGTCAGAAATTCTTTGATAACCCGTGGATTGATGTGCCGCCCCGTGCGGGCAAGTCATCGGGCGCCTTTGCGCACCCGACCGTGCCGTCTGCGCATCCGTACCTTTTGCTGAATTATCACGGCAAAACCCGTGATGTGATGACGCTGGCCCATGAGTTGGGCCACGGCGTACATCAGGTTTTGGCAGCAGAGCAGGGCTATTTCCTGTCTGATACGCCGCTGACCCTGGCAGAAACTGCGTCGGTGTTTGGTGAAATGCTGACCTTCCAGTCAATGCTGCGCGCGGAAAGCGATCCGAAGATGAAGCGCATCATGCTGGCGGGCAAGGTTGAGGACATGCTCAACACCGTCGTGCGTCAGATCGCGTTCTTTGAATTTGAAAAACGCGTCCATGAAAAGCGCCGCGAAGGTGAATTGACCGTTGATGAGATCTGCGAGATCTGGATTGCCGTACAGCATGAAAGTCTGGGCGACGCCATCCGCTATGAAGATGAATACAAGTACTACTGGTCTTATATTCCGCACTTCATCCATTCGCCGTTCTATGTTTATGCCTATGCCTTTGGCGATTGCCTGGTGAACTCGCTTTATGATGTTTATCAGGGGGCCGAAGACGGCTTCCAGCAGAAGTATCTTGATATGCTGAAAGCCGGGGGCACCAAGCGGCATCAGGAACTTCTGGCACCGTTCGGACTTGATGCATCGGACCCGGCCTTCTGGCAGCGGGGTCTTAATATGATCAAACGCATGATCGACGAGCTGGAGGAGCTTTCCTGAGATGAGTGATAACGACGATGATTATACCGCCGCGAACGAGGAAAACAGGTTTGGCGGGCGGGTTCGTCGTTATGCACGGGTGGGTGCTTCGGCCAGTAAACTGGCCGCGCGCCTTGCCACGGGAAAAATGTTCGGCGGCGAGATTGATCATGCCAAATACGCCGCCGAACTGACCTCTGCCCTTGGTGGGCTTAAGGGGCCGCTGATGAAGGTCGCCCAGATCCTGTCCACCATTCCCGATGCCCTGCCCAAGGAATATACTCAGGCCCTGGCGGAGCTTCAGGCCGATGCACCCAGCATGGGCTGGCTGTTTGTCAAGCGCCGCATGCGCAGCGAACTTGGGGCCGGGTGGCAATCGAACTTCACCGATTTCAGCCACGATGCCGTGGCGGCGGCGTCACTTGGACAGGTCCACAAGGCGACCTTGCCCGACGGGCGCGATGTTGCCTGCAAGCTGCAATACCCGGACATGTCGGCAACGGTTGAGGCCGACCTTAAGCAGCTGCGTGCGGCCTTTGCGATCTACAAGCGCTATGACAGCGCAATTGATGCACAAAACATTCAGGAAGAACTGACAGCACGCCTGCGCGAAGAACTCGACTATCAGCGTGAAGCCAAACATATGCGCCTGTATGGTCATATGCTGGCCGATGTCGATTGCGTACATGTCCCCGAACCTGTTGACGAAGTGACCACCAGCCGACTTTTGACCATGACCTGGCAGAAGGGGCAAAAGTTCAAACATTTCCTTGAAAGCGATCCCGATCAGGATGCGCGCAATCAGGTTGCGCTTAATATGTTTCGGGCGTGGTATGTGCCGTTTTACCGTTATGGCGTGATCCATGGGGATCCGCATCTGGGCAATTACACGCTACGTGATGACCTTTCGGTCAATCTTCTGGATTTTGGCTGTATCCGCATTTTCAAACCGGACTTTGTTCAGGCAGTGATCACCCTCTACGAGGCGCTGCGTGACGAGGACGAGGAAAAGGCTGTTTCAGCCTATGAAAGCTGGGGCTTTGAAAATCCGTCGCGCGAATTGATTGATGTGCTCAATATCTGGGCCAGCTTCGTTTACGGCCCGATCCTTGATGATCGCGAACGCAAGATGGGCGAAACGAATTCGGTCGCCTATGGCGCAGAGGTCGCGGGAAAGGTTCATCAGGAACTGCGCCGTGTCGGCGGTGTCAAACCACCCCGCGAGTTTGTTCTGGTTGACCGTGCGGCGGTCGGGCTGGGGGCAGTATTCCTGCGTCTTGATGCGCAGGTGAACTGGTATCGCCTGTTTAACGATCTGGTTGGTGATTTTGACGTGGCAAAACTTGAAGCCCGCCAGAAAACCGCCCTTGACCAGATCGGTCTGGATCGCCCGGATGCGTAAATTGCCTGACACAACATCGCTGCGATTCGATCTTTTGGGGTGCAACCGGCTGACCGTTTGATGCGAATTGCGGGTTGAGAAACCGAATTTGGTCAGCTTACCCTGAAACAAATCTGAAAAAATCGGGAATCATTTTGCGAACCTTTTTAAGGTTGGCGCGTTACGTGATGGTTGATCGATGACCGATAAATGAAGACTCTGGCGTTTGTTTGTAAGATAATATTCACTTACAACGTGGGGTAAAAACAGGGGAAACTGGGGAAAATCAATTGTCTGACGTGTGACGAGCAGGATAAGGACCTGTTCCATAGCGGAAATTAAATGTGCGAATTTCCGCTCATTGTTGATTTTATCGGTAGTTAACCGAAGTATAGTTAAACTGTTTTTTTGTCGTTTTTTCGGATTGTGGTTGTCGGCGAGAAATCGCATCTTGCTCTCAACGCAGACATGCAGGGCGTCATTGATTGTTTGTCCTGAGCACCAATGGCGGGTGGGACCTGATATGTCGCAAGGTTTATGCCTTGTAATGCGTGGTGGGAAAGTGGGCGGTTTCTTCTGCGATTGCTGAAGAACCGCCTTTTTCTTTTTCGGGCCGTCAGGTGTGTTGGCCCGGATGATTTGAATTGGACAAGGGTTGCCCGGTGATCGGTCCGAAATGAACGCAAAACGACGTTCTGGAACCGGTTGCTTTGAAAGAACACGGATTGTCAAACTGACCAATCACTTAGGGAAGGAGGTCAAACGCGATGAAACTGGCCGTTCCAAAGGAAATATGGCCCGGGGAAAAGCGCGTTGCCGTCACGCCAGAGACCGTCAAGAAACTTAAGGCTCTGGGGTTTGACGTAGCAATTGAGGCTGGTGCCGGAACTGACGCCGCCATACCGGATGATCGCTTTGTCGATGCCGGTGCAACCATTGCCAAAACAATGAAAACCACCGTGAAGGATGCCGATGTCATCTTCAAGGTGCGCCCACCTGTCATTGATGGCAAAACCAACGAATTGACCGCCTATAAAAAGGGGGCGGCCGTTGTCGCCCTGCTTGAGCCATATGATCGTAAAGACCTGATCGATGCCATGGCAAAGGCGGGTGTGGATGGTTATTCCATGGAATTGATGCCGCGTATTTCACGCGCGCAGTCGATGGATGTGCTGTCTTCGCAATCCAACCTGGCGGGCTATCGCGCCGTTCTGGATGCCGCCCATGAATTTGGCCGCATCTATCCGATGATGATGACAGCCGCGGGTACCTTGCCGCCGGCACGTGTTGTCGTGGTCGGGGCCGGTGTTGCTGGCCTGCAGGCAATTGCAACGGCCAAGCGTCTTGGTGCTGTTGTCTCGGCATTTGATGTGCGCCCGGCCGTGAAAGAGCAGGTTCAATCCCTTGGCGGGACCTTCATTGAAGTCGAAGACGACACGGCGTCCGACGCCGAAACGTCCGGTGGCTATGCCAAGGAAATGTCGGACGACTACAAGAAAAAGCAGGCTGAAAAGCTTAAAGAGGTTCTGACCAAGACTGACATCGTCATTACCACGGCCCTTATTCCGGGCCGTCCGGCACCGGAAATTGTCACTGCCGATATGGTGGCGGGCATGAAGCCGGGATCGGTGATCATTGACCTTGCTGCTGAACGTGGTGGCAACGTGGCCGGGGTGAAACTTGGTGAAACGGTGATGACCGATAATGGTGTGAAACTGATTGGTCCGGCCAACATCACCAGTTCCGTCGCAACCGATGCCACGGCGATGTATGCCAAGAACCTTTTGAACTTCATCACCCTTTCTGTTGATGCGGACAAAGGTGCGCTCGCATTTGATGGCGAAGACCAGATCATCAAAGAGACGCGCCTGACCCACGACGGAAAGGTCGTTCATCCGAAATTCGGCGGGGAGGAGGTCGCAAATGGCTGATCAATCCGTAGCCCAAGATGCAAATGAACTCCGTGATGCCGCCCTTGGCCTTGCGGAAAAGGCAGCAGAGCTTGCCGATAGTCTGGCAAGTGGTGCGTCTGATGCCGCTGGCACGGCCGCGGTTGCGGTACAGGGATCGGGTGTTAGCCCGACTGTCCTTGGTCTGACCGTCTTCGTTCTAGCCTGCTTTGTTGGCTATTACGTCGTCTGGAAAGTTACCCCGGCACTTCATTCGCCTTTGATGGCTGTGACCAACGCCATTTCATCGGTGATTATCGTCGGTGCGCTTCTGGCAGCAGGCCCGGTGGAGATGAACTTCTCCAAGATGATGGGCTTCATTGCGGTGGTGTTGGCCTCGGTCAACATTTTCGGTGGCTTCATTGTCGCCCAGCGCATGCTGCATATGTTCAAGAAAAAGAAGTAGGGGGAACACACAATGTCGGAAAACCTATCGGCTTTCCTGTATCTGGTGGCCTCGGTCTGCTTCATTCTTTCGTTGCGCGGACTTTCGTCACCTGAATCGGCCCGGAACGGGAACATTCTTGGCATGGTGGGTATGGCAATTGCCATCTTTACCACGCTGGCAAGCCCGGCCGTGCTGTCATACACAACCATCATCGTCGGTATTCTGATCGGTGGTGCGATTGGTACGGTCATCGCGCTCAAGATCCAGATGACCGCGCTGCCACAACTTGTTGCGGCCTTCCACTCACTGGTGGGTCTGGCGGCGGTATTTGTCGCCGGGGCTGCGCTTTACTCGCCGGGTGCCTATGGCATCGGGACGGCGGGCAATATCGGTGCGGCCAGCCTGATTGAAATGGGGCTTGGTGTTGCGATTGGTGCCATTACCTTTACCGGTTCGCTGATTGCGTTTGGTAAATTGCAGGGCATTGTTTCGGGCACGCCTGTCCGGTTCAAGGGGCAGCATATGCTCAACCTTGCCATCGGGATTGCCATTGTTGTCTTTGGCGTCATTCTGGTGGTGACTGAAAGCCACACTGCCTTCTGGATCCTTGTTGCACTTGCCCTTGTTCTGGGTGTTACGCTGATCATTCCGATCGGCGGAGCAGACATGCCGGTCGTTGTTTCCATGCTGAACTCGTATTCGGGTTGGGCGGCATGCGGCATCGGCTTCACGCTTCAGAACAGTGCGCTGATCATTACCGGTGCGCTTGTCGGTGCGTCGGGTGCGATCCTGTCCTACATCATGTGTAAGGGCATGAACCGCTCGATCTTCAATGTCATCTTTGGTGGCTTTGGCGCAGAGGGCGAAGCAGCCGCTGGACCTGGCGGCGATGGTGATCGGTCGGTCAAATCCGGCTCGGCCGATGATGCGTCCTTCATCATGAAGAATGCATCGAGCGTCATCATCGTGCCGGGCTATGGCATGGCCGTCGCACAGGCACAGCATGCGCTGCGTGAAATGGCTGATATCCTTAAAGCCGAGGGTGTCAAAGTCCGTTACGCCATCCATCCGGTGGCCGGACGTATGCCGGGTCACATGAACGTGCTTCTGGCCGAGGCGAGCGTGCCCTATGACGACGTGCTGGAAATGGAAGAAATCAACCGTGATTTCGGATCGGCTGACGTTGCCTTTGTGATTGGTGCAAACGACATCACCAACCCGGCAGCCAAAACCGACCCGGCCAGCCCGATCTTCGGTATGCCGATCCTTGAAGTCGAAAAGGCCAAAACGGTCCTGTTCGTCAAACGCGGCATGTCAGCGGGTTACGCTGGCATCCAGAATGAACTGTTCTTCAAGGACAACACCATGATGCTGTTCGGCGATGCCAAAAAGATGTGCGAAGAAATCGTCATGCATCTCGATAACTGATCTCTAATCAAGTGATCTTGATTTAAGGGCAGCCCAATGGGCTGCCCTTTTTGTTTGCGGCGATGTTGCGGTGCTTGTCATTTTGTCATGATACAAAGTGACAGTAATTGGCGTTTTTCGAATAGTATTCAATTGTTGGTTTTGGTGGGATGGTCATATCTGAATAAAATTCATGCGTGAATGAGAGAATTGAAATTATATTTAAGTATTAATCGGTAGATTTTATGTGGATAAGTTCTTTAATTAGATAATAAATAGAAGGTGATTTATTTAGATTCGACATGAACTAATTAAGTACGTATGTTTTTCTGACTTCGGTTTCTGTGTTGGTTGATCAGTGGGGGTGTCAAAAGAACTTCTGTGATCAGTTCCTTTATGCATGGATTCCTTTCAATCAGGAGGCATAAATGAAGAAACGGTTTAGTAAACTGATGCCGGCAGCGACGATGCTGGCAATGGCAACATTTGGTTCGTACTCAGCACAGGCTGAGACTTTGACAGCGGGTGTCGAAGCTGCGTTCCCGCCATGGGCTTATGTGGAAAGTGGTGAGTACAAGGGCATCGCCATCGACGCGATGCGGGCGATTGCCGAAGATCAGGGGTTGGATGTTGAATTCAAGGACCTGCCGTGGCCATCCCTGATTCCGGCGTTGGTCAAGGGGCGTATTGATCTTCTGGTGACGGGTTTGAATGTGACCCCTGAGCGTGCTGAGGCGCTCGATTTCACCATTCCGTGGTGGGAAAATGATGATGAAGTTCTCATCCCGGCAGACTCAGATAAAAATGTGATCACCGCCATGTGCTGCGGTGCGACCGTTGGTGCACAAGGTGGTGCTACGCAGTTCAAATGGCTGGAAGACAACCTTGGTGCGAATGACGATGTGGATGTCACTCTGCGGGGTTATGATGACTATGTCACCGCGATTGAGGACATGCTTGCGGGTCGACTGGATGCGGTTGTGACCTCAACCGATACAGCCGAGGATTTCATTGCCAAGGGCCGTCCGGTCAAAATTGCTGGCACCATTCAGCAGAACCAGCCGCAGGCACTTGCCGTGGAAAAGGGTGACCCGAACGAATTGCTGGGCAAGATCAATGCCGGGATCATGAATATCTACAAATCCGGTCAATGGGCAGAGATCGTGCATAAATATGCGCCGCAATCGTCCATTCGTGAAATTCCGACTTCGATGCCGGATTATGTCGACACCTATCAGGGCGATATTCCCGGTTATTCGCAGTAACTGACCTTTGGTCGCATCGCTACGGGGCTTGTGCTGTGGCGATGCGGTCCTCCTTTCCTTGCCAGCGAGCAAAATTATGATTTTCGAAACGGTATTAAGCCAGATGCCCTATCTGGCGCATGGCTTGGCAATTGCTGTTGCCTTGCTTGCCTGCTTGCTTTCAGTGGGGCTGGTGTTGGGCCTGTTGATTGCTATTGCAGAAGTATACGGTCATTGGACCTTGCGTTTCTGCGGTATTTTGTTTGAACGCATTTTCCGGGGCATACCGGCGATTGTCCTGCTGCTTCTTTTCTATTACGGCGTCACCGACTTTGTTGAAATGGGGTCGTTTACGGCTGCAGTTGTTGCATTGGGCCTGCGGTCCGCTGCCTATCAGTCCCAGATATTTCGCGGCGCGATCTTGTCTGTGCCAGACGGTCAGATGATGGCTGCGCGTTCCATGGGCATGAACAAACTCCAGGCGATCCGCGAGATTATCCTGCCGCAAGCGTTGCGGATGTCGATCGGGTCCTGGACCAACGAATTTTCCAGTGAACTGAAGGCCACGTCGCTTGCTTATGTCATCGGCGTTGTCGAACTGACCCGACAGGCGAAATACATCATCTCAAGTACGCAGGGAAACATTCTGATCGTCTTCGGGGTCGTCGCACTGATGTACTTCATCGTTAACCGAGCAGGGAACTGGGCGCTTTACCGGCTGGAAAACCGGCTTGCGCTTCCGGGGTTTGAACACAGAGGGGACGCATAATGCTGCTGCGGGTTGATGGCATTAAGAAAAGTTATGGTGATACGGAAATCCTCAAAGGCGTGTCCTTTGACATGGAGGCAGGTCAGTCGAAGGTGATCATGGGGCCGTCAGGCACCGGGAAATCGACGCTTCTACGCTGTATCAATCACCTGACAGAACCGGATGAAGGCCGGATATTTGTTGAAGGTGAAGAACTGGTTGCATCAAATCTCAATGCGATGCGCCAGAAAGTCGCGTTTGTTTTTCAGGACTTTAATCTGTTTACCCACCTGCGCACGGTTGAAAACGTTGCGATTGGTCCGCGCAAGCTGCGTGGATTTTCCAAAAAGGCGGCGCTCGATCTTGCGTATCAAGAGCTCGAACGGGTCGGTCTTTCAGATCGCGCGGATGCATATCCTGCGGAACTGTCCGGCGGGCAGCAGCAACGGGTTTCAATTGCCCGTGCGCTGGCGATGGAACCGAAACTGATCCTGTTTGACGAGCCCACCAGTGCGCTTGATCCCGAGCTGACCGGTGAGGTTGTTTCTGTGATGAACAAGCTTGCCACAGAAGGGATGACGATGCTGGTGGTCAGTCACGAAATCGGTTTCGCCCGAAAAGCGGCAGATGAAATCATCTTTATGGAAGGTGGCAAGATTATCGAGCAGGGGCCTCCGTCGCAAATCTTCGAAGCGCCGAAGCAAGACCGGACACGTGCATTCCTGAACGTGATTGAACATGGGGGGAATGAATGAGCGATTGGTTAGACTTTGCCATCGAACATTTGCCCTACGTGATCCAGGGGATTCCAATGACCTTGGCCCTTTGGGTGTCGGCCATGGCAATGGGGGCGGTTTTGGCCCTCGTTCTGGCGTGGGCGCGCATTTACGGGAACCGGCCCGTTTATATGGTCGCCACCGTCTATGTAGAGATATTTCGCGGCACGCCGATGCTCGTGCAGATGCTTTTCATTTATCTCGGGTTGCCGGAAATCGGGATCGTGCTCGACCCGATGCCAGCAGCTATTCTTGCGATCGGTCTTAACACTGCGGCATATCAGGCCGAATACATTCGGGGTGCTGTGCGGTCTGTCCCGGGTGGCCAGATGGCGGCTGCGCGCGCCCTTGGTATGGGACGCTTTCAGGGTTTCTTGAACATCATCCTGCCTCAAGCACTGCGACGGGTCATTCCGCAATGGTCAAATGAGGCCATTCTTGAACTGAAATACACGTCTATTGCCTACGCAATTGGTGTCACCGAGTTGACCGCACGTGCGGAAAAGGTTGGTTACGAGACATTTCAGTTCTTTGAGGTGTTCCTGCTGATTGCTGTGATTTATGTCGTCATGACCAGTATCGTTGGACAGGCATTGCTGCTTCTTGAAAAGAAGGTCGCTGTTCCAGGGCTTTAACGTTCCGTGGTCCTCAGTTCGATCACACCCATCTGGCTTCTTCCAGATGGGTGTGCCTGTTTATGGTGAACCCTTGAGACGGTGTGAAATTAGGGGCCCTGATCCCTATGCTGTTAGAGATAATCCTAGGCAAGCGTGCCACTTTTCTGCTCTCTTTCGGTAGGAAAACGACGTAACGTCTCGACTCAACGCAAGATGGGAAGCTGGATGCGCCGACTGGTAAAGCTATCACTGTTTACAGTTATTCTGCTTTCTGGGCTGTTGGCTGCGTCCATGGGGCTGACGATCCTGACTTATGTTCGACTGACCGCCGAGAAGCCAATTGCCAAGATGTATTTCGAGCGGCTTGAGGACGATTTGTTTGAAGCATATCTGGCTTCTGTCGGGGATGGGGATGTTGGCGTCTTTGAGATTTACGGTGATCAGTGGCGGATTGATGCCGAGTTCATCAAGCTTAAGCCCTGGGCCAATGTGATGGGCATGGACGCGCGCTATAAGCTGGTGCGTTTTGAGGGCCGTTACCGCGACATCAATGATGAAAACACCAAGCCAAAGATGGCCTATGATCTGGGGCAGGGTGATGTGCTTGATCTGATGAACTATCTGACGGAATGGAATTTCCTGGTCGATGCCGAGTATGGCAGTTCGACCTTCACCGATATCAAGCAAGATACGCTTTACACCGTCTATCGCACCCAGTCGGGCATCATTGTGCGCTCTGAACCGATGCCCGATCCGATTGGGTATGAGCCCACAATGCTTGATGACATTCGGGCGTGGGTTTCGGAGAACTGATATCGCCAATTGATCTGTCTTTGATTGGGGCGATTGAACGTCAGGTCCGAAACCGGCGAGCAGCATTTTCGTCCGCCCCATATCCTTTTGCCATCGTTAATCGCACCGCCCGGTCAACGGGGCGGGTGCCAGATGGATTGGATGGATCATGTTGCTTGAAGACAAGGTTGTTATCATTACCGGCGCAAGTTCCGGGATCGGCGCTGCATCGGCCAAACTGTTTGCCAAGGAAGGGGCAAAGCTTGTGCTTGCGGCGCGCTCGGAAGACCGGCTTGATCAGGTTGTGACGGAAATCATCAATGAAGGCGGCAAGGCATTTGCCCTTGCCGGAGATGTCTGCGACGAGGCGTTTGCCAAGGCATTGGTCGATGCTGCCATTGGCGAATATGGTGGGCTTGATGTGGGGTTCAACAATGCCGGAACCCTCGGATCCCCCGGAGCGCTGGCCGATATTGACGTTGGGGAGTGGGAGAAAACCATTCGAACCAACCTGACCGCTGCCATGTTCGGGGCGAAATACCAGATGCCCGAAATTGCCAAACGCGGCGGAGGATCGGTTATTTTTACCTCTACATTTGTTGGGAATACCATTGGCCTGCCGGGCATGACGGCCTATGCGGCAAGTAAAGCGGGCCTGATCGGGATGGCGCAATGTCTGGCCGTGGAGTATGGCGGGGTCAATGTGCGGGTAAATGCCTTGTTGCCGGGCGGCACGGACACCCCGATGGCGGCAAGCTTTGCCAATGATCCGGAAGCGCGGGCAATGGTGGAAAAGTTCCATGCGCTTGGCCGGATCGCCGCGCCAGACGAAATTGCCAGGGCGGCATTGTTTCTGGCGTCTGATAACTCAAGCTTTGTTACCGGCTCGGCCATGCTGACCGATGGTGGCAACTCGATCTGCAAGGCCGCTTGATCATTTCTAGATCAGGCTATACATGAGGCCGTGACTTTGCCGTAGCCTGGAAAAACCAAACCCGCCCGGATTGCTCCGAGGCGGGTTTGGCGCACGGGTCCGAATTTAGCGAACTAAATTCGATCGTACAGTCACGTTCGAGATACCCCGAAAGTGAAAAAGACTAGAAGCCTTCGCGCTCGATGCGCTTACGCTCCAGCTTGCGGGCACGACGGATTGCTTCCGCCCCTTCGCGAGCTTTCTTCTCCGACGGCTTTTCAAAGTGGCGACGGAGTTTCATCTCACGGAAAATGCCCTCACGCTGCATCTTTTTCTTAAGCGCTTTCAGAGCCTGATCGACATTGTTGTCGCGAACGATTACCTGCACGGAAACCACGCTCCTTTCAAAAAAACAAAAACACCCGGAGTGCGGAATGCCCCCCGGTTGGTTGTACGGCCAAAATGACCGTGGGCTGTATATAGTGCAAAGCGGCGAAAAAGAAAAGAGGGAAGGGGATATTCGCCTTTGGCGTTTATTTGCCGTCCCATGACAAACTCTTTGGGTAACAAAGCCGGTTTAACCGTTCTGGTCGCGGCAATATCCGGTGGTGATGATTGTATCGAAAATTTAACCAAAAGTTGTATAATGCTTTGAGATAACAGTGGCTATTGCCTGACCAGGGTCGAGTAAACGACTTGATGTTCCCGGTTCTCCGGGCGGGATCTTTGAACAGCTCGGAGGAGCAGAAATGGAAGGTGGTTTGCGCGAAACGGCGATTTTACATGCGCCGTTCTTTGTCACAGCCCCAGGTGAAACAGATATTTTGTTTACCATGGTCGTCTGGTTTGTGGTTTTGGCCGTGTTTGGCCTTGGTGCGCTTTATCTGAGCCTGCATTCATTGCCCGAACGGATGGCCCATCACGCCAACCACACGCAAATCCAGCTGATCAGTATCCTGACGCTATTGGCGCTGTTCACCCATAACAACCTGTTCTGGTTGGCTGCTCTTGTGATTGCAGTCGTGCAGGTGCCGGATTTCTATAGTCCGATCCAGTCGATTGCCGACTCTGTCAAAGCCATGGCCCGCAAGAAGGGGGTGGTCGACGACTCGGACGGGTCAAGAAATTCAGTGACGCAGGCCGTGACGCAGGAGGCTTCCAAAGATGTTTGAGCTTCTTCTGTGTTCGCTGTTCACCATCCTGCCCGATTACCTGTTCCGTCGTTACAAACAGGGCAAACGGATCGGCAAGGAAATCACCCTGTTTTCCGTCTGGTACGAGCTGCGCTATGGCATTGTTGCCTGTGCGATCCTGACGATCACGCTTATTGCGACCATTTTCTATTTCCATCCATCGACGGTGAATGTGTCATCGTTCTTCCGAACCGTCACGATCCTGCCGGAAAAAGGCGGGCGTGTGGTCGAGATCTATGTTGAAAATGATCAGGTCGTGGCCGGTGGAGATCCGCTGTTTCGCATTGATAACCGCGTAGAACGCGAAGCCGTTGCCATGGCTGAACAGCGCATTGCCGAAATCCGTGCCCAGATGGATGTTACCCGTGCCGATCTTGCGGTGGCAGAGGGCAATGTCGAACAGGCACGCGGCGCCTATAATCAGGTGCGCGACGAGCTTGAAGTCAAAGCCGATCTTTTGTCGCGCGGGAACAATGCGGTATCACGCCGCGAGGTCGAACGTCTGGAAGTATCCCTGACAACCCGGCAAGGTGGGCTGAATGCCGCACTTGCCAGCAAGACGGTGATTGAAACCAAACTTGAAAGCCTGCTGCCGGCCCAGCTTGCCAATGCGCAGGCCGCGTTAAGGTCAGCCGAAGCAGAGCTTTCAAAAACCCTGGTCCGGGCAGGTGTGGCCGGGAAGATTCAACAATTTGCCTTGCAGGTTGGCGACTTTGTAAGTCCGGTCCTGCGTCCGGCGGGAATTCTGGTTCCGGAAAAGGATGGTGAAACCATCTATCAGGCAGGCTTTGCCCAGATCGCAACACAGGTGGTTAAGCCCGGCGTAATCACAGAGGTGACCTGTGCGTCGCTTCCGTTTGAAATTATTCCGATGGTGGTGACAGACGTACAGCCGGTCATCGCGGCCGGTCAGTTCCGGCCAAGTGATCGTTTGCTTGAAATTACCGAGCGCGCACAGCCCGGCACGTTCCTGGCCAAGATGGTGCCGCTTTATCCGGAAACGGTCGAAGATGTGCCTTTGGGCAGTAAATGCGTTGCCAATGCCTATACGAACACCCATGACCAGCTTGAAGACCCGGAGATTGGAGACGGTCGCTGGCTGTTCCTGCATATGGTGCAAACAGTCGGGGCGGTGCATGCGGTATTGCTGCGTGTGCAAGCTTTGATCTGGCCGATCCAGACCTTGGTCTTCTCTGGTCACTAAAGGCTTTGGGGACCGGGGGCGCATAGGGGCTTTACAGACGGTCGGTTTTGGTTGGATATAGGGCCATGTCGATCCTGAAAATTGCCCGGATGGGCCACCCGGTTCTGCGCCGCGTTGCAGACCGTGTCGAAGACCCGCTTGATCCCGAAATTCAGCGCCTGATCGCTGATATGAAGGACACCATGAAGGATGCCGGAGGCGTTGGCCTTGCGGCACCACAGGTGTTTCAGTCATTGGCGATCATGGTCTATTACGTGCCCGCACTTCGCAAAAGCGACGATCCCGATGATGGTGAAGTTCCTTTAAGTGTCCTGATTAATCCCGAAATAGAGCCGATTGGCGATGACATCGTCGATGGCTGGGAAGGGTGTTTGTCCATCCCCGGCCTTCAGGGTGTGGTGCCGCGATGGAACAAAATCCGTTACCGCGGGTTAAATGAGAAGGGCGAAAGTGTGGAACACACCGCCGGTGGCTTCCATGCGCGCGTTGTTCAGCACGAACATGATCATTTGATCGGGGTGATGTATCCCGAACGTATGGAAGATATGTCGTTGCTTGGATTTAACGAGGAATTGCGCGAAAACCCGCCCGAGACTACCTTTAGGCAGTCGGCGACAACTGACGCAGCATCTGATGACGAGGAGGCCTGAATGTCTGTTACTGAAAGCATGACCCGCCTGCAAGCCCAGTGCGAAGCACTGGTCGAGGCAGCCCTTGAGCATGTGCCGTTTGATGGCTGGACCAAACAGGCGCTAAAGGCCGGGGCAGAGGATCTTGATCTTGCGCCGGGTGAGGTTGATCGTTTGCTGCCCAATGGCATTCGTCAGGCCATCAGTACCTATGTCGAGCTGACGGATCGCAAGATGATGACCGCCCTTGATGAAAAGGGCCTTGAAAACCTGAAAATTCGTGATCGCATTGCGACTGCGGTCAAGACCCGCCTTGATCTGGTTGAGGATCAGAAAGACACCGTGCGTGCGGCTCTTGCCTTTCTGGCCTTGCCACAGAATGCCGCCCTTGGCCTGAAACTGACCCATGGGACGGTCGACAAGATGTGGATTGCGGCGGGGGATACCTCGACCGATCACAACTGGTACACCAAACGCATGTTGCTTGCCGGTGTATATGGATCGACGCTTGCCTATTGGCTTGATGATACGTCCGAAGGTCACGCCGATAGCTGGGCGTTTCTGGACCGCCGGATTGGCAATGTCATGCATATCCCGAAAATCACTGCCAAAATTGGCAAGGCAGGCAAGATTGCCGCTGCACCGTTCAAGATGGGGGCAAAGGTTGCGCGTTGTATGCCAACGCCATCCCGGATGCGTCGTCAGTTTGGTGGCTGACAAACAGCCTTCAACGCCCCTGGAAAACAAAAACGCCACCGTGCATGCTGCCGGTGGCGTTTTGCGTTTTGAGGCACGGAAACTTTTGCAGGCGTTGTGACGGGGCCTGATCAGAAAGTATTGGTCAGGAAGCTTAAAAGTGTCATGTCGGGTGCGTTGGCTTCTTCCATCTCGGAAGCCAGATCGATGGAGATCGGGGTTTCTGGACGCTCCTGCTCAAGGGTTTCTTCAAGCATGTTTTCAAGGGCGGTGGCGTCATCGGTTTTCTGAAGGTCATGTTTGACCGGCTTGGCGGCCAGGGCAACCAGCTCAGACGGCGGGGTGCCCATCCAGATGCCCTTTTTGTTGTCCTTGGCGAACTGCTGGTCGTGCAAATAAGTCGCACAGCTTGGATGGCTATCGCAGCTGACCATATCGACCATGGCCCAACCGGCGCGCAGGATCAGGCGGTTCAGATCATTTTGCCCCATCTGGCATTCGGTCAGCATCGGGAACAGTTGTACGTCCGAGACCTGCTGGCATTTGATGGCATAGTTTTCAATGATGCGAGCAAGCGCCTGGGCCGCTGCGGCACCGCACTGGAATTCAACCGACCCGGCCCGGCAGATCATGCCGGGTTTTGGTGCGCGAATGCCAAACAGTTCGACAATCAAATTGCCAAAACGCAGCTTGTCGCCTTCGATCACTTCGGGGAAGCCCGCCGCCCCCGGTGCCGCCATCGCGGCATTGGTCCGGCTTTCAATAGCGATCAGGCCAAGTGTCAGTGAAAGAATGATCAGAAGCTTTTTCATCACATGTCATCCGTAAAGAGTTTCCTGCCCCTTCAACAGCAAACCGGATGCCAATCGACTGGGCATAAAATGCCAGCCGCGTCATCTTTCGTGTGACGCTTCGTGTAACGCCATGGGAAACATATGAAAAAGCCCCGGATACGCTAGGTATCCGGGGCGGGTATTAAGCAGATCAGCGGGTGGCTGGTGCCTTATTTCGGCAGAACCCATGTCACATGGCCCATCTTGCGGCCCGGCTTTGCTTCGGCCTTGCCATAAAGGTGCAGCTTTGCGTTCGGCTCGGTCAAAATTGCCTGCCAGTCATTGATGTCATCACCCAAAAGGTTTTTCATACGCGCCTTGGAATGATGCGCCGGATCGCCCAGCGGTAGGCCACACACCGCACGAATGAACTGTTCGAACTGGCTGGTGACACAGGCATCAATCGTCCAGTGGCCGGAATTGTGCGGCCGCGGGGCGACTTCGTTGACCAGAATGTCGCCATCGGTCGTGACAAACATCTCAACCGCCAGAAGCCCGACAAACTCCATCGCACTGACCAGCTTGATCGCGATGTCTTCGGCTTTGCTGGACAGGTCGTCGGCAATTTCGGCCGGGGCGACGGTGACATCAAGGATGTGATTGGTGTGCACGTTCTCTACCGGGCAGAAGCAGGCGGTATCGCCTTTGACGCCGCGCGCGACAATCACTGAAATCTCGCGCTCGAACGAGATAAAGCCTTCAAGTATGGCCTCCGACCCGTTCATTTCAGACCATGCTTCGCCAAGATCGGTATCAGCGGCAATCTTGACCTGACCCTTGCCGTCATAGCCCATCTCGGTGGTTTTCAGAACCGACGGGCGGCCAAGCCTGGCAACAGCAGTTTCAAGGTCGGCGAGTGATCGTACCGCTTCAAACGGGGCGGTACCGATACCATGGTCGTTACAGAACGTTTTTTCACGCAGGCGGTTCTGCGAAATATGCAGGCATTTCCAGCCCGGACGGACCGGCACGATCTCAGAAAGCAGTTTGACACTGTCATGCGGGACGTTTTCAAATTCAAACGTCACAACATCGACATCCTTGGCGAAGGCGCGCAGCGCATCAAGGTCGTTGTAATCGGCAACTGTTGCCTTGGCACTGACCTGTTCGGTCGGGCTGTCTGCGCCCGGACCAAAAACATGAACCTTATAGCCAAGCTCCGCCGCACAGAAGGCTGCCATGCGGCCAAGCTGACCATTGCCCATGATGCCAATGGTACTGCCCGGGGCGATGATGCGCGTGTCGAAATCCGTCATGTATTCCTCGATCAAAACTCGCCCCTCTGTCGGGCAATCGTCAAATCTGGTGCAATCAAACAAAAACGCGCCCCGTCGGGGCGCCTTTTTCAGATCAGGAGATCAGGGTGCCGGGTCGACCGGCTCGTCTGCGACCGATGCGGTCTGGGCCGCGCGCCAGTCATCAAGGCGGGCTGCAAGGCCATCATCCATCAGGGCCATGATTTCGGCTGCCATCAGACCGGCATTCTTTGCCCCGGCTGAGCCAATGGCAAGGGTTCCGACCGGAACGCCGCCCGGCATCTGAACGATGGAAAGCAGGCTATCAAGGCCCTTGAGTGTGCGGCTTTGAACCGGAACACCCAGAACCGGAAGCGGGGTCATCGCCGCTGCCATGCCCGGAAGGTGGGCCGCACCGCCAGCGCCAGCAATGATGACCTTGAGGCCGCGTGACTTTGCCGTTTTGGCATAGTCATACAGGCGATCAGGTGTGCGATGGGCGGAGACGATTTTTGTCTCGTACGCGACGTTCAGCGCATCAAGGACATCAGCCGCATTTTTCATGGTTTCCCAGTCCGACTGGCTTCCCATGATGATGCCGATGACCGGGGTTTGATCGCTCATATTGGCGGCTCCGTTTTCGGGCGGTTTCATGAAGGCCCGCATTATATGCAGCAGGCCCTATCATGCAAGCCTGCTTGATGCATTGGAGATCAGCACAAACCGGGAAATCCGGATGCGGGTAAACTGAAATCTTTTATCTATTCCAAGGTATTACGAAACTATACTGGATAGGGGTATAAAAATGAGATGAACTGGTTGGGTTTTTGATCTATTATTTACCTTTATCTCATATAACTGTGCAGGTAGCACACGAAGGTCAGACATGAAAGTCACAAGACCAGGATCAACAACACCCTCGATGGGGGGCGGTGATGGACGTTATCCATCAAGCCCGTATGGGATCTTTGCGTATGGCAAGGATGCCGGGCGCCGTCGTGCGCCAAATAAGGATCATCAAGTCGACATTGATACCAATGATGTGCCAGATAGCGTGGACGAGGCACCCTATCGTACCCTTGATATGGCAAACGTTCTGGGTATACCCGACAATCAGGTAACGCCAGCGGTAGAGCAGGCTATTGGCCGCTTGATGGTGCGCATCAATGGACTTACCGAGAATCTGAGCGATCTGAAACAGCGGCAGGCGCATCTGGCGCGCAATGAAGGCCGCGATACCTTTACCGGTGCCATCAGCCGTCCGGCCTTTTTGCAAATCCTTGAAAATGAAATGTCACTGGTCGGTGCGGATCGTACAAGCCGAACGCTGTTGATGTGCGAACTGGCTAATATTGACGATATTCTTCAACGGCATGGACAGGACTGCAAGGAAGGTCTGTTCAATTATGTCCGTCGCATTATGGCCGATTTCATCATGTCGCCGCATCATCTTGGATATCTTGGATGCAATGACTTTGCGGCACTGATGTACAATGTCGACGAAGAAGATATCTGGCAGCGCGTGGATGCCATCACCCGCTGGCTTAATCAGCATCCATATGTGCACAATGACGAACCGATCATGGTCGTCCCCGTTTTTGGTCTGCGCCATGCGCAAAGCGGTGACACGCCCAAATCGGTTTTGATCGCGGCGGACGCGGCCTTGCGTGCGCACAAGGAAATGTATCTGGCACAGCTGACCCGCATTCCCCAGGGAATCTGACAATCCTTTTTCCGCTTAGGGCGTTCATCGCGCGTATGCGTGTTTCCAACTGCCGGAAATGCGGCCAAATCGGTGTATGCATTTCCGACCACAGGATACACGTTTCAGAAATCAGGCGATGATGTCTGGCACCAGCTGCGATTCGACATAAAGGATTTCATCCTTAAGCGCCAGTTTGCGCTTTTTCATGCGGCCGAGTCGCAGCTGATCATGATGTGGCGCCTGAGACATTTGTTCGATGGCCACATCCAGATCACGGTGTTCCTCGCGGAGCGAAAGAAGTTTCTTTTCAATCTCGATCTGATTGATTTCGTCCATTTTTGATCCAGCTTAATAACCAATGCGAGGGGATGCTGATAATACCAGATATCATGTTGGCAACCCATATGATTTGTACCACCCTGTAAAACAATATTGGCACGATTGGGAAGAAAGCATATGCGGATCGGAGTTTTGACCAGTGGCGGTGATTGTGCCGGATTGAATGCGGTTATTCTTGCTGTCGTCCGGCGTGCTGTACTTGGTTATGGTTGGGATGTTGTCGGCATTCGGCAGGGAACCCATGGATTGATGCAGGATCCGCCCCAGGCGATTGATTTGAATGATCAGATCAACAATGACGGGATGCTGCGCCTTGGCGGGACGATTTTGGGCACTGTGAACAAGGGTGACCCGTTTCATTACCCGATGGCGGATGGCAGTTTTGCTGACCGGTCAAATGAGGTGATAGAAGGCTACCGCAAACTTGGTCTGGATGCGCTGATCGGGATTGGCGGCGATGGCAGCATGGCAATCTTGCATCGGTTGGCCAAAATGGGCGGGATCAATCTGGTGGGGATTCCCAAAACGGTCGATAACGATCTTGCCCAAACAGAGTATTCCATTGGATTCACGACGGCTGTGAATGTTGCGACCGACGCGCTTGATCGTTTGCAGCCAACTGCGGCATCGCATGACCGCATCATGATCCTTGAAGTCATGGGGCGTGATGCTGGGCATATTGCGTTGTTTGCCGGGGTGGCTGGCGGGGCGGATGTGATCCTGATTCCGGAAATGGATTATGATCTGGATGAACTGACCCAGCATTGCCTCAATATTCGCAAAAGTGGTCGAAACCATGCCCTGGTGATTGTTGCGGAGGCCGTCAAACGTGATGACGGTTCTGCCGTCACGGTGGGCGACGATGGTCAGAAAATTCGGTATGGCGGGGTCGGGCATTGGTTGGCCGATGAACTGGGCGCACGCACAGGATGGGAAACCCGTGTTACGGTTCTCGGCCATGTTCAGCGTGGCGGGACACCATCACCACGCGACCGGGTGATTGCATCGGCCTTTGGCGTACATGCGGTGGATCTGATTGCGCAGCAAAAGTTTGATCGTGTGTGCGCGTGGCAGCAACGCAAGGTGGTCGATGTTGCGATGGAGGATGTTATTGTTGGGCCACGCCTTGTTGATACTGCAGGCACGATGGTCTCGACCGCAAAGGGGCTTGGTGCCTATCTTGGGCATCCGCCCAAAGTCGCCCGAACAGCGAAAACAGTCTGATCATAAAATTATACAAGCAGGTTGGGAATGGATCAGGAAGAAGTCTGGGCCTTTACGGTTGAGATGTATGGTCGTGACGGCGTGGCGAAGCTGTGTCTTGATCTTCAGGAACGTTGCGACCTTGATGTTAACATGCTGCTATTCATGTTCTTTTTGGGTCAAAAGGGGCTCGCGCCGCTCAGTATTTCCTCGCTCGAGGGCGCAGTGCGCGACTGGCGCGAAAACGTGATCAAGCCACTGCGCCACACGCGGCGTCATTTGCGTGATGATCCAAGGGCAAGTGCCCAGGAACTGCGCCAAAAAGTCAAATCAGACGAATTGCAGGCCGAACGGATCGAGCAGCACATTCTTTGCGATGCGGTGGAAACGGTCCCCAGTGACGACCTTCTGGCGCCTGCCCATGCCTATTTGTCACCTAACAGGTTTGAACTTGATCAGGCGGCGTGTGACAAGGCACTTGGCGATTTGACCCGGCTTATGGGGATTGCCTAGTGCCCGATCAATTCAGTTGCGCGTTTTGGGTTTGCCGGTAACAGGGATCGGATTGGCGGCGTCGCTATCGCCCCAGCGCGCGGTTTCTGGCAGATCAATTTCAAACAGATCAAGAACGCGTGCGCAGCTTTGCGTCACCATTTCATCAAGTGACTGTGGACGGGCATAGAATGCCGGGACTGGCGGGGCAATGATGGCGCCGTTTTCCGTGGCCTGTGCCATGTTGCGGATATGGCCAGCATGAAGTGGTGTTTCACGCGCCATAAGCACCAGACGCTTGCGCTCTTTGAGGATCACATCGGCTGCGCGTGCGATCAAATTATCCGCGACTCCGCTTGCAACCTCGGCCAGAGACTTCATGGAGCATGGGGCGATAATCATGCCGCGTGTGCGAAAAGAACCTGATGCGATCGGGGCGCCGATGTCTGCATTTTCGTGGACAACGTTCGCCATCTCCTTGATTTCGCGGATTTTAAAATCGGTTTCATAGGCGATCGTGCGCTCGGCTGCTTTGGAAAGGACCAGATGAGTCTCGGTTGGCGCATTTTTCAGCAGCTGTAAAAAACGTATGCCGTAAATCACCCCGGACGCGCCGGTTATGCCAATGATAAGTCGATCTTTTTGCGTCATACCGTTCCTTACCGGACTGTGTTCCTGTTCACGATCATGATTGAAACACTGGAAATCATGTTACGAAATTAATACCATCTTCTTGTGGGCAATGTCAGAAATAAGGAGTAGGCGAATGAGCGTTCAAAGCCATATCGAAGCTCTTACTGCCAAACATGCTGCACTTGAGCAGGAACTCCACCTCGAGACGCGCCGCCCGGCGCCCGACGATTCCGTTGTCGCAGACATTAAACGTCGCAAGCTTGAAATCAAGGACGAGATAAACCGAATAACCCATTAGCCGTTCGGGCATGGTCAATCGCGTGAGCAAGAACGCGCGATCTGCCACCCGAATGGTTTGACGACCTCACAGATTTCCTAACTCTTGCTTTTGCCGCCTCATACTGTCGCCCACGCATGAGGCGGCATCTTTGTGTATGCACTTCAAAACCATGGGCGACTTCCCACATAAATGTTTGTACTGCGCACGTATACGAATCCTCTGTTTTTTAGGATCAGTCGTGCGCCTGATTCGAGTGATTGTAATCCGCAGAATACAAAGGGTTACAGGGCTCTACCAATGTCTAAGGGGTATGCGCAAATTAAATCGGTATTATGATGCCGATTTACATATATAGCGCTACGCAGGCGTCCGGATCTGGACGTCAGACAAACCGCCGCGGGAGGGTTTTTTACCAATGACCGGTCGCTACCAGGAAATCTACGAACGTTCGATCGCCGACAAGGAAGGCTTTTGGGCAGAAGCTGCTGAAAATATTTCCTGGTACAAGAAATGGGACCGTGTGCTTGATGACAGCAACCCACCATTTTACCGCTGGTTTAGCGGTGGGAAGGTCAATACCTGTTACAACGCGCTGGATCGCCATATCGAAGATGGCCGTGGTGATCAGCCCGCCCTGATCTATGACAGCCCGGTCACAAATACGGTTCAGACATTTACCTACACGCATCTTCGTGACGAGGTCGCCCGTCTGGCGGGTGCGCTGCATGCACGCGGCGTGACCAAGGGAGATCGCGTCATCATCTATATGCCGATGATCCCGCAGGCCGCGATGGCAATGCTGGCCTGTGCGCGTATTGGTGCGATCCACTCTGTGGTGTTTGGCGGCTTCGCTTCCAACGAACTGGCAACACGTATTGATGACGCCAAGCCAAAACTGATCCTGACAGCAAGCTGTGGCATCGAGGGTTCCCGGGTTATTGAATACAAACCGCTGCTTGATAAGGCCATTGCCATGGCCAAGCACAAGCCTGACAGCGTCATTCTTTTCCAGCGCCCGCAAAGTGATGCGCTGTTGATGGATGGGCGTGACTATGACTGGGAAGTGGAATGCGCCAAAGCCGCCCCGTCCGATTGTGTCCCGGTTGACGCGACTGATCCGCTGTATGTGCTTTATACATCCGGCACAACGGGACAGCCAAAGGGCGTTGTGCGTGACAATGGCGGGCATATGGTTGCCCTGCACTGGTCGATGAAAAACATCTATGGTGTGGAAGCCGGTGACGTTTACTGGGCGGCATCCGATGTTGGCTGGGTTGTCGGGCATTCCTATATCGTTTATGCGCCACTTCTGGCGGGGTGCACGACAGTCATGTTCGAAGGCAAACCGGTCGGGACCCCGGATGCCGGGGCGTTCTGGCGGGTCATTTCCCAGCACAACGTCAAAGTCCTGTTTACCGCACCCACAGCTTTCCGCGCGATCAAGCGCGATGATCCCAAGGCGGCCCATATGGCCAATTACGATCTGAGCTGCCTTGAGGCCCTGTATCTTGCCGGCGAACGATCAGATCCCGATACCCTGCAATGGGCTGAGAATAGTCTTGGTGTGCCGGTGATTGACCACTGGTGGCAGACCGAAACGGGCTGGTCGATCTGTGCAAACCCGCGCGGGATTGAACTGCTGCCGATCAAATACGGATCGCCGACGGTTGCGGCCTGTGGCTGGGATGTTCAGGTTCTCGACGAGGCCGGAAAACCTCTTGAGCGCGGGCAGATCGGTGCGCTGGCGGCCAAATTGCCGTTGCCACCGGGAACACTGCCCACTCTTTGGCAGAACGAGGATCGCTTCAAGTCATCCTATCTTGAAGAGTTTCCTGGCTACTACGCCACTGGCGACGCGGGCTTCATTGACGAAGATGGCTATATCTATGTCATGTCGCGTACGGATGACATTATCAACGTTGCCGGTCATCGCCTTTCGACTGGCGGCATGGAAGAAGTCTTGTCCGGTCATCCCGATGTTGCCGAATGCGCTGTGATTGGTGTCCATGATGATCTGAAAGGGCAGTTGCCGCTGGGTTTTGTCGTGTTGAAGTCGGGTGTTAGCCGTCCGCATGATGCCATTCTGGCAGAAATTGTTGCCATGGTCCGGGATCAGATCGGCCCGGTTGCGGCCTTTAAAAAGGCAACAGTCGTCAACCGGTTGCCAAAAACCCGGTCGGGCAAAATCCTGCGCAAGACCATGCGTTCCATCGCCGATGGTGAAAGCTATAACACCCCGGCAACGATTGATGATCCGGCAATCCTTCCCGAAATCGCCGAGGTCCTCAAAGAGATCGGATATGCGAAATAGATAACCTCTTCATCACCGATGCATACTCCCGCTCCCTTGTTAACGGAGCACCCTTGCACCCGCTTTTGATTTCAAAAGCGGGTGTTTTTTTGCCGTATAATGATCAGTCGTGTTCATCGGGAATGACAAAGGTCGGGAAGTCTGTGCCTGCCTCGGGAACATGGAGCGCAACGCCAGACTCATCAATGATCTGTTCAATATGGTCGGGTGGCGGGCAGTCGGTGAAGAACGCGCTGACATCGCGGATGGAGCCGCCGCGCACAACCGCGTTGCGGCCAAACTTGGTGTGATCGGCGACCAGATAGGATTTGCGCGCATTCTTGAGAATTGCAGATCGGGCGCGGACTTCTTGTTCATCGAAATCAAGAAGGCTGCCGTCCGGATCAATTCCGCCAACGCCGAAGATACCGTAATCCACCTTGTAGCTGTTAAAGAACGCCTCGACCTCGGGGCCAAGAACATCGCGGTCACGGTTGCGCAGACGCCCGCCAATCAGGGTGACTTCAAAGCTGTCATTGGTGGCCGCGACATAGGCGACATTGAGGTTGTTGGTAAAGATCCGAAGGTCTCGATGCTGCAGCAATGCATTGGCGACCAGTTCCGGCGTGGTACCAATCGAAAAGAACAGGGATGCTCCGTTGGGAATCTCGCGCGCGACAAGGGCAGCGATCTTGCGCTTGTCATTGACGTTGAGGACCTTGCGGGCCCGATACGCAATGTTTTCATGTTCAAGCGCGGGTTCGACACCGCCGTGGCGACGACGTAGCAAGCCCTCGTCACACAGGGCATTGACGTCACGCCGGATGGTCTGTGGGGTCACATCAAAGCGTTCAGCAAGCTGTTCGATGGTGCGGAAGCCGTCTGCACGGACAAGTTCGACGATGCCGGCCTGGCGTTCGGTAGGACGTTTTTGCATGGAAACGTTTCTTCGGTGTTGTTCGTTCGAAAAGCTGGCGAATGGTATGTGGCATCCATGTCGGTTGCGTTACCGTTTCGCGGCAATACTATGAAACAAACCTTACGCGCGGGATGCGCAGTCAGGAAACAAAAAGGCCGCCCAACGGGCGGCCCTTTGAATTTGATCAGGATTTGAAGAGGTTTTCTGCCGCTTCCATATAATCGGAAGTTTTCGGCTCTTCTTTCTTCTCTTCGCCTTTCTTGCCCGGATAATCCGGTTCCGGATTGATCTGGAGTTCTTCGGGCAGCGGATCCGGCTCGACATCCTTGGCGATTTTTTCCGGGTTCTTCGAGCGCGCGATCACAACCTGCTTTTCAAGATCAAGCTCGGTGCAAAGACCCATGGTAACCGGGTTACGCGGCGCAAGGTTTGCTGAATTCCAGTGCGTGCGATCGCGGATCTTGCCAATGGTGTCCTTGGTGGTACCAATCAGCTTGCAAACCTGTGCATCGGAAAGTTCCGGATGGTGTTTGAGAAGCCATGCAATTGCATTCGGGCGGTCCTGACGTTTCGAGACCGGGGTGTAGCGTGCACCCTTTGCCTGCGCGCGCGGGCGCGGCAGATCAGATTTCGCCATTTTCAGCAGTTCGCGCGGATCTTTTTCGCAGCGTTCAATTTCTTCTTTGCTCAGCTGACCATTGGCAACCGGGTCAAGGCCAACGATACCCTGGCCAACATCACCATCGGCGATAGCCTGAATTTCAAGTTCATGCAGCTCGGTAAAGGCAGCAATCTGCCGGAACGACAAGCCGGTATTGTCGATAAGCCATACAGCGGTTGCTTTGGGCATGAGGGGCTGTGCCATATTTCCTCCTGTTTCCTTCTTTCTCTCTGGAGACCGGCAATGGGTATAAGGCCCAAAAAGCGCGGGAATGTTTGCCCCAGAATATAATCTCTTTTGGTGGTCCGGCAATGCAGCAAGGTCAACCACAAGGGTTGCTGCGCATCATCGGACCCGCCATTGCGTTCTTTTCGATCAATGTGCGGGTAAATGCAACAATCTGTTGCAGCGTTGCAAAAAGAATATTTCTTTTCGAACTGCAAGCATACTCATGTTGCCATGGATTGGTCAGATAAAAGATATCAGACCTTCGTCCAAATGCGATCAGTCGACTTCAAGTATCACTTTTCCGATGTGTGCGCCACCCTTCAATATGGCGTGCGCTTCCGATGCTTGATCAAGCGGTACGGTCTTGTAAATCACCGGTGCGATTTTGCCCGCCTCAATCAGCGGCCAGACCTTTTCGCGCAGGGCATTGGCAATCGCCGCCTTGTTGGCGACGGGCTGTGCGCGCAATGTCGACCCCATGAGAGTAAGGCGTTTCAGCAACAGGGGTGTAAAATTGGTTTCCGCCTTTGTTCCGCGCAGAAACGCGATGATCAGGATGCGTGCTTCAAACGCCGCTGCCTTGAAATTGCGACTGACATAATCACCTGCGACCATATCAAGAATAACGTTCGCGCCTTTGCCATCCGTTGCTGCCTTGACCTGCTCGACAAAGTCCTCTGTCTTGTAATTGATGGCGACATCCGCACCAAGGTCACGACATGCCTGACACTTCTCTTGCGATCCTGCGGTGGCGATGACTTTGGCGCCGAACGCCTTGGCAAGTTGTATGGCGGTAGTGCCGATGCCCGACGTCCCCCCATGCACCAGAAATGTCTCGCCCGTCTTCAGCGCCGCTTTGTCAAAAACATTATGCCAAACGGTAAAAAAGGTCTCGGGAAGCCCGGCGGCCTGGGTCATCGTAAGGCCGTCGGGTACAGGCAGGCATTGCGCTGCTGGAACCGCTGCATATTGCGCGTAGCCACCCCCGGTGACAAGCGCGCAAACCTTATCGCCACAGGCCCAGTCAGTTACGTTTGAGCCAATGGCGACAATCTTGCCTGCCAATTCAAGACCGGGAATTTCCGAAGCCCCGGGTGGCGGTGGATACATGCCGGCAACCTGCATCAGGTCAGGCCGGTTCACGCCAGTGGCCGCGACCCGTATCAGAACTTCGTCAGGTCCATAGTCCGGTAATGCGATCTCTCCGACAACGAGTGCGGGTTTGTCGGCATCTTTGGTAATCTCGACGGCTTTCATACGAGCTGGAAAATCTGCGTTGGACATAAGAACCTCATTGGCGAAGACTGCGTTTAATACCTATCTAGGGCTTGTAGGAAATTCAATGACCGAGCCTGGCCGGAAACAATGGAGGATGATCGTGGACGAAGAAGATGGCGCAATCTTCAAGGGTGGTGAATTTGGCCTGCCGCGTAATCTCGAAGGAATGTCAGTCGACAACCTAAAAGACTACCGCGCCGCACTGGAACGCGAAATTAAACATGTGGATGAGGCGCTGACGCATCGCAAAGGCGCAGTTGCAGGTGCCGAAGCACTATTCAAAAATTGAAACGAGGGCGAACGGCATCGTGACCACCTTCCAAATACTAGACGTGAGGATGATTTTTTTAAACCTGGGGTTAATTGAAAATTAAACTTGCCGTCTTATATGTGGATTAGAGGGTCATCTGATGGCCCCCTTGTCGAACGTGATGTTTCGATGCCTCCCTGTTAAACTGAGCCGCCCTTTTCAGGGCGGTTCTTTTTCTTTTTTGCTTTATACTCAGTTATTTAAACGTGCGATGCGCGTTTGTTTGGTCGTGTTTGGTGCACCTTAATCCGCAAAATAGTACGGGTTAATACGTATTGTCACATTTGTGCCATGAATAGCCTTGACCGCTTGTAAAGCGCTGGCTAAAGTTCGCACACAATAAAAACAAAACCAAAAAAAGTCCGGCAAGTTTAGCAGGTTGAGGTGAGACCGCCCCGAAAGAGGGCGGTCTTTCTATTTGTGCGCTTCCTTCCTTGAAGCGATGTATGATCTTCCCAATATATTCAAGATGACGTACGAGCATCCACCGGCGTCCGACCCGACGTCGTATCATGGCAATTTCTCGGTTGTTCATTTTTCGCGTACCTACGATGAAGCCTTTACATTGTTGGTAGAGGCCCGAAATTACCTTTCGGCACATCGGGGTCAAAACAAGCGAAATAGCACCCGTGAAGCTGCTGCACAATGCGTTGAAGAGATGCGCATGACCACGCGATTGATCCGGGCAATGGCGTGGCTTCTTGCCGTGCGTGCCGTCGAAGAAGGCGAAATTGCGTGGTGTGATGCGGTGGATATTGATGACCTGATGGTTGATATCCGCGTTTGTACTGCAGATTCCCATGAAGAATGTGGTTTTCTCTCGCCAGGGCTTCTTGATTTGATGGGCAGAGCACATTCACTTTACATGCGCGCCGCCCGCATGGAGCTTCAGGTTGCCGCCAGCTGCAATAGCTAGGCAAGCGCCTGTCTTTCCCCGGATATGGTTGTCGTGAAAGTCAGATACGGCAGCAGTGCGGTTTGGCCGTGGTCAGCATTTACCAAAAACCACTGGATGTCTTGCAGAACTGGCGGTTGGCTTAGGTCCGGGCCTGAACCTGGAAAACCTCAATCGGGTCAGAAAAGCCCTTCATCTGGCGGGTGCCCTGTGAAACGAAACTCGCCCGGCTGCCACTATACGTATTTTTGACATTCTCCGACACGAGCGTTTCGTCGCCTCCTGCTTGTGCACAGACACGTGCAGCAAGCTGCACCACACTGCCAAACAGGTCATTTTCTTCGGCAATGGCTTCACCGGCATTGATGCCAATGCGGATCTGGAATTTCAGGTCCTGGCTGGCATTGTGCGAGGCCATGTTCTTCTGGATTTCAATTGCTGCCTCAACAGAGCTTGCCGATGACGGGAAGACGGCCATGATACCGTCACCCATATGTTTGACTTCCTTGCCATAATTATTGATCAGGGCAGTACGTACAATCTGGTTGTGGATATGCACCATTTGCTGCGCGCCATGATCACCCAGTTCCTGGGTTTTGGCTGTGGAATTGACAATGTCGGTGAACATCAACGCATGAAGCTTTTTGCCGGCGGCGCCTTGCGGACCCGCAGCGGGTTTCTCACTCCAATCGGCAAGCGCCTTGGATACCGATGAATTGATGCTCTTCTCATCCTTGATATAGGCATCCATGGACTGGCGGCCAGCACCGTACATATCCTTGTATTTTGGCTCAAGGATATAGGCATCAACATTCTTGCAGAACGTATCGGCCATGCTCTTGTTCGCACCAAGCGCTGAAATGCAATCGCGCAGGATAATGCGCCCGTCTTTTTGATCAAGGGCGTGCTTTTCGCTACACGCGTCACATGCCCCGGCAACATACAGATTGACGCCAAACTTGTGATAGGCGTCCAGCGACGGCACTGTGCGCTGGATTGCTTTGATCGAACCCGTGATGAAATCACGCATCTGCTCGCGGGTGGCGCGAATTTCGCGCGTTTCGACCATTGGCTTCTCAGGTGTATCGTCGATCGGGGCTTGGGGTTCTTCTTGTTGCTGTTCGTCAGTTTGACCGTCTGAGGCTTGCGTATCATCAGCGGTTTTGCCGCTATCCTCGCGTTCAATCTCTGCCGCCATTTCGGCTGCTGTCTTGCGCCGGGCGTCAGGGCTGGAGCCTTGTGCACCACCCTTGCTCTTGCCAGGGCGGATCGCTCTGGTCTTGGTCGGGTGCGTGAACGAACTGGGTGATCTGCGGGCGCGGCCCTTGAACTTTTTGGTCAGCGCCATCAACATCGGGACGACGCTGGCCAAAAAGCCAACGGTAAAGGACAAGAAGTTGATCTTGTCGTAGAAGCTCTGACTGACGTTAAGTCCCATTCCCGGCAGGAATTCCAGCCCTTTGGCGGCAAGCAGCATGGTTGCAAGACCGACTGCGATCGCAACACAAAACGCCACCAACATCTTAAGCCCCAGACCAACCAGGCTTTGGCTTTCAGCCAGAGCATTTGACGGTCTTGCTGCTGAGGGCTTCTTCGCAGCAGCCGGTGCGGAGTTGCTTGCCGTGTCTTCTGGTTTCTCAGCCTGTGAAGGCGAGGGGGCTGGCGAATGGGTTGGACGTTGTGCTTTTGGTTTTGACGCTGAAGGACGCTTTGGCTTTGCCTGCGGATTGGTGTTTTCCAGATTACCCTGACCGCGCGTCTCATAGACCACATATTCGTCGGAACTGTTTGTCGCGTGGTTATAAACCTCGCGAATAACCTTAACACCCGATACGTGATTTGCGCGTTCGATCTGTTTGGCTTCTTCTTCGGCCTGCTTTTTTTGCGTACCAGTAAAGTGGCCGTGGATCTGCCACCGGCCTGAACGGTCTTTAACATAGACCTCGTAGCTAACCTGGTTACGTGCCGTCACTTGATTCATGTAAGAGCCTGGTGATGCGTTCAAGCAGGACCGGACAGCAGAATCGAAGCTGCCTTATCCTAACGAAGGGGATTATGGCAAAAAAATGCCAAAACCACCATCACATATGCTCCATAACTTCTATTAGTTGTTCCAGCTATAGTTTTTTATCGTTATCAGCTATGCAGATTCAGGGTTTAGACAAAGAAAAACGCCCGCGTCATCAAGAAGATGCGACGGGCGCTGATCCCACAGAACACAAGAAAGTGTTCTTTGCTTAGTTGCCGATATTGAAACCAGCGAAGCGCTTTTTGAACTTAGCAAGCTGCCCGCCGCTGTCCAGAAGACGGTGAACACCAGTCCAAGCCGGGTGGCTTTTCGGATCGATGTCGAGCTTCAACACATCGCCCGGATTGCCCCAGGTCGACTGCGTGGTGAAGGTGCTGCCGTCAGTCATCTGAACGGTGATCTCATGGTAATCGGGATGGATATCTTTTTTCATCGCCTATCACTCCGGAATTTGAAGCGCGGTGTATAGTGTAAAAAATCGGCTCGCGCAACCCCTGTAACCGGTAATTATCCGATTAATGTCAAATGAGGGGAGTGCAGTAGCGATCTGGCGGTCGTTTAGCAGTGCTTGGCCCGTGTTTCAAGCTTTTCTCGCAACCGTGCTTATGCATACTTGCACAGGTCACTTTATATAGTATGGTGCGCCAACAATTGATTGTCGCCTTGCCGGGGCGTTTGACCCCGATGACAGACGGAGAACAAGACTGTGGCCCTTGAGGAAACCCGCTTCCATCAGATAGCAGACGAGACCATTGAAACGCTTTCCGACGTTATTGACGATGCATTGGGCGATGACCTTGAAGTCGATTTGCAGTCGGGCATCCTGACCATCGAACTCGATTCGGGCGAACAATTCATCATTAACAAGCATGGTCCCAACCGTCAGGTTTGGCTGTCTTCACCTGTCAGCGGTGCAAGCCACTATGACTTTGACGAAGATAACGAAACATGGACCTCGACGCGTGGCTCGACCACGCTCAATGATCAGCTTTCTGCCGATCTTGCGGTCAAAACCGGTAACAAACTTGATCTTGGCTGATCACTGATTGGCCGCGTGGTTCCCATTGCATATGGAATAAAGTGCCTTGGCGCGTACACCGACTTCTTCTGCAAAACTCATCGATCGTGAAACCAGCCGGAACCTTTCGTCGCTCCGCGCCATTGTTCCTTTCGTCACAAAGTATCGTTTGCAGCTGATTGGGGCGTTGATTGCACTGGTAACCGCATCGGGGACGGTGCTGGCGCTTGGCAATGGTCTGCGCATGCTGGTCGATGAGGGCTTTGCCGAAGGCGACGGCGCACTGCTTGACCGCGCGCTGTTTGTCCTGTTTGCGGTCACGCTTCTGCTGGCAGGTGCCAGCTATATGCGGTTTTTCCTAGTCTCCTGGATCGGGGAGCGCGTGGTTGCCGATATTCGTTCGGCGGTTTATCGCCATATCATCCGGCTAGATTCGGCCTTTTTTGAAGTCACCAGAACCGGTGAAGTGCTCTCTCGCCTGACAACGGATACAACGCTGCTGCAATCTGTCATTGGCTCAAGTGTCTCGATTGCGTTGCGCAATGCGTTGATGTTTGTCGGCGGCCTGACGATGTTGGCGATTACCAGCCCCAAGCTCACAGCCTTGGTCTTGCTGGTCGTGCCGTTGGTGGTAATCCCGATTGTTGGCTATGGTCGTCGTGTGCGTCGCCTGTCGCGCGAATCCCAGGATCGCGTCGCGGATGTCAGTGCCTTTTCAGAAGAAACGCTGAACGCACTGCGAACTGTACAGGCCTATACCCACGAAGAAATCGAAAGCAAACGTTTCAGCGGCCATGTCGAAGGCGCATTCAGAACAGCTGTCGCACGCATTTCCGCCCGCGCACTTCTGACCGCCATCGTCATTGTCATGGTGTTTGGGGCGGTCGGCACGATCCTGTGGATCGGCGGTCATGATGTCCTTGATGGTACGATTTCAGCCGGTGAGCTTTCGGCCTTTGTTTTCTATGCTGTGGTCGTTGCCGGATCGGTTGGCGCCATCAGTGAAGTTGTCGGCGACTTGCAACGTGCGGCTGGTGCGGCCGAACGGCTTGTCGCGCTGCTATCGACCGAACCAGAAATCAAGGCGCCATCAAATCCGGTTGCGATGCCCGTACCCCATCAGGGGCACGTCAATTTTGAAAATGTGACCTTCCACTATCCCGCGCGCCCGGACCGTTCGGCCCTTGAAGGGCTCAGCCTATCGGTCAAGCCGGGTGAAACAGTTGCACTTGTCGGTCCGTCCGGTGCGGGCAAGACCACTGTCTTCCAATTGCTCCTGCGGTTCTATGATCCGGCAAGCGGTGTCATCCGGGTAGACGGGGTGGATATCAAGACAGCCGATCCTGTCGCCGTGCGCGAACGTATCGGTCTGGTGGCACAGGATCCAGTGATCTTCGCCGCCAATGCATGGGATAATATTCGCTATGGTCGCCCCGATGCGACCGATGACGACGTCCGTGCCGCCGCCGATGCAGCGCATGCCAGCGAGTTTCTTGATCGCTTGCCCGATGGTTTCAATACGTTCCTTGGGGAAAAGGGCGTTCGCCTGTCGGGTGGTCAACGTCAACGCATTGCGATTGCGCGTGCGATCCTGCGCAATCCAACCATCCTTCTGCTTGATGAAGCCACCAGTGCGCTTGACGCCGAAAGTGAACAGGTTGTGCAAAAGGCGCTTGAAGCCATCATGACCCAGCGCACGACGTTGGTGATTGCCCATCGTCTTGCCACGGTGCAGCACGCAGATCGTATTGCCGTGATTGATGATGGCAAACTGGTTGCGGTCGGGACACATCAGGAATTGCTCGAAAGCTCTCCGCTCTATGGCCGTCTCGCCAAGCTGCAGTTCGCCCGCGACGCTGCCTGATCAACGCCAACGCTATCATCTGTTCTCGCAGAGTACCGTAACGTTTCGGTATTTTGACTTTATTGTGCCGCCTGCGGCATGGTCGTGAGTTTCTCCCATGCGAAAGCCCCGGTAACATTCCCCGCCAACAGCAGCGCGAAAACCCGGCTTCCCGATTTTCGGTTTCCTTGAAAAACAAAAAACCCGCCACATGGGCGGGTTTTAAAACAATGTTTGGTTCTTGATCTTACTCAGCACTCGCAATCTTGCGGTTGCTGATCGCAAGTTCGGCATATTGTTTCCGAAGGCCGTCGGAGTCTGCCAAGAAGCGATCCAGTTCATCCCCCTTCAGCGTCTTGCCACTCGGCATTTTGATGCGGATCGGGTTGACCTGGGTGTTGTTTTTCAGGATTTCGTAATGCAGATGCGGGCCGGTCGAGCGACCAGTGGTACCGACATACCCAATCACATCCCCCTGCTTGACGCGCGATCCCTGTTTCAGGCCCTTGGCAAAGCCGTTCATATGGGCATAGGCGGTGTCATAGGAATCGTTGTGGCGGATCAGGATGTAGTTGCCATAACCACCATTGCGGCCGATCTTGGCAATCGTGCCATTACCGGCGGCAAAGATCGGGGTGCCGGTCGGGGCGGCAAAGTCGATGCCTTTATGCATCTTGGTGTAACCAAGGATCGGGTGCTTGCGCTTGCCATACCCTGAAGACAGGCGCGCACCATTGATCGGTGTCCGCATCAGTGCGCGGCGATAAGACTCACCCTTCTGATTATAGAAGTCGGTCTCGCCATTGCTGTCGGTATAGGAATAAAGCCGAACCTCATGACCGCTCAGTGTCATGCTGGCATAAAGCACATCGCCAAAGCGAACCCGCTCACCGGCATCATTGTTGAGTTCCTGATACATCACTTCAAAGCTGTCGCCCGGCTGGATGTCACGCTGGAAGTCGACCTCGTAAGAATAAAGCTCGATCAGGTCCATCAACACCGGGATCGGAACGCCATTGCGCTCGGCGGCCAAAAACAGGCTCTGCTCAATCGTGCCCGAAGCAACATTGCGCGCGGGAGTCAGTTCGATTTTGTCCGAAGAAGCCTGATAGCCGTCATCAGTACGCGAGACCGAAACAATGGTTTCCGGGTCCGGCTGGAAACTCAGTTGGTCAAGAAGTTCGATGTCGTCCTGGGCGTCTGCTGCGTATACAAGATCGAATTCCTGTCCGGCGCGCAGTTTGCGCGGATTAAAGACATCGCGCAGCGCTTCAATTGCATTATAGGCAGATGTGCGCTCAAGGCCGGTGGCGGTCAGTGTCGCCATCAGGTTCGATCCCTGTTCAAGGACGACCGTTTCACGGCGCGGTTCAATGTCGGGAATACTGGCAGTCTCGGTAATAGAGGCATTGCCGTCCATGTCGAGGCTTTCGGCAGCGCTGGCAGACAGGGCCGTATCCGAGGCGTTGGAATAATGATCGGATAACAGATATCCGGTTGTTCCCCCCAGAATTACCATCACAGTTGCAATAGAAACCAAGTCTCTTCCGGCCATTGCCGTAGAACTCCCCTAAAAGCCAATAATCAGTCTACCCGGACCGTTGCTCTTTCCGGCAACATCGTCTCAAACCTTATACATAAAAGATTTGTCGATGTGAAATGCGAATTGCCGCGGGTAAATTCGGAACCCGTCGACACCATAATGGCGCGATTTCCTTTACGAACCGTTGAAGGACTCCTGCCGCCTTAGGTGCGATGGGCGGCGATGATGTGCCAGCCCAGAATGGCAAGAACAAGGCAGGCAAAAACGGACTGTAATCTTCTTCACCGCGACAGGCGGGTGATGTCTGAAGTGACACATATATATGTATCTCGTTTCTAATGCCTCATGGGATTGGGCTTTTGGTTCCTTACATGGGTATCCGTGGCGCTGTGAATTCCTCAGGATGCAAGTTTGCGTGGTCCAAGTTGGCGGTCTGTTTCTCAACCACTGGATGATGGCCGAAATCCCCCGGTTCCGTACCGTTTGGCCTGTTTTCACAAATTTGTATTTTTCTGTCATTTTTTTCCAAAAAAGGGTTTGACAGTTTTGGGAGTGGGGCCTATAACCCGCCTCCACCGACGGGGTGCGGCGCCAACGAGACGGCGACGCGGACTTGAGGTTCGGGGCTTCGGTCCTAGAGTTCTTTGACATTGTAGAT